>Ga0102590_1000013_pt1 | contig 854286 bp, 835 predicted proteins | sample AraplaMF_Col_mMF_FD_76859 | JGI IMG/M metagenome (GOLD analysis project Ga0102590, IMG submission 76859) | Arabidopsis root microbial communities from the University of North Carolina, USA - plate scrape MF_Col_mMF | ecosystem: Host-associated > Plants > Roots > Endosphere | place: USA... | reverse complement strand
GGAAACTCGCCCTCAACATGCTGCGGAGCAATCCAGACACCGCTTCCATCCGTCGCAAAATCAAGCGCGCCGGATGGGACGATACCTTCCTCCTCACCCTTCTCAGCCAAATGCGATAGCCCTGCCCTGAAGGGGGAGGAATCACTGTGGATGACGGGTCTTGTCTAACTTCGGCGCAATTCTATCTCCGCGCGGGCGCGTCATGCCGGTCGTGACCATCGTCGCCGTGCTCATCGTCGTCTGGTATGCGCTCGCCGTCCTGCTGAACTGGCCGCAGATCACGGCCATGATGGCGAACAACAACCAGACCGGCACGACTTCGGAGATCATCGGCGCCACCTGGTCGATGGAGCGTCCGGTTCTGCCGGCGCCGCATCAGGTGATCGCCGAGTTCTGGAAGACCACGGTCGATACCGCGCCTACATCCAAACGCTCGCTGCTCTATCACGCCTGGATCACGGCTTCGGCGACCATGCTCGGCTTCGCCTTCGGGGCGATCCTCGGCATGCTGCTGGCGGCCGGCATTGTGCATGTGAAGACTCTCGACCGCTCGCTCATGCCCTGGGTGATCGCGTCGCAGACCATCCCGATCCTGGCAATCGCACCGATGATCATCGTGATCCTGGGTTCGATCGGCATGGTCGGCCTGGTGCCGAAGGCGATCATCGCGATGTATCTCTGCTTCTTCCCGGTCACCATCGGCATGGTGAAGGGTCTGCGTTCACCCGACCCGCTGCAGCTCGATCTCATGCGCACCTACAGCGCTAGCCGGTGGCAGGTCTTCTGGAAACTGCGCTTGCCGGCCTCGATCCCCTTCCTCTTCGCCAGCATGAAGGTCGCGGTTGCCATCTCCCTCGTCGGCACTATCGTCGGCGAGCTGCCGACCGGCGCCTCCGGCGGCATCGGCGCGCGGTTGCTCGCCGGTTCCTATTACGGCCAGACCGTGCAGATCTGGTCCGCGCTGCTGATGGGCGCAATTCTCGGCAGCGTGCTGGTCTATGCCATGACCGGCATCGAGCGCCTGACCTTGCAGCGGATGGGGGCGCGGGAATGAAGAGCCGCTTCGCCACCTATCTGCCGCTCGAATACATCGCGGCCATGTGCATCATCTTCAGCTTCTGGATGCCAATTGGCACTTATGACGATGACGTTGCATTCTGGAAGACCTTCCCGCTTGCGCTTGGCATCGTTCTCGCTGGTCTGCTTGGCCTTGCCGTGTTTAGAACGGTCTATATTCGGTTGATAGGACTAGTTGTCGCAGCAGTCGGTCTTGCTTCGCTGCCGACCGCCGAACTGCAGATGGGCAGCGTGTTCCCGGCCTTTGAACTTGGTCCGACATATGGCTTCTGGCTCTGCCTAATCGGCATCGTTCTCTTCGCCTGGATCGTCATGGCGCAACTCGCCGCGATGAAGCTGAATCGTCTGGTCAGCATCGCAATCCCGCTGATCTTCGGCCTGCTGCTGGTCTATCTCTGGCAGGCGGTGGTCATCGGCTTCGCCGTGCCGAAGGTGTTGCTGCCCGCACCGACGGCCATCGCCACGGCGATCTCTGCCGGCACCGCGATGCTCTGGGACGATTTTGCCCAGACCTTCCTCAAATCCGTGCTGGCCGGTTTCGTGATCGGCAATGCGGTCGGCTTCCTCACTGCACTTCTCGCCGACCGCTATCCCTTCCTGCAGCGCGGGTTGCTGCCGTTGGGAAATTTCGCCAGCGCCGTGCCGATCATCGGCATCGCGCCGATCATGGTCATGTGGTTCGGCTTCGGCTGGGAGTCGAAATCCGCCGTGGTCGTGCTGATGATCTTCTTCCCGATGCTGGTGAATGCCCTGGCCGGCCTGCAGGCCGCCGATCGCATGTCCTTGGACCTTATGCGCTCCTATGGCGCGAGCTACGGCCAGACCCTGTTGAAGCTGCGGCTGCCGATCGCGCTGCCCTTCATCTTCAACGCCCTGAAGATCAACTCGACCCTGGCGCTGATCGGCGCCATCGTCGCCGAGTTCTTCGGCTCGCCGACCGCGGGCATGGGCTTTCGCATCAACATCGAGAATGCCCGGATGGGCCTCGATGTCGTCTGGGCCACCATTGCCGTCGCCGCGGTAGCCGGATCGGCGTTCTACGGCATCCTCGCGCTCCTGGAGCGCGCGTTCACCTTCTGGCATCCTTCTTATCGGGCACAGAATTGAAAACTGAAAAACAGGAGAGGCAAATGAAAATCAGCATGACATTCGGCGCAGCGGCGACCGCCATCGCGCTCTGCATGGCCGCCACTGCCGCGCCCAAGGACGTGTGGGCCGCGGACGCTCTGACCTTGCAGCTGAAATGGGTGACCCAGGCGCAGTTCGCCGGCTACTACGTCGCCAAGGCGAAGGGTTTCTACGACGCCGAAGGCCTCGACGTCACCATCAAGGCCGGCGGCCCCGACGTGAACCCCAGCCAGGTGATCGCCGGCGGCGGCGCCGACGTGGTCGTTGACTGGATGCCGTCCGCGCTCGCCACCCGCGAAAAGGGCGTGCCGCTGGTCAACATCGCCCAGGTGTTCCAGAAGTCGGGCCTGATGCTGACCTGCCGCAAGGACAGCGGCATCAAGTCGCCCGCCGACTTCAAGGACAAGACCCTCGGCGTCTGGTTCGGCGGCAACGAATATCCGTTCCTCAACTGGATGAACAAGCTCGGTCTGAAGACCGATGGCAGCGCCGGCGGCGTCAAGGTGCTGAAGCAGGGCTTCAACGTCGATCCGATCCTGCAGAAGCAGGCCGACTGTATCTCGACCATGACCTATAACGAGTACTGGCAGATCATCGAGAGCGGCCAGTTGAAGGCCGATGACCTCGTCACCTTCAAGTACGAGGACGAAGGGGTCGCGACGCTCGAGGACGGGCTCTACACGCTGGATGCCTCGCTGAAGGATCCGGCGAAGGTCGCGAAGCTGGCGAAGTTCCTCAAAGCCTCGATGAAGGGCTGGGAATATGCGGCGGCGCATCAGGACGAGGCGGTGAAGATCGTGCTCGACAATGACGAGACCGGCGCCCAGACCGAGGCGCACCAGAAGACCATGATGCAGGAGATCGCCAAGCTGGTCGGCTCGAACCCGAAGGGCACCGGCTATCTCGACGAAGCCGCTTACGAGCGCACCGTGAAGACCCTGATGTCGGGCGGCTCCGATCCGGTCATCAGCAAGGCACCGGAAGGCGCCTGGACCCATGATGTGATCGACAAGGCGAAGTAAGCGCGCGCGATCAACCGCCTAGAGCCCCGGCCGCGCCATCGGCCGGGGCTTTTTTATGAAATATTAGCTGTAAATGCGCGGTTTTCGGGCGGCGATCGGTCGCACGGCCTCACGTGGATGTTAAGTCTTCGGCAACCCATATGGGGTGAAACTCACCGCATCCGCTGACGCGCGCGTCGGCTCGCTTGATGGAGACCCGACCATGGAGCCGATCTTTCTCGGCGCGATATTCGCGATCATGTGGCTGTCGGCCTCGTTGCTGGCCGACGACCTCGAGACGATGCGCGCCGCCGAACGCCGCCTGATGCTTTGCCCCGAGCACGCCTGAGTCCGATCTGAGGCGAACACATCCGAGACACCGTTAGGGACAGGTCAGCCGCTGTCCCTAAGGTTGCGTCCGGTCTAACCGGATGCGACATTCCGCCCTGCTGGATCGACCTCAACCGACGGTGCCGGCTGCAATGCCTGATGCCACGCAGGAGCCGCTCGGCACCCTCGCGCGACGGATTTTCGCCGCGCAGCAGCGCTCTCCTTATCGCCAGACCCCGACCGATCTCGCCAAGGCCATGCGTATCCGCTTTCGCCTGCTCCTCGATCTGGGGCGGATCGAATCCTTCGCGCGGCGCAACGCGGCGATCGTCCGGCGGGAGCGCGGCATCTCGATCCCACGGCAACTCGTTCAGCTTCTGCGCCTGGCGCTGGTCGAGCGGGTCGATCCCGCGACCTACTACGCCCACCATCTCTACGACGCGCCGCTCGGCCTCGGCGAAATCGCGTATTACCTCAGCCGAACCGAGATGAAGAACGGGCTCTACAGCTTGCTGCGGTTGCTGCGTCGCGACGATCCGAATTTCGACCTGGCCCTCACCGATAAGCTTCAGTTTACCGAAACGGCCCGCCGCGCCGGGTTGCCGATTGCGCCGATCTTCGGCGTGGCAGCCGAGGGGCGTTGGCTGACAGCGCCGCTTCCGCTCGAGGGTGATCTCTTCGTGAAGCCGGTGCATGGTCGCGGCGCCGCCGGAGCCCGCGCCTTTCACGCCGTCGGCGATGGAAGCTATCAGGCCCGCGATGGCGGAGTATGCAGCGCCCGCGACTTGCTCGAGCGGATTGCCGAGGATTCGCAGCGTCAGGCGGTGCTGCTGACGCGCCGCCTGAGGAACCATGCGGAGATCGCCGATCTCGCCGTGGAATCGCTCATCACCTTTCGCGTCTTCACCTGCATGGATGCGAGCGGCACGCCCGTGGTGACCCACGCCATGCTCCGCACCTTGTGCAAGCTCGAGCCTGACTGGCACACCGATGAGGAATTCGCCGCGGCGATCGATCTCGAGACCGGCCGGCTGCAGCAGATGTGCGGCGATGCGAATTTGGCGCCCGACGCCTGGTGGGATCGCCACCCGAAAACCGGCGCGCAGGTTACCGGACGCATCATCGCGCATTGGCCGGAGCTCGCGGCGCTCGCGGTCCGCGCCCATCGTGCATTCAGCGGCCGGATGATCATCGGCTGGGATCTCGCGCTCGCGCCGGAAGGGGCCATGCTGCTTGAAGGCAATTCCAAACCCGACACCCACTTCCTGCAGCGTGTGCACCGCCGGATGATCGGCCGCTCGCCCATGGCCCCGCTGATCCGGCACCATCTCAACGCCGCGGAAAGCTTGCTGAGAAAACCGCCGATCTGACAGACCGGAAACGGGTTGAAACCGGCGCCGCATGGCGCTTTTCCAGAAATGGAATAGATATTCCGGTTGCTGTCATACTTTGAAATCAGTATTCTACTGAGGCAAAATGAGGTCCTGCCGGGTGGGCAGGGGCTCACCGCCAAGGCTTTGATCGGGGAGCAATCTCCGCGCGGGATCTGGGCGGGCTAAGAGATCGGCCAGGACGGCCAAACGCCGGCCCTGAGAACCCGTTCAAGGGCTAGAGGCCGGCGGCAACTTGGGAGGACAGAATGAATACTGGAATTGTACGCAGACTGTTTTTGGGCGCCGCCTTGGCGATCCCGATGCTGGGCGGCGCGGCGGTCGCGCAGGCCGATGGCGAGCACTTCGTCTTCATCAGCCATTCGCCGGATTCCGATTCCTGGTGGAACGTCATCAAGAACTCGCTGAAGGACGCGGAGAAGGACTTCGGCGTGAAGGTCGACTTCCGCAACCCGCCGAACGGCGACCTCGCCGACATGGCGCGCATCATCGAGCAGGCGACCGCGCAGAAGCCGGCCGGCATCATCTCGACCATCGCCGATATCGGCGTGCTGAAGGGCCCGCTGCAGGCCGCGATCAACAAGGGCATTCCGGTCATCACCGTGAACTCCGGCACCGCCGCTGAGTCGAAGGAAATCGGCGCGCTGATGCATATCGGCCAGCCGGAATACGACGCCGGCAAGGGTGCGGGCGAGCGCGCCAAGAAGGCGGGCGTCACCAAGTTCCTCTGCGTCAACCACTACATCACCAACAACGCCTCGGTTGAGCGCTGCCAGGGCTATGCCGACGGTCTCGGAGTCAAGCTCGGCGACAACATGATCGATTCCGGCATGGACCCGACCGACGTCTATAACCGGGTGAAGGCCTACTTGACCGCACATCCGGACACCGACGGCATCCTGACCCTCGGGCCCAACTCGGCCGATCCGGTGATCAAGCTGCTGAACGACACCAAGTCGGCCAAGAAGTACAAGAGCTTCATCACCTTCGACCTCGACGGCGACATCAGCAAGGCGATCAAGGACGGCGTCGTCGAATCCGCGATCGACCAGCAGCCTTACCTCCAGGGCTATCTCTCGGTGGCCTTCCTGGTGAAGTACGTGCGTCTGGGCGTCATCCCGGCCAATAACGTCAACACCGGCCCGGGCTTCGTGACCAAGGCCAACATCGCCCTGGTCGAGAAGTACGCCGGCGAATACCGCTAAGCCTCTTCCACAGGCTGAGCCGAAAGAGCGGGCGTCCTTCCCCTTGAATGAGAAGGGGGGACGCCCGCTCCAGTTCAGGAGATTGATATGACGACGTCCGATCAGGCGGCGCAGTCCGAGAAGATCCTGCAGAAGGCGCGCGACGAGCGGCTGAAAAGCCAAACCCGCTGGCGCAAGTTTCTGCAGCATCCGGAGTTCGGCGCCCTGGCCGGCGTGGTCCTGGTCTTCATCTTCTTCGGCATCACCGCCGGGGACAGCGGCATGTTCGCCGCCGACGGCATCCTCAACTGGACCACGGTCAGCGCCCAGCTCATCATCATCGCCTGTGCCGCCGCCTTGTTGATGGTCGGTGGCGAGTTCGATCTTTCGGTCGGCTCGATGATCGGCTTTGCCGGGATGATGATCGCGATCCCGATGGTCTATTTCGGCTGGTCGGCGCTTGCCAGCACGCTCTTCGCCTTTGCCGGCGCGCTCGCCGTCGGGTTCCTGAATGGCTGGATCACGGTCAGGACAAAGCTTCCATCCTTCATCGTGACCCTCGCCTCGCTCTACATTCTGCGCGGCTTGACCATCGCGCTTTCGATCATGTTCTCCAACCGGACGATTGTCTCCGGCGTCAAGGAAGCGGCGGGCGACAGCATCATCCCGGCTTTGTTCTCCGGCATCGCCTTCCGCCCGCTCTTCGTCTGGTTCTCCGACATCGGCTGGGTCGACAAGCTCGCCGACGGCACGCCCGCCGTGCAGGGCGTCCCGGCGGTCATCCTCTGGGCGCTGGGCTTGGCCGCCATCGCCCATGTCATCCTGACCCGCACCCGCGTCGGCAACTGGATCTTCGCCTCGGGCGGCGACGCCAATGCGGCGCGCAATGTCGGCGTGCCGGTCAACTGGGTGAAGATCTCGCTCTTCATGTTCACCGCCTTCTGCGCCACGGTCTATGCGACCAGCCAGATCTTCGAGTTCGGCTCGGCGGCCTCGGACCGCGGCCTCTTGAAGGAGTTCGAGGCGATCATCGCCGCGGTGATCGGCGGCTGCCTGTTGACCGGCGGCTACGGCTCGATCGTCGGCGCCTGCTTCGGTGCACTCATCTTCGGCGTGGTGCAGATGGGCATCCTTTTCACCGGCGTGCCCAACGACTGGTTCCGCGTCTTCCTCGGCGCCATGCTGCTGACCGCGGTGCTGTTCAACAACATGATCCGTCGCCGCGTGACGGGGGAGCGCTGACATGGCTGCTGTTGAGCAAACTTCTCCCACACAGCCGCTGATCGAAGTGAAGGAAGTCACCAAGTTCTTCGGCCCGGTCGTCGCCCTGACCGGCGTCTCGATGACGGTGAATGCCCGCGAGGTGCATTGCTTGCTCGGCGACAACGGCGCCGGCAAGTCGACCCTGATCAAGACCTTGAGCGGCGTCTACCAGCCCTCCGAGGGCGAGATCCGCATCGAAGGCGCGCCGGTCCATTTCGCCAGCCCGCGCGATGCGCTCGATCGCGGCGTCGCGACGGTGTTCCAGGACCTCGCCATGATCCCGCTGCTTTCGATCACCCGGAACTTCTTCATGGGAAGGGAGCCGGCGAAGCGCAAAGGCCCGTTCGCCTTCATCGACATGGGCCATGCCGATGCGATCACCCGCGAAGAGATGAAGAAGATCGGCATCGACATCCGCGATCCGCAGCAGGCGGTCGGCACGCTGTCGGGTGGCGAGCGCCAATGCGTGGCGATTGCCAGAGCAGTCTATTTCGGCGCCAAGGTGCTGATCCTCGACGAGCCGACCTCCGCGCTCGGCGTGGCGCAGACCTCGATGGTGCTGAAATACGTCCGCCAGGTCCGCGCGCGGGGCCTCGGCGTCATCTTCATCACCCACAACGTCCGCCACGCCTACGCCGTCGGTGATCGCTTCACCGTGCTCAACCGCGGCAAGACCATGGGCACCTTCGCGAAGTCCGACATCACCCTCGACCAGCTCCAGACTATGATGGCCGGCGACAAGGAACTGCAGGACCTGGCCGAGCTCGAAGGGACGATCTAAGCTCTTACGCCCTTAATCGCGCGACCTTCGGATCCTGCGTGACGGCCTGCGCCTTCGCGCCATCTTCCGCCAGCAAGGCCGCGCCGAAATTCGCGAACTGCCGCTCCTGCACGACCATGTGCTGGCCGAGCACCATCATGTCGCGGAAGCGCCGCTGCACGGGCGAGTCCAGATAGGCCGCGCTGCCGCCGGCCAGCTTGAAGCAGGCTTCGGTGGCGCGGCGACAAGCCGCCGCGGCCTGCACCCCGACCTGATGGCCTTCGACGAACCGCGCCTCATTGCGCAAGGTGCCGGCGCAGGCCTGTTCCCAATGCAGTTTCACCTGCACCTCAAGGGCGAGGCGCGCCGTGCGGATCTCCGCCGCGGCTTGGCCGAGCCCAGAACGGAAGACTTCGGAATCCTGCATCGCCGTCGCCGCGCGCACCTGCTTGCGGCCGGTCTTCGCGAGGCGCACCAGCGCGTCCAGCGCGCCTTCCGCGATGCCGATGGCGACCGTGGGCGGCATCAGCACCATCATGTGCCAGGGTGCATGAAAGAGCGGTCCGGTCTCGCAGGACGTGCCGTGCACCAGGTCGAAGAAGTTGGCGCCGGAGACCACGCGCTCCTTCAGCACGACGTGATGGCTCCCGGTGCCTTCGAGGCCCGCGGCGTGCCACGTGTCCTCGATCTCCCAAGCAGTAGCGGGGAGCACGAAGCCCATGACCAATGGTCGTCCGTCGGTCGCATGCGGGTCGCTGATCGGCCGGCCGTTCTCCTCCATGAAGCAGAAGCCGGCGATCCAGTCGGCATGGCGGCAGCCGCTGGCGAAAGGCCAGCGCCCGCCGACCCGCCAGCCGCGCGGCACGCGCTCGGCTTTGGTCGTGGGCTGGGTCGAGCCGGCCATGACGACGTCCGGGGCGCGATAGATCTCGTCCACCACCGGCCGCGGCAGCAGCGGCGTGGCGATCGAAGCGCCGGCGCCGATCATCGCGGTCCAGCCGACCGCGCTGTCGATCCGTGCCAGCCGGCGAAAGACATCGAGCGCCGTCGGCAGGTCGAGTTCCATGCCGCCATAGTGCTTCGGCGTGAACATGCGGTAGAGGCCGGCCGCGCGCAGAGCCGCGACGATATCGCCCGGCACGTTCCGCAGTGTCGCGATCTCCATCGACCGCGCCGCGATCTGCGGCGCCAGCACTTCGATCTGCTCGATCAGCGTCTTTGCTTCGTCGGTCATCGTTGCGCGCTCCGTCCTGCTGTGGTCCCCACGCCGGGGATTTTCGCGGTCGCGCGCTACCGCACGGTTTCGTGCGGAGATATTTCAATGACGATTGTAAGATTAACCTTGTGCGCTGCGCTTAGTGCACCACGTCGCGGATGATCACCCGGTCCAGGAGTTCGACCGAGCGGCGCATGCCTTCCATCGGCGTCATGGCGAGGTCCTCGTGCTCGATCGAGAGCACGTCGTTATAGCCGACCTGGGCCAGGAGGCTCACGAAGTCGCGCCACCAGCTCTCGTTATGCCCATAGCCGAGGGTCACGTAATTCCAGGACCGGTCGCGCACGCGCTCATTGGTCTTGGTCTCGAGCAGGGTGTTGGGATCGGCGTTCTGTCGGTCGATCCGCGTGTCCTTGGCATGGACATAGAAGATCGCCTCGCCGAGCTTGCGGATCCCGGTCAGCGGTTCGCCGCCCATCCACATCATGTGGCTGGGATCGTAATTCGCGCCGACATTGTCGCCGGCGGCGTCGCGCAGCTTCGCCATGGTCTCGGTGTTGTAAACCAGCTGCCCGCCATGGATCTCGATGCAGATCTTGTCGATGCCGCAATCTTTCCCGAGCTTGGAAAGCTTCTTCCAATAGGGGATCGCGACCTTGTCCCATTGCCAGTTCAGCGCCTTGGTCGCTTCCGGCGGCCAGGCGGTGATGATCCAATTCGGATTCGCATCGCCGGGACCCCCGGGCAGGCCGGACATCATCACCACGCGGTGGATGCCCATCAGCTTGGCGAGCTTGAAGGTCTTGCGCACGACCGCGTCATGCCGCTTGCCGTAATCGCCCGGCGCCAGCTGGTTGCCGGAGCAATTCAGCGCCGCGATCTCCAATCCATGGTCCTTGACCTTGGCCTTGAACTCTTTCCGCGCCTTCTCGCTCTCCAGCATCCGGTCGAGTTTCAGATGCGGCGCGCTCGACCAGTTGCCGCAGGCGAACTCCAGGGTCTCCAGCTTCAGCTCGGCACTCGCCTTCAGCATCGCCTCGAAGCTCAGATTGCCGAGGCTGTCGGTGATCATGCCGATCTTCATAAGAGTCTCCCTTTCGACGGTGTCACGTACCCCCACCCTAACCCTCCCCCGAATCGGGGGAGGGGACTGTATCGAGCCTGCCTTCTTCTCCCTCCCCCGATTCGGGGGAGGGCCGGGGTGGGGGTACGAATCCTCGGTTAGACTTTGACCGGCTGACCGCTCTTCAGCGACTGCACCGCCGCTTCCGCCAGCGCGAGCGCGTTGCGGCCGTCCTCGATGCTGGTCGCGGGCTTGGCCTTGCCGAGCACGCAGTCCACGAAATGCTGCAGCTCGACGCGATAGGCGGCATCGTAACGCTCCAGGAAGAAGTGCAGCGGCTTCTCGCCGACGACACCGGGCTCGCCCGCGAAGGAGACCGTCGTTGCCGTCTGGTTGCCGGCCTGCAGCATGCCCTTGGAACCGAAGGCCTCGATCCGCTGGTCATAGCCGTAGACCGCGCGGCGGCTGTTGCTGATCTGCGCGATGCAGCCGCTCTTGGTCTTCAGCACCACCATGGCGGTGTCGATGTCGCCAGCCTTGCCGATCTCCGGATCGACCAGGTTGGAGGCCGTCGCATAGACCTCGGTCGGCATTTCGCCCAAGAGCCAGGTCGCCATGTCGAAATCATGGATCATCATGTCGCGGAACAATCCGCCCGAGACCTTGATATAGCCGATCGGCGGCGGGCCGGGATCGCGGCTGGTGACGATCAAGGTCTCCAGCTTGCCGATCTTGCCGCTGCGGATCCCGTCATGCACCGCGGCGAAGCTGGCATCGAAGCGGCGGTTGAAGCCAATCATCATGGTGACGCCGGCCTTGCGCACGGTCTCCAGGCAGCGATCGACCCGCTCCAGGGAAAGATCGATCGGCTTCTCGCAGAAGATCGCCTTGCCGGCCTTGGCCGCGGTCTCGATCATCTCGGCATGGGTGTCGGTCGAGCTGCAGATCGCGACCGCCTTCACCGCCGGATCCTCGATCGCCTTCCTGGCGTCGGTGCCGCTCTGGGCCCCGAGCTCGGCGGCGAGCTTATTCGCAGCATCGGCATTGACGTCGGTGACCCAGCGCAGCTTGGCGCCGGGATGGGCGGCGATGTTGCGACCGTGGATCTGGCCGATCCGGCCGGCGCCGATCAGAGCGATTTCGAGCATGGTTGAGGGGTCCCGCTTAGCTGGAAAATTCGACTTGGAATCTGCAATATTTTTTCCAATTATTCAAGAAAGCCGAATGACTGTTTCATGGTCTTGAGGTGATTTTGAGGCGGCAGATTGACCGGAGAGCCGAATCAGTTCTGCCTGTGACGATCGCGGGGGGAGCAAGCACGTTGGCGAAATCGAAAACAAAAGGCAGCGCGCCGGATGCGGCGGAGAACTTGGCGGCGCTCCGCGCCCGGATCGCCGAGCGCTATGACTCCTTGAGCAACAGATTACAGCAGATCGCCAAGTTTGTGCTCGACCATCCGAACGACATCGCGCTGGAGACCGTGGTGGTGATCGCCGAGCGGGCAGGGGTGCCGCCCTCGGCGCTGATCCGCTTTGCGCAGGCTTTGGACTATTCCGGCTTCCGCGAGATGCAGCGCGTCTTCCAGGCGCCGCTGGCCAGCCGTAGCCCGAGCTATGCCGAGCGGGTCCGCGGCCTCGCGCTCGACCGCGCCGAGCAGGAGGAGGATGGGCCGCATCATTTCCTCGCCCGCTTCTGCGCCGCCAGCGCGGTCGCCCTCGAGCACATCCAGGAAGTGCTCACCCCCGAGCAACTCGGCCAGGCGGTCGATCTCCTCGCCAAGGCGCGCCAGGTCTATGTGGTCGCGCAACGCCGTTCCTTTCCGGTCGCCGCCTATCTCGCCTATGCCCTGCCGCATTCCGAGAAGCCGACGCATCTGCTGGACGGCCTTGGCGGCATGCTGGACGAGCAGGTCCGGTCGATCCAATCCGACGACGCGCTGATCGCGATCAGCTTCTCGCCTTACGCCCGCGAGACCGCCTCGATCGTCGAGCGCGCCGCCGCCCGCGGTGCCTCGGTGATCGTGATCTCCGACAGCATGGTCAGTCCCATTTCACGCTTCGCCACTGTGTTCTTCGAAATTAAGGACGCCGAAGTGCAAGGTTTCCGCTCGCTGACCGCCTCGCTCTGCCTCGCGCAGACACTGGCCGTCGGCCTGGCGATGAAGGACGGCAAGTAGTCACCGCTTCTCCAGCCCCAGCAGGGCGTCATAGGTCGCCTTCAATCCCTTGGTCAGGCGTTTGTCGCGCCGGATGATGACGCCGAGGGTGCGTTTGAGATGCGGCGAGAGCGGGCGCACCACGTAATCCGCGCGGGCTTGGTTGCGCACTGCCATTTCCGGCATGATCCCGCACCCCAACCCGGCGATGACCATCGCCTTGATCGCCTCGACGCTGCCCAAGGACATCGCCGGGGTCAGCGTGGCATCGCCGCGGGCGAACCAACGGTCGATGATGCGCCGGCTGGCAGAGCCCTGATCGGTGAGCAGCAGCGGCAGCTTCGCGAGATTCGCCGCGGTCAGACGCTGCGGTAAGACCATGTCATGCGGCGCGATGGCGACGAAGGCATCGTCCAGTACCGGCGTCACCTCGAAGGCACGGCCGGAAACCGGCAGGGTCGCGAGCGCCAGATCGATGCGGTTCTCCTCGACCGCCTTCACGATGCCCGCCGCATTGCCGGTGGTGACGGTGATCTCGAGGTTCGGATAGCGCTTGCGCAACATCCCGAGCACCGGCGGCAGCAGGTAGATGCTGACGGTCGTGTCGGTGCCGAGATGCACCGAGCCGACCGCGTCCACCGCATGCCGCGCCACCGACTGGATCGCGGTGGTGACGGCGGCGTCGATCTCATCGGCATGTCCCAGCAGTTCCAGGCCCGCATCGGTCGGCCGCGCTCGCCGGCCGACCCGCTCGATCAGCGCGGTGCCGAGGCGCTTCTCGAGCTGCCGGATCTGCAGGCTGACCGCCGGCTGGGTCAGGCCGAGCTTCTCCGCGGCGGCGGAGAAGCTGCCGGTTTCGACGACCTTAACAAAGGTTGAAAGCTGGTCGAGATTGAGCCGCTGCATACCAAAGATTTTCTCATGCATTGCATAGAGTTCGAAAGCTTCATTTATGCATGGCGGAAGCGCATCTTGAGCCTGCCGCCCAAAGGAGCGGCCGCCATGCTAACCTTCCACTCGATCCTGGATTTCCTGCGGGAGTTCGGGCTCCGCTGCATCGGGTCGCCGGATTCTCGCACCCGGCAGCTCGCCGCCTTGCGGCGCCTCGATGCCCATCTCTTGAAAGACATCGGCTTGACACCGGAGGAGGCCAAACTGGCCATCGCCCGCCGTCAACCGGCTCTCAAATCGGAGCCGCGGAAGACCGCAACTCTGGATATTCGCCGCCCCTATCCCAATCGATAGGCCCAATTGATAGGCCCAATTGATAGGCCCAATTGATAGGGTTGACGAGAGAGCGTCTGGGCCTACTCTCGGGCCCATGCGGATTCCGATTCTTTCCGGCATCGCGAATCATCCCTTCTGGCAGCGCGGCGGCCTGCTGATCGCGCGATTGATCATCGCGCTGGTCTTCGCCATGGCCTGCTTCTTCAAGTTCAAGGACATGGGCGGCACGGCGGCCTACATCGAAGCCGCCGGCATTCCGATGGGCCTGCCGCTGGCCTTAATTGCGGCGATCTTTGAGGTCCTGCTGGTGATCGCGTTCCTCACCGGCATTCTCATGCGCGAGGCGGCCTTGCTCGCCGCAGTCTATGTCTTGTTCCTGGGCTTCGCCTTCCACGGGCCGAAGACCTGGGAAGCGAACATGCTCGAATTTGGATTTTTCGTGGATCATTTCACCTTCACGGCGGGTCTTCTCTACATGGCCGCCTTCGGCCCCGGTCCCCTGGGGCTGCGGCGCTAGTCTCTCGCGTTTTCGGATATTTCGGCCTCGGTTCGAGCATCGACGGATTCTGCACCATGCAGTGCCAAGCGCTGAGCGGCGGTCTGCAATCCCGCCGGCGCCCATAACAGGGAAGGAACTGAACGATGAGGAAAGGACTGATCGCCGGCCTCGCGGCGAGCTTCATGCTGGCGGCACCGGCCTTCGCCGCCGATCTCAAGATCGGCCTCCAGGATGATCCCGACGTCCTCGATCCGGCGCAATCGCGCACCTTCGTCGGGCGCATCGTCTACACCGCGCTCTGCGACAAGCTGATCGACATCACGCCCGACCTCAAATTCGTGCCGCAACTGGCGACCGAGTGGCAGTGGTCGGATGACGGCAAGCAGCTCACCATGAAACTGCGCCAGGGCGTCAAGTTCCACGACGGCACCGACTTCAACGCCGACGCCGTGGTGGCGACCATCCAGCGCAACATGACCATGCCGGAATCGCGCCGCAAGAGCGAGCTGGCCTCGGTCGAGAAGGTGGAGGCGGTCGATCCAGCCACGGTGAAGTTCACGCTGAAGAGCGCGGATGCGAGCCTGCTGGCACAGCTTTCCGATCGCGCCGGCATGATCGTGTCGCCGGCCGCGGCCAAGGAACTCGGCGCCAATTTCGGCAGCAAGCCGGTCTGCGCCGGCCCCTTCAAATTCGTCGAGCGCGTGCAGAACGACAAGATCGTGCTGGAGAAGTTCCAGGACTACTGGAACAAGGACAAGGTCTTCCTCGACAAGGTGACCTACCTGCCGATCCCGGACTCGGCGGTGCGCCTCGCCAATCTGCAATCCGGCGATCTCGACATGGTCGAGCGCCTGGCGCCGAGCGATGTCGCCGCGGTGAAAGGCGATGCCAACCTCAGTGTCTCGGATGTTGTCGGGCTCGGCTACATGTCGATCTATGTGAACATCGGCAACGGCGCGCGCGCCGACAATCCGGTCGGCAAAGACAGCCGCATTCGCCAGGCCTTCTCGCTGGCGATCGACCGCGACGCCATCTCCAAGGTCGCCTTCGAAGGCACCGCGGCACCGGGCAACCAGCCCTTCCCGCCGAACAGCCCGTGGTATGACAAGAGCAATCCGGTCGAGCCGCGGAATATCGAAAAAGCCAAGGCGCTGATGAAGGAGGCCGGCGTCGATCGTGTTGCGGTCGAGATGGGCACGGACAATTCCCCGATCGTCGCCCAGGTCATGCAGATGATCCAGGCGATGGTTTCCGAGGCCGGTTTCGACGTCAGCCTGAAGCAGATGGAGTTCGCGACCCTGCTGGATCAGGAAACCGCCGGGAATTACCAGATGGCGCGGACCGACTGGTCGGGCCGGGTCGATCCCGACGGCAACATCCATCAGTTCATGACCTGCAAGGGCGGCCTCAACGACATGAAGTATTGCAATCCCGAGGTCGACAAGCTGCTGAACGAGGCGCGGCAATCCACCGACAACGCCGTGCGCAAGCAGAAATACGATGCCGCGAACGCCATCCTGTCGAAGGATCTGCCAGTCATCTATTTCGGCCATCAAAGCTGGATCTGGGGCTACAAGAAGTCCGTGACAGGCTTCGTCCCGTCGCCCGACGGCATGATCCGCCTGGTCGGCGTGAAGAAAGCAGGCTGAAGGCCGTGGCAGCGGCGCCGGGATCCCCGGCGCCGCAGCTGCATTGAGAAGGGCATGGTCGCTTACATCGTCAAACGGCTTCTGGTCGCGATCCCGACGATCCTGATCATCTCGATCTTCGTCTTCTCGCTGCAGAAGCTGCTGCCGGGCGATCCCGTCCTGGTGATGGCGGGCGAGGACCGCGACCCGCAGACGATGGAATACCTGCGCGAGCGCTATCACCTCAACGACCCGGTGCCGGTGCAGTATCTGGCTTGGCTGGGATCGGCGGTGCAGGGCGATCTCGGAATCTCGCTGCGCACCAGCCAGCCGGTCCTGCATCTGATCGCACAGAAACTTCCCGCCACCATCCAGCTCGCCGTCATGGCGATCGTCATCGCCATCCTGATCGGCGTGCCGATGGGAATCCTGGCGGCGACGCGCAAGAACACCGTGCTCGATTACGTCGCCAACGTCGTGGCGCTCTCGGGCCTCTCGATTCCCAACTTCTGGCTCGGGATCATGCTGATCCTGCTGGTCTCGGTGAAATTGGGCTGGCTCCCGGCCTCGGGCTATCAGCCGTTCTTCGAAAGTCCGCTGCGCTCGCTTGAGACCATGATCATGCCGGCCTTCGTCCTCGGCAATGCGCTGGCGGCGACCTTGATGCGCCACACCCGCTCGTCGATGCTGAGCGTGCTCAATTCCGACTATATCCGCACCGCGCGGGCCAAGGGCCTGCCCGAGCGCGCGGTCGTGCTGGAGCACAGCTTCCGCAACGCCATGCTGCCCATCATCACCATCGGCGCGCTGCTGTTCGGCGAGCTGCTGGCCGGCGCGGTCTTGACCGAGCAGATCTTCACCATTCCCGGCTTCGGCAAGCTGATCGTCGATGCGGTTTTCAACCGCGACTATGCCGTCGTCCAAGGCGTCGTCCTCTGCACCGCGATCGGCTTCATCATCATGAACCTGCTGGCGGACATTCTTTATGTGCTGCTCAATCCGCGCATGAGGGCGGCGCTATGACCGTTGCCGAGCGCGTCGACCTGCCGCCCGCCGGCGCGCGCCGCTCGGCCAACCGCGCCTGGCGCAAGTTCAAGTCCAACAAGGCGGCTTTGGTCGGTTTCGGCTTCGTCGGCTTCTTCGTGTTGCTGGCGGTCCTCGCCCCGATCCTGCCGATCGCCGATCCGAGCGCCACCGATTGGAGTGCCGTGCGCAAGGCGCCCTCGGCGGCGCATTGGCTCGGCACCGACGAGATCGGCCGGGACATTCTTTCGCGCATGATCTGGGGTGCGCGCGCCTCGCTCATGGCCGGCGTGTTCTCGGTCGGCATCGCGGTTTGTCTCGGCGTGCCGTTCGGCATCATCGCCGGCTATTTCGGCGGCTGGATCGACATGGTGATCTCGCGCGTGACCGAGGCCTTCCTGGCGATGCCGTTCCTGATCACGGCGATTGCGCTCGCTGCATTTCTGGGACCGAGCCTCACCAATGCGATGATCGCGATTGGCTTCAGTGCCATGCCGATCTTCATCCGCCTGACCCGCGGCCAGACGCTGGCGGTCAAGACCGAGGACTATGTCGAGGGCGCGCGCTCGATCGGCCTGCGGCATTCCAGCATCCTGCTGCGCTACATCCTGCCCAATGTCTTTACACCGATCCTGGTCCAGGCGACTTTGACCGTCGCGGCCGCGATCATCGCCGAGGCGAGCCTCTCCTTCCTCGGCCTCGGCCAGCAACCGCCGGCGCCGAGCTGGGGATCGATGCTCAACACCGCGAAGAACTTCCTCTCCCAAGCCCCGTGGATGGCGGTCTGGCCGGGCACAGCGATCTTCCTGGTCGTGATGGGCTTCAACCTGCTGGGCGACGGGCTGCGCGATTCGCTCGACCCTCGTGAAACTTGATTGCGAAACCTGAACGGAAGGTCCGATGACTCCTTTCACCACCCGCCCCGAGATCCAAGGCAATTTCGGCGTCGTCACCTCGACGCATTGGATCGCCTCCAGCACCGGCATGAGCATCCTCGAGCGCGGCGGCAACGCCTTCGACGCGGCGGTCGCCGCCGGCTTCGTGCTGCAGGTGGTGGAGCCGCATCTGGTGGGGCCCGGCGGCGACCTGCCGGCGATCGTCTATGCGGCGGCGAAGCAGAAGGTCGAGGTCATCTGCGCCCAAGGCCCGGCGCCGGCGGGCGCGACCATCGAGCATTACCGCGCCGAGGGCCTGACCATGATTCCGGGCGACGGTTTGCTTGCGACAGTCATTCCCGGTTCGTTCGACGGCTGGATGTTGCTGCTGCGCGATTACGGCACGATGTCGCTGCAAGACGTGCTCGAGCCGGCGATTCATTATTGCGATGTCGGACATCCGGTGCTGGCGCGGGTTTCCGACACCATCAAGGGCATGGCGGATTTCTTCCGCGACCATTGGCCCACATCCTACGAAACCTGGCTGCCCGGCGGCGTCGCGCCCGAACCGCACACGAATGTCCGCAACCCCGTGCTCGCGGCGACCTGGCGCCGCATCCTCGCCGAGGCCGAGACCGCGGGCTCGCGCGAGGCGCAGATCGAGAAGGCGCGCGACGCCTTCTATCGCGGCTTCGTCGCCGAGGCGATCGAGAAGTTTTGCACAAAAGCCGAGGTCATGGATGCCAGCGAAAGCCGCCATCGCGGCGTGCTGCGCGCCGATGACCTCGCCAAGTATTCGGCGAGCGTCGAAGCACCACTGACCTATGACTATCATGGCTGGACGGTGGCGAAGACCGGGCCCTGGGGGCAGGGGCCCGTGCTGCTGCAATCTCTGGCGCTGCTGAAGGGCTTCGACATCGCGGCGATGGATCCCGCCGGCGATGAGTTCGTCCACGTGGCGACCGAGGCGATGAAGCTCGCCTTCGCCGATCGCGAGATCTATTACGGCGACCCGAACTTCGCCGAGGTGCCGATGGATCGGCTGCTGGCGGAGGAATACACCTCGGGGCGCCGCCGCCTGATCGGCCGCAATGCCGCGACCGAACTGCAACCCGGCCGGCTCTCCGGCTTCGAGGCGCAGTTCGACCAGACCATGCGGCTGCTGGGCGAGGCCTCGGGCGAGGGCGCCGTCTACGAGCCGACCATGGCGCATCTCTCGCAGAAGCGCGGTGACACGGTCCATATCGACGTGATCGACCGCCACGGCAACATGATCTCGACCACGCCGTCGGGTGGCTGGCTGCAATCCTCGCCGACGGTGCCGGGCCTCGGTTTCTGCCTCAACTCCCGCGCCCAGATGTTCTGGTTGGAGCCGGGCCTGCCGACCTCGCTGGCGCCGGGCAAGCGCCCGCGCACCACCTTGTCGCCGTCGCTGGCGCTCTACGAAGGCCGGCCGCGCCTGGTCTTCGGAACGCCGGGCGGCGACCAGCAGGATCAATGGCAGCTGAGCTTCATCCTGCGCCATGTCCATCATCACGACAATCTGCAGCAGGCGATCGACGCGCCGTTGTTCCACACATCGCATTTCCCAGGCTCGTTCTATCCCCGCACCCGCGAGGCCGCGAGCCTGACGGTGGAGCAGAATTTCGGATCGCAGGTCCTGGAGGCGCTGCAGCGGCGCGGCCATCGTCTCACCGTTGCCGAGCCCTGGAGCGTGGGCCGATTGACGGCCGCCGCCCGCAATCCCGACGGGTTGCTCCGCGCCGCCGCAACCCCGCGCCTGATGCAGGCCTATGCCGTTGGACGCTAACTCTCCCATCCTCAAGGTCGAGGGCCTGACGACTTCCTTCAACCTCGAGGGAGAATGGCGCAGCGTCGTGCGCAATGTGGGCTTCGAGGTGCGCCCGCGCGAGACCGTCGCCATCGTCGGCGAGAGCGGTTCCGGCAAGAGCGTCACCGCGCTCTCGATCATGCGGCTGCTGCCCGAAGGCGCCAGCCGGATCGAGGGACGGATCCTGCTCGACGGCCGCGATGTGCTGCCGCTCTCCAACGCGGAGATGCGCGAAGTGCGCGGCAATGACTGCGCGATGATCTTCCAGGAGCCGATGACCAGCCTCAACCCGGTCTTCACCATCGGCCGGCAGATCTCCGAGGCCTTGATCGTGCATCGCAGCCTTACCAAGGATCAGGCGCGGGCGGAGACCGTCCGCTTGCTGGACCGTGTCCGCATCCCGAATGCCGCTTCGCGCTTCGACGAGTATCCGCATCAATTTTCCGGGGGCATGCGCCAGCGCGTGATGATCGCGATGGCATTGGCCTGTCATCCGAAGCTGCTGATCGCCGACGAGCCCACCACCGCGCTCGACGTGACGATCCAGGGCCAGATCCTCGACCTGATCAAGGGATTGCAGCAGGAAGAGGGCATGTCGGTCCTCTTTATCACCCATGACATGGGCGTCGTTGCGGAGATCGCCGACCGGACCATCGTCATGTATCGCGGCGAGGCGGTGGAAGCGGGATCGACCGAGGAGATCTTCACCCGCGGCCGGCATCCCTATACCCGCGCACTGCTTTCCGCCGTGCCGCGGCTGGGCTCGATGACCGACCGCAAATGGCCGGTCCGCTTCCCGGTCATCGACATGGCGACAGGCGCCCGCAGCGAGCCGGGCGAGGTCGCGGGCACCGTGGAGCCCATGGCGGCGTCGGTGCTTGAAGTCCGGAACCTGCGGAAGTATTTCGACGTGCGGAGTGGGGTGTTCGGCCGCAAGACCGGCGCGGTCCACGCCGTCGAGGATGTCTCCTTCGAGCTCCGTCACGGCGAGACCTTGGCGCTGGTCGGCGAGTCCGGCTGCGGCAAGTCCACCACCGGCCGCGCCATCACCCGCCTGATCGAGCCCGAAGGCGGCAGCGTGCGTCTGAACGGTGCGGATTTCCTGGCGCTCAATCCATCGGCTTTGCGCCGAGAGCGGGCGAGCATCCAGATGGTGTTCCAGGATCCCTTCGCCAGCCTCAATCCGCGCATGAAGATCGGCAACGCCGTCGCCGAGCCGCTGCTGGAGCATGGCATCGGCCGGCGCGGGGAGGTGCGCGACAAGGTCGTGTCGCTGCTGCAGCGCGTCGGCCTCGATCCCGAGATGATGTCGCGCTATCCGCATGAATTCTCCGGCGGCCAGCGCCAGCGGATCTGCATCGCGCGCGCCCTGGCGCTCGACCCACAGGTGATCGTCGCCGATGAGAGCGTCTCGGCGCTCGACGTCTCGATCAAGGCGCAGGTCTGCAATCTGCTGATGGAGCTGCAGGAAGCGCTGAAGCTCGCCTTCATCTTCATCTCGCATGACATGGCCGTGGTGGAACGCCTGAGCCATCGCGTGGCGGTCATGTATCTCGGCGAGATCGTGGAGATCGGGCCGCGGCAGAGCGTGTTCGAGAATCCGCAGCATTCCTATACCAAGAAGCTGCTCGCCGCCGTGCCGGTGCCCGACCCGTCGCGCCGCGGCATCACGCGCGATATGAAAGCCGATGAATTGAAGAGCCCGGTGCGGCCGCTCGGCTATGTCCCGCCACGCCGGGAATACCGCGAGGTCGCCCCCGGCCACCTGGTACAGGTGGCTTAGGCGACCGACACCCAGGCCCGTTTGTCGGCGGAAGCCAGCACCGCATCCATGATCCGGCCGACCTTGGCACCGGCCTCCATATCGGTGAGGACCGGCTTGCCCGCGGCGATCGCTTCCATGAATTCGTAGATCTCGATCACCTTGAAGTCGTTGAAGCCGATGCCGTGGCCCGGCGCCGGGCAGAAGTTGCCATAGGGCGGGTGGCTGGCATTGGCGAAGATGGTGCGGAAGCCCTGCCGGTCCTTGGGCTCTCGGCTGTCATAGTAATCGAGCTCGTTGTAGCGCTCGGCATTCCAGCGGATCGTTCCCTGCGATCCCACCAGCTCGAACGAGAGATGCATCTTCGAGCCACAGGCGATGCGGCTTGTGCTGAAGATTCCGGTGACGCCGTTGCTGCATTCGAACAGGCAGTCGGTCACGTCCTCGTTGTCGACCTGTCGCATCTCGCCGGTCGCCGGGTCCTTGCGCTTCGGCGTCGCCAGGATGGTGCGGGCGCAGACGCCGGTGATCTCGCCCGCCAGCACGCCGGTGATCGCAAGCCCATGCGCGCCGAGATCGCCCAAGGCGCCCGCGCGGCTGCCGAGCTTGGCATCGTTGCGCCAGGTGAAGGGCGCCGACGGATCCGACATATAGTCTTCGTTATAGGTCCAGCGCATGTGGATCACCTTCCCCAGCGCGCCTTCGTCGATCAGCTTCTTCGCCAGCCCGATCACCGGATGCCGCGCATAGGAGAAGCCGACCTGGGTCTTGATGCCCTTCTTCTTCGCGGCCGCGGCTATCTCGGTCGCCTCCCTGCCGCCGAGGCCCACCGGTTTCTCGCAATAGACATGCTTGCCGGCGGCGATCGCCGCGAGGGCGATCTCGCGGTGCAGGTTCGAGGGCGCGCAGATATCGACGATATCGATCTCGGGATCGTTCACCAGCTTGCGCCAGTCGTCGGTGCTGCGCGGGAAGCCGAGCTCGTCCGCCACCTGTGCCGCGCGCGCCGCCGGCGTGTCGCACATCACCTTGAGGACGGGCAGGGCGGCGGCGTTGGCGAAGACCGCCGGCATGGTGTGATAGCCGAAGGCATGGGCGCGGCCGATGAAACCGGCCCCGATCAGGCCGATGCCGAGACGTTGCTTGCCCATGGTTACTCCGCCGCGCCGGATCGCGCCGCGATCTGCTTCTCGTAGTTCTTGCGCGCTGCCTCGACCTCGCTGCGGGTTGAGACTTCCGGCACCGCCACCTCCCACCAGGCGCCGCCTTCCTGGGTGGTGATCATCGGATCGGTGTCGATCACGATGACATGGGTGCGGTCGCTGCTCTTGGCCTTGTCGAGCGCCGCTTCCAGCGCGGCGATGCTGCCGACCTTCTCCGCGATGGCGCCCATCGCGGCGGCGTGTGCCGCAAAGTCGATCGGCACATCGACCTTGCGATGCGCATCGACCAGCAGATTGTTGAACGGCCGACCGCCGCAGGCCTGCTGGAGGCGGTTGATGCAGCCGAAGCCGCCATTGTCGAGCACGACGATGTCGATCTTCGCGCCCATCATCACCGAGGTCGCGATCTCGGAGTTCATCATCATGTAGCCGCCGTCGCCGATCAGCGCGAGGACCCGGCGCTCTGGCTGTGCCAGTTTCACGCCGAGCGCGCCGGCAATCTCGTAGCCCATGCAGGAGAAGCCGTATTCCATGTGGTAACCCTTGGGATCGCGGGTCTTCCACAGCTTGTGCATCTCGCCCGGCAATCCGCCCGAAGCATTCACCACGACATCGGTCGGTGCCGACTTCCTGTTCACCGCACCCAGCACCTGCGCGTCGGAGGGGAGCGCATTTCCCTTCGGCGCTGCCGTGACCGCATCGACGGCGCCGCGCCAGCGCGCGATCTCCGCCGTGCCGCGTGCCGCGCGATCCGCCGAAACCTTCCAGTCGCCGAGCGCCGCGCTGAGCAAAGGCAGGCTCACACGTGCATCGCCGACCAGCGGCAGCGCGTTGTGCTTCCAGGCGTCATAAGGCGCGACGTTGAGCTGAATGAGCTTCGGCCGCGACTTGAAGAGCGCCCAGGAGCCGGTGGTGAAATCCTGCAGCCTTGTCCCGATCGCCAGCACCACGTCGGCATCCGCGGCCAGCGTGTTCGCCGCACTCGAACCGGTGACTCCGATCGAGCCCAGGTTGTGCGGGTCGTCCCAGTTGAGCGCGCCCTTGCCGGCTTGGCTCTCGCCGGCCATGAGGCCATGCTTGCTGAGGAAGGCGCGCACCTCTGCGACGGCCTCCGAGTAATGCACGCCGCCGCCGATGATCACCATCGGCCGCTTGGCATGGCGCAAAGCCTCGGCGGCATCCGCCACCTCGCGCGCATCCGGCGCCGGACGGCGCAGCCGGTGCTTGCGCGGCGCGAAGAACTCCACCGGATAGTCATAGGCCTCGGCCTGAATGTCCTGCGGCAGGCAGAGCGTCACCGGGCCGCAATCCGCCGGATCGGTCAGCACGCGGATCGCCTGCGGCAGGCTTTGCAGCAGCTGCTCCGGGCGCATGATGCGGTCCCAGAAGCGCGAGACCGGCTTGAACGTGTCATTGACCGAGAGCGTCGGGTCGCCGTAGACCTCGATCTGCTGCAGCACCGGATCGGGCAGGCGGCTGGCGAAGATGTCGCCGGGCAGCAGCAGCACCGGCAGGCGATCGACATGCGCCAGCGCCGCCGCGGTCACCATATTGGTGGCGCCGGGACCGATCGAGGTGGTGGCGGCCATGAACTGCTTGCGATTCTTCGCCTTGGCATAGGCGATCGCGGCCAGCGCCATCGACTGCTCATTATGCGCACGATAGGTCGGCAGCACGTCTTCCGCGGCGGCCAGCGCCTCGCCCATGCCGGCGACATTCCCGTGTCCGAAGATCGCGAAGGCGCCGGCCACCAGCGGCACTTCCTTCCCGTCGATCTCGCTGCGCTGCGCAGCCAGATACCGCACCACCGCCTGCGCCATGGTCAGTCTGATGGTCTTTCCGCTCATGGTTCCCGTCCCGTGTTTTTTGTTAGGCCGCGGCCGATTGCGGCGCGAGCCAGATCTCGATCAGGCGACGATAGTTGTCGGCGACGTTGGCGGCAAACGACTCCGCGTCGCACTTGCCGAGCAGCCAGTCGCGGGCCGGCGCCATGAAGATCGAGCGGCCGATGGCGAAGCCTTTGCAGATCGGGTGGCGGCGCGCGATCTTGAACGCCGCCGCCAGCTCGTCCTCCGGCGCTTCCAGGCCCAGCAGCACCACGCCGCGGCAGTATGGATCGTTGGTCTTGATCTCGGTCGCGACACCGCGCCAGCCTTCTTCGCTCATCGAGGGCAGCTTCCACCAGTCGGGCTTGATCCCATGCGCGTAGATCTCGGCCAGAGCGCGGGGCAGGGTGCCGTCGTCGCTCGGCATGGCTTTGGGCGGGATCACCTCGACCAGCAAATCATGGCCGGTGCCGATGCAGGCCTCCTGGATCTGGTCCAGATAGGCGAGCTGTTCGCGCTTCATCTCGTTGCTGTCGTCGGGGTGATAGAAGACTAGGCATTTCGCGGTGTGCTCGGCGGGCCAAGCGCGCATTTCCTGCGCGACATTCGGCCCGGCTTCGAAACGCAGTGGCCGCGAGCCCGGCAGTTCCACCGGGCGGCCGATCCAGAGGCCCTTACCGGTGATATGCTCCAGTACCGACTGGCCGAAGCGGCCGTCGCAGAGCACGCCGGCGCGGCCGGGGAAATCCTTGGCGACCGAGAGAACGGCCTGGCCGATGATTTCCTTCAGCTCGCCGATCTTGCTCAAGGGCTGGCCGACCTCCTTCACCAGCGCCTCGCATTGCGAGCGGTGGTCGAAGGCCAGCGCCATTACCTGCGGCCATTGCGTGGCGCGGTTGGTGACGCGGTGCAGATGATTCAATCGCGGATCGAGGTCCGGCCGCTTCACGTCCTCGGCGCGCGCGAGGTAATCGTCGAGCTCGATCTTGCTCGGCATCGCCGGCGCGCAGCCATGCCGCGACACGACCAGCGCCCCGCAGGCATTGGCATAGGTGCAGGCCTGCTCAACGCTCTCGCCGTTGATCCAGCCCCGCAGATAGCCGGAGGCGAAGGCGTCGCCGGCGCCGAGCACGTTCAGCACCTCGACGGTGACGCCTTTGACGGTGATGCCGTCGTCCAGCGTCTTGCCGATTTCGCCCGGGAACACGCTGCAGCCCAAGGGGCCGCGCTTCACCACGATCTCGGCCTTGCTCATCGACCGGAGGGTGCGGAGCGACGTCATGATGTCGTCGGAGCCGCCGGCGATGCAGTGCTCTTCCTCGGTGCCGATGATAAGGTCGCAATGCGGCACGATCTTCTGCAGATGCTCGGAGACGCCTTGGCTGGCGATGTAGCGGATCTCACCCATGCCGCGGCTGGTCAGGCCCCAGAGCACCGGCCGATAATCGATGTCGAAGATGACCTTGGTGCCGGCTTGTTTCGCAAGTGCGATCGCGCGGTGGCTGACCTTGTTGATGCTCTCGGTCGAGAAATGCGTGCCGGTGACCAGCAGCGCCTTGGCCGAGCCGATATAGCCGGCGTCGAAATCAGCTTCCTGCAGATTCATATCCGCGCAGTTCTCGCGGTAGAAGATCAGCGGAAACGTATCGCGGTCCTTGATGCCGAGCAGAACCAGGGCGGTGAGGCGCGAAGGATCGGTCGAAACATGGCCGGTATCGACGCCTTCGCGCACCAGTGTCTCGCGCACGAAGCGGCCCATGTGATCGTCGCCGACCCGGACCAGCATGGAGGACTTCAGGCCCTGCCGTGCGGTGCCGACGGCGATGTTGGCCGCGCAGCCGCCGATATACTTGGCGAAGCTCGCGACGTCTTCCAGGCGCGCGCCGAGCTGCTCTGCATAGAGATCGACCGCGGCGCGTCCGAGGCAGATCAGGTCGAGGGGCCGTTCCGCAGCCATACGCTCAGTTCCCATCCTTCAGCTCTTTGGGGAACCAGAAGGCGGCGTTTTTCTCCATCACCCATTTATGCTCTTCGGTGAAGTCGGGGATGCCGTAGGGATTGTTCGGCAGATGCCGGATCACCCAGGCGTAATACATACCGTAGCCGGGGGCCGCGGTCTGCGCATGGTCGTTGCCGTCGAAGATCTTCACCGTGTCGTATTGCTTCACGCGGAAGACCTGCGGCCCGTTCTCGGCGAGGCCGTAGCCCTGCGGCTCGGTGAAGCGGTAGTGGTAGATCTCCGGCTGCGCGTGGTGGTGCGGCGGATAGGAGGACCAGCGGCCGGGCATGGTGATCACTTCGCCTAAGACCAGCTCGGCATTGGGATCGGAATTGGTGCGGTCGAAGATCGTGCGCACGAACCTGAGACACGCGTCGCCGACCTGGCCCTTGCCGCGATGCTCGTTGGCGACGGTCTCGTAGAATTTCGGCTCGAAGGTCTTCTCGTTCGCCGTGCGATAGACGGTGAACTCGGTGTCCGTCTCGGCGCGCAGCCGCACCGTGGTGCCGCCGGGGACATGGATGCATTTCGGGCTCTCGTCGAAGATCGAGCCGCGGCTCCATTCCTTGGTGACATTGCCGACCGAGAGCGCGGCGGAGCCCGTCATCAGCAGCCAGGCGGTCTCGCCGTCGGCAACCTGCTCGGCGGTCTCACCGGCTTTCATCCGGTAGACGCCGAAGGCGATGCCGGTGTTGTCCTGTGGGTCGTCGATCTTGGTGACCCAGGTCATGCCGGCGGGGAAGCCGTTGCGATTGTTGGCCAAGTGCAGGGTCATGGCAATTCTTCCGGTTGTGGCGATCCTCGCTCCACCTTAGCCCGAAATCCGAGGCTGGTGACGCCGCCTGAGAGGGTGTTTTCTAATCTTCACGATAATGGAAAAATAATTCTATAGCAACCCGGCGCGCATGTGATAAAGAACAGGCAGAGCGCTCATTGGAGCGTTCCAATTTATCACGCCTGCGGAGCCCGGAGGAGAGGTCATGAGCGTCAGAATCGGCATCAACCCAATCACTTGGACCAATGACGATCTGCCGTCGCTGGGCGGCCACACGCCGCTGGAGACCTGCCTCTCGGAAGCCCACCAGGCGGGCTATGCCGGCATCGAGATGGGCGGCAAGTTTCCCCGCGAAGCGAACGCCCTCAAGGCCGTGCTCGGCAAGCACCATCTGGCACTCGTTTCCGGCTGGTATTCCGGCCGTGCCTACAAGAACAACGACGCCAAGAAGGAGTTCGAGGAGGCCCTGCCGCATCTCGAGCTCTTGAAGGCGAACGGCTGCAAATACGTCGTCTATGCCGATACCAGCGGCGGCGATCATGGCGGCATCGACACGCCGATCTCCAACCGCCCGAAGATGCCGGACGGCGACTGGAAGAACTACGGCAAGAAGCTCACCGAGCTCGCCGAGAAGATGGCGGATTTCGGCGTGCAGATGGCCTTCCACCACCACATGGGCACGGTCGTTGAGACCGACGCCGAGGTGGACAAGATGATGGCGAACACCGGGCCGGCGGTCGGCCTGCTGTTCGACAGCGGGCATTCGGCCTTCTCCGGCGGGGATCCGATCGCGCTGGCGAAGCGCCATGCCAAGCGCGTCGTGCATGTGCATTGCAAGGATTCGCGCAAGCCGATCCTCGACAAGGCGCGGGCGACCGATGAGAGCTTCCTGCGCGCCGTGCTCGAAGGCATCTTCACCGTGCCGGGCGACGGCCAGGTGGATTTCGCGACCATCCTGAAGATCTTCCACGACGCCGGCTATGCCGGCTGGCTGGTGGTCGAGGCCGAGCAGGACCCCGGCAAGGCTCATCCGCTGACCTATGCCACGATGGGCTACAAGAATCTGAAGAAGCTCGCCGAGCAGGCCGGCTTCCAGGTCGCGGCCTAACACCTTTGCAAAACGGCGCGCGCGGCTTCGGCCGCCGCGCCGATATAGGCGCGGTCGCCGTGGATCAGCGTGAGGATCGACGCGCCCTCGGTGAGGAGCGTGATGATCCGCGCCGCCGCTTCCGGGCGCCTCAATTTGCGCCGGCGGAGCTCTTCGGTCAGGACTTGCTCGATCGTCGCCTTGTGGCGCCGCGCCGCGATGCGTCCCGGATGGCCGGGCAGGTCGGCGAGCTCGAGAGCGAGCCGGGTGAAGCCGGAGCCTTCCCAACGCTTCTTCGCTGACCATGCGGCGAGGCGATCGAAGATCGTCGCGACAAAGTCTTCGGCGGTGCCATCTTGCCGCGTCGCCCAGCTCCGGATTCGCTCCACCGCAAGGCTGCTCTGCCGCTTCAGCATCTCGCCGAAGAGAGCATCCTTGCTTTCGAAGTGATTGTAGAGGGTGCGCTTGGTGATGCCGGCCCGCTCGGCAACCGCGTCCATGCTGATCCGCGTGAAACCGCGTTCGTAGAACAGTTGATAGGCGGCATCAAGGATCCGATCCCGGTTGTCCGATCGCCGCGCCATCGCCTGCTCCTCAGTATACCGTATAGTGAATTTACGCCTCGCCGCGACCGGCGCAAGCTCGGGTCATGCGCAAGATCGAGACAGTAACGGTTCGTCCGGTGAACGTGCCTCTGGCGCGGCCGATCCGTACCGCGGTCGGGTTCCTGCCGACCGCGCCATTGGTGTTGATCGACATCCGCACTACGGATGGAGCCGTCGGCAGCGCCTATCTCTTCGGCTACAAGGCCAGCATGCTGAGGCCGCTGGTGGCGACAGTGGAGGCAGTGGCAAGCGAGGTGATCGGACAGGGCGCCGACCCGCATTCCGTGACCCAGCGGTTGGAGCTCAGTTTCCGCCTGCTGGGGCGCCAGGGGCTGGTGGCTTTGGCGATGTCGGGCATGGATATGGCGCTCTGGGACGTCGCGGCGCGGGTCAAAGATCTGCCGCTGGCGCGTTTGCTCGGTGGCGTCGAGCGGCCGATCCAGGCCTATGACAGCTTCGGCATCATCGACATCGCGGCGGATCGCGGGGATATCGAGCGCTCGATTCAGCATGGATTCCGCGGCATCAAGATTAAGCTCGGCGGCGGTGCGGTCGAGGCCGATGTTGCGCGGGTGCGGGCGGTGCGCGAGATCGTTGGCGACGGGATCGCGCTGATGGCCGACTACAACCAGTCGCTCGATCCGGCGGAAGCCTGCCGACGGATCGAGCGCCTCCTGGAGTTCGATCTCACCTGGGTCGAGGAGCCGGTGCTCGCGGAGGATCTGGTCGGGCATCGCCACGTCCGCGCCACGACCGGCATGCGCATCCAGACCGGCGAGAACTGGACTTTTCCGGAACAGATGGAGAAGGCGATCCGCGCCGGCGCGTCCGACTATGCGATGCCGGATGTGCAGAAGATCGGCGGGGTGACCGGCTGGATGAAGGCCGCAGCTCTGGCCGAAGCGGCGCACCTGCCGGTCTCGAGCCATGTCTTTGCCGAAGCGAGCGCGCATCTGCTTGCGGTGACGCCGACCGCGCATTGGCTGGAATGGATGGACAAGGCCGGGCCGCTGCTACGGGAGCCGCTGAGGGTCGCGCAGGACGGAACCGTCACCGCGCGCGGGCCGGGGCTCGGGATTGCCTGGGATGAGAAAGCGGTGGCGCATTTCGCGGCTTAGTCGTCGCGGGCTTTCTTCGCTTCTTCTTCCGCGGCTTTCTCACCGTCCGGCAGGGTCTCGACGCCGCTCTTCTTCGCTTCAGGCTTCGGCGTGCCGGTGCGGCGGTCTTCCTCTTCGGGGCGAACGATGCGGGATTTCTTCCGGTCCATGCGGGTTGAACCCACCCCGCAGCACCCCGTTCCTTACATCGAGCGCAGCATCCCGCCGTCGACGGCGAGCGCCTGACCGTTGATATAGCCGGCTTGCTCTGACGCGAGGAAGGTCGCGACCGCGCCGAAATCCTCCGGCTTGCCGAGACGGCCCGCGGGGATCGTGCGGTCGATTTCCGCCTGGTCGTAGGGGAAGTCCTTCAACCGGTCGGTCAAGGTCGAGCCCGGCATCAGGCAATTGACCGTGATCCCATCCTTGCCGACTTCGCGGCTGAGCGAGTTGAAGAGCCCATGCAGGCTTGGCCTGAGGGCATTCGAGATGGTGAGCCCATCGAGCGGCTCGGCGGCGGCGACCGAGGTCACCACCATGATGCGGCCCCATTTGCGCTGCCTCATGCCTGGCAAGGCGAGGCGGATCATCTGCACCGTGCTCATGAACAGGTTCTCGAAGGCGGCGCGCCATTGCGCGTCGCTGGTGCCGTCGAACACGGTCGGCGGCGGGCCGCCGGTATTGGCGACCAGGATGTCGATGCCGCCGAGCTTGGCGTTGACCTCGGCGATCAGCTTCTCCGCGGCGCCCGCCTGCGAGAGGTCGGCGGTGAAGCCCTCGGCCTTGATCTCGGCCGCGGTCTTCGCGACCGAGTCCTTGCTGCGAGACGCGATCGCGACGTGCACGCCTTCCGCGGCGAGGCCCGCCGCGATGGCGCGCCCGAGGCCCTTCGACGAGCCGGTGACGAGTGCGCGCTTGCCTTTGATATGGAGGTCCATGGTGTTCCCTAAAACTGCACGTCGACTTCGACCGCGCCCAGGCCGGCGAGTTCATAGCGATATTTGCAGGGCTCGGTCGGGAAGTTGGTGCGGATCAGGCTGCCGGTCATGACGATGTCGCCTTTCCTGAGCGGCCGGTCGGTGCGGGCGCGGAAATTGGCGAGCCAGGTGAGTGGGATAAAAGGATGGCCGAGCGCGTCGCGCCCGAATCCGCGGCCGATCTCCTGGCCGTTTTGCGTGACGACGCCTTCGACTGCGCCGAGATCGGCCGGCGGCGCCTGCCAGGCGCCGACCACGATGCCGGCGTTCCAGGAATTGTCGGCGATCAGCGACAAGGCTTCGAGCGTCCCATAATCGGCGTTGCGGTCATCGACCAGCTCGACGCCAGGCGCCACCATGGCGTCGCGGACCACTTCCTCCTGGGCATAGGGCATGGGGCGGAACGGAAAGTCGTAAGCGAGCGTCACCGCGACCTCAAATTCCAGGCCGAGATGGGTGTGCTCCATCGCATCGACCGTGACCGGAGCCTTGTAGATCCGGTTGGCGGCGACATAGCCGGAGACGGGTGAATCGATGCCGCACATCTCCTGCATCTTCTTGGTGGTGAGGCCGATCTTGAAACCGCCGGGCTGGGTGTTTCCCGCCGCCATCAGCCGGCGCGCATAGGCGTCCTGCACGCGATAGGCCGCGTCGACATCATTGATGCCGCGCTCCTTGGCGAAAGGCAGGAACTGCTCGCCGATCTCATGCGCTTCCATCAGCATCAGCGCGGTGACTTCGGTCCGTGCCTTGTCGACGCTCGGATTGGCGACCATGCCGTTTCTCTCCCCCCGCGGTTTCTTGGTACCAATCATAGAGATTCGGAGCGGGCTGCCAAGTCAGCGATCCTCCCGCGTGTGCCAGACGCGCAGAATGAGGATTGAAGTCTCGCTCAGTGCATACAGAATTTCGTACTGGCCTACGATCAACCGGCGTACTTCGCGCGGCCAGTAGCGCTCGAGCGGCCTGCCGATCCGGGGATGATCGACCAACTTTTGAGCAGCCGCCCGAAGTGCTTGAACTGTCTTAAGGGCCGCTGCCGGATTAACCGGAATTAGGAAATCTCGGACTCGGGTCAGATCATGGGACGCCCGCCCGGTCCATTCCAGTCTCATCTACGGGGCGTCGGTGCCGCCAGGTGGATATCGGTTTCGAGACCTTTGATCCATGCCTCGATCTCGGCGTCGTCAATCAAGCGGCCAGCATCGACGTCTGCGAGCCCCTCAAGAATCAGACGATGGCGCTCTTCTTCGATCTGCACCCATGCCGAGAGCGCTTCCGTGACTATGGAACCCTTTGGCCGATCGAGCTGCGCCGCGAGCTCATCTACCTTATTTGCAAGCTCTTCTGGCAAGTCCGCAGTCAACACTTTCGTCGCCATGGCGACCTCTTCTTATGCCTGAGCAAGAAGGATAAGCATGGACTGAAATGGGTTCAAGCCGCATAGCCTACTCCCCGTACGGCACCCAGATGTTCTTGATCTGGCTGGCGTGGCGCAGGAAGGCTTCGCCCTGGTTCTCGCGGGCGAGCCAGTCGCGGGCGGCGGCTTCGCACCAGGTGGCCTTGAGGTTGCCAGCGGAGCTCTTCTCGACCAGAGCGACGCCGTCGGAGCCGCCGAAATACCAATGGCAGGCGACCTCGTCATGCTCGGCCAGGGTCTTGGCCAGGGTGTCGCGCTCGCCGGTCACGATGTTGACCACGCCGTCCGGCACATCGCTGGTTTCCAGCACCTGGTAGAAGTCGGTAGCGCTCAAGGGATGGAGCGGGGCAGGCGTGGCAACCACGCGGTTGCCGAGCGCAATTGCCGGGATCACCAGCGAGATGAAGCCGAGCAGCGGCGCTTCGTCCGGGCAGGAGATCGCCATGGTGCCCCAGGCTTCCGGCATCGCCAAGGTCACGTGCCGCGCCTTGGTGTAGTGGACGCGGCCGTCATACTTATCGGCCCAGGCCGCGTAGTGGATGATGCGTGAGACCGAGGCGTCGACCTCGGCACGCGCGGCTTTCTTCGCCGCACCCGTCATCGCGGTCAGGCGCGCGGCGAACTCGTCGGCGCGGGCCGAGAGATTCTCCGCCAGGAAGTAGAGCACCTGGGCGCGGGCATGGCCGGAGAGCGAAGTCCAGCCGGTCGCCTTCGAGGCGGCCTCGACCGCGTTGCGGATGTCCTTGCGGTTGCCGAGCCCTGCCTGGCCGATCGAGTGGCCGTTCGCGTCCAGCACGGAGTAGGAGTAGCCGCTGTCGGGGCGCGCTTGCTTGCCGCCGATGAAGAGCTTCGCCGTACGGTCAAGCCCACGGTTCTCCATTGGCTCGCCTTCGAAAGCGGAAGCGGTGGGTTCGGCGCTGAGCTTTGTCTTGGCGGTTTCCTTGGCGCCCTTCTTCTTCGCCGGCGCCAGGTATTCGATCATGCCTTCGCGGCCGCCCTCACGGCCGAAGCCACTCTCGCGATAGCCGCCGAAGCCGGCCGCGGCGTCGAACATATTGGTGCCATTGATCCAGACGACGCCGGCCTTGATCCGCGCGGCGAGGTCGAGGCAGCGGTCGATATTCTCCGACCAGACCGAAGCCGAGAGCCCATAGGCCGAGTTGTTGGCGAGCGCCGCGGCTTCATCCGGCGTGCGGAAGGTCGTGCCGGCCAGCACCGGACCGAAGATCTCGACCTGGGCGATGGTGGAGGCCGGCTCGACATCTGTGAAGAGCGTCGGCGGGAAGAACCAGCCTTTGCCGGGCACCGGCGATGACGGCTGGAAGCAGGCGGCGCCTTCCTGGCGGCCCTTCTCGACCAGCGATTTGATGCGCTCGAGCTGCACCTTGGCGACGATCGCGCCGATGTCGATCGACTTGTCGAGCGGGTCGCCGACCCGGAGCGTCTCCATGCGCCGCTTCAGCTTGTCGTAGAAGCGCTCGGCCACGCCCTCCTGCACCAGCAAGCGCGAGCCGGCACAGCAGACCTGGCCCTGGTTGAACCAGATCGCGTCCACCACCCCCTCGACCGCGCTGTCGAGATCGGCATCGTCGAACACGATGAAGGGCGACTTGCCGCCGAGTTCGAGGCTGAGCTTCTTGCCGGAGCCGGCGGTGGCCTTGCGGATCTCGCGGCCGACCTCGGTCGAGCCGGTGAAGGCGATCTTGTCCACGTCCTGGTGGTTGACGATCGCAGCGCCCGTCGCGCCGTCGCCGGTCACGATGTTGAGCACACCCTTCGGCAGGCCGATCTCGTCGCAGATCTCGGCGAGGGCGAGGGCCGTCAGCGGCGTGTATTCCGCCGGCTTCAGCACCACCGTGTTGCCGGCGGCCAAAGCGGGTGCCACTTTCCAGGCCAGCATCAGCAGCGGGAAATTCCAGGGAATGATCTGGCCGCAGACGCCAACCGCGCCCATGCCGGGAAACTCGCTGTCGAGCAGCGCCGCCCAGCCGGCATGGTGATAGAAGTGCCGCGCCACCAGCGGGATGTCGATGTCGCGGGATTCGCGGATCGGCTTGCCGTTGTCGAGGCTCTCCAGCACCGACAGGAAGCGCTCGCGCTTCTGCACATGCCGCGCGATGGCATAGAGATATCTCGCGCGGGTTTCGCCGGAGGTCTTCGACCACGCTGGATAAGCCGCGCGGGCCGCGGCGACCGCGGCGTCGACATCGGCGGCCGAGCCTTGGGCAACCTTGGCGATCACCGATCCATCGGCCGGGTTGTGCACCTCGAACAGCTTGCCGTCTTTCGGCGCCGCGAACGCACCGCCGATGTAATGGCGGAACCCGGATTGATGCTTGCCGAGCCAGGCGGTGACGGCGTCCTTGGCTTCCGGCGCCGGGCCGTAATCCATGGTGTGGAGAATTTCTTTCACTGTCGCCATTTCTTCGTACTCGCTTAGACCCGTCGACCCCTCACCCAACCCTCTCCCGCAAGGGGAGAGGGCTTAGATCGAGTGCGCCGCGCCAGGTGCGTTCAAAAGGTTATGCAAAGTCCCCCTCTCCCCTTGCGGGAGAGGGCCGGGGTGAGGGGTCGAAGATTCCATCTGCATCTCTTGCTAAGCCATGGCGTGACGGTTGAGGGCGGCGTAGCGGCCGGTGACGTAATGCTCCAACTGGCGCTCGATGTCGCCGAGCAGGGAGCTCGCACCGATGCGGAAGAGATCGGGCTCCAGCCATGCGCGGCCAAGCTCCTCTTTCATGAGGACCTGCCAGTTCATCGCATCCTTGGCGGTGCGGAGCCCGCCGGCCGGCTTGAAACCGACCTTGAATCCGGTCTGCTCCAGATAGTCGCGGATCGCGCGGACCATCACGAGCGAGACGGGCAGGGTGGCGTTGACGTCTTCCTTGCCTGTCGACGTCTTGATGAAATCGGCACCGGCCATCATCGCCGTCATGCTGGCGCGATAGACGTTGCGGAGAGTCTTGAGGTCGCCGGTCGCGAGGATGGCTTTGAGATGCGCCGGGCCGCAGGCGGCGCGCATCGCCGCGATCTCGTCATAGAGCGCGGTCCAATCCTGGCCCAGCACATGGGCGCGGGTGATGACGATGTCGATCTCGCCCGCACCGTCCGCAACGGCGCGGCGGATCTCTTCCAGCCGCAGGTCGAGCGGCATCAACCCCGCGGGGAAACCGGTCGCCACCGACGCGACGGGGATGCCGGAGCCGGTCAGGGCTTCGACCGCGGGCTTCACCATGGTCGGATAGACGCAGACCGCGCCGACCTTCGGTGCGTCATCGGCGAGGCCGAGCGCTTCCACGATATCGGCGCGCAAAGGCGACTTCGCCTTGGCGCAGAGCCGGTGCACCCGGTTCGGCGTGTCGTCGCCGGCAAGCGTGGTCAAGTCGATGCATTGGATCGCCTTCACCAGCCAGGCGGCCTGGTATTCCTTCTTCACGCTGCGACGCCCGGGCAGCGTGGCGGTGCGGCGCTCGACGGCGGAGAGGTTGACGGTCGGCCCCAGAACCGCTTCTTCGTTGAAGGCGACGCCGCTGTTGCGCGGGTGGTTGTGGCCGAGTTCGGGTCCAGTAATTTGCCCTGGGGCCTTGCGTTTCGGATCGGTGGCGAGATTCATGAGTGTGCTCCTCAAGGCGGCGACCTTGCGTCTCCCCCTGGTCCAAGTCAAGCGCAACTGGCGCGCCGATTTTCCCCGTTTTTCCAGATGGTTCGGGCTGGATTTCGTTCCAGGCCCTGTGCATTCTTTTGGCCCATGACACAGCCTGCCACGACCTCTCCTGCGGCCGCCGCATCGGCGTCCAAGGATCCGCTGCTGCAGCCCTTCAAGCTGCGGCACCTCAATTTGAAGAACCGGGTGATCTCGACCTGCCACGAGCCGGCTTATTCCGAGGACGGGCTGCCGAAGGAGCGCTACCGGCTTTATCACGTGGAAAAGGCCAAGGGCGGCTGCGCCATGACGATGATCGGCGGCTCGGCCACGGTGGACGTGGACTCGCCGCAGGCCTTCGGCAATCTGCGGGCCGGGACGGACGCGATCATTCCCTGGTTCAAGCAGCTCGCCGATGCGGTGCACGAATACGACTGCGCCGTCATGTGCCAGATCACCCATCTCGGGCGCCGCACCAACTGGAACAAGGAGAACTGGCTGCCGGTCGTCTCCGCCTCGGCGGTGCGCGAGCCGGCGCATCGCTCTTTTCCGAAAGTGCTGGAAGATTTCGAGATCGAGCGCATCGTCAAGGCCTATGGCGCCGGTGCGCGGCGCTGCCGCGAGGGCGGGCTCGACGGGATCGAGATCGAATCCTACGGCCACCTGTTCGACGCCTTCCTCTCGCCCGCGACCAACAAGCGCGACGACAATTACGGCGGCAGCCTGGAGAACCGCATGCGCTTCCCGCTGGCGGTGCTGCAGGAGATCCGCCGCCAGGCCGGATCGGACTTCATCCTCGGCGTCCGCATGGTGATCGACGAAACCGATCTCGAGGACGGCATCAAGTTCGACGAAGGCCTCCAGATCGCGCGCCAGTTCCAGGATGCGGGCCTGATCGACTTCGTCAACGTGATCAAGGGCCATATCGAGAGCGATGAGGCGATCAGCCACGTGATCCCGGTGATGGGCACGCCGGCGGCGCCCCATCTCGACATGGTGAAGCGGGTGAAGGATCAGCTCAAGGTGCCGATCCTGCATGCGGCGCGGATCGCCGATGTGGCGACGGCGCGACATGCCGTCTCCAGCGGCGCGGTCGATCTCATCGGCATGACCCGGGCGCATATGGCCGACCCCTATATCGTTGCCAAGGTGATGCGTGGCGAGGAAACGCGGATTCGCCCCTGTGTCGGCGCCGGTTATTGCATCGACCGGCTCTATCAGGGCGGCGAGGCCTTGTGTTTGCACAACGCCGCCACCGGCCGCGAGCAGACCATGCCGCATGTGATCGCGCCGGCTGCGGTGAAGAAGCGTGTCGTCGTGGTCGGCGCGGGTCCGGCGGGATTGGAAGCGGCGCGGGTCTCGGCCTCGCGCGGACACAAGGTCACCTTGTTCGAGGCGGCGCAGCGGCCGGGCGGGCAGGTGGCGATCGCCGCCAAGGCGCCGCGGCGCAAGGAGATCATCGGCATCATCGATTGGCTGGTGGCCGAGGTCGAGCATCTCGGCGTCGACTTGCAGACCGGCGTCTTCGCCGAACCCGCCGACGTGCAGGCGCTCAACCCCGACATCGTCGTCATCGCGACCGGCGGCGTGCCCAATCCCGGCTTCTTCTCCGGCGCCGAAGATCTCGCGACCACGACCTGGGACGTGCTGAGCGGGCAGGTCGCGGTCGGCGACAACGTGCTGTTCTATGACGACGAAGGCGGGACCGAGGCTCTGTCCTCGGCGGACTTCATCGCCGGCAAGGCGAAACACCTGGAGATCGTGACGCCGGAACGCGTGCTCGGCGTCGATGTCGGCGGGTTGAACTATCCGGCCTTCTACAAGGCGTTCTACCAGGCCAAGGTCACGCAGACCTTGAATCTGCGCTTGAAGGGATTGCGGCGCGACGGCAACCAGATCGTGGCCAGCTTCCACAATGACTATGACAAGTCGACAGTGGAGCGCCGCGTCGATCAGGTGATCGCCTGTCACGGTTCTTTGCCTGCGGACGAACTCTATTTCGGCCTGAAGGACGGCTCGCGCAATCGCGGCGAGATCGACCAGGCCGCGATGATCGACTGCCGCCCGCAGGAGATCGCGAGCAACCCGTCAGGCGCCTATCAGCTGTTCCGGGTCGGTGATGCCGTCGCCAGCCGCAACATCCACGCAGCGATCTATGACTCGCTCAGGCTGTGCAGCGTGTTCTGAGGCTCTCGCTCTGTAGCGCCTTTACGCGCACCTTTACGGCCGTCGCCCGTTTTGAGCGGCGTGAGGTCGCGTCAAGCTTCTGACGATCAAGGCTTTTACCTCAGTTGGAGAGGCGAAGACCAAGCCCCATTCCGTAAAGGCCGGGTAAAGGCTTGCTTGTCCTGTAAAGGCTGGGTCAAGGATTCTGTCTGCGTTCGGGTCTGCGTCGGGTCTGCGTTGCTTGGTTCTGTCTGCGTCGGGTCTGTGTTGCTTGACTCTGTCTGCGTCCGGTCCGTGTTGTTTCTATCCTGTCTGTGTCGGGTCTGCGTTGCAGCGCAGCAGGACGTTGCTCCGGCTCGGAGTTGACCGCATTCACGATGTCAAACAGCACGGCGATCATATCACAATCGGCGCCGCGCGTCGCTCTCTGCATGCTGAATTCAGGAGTATGCAGTAAAAAATCTCTCTGTGTGATGAACACCACGCGGCTATCTTTGGCTGGTGCAGCTTGTGCCGCCTCTCCTGATAGGCTGCGTGAGACGGATCAGGGCTAGGCGCGCAGTTCCCGCAAGAACCCTTCCACCTGCGTCTTCAGCACCGCGCCGTTCTGCGTGAGCTTCTCGGCGGAGGTGAGGACCAAGGCGGCGGCACCGCCGGTTTGCGCGGCCACCTGGGTCACGCTGGCGATGTTCGAGCTGACCGTCACCGTGCTGTCGGCGGCCTGTTGGATGCTGCGGGAGATTTCCTGGGTCGCGGCGCCCTGCTCCTCGACGGCGGAGGCGATCGCCGTCGAGATCTCGTTCACCCGGTTGATCGTGGCGCTGATCTCCTGGATCGCCGCGGCGGAGCCGGCGGTCGCGTCCTGGATGGCGCGGATCTGGGTGGCGATCTCCTCGGTCGCCTTGGCGGTCTGGGTCGCCAGCGTCTTCACCTCGGAAGCGACGACCGCGAAGCCCTTGCCGGCTTCACCGGCGCGGGCCGCTTCGATCGTCGCATTGAGTGCCAGAAGATTGGTCTGGCTCGCGATGTCGTTGATGAGACGCACGACGTCGCCGATCTTCTGCGCGGCGTCGGAAAGGCCCTGGACCTGCGCGGTGGTCTGATCGGCCTGGCTGACCGCGGTGCCGACGATGCGGGTCGATTCCTGGACCTGGCTGCCGATCTCGCGGATCGAGGAGGAGAGCTCCTCGGTCGCCGCGGCGACGGTCTGCACGCTGCTGGTGGTGTGATCGGAAGCGGTCGCCACGGCAGAAGACTGGCGCGAGGCTTCCTCGGCATTGTTGGCCATCGCACGCGCGGTCTTCTGCAGCTCGGTCGCGGAGCTGCCGACCTCGCCGACGATGCCGCCGACGGTCGCTTCGAAACGCTGCGCCAGAGCCAGCATCGACTGGCGGCGATCCGCATCGGCCTTGGCCTTGAGCTGCTCCTGCCCGGTGCGCAGGCGCTCGGTCTCGATCATGCTGTCCTTGAAGACCTGGACCGATTTCGCCATCGCGCCGATCTCGTCCTCGCGCGCGCGATAGGGCACTTCGGTTTCGGCCCGGCCGGCGCCGAGCGCTTCGAGCGCAGAGCGAATGCGGGCGAGGGGGCCGAGCAGCCAGCGGGTGGTGAAGAAGGCAGCGCCGCCCAGCACGACCAGCAGGATCGCAGCGGCGATGCCGGCGCTCCACAACATACTGTCGACGATGGCGAAGAACTCGGCCTTCTTCACGCCGACATAGAGGATACCGATGGTCGTGCCGTCCTTGTCCTTGATCGGATCATAGCCGGTGAAATAGATCTCGCCCAGGATCGGCACCTGGCCGCGGAACGGCTTGCCCTGGCCGAGCACGGTGTCGTTGGCGGCGTTCTTCGCGAGCTTGGTGCCGACCGCGCGGCCCGAGCCGTCGGGTTTCATCACGTTGGTGGCGATGCGGGTGTCGCCCATGAAGATGGTGGCGGTGCCGCCGGCGATCGTCTTGATCTGATCGACCAGCGCGTCATTGCTGTTGAGCAGCACGTCGCCGGCATACATCTTGTCGCCGTCGATACGGAAATCGGTGCCGGCGGTCTTCAGCACCTGCCAGGCGACCTTCATGGCAAGGTCCTGCCGCGCCTCGGTCTGGCGCTCCATCTCGGTGGCCACCAGGCGATAGGTCACGGCGACGAGGATGACACTCATGAGGAGTAGGCCGAACAGATTGGCGGCGGTCATGCGACCGGCAATCGACAAACGTCCGAACGACAGGCGGCGCAGCATTTCGAGAGTACTCCAACGATAAATTTGGCGGCTTGCTTAGGCGCAGGATAGTCACCAAGGAGTTAATGCCTGATGACCTACGCGGGTATGCGCTGCCGGGCTTTCCCTGGCACCATTCCGTTCAGTGAAATGATGGGCTAGGGTCACCCGAGAAGAAACGCCAGACACGGGAGCAAAATCATGGACTTCATCAATCCGAGCACGATCACCGCCCCGGCTTCGAATTACAGCCAGGGCGTGTTGGTTCCGGCCGGGGCGCGGCGTTTGGTCATATCCGGGCAGATCGGCATGACCAAGGATGGCAAGGTCCTGGACGGCATGGACGCCCAGCTCCGCCAGACCTGGAAGAACCTGCTGGAAGTGCTGAAGGCAGGCGGCATGGCGCATAGCGATCTGGTGAAGGTGACCACCTTCGTCACGGATCGCGCGAGTGTTGGCCTGGTGCGCCAGGTGCGCGACGAGTTCATGCAGGGCCACCGCCCAGCCTCGACCTTCCTGGTCGTCGCCGGGCTTGCGATGCCCGAATTGCTCTGCGAGATCGAAGCGGAGGCGGTGAAGGGGTAGACGGAATGCTCGCCCCATCCTCGGTCGTCCCGGCGCCCCGCGGACGAATGTCCGCATTCGCGGACGGGCGCGCCGGGATCCACGCCTTGGGGTCTACTTGATAGAAAGGCGTGGATCCCGGGATCAAGTCCCGGGATGACGGAGAATAGATGTCTGAGTTCGAGCTTGATGCTTATCTAAATAGGATCGGCTACGCCGGTCCGCGCGATGTGAATGCGGAGACGCTGCGCGGCGTCCACCGCGCGCATCTCTATTCCGTGCCGTTCGAGAACATCGACGTGGTGCTGAAGCGGCCGATCAAGCTCGATCCCGCGTCGCTGCAGCGGAAGATGGTGGCGAACCGGCGCGGCGGCTATTGCTTCGAGAGCAACGCGCTCTTCATGTACGGGCTGCAGGCCATGGGCTTCACGGTGACGCCCCTCGCGGCGCGCGTCCTCTGGGAGCGGACCGATCCGACGCTGCCGCCGCGCAGCCACATGCTGATGATGGTCGATCTCGACGAAGGGTTGTTCCTCGGCGATGTCGCCTTCGGCGGCCAGACCCCGCCCCAGCCGCTGACCCTCGCGGTCGGCATGGAGCAGCAGACGACGCACGAACCCTATCGCCTGCGCCGCACCGCCGACGGCGAGCTCGAGCTGGAAGCGCTGATGGCGGGGCAGTGGGGTGTGCTCTACCGCTTCACCCTGCACCCGCAACAGCCGGTCGATTTCGAGCACGCCAACTGGTACGTCTCGACCCATCCGGGCTCGTTCTTCGCCAACAACGTCATTGCCGCGATCCCCGGCGAGGGCGTGCGCTACACGCTGTTCAACAAGGAGTTCCGCACCCGCCGCCCGGACGGCGCGGTGGAGACGCAGGTGCTCGATGGCGCGGGGGCGCTGGCGGCGGTGCTGCAGGAAAAGTTCGGGATCGCGATTTCCGACGCTGACGCGACCGCGCTGTCTGCGTTGGCCTAACCCGCGCGCCGAAGCGCCTTCTCGCAAGCGGTGGTGTCGCCGAGCGGCTTCGCGCCTTCGATCGCCGGCGGCGAGACCTCGGCCAGTCCATCTGCGCCGATCGCCCGCTTGAAGGCGTCGAGGCCGAAGGTCCAGGGCTTGTCGACTTCCGACGAGCCGGGCTTCGCCTGGTCGCGGTAGGGGCCGATCTTGAAATAGCTGGTGGGCTCGGCCTGGGCGTAGCCGATGGCCAATGGCTTCCGCATGTCGGGCTGGCGCGGGACCGGTTGGTCGTCGAACCAGAAGTCGAGCCGGCTCTTCACCGGGTCGTGCGGCATGATCTTGGCGTGGAGCACGATGTTGTGCCAGCGGCCGACGGCGTCACCACGCCGGAGCTCGACGATGGCGATGTGCTGCTTGTGGGTCTCGCCGTCATTGCCCGGTGTCACGCTGAAGCAGAGCAGATCCTCACCGGACGCGCTCTTGATCTCGCGGAGACGCAACGCCACGACCGGATTGCCGCTCCGGTAGCCGGGCGTCGCCGCCGCGTGGCTGGGCGGGATGATGCCGGCGCTCGGCTGCTTGATCTGCGCGAGGATCAAGCGGCGGTCGATCGGCGGGAGATCCTGCGGCAGATAGAGCGCGAAGCCGTACCAGAGATCGGGGCCGATGCCGAGGATCGCGTAGCCCGGCTCCATCAGCTCGGCGCGCTCGGAACAGCGGTCAGCCTCTGCACCGGCCGCCTCCTCGTCGCCGTGATGCACGGTGAGGAGCAGCGCCTGGCGGCCTTGCTTCACGGTGCTTTGGGTATAGGCATGGCTGCCGGGGAGGATGTGCTTCAGCGACCAATGGCGATCGAGCTTGCTGTCCTCGAAATCATCTTCCAGCTGGCTGGTGGATTGTGTCGAATAGTTTACAGAGACGATCTCTTGGCGTGCCGGCGCGCAAGTCCCGGCCGCGGCCATCCCGCTGAAGATCAGGGACACAGCAAACCCGGCGGCCACCCTGATGGCGGCGCGGTGCCCATGCTTCGTTAAGGACGCAGCTCTCCGCATGATCTCCCCCGCAGGCCCGGGACCTGTTCTACGCCGCTGCCATTGCGGATCAAGGGGCGGCGTGCCAGGGGCGGGTGTCCGGCGTCACACCTTCACGTATTTCCGCCAGGAATGCTGCGGGCGGAAGCCGAGGATGTCGCGGGCCTTCCGGTTGGAGAAGAGGCATTCGTATTTGCCGAGCTTTTGCTTCACCTTGACCTTCGGGTAGAAGCGCTTCAGCAGCTCCGCAGTCGGGAGGTCCGAGGAGCAGTCGTCGTTGCCGACATTGAAGGCCTGATAGCCGAGGCCGTCCTTCTCCAGACAGAGCCTTGTCATCTCGCCCAAGTCACGGGCGTCGATGTAGCTCCACATGATGCGCTTGCGGCCGCTCGGATCCTTGAAGAACTTCGGGAAATTCTGTTGGTATTCATGCGGCTCGATCACGTTGCCGATGCGGAGGGCGTAGATGTCGTAGCCGCTCCGGGTCGCGAAAGCCCGCGCGGTCTGCTCGTTGACGATCTTCGAGAGCGCGTAGGAATCCATCGGATTGACGTCGTATTCCTCGTCGAGCGGCAGGTAGTCCGGGTCCTTGGGCTCGTTGGCGAAGACCAGGCCGTAGGTGGTCTCGCTGGAGGCGACGATGATCTTGCGGATGCCGAGCTTGGTCGCGGCCTCGACCACGTTGTAGGTGCCGAGCGCGTTGACGCGGAACACCTCGTTGTCCGGCGTGATCATGATCCGCGGGATCGCCGCGAAATGGACGACGGCATCGACCTGCTGCGGGCGCAGCGACGGATCGAACTCGTGCAGACCCATATAGCTCGAGAGCGCGTTGAACACCTGGCCGGAATCGGTGATGTCGGTGATGAGGGTGCGCACCTTGGGATTGTCCAGCGGCTTGCTGTCGAGGTTCAGCACCTGATAGCCGCTATCCACCAGATATTGCACGACATGCTTGCCGGCCTTGCCGCTGCCGCCGGTGAACATCACGCGCCCGGCCGGCCGCGTGCTCGCTCGCTTCGCCATGGGAGTGCCCCTGTCTTTTGGTGATTGTTTCAGTTGATCGGTATTGGCGGAGTATATCGGCTGTTTAAGCTGGTCGTCATCCCGGGACTTGGTCCCGGGATCCACGCCTTACTTTCTTCAATCCCCAACGCGTGGATCCCGGCGCGCCCGTCCGCGAATGCGGACATTCGTCCGCGGGGCGCCGGGATGACGGCAGAGTTGGTGGCAGCAATGGGCCCTAATCTTCGGCCTTCTTGATGTCGATGCTGTCCACGCGGTCGGGATAGAAAGCGACATGGCCGGCGATTTCCGACACGGCGTCATAGGGCTTTTCATAGCACCAGACCGCGTTCTCCGCCGTCCGATCCCCCACCTTGATGGTGAAATAGGACGCATCGCCTTTATACGGGCAGTGCGTCTTGTGTGCGGTCGGCGTCAGCAACTCCATCCGCACATCGCTTTTCGGGATGTATTGCACCGGCGGATAGCTCGCTTCGCGCAGGGTCAGGGCATTGGCCGATTCGGCAACGCTTTTGCCGGCGAATTTAACCGCGATCTTGTCGAGGCTCGGCTGGATGGCGATCGGGTGGTCGGGGCCGGGGATCTTATGGGCGGCTGCGCTCATGAGCAGGTCCTCCTTCGGAACATGGCAGAGCATATAAGACTTGCGTTCAGTATCGCCAGCGCCCCGGGACTTCGTGAACCTGTCGGCGGTGCGGGGCGACAGACCCTGCACTTGACAGGGGCTTTGCCTCTGGCGATGAATCCCGCGCGTCCTGAGCCGGATAAGAGAGAATGGCCGATCAGAGTTCCGCCCACCCCGCTTTTGCCGCCGGCGAGCGGCAGCCCGAGCTGAAGATAGGCTCAGAGGAGCACAAGCGGGTCTTCTGCCGCATGCTGCTCGACACCCATGACCCTTATCGCCCCGCGGTCATTCCCTGGCCGAAGCTGGAAGAGGAGGCGTTCAAACGCCTGACCGGCCTGCCGATCTGGAACATCGCGGTGCAGATCGAGGGCCGTGCTTCGATCGCGGTCAGGACCTATGGCGAGGCGGTCTCCGATCCGCTGCTGAAAGAAGCCATCCTGATGGATGGCGGCGAGGAGGCAAGGCACAAGGAAGTCCTCTCCAAGATGGTCGCCGCCTACGGCATCACGCTCGATGCCGAGCCGCTCTATCCGGCGCCGCGTGACGCCGAGTGGGCGTTCATGACGACCGGCTATGCGGAATGCATCGACAGCTTCTTCGCTTTCGGCCTGTTCGACGTGGCGCGGCGCTCCGGCTTCTTCCCGGAAGAGCTGGTCGAGACCTTCGAGCCGGTGATCCAGGAAGAGGCGCGGCACATCCTGTTCTTCGTGAACTGGCTGGCCTGGCATCGCCGCCAGCTCTCCTGGCCGGGGCGCATGTGGTTCAACCTGCGCTGCATCGCCTGCTTCTTCGGCCGCATCAAGGGCCGGCTCGACACCGCGCGCGCAGTCAAAGGCAGCCAGGGCGACAAGAAGAAGGACAAGAATTTCACTGCGACCACCAGCAAGGCGCTGGCGAGCAACCTGAAGGTCACGGATCTCCTGCGCCTCTGCCTCTCGGAGAACGACCGGCGCATGGCGAAGTATGACGCAAGGCTGCTGCGCCCGGTCCTGGTGCCGAGCCTGGTGAAGCTGGCGCTGCGGTTTCTCTAGCAAACTCGATGACGAGAGAGTTCCCCGCAGTGCAGCATATTAAATCGATTTCCAACGGCGAATTTCCCGGTTAGCGTCTAGCCAACGGTCCCGCCTGAGGGCCGATGAGGATGTAAGGGGGGACGCCGGCTGCATGCCCGATCGTCCATTGATTCTGATCGATCCACTGCCGCGGACGCTCGACGTCATCTGTGAACCGGAGGTGCGTGCGCGCCTCGACGCTTTGGGGCGGCTGGTCATTTCCGAAGACAAGCCGATGGCGAGCGCCGAAGTCGAGCGGCTGCTGCCGGAAGCCGAGATCCTGATCGGCCAGACCGACATGCCGAAGGCGCGGCTCGATCGCGCGCCGAAGCTGAAGGCGATCTTCAACGTCGAGACCAACTTCCTGCCCAACATCGACTACCGCGAGGCCCAGGCGCGCGGCATCTGGGTCTTGAGCCCGACCTCGTCCTTTGCATCGGCGGTCGCGGAGTCTTCGCTCGCCATGGCGATCGATCTCGCGCGTGGCATTACTGCGGCGGATCGCGCGTTTCGCGCCGGGCGAGAAAGTTACGGGCTGGCGGCCAATGCAGAGAGCTTCATGTTTGCCGGTGCCCCGGTCGGCATCGTCGGCTTCGGCGATCTTGGCCGGTCGCTGCGGTCGCTGCTGGTGCCGTTCCGCAACCCGGTGAAGGTCTACGACCCCTGGCTGCCGACTGACGTAATCCGCGCCGCCGACTGCACAGCGGCGAGCCTTGACGACCTTCTTTCCACGTCGCGCGTGATCTTCTGCTTCGCCAGTGTCACCACCGAGAACCAAGGCTTCATCGGTCGGCGCGAGTTCGCACGCATGCAGAAGGGCTCGTGCTTCCTGCTGATGAGCCGCGCCGCGGTGGTCGACTTCCCGGCATTCCTCGATGCCGTGCGTTCCGGCCATATCCGCGCCGCGACCGATGTCTTCCCGGTCGAGCCGGTCGCCAAGGACGATCCGGTGCGCAAGATCGAGAACCTGCTGCTCTCGGCGCACCGCACGGGCGGTATGGTGGAGGCGCTCTATCAGATCGGCCGGATGACGGTGGCCGATGCGGAGCTCATCCTCAAAGGCCTGCCGCCGGTCATGTGCCGGCGCGCCGATCCGGCCGTTGCGGCGCGGCTGCGCAGCATGCCGGTCGCGAGCACCTGAATATGCCGGCCCGCAAGCGCAGCGAGGCGAAGAAGAATCGCGTCCCGACGATCCAGGACGTGGCGCGGTTGGCCAAGGTGGCGCCGGCGACGGTCTCCAACGTGCTGAACGGCACCCGGCCGGTGGCGGAGATCCGCAAGGAGCGGGTGCTCGCCGCGGTGAAGCAGCTCGGTTATCGGCCGAACGCGCTCGCCGCGAGTCTGCGACGCCGGGAGACCCGCACCATCGGCATCGTCGTGCCGGAGATCACCAATCCGTTCTTCGCCGCCTTGGTCCATCGCATCGAGGAGCTGGCGGCGGACAGCGATTATCAGATCCTGCTGGTGAGCTCGAACGAGGATCCGAAGCAGGAGGCGGCGCGGATCCGCACCTTGCTCGACCGCCGCATCGACGGGCTGATCGTGGCGCCGTCGCGCGACGAGGTCGAGGCGGTCAGCCACCCGATCGGCGCGCTGCCGCCCACGGTGCTGATCGACCGCGGCTTCGGCCTTGCCGGCTTCGACACCATCGCCTCCGACAACGTCGAGGCCGCCTATCGCGGCTGCAAGCACCTGCTCGAGCTCGGCCACCGCGACATCGCCATGATCGTGATGGACGCGAAGCTCGCCAACTTCGCCGACCGCATCGCCGGCTATCGCCAGGCGCTGGAGGAAGCGGGGGCGGGCAAGCGCACGAGGGTGGTCACCGGCGGGCTCGACGTCGAATCCTGCCGCACCGCCGTCGAACGCGAATTACGCCGGAGCAACCGCCCGACCGCGATTTTCGCCGCGAGCTACGCCGCCACGCTCGGCGCGATCCGCGCGATGCGCGCCGTCGGCCTCGATCTGCCGGGCGACATTTCGCTCATCGGCATCGACGATTCCGATTGGATGGCGGTGCTGCACCCTTACATCAGCGCCGTCGCCCAGCCGGTCGAGGCGATGGCGACCGAAGCCTGGCGCCTCTTGAACCACCGCCTCGCCGGCGGCCACGCGAAATCCGCGCGCATCCGCCTGCACTGCACCCTGCATGTGCGGGAGTCGACGCGGGCGGTTCGCTAAGGCGCGATCGGGGCTTCTTCGGTGATGGCGCGGGTGCGGCTGATGCCGAGCTGGCAGACGCGCTCCAGCAGCTGCCAGTACTTGATGCCGTCATGCGCGGCCGCTCGCGCGAATTCTTCGATCTTGGCGATCTCGGGGTTGGGATTCGCCTCGATGAAATAGGGCGTGCCGTCCTCGGCCAGGCGGAAGTCGATGCGGGAATAGCCGTCCAATTCGAGCGTGCGGCAGATGCGCTTGGCGAGGCGCTGGATGCGGGCGACGGTTTCCGGTGAGAGGCCCTTGGCTGGGCCCTCCGTCACGTTGTGACGCTGCTGGTATTCGATGTCATGCTTCACCGCCGCGGTGGCGATCCTTCGGCCGTCCGTGGTGACGTCGCCGAAGTTCAGTTCCCAGACCGGCAGCACGCGCAGGCGCTCGTTGCCGATCACGCCGACATAGATCTCGCGGCCTTCGATATACTGCTCGATGAGCGCGTCGGTGCCGATCTTCTCGTGGATGAAGGTGACGCGCTCCTTCAGCTTCTCCTCGTTCTCCACCAACGAGGCCTGGGCGATGCCGTAGGAGGCGTCCTCGGTCGCGCTCTTCACGATGAGCGGGAAGGTGAGGCGCGCGGGGCGCTGGATCTTGCGGCCGACCGGGATGACGGTGAAGGCCGGCGTCGGCACGCGGTGGTACGAGGTGAGCTTCTTCGACAAGGCCTTGCCGCGGGCCAGCATCAAGCCGCGCGGATTGCAGCCGGTATAGGGCAGGCGCAGGAGCTCGAGGAAGCTCGCGACGTTCTGGTCGTAGGTCGCCTGGCCGTGGAATTCCTCCAGCAGGTTGAAGACCACATGCGGCGTCCAGCCGTCGATCGCGTCGCGGATCGGTTTGAGCTCGTCCTTGAGGCCCAGCGGACGCACGTCATGGCCGCGCCATTTCAAGGTCGAGATCACGTCGTATTCGGTCTTGAAGACGTGCACTTCCTTGTCGGTATAGCCCTTCAACGAGTCGGGCGGCACCAGCTCGGGGTGCACCAGGACCAGGATGTTGAGCGGCCTTAGAGAGCGAACCATCGGCGTGACGGGCTATAGAGGGATTGAACGGTCTTCGCGGTCAGGAGGACGGTGAAGTCTACCATCATGCGGCGTTCCGCGCCCGGCGCGCGCAGTTTCAGCGCGCGGCAGCGGGCGATCATCTCGTCCAGCAGGGCATCCAGGGTCAGCTGATATTGCCCGGTCCATTTCGCGACCATGCGGCGAATCTCGGGGCCATTCTCCCGCAGGAAGGTTGACGCTTTCTTAGCGCGGCGATGCCGCGGCTGGTCGGAGAAGATGCGCTTCAGGTCGCGATCGTGCACCGTCGGCGGGCGGGTCATGTAGCGCGCCTGCTTCTGCTCATAGTATTCGCCGAGGGTGAATTTGAGCGTGCTGACCGGATCGACGAAGGCGCGGGTGGTCAGTCCGGGCTTGGCGTCGCCGACTTCCTCCATCAGCTCGTCCACATATTCGAGCTTCTTCAGCGCCGGCCAGCCGGCGTAACGTTTCCGCCATTTGTGCTTCGGGCCCATCCAGACCGCGAAGGTCTCGGCGAAGTCCTCGTCCGGATGGCTCTGGGCATACCAGAGACGCAAGTGCTGGACGTAAGAGCGGCTGCCCGGATTGGGACGGTAGTAGTCGGGATAGGTCTCCGACGACTTGCCGAAGAGCTGCTGCCATTTGCGGCGGCGCTGCAACTGGTAGGCATGCTGTACCACGTGGCCGGTCTCGTGGCGCAGGATCGCCATGCATTCGGCTCTGGAGCCGCCCTCGACGTCGATGATCTTCTTGCGCTCCAGACGCGTGAGCCGGGGATGGGCGAGATAGAACGGGATCGCGATCCCCGGCGAGGCCTCGGAGCTGAACCACTCGTCGCTGAGCCAGGCATGGGGCCGGATGCGAATGCCGCGCTTCTCCAACTCGGTGTGGAGATCGTGCACGCATTCCTCGAGCCACGTCCCCTCGAGCGTGAGCTTCAGGTCCTTGACCTTGAGTTTGAGCAGCTTTTCGTCGGGCAGCCTGGCCCAGGCGAAACGACGCGACATGGAGGTTCCCGGCGGTTTCCGGACAGGGGTTCTTGCTTGCGCCGGATCGTGTCATGGGGCGGGGCGGGAGGCAAGCGGCCCGACTTTCCCAGTGGACCTACGGGTGGACCTACGTGGCGCTGGCCGTGTGTTGTCAGGGGGGAAGCGCCGCCCTAAATTGCCCCGCAAGCAAGGTCGTCAGGGAGCACCGTCATGGGCATTCAAAGCCGCGAACCGGCGCGCGATCCGCAGGATCTGGAGCGCCTGCTGGTCGATCGCCAGCACCTGGGCGATGTCGAGGGGATGGTGGCTCTGTTCGAGCCCGAGGCCGTCATCGATACGCGCGAGGGGGACAACCCCGAAGGCCGCCTGCTCCGCGGCCATGCGGAGATCCGCGCCTTCTTCGTCGAGCTCTGCGCCACCGGCCGGAAGTTCCACCGGGGCGAGCAGGCGCCGGCGGCGATCAACGGCGACCTGGCCTTGACCGGCACCCTTCGCTCGGACGGGGAGATGACCGCCGAGGTGGCCCGCCGCCAGAGCGACGGCACCTGGCTCTGGATCATCGACAAGTATCAGCACGGATAAGGGAGAACGCAGTCAGTCGCGGTGGCGTCTCGGGCCAAAGATTCGGGTCACGAAGACATCGCTGCCGCTGATGACGAAGCGTACCCAGTATCCGGATACGGGATTGCGCGATGACCAATCGCATCCGGGTCGATCGCATACATCTCCGGGTTGGTCTCGAGGTTCTTGATGCCTCGTAGAATGGCAGCGTATTTGCGCACCGCAATACGCTCCACGCCTTGCTGGCTGAACCAGAGTCTAGCGTCATCGAGTTCCTCTATCGCGGCGCGCGATAAGACGACGCGATAGCTCATGGATGATTAGGAGTTCAGCGGAGCTTCCTCGCCTTGGGCGAAGGCAATTCTCCGGGGGTTCCCCAGGACTCAACCCAGGCGATGGCCTCATCCAGCGGCACGCCGACGCCGTTTGCGACATCTTCGGCGGCAATGCGATCCAGCCGCGCTTCATCGGCGGCCGAACGCTTCGGCATTTCCTGGGGCGTGCTTGGTTTCGGTTTGGCGGGAATCTGGCCGGCCATCACCCTATCCTTTGGCCCATTCTATCAGAAATGGGCCTCGGACCGCAATTTTCCAGGTTTCAGCCTTCCACCGGCATGTAGAAATCCAGCACCGAGCCGGCTTTCTCCGGATTGAACCGCTCGCCGTAGACTTCGAGATCGATGCCGCCGGTGGGCTTGTGGCCGGAGTTCGGCAGGGCTTCGGAGAAGATGTGCTCCATCGCCTGGCGCATCTGCGGATGGATCGGGCCGGCGGCCAAGGTGATGCGGAAGACGGCGTAGGTCTGGGCCGGGACCTGCATCAGGGTGAGATCGGCGGGCGGCTTCTTGCCGGGCTCGATCTCGAACGCCGCCATGTAGTTGAAGCTGCCTTCCTCCATGTTGGAGCCGTAGCAGAGCCCGTAGCCGACCGCACCCTTTTGTCCGTCGAAGGGCTGTTGCCGCATCACCTTCGGCCAGAGCGCCGGGATCGCCAGCATGTTGTCCTTGGTGATGCGCTCGGAAAGACCGGCGACCATGAAGGCGTTCTTGCGGGTGACGCCGTCGAGCAGGGCGACGTTCGGTTTTTGGGATGGGTTCTGGTTCATGGCTTTCTCCATGGCTGCAGCTTGGTAGCGGGCGGGATCGCGCTTGTAGCGCCCGGGTGTCACGCCGAACACCTGGGCGAAGGCGCGGGTGAAGGCTTCCTGGGATTCGAAACCGCAATCGAGCGCGAGGTCGATCAGCGCCGGTGCCGCGATATCGTCTTCGACGCCTGGGTTGCGCCCAAGCCTGGCCGCCGCGCGCAGCATGCGGCGCCGGCGCACATAGGCCATGACGCTTTCGCCGACCCGCGCGGTGAAGAGGCGCGAGAAATGGAACGGTGACAGTTCCGCGACATCGGCCAAAGCGCCGACGCTCAGCGGCTCGAACAGGTTCCGCTCGATATGAGCGAGCACCGGGTCCAGCGGATCCAGCGCGTTTCGCTGCTGCGGCGTGCAGATCGGTTCAGCGGCGAGGGCGGGTTTCGTTTTCATGGTGCAAGCTTGGCGGATTTTGGCGACGCTGTCTTGATCGGGATTGCTCACCATGCACGGCGCGGCTGAGCAAAGTTCAGTTGGGCGCAAAACCGAGCGGCACCAATTCTTCCGATACTAACAAAAGCAATCCGGAGGATTCCCATGAAATCGCAGCCATCGACGGTGGTGCGCCGCGTGGCGTCACCATCTGCGTTCGTGCTGGCGGCGCTGCTGGCCGGCGCAACGCCGGTCTTCGCCGCGTCACCGACCACCGACGCCAACTTCCTGCAGCAAGCCGTGCACACGGAATCGACCGAGGCCCAGATCGGCCAACTCGCGGTGCAGAAGTCGAGCGATGACGGCGTGCAGAAGCTCGGCCGGATGCTGATCGAGGACCACACCACCAGCGGCCAGGAAGCCACGCGCCTCGCCAATACGCTGCAGGTCTCGCTGCCGATGAATTCGGCGGACGATCAGGAGGCAACCTATCGCTCGCTCTCCGGACTGTCCGGTGATGCTTTCGACAGCGCCTTCGTCAACGCCGTGATCCAGAGCAGCGAGGCGGCGATTGCCAAGTATCAGGCGCAAGCGCAGAGCGGCGACGGCGAGGTCTCGGCCTATGCCGACAAGACACTGCCGCTGCTCGAGCGGCATCTGCGAATGGCGCGCATGCTGAAGATGCGCGCGACCGAGCACGGCACGCCCTAACCATCCGAGGCTCTAGCCGGCGCTGAGCGGGGCGATTCCGTATTTCGCCGCCAGCACGGCAAGTTTCTCGGCGATGCCGGGATGGAGCGCGACGCCTTCGCGCTCCGCTTGGCGTTTCTTCGCTGCGGCCAATTGGCCGGGCAGACGGACCGGCGATTTTGGATCGCGCGGCTTCGAGGCGAGGCAGAGTTCGGCGGTGAAATCCATCTGCCGCAGGAACGCATCCTCGCCGGCGAAGCGCGAGGGCGCGATCGCCAGCACCGTGACCGCCGCACCCCAGTCGGTCGGCTTGTCCACCCGGCCATAGCCGCCGAGGCCCTGGGTCAGCGCTTCGACCAGCAGGCCAAGGCCGAAGCCCTTATGCCCGTGATCTTGTCCACCGACATGGAGCAGTGAGCCACCGTTGCCGACGACATTCGGGTCGTCGGTCAGGTTGCCTTCCGCATCCTGCAGCCAGAGACCGCCGAGCTTGCGGCCTTCCGCCTTCGAGCGGCCGACCATGCCGAGCGTGGTGATCGAGGTCGAGACGTCGATCAGGATCGGATCGGGCCGGCGCGGGATGCCGGCGGCGATCGGATCCGGCATCAATACCGGCGTGAGGCCACCATGCGGCGCCACTTTGGATTCACCGGGGTCGGAAGACAGCACCAGGATCAGAAAGCCGTCCCTTGCCGGCTGTTCGAGGAAGGCGGCAAGACAGGCGATGTGATGGCTGCGGCGGAGCGCGATCGCGGCGAGGCCGAATTTCCCGGCGCGCGCGACCGCTTCCGTCACGGCAAGCTCGGTGGTCCAGAGGCCGGGCAGGCGCCTTGCGTCCCAGCAGGCGGCGGCGCCGTGATCGGCGACCACCTCCGGCCGGCCCTGCACCGCCATGGCGCCGTTCTCGATTTCCTCGATATAGCCGGCGAGCTGCGCAAGGCCATGGGTCGTGTGGCCGTAGAGATCGCCCTCGACCAGGCCGCGTGCGGTGGATGCCGCCGGCTCTTCCGGCATGCCGGCTTTGATCAGGAGGGCTGTGGTGAAGGCGTGGAGTGCGGCGGGGGCGTAGCGGGGGGGCATTTGCTTGTTCTCGGTGCTGACAACTTCTCGATCGAGTTTAGGGAAGCGTGTCATTTCTGTCTCACGCATTCCTGCGCACCGAAATGTGCCACGGAATCAGCAACCGCTCAGCCGCGGTGACGAGGCCGAACATCAACAGGCCCAGCAGCGTCAAAAGGAAGATGCCGGCGAAGGCGAGGTCGGGGCGCATGTTGCCGGTCGAGATCTGGATGTAGAAGCCGAGGCCCTGATCCGAGCCGATGAACTCGGCGATGGTGGCGCCGACGGTGGCGTTGAGTGCCGCGTATTTGAAGCCGACGAAGCATTGCGGCATCGCCGCCGGCAGCCGCACCTTCCAGAACACCCTCGCCCAGTGGGCGCCGGTCGAGCGGCAGAAGCGCTCCAGCTCTTCCGAGAGCGAGCTGAAGGCGAGGATCGCGTTCAGCACGATCGGAAAGAAGCAGACCAGGAAGACGATGATCACCTTCGGCAGCAGGCCGAAACCGAGCCAGGAGATGAAGAGCGGGGCGAAGGCGATCTTCGGCGTCATCTCGATCGAGACGAAGAAGGGATAGATCGTCCGCCGCAGGATGCTGGAGAAGGCGATCGCCAGGCCGAGCGGCACGGCAATCGAGATCGCGATTACATAGCCGAGGATCGCTTCCAGGCCGGTGACATAGGTGTATTCCAGCAGCCGCGGCAGATCGGCGCGGCTGGCCAGGATGATCTCGCTCGGCTTGTTCAGGATGTAGGGCGGGATCTTGAAGAGATCGATCGACACTTCCCAGAACAGGAAGAAGCCGATGAAGAACAGCACGAACATCCAGGACTTCGCCGCCCAGCGCGAGAGCGGATCGAACCATTTCGGGCCAAGGCGCGTCCGTTCAGAGGATGCCGAAGCCATGGAAGATCCCCTGAATGTCGGCGACGTAGTTGGCGAACTTGGCCGAGCGCTTGACCTCGAGATCGCGTGGCCATGGGAGATCGATGTCGATGACGCGGTCGATCCGGCCCGGCCGCGGCGTCACCACGCAGACGCGGCTCGAAAGCTGCACTGCTTCCTCGATCGAATGGGTGACGAAGACCACGGTCGGTTTCTTCTGCATCCAGAGCGCCTGGAGGTCGCTGCGGATACTCTCGCGCGTCATGGCGTCGAGCTTGCCCAACGGTTCGTCGAGCAGCACGGTCTTCGGATCGTGCACCAGCGCCTGGCAGAAGGCGGCGCGCTGCTGCATGCCGCCGGAGAGCTCATGCGGCATGCGGTGGGCGAAGCCCTCGAGGCGGACGGATTTCAGCAGCTCGTCGATCCGCGGCTTGTGCGCCTTGGGGTCGAGGCCGCGTAGCTCCAATTGCAGCGCGATATTGCCTTCGACCGCGCGCCAGGGCACCAGCGTGTTGTCCTGGAACATGATGCCGATATCGGTGCGCGGCTTTACCACGCGTTCGCCATTCACGCGGATCTCGCCCTCGGAAGCGGTAAGCAGGCCGGCGATCATCAGCATGAGCGTCGACTTGCCACAGCCCGAAGGGCCGAGCAGGGAGATGAATTCGCCGCTCTCGATCGCAAGATCGACCGGGCCGAAGGCATGCACCGCATCGGCGCCGGCGCCGAAGGTCTTCGAGACGTTGGTGAGCTGGACGGCGGTGGTCATGGCTGTGAACAGAGCATAATCGGCTGAGTGAGGGAATGGCGGGGCGTTTCCACCCACTCGGTCGTCATCCTCCGCCGTCCGCGAATGCGGACATTCGTCCGCTGGGGCGGAGGATCCACGAGTTTCTATCCGTCGCGCGATAGAAACTCGTGGATGGTCGGCCTTCGCCGACCATGACGATCTGTTGGGGTGTTACCCCACAGATCGTCACTTCGGCAGGAAGTCGTTGGTGTAGAAGGCCGTGGCCGGCTGGTCGGTCTTGAGGTCGTTGTACTTCTTCATCAGGTCCAGCATGTCGCTCCAGTCGGCGGCGACGTTGAGGCCGAGCACCTTGTCCTTGTTGGCCTTGGAGTAGAACACGCTCAAGGTCACATCGAGCACCTCACGCGCCTGGGCCTTGCCGGCATCTTCCGCCATGGTGCCGCCGACGATGTCGGCCATGGAGGCGATCGCCGCGTCGGGATTGGCGGCGGTTTCCTTGTAGGCCTTGATGGTCGCGGCCATGAAACGCTTCACCAGGTCGGGATGCTTCTCCACCGTCTCCTTGGTGGTGACGATGCAATATCCGACCTGGTTCACGCCGTAATCGGAGTAGGGGAAGGTGACCGGCGCAGCACCGCCATTGGCCTTGATCTCCGCCGGCTTGTCGTCGAGGCCGCCGAGGATGCCGACGGCACCACCCGCCTTCTGCAGATAGGAGGAGACCAGCGCGCCGTCCGGCACGTTGGTGATCTTCACATCGCCCTCGGCGAGGCCCGCATTCTTCAAGACCAGCGGGAAGAACGTGTTCACACCGGCATTGGCGGTGGTGAGCAGCGCCTTGCCTTTGAGGTCCTTGATATCCTTCACGCCGGCATCGGGCTGCACGATAATCGCCTCGGTACCCATGGCGTCGATCACGCCGACCGAGATCAACGGCGCGCCTTGCGCCGCGAGGTTGGTCATCGAGGCGCAGGAACCGTAGGAGAAGGTGCTGTCGCCATTGGCGACCAGGCGATGCGCCGAACCGGAGCCGTTGCCCGACCGGATGTCGAGATCGATCCCGTTCGCCTTGTAGTAGCCCTTGTCCTTGCCATAGGCGAAGCCGGCATGGGACCCGTAATACATCCAGTTCAGCCGCAGCCGCACAGCATCATCGGCCGCGGCGGTGCTCGCCACGAAGCCGAGACCCGCCGCGATCACGCCGGCACCGAGCACCAGTTCCCGCATTCTTTTCATTTCCCGCACTCCCTCCCGTCGGTTTATCTCTGTCGCGTTGCCTCTGCCGCACGGACGCATCTCTCCCTTCGCAGAATAATCCGTTCTGCGGTGCTTCCGGCTCGCGGTGTTTCGTTCGATCTTGTCTCTCGCGCCCGTGTCTTTCCGACTTCGGGCGCGCGCCATCACGCAATCATCCTGTTCCGCCCCCCGTCATGCATATTGATTTTAAGAGACCAATACTTGACGATGGCGGACAACGAGAAAACGCCAGTTGGGGAGGTGCCCGATGGCTTCAAAATCTGTGGCGTCGAAATCCGCGGACGAACTGCCGTCCTTCAACTTCATCCTGCAGCCGGAATTTCCGGTCAATGCGCTGATCCTCGCGACCGAAGCTTTGCGCATTGCCAACCAGAACAGCGGGCGCGAGCTCTTCGTCTGGCGCATCGTCTCGGAAGACGGTGCAGCGGTCCGCGGCTCCAACGGCATGTGGATCCCGGCCGATTGCGATCTCCCCGCGATGCCGCGCGCGATGTTCACTTTGGTGTTCGAAGGCAATCTCCCGACCCAGCGCAATTCGCCGAAGCTCTTGAACCAGCTTCGTGCCGCCGCGCGGTTCGGCGGCACCGTCGGGGGCGTGGATACCGGCGCTTTCGCGCTCGCCCAGGCGGGCCTCATCGGCGAGCGCGATACGGTGCTGCATTGGGAGGCAACCCCGACCTTTCACGAGCGCTTTCCGGAAACGAAGACCCGAAACCAGATCTACCTGATCGACGGCAAGCGCGTCGCCTGCGCCGGCGGCGTGGCGACGCTCGACATGATGCTGGAGCTGATCGGCCGGCTCTATGATCCGGCGCTGGCGAACGAGGTTGCCGATGCGCTGGTGCACACGCCGCGCACCGCGCAGACCCTGCAGCGCCTCGGCGATGCGGCGGGACCGAAGAAGGCGCTCTCCGACCGCATCGTCGCGGTGATGGAGAGCAATCTCGACTTCCCGCTCGATCTCGACGGCATTGCGACCAAGCTCGGCGTCTCCAGCCGCACGGTGGTGCGCGAATGCCGGCGCAGCTTCGGCGAGACGCCGATGCGGCTCTACTTGCGCATCCGGCTGCAGGCGGCGCGCAACATCCTCTTCTACGAGGAATTCAGCATCAAGGAAGTGGCGGTCGCTTGCGGCTTCTCCTATCCCGCCGTCTTCAGCCGCGCCTTCCGTGCCCAGTTCAAGCAGACGCCGCGTGCCTTCCGCGCCAGCTTCCGCGCCAAGCAGAAGGCGGCGGTGCGGCCCGACATCCGCCGTCTTTCGGTCGAGGCGGCCACGCGGGCGTGAACTGGCCCCGGCGGATCAGCGCGTCCATTCCCTGTAGTCGCGCCTGACGTCTTGCGCCGCGTCATGCGCGGCGGCGGACAGCCAGTCTCTGGGCAGTGCGCCGAGATGCTCATGGATGGCGCGGAGCTGCGATCGCTTGGCCGCCGCATGGATCGCGCCGAGATCGAAGCCCATCGCCGCGAGGCGGCGCGGGTTGAGGTCGGCTTGATCGTGCGGGTCGAGATCGATCTTGCGCGAATCCGCAGAGACCCGTCGGAAGATGAAGCCGTGCCGCTCGACGAGCCACGGATCCGGCGCGCGATACCGGCCGCCGGAGAGGTCGATGAACTGCAGTCTTGCCTTGGCGGCCTTCGCTTCATCGTGCGCCCAGAGCCAGGCCGAAGGGACGATCGCCTTCGCCTCCCGCAGCACGCGGCCGCCGCTCCATTCGGCATCGGCGATGAAGCGGGGCCGGCCCAGCCCGCCGCTGCCCTTCGAGCGCCGAGCGAACCGGGTGATGCGCGCGCTGCCGGGGAGGCTGCGCTGCAAGCCGCGCTGCACCAGCCGCGGCGGTTGGGCGGTGTCGAGCTTGTCGATGTCGCTCCAGAACTCGGCCCGCTTCCTGTCGGAGCAGACGACATAGGCCCGCATCCACAGCTCATGCTCGTCGAGCAGGGTCGGACGCGGCCCTTCCAGGCCTTGGGAATATCCTTTCAGCACCGCAGTCGCGATCTGATCCACGCTCATATTGAGGCCGGGTGCCAGTTCGGCGCTCGCCACCAGCCGCACGAGGTCGAACGCGTAGGGCATGACGGTGGCTTCGTCGAAATCGTTGACGCCCCAGACCAGCCGGCCTTCCGCATCGCGCCAGGTGCCGAAATTCTCCAGATGCACATCGCCGACACAGAGGATGGCAGGCGCCTTCGCGAGAGCCGGGCAGAGGATCTCGATCCGGCGCGCCCAGCGGAAATAGGTCGCCCGCAGGAAGGTGAAGGCATCCCGCTGCATCTTCTCGTGCTTCTTCTTGAGGTCTTTCTTGACCACGGTGCATTGCCGGCCAAGCCATTTCTCGAAGGCGGCGTTCTCGGCCTTGAACGACCGCGCCGGTTCCATCCGCGAAGCCATGCGCCATTCCCCCGAATGTTGTCGCGCAGCATATTCTACCCCATATTCCAAGGCGCGCAGGATGGGCTTCCGGTGAAATTTGCGCCGTGCAATTTGGGGAGGAAGAGGTCGATGCTGCTTTCCAAGCCGTCCCCGAGGGTCCTTCAGGCCGTTTTCCGGGCGTTTTCGACCGCCGTCGGCCTCCTCTGCGGCGCGGGGGCGGCGTCGGCCGAACCGGCGATGTGGGTGGTCAAGGACGCCGACAGCACGGTCTACCTGCTGGGCACCATCCACCTGATGAAGCCGGGCGTGAAGTGGCGCTCGGAGAAGCTCGACGCCGCCCTGAAGAGCAGCAGCGAATACTGGATGGAAGCAGATCTCCAGGACGATCCGTCGATCGCGCAGACCTATGTGCTCAACTTCGGCATGGATTCGCAGAAATCTCTGGCGGACACCGTCGGCGAGGCGAATTTCGAGAAGTTCGTGAAGTTCGCGGAGCAGCATCAGATTCCGACCCGCGACCTGCATCAGATGCGGCCCTGGCTCGCCACCATCCTGCTGTCGCAGGCCCAGATGGCGAGCGTCGGTTACGACCCGGCGCTCGGCGTCGATCAGACCCTGCAGAAGGAGTCGATCGCGCAGGGCAAGGCGATCAAGCCGTTCGAGACCGCTTCGGAACAGCTCGGTTATCTCGCGGAGATGCCCGACAAGGTCGCGGCCGAGATGATGGTGCAGACCCTGGACGAGGTCGGAGAGGGCGAGAAGGTCATCGACGCGCTGCAAACCGCCTGGCTCGCCGGCGACGTGAAGCAGCTTGAGCAGATCAGCACCGACCGCATGCGCAAGGACGCGCCGGAAGTGTTCGATGCCCTGATCCTCAGGCGCAACAACAACTGGGTGAAGCAGATCCAAACTCTGCTCAAGCGCTCTGGCACCCAGTTCATCGCGGTCGGCACCGGCCATCTGATCGGCAAGGACAGCCTGCCGGACCAGCTCACGAAGCTCGGCTACAAAGTCGCGCGTTATTGAACAGCTTCGCTTGCGGAAACTCACTCCGCGCCCTATCATCGCCGCATGACAGGCCTTCGATTCTTGATTTGCGCGCTGGTGGCCTTCGTCTTCGGCGCTGTGACCTTTGCCGGCATCGGCGAGACCGGGCTCAGCGGCGCGGTGGATCCGACCGGCGGACTTTATTCCAACCTCATCATCTATCCGGCTGTCATCCTGATGGGATGCTTCGGCTTCTGGATCGTCTTCTCCGCGACGGATCAGGGCACCGGAAAGTAACCCACCCTCCCAGCTTCCGGACCGGCGATGGTCACGCTCACCCGGCGCAGCGACATCACGCTGAAAAACTTCGAAGCCGTCGCCTGGCAGGGTGAAGGCGTAGATCTGGCGCCCCAAGCGCTCACGCGCATTGCTGCGGCGCGCGCGGCCTTCTTGCGCCTGATCGAAGACCCGTCCATCACGATCTACGGCGTCACCTCGGGTTATGGCAGCCGCGCAGGTCAGCGCCTGAAGCCGGAAGACCGCAAGCGCCACGCGGCGCAGCCCAATCACGGCACGGCGGCGACTTTCGGCGAGCCCTTCCCGAAGCGCGTCACCCGCGGCTTCGTCCTGGCGCGGCTCGCCAACTTCCTCGAAGGCCATGCGGCGGTGCGGCCGAAGCTGGCCGAAGCGGTCGCCGCGATGCTCGACCGGGGCTCGCTCCCCGATGTGCCGTCCATCGGCAACAGTGGCGCCGGCGAGATCCTGGCGCTCGGCCATCTCTTCATGGCGCTCGGCGAAAGCCTCGGCCTGGAGGAAAAGGAGCATCTGGCGCTGATCAACGGCAGTCCCTGCGCCGCGGCGCTGATCGCCGATGCGGCGCTCGCCGGCCGGAAACGCGTCGAGATTGCGAAGGAGATTTTCGCGCTCGCCGCCGAGGCCTTCAAGGCGCCGCTCGAAGCCTATGACGCGGCGCTGGAAACGCTCTGGCAGGACCCGGCCGAGCGGGAGGCCTTGGGCGCGATCCGCACCCTGATCGCCGGCGGCAGCCCCGAACGGCGGCCCTATCAGGCGCCGGTGAGCTTCCGCATCGTGCCCCGGATCCTCGGTCGTGCGATCCGCGCCCGTGACGCCGCGATTCATGCCGCCGAACTCTCATTGAGCGCGATCACCGACAATCCGGTCTACATCCCGCCCGGCAGCGGCGGCAGTGACGAGGCGCGCTTCCCGAACGGCCGGGTCCTGAGCAATGGCGGCTATCACAACGGCATGGCGGCGCCGGTGCTCGATGATCTCGCCGCGAGCTGGGCCGATCTTTGCACCCTCGCCGAACGCCAGTCGGCGAAGCTGCTCGACGGCAAGGTCTCGCTGCTGCCGGAATCGCTCCGCGCCGATCCCGAGGATCCGCGTGAATTGATCCCGGTTCCGATGGTTGCCGTGGGCTTGGGCGAACGCGCGCGGCACGCGGCGCAGCGCAGCTTCCTGCCCGGCGCCGAGAGCGGCGGGTTCGGCCAGAACGATGTCGGCGTTGCAAGCTTCCTGGCGTGGCAGAAAGAGGCGACGGCCGGCAAAGCGTTCGACGGCTGCCTCGCCGTCCTTGGCCTGATTGCGGCGGAGGCCCTGGACGTGACGCGCCGCGAAGCGCCGCCGGCGCTGCGGGCGCGGCTGGCCTTCATCCGTCGCTATGCGCCGCCGATCGCGGCATTGCGCGCCCTCGGTCCCGATCTCGGGCGTCTTTCGGAGGCGATCACCCTGGAAATCTACGGCAGAGCAGGCTAGAGCATCCGCATCACCAATTGCGGAGACTGCCATGGGCCAGACGATCGGTTTGAAAGCGAGCGATGGATTTCTGCTGGGCGGCTATCGCGCCGATCCAGCGGGTAAGCCGAAAGGCGGCCTGGTCGTCATCCAGGAGATCTTCGGCGTGAACCATCACATCCGGAATGTCTGCGATCGCTTCGCGGCGCTGGGTTACGTCGCGATCGCGCCGGCGATGTTCGACCGCACCAAGGCGAATGTCGATCTCGGCTATGACAAGGCCGCAATGGACGAAGGCGTGAAGCTGCGCGCCGCGATCAAGCTCGAGGATTCGCTGAAAGACGTGCAGGCGACGATCGATGCCGCGAAACCGGCGGGCAAGGTTGGCGTGATCGGCTATTGCTGGGGCGGGTCTCTCGCCTTCCTGGCGGCGACGCGCTTGAGCGGCCTCGCCTGCGCCGTCGGCTATTACGGCGGCATGATCGCGGCCCACAAGGATGAGAAGCCGAAAGTCCCCACCGTCCTGCATTTCGGCGAGCAGGATCAGGGCATCCCGATGACGGACGTGGAGAAGGTCAAGGCCGCGCGGCCGGACGTGAAGCTCTACACCTGGCCGGCCGGTCACGGTTTCTCCTGCGACGAGCGCGCCTCCTACGACGCCGCGAGCCATGAGAAGGCGCTCAAGGTCACGCTGGATTTCTTGCAGCAACATCTGGAGAATTGACCGGTCGGGCGGATATCGACGGGACCGGACGTGACTGAAGCACCTAACCAGCTGCAGCCGGGCGATCCGGCGCCCTTGTTCCGGGCGCCCAGCAACATCAATCCGGATTTCGATTTCGGCAGCGCCGCCGGCCGCTACATCGTGCTGAGCTTTCTCGGCCCTCTGGAGGACGGCGCGGCCAAGGCGCGGTTCGACGCTTTCCTCAGTGGCGCCGCGATCTTCACCAATCCCGGCTGCTACTTCTTCGGCGTCGTTGCGGGCAAATCCGCCGATGCCGATCCTGCGCTGACACAGCAGCGTCCCGGCATGGACGCCTTCTGGGACGACGGCGCGATCGCTCAGCGCTACGGCGCCGCCGCTCCGGTGAGCTTTCTGATCGGGCTCGACATGCGCGTGCTCGCCGTGGTGAAGCAGCCCGATCCCGCCCAGCACGCCACCGTGCTCTATGAATTCCTGAAGCGTCTGCCGCAGATCGGACCGCATCGGGCGGGCGGGTTGCAGGCGCCCGTGCTCTTGCTGCCGAACGTGTTCGAGCCGGCGCTCTGCCGCCAGCTGATCGAAGGCTATGAGGCCGGGGGCGGGGAGGAGTCCGGCTTCATGCGCGAGCAGGACGGCAAGACCGTCCTGGTCCTCGATCACAATCACAAGCGCCGGTCCGACTGGACCATCACCGACGAGGCGTTGAGGAATACGGTGCGGCAGCGGATCCAGCGGCGCGTGGTGCCTGAGATCGAGAAAGCGTTCCAGTTCAAGATCACGCGCATGGAGCGCTATATCGTCGCCTGCTACGATTCATCGGTCGGCGGCTATTTCCAGGCGCACCGCGACAACACCACCAAGGGAACCGCGCACCGCCGCTTCGCCGTCACCGTCAACTTGAACAGCGACGCATACGAAGGCGGCGCGCTGACCTTCCCGGAATACGGCCGCACCGTCTTCAAGCCGCCGGTCGGCGGCGCGGTGGTGTTCTCCTGCAGCCTGCTGCACCAGGCGCTGCCGGTGACCAAGGGCAAGCGCTATGCCTTCCTGCCGTTCCTTTACGACGACGCGGCCGCCAAGATCCGCGAAGCCAACAACGCCTATCTCGGCGACAACGTCGCGCAGTACAGGTCGGGCGGCTAGGCCTGCGCCCGCCGGCGCAACCGCGCCGCCGTTTCCGCCGAGCAGGCGTCGAGATCGATTGTGATCCGCTGGCCATTTCCGGCCGAGCGTCGCAAGGCCTTGGGCGCGGCGGGACGGAGGGTCATCGCGCCGGTTCGGTCCATGGCCTCGATCTCGCGTCGAGCCAGTGCCAGGGCCTGCGCCAACAGCCGGTCGAGACGCAGGCCCGCGCCGGTGATCGCGAGGACGAGCTCGATCGTCCGCGTGGCGGCAGTGATGGGCTCCTGGATGATGAGGCTCACCGTCGGATCACCCTCCGCGGCTGCATTCCCGGCTTGCGTGGCCGCCCATCCGTGGCGGGCGGCGAGGTCGGGATCGTTGCGCATCAAGGCGTCCAGCTCCGTCGGGTCGAGCGTGCCAACGGAACGCCGTTCATGGACCGGCCAGTTCCAGCGGTCGTCGCAGACGGTGCAGCGGAAGATCAGCCAGGCGTCGATCCGCCTCTTTTGTGCATTGACCCGGAACTTGCCGGAGCTCGCGAACCGGCGCGGCAGCTTGCAGCGCGGGCAATGGCGGTGAAGAGCAATCTCTGATTTGGACGTAACTTCAACAAGGAGACGTGCGGCCGTGCCGCTCTTGACCCCAGACATACCGATGACAGCCTTCCGAAGCGGAAGTGCCGTGCGGCGATGCCGGAATAGGGATGAACCCTAGAGGGAAGCGGTCTGGCGAGGGCCGGAATTGCAGTCCAACGGTGCAGCGCTGGTAATGGAAAGGGCTATTGCCACAACCGATCCCAGTGCACCGCAGCCAGCACAAATACCTTCGCTGCGGGAAGAATCCCGACGCGCGAAGAACGCGGATCAACTGAGATCGGTCAGTGCTGCGGCAAAACGGAACTCGCTAAGACGTTCGCGCGGAGAAGTACGGCACCCGGGGCGTCGAAGTCAACGCCCCGGGGAAACGTGCGGTCAGGCCCGCGATTTGATCAGGCGGTAGATGAACAGCAGGATGACGGCGCCGAGCACCGCCAGCACGAAGCTCATCAGGTTGAAACCGTCAACCGAGCCGAGGCCAAGCTGCGTTCCGATGAAGCCGCCAAGCACACCGCCGAGAATGCCGATGATGATCGTGACGATGAAGCCGCCCGGATCGCGGCCCGGCATCAGGAACTTGGCGATAATACCGGCGATGAGCCCGAAGATGATCCATGCAATCCAGCCCAAGATTTCCTCCCCGTTGGAATGGTCGCGACATCCGAAACCGTAGCGGAAAGCCGGCGAAACGGAAAGGGTGTGCACATCCTTGACTCCGTGCCGTCCGGCCAAGACACTCGCGCCGATTCCCGCCTTGTGACGAAACGGATTTCCCATGGACCGGACCACGACTGCCGCCGCCATGAACGCAGCGATTGCCGCGCTCGATGCCGCCCCGATCGATGACAGTTTCAAGGGTTTCCCGGCCGCTGCCCAGCCGCTCAAGCTCGGCGAGATCGGCAAGCAGGGCTGGAACCTGCTGAAGGGCGATCTGCCGTTTCCGGTCGCGGTCCTGAAGACCTCGGCGCTCGAGCACAACAGCCGCTGGATGGACCGCTTCCGCAAGGAGCAGGGCGTCGAGCTCTGCCCCCACGGCAAGACCACGATGAGCCCGCATCTCTTCCAGCGGCAATTGGCGGACGGCGCCTGGGGCATCACCGTCGCGACCACGCAGCAGCTTCGGATCGCGCGCAGCTATGGCATCAGCCGGGTGATCATGGCGAACCAGCTCGTCGATCCGCAGGGCATCCGCTATGTGCTCGCCGAGATGAAGCGGGATTCCAGCTTCGAGTTCTATTGCCTGGTCGATTCACCGGCCGCTGTGCAGCGCCTGGCTGATGTCGCGAAGACGGCGAATGTCGGGCGTCCCTTGCGGCTGCTGCTCGAAGGCGGCATCGCCGGCGGCCGCACCGGCTGCCGCACCATCGAGCAGGCGGCGGCCGTGGCGAAGGCAGTGCTGGCGGCGGCGCCGCATGTGATCCTGCGCGGCGTCGAAGGGTTCGAAGGCATCATCGATGGAACCTCGCCGGAGGAACGCGCGAAGAAGGTGCGCGCCTTCGTCGATTTCCTGGGCGCGATCGCCAAGCGCGGCATCGCCGAAAACTGGTTCGGCGCCGGCGAGATCATCGCGACGGCCGGCGGCTCGGCCGAGTTCGACATCGTCGCCGATGCCTGGCGCGACGGCGACTTCGGCGCACCGGTGAAGGTGGTGCTGCGCAGCGGCTGCTACCTCACCCACGATTCCGGCCTCTATGAAGACCGCTTCCACGACATCCAGAAGCGCGGCATCGCGTCCACGGCGCTCGCCAACAACGGGCCGAAGGCGGCGCTCGAAGTCTGGGCCCTGGTGCAGTCGACCCCGGAACCGGGCCTTGCCTTCGTGACCATGGGCAAGCGCGACGTCTCCTTCGACGTCAGCCTCCCGGTGCCGATCGCCTGGTGGCCGGCGGGCGCCGCGACAGTCGAGAAGGTGCCCGCCGGCTGCAGCATCACCAAGCTCAACGACCAGCACGGCTATCTGAAGGGCCCGGCCGATGCGCCTTGGAAGGTCGGCGATCGCGTGGCCTTCGGTGTCTCGCATCCCTGCACGACCTTCGACCGCTGGCAGCTCATCTACCTGGTCGATGAGGCCTATAACGTGACCGGCGCGATCCGGACGTTTTTCTGATCGGCGCAGTGAGCGGGCTACCACGCGTAACCCCTTGATCGAGCACCACCATTTTTGTGCTGGAGATACAGCCGGATGTGTCGGTTTCGGCCGCCGCGCGCCGGCTGTGGAACCGGTTCAAATTATGCCTGTGACCCGGCGCACAGACGCAGTGAAACCAGTCGTTAACTCTCTTGAAGCAGCCCCCGGATCGGCTATCTCCAAGCGCAAAGGAGACCGGGCCATGCCCAACTATGAAAATTACTTCGACGTGCTGAGTGAGAACGCTGCCCCGCGCCATGTGGTGGGTAGCTCCGCCGTAGTGGTGCTGTTGCTCGCCCTCGCCGCGCTCGCCGTCTCGATCCTCTAAGGCGTATCGGCACGGGCGGTGTCCAATCTGGCATTCGACCAGGTGACGACGATGCCGCTCGCGACGATGATGACGATGCCGAGCCGGACGATGGGCTCCGGCCAGTCGCCGAACACCACCAGCCCGAAGAAGATCGCCGAGACAATCTCCGCATAACCATAGGGGGCAAGCTGTGCCGCCGTCGCCATGTGATGCGCGGTGATCAGCAGGTAATGCCCCACCGCCGCGATGATCCCGACCGCGGCCAGCCACAGCCATTCGGCGCCTGACGGCGCCTCCCACACGAACGGCATCGCGAAAGTGTAGAGCACGACGCCGGTCGCGGCCGAAATGAGGCCGGTGACGAGACCCGGATCATGCGGCGCCAGACGCCGCGTCACCATCATGCCAAGCGCGTAGCCCGCACCGGCGAGCAGCGCGTAGAAGTCGCCGCGCGCGATCCCTTCGAGCGAAGGCTGCATCACCAGCAGCGCGCCGGCGAAGCCCAGCACCACCATGAGCCAGCGCACGACGCCGATCCGCTCGCGCAGGATCAGCGCCGAGGCCAGCAGCACGATCATCGGATAGATGAAGAAGACCGCCATCGTGTCGGCGAGCGGCATCGTCGAGATCGAGAGAAAGAAGGCATAGGCCGACCCGGCGAACAGCAGACCGCGCAGGATCTGCAGACCGGGGAGGGCGGGCCGCACGGCGCGGCGGCCGAACTTCGCAAAGGCGATCGGGCCGATGACCAGCGCGTAGAACAGGAAGCGACCCCAGGTCACCTCCACCGGCGGCAGAGTCGCCGACAGGTGCTTCGCGATCGCGTCCATGCCGGGCAGCATGGCGAGCGCGCAGAGCATCAGGCCGGCGCCGAGGATCGGTCGATGTTGCGGAATCACGAGCGCTTCAAGGCCTCCAGGATGCGGCCGAGATCGTTACCATCTTTGTGAAGGGCCACGACCGGGAATTCATGGGCCAGCGCCTGGTCCCGAAGCCAGGCATCGTACTGCAGGACCCATGCCAGCTCCTTCTCCTTGACCGAATCCGGATAGCGACCGGCGTCATCCCAGATCCCACGGGTGAAGACGACCTCACGCATCCGCTCGGGCTCGGTCTCGGTCACGAAGACACAGCGGATATCCGCGGCGCCGACGAAATCGCGACGGATCAGATGCGGCAGCAGGTTCACGCCTTCGACCACGAAGCCCTGCGGCCAGGTATAATCGCGCTCGATCAGCGCCTTGATCCCCGTCCATGCCGCTTCGCCTTGGCCGACCTCGATCTCGACCAATCGCTCGGCGGAGAAAGCGTCGAAGAGATTCTCGACGCCATAACCTTCCGGGTTGAACAGCTTCGGGTGATCACCGCGGTCGGCGACCGAGCGCATGATGTCGCGGATCTGATCGGTGGAGATCCAGGGAAGGTGGAGATGCGCGGCGAGCGCCGCCGCGAGGGTCGATTTGCCGACCGTCGGTGCGCCGCCGATCAGATACTTCGTTCCATTCCCCCCAAGTCCCACCAAAGATGCCCCGGCGCTCCCCCGCGAATCGCGTTGAAGAGTGGCATCGATGCCACGCGGGCTCAATCCCGGAACCGTCTCCGCAGGGCTCGGTTGGTTCGAGGAGACCAACAGCGGAATTGGCACCATGGAGCTGCCCTTCAATCTCGATCTCGACCATATCGGCGGATTGATCGTCGTCTACGGCGTCAATTGTCTCGGCGCCATCCTGATCGCGCTGGTCGGCTGGTGGGTATCAGGTCTTGCCGAGCGCATGGCGCTCCGCGGCCTGCTCGGTACCTCGCATATGGACCGCACGGTCGCGACCTTCCTGTCGAGCCTGGTGCGCTACGCGCTGCTGGCGGTGACCCTGGTGCTGATCCTCCAGGTGGTCGGCATCCAGGCGACCAGCCTGGTCGCGGTGATCGGCGCGAGCTCCCTTGCCATCGGCTTGGCGCTGCAGGGGACGCTTTCCAACATGGCGGCGGGCGTCATGCTGCTGATCTTCCGCCCGTTCAAGCTCGGCGACAGCATCGAAGTCGCGGGCAAGAGCGGCACGGTTCAGAACCTCAATCTCTTCTTCACCGAATTGGCCGGCGGCGACAACGTGCAGATCCTGATCCCGAACGGCCAGGTCTGGGGCCAGGCAATGATCAACAACTCGGTCTACGGCACTCGCCGCGTCGCGCTGAGAATCCCCGTGCTGTTCGCCAAGAATCCCGACGCGATCGCGAGCCGCATCAAAAGTTTCCTCAAATCGGATGCACGGGTGCACAAGAGCAGCGTGGTCGTCTCCAACATCACCGATGCCGTGGTGGAGCTCTCGATCGAGGCCTGGACCACTTCCGGCGATGCCGGGAATCTGCGCACTGAATTGATGCAGCATGCGCTCGGGGTCATCACCGAACCGGAGCGCAAGCCGGTCGCGCGGACCGCCTCTGCGGAATAGAAACGGGCTAGTGCAGCCGCGCCACGGCCTGGTCGATTGCCGGCCGCGCCTTCACGTCCACCACACCGCGGAGCCGGTCGAGTTTCTTGCGTAGGGCCAGCAGGTATTCGGTGCGGGTGGCCGGCGCGCCATCCAGCCGCACATGGCCGTCGGCCAGAGCGAGATCGGTCATCAAATCGTCGATCACCATATCGACCGCGCTGCTGCGCTCCGAAGCGCTGCCGGCGCCGGTGGCGATCTTCTCGATGTCGAGAGCGTAGCGGTCGATATTGTCCATCGGAATCAGCCCCTCGCGGCAGAGCACCCGCCTGTCGGACAAGCTCCGCACCCCGTCACGGTTCCGGCTGTTGGCCTGGAAAAATGGTCCCCAGCCCGAAATTGCGGCGCTGCGACGGAACGTTTTCTCCGAAGGTCGCTTGGTGGTGAGGCTGCAAAGGTTCGCGCGACGCCCTTTCAGGCACCACAGTCGCAAACAACGGCGGGGAACTCGCGATGCAATACACCACGGAGAAGATCGAACAGACGCGCAGTAACATTTTGCAGACGGAGCAGCGGATTGCACGCCAGCGCCGGCGCGTGGAAAAGATGCTGGTCGAGCGCCATCCGGCCGACGATGCCCAGGCCCAGCTCCTGATCATGGAGCAGAGCCTGATTGCGATGACACGCTTCCTGAAGAATCTGGAACGTGATCTGGAAATGGGCGATCTCAGCCTGCAGTGGCATCAGACCAGCAAGCGCATCAAGGCGGCGCAGACCCGAGCTCCGGAGGAGGGCGCTAGCCTAAGGCCGTCCGAAATCACGGATGGTCTCAAGATCAACAGCTAAGTACCGGGAATCTGGAACTAATGCAGCGCGCGGGCATTCTCCCGATGATGACCCCTAAATTGCGCGGTGCCATGGGAGACCCGGAAACCTATCGCAAGCGAGCCCAGGAATGTGCGGTGCTGGCGGCGAGCACGGCGTCGCCGCAGCACAAGACCGTCTGGCTGGATCTCGAGCAGCATTGGCTCCGGCTGGCCGAGGGAATCGACCTCTATGGCCGCGTCGATCCGTTCACGGCCTTCATGATGGCCGGCGCCGCGAAGTCCAGCGCGCGCTAATCCCCTTTCGATTTTGACCGATATATCCGGCCCGCCGGGATGAGCCGCCGGGCCGGAACGACGCTTTGCTTCGGCGACGCTTACCTCTTCATCTTCGTGCCGCGCTCGGCGCGACGGATCCGCTCCTTCTTTTTCTTTTGTGTCGGCTGGGCGGCCGGAGCCGCTTCATTCGTCGCCGGCGCGACGGTGGCGCCGGTCTGCTGCTGGGTCGGTGTACCGGCCGACGGCGCATTGGTCGCGCCGTCCCCGGCGGCTATGCCGGCAGCGCCGGCGATCATGATTGCCGAAGCCGCAGCGGCGAGCACGGCCGCGTGAATGTTCTGAATGGTCTTCACGGGTTACTCCATTTCCAAAAGTGTTCATGTTGCAAATGAATGCGCCCCAACACGCCGCCTCGATATTTCTCAGGACATACCGAGCACATTCCGCGCGACACGATGTTGTGATGCCTTCCGGTTATCACCACCCGCGCGAATGGCGGGCGCGGCTTCCCGGCACGCATGCGCCTATGTGCGCGGCGTCATGGCATGGTTGGTTATCATGGAAGAGTCATCGCTCGCCGCTTGTTGAAAGCTGCCTTTGAGCGGTGCTTGCGCGAGAAGATCGCGGCCGCGCCGAAGCGTGAACGCAGGATTTTGAGATCGCAGCCATGGCAAGCTCGGGCTCTAACGACCGTTGCCCGAACTTCCTGTGCCCGGACTTCCTGTGCGCGGCGGCCGCGGAACCAGTTGCGCCGCGGTCAGATCGAAATTGAAGTAATCCTCGACCGCGGCAATCTGCGCGACCTCGGATCCGCCTTGCGCCAGCGGGAAGAGGCCGAACTCGTAAGCGAAGGTGCCGCCGGATTGCGCCGAGACCTCGACCGAACCCAGCAGCGGCATGCGACTGTCGTAGACGGTGCGGTAGTGCTCGATCCAGGGCACTTCCGGCGCAGCGGCCAGCAGCTCGTCGAGGTAGCGCCCGGTGATGTCGAAGCCGATTGTCCGCACGGCCTTGGTGCCGACCAGCCGGTAGCGGATTCGGAACGGCTCTGGCTCGATATCGGCAATGAAAAGATTGGGAAGCAGCGTACGCAACGCCGCGGGATCGAGATCGCGTCGGTCAGGGATCCCATGCGTGCCGCGATGCGCCCACCACCAGGCGTGCAATGTGCGCACCATGGGCGACTTGCTCTGCTCGATCGCGGTCCAGACCGGCATGCGGGACCCCTTCACCCACGCCACCGAAAGACGGCGCCGCTCGGATTCTAAGACAGGCTAGCGGAACCTGTCTCGTCGGGATTTGACTTGGATCAAGTATCACACCGGATCGCGCAACGCGGCGGCATCCGTGTGCGAACGAGGGAATCCGGGTGTTTGTCCGGCGGAGACAAAGGCTTAACGAGGACTTGCGGCGGCGGCGGCAGGACACTATTGTCCGCGCCCGTTACGGCCCGACCCTCACAGAGGGATCCCTGCGGAGGGGTGCCAGAGTGGCCGATTGGGACGGTCTCGAAAACCGTTGTACGTGCAAGCGTACCGTGAGTTCGAATCTCACCCCCTCCGCCACCCTTCGCCCTAAAGGGCTACGGGTGGCGCGGCCACCAAAGAGAACTTTAGGGCGAAGGGTGATCTCCCGAAGCCTTGGCGTAGGGAGACTGGTGCCGTGCCTCGGTCGTCTTTTGGGCCGCGCCAACGATCTTCCCATTTATAAATTCCCCGCCGCACCCAAAATTCTCTGAGATTCTGCAACTGCAACATCAGGGTGTGCGGCTGCCCCTCTCTTGCTATCGAAATCGCCGTGTCCGCCCCTAGGATTCACCGAGAAAGAGGCGTTGAGTCCTACTGGTTAAATTTTACTTAAAATGTCGGCGGATCCGCGGGGGCGGTGCCGGCTGGGGGCTCGACATCATGGGCATCTTCAACGCACGCCGGATCGCCGCCGGCATTCTCGGCCTTATCTTCACCCTGGCCGCATTCGAGCGGCCGATGGCCAGCCAATCGGAATCGACCTCCTGGACGGTCGCCGCGGCCGCCAACGCATTCATCACGCCCGCCGGCGCCGCAGCACCGGTGCCGGCTTCCAAGGGCGCGAAAGTCAAGGAAGGTGATCGCCTGACCACCGGCGCCGACGGCGCGCTGGTTCTGCAGCGCGGCCAGGACCTGGTCGCCATGTCCGCGAAGGCCGAGATCGTGCTCGCCGATTCCGGCGTCCCCGGTCAGACCTTGATCGAGCAGCCGCTCGGCAGCGTCGAGTATCAAGTGACCAAGATGGCGGCGCCGCATTTCCAGGTCGATACCCGGGTCATGAGCGCGGTGGTGAAGGGCACCACCTTCACGGTGGATGCCGGCCAATCGCAAAGCAGCGTCAGCGTGACCGAGGGCCGTGTCGTTGCCCATAACCGCCGCACGGGCGCTGCCATTCCGGTCTCCGCCGGCGAGACCGGTTCGGTCGACAGCGTTCACGACGGCGTCTACATCCCGCAAACATCATCGGGCAGCGGTAATTCCAGCAGCGACAATCCCGGCAAGAGCAAAGCGATGGGCAAGACCGCCGGCAAGACCGCCGGCGGGAATAGCGGCGGCAACAACGGTGGCGGTAAGGGCGGCGGTCGCGGTGGCGGCAATGCTGGCGGGAACGGCGGCGGCAACGCGGGTGGCAACGGCGGCGGCAACGCGGGTGGCAACGGCGGCGGCAACGCGGGTGGCAACGGCGGCGGCAACGGTGGCGGCAACGCGGGTGGCAATGGCGGCGGCAATGCTGGCGGCAACGGCGGCGGCAACGATGGTGGGAACGCGGGCGGCAACGGCAACGCAGGCGGCGGCAACAGCGCTGCGGATGCCAGCGGCAATGGCAATGCCGGGGGCAATGGAAATGGCAATGCCGGTGGGAACGGCAATGGCAATGCCGGGGGCAATGGCGGCGGCGGCGGCAAGGGCAAGAACAAGTAGCCGTCGCGTCAGTCGACACGATCGCTGACGGTTCGCTGCTCGCTATCGGGAGTGCGGAGCGGGGTAGTCCTTGTCTCTCGCAGGAGCCGGTACCGGTGGTCTAGCGTGGGCGCTCGGCGGTCGGGCTTGACGCCCGGCGCGCGGAGCGGTCCGCCCGGCGGGTGCCGCGCGACCAACATGGAACTTACTGAGGGTTCCGCCGGTTCAAGTTAGTGGTCCGAACCGACAGGAGCCCGGCGATGATCCGGAAGCTTAAATCGGGCGGCTATCGCCTCTACTCGCGCCAGAAGAACCCGAAGACCGGGAGGCGGCGAAATCTCGGTACCTTCAAGACGCGTGCGGCGGCCGAAAAGCACGAGCGCGAAGTGCAATTCTTCAAGCGACATTGATCGCGCACCCCGCTGCGATACGCAGGGCGCCGCATCAAGCCGCCGTCGCTTCAGGCGACCAACCGCTGGCCGATCGCGCGATCGACCGTCTCGATCAGTGCGGCGGCCCGGAACGGCTTGCAGAGAGTGGCTTCCGCGCCGAGACGCTTGGCCATGCCGAGATGATCATCGACGCCGAATTGGAGGGCGCCACCCGACATCGCGACAATCGGAATCGCCTCGCCGAAGCTCCGCATCGCGGAGATCAACTCGTAGCCGTCGCCTTGCGGCATATAGATATCGGTCAGGATCACATCCGGCCGCTGGGCGCCGACCTCGACGATGGCCTCGAGCGCGTTCGCTGCAGTGCTCACCAGGAAGCCCATCGATTCCAGGAGGGCTCGGATCGAATCACGGAGGCCTGCGTCATCATCGACCACGAGGACCAGGCGGCGGCTGCGGAGAGCGTGCGGCATGTGTGCTTTCGCGTGTAATCGAACTGATAGTGCCACTCTGCGGCGAACCGGACTTCATTCACAGTCAGGGATTCTCCTGATCTAGATCATGCACCCCCAGGAAATTCGGTACGATTCGGGAACAACACCCTGGACCCGACTCGGAGGCGGGTGAGATTCTGCTGCTAAGCGTCAGATTCGGCGCCGTTTTAACCGATGGTGCGTCCCATGCGCAGCAAAGCTCTGCTCAGCAAATCCGCCCAGTTGAAGGCCTTCGGCAGCACGTTGCCGACCCGTATTGCCGATCTCGACGGCTGTGAACTGATTTCCCATTGCGACGGCTGCGGCCGGCATTTCCAGCTCTATCCCGGACATGCCGATTTCGACTCCCGCATGAAGCTGGCCGGTCTGTTGGAACGGCTGGTCTGCAGCGCGCGGTTGAACGGCCGCGTCTGTCGCGGCTTGCCCCGGCGCCTGGTGCTGGTGCGCGACGAGCATCGATGGGTGCTCGAAGCCTCGGGCGAATGGCGCGAGGATGACTCCGCCTTCTGGGAGGCGAGCGACTTCGAAGCCCGAGCGGAAAGCCACGCCGCCTTCTGAACTTTGGTCAGGCGCGCGGGCGCCACTTGCTCCAGGCGCGCCACTGCTCGGGATAACGCCGCACCCAAGGGTCACTGCGCCGTAGATATTCGGTCGCGGCTGCGACCGTGCGGTCGTCCGCCGGTTGCTTCGGGTCGAGTGCGATCGGCGGCTCGATCACGATGCGGAAGCCAAGCTCCGGATCGCGCACGACGAAAGTCGGGAGCAGGGGCGCGCCGGTGAGTGCTGCCAGCCGCGGTGCGCCGACCGCGACCGGGAGGAGGCCGCCGAAGATCGAACCTTCGACCATCTCGAAGCCTTCGGTGTTGGCGGCGACGATCGAGACCACTTCGCCGGCCTTGAGGGCGCGCATCATCTTGCGCATCGCCGTGGTCGGCGCTTCGCTGTCGAACACGATCCGCTCCTTGATGTAGCGATCCTCGGGCACGCAGCGCACCTTGTTCAGGCGATCGACGCCGAACTGGGTTTCGGAATAGCCGTGCGCCGGGCTGCTCAGATGCGAGACCTTGTAGCCTTTGAGGCTCAGCGCGATCTTGGTCGGCAGGCTGTTGAAGATGGTGGGCGAGACCCAGAGCACGGCGCCCTTCTCGCCCTTGAGCGCGGCGACGAGAAGCGCTTCGCCCTCGAGCGAGAGCTTCGGCATCCAACCGCCCGGCTTCCAGGCACGCAGATCCTGCAAGCGGAGTTCATATATCGTGGCCCGGAGATCGCGGGCGATCGCACGCGCGCGGGTTTCACTCACATCGCCAAGCGCGGTGGCGATGCTTTTCGCGGTGCGGCGGATCGCGCGCTGGCTGGTGAAGAACGGCAGCCGCGCGCTCGCGCGCCAGAGCGGCGCCCAGCTCGGCTCGGGCAGGATCCAGGCCGGCAGCAGCAGCGCGGCGAGGCCGAGCGCGGTTGTTAAATCCGACACCGCCCAGGCGGGGCGACCGGTTCGCTTTCGCCGCTTCTGAACCAGCCCTTCCGTCCGATTCGGCGGCGGATCTTTGGTTTCTTCGTGATTCGTCAGCGTGCTGTCCCCCGATGCCCCGCGCGAATATAGCGCGGCGACCGAGCGAAACCAGCGCCGGTTGCGAGACTGTCCTAGCGTCAGCCCCTCGTCTCTGTGCTATGAAACCTGGGAGCGGCGCCGGGAGGGCGGTCCGCGGCGGGACCGGAGCGGGCGCGCCCCGTGTCGACTGAGGGGGCGCGGCTGGGGCGCGGATGAACCGACTGTTGAAAAAGAGCTACGCGCCGCATTTCCTCATCGGCGGCACTGTGCTGGCGGTCGGTTTCAGCTTTGCGGCGGCACCCACATCCTATTGGCTGCTGAATGCGCTCTGCGGCGTCACGGCTCTGGTCGGCGTCTGGCTGGTCGGGATCCGCCTCGCCTATGCACCGGTCAGCCGCACCGCGCGCCGTGCCTGGCAGGTCACGCTGGTGCTGCTGCTGCTGGTCGCGATCCGCGAGTTCGGTGGCCCTGGGATCGCCGGCTTTGAGCAGAACTCGGGGCTCGACCGCCTGTTCGACGGGCTGGTTCTGGTGACCGCATTCGTCGCGCTCTGGCTGACCTCGACCCTCGATGAAATGCCGCATTATTCCCGCGCCCTGCTCTGGACGGGCTTCCTTCTGCATCTTGTCACCAGCGCGCTCGATCTCGAGGAGGGATGGATCGGCGCGATCACCGGCGTTGATCCCGATCGTCTCGGCGCCATCGTCAAGCTCTCGCAGTTCCTCTGCCTCCAGCTCTATTTGATCGGCACCTTGGCTTTCATCGGCTATCTGCGCTGGCATGTCTTCAAGCTCGACAAGCCGACCGAGGCCGGCGATCTCGCGCGCCGCGTCTTCTCCGGCCAGACCCTGGTGCACCGCTATACCTATCCGCGCGTCTGGTATTTGAGCTTCCCCGGCGGTAGGCCGATGCTGACCGTGGCGCGCTTCGCCTATTGGTTCTCGACGATGTCGCGGCCGGTCAAGGCCCGGACCGGCAAATCGATCGCGCGCCAGTGTGGCGATCTCTTCTTGCTGTTCTATCGGCACGGCCTCGACGCCCAGGCCTATTACATGTTCGAGCTTTATCGCCCGCAATACTGGGCGGCCGCGGGCGGCTATCTCACGCGCTACGAGACCAAGAACGGCATCATGAAGCTGCTCACCTGGCAGCTCTCCGACTATGCGCAGCTCACCATCCTCGCCGACAAGCTCGAGTTCGCTGCCTTTTGCGAGCGGATCGGCGTGCCGACCCCGCCGCTCCTCGGCATTGCCGAGAACGGCGTGTTGACGCTGGAGGAGGGGGCGGCGGCCAAGCTCGACCTGGATATATTCATCAAGCCGGTGAGGTCCAAAGGCTCGCGCGGCATCTACGTTTTCCAGAACACCGGCCCGGGCCGGTATCGCAACAGGAAGGGCCAGGAAATTGACCGCGCGGCGCTGCTGGAATGGATTGCCGAGCGCTCGAAGACCCAGGCGCTGATGGTGCAGCAGCGGCTCACCAACCATCCGGCGATAGCCGATCTCGCCGAGCAGTCGCTGATGGCGATCCGGGTCATCACCTGCAAGAGCGACCGCGACCAGGGCGCCATCCTCGCCTACGCCTTCATCCGCGTGATCACCCGGCTCGAGCCCACCTGGCCGGTCTCCTATGAGCTCGGCATCGCGATCGACCTCGCGACCGGCAAGCTCGGTCCGGCCACCGGCGACAAGGAGAAGTTCCTGCTCGAATGGTGGGATGTGCATCCGGTGACCGGTGCCCCCGTGACCGGCCGGGTCTTGCCGCATTGGGAGGAGATCAAGGCGATCGCCTTGAAGGCGCACAACGCGGCAAGAGGCCGGCTGCTGGTCGGCTGGGACCTCGCCGTGACCCCGGACGGCCCGCTGCTGCTCGAGGGCAACTCCTATCCCGATGTCGACTTCCCGCAGCGGGTCTGTCGCATCGACATCGGCCACAGCCCGCTGGGCGCGCCGCTCCATGCCGCCTTGCGCGATCTTGAGCGCCGCATCGCCACCGGCACCGTGATACGGCCGCCCGGGGCGACCTGGTGAGCGCCGCGCGGTGACACGGCCGGTCAACCCGCTGCCCACAATTCCATTGGTGGATCTCGGCGAAGCGGGGCTCGACCGGCTGGCGCTCGACATGCCCGATAAAGTGCGGCTGCTCTCCGCCGCCGGGCGCAGCCTGCTTTCGCGCCCGATGCTCGCCTTCATGGACCATCGCTCCAAGGCCTGGCTGGCCTTGAACGAGACGCCCTATCGCGCCGAGATCGATGCCATCGCCGCGATCCCGGGCGTCGCCGGCGCCCATGGCCTCAACCTCTCCACCGAGTGGGCCTGCACCAGTGCCACCGCCGATGGGCGCCTGGTCCGGATCCTCGACTGGCCGATCCATGGTCTCGGCGGCGCCATCGTCGTCGCCCGGCATCGGAGCGCAGTCGGCGCCTGGTACAACGTCACCTGGCCTGGCTTCGTCGGCGTGCTGACCGGCATGGCGCCCGGCCGTTTCGCCATCGCTTACAATCAGGCGCCGATCCGCTGGCGGACCGGGTTGTGGCCGCTCGACTGGATGCTGGAGCGGGTTCATCTCGGGTCCCGGCGGGCGATCCCCGCCACCCATCTGATCCGCCGCGCCTTCGAGAACTGCCGAACCTTCGCCGAGGCCTTCCGCCTCTTGAAGGAGACCCCGATCGCCTATACCGGCCTCATCACACTGGCCGGTGCGACCGGGGAGGCGGCGATCATCGAGCGGGCCGAGGACCAGGCCTTCGTCCATGAAGGGCCGGGCGCGATCCCCAACCACTGGCTCAATCCGCACTGGCGGGGCTACCCCAGGGGCATCGACAGCCCCGGGCGGCTGACCCAGTGCCGTCTGCTGCTTCCGGGCCTGAGCCATCTCGCCCATGACTTTGCCTGGCTCAAATATCCGATGCTGAACAAGTTCGGCCGGCTTGCGGTGATCGCCGATCTCAAGACCGGCGATCTGGCCGTGATGGGGCTGGAGCAGGGCGGTGACCATGCCGAGCCCAGCACAGAATGCTTCAGGATCAATATATTAGCGGATCAGGCTGGCTTGACGAATTGACCCCGGCTCCAGCTCCGCTTGAGATGGAGCCGGCGGCCATAACGGCTTGATATTGCGGAATTTTCCGCTATCTCTCAGAGTGTCGAGACGCAGCCCGGGAATTGGCCGCGAATTGCCCGGGAATCGCGTTGACACTCAAGCTTTTGCCCGTATATTCCCGGCTTCGATTTGGGTCGCCCCGGAGAGCGGGATGGCGGCCCATGTTTTTTGCGCAATCGGCCGCGCCTGCCCATGGGTAATGGCAGCGGCGCCTAGAGGACGAGCAGTCATGTATGCGGTGATCAAGACCGGCGGCAAGCAGTACAAGGTCGTCAATGGCGACGTGATCCTGGTCGAGAAGATCGAGGGCGAGGCGGGTGCAGCCGTGACTCTGGCCGAGGTGCTCATGATCGGCGACGGCGCCAACATCACCGTCGGCGCGCCGACCGTGAAGGGCGCCAGCGTGGCGGCCGAGGTGGTGGACCAGGTGAAGGCCGACAAGGTCATCATCTTCAAGAAGAACCGCCGCCATAACTACCGCCGCAAGAACGGCCACCGTCAGAAGCTGACGGCGCTCAAGATCACCGGCATCAACGCCGCCTAAGCTGATTTCAGGAGTACGACGCAATGGCACATAAGAAAGCAGGCGGCAGTTCTCGTAACGGCCGCGATTCCGCCGGCCAACGCCTGGGCGTGAAGAAGTTCGGCGATCAGGTCGTGATCGCGGGCAACGTCCTGGTCCGCCAGCGCGGCACCAAGTTCCACCCCGGCGCTAATGTCGGCATCGGCAAGGACCACACCCTGTTCGCCAAGGCGGACGGCCGGGTGGCCTTCCACACCGGCACCGGCGGCCGCACCACCGTCTCGGTGAAGACCGAAGCTGCTGCACGACCGGCGGCGGAGTGAAATCGCAGCGCCGCTAGCCGGCGCAGCCATTCACGACCGCGAGTTCGAGGAAGGGGAATGGCGAAGCCGCCGTTCCCCTTTTTCCGTTTCTGCGACCCTGGATAGATCGTTTGAATCATGAAATTCCTCGACGAGGCCAAGATCTTCGTGAAGTCGGGTGACGGCGGCGCCGGCTGCGTCAGCTTCCGGCGCGAGAAGTTCATCGAGTTCGGCGGTCCCGATGGCGGCGACGGCGGGCGGGGCGGTGACATCATCGTCGAGGTGGTCGCCAATCTGAACACCCTCATCGATTACCGCTACCAGCAGCATTTCAAGGCCCGCCGCGGCTATCACGGCAGCGGCGCCAACCGCACGGGCCCGTCCGGTCCGACCATCACCATGAAGGTCCCGGTCGGGACCCAGATCCTGGACGAGGACAAGGAAACCGTCCTGTTCGACCTGACCGTGCCCGGGCAGAAGATCGTGCTCTGCAAGGGCGGCGACGGCGGCTTCGGCAATGCGCATTTCAAGACCTCGACCAATCAGGCGCCGCGCCAGCACGGCGAGGGCTGGCCCGGCGAGGAGCGCTGGATCTGGCTGCGCCTGAAGCTGATCGCCGATGCCGGTCTGGTCGGCCTGCCCAATGCCGGCAAGTCCACCTTCCTGGCCGCGACCAGCCGCGCCAAGCCGAAGATCGCCGACTACCCCTTCACCACATTGAAGCCGCAGCTCGGCGTCGTGCACGTGAACGAGCGCGAGTTCGTTCTCGCCGATACGCCCGGCCTGATCGAGGGCGCCCATGAAGGTGTCGGGCTCGGCGTCCGCTTCCTCGGCCATGTCGAGCGTTGCGGCGTGATCATCCACTTGATCGACGGCACCCAGGATGACGTCGCCGGCGCCTACAAGACCGTGCGCCATGAGCTCGACGCCTATGGTGGAGCGCTGACCGCCAAGCGCGAGATCGTCGCCTTGAACAAATGCGATGCGCTCTCCGAGGAGGAGATCGCGGAGAAGACCAAGAAGCTGGCCCGTGCCGCCAAGATCACCAAGAAAAGCGGCAACAAGGTCTTCGCGATTTCCGGCGCCGCCGGGCAGGGGATCACCGAGCTCCTGCGCAAGGCGCTCGAAATCATCGACGAAGAGCGCGAGGCCGCCGCGGCCAGCATCGAGACCGAGACGACGGAAGAGATCCACACGGCCTGATGGCGTGAAGCTGACGGCCCGGAGAGTTGAGGGGATTTGGGGACCATGGCGTTGCGTTACATCGACCAGAGTGACTACACCGTCGCGATCGTCGGCGGTGCGAGCGGCATCGGCCTCGAAGCCGCGCGCTTCCTGAACGGCCAGGGTGCCCGCATCGCGGTGCTCGACCGCAACAAGGACGGCGTCGCCGCCGCCGCCAAGGAGCTCGGCAACAAGGCCATCGGCGTCGCGGTCGACATCACCGACTGGAACGCGACCAAATCCGCAATCGATTCCGTGGCCGCCGAGTTCGGCAAGATCGACGGCCTCGTCAACTGCGCCGCCATCGTCGGCAAGACCAACCTCCCGACCCATGAAGTCGAGATCGAGAATTTCGACGAGTGTTATCAGATCAACCTGCGCGGTGCCTTCCTGCTTTCGAAGGCGGTGGTGCCGCATATGCTGAAACGCAAATACGGCCGCATCCTTCACATCGCCTCGATCGCCGGCAAGGAAGGCAATGCCGGCATGCTGGCCTATTCGGCGACTAAGGCCGGGTTGATCGGCCTGGTGAAGGTCATGGGCAAGGACTACGCAGAAACCGGCATCACGGTGAACGGCCTCGCCCCCGCCGTGATCAAGACCCCGATGGTCGCCGCCATGCCGCAACAGCAGGTCGACTACATGACCGCCAAGATCCCGATGAAGCGCGTCGGAGAGCTGCACGAGGCCGCCGAGATGATCGCTTGGATCGTCTCGCCGGCCTGCAGCTTCACCACGGGCTTCACGTTCGATTTGACCGGCGGCCGCGCGGTTTACTGAGGCATTTCCGTGGAGAGACCCGTCGACCCCTCACCCTGTCCCTCTCCCGCAAGGGGAGAGGGGACTCTTGTTTGGGCGCTTTCGCGCCGATCTCTCCGGCTGGAAAAAGGTTGTGAACCATCCCCCTCTCCCCTTGCGGGAGAGGGCAGGGGTGAGGGGTCGAAGACTCTCTCCGCGTGCCTCCAATGACCGAGCGCCGCCGCCCCTCAGCGAAATCCCTCGCCACCGCCAAGCGCGTTGTGGTGAAGATCGGCTCAGCGCTCCTGGTCGATGACGAATCCGGCGACATCCGCCGCAAGTGGCTCGAAGCGCTCTGCGACGACGTCGCCGCCTTGCGCAAGGGCGGCAGCGAGGTCGTGCTGGTTTCCTCCGGCGCCATCGCCGTCGGCCGCCGCCGCCTCGGCCTCGAGACCGGCGTGCTGCGTCTGGAAGAGAAACAGGCCGCCGCAGCCACCGGCCAGATCCGGCTGGCGCATGCCTATCAAGAGGCGCTGGCGCGTCATGGCATTACCTGCGCCCAGGTGCTGCTCACGCTGGATGACACCGAGGAGCGCCGCCGTCACCTGAACGCGCGCTCCACCCTCGCCACTCTGCTGAAGCTCGACGCCGTTCCCGTCATCAACGAGAATGACACCGTCGCCACCTCCGAGATCCGCTTCGGCGACAACGATCGCCTTGCCGCGCGCGTCGCGGCGATGATCAGCGCCGACACGCTGGTGTTGCTCTCCGACATCGACGGCCTCTACACCGCCGATCCCCGCAAGGACAAGAACGCGACATTCATCCCCGAAGTCTCCGAGATGAGTGCCGAGATCGAATCCATGGCGGGTGAGGCGCCGCCGGGTTACAGCTCCGGCGGCATGGTGACCAAGCTCGCCGCCGCGCGCATCGCGATGTCGGCCGGCTGCCGCATGCTGATCGCCAATGGCCGCCAGATGAATCCGCTCCAAGCTGTCGTCGATGGCGCCAAGTGCTCCTGGTTCCTGCCCCAGGCCGAGCCGAAGACCGCGCGCAAGCGCTGGATCAGCGGCAGCCTGAAGCCCAGCGGCACCATCACCGTCGATGCCGGCGCGCTGAACGCGCTCAAGACCGGCCGCAGCCTGCTGCCCGCGGGGATCGTGAAGGTCGAAGGCCGGTTCGAGCGCGGCGATGCCGTGATTATCGTCGATCTCGCCGGCAACGCGGTGGCGCGCGGCCTTGTCGCCTACAACGCCAAGGATGCCAGGGCCATCATGGGCCATAAGAGCCGCGAAATCGCCGACTTGCTCGGCTATCGCGGCCGTGATGAGATGATTCACCGCGACGATCTGGTATTGGGCTGATCATGACTCTCGCGCAAACGAAGCCTTCGTCTCTTGAGACCACGATGCGCATGCTCGGCGCAGCGGCGAAGAACGCCGCCGTTGAACTCGCCCTCGCGGCGCCGGAGCAGAAGACCGCTGGTCTCCATGCGATGGCGAAGGCGATCCGCGACCAGGCGCCGGCGATCCTAGCCGCCAATGCCGAGGACATGAAGGCCGCCGAAGCGCGCAAGCTCTCCGGCGCGCTGCTCGACCGCCTGAAGCTCAACGAGGCCCGCGCCGAAGCCATGGCCAAGGGCCTCGAGGAGATCGCGGCCCAGCCAGACCCGGTCGGCCGGACGCTGGCCGAGTGGACAAGGCCTAACGGCTTGAAGATTTCCCGCGTCTCGGTGCCCTTGGGCGTCATCGGCATCATCTATGAGAGCCGCCCCAACGTGGCCGCGGATGCCGGCGGGCTGTGCCTCAAATCCGGCAATGCCGCGATCCTCCGCGGCGGCTCGGAGAGTGCCAAATCCTCCACCGTCATCGTCGCCGCATTGCAATCCGGCCTGAAAGCTGCGGGCCTGCCCGAGGCCGCGATCCAATCGGTGCCGACCACCGACCGCGAAGCCGTCGGCATCATGCTGCGCATGGACGATTGCATCGACCTCATCATCCCGCGCGGCGGTCGCGGCCTAATCGAGCGTGTCGTCGCCGAGAGCCGCATCCCGGTGCTGAAGCACCTGGACGGGCTCTGCCACACCTATGTCCACGCCAAGGCCGATCCTGAGAAGGCGCGGGAGATCGTGCTCAACGCCAAGATGCGCCGCACCGGCGTCTGCGGCGCGACCGAGACTCTGCTGATCGATAAGGGTGCGCTCTCTTTCGCCGAGCCGATCATCGCCGATCTCGTCAACGCGGCCTGCGAAGTCCGCGGCGATGACGAAGCCTTGAAGCTGCACGACAAGGTGAAGATGGCGACCGCCAAGGACTGGGACACCGAATATCTCGACGCGATCATCGCGGTCCGCGTGGTGGACGACATGGCCGGTGCGATCGAGCACATCAACCAGCACGGCTCGCACCACACCGAGGCGATCATCACCGAGGACGAGAAGGCGGCCGAGCAGTTTCTGCGCGAAGTCGATGCCGGCATCGTCCTGGTCAATGCCTCGACCCAGTTCGCCGATGGCGGCGAGTTCGGCATGGGCGCCGAGATCGGCATCTCCACCGGCAAGCTGCATGCGCGCGGCCCGGTCGGCGCCGAGCAGCTCACCAGCTACAAATACCTCGTTCGCGGCAACGGCCAGATCCGGCCGTGATCGCTGACTCGTCCGATAGACCCGTCGACCCCTCACCCCAACCCTCTCCCGCAAGGGGAGAGGGAGTTGGTGCACAACCTTTCTCCGCTCAGATAAATCGGCGCGGCAGCGCCCCAATAGAATCCCCTCGCCCCTTGCGGGAGAGGGCCAGGGTGAGGGGTCGAAGACTTCCGGCGACGCTTACCCCACTGCCGGCGGCAAACTGAGCGCCCCATGCAGCACCGCCCGCACCGCCGCATCGGCATCCTCGGCGGCTCCTTCAATCCCGCGCACCACGGCCATCGCGAGATCAGCCTCGCGGCATTGCAGCTCCTCAACCTGGACGAGGTCTGGTGGCTGGTCTCGCCGCAGAACCCGCTGAAGCCCGTGGACGGGATGGCGCCGCTGACCGCCCGAGTCGAGGCGGCGCGCAAAGTGGCCAGGCACCCGAAAATCCGGGTCACCGATATCGAGGCCAAGCTCGGCACCCGATACACCGCCGACACGCTCCGAAAGCTCTGCGAGACGCATAGGGACTGTCGTTTCGTGTGGTTGATGGGGGCCGATAATCTCGCCCAGATCGCCGCTTGGAAGGACTGGACACAGATATTTCACCTGCTTCCAATTGCGGTTTTTGACCGTCCCACCTATACTTATAGGGCAATGGCCGCCCAGGCGGCCCGGCGTTTCCAGGCCTTCAGGCGCCCGGAACAGGCGGCAGGAAGGCTGGCGATCACGCCGCCACCTGCCTGGACGTTCATTCACCATCGGCTGAATCCGATCTCGGCCACCGAGATCCGCAAGAAGCGGAAAGCGGTGGCCAAATCGGGTGTTTAAACAACGTCGCGGGGCCGATGCCGCGACCTGAGGAGAGCGAAACATTACCCAAAAGAAGCCGGCGGTCCGCAAGCGCGCGACCGCAAAGAGTTCGGCAGAGCGTGCACCTTCCGATCTGCTGAAACTGGTTGAGAAGTCCTTGGACGCCGACAAGGCGGAGGACATCATCTCCATCGACCTCGCGGGCAAATCCTCGATCGCGGATTACATGGTGATCGCCACCGGCCGGAGTAACCGGCAGCTGGCTTCCATGGCCCAGCACCTGGACGAGAAACTCACGAAATCCGGCATCAAGAAAGTCAGCATCGAAGGGCTGACGCAGGGCGAATGGGTCCTGCTCGATGGCGGTGACGTGATCGTCCATCTGTTCAAGCCGGAGATCCGGCGCTTCTACAATCTGGAGAAGATGTGGGGCGTCGAGATGCCGGAGCCGGAGCCGATGATCGCCGTCGGCTGACGACGGGCTGATCTAAGAGCTCTGATGGGCGTGCCGCGGCCTCGCGGCGCGCTGCCCCTGCGAATTGGGTGGGGGAGGGTTGACGTTTTGGCGGGACCTCGGCGGGTCCCGGAAGGCCATACTCGCGGTCGGGATTACCGCCTGGGACCTTCACCGTGCCGTTCAGCGCCGGGGCCGTATTGGCCTTCTCCGCCGCCGCTTTCTTCTCCATGAAAGCCATCTTCGTGAAGCTCGCCTATCTCTATGGCGTGGACGCGGTGACCTTGCTGGCGCTGCGCATGCTGTTCGCGCTGCCGGTCCTCCTGATCGCCGCCTTCTGGTCGTCGCGCCGACATGCGCATCGCATGACGCGGAAGGATTGGTTCGCGGTCCTCTTCCTCGGATTCGCCGGCTACTATCTCTCCAGCCTGCTCGACTTCATGGGCCTGGCCTACATCACCGCCGGCCTCGAGCGGCTGATCCTCTTCCTCTACCCGACCATCGTTGCGATTATCTCGTTCTTCGTCTTCAAGAAGCCGATCGGGCGCACCGGCATCATCGCGCTGGTGCTCTCCTATGTCGGCATCGCGATCGCGACCGGGCATGACATCGAATCCGGCGGCAACGCCCATGCGGTGCTGGTCGGCGGCAGCCTGATCTTCGCCTGCACCATCACCTATGCGATCTACCTGGTCGGCCAGGGTGAAGTGGTCGGCCGGATGGGCGCCATGCGCTTCGCGGCCCTGGCGACGACCGTGGCGGCGGGCTGCGTGCTGATCCAGTTCGCGATCCAGAACCCGCACGATGCGCTGGTGACCCAGCCCTGGCAGGTCTACATGCACGCGGCGGGCATGGCCTTCGTCTCCACCATCCTGCCGATCTTCATGACCGCCAAGGCAATCCAGATGATCGGCGCCGCCAAGGTCTCGCTGATCGGCGCGGTCGGCCCGGTCGCCACCATCTTCTTCGGCTGGCTGCTGCTCGGCGAGAAGGTCTCGGTCGAGCAGATCATCGGCGCGGCTCTGGTGCTGTCGGGCGTGATCCTGGTCGCCCGGAAGCCGACGCCTAAGCCGGCCGCGCAGCCGTTGGCAGCGGCTCAGACGGCCCCGGCAGGCGAATAGGGCCTGTTTTGAGACGTCATGGCCGGGCTTGACCCGGCTGCGAGCATCCAAAATATCAAGCAACTACCGCTTTCGCGGCCTCGCCTAGGCTATCCGCTCCCGTGGTCGTTGCCACCGTGCGCGGCCATGAACATGGCGACGGCCGACCGGCAATAGGATTCGATTTCTTGGTCGTCCTCGGCTCTCGCCTGATCGAAGCGTGCGATCATCAGGAGATCGGATCCTTTGAAAAGCGCGGCAAACAAGCGGGCGGACCGGAGAGGATCGGGCACGTTCAGAACCGCCTTCGCGTGCAACTGACGCAACAGCGCCTCGATTTGGGCAATGACATGGGCGGGGCCGGCTTCGTAATGGCGCTTGCTCAACGCGTTTTGATTCGTCTTATCGGCCATGACCATGGCCTCGACACTGCGGACGTCTGATCTCAACAGCGTGCGCAGCAGGGATGACCCCACCGCCATGAGCTGATCTTCGACCGAACCATCGATGCCTTCAAGAAGCGCCTGTGGGGCAAACAACTGTTGGCACCCGGCCGCGATGGCGGCGCTGAACAGCGCCTCCTTGTTCTCGAAGTGCCGATAGATGCTGAGCTTGGATATCTTCGCCCGCTGGGCGACCTTGTCCAATGTCGTCGCTTGAAAACCCAATTCCACGAAGAGTTCGCGCGCGGCGTCGACGATCGTTTGGCCCAGCGCCTCGTTGGCGGGCCGGCCGCGCCGGCCCTGGCTGTTTTCGGTCACCACAATTCCAGTACTTGACGGTATTCTAATTCCTGAATTATGATACCATATAGTATCTGAAATGTGCAAGCCAACGGGGCCCATCACCATGGATGACGTCATCATCATCGGCGGCAGCTTTGCCGGTCTCGCCGGCGCCCTGCAGCTCGGCCGTGCCCGCCGCAAGGTCACCGTTCTCGATACTGGCCTGCCGCGCAATCGCTTCGCCGGCCACTCGCACGGTCTGCTTGGGCACGATCACAAGCCGCCGCTGGACATTCTGGCCCAGGCGCGGCTCCAGCTGGCGCGTTATCCCACGATCAGGCTGCTCAGTGCACGGGCCGACAGCGTCTCCGGCGCCATCGACGATTTCTCCGTCTTCACTGCCGATGGCGAAAGCCTTGAGGCGCGCCGTTTGATCCTGAGCTATGGCGTTGTCGACCAGATGCCGAATATTCCGGGCTTTGCCGAAAGCTGGGGCACGGCCATCGTGCCCTGCCCCTATTGCGATGGCTTTGAAGTCGCCGGCCAGCATTGGGGCCTCGTCTGGTCCGGACCGCAGTCGCACAATCAGGTCAGGCTGTTCCACGATTGGACCGACAGGTTGACGGTCTTCGCCGATGGTCACGACATTGCACCCGATATCCGGGCCGATCTGGCGCGCCGCAAAATACCTGTCGTCGATGGCCGGATCGCCGAAATCGCCCGTCACGGGCGCCATAATGCCACCGTCAAGCTCGATACCGCACCCAATGTCGAAGTCGACATCATGTTCGCCCATCCGCGCACCAAGCCGTCTGCAAGCCTGCATGAATCACTGGGCCTCGCCACGGTCGATACGCCCGTCGGCATCGTCCTCAAGGTCGACGAGCGCCGCCAAACCAGCATGCCCGGCGTTTACGCCGCCGGCGACCTCGCCACGCCCTTCCTGCCCTCGGTCACCCAGGCATCATCGCAGGGCGCGATGGCGGGCATCTTCGCCCAGCAGTCGATGCTGGTTTGAGCGTTCTCGCCTGAGGGAGAGCCTAGTTAAGATCGAATCAGAACAAGGATATGGCATGGCAGAGGAGAACGCCGATCAGGTCGCCGAGTGGAAGGACCAAAGCGGGGAGCGCTGGGTCGCCCACCAGGCCCGGCTCGACGCCATGCTGGCGGTATTCGGCCAGGCCGCGATTGAAGCCGCCGCGCCCGCGACGGGCGAGCACGTGCTGGACGTCGGCTGCGGCGCGGGCGCGTCGAGCCTGGCACTGGCCGCCCGCGTCGGCGCGGGGGGCGAAGTGCTGGGCGTGGACATCTCCGCACCGTTGATCGCCCGGGCGCGCGCGCTTGCGCCACAGGATACGCCGGCCCGGTTCCGGGTGGCCGACGCCAGCAGCGCCGAGCTGCTCGAGGGCGCGTTCGACATGCTGTTCTCGCGTTTCGGGGTGATGTTCTTCGACGATCCGACGGCCGCCTTCGCCCATATGCGCCGCGCGCTCAAGCCGAGCGGGCGGGTCGCTTTCGTTTGCTGGCGCGGCATGGCCGAGAACGATTGGATGCGCCTGCCGATGGGCGCGATCAAGAACATCGTCCCGCCGACCGCACCACCCGATCCCGAAGCGCCCGGCCCATTCTCGTTCGGCGACCGGAGCCGGGTGGCGCGCATCCTGACGGCGGCCGGCTTCACCGATATCGATATCGTGCCCTTCGATGCTTCCGTCCCCTTCGGCGAGGGCGAGACGCGGGACGCGGCGATCGACAACGCGGTGGAGATGGCGATCGAGGTCGGCCCGCTGTCGCGCGCGCTCGCTGATCAGCCCGACGACATCCGCGCCCGCGCCTCGGCCTCGGTTCGTGCCGCCTTCGCGGGCCGCGCCGGCGAGCGGTCGGTGATGATCGACGGCGCAGCGTGGATCGTCATGGCGCGCAATCCGGGAAGGTGACAGGGATTAACAGGGGAGACGCCCTTGCTCGGTGAGGGGGCGACTTTGGCCGGTCAGCGGGACCAGATGACGGCGTGTCGACTGCACCTTGCGGCCTCGAATCCCCTGGAAAACCCCCGGAAAACCACTACATTCCGCCCGGATTTAGAGAATTGGACGCATGAACAACCTCGCACCCCTGCTCGCAAGGGAAGTGGCCCGGCGCCGCACCTTTGCGATCATCGCCCACCCCGACGCGGGCAAGACCACGCTCACCGAAAAGCTGCTGCTGTTCGGAGGTGCGATCCAGTTGGCCGGCGCCGTGAAGGCGCGCGGCGAGCAGCGGCGCGCACGCTCGGACTGGATGAAGGTCGAGCGCGAGCGCGGCATCTCGGTCACGGCCTCGGTCATGACATTCGAGCATGGCGGCGAAACCTTCAACTTGCTCGACACGCCGGGCCACGAAGACTTCAGCGAGGACACCTACCGCACGCTGACCGCCGTCGATTCCGCGGTCATGGTGATCGACGCCGCCAAGGGCATCGAGAGCCAGACCCGCAAGCTGTTCGAGGCCTGCCGTCTGCGCGACGTGCCGATCATCACCTTCATCAACAAGATGGACCGTGAATCCCGCGATCCGTTCGATCTCTTGAGCGAGATCGAGCAGACCCTGGCGCTCGACGTGACGCCCGCTTCCTGGCCGATCGGCATGGGCAAGACCTTCCGCGGCTGCTACGACCTGATGAAGGATCGGCTGGTCCTGTTCGACCGCGGCACCACCCAGGAGCAGACCGGGCAGGAGATCAAAGGTCTCGACGATCCAAAGCTCGACGAAATGCTGAAACCCGACGAGGTTTCGCGCCTTCGCGAAGAAGTCGAGATGGCGCGCGGTTTGATGAAGCCCTTCGACCTCCAGTCCTACCGCGAGGGGCATCTCTCGCCGGTCTATTTCGGGTCGGCGGTGAACAATTTCGGTGTCGGCGAATTGCTGCGCGGCCTGGGCGAGGCGGCGCCGTCGCCGCGGCCGCAGCCCACCACGGGCCGCAAGGTCGAGCCGATGGAGGACAAGGTCTCCGGCTTCGTCTTCAAGATCCAGGCCAACATGGATCCGAAGCACCGCGACCGCATCGCCTTCGTGCGCCTCTGCTCCGGCCATTTCGAGCGCGGCATGAAGATGACCCATGTCCGCTCCGGCAAGCAGATCAACGTCCACAATGCCGTGCTCTTCCTGGCCCGCGACCGCGAGATCGCCGAGGAGGCCTATGCCGGCGACATCATCGGCCTGCCGAACCACGGCAATTTGCGCATCGGTGATTCCTTAAGCGAAGGCGAGGCGCTGCAATTCACCGGCATTCCGAGCTTCGCGCCCGAGCATCTGCAGAGTGTGCGCGCCGACGACCCGTTGCGCGCAAAGCATCTCGGCAAGGCGCTGGAGCAGCTGGCGGAGGAGGGTGCGGCCCGCGTGCTGCGCCCGCAGATCGGCACCGAATGGATCGTCGGCGTGGTCGGCGCGCTGCAATTCGAAATCCTCGCCGACCGGATCAAGAATGAATACGGCCTGCCGGTCAAATTCGAGCCGGTCGGCCTCTACGCCGCGCGCTGGATCGAGAGCGACGATCCCGCCAAGCTGAAGGCCTTCCTCGACGAGACCCGAGCGAGCGTCGCCCACGACCACAACGGCGATCCCGTTTTCCTGGCGCGCAATGCCTGGCACCTCGACCGCGCGCAGCAAGACCATCCGGGCATCCGGTTCCTGAAGACCAAGGAACAGCCGCACTAATTTTCAAACCGTCATCGCCGGGCCCCGTCCGCGAATGCGGACATTCGCCTCCGTGGACCCGGCGATCTCTCAGCCCGCGCGCTTCATCCAGGGGAGCTTGAGCGTCGCCGTGGTGCCGTGGCCCTTGGCGCTGGTGATGTCGAGCCTGCCCCCATGGAGCTCCGCCAAAGACTTCACCAGGGTGAGGCCGATGCCGGTGCCCTTACGCTGGCGCGCGAGTTCGCTGTCGATTTGGCCGAAGGGCAGCACGGCTTTCTGCATCTCTTCCGACGTCATGCCGATGCCGTTATCCGCGACCGCGATCGAGACGCCCTCCGCCTGCTTGTGGAAGGTCAAGGTTACGACCCCGCCGGCCGGCGTGAACTTCACGGCGTTGGACAACAGGTTGATGATCATCTGCTTGGCGGCGCGCGCGTCGGCATGGACCTCGGTGCAGTCCGGCGCGATATCGACCTTGATCACCACCGAGTTTTCCCGCGCCATGCCGATCACCATGGTGCGGCAGGCTTCGGCCAAGAACGTGGTCTCCAGCGCCTCGACGGAGAGTTCCATCTTGCCGGCTTCGATTTTCGACATGTCGAGGACGTCGTTGATCAGCGACAGCAGCAGCTCGCCGCTGTTGTGGATGAGTTCGACATAATCCCGGTAGCGCTCCGGCTCGATCGTTCCAAACAAACCGGCGCGCATGATGTCGGCGAAACCGATGATGCTGTTGAGCGGGGTGCGGAGCTCGTGACTCATATGGGCGAGGAAGCGGGACTTCGCGCGATTGCTGTCCTCAGCGGCGATCTGCGCCTCGCGCAGCTCCTCGGCGACCGAGGTCAGGGCGGTGTTCTTGCGCTGCAGTTCGTCGCGCGCCCGCTTCATTGCGGTGACGTTGAGCCCGATCGAGAGAAACTCGCGCTCTTCGCCCGGCCGGGCGGGCAGCGCCACATCGACCCAGCGATACCAGCGCTGCGTGCCGTCGAGCTGGGTCTTGGCGATCTGGTTGGTGTTGATCACCTGGTTCGGGCAGACGCTGCGGTTGTCGATAATCGCGCGGCGCACGATCTCGAGCTCGGCGGGCGGCAGCCAGTCGGCGAAGTTGCGACCGATCATGTCGGCCTGCCGCCGGCCGTAGAACTCGGCATAGCTTTCCGAGCAGTCGAGCACGGTGAGGTCGGCGCGATAGCGCACCAGCAGGTCCGCGCCGGCCTCGGCGCCGGGCGCTTCGCTCACCGAACGGGGGCGGAGATCGATCAGCAGCAGATGCACGGTTTCGCCGTCGGGCTGCCGCATCAGCACGAAACGGCAGGGAATGGCGCCTTGCGGCAAGGTGACTGGAAGATCGAGTTCGAAGGCGTCCCCCGTCGTCAGGGCGGAGCGGACGGCGTCGCCGAGCACCGCCGCATCGGCGCCGAGGATCTCGGCTGCGGGCTGGCCGACGATCTCCGCCGGCGATTTCTGGAACAGCGCCGCCAGCGCGGCCGAGACGGAGAGCAGGCGCGGCGTCCCGTCGCGCTCCAGCCTCAAAAGGCAGCGCGGGGAATCGCGATAAGGCGGCTCGGCGCAATCCGCTTCGGCCGCGAGAGCCTGTGCTCCACCGTTCATCCCGCCATTCTGCCTCTTGATCTGTTAATAAGCGGTTTTCATTCTCATTGCCGATAAGTTTCAATGAGTTATATGGAGATTTCGGGGCCGGACACGGGGCCGAAAAAGCCACTGCCCCGGGGCCGCCGCCTTTGCTAGGTTCGCCCGCTCCCTTAAGACCCGGAAGCCTCGAGATGACGATTCTGGTCACCGGCGTCGCCGGATTCATCGGATTTCACGTGGCTGGCGCGCTGCTCGACCGCGGCGAGGACGTGCTCGGCCTCGACAATCTCAACAAGTACTACGACCCGAGGCTGAAGGCCGGGCGGCTCGCGGAGCTGGAGAAGCGCAAGGGCTTCCGCTTCGTCTTCGCCGATCTCGGCCGGTTCCAGGCGCTGGAAGCCGCTGCATACAATGATATGCAGAAGATCGACCGCATCGTGCACCTGGCCGCCCAAGCCGGGGTGCGGCACTCGATCGAGCATCCGCAGGACTATCTGCAGTCCAACTATGCCGGCCACCTCAACATTCTCGAACTGGCGCGGCGGATCTCGAGGCTGAAGCACCTGGTCTATGCCAGCTCGAGTTCGGTCTATGGCGGCTCGACCGCCATTCCCTTCGCACTCGACAATCCGGTCGACCGGCCGACCTCGCTCTATGCCGCCAGCAAGCGCGCCAACGAGCTGGCCAGCATCTCCTATGCGGGTCTTTATCGGATCCCACAGACCGGCCTGCGCTTCTTCACGGTCTATGGACCCTGGGGCCGGCCGGACATGGCCTATTACCGCTTCACCGCCGATGCCCTGGAAGGCAAGGCGGCACCGGTCTATGGCGACGGATCGCAGAGCCGCGACTTCACCTATGTCGATGACATCGTTGCCGGCGTGGTCGCGGCGCTTGACCGCCCGCCGACCTCGAACACGTCGCCGCACCGGCTCTACAATCTCGGCAATGACAAGCCGAACACGCTCAACCGGCTGATCGAGCTGGTCGAGCAGGCTTGCGGAAAGACGCTGACGCGCGACGTGAAACCGGTCCAGCCGGCCGATGTGCCGGCGACCTGGGCCGATATCTCGGAAAGCCGCCGCGACCTCGCTTTCGCGCCGCGGACGCCGCTGGAGGAGGGGATTCCGCGTTTCGTAGACTGGTACAGAAGCTTCGCGAAACGCTAGCTCTTCGGCCGCCCCGGCACCCAGCAATAGCCGTCGGGGTCGAGGATATAGGCTTCGCGCAAGCCGTGCGGCTTGTCGCTCGCTTCCTGCAGCACGACCGCTCCATGCGCCTTGGCGCGCCTGACCGCATCGTCGGGATCGCAGTCGTAGAGCCGGATCTCCGCACCAAGCCCGCGCGGCGCGGAATCGTCCAGCAGCGGCAGCAACGGGTTGGCGTGATAGGTGCCGTCGGCGTGGAGCATCCACTCCGCCGCCGCACGCGGGGTTGTATAGCGCAGCACCGCGAAATCCTTGTCAGCGAAGGCCACCGTTGCGCCCAGCACGTCTTTGGCAAAGGCGACCGCTCGCGCTACGTCGCGGACCAGCAGGTTAACCCCTAACCCCTTGAGAGAGCGGCCGTATTCCTCCGCGCTCATGAACTCTTTGTCGGCATTCCCCATGTGCACCCTCCCTGGCGCCGCGCTAGACTAGCGCCCATGCCGATTCGCCTGCTACCGCCCAACCTGGTCAACCAGATCGCCGCCGGCGAGGTCGTCGAGCGCCCGTCCTCCGTGGTCAAGGAGCTGGTCGAGAACGCCCTCGATGCCGGCGCGCAGCGCGTCGATATCACCTTGCGCGACGGCGGTCGCGCGCTGATCTCGGTCACCGATGACGGCCATGGCATGGACCAGGACGAGCTCGCGCTCGCCATCGAGCGCCATGCGACCTCCAAGCTGCCCAGCGACGATCTGGTCCACATCAACCAGTTCGGCTTCCGCGGCGAGGCCTTGCCGGCAATCGGCGCGGTCGGCCGCCTTTCGATCACCACCCGCAAGCACGGCGCCGAGCATGGCTGGCGCCTCTCGGTCGAAGGCGGCGCCAGGTCGCCGATCGAGCCGGCGCCGACCAATCCGGGCACGCGGGTCGAGCTGCGTGATCTCTTCTACGCCGTGCCGGCACGGTTGAAGTTCCTCAAATCGGCGCGTTCCGAGTTGAACGCGATCACCGAGATCGTCGAGCGCCTCGCCATGGCGCATCCCGAAGTCGCCTTCTCGCTGAGCGACGACGAGCGCAACATCCTGCGCTTCCACGCCGAAACCACGGACCTGATCGACGAGGCTGAAAGCGCGCGGCTGAAGCGTCTCGCCGCCGTCATGGGCCGTGACTTCGCCGAGAACGCCGCACCGGTCGAGGCGATCCGCGACGGCCATCGCATCACCGGCTTCGCCGGCCTGCCGACGCTCAACCGCGCCACGGCCTCGATGCAGTACCTCTTCGTCAATGGCAGGCCGGTCAAGGATCGCTTGCTCGTGGGCGCGATCCGCGGCGCCTATCAGGATTTCCTGGCACGCGACCGCCACCCGCTGGCCGTGCTGTTCGTCGATTGCCCGCCCGAAGATGTCGATGTCAACGTCCACCCGGCCAAGGCCGAGGTGCGCTTCCGCGATGCGGCTTTGGTGCGCGGGCTCATCGTCGGCGGCATCCGCCATGCGCTGACCGGCGCCGGCCACCGCGCCTCGACCACGGTTGCCGCTGCAACCCTACAAGGCTTCAGCGCCCCGCCGATGGCGAGCTACGCACCGATGCCGCGCAGCGGTCCCTCGGTGTCGCATCTGGCGGCCCAAGCCGTCGCTGCTTTCGCGCCGCTGGATCCGGAGCTGGCGCGGCCTTCGATGCGCGCCGAGGCGATGCCGGAGACCACGGCTCTGCGGGACTATCCGCTCGGCGTCGCGCGGGCGCAGCTCCACGGCACTTATGTCGTGGCGCAGACCGCCGATGGCATCGTCATCGTCGACCAGCATGCGGCCCATGAGCGCCTGGTTTATGAGCGAATGAAAGAAGCACTCGCTGCGACCGGCATTGCGCGCCAGGCGCTGCTGATCCCGGAAGTGGTCGAGCTCGACCAGCCCGCCGCCGAACGCCTGCTCGCGCGTGCGGCGGAGTTCGAGGAGCTCGGACTGGTGATCGAAAGCTTCGGTCCGGCGACAGTGGTCGTGCGTGAAGTTCCGGCCTTGCTCGGCACCACCGATGTGCATGGGCTGCTGCGCGATCTGGCCGATGAGCTCGCCGAGTTCGATTCTGCGCTCAGTCTCAAAGAGCGGCTGGAGCATGTCTGCGGCACCATGGCCTGCCATGGCTCGGTGCGCGCGGGGCGACAGCTCAACCAGGCGGAGATGGATGCGCTGCTGCGCCAGATGGAAGCGACGCCGCATTCCGGCCAGTGCAACCACGGCCGCCCGACCTATGTCGAATTGAAGCTCGCGGATATCGAAAGACTGTTCGGCCGCCGCTGAGCACCGCTTGCGCCGCCTCAAGCTGCGGGGTGAGGGTCTGGAAGCTGCGTGAGACTTCTCAGGAAGTACGCAGAAAAGCAAACCGCGCCTTGCCGTATTCGCGGTCGTCCAGCAGCTCGAACCCTTCCGCCGCGAACGCATCCTTGCGATGCATCTCCGCGATCAGCAATGCGTCCGGTGCGAACCACCCGGCTTCGTGCAGCGCCTGCAACGTCGGGACCATCAGATCTTTCCCGTAAGGCGGATCGAGGAAAACCAGCGAGGCCGGTCCCCAGTTCGCCGCGACCCGTGGCGGCTTCAGCGCATCATTGATGAAGAGTTGTGCTCGCGGCTGCTCGCGGCAGGCGGCGATGTTCTTCTTGATCGCTTCGGCGGCGCTGCGGTCGCTTTCGATGAAGCTGGCGCGCTCCGCCCCGCGCGACAGTGCCTCCAGGCCCATGGCGCCGGAGCCGGCGAAGACGTCCAGCACCTTGGCGTCCCGGATCGCGTCATAGGTGTTCATGAGGATGTTGAACACCGCCTGTCGCGCGCGGTCGGCGGTCGGGCGGGTGTCGAGGCCTTCTGGGGTGGCGAGCCTGATGCCTCTATGACTTCCGGCGTCGATCCGCATCGGGCTTTCGTGCCGGTTTCGGCTTATGCTTTGGCTTTGGCTTGAGCGTCAACCGCCCAAGAATTTTCGGCCGCTCCGTCGGTTTCGGCTGCTCTCGCTCGTGCGGCTTGTTCTTCGGGGTCTCGATGCCGAGCTGGTCCTTCAGCACCTTGCCCTTGACCTCTTCGACCTGTCCGGTTTCGAGATTGCCGAGCTGGAAGGGACCGTAGGAGATGCGAATAAGGCGGCTCACCGCCCAGCCGAAATGGCCGCAGAGCTTGCGGATCTCGCGGTTCTTGCCTTCGGTCAGGGACATGGTCAGCCAGGCATTGTCACCCTGCTGCCGGTCGAGGCTCGCCTGCACCGAGCCGTATCGGATGCCCTCGACCGTGATGCCTTTGCGCAATTCGTTGAGATGCGACACCTCGACCGTGCCGTTGACGCGGACCCGGTAGCGCCGCACCCATCCGGTCGCGGGCAGCTCCAGCCGCCGCGCCAACTCGCCGTCATTGGTGAGGAGCAGCAGGCCTTCGGAATTGAGATCGAGCCGGCCGACCGAGACCACGCGCGGCAATTCCTTCGGCAGGCTCTCGAAGACGGTCGGGCGGCCCTGCGGGTCCTTCGCCGTGGTCAGCAGCCCGCGCGGCTTGTTGTAGCGCCAGAGCCGGATTTTCTCCTTGTCCGGGAGTGGTTTCCCGTCCACGCGGATGTCGTCGCGATCGGTGACGTTGAGGGCGGGCGAGGTGATCTTCTGCCCGTTGACCTTCACGCGGCCATCGGCGATCCAGGCCTCCGCCTCGCGGCGCGAGCAGAGCCCTGCGCGCGCCATGACCTTGGCGATGCGATCGCCTTCAGGAGTCGCGCTCATTTCTTGGCAGCGGCGCCGACCAGAGCCTGGAACAGCTTCTTGTCCGCCGCGCCGATCCGGAACTCGGGATGCCATTGCACGCCGATGCAGAAGGGCAGGCGCGGATCCTCGATGCCTTCGATCACACCGTCGGCGGCCACCGCATTGACGACCACGCCGGGGCCGACCGATTTCACCGCCTGGTGATGCGCGCTGTTGACCTTGATCTCGGCCTCGCCGCTGATCTTGTGCAGCAGCGAGCCGGGCGTCACCTTCACCGCATGGCCGGGCGTGTTGCGCGGATTCGGCTGCTCATGCAGCAGGGAATCCGTGACCTCGTCCTCGATGTGCTGGATGAGGGTGCCGCCGAGGATCACGTTCAGGAGCTGCTCGCCGCCGCAGATGCCGAGGACCGGCTTCTTGCGCGCCATCATCGCCTTGGTGACGCCAAGCTCGAAACTGGTGCGGTTCGGCTTCAAGGTGACCGTCGCGTGCTTGGCATCGGCACCGAACATGGCGGGATCGACATCGAAGGCGCCGCCGGTCACCACCAGCGCGTCCAATCGATCGGCATAGGACTCGATCGCGTCCAGCGCATGGGGCAGGCCGACCGGCATGCCGCCGGCCTCGGCGATCGCGTCGGCATAGTTGGCCCGCAGGCCGTAGCGCGCCGACCGGGAGATGCCTTCGCCTTCGTCGGAATCCAGGGTCAGGCCGATAAGCGGTTGATTCATGACGGCTCCTTTGCGCGGCAAGCTAGAGCAACCGCCCGCCCCGGACAAGGCGGCTTGACCCGGGAAGGCCGCACGGCTCAAGTGCCTGCCATGAGTATTTTAGACCCGGGGCGGCATGCGATCGACTATATGGACTTGGCTTTCCGCCAGGCGGAAGCCGCCCGCGACCGGGGCGAGGTACCGATCGGGGCGGTCCTGGTCGATCCCGGTTCCGGCGAGGTCCTGGCCGCCGACCACAACCGGGTCGAGGAGCTGCACGACCCGACCGCCCATGCCGAGATGCTGGTGATCCGCGCGGTCTCCACGGGGCGCAAGGAAAAGCGCCTGCCTTTCGCCGATCTTTACGTCACGCTGGAGCCCTGCCCGATGTGCGCGACGGCGATCTCGTTTGCTCGATTGCGGCAGCTCCATTTCGCCGCCCGCGATCCCAAGGGCGGCGGCGTCGAGCATGGACCGAAGATCTACACCCAACCCACCTGCCACCACCGCCCGGAGGTCACCGGCGGTGCGGGCGAGGACCGCAGCGCGGCATTGCTGCGGGCATTCTTTCGAGAGCGGCGCTGAGGCGCTAACGATCGGCGCGGAAGCGGCCCCGCAGGGCATCCAACTGGTCGAGATGCCAGGCGAGCGGCGGCCCGAGCGGCGAGGCACCGATCGGCTGCCGGTGCACACGCTGCAGGAATTCCGTGTCGGGATAGGAATTGCCCTCGATCAGGACCGGGCCATCCGGGGTCAGCGCGACATCCCAGCCGACCAGGATCCGATCGGAAAAGACCTGTTGCGCCCGAAGCGCCAGTGCATGGATCGCCGGCCATTGCGGCACGATCCGCCCGGTGATGGGCGCATTGGTCACCGGATGACGCTCATACCAATGCTGCGGTCCGATGGCGGTGTCGCCGCACATCAGGCCGAGCCGACCGGTCGCGAGATCGATCGCTGCCGCAAACTCTTCGCTGCTCGGCCAGTTCGGCTCCAGCTTGGAGATGACACGGAGCATGGCGTGGGTGACCACGGGCCTGTCGCCGGGCGCGATGGCTGTGAATATCCGGATCGTCACCAGCGACTGCTCTGCCAGGTCCGCGATCGATGGGTGGTTGGTGAGCAATGGTTGCAGAAGCTTTGGTGCGCGCCGCGTCTCGGCGGCGATCGATTCCAGCAGATCGCTCAGGGAAAGCGCATCATCGCCGATGGCAAACCGTCCGTCCGCCCGGCGTCGAAAAGCTTCCGCGCCGGCGGCGCCGCGCCCCTGTTCGGGTTTGAGGAAGAGATCGCCATCCAGTGCGCCACGGTCGAGCACCGTCATCCGGCGGTTCCGCGCGATGGCGGCGATGGTCGGCGTCGGCAGGCCGAACTGTTTGCAAACCTTGGCGAAGGCCAGCTTGTGGCCGAGATTGACGCGGGCGCCGTGGATTTTCGGCCGCAGCTTGTGCAGCGAGCGCAGCAGCCCCTCCTTGAACTCGTAGCGCATCACATAGCTGCTGCAATCAACCGGACCGCGGTGCCGATAGTGTTCATGGAAGTAATAGCAGCGCGGGTTCACCCAATCACGGAAGGCGAGGCGGGCTTGCTGCAGGATCTGCTCGCGGATCGAGATGCCGAAGCTGCGGCGCACGACCAGCGCATAGAATGGCGTGAACCAGAGAATGAGAGCCGCGGCGGCAATCGGCTTCAAGGCGTACCAGGTGAAGCGTTCCGCGCGCGGATGGTTGGCGCGGCGCCAGAGCCGCAGCCGCGTGAAGAGCTGCCGACCGCGTGCGCCGACGCCCGGCCCAACCGGCTCCGGTGCGGCGACGATCCGGCCGACCGGCCCGACGAAAAATTCGCGCAGGTTGACGAAATGGGACATGAACCGCGTCGCTCCGAGATCGGGCCAAGCTTCGGCCCGACCGCATTAGACGCGCGCGGCCTGTCCGTGCACTGACCTCAGGATTCGGTCAGATCGGCAGCTTGTCCCGGAGCTGGTAGTAGAAGATCGAGGGCGCCAGGAACCACGGATTTCCCGAATAGAGCGGCCTGGTCGGGAACGGGATGTTGTCGAGCGGCGTCTTGCCTTCCGCCTTGCCGAGAACCTGCTGGCCGATGCGCATGCCGAAATAGGTCGCGAGCGAGATCCCGGAGCCGCAATAGCCCATGGCGTAATAGAGCCCATCCTGCTTGCCGATATGCGGCAGGGTGTCGAAAGTGTAGGCGACATAGCCCATCCAGCTGTGCGACACCTTGACGGAAGCGAGTTGCGGGAAGATCGCGCGCATCCATCTGTGCAGGCGCGGCGCGCTCACCCGCGGGTCGTTCTCCATATAGGCGACCCGGCCGCCGAACAGCATGCTGCGCTGGTCGGGCGAGAGCCGGTAGTAGAAGACCAGCTTCCGGCTGTCGCTCAAGACCCGGTCCTTCGGGATCAGCTTCAGCATCTCTTCCTTCGGCCGGTTCTCGGTCGCGATGATGTAGCTGCCGATCGGGATCACGCGGCGGCGCTGCCAGGGCGTGATCGGGTTGGTATAGCCATTGGTCGCGACGACGACGTCGCGCGCCGCGATCCTGCCCTTCGGCGTCGCGACCACGAAGCCCGCGCCGTCGCGCTCGATGCCGGTTGCCGGGCAATGGTCGATCACGGTCACGCCGGCCGCTTTGGCGATGCGCAGCAGTTCCAGGTGATACTTGCCGGGATGCAGGGATTGATGCTTCGGGTAGATCCGGCCGCCGAAATAGTAATCGCTGCCGATCTCGCGGTGCTGCTCGGACGCGGGCACCATCTCCATCGGCACTTCGAGACCCTTGGGCTGGGACTGGGAGTCCTTGGCCAAGGCTTCGTATTGCGCGGGGTTGTGCGCGGCGTGGAAGCGACCAACCTGACGCCAGTCGCAGTCGAGCTTTTCCTGCGCGATGAGGTCGGCGATGTAGTCGAGGGCGGTGATGCCCTCCTTGCGGATGCCGAAGCCGGTTTCCTGATTGTATCGGCCGGACAGCGTGCCGAGATCCGGCTTGATGCTGGTCGAGATCTGGCCGCCATTGCGGCTGGAGCAGCCGAAGCCCGCATCCTTGGCGTCGATCACTAGGGTGCTGCGTCCGGCATTCGCGGTCTCCCGCGCCGCCATCAGGCCCGTGTAACCCGAACCAATAACCAGGACATCGACCTTGGCGGGCGGTTTCTCGGCGGAGGGGGCGGGGCGGGGCGCGTCATCCCACCAATAAGGCTGGTCGCGATAACTGGCGGCAAAAAGCTCTACGGTCACGATGGACTTGTCCCCCTTTGAATCGGCGGGCCATCATGCCGGGCGCTTTTCAGCGCGTCCAGGGATTGGCGCCACGGATCAGGGATTCCAGGAAATGCCCATCGCCTATGAGATCCGGTCCTATCGCGATGCCGATCTGCCCGACCTGCGGCGCATGGTCTTGGGCCTGCAGGAGGCTGAATGCGGAATGGACCAAACCCGCGCCCGCTGGGCCGATGGCGGGGCTGCCTATGCGGATTGGATGCTGGACGAGGTCGCGGCCAATGCCGGGGCGGTCTTCATGGCGGTGGCGCCGGACGGCGCGGCGATCGGGATGGTGTCCTGCTGGCGCGCCGAGGATCCGACCGACATCACCGCTTCACCAGGGGCACGAATCCATCTCTACGTCTCTGACATCTTCGTGATCGAATCCTTCCGCGGGCAAAATGTGGCCGGCGCGCTGCTGGCGGTCGCGGAAGGGCACGGCCGCAGCCTTGGCCTCCAGCAGATGACGATCGGTTTACTGGCGGTTAACCACGCCGCCCGGCGCGCTTACGAAAAATCAGGGTTCTTGGACTATGAGTTGCTCCTGCGGAAGCGGCTCTGAGCGCTTCGAGCCCCGGAGGTGGAGATGAGGAAGTTCAAGTTTCTAAACGACGCGATCCACGGCGTGCTGGATTACGGCGTGGTCATCATCTTCGCGCTGGCGCCGAGCCTGCTCGGCATCATCGGACCTTCCGCGGTCCTCTGCTATCTGCTAGCGGCGGTCCATCTGCTGGTCACGATCCTCTCGGACATGCCGTTCGGTGTGAAGAAGCTGATCCCGATGCCGTGGCACGGACATCTGGAACTGGTGGTCGGCCTAGCTTTGGTCGTCACCCCTTGGGTCCTGTCGGACCTGCTGGCGAGCGGCCAGCTCTTTTTCACCCTGATGGGCGCCGTCATCTTCTTCGTGTGGGCGAGTTCGAACTACGGCGACAAGAAGTTCGCGGCATTGGCCTGAGCGGCGCGGTTACTCGTTTCCGAGACGGGTGCCCTGATGGAAAACCATCTGCCAGCGCCCATCGCGGAATGCCCAGACTGAGCTGCGGCGGCTGGCGATGCTCGAGCCTTCGGTGCGGTCATGCCGCACCACCGTGTAGGTGACCAGAGCGACGTCTTCGGCAAGCGCGCGGACGGACCAATCGGCGGTCGTGCGTTCATAGCTGTGGCCGTCGCGCGCTTCCGCTGGGAGTTCATCCAGCACCGCGCGCTTGCCGAACAGATCCCCGCTGCTGCCGATCTCCTGGAAGTCGTCGGCGAGCAGCCGATCGATCACGTCGTGCGAAGCGCGCCCTTCCGCCGACAGCAACTTCTCTTCGAGCGCGCGCAAAAGAACGGCGCGGTCTTTGTCTTGGTTCAGGCTGACATCCCGCGGCGGAATCGCACGATCAAGCCGAATGCGCCGAGGGCCGTCAGCATGAGAAGCAGAGCACCCGGCAGCGGCGTCTGAGAGAACGTGACGGTGCCAGCCCACTGGCTGGTCTTGCCGACAATATCCGAGGTGGTGTGGCCGAACATGGTGATGACATAGTGGCCGGGTCCCAGCACGATTTTTTCGAAGGTCACCAGGTAGTACGGGTAGGGGAAGCCGGTGGGACTACCGACCTCCCGCGCGTCTGCATCTTCAATGATGGCGGAATGGTATGTGAGCGCTCCATCCAAGTCATGGATGGCGTCGTGACGGTCCGACTGGTTGTGGACCTTGGCGCTGAAAACCAGATGGATGCCGGGATCGATGACGAAATGGATTCTGTCCTCGAAGGCTCCTGGGGATTTGTTGTTCTGGATGGCGTAGGCACCGGGCCCGGTGATATGACCCAGGCTGAAGCTGGTTGCTTGGGCGGTTCCGGCAAATCCAAAGGCGAGAGCAAGGATCAGAACGAGACCAATCCTGTTGTGTCTTGTCATGGTAGCCCCCTCCGTTTGAGCATCCATACGCTCGTCAAGAAACCGAATGCCGCAACGGCGTTGTCTTTATCCGTTGGAGCGGTCGGATCAGGCCGAAGGCGCCGAGCGCCGTCAACATTAGGACTAAGGCTGGCGGCAGCGGCGTCTGCGAGAAGGTCACAGTTCCGCCCCAGCTGTTGTATGCGCCGACATCCGAGAAGGCGGTGCCGAACATGCTCATGACATAGTGTCCCGGCCCCAGCACGATCTTTCCGAAGGTGATCAGGGTGTAGGGGTAAGGGGAATGGGAAGGATCGTCGAGCGTGACCGAGTCCGCATTCTCCAGGACGGCGGAATGATAGGTGAGTTTTCCGTTCAGCGGATCGATGCCGCCGTGACGCCAGAAGTCGCTGCGGATATCGGCGCGGAAGACGAGATGGACGCCGGGATCGATGATGAAATGGACTCGGTCCTCGAAAGGCCCGGGGGCCTTGTTGTTCCCGACGGAGAAGGTTCTGGGTCCCGTGATATGGCCCAGGCTGAAACTCGTGGCCTGCGCCGCTCCGGTAAGTGCGGCCAATCCAAGAACGAATGCGACGAAGAAGGCGAAACCGAGTGTGCGGCTGCGCGGCATGACGACGCCTCCTCGACCGGTGGTGTGGTGAACATCGATCACGAAAGAAAGACGAGGCCGGACCGGCCGTCCAATAAAAACTTCTACCCTAAATCGCGCGACGTCAAGCGAAGTGATGTGACAAAGTCGGGCCAGCGAAGCGCGCTTTGCCGCGCCGCCTTACGCGCGATCGATCGCGCGCCAACCGATATCGCGGCGGCAGAAACCGCCCGGCCAATCAAGGGCGTCAACCGCGCGATAGGCGCGGGCGCGTGCCTCTTCGAACGATTTCGCCGTCGCGGAGATACCCAGCACGCGGCCCCCGGAAGCTTCGATCTCGCCCTGCGTGTTCCGCCTCGTGCCGGCATGGAAGACCGTGACGCCTTCGACTTTCGCGGCGGCGTCGAGACTACGAATCACGGTGCCGGTCTGCGGTTTCTCCGGATAGCCTTGCGCCGCCATCACGACCACGAGCGCCGTTTCGTCGAACCAGCGGAGATCGAAGTTGTGCAGCGTGCCGTCACGCGCTGCCATCAGGGCGGGCAGCAGATCGGATTTCATGCGCAGCATGATCACCTGGGTTTCGGGGTCACCGAAACGGACATTGAACTCGATCAGCTTCGGCCCGTCTTTGGTGACCATGATCCCGGCGAAGAGCACCCCCTTGAACGGCCGGTCCTCGGCCGCCATGCCCGCGACCGTCGGGCGGATGATCCGATCCATGATCGCGGTCTCGACCTCCTTGGTCGCGACCGGCGCCGGCGAATAGGCGCCCATGCCGCCGGTATTCGGACCGGTATCGCCGTCGCCGACCCGCTTGTGGTCCTGCGCCGAAACGAGCGGCAAGGCATGCGTGCCGTCGATCAGGGCGAAGAAGCTCAGTTCCTCGCCGTCGAGGAATTCCTCGACCACGATCTCGGCGGAGGCATTGCCGAACTTCTTCTCCTTCAGCATGGCATCGATTTCCGCTTCCGCCTCGGCGAGGCTCCCGCAGATGATGACGCCTTTGCCGGAAGCCAGGCCATCGGCCTTGATCACGATCGGCGGCGTGAAGGTCTTTGCAAAGTCTTTCGCCGCCGCGGCGTCGGTGAAGCGGGCATAGCGGGCGGTGGGAATTTGATACTTTGCCGCAATATCCTTCATGAAGCCCTTGGAGCCTTCGAGCGCAGCGGCTGCGGCGCTCGGGCCGAAGGTGGCGACGCCTACCGCCTCAAGCCGGTCGGCGAGGCCCTTCACCAGCGGGCCTTCCGGACCGATCACCACGAAGTCGATCGCAGCTTTCTTGGCGAAGGCGACGAGGCCCTCGATGTCTTCGGCGCCGATTGCGACGCATTCGGCATCGGCGGCGATCCCGGCATTGCCGGGCGCGCAATAGAGCTTGTCGCAGAGCGGGGAGGCGGCAATTTTCCAGCAGAGCGCGTGTTCCCGTCCGCCCGACCCGACCACCAGAATCCGCATCTCGCCTTGCTCCAAAAATCCTGTCGAATGCGGAGCGAGGGATACTGAATTTCTCCGGCTTTTTCAAACCGGGGATTCCGGCCGGTCGCCGTCAGTCCGAGTCGAGCTCCGGATGGCCGATTACGACCGTGTGGTGCTCCGGATGGCCGATTACGACCGTGTGGTGCTCGACCAGCTTCGGCCGATCCACCAGGAAACGATCATCGTCCGGATAGTAGCGCGCGATCTCCGGATCGGCGCCGGCGAAAGCCCGGACGGCATCCATGGATTTCCACCAGCTCAGCGCCGAGACCTCGCTGGTTCCGTCGCCGAGGTCTCGCAGCAGGATCTGAAAGCCGAGATTGCCCGGCGTCTTGGCAAAGTCGCCGCCGCCTGTGGCCATGACGTAGCGGACGTATTCCTCTCCCTGGCCGGTCCGAATGCGGCCGGTCCATTTGCGAAGGACCGCGCGGGATTTGCCCATCGTCTCGCTCCCTGAATTGTCGGTCTTTTATGCAATCCATCAATATCGCCCGGGCCGATTTCAGGTTCCACCCGGGATGCGCCGGCGTTGTAGAATATCGGCCATGAATGACCCCGATTCTCTGACCAATCCCCGGCAGCAGCCCGGGCACAATCTCGGCGAAGTCAGCGTCAGCGAGCTGGCCCAGGCGATCAAGCGGACCCTGGAGGGCAGCTTCGACCGGGTGCGGGTTCGGGGCGAGATCTCCGGTTTCAAGCGTGCGACCTCCGGCCATCTCTACATGATGCTGAAGGACGAAAATGCCGCCATCAAGGCAGTCTGCTGGCGCACGACCGCGATACGGCTCGGAATGGCGCCCGAGGATGGGATGGAGGTGATCGTCACCGGCCGTCTCACCTCCTATGCCGAACGGTCGGAATACCAGCTGGTGATCGAACGGATCGAGCTTGCCGGCATCGGCGCGCTCTTGAAGATGATCGAGGAGCGGCGCAAGAAGCTCGCCGCCGAAGGCCTGTTCGAACCTTCGCGCAAGCGCAAGCTGCCGGTCCTTCCCGCCGTGATCGGCGTCGTGACCTCGCCGACCGGTGCCGTCATCCGCGACATCCTGCACCGGATCTCCGATCGCTTTCCGCGCCGGGTGCTGGTCTGGCCGGTGCTGGTGCAGGGCGAGGATGCGGCGCGCCAGGTGGCGGCCGCCATTCGCGGCTTCAATGCGCTCAGTCCCGATGGCGCCGTGCCGCGACCCGATCTGCTGATCGTCGCGCGCGGCGGCGGCAGTATCGAGGACTTGATGCCGTTCAACGAGGAGATCGTGGTGCGCGCCGCGGCAGAGAGCGCGATCCCGCTGATCTCCGCGGTCGGCCATGAGACCGACACGACCCTGATCGACTTCGCTTCCGATCGCCGGGCGCCGACGCCCACGGCCGCCGCCGAAATGGCTGTGCCTGTGCGAGCCGATCTGCTCAACGAGACGGGACACTGCGCGCAACGGCTCTTTGCGGCACTGACCCGGTCGATGAACGAATGGCGGCTGACAATCGAAGGTCTGGGGCGCGGTCTGCCGGATCCGGTGCGCCTGCTGCAGGAAAGAACACAGCAGCTCGACCAATGCGCGGAGCGCTGGCTGCATCTGCCGCAGACCATGTTCGCGCGGCGCCGCGACTTCGTCGCCAATCTCGCCGCGCGGCTGAAGACGCCGGCCGAGCAGATCGCCGCCGCCGGCGCCGCGCTCAATCTCGAGGCCGTGCATCTCAAGACCGCCATCCGCCATGCGGTCGAACGGCAGGATCGCGCCTTGGAACGGGCGAGCGCCGGATTCACGCCGCGAACCGTCACCAGCCTGATCGAACGCCAGGCGCATGCGCTGGAGTCGCTGGGCCGCCTGCTCGAGTCCTATTCCTACGACCAGGTGCTGAAGCGGGGCTTTGCCTTGGTCCGCAACGCGGCGGGTGAGCCGGTCCTGGCGGCGACAGCCGTCCCGGTCGGGGAACGCCTGCGCCTGCAATTCCACGACGGCGAGGTGGGCGTAACCGCGGCTGGACAGCCGGTATCGGCACCTAAACGCGGATCCGGCGCCACCAAAACCGCGCCGGATCAGGGCTCCCTCCTGTAGCAGCCTCGACCTCGAGCAGAGCCTCGCTTGACCGTATTGCGTGCTGGCCCATACTGCGATTCACGCTGGGGGAGCGCGCCGGATGGAAGAAATCAACAATCTCAAGGATTGGATCAACAATCCGCCGATCAGCCGGGGGGCGGCACCCTTCGTGCTCACGTTTTCGCTGGAAGAGTTCTCCCGCAACCGCGAGGGGCTCGATTTCCTGAAAGCCTTCGCCGATCGCACCGAAGCCTTCGCCAAAGGGCGCGGCTGCGATTATATCCGTGTCTCGATCAGCAACAGCGTGCTCACCGTCTGCGATCAGGAGATGATCGTCGCGGGCATCGTCTCGGAGATCAAGCTGATCCTGCTCCGCATGATCGGCCGCATGCTGCCGGATTATTTCGGCGCGATCGACATCAACCGGCTGGCGCAGCTCTACGACCTCAGGCGCGATCGGGAGCGCGCGGTGCAGGCGGTTGACCGCATGGAGCAGACCGCCGCCGACGTCAACAACTTGTCCAGCATGATGGACCTGTTGATGATGGAGCACATCACCAAGGTCGAGACCAGCCACCGCCAGCTGGGTGATGCGCGCTTCGCCGATCTCTTCCTGCGCAGCCAGCAGATCGCGATCAACGACCCGAACCGCGGCCTCCATGCAGTGATGACGGAGTTCTTCATCAGCATGTCGGCGATCCGCCAGCATCTGCTGGTCGGCGTCGACATGCGGCACAACAAGAACGTCTTCAATCAGCTGACCGTGACCCTCGACCGCATCCTGCTGAAATGCATCGATCGGGTGCGGCGCCCGGACCAGCGCTGCTCGCTCAACATCAACATCGAGAGCGTGTTCTCCAATGAGTTCGAGGCCTTCGAGAAGCGCTCGTTGAACTCGCTCCGGCCGTTCAACTTCGAGTTCCGGGCGAGCGACGTGATGGCGAACTTCACCGAGTTCAGCGCGGCGCGGGATCTCATCCAGTCGCGCGGCGGAACGATTGCGATCGACGGGCTTTCGCCGCAGATGATCGCGATCCTCGACCTGACCCAGCTCCAGGCCAACATGGCCAAGGTGTTCTGGCAGTCGGGCCTGGCGCCCGAGCTTTTGAAACGCCAGGGTCAACTGGAGCGACTCAGAAGCCACGGCATCGTGCTGGCCTTGGCGCGGGTCGATGACCCGGAAGGCCTCGCGACCGGCCGCGACTTGAAGTTCGGCCTGCTGCAGGGCTTCGAAATCGACCGCCAGCTCGCGACCCCGACCGCAGCGCCGCCGAACGCGCCGTTCAATCCGAACGCCTGAGTGAAGCGGTTGAAACCGCGCCGCGGAATTATCACAGCGAGGTGGTTGGGAAGGCGAGGCATGCACCTCGCCGACGCGTCAGCCTATTTTCAGGCCGTCTGCGCGCCTTCAGGTCAACAGCCCACCGTCCACGTTTACGACAGCCCCAGTGATCTGACGGGCGGCGGGACTTGCGAGGAAGGCAACAGTGGCGGCGATGTCCGCTGGCGCGCCAAACCGGCCCAAGGGGATGAGACTGCGCTGGAAGTCCGAGAACTCACCGTCGGCGGGGTTCATGTCGGTGTCGGTTGAGCCCGGCTGGACGAGATTGGCCGTGATATCGCGTGGCCCAAGCTCGTGCGCCAGACCGCGGGTGAAGGACTGCAGCGCGGCCTTGGTCATGAAATAGACCGTGCCGGTCGATCCGACAATGCGATCCGCACCGGCGGAACCGATCGTGATCACACGGCTACCCGCGCCAAGGTGTGGGAGAGCGGCCTGCGTGGCCAGCACAGGCCCGCGGACGTTCACAGCGAGGAGCGCGTCAATGTCTTGCACCTTGAAGTCGGCGATCGTGTCGTAGAGTGCGATAGCGGCGTTGTTGACGAGAATGTCCAGCCCTCCCAAAACCCTGACGGCCTCATCGACGGACCGTCTGATGGCGGTCGGATCGGCGCTGTCGGCCTGGATGGCCGTGGCGCGGCGGCCAAGCTTCTCGATGGACGTCACCACCGCTTGGGCGCGCTCGTTCGAGCGTTGGAAGGTCAGAGCGACGTCCGCACCATTCTCGGCCAGCGCAAGGGCGATGGCCGCACCGATTCCCCGAGAGCCGCCGGTTACAAGGGCCCGTTTTCCAGCCAAGCTGATCATGATTCATCCATTTTTGTAGTGACCGATACATATTTACTATGGCCGTTGCGAAACAGTGTCAATAGGTTTATGTAGTGATCGATGCAAAAAAAGGATCAAAACTCATCGGAACGCGTTGGCCTGGCCCCCCGTGGACGGGGGCGGCCGCGCGCGTTCGACCGTGAAGCCGCGCTGGCACAGGCAATGAGGTTGTTCTGGGTCAAGGGGTACGAGGCGACGTCGATTGCCGATCTAACGGAGGTGATGGGCGTCGGTCCGACGAGTCTTTATGCCGCCTTCGGTTCGAAGGACGAGCTGTATGCCGAAGCGCTCAGGTTCTACTCCGCGACCTATGAAGATCTTGTTCTGGGGCGGTTTCGCAAGGCGGCCACGGCGCGCGATGCGGCGTTGGCGTACCTGCGAGACTCCGCGGCCGCCGTGACGGGATCGGATTGCGATTTGCCTCATGGATGTATGGTGACGCTTGGAACCGTGGGCAGCGACGGCCACGCCGAACTCAGCGACCTGATGCGTGCGGCACGGGGTAGCGCGTTTGATCTGCTCAGAGCTCGTTTGGAAGAGGCCGTTTCGGAAGGCGAGTTGCCAAAGTCCGTCGATGTCATCGAACTCGCGCGATTTCTGCAAACCGTTCAGAGCGGGATGGCGATTCGGGCCCGTGACGGCGCCGATAGGTCGGAGCTCCAGGCCGTAGCCGAGATCGCGATGGCCGGGTGGGACGGCATCGTCTCCAAGGCTCGATGAACACCCATTGCGACTTTAGCGTTGCTTGACGCGCGGGCGTTGGCGATAGGGCACGTACGATTTGCGCCACCGCCGTAATCGACGTGTCCCCGGAATTTTATCGCCCTCTTCGAAGAAGGTCGGCCCGCGGCGATTGCCCTCAGAGCAGAAGCCCGCACGTCGGCCATTCGCGCCGGTTCGATATAAGCAAGCTGGCGGGGAAATAAACCTGAATTCATGCGGTGCCGCGTCGGACGCGGCGCGCCATTCCTGGTATAATCGGTGCCTGCCCTCCGAAGCGCATAGCGCGTAGGTGGGCGCTGTTTGACATCGTGCATCTGCGTCGAAATCCGCATCACACGGGGCGCGGACCGGATCGTTGCTCACCCCCTGTTTGCGGCACTGCAACGCAGACCCGACACAGACGGAACGAAGAATCGGTTTCGCCTGTCCGGATGACAAAAACGTTCCAACATCAGAGGCTTGATGTGTTTGGAGCCCTTCCGAACCGGCGGAGGGCGTATGTGTCAATGCGCGCGGGTTTGTGGCGGCGCTCAGACGGCGCCGCGGAACTGGTCGGCGAGATAGGCGCGTTTCGCGTCGTCGTTGCGCGCCGAGAGCAGGTAGCGCTTCCACGCCTGTTGCTCGTGCCAGGCAACGCCCAGTTCCCAGACGCAATAGGTGCCGCGATGGGAGCCGGCGAAGGTGAAGGTCCGAAACTCCGGCTGGGCGGCATTGTCCTTGGCGTAGACCGATTCCCAAAGCTCGTTCTCGTTGCGCCAGGTGCTGATCAGCAGGAAATAGAAATCCTCGCCGCAGCGATGCAGCACCGCGAAACCAAGGCCGCCGGCGAGCTCGGGCGTGCGCTCCATGCATTCATGTTCGACGAAGGCACGGGCGAGGCGGCGAACCTCCGGCGCGACCGGGGTTTCCGGCCGCGCCAGGTCGTACCATTTCAGAATCGCGCCCGGCAGGCGGATCGCCTCGCCGGGCTCGACGAACTTGTCGCGATGAACGTAGTCGGCCGCGGGATTTCCCAATTTGGCAAGCCCCGATGGTGCAAGCCTGGGCGCGGCCGGGCTCATCAATATTGCTCCGCGTGCTCGGTCATCACCGCGTCGAAGCGGCGGCCGTCGCTGAAGACCTTCAGATGCTCCGGCCAGGTCACGCCCTGCTTCAGCAGCGGGTCCGGCACCGCGGCGCCGATCACCTGGGCGATCGGAATGACGCCGGCCCAGCAGTCGAGTGCGTAGTCCGGCTCGTCATCCTTCGGAGGACCGGTGCGGATCTTGGCGGAGGCCTCTTCGATCTCCATGGCGAGCAGGGTGGTGGCTTTCAGCTCCTGTGCCCCGATGCCGCGCATGGTGGCGTTGCGGCCGGGATAGATCCGGTCGATGAAGCGGTTGAGCTCGCGCTCTTTCTCGACGAGATCCTCGACCTTGCGCGCCTTGCCGAAGGCCATGACCGAACGATAGTTGATCGAATGATGGAAGCCGGAGCGCGCCAGCACCAGACCATCGAGATGGGTGACGGTGACGCAGACCGGAATGCCAGACGATTGCGTCCTGAGCATGCGGCTCGCCGACGAGCCATGCCAGTAGAGCACGTCGCCGTCGCGCCAAAAGGCAGTCGGCGTGACGTAGGGCTGGCCCTCGATCACATAGGCGATATGGGCGATCATCCCGGCATCGAGAACGGCATGCACGGTATCGCGGTCATAATGGCCACGCTCGTGCAGGCGCTTCACCTTCGAGCGGTTCGTGGGGCTGTAGGCGTTGGCGCCGGTATCCATGGTGGCAGGCTCCTTGGTTCTGCAGTCCAGTATCGGGCTTGAGTGGTTCCATGAAAAGCGCCACTATCGCCGAAATCATAGAACCACTTTGAGGAGATGGCATGGCGCGCCGCCGTGGCAAGGGCAGTCTGGTCAGCCTTGCGATCCGCCTCGCCGGGTCCGGGACGGGTGAGGGCTCGCTGTCGCGCCAGCTCTACGCGGCGATGCGGTCGGCGATCCTGGAAGGGCGGCTCGGCGCCGGCGACCGCATGCCGGCCAGCCGCGTGCTGGCGGCCGATCTCGGCGTCTCGCGCAACACCGCCTTGGCCGCGGTCGATCAGCTGGTGAGCGAAGGCTATCTCGAGACCCGGCGTGGCTCCGGTTGTTATGTCGCGCGCGATCTGCCCGATGCACGGCCGACCCCCGGCCCAGTGCGGAGTGCGCCCGCCGCGACCGCGGATCTCAGGCTGTCGCGGCGCGGTCGCGGGCTGGCGGCGACGCCGCGCTCGGCCGGTGCTTCACGCGGGCGCTGGTATCCGTGCTTCGTTCCCGGCGTGCCGGACAACAGCGATTTCCCCTTCGCGCTCTGGGCGCGGTTGCTGGCGCGGAGCTGGCGACACCCGGCGAATGATCTGGTGCAGGGCAGCGATCCCGCCGGCCATCCGGACTTGCGGAAAGCGATCGCCGACTATCTCCGCCAGGCGCGCGGCGTACGCTGCGCGGCCGAGCACGTCCTGATCCTCTCCGGCATCCGCCAGGCCGTCGACCTCACCTGCCGCCTGCTGCTCGATCCGGGTGATGCGGTCTGGCTGGAGAATCCCTGCCATACCGGCGTGCGCGCGGCGATCGCGGCGGCGGCTGTCAAGATCGCGGATGTCCCGGTGGATGGCGACGGCATCGTCGTGGAGCGCGGCATCGCCAAGGCGCCCCGGGCACGGCTGGCCTGCGTCGCGCCTTCGCATCAATATCCGCTGGGCGTCGTGCTCTCGCTGCAGCGCCGCTTGCAATTGCTGGCCTGGGCACGCGAGGCCAAGGCCTGGATCCTGGAGGACGATTACGACAGCGAGTTCCGCTACGAGGGGCGGCCGCTCGCGACTTTGCAGAGCCTCGATGCCGAAGGGCGGGTGATCTATGTGGGCTCGCTCTCAAAGGTGCTGTTCCCGTCGCTCCGGGTGGCCTATCTCGTGGCGCCGCCGGCCCTGGTCGATGCCTTCCGCCGCGCCCGCGCCGCCATCGACGAAACCCCGCCGATGACCCCGCAGCCGGCGTTGGCCGCCTTCTTCGCCGAAGGCCATCTCGCCGCCCATGTACGGCGCCAGCGCAAGCGCTATGCAGAGCGCCAGGCGCGGCTGCTGGAATTGGCGAAGCGGTATCTCGCCGGGAAGCTGGAACTGGCTGCGGATCCCGCCGGGTTGCATCTGGTGGCGCGGCCGCTCGGCGCCCTGGCGCGGATTGCGGACACGGAACTGTCCTTGCGCCTCAGTGCAACAGGCATCGTGGCGCCGGCCTTGAGCAGCTACTATGCCGGAGGACGACGTCAATCCGGCCTGATGCTCGGCTATGCCGCGGTGCCGGACGCGCTGATGGAACCGGCATTGCAACGCATGGCAGAGGTGCTCGAAGCATGATGCGGCGATGGACTCTTCTCGCGATCGGCTTGGTGCTCTCGGCTTGCAGCCAGAGCACGGCCGGCGACACGTCATCCACCACGCTGCCGGTCCAGTCCAGTGGTCCGGCTCAGCACATCCAATGGCGGGCACTCGCGGCGGCCGGCGAAGACAATGCGCCGGTCTTCGACAACGCGGTCGACAAGATGGCGGAGATTCTCACGGCGCGCGGCGTCGCCCCGGTCGATCAGTTCACCTCGGATCCGGCATTGCAGCGCGCCGATCGTCCGATCACCACCGCGGACAGCATGGCGGCGGCGCTCAACGCGCGGCATCCGGGGCCGGGGCAGGGCTGTCTCGTCTTCCTGACCTCGCATGGCAGCCGGCAAGGGTTGGTGCTGCGCGATGATTTCGACAACGACCGCAGCCTCAGCCCTTCGACACTAGGTCGCATCCTGGATGAGGGCTGCGGCAGCACGCCGACCGTCGCCATCGTCTCCGGCTGTTACAGCGGCATCTTCATCGGCGCGGTCACCGAGGCGCCGAACCGCATCATTCTGACCGCGGCACGCGACGACCGGACCTCGTTCGGCTGCGGATTCGAGGAGCAGTACACCTATTTCGACGATTGTATGTTCCAGTCCTGGCCGAAGTCGCCGACCTGGGTCGCGCTCTATCGCGCCATCCAGGTCTGCGTCCGGGCAAAGGAGCGGGAGATCAATGCGGTTCCTTCCGAGCCGCAGGCCTATTTCGGCGATCAGGTCGCGAACCTGGCCTTGCCCTGAAGCACTAGCTGCCGCGGCGCTTGCGGGTCGCCGCAGCCTTCTTGGCGGAACGCTTGCGTGCGGCTTTGGGGCGAGAAGCCGAGGCCTTGCCGCCGAGCTTGCCGCCTTTCTTGGCCGGCTTCTTATTGGCCTTCTTGCCGCGGCCGGAGCCGCCCTTCTTCTTGCCGCCGCGATCCGATGCGTTGACGGTGGCCCAGGCGCGGCGCTCGGCTTCCTTCTTGCCGGTGCCGCGCTTCTCGTAGCCTTCCTCGATGTGCTCGGCCTTGCGCTTCTGCTTGTTGGTGTATTTCGCTTTGCTGCCGCGGGCCATGAAGCTTCTCCGTGTTGTTTGCCCTCCCAAGGCAAGGCGCACGCAGCGCTGTAGTTCCCCTCAGCGTTCGATCTTCAGCACACTGATCACGCTGGCGGCGAAAGCGAAAACGGCGCCGATGCCGAGACCGAGATGCGGCGCGCGCTCGCCGGCGATCAGGCCGAACAGCACCAGCAGCAGCATCGATCCCGCCGTCTGCCCGCTCAGGCGTGCCATACCCTGCATGCCGCCGGCCGCACCACTGCGTTCCTTCGGCGCGGAGAGCAGCATGTTGCGGTTGTTCGGCGTCTGAAACAGGCCAAATCCGAATCCGCTCAATACCAGGAAGAAGACCAGTGGGATCAGATTGCCGGGCAGCGGCCAGAACGCGGCGAGTCCGAGGCCGATGGCGAGACAGATCCCGCCCACGGTGCAAAGGAGGTCGGTCGAGAAGCGATCGGCCAGCCGCCCGGAGAGCGGTGCAGCGAAAGCGACGGTCAGCGGCCAGGCCGTCATGTAGAGCCCGGTCTCGAAGGCGCTGCGGCCGAGTTCGTGTTGCAGATAGAAGGGCAGCGCCACCATGCCCGCCATCTGTCCGGTGAAGCAGCAGATAGAGGCGAGCACGGACAAGCGGAAGCTCCGCCCGCGCAACAAGTCCAGCGGGATCATCGGGTGGGTGCGGCCTCGCTCCCGGCGCACCAGCGCCGTGAGGCCGATGGCCGCGGCGGCAAGCAGTGCGATGCCGACGATCGGCGTGGCCGGCACGCGGTCGATGCCGACGAAGAGGGCGCCGAACGCGGCGGCATTGAGCGCGATGCTGACGAAGTCCAGGCGCCGGCCGACGGCACGTTCGCCCGGCAGCCAGTTTGACAGGATCAGCACCACCGCGCCGATCGGAAGATTGACGGCGAAGAGCCATGGCCAGCCGGCGATGGAGAGGATCGCGGCGCCGATGGTCGGTCCCGCGGCACTGGAGAAAGCGACCGCCAGCGCATTCCAACCGATTGCAGCGCCGAGCAGACGGCGCGGATAGATGAAGCGGATGATGCCGACGCCGAGCGCCATCACCGCAGCGCTGCCGATGCCTTGAATGAAACGCGCCGCCACCAGCCAGGTGAGCGAGGGCGCCATGGCGCAGCCGGCGGAGGCCAGGGTGAAGAGCATGACGCCTGCCATGAACACTCGCCTGTAGCCAAATCGCTCGCCCGCAGCTCCCGCCGGCAGCAGGAACATGACGATCGCGAGCTGATAACCGGTCACGACCCAGACCGAGGCGCCCGCCGCCACACCCAGGCTCTGCGAGATCGTCGGCAGCGCCACATTGGCGATGGCGGCGTCGAGCACGACCAGCACGATAGCGGTGAGGACTGCGAACATCGCCGCATACCGGCGGGGCACCGGCAGGCCATCGGGCTCGACGGCGGATGCTGCGGCGATGGGGGCTGCGGGAAGGGCGGCTTGGTCGGCGGTGGCGGCCATGGTTGCGTCTCTGGTTGTTCTCTCCGGCAAAATAGAGAATGGGCGGCCGTCCGGAAGGCGCGAGGGATGCAGTTCATACCTGCATGGAACGCCAGTTCTCTCCCATGGTGGGTGGCGCGGGACGCATGTTACCCTCCGGCATGACCGAGATCGATTTCAACCTGCTGACCGCCCTCGAGGCGCTGCTGGCGGAGGGAACAGTGGCCGGCGCCGCACGGCGGCTGCATCTCAGCGAATCCGCGATGAGCCGGACCCTGGCCCGGCTCCGGGCCGCGACCGGGGATCCGATCCTGGTACGGGCCGGGCGGGACATGGTGCCGACGCCGCGCGCGGAGGCGCTTCGCCGCGAGGTGGGGGTGTTGACCCAGGCGGTCCGCGCGGTGCTCGGGCCGGACGGTGCAGCGTTCGATCCCGCCGGCCTTGACCGCGTCTTCACCATCCGCGCCAACGAGAGCTTTGCCGAGACCTTCGCGGCCCGGCTGGTCGCCGTGGTCGCCGGGTCGGCGCCGCGGCTGCGGCTGCATTTCGTGCCGAAGCCGGACAAGGACGCGGCGCCCTTGCGCGAGGGGCGGATCGATCTCGATATCGGCGTGATGGGCGCGGAGGCGGGACCGGAACTGCGGTTGCAGGCGCTCTACCGCGACCGTTTCCTCGGCGTGGCGCGCGAGGGCCATCCGCTGTTCGACGCCGCGATCACGCCGGAGCGCTATGCCGGCTTCGGCCATGTGTTGAGTGCGCGCCGGGCGAACAAGGAGAGTCCGGTCGATGCCGGCCTTGCGGCACTCGGCCTCGAGCAGCGCATCGATGCCGTGGTGCAGAGCTTCCCGGCGGCGCTCGCCGTCGTCAGTCGCTCCGATCTTTTGTCGCTGGCGCCGGAGAGCTATCTCCTCGCCGTCGCCGAGTTCCGCGGCGGCCTCAGGAGTTTTCCGCTGCCGGTCGAAACCGCGCCGATCACGGTCTCGCAGATCTGGCACCCGCGCGTGGACGCCGATCCCAGCCATCGCTGGTTGCGCGGGGTGATCCTGGAGACGTGCAGAAAGCGGGATTAGCCTTCCTCATCCCGTCTCTCTCCCTCAAAGGGAAAAGGAGGCTTGCGACAGTGAGGAGTCAGAAAGATGGCTCAGCTCGCTCGCAAAATTGGCGCGCTTCTGGACATACTATGTCAATGAACCTTTCGCACCGCGGGACCTTCCAAAGCATCCGTGCTTCCCAGTCGTCGCGGTATTCCTTTTCTCGCTTCACAAAATAGGCATCGTCGGTCCACTGCCTCTCTGCGAGTGCAGTAATCTGCTCGACCGTTGGGCCGTTGGGCCCGATCAGCATGCCTTCCGCCGCGCGTGCAAACTCGTCACTTCCGACATTGCGAATGAACGGGTTCTCTTTGTAGATGCAATCACCAGTTAGCCCGACGCTGAAGCCAGGAATGTAGCTGGAGATGGTCGTCGCAAAATTATACGGATCATTGATCTTGATGATCGCGTCGGTCTTGTACTTCGAATGGAGTCGCTTTGAGCATTCTCGGCTTCCGCAAAGTACATAAAATGTGCCCGCAAAGTGAACGTAGGTTCCGAAAGTCTTTCCCTTGAAGTCGGTGGCGAACATCATGCTGCCTTCATGGTCATCCTTAAGGGCTTCCTCCGGATGCTGCCTGAATGTGTTGAAACTTGAGACCCGGAGCGCGCCCATCTCAAAGAAAGCATCGACAAATTGCTTGCTCATGTATCGATATATCGGCGCCTCTCGGATAATCCATGTCCTGCTGAACTGCGTGCCGATATTCATGACCTGGCCTCTAGATTGACACTACGTTTGGTGATCGCTTTCCGCAGTATTCAGAGCAAGGCCTACGTCAAAAATAGTCGGCGCCGATCAGCATTTCCGGCGGTTCCAACCAGATGCAGTCCGCCTCCAAGAAGGAACTGCGATGTCTTCTTGCTTCTGGCGGTAGGTTGTCTCGTGTTAGCGGCGGCGCGCTCACCCGCACTTCGAAAAGCCGCAGCTGGTGCAGAGGTCGCAGCCCTCCTGGCGGATGAGGCTGGGTGAGCCGCATTTCGGGCAGTGGGGCAGCTTGCGGCCGCCGGCATCGCCGTTGCCTTGGCCGTCGGCGAGATTGGCGACCTTGCGCGCGACCATGCGGTCGAGCTCGGCGCGATCCTTCGCGGGATCCGGCAGGAATCCGATGTTGATCATGTGGCGCTCGATCACGTTGCCGATCGCGGCCAGGAGCGAAGGCACGTAGCGGCCTTCCATCCAGGAACCGCCGCGCGGATCGAACACCGCTTTCAGCTCTTCGGCGACGAAGGAGACATCGCCGCCGCGGCGGAACACGGCGCTGATCATGCGCGTGAGGCCCACGGTCCAGGCATAGTGCTCCATGTTCTTCGAGTTGATGAAGACCTCGAAGGGTCGGCGGCGGCCGTCCTGGATAATGTCGTTGATGGTCACGTAGATCGCGTGGTCGCTTTCCGGCCAGCGGATCTTGTAGGTCGAGCCCGGCAAGGCTTCCGGCCGGTCCAGCGGCTGGGTCATGTAGACGACGCCGCCCGCCTCGAACACGTCTTCCGGCTTGTGTTCGGCGCGCTGCTTCGGCAGCGGCAGCTCGGCCTGCGCCGGAATGAGCTCGGTCTTCGGCTTGGTCTCCAGCACTGCGCCGGTGATCTCGTTCGGGCGATAGGTGGTGCAGCCCTTGCAGCCGCTCTCATAGGCGAGCGTGTAGATGTCCTTGAAATCATCGAATGGCAGATCGACCGGCACGTTGATGGTCTTCGAGATCGCGCTGTCGACAAACTTCTGCACCGCCGCCTGCATGATCACATGATCGGCCGGCGTCAGCGATTGCGCATCGACGAAAGCCTCGGGGAGCGGCGTGTCCTCGCCTTTCAGGCGCCGGAACAGACGGTAGGCATGGTCGCTGACTTCCTCCGCCTGGCGGCTGCCGTCGGGCAGCAGGATGTTGCGCGTGTAGCTGAAGCTGAACACCGGCTCCAGGCCCGAGGAGACGTTGTCGGCGAAGATCGAGATCGTGCCGGTCGGCGCGATCGAGGTGAGCAACCCATTGCGCATGCCGTGCTTCGCGATCGCGTCGCGCACGTCTTCGTCCAGACCCATGATGTTTTCGCCGGCGAGATACTTCTCGCGGTCGAACAGCGGGAAGGGACCCTTCTCGGCGGCGAGCTCCGTCGAGGCGAGATAGGCCGCGCGCTCGATCGCCTTCATCCACTGGCCGGTCAGCTGTACCGCCGCCTTGCTGCCATAGCGGGCGTTGCACATGATCAGCGCATCGGCGAGGCCGGTGACGCCGAGGCCGATGCGCCGCTTGTTCTTCGCTTCAGCAAGCTGCGCCTCCAGCGGGAAGTTGGAGACGTCGATTGCGTTGTCCAGCATGCGGATCGCGGTCCGCACCAGTTCATCCAGCGCCGTCAAATCGAGGGCGGCATCCGCCTCAAACGGGCGCTCGACCAGCATGGCGAGGTTGACCGACCCCAGCAGGCACGCGCCATAGGGCGGCAGCGGCTGCTCGCCACAGGGGTTCGTCGCCTGGATGGATTCGCAGTAGTAGAGGTTGTTCCGCTTGTTGATGCGGTCGATGAAGATCACGCCGGGCTCGGCCGAGGCATAGGTCGAGCGCATGATCTTGTCCCAGAGCTCGCGCGCCTGGACCACCTTGTAGGTGACGCCGTTGAACTTCAATTCCCAGGGGCGGTCTTCTTTGATCGCCTGCATGAATTCGTCGGTCGCAAGAACCGAGAGATTGAACATGCGCAAGCGGCCGGGCTGGTGCTTGGCCTCGATGAAGGATTCGATGTCAGGGTGGTCGCAGCGCAGCGTCGCCATCATGGCGCCGCGGCGGTGGCCGGCCGACATGATGGTCCGGCACATCGCGTCCCAGACGTCCATGAAGGAGAGGGGGCCCGAAGCGTCTGCACCGACGCCCTTCACCGGGGCGCCCTTGGGGCGGAGGGTCGAGAAGTCGTAACCGATGCCGCCGCCCTGCTGCATGGTGAGGGCGGCCTCCCGCAGGTGCTCGAAGATCCCGCTCATGTCGTCGGGGACCGTGCCCATGACGAAGCAGTTGAACAGCGTCACGCTGCGCTTGGCCCCGGCGCCGGCGATGATCCGGCCGGCCGGCAGGAACTTGAAATCCTCCATGGCGGCGGCAAAGCGCGCCACGATCTCAGGCCGCCGCGACTCGGGCTCGGCCTCCGCCAAGGCCTCGGCCACGCGCCGCCAGGTATCCTCGATCGTCTTATCGACCGGGGCTCCATCGGGCCCTTTCAGGCGGTACTTCATGTCCCAGATCTGCTGGGAGATGGCGGCCACTTGCGGCATGGGGTGCTCTTAAAATCGGCGTTCAAAAGGGGAAGGATTTTAGCGCAGGGAAGGCTCTCGCGCTAAGGGTAAAGTTCTCAAACTGTTCCCGGTATTTCGCGCCGAACCATCCACAGAGTTCAGCGCTGTAGTCTGTTGAATCTAAGTTATCTTTTGATGAAAGCAATACCCATCCACAGGCTGTGGATGGCGTTATCCCCGCCCACCGCCGACTGACCTCTGGGCGAGGGCGGTCGCCGCGGTCTCGATCCGGCTCTCGAGCTCGCGCATCAGGGTCTTGCGGTCGAGGCCGGGCGGGATCGGCGGCAGGAACTCGACCACGATGGTGCCGGGCTTCTTGATGAAGGCCCGGCGGCCCCAGTAGAGACCGGAGTTCAGGGCGACCGGCACGAGCGGCACCTTCTGCTGGGTGTAGAGCGCGGCGACGCCCGGTTGATAGGGCTTGGTCTGGCCGGGGGCGACGCGAGTGCCTTCGGGGAAGATCAGGATCGACCGGCCGCTCTCCAGGGTCTCGGTCGCTTGCCGGGCCATGCTCCGCAGCGCGCTGGCGCCGGCCTTGCGATTGACCGCAATCATCCCGGCCTTTTTGAGGAACCAGCCGAAGAGCGGGATTGAGAGCAGTTCCTTTTTCAGCACGAAGGCCGGGAAGTTGAGGTAGCGCGAGAGGAACAGGGTCTCCCAGGCCGATTGGTGCTTGGCGGCGTAGACCGCCGGCATGGCGGGCAGGTTCTCGGCCCCGACGATGCGGTAGTCGATGCCGACGATATATTTCAGCAGCCAGAGCGTGCCGTCGATCCAGATCCCACCGGCCGCCTGCACCACGCGCCGCGAAGCGAAGAGCAGTGGCAGGCAGAGGATATGCATCCCCCCGGTCCAGATCCCATAGAGCAGGTTGAACAGGATGGAGCGCAGCACCTGCGGGCTCATCCCTTGCTCGGCCAAGCGAACGACCATTCCCCCGTCCACTCCCCGGTCCACCGCTGGGTCGCGCGATGCACCATCTCGGGCACGGCGCGCCCGAGCGCCACCAGGTATTTATGATACTCGTTGATCAGCAGCACCAGGGTGCGCGGCTTCACGAACCAGTGGCGATCGCGCACCTCGCCGGGGAAGACCGGGTTCGGCACGACGGAAACATCCGGCACCTTGCGGCGGAACTCCAGCAGGCTGCGGAGCATGTGATAATTCGCCGTCACCAGGCGCACGGATTTCGCGCCGTTGCTGCGCAGCCATTCGGCGCTTTCATCCGCGTTCCCGACCGTGCTCTCGGCTTCGTAGCCGAGCGTCACGCAGCAGCCGAGCTCCTCGGCGCTGGGCACGGATTCGCGCTGGTCGCCCAGCCGGTCGATCAGCTGCGGCAGCGTGACGCCCGGGGCGACGCCGGAGATGAGCAGGCGCTTGGCGAGGCCGCGATCGAGCAGGCGGAAGCCTTCGGCCAAGCGGTCGCCGCCGCCGGTCAGCACGATGATCGCATCGGTCTTGCTCTCGGTGTCGATCTTCGAGGCCTGGCCCGGGATCACGGCGATGAAGCCGAGCAGTCCGATCAGCCAGAGCGTCAGCACGCCCAGCACCAGATGAACGAGGCGCGAGCCCCAGCCACGGCGGCGCTGGTTGGGCGCGTCGCGGAAGTTGATGCGGGAGGAGCTGCGGGCCATCGCCATGTCAGGTCCCGCTCTACGGCATCTTCGCCAGCGACCGCATCACCGTGCGGCGCGCGGTGAACATGGCGAGCAAAGCGACCACGACCGGCAGGATCCCGAGCACGACCCATTGCCAGGGCAGCAGCTGGAAATTGAAGCTCAACCCCGGATTGGCCGCATCGACGCTGTAGGCGATCACGCGGCCGATGCCGAGCACCGTCACCGCGCCGAAGCCGAGGCCCACGACACCGCCGAGGATACCGTGCTTCAGCGCTTGGACCTGAAACTGGCGCGCGATGTACTGGTCGGGCGCGCCGATCAGATGCACCACCTCGATGACGCCGCGATGGGTCGCGAGCCCGGTGCGGGTCACGAAGATCACGGTCAGCGCCGCGGCGGCGAGGGCGAGGGCGCTCAAGGCTGCCGCCAAGGCCTGCAGTGAGCGCAGGAAGCCCAAGGCGTCGGCGACCCAGTCTCCGTGATCATCGACCTGGGCGGCGGGCACGATCTGTTGCAGCTTGTCGCGCAAGCCGGCGAGGTCGATGGTGGAATCGGTGCGCCGCGTCACCGCGATCATGGTCGGCAGCGGCACATCGAGCTGGCTTGCATCGGGACCGAGCCAGGGCTCGAGCAAGGCGGCGATCTGGCTGTCTTCCAGCACGGTCGCGCCGGTCACGCCCGGCGTGCCGGTGATGAGCTCCATCGCCTGGTCGAGCTGCTCCGCCCGCTTCTCGGTCTCGAGATCGGAGGAGAAGGGGAGCTCGATGGTCAGGTTGCCGGCGAGACCCTGGCGCCAGCGCTCGGCGACGCGGTCCACGGTCAAGGCCGCGGCGACGGCGATCACGCAGAGATAGGTCATGAAGCCGATGATCCAGGGCAGGAATCGCGCCGAGGCATCGCGGTTCAAGGGCAGGTCGCTGTGGCCGAACATCAGGCGACACCCGGGCGGCGCGCGGGAGTCGTTCCCGCCGCGCCGGGCGCAGGAGTCCCCGCAGTGGCGCCTTGCGACGGAAACGCGGTCATCGGCCGCGGGTCGAAGACACGGATCGAGCCGTCCTCGATCCGGAGCTGGCGATGGCTGAAGCGGCTGACCAGGGTATCGTTGTGGGTGGCGATCACGACCGTCGTGCCGAGGCGATTGAGCTCCTCGAAGAGATACATGAGGCGAAGGCCGATCACATCATCGACGTTGCCGGTCGGCTCGTCGGCGAGCAGGAGACTGGGGCGCGCGATCACCGCGCGGGCGATCGAGACCCGCTGCTGCTGACCGCCGGACAGCGTCGCGGGTAGGGCGTCGAGATGGTCTTTCAATCCCACCCAGGAGAGCAGCTCGGTCACATGCTTCTTGATCTCGGCTTCGCGGACGCCGGCGATGCGCAAGGGCAGCGCCACGTTGTCGAAGGTCGAGAGATGCTCGATCAGCCGGAAGTCCTGGAACACGACGCCGATCCGGCGACGCAGCGCCGGCATCTCGGCACGGTTCAAGCTGGCGACGTCGCGGCCGAACAGCGAGACCATGCCGCGCGTCGGCCGCAGGCCGAGATACATCACTTTCAGCATAGAGGATTTCCCGGCGCCGCTGCGGCCCACCAGGAAATGGAAGGAGCCGGGGGCCAGGGTGAAGGTCACGTCGTGTAGAATCGGCGGGCCGGCGCTGTATTGCACCGCGACCCCATCGAACAGAATCACGGTCGTCCGTCCCGTGTGGGCCTGTGGAAAACGAGGCTACCCTAAGGTAGCTCTGGCAAAATGGCACAGGCCGTTTCGGCTCGTCCAGTCTTGCCTATTTCCCGCGCGCGTCGCCCAATTCCTTGGGCGAGTCGCGCGGCTTTTGGCGCGGTCCTTACCTTGCAGGAGCCAGATCGAGGTCCTATAACGGCCTGTCATCGTAAAATCATGCGAGTCGAGTCGTGATCGTCAGTTGTCCCGCCTGCGCGACCCGCTTCTCGTTGGATGCCTCGCTGCTGGGACCGAACGGGCGCAACGTGCGCTGCGCGAAGTGCGGGCATCGCTGGAAGCAGGAACCGCCGGCCCCGATCGAGCCCTTACCGCCGGTCGAGCTGGAGGCGCCCGCCGACGAACCGCCGGCCGGTATGGCGCCTGGCCTCGCCGCCTTGCTCAGCGGACGCGAGCAGCAGCAGAGACCGGCGTCGCAGGTGGTCATTCCACCGAAGCTCAAGCCCGCGCGTCCGAAGCGCAAGATCGGGCTCTGGCCCTGGATCCTCCTGCTGGGCATTCTCTGCGGCCTCGCGGTCGCGGCCTATTTCTTCCAGGGTCCGATCGCGCGCATGTTCCCCGCCGTGCAGTCGATCTACGACCTGTTCGGCGCGGGGGAGAGCGATGCCGCGCGGGTGCTGCAGATCGGCAACATCAAATCCGAACAGCGCTCGGGCCTCACCGCCATTCGCGGCGATATCTTCAATCCCACGGATTATCCGCACGCGGTGCCGCCGCTGATGGTGACCGCGCTCGACAAGGACAAGAGCCCGATCGGTGGCGGCTTCCGGTTTCGCACGCAGGAATCCCAGATTGCACCGGGTGAGACGATTACCTTTCGCGTTCTTTACGATAATCCGCCGCCCGGCATGACGGGGCTCATCGTCACTTTCGGCCGTCTGCAGCCGAAGTAAAGCGCTGCCCCAATAAGGCCACAATCTGCCGCGCATGACTCGCCAACATGGCCCGTGGAACCACACGAGCTTGTGCGCGTTTACGGTCGCGCTCACCAAATTTTAACGGCTCAAGACTACTCTTCCGGCGTGTATCGGAGTCGACGCGAGTCGCACCAGATAAGGCCAACTTCAAGCGGTTACGGATTTGTTTACCTTAACGACTCGGTGCAAAGGCGGCGAAGCTCCTGAATGGCAAAGAGAGTGAAGACACAGTGATGAAATTTGGTGGTGGTCAGACCCTGACCGGTGGACGGTCCGCGATGGCTTCTATCCTGGTGGCCGAAGACGATCAGGCGGTCCGCGATTTTGTGTCGCGGGCGCTCGCGTACTACGGCCACAGCGTCACCTCGGTGCCGGATGGCAGCGCCGCACTGGCGGCGCTGGCAGAGCGCCGTTTCGATCTCATGCTGACCGACATCGTGATGCCCGGTCTCGACGGCGTCGCGCTGGCCGCCCAGGCCACCAAGCGGGACCCGGCGATGCCGGTGCTGATGATGACCGGCTTCGCCAGCGAAGGTCAGCGTGCGCAGACCACCGCCGGCCCGGTCGAGCGCGTCATCTCGAAGCCGTTTTCTCTGAAGGAAATCTGCGCCGCGGTCGAAGATGCGCTCGCCACCCGACGCGGCAAGGTGCATTGACGCTTCAGACAAGTCTCTTCTGACAGAGACGCCGCGGACTGGATCAGTCCGCGGCGTTTTTCTTTGCAGCTGTGATGTGAAAACGAGCGCTCTGGCAGAAGAGCCCTGCCACCGTTCCCCCTGGAAACTCAGAACTGCTTCAGCAGCCGGTCCAGGTAGTCGCGCTCGTCGCGCGGTCTCGCGGGGTCGTTGCGGCGGTCGCGCAGTTCTTCGAAGATCTGGCGGGCGCGTTCCATTTCGGACTGGTCGGGGACCTTGACGCCGGTCGTGTTGACCGAGTTGCCCCCGGCGCTGTCCTCGCGCGGCGTGGTGCGGCCGAACGGATCCATCGGGTCGCGCTGGCCCGGGCCGCGGTTCATGCCGGCCTGCATCTGCTGCTGCATCTGCTGCATGGACTGCTGCATCTGGCTCAAGGCCTGGTTCTGCGCATCGCCGGCGCCCTCGAAGTCACCCTTCTTCAGCGCATCGACCGCGCGGCGCATCGACTGCTCGGCCTGGCCCATCGACTGCGGCATGTCGCCACCGGTCATGTTGCCGAAATCGCGCATCAGCTTGCCGAAATCCTGGCGCAGGCCTTCCTGCTGGCCGGCCTGGGGCTGACCGTTCATCTGCTGGCCGTCGCCCTGCTGCTGACCGCGCTGCAGGCGGAAGCTGTCCTGGAGCAGCTTGTCCTGCTGCTGCTGCATGCGCATCAGATCGTTCATCATCTTCTGCGCCTGGTTGCCCTGCTGGCCCATCGGCATCGGAATGCCGGCCTGCAGGTTCTCCAACATCTGCTGGAGACGATCGAGCATTTGCTTGGCCGATTCACGCGAGCCGCTCTGGGCCATCTTCCGCGCGTCGTTCAGCATCTGGTTGAGATCCTGCTGCGAGAGCTTCAACCCGTTGGGCGAGAGGCGCTGCATCTGCATGCCGTTCTTCATCGCCTCCTGGAGCTGCTGGCGCATGTTCTCCAGATACTTGTTCATCGCCTCCTGCACCTGGTTCATCAGGCGCTCGATCTCTTCCTGGCTGGCGCCGTTGTTGAGCGCGTCCTCGAGCTGGCGCTGCAATTCGCGGAGGTCGCGCATGGCCATCGAGACGCCGCCATCCTCCAGCGCCAGGGCGGTGTCCCAAAGCTGCTCTTCGAGCTTCGTGACATCGTCCTTGGAGAGCGAGTCCGCGGAGAGGCGCCGCCAGGCGAGATTCAGCGACAGGAAGACCGCGACATTGCCGTCATAGGCATCGGGCTGCGCATTGAGGCCGCGCAAAGCTTCAGCAACCGAATCCTTCTGCTCCGGATCGCGCGCCAGCTTCTTGCGCTGCTCGATGATGGCGCGGGCGACCGGGTGATAGAACTTGCGCTCCGGGAGCTTCATCGTGATCGGGGCCGAAGCGCCGATCTGCCCGACGGCGTCGCGCGCCACCAGCCGGATCTCGACGTCGAGGCCGGACCAGGGATGCGCGGTCAGGTCCTGATAGGAATAGGCCTTCATCTCCTTGGCATCGAGCTGCGGGATCGGCAGGTTGAGCTCGAGGCTCTCCTTCTCAGCGCCTTCCTTGGCGAGCTGGATCACCGCCTTCACGCTGTGGACGCCGTAATCGTCCTTGGCGGTGTAGTCGAGCCGCAACACGCCGCGATCGGTGGCGCTGGGATTGGTGGCGAAGGCGACGCTGGGCGGCTGATCGGGCACCACCTTGATCGGCCAGTGGGCGAGGGTGTCGCCGTCGGCCTCGATCGCGATCTCGTCGCCGGACTGGATCTTGCCTTCGATTCGCTGGGTGATCTGATCCAGCATCTCGAAATCCTTGCTCTCACCATTGGTGCGCAGCGTCGCTTTGGCGCCGATGCCCTCGGCCTGGGCCAGGATCTTGCTGCCAGCCGGAACGGTGAGCGGCGTCGCCTCGCCGTTCTCGAGCTGCACGGTGCTGGAGAGGCTGATCGGCGCCATGCGGGTGTATTCGGGCGGGGTCAGCCAGGCCTCGACCTTGCTGGTCTCGGACTGGGCAAAAGCGGAGAAGTTGGGTTGGGTCGCCTGAATGAGGCGCTTCTGCCAATTGTCGCCGGCGACGAAGATGCTGATCACCACCGCCAGAAGCACCACCGCGCGCAAGCCGTAGGGGTCCTTGGCCGCGACGGTGCCGCGCGGCAGCCCCAAGAACGGCACGCCGATCGAGGCGATCAGGCGCCGGCGATAGCTTTTCCACAGGCTCACCGAATCCGCATCGATCAGGTTCGAGGCCTGGGCATCGGTCAGGTGGGTGATCGGACGGTGGGTGAAGCCGCTGTCGCTCTCGACCCGGCGCACCGCCTCGCCGCTCTCCGGCAGCCGGAAGCGGCGGAAGCCGTACCAGAGCGCCGCCAGGAAGCCCAAACCACAGAGGATGAGGAGGATAAGCTGCGGCCAAGGCGGGAGCAGGCGCGGCAGGCCGAAGAGGGCGATCGCAATGCAGGCGCCGGCCACCAAAGCCGCCGGCAGCAGGGCGGGCAAGACGCGCTCGAGGAGCAGCCAGCACCAGGCCGCGCCAATATAGGCTCGAATCCGCAAGGGCAGGCCGTCGCCGCGTGCCTCCGGCCCAATCTTGCGATCACGCCCGAGTGCCTTGCGATTTTGCTCGAGAACTGAGCGCCGCTGCCCTTCCTGCAAGGGCGTTCCTCCTGCCCGGTTCGCCTACGTCTCTATATGGGGTGACTTTACCCTATAACCACGCCGGAACAACATCCTGGCCGATCAAAGTGTCATAAGTTGGGCGCGGGCGGACCACCGCGAAATCCCCGCCTTTAACCATGACTTCCGGAGCGAGCAGCCGGGTGTTGTAGGTAGAAGCCATGACGGCGCCATAAGCTCCCGCCGTGCAGAAGGCGACGAGATCGCCGGGCGAAACCGGCGCCATCGGCCGCTGCTCGGCGAAGAGATCGCCGCTCTCGCAGATCGGGCCGACGATATCCATCCGCTCGACCGACGCGTCGCTTTCGGGCGCCTTGACTGGCAGGATCTCGTGATAGGCGTCGTAGAGCGCCGGGCGGATCAGGTCGTTCATCGCCGCATCGACGATCACGAATTTGCGACTGACGCCGGCCTTCACATTGATCACCCGAGCCAGCAGGAGACCCGCATCGCCGACGATGCTGCGACCGGGCTCGATCTCGAGCTGGACCCCGAGATTGCCGACGGTCTCCATGACGGCGGTCGTGTAGTCGTCGATCGCGATGGTCTGCTCGCCGCGATAGGAGACGCCGACGCCGCCGCCGAGGTCGATGCGGTTGACCTTCAGCCCGGCGCCGCGCAGCTGGCGCGTGAGATCGGCGAGCTTGCCGAAAGCCGAGCGATAGGGCGCGATATCCAGCAGCTGCGAACCGATATGGCAGGCAAGCCCGATGATCTCGATGCCAGGCAGCTTCGCCGCCTCGACATAGATCTCCGGCGCGTGGGCGATGTCGATGCCGAACTTGTTCTCCGACTTGCCGGTCGAGATCTTGGCATGGGTCTTGGCATCGACGTCGGGATTGATGCGCAGGACCGTGGGTGCCTTCTTGCCGAGGCTCACCGCGGTCTCATTCAAGGTGAGCAGTTCGCCGCGGGATTCGACATTGAACTGATGGATGCCGGCTTGGAGTGCCGCCACCATTTCGTCCCGTGTCTTCCCGACCCCGGCGAAGACGATGTCCTTGGCGGCGATGCCGGCCTTGAGGGCGCGGTGCATTTCTCCGACGGAGACCACGTCGGCGCCGGCGCCGAGCTTGCCTAGGGTGGCGATCACGCCCTGATTGGAATTGGCCTTGACCGAATAGTAGATGCGCGCGTTCAAGCCCGAGAGGCTCTTCGCATAGCGCTCATAGCGCTCGGTGAGCGCGGCGGTGGAATAGATGTAGCAGGGCGTACCGACTTCCTCGGCGATGCGGCGCAGCGGAACGTCTTCGGCGTAAAGCTCGCCGTCCTTGTGATGAAACGGATTCATGATCTCAACTGCTGAAGACGCCGGTCTGGGGGTCGGAGTTTGACGGATAGCTGCGCGGATAGTCGTCCGTCTGCCCCTTGGGCAGGGTCGGATCGCCTTTCTTGCCGCAGGCGACCAGCGATGTGGCCACGGCCAGCGCGAGCAGGAGTGCTACGAAGCTGTGCAGTTTCATAGGAAGCGCTCCCGCGCGGCAGCGACGGCCTTGCGCACATTCTCCGGCGCGGTGCCGCCGAAGCTGGTGCGGCTGGCCGCGGAGTGTTCGGGGGTGAGGACGGTGAACAAGTCCTCGGTGATCTTCGGCTCGACTGACTGCATATCGGCCAGCGACAGCCTCTCCAGCGGCAGGTTCTTGCTCTCCGCGAGGCGCACCAGCTCGCCGGTCGTGTGGTGGGCGCTGCGGAACGGCACGCCGAGCTTCCGCACCAGCCAGTCGGCGAGGTCGGTCGCGGTGATGAAGCCGCCCGCGGTCGCGGCCTTCATGCGCTCCGGATTGGCCTTCATGTCGCGGACCATGCCGGCGGTGGCCGCGAGCCCGAGGCGGATCGTGTCGGTCGCGGCGAAGGTCGGCGCCTTGTCGTCCTGCATGTCCTTGCCGTAGGTGAGCGGCAGGCCCTTCATCACGATCAGGAGCTGGGTCAACATCCCGATCACATGGCCGGCCTTGGCGCGCACCAGCTCCGCCGCGTCCGGATTGCGCTTCTGCGGCATGATCGAGGAGCCGGTGGTGAACGCGTCGCTCAAGGCGACGAAGCGGAAACTGTCGCTGGTCCAGAGCACCATCTCCTCGGCGAAGCGCGAGAGGTGGATGGCGATGATCGACAGCGCCGAGAGATATTCCAGCGCGAAGTCGCGGTCGGAGACGGAATCCAGCGAGTTCGCCGTCGGCCGGTCGAAGCCCAGGGCCTTCGCCGTCTGATGCCGGTCGATCGGGAACGAGGTGCCGCAGAGTGCCGCGGCCCCGAGCGGGGATTCATTCATCCGCTTCCTGGCATCGGCCAGGCGCGAGGCGTCGCGGCCGAACATCTCGACATAGGCGAGGAGGTGATGGCCGAAGGTCGTCGGCTGTGCCGGCTGCAGATGGGTGAAGCCCGGCATCAGGGTTGCCGCATGCTCTTCCGCGCGCTCGACCAGCGCCGTGATCAGGTCTTTGAGATCAAGCGTCAGCTCGTCGCAGGCACGGCGCACCCACAGGCGGAAATCGACCGCCACCTGGTCATTCCGGGAACGCGCGGTGTGCAGTCGCCCGGCGGCATCGCCGATCAGTGCCTTCAGCCGCACCTCGATATTGGTGTGGATGTCCTCGAGCGCCGCGTCGAACTTGAAGGTCCCGCCCTCGATCTCGGCGCGGATGGTCTCCAGCCCCTCGGCGATGGCGGCGCCGTCTTCCTTGGCGATGATGCCGCGGTCCGCCAGCATGGCGGCATGGGCCAGGGAGCCGGCAATATCCTCGCGATAAAGCCTTTTATCCACATCGATCGACGCGTTAATCTCCTGCATCACGGCCGAGGGGCCGGCGGCGAAACGCCCGCCCCACATGCGGGTTACCGCTTCGTCGACGCCTGTGGCGGCCGGTTTTTTAGGATTTTGTTGCGTCATGGTCCCGATTTTAACTCGTCTTGCCCTAGGGCGCTTTATCCGCCTTTCCGCCTTCGTCGCCATCGCCTTCTGCGGGGCGACGGCCGGCGCGGCGGAACCGCCCAAATTTGCCGGAATCTCCGGCGACTTTAGCCCGATCGACCCGCCGGAGCAAATATCGGCGCCCGCTTTCCAGGACAAACTGGGCCAACCGGTGAACCTCGATTCCTTCAAAGGCAAGGTCGTGGTGCTGAACTTCTGGGCCACCTGGTGCCCGCCCTGCATCGCCGAGATGCCGGCCCTGGACCATCTGCAGGCCGAGTTGGGCGGCAAGGACTTTGCCGTGGTTGCGGTCTCGACCGACCGCGAGGGCATCAAGAAGTCGGCGCCGTTCTATCGCCGCGCCGGGATCAAGAATCTCGCCCTCTACAACGACACCCGCGGCAACTTGCTCGACACCTTCAAGGTGAAGAGCCTGCCGATCACCTTGCTGATCGACCGCGACGGAAAAGTGATCGGCCGCATGGAAGGCGCCGCGCAATGGGATTCGTCGCAGGCCAAGGCGCTGATCGCGCATTACCTCAAGGGCAATGCTTCGTGACGCGTATCCGCGTCCTGGTTCCCGCAGTCATCGTGATCCTGCTGGCGCTCTGCGGCGGCGGTTATTGGTATTGGCAGGCGTCTTCGCCGCCGGCGCCGAGCGGGCTTGCCGCGAGCACGCTGCCCGAAGGCTTCAAGCCGGTGGATCCGCCGATGCAGATGGGCGGCTTCGCCTTCCAGGACGTGGACGGCAATACTGTTCGGCTGTCGAATTTCAAGGGTCGGCCCATCATCCTCAACATCTGGGCGAAATGGTGCGCGCCTTGCCTCGCGGAGATGCCGAAGCTCAACCAGCTCCAGGCCGAGGCCGCGCCCGGCACGCTGGTGGTCGCGGCGGTCGCGGTGGACGAGCCCGACCCCGCGAAAGTGCGGAATTTCCTGGCGAACCGGCGCTGGGATGCGCTGAAGCCCTATCTCGACCCGAAGAACGTCTTCGCGAAAGCCCTCGACATCAAGTCGATCCCGGTCTCGCTGCTGATCGACAAGAACGGCTTTGCGCTGGTGCGCGTCGATGCGCCGGTCGATTGGTACAGCGACGATGCGATCCGCCTGCTGAAGCAGACGATCCTGTAGGCGCGGCTGCCTGAAACAACCCAAAGGACTCTTGTGACCATCCTCTTCGAATGCGGGATCGTGCTGTTTCTGATCCTGCTCAATGCCTTCTTCGCCATGTCGGAGCTCGCCATCGTCTCCTCGCGCCGGCCGCGGCTGCAGAAGCTCGCCGAGCGCGGGCATCGCGGCGCGGCACTGGCGCTCAAGCTCTCCGAGGATCCGACCCAGTTCCTTTCGGCGGTGCAGATCGGCATCACGCTGATCGGCATCGTCGCCGGCGCCTATTCCGGCGCGACCCTGGCCGAGCCCTTCGCCGCATACTTGCGCGAGACATTTCCGTTCCTCGGCGCCATGGCGGATGACGCCGCCTTGGTGATCGTAGTCTCGATCATCACCTATCTCTCGCTGGTGGTGGGCGAGCTGGTTCCGAAGCGCCTGGCCATGAACCATGCCGAGGGTATCGCGGTCGTGGTCAGTCGGCCGATCGCGCTGCTGGCGCGGATCGGCACGCCGCTGGTCTGGCTGCTGCAGCGCTCGACCGAGCTGCTCGTGCGTCTGCTGGGCGGCGACAAGGAACGCGAGGGGGTCACGCATGAGGAGGTGAAGACCCTGATTGCCGAGGGCGCCGAGCAGGGCGGGATCGAGCCGGCGGAGCGCCACATGCTGGAAGGCGTGTTTGCGCTCGGCGATCTTTCGGTCCGCGCGATCATGACCCCGCGGCCCGACGTCGAATGGCTGTCGAAGCACGATGCTCGCGAGGAAATCCTGCAGACGCTCTCCACCGCGAAGCATTCACGCCTCCTGCTGTGCGGCGACGAGATGGACGACATCATCGGCATGGTTCGGATGCGCGATCTCATGAACCAGCTCGCGGCGGGTCAGGCGATCGATCTCGAAGCCGCCTGCAGCCAGGTGCTGACCATTCATGAATCGACGACCGCGCTCCGCCTGCTGGAGCTCTTCCGCAACGCGCCTTCGCATCTCGCGGTGGTGCTCGACGAGTACGGCTCGATCGAAGGCGTGGTGACGCCGAGCGACGTGCTCTCGGCGGTGACCGGGCAGCTCCTGGAATCGAGCGACGAAGCGACCAACGTCGTCAGGCGCGAGGACGGATCCTGGCTGGTGGACGGCCGCGTGCGCGTGGTCGATGCCGAACGTGCGGTCGGCGCCTATGATTGGTCGGGCAAGAGCTACACCACGGTTGCGGGACTGGTGCTCGACCGCCTCGGCCACGTGCCGAAGGCCGGCGAGAAGGTCGCCGTCGGTGCGTTCACCCTGGAAGTCGTGGACATGGATGGCCGCCGGATCGACAAGCTGCTGATCTCCCGGGCGCCGGACGCATAGTCATGCCCATGCATGACGACTTTGGTTCTCAGTGCGAATGCCGGTGGTGCAGGTCGGGATAGTGCGGGTGGCGGTGGATCAGCCGCGCATGCCGGTGCTTGTGCACATGGGGTTCCGGCGCCGCGCCCGGAGCATGGGCATGCTGGTGATGCGCGTCATGCACGTGCACGTGTTCGTGCTCCAGCGGCTCGTGCTGGTGTACATGCAGGTGCCGTTCGGTGAGGTGGAGCCAGAGGCCGATTGCCATCAGCAGTCCGCCCGCCACGAAGGCCACGCTGATAGGCTCGCCGAGGAGAAGGATCGCGACGCCGGCGCCGATGAAGGGCGCCAGCGCGTAGTAGGCGCCGGTCCGCGCGGTGCCGAGATGCCGCAGCGCCAGCACGAATAACGTCAGCGACACGCCGTAGCTGAAGAAACCGAGCAGGCCGGCACCCGTGAACGCGGCGATGCCGGGCAGCGGCGCGCCCAAGGACAAGGCGATCGTGACATTGACGATGCCGGCCGCGAGGCCCTTCACCATGGCGATCTGCATCGGATCGGCGGCCGAGACCTTGCGGGTGAGATTGTTGTCGACCGCCCAGGCGAGACAGGCGCCGGCGATCAGCACCGGACCCCAACCGATTCCGATCGCCGCATCCTTTGGCCAGGAAAGCACGAGTGCGCCGACGACGATCGCAGCGGCGCCGACCAGGAGGCGACGATCCACATTCTCCCGGAAGACGATCCAGGCGATGCCGAGGGTCAGCACACTTTCGAGATTGAGCAGCAGCGAGGCCTCGGCGGCCGCGCTTTGGACCAGGCCGAAGACCAGCAGCACCGGCCCGACCACGCCGCCCGAAAGCACCGCGGCGGCGAACCAGGGCAGGTCCCGCCGGCTCAAGCCCGCTTCGTTGGAGCGCCGGAACAGGCGCACCAGGGCGAGGCCGAGCCCGGAGCCGAGATAGAGCAGCCCGGCCAGGAGCCAGGGCGAAACCTCGCCCAACAGCAGCTTCGCCAAAGGGGCGCTGACGCCGAACAGGGCGGCCGAGAGCAGGGCATAGAGGATGCCGGTCATGGGCCGAGCTTAAGCATTTTTCGCATCCTTTGATATGGATCATCGTGCCGGCTCCGCTCCAGGCCTATGCAGAACGACGCCCATGAGTCTCGAGGCCTGCTTTGGACCACACCAGCCATCATCCGCTCATCCTGATCGTCGATGACGAGCTGCTCATCCGCGAGAGCCTGGCTGACGCCTTGAGCGACAGCGGCTACGAGACCATCACCGCCGCCGCCGGCGAGGAGGCCTTGGAGCTCTACGAGACGCACGACGTCGATGCGATCGTGACCGACATGTTCATGGGCGGCTCGGACGGCCTGGTGCTCATCCATGCGCTCCGAACCCGCGGCGATGCCGTGCCGATTATCGTCATGTCCGGCGGCCAACCCGAGCTCGCCAGGACGCTCGGCGCCGATGCGACACTCGCCAAGCCGTTCGGCCCGCGCACCCTCATGCAGCTGCTGGACCGGCTGCTCGACCGCGCGGCGACACCGGCCTGAAGTCCCCAGCGGCCCGGGATCCGGGCCGACTCGCTTGAACAATGCCGACGTGGCTGCTCTATAGTCCTGCGCCACTCGGGTTCAGAATCGCGGCATGAACGCATCGACGTTGGGACGGACCGTTCTCAAGGCGCATCGCGGTGCGCTGGCGCTTCTGATCGCCAGCGCGGTCGGGGCCATCGCAGCATTGCTGTCGTCGCTCGCGACCGGTCACGGCATCATGAACATGCTTACCGGCATCATGGCCGTCGCCTTGATCGCACTCTGCCTCGAGCGATTGCTGCTCCAGCCCGGCCGCGCGAGCCGGATGGTCTGGACAGCGGGTGCGATCCTGCTGGCCGCCGCGGCATTTCACAAATTCACCGCGCCTGCGGCTCCGCAGTCCGACGGCGTAAGCGTGCGTGCAATCGACGTCTTGGAGTTGATCGCGCTCCAGGTCGCGTTCATCGCAGTGCTGGCGATCCTGTTCGTCCTACGCGCGGCGCGACTCAACCATGGGCGGGATCAATCCAAGCTCGGTGATCTTGCGCGCTTCCTTTTCGTCTATGCTGGCTATTTCGACCGGCTGCGCTATCCCGACTTCAAGCGGCGGATGCATCTGCCTTTCGCGCGGCAGCTCATCTTCGTCGTCCACTTCCTGCGCTGGCTGCCGGATCTTTCGCCGCATGTGCGACGCTTGACCGGGCGCTCCACGCTCCGCCAGGCGATCGACATCGTGACGCTCCATTTTCGCCACGACCTCGATGCCCAGGCCTATTACATGTTCGAGCTGTACCGGCCGGAGCGCAGCGCCACGGCGGCAGGCTATCTCACACGGTTCGAGACCAAGAACGGGTTGTTCTATCGGCTGAACCGGCTGTTTCAGCGCCGGCGTCCCGACGGACGCAGCTGGCTCGGCGACAAGATCCGCTTCGCCGAGCTCTGCGCCGAGCTCGGTATCCGTTGCGTCCCCGTCCTCGCGCGGATCGAAGCGGGCGAAGTGCGCTGGATGGAAGGCGTGGACCGGCGCCTGCCGCAGGATTTCTTCGTGAAGCGCCGAATCGGCAAGGGTGCCTTAGGCGCCGGGCTCTACCGCCATCTGCCGGACGGCCGGCATCGGACGCCGTCAGGCATGGAGCTGCCGACCGAGACACTCCTTGCGGACCTCGCTGAACGCTCGAGCCAGATGAAGCGGCCGCGCGGGGCAGGCGAGGGAGCGCTTCTCCCGGCACAAGAGCGGGCGGCAAACAAGGGCGCGCTGCTGATCCAGCCACGGCTGCGCAATCATCCGGAGATCGCCGATCTCGCGGAGGAATCGCTGATGGTGATGCGCGTGATCACCTGCCTGGATCAGGATCAAGGCGTCATCGCCGCCTATGCGATGCTGCGGATCCTGGGCGTGCTGGAGCCGCGCTGGCAGACCAAGGTCGAGTTCGCGGCTCCGGTCGATCTCGCATCCGGCCGGCTCGGTGTGATGACCGGCGACAAGGGCGAGATGGCGACCCGCTGCTTCGAGCAGCATCCGATCCTGCCCGGCGTCGCCGTCGCCGGCCGCGTGATCCCGCATTTCAAGGCGATGCTGGCGGAAGCCATGGCGGCGCACCACGCCTACGGCGACCGGTTCCTCGTCGGCTGGGATATCGCGATCACCCCTGACGGGCCGCTGATCGTCGAAGGCAATGCGCATCCCGACCTTGAATTTCCGCAGCGCGTCCATGCACGCCCGATCAGCGAGAGCCCGATGGGGCCGAGCCTCTATCGCCACCTGATGCGGCTCGAGCGCAGCGAACCGCTCTTCGCATTGACGCGGAGGTTCTAGGCCGCGCGGGCGCGGGGCGGGATTGGAGTCCGGGCTGCCTCGGCGCGTTTCACCGCCGGCTGCTTCTGCGAGCAGGCGATGAAGCGGCCGAGCGCCAGACCCACCGGCAGTTGCAGCAGCAGCCAGATCGTCGTGATGACGCCGAGCATGTGATGGTCCGTTTCGGTTGTGGCCTCTGCAGGGCCCTTCCTGAACTGACTCATCACGGCGCCTTGGGTTCCCGAAATTGTGTTCGCATTGCGGCAGATTCACGGCACACTGGGAATTGCCACACTCCGCCTGGTTATTCAGGCAGGGCGCGCCGCTTTATCCGCTGCAGCCTGCCCATGCCCGCCTGCTGATCCGTGCGCGCGAGGAGATCGAGCGAGCGCGCAATCGCGGCCGTGCTGCCGGCGATCAGCTCATTATGCTCGACATTGCGCGCCCTGCGCATTTGCTGCGTATCGCGCTGCCGATCGGGACCTTTCTTGAAACGGCGTCGTCTCAGCTGCCCAAAGCCCATGGCGCGCTCCGTTGTATTTCGAACGGGAGCGCTGGACACCCTGAGGGGCCGAGCCGCTGACTCTCAGCCGCCGGCATGTCCAGGCGAGCGCGCCGGCGATCGAAGTCAGCCCGCCGGACCCGCGAACGTTCCGCTGCGATTCGGCTTTACTTGCGGCGTGCGTCCTTGCCTGACTTAAGGTCTTCCGCTGTGCGCTCGGTCTTGGAGCCCTCGGCGAAGCCCGTCTCGTTGCCGGCAGCACCTCGTCCGCCGGACGCGGCATCCAGCTCCTGCTCAGCCTGAGCCCAATGCTGGGCGTCCTTCCCTTCCGGCTTGCCCTCGCCCTCCCAGATGCGGAGCGCGCGCTTGCGGATTTCCTCTTCGCGGTTCCAGTCCATAACAGCTCCTCCTTATACGATGTCTTGGTGCGAGCGGCGGGAGGGCGCGTCCTCGGACGCGCCGCTCCTCCCCACCGTTTGCGGCTAGGCCGCCTGGCTGACGGGTTCGCCGTGCTCCAGCTCGGTACCCTTGAACGAGCGGGTCTGCGGGGTCGGCAGCCCGGACTTGAACTCCTGCATCAGCTCCTGCTTGCGAGCCATCAGCTGCTCGCCCAGGGCATCCATGTCGAGCCCGGCTTCCTTCGCCTCGGCGAACAGGCCTTCGGCGCGTTTCTCTTCTTCCTTGACGTGGTGCTTGATCATCTCCGAGAGCACCTTGACCTTGGCGTCGTAGAAATCATCGTCCGGGCCGCCGGCGAGAATCTCCGCGATCAGCACTTTCGCGGAATCATGCTCGACATAGGCCTCCTGCACGAGGTTGGCGTCCTCCACCTTGCCGGTGCAGGACGGATAGAAGATTTCCTCCTCGATCATGGTATGGATCATCAGCTCCATGCAGATCTGCTCGGCGATCTTCTGCTTCGCGCCGCGCGCGGATTCGAACTTCTCGAACAGCTCCTCGACCTTGCGGTGGTCGGCCTTCAAGAGGGCGACCGCATCCATTTCCTTGTTGCTTGCCATCTATTTTCTCCCGGTTTAGGCGCGATGCGCCCGGCGTCAACCAACCGCGACCCGCTGGTGCGGTTCCAGCGCGAGGCTTCCGGTTTTCGCACGGGAAACTCGGTGGTGCGGAACGGAAGCGAGGGAACGCGGTTGGCGGGTGATGAAACAAAGATCCACCGCAGCACCGAAGCCCAGTCGCCCTCCTGCGGTGGAAGAGAACTACAACTGCGAGGATTGCGTGGAGACCGCCTCGGTCGACTCTTTTCCGGCCAGCGATCCGCCCGGCCGGATCTGCACCAAGGCCGCCGTCGACGCCGAGCAGGACGGCACGCCGGACAAACGGCCGCGCTGAGGGCGCGTCCGTCCGTCCGGCGGTGGGAACTCAGAGCGCCTTGCCGAGCGCCTTCGCAACGTCTTCGGCCATCGGGCCGGCCTTCTTTACCGCGGCCAGAAGCGCATCTTCGGAGACGCCGAAGCGTTTCGCCCAGTCGCGGACTTCATAACTTTCGCCGGTGTTGATCCGGTCGCGGTCCGGGCGGCCGGTCTTGGTTTTGTCGTCAGCCATTGTGCTTTGCTCCTTCTTGGCAATGGCAAGTTCATGGACGATCGTGTCGCGACCGGCGACATGAGCCGCCTGCAGCGCTTCGAACGTTTGCAGAAGCTGGCGCGCCGTCCGGGTGTCGTGTCCGTCGGCTTGCAGCGCCGCGACGATGCCGCGCTGCTTCGCGATTTCGGCCTCGCCGGTTCGGATATGTGCATCGGCTTGGCGGAGTTCGCGCGCCAATTGCTTCCGGTCCATGCCCGATGAACCCCGGAAAGCCGGAATGGTGCCGACCCTGCGCGATTTAGGGCAGCAGTGGCGGCTATTGACCGGCGAGCGGCCGCATGGCCCTGGCCAGGCGGTCCAGCGATTCGACAGTCTCGTCCGGTGCCAGAATGGAATCCCGCGCTTGCGAGGCGAACCGATCAGCCGCTTCTGCGACGGTTTCCGTGCGGACGGCTTGTCGCCGGTCCTCGATGCGCTTCCGGATTTGATGCTGGTGGAGGCCGAACTCGTCCTGAATATCCCGCTCAAGCATCCGGAGAAAGCGGGTCATGGCGATCAGGCTCTGCTCCATGATGAGCAGCCGCGCCTGCAGCTCGTCGGCGGGATTGCGATCGGCCAGGAACTGCATGACCTTTCGCCGCTGCTGCGCGATCCGCGCTTCCTGTTCGCGCACGATACCGCGACTGACCTCGATCCGCCTCGTCGTGTATTCCATGACCGCCCCGTTCCGCATCTTCGCGGATTGACCGCTTCGTCAATTCGGCGCCCTGCCGTGGGGTCCGTCAAGCGCGTGTGATGCTGAGCGGGCACGACGCCGGTCTATTCGGGCGCGATCCGATAGCGAGGCGGACCTATTCCGACACAGTGCGGCGATGTCGGAGCGGGCGGTTGCCGACGCTAGCGGTCGGCCAGTTTCCGCATCGCCTTTGCGATCGTTTCGAATGGCGTGCGCGGCTCTTCCGGAGCGGGGATCGCGGCCGTCGCAGCTTCGCTGCTTTCCGTGCTCGCAGCGGCATTCATCGCGGTCTTGATGCGTTTTTGCGCCTGCACCTTCTGAAGGCTCAGATCGTCCGTGAGATCCCGTTCCAGAGCTTTCAGGAAGCGCACCATACAGATCAGGCTCTGCTCCATGATGAGCAGCCGTGCCTGCAACGTGTCGGCGGGATGACGATCGGCGATCGCCTGCCGAAGCTTCTCGCGCTGGCGCGAGACACGCTTCTCCTGCGCCCGGACGATGCCGCGACTGACCTCCACCTTCTTCGTGGTGTATTCCATGGGACGCTCCTGTCCCCGCGATGCGCAGATCGGCCTTCGGGCTCAACGCGAGAATGCGCCGGTCGCTCCGTCGAGTCCGGCCGCGGCCGCAAAGCCAGTATAGCGCCGATTCAATGCCGGCGGCGATGAAGGCGTTGATATGACCGAGGAATCAACTATCCATTGCGGCAGCGCTCCACAGCACAGGCTCAGCGGGTGCGCTGGCGACGACCGCAACCAGGATCATCCGCGCGCGGGTGGCGGAAGGGCGGGGAAAGGCGCTTGTGCGCCACTTAACAATCTGATTTTATTGCCGAAAGTGGCGCTATCGCCAGGCGCCAGGGGAAAGCCGGCTTCGCTTCCAACTCCCCGGGCAGGCCGCTATGCTGCCCGCCGAATCATGCGCCTGTACCAGGGAAATGTTTGTGAAAAGAACACTGCCGCTGCCGAATCCCTCCATTGTCATTGAGGTCATGCTGGCCGTGGTTCTCGGAACCAGCGTGCTGACGGCAACGGTCCTGTGGAGCGCCGCCACCACCGACAACTGGTATCTGGATCACATCAACGCCTTCATCGCCGGGCTGATGGCGCTGCTGGCGGGGCATCGCCTCTATCTCGGCGTGGAGTCCCGGCGCGCGCGAACGGCCTGGATCGCGATCCTGTTGTTGTTCCTGGCCGTGGCGGTGGTCTCGCCCTTCGAAGGCACGATGGACCGGATCGAGGAGATGCTGGGGATCGAGGACCTGGACGATCTCTGCCTGTGGTTCGTGCTGCCTTGCGCGCTGCTGATTGCCATGCGTTCGGAACGCGTCGCCGGTTTGCCGTTCCAGCTCCTGGTGGGCGGCTTCGTCGCGCAGACCATCTCGACGGCGCTCGACCTCTTCGACGACAACCTGGTGCCGATCGGACATATCAGCATCGCCGAGCTGGTGGATTTCTCGGAGTTCGTCTTCCTGCAGCTCTACTTCGTGGGGCTGACGCTGACGATGGCGGGCCTCTATCTGCAGCAGGGGCCGAACGGTAAGCCCGGGACGCAGAAGCCCTGGAAGGTGCGCTGGGCGTCGACCCGGCTGGGTTATCTGCGCTGGCGCCTGACGCATTGGCGCGGCAAGTATGGCGAGTTCTACAGCCACAACATCGAGAGCCAGCTGAAACGCGGCGTGATTCACCGCACGCTCGGCACGCATGCTTGGGACAAGGCCGGTGCGCCCGCCTGGGCCGGGATGGAGTTCGAGCAGCGCGGGCAGGAGATCCTGCCCGACCTCGTGGCCTTCGGGCTAACGCCGGACAAGGTCTGCGTGGATTATGGCTGCGGCAGCTTGCGGATCGGCCAGCATGTAATGCGCATGCAGGAGCCCGGCCGTTATTGGGGCCTCGACGTCACCGACAAGTTCTTCGGCCCGGCGGCGCAGGTGCTGGCGCCCGACGTGACGGCCTGCGCGCCGCATCTCCACGTCATCGACGACGACGTGCTGGCGAAGCTGGAGCGCCGGCCGCCGGATTTCGTCTTCTCCTATGCCGTGGTGAAGCACGTGCCGCCGCGCGAGCTCGACACCTTCTTCGACCGCTTCATGCGCCTCATTGGGCCGAACACGATCGCCTTGATCTATTTCGCCGACGCGCCATCGCAGCGCATCGCGCCGATGTCCTGGCTCCATCCGGGCGAACGCCTGGTCGAGATGGTGCTGAAGCGCAAAGGCGATGCCGCCGTCGGCATCACCCGCATCGGCCCGCACGCCGATTTCACCCGTCGCCACCCGCGCTCGGTTCTCTGGATCGCCGGCGCCAACATCGACCGCGCGATGCCGTCGCGGCTTCTCGTGGAGACCAACTGACCGGGCCCACGCGCTTATGGCGTGTCCGTTTGTCCGGGTCGTCGGTCGCCCTGAAGTGCGCCATCGGGAGAGCGTTGCCGCCGATCGGCAAGATCGGCGGCTGCGAACAATGCAAAGGCGATGACATAGAGCTGCAGGAAAACCAGCTCTGAATAGTTCACCGCGATTTCCGCAGTCCCGGTTCCGCCGGGGAGCGGTGCCGATGCCCTCCAATCGTCGAGCACGTCCATGCCGGTCGAGACTGTTTGGGCAAGAAACCCAATCAGCAGGATCGCCTTGACGATGCGGCTGACGCCCTTGGTGCGGATCCCGATCAGCACGATCGGCGGCATCAGGAGGAGCAAGAGAACGTCATCCACGTCCTCGATCCGCAACGCGTGCTCTACCGCCTCCAGCCGGTGCTCGTACCACTGCGTGATCGCAAGGATGGAGAACCCGATCGACGCGACCAGCCAGAAGAGTCCGGCGCGTTGATTGGTCTCGGCGGACCAGACCCGACAAAGGGCCAATGCGGCGCCCAGCAACGCAACGGCCCCGGAAACGTTGTTCACCCATCGGTCGTCGGACGTCAGTTCGAAGATGGGAAAGGCGAAGGCGACGAACGAGAATGGTATCAGGGCAATGAGGATCGCCTGTGTTGCCGCGAGCGGGTTGCGGAAGAGAGTCATGGGTGCCGGATAACCTGCCGCCTTCCGAAGCGCTGGTCAGACGCCCTGTATTAAGGCGCGAAACCTGTCATTCCCCTGACGTGATTGATCTAGATATTTCTGTGATTTTGGCCGGGGTTGGCTACACCAGAGCGTGTTGCGAGGCTGCTTGGATGCGTTCACCATGAACATCGCGCTCATCAAGGCGCATCGATTTATCGCCTTGTTGATGATCGGCACCAGGCTGCTTGCGCTCGCCAGCCTGGTGGTTCCGGGTGCGGCCGAAGACACGATCATGAACGTGCTTTCCGGCATCGTCGCCACCGCCAGCATTCCGCTCTGTCTCGAGCGACTGTCGCTGCGGCCGAGCCGTCAGGCGGGCGCGATTTGGGCGACGATCGCCATACTGCTGAGCATCGTGGCGTTCCACGAGTTCACCGAATATGCCACGCCGGCTATGGAGCAGTTCGACGACGCCGGCGATCTGGTCCTGTTGGGCGGAAGCCTGGCCATCGCGTTGCTGCTGTCGCGGTTCGATCCGGCGCCGCGACTCGCCGTCACGGTGTTTCGCATCGCTTTCGCGACGCAGTGTCTCGCGACGACGCTCGACTGTTTCGATCGCGTCCTGGTCGCGCAGTATTCGATCGACTCCGGCTTGCTGTAGGTGCTGATCGACTTCACGCAGTTCGTCGCCATCCAAGGCTATTTCGGCGCGGCGCTGGTGTTCCTGCTGTCGCTGAACGCGGTATGGCTGAGCAATGGGCGCAGCCTCGCCTCGCTGGGCGATCTCGCGCGCTTCATCTTCGTCAATGGCGGGTACTTCTATCGGGTCCGCTATCCGCATTTCCACGGCAGCGGCTTCTTGCCGTTTGCGCGGCAGGCCTTGTTCGTCGTTCGCTTCCTGCAATGGGTTCCACAGCTGGCGCTGCCGGTCTGGCGCCTGACCGGCCGGTCGCCTTTCGCGCAGGCGATCGATATCGTGGCGCTCTATTCCGGGCACGGCCTCGACGCCCAGACCTACTACCTCTTCGAGCTCAATCGCCCGGAGCAGCGCGCGCAGGCGGCCGGCTATCTCACGCGCTTCGAGACGAAGAACGGGCTTATTTACTCGCTCAACAAGCTCTTTCCGAAGCGGCGTTCGGGCCGGCGCAGCCCGCTCGGCAACAAGACTGATTTTGCCAGGTTCTGCGCCGAGGTTGGGATCCGCTGCGTGCCCGGCCTTGCGCGCATCCGGAAGGGCAGCATTCAGTGGTCGGATCAGGCAGTGCCGGCGTTGCTTCACGATTTCTTCGTCAAGCTGGAAGACGGCAAGGGCGCGCGTGGCGCCGGCCTCTACGAATATTTGCCGGGTCGCGGGCATCGCACGCCCTCCGGCGCCGTGGCGACGACCGAAGCGGTGCTCCGCACGCTCGCGCAACGCTCGATGAAAGAGGAAGGACTGCTGATCCAGCCCAGGCTTGTCAATCACCCCGGCCTCAGCGATCTCGCCGAGCAATCCTTGATCGCCATCCGCGTCATCACCTGCATGGATATCGTCGGCAACGTGATCGTGGCCTATGCCATGCTCCGCGTCCTCGGCGCGCTGGAACCGCGCTGGCGGACCAAGGTGGAGTTCGCCGCGCCGATCGATCTAACAACCGGCACGCTCGGCCGGTTCACCGGCGACAAGGGCGAGATGGCAACTCGCTGGTCGGACCGGCATCTCGTTCTGCAGCGCGTCCCGGTCGCCGCCCGCCTGGTCCCGCATTTCGACGCCATCCTGGCGACGGCCAGGCAGGCACATCAAGCCTGCGGCGACCGCTTCATCATCGGCTGGGACATCGCCTGCACGCCGGATGGACCGGTGATCCTCGAGGGGAACTCCTATCCGGACATCGAATATCCGCAACGCGTGCACCGGGCGCCGGTGAGCGAAAGCGCGATGGGGCCGGTTCTCTACCGCCATCTGATGATGCTCGATCGTTCGACCGCGCTTTTGGACCTGATCCGGAAACTTTAGCCGGATCGGCTGGGAGAGATCATCCGGTGAAGACCCTCTCTCAAGCCGTCCGCATCGTCTTGTTGCTGAACCTGGCCTATTTCTTCGTCGAGTTTGCCGTAGCCGTCTCGATCGGCTCGGTCTCCCTCTTCGCCGACAGCGTGGACTTCCTCGAAGATGCGTCGATCAACCTCCTGATCCTGATCGGCCTTGGCTGGAGCGTGCGCGCACGCGCGCGGCTTGGAATGCTGCTGGCGGTGATCCTGCTCATTCCCGGCCTTGCGGCGCTCTGGACCGGTTACCAGAAGATCCTGGATCCGATCCCGCCGTCGGTCATTCCGCTGAGCGCGGCCGGCGCCGGCGCCTTTCTGGTCAATCTCACCTGCGCCTTCATCCTGGCGCGCTTTCGTCGTGACAGCGGCAGCCTGACCCGTGCCGCCTACCTCTCCGCGCGCAACGATGTGCTCGCCAACATCGCAATCATCCTCGCCGGCGGTGTCACCGCGTTCTATCCGACGCCATGGCCCGATCTCGTGGTTGGGTTGGGGATCGCCGTGATGAACCTCGACGCCGCCCGCGAAGTCTATCAAGAGGCGCGGGAAGAGCATGCCTCCGGTGGAGACGACCGGCCGGCGAACAGACGGCTGCGGCCCTAGGGCGCGCCTAGGCAGGCGGTTCCCTGAGCGACCAGGGAATCAGCTCTGCCGAGGTGAGATTGAAATCGAAGTAATCTTCGATGCAGAGAAACTGCCGGACCGCACTGCCGCCGGCGGTGACCGGGAAGATCCCGAACTCGAAGGTGAACCTGCCGCCGGAGAGCGTCGCCTCTGACACCTCGCCGAGGATGGGGACGCGTTTTTCATAGGCTTCGACGTAGTGGTCCTGCCAGGGTGTTTCGGTGGCTTCGTCCACCAGTTCATCGAGATGGCGGCCGGTGAAATCGATGTTGAGCACGTCCGCGACCCGAGTGCCGACCAGGCGATAGCGGATACGGAAGGGATCAGTCTCGACCTCGGAGATGATCATGTTGGGCAGCAGGTGCGGATAGGCTGTCGGATCGAACGCGCTGCGATCGGGAATGCCCGCGCCGCCGCCATGCGCCCGCCACCAGGCATGCAGCTCGCGGACCTTGTCGGAGGCGAGCTCTTGGATGCTGTGGCGGCGTGGCATTGCGTGTGACCGTTGGCTCAGGCGGCGGCGTCGAAATCCCGCCGCTGGAGATCGATCGACGTCATGTTGTGGGTGAGGCGGGTGAGCGCGCGCCGGCACGCCGTCTCGATCGCGGGTTCGTTCGCCGCGACATTCTCGACCGGGCCGATCGCCCCGGGCACGGGCGCGAGGCAATTCGCCACCAGCTGCGGCGAGAGCCGGAAGGAAAGCGGTCGGCCGCGGTAGCTGGCGAACTTCACGAAGCTGCCGGCCCACTGAAAGCCGGGCATGAAGGTGACGTCGCGGTGATCCATGATAAAGAACAGCCTCTCCGGAGCATTCTCACCCAAGCGAGTCTTTTATCCTAGCTAGGGGTAATGCCTAGACCTGGATCATTGTGATGATGTGTGCCGGCACGGAATCGGGCTGCCTCCGAAAGTGCGGCAGTCGGTCGGCACGACACCGGACAGGACGGGCGCTCTTCCTAGGCCTCGTTCGTCTGTCCGGCGATTGCCTTCAAGACACCCGCCGGTCTGTCTGTCCGGATGAGATCACTCCCAACAGACTGACGGACACTCCTCGGCCAGACGGACACACCTTTTAAGGTGTGTCCGTCTGGCCGGGTGTCCGACCGGTCGAAGTGGCTTTCTTCCTGATCGAGAAGACGGAGAGGCGAGTTCGCGTTGCCAGATTCCCAGTCTTCAAGGATGGCACTGACCTCGCGGGTGATCACGTCCTCGCCCCCTTCATCGCTTCCACTCGGGTCTTCCATTTCCCGAGCTCCTTTGCGTTGAGCGAGGTCCGCCAGCTTCCATCGCGCGAGAACCGAGATCGTGGCGTCGATGTCGGCAATGCCCCGGGCAATGCCTCCTCTTCGGCAGCGGCCAACAGCGCGGCGTCCAGTTCTTCCAGCGGCGGCGGCGGCAACAGCGGCAGCGGGAAGCCGGGCAACGGCGGCGGCGACTCCGGGGAGAGCGGCGGCGGAAACAGCGGCGGATGGGAAGGACAACGGTAACGGCGGCGGCAAACGGACAAACAGTGCGATTCGGAGTCGAAGCCGCGGACTGAAACCGCGCGCTCCAGCGTTATCTAGACAGCTCCCCCGATCATCCCCCACACATAGGGAGCGAGATCCTAGTGGCCTTTCCGTTGGCCATTCCATCCGAATGCCCCGGTCGCGCTGTCGAGCGATCGGGGCATCTTCGTATCCGGACAGACGGACCCACCCCTAGGCCCCTTCCGCCTGTCCGGATTCCGACAGCTGTCGAAAATACCCCGTCCGCCACTGAGGCCGACCGGCGCTAGCAGATCGGAATGAAGGATCTTCCGTGCGCCGATTTACGGATAGTTTGGATGCGGCGGATGAATTGGATGGGGCGGATGCACCGGATGTGGCTTATGGTCCCAGCCGCCGCCGAGCACTGTCGATGCGTGCGCCTCCGTCGGCTTGACGGCGACGCTGAGGAGCATGGTCATTGCCGGCGGGGTCACCGCTGCAAACCGACCGCATTTCGCCAAGAACCGCCGTCTAGCCTCATCTTCCGGAAGAGCGCCAGGCTCGAGCGTCTTCTCATCCATGACTGCGCCCTCCTCAATGTTGCCGAGTTAGACGCTACACCATCTGGCGAGCTACAGGGATTCACCCGAAATAGGTAGTGCGCGCCGGAAGCCTTTGGGTACGTCAATCGGAGCAGCAATTTCGAGCAAATTGACACTTTTCGCGCCGAGAAGAAAATCATGGCTCGCTTCGCTATGACGCGGTGTGCCATGAGCCTAAATTTTATCGGAGAGAGGGGCGTTTATCTTCCTGCTCGGGATGCCATAAAGATCGTGGCCATCGACGGCGGGCGAGCCTTTGATTGCATGGTCAACCGCTCGGCGCTCGACGCAATCGGTTGTGCGGCGAGCCTTGATACATCGGCAATGGTTCATCAATTCGAGACACATCGCATCGATATCGAGGTCGCGGCGATGATCAAATATCGTCGAATGCTCACGCCGTGCGCGGATGTGATCAACATCGACGCGGAAGATCTACGCCAGATCGTCCGGCCCCCGGCGGGCTAGACGCCGCCGCGGCGGCTTGCTCTCTCGGAGAGCGCTTCAGATACGTACAGACGGGACGATCTCCCAGGCCCGGTCCATCTGTCCGGCTACTCCGGCACCACCACCCAACCGTGCTTGTGCTCCCCGAACACTGCCTGTTGCGGCGCCGGGAACTGCGGGTCGGCGAAGGCGCCCACGGCGACCGCGGTCATGCCGGGGAGGCGGCTGGCCTGCCACCAGACCGTGGCACCGCAGTTCGGGCAGAAGTGGAAGGTGACCGCGTGGCCGCTGTCCGACGCGCGGGTATAGGCGCGGGTCTCGCCATGCCTGGCGACGGCGGCGTCGGGGAAGAAGGCGCCGATGCCGTAGGTGCTGCCCGTGCGCTTCTGGCACGCGAGGCAATGGCAGAGCGAGACCTTGGCGGGCTCGCCTTTGCAGGTGACGGAAACGCTGCCGCAGGAACAGGTCGCGGTCCGGGTCGTCGCCGGCGCCACCTGCACGCGCGCCTTACCGGGTCGGCGTCGGGATCTCGGTGCTGTAGTCGTAGAAGCCGCGCTTGGTCTTCTTGCCGAGCCAGCCGGCTTCGACATACTTCACCAGGAGCGGGCAGGGCCGGTACTTGCTGTCCGCCAAGCCGTCATAGAGCACCTGCATCACCGAGAGGCAGACGTCGAGGCCGATGAAATCGGCGAGCTCGAGCGGGCCCATCGGGTGGTTGGCGCCGAGGCGCATCGCGGTGTCGATGCTGTCCACCGAGCCGACGCCCTCGTAGAGCGTGTAGATCGCCTCGTTGATCATCGGCAGCAGGATGCGGTTCACGATGAAGGCGGGGAAGTCTTCGGCAGTGGCCGTCGTCTTGCCGAGGCGCTCCGCCAGACCCTTCGCCGCGTTGAAAGTCTCGTCGTCGGTCGCAAGGCCGCGGATCAGCTCGACGAGCTGCATCACCGGCACCGGGTTCATGAAATGGATGCCGATGAACTTCGACGGCCGGTCGGTGGCGGCGGCCAGGCGGGTGATCGAGATCGAGGAGGTGTTGGAAGCGATCATCGCGCTCGGCTTCAGGAGCGGCGAGACCTTCTTCATGATCTCCTTCTTGATCTCTTCCTTCTCGGTCGCGGCCTCGATCACGATGTCGCTGTTCTTCAGCGCCTCGTAATCCTTCGAGGTCTGGATCCGCTTCAGTGCGGCGTCGCGGTCGGCGTCGGTGATGAGTTGGCGCTTGATCTGCCGGTCCATGTTGTTGTGGATCGTGTCGAGCGCCTTGTCGAGCTGCGTCTCGTTGATATCGACCAGCGTCACGTCCATATGGGCCAGCGCGCAGACATGGGCGATGCCGTTGCCCATGGCGCCCGCGCCGATCACACCAACTTTCTCGATCATACTTTCAGCCTTTCAAAGACCCGGCGGCTCGCTGTTACTTCTTCTCGAGCGCCTGGGTGAGTTCCGGGACCGCCTGGAACAGGTCGGCCACCAATCCGTAATCCGCCACCTGGAAGATCGGGGCATCCTCGTCCTTGTTGATGGCGACGATGACCTTGCTGTCCTTCATGCCGGCCAAGTGCTGGATGGCGCCGGAGATCCCGACCGCGATGTAGAGCTCGGGGGCGACGATCTTGCCGGTCTGGCCGACCTGGTAGTCGTTCGGCACGAAGCCGGCATCGACCGCGGCGCGGCTTGCGCCGACCGCGGCGTTGAGCTTGTCGGCCACGGCTTCCAGGAGCTTGAAGTTGTCGCCGGACTGCATGCCGCGGCCGCCGGAGACGACGACGCGGGCCGAGGTCAGCTCCGGACGCTCGGTCTTCTGCACTTCCTGGCCGATGAACTGGGAGAGGCCGGCATCGCCGCCGCCCGACGCCGCTTCGATCGCGGCGGAACCGCCTTCGGCCGGGGCGAGGTCGAAGGCCGTGGCGCGGACGGTGATGATCTTGATCTTGTCCGAGGACTGCACCGTGGTCATCGCGTTGCCGGCATAGGTCGGGCGCACGAAAGTGTCGGCGCTCTCGACCCCGGAGATCTCCGAGATCTGCTGGACGTCCAAGAGGGCGGCGGCGCGCGGCATGAAGTTCTTGCCGTTGACCGTCGCGGCGGCGAGGACGTGGCTGTAGTTCGGCGCGAGGGCGACGATCAGCTTCGCCATGTTCTCGGCCAGCTGATGCGCATAGGCCGCGTCATCGGCCTTCAGCACCTTGGCAACGCCGGCGACCTTCGCAGCGGCCGCGGCCGCGCCATCGACGCCCTGGCCGGCGACCAGGATATGGATCTCGCCGCCGATCTTTTGCGCCGCGGTCACCGTGTGCAGGGTCGCGGGCTTCAGGGTCGCGTTGTCATGCTCGGCAATGATCAGAACACTCATGGATCTTCATCCCAGATAGGAGTTTTTGGCGCTGCGGCGTTGGAGGCTCAGATGACCTTGGCTTCGTTGCGCAGCTTCTCGACCAGCTCGGCGGCGGACTTCACCTTCACGCCGGCGGAACGCTTCGCGGGCTCGACCACTTTCAAGGTCTTCAGCCGCGGCGCCGGATCGACGCCGAGCGCTTCCGGGGTCAAAGCCTCGATCGGCTTCTTCTTCGCCTTCATGATGTTCGGCAGCGAGGCGTAGCGCGGCTCGTTCAAGCGCAGATCCGTCGTCATCACGAACGGCGTCTTCACTTGGATGGTCTCGAGACCGCCATCGACTTCGCGGGTCACGTTGGCGGTGTTGTCGCCGTTGATGACGAGCTTCGAGGCGTAGGTCGCCTGCGGCCAGCCCAAGAGGGCGGAGAGCATCTGGCCGGTCTGGTTGCTGTCGTCGTCGATCGCCTGCTTGCCGAGGATGCAGAGGCCCGGCTGTTCCTTATCGACCACCGCCTTCAGGAGCTTGGCGACCGCGAGCGGCTGCAGCTCGACATCGGTCTGCACATGCACGCCGCGATCGGCGCCCATGGCGAGCGCGGTGCGGATCGTCTCCGCGCACTGCGCGCCGCCCAGTGAGACGGCGACGATCTCGGTCGCCTTGCCGGCCTCTTTCAGGCGCACGGCTTCCTCGACCGCGATCTCGCAGAAGGGGTTCATCGACATCTTGACGTTCTGGGTCTCGACGCCGGTGCCGTCGCTCTTCACGCGCACCTTAACGTTGGCGTCGACCACCCGCTTAACCGCGACCAGGACTTTCATCTTGCTGCTCGGATCTCACGAAGGGGGTCATTTGATGCGGCGGCACATGGCCCGGACCGCTATTTCGCGGTCGCACAATAGGGATGCGACAGACACGTGTCAACGAGGCCACAAGGGGCTTTCCGGCCCCTGAAAGGGCCGGTTTAAGCGGCTGATTCGCCTTGGATTCGCCGAGTCCGGCCGGGTGAAACCAGGCGCTTAGACGACCACGCTCGCGGTGAAGGTGACTTCGGTCGTGACCAGGATAGCAATGGTCGTGGTGGTTACAGAAGAGACCGTCTCCGTCCCGCCGACCGCACCGGTATCGCCGCCGGCCGGCAGGCCGACCCCGGAAATATTGTTGAGGGCTGTGTTCGCATTGTTGAGCGTGGAGTCGAGGTCCTTCTCGGCCTCGCTCACCATCTGCTGGAGCTGGCGGAAGCTGTCATCATCGCCTTCGCCGTGCTTGCGCTTGGCCCGCGCCGCCTGGGCCGCGAAGGCGATGATGCCGCGCGCCTGGGCGATGGCAGCGCGCGTCTCGTCGCCGAGCTTGCGCAACGCATCGCGCGCCTCGTCCATCGACATCGGCTGCGTGCCGTTGATGGAAGCGGGGACGGCGGCCGGCGGAACGGCGGCCGGCGTCGCCCCAGCGGATGCAGTCTCGCCTGTGGTCTCCGGCGCTGCTTGCGCCTGCGAACTCGCGTCTTTCGACTCTTGCGCCGCGTTGTTGCTGGCGGTCAGCGGCACCGCGCCGCTGGCCGACCCGTCAGAGCCGGCGCCGGCGCTGGCGGCGATGCCGTCGGCGAGGCCGCGTGCGGCGCTGGCGACTTCGCGGGCAGCCTGCGCCGCCTGTTGCGCAATGCGCCGGAGCTGCTTCGGATCGCCGCTGGCGGCCGCCATCTGGGCCTGGAGGCGGAGCGAGCGCAGCTTGGCCTTGGCCTGGCGCAGGCGCTCCGCGGAGATTTCCTTGTTGTCGGATTTGGACGCCTTCTCCAGGCGCTTGATCATGTCGTCGGAAATCGAGTTTCCGTCCTCATGCAGCTTGTCCCAGGCTTTCTGGAACATGGCGCGGATGGTGGTATTCGCATCCACCGTGAGGCTGTTCAGGTCCTTGCTGCCGAGGATCGCGGGTTTGTCGCTCTTCTCGAAAACGTTGCCGCTGGGGACATGGTGCCCGGCCGCCGTCTGGCGCGAGAGCGCGCTATACGCGGCGCTGCGGGCCGCGAGATTGAACAGGCCTTGTCCTTCGATCATGACGCTCACCCTATGCCGCGCCGACTGATCCGATTGATCCGCGAATCAGCCTAGGCGGCAATTATTAACACGCTGTTAACGTTCGCGGGAGGGTTGTCCCGGCGCGGCGTTTCTAGCGGTTTGCGCCAGGTTGCCAGAGCACGTCGCCTTTGCCCCAGTCATTGGCCGCCCGGGCCGCGACGAACAGGTGGTCGGAGAGGCGATTCGCATAGCGAATCGCCGCCGGGTTGACCGGCTCGCGCCCGGCCAAGGCGGTCATTTCGCGCTCGGCCCTGCGGACGATGGTGCGGGCCTGATGGAGATAAGCCGCGGCCGGCGTGCCGCCGGGCAGGACGAAGGAGTTGAGCGGTTGGAGCTTCGCGTTCATCGCGTCGATCTCGCGCTCCAGCCGCTCGACCTGCGCTTCGACAATGCGGAGACCCTCCTGGTTGTCGATGTCCGGCCGGCAAAGATCGGCGCCGAGATCGAAGAGATCGTTCTGGATCCGCGCCAGCATCTCCTGGAGCTCGCCTTCCGCATGGAGCCGCGCGATGCCGATCGCGGCATTGGCCTCATCCACCGTGCCGTAGGCGGCGACGCGCGGATCATGCTTGGCCACGCGCTTGCCGGTGCCGAGCGAGGTCGTGCCCTTGTCGCCACCCTTGGTGTAGATGCGGGTGAGCTGGACCATGGCGGCCTAACGCGTCACCAGGCCGAGCACGAAGCAGAGGATCGCGAGACCCTGCAGGATCACGCGCATCCGCATCAGCTTGTTGCCGAATTTGTCGTTGAAGGCGCCGCCTTTGCCCATGCCGACCACGCCGGTCAGCAGGGTGGCGAGCGTGGCGAGGGCGAACAGGCCGCCGAGAATGAAGAAGAATATGCTCATGGGCCGGCACTATAGCGGCCTCGTACTTGGCCCGCTAGATTGCTGCCCCGAGGTTAGTAACCGAGACCAAAGCAGAGCAGGGCGATAGGGATGCGCAAACTCCGACTTCCGATGGGAGATGAGATTCCGGTGCTGGGCCAGGGCACTTGGCGCATGGGCGAGCAGGGCTCGAAGCGCGCCGACGAGGTGAGGGCGCTGCAACTCGGCCTCGATCTCGGCATGAGCCTGATCGACACCGCGGAGATGTATGCGGACGGCAAGTCGGAAGAGGTGGTGGCCGAAGCGATCGCGGGCAAGCGCGACCAGGTCTTCCTCGTCACCAAGGTGCTGCCCACCAACGCCGCGCGCAAAGCGGTGGTGCAGGCGGGCGAGCGTTCCCTGAAGCGGCTGAAGACCGACCGCATCGATCTCTATCTGCTGCATTGGCGGGGCGGCGTGCCGCTGGCCGAGACCCTGGCCGGCTTCCACGATCTTCAGCAGGCGGGGAAGATCCGGAGCTTTGGAGTCAGCAATTTCGACGTCAACGACATGAAGGAATGGCTGGCCGTCAAAGGTGGCGATGCCACTCAGACCAACCAGGTGCTCTACAACGTCGGCACCCGGGGCATCGATTTCGACCTGCTGCCGTTCCAGGCCCAGGCCGGTATTCCGATCATGGCTTATTCGCCTTTGGCCCAGGGACGGCTGCCGAAATCCACGGCGCTCAAAGCCGTCGCGGCCCGCCATCAGGCGACGGTCGGGCAGGTCATGCTGGCCTGGTGTCTCCGGGTGAAATCCGTTTTCGCCGTGCCGAAGACCAGCCGGCTCGAGGGCGTGCGGGAGAACGCGGCGGCGGGGGAGCTGGCGTTAACACAACAGGACCTTGCGGAAATCGACCGCGACTTTCCGCCGCCGAGCCGAGCGAAGCCTTTGGAAATGCTATAATTCGGCCAGGGTGTTGGCGGGGCGTGCGACCCGGGACGTTACCGGCTGTTACGATTTCGTCAGGTCCCTGGCCTCTGATGGCCCGCGGAACGGACTATATTGAATGCCGGTGGGTGGCGATTCGGACTGCCGCCCCGGCCAGCATCGATCAATGATGAGTCTGACAGCCGAGATGATGTATCTATCAACCGCGGGTTTGGTTCGGTGCCGAGGGGGTTTGGTCGTGACGACAGACGCATGTCGTTTCATTGGATTTGCGACGGAGCGTCGCTGAGATGACGGCTCTGGTTACCGGTGCATCGGGCTTCGTCGGCTCCGCCGTGGTGCGTGCCTTGCTGGACCGTGGCGAGCCGGTGCGCGCCTTCGTCCGCCCCTCCAGCGACCGCCGCAATTTCGAGAACATCAAGGTCGATATCGAGGTCGGCGATCTGCGCGACCGCGCCTCGCTCGACCGCGCGATGCAAGGCTGCGACACCGTCTTCCACGTCGCCGCCGATTACCGGCTTTGGGTGCCGCAACCCAACGAGATGTTCAGCGCCAATGTCGGCGGCACGCGCAATGTGATGGAAGCCGCCGGCAATGCCGGCGTTCGCCGCATCGTCTACACCAGCAGCGTCGCGACCTTGGGCTTGCCGCAGAGCGACGATGCCCCGGCCAACGAGCAGACGCCGGTCAAGGCAGACGACATCATCAGTCCCTACAAGCAGTCGAAATACGCCGCCGAGGCTCTGGTGAAGAAGATGGTGGCCGAGCAGGGCTTGCCCGCCGTCATCGTCCATCCCTCGACGCCGATCGGACCCCGCGACGTGAAGCCGACGCCGACCGGCAAGATCGTGGTCGAGGCCGCCAAGGGCCGCATGCCGGCCTTCGTCGATACCGGATTGAACGTCGTCCACGTGGACGATGTGGCGGCGGGCCATCTCCTCGCCATGGAGCGCGGTGCGATCGGCGGCCAGTACATCCTCGGCGCCGAGAACCTGACGCTCGCCGAGATCCTCGGCGCGGTCGCCGAGATCGTGCATCGCCCGGCGCCGAAATGGCGCGTGCCGCACGACGTGGTGATGCCGATCGCCTTCCTGGCCGAGCTCTGGGCGCTCTTGACCGGCCGTGAGCCCTTCGTGACGCGGGACGGCGTCCGGCTTGCGCGCAAGCACATGTTCTTCTCCAGCGATCATGCGATCCAGGCATTGGGCTACAAGCCGCGCCCGGCCAAGGTCGCGATCGCCGATGCCGTCTCCTGGTTCAACCAGCACGGCTACATCTAGGGCCGCCTTAGGATTCTAGGGGAAAACTTTGCGTCTTCGCGTCATCATCGGCGCTGCGCTCGGCATTGCAGCCTGCGTCTTCGTCTTCACGCGGCACGACTGGGACGAGATCTGGCAGGCGGTGACGCTGCTCGGCTGGGGCCTCGTTGTCCTCATCCTCTGGCGCTTCATCTCGCTGATCGTCGCCGGCACGTCCTGGCGCCTGCTCTACACGCCGGGCGCACGTCCGAGCGTCGTGATTGCCGTCGTCGCCCGCTGGGTCAGTGAGAGCGTCAACGGCCTGCTGCCGGTTGCCCAGGTCGGCGGCGAGCTGGTCCGTGCGCGCCTGCTGTTTCACGCCCTGAAGCGCGAAGGCAAGCCGTCGAGCGGCTTGGATTCGGCGGCGACGGTGATCGTCGATATGACCCTGGCCCTGTTCGCGCAGGTCCTGTTCGCGCTGCCCGGCCTCTGGCATCTCTGGCAGCTGAACGAAGATGCGATCGCCCGTGTCGCCGGCGGCGTCGTGGTCTCGATCCTGCCGCTTGTCTTGCTGATCGCGGCCCAGCACCAGGGCGCCATCAAGGGCGGAACTGCGCTCGCCGCACGCTTCGGCCTCGCCCGCCTGATCGCCGATGAAAGCCAGGAGCATCCACTCTGGACCCGCCTCGCGTCCCTCTATCGCCGTGTGCCGCTGGCGGCGGCGGTCATCGCGGGCCATCTGGTTGCCTGGACTTGTCGCGCCGCCGAGACCTATATCGCGCTCCGCCTGATGGGCCAGGAGATCGGCCTCCTGGACGCGATCATGATCGAAGGCCTGCTCGGCGCCGCGCGCACCGTCGGATTCCTCCTGCCCGCCGGTCTCGGTATCCAAGAGGGTGCATTGCTGCTGCTCTGCGGCTGGGCCGGCGTGCCGGGCCATGTGGCTTTGGCGCTGGCGCTGGTGAAGCGCGCCCGCGAGCTCGGCGTCGGTCTTCCGGGCCTGCTCACCTGGGCCGTGCTGGAGCGCCCCAAGCTGCGGCGTCATCACCACGTGCGGTGAGCGCGCTGAATCGTCCGCAGCGGACGAAGAACGTCAGCTGCTGGCCAAACGGGGCGCAGGATCGACTTGCCGGTACCTTCCGTTCAGCGCCGCCTCATGCCAGGCGGCCAACAAATCTCGTTCCAGGACCTCGCTCCAGTCCGGCCATTCCCGCTCGATCCATTCGCGGGCATTGCGGCCGATCTCGCTGCGGCGAGTCTCTGCCACGACCAGCGGCGCGATCGCCTTCGCCCAGCTCGCGGCGTCCATGTCGGAGAGGACGATGCCGTCCTCGCCGGGCCGGCCAATCCCCGGCCGAGCGACGAACTGGCCGCCGCCATGATCGGCCGCCACGACGACGGGCAGCCCGCTGGCTTTCGCTTCCAGCACCACGTTGGGCGAAACCTCGGTCGTGGAGGGGAAGACGAACACGTCGGCGCTCGCATAAATCCAGGCCAATTCGCTCTGCGGCAAATTGCCCGGCAGCGTCACCCGATCGCCCAGCAGGGCGGCGACCGCGCCCCGTTCATGGCCCTCGCCGGCGACCAGGGCATGGACATTGAGCCCCCGGTTCAGCAGGCGCTTCGTGGCTTCCGCCATGAGCGGCGCACCCTTGCTGGCATCGACCCGGCCGGCGAAGACCAGGACGATTCGGTCCGCCGGTATGCCGAACCGTTCGAACAGCCGCGCGCGGTCGCGATGTGCCGGACTGAACTTGGCGCGGTCGATTCCCCGCCGGAACAACCGGACATTCGGCGCGGAATGGGCGAGGCGGTCGCGGTCCTCGGGCTTCGACAGCAGGATGCGGTCGCAACGCGCCAGGCGGCGATCGATGGCGCGCTGCTGGCTGCGCGCGACGCGCTCGGGCAGGCGGCAGATCTTCACGAACAGCCAGCTGCCGATCAGCGGGCCGAACATGCGGCGGATGATGCCGCCGGCATAGATCCGCGTGAAACGCGGCACATCGGTCTGCACCGAAGCACTGAGTCCGCAGCCAGTGCGCTTGGCATAGGCGATCGCGGTCTTGCCGAAACTGAAGAAGTCCGTGGCATGCACCACGTCGGAGCCTTTGAGCGCCGCCCATATCCCCGGATGGATGGGCGCCAAGTCGGTATGACCGGCGCCCTGTTCGAGGAACATCAGCGCGCGCGTGCCGAGTGTCGGGCGATGGGTGTGGAATCGAACATTGGGCGCGACCGCTTCGACGCTGTGCTTCGAGCCGAGGAAATGCAGATCGAGCTCGATCAGATCGGGCCGCTTCGCTGCCACCTCGGCGATCCGTTCCCAGCTCTTCACATGTCCGCCGGCGGCGGGTCCGCGTTCAAGTGTCACCATAACCGCGACGCGCAGCGGTTGGGCGGAGATATGTTTCATCGCGGCAGGCTCGTGTCCCCTTGGCGCGGGAGAAGCTAGCAGAAGTCGGGGCCACGGCCAATTGACGGCCGTCACATCTTCGTCGCTCAGTCGAATCAAGGATTTAGATCGAATCAAAGGCGCTATGTCAGGTTGGCGAAAGGTTAAGGCCGGGGCATGCACCCCGGCAGATGGTCGCTATAGGCGCCGAAGCCAAGCCGGCGATACCCCGGCGCGCCCTCGCGCCTTGCCTCAAAACACGTTCGGAACACTGTGCTTCTGCTCCTGGCGTGCCGCGATGCGTGTGACCATCACGAGCAAGGCAACGTAGGCCAGCGTTTCGATGCTTGTCTGTGCCATGAATCCCAGCGAAGCCTGCTTCGCCTCGGCAACGCTGTCGATATTCTTGGCCATGACGACGATGGCTTGCGCCATCAGGGCGCTCGTCAGCCACAAGCCCCACCACCAGCCGACTGCATGCAGGCGCGGACTGGTCTTCCAGTCAGCGCTATCGCCGCTTGCGCGCCAGATTTCCTGCAGCGCGCGATAGGGCATCACCAGATTGGCAAAGGGAATGAAGAACCAGCCGACCGCAAGGCCGGGGGTGCTCTCCAGGCCGGTCGCGCCCAGCGCTCTTGCATTGCGATTGGCGCGGTAGACCCAGACCAGCATGGCAATCAGGATGACGAAGAAAAGGATGACGCTCACCACTGCGAGTCCTTGGACCCGCGCGTCGCTGGCTTCGGCGGCAGCGATTTGCTCTTCGGCGCTGCCAAAATCCCCCAAGTCGATTCTTTCCAGCAGGCGGTATTCGAGAGTGCGGAAGACAATATCGAAGCCGTTCAGCAGTATGCCGAACCCCACCAGGAACTTCAGCCCGCGCGTCAAGCCAAGGATGGAGCTGTAGACATAGTTGACGACGGCTGGTTCCGACGGCGTAGCCGACTCCGTCATGCGATTCCCCTGCGTGAGACCCCACCGTGATGGTTGCACGGGGGCCGGGAAATGCAAGATTCAATCCTTCTTATCGAACGGGTTTTCGCCCTTCCGGAGATAGAGCCGCAGCGGCACGCCTTCGAGATCGAAGCTCTCGCGAATGCCGTTCATCAGATAGCGGTGATAGGCATCCGGCAGCTCCTCGCCCTTCTGGGCGAAGAGGGCGAAGGTCGGCGGCCGGGTTTTGATCTGGGTCATGTAGCGGATCTTGATCCGCTTGCCGGAGACCAGCGGCGGCGGATGCGCCTGGGTCGTGCCCTCGAGCCAGCGGTTCAATCGCGCCGTCGGGACGCGCTTGTTCCAGAGCGCGTACATGTTCATGACCGCGCCCATCAGCTTGTCGAGATTCTTGCCCGTCATCGCCGAGATCGTCACCACCGGCACGCCCTTGACCTGCGGCAGCGAGTAGTCGATTCGGTCGCGCAGCTTCTTCATGGCCTCGGTCTTGTTCTCGACCGAATCCCATTTGTTGGCGGCGATCACCAGCCCGCGGCCTTCATCGACGATCAGCCGGGCGATGGTGAGATCCTGCTTCTCCAGCATGTCGTTGGCGTCGAGCACCAGCACGGCCACATGGGCGTAGGTGAGTGCGCGCGTTGTATCGGAGGTGGAGAGGCGTTCGACCTTGTCCACGACCTTGGAACGGCGCCTGAGACCCGCCGTGTCGATCAGCCGTACCGGCGTGCCGTTCCAGCTCCAGTCGACGGCGATGGAATCTCGCGTGATGCCGGCTTCCGGCCCGGTCAGCAGGCGTTCGCGGCCCAAGAGGCTGTTCACCAGCGTGGACTTGCCGACATTCGGGCGACCGATGATCGCCATCTGCAGATGCTTTGGCGCTTCGGCTTCGTCATCCGGCATGGCGTCGAGCTCGGCATCGCCGAACTCGTCTTCGGTCGGCACTGCGCCGGCCTTCTCGGCGATTGGCCGCAGTGCGTCGTAGAGCAGCGAGAGGCCCTGGCCGTGCTCGGCCGAGATCGGAATGGGATCGCCGAGGCCGAGGCGATAGGCCTCGCTGGCATTGACCTCGCTCTGCTTGGTCTCGCTCTTGTTGGCGACCAGCAGGATCGGCGTCTTGCTCTTTCTCAGGCGCCGCGCGAAATGCTCGTCGAGCGGTGTGACCCCGGCGCGGCCGTCGATCACCAGCAAGGCGACGTCGGCTTCCTTGACCGCGGCTTCGGTCTGCTCGCGCATCCGCGATTCCAGGCTGTCGTCGAACGTGTCCTCGAGACCGGCGGTGTCGATCACGGCGAAATCGAGATCGCCGAGATGTGCGTCGCCGATGCGGCGATCGCGGGTGACGCCCGGCTGGTCGTCGACGATGGCGAGCTTCTTGCCGACGAGGCGATTGAACAGGGTGGACTTGCCCACATTGGGGCGTCCGACGATGGCGACGGTGAATGGCATTCTCAACTAACAATAATAAGGGGTTCTTTCGTAACCTAACGGGGTCCCGGCATTTTCTCAATGGAAGCCTGGGCGAAGCCTGAGACTCCGCCCGGGTTGCGTGCCCCAGGGCCAAGTGCTACCCCTCCCGTGCTCGCGACAGCGGCGCGGGACAGGGGTTTGCGGAGGGTCTGCGCCCGAGCATGTCCGGATCGGGGCAGGAAGTCGGATGACCAGGGATCAGAGACGAAAGCTCATCGTGACTGGGGGGGCCGGCTTCATCGGATCGGCCTATATCCGAAAGGTCATGGCCGAGACGGACTGGCAGGTCGTCAACCTCGACAAGCTCACCTACGCGGCCAATCCCCAAGCGCTTGCCGCAGTCGCGACCAGCGATCGCTACCGGCACGCCAAGCTGGATATCTGCGACGGCCCCGACGTCAACGAATTGCTCCGCAGCGAGAAGCCGGATGCGATCGTGCATTTTGCCGCCGAGACCCATGTCGATCGCTCGATCGACGGACCTGCGGCCTTCATCCAGACCAACCTGGTCGGCACCTTCACCTTGCTGGAAGCGGCCGCGCGCTATTGCGACGGCTTGGGCGCGGAACGGCGTGACGGCTTCCGCTTCCACCACATCTCGACCGACGAGGTCTTCGGCTCGCTCGGCGAGAACGGCGCCTTCTCGGAGACCTCGGCCTATCAGCCAAACTCACCCTATTCGGCCAGCAAGGCCGGATCGGATCACCTGGTTCGCGCCTGGCATCACACCTTCGGCCTGCCGATCGTCACCAGCAATTGCTCGAACAATTACGGGCCGTACCAGTTTCCCGAAAAGCTCGTTCCATTGATGATCGTCCGCGCCCTGGCGGGCCAGGCTTTGCCGGTCTACGGCGACGGCGGCAACGTGCGCGACTGGCTCTATGTCGAGGATCATGCCGATGCGCTGCTGACGGTGCTGCAGCGCGGGCGGGTGGGGGAGACCTACAACATCGGCGGCAATGCGGAAATGCGGAACATCGATCTAGTGCGCATGCTTTGCGGCATTCTCGATCGGGTCGCGCCGGATTCCGGGCAAGCACCGCACGAGCGGCTGATCAGCTTCGTGCCCGACCGCCCCGGGCATGACCGTCGCTATGCCATCGACTGCAGCAAGATCGCCGCCGAGCTCGGCTGGCGGCCGCGGCACGCAATCGCCGACGGCATCGAGAAGACCGTGCGCTGGTATCTGGAGAACCGCGCCTGGTGGCAGGGGATCCTGGAGCGCAATTACGCCACGCAGCGACTGGGTCTCGGCGGCGGGCAGCAGCAGGCTGCCGTGCAATGAAGGGCATCATTCTGGCCGGCGGCGCCGGATCGCGGCTGAAGCCGATGACCACCGCCGTCAACAAGCATCTGCTCTCGGTCTATGACAAGCCGCTCATCTTCTATCCGCTGGCGACCGTAATGCTGAGCGGCGTGCGCGAGATCCTGCTCATCGTGCGCCCGGAGGACGAGGCTTCCTACCGCAAGCTCCTGGGCGACGGCACGGCCCTCGGCATAAGGTTCGAGTATCTCTTGCAGGACCAGCCGCGGGGGATCGCCGAAGCCTTTCTGATCGGCCGCGATTTCATCGGCGATGACCATGTCGTCCTGGCGCTGGGCGACAACATCTTCTTCGGCCATGCGTTGCGCAGCATCCTCAACGAAGCGCGGGCCTACCAGGAAGGCGCGACGATCTTCTGCTATCGCGTCAGCGATCCGGAACGGTTCGGCGTGGCCATGCTCGATGCGCAGGATCGCGTCGTCGATCTCATAGAGAAACCCAAGGAGCCCAAGTCCAACTATGCGGTGACCGGGCTCTATTTCTACGACCCGAGCGTGGTCCGGATCGCGGCCGGGCTGAAGCCTTCGGCGCGCGGTGAGCTGGAGATCACCGACGTAAACCGCCAGTATCTGGCAGAGGGGCGTCTGAAGTGCCGGATTCTCGAGCGCGGCTTCGCCTGGCTCGACACTGGAACGCCGGATGCGATGCTGGATGCCGCGAACTACATCGCCACGATCGAGCGGCGCCAGGGATTGAAGATCGCCTGTATCGAGGAGATCGCCTGGCGCCAGGGTTGGATCGACGATGCCGGCCTCGCCAGGCTGGCGAAAGCACAGAGCAATACGGAGTACGGTCGCTATCTCGCCGAGCTGCCGAAGATCGGAAAATGAGCATCATGACGACACAGGTTCCGATCAACGATCTGCTGCGCCGCTTCGGCCCGCTGCAAGCCGAGCTCGGCGCGGCTTTCGCGCGCGTGATCGGCAGCGGCCGTTATATCCTCGGCGAGCTCTGCGAGAAGTTCGAGGCGGATTTCGCGCGCTATGTCGGCGCGAAGCATTGCATCGGCGTCGCCAACGGCACCGATGCGCTGGAGCTTGCCTTGCGCGCGGTCGGCATGGGAGCGGGGGCTCGGGTCGCCACGGTGGCCAATGCCGGCATGTACGGCACCACCGCAATCCTCGCCGTCGGCGCGACGCCGGTCTTCATCGACATCGATCCGAACACCCTCACTATGTCGCCGCAAGCATTGGCCGCAGCCGGTCCGGTCGACGCCGTGCTCGTTGTCCATCTCTACGGTCGTATGGCCGATATGCCGGCCCTGACCGCCGCCGCCCGAGGCGCCGTGATCATCGAGGATTGCGCCCAGTCTCATGGCGCGGTGCTGCAGGGCCGCCCGGCCGGAAGCTGGGGAAGTGCCGCCTGCTTCAGCTTCTATCCCACCAAGAACCTCGGCGCGCTCGGCGATGGCGGCGCGGTGGTGACATCGGATTCCAACCTCGCCACGCGGTTGCGCCGGTTGCGCCAATACGGCTGGTCGTCGCGCTATTACGCGGAACTGCCCGGCGGCCGCAACAGCCGGCTCGACGAGATGCAGGGTGCGGCCCTCGGCGTGATGCTGCCGCGCCTCGATGGCTGGAATGCAAGGCGGCAGCAGATCGCCGAGCGCTACAACACGGCCTTCGCGGGCAATGAGTTCAGCCTGCCGTCCGGCGCCAAAGACGAGCATGTCTTCCATCTCTACGTACTGCGCACCGAGGCGCGCGATGCGCTGAAGGCGCACCTCGCAGGCGCCGGCATCGGCGTGGACGTGCATTATCCGTTGCCGGATTACCGACAGCCTGCGGTGACTGCAGTTATTAGGGACCTCGTCCCGCTGCCGGAGACCGAGCGTGCGGTTACCGAGATTCTGACCATTCCCTGCTTCCCGGAGCTGACCGATCCCGAGGTCGATGCGGTGATCGCCGCGGTCCGGAGCTTCCGCGCATGAACTTCGCGCTCTCGATCGTGGTCCCGGTTTATAACGGTTCCAAGACCGTGCCGCAGCTGGTGGAGGAGCTCGCTCGGCTCGACGTTCCAGGCGGGCATGAGGTCGTCCTCGTCAATGACGGCAGTCCCGACAATTCGCTCGAAGTCTGCCGCGAGATCTGCCGTTCGGCCTCCGTCGCGGTTACCGTCGTGGATCTCGCGCGCAATTTCGGTGAGCACAACGCGGTGATGGCGGGGCTCGGCGTCGCCCGCGGCGACCACATCGTCACGATGGATGACGATCTGCAGAATCCGCCGAGCGAGGTGGTGCGGCTCTGGCGTTACGCCAAGGACAACGACCTCGACGTGGTCTACACCTTCTATGCCAAGAAGCAGCACGAAGGCTGGCGCAATGCCGGCAGCAAGTTGACCAACCTGTTCGCCCACTTCCTGGTCGACAAGCCGCGTGACGTCTATCTCTCGAGCTTCCGCTGCATCTCGTCCTTCATCGCTCGAACCGTCACCACGCATGGCGGCCCCTATCCTTATATCGACGGCCTGATCATGCAGACGACGCGCCGCATCGGGCGCCTGCAGGTCGAACATCTGCCGCGCGTCGAGGGCCGGAGCAATTACACTTTGCGGCGCCTCGTGCGGCTGTTCTTGTCGATGATGCTGAACTTCTCGGTCATTCCGCTCCGGGTCGCCTCGATCGTCGGCATCGTCATCGCCTGTGTCGGCGTGATCGGCTTGGTGCTGGTGATCATCGAGGGCCTGCACAGCGGGACGCCGAGGGGCTGGGCCTCTATCATGGCGGTGCTGCTCACCATCTCGGGCGTGCAGCTCATGGTGCTGGGCGTGATCGGCGAATATCTCGGCCGCCTGTTCCTGACCATCAACCGTAAGCCGCAATACGTGATCCGGGACATCGAACGCAACGATGCGGCGAAGTCGGGAACGCAGTCATGATTCAATCCTATCTGGCTCTGGCCTTCAGCATCGCCTGCGGCATCGTCGGTCAGCTCACCCTGAAAGCCGGCGCCGCGAAGTCGAGCGGCAGCATCATCACCCAGCTTTTCACGCCGCTCTCGATCTTCGGCCTCGCGCTCTATTTCATTGCGGCGCTCGCTTATATGTATGCCTTGCGGAAGATCCCGCTCTCGGTCGCCTTTCCGACGGTGGCGCTGTCCTATCCGATCGTCGCCTTGCTGGCCTATTGGACCTCGGGCGAGCAGTTCGGACTGTCCCGGATCGTCGGCATCGCCCTGGTGGTCGCCGGGGTCGCCGTGATCAACCGCTCGATCTGAACCGCCGTGGCCGCGCTGATCCCGCTGCAGGCGATCCGCGATGCGCGGAGCGGAACCTTGGTGGTGATGGAATCCGGCAAGCAGGTTCCGTTCGACATGCCGCGGCTCTTTCTGCTCCGCGACATCGGCGCAGGCGCCGTCCGGGGCGACCATGCGCATCGCGCGCAGCACCAGTTCCTCGTGCCGGTGCACGGCGCCCTCGAGGTGGAGGCGGTCGATCGCGGCGGAACCGCGCGCCACCTGCTGGAGGATCCCGCCGTCGGCCTGCATGCGCCGCCGCTCACTTGGCTCCGGATCAAGGCTTTGAAGCCGGATTCCTCCTGCCTCGTGCTGGCCTCCGGCCGCTACGACGAAGCCGACTACGTCCGCGACTTCGCCGAGTTCCAGCGGCTGATCGCCGGCTGATTAGCGGCAGGCCAGGCGGCGGTCTCGGCTTCGATCCTCGACCGCTTCGACGATCAGGACGTCGGTGATGCCTTTCGCGTTCGCACGCTGGCACACCTCCGCATCGCTGAAGTCGGTGCGCACCTCCGGCGGCTTGCCGTAGCCCGAGACGCCGAACTCTTGGGGGCATTCCGCCTGGACCGGAACATAGCCGTCGATCATCGGTACGCCGGCGGACGCCATGGTCCAGACGCTGCGGCCGTCGCAATCCGGGATGAAGCTCCAGAAGTCCGATTGCGGACGGATATAGACCGCGACCCCCGGAGCCTCCTGCTTGGCGGCCACGAGCGCATCGCGGAGCCCGGCGCCGCGCGGCGTCGCCCCTTCAAGCCCGAAGAGCGTGGAGATCCCGATCTCCCGCATGGCCCGCCTGGTGTCCTCGCGCCACACCTTCCTCCTGTCCGCCGCGTAATAGGTGAGGTCGCCGGTCTTCAGCAGCGCGGTCGCCGAGATTGCCTGCTGCGCGCCGTCATCCACGCGAAGCCCGGCATCGACGAAAGCGCCGAGGATCAGGACGATGCCGAGCGCAGCCGAAATCCGGCGGCGGCTCGGCACAAGCCCGCCGATGATATGCGGCGCGCTTGCAATCAACGCCACCAGCGGCAGCATCGCCAGCACCGTCACGCCGAAGAAGAAGAACACGGCGTCGGAGCCGGGAATCTGCAACACGAGGCCGACGACATTCGCGGCGAAAGCCGCTGCGATGATCGCTTCCATCAAGGGGCGTCTCTGCGCCGATGACGCCGGCACCAGCCAGAGCAAGCCCAGCACTGCGAGCAGGGGAACGGCGTGCAAGCGCAGCGGGATGAGATAGTCGCCCTTGGCAAATCCGTATTCGACGAAGAACGGTGTGCCGAACCAGACCGCGCCGGGCTCCGTGGCGCCGCTGGTGACATAGGCGCTGACGGCGAACAGCAGCAGCATCACGCCGCCCGCGATCCAGAAGGCGCCGCGCCGCGGCCCCACGGTGCGGAGAATGAGGAAGCCGGCAAAGGCGCACCAGATCGCCCCGGTCGAGACCTTCGCCACGGCGAGGAGGGGGATTGCGAGCGCTGCGGCGACCAAGGCGAGCCTTGCCTGCTCGCCCCGCGCGGAGAGCTCGACGATCACGGCCGGAGCCAGCAGGAAGACCAAGACCGCGCTCAGCAGCATCGGGTCGTTATGCGGTGCGAAAGTGAGGCCGATGCTGCCGGCCTGCAGCAGCAAGGCGACGAAGACCGTGGCGAGGAGCGCCGCGAACGCGCTGATCCGGTGCTGCGGCAGCAGCGCGCGGCCGAGCGTCAGCGCGCCGAGCGCCGCGGCGAACACCATGAGCGGAAACAGGATCAGCGTCCGCAGCACCATGAGCCCGAAGACTGCATCGACTTGGCTCCCGGTGGCGATGAGCGCGCCCAGGGCGTCGATGCCGGTGTGGTAGCGCAGCCAGTTCAGGCCATCGACTCCCGTGCTCGGGAAATGGAAGTAGCGATAGGCGTTGGTGATCGCGCCGTGGAACATGATGTCGCCGTCGGTCCGGCCCCAGAGCAGCAGCTGGTCAGCGACGAAATTGAGATACTTGTTGCCGTGGATCAGCAGCGTAGAGAGCAGGGCGGAGAGAACGAGCATGCCGATCCATGCCGCCAGCCGGCCCGAGGCCTTCGGGCTTGCCTGCGCGACGCGCCGCACGGCGACGACGATGCAGCCGGCAGCCGCGAGGCTGAGCAGGATGATCCCGGCAAGACCGAGGCCGGTGATCAGGCAGCCGGCCAGAAGGGCGAGCGCGCACAACGGCCCGGCCCAGACCCCGGGTTTCGCCAGCACGGGCAGCAGGATCGCACCGGCGAGAATGCACGGTCCGGCAATCAGCGGCAGCAGCGGGGTGGGAAGTCCCGTGCGGAACAGCAGCATGATCGCAGCGAGCAGCACGGAGAGCGCCACGGCGAACAGGCCGAGGCGCAGGTTCTCTGCCGTCGACAGCGTTACGTCGGCGGCTCGGGTTTCTCCAGACATGAACCTCCCCTGATTCCCGAAAAAATTCCGGGCAAGCTATCAGGGGTCTTGGCGGTTTCCCAGCCTAGAAGCCTCGGGACTACGCGGCGCCGGTGCCGCCGACCGTCAGGCCGCCGATCAGCAGGGTCGGCTGGCCGACCCCGACCGGCACACCCTGGCCGTCCTTGCCGCAGGTGCCGATGCCGGGATCGAGCATCATGTCGTTGCCGATCATGTCGACCTTGGTCAGCACGTCCGGCCCATTGCCGATCAAGGTCGCGCCTTTGACCGCGGGGCCGACCTTGCCGTCCTCGATCAGATAGGCCTCGGCGGCGGAGAACACGAACTTGCCGGAGGTGATGTCGACCTGGCCGCCGCCGAAGTTGACGGCATAGAGGCCCTTCTTCACCGAGGCGATGATCTCCTTGGGATCGTGCGGGCCGTTCATCATGATCGTGTTGGTCATGCGCGGCATCGGGTTGTGCGCGAAGCTCTGGCGCCGCCCGTTGCCGGTCGGCTTCATGCCCATGAGCCGCGCGTTCTGGCGGTCCTGGATATAGCCGACCAGGATTCCGTCCTCGATCATCGTGGTGCACTGGGTCGGCGTGCCCTCGTCGTCGATGGTCAATGAGCCGCGGCGCTGACCCAGCGTACCGTCGTCAACGACGGTCACACCTTTCGCGGCGATCCGCTGGCCCATGAGCCCGGCGAAGGCCGAGGTCTTCTTGCGGTTGAAGTCGCCTTCGAGCCCGTGGCCGATCGCCTCGTGCAGCAGGATGCCCGGCCAGCCTGGGCCGAGCACGACCTGCATCTCGCCGGCGGGGGCGGGGATCGAGTCGAGGTTGACCAGCGCCTGGCGCAGCGCCTCATCGACGCTCGACTTCCAATGCTCGGGCTCGAGCAGGCTCTCATAGCCGATGCGGCCGCCAGAGCCATAGCTGCCGGTCTCCATCTTGCCGTTGGCCTCGACCATGACGGTCACGTTGAGGCGGACCAGGGGGCGGATGTCGGCGGTGCGCCCGCCGTCGCCACGTAGGATCTCGATCGCCTGCCAGGAGGCGGAGACCGAGGCCATGACCTGCTTCACGCGCGGATCCTTGGCCCGCGCATAGGCGTCGATCTCCTGCAGCACCTTCACCTTGGTCTCGAAAGGCACCAGGGAAATCGGGTTGTCCGGCTTGTAGAGCTGCTTGTTGGTGCCACTCGGCGCCAAGTCGAGCTTGCCGCCGCGGCCGGCATGGACCGCCTTCACCGTCTCGGCCGCCCGCTTGATCGCGGCTTCCGAAAGCTCGCTGGCATGGGCGTAGCCGTGGGTCTCCCCGCTGACCGCGCGCAGACCGAAACCTTGCGTGGTGTCGAAGCTGGCGCTCTTCAGGCGGCCGTCGTCATAAGCGAGAGCCTCGGACTGGGCGTATTCCAGATAGAGCTCGCCGTCATCGGCGCCTTTCAGCGAATCGGCGACCGTGCGCTCGATTCGGCTGCGGTCCAGCCCGGCGCGTTCGAAAAACAGGCGGTCGGCCTCGATCAGATTCGACATGGGGTCCTCCGAAAAACGCGGTGTTGTCCCAGCAATATAAGTCATCCGCCGCGACCACCAACCGCCTTTACCGCGTGCATTTACCTTTATTGCGGCGGATCGTCGCAGAATCCCATTGATCTGTCGCAAAGCTCTCCTGCTTAAGGCGTGCAAGGCCCCGAAATGCTTGAGTTATCGAGGACGCCCATGTAGGGTCGGCTCGCTTTCGATGGGGGTCGGACGCAAGCCAGCGGCTGCCCGTCAAAGCCTTGTAATGTGAGCCAATTCTCTAGCCGGAAGGACCGATCGGTCCGTATCCGGCCTTTCGCACACGTCGGCGAGACGGGTCTTAGCGGGCCTTGCCAGCGCTGACAGGACGGGGTGGATCGATATGTCGTTGAAGCGTCTTCTTGCACATGCTGCCTGGGTGCTCGGAGTCACAAGCTGGAGCGGGGTGGCCTTCGCTCAAGAAGTGATCGGAGAGCCGAAGCCCGAACAGATCGGTTTGCAGCCGCCCGTGACCGCGCTCGCCGATGAGCTGGACTGGATCCACAACGCGGTGCTGACGCCGATCATTTTCGTGATCGCCATCTTCGTCATGCTGCTGCTGCTCTACGTGATGTTCCGCTTCAACGCGAAGCGGAACCCGGTCCCGTCCAAGGTCACGCACAACACCCTGCTCGAGGTTGCCTGGACCGGTATCCCGGTGCTGATCCTGGTGCTGATCGCGATCCCGTCCTTCCGGCTGCTCTATAACCAGCTCGAGATCCCGAAGCCCGACATGACCATCAAGGCGGTCGGCCACCAGTGGTATTGGTCCTACGTCTATCCGGACAACGGCAACTTCACCTTCGATGCGCGCATGGTCACCGCCGAGGCCGCCGTCGCCAAGGAGAAGAACGTCATCCGCCTGCTGGACACCGACGAAGAGGTGGTCCTGCCGGTCGGCAAGAACATCCGCATTCAGATCACTTCCGACGACGTGATCCACTCCTGGACCATCCCGAGCTTCGGCGTGAAGCACGACGCCGTGCCCGGCCGCATCAACGAGAGCTGGTTCAACATCGAGAAGCCCGGCATCTACTACGGCCAGTGCTCGGAGCTTTGCGGCATCCAGCACGCCTACATGCCGATCAAGGTGCGCGCCGTCAGCCAGGAAGAGTTCGACGCCTGGGTGAAGGAAGCCCAGGGCAAGTTCGACAAGGTGGAAGCGCCCGCCGCTTCGGCCGCGCCCGCCAACAACGACGGATCGAGCCAGCTCGCTTCCGCCACCGCAGTTCAGACGGCGAATTGATTCGCCGGTAGTTTGAGGGACACCCTGCCATGAGCCCGGTCTCAACCACCCACGCAGACGCCCACCACGATCACGGTCATCATCCGACCGGGATTCTCCGCTACCTCTATTCGACGAACCACAAGGACATCGGCACGATGTACCTGGTGTTCGCGGTGGTGGCGGGTTGCATCGGCGGCCTGTTCTCGGTCTTCATGCGCGCCGAGCTCATGGAGCCCGGCATCCAGCTCCACATGTTCGGCACCGACGGTGATCCCAACCAGCAATACTGGAACGTGGTGATCACCGCCCACGCGCTGATCATGATCTTCTTCACCGTCATGCCGGCGATGATCGGCGGGTTCGGCAACTGGTTCGTGCCGCTGATGATCGGCGCGCCGGACATGGCCTTCCCGCGCATGAACAACGTCAGCTTCTGGCTGCTGATCCCGTCCTTCGGCCTGCTGATCGGCTCGGCCTTCGTGGACGGCGGCGCCGGAACCGGTTGGACGCTCTATCCGCCGCTCGCCACGCAGCAGGGCATCGCCGTCGATATGGCGATCTTCTCCATGCACTTGGCCGGCGCCTCGTCGATCCTGGGCGCCATCAACTTCATCACCACCATTTTCAACATGCGCGCCCCGGGCATGACCTTGCACCGGATGCCGCTGTTCGTGTGGTCGGTGCTGGTCACCGCCTTCCTGCTGCTGCTGTCGCTGCCGGTGTTCGGCGGCGCCATCACCATGCTGCTGACCGACCGCAACTTCGGCAGCCACTTCTTCGATCCCGCCGGCGGCGGCGATCCGATCCTGTTCCAGCACCTGTTCTGGTTCTTCGGCCACCCGGAAGTCTACATTCTCATTCTCCCGGGCTTCGGCATGATCAGCCAGATCGTGTCGACCTTCTCGAAGAAGCCGGTGTTCGGCTATCTCGGGATGGCCTACGCGATGGTCGCGATCGGCTTCGTCGGCTTCGTCGTCTGGGCGCACCACATGTACATGGCCGGCCTCGACGTCGATACCCGCGCGTACTTCACCGCGGCGACCATGGTCATCGCGGTGCCGACCGGCATCAAGATCTTCTCCTGGATCGCGACGATGTGGGGCGGCTCGATCACCTTCAAGCCGGCGATGGTCTGGGCCTTGGGCTTCATCTTCCTGTTCACCGTCGGCGGCGTCACCGGCGTGGTGCTGGCGAATGCCGGCGTGGACGTGGCGCTGCACGACACCTATTACGTCGTGGCGCACTTCCACTACGTGCTCTCACTCGGCGCCGTGTTCTCGATCTTCGGCGGCTACTACTACTGGATCGGCAAGATGTCGGGCCGCGAGCATCCGGAATGGGCGGGCCACCTGCACTTCTGGACCACCTTCGTCGGCGTGAACCTGACCTTCTTCCCGCAGCATTTCCTCGGTCTCGCGGGCATGCCGCGGCGCTATCCGGATTACCCGGACGCCTTCGCGTTCTGGAACCACATCTCCTCGATCGGCGCCTTCATCTCCTTCGCCTCGACGATCTTCTTCGTGGTGATGGCGATCTACACCCAGCTCGCAGGCCGGCGCGTCGGCGCCAACCAGTGGGGCGAGGGCGCCACGACCCTGGAATGGACGGTCTCTTCGCCGCCGCCGTTCCACACCTTCGAAGACCTGCCGGTGATCAAGCCGGCCGACGCTCACCACTGACGACAACCGGCGGCGGGACAACAACAACCCGCCGCCGGACTGTCGGGATGAACTGACTGATATGGCCGAACAGCAGATTGGCATCGTGAACGAGGCGCCTGCCGCAACCGCGGTGGGCGAGGGCGCGTCCGTCGGCGATTTCATCGCGCTCTTGAAGCCGCGCGTGATGTCGCTGGTCGTGTTCTCCGGGTTTGCCGGCCTCTATGTGGCGCCCGGCCACATCCATCCGCTGATCGCCGCGGTGGCGGTGCTCTGCATCGCCGTCGCCGCCGGCGCCTCCGGCGCCATCAACATGTGGTACGACCGCGACATCGATGCCGTCATGTCGCGCACCCGCAACCGCCCGATCCCGCGCGGTGCGGTGACGCCGGAGCAGGCGCTGGCCTTCGGGCTGGTGCTGTCGCTGTTCTCGGTCATGCTGATGGACATCGCCGTCAATACGACCGCGGCGGCGCTGCTCGCCTTCACCATCTTCTTCTATGTTGCGATCTACACGATGTGGCTGAAGCGCTCGACGCCGCAGAACATCGTGATCGGCGGCGCTTCCGGCGCCTTCCCGCCGATGATCGGCTGGGCCGCCGTGACCGGCGACGTGTCGCTCGCCTCGATCGCGCTCTTCCTGATCATCTTCATGTGGACCCCGCCGCATTTCTGGGCGCTCTCGCTCTACCGCGAGGGCGACTATGCCAAGGCCGGCGTGCCGATGATGCCGGTCGTCGCCGGCCAGCGCTCCACCAAGCTGCAGATGCTGGTCTACACGCTCATTCTCTGCCCGCTCACGCTGGCGCCGGTCTTCCTCGGCATCGCGGGCTGGGTCTACGGCGCGGCCTCGATCGCGCTCAACATCGGCTTCGTCGGCCATGCGATCCGCGTGCTCCGGAGCGACGATCTCCGCTACGCCAAGCGCATGTTCGGCTTCTCGCTGCTCTATCTCTTCGTCCACTTCCTGGTGCTCTGCATCGACCGGGCGCCGGGCATCCTGCCCATGGTCCGTGGGGTGTTCTCATGACCGGGCTCGACGAGAAGAAGAAGCGCCTGCGCCAGCGCAACTGGGCCGTGGCGATCGCCCTGGTCGCCTTCGTGGCGATCGTCTATGCGATCACCATCGTGAAGCTGCAGGGCGGTGCATGAGCATGGGCCCCCAATACTTCAAGAGGCTGAACCGCCGCAACCTGAACGTCGTGATGATCCTGGTCGGGGTCTTCGCCTTCATGGTGGGGCTGACTTTCGCCGCCGTGCCGCTCTATCGGATCTTCTGCGAGCGCACCGGCTATGACGGCACGCCGATCCGCGCCGATGCCGCGGGCCAGCGCGGGAAGGCGATCGACCGCGTGGTTACCGTGACTTTCACCGGCGACGTCAACCAGGAGATGCCCTGGGCCTTCTATCCGAAGCAGAACAAGATCGAGGCCAAGGTCGGCGAGACCTACCTCGCCTTCTTCGAGGCGAAGAACCTCTCGAACAAGACGATCACCGGCACCGCGAGCTTCAACGTCTCGCCGGAGCCCTGGGGTCCGTATTTCGTGAAGATCGAGTGCTTCTGCTTCACCGAGCAGACCTTGAAGCCCGGTGAATCGGTCGAGATGCCGGTCACCTTCTATCTCGACCCGGCTTTGGCGGACGACAAGCTGCTGAGCCGGATGTCGGACGTGACCTTGTCCTATACGTTTTGGAAGGCGGCTGACCAGCCGTCGGCGCAGGACGCGCCGGCGAAAGTCGGTGCGGCCGAACCGGCATCGAAGCCGGCCGTGAACTGATTGCCTGAATCTGCCGGCCGGGTCCAAAGGGGGACCGGCCGCGAAGGGAGAGTGGAGACCATGAGCGACGCAGCCCACAAGCCGAACCATCCTTACCACCTGGTCGATCCCAGCCCCTGGCCGGTGGTCGGCGCGCTCGCGGGCGGCGCCTTCACCGTCGGCATGGTGCTCTACATGCACGACATCGCCGTGTTCGGGCACAAGTTCGGCCTCGGCAACATCGTCCCCGGCATCCTGCTGATTGCGGTCACCATGTACTTCTGGTGGCGCGACGTGGTGAAGGAGGGCGAGTTCCAAGGCCATCACAGCCCGGTCGTGCAGATCGGCCTGCGCTACGGCATGGCACTGTTCATCGCCTCGGAAGTCATGTTCTTCTCGGCCTTCTTCTGGGCCTTCTTCGACTTCTCGATCTTCCCGCGCGAAGCGAGCGGCCATGTCTGGCCGCCGGTTTCGCCGACCCCGATCACGCCGCTCGATCCCTATGCGATCCCGCTGCTGAACACGCTGATCCTGCTGACCTCGGGCTGCACCGTCACCTGGGCGCACCATGCGTTGAAGCACAACGACCGCAACGGCTTGATCCAGGGGCTGGCGCTGACCGTGCTGCTCGGCATCCTGTTCACCTCGTTCCAGGCCTACGAGTACATGCATGCGCCGTTCGGATTTAAGGACGGCATCTACACCTCGACCTTCTTCATGGCGACCGGCTTCCACGGCTTCCATGTGATCGTGGGCACCATCTTCCTGATCGTCTGCCTCGTGCGCGCGATCAAGGGCCACTTCAAGCCGGACCATCACTTCGGCTTCGAGGCGGCGGCCTGGTACTGGCACTTCGTGGACGTGGTCTGGCTGTTCCTGTTCAGCTTCGTCTACATCTGGGGCAGCGGCCCCGGCCCGTACGCGGGCTGATGCTTTCGCGCGACCGGTAGCCTGGACTCATGGCCGGCTACCGGTCGCCAATCTCCTCCGGCCTCGCCGGTGTTTGCCCGCGCTGCGGCCAGGGCAAACTGCTGCAAGGGTTCCTGAAGCCCGCGCCCTCCTGCTCGAATTGCGGCCTCGATTTCCACGCCGACGAGACCGGTGACGGTCCCATCGCCTTCGTGATCCTGATCTGGGGCGCGATCGTCATGGGCTTCGCCTTCTGGGCCGAGTTCACCTTCGACCCGCCCTATTGGCTCTTCGTCGTCATCCTGATCCCGCTCACGCTCGGCGGCGGCGCGCTGCTGATGCGCCCGGCAAAGTCCGTCCTCATGGCGCTCCAACTCCATCACCGCGCCGGTGATGGGAGCGGTTGAAGCGCTGCCATTCTGACTATCTAGGTCTCACCATGCGTCTTCCGTTCCGCCCCACCTTCTGGCCGACCGTCTTCACCGTGCCGGCGATCCTGGTCATGCTCGGTCTCTCGATCTGGCAGGTGCAGCGCCTGCACTGGAAGGAGGATCTGATCGCCGAGCGCGTCGCGCGCACCACCGCCGAGCCGATCGCGCTGCCGCCCGCCGGCGCCGATCTTAGCTCCCTGGAATTCCGCCGCGTCACCGTCACCGGTACCTTCGACCACGCGCACGAGCTCTATCTTGCGGCCCGGTCCCAGAACGGCAATATCGGCTACTGGATCATGACGCCGCTGAAGCTGAAATCCGGCGAGACCGTCCTGATCGAGCGCGGCTGGGTCCCGGAAGAGAAGAAGCTGCCCGAGACCCGCGCTCAAGGCCAGCTCGCCGGCACCGTGACCTTGAACGGCATCATCCGCCTGCCGCAGGTGAAGACCTTCTTCCAGCCCGAGAACGAGCCGGCGAAGAACGTCTGGTTCTATATCGACCCGGCGCAGATGGCGGGGGCGGCGGCTGTTCCCGCCCGCATCGACCTCTATCTCGATGCCGAGAAGGCCGACATCCCCGGTGGCTTCCCCTTGGGCGGCCAGGCGCGGATCAATCTTCCCAATGATCATTTGCAATACGCCATCACCTGGGCGCTGCTGGCGCTGGCGCTCGCCGCCGTGTATGTCATCTACCATGTGAAACTGGAACGCGAGCGAGGCAGTCGGTGAGCCAGAACACAGTCGGCGCTTACGAGTCTCTCGAGCAACGCTTCCGCCGCTGGTCGGCGCTGCGCGATGCCGCCGGCATGCTGCACTGGGATATGTCCGCGATGATGCCGGAAGGCGGTCACTCTGCCCGTGCCGAGCAGCTCGCGGCATTGGGCGTCGTCTCGCACCAGCTCTTGACCGAAGCCAAGACCGGCGAGCTGCTTCAGGCCGCGGGCGACGAGGCCAAGGGTCTCGACACCTGGCAGCGCGCCAACTTGAGCGAGATGCGTCGGGTCCACGTCCATGCGACCGCGCTCAGCTCCGACCTGGTCGAAGCGCTGAGCAAGGCCTCGACCGCCTGCGAGGCGGTCTGGCGTCAGGCGCGGCCGGCCGGCGACTTCGCCATGGTGCAGCCGCATCTCGAGGCGATCGTCCGTCTGGTGCGCGAGGCGGCGCAGGCGAAATCGGAAAAGCTCGGCCTTTCGCCCTATGAAGCGCTGATGGACGAATACGAGCCCGGCAGCCGCACCGCCGCGATCGATGCCGTGTTCTCGAACTACGCCGCCTTCCTGCCGGAATTCCTGGAAGCGGTGCTCGAACGCCAGGCCAAGGCGCCGAAGCCGATCGAGCCCAAGGGTCCGTTTCCGGTCGAGAAGCAGAAGGCGCTCGGCGAGCGGGTGATGAAGACCATCGGCTTCGACTTCGATCACGGCCGGCTCGACACCAGCCTCCATCCTTTCTGCGGCGGCGTGCCGGACGATGTCCGCATCACCACACGCTATGACGAAACCGCCGTCACCTCGGCCCTGATGGGCATCATCCACGAGACCGGCCATGCGATGTACGAGCGCGGCCTGCCGTCGCAGTGGCGGCTGCAGCCGGTCGGCCAGTCCCGCGGCATGGCACTGCATGAGAGCCAGTCGCTGCTGGTCGAGATGCAGGCCTCGCGCAGCATCGAGTTCTGCCGCTTCCTCTCGCCGCTCCTCAACGAGACCTTCCCCGGCAATGAAGCGGCTTTCGCGCCGGAGAATCTGCAGCGGCTCTACAGCCGGGTCGAGCGCGGCTTCATCCGCGTCGATGCCGACGAGGTCACCTATCCCGCGCACGTGATCCTGCGCTATCGCCTGGAGCAGGCGCTGGTGAAAGGCGATCTCAAGGTCGCTGACATTCCCGGCGCCTGGAACGACGGCATGAAGGCGCTGCTCGGCATCACCCCGCCCAGCGACCGCGAGGGCTGCCTGCAGGACATCCACTGGTTCGACGGCGCGATCGGCTACTTCCCGTGCTACAGCCTCGGCGCGATGACCGCGGCGCAGCTCTATGCCGCCGCCTGCGAAGCCAACCCCGCTATTCCGGCCTCGATCGCGCGCGGCGATTTCGCCCCGCTGATGGCCTGGCTCCGGCCCAACGTGCATGAGCGCGGCTCCAGCATGGCCACGGCGGAGATTGTGACCGCGGCCACCGGTCGTCCGCTCGACGTCGAAGTCTTCAAGGCACACCTGAAGCGGCGCTACTTGCCCAACTGAACAACGCCCATAGGCCGGTCACGCGCTGATCACGGCGAGAGTCGTAAGGTTCACCCATCGACGCCGGAAATTCGGTGCAGGTGAGGGGATGGTCACAGACTCAGGCGATTACGCGCGAAGCGGCTTGCCGCCTGCGGCGGACGGCTGGCAAGGTGGTTCCCGGCGGATCAAGGTGGGGGGACGCACCGATATGATGCCGAAACTCGCCATCGATTTCCGCTCCGAGGAGAGCCGCGTGCGTCTCTACTACGCCGCGGCGGTCTCGCTGTTCGGCGCGCTGGCGAGCCGCCTGGTGGCCTCGAGCCTCCTCCCTTGGAATGACGGCGGATTGGGACTCTTCTGGTGCGGCGCCGTGGCCCTGGCGCCGCTCGTGCTCTACGGCTGGCGCGCCTTGCCCGCCGCCGCGATTCTCGCGGTCGCGGTCGAGGCGATATCCCGTGGCGGCGCTGCGGGCACGGCGATCGCTGCGGTCGGCGACGTGCTCGAAGCGGTGCTGGCCTATGCGGTGATGGCGCGCTTCGCCCCCTTCGATCCGCGCTTCCGCACCCAGGACGATCTGCAGCGCTTCGTGCTGTTCGGCGTCGTGCTGATCCCGGCCGGTTCCGGCATCATCGGTACGGTCCTCATCGCGCCACACACCGATATTCATCCGCTGGCCTTCTGGTTCGGCTGGGCGACCGCCGATGCCACCGCCGTGCTGATGACCGTGCCGATGGCCCTGGTCTGGGTGACCCAGGCGCGAGTTCGCGGCCCGCGTTGGATGGAGATCGCGGCGCTGGCGGGTGCCGCCTGCTGGCTGCTCTTCATGGTCGGCTGGATGACGCCCAGCCTGGCGCTCGGCGTCTCGACCCTCGCCGTGATCGGTCTGCCGCTGGGCTTCTGGGGCGCCATCGCCTATGGCCGCCGCGGCGCCAGCCTCTCGGCGCTGTTGCTCGCGGTCGCGCTGGTGGGGGCTGCGCGCTTCGGTGTGATGCCTTTCCCGAACTTCTCGCTCGACGGCGAGCGGATCGCCTTGGCCGGCATGCTCGCGGCGGTGCTCATCGGCCTCCTCGTGGTCGCGATCGCCCGCTCCGAAGGCGACCGCCAGCAAGACGAGATCCTGGAGAGCGAGAGCCGGCTGAAGATGATGATGGAGAGCAGCCGTATCGTCCCTTACGCGAAGGAAGGCCCGCATTTCCTCGACTATTCCTATGTCGGCGAGCGCGCGACGGCGACCTTCGGTCATGCCATGGCCGAATGGGAAAAGCCCCGGGCCTGGATCAACTTCATCCACCCCGACGACCGGGATCGCATGAAAAGGCTGGCCGCCGAAGAGCTCCGGCCGAACGAAGACCACGAATGGGAATACCGCGTCGTCGCGGCCGATGGCCGGGTCATCTGGGTGCGCGATCTCTTCCGCGTCGATCGCAAGGTCGACGGCTCGTTGGAGCTTCGCGGCATGCTGATCGACGTCTCGGCCCAGAAGCAGCGCGAGCTCGACCTCGAGGAAAGCCGCCGCGAGATCGAGGCGGCCATGAAGCAGGCCGAGGCGGCCAACCGCGCCAAGACCAGCTTCCTCGCCACTGTCAGCCACGAGCTCCGCACGCCGATGAATGCGGTGATCGGTTTCGCCGATGTCTTGAACGGCGAGGCCTACGGCCATCTCAACCACCGGCAGAAGGAATGCGTCGCCGACATCGCCGGCTCCGGCCGCCATCTCCTGCGCATGATCAACGACATCCTCGACATGTCGAAGATCGAGGCCGGCAAGTTCCCGCTGATCGAGGAAGTGTTCGACGTCTCCGCCGTGCTCGGCGCCGCCGCGCGCCTGGTCGCTCAGGAAATCGACGGCAAGCAGGTCTCCTTCGTGACCCATATCTCTCTGGGTGCGATCGGCTTCAACGGCGACCAGCGCGCGGTGACCCAGATCCTGATCAACCTGCTGACCAACGCCGCCAAGTTCACGCCCGCCGGCGGCCGCGTCGAATTGAAGGCCCATGCCGACGCCGATGGCCTGACGGTCAGCGTGACCGATACCGGCCGCGGCATGTCCCAGGCGACGATCGACCGCGCCTTCGAGGCCTTCTTCCAGGGCAGCGACAGCGATGTCAGCCGCAAGCGGGAAGGGACCGGGCTGGGCCTCGCCATCTCCCGCCGCCTGGCGGAAATGCACGGTGGCACTGTCACCCTGAAAAGCACCATCGGCCAAGGCACCACCGCCACCCTCTGGCTGCCGCCCAGCCGGTTGGTTTAGTCAGTACCGACCGACACCGGGCGAAGCTCGCCGCCAGTGCTCTTCTCCCACCTTCAGGGGGGAGTGAGTGGGGGCATGCCGCCGTAGAGCTCATGATCCAGCGCCGGGTTTCTCCAGGCACCAATCCTTGCCTCCCACCCCCTGCCAAACTACTGTACCGGCACCCATTTGGAGGTGGATTTTGCGCTATATCAGCACCCGCGGCGCCGCGCCGCGGCTCGATTTCGAGGCGGTCCTTCTGGCCGGCCTCGCCCGGGACGGCGGGCTTTATGTTCCGGAATCCTGGCCCAGTCTGAAGCCGAAGACGCTCGCCGGTTTCGCCGGCAAACCTTACGCCGACGTGGCGGCTGCCGTGATGGCGCCCTTCATCGGCAAATCGATCCCGCAGACTACCTTCAAATCCATGGTCGCCGAGACCTATGCCGGCTTCCGCCACGAGGCGGTGACGCCTCTGGTCGAGGTGGGCGAGGGCGTCTGGATCGAGGAACTGTTCCATGGTCCGACACTTGCCTTCAAGGACCTGGCCCTGCAGCTCGTGGGCCGGCTCTATGACCATGTGCTGAAGAAGCAGGGCAAGCGTGTCACCATCATCGGCGCCACTTCGGGCGATACCGGCTCGGCCGCGCTCGAGGCCTGCCGCGACCGCCGCGCCATCGACATCTTCATCCTGCATCCGCTGGGCCGCGTCTCGGAAGTCCAGCGCCGCCAGATGACCACGATCGACGCCGGCAACGTCTTCAACATCGCGATCGACGGCAGCTTCGACGACTGCCAGGACATCGTGAAGGCCTGCTTCAACGACCATGCCTTCCGCGACAAGATCGCCATGTCGGCGGTCAACTCGATCAACTGGGCCCGCGTCATGGCCCAGATCGTCTATTACGTGACCGCGGCGGTGGCGCTGGGTGCGCCCAACCGCAAGCTCGCCTTCTCGGTGCCGAGCGGCAATTTCGGCAATGTCTTCGCCGGCTATGCCGCGAAGCAGATGGGCCTCGACATCTCGCAGCTCATCGTCGGCTCCAACCGCAACGACATCCTGACCCGCTTCTTCAAGAGCGGCAGCATGAAGGTCAGCGATGTGGTGCCGAGCCTCAGTCCCTCGATGGACATCCAGATCTCCAGCAACCTCGAGCGGCTGCTGTTCGATCTCTTCAAGCGCAACGGCCCCAAGCTCGCCGAGGCGATGAACGGCTTCCGCAAGACCGGCAAGTTCGCAGCGCCGAAGAGCGGCTGGACCGCCACGCAGAAACTCTTCACCGGCTACAAGCTCGACGACGCCGGCACATTGAAAGTGATGCAGGACCTCTACAAGCGCACCGGCATGCTGATCGATCCGCATTCCGCGATCGGCGTCGCCGCCGCCGAAGCCGTGCGCAAGGACAAGTCGGTGCCCGTGGTGGCGCTGGCGACCGCCCACCCGGCGAAATTCCCCGAGGCGGTGGAGAAGGCGACCGGCGTGCGCCCGGCACTGCCGGCGCATCTCGGCAACTTGCTCAGCCGTCGCGAACGCTACGACGTCCTGCCGAAGGACCTCGGCAAGATCCAAGACTACGTGTTGGCGCACCGTCGCGGAGGCAATGTCAATTGAACGTCGCAAAGAACCACCGCCCCAACACCGTGCAGATCACCACCCTGCCCAGCGGCTTGCGCGTCGCGACCGACCGCATGGACTCCGTCGAGACCGTGTCGCTCGGCATCTGGGCCGGCGTCGGCACGCGGCATGAGACGGAAGAGCACAACGGCGTCGCGCATCTCCTCGAGCACATGGCCTTCAAGGGCACCAAGCGCCGCAATGCCCTCGATATCGCCCAGGAGATCGAATCCGTCGGTGGTATCCTCAACGCCTATACCGGCCGCGAGCAGACCGCCTATTACGCGAAGATGCTCAGCGCCGATATGCCGCTCGCGATCGACGTGCTCGCCGACATCCTCCAGGATTCGATCTACGACCAGGCCGAGCTCGAACGCGAGCGCGCCGTCGTGCTGCAGGAGATCGGTCAGGCCGAGGACACGCCGGACGACATCATCTTCGATCATTTCCAGGAAGTGGCGTTCCCCGATCAGCCGATGGGCTGGCCGACCCTCGGCCGGGCCGAGATCATCGGCAAGCTCCCGCGCGACGTGGTTGCCGGTTACCTCGAGAGCCGCTACCGCCCGGAACGCATGATCGTGTCCGCCGCCGGCAATATCGACCACGACCGGCTGGTCGATCTTGCATCGCGCCTGCTCGATCGCCTGCCGACCGGCGCCGAGCCCGGCACCGAGACCGCTGTCTACAAGGGCGGCGAGCATCGCGAGGACCGCGATCTCGAGCAGGTCAATGTCGTGCTCGGTTTCTCCGGCGTCAGCTACCACGATCCCGACTACTATGCCGCCGCGGTGCTGTCGCAGCTCTTGGGCGGCGGCATGTCCTCGCGTCTGTTCCAGGAAGTGCGCGAGAAGCGCGGCCTGGTCTACAGCATCCACACCTTCTCCAGCTCCTACAGCGATGCCGGCTTGTTCGGCATCTATGCCGGCACCGGCGAGAAGGAAGCGGCTGAGATGATGCCCGTCATCTGCGACGAGGTGCTGAAGGTCGCCGACAGCTTGAACGACGAGGAGGTGAAGCGCGCGGCCGCGCAATTGAAGGCCGGCACCCTCATGTCCCGCGAGGGCACCAGCAGCCGCTGCGAGCAGCTTGCATCGCAACTGCTGCTCTACGACCGCCCGATCCCCGCCGAGGAAGTCGTCGCGAAGATCGAGGCCGTGGGTTCGCCGGACATTGCGCGCGTCGCCAAACGCATCTTCGCCTCCGCGCCGACTCTGGCCTCGTTGGGCCCGGTCGCCCAGGTGCCGAGCCTCGACGCGGTTCGGCGCCGCCTGGCCTGAGGCAAGGGCAGGGGCACCGCGATGCTGCCGCTTTTCCGCTCCGACGGTCTCTCGCGGTTCAAGCTCCTCGGTGAACGCATCTATCTGCGTCCGCCATCACGCACCGACTACAAGCAATGGACGGCGGTGCGCGAGCGGAGCCGCGGCTTCCTCGAACCTTGGGAGCCCGCCTGGGGCGAGGACGCACTGGAGCGCGCGGTGTTCCGCGATCGCGTCGCGCGCATCCTCCAGGAATGGCGGCTCGACTTGGGCTACGGCTTCCACATCTTCCGCAAGTCGGATGATCGCCTGCTCGGCGGCGTGAACCTGAACAACGTCCGCCGTGGCGTCGCGCAGGCCGCCAATCTCGGCTACTGGATGGGGGAGGAATACGCCAACCACGGTTACATGACCGACGCCGTCCGCGTCTTGCTGCCGCATGCCTTCCAGGCTTTGGGTCTCCACCGCATCGACGCCGCCTGCATCCCCGAGAACCGCCCCAGCCGACACCTCCTGGAAAAATTCGGCTTCCGCGAAATCGGCGAAGCCAAGGGGTATTTGAAGATCAACGGCGACTGGCGCGACCATCTGCTCACCAGCGCGCTGCTCGAAGACGTCATGAACTCCGAAGCCATGCGCACCAAACGCCCCAACGCCGAAGGCGACTTCCAGAAGCTGCTGGATAAGATCGTCTGAGTTACTTCCGCACCCTCTTCGGTCCCGCATGCGCCGCGTAGAGGTCCTCCAGGAACGCCTGCAACGCCGGTGTCTGTTGCGCGCCTTTCTTCACCGCGACCTCGAACAGCGATTGGTAGGAGAGGCGTCTCGGGCGGATCGGCTGCATCTCGCCGCGCGCAACCCAGGGGGCTGCGTAGTGGCTCGGCAGATAGGCGATGAAGCGCCCGCTGAGAATCATCAGCGCCAGACCCTCCATCGAGTATGAGCTGGCGCTGGGGCTGAAGCGCAGCGGCCGCAGGTCTTCCATATAGCCGCGGCCGGCATAGGGTGCGGCCAGGATGTCCTCGTTGGAGATCGCCTCCGACGCGCGGCCGAACAATGCGTTTCCTGCCCCGCAATAGAGCGTCTGCTCCTCCAGGAACAGCGCGCGATAGGCGATGCCGGGCAGCGCATGGTGGAAGGCGCCGATCGCGAGATCCAGGCGTCCGTCCAGCACCTTCCGCTCCAGCTCCTGCGGCGCGTCGATATGCATGGTGATGTGCACCTCGCGGGCCCGCTCGCCGTAGCGGTTCACCACCTTGGAAAGATGGTTCGCCGGGTTGGAGATGATGTTGTCCACCATGCCGATCGAAAGATTGCCGACCAGCCGTCCGGCGAGCGCACTCACATCGGAGCGGAAGGCTTCGAGCCCGCTCACCAGCCGTTGCGCCGCGCGATAAACCTCCTCGCCGCGCTCGGTCAGGCGAAAGCCGACCCGGCCGCGCTGGCAGAGCCGCATCCCCAGCCGCCGTTCGAGCTCGGAGATCAGCGTGCTCAAGCGCGACGGGCTGACATTGAGCACAGCCTGGGCCGCTGCGAAGCCGCCGCTCTCGACCACCGCCAGGAAGGCCTGGACCTGCTTCAGGTCGATGTTGCCGAGATTCCCAAGGCTTGCGGCCATTTTCTTACTTTCGGTAAAACGGAAGCTTACTTCCGATATTTCGACTTTATCGCAACCGACTTCCGCGGTGAAGATCGGTAAACAGCGGAGGCGCGCACCCAAATGAACCTGCCGACAGGGCAAAACAACCCGCAGCCGGTCGATGCAGCGATCGTCCCGCGCTTCGGCTCGATCCCGACCTTCATGCGCCTCCCGTACATCACCGAGCCCACCCAGGTGGACATCGCCCTGATCGGCGTGCCCTGGGACGGCGGCACCACCAACCGCGCGGGCGCGCGGCACGGCCCCCGCGAGATCCGCAACATGTCGAGCTTCATGCGCAAGGTGCATCATGTCAGCCGTATCGCGCCCTATGAGCTCGCCCGCGTCGCCGATCTCGGCGATGCCCCCGTCAATCCCATCGATCTCATGGATGCGCTGAAGCGGATCGAAGGCTTCTACGCCAAGGTGCATGCGGCCGGCGCCGTGCCGCTCTCGGCCGGCGGCGATCACCTGATTACCCTGCCGATCTTCCGCGCCATCGCGAAGAAGCGGCCGATCGGCATGATCCATTTCGACGCGCACAGCGACACCAACGACCGCTATTTCGGCGACAACCTCTACACCCACGGCACGCCGTTCCGCCGCGCGGTGGAGGAGGGGCTCTTGGATCCCAAGCGCACGGTGCAGATCGGCATCCGCGGCTCGATCTACAGCGGCAACGACATGGAGTTTGCCGAGAAGAGCGGCATGCGCGTGATCTACATGGAGGAGTTCTCCAAGCTCGGTGTCGAGAAGACCATCGCCGAGGCCCGCCGCGTCGCCGGCGACGGGCCGACCTATATCAGCTTCGACGTGGACGGCATCGATCCCGCCTTCACGCCGGGCACCGGCACGCCGGAGATCGGCGGCCTCACCACCCTGGAGGCGCAGCACCTGGTGCGTGGGCTCCAGGGCCTCGATCTCATCGGCGGCGACGTGGTCGAGGTCTCGCCGCCCTTCGATCCCAGCGGCAACACCGCTCTGGTCGGCGCGACCCTTATGTTCGAGATCCTCTGTCTCCTGGCGGATGCCTCTGCCACGAGGCGCCGCAAATGACGCAAGTCATGATGGACCGGATGTCCTGGCCGGAATTCCGGGACGCGCTGAAGAGCAACCCGACCGTCTTTCTCCCCTGTGGCGCCACCGAGCAGCACGGCCCGCACCTGCCGCTCTCGGTTGATTGCCTGCTGCCGACGGCACTCTGCCGCGACGTGGCGCAAATGGTCGGCGGCATCGTCGCCCCGACCTTGAGCTTCGGCTACAAGTCGATGCCGAAATCCGGCGGCGGTCCGCACTTCCCCGGCACGCTCAATCTCGATGCTCAGACGCTGATCTCCATGGTCCGCGACGTCATCCGCGAGCTGGTGCGCCATGGCGTCAAGAAGATCTGCGCCGTGGTCGGCCATTACGAGAACCAGTGGATCGTGACCGAGGGCATCGACCTCGCGATGCGCGAATGCGGCCATACCGGCCTTCGCGTGATGCGCCTCGAATACTGGGACTTCTGCACTGAGGAGACGATCAAGACCGTTTTCCCCGACGGCTTCCCGGGTGTCGCGCTCGAGCATGCCGCTGTCATGGAGACCTCCATGATGCTGCACTACTACCCGGAGCTGGTGCGGCTGGAGCTCATCCCGGACAATCCGCCGGCCGATTTCCCGCCCTATGACATATGGCCGCCGCATCGCGACTGGGTGCCGTCCAGCGGTGCACTGACCTCCGCGAAGGCTGCATCGGCGGCGAAAGGCAAGGCGATGGTCGAGCAGTACTGCCGCGACATCGCCGCCGCCTGCAAGAAGGAGTTCGGATAAGGGATCCATGGGGGGAAACTTCGATTTCGGGGGAAAGACGGTCCTGGTGACCGGGGCCAGCCGCGGCATCGGCCGCGGCGTGGCGGAAGCCTTCGCGGCCGCGGGCGCCGATCTCGCCATCCTGGCCGACGATGCCGGCATCGAGGCGACCGCGCAGGAAATCGCCAAGCAGTCAGGCCGGCCGGTGAAGGCGCTCCGCTGCGACATCACCGACCGCGCCGCCGTCTCGAAAGCACTCGGCACGTTCGACCGCATCGATGTGCTGATCAACAATGCCGGCCTCGAGCGCATCACGCCGATCGCTGAGCCCGGATCAGAAGTCGAAGCCACCTTCGCCCGCATCATCGACATCAACATCCTCGGCACCTATTACGTGACGCGCGACGCCTTGCCGAAGATGCGCAAAGGCAGCCGCATCGTCTTCACCGCCTCGATCTGGGGCCGCACCGCGGCGGCGGAGTTCTCCGCCTATTGCGCGTCGAAACATGCCATCGTCGGCATGACCCGCGCGCTGGCAATGGAGCTCGGCCCCAAGGGCATCAACGTCAATGCGGTGGCCCCCGGCTGGGTCAAGACCGACCAGTCGATGCTCTCTTTGAAGCGCATGGCCGAGCGCAGCAATCTGCCGGAGCAGCAGCTCCTCGACGAGATCATGGCCGGCCAGTCGCTGCCCGGTCTGATGAATCCACCCGACATCGCCGGCCTCTATCTCTTCCTCGCCAGCGACGCCGCCGCCAACATGACCGGCCAGACCGTCAACATCGACCGCGGCGAGGTGATGTCGTGACGCTCGCGGGCAAGGTCGCGCTGGTCATCGGCGCACATCGCGGCATCGGCGCCGCCTGTGCGCAGGCCTTGGCGGAGCAGGGAGCGAAGCTCATTCTCGCCGATCGTCTCGACTGCACCGAAACCGCGAAAGTGATCCCCGGCGCCTCGGCCCACACGGTCGACGTCTCCGACGAAGCCAGTGTCCTCGCGCTGTTCAAGGCGGCCAAATCCCAGCACGCGCAGCTGGACATCCTGGTCCATTGCGCCGGCGTCATCCAGGAGAAGCCGCTGCTGGAGACCACCGCCGCCGATTTCGATTCCGTGATTGCCATCAACCTGCGGGGCAGCTTCCTGATCGGCCGCGAGGCCTTGCGCTGGATGCAGGAATCCAGCCCGAAATCCGGCGACCCGGCGCGTGCGATCATGATCGCCTCCGACATGTCCTATTACGGCCGCGAGCAGTTCTCCGCTTACGTCGCCTCGAAGCATGGCGTGCTCGGCCTGGTGCGCAGCTGGTCCAAGGAATTCGCGCCGGCCATCCTGGTCAACGCGATCTGCCCCGGCCCGATCGACACCGCCATGCTCGATGCCGAGCATATGAGCCCGGAATGGCGCGAGAAGGAGTTGCAGATTCCGCTGCGCCGCTTCGGCGACGCGCAGGAGATTGGCGCGCTCGCCGCCTTCCTCGCCGGATCCGGCGGCCGCTATTTCACCGGCCAGGGCATCGGCCCGAACGGCGGCAGCATCATGCCTTGAATTAGGGGACAACCACGGAACGATCGGGTCCAACCCCGACAGCAATGTAAACAGGAGGCAAGAATGAAGAAGACAATCGCCACGGCCTGCATGGCCGTCTCGCTCGCAGCCCTCAGCACCGGCGCCTTCGCCGCGGAGAAGGTGAAGGTCGGTCTCTGCGTATCCTGGCCCGGCTATTCCAGCCTCGAGGTCGCAAAGCAGAAGAACCTCGCGCCCGATCTCGAGATCGAGAACACCATCTTCGACGATCCGGTGGGCGCGCATTCGGCGCTCGCGGCCCGGCAGATCGACGTCCTCTACTGCACCAGCGAGTACACGCCGATCGCCGTCGAGCAGGGCACCAACGAGGTCATGGTGACCTTCTTGAACCCCAGCTACGGCGTCGATCAGATCGCGCTGGCGCCGAACGTCGAGCCCAAGGATCTGCCGGGCAAGAAGATCGCGGCGCCCCAGGCCTATATCGGCCAGCTCCTGATGGGTGTCTGGCTCGACAGCCAGGGCATCAAATATGACTCGGTCGAATGGGTGAACCTGAACGCCGATGAGGCCGTCGGTCCCATGGTCTCCGGCGATCTCGCCGCGGCCTATGAATACGAGCCCTGGGTCTCGAAGCTGACGGAATCGCTCAAGGGCTCGAAGAGCGTCGCCAATTCCGCTGATCCGGTCTTCCTGAAGACCGGCATCTTCATGGATGTGCTCTACATGAACAAGACCTTCATCGCCGAGCGCCGTCCGGTCGCGGTCGGCACCTTGAAGGCGTTGTTCACTGCGGTGCAGGCCTGGCATGACGACACGCCGGGGATCAACAAGATCTATGCCGACTTCCTGAAATGGCCGGTCGGCGACGTCGAATCCGTGGTCGGCACCAACGGCAAGTCCCTTAAGGGCGGCAACTACACCTACGACTTCGACGAGGCCGCGCGCTCCTGCGGCGTCCTCGACGGCGAACCGCCGCTGGGTATCGCCCGCGACGGCATGCGCGACACCGTCGCCTTGATCAACGAGTGGTGGCTGAAGCTAGGCCTGATGAAGACCAAGATCGACCCCGCCAAGGGCGTCGATTGCAGCCTCATGGCCGACCTGGTGAAGAGCGGCTTCCACCAGGAGATCAAAGCGCGGGAGTAGGGTGCTGCCGCTCACTCGATCGTCATCCCCGGGCTTGGCCCGGGGATCCCTGAGTTTTAGATTTCTGAAGTGGACTCAGGGATGCCCAGCCTTCGCCGGGCATGACGATGAGTTTGAAATCTCCATGCATCCGTTGCTGAGCCGATGACCCAACCCAATCGCCGCCCCTTGCTCACCCTGCGCATGCCGATCACGCGGCAAAGCGCGATTGCGCTCGGCGTCGCCTGTTGGGTCGTTTTCTTCCTGATCTGGCAGCTCGCGGTCTCCACCGGCCTGGTCACCGAACTGCTGCTGCCGGGGCCGCTCAAGGTCCTCTCAACTCTTGTCCAGCTCCTCTCCACCCCGGATTTCTGGATCGACATCGGCGCCAGCCTGTTGCGCATCATCGTCAGCTTCGCCATGGCCAGCGCGATTGCCGTGCCGCTCGGCATCGTCATGGGTTCGTTCCGCGCGCTCGAGGCCTTCTTCAACCCGTTCATGGCGGCTTGGCGCTACCTGCCGGCGCCGAGCTTCATCCCGGTGCTGCTGATGTGGTTCGGCACCGGCGAGGGCCCGAAGATCGCGCTGCTCTTCATCGGCGTGGTGTTCTTCCTGATCGTGCTCATCATGGACTACACCAAGCAGGTCCGCACCGAGTTCATCGAGACTTCGATGACTCTCGGCGGCACGCGCGGCCAGGTGCTCTGGACCGTGATCGTCCCCGCGGTGCTGCCTAACGTGGTCGTCGCCATGCGCCAGATGCTGGCGGTCTCCTGGACCTACCTGGTGATCGCCGAGATCGTCGCCTCGACCAACGGCATCGGTGCCATGATGATGCGGGCGCGCCGCTTCCTGCACACCGACGAGATCATGGCCGGCATCGTGGTGATCGGCGTGCTCGGCTTGCTCTGCGACATGCTGTTCCGCATGGCCCACCGCCTGTTCTTCCCCTATATCGACGAGAGCGCAAGATGACCACGCGCCTGAAACTGGAGAACATCGGCAAGACCTTCCCAGGCCCGAAAGGCGGCACGGTCGAGGCGATCCGCGACGTCTCCTTCGAAGTTGGCGGCAACGAGGTCTGCGTGCTCCTCGGCCCCTCTGGCTGCGGCAAGTCCACGATCCTGCGCATGGTGGCGGGCCTCGACCAGCCGACCAGCGGCAAGATCACGCTCGAGGGCCGCGCGATCGCAGGCCCGGGGCGCGACCGCGGCATGGTGTTCCAGGCCTACACCTCATTCGACTGGCTGACCGTGCGCCAGAACGTGGAATACGGCCTCAGGCTCCGCGGCGTGGCTCCGTCCGAGCGCCGCGACCGCGCCGCGCATTTCATCGACCTGGTGCACTTGACCAAGTTCGCCGACGCATTCCCTAAGGTGCTCTCCGGTGGCATGAAGCAGCGCGTCGCCATCGCCCGCACGCTCGCCAACGATCCCGAGATCCTGCTGATGGACGAGCCCTTCGGCGCGCTCGACGCAGAGACCCGCTGGCACATGCAGGAACTCGCCGTGGCGATCGCCGAGGAGACCGGCAAGACCATCCTGATGGTGACCCATGACATCGAGGAATCGATCTTCATGGCCGATCGCATCATCTTCCTCTCCCGCCACCCGGGCACCGTCGCCGCCAACATCGTGCCCGAATTCAAGCAAGGCAGACGCTGGCGCCGCAAGGAAGAGGTGCTGGAGCTCGACGGCTACGCCGAACTCGAACGCGACATCATGCGCATGATGCGCCAGCAGGCCGGCGCCGAAGCGGCGTAGTGCCCCGGGCCGCCGCAAAATGAGTCCCCTCCCCCAAGATGGGGGGAGGGCTAGGGAGAGGGTTGATGCAGCCTGGGCGCCTAAGGTCCAGTGCTCGGGACCATCCAAGCAATGCTCACCCGACAGCCCCCAACATCGGCGCAAACCCAGGCTCCGCCTTCGCCATCGCCCGCCGATACGCCTGCCGCGCCCCAATGCGCTGCAAATACCCCAGCACATTCGGATACGGCGACAGATCCATCGCCCGGAACAGCCGCATGGTCGTCAGCGAGAACACGCTCATGATATCCGCCGCCGTCAATTCAGCGCCGGCGAAGTAGGGCGCCGCGCCCAGCCGCTGCTCGATCATCGCGAACATCAGCGCTAGCCGGTCCTTCGCCGCCTGCAGCGGCGCATTCTTCTCCGCGGGGGCGACCCGCTCCAGCGCCATCACCCGGCCGATGGTCGGCTGCAAGGTCCCGTTGGCGAAATGAAACCAGTAGAGATAGTCGGCAAACCCCGCATCCCCACGCTTCAGCGCCAGCCGGCCGCCGCCATACGTCTGGATCACATACTCGACAATCGCCCCGGACTCGCCGAGCACGAGATCGCCATCGCTGATCACCGGCGCAATCCCCATGGGATGCAGCGCCTTATATTCCGGCGGCGCCAGCTTATTGTCCGCCCGCCGGTCGTAGCGCTTCAGGTCATACGCGATGCCCAGCTCCTCACAGAGCCAGACGATGCGTTCCGACTGCGATGTGGCGAGATGATGGATGGTGAGCATTCCGATCTTCCCCTATCATTCCACAAGAGGTCAAAATGGAAGACTTGAAATCTTTGCTGCTAGACTTCTCGCGTCCGGCATTGCTGCTGTTTCTCGCGAGCGCCATAGGCTCCTTAACGGTTAGAGGTCGAGGCTCCTATCACGAGCCAGATGAACGCGAGCGACTACGTGCCGTAAACGAAGAAATACACCGAGTTTCCGGTCATCTTCGTGACTTGATCGATGCCGCTGAAGTGTTCACCGAGAGCCGTGCCGAGGGAATCACCGAATCACTTAGGCGTCTACCCAATACATGGATCGACGAGTTCATCAATCGCTCACACAAGCTTTCGTTGCCGTGAATATGAGGGCTTGGCGGCTGTTTCAAGCGTGAATCGTCGCCTTCCGATTCCACCCCATCTCCCGCTCCAACTGCGCCGCGACTTGCAGCACCAGATGCTCCTCGCCCGGCCTTGCGCCGAGCTGCACGCCAATGGGCAGCCCCGTCGAATGCATCGCCAGCGGTAAGGAGATCGCCGGCGTGCCCATGACGTTGTGGGGGAAGCAGAATTGGATCTGGCGGAAGATATGCGCCATGTATTGCTGCGGCGAGAGATCGCTGCGGCCGAGGTTGTAATGGCCCCAGGGCTCCGCGACCGCCGCCGTGGTCGGCGAGAGCCAGAGATCGTGGCGCGTGAAATAGGGTCCGAGCCGCCGGCGCATCGTGTTCAGGCTGGCATGCGACGCCAGGAACTGGTCCGTCGTAATGGTCTTCGCGTATTCGTAGATCGCGAGCGTGACCGGCTCCAACGTGTCGGGGCCGGGCTTGCGTTTGGTCTTCGCCGCGAGGTCGTGGATGCGCTTCGGGAAGTCGAAGAACCAGACGTCGAGCATGCGCTGCGCGGCATCCTCGCCGTCATAGTCCGGATGATCTTCTTCGACGATATGGCCGAGGCCAGCCAAGACCTTCGCCGTGCGCTGCACCGCCTCGGCGATCTCTGGATCGACCGGCCGGTCGTTGAGCGGCTTCACCGACCAGCCGATCCGCAGCCTGGGCGCCGCCCAGCCGATCATGGTGACGTAGGTCTCCGTCGGCTTCTTGATCACGAAGGGATCGCCCGGCTGCGGATGCGACATCCAGTCGAGTAGCAAAGCGGTGTCGCGGATCGATTTCGTTTGCGCGAAATTCGCGGCGAGGCCCCAGCCGCCTTCGTCGATTTTCGGGCCGACCGAGACGCGGCCCCGCGACGGCTTCAACCCGACGCCGCCGCACAAGGATGCTGGAATGCGGATCGAGCCCGCAATGTCCGAGCCATGCGCCATCGGCACCATGCCGGAAGCGACCGCGGCGGCGCCGCCACCCGTAGAACCACCGGCACTATAGCCTTCGCGCCAGGGTGTCGAGGTGTTGCCGTAGAGCGCATTCTCGGTCGTACCGGACATTGAAAATTCCGGGGCATTCGAGCGGCCGATAATGTTGAGGCCGGTTTCCTTGAACATCCGCCCGACATTGGTGTCGCCGTCGGTGGTGGTCAGGCCTTCGCAGAGCCGGCTACCGAACTCGATCTTCCGTCCGTCGAGATGGCCGCCGATATCCTTGATCAGGAACGGCACGCCATAAAACGGGCCGGGGAGGAGGGTGCTCTCCGCCAGCGTGTCGATGCGATCGGCATAGAGCTCGACGACGGCGTTGAGCTTCGGATTGAGTGCCGCGATCGCATCGGCCGCCGCGCGCGCGAGCTCGGTCGGGCTCACCGCGCGTTTCGCCACCAGCCCGGCGAGCCCCGTCGCGTCATAGGACGCGTATTCCGAAATTTTCATCTGTTCCGCTTCTCGACAAAACGGTCTCGCAACCGTACACTATTGTGTGAGTAAAAGAAAAGCATGCCTAGGCCTTTGAACCGACGCGCCTTTTCTCTTTACCAACTGCACATCGTTCTCAACTCCGCGTTACATGGAGCGGCGGCACCCGGCCCTTCCAGGGCATCTCCTGCTCCAGCAGGGCGGCGAGCTGCAGCAAAATATGCTCCTGCGCCGGGTTGGCGCCGAGCTGCACGCCGATCGGCAGCCCGTTCGAATGCATCGCCAGCGGCAGCGAGATCGCCGGCGTGCCCATGACATTGTGCTGGAAGGTGAATTGCAGCGGCCGGTCGGCCGTCACGATGAACTCCTCCGCCGAGACGCCTTCGCGGCCGAGATTGTAGAGCCCGTTCGGCTCGGCGACATGCGCCGTGGTCGGCGAGATCCAGACATCGCATTTAGCCATCAGCTGGCCGAGTTTCCGCCGCAGCGTGTTGATCGCGGCGTGGCTCTCCAGGAAGCGCTTGGTGGTGATGCCCTTCGAATGCTCGTAGATCTTGAGCGTGATCGGCTCCAGCGTGTCCGGCCCGACCTTGCGCCCGAGCTTGGCGCCGACCGCGTCGAGGTTCTCGGCGAAACCGAAGAACCAGACGTCGAGCATCTTGCGGCTGGCTTCCGCGCCGTCGAACTCCGGCGCTTCCTCCCAGACCTCGTGGCCATGGGAGGCGAGGAGCTTCGCCGTCTTCTCGACCGCGGCGGCGACTTCCTGATCGACCGGCCAGTCCATCACCGGATCGACCGACCAGGCGATCTTCAGCTTGCCCGGCTGCTTCTTGATCAGCGAGAGATAGCTTTCGCTGGGCTTCGGGATCCAGAACGGATCGCCGATCTGCGGCTTCGCCATCGCATCGAGCAAAGCCGCGGTGTCGCGGATCGTCTTCGTCTGTCCGAAATTCATGGCGAGGCCCCAGCCGCCCTCTTCCACGCGCGGTCCCGCCGAGATCCGTCCGCGCGAGGGCTTCAACCCGACGCCGCCGCAGAAGCTCGCCGGGATGCGGATCGAGCCGCCGATATCCGAGCCATGCGCCATCGGCACCATGCCGGCAACCACCGAGGCCGCGCCGCCGCCTGTGGAGCCGCCGGCGCAGTAGCCTTCGCGCCAGGGCGTCGAGGTGTTGCCGTAAAGCGCATTCTCCGACGTGCCGGCGATCGAGTATTCCGGCGCGTTGGAGCGGCCGATGATGTTGAGGCCCGCTTCCTTGAACAGCTTGCCGACATGGCTGTCGCCTTCGACAACGAAGCCCTTCATGAGGCGACTGCCGCATTCGAACTTCCGCCCGTCGAGATGCTGGCCGATGTCCTTGATCAGGAAGGGGACGCCGCGGAACGGGCCGTCGTGCAGCGTCTTCTCATCCAGCCCCTCGATGCGGTCGGGATAGGTCTCGACCACCGACTTCACCTTCGGGTTGGCGGCGGCGATCGCTTCGGCTGCCGTTTGGGCGAGCTCCTTCGGCGTCACCTGCTTCTTGGCCACGAGCTCAGCGAGGCCGGTTGCGTCATAGCCGGCATATTCAGCGATCTTCATGGATGGGCCCCTGCGCCTTGTTCTTTGCGCCGGAGCTTAGACGATCCGCTTCTGGTCGCGGAAGATGCTACTTCGCGGCTTGCGCGGCGTTGCCGTGGTCCGAGGGCACGAGCCCGACCGGGTCCGCCACCGCGACGCGGTTGCGGCCGGCGCCCTTGGCGCGGTAGAGCGCGCGATCGGCCATCTGGATCAATTGCGCGCGCGTCGTGCCCGCTTCCGGGAACATGGCGAGACCGATGGAAGCCGTGACCGGCGGGATCGGCTGGTTGCCCAACGACAGGGTGGTCTGCGCGATCGCGACACGGATCGCTTCGGCTTTCGCCATCGCTTCGGCACGCTCGCATTCCGGCAGGAAGACCAGGAACTCCTCGCCACCGTAGCGACAGACCAAATCGCTCGCCCGGACCACCCCGGTCAACGTCGCGCCGACGCGGCGCAGGGCCTCGTCGCCGGCCTGGTGGCCGTGGGTGTCGTTGAAGCGCTTGAAGTGATCGACGTCGAGCAGCAGCAGCCCCGCATGCTTGCTCTCCCGCTTCAGCTTCGCGAGGTTGTGCTCCAGCACCTCGTCGAGGAAGCGACGGTTGTAGAGGCCGGTGAGCCCGTCACGCAAAGCCATGTTCTCCAGCTTCTCGCGCAGCTCGATGTTGGTGAGCGAGAGCGAGAGCTGGTCGGCCAGCCGCTCGATCATGCCGTCCAGCAGCGCGCTGGTCTCCTTCCGGCGCAGGGCCTCGCCGCGGAGATGCAGCATGCCGAGGATCTGCCCGCGCCCGACGATCGAGATGCAGGTGAACGGCCCGATCTCGCCCTCGATATGCTGGCAGACGAGCGGCGCCGCATCGGTGTCCGAGCTGCCCAGCGGCTCGGCGCAGCCGGTATAGCGCCCACCCTAGCGCAGCCCCCAGCAATCCGACGGATGGAGGTGGTCGGCGAAGACCTGCGTGACGCCGGGCAGGTTCCATTGCGCCACCCGGGTCAGCTGGTCGCGCGACGCGGTGTAGACATAGAACGCGCCGGAGAGCTCGATCATGATCCTTCGGGCATAGGCCTCGATGATGCCGTAGGCCTCGCGCCGCGAATCCGCGAGCTGCAGAGCGGAGGAGAGTTCGCCCACCTGCTTGCGCTCCTCGTTCCGCCGCCGCAAGGCCAGCTCGATCGTGCCGCGGCTGTAGACCTCGCCGCGAAACAACATGAACTGTGCGATCGAGAACAGGATGGCGATGGAGAGCGCGCTGACCACCAGGATGGAGTGCAGCCCGGCGAGGTGGTCTGCGCTGCGCTGGGTCGCGTTGGATTCCTCGCGGAACGTGCTCATCTGATAGGCAAGGACCGCGCGCATGCGGTCCATGAGGAACTTGCCCTCGCTGCCGCGGAGCTCATCGCGCGCTGCGGTGACGCCCGAGATCCGTGCCGCCTCCAGCAGGTCGTTGTTCAGCTTCTGGCGCCGTTCCATCAATGTGCGGAGCGGAAGATCGGAATAGCCGGGCGCCGCCCAGCCGTCGAACTCCGGTCCCCAGCTCGAGCGCAGATCGGTGATCGCGTCCCGGCCGCGATAGAGCGGGGCGAGGTAGCTGGGATCGGCGGTGATCAGATAGCCGCGCATGCCGGTCTCGATGTCGATCAGCGCGGTGAGCAGGCGCGTTGCGAGATCGGTGCGATCACGAATCTTCGAGAGCTGCGCACTGCGCTCGACCGAGAGACTATCGAGGTAGACGGAAACGCCCGCCATTGCGATCAGCAAGGCGATGCCTGCACCGAACAGAAGAGTGATGATCTGACGCTTGCGATGCCAGTTCATCTCATTTGCGGACTAATTTCCCAGCCGATCGCTTCTGCATACATTCTCATGCAACGAGGTCGGCTGCGCTCCTGTTCCGGCCAGGATTGATCCCATTTAGTTAATAAAGAGGAAACACCGCGGCATTCGTCAATCATTCGACGTTGCGGTGCCGGGCTTCCATGGCGGCTTTCGATATGCCCATGCGTTCAGCCAAAGCGACCGCGATCTGGTCGAACAGGATGAACAGCGCCTGCTCGAACAGATTGCCCATCGGCTGAGTGGAGGGCTCGACCTCGGCCTTGCCCTTGTAGACCGCGGCCGGCAGGAACAAGACCAGTTTCGCTTTCTGCGGCGTGACGCCAGAAGGATCGCCGGTGACCACGGCAATCTCGCCGCCGGCTTCCGCCGCACGGTCGAAGACATAGTCGATATGCCCGATCGAGCCGCCGCCGGAAACCACGATCACCAGATCGTCCTTGGCGATGCCGGGCGTGGTGTCGTCCCAGATCCAATGGGTCGGCTTGCCGAGATGCGTCAAGCGCATCGCAAAAGCTTTTGCGGACAATCCCTCGCGGCCGGCCCCGACCACGAAGATCCGCGGCGCCCGCACGATCGCCGCCATGAAGGCCTCGACCTGTGCATCGTCGATCCGCGCCGCAACGCGGCCGAGTTCCGCAACGGCGTTGGCAAAGGATTGGGAGACCTTGGGCATATTCACTCGCATGCGGTTAGTGGTTTCACTATCCTAGGGCCAGCCCGGAGGACAAAGCCATTCACATCAGCCGTCCGCCGCATCCGATCTTGCGACCGTTCGTGGAGCTCATCTGGGCCAGCACGCCCGAGGGGCCGGTCAGTGAGCGCGAGCGCATGCTGCCGGCGGTCTCGGCGCATCTGGTGATCCGCCTCGGCGGCAAGCCGCTTCGTCTCTTCGCGAGCGATGCCGACACGGTCGGCGACATCGTCTCCCATTCCATCGTCGGCGGCGTGCGCGATGCCGCCTATCTCAAGGACAGCAGCGATCCCGCGCCGACCGTCGGCGTGGTGTTTCGTCCGGGTGCGGCGGGCGCCTTTCTCGGCGCACCGACCGACAGCTTCGCCGGCTGCCACGCGCCGCTCGACGCCTTCTGGGGCAGCGAAGTCGAGAGCCTTCGGTCGGAGCTTGAAGAGGCAACCGAGCTCGAGCGCCGCCTCGACATCATCGAGCACGCGCTGATGCGGCGCCTGCCGCGGATCCGCGGCGTCGATCCGGCGATCGTCCAGGCCGCCGTGTTGCTGGAGCGCCGGCGTCCGGTCGGCAAGGTCGCTGCGGCGCTCGACTGGAGCCATCGGCATTTCATCGCCCGCTTCTCGGAAACCATCGGCCTCTCGCCCAAGCGCTATGCACGCCTCTTCCGCTTCGGACAGGCGTTGCGGCGGCTGGAGCGGGGACAGGAGATGGCGGGGGTCGCGCAGGATGCCGGCTATGCCGACCAGGCGCATTTCAACCGCGACTTCCGCAGCTTCTCCGGCATTTCGCCCGGCGAGTATCGCAAGCGGGGCGGGACCGGACGCCATGTGCCGCAGAAGCGCCGGTAAAATTCGTTCAATACCTCTTCCGCCGACCCGCGCAGATTGACCTTCTCAATTTGAGGAGAAGAGACATGCAGATCCACGAGATGTATCCCTATTTCCGCATGAAGGACACCGAGGCGGCGGTCCGCTTCTACAAGGCCGCGTTCGGCGTCGAGGAGAAGTTCCGCCTGGTCGAGCCGAGCGGCCGCATCGGCCATGTCGAGCTCGCCTTCGGCCCGAACACGCTGATGCTCTCCGACGAGTTTCCAGAATATGGCATCACTGCACCGGAGCCCAGCGAAGTGAAGATGTGCATCCATATCCACGTTGAGGATGCCGACGCGTTGATGGCGCAAGCAATCAAGGCCGGCGCCACCCTGGTGCGCGCGGCGGCGGATCACTTCTACGGCGAGCGCTCAGGCGCTGTCAGGGATCCCTTCGGCTACGACTGGCTGATCGGCCACTCGATCGAAGCCGTCGAGCCCGCGGAAATGCAGCGGCGCTATACGGAGATGCTGAAGAGCGCCTAGGCGCTCTTACGCGTGCCCGGCGTCGCCGGTGAGGAAGGTGAAGTCGACGCCGATCTTGCTCAGGGAGCGCTCCCACTTGTCGTTGAGCGCGTCGTCGAAGATCAGCTCCTCATCGGCCGGCACGGTCAGCCAGGCATTGGCCTGGAGCTCCTGATCGAGCTGGCCGGGGCCCCAGCCGGCATAGCCCAAGGCCAGGATGCTGCGCCGCGGACCGGAGCCCGAGGCGATGTCCTTCAGGATGTCGATCGTCGCGGTCAGGCCGACCAGTTCGCCTACCTTCAGGGTCGCGTCATCGACATAATCGGTGCTGTGCAGCACGAAGCCGCGCCCGGTCTCGACCGGCCCGCCGCTGCGGATCCGGATGTGCTCGCCCTTGCCCTCGGCGTCGATGTTGAGTTGCTGCAACAGGTCGGGGAAGGTGAGGGAGCCGACCAGCCGGTTGACCACCAGACCCATGGCGCCGTCGCTGGTATGGGCACAGATATAGATGACCGAGCGGGTGAACCGGGCGTCGCGCATCTGCGGCATCGCGACCAGCAGTTCTCCGGTCATAAAGCCTTGATGAGAAACAGTTCTGCCCATAGTTTCCCTCTTGAACGCCATCCGGTCGGGGCCACAACTTCGTGACCCTTAACCAATCTCCGGTAAGCCTATAATCCGCCTCGAAAGTTGGCAAATGATGAATGCGACCACAAGACCGGCGGATCCAAATAAGCGGGGGAATCACAACGGCTTGATCCGCACCTGTGCTTTGGGAGCAACGCTCCTGCTCGCACTCAATTGGGCATGCATCGCGCGTGCCGATTCGGGAGCCGGCAATGTCGTGGCGACCGAGCAGAGCGCGGCAACGTTGGTGACGGCCGTGAACGGCGCCGGCGACCTGAAGACGCTGCCGGCCGGTCTCGATATCACCCTGAAATCGGGGTGGAAGACCTATTGGCGCTCGCCCGGCGATGCGGGCTTCGCGCCCGAACTCAAGTTCGACGGTTCGGAGAATGTCGCATGGGCCGTGCTCCAGTATCCGACGCCGCACCGCTTCGAGCTCTTCGGTCTGCAGACCTTCGGCTATAAGGAGCAGGTGGTCTATCCGATCACGGTGACACCGGAGCGGCCGGGCGAGGCGGTGAAGCTCCGCGCGCATCTCCGCTATCTGGTCTGCGAGCAGGTCTGCATTCCCTATGACGCCGACCTCGCGCTCGATATCCCGGCAGGTCCCGCATCGCCGAGCGATCAGGCGCCGCTCATCAACCGCTTCAAGGCGATGGTGCCGGGCGACGGCAAGGGTGCCGGCTTGCAGCTCGACGGCATCCGCGTCGATTCCGGCCAGAAGCTGGTCGTGAACGCGGTCAGCAACGGACAGAATTTCGCCGCGCCCGACCTCATCATCGAAGGCCCGAACTCGCTGCTGTTCGGCAAGCCCGCCGTCGCGCTGAGCGACGACAAACGCCGCGCCACGCTGACCTTGCCGATCGAGAAATCCGGAGATTCGAATAACCCGGCGAGCGGCGATCTCACGCTGACGCTGACGGACGGCGAGCGCGGGCTCGAAACGAAAGTGAACCTGCCCGGTCTGGCGCCCGGCGCCTTGCTCTCTGCGCCGAGCGGCGCCCCGGCACCGGTCGAAGCACCGTCATCGCCGCTCTTGCTGGTCCTCGGCATCGCATTGCTCGGCGGCCTGATCCTCAACGTGATGCCCTGTGTCCTGCCGGTGCTGGTGCTGAAACTCACCTCGGTGCTCCAGCATGGCGGCGGGGAAGGCGAGCATGTGCGCATGAGCTTCCTCGCGACGGCCGCGGGCATCGTTTCCGCTTTCCTGGCGCTGGCGGCATCGCTCGCGGGGTTGAAGCTGGCGGGCCATGAGATCGGCTGGGGCATTCAGTTCCAGCAGCCGATCTTCCTGGCCATACTGGCAACCGTCTGTCTCGTCTTCGCCGCCAATCTCTGGGGGCTGTTCGAAGTGCCGCTGCCGGCGATGGCCGGCGACCTCGCATTGGCGGCCGATCAGCGCGCGCGAAACCACAAGGTGCTCGGGGCTTTTCTGACCGGCGTGTTCGCGACCGTGCTGGCGACGCCCTGCTCGGCGCCCTTCGTCGGCACCGCGATCGGCTTTGCCCTGTCACGCGGCGGGATCGAGATCTTCGCGATCTTCCTGGCAATGTCGATCGGCCTCGCTCTGCCTTATCTCGCGGTCGCCGCCGCGCCCCATCTTGCCGTGATGCTGCCGCGACCCGGACGCTGGATGGTCTGGCTGCGGAAACTGCTCGGCGTCAGCATGGCGGCAACCGCGCTTTGGCTGGGCTGGATTCTGGCGGGGCAGTTGGGATTGCTGCATGCAGTACCCGCCAACCAGGCCCAGGGCGAAGCGGTGCGCTGGCAGAATTTCGACCAGTCGGCGATTCCGGGCCTGGTGGCCCAGGGCAAGACCGTGTTCGTCGATGTCACGGCGGACTGGTGCCTGACCTGCAAGGCCAACAAGACCCTGGTGATCGATCGTCCGCCGGTCAGCGCCAGTCTCAACCATGCCAACGTCGTGCCGATGGTGGCGGATTGGAGCCAGCCCGACGCCGCGATCAGCCGCTATCTCACGCATTTCGGTCGCTATGGCATTCCTCTCAATGTGGTCTATGGCCCGAAAGCGCCGGAGGGGATCGTGCTCCCAGAACTGCTCACCTCGGACGCGGTGGAGCAGGCCCTTCGCCAGGCGTCCGGCAGTTGAATTTTATCCGCCTGCCGGGCTAAGTTTCGGTCCGAATTTCCCGACATTCTGCCTGAACCTGAAAGGATATTCCGATGACGATCAAGGTCGGCGACAAGCTCCCCTCCATCACCCTCAAATACATGAACAAGGACGGCATGCAGACCGCCACGACGGACGATCTGTTCAAGGGCAAGAAGGCCGTCCTGTTCGGTCTCCCTGGTGCCTTCACGCCGACCTGCTCGGCGAAGCATCTGCCGGGCTTCGTCACCCATGCCGAGGATCTGAAGAAGAAGGGCGTCGAGGTCATCGCCTGTCTCTCGGTCAACGACGCCTTCGTGATGGATGCCTGGGGCAAGGCGCAGAATGCCGGCGAGAAAGTGCTGATGCTGGCGGACGGCAATGCGGACTTCGCCAAGGCAACCGGCCTCACCATGGACGGCACCGGCTACGGCATGGGCTTGCGCACCAGCCGCTGGGCCATGGTGCTCGAAGACGGCAAGGTGAAGACGCTCAACGTCGAGGCGCCCGGCGCCTTCGAAGTCTCCAGCGCCGAAGCGATGATGAAGGCTCTTTAACAACTATCGGCGCGCAGCGAGTCCTTGCTGCGCGCTTCGGGGTTCGAGATGGCGGTCGAAACACAGTCTGAAGCATCGACCGCCTCCAACCCATCAGAGGGGGTCCTCTCTCAAAAGGCCGAGGACATCCTCCACAAGATCTACGGCCATCGCGCCTTTCGCGGCAACCAGGCCGAGATCATCCGCCATGTCAGCGCCGGAGGCGATGCGCTGGTGCTGATGCCGACCGGCGGCGGCAAGTCGATCTGCTATCAGATCCCGGCGATGCTGCGCGAAGGCGTCACCATCGTGGTCTCGCCGCTGATCGCGCTGATGCAGGACCAGGTCGCGGCACTTCGGCAGATCGGCATCGCCGCGGCCTTCCTCAATTCCAGCCTGCAATTCGAGGAGATGCGCGAGATCGAGCAGCAGCTCCGCCAGGGCGGCCTGAAGCTGCTCTACGTGGCACCCGAGCGCCTGACCACGCCGCGCTTCCTCGATCTGCTGGGTACCCTGAAGCCGGCTCTCTTCGCGATCGACGAGGCGCATTGCGTCTCGCAATGGGGCCACGACTTCCGTCCGGAATACATCCAGCTTTCGATCCTGCACGAGCGCTTTCCCGACGTGCCGCGGATCGCCCTGACCGCGACCGCCGATCACGACACCCAGCGCGAGATCATCCAGCGCCTGAAGCTGGAAGAGGCCGAGGTCTATCGCGCCAGCTTCGACCGGCCGAACATCCGCTATCAGCTGGTGGAGAAGATCGACGGCAAGCGCCAGCTCCTGAACTTCATCCTGAAGGAGCACAAGGACGAGCCCGGCATCGTCTATTGCCAGTCGCGCAACAAGACCGAGAAAGTCGCTGCCTGGCTGCGGACCCATGGCGTGAACGCGCTGCCTTATCACGCCGGCATGACTCAGGACGAGCGACGCGACAACCAACGCCGCTTCCTGACCGATGATGGGCTGGTGATCGTCGCGACGGTCGCCTTCGGCATGGGCATCGACAAGCCCGACGTGCGTTTCGTGGCCCATCTCGACCTGCCGTCCAGCATCGAGGCCTATTATCAGGAGACCGGGCGGGCGGGGCGCGACGGTGCTGCGGCCGATGCCTGGCTCGCCTTCGGTCGCGGCGACGTCATGCTGCTGCGCCAGCGGATCCAGAACTCGAACGCGCCGGAGGCGCGCAAATTCGTCGAGCAGCGCAAGCTCGACGCCATGCTGCGCTTCTGCGAGACGCCGGAATGCCGACGCATGGCGTTGCTCGGCTATTTCGGCGAGGAATCGCAGCCCTGCGGCAATTGCGATCTCTGCCTCAACCCGCAGGCGACCTGGGACGCGACCGTCCCGGCGCAGAAGCTGCTCTCGGCGGTGCTGCGCACCGGCCAGCGCTTCGGCATCACCCATCTCATCGATGTGCTGCGCGGCAACGAGACCGAGAAGGTGGTGAATTACGGTCACGATAAGCTGCCGACCTTCGGCGTCGGCAAGGATCTCTCGCTGCACGATTGGCGCGCGCTTTCGAGCCAGCTTATCTCGCTTGGTTTCCTCAACGTCGAAGGCGACGGGTTCAACATCCTCACCGTGCCCGAGACCGCGCGGCCGATCCTCAAAGGCCAGCAGCAAGTGATGCTCCGCCAGCCCGCCGAGCGGGGCAAGGGACGGAAGCGTCAATTGGGCGCACCCGCCGGCGCGCAGGATCTCGACCAGAATCTCTGGGAGGCATTGCGCGCGCGGCGCCGGGCCTTGGCCCAGGCGCAGAACGTGCCGCCCTACGTCATCTTCCACGATGCCACCTTGGCGGAAATCGCGCGCCGCAAGCCGCTCAGCCGCGATGCGTTCCTGGAGATCCCCGGCATCGGCGAGCGCAAGGTCGCGCGCTACGCGCAGGATTTCATGGCGGTGATTGCGGAGTTCGCCTGATGACTGTGGATCTCGTCATCGTCGGCGCCGGCGCGGCGGGTTTGGCCGCCGCCGATGCGGCCAGAGCGCGCGGCCTTTCCTTTCATCTGATCGAGGCTTCGCATCGGATCGGCGGTCGCGCCTATACCGAGGAGATGGCGCCGGGCATGCCGATGGATCTCGGCTGTCATTGGATGCACAGCGCCAGCCTCAATCCGTTTCCGGCCATCGCCGACAGCTTCGGCTTTCACTATCGGCGCGACGGCGCCTGGCGGATGAACGGCTTCATGGGTTCGCGCCGCCTGACCGAGGCGGAGCAGGCTTCGGTGCACCAGGGCATGGGCGCCAACTATGCAGCGATCTTCAAGGCTGCTGAGCGGGGCGAGGACGTCGCGGTCAGCGAGGTGATGGATTTCGACCATCCCTGGGCGGCGCTGCACGCCTATTGGTTCTCGCTCGCCACCTCGCACGATCCCGATGAGATCTCCGCGGTGGACATCGCCGCCTACAACGATACCGAGGAGAATTGGCCGTTGCGCGAGGGCTATGGTGCCCTGGTGGCGCGTTGGGGTGCGGAGATTCCCGTGACGCTCAATGCTGCCGCGAAGCGCGTTCGTTGGGGCTCGAATGGCGTAGTGGTGGAAACCGTCAAGGGTAATATCTCCGGCCGCCGGCTGCTGCTGACGGTGTCGAGCAACATTCTGGCTTCCGGCCGCATCGCCTTCGATCCGCCGCTGCCGGACTGGAAGCTGGCCGCTGCCAGTGATGTGCCGCTCGGCGTGCACAATCGGATCGGCGTCATGCTGAAGCACAATCCGTTCGGACCCGACGCGCCGACCAGCGCCACGATCATGCTGGAAGGCGAGATGCCGATCGCGACCCAGCTCCGTCCCTTCGGCTACGACTATGTCGTCGGCGTGACCGGCGGCCGGCACGGCGCTTGGCTGGAACGGGCGGGTGCGGCCGCGTCGGTGGACTATCTGACCGAGCGGCTGGTAGCCGCCTTCGGCAGCGACATCCGCAACGCGCTCTCGACCCGGACTATCGTGACTGCCTGGGCCGGCGATCCCTGGACCCTCGGCTCCTATTCATCGGCAGTGCCGGGTGCCAGCCATCAGCGCGCGGAACTCATGCGGCCGATCGACGATATCCTGTTCTTTGCCGGCGAGGCCTGCTCGGTCGAGTTCGCCGGCACAGCGCACGGCGCCTATCTCACCGGTGTCGCTGCGGTGGCGGCGATGGCCGCGAAAGCTCCAGCCGCCTGACCGTCAGCTCGGCGAAAAGATGTCGTTCAGCATCTGGTCGCAGGGCTTGTCCTTCGCGTCGCCGATGCGGGGGACGGGGAGCGGGAAGCCCTTGCCGAGGGAGAATTTAGGCTGGCGCACCTTGCCTTGAATCAGCACCGGCGCGGGGATGTTGAGCACGCTCACCACCTTGGAATCCGCATCGAGCTCGGTCTTCATTGTCTGCGATTTGAGATCGATATTGCCCTTGATGTAGATCACCGATTCCTTGGTATCGATCAGCGTGCGGGAGAACTCCGCATTGCCCTTGGAGAAGGTGAGGCCGCCGGCGACGCAGCGCACGGGGATTCGATGATCATCGGTGATGTAGAGGAAGAGCGCGTTCTGAATGTCGAGATCGGCGAGCGCCAGCATGAGCTCGCTGAATGAGCCGCCGGTCATGCCGAGCTCGACCGCGCCGTCGGCACTGCCGAACACCTCGGCCAATGAGCGGCCGTTGCCTTGCAAGGTCACCTTGCCGCCGATCTTGCCGCCGGTGGTCTGGACGTATTGCGAGCCTCGGAAGAAGGTCGCGAGATCGAGGTTCTTCAGGAAGAGCTCTGCCGTCGCAAGCGGGTTCTCCTTGCGCGCATCGAGGCCGAGCTTGCCGGTAATGGCGCCACCGGCCACAGCCATGTTGAGCTTGGTCACCTGGGCATTGCCGTCATCGACCTTGACGGTGAAGGCGATCGCCTTGACCGGCAGATAAGGTGCCGCTTTGACCTGCTTCGCGTCGAGCGATACGTCCATATCCATGGCGCGCAGCTTCTCCACCCGCATCGGCTTGTCGGGGAAGAGATTCTCTTCCGCCTTCATCTGCGAGGCTTCCTTCTTCTGCTGGCTCGAAGCGGTCTCGTTCGTGTTCGGCGGGATGCCGATCAGCGGACCCAGATCATCGAAGTCGAGATTGCTCGAGACCAGCTTGGCGGTGAGATAGTTGCGCTTCTCGCGCGGCTCGACCACGACGATGCCGGTGACGTCGCTGTTGCCGATTCGGCCCTTCATGTTCTCGAGCCGCCATTCCTTCGCATTGCGCTTGAGGTCGCCGCTGAGATCGTAAGGCGGGGTCGACGGCGCGGGGATGCCGAGCAGCGGAAAGACGTCGGCGAGATCCGGGCCTTTCAGATGCATTTCGACATTCGCATCCCCGAAGGTGAAGGGATCCCCGACTTGTCCCTTCACGGTGATGAAGGTGGAGCCGTAATCGACACGGAGGTCCATCGGATAGGGACGCGTGGTATCGCGCAACATGGCGATCGAGCCGCCGGTGAAGGCGAGCTTGATTGGCCGGTCTTCCAGCGTGCCCTCGGCCTTGAACTCGACGGTCGGATCGCTGCCGGAAGCTTCGCCCGCCGCGAGGTTGATATCGCCGTCCAGTTTGAGTTTTCGCGCGGCATCGCGGTAGGTGATCTTACCCTTGGTGATCTCTAGCTGGCCGATGAAGGGGGCTTCGGCGCGATCGTCCGGCCGCACCGCTTCGACCGCGGTTGCCGCAACGGGATTTTCGTTGAAATCCCAATTGCTGGCGCCGTCCTTCCGTTTCTCCAGCGAGACTTTCGGGCTTTCGATGCGAATGAATGGCAGAATCACATGCCCGCGCAGCAGCGGCCAGGGTTTGATGGCAAAGGAGATGGCCTCGGCGGAGAACATCTGCTCGGCCTCTCCCCAATCCGAATTGGCGAGGTTCACTTTTCGGAGATTGACCACCGGAGTCCAGCTCCAGTCGATATCGAGCGAGGCCATGGTGACGGCGCGCCCGGTGGCCTTGCTCGCGCGCCCCTGCGCCTGTTCCAGGAGATAAGAGGAATTCAGCAGCGCATACACGCCTATGACGGCCACCACCATCAGCGCGACGATGGCTCCCGATACCCAGAGAAGAATCTTTCCGAGTCTGCGCAAGGGATGCATCCCATTGAACACCGGGCCGTGCGAGATCAACCGGTGCTGGGGCAGGGCGTTCCCTGTCGTCGGATTGACCCGCCGACCCCTCACCCCGCCCTCTCCCGCAAGGGGAGAGGGGGTTCTTTATCGCTGCTGGGCGGGACGGACTGAATCCCTTACGCGCGGAGCGCGGATACATCCCCCTCTCCCCTTGCGGGAGAGGGCTGGGGTGAGGGGTCGAAGACTCTATCCGATTGCCTTCGCCGGTATCGCCAGCCGCGCCAGCAGGTCGACGCGCTCGTTCTCGACATGGCCGTTATGGCCTTTGACCCAGAGCCATTCGACCTGGTGCGGTTCTTCCGCTTTCTCGAGGCGCTGCCAGAGGTCGGAGTTCTTTACCGGCTTCTTGTCGGCGGTGCGCCAGCCGCGCTTCTTCCAGTTCGGCACCCATTCGGTGATGCCGTTCTTCACATACTGGCTGTCTGTATGGACCCGCACGACGGCCGGACGCTTCAAGGCTTCCAGCGCCGCGATCGCCGCCATCAGCTCCATGCGGTTATTGGTGGTCTGCGCCTCGCCGCCGGAGAGTTCCTTCTCGACCGTGCCGTAGCGCAGCAGCGCGCCCCAACCGCCCGGCCCGGGATTTCCGCTGCAGGCGCCGTCGGTGAAGATGTCGACCACCGGCCGTTCGGATTTGCTCTCGCTGCTCATCGGTTCAGACCATAGGCGCCGATATCGCGCGCCTGCTGGTGGAAGCGGAGCTTCTTGATGTATTCCACCGGATCCTTCGGCTTCACGAAGGCGCCCGGCGGATGGTTGAGCCAGTCGTAGAGGCGCGTCAGCAGAAATCGCAAGGCGGCGCCGCGGGCGAGTAGCGGCATAGCCTGCATCTCGGCCTCGGGGATCGGGCGGACCTTGCGATAGCTCTCGAACATCAGCTTCGCCTTGGTGACGTTGAAGCTGAAATCCTGCTGAAAGCACCAGGCGTTCAGGCAGATCGCGAGATCATAGGCCAGGAAATCGGTGCAGGCGAAATAGAAGTCGATGATCCCGGAAAGCTTCTCGCCGAGGAAGAAGACATTGTCCGGGAAAAGATCGGCATGAATGACGCCGCTCTCGAGCTGCTTCGGCCAGTTGGCCTCGAGATAGGCGAACTCGGCGGCCAGGCGATCGCGCAAGCCCGGCTCGACCTCGTCGGCGCGGCCAGCGGTGTCGGCGATCAGCTTGCGCCAGCCTTCGACCGAGAGATTGTTCGGCCGCTTCATGGCGAAGTCTCGGCCTTTGAGATGGAAATCGGCGAGCGCGCCACCCAGGGCCTGGCAGTGCTTCTCGGTCGGCCGGCGCGGCCACATGCCTTCCAGGAAGCTGATGATCGCCGCCGGCCGGCCGCACAGCGTCTTCAGCGCCTCGCCTTTGCGGTCGGTGATCGGCGTCGGACAGTTCAAGCCCTTGCCGGCGAGGTGCTGCATCAATCGGATAAAGAAGGGCAGGTCCTCGAGCTTCACGCGCTTCTCATAGAGCGTGAGGATGAAGGTGCCTTTCGTGGTCCGCAGCAGGTAATTGCTGTTCTCGACGCCCTCGGCGATGCCCTTGCACGATACGGCATCGCCGATCTCGTACTCGGCGATGAACTGGGCGAGCTCGCCGTCGGGGACTTCGGTGTAGACGGCCATGGAGATGTCAGTCGTGAAGGAGGTTAGGCGGTGAGGGCGCGCGGCAGCTTGAAATGCGTGGTCTCGACCGTGACCGAGACTTCCTCGATGGTGACGTCGTAGCGTTCTTTGAGCTCGTCGATCACCTGCTGGACCAGCAGCTCGGGCGCCGAGGCGCCGGCCGTGATCCCGACCGTCTCGACATTCTCCAGCCACTGCCAGTCGATCTCGCCGGCCTTCTGCACCAGATGGGCATCGGGACAACCGCAGCCCCTCGCCACCTCGACCAGGCGCCGCGAGTTCGAGGAATTGGGCGCACCGATCACCAGCATGAGGTCGCACCGCTCGGCGATCGACTTCACCGCCGACTGGCGGTTGGTCGTCGCATAGCAGATGTCTTCCTTGCGCGGCCCGTGGATCGCCGGGAAGCGGCGGCGCAGCACATCGATGATGCCGACCGTGTCGTCGATCGAAAGCGTCGTCTGGGTGATATAGGCGAGCCGGGTCGGATCCTTGAACTCCTGGTGCTCGGCATCGTCGGCCGTCTCGATCAACGTGACGGCGCCCGCCGGAAGCTGACCGATCGTGCCGATCACCTCCGGGTGGCCGGCATGGCCGATCAGGATGATGTGGCGCCCGGCGTTGAAATGAACCTCGGCCTCGCGGTGCACCTTGCTGACCAGCGGGCAGGTGGCGTCGAGATAGAGCAGCTTGCGCTGCTCGGCATCCGCCGGCACCGATTTCGGCACGCCATGGGCGGAGAAGACGACAGGATACTTTCCCGGGATCTCGTCCAGCTCCTCGACGAAGACCGCGCCCTGGCGTTCCAGCTCCTGGACGACATGCCGGTTGTGCACGATCTCGTGGCGGACATAGACCGGCGCGCCGAAGCGCTCTAAAGCGCGCTGGACGATCTGGATGGCGCGATCGACCCCCGCGCAAAAGCCACGCGGCGAGGCGAGGAGGATCGTGAGGGGCCGACCCTTGGAAGGGCGTTGAGGCATGCCGGATTCCGCAATTGCACTGTCGCCCCGGAATATAGGGATTTGCAGCGGGCGGGCAACTTCAAACCGGGCGGCATTCCGGTAGGCATGGCGGCAGACAAACGGGGCGGACATTGCGGGGTGGATCATGCCGCCGGTTCATGACCAAACCGCGGCGGGCTTGTGGAATTTCAGGGGGTTAATTAAAGTCCGGCCACGACCCGGCCTAGCAAGCGACTCCATCCAGGAGTTCCAGCCATTCGATCCGTCGGGGCGAAGAGGGATCTGTCATGGCCGAGCCGAATGTGGCGCAGAAGTCACCTTTCAAGGTCGATGTGGTGGCGGGAAAAGCCTATTTCTGGTGCGCCTGCGGTCAGAGCAAGAATCAGCCGTTTTGCGACGGCTCGCATAAGGGTTCGGAATTCTCGCCGATGAAATACGACGCGACGGAATCCAAGACCGTGTTTTTCTGCGGTTGCAAGCACACCAAGGGCCAGCCGTTTTGCGACGGCTCGCATAAGGCCCTCTGAAGCATATTTAAGCCTGTGAAGCATTGATGACGACATTTTGGGGGAAGACGGGCATGGCTGCCGGCGCGCGCACGATCGGTTGGATGAAGCGCGGCGGTCTGCTCGCGGCGGTGTTGCTGCCGGTTGTGGCGCTGGGCGTTGCCTCATGTTCGGAGACGCCCAAGCAGTCGATGCCCTGCCCTGTGGTGAAGCAGGTGCCCGACGCCTCTTATCTCACCCGGTTCGCCGGCGATTCCGAGGATCTCACCGACACGCTATTCGAGGCGCGCCTGGTGGGCGTGCAGCCGATGTGCAAGTACATCGTGGACAACGACACCAAGAAGACCAAGATCGAGAGCGACATCCTGGTCAAGCTTCAGGCATCGCGTGGGCCGAAGCTCGCAAAGGATGAGGTTGCATTCAATTACGTCGTCACGGTCACCGGCCGCGGCGGCGAAAAGCTCAGCACCCAACAATTAGATGTGACCATGCCGCTGACGGCAGACAAACCAACGGGCCAGTTGGTGGACAATCCGGTAGTGACGATCCCGCTGAAGCAAGGCGAGAACGGCGACTTCTACCAGGTTTGGGTATTCCTCGAAGTAACTAAGAAAGAATGGGCCTACAACCACCGCAACCCGCAGCAATAGCGGTCCTGCCCCCAATTTGACGCCGGGCCGCTTTCGGCCCTAGCATTTCAACCGTTTCCAAGACCCGGTTCCGGAGCTTGGGCCTGAACCGGAGTTTCTGCACAACCCCAAGCTTTCAAAGCTGCATTGGGAGGCAGGAATGGCTGACAGTGTCTATAAGGTCCTCGAACTGATCGGGACCAGCCCGAAGTCCTGGGAAGATGCCGCGATGTCCGCGGTGAAGCTCGCGTCGAAATCCTTGCGGGATCTCCGCGTCGCCGAAGTCGTCGAGCAGGATCTGGTGATCGAAAACGGCAAGGTCGAAGCCTTCCGCACCAAGCTCAAGGTCTCGTTCAAATACGATCCCGGCAGCGGCAAGAAGAAATAGCACTCCCGTCTCGACCTGCATCATCTGCCCTATTGACCTTGTTCCGCGCCCGGCCCAAGGTGCGCGCGACACTGTCGCCTGCGGGAGAGATCGAGCCGCATTCAGGCGAGTGTGGTCCGACGCCGAAGGAGCAACCGCCCCCGGAAACTCTCAGGCAAAAGGACCGCGGCGACATGCAGCTCTGGAAAGCGGCCGAGTCGAGTTCTCGACAAGGCCCACCGAAGGAGTAAACCCGGCACGCGCTCTCTCAATGAGGGCGTGGCAGTTACGTCCGGGAAATCTCTCAGGTCCAAGGACAGAGGGGGGTTGCGCTTCCACCGTGAGGGGGAGTCCGCGCATCCCATTCTGTCGGAGGATCGTTTGTCAGAATCTGATTCCCTGAAACAAACCCCGCTCCACGCGCTCCACGTGGAGCTCGGCGCCAAGATGGTGCCCTTCGCCGGCTATGACATGCCGGTGCAATACCCCATGGGCATTCTCGGCGAGCATCAGCATACCCGCGCCGGCGCCGGCCTGTTCGATGTCTCGCATATGGGCCAGTTCCGCATCACGGGGCCGAGCTTTGATGCGGCCGCGGCGGCGATCGAGAAGCTCTGTCCCAATGATTTCCGCTCCCTGAAATCCGGCCAGCAGCGCTACGGATTTCTCACCAATCCCAAGGGCGGGATCCTCGACGACCTGATGGTCACCCGCGACGGAGAGGTCTTGCGCATGGTGGTCAACGCCGCCTGCAAGGATGCCGACTACAGCCATATCGCCGCCAATCTGCCGGCCAATTGCAAGATCGAACGGCTGGATGATTTTGCGCTCCTCGCGTTGCAAGGGCCGAAGGCCGGCGCCGTGGTCGCGCGCCTTTCACCAGCCAGTGCGCAGATGACTTTCATGACCGGTTCCGCCCTTGAGATCGCCGGCATCAAGTGCTACGCGACCCGCTCCGGTTATACCGGCGAGGATGGGTTCGAGATCTCGGTGCCGAATGGCGCGGCGGTCGCGTTCGCACGGGCCTTGCTGAAGGAGCCGGAAGTGAAGCCGATCGGCCTCGGCGCGCGGGATTCGCTGCGTCTCGAAGCCGGGCTTTGCCTTTACGGCAGCGACATCACCGAGAAGACCACGCCGGTCGAGGCCGGGCTTTCCTGGGCGATCGCCGAACGGCGGCGCAAGGAAGGCGGCTTCCCGGGCGATGCCGTCCTGCAGAAGCAATGGGCAGACGGTGTGTCGCGCAAGCGCGTCGGCATCCTGCCGGAAGGCAAAGCGCCGGCCCGCGCCCATACCGAGATCGCCAATGACGAAGGCCGCGAGGTCGGCGAGGTGACTTCCGGCGGCTTCGGCCCCTCGCTCGGCAAGCCGATCGCCATGGGTTATGTCGCAACGCCTTCAGCCGTGCTCGGCAGTGCCGTCAACCTGGTGGTGCGCGGCAAGGCCCTGGCGGCCCGCGTCGCCAAGATGCCCTTTGTCCAACACCGCTATCACCGCAATTAACCGCAGCCATCAACCTTCGGGGAGACCAGCATGACCATCCGCTACACCAAGGAACATGAATGGGTGAAAGTCGACGGCGACACCGCGACCGTCGGCATCAGCCCCTACGCCCAGGAGCAGCTGGGCGACGTGGTCTTCGTCGAACTGCCGGAAATCGGCAAGAAGATCGAGAAGGGCAAGGAGATGGCCGTCGTCGAATCCGTTAAGGCGGCGAGCGAGGTCTACGCTCCGATCAGCGGCGAAGTGGCCGAGGTCAACAACGCCCTGACCGACGCCCCCGCGACCGTCAACGAGGACGCCCTCGGCAAGGGCTGGTTCGCCAAGATCAAGCTCGCCAACAAAGGCGAGCTCGACGGGCTCATGGATGAGGCCGCCTACAAGGCCTATGTCGACGGACTTCACTAAAACGGATCTGACACCATGCGTTATCTGCCGCTGACCGACGAAGACCGTCGGGCGATGCTGGCCAAGATCGGCGTCCCCTCGGTCGAGAGCCTCTATCGCGACGTGCCCACCGCAGCACTGCTGAAGGATCCGGTCGATCTGCCCCGCCATGCCGGCGAGCTCGAGGTCGAGCGGGCGATCGGCGCCATGGCGGCGAAGAACCTCGGGACCGGTTCGGTGCCGAGCTTCCTGGGGGCGGGAGCCTACCGGCATCATGTCCCAGCTTCGGTCGATCACCTGATCCAGCGCGGCGAGTTCCTGACCTCCTACACGCCCTACCAGCCGGAGGTGACCCAGGGGACACTGCAATACCTGTTCGAGTTCCAGACCCAGGTCGCCTTGCTGACCGGCATGGATGTCGCCAACGCCTCGATGTACGACGGCGCCACAGCGACGGTCGAAGCAGTGATGATGGCGAACCGTGTGACCCGTCGGAAGAAGGCGGTGATCTCGGGCTCGCTCCACCCGCATTACCGCGAAGTGATCGAGACCTATGGCGAGCATACCGGCTTCGCCGTCGCGGCTGCGCCTTACGATCCGGAAGCAGGCGAAGACATCACCAAGATGATCGACAAGGACACCTCCTGCGTCGTCATCCAAAATCCCAGCTTCTTTGGGCATCTGATTGATTTTGCGGCTTTATCCGAGGCTGCGCATGCCGCTGGGGCGCTGGTCATCGCGGTCTCGACCGAGGTCATCTCCTACGGATTGGTGCGGGCACCCGGGAATACCGGCTGCGACGTCGCCGTGGCGGAAGGGCAGTCGATCGGCAATTCCCTCGGCTTCGGCGGACCTTACGTCGGTCTCTTCGCCTGTAAGGAGAAGTTCTTGCGGCAGATGCCGGGACGCCTCGCCGGGCAGACCGTCGATGTCGACGGCAAGCGGGGCTGGGTGCTCACCCTCTCGACTCGCGAGCAGCACATTCGCCGCGAGAAGGCGACCTCGAACATTTGTACAAATTCAGGCCTCTGCGCGCTCGCCTTCACCATCCACATGACGCTGCTCGGCGAAGCGGGACTTGCACGATTGGCCGAGCTCAACCACGCAACCGCATCGAACCTCGCCGATCGTCTGGCCAAGATTCCCGGCGTGAAACTGCTCAACGACACCTTCTTCAACGAGTTCACGCTCGCTCTGCCGAAGCCGGCGATCCCCGTGGTCGAGGCGATGGCGAAGCGCCGCGTGCTCGGCGGCGTGCCTGTCGCGCGCCTCATTCCGGGCAAAGAGTTCGAGAGCCTGCTGCTGGTCGCGGCAACCGAGACCGTGACCGAAGCCGACATGGCGGCCCTCGAAACCGCCCTCCAAGAATCCCTCGCGGAGGTGAAGTGATGTCCGACAGACCGAGCGGCACGGCCAAGGGGCCGACGATGACCATGAACGCCGGAACCGTCTCCGGTAACCGCGGGCTGATGCTCGAGGAGCCGCTGATCTTCGAGCAGGGGATGGCCGGGCGGACCGCCGTCGATCTCCCTGACGTGCCGAAGCACAAGGACCGGCTGGGCGGCCTGAAGCGCCAGAACCCGATCGGGCTTCCGGGCTTGAGCGAGCCCCAGGTGGTCCGGCACTACACCCGCCTTTCGCAGAAGAACTACGCGATCGACATGGGGGTCTATCCGCTGGGCTCCTGCACCATGAAGCACAACCCGCGGCTCAACGAGAAGGCAGTGCGGATGCCGGGCCTCGGCGATCTCCACCCGATGCAGCCGGTCTCGACGGTGCAGGGTGCGCTGGAGCTGATCGACACCCTGGCCCATTGGCTGAAAGTCCTGACCGGCATGCCGGCCGTGGCGCTGTCGCCGGCGGCAGGCGCTCATGGCGAGCTCTGCGGCATCCTGGCGATCCGCGCCGCCCAACTGGCAAAGGGCGACGCCAGGAAGCGCATCCTGGTCCCGGAATCCGCCCATGGCACCAATCCCGCGACCGCTGCCGCGGCCAATTACGAAGTCGATCCGGTGCCCGCCGATGCGCGCGGCCGGGTGGACGTCGCTGCCTTCAAGGCGAAGCTCGGGCCCGACGTCGCCGGCACGATGATCACCAACCCGAACACCTGCGGCCTTTTCGAGAACGACATCCGCGAGCTGGCCGACGCGATCCATTCGGTCGGCGGCTACTTCTATTGCGACGGCGCCAACTTCAACGCGATCGTCGGCCGCGTTCTTCCCGGCGATCTCGGCGTCGATGCCATGCACATCAACCTGCACAAGACCTTCTCGACGCCCCATGGCGGCGGCGGTCCGGGTGCCGGCCCGGTCGTGCTCTCGGAAGCGCTGGCGCCCTACGCGCCGGTGCCCTACGTGGTGCACGGCAAGGGCGGCTTCGACCTGGTCGAGCATGACACCACGGGAAAATCGTTCGGCCGCCTGAAAGGCTTCCACGGCCAGATGGGCATGTTCGTCCGCGCTTTGGCCTACATGATGAGCCACGGCTCGGATGGCCTCCGCACCGCCTCGGGCGATGCGGTGCTGAACGCGAACTACATCCTCGCCGGATTGAAGGACGAGCTGACGCCCGCCTTCGAAGGCACCTGCATGCACGAGGCGCTGTTCAACGACTCCTTCCTCGAGGGCACCGGGGTTACCACGCTCGATTTCGCCAAGGCGATGATCGACGAGGGCTACCACCCGATGACCATGTACTTCCCGCTGGTGGTCCACGGCGCCTTGCTGATGGAGCCGACCGAGACCGAGAGCCGCGACGGCCTCGACCGCTACATCGAGAGCGTCAAAGGCTTGGCTCAGCGCGCGAAAGCGGGGGATGCCGCCTATTTCGAAGGCTGTCCGTATCACACGCCGCGCCGCCGCCTGGATGAGACGCTGGCCGCCCGCAGCCCCCACTTGCGCTGGAAGCCAGAGGCGCCGAAAAAGGCAGCGGAGTAGGAGCGGAGGCATGCTGTGGCGCGCCGGATTCTGGTCATCGGATGTTCGGGCGCCGGCAAGTCCACGCTGGCGCGCGCCATTGCTGACCACTATCGGCTGCCGCTGATCCATCTCGACCGCTGCTACTGGCGGCCGGGATGGACCGCGCCGAGCGAAGCCGAATGGTTCGATGAAATCGAGCGCCTGATCGCCGAACCCGAATGGGTGATGGACGGCAATTTCAGCAGTACCATGCGCCGGCGCGCTGAAGTCGCCGATGCGATCGTTTTCCTCGATCTGCCGCGCCGGCTCTGCCTGCTTCGCGTGCTGCGCCGTGCGGTCCTCGGCTATGGCCGGACGCGTGACGACGTGGCGCCCGGCTGTCCTGAGCGCTTCGACTGGGCGTTCCTGAAATGGGTCTGGAACTATCCAACGCGATCTCGGCCGAAGACCCTGGATCTGCTCGAAACCTATCCGAAATCGAAGATTATTCTTCGCAGCAAGGGCGAAATCCGCCGCTGGATCGCGGCCGGATTTCCACCCGTCGCCGCGGGTTGATCGGACCGCGTCGCGGGGCTATCAGAGAGCCACGGTTTCCTTCATTGAGGTGAGGTTGGCATGACCACGGCACTGCTGATGATCGACATCCAACAAGGCATGTGGATGGAGGAGAAGCCGCCGCACAACGACCAGGCTTTCCTGAAGAAAGCCTCGGCGCTGCTGGAGAAGGCGCGGGCGGCGAAGATTCCGGTGATCCACATCCGCCATGACGGCGGCGCGGGCGATCCGCTGCACGAAGGGCAGGAGGGCTTTGCGATCCGGCCGGAAGTGGCGCCGAAGGGCGGCGAGAAGATCGTCACCAAGTATCACTGCAGCTCGTTCCGCGACACCGGCCTCGATGCGGAGTTGAAGAAGCTCGGCGTCAAGAAGCTGGTGATCGCCGGCATGCAAACCGACTTCTGTGTCGACACCGCCTGCCGCGTCGCGCACGGGCTCGGCTACGACGTGACCCTGGCCGAGGACGCGCACACCACCCTCGACAACCCGACCATGAATGCGGAAGCGACCATCGCCTATCACAGCGGCCTGTTGAAGGACCGCTTCGCCAAGTTCCAGCCGGTCGCGAAGATCGAGTTCAGCTGATCCGCGGCTAAGTCCATCATCCTCCACCGTCCGCGGATGCGGACTTTCGTCCGCTGGGGCGGAGGATCCACGAGTTTGCATCCGTCGCTCGTTAGAAACTCGTGGATGGTCCGCCTTCGCGGACCATGACGAACTGAGAAGGCAGGGGAAACACCATGACCATCGATCTCGATCGCCTGCGCGCGGATACGCCGGGCTGCGCGGAGGTGGCGCATTTCAACAATGCCGGCTCGTCGCTGCCGCCGCTTCCCGTGCTCAACGCCGTCATCGATCACCTGCAGCGCGAGGCGCGGATCGGTGGCTATGAGGCGGCGAACGAAGCCGACGATCGGCTGGAGGCGGTCTATGCCTCGGTCGCGAAGCTGATAAATTCGCGGCCGGAAGAAATCGCGCTGGTCGAGAATGCGACCCGCGGCTGGGACATGGCGTTCTATGCTTTGAAGTTCCAGCCGGGCGATCGGATCCTGACCGGCATCGCCGAATATGCCAGCAATGTCATCTCCTACCTGCAGATCGCGCAGAAGACCGGCGCCGTGGTCGAAGCCGTGCCCAATGATGCAACCGGCCAGGTCTCGGTCGCCGATCTCGAGCGGATGGTTGATAAGCGCGTCAAGCTCATCAGCTTCACCCATGTCCCGACCAATGGCGGGCTGGTGAACCCGGCGGCGGAGATCGGAGCGGTGGCGCGCAAGCACGGCATTCCCTTCCTGCTCGACGCCTGCCAGTCGGTCGGCCAGATCGACATCGACGTCGAAGCGATCGGCTGCACCATGCTCTCGGCAACCGGGCGGAAATATCTGCGCGGCCCGCGCGGCACCGGTTTTCTCTATGTGCAGCGCGACTGGATCGAGCGCCTGGAACCGCCCTTCCTCGACCTTCACGCGGCGGAATGGGTGGCGGCGGATCGCTATGAGATCCGCAAGGACGCGCGCCGCTTCGAGAATTGGGAGAGCTATGTGGCCGGGCGATTGGGGCTCGGCGCCGCGGCGGATTACGCGCTCAAAGTCGGCATGAAGGCGATCGAGGTCGACCTCACCGCCAAGGCGGCGCAGCTCCGCGAAGGCCTCGCGACGCTCCCCGGAGTTGTGGTCCACGATATCGGTCACAAGAAGGGCGGGATCGTGACCTTTACCAAGGATGGCCGCAGCGCTGGCGAGATCAAGGCCGCCTTAGGCAAAAGGCGCATCAATACCTCGGTCTCGGGCGCCTCCTCGACGCTTTTTGACATGTCCGCCAGGGGTTTACGGGAACTGGTTCGGGCTTCCGTTCATTACGTCAACAGCACGGCGGAATTGGATCGTCTGATCGCCGCCGTCGCCGAAATCTGATCGCCGCGACCCGCCACACTCCTCAACCAGGGATGTCCTCGGGGCGATCCCCAAGGGCCGACCGTTGGAGTGGACGGGGAGATGCTTCTGAAATTCGTTCGTTTCGTGAATCTGCTGCTGGTCGCGCTGACGCTCGGCATGACCTTCTGCCACGCCCTGGAATATCCGGGAAAGGTGAAGCTGGACGGGCCGGATTGGCTGATGGTGCAGCACAACATCTACGTCGCTTTCGGCGTGGTCGGGGCCATCATCGAGGTGACTGCGATCCTGACCACCTGGATCGTCTTCGCCCAGATCCGGACCTGGAAGCTGGCACGGGTGTTGACCCTGCTGGCCGCCATCGCGGCCACGGCGGCGCTCGGCATCTGGTTCGGCTGGGTCGACCCCGTCAACACCGCGCTTAACGCCTGGACGCCCGAAACCCTGCCGGACAATTGGACGAGTTTCCGGGACCGTTGGGAGGCGGGTCATGCGGTCAGCGCGGTCCTGTTCGGACTGGCCTTCAGCGCCTTGGTGGTGGCAATCTTGAGTGAGACTGAAAACCCACAACGCCGATTCTTGAGTTGAGCGGTCGGAACGCGTGGGGCGACCAAGGAGTTTCAGGGGCGAGTGCGCCCGTACCACCAAGTAAATCCGGATAGGGCAGGGTTCACGACAACAAGGAGCTGCAATGCGCGTTCTCTTGGTGCATCCGTCGCCGCTGATGTACAGCGAGATCTACCTGCGCCTGGAACCGCTCGGCATGGAGCGGGTGGCCCAGGCGGTGCGCCTGGCGGGACACGACGTCCGCATCATCGACCTGCAGACTCACTCCCATCCCGAGCTCTTCGCCGAAATGAAGGCCTTCAAGCCCCAGGCGGTCGGCTTCTCGCTCAACTATCTCGCCAACGTTCCCGAGGTCATCGACCTCGCCAAGGCCGTGAAGGGCCGGCTGCCGGACACCTACGTCTTCATCGGCGGCCATAGCGGTTCGTTCATCGCCGACGAGCTCCTGGAGCATGGCCGCGGCACCATCGACTGCGTGCTGAAAGGCGAGGGCGAGCTCTCGACCCAGATGCTGCTGAAAGCCATCCCGAAGCGCGAGGTCGAGACCGTGCCCGGCGCGGTCACGCGCGAAGGCAAGGGCCCGGCGCCGGTGCTGCTGGAAAACCTCGACCTCTACCAGCCGGCGCGCGATCTCCTGCGCCGGCGTCGCAAGTATTTCATCGGCGAGCTCGATCCCTGCGCCTCGATCGAGTTCACCCGCGGCTGCCCCTGGGACTGCGCCTTCTGCAGTGCCTGGACCTTCTATGGCCGCTCCTATCGGAGCGCCACCCCGGAGAAGATCGGCGAGGAGCTGGCCTCGATCCGGGAGCCCAATGTCTTCATCGTCGACGACGTCGCCTTCATCCATCCCGAGCACGGCTTTGCCATCGGCCAGGAGATGGAGCGGCGGAACATCCAGAAGCGGTTCTATCTCGAGACCCGCGCCGACGTGCTGCTGAAGAACCGCGAAGTCTTCGCCTATTGGCGCAAGCTCGGCCTCAAATACCTGTTCCTCGGGCTCGAGGCGATCGATGCCGAGGGGCTGAAGCTCCACCGCAAGCGCGTTTCCATGGGCACCAACACCGAGGCGCTCGAAGTCGCGCGCGAGATCGGCGTCAGCGTGGCGATCAATCTCATCGCGGATCCCTCCTGGGACCGCGAGCGCTTTGCCGTCGTGCGCGAATGGGCCACCAGCATCCCGGACATCGTGCATTTGACCGTGGCGACGCCTTATCCGGGCACGGAACTGTGGCTGACCGAATCCCGCAAGCTGACCACGCGGGATTATCGCCTGTTCGACATCCAGCACGCGGTGCTGCCGACCGCGCTGCCGCTGCACGAATTCTATGCCGAGCTGGTCGAGACGCAGCGCGTCATCGCCCGCAAGCATCTCGGCGTCGCGGTGGTGCGCAAGGCGGCGAAGCTGATGGGGCGCCTGGCGATGGAAGGTCAGTTCAACTTCATAAAGTCGATCTGGAAGTTCAACAAGGTCTACAACGCCGACCGCCAGTTCGCCGACCATCAGCAGAAAGTGGTCTATGAAATCCGCCCCCCGCAGCCGCACGCGCCGTTGAGCAAGGAGCGCAGCGAACTCTACATCCATCCGAAGGCGCGGCGCGCCGGTGGTACAGAGGCGGTGGCGGCGCGGGCTTAGGCGCGCTGGATCCATGTCCGCGCGAAGCCGGGATTCATCACGGCTGCAATGCCCCCACCCAACCCTCCCCCTAAAGAGGGGAGGGCTTCCGCCGAGTGGTCGGTCATCCCGAGTGAAGCGATCTGCCAGTGCTCTTCTCCTCCCTTTAGGGGGAGTAAGAGGGGGGCACTGCAGCCTGAGCGCTTTCGATCCAGCGCCATCTGCCGACCAAACACCACAAACGAAAACGGCGCCCGCAAGGGCGCCGCTTCCATATCTACAAACCAGCCGACAACTCAGTGCAGCTTGCGGTCCAGTTCCTTGATCGACTGATCGACCAGCGCGGTGGCGCGGTCGTCGGTCAGGGCCTGGGCCAGTAGCTTGCGGGTCGCGGCGGTGGCCACCTCGACCGCCTCGCGGCGAACTTCGGCGGTGGCATGCTGTTCGGCTTGGGCGATTTTCTCCAGGGCCTGCTTCTCACGACGCGCCATGCTGGCTTCCAAGGCAGCCATCGCATCCTTGGTGTGCTGCTCGCCGTGTTCTTTGGCGGCGGCGAGGATGCTTCCAGCTTCCTTGGCGGCTTCCTTCTGGCGGCGCTGATACTCGTTCAGCAGCGCCTGCGCCTCGTCGCGCAGCTTCTGCGCCTCGTCGAGCTGGCCCTTGATCCGGATCGAGCGCTGGTCGAGACCGGTCACGATCATCTTCCAGACCTTCGGTCCGACGATCACCAAAAAGATGAGGAAACCGACAACGACCCAAAGCTCGGGGTTCGTCAGAATGCTCTCGTGTTCGACGGTCTCTTCCATCACGCACGCTCCTTCGCGGCGGCATCAACGGCGCTGGCCGCGGCGTCGGAGCCGACCTTAGCGCCGACCAGCTTCTCGGTGAGTGCTGCGGCGAGATCGGTGGCGATCGGCTTCACCTGGGCCATGGCCGCCGTGCGCGCCGCGGCGATGTTGGCTTCCGCCGCCGCTTCCTGGTCGCCCAGACGCTTGCCGAACACGGCTTCGCGCTTGGCGGTTTCGGCGGCGATCGCGGCCTGCGCCTTGGCGTGCTCCGCCTGGGCTGCGGCCCGGGCGTCGGCGATCGACTTCTGGTAGGCGGCGAGGGCGGTTTCCGCCTCGGCCTTTAGCGTCTCCGCCTTCTGCAGGTTGCTGCCGATCCGCTCCTGGCGGTCGGCGACGACAACATAGACGCGCGGCAACGTGATACGCCACAGCACCAGGAACAAGGCTACGGAGACAACCGCAAGCCAGAACAGCTGCGGGACCCAGAATTCCGGGTTGAACTGCGGCATATCTTTCTTCCTCGTCGCGCGGACTGGTTCTCGATTACTTGAACAGAATGAGCATCGAGACGACGAACCCGATCAGACCGGTGGCTTCGATCAGCGCGAAGGCAACCATCGGCTGGACCTTCAGCTTGGCCTGGGCTTCCGGATTGCGCATCGCGCCTTCCATATAGTGGCCGAACATCACACCGAGGCCGATACCGGCACCGGCGAGGGCGAGAACCGCGAGACCCGCACCAACCAGCTTTGCTGCTTCGATATCCATTTTGAGAATTCCCTTTTTCTTGGAGAGTTATCGTGAGTGATAGAAGTCAGTGCGCCATGTGGATGGCGTCGTTGAGGTAGATGCAGGTCAACGTCGCGAAGACATAGGCCTGCAGGCAGGCGATCAGCAGCTCGAGCGCATAGATCGCGACCACGGCCGCGAGCGGCACGATGCCCGGCAGAATGTAGAAGGCGCCCAGCGTGGCCACGAAGCCGCCGATGACGGCGAGCATGACGTGGCCGGCAACCATGTTCGCGAACAACCGGACGGATAGCGTGATCGGGCGCAGGAAGTAGGATGCGACCTCGATTGGCACCATCAGCGGTAGCAGCCAGGCGGGCACGCCCTTTGGCACGAAGAACGACAGGAAGTGCAGGCCGTGCTCCTTGAAGCCGACCGCGGTCGCCAGCAGAAACACCACCAGGGCCATCGCGAAGGTCACGATGATGTGGCTGGTTGCCGTGAACACCAGGCTGGTCGGGCTGGAGGGCACGAGGCCGACCAGATTCAGGAACAGGATGAAGATGAAAATCGTGAAGACGAAGGGGAAATACTTGCGGCCGGCAGCACCGATGTTCTCGGCGATCAGCCCGTGGACATAGTCATGGAAGAACTCAACCGAGCCCTGCAAGCGACCCGGCACCACCGATCGGCTGCGCATCCCGATCAGCATGAAGGCGGTGATGAGCACCGCTACCACCACCATGACCAGCGAAGTGTTGGTGAAGGAGACGTTGAACCCGCCGATGTGAATCGGGATCAGGGTATGGATCTCAAACTGTTCGAGCGGTGAGTGATGACCTTCGGCCAATTTTCGTCCCCGGCTGTCAGAGTGCCCACATCAGGCGGGCGCTCATTGCTCCTTGTTTTCTTCTTCCTGCTGCAGCCGCTGCGAGATGCGCATCACGTGATAGACGCCCAACCCGAGGCCCAGGAACATGAAGATCAGCATGAACAGGGGCTGCGTGCCGGCGAAGTGATCGATCACCCACCCCAACCCCAAGCCCGCGAGAAGGCTGGTGATGATCTCCACCGAAAGGCGGGATCCTAACCCCAGTCCGGATTGTCCGCTGGACGCTCCGGAGGCCTCGCCTGGTCCCTTATTCTGCTCCCGCGCCGCTTTGAGCTTCGCGTCGAGCGAATCGAGACTGGGTGGCTCCTTCTCGGTCATCTGCCGTTCCTCAAGCGATGCTCCGAGACGTACGCACTGCTACAGGATGCCCACAACAGTCGCCCCGCCGTGAGCGCGCGCAACATAGGTAAACGCCCTTACAACGTCAAGTTTGATTCGGGGTGGTCTAACCCCTTGAAGGGAGCGACAAATCGCCCCGAAAAGACCAGCCTTAGAGTGGTTAAGACGCAGCCCGCAGGCGGGTCGCTTCCTGGAGGTCCACCGAGACGAGTTGCGAGACTCCGCGCTCGGCCATGGTGACGCCGAAAAGCCGGTCCATCCGAGCCATGGTGAGCCGGTGGTGGGTGATCACCAGGAAGCGGGTGCCGGTCTGGCGGGCGAGCTCGTCCACCAGATCGCAGAAGCGCTCAACATTGGCGTCGTCCAGCGGTGCGTCGACCTCGTCCAGCACGCAGATCGGCGCCGGGTTGACCAGGAACACCGCGAACAGCAGGGCCAACGCGGTGAGCGCCTGCTCGCCGCCCGACAGCAGCGACATGACCTGCAGCTTCTTGCCCGGCGGCGAAGCGAAGATCTCCAGGCCGGCCTCCAGCGGATCTTCCGATTCGGTCAGCTTGATATGCGCCTTGCCGCCGCCGAAGAGGCGAGTGAACAGGCTCTCGAAATGGCCGCTGACCAGCTCAAACGCGGCGAGCAGGCGCTCGCGGCCTTCGCGATTGAGGCTGTTGATGCCCTGGCGCAGCCGCGAGATCGCGTTGATGAGATCCGAGCGCTCGGTCTGCATGCCGGCGAGCTGCTGGTCGAGCTCGGCCGCTTCCGCTTCAGCGCGGAGATTCACCGGACCGATATTCTCCCGCTCGCGCAGCAGGCGCTGCACTTTCGCCTCGGTCGAGGCGTGGTCGGGCAGCGGCTCGCCGGGATCGAGCTCGGCCAGTTCCAGGACCTGCTCCGGCGCGCATTCCAGCTTCTCGCGGATATGCGTGGCGAGCGTCTCGGCGGCTTCGGTTGCCTGCGCAACCATGGCTTCGGCGCGGACGCGATTCTCGCGCGCTTCGGCCAGGCGATGCTCTTCGGCCTTCAGGGTGCGGTCGGCGACGCTCAAGGCGGCTTCCGCTTCGGCCAGCGTGTCGGCGGCGAGTTTGCGCTTCTCTTCTGCCGCGGCGATCAGGTCGAACAGGCGCGAGCGCTCGCCGGCGATGCGCGCGGGCTCGGTTTCGAGGCGCATGATCTCGGCGGCGATGCCTTCGCGGCGCTCGGCCAGGTCTTCGCTGTGGCGTTGCGACTGTGCGGCGCGCTCGTTCCAGGATGCGATCTCCTGTTCGACCGCGGTGCGGCGGCGGGCGCGGGCCTCGGCTTCGCGCTGCAGACGGTCGCTGGCGGAGCGGCATTCGATCAGCCTGGCGCGGCGCTCGGCCAGGATCGGGCGGAGCTCACCGGCGCGGTCGCGCGCAACCTGCAGATCGGGGAGCGAAGCCAGCTCTTCCTGGACCGCGGCGCTCTGCATCGCCGCTTCTTCAGTGTCGGCGGTGATGCCCTGGACCTGCTGCTCGAGTGCAGCGATCCGGGCGTTCTTGTCGATGGCGCGCTTCTCGGCGCGGTCGGCCTCGTCGCGCGCGGAACGCGCGGCGTTGTAGGCGACCTGCAAGGCCTGACGCGCCGCCTTCTCACGCTCGGTGAGGGCGATCGATTCTTCCTTGAACCAGGCGAGATCGGACGCGCTGGATTCGAAGACCGGCAGGCTGTCGGCAAGCTGCGCCGTCAATTCGTTGAGGCGGTTGCGCTGGCGCAGGCGCGTCGCGGCGGAGGTCGCCGCTTCGGTTGCGACCGTGTAGCCGTCCCAGCGCCACATCGCACCTTCGCGGGTGACGATGCGCTGGCCCTGTTTCAGCGCGGCGGAGAGTGCACGGCCGGTCGCTTCGTCCGGCGCGATGCCGATCTGATGCAGGCGGCGCAGCAGAGCGGGGGAGCCGGTCACGAATTCGGACAGCCGCGGCAGGGCGCCCGGGAGGTTCAGCGCTTCCGGATCTTCGCCCACGGCGCGCCAGTGGATCGGCGCTCCGGTGTCGGTCGAGACCTGGAGATCTTCGCCCAGCGCCACGCCCAAAGCCTGCTCGTAGCCGGGCGAGACCGAGAGGGCGTCGATCAGCGGCGGCCACATGTCGGAATCGCTGCCGGCAAAGATCGAGGCCAGCGCGTCCGCTTCCGCTTGCAGCTTGGCGCGCTCGGCGGAGAGCGCCTGGTGCTGCTCGCGGCGCTCGGTTTCCTTGGCGACTGCGGTGGCGCGGGCGGTTTCGGTCTGGGTCAGCGTCGCCTGGTCGGCCTCGAGCTGCGCCTCTGCTGCAGCGAGTGCCGCGCGGGCGGTCTGGATCGTCGCGTCGTTGGCGATCTCGTCGCGGAGCCGCATGAGCTCGCTCTCGGCATCCTCGCGGCGACGCTGCAACTGCTCCAGGCGGTGGGTGAAGTCGTTGACGCGGCGGTTGAGCGCCGAAAGCTGTGCCTCGCCCTCGGCGATGGCGCCGGTGACCTGCGCGAGCTCCGCCTCGCATTCCTCGAGATCGGCATTGGCGGCGATCGCGGCCCGCGCCGCTTCTTCGGCGATCGCCGCTTCGCTGGCGGTGGTCTCGTCGATCTCGGCGGCTTCGGCGTTCAGCCGCGCGGCGGCTTCGGCGGCATCCTGCGCCAGCTGCAAAGCGCGCGCGCTATCGGTCTCGTTGTCCTGCAGCTGCTGCTGCCGGCCGGCGAGCTCGGCGGCGATGCGCTCTTCCTCGCGGCCGAGATTGGCGTGGCTGATCGTCAGATGCTGCAGCTCCGCCGAGGCTTCGGCCTCCGTCTGGCGCAGAGCGGGCAGGGAGGCAGCGGCCTCCGCCTGCTGGGTCGCGGCGATCGCTGCGGATTCGGTCAGCGAATTGACCGCGCTCTCCGCATTCTGCAGCGAGGAGTCGGCGTGTTCCTTGCGTGAGGTCGCGTCCAGCCAATGCAGATGCGACAGGGTCGCCTCGGCGCGGCGGATATGGTCCTGCAGGTTGCGATAGCGGGTCGCCTGGCGCGCCTGCTTCTTCAAGGCGGCGAGCTGGCTCTCCAGGGTGACGATCACGTCATCCAGGCGCGAGAGATTGGCTTCCGCGGCCTTAAGGCGAAGCTCGGCCTCATGCCGGCGCGAATGCAGGCCCGTGATGCCCGCGGCTTCTTCGAGCAGCGAGCGGCGGTCGATGGGCTTCGCGTTGATGATGGCGCCGATGCGGCCCTGGCTGACCAGCGCCGTCGAATGCGCGCCGGTCGAGGCGTCGGCGAACAGGATCTGCACGTCCTTCGCCCGCGCTTCCGAGCCGTTGACCTTGTAGGTCGAGCCCATGCCGCGGTCGATGCGGCGCGAGACCTCGATCTCGGCGGAGCTGTTGAACTGCGCCGGAACCTTGCGGTCGTTGTTGTCCAGCAGCAGCTGCACTTCGGCGACGTTGCGCGCCGGGCGGTTGCCGCTGCCGCCGAAGATCACGTCGTCCATTTCGCCGCCACGCATGCGCTTGGCGGAGGTTTCGCCCATCACCCAGCGCAGAGCCTCGACCAGGTTCGACTTGCCGCAGCCATTCGGGCCGACGATCCCGGTCATGCCGGGCTGGATCGCGAGCTCGGTGGTCTCGACGAAGGACTTGAAACCCTGGAGACGAAGCTTGGTGAATTGGACCAACGAAAGAACTCCGAACTCAGGAACCGGACGGCGCCAGCTTCGCGAACAGCGCCTTCAGATCGTCAACCGACTGCTCGCCCTCGACCTTCACGCCGTTGATGATGAAGGTCGGGGTGGCATTGACCTGGAACGCATCCTCGCCGGCCTTGCGGCTGGCGACGATCTTCGCCTCGACATCCTTGTTGGCGAGGCAGGCATCGAAAGTCGGGCGGTCCATGCCGGCGGTGGCCGCGATCTGAGCCAACTTCTCGACCGCCTGCTCGTTCAGCCACTGATCCTGGGTCTTGAACAGCACATCGACCAGAGCGGAATAGCGCATCGGCCCGGCGCAATGCGCGAGCTGGGCCGCCTGCACCGCCGGCTTGTTCAGCGGGAAGTCGCGCTGAATGAGCTTCACCTTGCCGGTGTCGATGAAGTCCTTCTTGATCTCCGGCAGGACGTCCTTCTGGAACCGCGCGCAATGCGGGCAGGAGAGCGACGAATACTCGATCATGGTGATCGGCGCGTTGACGTCGCCTTCGACAACATCGTCGGGCTGCACCGCGGCGAGCGGGCTGTTGATCGGTTTCAGGTCCGCCGGCGCCTGGCCAGCCGGCGTGGCCACGGTCGCCGTCGATTGGTAATGCTGCCAGGCGAGGAAGCCGCCGATCCCGGCCACGACCACGACAGCTCCCGCAATCAGCACATTCCGCAAGCCACACACTCCATCAAATTTCAGAGCCGGAAGCGCCTTACCGAGTCGCGGTGGGCACAAATTCCGCTCAGGATTGAGCGGCGGTTTTGGCAGGATTCAAAGGCGAGTGCAAGATGCGGGGCGCCTAGCGGCATGGGCGATTCGTCATCTTCTGTGGATGAATTCTGCGTGATCCGAAGATGACGAAAAAAGCGGCGGATTCCGGCCGTTTCGCCGTCTCGTTGGCGTTTCATTTCTTGCGATTATCTTGCCGGATCGCCAGCCCGAGTCGCATCAAACTTGCCTTAATTTCCCCCTCGGGCACGGCGGCGAGCGCCGCTGTGGTTTCGGCGATCTCGGTTGCCGTTGGCGGCTTCGAGTCGCGGACCTTGGATCGGGATCTGGCTTTGACCGGTGTGGATCCCTGTTTGAACCGGAGCTCGGCGACGGCGCCGTACCCGAAATGGCTGTTGATGCGATCGAGGATCTGCGGCTTCAGATGCTGCAGCTCCAATGCGGCGGCGCCGCCGCATTCGACCGTGAGCACGCCGCCCTTGCGTTCGCCGCGCGGGAAGGCGAGCTGCACCGGCCGGCTCATCCGCGCGACATCCTGGCCCACGATCGCCGCCCATTCGGTGATCAGCCCCGCCTCGGCGAAGCCGCGCCCGCCCAGCGTGTTGCGGAAAGCTTGCTTGGTCAGCCCCGGCAATTCGCTGGAAAGCCGAGTGACGCCGTTGCGGCGCTCCCGTTCCGGTTTCTTCTCGGTCTCTTTCATAAGGCGCAGTCTATCAACTGCTGGCGCTGGTGTAATGCTTGAGCGCGAACTGCCAGAACCGGTGGCTGAGCCAGAGTCCGATGAGCGCAATCAGCGGTGCGGCGAGGGCGTAGCGCCAATCCAGAATGCCGGCGGCGGCGCTCGCCGGTACCGTGGTCATGAAGGCGATCGGAATGACGACGGTGAACACGACCTGCATAGGGCCGGGAAAAGCGCCGATCGGAAAGCGCGCCACCTTGAACACGGCGAAGAATATCTGCGAGAGGTTCTCGATCCGCACCAGCCAGAAGGCCAGCGTGTGGAGCAGCGCCCAGATCGCATAGACGGTCAGTATCGCGCAGCCGAGGAAGCCGATCAGCACCAGCACGTTCAGCGGCGTCAGCGATCCCATCTCCGCCATGGCATAGAACAGGATCCCGAAGGCGAGCAGATAGGCCGGCAGGCCGACCACGCGGAAGTGCCGGATGGAGACTTGAAGCTGGCTGCTGGCCGGCTTCAGCAGGATGAAATCGAGATCGCCGCGGCGGATCAGTTCCGGCATCTCGCCCATATTGTAGGTGAGGAATCCACTCGCGAACTCTTCGAGCAGCAGGTAGATGCCGTAGAGCGCCAGCGCCTGATGGAAGGTCCAGCCGCCGAGGCTCTGCGAAAAACTGAACATCACGTGCAGTACCAGCAGGCCGGCACCGGACGAGAGGATCGCGGTCACGGCGCTGACCAGGAAGTCGACCCGGTATTCCAGGTCGAGCGCCAGCGAATTGCCCCAGAAGGCGCGGACAAGGTTGAGGAGCCGCATCATCCGCCGACCGCTCCGAACTGCTTGCGGCCTAAGCGCCACAAGATGCGGTGGCTGACCACCATGATCGCAAGCCAGACCGCCTGCATCGCGAGACCCGGGAACGCGGCCGCGTCGCCGGCAAGGAGCTGCACGGGGAAATTCACCATCCAGGGGAATGGCGTCCAGGCAATGGCCGCGCGCAGGGAAGGCGACAGCAGATCGAGCGGGAAGAGCGCGCCGCCCAATGTGTAGAGCATGGTGTAGACCCAGGCATCGGCGGACTTCACCCGCTCGCTCCACAAGCAGAGCAGGGAAATCGCATAGTTCATGTTGAACATGAGCTGCCACGCGAGCACGAGCGCCAGAAGATAGACCGGCAGCTGCGCCGGCTCGATCATGTCCCAGGCGCCGGTGAGAATGAGCCCGACAGAGACGATCAGGAGGTTTAGCGGCACGCGCAGCGCATAGGCCGATAGATTCTCGACCACCTCGGCGAGCCATGGATCGAACGGCCGCAACAGCTGGATCGCGTAGGTGCCGGCGCGAATGGCGAAGTCGACGTTCCACACCACCCAGACCGTGCAGCATTGGGTGGAGAAGAAGGCCAGCAGGAAGTAGAAGGCGAAGGACTTGGGGTCGTGTCCGCCGACCGGCTCGGCGGCGGCGAGATGGCGCCAGACCAACATCATGATCAGCGGTGTGATGCCGGCAAAGATCCAGAGATACACGGTCGCGCGATATTCCAGCATGATCGCGAAGCAGGTCCGGAAATAGGCGCGGCTGAAACGGGCCCAGTGCGCGATCACATCGTCACTCCCGCCGTCATGAACTGGCCGATGACGGCTTCGATCGGCGTATCCTCGATCGCGATATCGGCGACCGGCAATTCTGCAAGGATGCGCTGCGCTGTGGCTGCGACGATGCCGCGTGAGACACGCAGCTCCGCCTCTAGGCCTTCGGCGCGCGTGACGCCGCCGTATGTTTCCAACCGCTCCCGCGCGACCGGCGCCGAGAAATTCAACTTCACCGCCTTGTCCAGTGCCATGCGTTCGAGGATCGCGGCGAGATCGCCGTCGAAGATCAGCCGGCCGCGGTCGATCACGATCACTCGTTTGCAGAGCGCCGTCACGTCCGCCATGTAATGCGAGGTCAGGAGGATGGTCGCGCCGGTGCGCTTGTTGTAGTCGGCGATGAAGTCGCGCAGCACCTGCTGCATGTTGACGTCGAGCCCGATGGTCGGCTCGTCGAGGAAGAGCACCTGCGGCCGGTGGATGAGCGCCGCCGCCAGCTCGCATTTCATGCGTTCCCCCAGGGAGAGCTTGCGCGCCTGCCGCGTGACCAGCGGCGCGAGGCCCAGCATCTCGGTCAGCTCGCCGATCCGTTCCTGGTAATCGGCATCGGAGACGCCGTAGATCGCCTTGTTCAGCAGGAACGTGTCGGCGGGCGGCAGGTCCCAGATCAGCTGCTGCTTCTGCCCCAAGACCATCGCGATGGTGCCGAGGAAATCACGCGCGCGCTCCTGCGGCTTGTATCCGGCGACCGAGAGCGCGCCGGCGGTCGGGTGCAGCAGGCCGGCCAGCATCTTCAAGGTCGTGGTCTTGCCGGCGCCGTTCGGCCCCAGGAAGCCGACGATCTCGCCCTTGGGAATGGCGAACCCGATCCCGTCCACCGCTTTCACGGTGTCGTACTCGCGCTTGAAGAAGGCGCGCAGGCTCTTGGCGAATCCGCCCTCGCGTTTCGTGACCTGATAATGTTTGACGAGATCCCGAACTTCGATCATGCCTGAACCATGAATCTTCACTTCGCGGCATGATAGAGAAGCCGATGGCAGACCGCCACCGCAGGAAGCCGAACGCGCGGTCCGACGCGATGCCCGCGCGTTTGCTCGCCTGGTACGACCGGCATCGCCGCGTTCTGCCCTGGCGCGCGCGGCCCGGCGAGACCGCCGATCCTTATCGCGTCTGGCTCTCCGAGATCATGCTGCAGCAAACGACCGTAGCGGCGGTCGGGCCCTATTTCTTGACCTTTCTTGCGCGTTGGCCTGATGTCGCCGCCTTGGCCGCGGCGCCGCTCGACGACGTGCTCACCGCCTGGGCCGGCCTCGGCTATTACGCCCGCGCCCGCAACCTGCACAAATGCGCGCAGGTCGTGGCCTCGGAACACGGTGGCCGCTTTCCGGAGACGGAGGCGGGGCTGCTGGAGCTCCCCGGCATCGGTGCCTATACCGCGGCGGCGATTGCGGCGATCGCCTTCGACCGGCGCGCGGTGGTGATGGACGGCAATGTCGAGCGCGTCATGGCACGTCTCCACCGCGTTGAGAACGCGCTCCCCGCCGCAAAGCCGGAGCTCCGTGCGTTGACCGATGCGCTCACGCCCGATGCGCGGCCCGGCGACTTCGCCCAGGCGATGATGGATCTCGGCGCGACGATCTGCACGCCCAGGAAGCCGCGTTGCGCGCTCTGCCCCTGGCGCGAGGACTGCGATGCGTTCAAGGCCGGCGATGCCGAAGACTACCCGCGCAAAACGCCGAAGGCCGAGCGGCCCGTGCTCTACGCCGTTGCCTATTGGATGACCCTGCCCGACGGCCGTGTGCTATTGCGCCGCCGGCCGGAGGAGGGGCTGCTCGGCGGCATGATGGAGATCCCGACCAACGCCTGGCGTGCCAAGCCCTGGAGCCTGGACGATGCGCGCGAGGTCGCGCCCTTCGCCGCCCAATGGCGCGACCTGCCGGGCAACATCCGGCACGTGTTCACCCATATCGATCTGCGGCTGTCACTTCTGGCGGGCACGCTCAAGAAAGAGCCCGAAGGCTTGGTCGCCGCGCCGCTCGACAGGCTCGGCGACTACGCGCTGCCCAGCGTCATGCGCAAGATCGTCAACGCAGCGGTCAAAGGCGGCTGAAGTTTGGGGAGGATTCTGTGCGGGGTGTGATCTCCCGCACGAACCTCGGCCTCGATCCTTGCGACGAGCCTGGTATCGTAGCGCCCTGCCAACCGAAAGCCTCCACCATGACCAGACTGAAATTCGCCGCCGCGGCCGCAATCGCCGTCTTCACCACCGCGGCCCAAGCGCAGCAGGTCACCATCACCAGCGATCAGCCCTTGCCCTATTCCGAGCACTGCCTCGGCTCCGATGCGTTGCAGGCGGCGAAGGCGCTCTATCTGCATGACTATGACTTTGCCGTCGGCGATCCGGCGAAGAGCGAAGGCCTGCTGGATGAGCGCCTGAGCGATCGACTGGCGAAGAACTTCGCCTGCGAGCAGGACGGCATCTGCGCGCTTGAGGCCGACACCTGGACCGGCGCCCAGGACGGCGCCGTCGCCGAGCCGATCACCATCACCTATCTGGATGACGCCGCGGCGAAGTCGATCAGGCAGACGAAAGTGCGGGTCGCCTATACTTTCGTGCTCGAAGGCCAGAAGCCCGAACCGATGAGCACGGTCCTGGAATTCGCCCGCAGCGGCGACGGCCAATGCTGGAAGCTGTTCGACATGACCTCCGCGGACGGCCAATCGCTGATCCAGCAATTGATCGACTACCAGGACAAGCCGTGACCTGAGGAGACCGCGACCGATCGGTTGCGGCTGCCGGTGCTTGTGCTACGTTCGGCCGTTCCGCCGGCCGAAAAGGATGCACCATGGCAGATGCTCCGCCCGCCGATTCAGCCCGGCCGATTCAGACCCCCGCAAATCCGCCGACCCCGGTCGCAGCGACCATCAAAGAGGCGCAACCGCGTTCGGCGCGTCGCCTCACCGGTGAGTTCCTGGTTCGAACGGTCATCATCCTTGCAGCGCTCGGGGTTGCTGTTCTGCTGACGACGCAGTGGGACGTCTGGACGGGCGGACGCAATCGCCAGGTCACCGATGATGCCTATATTCGCGGCGATATCACGCCGCTCAGCGCAAAGGTGGATGGCTATGTCAGCGCCGTGTCGGTCGGCGACTATCAGGCGGTCAAGGCGGGAGACCTGCTGGTCGAGATCGAGCGCGACGATTACCGGGCGCGCGTCGCCCAGGCCTATGCGGATTGGCTCGCCGCCGACGCCGCGATCGGCAATCTGAAGGCGAAGAAGGATCTGCAGCACGCGCAGATCGACGAGGCGCAGAGTGCCATTGTCGCGACGCAGGCCGATGTCGATCGCACCAAGCTGGAGACGCAGCGGCAGCGCAACCTCCTCAACAGCTCCTACGGGACGGCGCAGAAAGTGGAGCAGGCGGTCGCCGATCAGAAGCGCTTCGAGGCGAACCTGGTGAAGAGCCAGGCGCAGCTCGCCGCCGAGCGCCGGCAGATGGCGGTGCTCGACACCGAGGAGATCCAGATCCGGGCCGATGCCAAGGCGAAGCACGCCGCCCTCGAGCTAGCACGCATCACGCTCGGCTATACTTGGATCGCGGCACCGGTGGACGGTTTGCTCAGCGAGCGCGGCGTGCGGCCCGGACAGTATGTGCATGTCGGCACGCAGTTGATGTCGGTGACGCCGCTCGGCAACGTCTGGGTCATTGCCAATTACAAGGAGACGCAGCTCACCAACGTTGCCATCGGTCAGCGGGCCGAGGTCACGGTCGATACCTTCCCCAATACGGTGATCCACGGCAAGGTCGCCGCCATATCGCCCGCCAGCGGCTCGCAGTTCAGCCTGCTGCCGCCGGACAATGCGACCGGCAACTTCACCAAGGTCGTGCAGCGTCTGGCGGTGAAGATCGTACTCGACGCCGACAATCCGCTGGCCGGAAAGCTGCGCCCCGGCATGTCCGCGATCGCCACCGTCTTCACCGAAGACAACGCAGGGAAGCAGTGACTGCGGCCACGAAGGCGATGGGCGCGCCGGCGAGCGCGCCGGTCGCGCGCTGCCAGTATCCGCTGATCGGCGTCGCCGCGGTCGTGATGGGCGCCTTCGTCTCGACGCTCAACACGCGCATCACCACGTTCGGCCTCGCGGACATCCGCGGCGGATTGAGCCTCGGCTTCGACGAGGGCGCCTGGCTCACCGCGATCTTCTCCGCGGCCCAGATGATGGTGGCGCCGACCGCCGCCTGGCTCAGCACGGTGTTCGGCGCGCGGCGCTTTCTGTTCTGGGCCAGCCTGGTCTTCGGCGCCGCATCCTTCCTGGTGCCTTTCGCCACCACCTACCCCGAGGTGATCGCGCTTCAGGCGGTCCGCGGTTTGTCCGTGGGGACGTTCATCCCGGCGGCGCTCGGCTTCATCCTGCGGGCCATGGCGCCGCGCTGGTGGATCTGGGGGATCGCCGCCTATTCCTTCCGCTTCGTCTTCTCGCAGAACGTCGCAAGCTCGCTCGAGGCCTTCTATTCGGAGACCGGCCGCTGGCAATGGATCTTCTGGCAGAACACCGCGCTGACGCCGCTCTTTCTGCTGCTCATTCTGATCGGCATGCCCGATCAGCCGGTCGATCGCAACCTGCTGCGCCGGACCGATTGGGGCGGCATCCTCTTTGCCGGCCTCGGCTTCGGTCTGCTTTATGCCGGGATCGATCAGGGCAACCGTCTCGATTGGCTGAATTCTGGGACCGTTATCGGGTTGCTGGCCGGCGGCGGCCTGCTGATTGTCGCGTTCTTCATCAACGAAGCCATTGTGGAAAACCCGCTCATTCACCTGCGGATCGCGTCGCATCGCTATGTCTGGGTGCCGGCGCTGCTGATCACGCTTTACGGCCTCGGCACGACCGCGACGGCCTTCGTCCTGCCGGATTATCTGACGCGGGTCCAAGGATTGCGCGCGCTGCAGATCGGCGACGTGCTGAACTGGATCGCGCTGCCGCAATTCCTTCTGGTGCCGCTGACCGCCCTGGTGCTGCGCTGGATCGATGCGCGGCTGATGATCGCCCTCGGCTTCGCCATCATCGCCGCGGGGAGCTGGATGGATGCGGGTTTGACGCATGACTGGGCGAATGCGGATTTCCTCCCCTCGCAGATCGTCGAGGCGGCGGGGCTAGCACTCGCCATCACCGCGCTCGTGACCTATGCCGTCGCGAACATCACGCCGCCCCAGGCCGCCGCGATCGCGGCCACCATCCAGACGGCGCGTCTGTTCGGCTCCGAGCTCGGCAGCGCGTTCATCCAGACCTTCGTGCGGGTCCGCGAGCAGTTCCACTCGAACATCATCGAGCAGCATCTCGCCGCGGGGTCGGACGTCGTCGAGCGGATCACAAGCACGATCTCCGGCGTGTTCAGCGACCATCCGATCGGGCGCGGCGATCCGACGGCACAGGCGCTCGCAACGATCGGCGCGCGGGTGCAGCGCGAATCCTATGTTCTCGCCTATATCGACGCGTTCTGGGTGATCGCCTGGGGCCTCACCCTCGCAATCCTGCTGCTCCTGCTGCTCCGCCCGCCGCCGCCCAATCCGCTGACGCCGCCGCTGCTGTCAAACCGCTAGGCTCGGATCAGGCGGCCCCCGTCAGAGCCAGGGCGGCTGCGGAATAGTTATCAGCTCGATCTCCGGCCGGCGCGCGATCTCGTCGGTCCAAGCAAGCGCGTTCTGCTGGACGTGACGGGCGCCGGGGCTGCATTTCCGCCAACTGTCCCAGTCCGAAGTCTCCACATGATTCAAAGCGAGATGGTCCCGGACGACGTTGACATAGACGAACCAGAGCCCGGCGGCCTCTCCATGGCCGCAGTAGGCAGGGTCCAACGCGCCGGATCGGCACCTGAGCCATGCTTCGCCTGCGGAGATGAAAGCCGTCCGCGGCAGATCGACGTGATCGAACGCAATCTTCAATTCCTTGCGCAAGACCGCGTCCATCTGCGCGTCCGCCGCGGCCCAACGCCGATCTTCGGCGAGCCATCGCTCGCAGACCCAATGATCCGCCCACCGACCTGGATCCAGATAAGATGCGAAGCCGCATCGCACCCGTGCAGCAATGCCTTGGGCGCGGAGCATTGCGCAGAGCATGACCGCGTAGTCACGGCAGGTCGCGATCGATCGCTTCACCGGGTCACGCGGGAGCAGAAGCGAGCGATCATCGCGGCCGTGAACCTGCGCCAGTCGCGTTGCGACCGGCAGTGTCTCGCGCGAGATCGCGGGGAAGTCGCTCTCCCGCAATCCGTACTGGGGCAGGCACTCGCCATGGATCAGCAGGTTGCCGACGATCCGGGAGAGCTCGGCCACATCCGACGGAAGTTCGCTCAGAAGCTTCGCCCGTGCCCCCGGATCGGTCATTGGACTCTGCCCGCGCCAACGCTCAACTGCGCCCGGGGTGTTCATAGGTCGGTTCCATGCACCATGTCAGCCGAGTTCCTTCTCCATGAACACGCTCAGCGGGTCGGGATTGTATCCCCCAAAGGGACCCCGTTCGCGATAGCCGAGTTGCCGGTAAAGACCCCGTGCTTCCAGAGATTTGACGCCTGTTTCCAGCTGCAGCACGCGGATTCCTTCCCGGCTGGCCTCATCCTCGATGTTCTGCAAGAGCGCGCGCCCGATGCCCTGGCCTCGCATTTTCGAGTCCACGAACATGCGCTTCAATTCCCCAACACCGTTGCCGCACGGGATGTATCCACCACAGCCGACCGCGACGCCCTCCAGGCGGGCCACAAAGAAGCGGACGCCCTGGGTAACCAAGGTCGCGACATTCGGCCCATGACGGCGTTCCGCGGGATATAACGACGACGATCGCTCATCCGCCAAGCGAAGAAGGTGCAAGACCTCCGTCTGGTCCGGTGTCTCTCGAGTAACCGAGAGCATTCGTTCCTCCTCAAATTGCCGATTGGAATGTTCGAACCGCCTAAGGAAGTGGGGTCCCAAGGCTTCGATAGGCTAGCTGAACGCCCGGTCTGGCCTCCACATCCTCGAACCAGCGCTTGAGGTGCGGCAAATCGGCCCAAGGCAGGCTCGCCTGCGCGTGCCGGTGATGGTGAAGCCTGCGATGTGGGCGATCGAGAAGGCAGCGCCAGCGATGAAGCGGGACACCTTCGCAAAGCGTTCGGCCCCGGCCAGCGCATCGCGCATGCGATGGGCGAGGATTCCGGCCGCTTCCTGCTGTCCCTGCCGCCCCAGAAAAAACGTCGCGCCACTGGGCACGATGACGTCGGTTACAATTACGAATCGCCCCACGGATTCACGACCTTCCGCACCACCGCTTCAAATCCTTCCACGTCGCGCGTGACCAGCGTGAGCGCGTGGGTTTCCGCCGTCGCGGCGATGAAGGCATCCATCACACCGATCGGACGACCGATTGCATCGCGCCGCGCAACGATCTTCCCCCAGGTATCGGCGATCTCCGGCGAGATCGGTAGAATTCGCCCTTCAAAACGCACGACGAGATCTTGGCTCAGCCAGTCATCCAGCCGCTTGCGGCGCTGCCCGGTGGGCAGTCGCTCAATGCCGTATCGAACCTCGGCCAATGTCACGACGCTGAGATGGACGCGATCTTCATCGACATTCGCGAGCCATTCCAAAACGCCGGCATGCGGCTGCGGTCGCATCGATTCCGACACAACATTCGTGTCGAGAAGGAAGCTCACAGATCGAGCTTCCGTGCTTTGTCCTTCCGGCGCGCGATTTTGATCCCCGACCCGCGGAGCGGGGAGGAGGCGAAGAACTCCGCCAGGTTTCCCGTGCGCTTCGTCTTGCGATCCCATTCTTCCGCCGCCACAACGACGACAGCGGTTCGGCCGCGGCGCGTGATGGTCTGGGGCCCATTGGATTGCGCCTTCTCGACCACTTCGCTGAATTTCGCCTTCGCTTCGGCGATGGTCCATGAGTCTGTCGTCATGGCTTGCTCCTCAGATGACCTATATGACTATAATAGTCATTTAGGACGAAAAGACAATTCGGCTCGTGACAGGGGTGGCCGAATTCTTCAGGTATAACAGAGGCTTGCTATAGAACAAAAGAAGAACTATATTATTCCCCGCAGTGAACGCCATACCTCCGCTGCGACCCCGCCGAGCAAGGCTTTTGTACTTCCGACGCCGCGCGCATCTGCGCTCACGAGACCGAACTGCCCCCAACGTAGACCGGACGTAGACATATGGAGAATCCATGTCGATCCTCACCGATGAGATAAAGGAGTTCATCGTCAAGGCCTTGGCCTGCTACGACACCCCCTCCCAAGTGGCCGAAGCCGTCTACGCGGATTTCGGGGTCAAGATCACCCGCCAGCAGGTCTATCGCTACGATCCCGAGTGCACGCAGCCGCCGGCGGAACGCTGGCAAGAGCTGCACGCCGCCACGCGTCAGGCATTGCTGCGTGAACTTGCCGACATCGGCATCACGCATAAGATGGTCCGCCTTCGCATGCTGGATCGTCTGGCGCATCGGTGCGAGCGCAACAGCGTCGCGCTGGCCATCGCGTGCCTGAGGGAGGCGGCGAAGGAATGCGGCGGCATCTATGAAAGCCGGCAGCCCGCCTTATCGACGGAGGGACGCGTCGCCGAAGAGCCTCGAGCCTTGAACTCCGCGGCCTGAGCCGTCACCGCGGCGGCACGATCGTCTTGCCCTCCGGCCGGGCGGCGGGCGCCGGTGTGTCCGTCGATTGGGTCGGATCCGGCGGCGGCGCGTCCTTGGTTTCGGCGTTTGGGGCGTCGGTCTTCGCCTCGGCCTGATGCTCGGTCGGAGCCTTGGCGGGGAGCGCGGCCATGACGCCCGGGAACAGCATGCCCTCGTCGTCGAAGGCGCGCTTCAGGCGGAGATTGAAGGCGCGCATCACTTCCCATTGGCTCATGGCGCGGGTCTTGATGCGGGCTTTGATGATGTAGCCGTTGTCGGCGAAGGTATCGAGGCCGATGATCTCGGTGGAGCCGAGCAGGCCGTAGCGGAAGGCCGGGTCCTTCTCGATCTCGGCGCCGACGCGCTTGATCATCTCGATCACCTTGTCGCCGTTCTCGCGGTAATCGACCTTGAGATCGAAGGTGGCGTAGGAGAAATCCTTGGTGAGGTTCTGCACGATGGTGACCGCGCCGAACGGCACGGTGTGCACCGCGCCGGCGCCGTCGCGCAGACGGATGGTGCGGATGGTCATGCCCTCGACCACGCCGGCATGGCCACCGAGATCGACCACGTCGCCGACCGCAATCGTGTCCTCGAGGAGGATAAACACGCCGGTAATGATGTCCTTGACCAGGGTCTGCGCGCCGAAGCCGACCGCGAGGCCGACCACACCGGCGGCGGCCAAGAGCGGCGCGATGTCGAGGCCGATCTCGGAGAGCACCACCATCAGCACCAGGACACCGAGGGTAATGCGGAACGCGTTGCGCAAGAGCGGCAGCAGCGTGCGCATGCGGCCGCTGTGATAGATGCGGCGGCCCTGGGCATCGGTGTCGCGCAGGTAATGCTCGATCGCGACGTTGACCAACTCGGAGAGCAGGCCGGCCAGCACCACGATGATGACGATCTTGAAGATCGCCGCCATCACCGGCCGGCCGGTTCCGGTCGAGAGCCAGCCGATCATGTCGAGGCCCCAGACTTGCAGCAGCGCGAACAGGCCGACCACGTAGAGCGCCGCCAGCACCGCCTTCTTCAGCACCGGCAGGTATCGGTTGGCGCGGGTCTCGAGTCCGGGAAGGATGCGCTTCACGTCTTCCGGCAGGGCGAAGCTGCGGTCGAAGGCCTGGCGCAGCGCCCGGTCGGCGAGCCGCACCACCACGAACAGGATTCCGGTCAGCACCGTCGCGCGCAGCAGGAAGGCGAAGCCGCCTTCGATCTGGAAGCTCCAGACCAGATAGCCGGCGACGATGTAGGCGATCGCCAGCACGTGCCAGATCTTCGCCAACTGGCGGCGGAACAGCTTGAACCGCCGCGCGCGGCCGTTGCTGTGCTCGGCGTCGGGCAGAGGCGTCGCCATCGGCTCGTCGTTCGGCGACGGGTCCGGCGGATCCGTGAGCGCGCCGCCGGCGATCCGGTGGGCGGCGGCGGCGCGGTTCTGCAGGACCAGGATCACGGACATCGCCGCAAGCAGCAGGCCCCAGAGGCGGGCGATCACCTCGCGCAAGGCCGGGTCGACGCCGATCAACTCGGCGAGCTGGGTGATCGCATAGCCATAGAAGGCGACGACGCTCAAGCGCCGGACCCAGACCTGCAGATAGACCGCGGTCTCGTCGCTGATGCGGAAGAGCCGCAGTCCTGGTGCCCGCGCCGCCAGCAATGTCGAGCTCACGACCGCCGTCAGCATGGTGGCAAGCTGCGCAAAGACGATGGCCGAGGTGATCCGCGCGGCATCGGGATTGGGATGAAACACCGGCAAGGCGACCGAGGTCGCGACGCCGAAGGCAAGGGTGGGCAGCACTTCAAGGACGAAGATCAGCGGCAGGAACAGCAGCCTGGTCAGCCAGCGTTCGGGCCGCCGACGGGCAAGTCTGCCATGCACGCCGGCCAGCAGCCGGCGCGCCGCCCAGGCGGCGATGAAAGCGGTCGCCAATACGCCGACCAGATCGATGACGACGTCGATCCAATAGGCGCGCCGCACCGGATCGGCCAGCAAGAGGCTCGCCTCGCGCGCCCGCTGCGGCACGTCGGCGATGGCCTCGACCAGGTTGACCAGCGTATTGCTGACCGATTCGACCTGCTTCGAGATGGTCGCGAGCAGGCGAGCGCCCAGGCCCCGCTCCTCGATCACCTCGTCCTCGGCCGGTCCCTTGTCGCCGCGCTGCGCCTGGAGAAGAAGCTGGAGCTGCTTCTTCAACTCGTCGCGCGCCTTCGGGTCGTCGAGCGTCTTGATCAGCTTGTCGATGTCGTCGGCGGAAGAGGGGGCCGCCGCCGGCTTCGATGCGGACGGAATGCCGGGGATGGTCTGCGCCTGCGCATGCGCCGCGGGTAGCAACCACCAGGCACCAATCAGCAGCAGGGCCGCGAGGATGCGGCCGAGCCGCGGAACTTTCAAAGAAGGAGAGGCCGCCATGCGAAACAGATCAGTTGTCGGGAGTGAGGCGCCGGGCATGAGCGCCGATTCTTGAACGGCCCGATGCTACTGAACCCGTCGCGCACCGGCAACGACGGCTTCGGCGGGATAAACCGATTGTGTCGGGCCGGAGTTCCGGTGCATGCGGGCGGGCAAGTGATTTCAATAGTTTACCGCGCCGACCGCCGCCGGCTTGACGCCGCACGGTTGCGCTGAAAGGTTTGAGGTTTGCAGCAAGTCGAGGTTGCAGGATTGCAGAAGATTCACGAGCTCGAAGCACGGGCGGTGCAGCGCGCCGATGCGCTGGACGCGATCCGGCGGACACTCCGCGCGCAGCGTTCGCTTCCGACAAATACCAACAGCGTTGTCGATCGCGGCCATGCGAAGCGATCGGACGACATGGAGGATCAGACGGAATCACTCCGCCGCGACGAGGCGAGAGCCGAGGCGCGGTTCAAGATCGCGGTCGATGAGCTGCTGGCGGCGCATTGCGAAACCTTGCGCTTGAGCGCATGGGGGCAGGGGCTGTTAGTTCCGGCTGAGGAAATGCTGCTCGCGGCCAATGAGTCTTATCACCCCTGGGATCGCGCCCTGCGCTTCGGCAAACGGGCGATCGAGGAGTTACAATCTCTCGAGTTGGCCGGCACTGCGTCGGAACGGGATGCCGCGAGGGATCGCGCGCGGGACGCGATCCAAGGCTTTCGGAACGGCATCGATCTTCTCGGCCGTGCGCGGCCGGAGAGCGAGATACCGTTGTTGGAGTCGGACCTGATTGGACGCTGGGGTACGGGTTTCGAGATCTCGAACGCAATGGCCGATGTCAAAGCGCAATGCACGGCGGAGAAGGCGGCCGTAGCCACGGCGCAAGCCCATTTGGAAGTCGCAAACCAGCAGATCGTTGCGGCCGCCTGGGCGAAGATCCCGGCGCGCTTGCGACCTTAGTTGCAGCTGTCGTTGATCGGATTGAACTCGGGCGCCTCGATCGGTGCCTGAACCGTCTCGGGCAGGCCGCGTGCGGTGGCGGTTTCGACACGCTTGCGCGAAGGCGGGCGGCGGAAGCGCCAGGAATGCGAACCGCGGGTCGAGCGACGGCGAGCGCGCTTCACCGGCAAGGCGGGCAGTGCTTCGGTCGCAACAGTGGTGGTCGTCGATTGCTTGGTGGGCTTCGGCACAGTCATCCCCCTCAGTGCCAAATGAAACTAGGAGCTCAGTTCAATTCTGCGCGGAGCAGTTGGCGATAATGATCGATCGGCACCAGCACCCCGTCTTTCGGCACGCACCAGAACTGCCAGCCGTTGCAGGCGGGTGCGCCCTGGACCGCGGCGCCGACTTGGTGGATCGAGCCCCTGTGCTCGGAAGAGATCAGCGTGCCGTCGGCCCGGACCTTGGCGGTCCAGCGGCGGTTGAAGCTTTCCAGTACGGCGCCGGGCTGCAGCAACCCACGCTCGACCAGCCAGCCGAACGGGATCCGCGGCTCTTCGCGCTTGGCCTGGATGGTGATCGTGTCGGTCTCGGCGGGCACGACCTTGGCGATGCGGGCGAGTGCGAGCTTGATGTAGCCCTTGTCGCGCTCGAGGCCGATCCAGCGCCGGCCGAGGCGCTTGGCGACGGCGCCGGTGGTGCCGCTGCCGAAGAAGGGGTCAAGGACGACGTCCCCTGGCTTCGTGGCCGCCACGATCACCCGGTGGAGCAATGCCTCCGGCTTCTGCGTGGGGTGGCCTTTTCTGCCATCGTCGCCCTTGATTCGTTCGGATCCCGAGCAGATCGGGATCAGCCAGTCGGACCGCATCTGCAGGTCGTCGTTCAGGGTCTTCATCGCCTCGTAATTGAACGTGTTCTGGCTGTCCTTCGACTTGGAGCACCAGAGCATCGTCTCATGGGCGTTGGTGAACCTGCGGCCGCGGAAATTCGGCATCGGGTTGGTCTTGCGCCAGATCACGTCGTTGAGGACCCAGAAGCCGAGGTCCTGGAGCTTGGCGCCCACCCGGAAGATGTTGTGATAGGAGCCGATCACCCAGATCGTGCCGTCGTCCTTCAGGACCCGGCGGGCGGCGGCGAGCCACTCATGGGTGAACCGGTCGTAAGTGCCGAGGTCGTCGAACTTGTCCCAGTCGTCATCGACGGCATCGACCTTGGAATTGTTCGGCCGGTGCAGGTCGCCCTGGAGCTGCAGATTGTAGGGCGGGTCGGCGAAGATCATGTCCACCGAACCGGCGGGCAACGCATTCATCGCCGCGATGCAATCGCCCTCGATGATCGTATCGAGACGCATCGCCGGAGTGGATTTGGCCTCGCGGGCGGCCGTGCCCTGCTTCCTTGTCATGCGCCCGATGGTGATTCGAGCGACTCGGCAAGTCAATAAGAAAATGCTTTAGAGTCAACCCAGTGGCAGTTGAAGCTCATAAACAGGTCGAAACGACTTGCGGTGAAACGGGGTCGGACCATGCTCTTTGAGCGCCGTCAGGTGGTCCCGGGTCGAGTAGCCGACATTCGTGTCCCACCCATATACGGGGTGGGCGACGGCGAGCTCCCGCATGATCTTGTCCCGCTCGACCTTGGCGATGATCGAGGCGGCGGCGATCGAAAGCGAGATCGCATCGCCTCCGATGATGCAGGTGATCGGGCAGGGCAGGTTGGGCGGCTGGTTGCCGTCGACCAGGGCATAGCCGGGTCGACTCGGGCATCCTTCGAAGGCCCGGAGCATGGCGAGGTGGGAGGCGCGCAGGATGTTGATCCGGTCGATCTCCTCGACATCGGCCATGCCGACCCCGAATGCGACGGTCTCCCTCAGGATCAGGGCGACCTCTTCCCGTTCCTCGCGCTCGATCTGTTTGGAGTCCTTGAGGCGCCGGGTGATCTTCCGCGGCATGTCCACCGGCAGGATGACCGCGCAGGCCACGACCGGCCCGGCAAGCGGGCCGCGGCCGACCTCATCGACGCCGCAGACGATGACGCCGTTCTTGATCCCCGCTTCGATCTCGTGCTTCCAGTTCGGCACGATCCGTCCCCCAAGGGTCCAACAAAGCCCGCGCTATTTCTTCGGCAGCGCGTCGTAATAGTCGAGAACCGGCTTCAGTCCAGTGAAATCCGCCCCCGCCAGCTTGGCGAGGTCCTCGTCCTTGATTTTCTGGTCCTTCTGCGCCTTGCGGAACACATCAAAGAGCTGCATCGCGACCCTGCGCTCCTTGCTGGCCTTGGCTCGGCTGGTGATCTCGGGAAACAGGTCGCCTTCCTTCTGCGCGGCCACGATATTGGCCAGCGACCAGCCGTTGAACCCGAGACCGACGATATAGCTCTGCTTTTGCGCCGCGTTGCCCTGGTACTTCTTTTCCAAAGCGTTGAGGCAGCCGATGAAGACCTTGGCGTCCAGGTTCTCGGCGTAAGGCTCATTGCAGGCTTCCTCGTCCTTGAAGCCCTGGGCCAGCGCCTTGGCGTCGCCGGCTAAGGCAGCGCCCGAGAATGCTGTCCAGAGAAGGGCCCCGAGGAGGATGGATTTGAAGAAATGGATGCGCATGACCGCGATCCTGGCGGGCGCTCGGAGTCGTGTCAAATGACGGGAGAGTGCGCCCTAAAGTGCGAACAAGTCGCCTTGCGGGCTCTCGAGCCGTGGCACCGTGAACTGGCTGCAATCGACGTTGAAGCGGTAGCGCTGCTCCATCATGAACCGCTTGGCGGCCGCCTGGACCCGTTGCCGGATCAGATCGGCATAGGCACCCGAGCCGGTCATGCGTTCGCCGAACTCGGCCTTGTAGATCTGGCCGCCATGGATGTCACGGACCAGGTCCATCACATGCTTGGTCTTCAACGGCGCATGCGCCTCCAGCCATTCGATGAACAGGTCTTTGATCTCGAGCGGCAGCCGGAGCAGGGTGAAGTTTGCGCTGTCGGCGCCCGCCGCCGCCGCGCGTTCGATGATGCTCTCGATCTCCATGTCGGTCAGCGCCGGGATGATCGGCGCCACCGAGACGCCGACCGGAATGCCCGCGTCATGCAGTCCGGCGATCGCCTTCAATCTGAGTTCGGGCGTCGAGGCGCGCGGCTCCATGGTGCGGGCGAGATCGCGGTCGAGCGTGGTGACCGAGATGAACACCTTCACCAAGTTCCGCTTCGCCATGTCGGCGAGAATGTCGACGTCACGCAAGACATTGGCGGATTTGGTGGTGATGCCGGCCGGATGATTGAAGCGGTTCAGCACTTCCAAGACCTGCCGCGTGATCTTGTAGCGCCGCTCGATCGGTTGATAGGGATCGGTGTTGGTCCCCATCGCGATCACCTTCGGCTTGTAGCCGGGCTTGCGGAGCTCGGCTTCCAAGAGCTTCGCCGCCTCCGGCTTCACATAGAGCCGGCTCTCGAAATCGAGCCCGGGCGAATGGCCGAGATAGGCGTGGGTCGGCCGCGCGAAGCAATAGATGCAGCCATGCTCGCAGCCACGATAGGCGTTGATCGACTGGTCGAAGGCGATGTCCGGCGACTGGTTGCGGGCGATGATCGACTTGGTCTTGTCGACCGCGACCGTGGTCCTGAGCTTCGGCGCGTCTTCCTCGTCCCGCCAGTCCCAGCCGTCGCTCTCGAGCGGCCGGTCGCCCGGCTCATAGCGGCCCGGGCGGTTGCTGACCGCGCCACGCCCTTTCTGCGGCAGGTCCGGAATCTCCTCCGGTTCGGGCGCCGCAACGGGCCGTATCTTGGGTGCCTTGGACATAGGAACAAATATAGAACATGGTTTGCCGGCAATGCAAGCGGGCCTCGCCTTGCTGGAAGCCATGATGGCCTCCGTGCGAGAATGAACCTCAGGGGCTCAAACACCGGGGTATCAGGGCACGTGGCGACCCAACAGATGGCGGCCGGGGACAAGACGGCGAAGCCGTTGCATATGGAAGCGGGTTCGCGCGCCTCCATTCCCTGGTTCGATCTCGGAATCCTCTATGCGATCCTGATCGCTGCCGCCCTGGCCGACCTCGTCATCGTCCTGTGGGAAGGCTTTCAAGTCGTTCCCGGCGGGCTCTGGAACGACACGGCGTTTGCGCTGCTCTTCATCGCCGTCGGCGTGTTCTACGCCGCCACCGGGCGGTCCTCGTCAGTCGCCGCTTTGCTCTTCGTGGTGGCGTCGCTGGTCTTGGGTGGACCGGTGGTTCTGGTGCTCGATTTCGTGACCAAGGCGATCGGCAGTCCCTTTGCCGATCCCGCACTGGCCGCATGGGATCAGCGGCTCGGCTTGGATTGGATCGCCTATGAGCGCTGGTTCTCCGGTCATCCCACGCTGTCACTCTCGCTCGGGGTGATCTACAGCGCGTCAACCTTGGTGATGCTGATTGCCCTGGTGGCGCTCGGCTTCATCGGGGACCTTCGTCGAATGGTCCGCCTTGCCATTGCCGGGGCGCTGACCTTGATCGCGAGCATCGTGATCGGCGGATTCCTGCCGGCGGTCGGACCGCACCGGTTCTACGGCGTCGATGACGGCGGCAAGGCGTTCTGGGTGGACACGATCATGCGCGTTGTGACGGAGCAGCCGCATCTGATCGTGCTGGATGGAAAGCAGCCGCCGCTGACGACCTTCCCATCATTCCACACGACCCTTGCGGTCCTGGCGACGATTGCATGCTGCCGGATTCCCCGTTTCGGCATCGTCTTCGGCCTGTTCAATCTCTGCTGGGCCTTCGCCATTCCGGTCTGGGGCAGCCATTATTTCACCGACATGCTGGCGGGCGGCGTGATCGCGGTCCTCGGCTATGCCATCGCGCACCTGCCGGGCAAGCGATCGGCGATGAAGGCGGGCGCGCGCTGATGGCCATGTCGCGCGGGATGCCGATCCGGACCTTCGTCATTTGCGCCGCCGCGATCGCCTTGGCCTTTCTGATCGTCGACAACCGCGCGGTGCTGTTCGGCGACATGTCGCGCGGCCAGGTGATCGGCCGCGATCTGCACCCGTTCTGGTACGGCGCGACCTTGGTCTGGCAGGGACATGCCGCAACCTTGTTCGACCCGCACCTCTTCGTGCCGGCCTATCAGGCTTACATGGGAGAGGAAACCGGCTTCACGCCCTTCCCCTATCCGCCGACCGCACTCGTGTTCTACGCACCGCTCGGTCTTCTGCCCTACATCCCGGCGCTGGTGCTTTGGCTGCTGGCCACGCTGCTCGCATTCCTTTTCGTCGTCGGGCGCGCTTGTCCGGATCCAAAGCAAGCGATGATCGCGCTGCTGCTCTCGCCGGCGGTCCTCACCAACTTCGCCGGCGGCCAGAACGGCTGCCTGTCGGGCCTGCTGCTGTGCGGCGGTCTGCTCGCGCTGAAGCGTCACCCCACTCTCGCGGGCATCGCCTTCGGCCTGCTGACCTACAAACCGCAGCTTGGCCTGGTCGTCCCGTTCATCCTCCTGGCCGGCGGCTACTACCGCACCATCATCGTGGCCGTGCTGACCTGCGCGCTCGTGGTCGGCGGGACGATCCTGCTTCTCGGCATCGATCCCTGGTCGCTCTACTTCACGCAGTCGGCGCCGCTGCAGCGCCAATTGATGGAGGCGGGCGAGGGGCCTTTCACGCTGATGGCACCCTCGACCTTCATGGCGGGGCGGCTCTGGTCCTTGCCGCTCTCGATCGATTATGCGCTGCAGATCGTGGTCGCCATCGGCGCCATTGGCGTCGCCGTCTGGGCCTTCCGCCAAGACGCCTCGCACCCTTGGAAAGCCGCGGTGGCAATGATCGCGGCGCTGCTCGCGACGCCCTACAGCTTCACCTATGACCTCTGCGTCGTCGCGGCGGCGCAGGTGCTGATCGTCCAGAACGCAGCACGTCCATTCGGCGCCTTTGCGCGGCTGGTCCATGCGACGGTCTGGCTGGTGCCGATCGTCATGATCCCGTTCAGCATCGCCGGCGTGCCGATCGCGCCGCTCAGCTTGGCAGCGCTGCTCTATGTCGTTGCAGCAACGGACGCGATGCCCAGAGTGCTGCAAGCAGCACGATCGCCGGCGTCACCGGAAAGACAGAACCGGTCACGAACGAACTGAGGCTCGGCCAGATCCAGAACAGCAGCAGCGGCACCCGGAACCGCCACGCGGCGCGCTCGAACATCACCGCGCAGGCGAAGGAGAAGGCGACCATGTCATAGGTGTAGCCGTAAGGGGTCGCGAGCAGCGAGAGGCAGGCGGTGGCGGCCACACGCATCAGAGGATCATCGCAAGGCGTGCGCCATAGGCGCCACGTCACGGCCGCTGCGGCGAGCGCGGCCATGCCTTGGATGATGTAAGCCAGGGGCACGCTTGCCCCGAGCGCGCGTGCGGTGAGGAACACGGTGATCGCATTGGCGTGGTAGGATTGCGGGAACGGCGCTTCCATGATCGCGCGCATGACCGGCGCCGCTTTCGCGAAATACAGCGGATAGATATTCCAGCCGAACAGGGCGCTGGCGCCGAGGATGGTGACCATCGCGGTTCCGGCTGCGACCGCGATCGCCAGCCAGTGGCGCGCCGCCAGGAAGCAGACCGGCAGCAGGATGCCGAGCTGCGGCTTGATGCTGAGCAGTCCGGCCGCGACGCCGGATCCGATCGGCCGCCGCCCGGAAAGGAGCAAGGCACCGAGGAAGAGCGCCGCAGCGAGAGTGCCGGTCTGTCCGAAGAACAGGCTGGTGAACGCGCCCGGGCCGAGCACGGTTGCCAGCGTGATGTGCCGTGGAACGCCGCTGCAAAGCAGGACGAGGCCCAGCGCCAGGAGGCAGCCGATGCTCCACACGAGATATGCCGGCACCAGCGGCAGCAGTGCGAGCGGCGATCCCAGCAGCAGTATGTTGGGCGGATAGCTCCATTCGCGCTCGTTGCCGTCGGAGCCGACATGGGCCAGGAACCAGGGACGGTAGGTCGCGGGATCGAACATCACCGCGGCCTGGCCTTCATTGGCGAGCACGCCGCCGGCCCAGAGATTGGCGAAGTCCCATTCCGGCATCTTGCGGCTGGCATAGGCAATGCCGTTCGGGTCGAGAGTCCAGACCGCGCGGAGGGAGAGAAGCGGGATAATGAGGCCGAGCGCGATGAGAAGGATAAACCGCAGTCGCTGGTCGCGACTCACCGAAGATGCTCGTTCAGCCGCGGCATGAGCTCGACGAGGTTGCAGGGGCGCAAGCGGTTGTCGAGCTGGAACTTCAGGATCTGCTCCCAGCCGTCGCGCGCGGCGCTGGGCGAGCCGGGCAAAGCGAAGAGATAGGTCGCGTTGGCGACGCCGCCGGTCGCGCGCGATTGGATCGTCGAAGTGCCGATCTTCTGATAGGAGAGCCAGCGGAAGAGTTCGCCGAAGCCGTCGATCTTCTTCTCGAACACACTCTCGAAGGCTTCAGGCGTGACGTCGCGGCCGGTGACGCCCGTCCCGCCGGTGGAGATCACCACATCAATTTCCGGATCGGCGATCCAGGTCTTGAGCTGGGCGACGATCGCCGTCTGCTCGTCCTTCACGATGGTCCGGCTTTTCAGCACATGCCCATCGCGCGCGATGAGGTCGACCAGGACCTGGCCCGAGGTGTCGTTCGCCTCGGTCCTGGAATCGGAGACGGTCATCACCGCGATATGGACGGGCTTGAACGGCCGCGTCTCGTCGATCTTCGCCATGCTTGCTTGGTATCCAGAATCACCGCGAGAGCGGTGGCGGCGCGCCTTAGTTGGAGGCGGCCGTCACCTTCTCGTCCTGGCGATCATAGATCGGCGAGGCGCCGGAGGCCACCGCGTCGAGCGTGGAGGTCGATTGGCCAAGCCGGTTCTGATAGATCCAGTAATTGGCCATCACGCGCTCGATGAAGAGCCGGGTTTCCCGCGACGGCATGGTCTCGATGAAGAACAGCGGATCGTCATCGACATGCCGGCTGGCGCTCTTCCACTTCTGCAGATTGCCGGGGCCCGCATTGTAGGCCGCGGCCAGCATGAAGAGGTTGTTGCCGACCGTGTCCATCTTCAGCAGGTCGCCGACATACTCCTGGCCGATCGCGATCGAGGTCTCGGGATCGCGGAGCTCCGGCTTGTTGTCGCCGCTGACCAGCTTCGCCGTGTCGGGCATCAGCTGCATCAGGCCGACGGCGCCCGCCTGGCTGGTCGCATTCGGGTTGAAGCCCGATTCCTGGCGCATGATCGCGAAGATCAGCGCGCGATCGACGGTGTAGCCTGCGCGCGGCGTCCAGCCGGGCAGGGGATACATCGCGGCATCGACGAAGTTGTCGTCCTTCAAGAGCCGGCGTCCACCGATCTTCAGCGCCAGCGACGGCAGGCCGGCGGCCTGCGAGACCGCCATCAGGCCGTGGTCGAGCTCGCCGTCCGAGCTGTCGGCCAGGATCAGCAGCTCTTTCTCCGCGGCACTGATCTCGCCAACCTGAACCAGCGCAAGGGCGCGCTTGCCGGCGCCCGAACGCATCAGCTTGGCGGCATCATTGCCGCTGAGGTCATGCACGGTCCAATCGTAACTCGGGTCGATGCCGAGGGCGCGCTGCGCCAGCTGGCCGTAGAAGGTGCGCGGATACTTGCTCGCTTCCTTCAGCCAGTGGCTCACCTGCTCCGGACGCTGGGCGCGCAGGAACGAGCGCGCCGCCCAGAAGGCCGCCGCCGCGCGGTCCCAGGAAGACGTGTTCTTCAGCCCGGCGGCCTTGCTGAAATTCTGCGCCGCATCGGTGAACTTCTTCGCACGCCAGTTCTCCAGGCCCCACTGCCAGTAGCCGCTGTCGGCGGTCGAGGCTTCGTCGGGGGAACCGGTCCGGGTGATCGAGGCTTTAGGCTTGGTCGGGCTACCGGCGCCTTTGCGCAGAGCGAGCTGGTAGACCTGCTCGGCATCCGGCTGGGCGGCATACTGCTTCAGCCAGTCGGCGAGCTCCTTCGGCGAGCTCTTGTAGCTGCGCGAAAGATAGCGATCGGCCAGGACATGACCCAGCAACGACTGATCGGTCAGTTCCGAGATCAGTTCGTCGGCGTCACGATAGTCGCCGGAGGCCTGGAGCTTGAAGATCTGCCGGTAGCGGTCGGCATCGATCTGTTCCAGGGGTTCCGGCAGGGAAGAGTGGGTGCCGGGGGTGGTGAAATCGTCTCCAGGTAGGGCCGCGGTCGCTTCCTGCGCCCAGGCCGGCTGCCCGACGGCTACGCTCGCCGTGAGCAACATCGCCACCATCGCGGTCGACGCCAGTAGAAAGCGTCCGCCGCGCTGTGCACGGTCTAGATTCAAGGTATTGCCCCCTTGAATGGTCGCCCCCGGCCCATCCAGGGGTCTGCGTCTTCTTAACGAATGGTTTCTAATTCGGTTTCCGCTTTAGACGACGATCTCTTGCATGTCCAGAAAATTTGCCGTGTACAATCAATAGATATGGCACCGCGATATGCCGCACCTACTATATATTGATTGATCCGCGGATTATTCGTCTGACTTATCCACAGATAATTCGTTAAGAAACGGCGTTCTACCGGCCGATTATGGTTAATCCTGGGATGAGTCGCGGCGCTTCCGTGGCAGCGGAGCCGACTTAACCGCCAAGCGCGTCGAGCTTGATCCGAAGCTTCAGCAAATCGCGCCAGGCCTCGCGCTTGAGCTCCGGCTGGCGGAGCAGATAGGCCGGATGGAAGATCGGCAAAGCCGGGATCGGCTGGTCGAGACCGTCCGATCGATAGTCGAACCACTTGCCGCGCAGCCGCGTGATGCCGTCGGTGGTGCCGAGCAGCATCTGGGCGGACGAGCCGCCGACCAGCACCAGCACCTTCGGCCGCACCAACTCTATATGTCTGAGGACGAAGGGCTGCTGCGCCGCCAACTCCGCTTCGGTCGGCTTGCGATTGCCCGGCGGCCGCCAGAAACAGACATTCGTTATATAGAAGGTGCTGCGGTCAAAGCCGATCGCCGCCATCATCCGGTCGAGCAACTGGCCGGACACCCCGACGAAGGGCAATCCCTGCCGGTCCTCGTCGGCGCCGGGCGCTTCCCCGACCAGCATCACTTCCGCTTTGGGATTGCCGTCGGCAAAAACCAGGTTGGTCGCCGTCTTTCTCAGGGAGACGCCGTCATAACGGGCGAGGGCGGCCTTCAAGTCTTCCAGGCTTGCGGCGTTGCGGGCGGAATCCCGCGCGCTTTCGATCGCCGCCTGATCCATCGGCCCGAGTTTCCGCAGATCGATCCGGGGCCCCGCCGGTTTCGCCGCGGCGGGCGGTGGTGGCGGCGCGACCGGACGGGGGGCTTCGCTGAAACCCGGCTGCACGCGCAGGGCAGGAGCCGGCGCCGCCGTCGCGCCGAGGCGGCTTTGCGGCGTCGTTTCAATAGCTTCGTCGGCGCCCCACTCGATATAGAGCTTGAGGAGTGCCAGGGATTCGGCTGCCAGCGGGTCGCCCATGGGCGGAAGCTAGCACCGCGTCCGATCGGGTGACAGGGTTTCGGGTGACAGGGTTTGCATGGCCAGATGCGACCGTGTAATCAGCCCGACATGAGTCTAGGGAGGGGTTCATGGATCGCGAAGTGATGGAATACGACGTGGTGATCGTCGGCGGCGGACCCGCCGGCTTGAGCGCCGCGATCCGCTTGAAGCAGCTTGCCGCCGAAGCGGGCAGGGAAGTCAGCGTCGTCGTGCTCGAGAAGGGCTCCGAGGTCGGCGCGCATATCCTCTCCGGCGCGGTCATGGACCCGCGCGCGATCACCGAGCTTTTCCCGAACTGGAAGGAACTGGGTGCGCCGCTCAACCAGCCGGTGAGCGAGGACCGCTTCCTCTTCCTCACCACCGAGCAGAACGCCTTCCGCCTGCCCAATCTCTTCCTGCCGAAGACGCTGCACAACGAGGGCAACTACATCGTCAGCCTCGGCAACGTGACCCGTTGGCTGGCGAGCCAAGCCGAAGCGCTCGGCGTCGAGATCTTTCCGGGCTTCGCCGCCGCCGACATTCTCTATGACGACGCCAAGCAGAAGGTGCTGGGCGTCATCACCGACGACAAGGGCCGCGCCAAGGACGGCAGCGAGAAGCCGGACTTCCAGCCCGGCATGGCGCTGACCGGCAAGTACACGCTCTTCGCCGAAGGCTGCCGCGGCCATCTCGGCAAGCGCCTCATCTCGCATTTCAATCTGGCCGAGGGCCGCGACCCGCAGAGCTATTCGATCGGCATCAAGGAGCTCTGGGACATCGATCCGGCGAAGCACAAGCCGGGCCTGGTCATGCACACGGCCGGCTGGCCGGTGACCAACGACGTCTATGGCGGCTCCTTCCTGTATCACTGCGAGAACAACCAGGTGGCGGTCGGCTATGTGGTCGGCCTCGGCTATGCCAACCCGTTCCTCAATCCATTCGAGGAGTTCCAGCGCTACAAGCATCACCCGCAGGTGGCGCAGTTCCTGGAAGGCGGCCGCCGCGTGGCTTACGGCGCCCGCGCGATCGTCACCGGCGGCGTGCAGGCGCTGCCGAAGCTGGTCTTCCCCGGCGGCGCTTTGATCGGCGACGATGCCGGCTTCCTCAACGTGCCGAAGATCAAAGGCAGCCACGCCGCGATCAAGACCGGCATGCTCGGCGCCGAAGCCGCTTTCGCCGCACTCGGCGAGGGCCGCGCGCATGACGCGCTCACCGCCTATCCGAAGGCCTTCGAATCCTCCTGGCTCCATGACGAGCTCTGGCGCGCGCGCAACTTCAAGCCCTGGATGAACAAGGGCCTGCTGATCGGCACGTTGATGGCCGGCATGGACCAGAAGCTGTTCTGCGGCAAGGCGCCCTGGACGCTCCATGCGCATAAGACCGATGCGCAGAAGACCAAGCCGGCGGCGCAATGCAAGCGCATCGACTATCCGAAGCCGGACGGCAAGCTCTCCTTCGACCGGCTCTCCTCGGTGTTCCTCTCCAGCACCAACCACGAGGAGAACCAGCCGGTGCATCTGACGCTCAAGGACCCGAGCGTTCCGATCAAGACCAACCTCGCAATCTACGATGCGCCCGAGCAGCGTTACTGCCCGGCCGGCGTCTACGAGATCGTGCGCGAGGGCGACGGGTCCAATCCGCGGCTGCAGATCAATGCGCAGAACTGCGTCCACTGCAAGACCTGCGACATCAAGGACCCGACCCAGAACATCGTCTGGGTCAATCCCGAAGGCGGCGGCGGCCCGAACTACCCGAACATGTAGCGTTTCCCGTCCTAGCCCAGCCAGGAACGAAAGCTCCGGGCGCCTGTTGACCTCACGGGCGAAACGCGGAGCATGGGATGCAATTGACGTGGCGCCAGCTCGCCGGCTCGCGCGGCGCGCGGACTCTCCGCAGCGTGATGCAGAACCGCTTTGTGTCGCTGCTCGCCGAGGCGGGCCTCGGCTGGTGGAGCGACCGGTGCCTCAGCATGGGCGCCGCGATCGCTTATTATGCGATCTTCTCCCTGGCGCCGGTTCTGCTGATCGTCATCGCGATCGGCGGCCTGGTCTTCGGCGGCGATGCCGCGCGCGATGCTGTGCTGGCGCAGTTCGGCGGCTTGATCGGGACATCGGGCGCTGCGGCGGTGGAGAAGATTCCCGCCAGCGCCAGCAATATCGGCTCGGGCGTCGTCGGCACGATCATCGGCCTCGTGACCTTCCTGGTGACCTCGACCGGGGCCTTCGCCGAGCTGCAGTCCGACCTCAATGTCATCTGGAAGGTCAAGGCGCCGTCGGCCGCAGGCTTCCTGCACTTTGTCTGGTCGCGGCTGCTCACTTTCGCGATGATCGCGGCCATCGCCTTCCTGCTGATGATCTCGCTGACCTTCGACGCGCTCGCCTCGGCGGCCAGTCAGTACTTCTCCCTCAAGGAGGAGGCGCTGGCGCTGAGCGCGGTCAATCTGCTGGTCAGTGTCGCGATGTCGACCTTGCTCTTCGCCTTCATCTTCAAGGTCCTGCCCAGTCTGCACATCCCCTGGCGTCACGTGCTGCCCGGTGCTTTGCTGACATCGGTGCTGTTCGTGCTCGGCAAGTTCGTGATCGGCTTCTATCTCGGCCGCAGCAACATCGCGTCGAGCTATGGTGCCGCCGCTTCGGTCATCACCCTGATGGTCTGGGTCTATTACTCGACCCAGATCCTTCTGTTCGGCGCCGAGTTCGTCAAAGCCTATTCCGAGCGGCGCAAGCAGCGCGCACGCCGCTAGCGGGTTCAGTTGCCGCTGGTCCCGGTCGTGCCAGTACCACCCATGCCGGTTCCGCTCGTGCCCGTACCGGTCGTTCCGGCCGGCGCTGGGACGATCACCGGATTGGTGGCCGCGCCCGGCATCTGCACGGCATTCGGGTTGACCGTGCTGTTCGGGGTGACCTGGTTTGGATTGACCGTTCCGTTCGGCACCACCGCATTGGGGCCGAGATTCCCGTTGGGCGTTACCGTCGTCCCGGAATTGACGCTGCCGGGCGCCGGAATGGTGTTCGCACCGGCGCTGTTCGGCACGATGGTGCTGTTGGTGCTCATGCCGCTGTTCATCTGCCGCACCTGGTTCATGCAGCTTGCACGCAGGCCGGGCAGCAGGCTTTGGCAGTTGGTGCCGGGCGGATAGGTCTGGGCGGCGGCGGATCCGGCGGCCACGATCGCGCAAAGGGCGCAGGCCGCGCCGAACAATGCGCCACGCGTGATGGTGTTCATTTTCGGTCTCCTGCTTGATCAACGAGGCGCGCGTTGGGCGCGCCGATCTCTCAAGCCGTCAACCTTGCCCCGAAAGCGGGGTTCCGCCGCTTCACGGCAGGACTTCGAAAGCCAGGAATTGCGTGATCTGGTCGGGATTGAAGTTGTTGTCGGAGACCAGCACCAAGGTGCGATGCCCATTGGGCAGGCTGGGCCCGAAACTGACACCTTCGATATTGTCGATCTTCGGCAGGGCGGCGGAGCCGAGCTCGGGCAGCTTCGAAAGGTCGAGCAGCAGGTGCTTGGTCATCGGTGCGACTTTCGTACCCGCCAAAGCCGGGATGGTCGAAATATCCGTGGCCTCGCCGACAGCGGCTTCATAGAGCCGGATGTAGAGCGTCCAGATGCCATCGGCGCCCTCGACGCCGGAGCGCTCCAGCACCAGCAGCCGATCGCTGTCGAGCCCCAGGATTTCGCTGACGCCATTGTCGGCGTTCTTGCCGGTCGGCACTGCCTGGATCGGATCGACCGGATAGGCGTATTGGCCGATCATCTCTCCATCACGATCGAACTTGGTGAAGCGCGCGAGCGTACCGGCTCCGGTGGTCGCAATCGGCCCGTCTTCGATGAGTGCCGATTCCATGCCGAGCCAGAGCGCATCCTGCTTCGGCGTGAAGCTCAGCCCCTCGAAGCCGAGATTGTGGCGGGGCCCATGTGCGTCGTCCTTGACCTTGAACATCGGCGGCAAGAGCAGGTTGGCGATGAACTTGCCGTCGAGCCCGGTCTCGCGCACGAAGGGGGAAACGCCCAGCTTGCGATCGGGCTCGGTGCTCCACCAGAGCGCATTGCCCGATGGATCGAAGCGGATCGATTCCGGGTCCGGCACCTCGCCGCCGGCCTTGGCATTCGGGTATGGCTTGCCGTCGGCCTGGAGTAGCACCACGGCATGGTCCAGCGTGACCTTGGGTGCACCCGCGGAGAGGTCGATCCGGCCGAGATAGAAGCGCGCCGGCGCCTTCTCGGACTTGTCGTCGCTGATCATTGCCCAAGCACCGGTCGCCGGGCTGTAGTCGAGCCCGGACAGCCCGCCGACCAGGGTGCCGTCCACCTGAGCGTCATTGGGGATCGTCGTGGCGCCGAGGAAGCGCAGGGATCCGATCGCCTCCGGGTCGGCCGCAGCGCCGGTGGTGGCGGCGGCGAGGAAAAACGCCGCGACGAGCAGGGATTTGCCAAGCATCACGCTCTCCTTGGAAGCTTCGGCCGGAGCAAAGCAGGGAGGCGTTACAGCAGCGTGACGAGCGCTGTTCCGTCAAGGCTGCGGATTTGCTAAAGATTCCAGGCAGCACAGTACGGGGATCCTCATGAAACGCATGGACCAGAAGCTGGCACGCATCCGCGCCGGCAAGTACAAGCCGACTGATTTCATCCTCGCCGATGCGAAAGACGGCGACATGGGCCCGAGCCTCACCTCGAGCGGCCCGCATCGGGGCAAGGACGGCAGCTGGGCCCGACATCGGACCCGGGCGGAGTTCCTTGACCAGATCCGCGCGATCGTGAAGCAGGACATCCTCGACATCATGCTGATGTCGACCGCCAATGCCGAACTGTTGCATCAGGAGAAGCTGTTCCAGAAGAGCGCGGTCACGTCCGCGATCCGCGCCAACGACACCACCTGCATCTGGCGGATGCGCGGTGCGACCTATCACCATTCGCCCTCGCGGCCGTTTCGCACCGCGGTTCTGCCGCGGGTCATGTATGGCAGCGCCAAGGTGCCGGCGAACAAACGCGTGAAGGGTCCCGATCTCGGCCTCTACTCGATCACCTTCAACAACGACCTCGAAGGAGATGTCCGCTCGCTGGAAGCGTTCAACGACTTCCGGGCCGATGCCACCGCAATCGGCTTCCGCTACTTCCTCGAAGTGTTCAACCCGAACATCGATTCCGGCATCGATCCCAAGGTGATGCCGTTCTACGTCAATGACGCGATCGTCCGCTGCTTCGCCGGCGTCACCAAGGCGGAGCGGCCGGAATTCCTGAAGATCGCCTATAACGGCCCGAAGGCGCTGGAGGAACTGGCCTCGTTCGATCCGAGCCTGGTGGTCGGTGTGCTCGGCGGTGGGGCGGGGACCACCCGCGATGCCTTCGAGCTGATCGCGCAGGCCGAGCGCTACGGTGCGCGTGTCGCCTTGTTCGGGCGCAAGATCAACCTCGCGGAATCGCCGCTGGATATGGTGGCGATGCTGCGTCGTGTGGTGTCTGGCGAGGTGAAGCCGCTCGAGGCGGTGAAGGCCTATCACGGCGCCCTGCAGAAGCAGGGGATCAAGTCGGACCGCTCGCTGGAGGACGATTCCAAGGTCACCGAGCAGGTGCTGAAAGAGGCGGCTGCGTGAGTGCTGCCGCGAATGGGCTCGGGCGGCGGGGCTTCATCACCGGCGGCTCCTGGTGCGTCGATCGCAACAAGTTGATCGAGTTCTGGCCCGATGAGGATTCGATCTGCGAGATCCTGTCCGAGGAGCGCCGCAACGGCGGTTCCGGCAGCAATCTCGCGATCGACATGAAGAAGCTCGATCCGAACATGCCGGTCGAGACCATCGCCATCGTCGGCGACGATGATGACGGCCGGTTCCTGCAAGCCGAAGCGGATCGCTACGGCATCGACCGCCGGCAGATGACGGTGAGCCAGGCGGCGCCGACGCATTACACCGAATGCTTCGGCTCGAAACGCACCGGTCGTCGTACGCATATGACCTTCAACGGCGTCGGTGCCCACCTCTCGCCGGATCACTTCGACTTCACTAGGACGCGGACGCGGATCTTGCATCTCGGCCTGCCGGGGGTGCACCGCACGATGGACGCGCCGTGGCAGGGCGAGGCCAACGGCTGGGTTGCCGTGCTGAAGAAGGCCCGCGCCGCCGGCCTCATGACCAACATCGAGCTGGTCAGCATCGAACCCACGCGCTGCGCGGCCTTGGCGCGGCCGTGCCTGCCGTATCTCGATCTGATGGTGGTCAACGACCACGAGATCGGCGCCGTCGCCGGCGAGCAGACGGTGACGCCGCAGGGCACCGATGTCGAAGCCTGCATCCGCGCCATGCGCAAGGTCATGAATGAAGCCGCCCTCACGATGGTGGCGGTGCATTTCCCCAAGGGCGCCCTGGCGCTCGATCGCAGCGGCGATTTGATCCGCCAGCCTTCGCTCAAAGTGCCGAAGGAGGAGATCGTCGGCGCGAACGGTGCCGGCGATGCATTTGCGGCGGGATTTCTTTATGGCTTCCACGAGGGTTGGGCGCCGGCGGAATGCCTGGCACTGGCCCATGCAACAGCTGGTGCTTCCTTGCGCGGAATTTCGACGACCGGAACTGTCGAACCCTGGGAAACCTGTCTGGCGCTGGCCAGGCAATGGGGCCCCCGCGAGGCGATCTGATGCCTTGATGAAGCCTTGATTTACGGGAACATTCGCCGCCCGGCCGGCTTCCTCTAAGGCCCTGTTCCAGCCGCCGGACCTATTCGTTAACACGCTTCTATTCATGGGGTCCGGTTCCTGGTAGAACCGCCAAAGGGAAGGCTGTGATCAGCCGTATGAGGGGCCGGATTTCCTTCTCGATGAAAGGATGCCAGATATTGCCCGCGCTTCGCTTTTTCCGCCCGCTGCGTCCGTTGATGTTCGCTCTGCTGCCGGCCGCTTTGGCAGCCTGTCACGCCGGCCATCCCGCGATCGCCGACAGCACCGCTCAAATTGACCAGAAGAGCTGGTCGTCCGCCGGCCTCTATCTCGCGGGCCAGCATGCGGTTGATTCCGGCGACATGAAGACGGCGGCCGACCTGCTGCCGCTCGCCCTCCAGTCCGATCCCAACAATGGCGCGCTGGCACAGCAGGCGCTGATCGCGCTCATCAGCGACGGCCGCTTCGAGCCGGCGATTGAGCTTGCGAAGCAGACCAACAAGGCGGACCCCAAGGCCCCGCTGGCTTCGATCATGCTGGCGGTCGATGCCGTGAAGCGCAACAAGCCTGCGGAAGCGCACAAGCTGCTCGACGGCATGGGCGAGGATGCCGTGGGCCGCATTGCGCAGCCATTGATCATCGCCTGGCTCACGCTGGACGAGCAGGGGCTCGACAAGGCGAAGGACGCGATGAAGCCGGTTTCCGCGGTCGACGGCCTGAAGCCGCTGATCGAATCCCACATCGCGATGATGGAGGTGATCGCCGGCAAGCCCGCGGATGCCGAGAAGCGGTTCGCCGGATTGATCGCCGACGACCACATCACTTCGCACGTGGTCGAGGTCTATCTCGACTTGCTGCACCGTCAGGGCAAGGACCAGGAAGCGCAGAAGGTTCTGACCAAGTTCCGCGGCATGTCGGACGAGGTCACCGGCGCCATGTCGGACGTGCTGGCGCAGAAGCTGAAGCAGCCGGCGCCGAAGCAGCCGCTGGTCGATACCCCGGGCAAGGGTGTCGCGGAAGTGCTGTTCGATGTCGGCGGTCTGCTGCGTTCCGACAAGCTCAACGGCCAGTCGATCCTGTTCACGCGCCTGGCGCTCTACCTCAATCCGCAGCTCGACATCGCGAAGCTTCTGGTCGGCGGGCTGCTGCAGGACGGCAAGCATCTCGATTCCGCGATCGAGGCCTATCGCGCCATTCCGGCGGATTCGCCCTATCATTGGAGCGCGCAGCTCGCGATCGCCGACTGCCTGCGCGATCTGGAGCGGACCGACGAGACCGAGAAACAGCTGCAAGGTCTGGTGACCGCCGAGCCGAAGCGCGCCGAGGCCGCCATCGCGCTCGGCGACCTCTATCGCAAGGAGAAGCGTTTCGGCGATGCCGCGAAGGCGTATTCGACAGCGATCGAGCGCATCGGCACGCCGCAGCAGAACGACTGGGCGGTGTTCTATTTCCGCGGCACGGCTTACGAGCGCGATAAGCAGTGGGACAAGGCCGAGCCGGATTTCCTGAAAGCGCTCGAGCTCTCGCCGGACCAGCCCTATGTGCTGAACTACCTTGCCTATACTTGGGTCGAGAAGCGTGAGCATCTCGACAAGGCGCTCCCCATGCTGGAGAAGGCGGTCGAGGCGCGGCCGGAGGAAGGCTTCATCGTGGACAGCCTCGGCTGGGCCTACTTCCAGCTCGGCAAATACGATAAGGCGGTCGGCTATCTCGAGCGGGCGGTCGAGCTCCAGCCCGACGATCCGGTGCTGAACGACCATCTCGGCGATGCCTATTGGCGCGTCGGGCGCAAGGCGGAGGCGCGCTTCCAGTGGAGCCGCGCCCTCAACTTCAAGCCGGAGCCCGACACGGTCGATCAGATACAAGGCAAGATCCAGAACGGAATGCCGGCGCCCGAGCCTGGGAAGTCCACGCAGCAGGACGGCTGAGCCACGGCACCACGCTTCAACGGGTTGCTTCGTCGTCCATGCTGGCGCGCGCCAAGATCAATCTCTATCTCCACGTGCTCGGCCGTCGCGCCGATGGCTTTCATCTGCTCGACAGTCTCGTCGTCTTTGCCGAGGCTGGTGATCGGCTGGCCGTCGCACCCAGTCATACGCTGTCTCTGAAGATCACCGGTCCGTTCGCCGGCGACCTCTCGGCCGGCGATGACAATCTGGTGCTGCGTGCTGCGCGTGGCCTGCGGGAACTCGTTGGTTTCAACGCGGGTGCCGAGATCACGCTCACCAAGAACCTGCCGGTGGCCTCGGGCATCGGCGGCGGCTCGGCCGATGCCGCGGCGGCACTCCTGTCCCTGATGGCGGTCTGGATGATCGAACCCAGCAGCGTGGCGCTGGAGAAACTCGCCTTGAGCCTCGGCGCGGATGTTCCGGTCTGCCTGGCGGGGCGGCCGAGCTTCATGGGCGGCATCGGCGAGGAGATCGCTTCGGCCGGCGCTCTGCCGGAGGCGCATCTGCTGCTGGTCAATCCCGGCATCGCCACGCCGACACCCGCCGTGTTCAATGCGCGGCAGGGCGGGTTCTCGCCGTCCGGCCGCTGGGACGCGCCGCCGAAGGATGCCAAGGCGCTGGCGGCGGCGCTAAAGGATCGCCGCAACGATCTGACCGAAGCCGCGATCAAGGTGACGCCGCCGATCCGCGACGTGCTGGATGCCATTGCGGGCACCGAAGGGTGCTTGCTTGCCCGACTTTCCGGCAGCGGCGCCACATGTTTCGGCATTTACGCCCATGCCGCCGAGGCCGAGTCAGCGCGCCAGGCCATTCTCGCCGCCAATCCAGGTTGGTGGGCGGTTGCGGCGCCGATCGCGCGCTGATTCAACTCTGCGGCGCTTGTCAGCCGCGTTTGTCGTCCGTACCCTCATCCGATCGGTTTGACGGGGGAAGCGATGCCTGAAGTGTCCGCCGGAATTTCAACTGACCTCGAACACGTGCTCGCCAAGCTCCGGGCCTGCGCCGCGCAGCCGCTGGAGCAGGCGACCGCCATGCCGCCGGAGCTCTATTCCAGCGCTGCGCTCTATGACCGCGAGCTCAAGGAAATCTTCGGGAAGGAATGGCTCTCGCCCGGTCGCGCCGCGGACATCCCCAATCCCGGCGACTATCTCTCCTTCGCGATCAACGATCAGCCGGTGTTCTCGATCCGCGGCGATGACGGCAAGATCCGCAGCTTTTCCAATGTGTGCTTGCACCGGATGATGCGCCTGGTCGATGGCAAGGGCCATTGCACCCGCATCGTCTGCCCGTATCACGCCTGGACCTACGAGCGCGACGGCCGGCTGCTCGCGTCGCCGCATATGAAGAAGTCGCCGGGCTTCAACCCGCGCGACCACGCGCTGCCCGAGATCCGCACCGAGATCTGGGAAGGCTGGATCTACATCACGCTGAACGAAGCGGCGCCCAGCGTCGCCGAGATGCTGGCGCCTTTGCTCCCCGTGGTCGGCCGCTATCATATGGCCGACTATGTGCACTGCCAGACTGAGGACTTCGTCTGGAACACCAACTGGAAGCTGCTGACCGAGAATTTCATGGAGGGCTATCACCTCCCGGTCGCGCATAAGAAGACCGTCGGCGCCTGGTTCCCGGCCGAAGAGACCGGCTTTCCGGAGCAGCGCCACGACGCCTTCACCTACCAGACCTTCATCAAGGATCAGACCGCGAAATACGGACTCGCGCATCCCAAGAACACGCGGCTGACCGATCGCTGGCGCTACACCTCGGTGATGCCCACGGTGTTCCCGACGCATATGTATGTGCTGGCGCCGGATCACCTCTGGTATCTCTCGCTGCGCCCGAAATCGCTGGGCGAAGTGCATCTCCGGTTCGGCTACGCCTTGGCGCCGGAGGTCTATGAAGGCCTCGAAGACCGCGACACCTTCATCGCCGAAACCAACGCCTTCTTCGACCGCGTGAACGACGAGGACCGCATGGTCACCGAAGGCATCTATCAGGGCTCCCGCGCGCCCTTGGCCAAGGGCGGCCGGCTTTCTTGGCTCGAGCGCGAGATCCACGATTTCATGCAGTATCTCGTGCGCAAGCTGGATACCGGCGAGCAGCAGCGGCCGAAACTGAGCGTCGCGCGGTAAGGCCGAACCCGAACCATTTTGACGCTTGTCCGGCTCTCTGCCAGATTGCCGCATCATCACTTTGGATCACGAATCATGGGCCGTTGGACGGGCACCGCGGTCCTGCTTCTGCTGGCTATGCTCTGGGGCACGATGGTGCCGACGATCAGCCATCTCCTGAAGACCTGGGATCCCTTGTTCCTCGCCGCCTTGCGCTATCTCGGCGGCGGTCCCGCCTTGCTGCCGGTGTTGTGGCTGATGGGCCGCGGCGCCAAGCAGGTCGCGGCGCCCGCGGTCCCGTTCCGGCGCATCGCCTTGCTGGGCGCGGTCGGCATCGGCGGCTATGCCGGGCTCTTCACTCTCGGCGTTGCCCATGCCAATCCTGTGACTGCGGCGATCCTCACAGCGGCTGGGCCTGCCGTCGCCACGGCGACCGACCGGCTGATCTTCGGTCGCCCGGTCAATCCGCACATGCTTCCCGGTCTCATCCTCGCGATCTGCGGCTGCGTGGTGGCGACGGTGGATTTCCATCGCGCCGGCAATCCGTTCGATCTCCGCGGCGGCGAGATCCTGATCTTGGCCGCGGTCGCCTGCTGGTCCTGGTATTCGAGCGGCGCGCAGCGTTGGCTTCAGGGCTGGTCGCAGCTCAAGATCTCCTGCGTCACCATGACGGTGGGCGGCGTCGCGCTGACGATCCTTTATCTGATCATGGCTGCGGTCGGCGGCATCCCGTTCCCACCGCCGGCGCCGGCTTCGGGTGCAGATCTGGGCATCCTGCTGTGGCTGGTCCTGGTGCTGGTCTCGATCGGCGTCGTGATGTGGAATTTCGGCGTCAACCGGAATGGCGTCGTCACCGCCAGTCTCTATCTCAACTTGACCCCGATCGTTGCGATCCTGATCCTCAGTCTCGGCGGTACGACGCCGAACCTGCAGCAGATGATCGGCGGCGCCATGGTGATCCTGGGTATCCTCTGGGCGGAACTCGCCACCTTGCGCTCGACCAATCAACAGCAGGCCGCGCCGCCGGCCGGTATCGACGAAGCACCGGGACTTTAGGAAGAAGAGGGGAGACCGATGGGAAAGACGGTTCACTTCAAGCGCAGCGCGATGAAGTTCGAGAATTTCGGCGGCGAGGGCCCGGGCACCGGTACCATCGCCCGCCTGATCGGTCCCGACCTCTCGAAGACCATGGGCGCCGGGATCGCGACCTTCGACGGCACCTCGATCGACTGGACCGTGCTCTATGACGAGATGATCGTCGTCATCGAAGGCACCTTCCGCCTCGGCACACCCGAGGGCGAGATCACGGCCATGCCCGGCGATGTGATCTGGATCCCGGAGAACACGCCGATCTCCTATCGCGGCGAGAAGGCCGTGGTCTGCTACGCGCTCTATCCGGTCGATTGGCGCAAGCGCCATAATCTCTGACCGGCACTACGCCTCGCGGTGCCGTTCGTAGAACCGCTCGGAGCGCGCCTTGGCGCCGCAGGCGTCCTGGCGGCAATAGCGGCGCTTCTGGTTCTTGGTGCGGTCGATGAAGAGCCAGGTGCAGCGCTCGCAGATCCTAAGCTGTGATGGCTTCTCGCGCGTGAACATGTCGTGCGCCGAGAGCGCTACGCGACTCAGCACCGTGCCGAGGCCCGGTGCCGCGCGGTCGGCGGTCCAGAGGAAGGCCTCGTCCGCGCGTGCGATCTCGGCAATCCCGACCGCCTCGGTAATCACGCTGCGAACTTTGGTGAAATCCTTCGCGGCACTCGGCTGACCGCCGGCGATCGCCGCGACGGTCCGTTGCAGGGCCTCACGGAAGACATGCATGTCTTCGAGCTGCCGCTCGGCCGCGCCGGGTTTCGCGCGCGCCGCCTGGCCGATGCTGCGGGCCTCGCTGCCGCTCAAGATCTCGGCGAACAGCGCCCAGTTGACCGCATCCTGGAACGTCGGAATCCGCTCGACCTCGCGGATCTTGGTATGGCCGCCCGCGGTGTTGGAGAAGTCGAGGCAGGGCAGGCCGCCCACCAGGTCGAGGGCAGTCCAGACATGGCCGGTCTCGATCACCATGCCGGAATAAGCCGAATGCAGCCGCTCTTCCCGTTTCGTCACGTCGCGCCTCGTCTCAGCGGCCCCGTATTGACAGGGCCGCTCTCCTGGTTCCATAGTCTAACGGTCTAAATGGCTTTTAACCGTTCGAACTTGATCCCTTGATTCCGCCGCCGGCATGGTCCCATGCCGCACCGGCGGGCATCAAGGGATCGCTTTCGATCCTCGCCGGCGCTTGAAGACGCGGCGACCGAACACCCTTGGGAGGACGAGAATGATCAGGAAGTTTCTGGTCGCGAGTGCGCTCGCGGCGGTCACCAGCTTTGGCATCGGCGCAGGTATTGCACCGGCCCAGGCCGATGACATCCCCATCGCCGTTGCCGGCCCAATGACCGGCCCGCTCGCCGCATTCGGCGAGCAGCTGCGCCGCGGCTCCGAGATGGCCGTGAAGAACATCAACGCCGCCGGCGGTGTGCTGGGCAAGCAGTTGAAGCTCGAGATCGGGGACGATCAATGCGATCCGAAGCAGGCGGTGCAGGTCGCCAACGACCTGGTGCAGAAGGGCGTCGTCTTCGTCGCCGGCCATTTCTGCTCCGGCTCGTCGATCCCGGCCTCCGCGGTCTATGTCGAAGAAGGCATCCTGGAGATCACCCCGGCCTCGACCAACCCGGCCTATACCGAGGACAGCTTCAAGAAGGGCGTCACCACCTTGTTCCGCACCTGCGGGCGTGACGACAAGCAGGGCCTGTTCGCAGGTCCCTGGATCGCCAAGACCTATGCCGGCAAGAACGTCGCGGTGCTCGACGACCGCTCGGCCTATGGCCAGGGCCTGGCCAACGAGACAGCCAAGAACATGGAAGCCAACGGCATGAAGCCGGCGATCCGCGAGAACTACACAGCGGGCGACAAGGACTTCTCGGCGCTGATCTCCAAGATGAAGCAGGCCAAGATCGACGTCGTCTATATCGGCGGCTATCACCCGGATTCCGCCCTGATGCTGCGCCAGTCGCGCGAGCAGGGCTTCGGCGCGCAGTTCATCTCGGCGGACGCCACGAACTCGCTGGAATTCTGGTCGATCTCCGGCCCGGCGGGCGAGGGCATGCGCTTCTCGGATGCCTCCTCGGCGATCAACCTCGATTCCGCCAAGGACGTGGTCGCGCAATTCCGTGCCGACAAGTATGAGCCGGAAGGCTACACGCTGAGCTCCTACGCCGCGATCCAGGCCTGGGCCGTCGCGGCCAACAAGGCCGGCACCACCGACAGCGAGAAGGTGGCGGCGACCTTGCGCGGGAGCACGATCCCGACGGTCATCGGCGATCTCGGCTGGGACGAGAAAGGCGATCTCAAGAAGATCCGCTATTCCTGGTTCATCTGGCACGACGGCAAATATGCGGAAGAGCCGATCAACTGATCGCTTCGAACTCTCCTTCAGCAAGGCCCGGGCATCGCGCCCGGGCCTTTTTGTTTGCGGCCTTGCACCTCGCCGCCGCCCGTGATACTTAAGCAAATGCTTAACCAATCAGACCAGCTTGATCTCATGTTCCAGGCGCTCGCGGATCCTTCGCGGCGGGGCATGCTGGAACGGCTGTGCCGCGGCCCGGCCTCGGTCAGTGATCTGGCCGAGCCTTTCGCGATGTCGCTGCCCGCGGTCTTGCAGCATCTCCAGGTGCTGGAGCAGAGCGGGCTGGTGAAGACCGAGAAGGTCGGCCGGGTGCGGACCTGCAAGGTCGAGACCAAGGCGCTACGCTCGGTCGAGCAGTGGATCACCGCGCGCCGCACCGCGTGGGAAGAGCGCTTCGACCGGCTCGGCGCTTATCTCGCCGCGGAGGTCGCGGCGGAAAAAAGAAAAAAGTAAGAGGAGGATTTACCGATGACGTTGCGGCTCTACTACCACCCACTGTCGTCCTTCTGCCAGAAGGTGCTGACCGCACTCTACGAGAACGACACGCCATTCGAAGGCGAGGTCGTCAACTTCATGGACCCGAAGGAAGACGCCGCCTTCCGCAAGATGTGGCCGTTGCGCAAGTTTCCGATCCTGCGCGATGAGACGCGTGACAAGCTGGTGCCGGAATCAACGACGATCATCGAATATCTCGACCTGCATTTCCCCGGCCGCACGCGATTCGTCCCCGCCGATCCGGATCTCGCCTGGGGGACCCGATTCTGGGATCGCTTCCTCGATCTCTATGTTCATGTGCCAATGCAGAAGATCGTCACCGATCGGCTGCGCCCGAAGGGCAGCAACGACGGCTTCGGCGTCGATCAAGCGAAGGAAACGCTCGCCACCGCCTACGACCTGCTTGATGAGCACATGGCCGGCGGCGAATGGGTGAACGGCGTGGACTTCAGCGTGGCCGATTGCGCCGCCGCGGCGCCGCTGCGTTTCGCCGACATGCAGGTCCCAATCGGCGGGCGCAAGAACCTCGCCGCCTATCTCGAACGCCTGAAGGCGCGCCCGTCCTTCGCACGCGTCTGGAAAGAAGCCGAACCCTTCCTCGCCATGGTGCCGCAATGAGCAACCGCAAAGTCACGCATGCCACCTTCACCATCGAGCGCAGCTACGATGTGCCGCCGGAACGCGTCTACCGCGCCTTCGCCGATCCGGAGACCAAGTACAAATGGTTCGTCGGCCCGAAGGAGTGGGACCAGGGCGAGCGACGGATGGATTTCCGCGTCGGCGGCAAGGAACGCGTCAGCGGCGGCCCGAAAGGCCACGCGCCGCACATCTTCGACGGCACCTACATGGACATCGTCCCGAACGAACGCATCATCTACACCTACGAGATGCATCTCGGGACCAACCGAATCTCGGTGTCGCTCGCGACCATCGAGCTCAAGAAAGCGGGGAAGGGCACCAAGATGACCTTCACCGAGCAAGGCGCCTTCCTAGACGACTTTGACACCCCGGAAATCCGCGAAGAAGGCACGGTGGCACTGTTTGCGATGATGGAGCGGTCGCTGAAGGACTAGATCTCCGCCGCCACCTTCAGCCCCTCGAACACCGCTTCCTCCGCCGTGCGCGGCGTGAGGCAGTCGCCGATCATATGCACTTCGCCGCCCCAGCTTTCGAGCTCGTCGGCCAGCGCGTCCACGCGCTCATGGCCCAGCGAGGCGACCACGGTGTTCACGTCCTCCAGCACGATCGGTTCGCCATTGGTGGCGTGCTGCAGGTAGACGGTCTCGCCATCGATGCCGTAGAGCCGCACCAGCGGGATGATCTCGACATTGAGCTTCTGCAACTCGCCCCACCAATTGTCGCGGACATATTGGTGGATGCGCTGGCCGGGCATGTAGCCATCGACGGCGAGGCGCACGCGGCAGCCCGAGCGCGCCAGCTTCTCGGCGATGCCCATGCCGATCCAGTCGCAGCGCCAGTCGGCGATCACCACCGAGGTCCCCACATTGACTTCGTTCTTGATCACCTGCCAGGCATTCACGACATGGCCGGTCTCGACGCCTTCGATCTCGCCGGCGCGTGGCTTGGCGCCGGTCGCGACGATCACCGCGTCCGGTTTCTCCGCCTCGATCAGGGCGCGCGAGACCGGGCTCCGGGTCACCACCTTCGCACCGGCAAGCTGCATCTCGCGCGTCAAGTTGGTGACGATACCGCCGAACTCGGCGCGGGTCGGCAACAACTGCGCCAACAAGGCTTGGCCACCCAGCCGTTCGGAGGCCTCGTGCAGGGTCACGTCATGACCGCGCTCGGCCGCGACGGCAGCGGCTTTCATGCCGCCTGGCCCGCCACCGGCAATCAGGATCCGCTTCTTCTTCTCAATCGGCTTCCTCTTGCCGTAGATCTGCTCGCGCCCGGTCTCCGGATGCTGGATGCAGGAGATCGGATAGCCCAAATGGAAATGCCCGATGCAGGCTTGATTGCAAGCGATGCAAGCACGGATATCTTCGAGCCGTCCGGCTTGCGCCTTACCCGGCATTTCCGGGTCGCAGATCATCGCGCGGGTCATGCCGCACATGTCCGCCTGGCCCAAGGCGATGATCTTCTCCGCTTCCTGCGGCTGGTTGATCCGGCCGGTGACGAAAATCGGCGTCTTCACCCGCGCCTTGGCCGCGGCGGCGAAGGGCGCGACATAACCGTGCTCGAAAGCCATCGGCGGGGCGATGTGGATGGCGCCGCCGAAGCTCGCCGAGGAGCCGGCGACGATGCTGTAATAATCGAGCGTGCCCTCCAAGGCCTGCATGGCTTCGAGCGCTTCTACATCGGTCAGCCCGGCATAGTCCTTCTCGTCGCCGCTGATCCGCATGCCGACGATGAGCTCGTCTCCGGCCTCGCGCCGGATCGCGGCGGCGATCTCGCGGATGAAGCGCAGCCGGTTCGCGTGACTGCCGCCGTATTCATCCTCGCGCAGGTTGACCCGCGGATTGAGGAACTGCGCCGGAAGATAGCCCTGGCTCGCCACGATCTCGACCCCGTCCAATCCCGCGGTCTTCAACCGCCGCGCGGCGCTGCCGTAGCCGTCGACGATCTCCCGGATCATCCGCTTGGAGAGCGGGCGCGGCATCACATGGAAGCGCTCGTTCGGCACGGCGGAGGGCGCATAGGCGACCGGCGCGGTGCCGTCCTGGCTCTCCATCACTTCGCGGCCGGGATGGAACAGCTGGCCGAACACCGTGGTGCCGTTGGCGTGGCAGACGTCGGCAATCTTCTTGTAGCCGGGGATGCAGTCGTCGGTGGTCGCCATCAGCACATGGGTGGTGTAGCGGGCGGAATCATGCACGCCCGCCACCTGGACGACGATCAGCCCGGCGCCGCCCTCGGCCCGGGCCCGGTGATAGGCGACGAGCCGGTCATTGGGCAGGGAATCGGTCGGCATGGTCGTGTCGTGGCCGGTCGAGAGGATGCGGTTCTTGATGGTTCGCCCGCGGATCGTGAGGGGCGAAAACAGGTGTTTCAAAGGACTCCCGGTCATTTTTCTCTCGATTGGCAGGAATTTGGCGCACTCTGCGACGGAAGTTTGTGTTCCGGCAAGGGGAGGGTTGACAGACCAGGCAAATGTCGCGTTTTTGGCGACATGTTGCCGTTTCGGCAACATTCAGCGCTTCTGAGGTTTAGATGATTCCCCGCTATTCGCGCCCGGAAATGGCGCGCATCTGGGAGCCGGAGAACCGGTTCCGCATCTGGTTCGAAATCGAAGCCCATGCCTGCGATGCCCAGGCCGAGCTGGGTGTCATCCCCAAGGAAGCCGCCAAGGCGGTGTGGGAACGCGGCAAGTGGGAGATCGCGCGGATCGACGAGATCGAGCGCGAGACCAAGCACGACGTCATCGCGTTCCTGACCAACCTCGCCGAATATGTCGGCCCCGAGGCCCGCTTCGTGCACCAGGGCATGACCTCGTCCGACGTGCTCGACACCTGCCTCGCCGTGCAGATGAAGCAGGCTGCCGAGTTGCTGCTCGTCGACCTCGACGCGTTGCTGGCCGCCCTGAAGCGCCGCGCCTTCGAGCACAAGATGACGCCGACCATCGGCCGCAGCCACGGCATCCATGCCGAGCCCACGACTTTCGGCCTGAAGCTCGCCGGCCATTACGCCGCCTTCGACCGCGACCGGCAACGCCTGCTCGCCGCCAAGGACGAGATCGCGACCTGCGCCATCTCGGGTGCGATCGGCACCTTCGCCAACATCGACCCGAAGGTCGAGGAGCACGTTGCGAAGAAGCTCGGTCTCAAGGTCGAGCCGGTCTCGACCCAGATCATCCCGCGCGACCGCCATGCGATGTTCTTCTCCGTGCTCGGCGTGATCGCGAGCTCGATCGAGAATCTCTCGACCGAGGTCCGTCACCTGCAGCGCTCGGAAGTGCGCGAGGCGGAGGAGTATTTCTCGCCGGGCCAGAAGGGCTCTTCGGCGATGCCGCACAAGCGCAACCCGGTGCTTTCGGAAAACCTGACCGGCCTCGCGCGCGTCGTGCGCGCCGCGGTGACGCCGGCGCTGGAGAACGTGACCCTCTGGCACGAGCGCGACATCTCGCATTCCTCGGTGGAACGCGTGTTCGGCCCGGATGCCACGATCGCGCTCGACTTCGCGCTGGCACGCCTCACCGGCATGATCGACAAGCTGATCGTCTATCCGGAAGCGATGCAGGCCAATCTCGACCGCTATTCGGGCCTGGTGCATTCGCAGCGCGTGCTGCTGGCGCTGACCCAAGCGGGCCTCTCGCGCGAGGATTCCTATCAGGCGGTGCAGCGCAATGCGATGAAGGTCTGGCTCGAGGGCAAAGACTTCCTCACCGAGCTGCTGGCCGATCCTCAGGTGTCCGCCAAGATATCGAAGGCGGCGCTCACGGAATGTTTCGACCTCGGCTATCACTTCAAGCATGTCGACACCATCTTCCGCCGCGTCTTCGGCAGTTGACGAGCTCATAGTCTGGTGCGCGGCGCATCCGCTTCCCGACACGGACGCGGATCGCTTTCTACGGCATCTGAACAGCGGCCCGACGGCGATCATCGATCGCCGCAATGAAGGTGTCGTCTGTATCATCCTCGACCGCGCGCGCTCCGGCACCGGCTGCTCGCCGGTCGAGCTCGCCGGCCTGCGTCCAGGCGCAATGACCGATGCGCTCGCGGAATCCCTGGTCAAGGAGATCGCGGAGAGATCCAGCCGCCTCGGCCTCAAGGGGGTCGATCTGATGATCACCCCGGAATGGACGCCACATCGCCGCGGCATTGAGAATGCCGGCTTCACCTATGCCTATGGCGACCTCGACATGTCTTGCGCGCGACCCGATTGGGGCCAGGACATGCCGGTGCCGGACGGCCTCGCCTGGCGCGATCTGGACACTTCATTGATCGAGGAATTCCTCCGCGTCTATCGCGCGGCCTTCGCCGATCTGCCCGGCGTCTATTTTGCCGACGAGGCGGAGCAGCGCCGGGTGCTAACCGTCGGTCGCGGCGCCGTGCGCGTGCTCTGCGACGGCAGCCGCATCCTCGCCGCCTTGCGCTATGCGCCGGAGGAGGCCTTCCTGCATTCGATCGTGCGCGACCCGGAAGCGAAGGGCAGGGGCCTCGGCCGCCTGATGCTGGACGAAGCGCGCCGCCGCCTACCCGTCCGGGCGCTCACCCTGAACGTGGTCAGCAGCAACCGCGTGGCGCTCGATCTCTACAAGCGCCACGGCTTCGCGATCACGGCGGATAGAGATGTTCTGAGTAGGCCGACAATCACCACAGTGACAAAAAATCCCCTCTCCCCCTGCGGGAGAGGGCTGGGGTGAGGGGTCGACGGGTCTATCCGCAGACGCGCGCTTACACTTCCGACTTGATCTGGGAGACGGCGGCCGTCATCAGCTCCGTCATCTGCTTCCGGAGACGATGCTCGGACATATCGACGCCGCGCTCCTTGAAGTCACCCAGGATCTTGTCGACCACGTCCTGGTCGCCGGGCTTCTCCATATCAGCCTTCACCACCGCCTTGGCGTAGGCTTCGGCCTCGGCGCCGTGGATCCCGAGCAGATTGGCTGCCCAGAGGCCCAGTAACTTGTTCCGCCGGGCGGTCGCTTTGAACTCCAGCTCCTTGTCGTGCTTGAACTTGTTCTCGAACGACGATTCGCGTTCATCAAAGCTGCTCATGGGGACGTCTCCTGGGGCGCTCTACTGTAGAAACCTTGCCGGTAAAATGGTTGGACGCTATCCCTCCGTCAAGTCTATAAGAATCGACTTTCGCGGGCGGAGCGGCCGCTAGAACCCGCGGCTGATCCCCGCAGTTTTACAGGGACATGCACCGGCCCCATGTGCAGCGTCATTGTTCTTTTTCGTCCCGGACATGATTGGCCCATTCTCTGGGCCAGCAATCGCGACGAGATGCTCGACCGGCCTTGGACTGCGCCCGCGCGGCATTGGCCCGACCGGCCCGAAGTGATCGCCGGCCGGGACGAGCTCGCCGGCGGCACCTGGCTCGGGCTGAACGATCTTGGCGTCTGCGCGGGCATCTTGAACCGCCGCGACACTTTGGGTCCGCAACCGGGCAAGCGCAGCCGCGGCGAGCTGGTGCTGGATGCGCTCGACTTCGCCGACGCCTCCGATGCGGTCGAGATGCTGATCGAGCTCGACACCAACGCCTATCGCCCGTTCAACATGGTGGTCGCGGACAACACGCAGGCCTTCTGGCTACGGAATCTCGGCGAAGAGGTCGAATCCTTTCCTCTGGCCGCGGGTGTCACCATGGTCACCGCGTCCGACGCCAACGATCCGACATCGAAGCGCATCCGCCATTTCCTGCCGCTGTGGCAGGCGGCCGAGGCGCCGGATCCCGATCAAAACGACTGGACCGAATGGCAGGAACTGCTGACCTCGCGCGAACATGCGCCGGACGGCGACGCCTTTGATGCGATGAACATCATCTCCAATTCGGGATTCGGCACCGCGTCCTCCTCGATCATCGCACTCCCCGGCGTGCAATGGGCCGACCGCAAGCCGATCTGGCGCTTCACCGCCGGGCGGCCGGATCGCACCCCCTGGCAGACGATCAAGCTTTGAGGGCGCCGGCGCGCGCTGGATCTTCCACCGCGTAAACTCGGAAGCACCGCGGCTGCATGCCCCCCACCGAACCTTCCCCGCTGAAGGAGGGGAGGGACTGTATCGTGCAGCGGCCCCATTTCTTCTCCTCCCCTTCAGGGGGAGGCGGGCGGGGGCCCTGCAGCCGTGACGCCAAAGATCCAGCGCCAAGTCGCTGTTACACAAATCCCCATTGCCCCTCCCGGCCCGCGCTGCTAGAAACGTTATAACATAACGTTTCACGGAGCACCGGCGATGGCGCAGCGGGTTTTGGCGAAGGTGATGGTTTCGGCGGCTTTCCTGATGGCCCTCGCCGGCCCGGCCGTTGCGCAGGAGAAGCCGCGCGTGGTCGCGACCTTCACCATCATCGGCGATCTGGTCGAGGCGGTGGGCGGCGATGCCATCAGCGTCACGACGCTCGTCGGACCGGACGGTGACGCCCATGTCTTCGAGCCCAAGCCCTCCGACGTCGCCGCCGTGGCCAGGGCCGATCTCATCGTCGCCAACGGCCTCGGCATGGAGCCCTGGCTGGAACGCCTGACCGAGGCCGCGGATTTCAAGGGCAAAACCGTGATCGCCAGCGCCGGGGTGACGCCGCTGCCCTTCAAGGAAGAGGCGGATTCATCGGGCGCCATGCCCGACGACCCGCATGCGTTCCAGGATCTCTCGAACGGCCGACTCTATGTGAAGGCGATCGCCGCGGCGCTCGAAGCCGTGGCGCCCAAGGATGCCGGCGCGATCGCGGCGCGCGCCGCCAAGCTGGATGGCGAGATGACGGCGCTGGATGCCGAAATCAAAGCGAAGCTCAGCGTGCTGCCCGCGCCGAACCGCCGGATCCTCACCTCGCACGACGCCTTCCACTATTTCGCCAAGGCCTATGGGCTGGACATCCTCTCGATCCAGGGCGCCAGCACCGAGACCGAGCCTTCGGCCGCCGATCTCGCCGAAATCGCGCGCCAGGCGAAGAGCGGCCAGGTGAAAGCTATCTTTCTGGAGAACATGTCGAACCCGACCTTGGCGCAGACGATCAGCAGCGAATCCGGCGTACCCGTGGGCGGCGAGCTGATCGCCGATGCGCTGACCAAGCCGGACGGCGTCGCGCCGCATTATCTCGACATGTTCAAATACAATCTCGCGGAGTTGCTGAAAGTGCTGCGTTAGACTAGGGTTCGCCCCGCGTGGAGGCGCGGTGAGTCGGAGACCCGCGATGATGACGAGACGACAGCTTCTGAGCACGGCGATCGCCGGCAGCGCCGCCTTCATGGCCGGCGCCGCTGCGGTGCGAATCCCTGGCGCGCAAGCCTTCACCGAGCAGCCGATGCCGCCCGCGGTCGCGGCGGAATATCTGGCCGGTTGCAGCGCGAATCCCAGCGGCCACAGCGATCTGGTCGCCAAGGCCCGGGCCTTCCTCCAAGGGGAGATCGCCAACGGCGTGAAGCCGGCCGGCGCGGAAGAGATCGTCACCTGTCCGATCTGCGGCTGCCGCATGGTCGTCACCGCCAGCAACTGAGACCGTGGGTCGCTTCGCCGGTCTCCTGCTGGCCCTTCTGACATTGCCGATGCTGCCACGCGCCGCTTTCGCGCATCCGCATGTCTTCATCGACAACCGGGTCGTCTTCATGTTCGCCAAGGACAAGATCATCGCGCTGACCGAATCCTGGACCTTCGACGAAATCTTCTCGGACCAACTGCTGCAAGGCTTCGACGCCAATGGCGACGGCGCGTTCGACCAGGCCGAGAGCAAGGCGGTTGCCGCCGGCACGCTGCCGAACATGAAGAAGTTCCGCTACTTCAACTATATCTGGGTAGACGGCAAAGATCTGGGGTCGATCGATCCCGTGGACTTCACCGCCAGCGCCAAGAACCGCAAGGTGACCTTCGTCTTCTCGGTGAAGCTGCCGCAACCCGTCGATCCAAAAACCCAGAAGCTCAAGGTCGAGATCAACGACCGAGAATATTATGTCGAGGTCGATCTCGCCAAGGAGCAGCCGATCCTGTTCCACGGCAACGAGGGCGTCACCTGCGAGCCCAAGATCCGCGACGACCACGAGAACGCCTATTGGGGCGGGTTCGTTTTCCCCCAGGAGATCACGCTTTCATGTCACTGATCCTGCGCAGCCTCCTCATGGCCCTCGCCGTTCTCTGCGGCGCCCAGCTCGCGCACGCGGATAACGCATCGCCTTTCGGTATCGGCGCCCCCGGCGCGGAATCGGGACCGAGCGCGCCGAGCGACGCTCCACAAGGCGAGCCGTCGCTGTTCCAGCGCGCCGGTGCCGCGGTGATCAAGCTGCAATCGCAGGTCAACCGCGCCATCAATGCCCAGCTCATGGAGATCAAGGCCGGCGACAAGCCCTGGGCGCTCTGGGGCGGGTTGCTGATCGGCTTCCTCTATGGCGTGTTCCATGCGCTCGGGCCGGGCCATGGCAAGTCTGTGATCATCGGCTATTTCCTCGGCCGCGAGGCGCATCCTTTGCGCGGCATCGCCATGGCGAGCTGGATTTCCTTGAGCCACGTGGTCGGCGCTATCGTCATCGTGACCGTGGTGCATTTCATCTTGAGCCAGAGCCTCGCCTCGCCGGTGGACGAGGTCGATGGGCTCCGCGTCTTCAGCTATGGCGCGATTCTGCTGATCGGCCTCGGCATGCTCTGGTCGGCGCTGCGCGGCCGCGGCCATGCCCACGCCCATGATCACGGAGGTCACGATCATCACCACCATCACGACGAACACTGCGCCCATGTGCCGGGCGCCCGGAGGGAGCAGGGCATCCTGGGCTTCGCCGCCGGCTTCATCCCCTGTTCGGGCGCGATCCTGATCCTGGTCTTCGCCCTCACCAACGGCATCGTCTGGAGCGGCATCGCCATGACCCTGGCGATCGCGGTCGGCATGGCGATCACGCTTTCGGTCATGGGGGTGGCGAGCATCCTGGTCCGGCGCCAGATCGTGCTCCGGCTCCCGGAAAGCGCCGTCGCCAGCCGGGCGTTCAGCTTCGTTGGGCCGATTCTCGTCACTGCGATCGGCGCAGTCCTCCTATGCGGTGCGCTGCTTCTCCCGACCGCCTCGTAAGCGTCTGAAATAGCACGCCGAATTCAGCCGCCGGGCGCTTGTGCGCTGCGGTCGCCCGTCATTGTTTCTGGCGGGGTGACCTGCTAGAAGGGGGCCGAAACCGCGACTCCCGCCAACCCCGTCGGGGAACCGGTTGCTGGAGAATTGGATGTCCCGCCGTCGTCGCATCTATGAGGGCAAGGCCAAGGTCTTGTTCGAAGGACCGGAGCCGGGGACCCTCGTCCAGTATTTCAAGGACGACGCAACCGCCTTCAACAATCAGAAGAAGGGCACGATCACCGGCAAGGGCGTGCTCAACAACCGCATTTCCGAATACCTGATGACCAGGCTCGGCGAGATCGGCGTGCCGACCCATTTCGTGCGCCGCCTCAACATGCGCGAGCAGCTGGTGCGCGAGGTGGAGATCATCCCGCTCGAGGTGGTGATAAGGAACGTGGTCGCGGGCTCGCTCTCGAAGCGCTTCGGCATGCCGGAAGGCACCCAGCTCCCGCGCTCGATTGTCGAGTATTACTACAAGTCCGACGAATTGAACGACCCGATGGTCTCCGAAGAGCACATCACCGCCTTCGGTTGGGCGACGCCCCAGGACATCGACGAGATCCTGGCCATGTCGCTCCGGATCAACGATTTCCTGCTCGGGCTCTTCCTCGGGGTCGGCCTGCGCCTGGTGGATTTCAAGCTGGAGTTCGGCCGGCTCTATGAGAACGAGGAAATGCGCCTCGTGCTCGCCGACGAGATCAGCCCCGACAATTGCCGGCTCTGGGATACCAAGACCGGCGAGAAGCTCGACAAGGACCGTTTCCGCCGCGACCTCGGCAATGTCGAGGAAGCGTATCAGGAAGTCGCGCGTCGCCTCGGCATTCTGCCGGAAGGCGGTCCGCGCGACATGAAGGGTCCCGCCACGATGCAGTGACGCGTTCACTGATTTTCTGAAGACGGAGTGTCATGAAAGCCCGCGTCCATATCACCTTGAAGAACGGCGTCCTCGATCCCCAGGGACGCGCCATCGCCAACGCCCTCCACTCGCTCGGCTTCGATAAGGTCGGCGATGTCCGCCAAGGCAAGTTCATCGAGATCGACCTGAAAGAGAGCGACAAGGCCAAGGCCAAGTCCGAAGTCGATCAGATGTGCGCCAAGCTGCTCGCGAACACGGTGATCGAGAACTACTCGGTCGATCTGGTGGAGTAGGGCCGGCTTGGGGATGAACTCGCTGCTGCCTCACTCTCGGTCGTCATCCCAAGGCTTGGCCTTGGGATCCACAAGTTTCTTTCCATCGCACGCAGGCAAACTCGTGGATGCCAAGGCCAAGCCTTGGCATGACGCACAGTTTGCTCAGGCGTCGCGCCCCACTTCGGAGGCCCCATGAAATCCGCCATCATCGTCTTCCCCGGCTCCAACCGCGAGAAGGATGCCGAGGCCGCCCTCACCGAGATCTCCGGCACGCCGCCGATCCTGGTCTGGCACCGCGACACCGAGCTGCCGAAGGTCGATCTGGTCCTGGTCCCCGGTGGCTTCTCCTACGGCGATTATCTGCGCTGCGGCGCCATCGCCGCCCATTCGCCGGTGCTGCGCGAAGTGAAGGCGCGGGCCGACAAGGGCATGGCGGTGCTGGGTGTCTGCAACGGCTTCCAGATCATCTGCGAAGCGGGAATGCTGCCCGGCGTGCTGATGCCGAATGCCGGTTTGAAGTTCGTCTGCCGCAATGTGAACCTGCGCGTGGAGACCTCGCAGTCGCTCTTCACCTCGCGCTACGAGAAGGGCCAGGTGCTCTCGATCCCGGTTGCGCATCACGACGGCAACTACACCTGCGATGCGAAGACCCTCGACCAGATGGAAAGCCGCGACCAGATCGCCTTCCGCTACTGCGCGCCGGATGGAAAGCTCGATCCCGCGCACAACCCGAACGGCTCCACCCGCAATATCGCCGGCGTCTTCAACGATACGAAGAATGTGCTGGGGTTGATGCCGCATCCGGAGAATGCAATCCGCGAGATGCTCGGCTCGACCGACGGCCGCGGCATCTTCAAGGCGATGGCGGAGGCTCTCGCGGCATGAGTGCGGCCATTTCGAAGATCACCCCGAACACCATCGCCGAGCACGGCCTCACCAAGGAAGAATACGACCTCATCCTCGAGATCATGGGCCGCGAGCCCTCGATAACCGAGCTCGGCATCTTCTCGGTCATGTGGTCGGAGCATTGCTCCTACAAGTCCTCCCGCGTCCATCTGAAGAAGCTGCCGACCAAGGCGCCCTGGGTGATCCAGGGGCCGGGCGAGAATGCCGGCGTCATCGACATCGGCGACGGCCAGGCCGCCGTCTTCAAGATGGAAAGCCACAACCACCCGAGCTTCATCGAACCGTACCAAGGTGCGGCGACCGGCGTTGGCGGCATCATGCGCGACGTCTTCACCATGGGCGCGCGTCCCATTGCCAATCTGAACGCGCTCCGCTTCGGCGCGCCCGACGATCCGAAGACCCGGCATCTGGTCTCGGGCGTGGTCGCCGGCATCGGCGGCTACGGCAATTGCATGGGCGTGCCGACGGTCGGCGGCGAGGTCAATTTCCACCCGAGCTACAACGGCAACATCCTGGTCAATGCGATGACCGTGGGCCTGGCCGATGCGAACAACATCTTCTATTCGGCGGCGGCCGGCCTCGGCAATCCGGTGATCTATGTCGGCGCCAAGACCGGGCGCGACGGCATTCACGGCGCCACGATGGCCTCCGCGGAATTCAACGAGGATTCCGAAGAGAAGCGCCCGACCGTGCAGGTCGGCGATCCCTTCACCGAGAAGCTGCTGCTGGAAGCCTGCCTCGAGCTGATGGCGACCGATGCGATCGTGGCGATCCAGGACATGGGTGCCGCAGGTCTGACCTCGTCTTCCGTCGAGATGTCGTCCAAGGGCGGCCTCGGTCTGGAGATCGATCTCGACAAGGTGCCGGTGCGCGAGACCGGCATGACCGCCTATGAAATCATGCTCTCGGAATCCCAAGAGCGCATGCTGATGGTCTTGAAGCCCGAGGGCCGCGAGAAGGCCCGCGCCATCTTCGAGAAGTGGGAGCTCGATTTCGCCGAGATCGGCGTCCTCACCGATACCGGCCATCTCGTCCTGAAGAAGAACGGCAAGGTCGAGGCCGACATGCCGGTGGCGCCGCTGGTCGACAAGGCGCCGGTCTATCAGCGCCCTTGGGTCCCGACGCCGGCACAGCCGGTGATCATCGCTAACCAGGTGAAGGCGCCGCAGGACCTGATGGCGGTGCTGAAGCAGCTCGTCTCCTGCCCGGACCTCGCCTCCAAGCGCTGGGTCTGGGAGCAATACGACCATCTCGTCATGGGCCACACCGTGCAGCGCCCCGGCGGCGATTCCGCGGTCGTGCTGATCCCGCAGGGCAAGGACGGCAAGGTCGGCAAGAAGGCGCTGGCAATGAGCTCCGATTGCACGCCGCGCTATTGCCAGGCCGATCCGAAGGTGGGCGGCGCGCAAGCCGTCGCCGAGAGCTGGCGGAACCTGACCGCGGTCGGCGCGAAGCCGCTCGCCGTCACCGACAACATGAACTTCGGCAACCCGCAACGCCCCGAGATCATGGGCCAGTTTGCCCTCGCGATCGAAGGCATGGCGGAAGCCTGCATCGCGCTCGACTATCCGGTCGTCTCCGGCAACGTCTCGCTCTACAACGAGACCAACGGCAAGGGCATCCTGCCCACGCCGACCATCGGCGGCGTCGGCGTCATCGCCGATGTCACCAAGTCACCGAAGGTCGCCTTCAAGCAGGCCGGCGATTCCATCTATCTCATCGGCGAGACCGCCGGCTGGCTCGGCTGCTCGGTCTTCTTGCGCGAGATCCATGGCCGGGAGGAGGGGGCACCCCCGCCGGTCGACCTCGTCGCCGAGCGTCGCAACGGCGACTTCGTGCGGAACCTGATCCAGCAGGGCAAGATCACGGCCTGCCATGACGTCTCGGATGGCGGCACGCTGGTCGCGATCGCCGAGATGGCCATGGCTTCAGGCATCGGCTGCGACCTTCTGGCGCGGCCGAAGGAAAGCCCCGACCACGCCTACTGGTTCGGCGAGGATCAGGCCCGCTATGTCCTCACCGTCCGTCAGGCCGATGTGTCCCAGGTGGAATTGGCGGCCAAGGAGGCGGGCATCACGTTCCGCTACCTCGGCAAGACTTCGGGCGAAGATTTGACTCTGACGGGGGCCGGGGCCATATCTGTTTCCGAGCTGAAATCTGCCCATGAAGCCTTCTTCCCGAAGCTCATGGGCGCTTCTAAGTAACTGAAAGGACGGGGGATTAGCCTATGGCGATGGAAGCCAGCGAAATCGCGCGGCTGATCAAAGAGGCGATCCCCGACGCCGAAGTGGTGATCGAGGACCTGCGCGGCGACGGCGACCATTACGCCGCCCAGGTCACCTCGGCGACCTTCGTCGGCAAGAGCCGAGTGCAGCAGCACCAGATGGTCTACCAGGCCTTGAAGGGCCGCATGGGGGACGAGCTGCATGCGCTGGCGCTGCAAACCAATCCGCCGGCGAATGCATAGCCGGAAACAGCCACGGCGCTTATACTGAACGGGCGCCCAGCAAGAGGAACGAGCGATGAGTGACAATCCGGTCGTTGACCGCATCCAGAACGACATCACCTCGAACGACGTCGTGCTCTACATGAAGGGCACCCCGGTCTTCCCGCAATGCGGCTTCTCTGCGGCGGTGGTGCAATGCCTCAGCCATATCGGCGTGAAGTTCAAGGGCATCGACATCCTGACCGACCCGAGCTTGCGCCAGGGCATCAAGGAATTCTCCCAGTGGCCGACCATCCCCCAGCTCTACGTGAAGGGTGAGTTCATCGGCGGCTGCGACATCGTCCGCGAGATGTACCAGTCCGGCGAGCTCCAGGAGATGCTGAAGACCAAAGGCGTCAGCTTCAACGAGCAAGCGGCGTAAGCCGACGCAGCATCGCGCTCTAAAAGAACACCCGCTCCCAGCGATGGGGGCGGGTATTTTCTTATTTGCGCGCCGCTAATTCTCGGGCGGGCTCGTAATCTCCCAGGTCGCCATCAGGTCGGGATCGACGACGACCTCCCCGGTCTCCCTGAACTTGTATTCGCCCGGCGGAGCACCGCGGATGCTCTCCAAGGCCGGCGGCATGTTCCAAGTCTCGCCCGCATACTTCCCCGCCAGGGCGATCACGATTCCCTCGGGGCTCGCCGAGGCGACCTCACCATGCAACTGCCGCTGCTCAAGCAGATTGCCCGCGTGATCGAGATAAGTGAGGCCGATGATGATCGTGCACCCGACATAAGACTGCGCCAGGTCCGCATCGAACTCGGGCGGTTCGCTTCCGTCCTCAGCGTTGAACGCTTCCGGCGCCGGCCTATCGCCACTCATAAGCCGCCATCGACAAGCTCCCGAGATTGAAGCTGTCATGGATGCGCTTGCCCTTGGCGCCCGCGCCACCGTTGGACGCCGCGCCCATCGCCACCAGCAGCGGCAGGAAATGCTCCTCGCTCGGATGCGCGAGCGCCGCGTTCGGGGCCTGGTCACGATACTGCGCCAGTGCCGAAGCATCGCCCGCGGCGATCTTCTGATCCACCCAGCGGTCGAACTCGGCCGCCCAGTCGATCGTGCCGCCGCGGCCTTCGCGGTCGAGCCAGCGCAGATTGTGCACGGCGCCGCCCGAGCAGAAGATCAGCACGCCTTCCTTGCGCAACGGCGCGAGGGCCTGCCCTAGCTTCAGATGCGCCTCGGCATTGCCGCCGTCGATCAGCGAGAGCTGCACGACGGGGATGCCGGACTGCGGGTAGATCAGCATCAGCGGATTCCAACAGCCATGGTCGCGGCCGCGCTTCTCATCGACCTCGGCCGCGACGCCCGCGTCTTTCAGCAACGCGACCGCGCGGGCCGCGAGCTCCGGCGAGCCCGGGGCATCGAATTGCAGCTCATAGAGCGCCTTCGGAAAGCCGGTGAAATCGTGGATCGTCTTCGGCAGCTCCGCGCCGGTCGCCCGCGCGACCGGGCTCTCCCAATGTGCCGAGATGCAGAGAATGGCCTTGGGGCGCGGCAGCTTGGCGCCGAGGCTGAGCATGAATTTGCGCGCCGGAATGTCCTCGAAGGGCAGCATCGGGCTGCCATGGGACACGAACACGACCGGCATCTCGTGGGGTGAAGTCTGGGTCACGCAGTACCGCCTTTCAGGCTTCAGAATTAGCGGTAGAGGGGCGGCTTTTTCAATGCGCTGAAACCGCAGATGGCGGTGCCGGGCGCTTTCCGGACCGGGCGCAATAAAAGAATGTCAATTTAAGCCTATGATGAAAAACGGAAATCCAGAAAACCCCTCCCAACCAGAAGTTTGTTAGGTACCTGTTAATCCTGAACGATAAGTATGTTGTGAGAATTTAAACCGTATTCGGGCGCATTCGCCGACGGCGTTCCTCAGAGGATTCGCGCGATGAAGAATGTGCGTATCGGGTTCAAGGTGGTCAGCGTGGTGATCCTGCTGGCCGTGATTGCCGCCGCGGCAGTCGGCTTTGCGGTCTACAGCCTCTCCGATGTCGGCGCGACCTATTCCGCGCTGATTAACGGCACCGCGAAGGAAACCCTGGCGGTTTCGCGGGCCAACCGGATGGTGCAGGCCACGCGCGGCGATCTCTTCTACATCCTTGCCGAGACCGATGACGCGAAGCTCGCGAAGGTCGCAACGTCGCTCGACGACGACAAGGCCAAGTTCCATGAGTTCATCGATGCCGCGAAGGCGGCACGTCCGACCGATGCGGGGAAGTTCGATGCGCTCGCCACGGAATACGACCGCCTGTTCGGGCTCATGAAGCAGGTGGCCGATCTCGGCATGGTCAACAAGAACGAGGAAGCGCTGGCCCTCATGCACAAGGAGGTCGCCGATCCATTGGCGCAATTGACCAAGAATATCCTGGCCGTCGCCGAAGCGGCCGTGAAGGAGCAGGACGAGCAGGACGCCGCAGCCGCCGCGCAGACCAGCCGCGCGATCACGCTCAGCCTGATCGTGGTCGGCGTCGGCTTGGTGCTCGGCATCGGCTTGGCGCTGTTTGTCTCCCGCGTCGGCATCGTCGGTCCGATCGCCGCAATGACCCGCGCCATGCAGGACCTTGCCGGCGGCAACAAGGCGACGGTCATTCCTGCGACCGACCACAAGGATGAGGTCGGCCAGATGGCGAAGACCTTGCAGATCTTCAAGGACAACATGCTGGAAGCCGAGCGCCTCCGCGCCGAGCAGGAAGAGGCGAAGCTCCGGAGTGAGGCCGAGCGCCGCAAGGCCATGCTCGATCTTGCCGATCGCTTCGAAGCGAGTGTCGGCGGCGTGGTCAGTGCCGTGAGCGCGGCGGCCGAGCAGCTGCAGAACACCGCGCAGTCGATGTCGACGACCGCGGAGCAGACCGCGCGCCAATCGACCGCGGTGGCCGCGGCCTCGGAAGAGACGACGCAGAATGTGCAGACGGTCGCCTCGGCGACAGAGGAACTCTCCGCCTCGATCAGCGAAATCACCGGTCAGGTCACCGAATCGACCCGCATCGTCGGCGAGGCGGTGACCCAAGCCAATGACACCAATCACAAGGTCCAGGGCCTGGCCGAGGCGGCACAGAAGATCGGCGACGTGGTGCGCTTGATCAATGACATCGCCGGCCAGACCAATCTTCTGGCGTTGAATGCGACGATCGAAGCCGCCCGCGCCGGTGAGGCCGGCAAGGGCTTTGCGGTCGTCGCCTCCGAGGTGAAGACGCTCGCGACGCAAACCGCCCGCGCGACCGAGGAGATCGCGGCCCAGGTCCGGGCCATCCAGGATGCGACCGCGGGTTCGGCTCAGGCGATCGAGACCATCACCAAGACCATCGGCCGCGTCAGCGAGATATCGACCGCGATTGCCTCTGCGGTGGAAGAGCAGGGCGCCGCGACCCAGGAAATCTCGCGCAACGTCCAGCAGGCCGCGCAAGGCACGCAGGAAGTCTCGGCCAATTCCACCGGCGTGAGCGAAGCCGCTCGTCAAACCGGCCAAGCCGCCGGCGAAGTCCTGCAATCCGCCGGCGAGCTGTCCCGCAACGGCGCCGCCTTGCGCACGCAGGTGGACGAGTTTCTGCGAACAGTGCGGGCCTAACAAGGACTGGCCCACACCGAGCCACCCCTCACCCTGTCCCTCTCCCGCCCCGTCGGCGCAGGCCGACTTCGTCGGCGGGGGAGAGGGGACGCTGTTGGGCCAGCCTTAAAAGAATCCATCACGTCGTGCAGCGAACAGAATCCCCCTCTCCCCTTGCGGGAGAGAGCGGGGTGAGGGGTCGACGAGTCTATCCGAAATCAGCTTCTGAAACAAAAGGGGCGGGCAATGATGCTCGCCCCTTATTCCATTGGGTATCTCCGACGCTTACGGCCGCGTATACGACGTCTTCACCACGGTGAAGAACTCGCGCGCGAGTTCGCCTTGCTCGCGGGAGCCGTAGCTGGAGCTCTTGCGGCCGCCGAACGGCACGAAGTAATCGACGCCGGCGGTCGGCAGGTTGACCATGGTCATGCCGGCTTCGATGTTGCGCTTGAAATGGGTCGCATGCTTCAGCGAGGTGGTGCAGATGCCGCCGACCAGGCCGAACTCGGTGTCGTTGGCGACGCTCAAGGCCTCGTCGTAATCCTTCACCCGGATTACGTTGGCGACCGGACCGAACACCTCTTCGCGGCTGATCCGCATCGTGTTGTTGGTCTCGGTGAACAGCGCGCAATTGAGGTAATAGCCCTGGGTCTTGCGGTTCAAGAGCTCGCCGCCGAAGGCGAGCTTGGCGCCTTCCTTCTGCGCGATGCCGATATAGTCGAGGTCCTGGTTCAGCTGCTTCTCATCGACCACCGGGCCGATCTCGGCGCCCTGCTCGAGCGCGTTGTCGATCTTGGTCTTCTTCAGCCGCTCGACCATCGCCGCCACGAACTTGTCATGAATACCCTGCTGCACGATCAGGCGCGAGGAGGCGGTGCAGCGCTGGCCCGTGGAGCCGAACGCGCCCTGGAACGAGGCCTCGACCGCGATGTCGAGATCGGCATCGTCGAGCACGACCATCGGGTTCTTGCCGCCCATCTCGAGCTGCACGCGGGCGAGCCGCTTCATGCAGGCCTCGGCGACCGTCTTGCCGGTCTTGGTCGAGCCGGTGAAGGTGACGGCGCTGACGTCCTTGTGGTTGATCAGCGCATTGCCGACCACCGAGCCGGAGCCCATGGTGAGGTTGAGCACGCCTTCCGGCAGGCCGGCACGCTGCAGGATGTCGACCAGGCTCCAGGCGCTCGCCGGGACGAGGTCGGCCGGCTTCAGCACGACCGTGTTGCCGAAGGCGAGGGCAGGGGCGACCTTCCAGGCCGGAATCGCGATCGGGAAGTTCCAGGGCGTGATGATGCCGACGACGCCCATGCCCTCGCGCGTGACCTCGACCTCGGTGCCGGGGCGGAGGCCCGTCATCTTGTCGCCATGGATGCGCAGCGCCTCGCCGGCGAACCACTTCAACACCTGGCCGGCGCGGGCCGCCTCGCCGATGCCTTCCGGCAGGGTCTTGCCTTCCTCGCGGCTCAATTGCTTGCCGAGCTCTTCCTTGCGGGCGAGCACTTCATTGCCGGCCTTGTCCAGGATGTCGGAGCGGACCTGCGGGCTGGTGCGCGACCAGGCGGTGAAGGCCTTCTTCGCCGCCGCGACCGCGTCGTTCACCTGGTCCGCCGTCGCCGAGGCGAAGGCACCGACCGGGTCGCTCTTGTCAGAGGGATTCTCGTTCTGGCGGGTTCCCGAACCCTCGACCCACTGACCGGCGACCAGATTGCGCTTCACTTCCATGTTCATGACGGCTCCGCTGGATGATGAATTGGCTGGATGATTGTCTGGATGAATTGTCAGACGATTTCGGCCGTAACTTAGTGCTCCGCACCCGATCCGGCAACCGCGATGCGGCTAAGGCTTTTGCTCCAGATCCTAGTTTTTTCAATAGGTTGTGAGCGCACGGAAAAAATCCAAAAAAGCTGTCGATTCCGGCCGCCGCCCTTCGACGTGTCCATAAGAGCGTGCCGTGGGGACGGCAGCCAAGGGAGTGAAGCATGGTCTATAAAGGAAGCTGTCACTGCGGGAAGGTCGCCTTCGAGGTCGAGACCGAAGTCGCCGCAGCCCTGTCCTGCAACTGTTCGATCTGCTCGAAGAAAGGCGCGCTGCTTTGGGCCTTTCCGAAGGCGCAGGTGCGGTTCCGCATGACGCCGGGCGATCTCGGCGAGTACCGGTTCAATCGCCATGTCATCGCGCACCGCTTCTGCACGACCTGCGGTATCCACACTCATGGTGAGGATGTTGCTGAGGCGGGCGGGACCGACGTCTACATCAATCTCCGCTGTCTCGACGGCGTGGATCTCGACAAGATTCCGCTGCACTACTTTGATGGCCGCTCGGCGTAAGGGGAGAGCAAAAATGAAATGGCATTATGGCTGGGTCATCGTTCTGGTCGGCGCCTTGATGACCTGCATCGGCGCAGGCGCGCTGTTCACGTTGCCGGTCTTCCTGAAGCCGATTTCCGAGGACACGGGCTGGTCGACGACCGGCATCTCCTTCTCCATGACCGTTGCCTTCCTGATGATGGGTGCCGCCGGCTTCGGCTGGGGTGCCTTGAGCGACAAGATCGGCGCGCGGCCCGTGCTGTTGATGGGCAATGCATTGCTCGGCCTCGGCCTCATCATGGCGAGCCGGTCGCAGAGCGTGCTCGAGTTCCAGATCTGGTACGGCGCGGTGATCGGCATCGCCGGTGGCAGCTTCTTCCCGCCGCTGATCGCGACCACGGTCGGCTGGTTCGAGAAGCACCGCAGCCTCGCCGTCTCCTTGGTCTCGGTCGGCATCGGTGTTGCGCCGATGACCGTGGCGCCGTTCTCGCGCTGGTTGATCTCGACCTATGAGTGGCGCGAAGCCCAGCTCATCATTGGCGTCGCGGTGATGGCGCTGCTGATCCCGATGGCCCTGCTGATCCGCCGCCCGCCCGCGGTGCCGGTGGACGTCGCGGACACGCAGCAGCCGATGGCGGCGGCACCGCAGCCCGAGCAGCCGAGCCTCACCGTCGGGCAGGCATTGCGCACGCCGCAATTCATCGTGCTGGCGCTCGTGTTCTTCGCCTGCTGTGCGTGCCATTCGGGGCCGATCTTCCACACCGTCAGCTTCGCGCAGCTCTGCGGCATCGCTCCGGCCTTTGCCGTCACGATCTACAGCGTTGAAGGCGTCGGTGGGTTGTTCGGCCGCGTGGTGCTCGGCCTTGCCGGCGACAAGTTCGGCGTGAAGCCGACCTTGATCGTGGGGCTGCTGATCCAGGCGGTGGGCGCGGGCGCCTATCTCTATGCCGCCAACCTTGAATACTTTTATGTGGTGGCTTTCATCTTCGGCTTTGCCTATGGCGGTGTGATGCCGCTCTATGCGGTGCTGGCGCGCGATTACTTCGGCCCCAACATCATGGGCGCGGTGTTCGGCGCGGCGGCGATGGTCTCCAGCCTCGGCATGGCGCTGGGGCCGGCGATCGGCGGCTGGATCTACGACACCTGGAACGCCTACACTGGCCTCTATGTCGCGTCCTTCGCGGTCGGCCTTGGTGCCGTCGCGATCGCACTCGCCTTCCCGCCGCAGCGGAGGGCGGTGCTGCGCACCGCCTGAACGAAGATTAAGGAGCCGCTCGCATGCAGTTGTCGAACTATCTCTTCTTCCGGACTGGATGCGAGCAGGCTCTGGCCTTCTACACGCGATGCGGCCTGGGTTCGGTCACCGTGATGTTGCGGCACGGCGACAACGGAATGCCGGTCGCCTCGGAAGAGATGCGCGGCCAGATCATGCATTCCTGCTTCGAAGGCCCGGGCGTGAAGTTCTTTGCTTCCGACAACCACGACGCCGAGCCGATGCGGGGCTCTGCGCATATGATCGTGACGGACGACCGCGCCCAGACGGATCGGCTCTTCCAGGCGCTGGCCGAGGGCGGCACTGTCACGACCCCGATCGGCATGCAGCCCTGGGGCGACTATTACGGCAAGCTCACCGACCGGTTCGGCGTGCAGTGGATGCTCAACCTGCCGATCCGTTCCCGCGCGGGTTGATAGGTGGCTACGTCCGACGCATGAAGTCGGCCAGCGCGGACCAGTCCTTGTCGCCGAGCCCGGCATGCACCGCCTCGGTCATCTGGTCGCGCACGGTCTCGAGGATCGGCAGCCTCTTGCCGGCGCGCTCCGCCGCTTCGCTGGCAAGCCGCAGGTCCTTGAGGCCGAGCGACATCTTGAAGCCGGGCGAATATTCCTCGGCGACGATCTTGGCGCTGTAGCTCTGATAGACCCGGCAGCCGAAGAGGGATTCCAGCACCAGCTCGAAGAAAGCTTTCGGCGCCACGCCATTGCCCTCGGCCAGCAAGGTCGCTTCGGACATCGCCCCGATCGCCATGCCGATCATCATATTGCCGGCGATCTTCGCGGCATTGGCCTGCGCCGGCTGATCGCCCATGACCCAGGTTTTCTTGCCGATCGCGGCGAGCAGGGGCGCTGCTTTTTCGATGGCGCGTTCGGCCCCGCCGACCACGACATTGAGCTGCGCCGCCTCAGCCACATCCGGCCGTCCGAACACCGGCGCCGAGACATAGCCGATCCCGGCCTCGGCATGCCGCTTGGTCAGCTCCTCGGCAAAGGCGACCGAGATCGTGGAGCAGCCGACATGCACCATGCCCTTGCGCGCATCCTTCAGCAATCCGCCGTCGAGCACCACCGCGCGGAGCGCCGCATCGTCGGAGAGCATGGTGAAGACGACATCGGCCTGGAACGCCTCGTGCGCCGTCTTGACCAGGGTGAGGCCCGAGACATCGACGGCCGAGCGGTTCCAGGCGCGCACGGTGTGCCCGGCCTTCGCCAGGTTGCGCGCCATCGCGATGCCCATCTTGCCCAGACCGATAAAGCCGACATCCATGACTCTCTCCTTGAACGCTCTGCGCCCAATCTAGCCGCCCGCTTGCGGACCGCGCAAACCGCCTGTAACGATGGCAGCCATAAGAATTTTGCAGTCCAAAGTCCTTTTGGGGGGAGTGATGTTCGAGGATCTCGATGCGATCTACGCGCGGCACCAACAGGCCGAGAACATTCCCGGTCTGGTCTATGGCGTCGTCCAGAACGGCAAGCTGGCCCATGTCAAAGGCATGGGCATCTCTTCGCTGCAGACCAAGGCGCCGGTCGGACCCGAGACCTTCTTCCGCATCGCCTCGATGACCAAATGCGTGACCACGCTCGCAGTCTTGCTGCTGCGCGACCGCGGCAAGCTTTCACTCGATGCGCCCGTCGAGAGCCTGGTGCCGAGCGCCGCCAAGCTCAAGCTGCCGACCGCGGACAGCCGGCCGATCAGCCTGCGCGATCTCCTGACCCATACCGCCGGCTTCGTCACCGACGATCCCTGGGGTGACCGGCTCATCCCCCAGCCGGTCGATGAGTTCCACGCCATGCTGGAGGCGGGGATGCATTTCGCCCGGCCGCCGCGCATCGAATTCGAATACTCCAACCTCGGCTACACCTTGCTCGGCCGCGTGATCGAGGCGGCGAGCGGCGAGCCCTATACCGGCTTCGTCACCCGCGAGATACTGCGTGCGATCGGCATGCAACAGACCACCTACGAGATCGACGATCTCCCCGCCGGCGCGCTGGCGCTGGGCTACCGCCATCACGACGGCACCTGGTCGCCGGCCGAGATCGAGCATGACGGCGCCTATGGCGCCATGGCCGGCATCGTCACCAACGCGGTCGAGTATGCGCGCTTCGTCGCCTTCATGCTGGACGCCTGGCCGGCGCGCGACGACGCGGAGACCGGGCCGGTCGCGCGCGCCTCGCGCCGCGAGATGGGGCTGCTGCACAGCGGTCCCTTCGTGCCGACCACGCGCAAGCACAAAGGCCGCGAGATCGCGACCTCCAGTGCTTATGGTTACGGCCTGGTCACCTCGGTCGAATCCGAGCTCGGGCGCACGCTGCATCACCGTGGCGGCCTGCCGGGGTACGGCTCGCACTTCCTGTTCTCGCCGGAGACCGGGATCGGACTCTTCTGCTTCGCCAACCGCACCTATGCGGCGGTGAACGAGCCCAATGTCGATGCCGCCACGACGCTGAAGGATGCGGGTCTCTGGAAAGCGCCGCCGATCCCGGTCAGCGCGCATCTGGCGCCGGCGGTCGAGGCGGTCTCGCGCGTCTACCGCGCCGGCCGCATCGCGGAAGCGGCGCCGATGCTCGCGATCAACGTCCTGCTCGACCGCCCGGCGGAGGAGTGGGACCGGCACCTGGCGAAACTCGCCGAGCGGGTGGGCGAGCTCCGCCACATCGACGCCGTGCCGGTTCACACCCTGTCGGCGAAGCTCACCCTGGTGTGCGAACGCGGCACGGCGCAGGGCCAGCTCATCCTCACCAGCGAGCAGAGCCCGCGCATCCAATCGCTCACACTGGAAGCCGACCCATCTGCCGTTTGAGCGCCGCCGAGATTGCAGCCGCTGTGGCAACTGCCACCGCAGTGAACGGCATCCAGGCCTCGGCGGCGCCCATGGTGTGGAGCGTCACGCCGCTGAGCAGGCACCAGAGGATCGGGATCGGGTAGAGCAGCCAGAGATAGCGTCCGCGCAGCACGATCAGGAAACCGAGCGTCGCGATCACCGTCGGATCGGGCGCGATGCCGAAGATCTCTGAGGTCGACCGCTCGCGACCATGCAGCAGCGGCACGCCGACGGTCGCGAAGGCGAGCAGGAGATAGCCGATCCACGGGAGAATTCCGGGCTGCTGCACGCTGACCCACGGGCGGAATGCCATCAGCAGGATCAGCAGCGCTTCGAGCACGAAGGCCGGCGCCACATAGGCGATCGCCCAGTTGATGCTGGCATAGCGATGCCACAGGAAGGTATAGGCGACGAAGGCCCAGACGAGCGCCAGAATGACTGCGGCCCATCGAATGGAGTTCGCCCCGTTGCGCGCGGCGAGGAAGGTGACGATGCCACCCAGAGCCAGCGTCAGCACCGGCAGCGGCCAGTAGGCCTCGTTCTGCAACTCGAACATCCGCCAATAGGTGCGCGGCGAGAAGAGCAGGAAGTCTTCGGGGCGATATTTCCACCACTCGGTCATTGGACAAGACCTGGCATCAGATGTCTCGCACATGGACGGCGATGCGTTCGCGGAGTTCTCGGTCGGGCAGGGGGCCCGCGGCGGCGGCGAGATTCTCGCGCACGTGATCGACCCGGCTGGTGGCGGGGATCGCCACCGTCACCGCCGGATGCGCCAGGATGAACTTCAGCAGGATCTGCGCCCAGCTCGTGGCGCCGATCTCGGCGGCCCAGTCCGGCAGCTTCTCGTGCGCGAGGCGCCGCGTCAGCGCGCCCTGGCGGAACGGGCGGTTGACGATTACAGCGATGCCGCGCTCGGCGGCCAGCGGCAGCAGCCGTTCCTCGACCTCGCGATCGACGGCGTTGTAGGTCAATTGCACGAAATCGAGCGGATGGTCGCGCATGATCGCCTCGAAGAGATCGTGCCGCCGGCCCTCGGACGTGGTGATGCCGACATAGCGCAGCTTTCCCGCTTCCTTCATCTCGAACAGCATCGGCAGCTGGGTCTCCCAGGCGACCAGGTTGTGCACCTGCAAGAGGTCGAAGCGCGGCACGCCCCAATAGGCGCGGGTCGCTTCGATCTGCGCGGGCCCGTCGCCCGAGGTCCAGACCTTCTCCGCCGAGAACAGCGCCTTCGGCTGCCCGAGCTTCTCAAGGCCATAGCCGATCACCGGCTGCGCCGAGCCGTACATCGGCGAGGAATCGATCAGGCGCCCGCCGGATTCGAAGAAAGCCGCCATCACGGCGGCGCTTTCATCCTTCAATTTCGGGTCATCGCCGACATTGAAAGTGATCCAGGTGCCCAAGCCCACCATCGGCAACGCCTCGCCGCTGGAGGCGATGGCGCGGGTGGCCGGAGTTGCCGCGGCCCGAGAGGCACGCGGCAGCAGGCCAGCGGCACCGGCCGTCACGGAGGTTTGCAGGAAAGTCCGGCGTGTCGTCCGCATCCGATCCTCCTTAGCTGCTCCCAGAACTGGGCCTCCGCCGCGTTGGCGTCAAGCCGGCTCCAATCTAAAGGCGAGTGCTCGCATTTTCCTCCAAAGCTTGCGGCGGCGGAGCGATTGAGATGCCGGATCGCGATGGACCGCGGTGCCGCTGTCCAAGGACCATTCCGGCATGCGCGACTCAATGACCCGTTCCGAATGGCAAGGCCTCGTCTTCGGGTTGCTCGGGATGCTGGCCTTCAGCGGCACGCTGCCCGCGACCCGCATCGCCGTCCCGTCGCTCGGCCCCATGATCCTCACCTTCGGCCGCATTGAGGTCGCGGCGCTGCTGGGTCTCATCACGCTGCTCCTGATGCGGCAGCCGATCCCGGCGCGGCGGCATTGGCCTGGATTGTTGTGGATGGGGGCGGGCCTCTCCATCGGCTATCCATTCTTCATCGCACTGGCGCTGCGCGACGTGCCGGCCGTGCACGGCGCGGTGATCATCGGGCTCGCCCCCGGCGCCACCGCTTGCCTCGCCGTGCTGCGCGCCGGCGAGCGTCCCTCGCCGCGATTCTGGGTGGCTTGCGCAATCGGCCTGTCGGCGATCGTGGCCTTCGCCGTCATCGCCGGCGGCGGCAGGATCAGCGCGGCCGACGGCTGGCTGGCGCTGGCGATCCTGAGCGTCGCCATCGCCTATGTCGAAGGCGGCCGGGTCTCGCGTGCGCTCGGCGGCACGATCGCGCTCTGCTGGGCCATGGTCGCGCTGGCGCCGATTGCCGCGATCCCTTGCGCGCTGGCACTCTGGCGCCACGATTGGATCGCCGCCGCCAATCCCGCTTCCGCCTGGATCGCCTTCGCCTATGCCGGCGTGATCAGCATGTTCTTCGGCTCGGCCGCCTGGTATCGCGGGCTGGCGCTTGGCGGCATCGCGCGGGTGGGGCAGCTCAACCTGCTCCAGCCGCTCTTCGCCTTGCTCTGGTCGGCCCTGCTGATCGGCGAGTCTGTCGGCGCCGGCGCCGCGATCTGCGCGACGATCGTGCTGGCGGCGATGCTGGTCTGCATCCGCAGCCGGATCAATCGCGCGCCAGGGTGAACACCGCGCAAGGCGTCGCGATCCCGCGCAACTCGTGAGACCCCAGCGAGACCAGCGGCGTCTCGGTCTCGGCCGCGACGGCGCCGGAGATCAGCACCGTGCGCTCGAGCGGGCGGCAGAGGCCTTCCAGCCGGCTCACCAGATTGACCGCGGGGCCGATTGCGGTGAAGTCGAGCCGGTCGGCGGCGCCGATATTGCCCCAGTAGATCTCGCCGAGATGCACAGCGACACCGAACGGCATCGGCGCCAGCCCTTGCGCTTTGCGCGTCGCGTCGAGATGCGCCATGCCGGCCTGGGCAGCGGTGACCGCGCGCAAGGCGGCCTCACACGCGCCGCGCGGCGAATCTCCGCTCACCGGAAAGATCGCCAGCACGCCGTCGCCGATGAACTTCAGCACCTCGCCGCCGAAAGCCTGAACGCTGAGCGCGATGCGGTCGAACCAGGCATCGAGCGCCGCGATCACCTCCGAAGCCGCATGGGCTTCCGACAAGGCCGTGAACCCGCGCAGATCGGCATAGAGCAGGGCGGCGCGAATCGTCTCGCCGACATCGCGGCGTAATGGTGCCGCCATGACCCGCGCGGCACTGCGCCGGCCGAGATAGGCTTCGAGCGCCGCGGTCATCGTCGCGCGCGCGGTGAGGGCGGCGAGCGGCGCCGTCGCGAACCGCGCCGCTTGCCGCAGCTGTTCGGCCTCCGCCTCGGTGAAGGGACGCGGCCCGATCCAGCCGAGCCGCGGGGCATCGGCACCGCTGCCCGCGGCATCTTCCTGCACCGCGCCCGCAGCCAGGCTCGCCAGCCAGCGCCGGCCGGCATCGCCGGAAGGCGCCATCGGGCCGGCGAAGCCCAGGGCCTCCATCACCTGCCCGGTTTCTGCGCGCCAGAGCCAGGTGCGGCGGGCGATGATCGGATCCGGTACGGCCAGCGTGAGCGCGCCGCCGGAAAGAGGAATACCGTCCGCGACCAGCCGGCTCCCGAGCTCGGCCAGCAGGCGATCGGGCGCGGAAAGCGTGCTCGCCGCATCGACCAGCCAGGAAAGTGCCGCGGGAAGTTGCATATTATGAGTCAGGAATTGTCAGCAGTGGCGTCGAGATGGGTTGTACACCCGGCGCGCTATGCTTTCATACGGGCTGGACCTCAGCAAGGAAGCGGTGATGCCAGAAGTCGACAATAGCGGCTACACGGTCAAATACGAGACCCACATTCCAGCACCCCGCGCGACGGTCTTCGCCTTCCTGCTCGATCCCGACAAGCTGTTGCGTTGGATGGGCACCGGATCGGAGATGGACCCGCATCCGGGCGGCATCTATCTCTTGAAAGGCGTCGCCGGAAAGCACAATGCCCGCGGCACCTTCAAGGAAGTGGTGCCGGTGCATCGTCTTGCCTACAGCTTCGGCTGGGACCATCGCGCCGAGGTTCCGCCGGATTCGACCCTGATCGAGATCGACCTCGAGGAACGCGGGCAGGGTACCTTGCTCAAGATCACCCACAGCGGCCTCCCCACCGAGGAAGAACGCGCCGCCCACGCGAAGGGCTGGACCCATTACATCGACCGCCTGGGGAAAGTGCTCTCCGGGGAGCCGGTGGAGCCGGATCAGCCCTGGTAAAGCGGCGCTACTTCGTCCCGCCGATATACCCCAGGCTGCGCAAGCTCACATGGCCCTTGCGGCCGATGATGATGTGATCGTGGAGCTGGATGCCGATCTTCTCCAGTGCCGCCTTCACCGCCTTGGTCATCTCGATGTCGTCGCGCGAGGGTGCGGGATCGCCGCTCGGATGGTTGTGCGCCATGATCACCGCGGAGGCATCCAAGGCCAGCGCACGCTTGGCCACTTCCCGCACATAGACCGGCGTGTGGTTGACCGTGCCCTGGCTCTGCTTCTCGTCGGCGATCAGCGCGTTCTTGGTGTCGAGGAACAAGAGGCGGAACTGCTCGATCGGCTCATGCGCCATCACCGAATGGCAGTAGTTCAGCACCTGCTTCCAGGATGACAGCACCGGCTTCTCGGTGATGTCCTGCTGCTGCATCAGCAGCGCCGCTGCCTGCACGGTCTTGATCACCGTGATCGAGGCCTCGCCGATGCCGTCGATCTCCGAGAGCGCATCGGGGCCGGCGGCCATCACCCCGGCGAAGCTGCCGAAGCGCTTGATCAGCGCCTTGGCCGCCGGCTTCATGTCGCCGCGCGGCTGCGCCTGGCAGAGCAGCAGTTCCAAGAGTTCGTAATCGGCGAGGGCAGTGGCACCGCCCGCGAGAAAGCGTTCGCGTAGCCGCTTGCGGTGGCCTAGGTAATCTGGCTTTTCCCCAACCTCCCCCAAGGTCGAAGGATCACGCCGCGTAGGGCGGGTGATGCTTGCCCGTGGGCGAGAGGGTGAAGATCTCGCGGCCGGTTTCCGTGACGCCGACGGTGTGCTCGAACTGGGCCGAGAGCTTCTTGTCGCGGGTGACGGCGGTCCAGCCGTCTTCCAGGATCTTCACGTCGAAGCGGCCGGCATTGATCATCGGCTCGACGGTGAAGAACATGCCGGGCTTCAGCTCCGGTCCCTGGTTCGGGCGGCCGAAATGCAGGATCGACGGCGTGTCGTGGAAGATCCGCCCGATCCCATGCCCGCAGAAGTCGCGCACCACCGAGAAGCGGTTCTTCTCGGCGAAAGTCTGGATCGCATGGCCGATATCGCCGACGGTGGCGCCGGGGCGCACCATCTCGATGCCGCGCATCATCGCCTCATAGGTGACGTCGATCAGCTTCTGCGCCTGCACGCCGACCTTGCCGACCAGATACATGCGGCTGCTGTCGCCATGCCAGCCATCGACGATCACGGTCACGTCGATGTTGACGATGTCGCCGTCGAGAAGCTTCCTCGGACCGGGGATGCCGTGGCAGACCACGTGGTTGATCGAGGTGCAGATCGACTTCGGGAAACCGCGATAGTTGAGCGGCGCCGGGATCGCATTCCGCGCGACGATGAAGTCGTGGCAGAGCTTGTCGAGCTCTTCGGTGGTGACGCCGGGCTCGACATGGGCGGTGATCATGTCCAGCACCTCGGCGGCCAGCAGGCCCGCCTTGCGCATCCCCGCGAATCCAGCCGCGTCGTGCTGCTTGATCCGCCGATCCTCGTTGATCCAGTCGTCCGAAACGTCTTTTTTCTGCATGTTCAATTCGCTAACCCGCTCATTCCCCGAGCATAACCCCTCAAGGTCGCGGTTGGAAAGTTCTACCCGTGGATAAAGGCGATCTCGTGGCCCACGTCAATGCTGAGCGGGCTGATTTCGCAGGAAAATGCCCGGATTTCCACGCCTTGGGCGCGGGCCTGGGTCATGGCCGCCGCATAGGTCGGATCGATGTCCGCGGCGATTCTGACCTCGCGGCAATCGCTGCGCTGGACCAGGAACAGCAGCACGGCGCGCTGGCCGGAGAGGGCGAGGACGGCAAGCTCCGCCAGGTGGCGGCTGCCGCGATCGGTCTTGGCATCGGGGAATTCGGCGATGCCGGCGCGGCGCGAGAGGGTGACGCTCTTCACCTCGACCCAGCAGGGCCGTCCCTCCGCATCGAAGAGGCGAAAATCGAGTCGGGAGTTGTGCAGCGCCCCTGGGCCGATCTTCACCTCGCGGGCCACCGTGGCGGTGGGGAAGTCCGGGAACTTGCCGGCCGCCAGACCCTCGGCGACGATCGCATTGGCCCGTCCGGTGTTGATCCCGACCAAAGCGGTGACGCCCGAGCTCCTGGTCTCCACCAGCTCCCAGCCATAAGGCAGCTTGGTTCCGGTCTTCGCCATCAGCCAGCCGCGGCTGCCCGGTTCGGCGAGGCCCATCATCGATCCGGGATTCGGGCAATGCACGGTGACATAGTTTCCCCCAAGGTTTCCGCCGACTTCCATATCGGCCAGGAAGCGCTTGTAGCGCTTCATCAGGCGCGCTTCGACCAGGGGCGGCGAGAACTGCATTTCAATCCTTGGGTGGATTGAAATCGGTATAGACCAGGATCTGCGTGACCGTCTCGCCGTCCTCGCTCAAGGGCAGGAAGATGACGTGGCTGTTATCCAGCCGTTCTCCAGTGGTGATGACGGTCTTCAAATCGATATGCGGCGCCCCGGTCAGGCTGACATGGTTGTAGTTGGCGAGGACGCTTTCGCGGCTGGCGCCGAGGAAAGCCTCGCCGACCACCCGGCCGGTGGGATCGCGGCCGCGGGCCTGGACCTCGCGCGTGCCGACCAGGCGATAGGCATAGCGCCGCGCGTCGGGGACCACGTCGACGATCATCAGCGCCGGCAGGAAGGGGATCATCTCCGTCGGGTCGATGTCGGCGCGCCGCGGCATCCGGCGTTCGCCGCGCTTCCGATCCCAATAGCGGAACACAGGTGCCAGACCGGCCGGAATCTTCTCAAGAGAGACGGTCATTCGGCAGGGTGGAGCGACGACAGAGGGCAGGGCCCAAGGGCAGTGGTTTCACGCATCACACACTCTTTTCCCGGGCCGAAGTGGTGTTCATAGCAGATTTTCCCAGCCGCCCCCACCAACCCGGCGGCGAATTTTCCGACTTCCCTCGGTTGCGCTGCGCTCCGGTTCGGGGCAAGTTAACGGCAAAATCTGCTTACGGATCCGGGGCTTCCACCATGACGCGACGACTGACCGCACCTGCCACCCAAGGTTTGCGGAAGGCTTTCTTTGGGGTCTCTCTTGTCGCGGGTCTCGCCATCCTCGGCGGCTGCTCCTTCTTTTCCCACGCCACCACCTGGTCCAAGAACGGCGCCACCGAGGAGCAGGCCCACAGCGACCTCGCAACCTGCAAGGAGCAGGCGGACGTGCAGACTAACCGCGACCGCGGCATCGACCAGGACATCTCCACGGCCAACAGCGGGGGCAATGCCGGGATCGACACCTCGCCGCTCCAGAACATGCAGTCCTACCATGACGACCGGCGCTACAAGTCGATCCTCGAGGATTGCATGGCCCAGCTCGGCTATCAGAAAGTCGAGTGAGCGGGCGGGACTGATTGATGTCGGACAGCAAATCGAAACCCAAGATCGTCACCGCGGCGATCCTGGTGATCGGCAACGAGATCCTCTCGGGCCGGACCAAGGACGCGAACCTGCACTATCTCGCGACCGGCCTCACGGAGATCGGCGTCCGCCTGATGGAGGCGCGCGTGGTGCCGGACATCGAGGCGCGGATCATCGACGCGGTGAACGCGCTCCGGGCGCAATACGATCACGTGTTCACCACCGGCGGCATCGGCCCGACCCATGACGACATCACTTCGGAAACGGTCGCCAAGGCTTTCGGCGTGAAGCTGATCAAGCATCCCAAAGCCGTCGAGCTGCTGACCCGGCATTACGGCGAAGCCGCCCTCACCGAAGCGCGCCTGCGCATGGCGCACGTGCCGGAGGGCGCGACGCTGATCGACAACCCGGTCTCGACCGCGCCGGGCTTCCGCATCGGCAATGTCTACGTGCTGGCGGGCGTGCCGGCGATCTGCCAGGCGATGTTCGACGGAATCAAAGGCGGTCTCGCCCGCGGCGACCGGGTGCTCTCGAAGACGGTCAGCGCCCATGTGGGGGAGGGCGTCATCGCCCACGATCTCGGCGCGCTGCAGCAGCGCTTCCCGAGCCTCGACATTGGCTCGTATCCGTTCTTCCGCCAGGGCAAGTTCGGCGCCAGCTTCGTGATCCGCGGCACCGACGAAGAAGCGATCGGCCGCGCCGCCGCCGAGCTCCGCACCATCATCCGCAACTTAGATGCCGAGCCGATCGAAGGGGAGACCCCGGCGTAAGAGCAGCAGACGCAGGGAGTGAATCGTCATGCCCGGGCTTGACCCGGGCATCTCCATCCGGCGATGCAGATTGCCGCGTCGCTGCACCACCGCCCGCTTGGTGGAATTGGTAGACACACAGGACTTAAAATCCTGAGGCTCGAAAGAGCCGTGCCGGTTCGAGTCCGGCAGCGGGCACCATCAAGGCTTTTCAGGGCATGTCAGGGCGTCTCGGAAAGTCCGATTTTACCATATATATCGGGGATTCCTGCGCGTCATCGCGTATCGTGCCGCGTCAGGGCAGTGCAAGTCCTTGTGTCCCCTTACGAGATGATGCGGAGGATGCCGCTCGCCGGCCTAGCCGTGCGCGTCCTGCTAAACCCGGCAGATGCGAAAGGCCAGCCGATCCCGGTTGAGGCAGAGGCCCGGTTCCGCACATGGGGCGCCGATGATGCGGTGCCTCCCGGCGAGTTTCATCTCGCGATCAGCAGGGTGCAGTAGCACCAAGCCGCCTATATCGCCCGAGCGGTTCAGTTTGGGCGCGAACCGAAGTCGATGCAGCCGAGCAGGAACCAACTTCGAAGGCCTTCCAAATCTTCGTACTGAGTTGCGAGCTGATCCCAGGCTCCTGCTGCCTCTCTGTAAAAATGCGCGTTGGACGGTGAGGCCGAGGCCCGCAACCGGCATAGCTTCGCCCTCTCTCGGCAATCCGCTGGTGACATGAACCCATCCATTTCTGAACATCAGCCAGCCAAGCTTCTCTCGGGCACCAAGTTCCATCGCCCGCGCCGATATGGGTTAAGGCACGTGCTTGACTTCAGGCCTATCGGCACTTCAGGCCTATTGGCGGGCAGTCTTTCCTATGGTGCTGAAAACACCATGAACCGTAGGCGGATACCGCCCCCGAAAGTCAGGCGGTGTTTTTGCGCCCGAAGTGTGCCGGGAGCGCGCGGATGCAATACCCGCGAGGGAAAGAAGCGCGCAGGTCCTACTGCCTGTTTTCAGCTCCCGGCGCCCGCGACGATCGCGAGCAAGGCCTGAAAAGCCAACCGTAGGAGCAACCATGTCAAAACACGAAGACCGCGGCCGCGCGCCGCGCCGTATCCCAATCCTGAATATCCCCGGCAATTCCGATTCGCTGAGCGCGATCGTCCATGATCTCGGATACGCCGCGCCGGATCCGAACGCCCAACTCGCCGCTCTGCTCGCCATGCCGCGAGACCAGCTGCACAGCGCAACACTGGTACTGACCTATCTGCTGACCGAGCCAGCACTCCTGGAGCGCGTGCTCGACGTCGTGATCGCAGTGCTCGACACGAAGGATGGCAACACCGATCTCGAGCCAAGCAACGATCTGGAAGATGTTGCCGATGACACCGAGCAAGACGATTCCGATCGCGAGCCGGATGACGAAGGCGATGACGACCCCGATCGCGAAGACGATGACCTCGCCGAAGATGACGATCCGCTCGAGCCCGATAACGCTCAAGGATGGGGCAGCAACTTCAACGTCGGAGTGACGCCACCGAGCGCGATGGTGCGGAGGCTACCCGATGAGCATTCATCCGGTGCTGAAACCGAACGCCTTCTCCGATGTGGAACACAAGGTCCGTGAACTGCAGCGCGCCGCCAGCCTATTTTGGCTCATCGGTGATATCGGGGTCGAGGCCGCACATAGCGGCACGGCTTTGAGTCTCGACGATATGCGCGGCATCTCGAGTTCGATCCGCTGCTCGACTGCGCGAGGCCAGGATTCCCGAACTGGAGCGGGAAGGCGATCTAGGCATCACATGGGCCTTTAAGGCCGACGTGCTGACGGTTCTGAAGCTTGTGAGCGCCAGGATGATGGCCGACCTGCCGGAAAATGCTGATCCGGTCTGAACGCCACGGCTCCGAGAATTGAGAGAGCCCCCGGTCGAAACGCCGGGGGGTCGGCTTTAAAGTCCCAGCAGCTTCAGCAGCGGCAGCTTCGACAGATTATTCAAGGTGTTTCCGAGCACCGTCGATGCGTGCGCCTCGGTCGGTTTGAGCGCCACGCTGAGGAGCACGGTCATTGCCGGCGGCGTCACTACGGCAAACCGACCGCATTTCTTCAAGAATTGTCGTCTGGCCTCGACTTCGGCAGGAGTGCCCAACTCGAGCTTGTCCTTATCCATTGTCGTTCCTCTCAGTTATGGTGGCCCACCCAGAGGATAGTGGGTCTGGCAAGTTCGAGGGATTCATCCAGAATAGGTAGGTCGTTGGGCTGATTTCCGCGCTTGAGCGCGAGCGGGCTGAGATTCTGGCGAAGGCCGGAACTGCGGAGTAGGGGCTTGTGTGCCTACCAGAAACCAGCGACCCCAATTCGCGAATCACACCAACGTTAGCGGCTGATTTCTTGTGAGGCAGCGGACACCATCCTGCTACGCGCTGCGCAGGATTTGCAGATAGCTGGGGGAGACTATTAAGGGAATGGCGGAAACCCCCGGCCGAACGGCCGGGGGGTTTCTCTTACGCGGCGGTCGGTGCGTTCTTTCGCCGGCGCCAGCCGAAGAAGCCAAGGCCGCCGAGTGCCGAGGCGAACAGCGGTAGCGCAGCAGGAATAGGTGTTTGGTTCAGACCAGGCGGCAAAGATTCGTTGTAGTGGACGTTGTCGATGAAGAAATCAAAATTGCCGCCTGCCGCTTCGGCACTGATGGTGACCAGAGTACCCGTCGCAGCAAATCCAATTGTTTGTGCGCCGCTGCTTGTATTGGACGCCACCAAGAAAGTTGCCGTGTGGCCCAGATTGTCGGCAACCGTGTAGTTGACCGCAAACGGCTCGCCGTTGATGACGTCGAGGAAGAAGTTGGTTATCGGAGATAGGAAATTCACGGTGAGTGGATTGGTCAGCGATGGATCGCTGAAATTTGCCGTTCCGTACACCGAGGTTTGGTTTGCCGGCAGGTTCGCGGTGTTTGTCAAAATGACGCCGCCGTTAAATGTCGCCGGCCCTTCGACAATGGATTGCGCGGGACCCGCTGATGCGAAAAAAGACGGCCCGCTTTGATCTTCAAAGTCTATCGTCGTCGCACGCGCCGATTGGCAAACGCCGATCGAGAGGAGAAAGGCGCCGATAATCGCGCGGCGTAAGTGGGCTTGAGATGAACAGAACATGAGTACCCCCATATGCTCCATGCCACATTTAAAATCCTACGCGATGAAAGGATCGCGTCAATTGTAAAATCCAAATTTGTGTAAAATTCGGTATGGTTTGAGATACCCCTAAAGGGGTATCGATAAATATTATTCCTCTTACTCACACTTGGAGGGGATTGAAAGCGTTGGCTCCCGCGTCTCAGGCGGGTGCATCGGGTAGGAGGCCGACGCGCTCGCTCGCAGGCTGATCCCGGCAGCCGGTGGTGATGTATCCGAATCCGAAGAGCGCTTAGGAGATTTGAGAGCTGCGCCAATCGGCCATAGGAATTTCTTGTGAAGCAGCGGCGCCATCAACAATGCAAAGTTTCAGGGCGTACGGCCTGAGTGGTCAGACCGTGCCGTACATAATCATCTGGGTCGGTCGAGAGGAGTTCTGTACTGCGCGCGGCCCTTCGTTGACTCGCGGCGCGAGCCGGTGTGGGATCCGGTGAAGAGGCATCGCGTGCCTAATCGCTTCCGCGGGCGCGCGCTTGCGCCAGCTACAGATGGAGCCATGAACGATGATCAGGATTGCACTTGCGCTGTTGCTGCTGGCGCTCGCCGGCTGCGTTGAGCCGATGCCGGCGCATGACGAAGACAACCGCCTTATGAACCAGACCTGGCCCGGTGAAAACGCGCCCGGCCCATGGCGGCCTAGAATGCTGTTCGAGGGCTCGGCCGCCTAGGCTGCGATCTCGGCTGCACCAGCGGTGATCCGGGCGCGGCGCGGTGGAGACCGCGCCGCGCATTCTTCGGATCGGGGATCAGTTCGGCTTGGCGGCGTCGATCGCTTCGCCGATGTTTTCCGCGCCGCACTTCTTCACCATCGCCTTCCAGCAGCTCTGGAGCGCCGGGCTGCGATTGGTGGTGCGGTAGAAGCCGGTCATCATGGTCTTCGTGCCCGCGGCATCGCCCAGCTTGATGGAGCGGATCAGGTCTTCAAATTCATCGCCGAGAACGAAAGCGCGTCCCGCACGCGTGGCGTCGCCGACCGGGCCGCAATTCGCATCGACTGCAGCGAAAGCGGCGACCTTGGAGTCACCTCGGTCCATGAGACACTTGGCGGCCGGGGATTTCGGCCAGGTGTTGTAATCATCCGCGTGAGCGGCATTCACGAATGCGGTGACGGCCAGCGCCGACGCGATAAGCAAACCCTTCATCAGTCTTCCTCTGTCAAAAAATACCCCGGCGGCCACTTACCATAAGCTGTCGCTGAGAGTCGAATCCGAGCAAAGACCCCCGCCGTCCTCAACTCCCGGGTTCCCGGCCGCTGGACTTGGTTCCAGAATCGTGTCACGCGCGTAAGCCCGGAAAGGAGGCCGCGATGACCAAAGCCGACCTCGCCGAGATCTATCGCCGCTATATCGGCTGTCTCAACGCGCAGGACTGGCAGAGCCTCGGCCGTTTCGTGGCGGAGGACGCCGAGCATAACGGCCGGCCCTTCGGATTGGCCGGGTATCGCACCATGTTGGAGCAGGATTTCCGGCAGATCCCCGACCTGCAATTCCACGTCGCTCTGTTGCTCGCAGATCCGCCTCACATTGCCGCCCGCCTGGCCTTCGACTGCAGTCCGAAGGGAATGTTCCTCGGTCTGCCGGTGGACGGGCGCCGCGTGTCATTCACCGAGAATGTGTTTTATGAATTCCGCGGCGCGAAAATCGCGCGCGTGTGGTCGGTGATCGACAAGGCGGCAATTGAGTCCCAGCTTTATTCCGTCAACGTCACCGAAACTGCCCACCGCACCCACGAGCGCTGATGCCGCGATGAGGGGTTGGGACGTGCCGCGTGCGAGGGCGAATTCGAGAATATTTGCGGCGGCATGTTTCATTGGAACAAAAAATGAACTATACTGCTTCTCGCGGTGGCCGTGACGCGCCCACTGCGGTTTGCCGCGCGGTTTTGCATTTCGCCACCCCGGTCGTTCCCGTTCAGCAAGCGCCCGATTTCGCGCGTTGAGAGCCCGGTTGCGCTGCAACGCAGACGGGACACATACAGGATCAAGAATCATGTCGACCCTCAGCGATGAGATAAAGGAGTTCATCGTCAAAGGCTTGGCCTGCTTTGACTCCCCCTCGCAAGTGGCCGAGGCCGTAAGAGTGACTTTCGGCATCGAGATCAACCGCCAGCAGGTTTTCTCCTACGATCCGGGCGGCTCACGACCGCCGGCGGAGCGCTGGAGCGCGCTCCACGCGGCGACCCGGGCGAAGTTTCTGCGCGACCGCGCCGAGGTCGGCGTCTCCCATAAGGTGGTCCGCCTGCGGATGCTTGACCGGATGGCACACGAATGCGAACGCGACAACGTCGCGCTGACGCTCGCTTGCCTGAGAGAGGCGGCAAAGGAATGCGGCGGCCTCTACGAAAAGCGGAGAGCCTCCCTATCGACGAAAGTGGTCCGCGTATCAGGCGCGGATCTTGCTGAAGGCGACCAGCCGCTTCCGTCGCCAACGCAAGAAGCCGACGCCGCCAAGCGCGAAGCGCGCGATGGTGCTTCTGCCGGTGACAATGAGAAAGCCCCAGGCCTTGCGGTCTGGGGCTTCAAGGAGCCGCGCCGGCTTCAGCCGGAGCGGGTTTCCAATCTGGTATCGGCTTAGGCGGCTTCGTTCTGGCGCTTGCGGCGCCAGCCCATGAAGCCCATCCCGCCGAGCGCGGTCATCAGCAACGGCAGCGCCGCCGGGATCGGCGTGGTCGCGACGGCATTGATGGTGCCGGCCACGATCTCGCGGCTGCCGCAAACAAAGCCGGTGATGAAGCAGGCGGCGGAATAGACCGTCTCACTGCCATGCGCGACGAAGCTCGCCATGCTCAAGTCGGCAAGCGTGAAGCTGAGGCTGAACAACTGACCGGTGACAAGGGGGATCCCCCAGTCAGCGAGCCTCAGCTGGCCCGAGGGGACAGTGGTCAAGGAGTCGAAGATCGAGCCGTTATAGTCGCCGCCGACGAACACGATGTTCTTGAAGCTGGTGGTGATGTCCGAGCTCACCAGCGTGTTCGTCGTCAGATCGAGCGTGAACGTCCCGGTGGCCGTACCGCCGCCCTTGAATGTGACGCCGTTGAGTTCGTAGGTCTGGATCGTGTTCGCCGAAGCCGGCGCAATGGCCAGCACCGCCAGGATGAAGCCGGCGACGATCGATGCAAAACGGAACATGGTCTTGATTCCCCAATAGGTAATGGAGCGCAACCTAGAAGGGAGAGGGGGACGGTTCAATCGCAGGAGAGCCTGCATCGTGGTTAACAAAGCCTGAACCGTGGTTAAATGCACATCTGTATGCGCGCCAACTGGAATGAAGTCCTGCAATTTGAAAGCGGCGCGAAGGATTTCGGTCCGGATGATGGAGGTCCGTCATCGCGGCGACATAAAATCCACACCGACTCTCCAAGTTTTTCAACTTCTTGCTGTCTTCCGCACGAATCACCTAAGTTGGAATCCGAAGTCAGGATGAAAATATGCAGTTCCCGTCGATCGCGCGCGTCTCGGCAAAACTCGCCGTCGCCCTCGTTCTCTTGCTGGGTGCGGCGTCACAAGCCTCGGCCGCAACCATCACGGCGACCTTCAAGGGTACGGTCGCGAGCGGGCTTGATTCGACCGGCGTGTTCGGAACCCCGGGCAAGGGGCTGGCAGGCTCCGATTACTCCTTGGTGTACACGGCAGATTCGACGGTCGGAGCCTATTCGACCTTCAATGGCACGATCTTCGATCCGCAGCTTTCCGGCGACCAGATCTTCAACGGGATATCGGCGGTCCTGACCATCAACGGTCACAGCTATTCGTTCACCGGTTCAGGTTCGCCCGCAGGCAATTTCGACCTTTTTGCAACCAAGCCCGGCGTCGCCAACGTCGCCTATCAGGTCCAGAACGCGACCAACTTCTCGCAAGTTCTGGTCTCGCTCGCGACCAACAATCCTGCAGGATTTCCGACGTCGGTGCTCAGTGCCGGCACGCTGACGAGCTGCCCCGCCGGTTTGTGCTCGTTCGGCGGCGGTTTCATTATCCCGATCTCAAGTGTCGCTTCCCTCGCTGGGAGCTTGAATTTCGGCAGCTTCACCGTCGCGACGACGCCGATTCCCGCAGCGCTGCCGCTGCTGGTCTCCGCGCTTGGCGGCCTCGGCTTCGTCGGCTGGCGGCGCAAGCAGGCCGCGGCGGCCTGAGATCACAGACTAGGGGAGCCGGATCGTCTTCTTGGTCTGGCTGCCGGGTTTGATCGCGATCTCGAAGTCTTTCGCGTACTGACCCTTCTGACCGGTCGCGTGCACCTTGTAGCTGCCGGCCGGGAGCTCGATCAGAACCCAGGGGCCGTTGCATTGCGCCTGGAACACTTGCTTGCCGCTCGCGTCGGAGACGGTGACGGCGGGATCGCCGAGGAAGTCGCCATTGGCGGCGGCGAACTCCAGCCGCACCGGGAACGCGGCCCAGCGCGGATCGCTGCGGCTCGCCTTGCCGACACCGGCGCAGGCGTACTTGACGCCGTTCGCCTCCAGGATCGGATCGCCGGCGCCTTGTGCCAGCGCCGGCCCGGTGAAGGCCGCCGCGATGGCGAGTGCAGCGGCGCGCGCGACGGCATTGTGTAAGCGATACGGCATATTTAATCCTCCCCGAGACCCAATGCAGTCTAGCGCCTCATTCCCGCCGGTGCGACCCTTGTTGGTGATCCGGCGCACACAGAACCCGACAGGAACCCGATGATCCGCGTGAGCATTCTCTATCCCAACACCGCAGGCAGCCGGTTCAACCTCGACTATTATCTCAACACCCACCTGCCGATGACCGAGAAGCTTCTCGCGCCTCAGCTGAAAAGCATGGTGGTCGAGCACGGGATCGCCGGCACAGCGCCCGGGGCACCGCCGTCCTATATCGCCCTCTGTCATCTGGAGTTCGAATCGGTGGACGCCTTCCTGGAAGCCTTCATGCCGCATATGGCGAAACTCACCGGCGACATCCCGAACTACACCGATGTCGAGGCGGTGATCCAGTTCAACGATATCAAGATCGCACGCCGCTATTAGATGGCAGATGCGGCTCCACCCCGAGCGGGAGCGCCGACCGACAGCCTGACCGCGCGGTCGATCCGCTTCGCGATCACTGTGGTCGCGCCGATCGGGCTCAACTTGTTTCTCGGCCCGCAGCCCTGGCTGGTCTATGCGCTGGTGACCGCGATCGCCGCCTATGGTGTCGACAACGGCGGCGGGGCGGGGTTGCGGCTCGCCTGGATGGGTGCGGTCGGCGGCGGGATCCTGGCGGGGGCGGGGATCGGCTCGCTGGTCGCCGCCAGCCACGGCCTCACCATCGCGGCTTTTGCCTTCGGCGGCGTGGTCTACGCCTTGAGCGAGAGCGGCCATCAGGCGACGCTGACGCTGGCGCGCTTCTTTTCGTTCGGCCTGGCGATCGGCGCGCTCTATATGCGGATCGTGCCGCTGGATGTCGCGGTGGTGCTCGGCTTCGTGCTCTTCACCTGGGCGGTATCGGTCGGCTGGGATCTTGCTGCCGGCAATTGGCGGCCGGCGGAGCTGCCGGCCTTGCGCGAGATATTCAAGGCGATGCACAGTCGCCTGCTCGAACGCTGGACCTTCGCCGTCGTGCTGGCGATCGCCGTGCCCGCGACCTTCCTCATCTCGAACGCGACCGGACAGCAGAAACCCTATTGGGCGATGCTGGCACTGGTCCTGGTGTTGCGGGTGGACTTCCATTCCAGCCGGAAGCTGATGATCGAACGCTTCTTCGGCACCGTGGTCGGCGTCACCGTGGCCGCGCTCTATGCCGCCTTTCTGCCGGGGCATCTGCCGCTGATGATCGGCCTGGTGCTGGCGGCCCTGGCGCGCTGGCCGGCGCAGCAGCGGCACGGTGCGCTGGGTGTCGGCGCGATCACCGCCTTCGTCATGCTGATGATCGAGCTCATCGCCTCCTCGCAAGGCCAGGCGCTGAGCCTGTTCGAGGCGCGGATCATCGATACGGCGATCGGCTGCGGGGTCGCGCTGCTCGCCTTGCTGCTGGAGCGCGCGCTCTATTGGACCATGCGGCGCTGGCTGCGCGAAACGCCGAGCACCTGACGATCGCGAACACGAAGCTGTTATTTGCCGCTTCTCAACCGAGGGTCTAGCGTTCCACCAGGGCCGGGCCGACAAAGGGAGCCCGACTCTCGCACTGCGCACCACCATTCACGCGGGACCTGCGTCGCCGCGGCGGATGGTCCGCTGCGCCTCGGACCGGCAATTTCACCAATGGAGACAGCAATGACCGCGATGACGAAGGTCGGGCTTTTCGGATTCGGGCTGGCGACCGCTTTGGCACTCTCGCTCCCGGCGAGTGCCGAGGATTACGGACCATTCAAGGAGATGAAGACCTCGGCCGGCGATGTGCTGGTCGATGCCAAAGGCATGACGCTCTACACCTTCGACAAGGACGAGAGCGGTAAATCGAATTGCAATGGCGATTGTGCCAAGGCCTGGCCGCCGGCCATGGCGATGGAGAGCGACAAGCCGGCCGGCGATCTCACCATCATCAAGCGCGACGACGGCACGATGCAATGGGCAGACGACGGCAAGCCGCTCTACACCTTCGTCAAGGACACCAAGCCGGGCGACGTCACCGGCGACAACTTCAAGAACGTCTGGCACGTGGTTAAAGAGTAGGGCCTGGCCCGCGGGCACGCGGCCGTGAATTGCGGCCGCGTCTCGCGCGTGCAATTCTATCGTCATGCTGCGCCGATGGATAACCTTCGCCGGATTGTTGCTGCTGGGCGGCTGCGCCTATGACGCCGGCTATTACGACAGCAACTATGCGAGCCAGCCCACCAGTGTCGCCGGTTACTACAGCCCGATCGACTACAGCGCGCCTTACCAGCCGAGCTCGCCGGTCTGGGGCACGCCCTATGTGACCGGACCGGTGATGGGCCCCATCTACAGCTATGGCGACGGGCGCGATGTTTACGGCGGGCCAGTCTTCTCGCCGTATCACGGCATCCAATGCGATCGGCGCCGCTACATCTGCTGGAGCCGCAACGGTCCCGATTACGGCTGGTCCTATCGCTTCTTCGGCCGGCGCCACGCCCAATGGAACGACGGCGACGGCAATTGGAACCACGGCAACGGCCACCACCAAGGCGGCTGGAACAACGGACATGGCCACGGAAACCAGGGGCCAAATCCAGGCGGCGGCAACCCCAAGGCCTGGGTCTACAAGGTGCCGCTGGAGCCCGATGGCAGCGGCGCGCCGACCTTCCTGCCCAATGGTTGCGGCGCCAACGGCCAGCCGCCCTGCTGATCGATCGAACCTCTTGCGTCCTCACCGCGACACACTAGCCTGACAATCGACCAATCATCGGGAAAGCTATCGATCATGAACAAGTTTCTTTGCGGCGCTGCTCTTGCGGCGGTCGTGTGCGCGTCATCACTCTCCGCCGCGAAAGCCGAGGACGCCTTCTATCTTGGCCAGTATAAGATCACCGAAGTGGTGAAAGCCCCGTGGGCGAAGTCCGACGCGGAGCTCGCCCCGGACGAGATGAAAGCGCTGGTGGGCCAGACCATCACCCTGAAATCGGACAGCGTCGAAGGGCCGGGAAGCTTCCCATGCAAGGGCCCGAAATACGAAGTGCTGGAAGGCGGCCCGGAAATGCTGTTCCAGGGCATGTTCGGCCAGATGCATGACGAGAGCGCATCGAACGATCCGCAGAAGCTCGCGGAACAGGTCGGCTTCTCCGGCGCGCAATACCGCACGGTGATCACCGGCTGCGAATACGAAGTGGATTTCAGCTTCGGCGCCGACAACGACACCGCCAAGTTCGCGCTGAACAATGCGGTCTACACCTTGAAACGGCAGTAGCTAAAGCGCGAGCGCCGCTTCGCGTCCTTCATAGATCGCCGCCGGGGCTTGGCGCGCCGAGACGCAATCGCCGATCGCGGTGAAGCCGATTCCGGCGGCGCGGAGTTCGTCGGCGAGCTCGCTGTTCGGCTGGTTGGTGATCGCCAGCACCAGATCGTCGGCCTCGATCTCGGTCTCGCCGTCGTCGAGCAGGCTGCGGATCCTTGCGCGGCCATTGGCCCAGCCGGCGATCACCGATTCCACATGGAAGACCACGCCGAGCTTTTTGAGGCGCGAGCGCAAAGGCCCATCGGCGGCGGTGCGCACGAGGTCGCGGCCGACCAGTGAATCCGGCGTGACCAGCGTCACCTGATGGCCCTTCTCGGCGAGCTGCCAGGCGGTGCCGCAGCCACGCCAGCTGCCGCCCTCGTCGAGCACAATGACGCGCGATCCGGGATTGGCCTCGCGGCCCATAATCGCTTCGACCGGCCAGACCCGCGGCCCGGCGAGGCCGGTCTCGTTCGCCGGCTTCGGCCAATAGCGCTGCTGCGGCGTTTCCACCGGCCGCGAACCGGTTGCCAGCAACACCCGATCGGCGCCGATCGCGGCAATGCTCTCACTGTCCGCCAGCGTGTTGAACTGCACATCGACCCCCAGGCGCCGCAACTCGCCGTCATACCAGTCGAGCAGGTCGAGAATCTGCGCGCGGCGCGGCTGCATTCCGGCGAGGCGGAACTGGCCGCCGAGCTTGTCGGACGCCTCCATCAGCGTGACGCGGTTGCCGCGTTCGGCGGAGGCACGCGCCGCTTCGAGACCGGCCGGGCCGCCGCCGACCACCAGCACATGCTGCGGTTTGGCGGACTTCGTGAAGCGATCGCCGCCCCACTGAAATTCGCGACCCGCCGACGGATTGACCAGACAGGAGATCCAGTAATCGCGATGCCGCCGGCCCCAGCACATCTGGTTGCAGGAGATGCAGCGGCGGATGCGTTCCGGCGCGCTCGCCTTGACTTTTGATACCCAATGCGGGTCGGCGATCTGGCCGCGCACGATGCTGACCGTGTCGGCATGCCCGGCCTTTAGCAACTCGACGGCATTCTCCGGCGTGCGGATATGGCTCTCCGATTGCACGCGAATGTACTTCGCATCACGCTTGATCTCGGCGGTCAGCGGCTCGGTCAGCTTCTCGCCGTAGAGGAACGGTGGTATAATGGTGGTGAAGTCGTAATAGCTGCCGCTGCCCACGGTGACGTAGTCGAACAGGGCGCGACGGTCATGCCACAGCACCGCTTCGAGCTGCGCGGCGCTGGAGGCGACGTCGGGGCGGGTGGGATCGATGCTGATCGCCATCCCGATCACGAAATCCTCGCCGCAGGCCTTGCGCATCGCCGTCAGCAATTCGGCGGAGAAGCGCATGCGGTTCTCGAAGCTGCCGCCGTATTTATCGTCACGTCGATTGGTGAAGGGCGACCAGAACTGCTCGATCAAGGCGTTGTAAGCGGCCATCAACTCGCAGCCGTCGAAGCCGGCATCCTTGGCGCGTTTGGCGCAGCGGGCGAAGCCGGCGATGATTTCCTCGATCTCGGCTTCCGTCATGGCGTGGCTGCCGTCGGAATCATGCATCGAGGCAAGGCCCGAGGGCGACCAGCTCGCGCGATAGGAATTGTCCCAATCGCCATGCGCGCCGACGTGATAGAGCTGCTGCAGGATATGGGCGCCTTCGGCGTGCACGGCATCGGTGATGCGCCGGAAATGCGGCACCACCGAGTCATCGTCGGCGCGGAAGTTGCCGCGGGTGAGCACCGCGGTCGGATGCACCGGAATGGGCTCGACCACGATCATTGCCGCACCGCCGATCGCGCGCTCCCGGTAGTAGCCGAGATGGCGTTCGCCCGGCAGGCCGTCGGTCGCCATGTTCGCGGTGTGCGCGCCGAAGACCACGCGATTGCGCAAGGTCAGATGTCGAAGCTGTAACGGCTGAAGGAGGACGGAGAAGTCTTGAATGGGCAGGTCGGCGGCAGGCATGGCAGGACTCTGTAATGCTGGTGACCGCGCGCATTCTCACAGGGATTCGTGCGCGTGGTCTAGGGACGTTCGCGCGGCCGGAGCCACTGCGCCAGGGTCCAGCAGAGCAGGGCCCAGGCGCTGCCGACGCACCAGCCGGCCAGCACGTCGGTCGCGTAATGCACACCGAGATAGACACGCGACGTGCCTACCGCGACGGTCAGGATAATGGCGAGAGCGGCGATATAGGCCTTCACCCGCGTGTCTTCAGCGCCCTGCGCCAGCAGAGCCCCGAGTGTGAGAAACGAAACCGCGGAGAGCATGGCATGGGCGCTGGGAAAGCTGGAGCTGAAGACCTGCACCACGGTCGGGATGTCCGGGCGTTCGCGCTCGAAAGCCAGCTTCAGCCCGTTGCTGATGATCATCCCGCCGATAATGGAGATCGCGACCAAGCCTGCTCGTGCCGTGCGATCGGTCAGCAGGAAGTAGCCGATGATCGCGAAAGTGAGGAAGCCGAGGAAGGCGTAGCTGCCGAGCGACGTAACGTCACGCGCGAACTCCGGCAGCCAATGCGGCCCGATCGGATCGTAGCCTTGGCCGCCGCCTTGCATCGTGGCGGCGACCATCTGGTCGAAATGCTCGGTATCGCCCTCGAAGACTTCTTCGGCGAGCCCGATGAAGGCCCAGGTCAGGCCGGCGACGATGGCGAAAGCCAGGATCAGGCTGATCTCTCGGCGCCGGCCCTGGAGGATTTCGAAACGCTGGGACAGTTTCATGGGCCTTATATAGGAGTTGGTGCGGACCTTTGTTCCCAAGCGGTCCATGTGACCGGCTAGACCAAATCCACAACAAATCCACAAGCTGCGATGATATGGTGTTGATCGAGACCAGGGGCCATGGCATGGTCCGCCAACGAAAATAGGGCAGGGGACAGATCGTGTTGGCCGCCGAGGATATGGTGCGCCGGCTGAAATGCTGGCTGGAGCCGGTCGTGCCGGTTCGGATCAAAGGCGGCATCACCAACGCCAACTTCCTGGTCGAGCACCAGGGCAAGAAGTACTTCGTGCGGATCGGCGACGACATCCCGGTCCATCAGGTGATGCGCTTCAACGAGCTCGCAGCCGGGCGCGCCGCGGCCGAATGTGGACTCTCGCCCCAGGTCATCTATTTCGAGCGCGGCGCTCTGGTCTTCGAGTTCATCGAAGGTAAGACATTCGTGGCGGCGGATGTCCGGAAACCGGAGAATCTGTTCCGCGTGCTCGAGCTGATCAAGACCTGCCATCGGGTCATGCCGCAGCATGTGCGCGGCCCCGCCGTCATCTTCTGGGTGTTTCACGTGCTGCGCGACTACGCCCACAGCCTGCGCGACGCCCAGAGCCGCCACGTGCCGGCGCTGCCGCGGCTGATGCAGATCGCCGAACGGCTGGAGGATGCGGTCGGGAAGATCGAGATCGTCTACGGCCATAACGACCTGCTGCCGACCAACATGATGGATGACGGCAAGAGGCTCTGGCTGATCGACTGGGATTACGCCGGGTTCAACTCGCCCTTGTTCGATCTCGGCAACCTCTGTTCCAACGCCGAAGTGCCGCCTGAAGACGAACATAAGGTGCTGGAAACCTATTTCGACCGCGCCGTGGATGCCGATCTCTTTCGCCGCTATCACGCGATGAAATGCGCCTCGCTGCTGCGCGAGGCGATGTGGAGCATGATCTCCGAGATCCATTCGACCCTGGATTTCGATTACCGCGCCTACACCTCCGAGTATCTCTCGCGCTTCGAGCGCGCCTTCCGCAATTTCCAAGACCTCTGAGAGTATTCATGCCGAATCTTCCCTCCCAGGCACGCGCGGTCATCATCGGCGGCGGCATCATCGGCTGCTCCACCGCCTATCATCTCGCGGGTCTCGGCTGGAAGGACGTGGTGCTGATCGAGCGCAACACGCTGACCAGCGGCTCGACCTGGCACGCGGCGGGACTGGTCGGCCAGCTCCGCACCTCGGCCAACATCACCCAGCTGCTGAAATACTCGGTCGAGCTCTACGACAAGCTGGAGAAGGAAACCGGCCTCGCCACCGGCTGGAAGATGAACGGTGGGTTGCGCCTTGCCTGCAACGCCGAGCGGATGACCGAGATCAAGCGCCAGGCCACGACTGCGCATTCCTTCGGCCTGGAGATGGAACTGCTCTTGCCGCAGGAGGCGCTGAAGCTCTGGCCGCTGATGGATGTCTCCGATCTGGTCGGCGCGGCGTTTCTGCCGACCGACGGCCAGGCCAATCCCGCCGATATCGCGCAGTCGCTGGCCAAGGGGGCGCGCAACCGCGGCGTCACCATCGTCGAGGAGACTCGCGTCACCGGCATCAGCACCGAGCAGGGCAGGGCGGTCGGTGTCCTCACCGACAAGGGCGAGATCCGTTGCGAAGTCGTGGTGAATTGCGGTGGGCAATGGGCGCGGCAGATTGGCGCCTTGGCCGGTGTCTCGGTGCCGCTGCAATCGGTGCAACACCAATACATCGTGACTGAGGCGCTCGGCGCACCGAAGAACCTCCCGACGCTCCGCGATCCGGATCGCCTGATCTATTTCAAGGAAGAGGTTGGCGGCCTGGTGATGGGCGGCTATGAGCACAATCCCAAGCCCTGGCTGCCATCCGTTGGACCAGGGGGCGAGACCGGCGATCTGCCGGAGAACTTCGCCTTCCAGCTGCTCGAGAACGATCTCGAGCATTTCGAGCCGCTGATGGAGCAGGCTCTCGCTCGCGTCCCTGCTTTGGCGACGACGGGCATCAAGCAGTTCATCAATGGGCCGGAGAGCTTCACGCCGGATGGCAACTTCATCCTGGGCGAGGCGCCGGAACTCGCAAACTTCTATGTCGGCGCCGGTTTCAACGCTTTCGGCATCGCCTCGGGCGGCGGCGCGGGTCGTGCACTCGCCGAATGGGTCGCCGCCGGCGAGCCGCCGATGGATCTCTGGGCCGTCGATATCCGCCGTTTCGGCAATCTGCACCGCGACCGTCGCTGGGTGCTGACCCGCACTTTGGAAGCTTACGCCCACCACTATTCGATGGCCTGGCCCTATGAAGAGCTGGAGAGCGGGCGACCATTACGCGTCTCGCCGCTCTATGAGCGCTTGAAGGCGCAGGGCGCAGTCTTCGGCTCCAAGCTCGGTTGGGAGCGGCCCAACTGGTTTGCGCCGAAGGGCGTCGCGCCGAAGGACATCTATTCTTATGAGCGTCAAAACTGGTTCGACCAGGTCGGCGCCGAGCACAAGGCCTGCCGCGAGAAGGTGGCGCTGTTCGACCAGACCTCCTTCGCAAAGTTCATGATGGTGGGCTCGGATGCCGAGGCAGCCTTGTCCTGGATCTGCTCCAATGATGTGACGAAACAGCCCGGCAGCCTGATCTACACCCAGATGCTGAATGCCCGTGGCGGCATCGAATGCGATCTCACAGTCACGCGCATCGCCGAGGATGCCTATTACATCGTCACCGGCACCGGCTTCGCGACCCACGATTTCAATTGGATCGAGAGCCATATCCCCGACGGCCTCGACGCGCGGTTGATCGATGTCACCTCGGCTTATGGAACCCTGGCGCTGATGGGGCCGCAGGCACGCGACGTGCTGCAGGCGGTGGCGCAGGGTGATCTCTCAAACAAGACTTTCCCGTTCGGCACCGCCAGGGAGATTATGGTCGCCGGCGTGCCGGTGCGGGCGCTGCGCGTCACCTATGTCGGCGAGCTCGGCTGGGAGCTGCATGTCCCAACCGATGGGATCGGCGCCGTCTATGACTCGTTGATGGCGGCCGGCAAGTCGCACGGCATCGCCAATGCCGGCTATCGCGCGATCGAGAGCCTGCGCCTGGAGAAATTCTATCGCGCCTGGTCGAGCGACATCTCCCCTGATCATTCGCCGCTCGAAGCGGGCATGGCCTGGGCGGTGAAGCTCAAGAAGAACACGCCCTTCCTCGGCCGCGAGGCCCTGGTCACGCAGGTTGCGAAGAAACTCCCGAAGCTGCTCGCCTGCTTCACCGTCGATGACCCGTCGATCGTTCTGCTCGGCCGCGAGACCATCTTCCGCAACGGCAGGCAGGTGGGGTGGCTGTCCTCCGGCGGCTACGGCTACACGCTTGGGCTCAACATCGGCATCGGCTACGTGCGCGACAAGGAAAACGGCGTCACGCCCGAAGAGGTAGCCTCCGGTACATACGAATTGGAGATCGCCTGCAAACGCTATCCTGCCAAGGTCAGCCTGCAGCCGCTGTACGACCCGAAGATGGAGCGGGTAAAGGCGTGATGCACGACGTTCTTCGCCGAAGCTCCTCTCTGGTCCCCTCCCCCAAGATTGGGGGAGGGCGGAGGGAGAGGGTTGATGCAGCCCCCGTTGCTGCTCGCTTTGGCAAAGGTGGTCGATCCAGCGCTGGATCTCCCGTCGCCACAACCCGCAATTCCATCACGGCTGCATCAACCCTCTCCCTAACCCTCCCCCAATCTTGGGGGAGGGGATCTCAGAGGGCGAGATGACCGCTAAAAACCACGCAGAGATACTCATCATCGGCGCGGGCATTCTCGGCTGCTCGCTCGCCTATCATCTGACCCGCATGGGCAAGAAGGATGTGGTGGTGCTGGAGAAGAGCGGCATCACCCATGGCGCGACCTGGCATGCGGCCGGCCTGGTCGGCCAGCTTCGCACCTCGCGCAACATCACGCGCATGCTGACCCACTCGGTCGAGCTCTACGACAAGCTCGAGGCCGAGACCGGGATGGCGATCGACTGGAAGAAATACGGCAGCCTGCGTCTCGCCTGCTCGGAAGAGCGCGAAATGGAGAACAAGCGCTCGCTCACCATGGCGAAGAGCTTCGGCCTGGAGATGCAGTGGCTCTCGCCGAAAGAGGCAGGCGATCTCTTTCCGATCATGAGCCTCGAGGACGTTCGTTCCGCGGTCTATATCCCGTCCGATGGCTATATCGATCCTTCCGGTGTCTGCCAGGCGCTCGCCAAGGGTGCGAAGGACAACGGCGCGACCTTCGTGGTCGGCGAGCGCGTCACCGGCTTCAAGATCGAGAACCGCACGGTGAAATCGATCGAGACCGACAAAGGCACCTGGACCTGCGGTCTCGTCGTCAACTGCGCCGGCATGTGGGGTCATGAGATCGGCAAGCTGGCCGGCGTGCGCGTGCCGTCCTTTGCGGTCGAGCACCAGTATCTCATCACCGATCCGATCCCCGACATGCCGAAGCGCATGCCGACCATGCGCGACCCGGATCATTTCATCTACTACAAGCCGGAGGTCCGCGGACTGGTGGTCGGGGGCTATGAGCCGGACACCAAGGCCTTCGCCACCGTCGGCATTCCGAAGAGCTTCGCTCAGGAGCTGCTGCCGTCGAACTTCGACCGCTTCGAGCAGTTGGGGAAGCTCGCCGGCAAGCGCACGCCAATCATAAACACCGTTGGTGTGCGCGAGCTGCTGAACGGCCCGATTCCGTATTCCGCCGATGCCGATTTCGTCATGGGCAAGGCGCCCGAACTGGAGAATCTCTACTGCACCACCGGTTTCCTCTACGGCATCGCAGCGGGCGGCGGTGCGGGCCGCATGATGGCGGAGTGGATCATCGACGGTGCGCCGAGCCTCAACCTCTGGCCGCTGGACGTGCGGCGCTTCAGCTTCCACCACACCACGCGGCACTTCATGTATCCGCGCGCCGTCGAGCTCTACGGCCATCACTACAAGCTGCACCGGCCGGGTGACGAGCACGAAAGCATGCGCGGCATCCGCCGCTCGCCGCTCTATGACACGCTGAAGGCACGCGGCGCGGTGTTCGGCTCGCGCGCCGGCTGGGAGCGGCCCAACTGGTTCGCGCCGAAGGGTATGCCCGCCGAAGACCGCCCGGCCTATGACCGTGCCAAGACCAACTGGTTCGGTCCGGTGGGCGAGGAGCATCGCGCCATCCGCGAAGGCGTCGCCCTCATAGACCAGACCTCCTTCGCGAAGTTCGAACTGGTCGGGCCGAATGCCTTGCACGCCTTGCAGCGGCTCGCGGTCTCCGACATGAACAAGACGGTGGGCAGCACGATCTACACCCAGCTCTGCAACGAGAAGGGCGGGATCGAATGCGACCTGACGATCTCGCGGCTGGGGCCGGAGCGCTTCTACTTCGTGACCGGCAGCGCCTTCGGGACCCATGACCGGCACTGGATCGAAAGCCATCTCCGCCGCGACGCCCAGGCGCAGATCCTGGACATGACCTCGGCGCGCGCGGTCCTCAACATCTGCGGGCCCAAGGCGCGCGATGTGTTGCAGGCGGTGACCGAGGAGGACATTTCCAACGCCGCCCTTCCGTTCTCGACCAACCGGCAGATCACGGTCGGTGCGGCTCCGGTGCTGGCGATCCGCATCGGCTATGTCGGGGAACTCGGCTGGGAATTGCACATTCCGACCGAATACGCCGCGCATGTCTACGACGTGCTGCGCGCGGCGGGCGAGGTGCACGGCATCCGCGATGCCGGCTATCGCGCGATCGATTCCTGCCGGATGGAGAAGGGCTATCTCTATTGGTCGAGCGACATCACGCCGGATTACACGCCCTACGAGGCGGGCCTTGGTTTCCGGGTCAATCTGAAGAAGCCGGATTTCATCGGCCGCGCGGTGCTGATGGCGCAGAAAGAGAAGGGTGTCGCGCGCCGGCTCTGCACCTTCACCTTGGAGAAGCCGCTGCCGGTTTATGGCGGCGAAGCGGTGCTGAAGGACGGCAAGGTGGTTGGCGTGACGACCAGCGGCAATTTCGGCTATACCGTGGGCAAGTCGATTGCCTTCGCCTACCTGCCGATCGCGCTTGCCTGCGAGCAAGGCTTCGAGATCGAGGCCTTCGGCGAAGTGAGTGCCGCGACCCGGCATGACGGCCCGCTCTATGACCCGGAGAACAAGAGGCTGAAAGCATGATCTCGATGAAACCCGAAATCCTCGCCGCGCTCGATCGGATTCCGGAGCTGGAAGCGGTCGATCGGGCACAGATCGGGATCGAGAAGCTCGGCGGCCTCACCAACCAGAATCACAAGGTCACCACGCCGATCGGTACCTTCGTCCTGCGGATCCCGGGTGCCGGGACCAGCGAGTACATCAGTCGCGAGAACGAGAGCCTGGCGGCACGGATCACCTCGGAGATCGGCATCAACGCGCCGCTGATCTATTTCGACGCCCGCGATGGCGTACAATTGACCCGCTTCATCGAGGGCGGCGTTACGATGAATGCCGAGCGGTTCAAGGATCTGGGCTCGGTCCGCCGCGCGGCGCAGAGCCTCAAGCGCGTGCATGATTGCGGCCGGCCGTTCAAGAACCGCTTCGAGCTGTTCCAGATGATCGATGAGTATCTTGGCATGCTGGCGAAGAAGGATGCGCCGCTGCCCGACGGCTATCACGACGTGAAGCGCGAGGCGGAAGCCGTGCGCAAGGCGTTGAACGCGCACCCGCTGCCGATCGTACCCTGCCATTGCGATCCGCTGGCCGAGAACTTTCTCGATACCGGAAAGCAGGTCTATGTGATCGACTGGGAATATGCCGGCAACAATGATCCGATGTGGGATCTGGGCGATGTCTCGGTCGAGGCGGGTTTCGGACCCGACCAGGACGAGGCTTTGCTGCAGGCGTACTTCGAGGGCGCGCCGACGGCCAACGATCGTGGCCGCATGGTGCTCTACAAAGCGATGTGCGATCTCCTGTGGACGCTCTGGGGCATCATCCAGCACGTCAACAAGAACCCCGCCGACGATTTCTGGACCTATGCCGTCAATCGGTTTGAACGCTGCAAGGCCTTGATGGGCCGTTCCGATTTCGGCGCGCACCTCTCCGCTGTCGCCAAAGGCTAGTGCGTTCCGCTTTTGCGGAATAGATCGCGCCAGAATTACCTCTTGCCTCTCGCCTCCGAGAGGAGAAACATAGTCCAAACGCGAAGCCCGAATAGACGGGCCGCGGGCGCCGGTGCGAGTTCTGGCGAACGCATCAGCGTTGTCAGAGCGTCGTGATCGGCGATGGGAGGAATGCATGCCGGGCAGAGCACCCGCGGCGCCTCGCTGCGCCGCTCTTGTTGGACCATATCTCAGCGGAAAGACAGCCCTTCTCGAAAGCCTGTTGTTCGCAACGGGCGCCATCTCGCGCAAAGGCAACGCCAAGGAAGGCACCACGGTGAGCGACAGCTCGCCGGAGGCCAAAGCGCGCAAGATGTCGGTCGAGATGGGGACCGCGACCGCCGACTATCTCGGCGAAAGCTGGACCTTCATCGATTGCCCCGGCTCGGTCGAGCTGGCGCAGGAGGCGCGCAACGCGCTCTTCATCTGCGACGTCGCCATCGTCGTGGCGGAGCCCGTCGTGGAAAAGGCCCTCACCCTGGCGCCGCTCTTCAAGTTCCTCGACGACAACCAGATCCCGCACATCCTGTTCATCAACAAGATGGACCAGGCCGACCACACCGCGCGCGAGGTCCTCACGGCCTTGCAGGCGGTCTCGAGCCGGCCGTTGGTCCTGCGCCAGGTGCCGATCCGCGCCGCCGGCAAGGACGGCGACGACGTCACCGGCTATGTCGACCTCATCAGCGAGCGCGCCTACAAGTATCACCCCGGCCAGGAATCCGACCTCATCAAGATGCCGGAGGAGATGCTGCCGCGCGAGCAGGAGGCCCGGACGGTGATGCTGGAGAAGCTCGCCGATTTCGACGACCACCTCATGGAGGAGCTGCTGAGCGACGCCGTGCCGCCGAAGGAAGAAATCTATCAACAGCTCAGCAAGGATCTGGCCGAGGACTTGATCGTGCCGGTCATGCTGGGGGCTGCCGAGAAGGATTCCGGCGTGCATCGGCTGCTGAAGGCGCTGCGCCACGACGTGCCGGGGCCGGATGCGACGGCCAAGCGTCTCGGCATCAACGGCGATGCTTCGGCCATCATCTTCAAGACCAGCAACCAGCAGCATTCCGGCAAGCTCTCGCTGGCGCGGATCTTCGGCGCCAAGATCTCCGACGGTGCCACACTCAACGGCCAGCGTGTTTCCGGCATGTTGAAGATGAAAGGCCATGCCGGCGAGAAGGTGCCGGCCGGCAATCCCGGCGAGATCGTCGCGCTCGGCCGCCTCGATCAGGCGAAGACCGGCGACGTTCTGACCGCCAGCGGTAAGACGCCCGGCGACTACAAATGGCCGGACCCGCTGCGTCCGCTCTTCGGCCTGGCGATCGATGTCGAGAACCGCAACGACGAAGTGAAGCTCACGGCGGCGCTGGCGAAACTTTGCGAGGACGATCCATCGCTCAGCTTCGGCCACGATCCCGATACCCATGAGCTGCTGCTGTATGGTCAGGGCGAGGTGCATCTCAACATCGCTTTCGACCGGCTGAAGAACCGCTTCAACCTGCCGGTGAAGCATCGCCGGCCGTCGGTCAGCTACCGCGAGACCATCCGCGGGCAGATGAAGCAGCATGCGCGCTTCAAGCGGCAGTCGGGTGGACATGGACAGTTTGCCGATGTCCATGTCGAAGTGTGGCCCGTGCAGCGCGGCGCCGGCTTCGAGTTCCACGACCGCGTGGTCGGCGGCTCGGTGCCGCGCACCTTCATCGGTTCGGTGGAGGAGGGGATCCGCGACTATCTGCATCGCGGGCCTTTGGGCTTCCCGGTGGTCGATGTCGCCGCCGCCCTGTTCGACGGTCAGTATCATTCGGTCGATAGTTCGGACATGGCATTCAAGACAGCGGCGCGCATGGCGATGCAGGAAGCAATGCCGAAGTGCAATCCAGTCCTGCTGGAGCCGATTTGCGCCGTTGAAATCTCGGCGCCCAACGAGTTCACAGCCCGCTGCCACAATCTGATCACCGGGCGGCGCGGCCAGATCCTGAACTTCGGCGCCAAGGATGGTTGGCCGGGTTGGGATATGGTGGAGGCCCTGCTGCCGCAATCGGAGCTCCACGACATGATCATCGAATTGCGGTCACTCACTTTGGGCGTCGGCAATTTTGCGTATCGCTTCGATCATCTGCAGGAACTGACCGGCCGGCTGGCCGACAAAGTGGTCGAGCAACGCCAGGCGTCGGCCGCAGCGGCGCATTAACCACCGCTTAAGCGTACTCGCGCATTTGTGCGGGCGTCGCAGAGAGATGCGACGCGCGCACGCTTGCGGTCGAATTGGTTCAGTGGCATATCGGCGCGTCCCGATATGGCTGGCGTTCAAGCTCGTGTGGCGATTGACCCGCGAGGATGGCCGGGACGGCGCGAGGCGCGCGCCAGAGTGTGCGCCGACGGGGTCCCGAAAGCTTGAACACGGAAACGAAATTTTCGCTGAGGGAACGTGCGCCTGAGAGCTTCTGGCGCGACATCCTTCTGACGCGCGAAGAATGCACCTCAGCGAAGGTGCAGCGGCTGCACGATTATTGGCAGAAGGTTAGGGGCGCGCGCGGCATGCCCGCGCGGCGGGACATCGACGCCACGCAGATCTGGTCGCTCCTGCCGAACATTCACGTCAGCGAGTGGCACGAGAATCCCGACCGCGTGCGCTATCGCGTCGCCGGCACCGAGCTCGTCGCCTCGATCGGCCGCGAGATCAGTGGTCGCTGGCTCACCGACTTTCATACCGATCCCAAGGATGTCGCCGAGACGATGGCGCTCTATCGCCAAGTCGTCGCGCGTCGCGCGCCGGTCATCGGTCGCACGCTCGGCAGCATGCAGCGGCTTGGCGTGGACTCCTTCGAATGGATCCTCTGTCCGCTTTCCGAGGACGACCACGCCATCACGCACTTCATCGGCCTCGAGGATTACGTGTCCAATAAGCGCTATCTGGGTGCCGGAAGTTGAGCGGATAGGTGATTTTCCGGGTATTGGTCTCAATGGTTCGCCGCATTTTGGGTATAGTTGGGACGAGTTTTCCAATTGCCCAACTCCACAACAGCATTTTGTGGAGCCTCTTGTGGAAAATGTTGAAGACTCAGACCCTTGAACTCACCCATTGGTGTTGAGTTCGCTCATCGCGCCGTGAAATGGCGCTTACGGAACATTCGGGCACTTGCGGCGAGTCGGCGTTCCGGTGTCATATCACGATTGTGATGTGAAAGGCTGCGCGTTGTCCCCGGAGCAAGGCCTAAGGAGCAATTCGATTTCCAGGCGGCTTCCAGATCTCGGTGTGGAGCGGTCATTCGGCAATGACATCATCATTTCGCCGAGCGAATGCACGTCGCCACGCGTGCGCGACCTCTACGAATACTGGGGGAAGATCCGCGGCGACCGCTTGATGCCGCGACGCCAGGACATCGATCCGGTCGACATCTGGTCCTTGCTGCCTTACCTGCACTTGAGCGAGTGGCACAGCAATCCGGACGGAGTCCTCTTTCGCATCGCGGGCACCGAGCTCGTTGCGACGGCCGGCCAGGAACTCCGAGGCCGCTGGTTGAAGGAGATCACGCCGAACCCGCCGGACCTCGAGCAGATCATGAACCTCTATTATCGTGTCATCGCGACGCGCGTTCCGATCTTCGGCCGCACCGACAGCAGCACGCTCCGGCTCGGCGTCGAGTTCTTCGAGTGGGTGCTCTGCCCGCTCTCCGAAGACGGCAAGACCGTCACGCATTTCTTCGGGCTCGAGGACTATGTCTCGACCCGCCGCTATCTCGGCGGCTACGCGCAGTAAGCGCGCCTCTCAAGCCGACTTTCGTTTCAGCTTCGACAGGAAATTCAGCATCCGCGCGCCCGGCGTGTAGTTCGGCTTGTTGGCGGCGAACTCCAAACCCGGCACGCAGACGAAGACGAAAGCAAAATCGTCCATTTCCGACGGCAGGTCGACCACGATCGCCTGGTTGAGATCCACGGCTTTAAGCTTCAGCAGCATGTCGTCCAGCATCGCTTCCATCGTCGCCGGCGGCCGCGCCAGCGGAATGTCGTCGAAGGAGAGGGCGGGTTGCATCCGCGCCATCGCCTCAAAGGCGACCAAGTTGCTGCGGTCGGTGGTGGAGATGTCGTTGCGATAGCGCTCCCAGGTCACGTCGTCGCGCACGCCGGAAATATGCGTAAGGCGGCTCTGGATCGCTTCGGTGATGGCGCGGGACAGCGCGACGGTCGCGGCCGGATGGCAGCCATAGCCGGAGGCCCGCTGCGGATAGTAGGTTGCATTGCCGCGATCGGCGATGGTGCAGGCGAAGACCGGCACGTCGATGTCATAGGTGCAGTACCAGACCCAGACGTCGAGATTGGCGCGCTTGCAGAGCTCGATCTGCTGGCGGCAGATCGGATCCTCGATGGTATCGAGCTTGATCATCCGCATCTTGGGATCGCCGACGAGACTCTGCTCGATCTGCCAGAGACAACTCTGGTCCCGCTCGATCACCTCGCAAAGTCCGTGCACCACCGCCTCGGTCCAGGTGTTGCCGGACGCAAGCCCGTTCGACGAAGACAGGAAGATCGGCTGACGTCCCCGCTTCATGCGGAAGTCGAGGTCGAGCAGCTCCTTCGGAAGATACTTCACCTCGCCGCTGAACAGGTCGCGGCCTTCCACCCAAGCGACTTTGGTGCCATTGGTGATCGGGGCGTCCGAGCGCAGGGAGAGTGCGGCGGGGGAGGCGAAGCGATCATCTTCGAAGGCCTCGCCGAGCGAGACTTCGGGACCAGCCTCGTCCCAATGCTCGGCATGGTGCATCTCGATGCTTTCCATGACGGCGGAAATATAGGCGAGGGAATCGCTGATCCCCTTGCCTTGGGAGACCGTCAGCGAGCGAGCCATCGGGCGGACGGCCATCCAGACCGGCACGCCAAGGACATCGAGCCCCGTGACGCTCGCGACCCGGGTGATCCCGTAGTCGGAAATGCGAGGCTTTATTCGCGCAAAAGTCTCTTCGGCGGAACGGGCACGTACCGTTCCGCCAAGATCAACCGTGGACTCGGTCACCGAGAGACGCGCTCGATCGCTTAGTTCGCGATGCAGGCCCGCTCGTCGTCGTTGCGGACGAAGGTCGAGATGCAGGCCCGCTCGTCGTCGTTGCGGACGAAGGTCGAGATGCAAGCCCGCTCGTCGTCGTTGCGGACGAAGGTCGAGATGCAAGCCCGCTCGTCGTCGCTGCGGACGAAGGTCGAGATGCAAGCCCGCTCGTCGTCGCTGCGGACGAAGGTCGAGATGCAAGCCCGCTCGTCGTCGTCGCGAGCGAAGGTCGAGATGCAAGCCCGCTCGTCGTCGTCGCGAGCGAAGGTCGAGATGCAAGCCCGCTCGTCGTCGTCGCGAGCGAAGGTCGAGATGCAAGCCCGCTCGTCGTCGTCGCGGGCGAAGGTCGAGACGCAGGCCCGCTCGTCGTCGTCGCGGGCGAAGGTCGAGGCGCAGGCCCGCTCGTCGTCGTCGCGGGCGAAGGTCGAGAGGCAAGCCCGCTCGTCATCGTCACGAGAAGCCGAAGCGCCGAGGCCCTGCAGAGCCCGATGGATCGCGATGCCAGCTTTCTGCCGCGACTGCAGAAGTTCTTCCAATGAACGCATAGTCCCACCCTCCAAACGTTAACGCTTTGTAAATGCACATAGTTAAGCTTAACGCACGCTTAACCTTAACTTGAGGCGCAACGAGCCGCAATACGGGTGTTCCCTTAATTCGCGGTGAAGTTGCGTCAGGAAAAAGAGCCGTTTATGGGGATTTATTCCCTCCCTAGTAAGGTGCTCCCATCGGCGCCGACGGCAACTGATCCGGGCAGGATCTGCCGCCTTGACGCTAGGCATCGAGACCGTTCGCAGGTGTCATGCCACCGGAACGCGCAGGGCGGATTCTTGCTCGTGCCACCCGCGGAGGCGTGGCAGATTGCGAAAAACCAATGCGTTTGGGGGGAGCAGTGAACGAGTCTTGCGTTTTCGTCGGTCCGACTCGCGTGCCGAAGAAGGCCTATCCGAGAATCGATTTCTTCCCGCCGGCGGCGCTCGGCTCGGTGTTTCGCGCCTTCGAGCAGGGCTATCGCCGGATCGGCATCATCGACGGTTTCTTCGGCAACACGCCATCGGTCTGGCACAAGGAGATCATGTTCGTGATCGCCAAGGGGGCCGAGGTGGTGGGCGCCGCCAGCACCGGGGCGCTCCGGGCGGCCGAGCTTGCCCCCTATGGCATGCGCGGGATCGGCAATATCTACCGGCTCTATCGCCGCGCCTCGATCGCCGATGACGACGAGGTCTGCGTCACCCATGCGATCGAAGAGCTGGATTTCATGCCGCTCTCGGAGCCGATGATCAGCATCCGCTACACGCTGCGCGATCTGCGGCACCAGGGCATCGTTTCGGTCGGTGAGGAGAAGGCGATCGCCGGCACGCTGAAGGCGGCGCATTTTGCCGAGCGCACGATCGAGCATATTCGCGCGGCGATTGAGGCGCACGTCCCGGCTGGCCGCGCGGCAGCGGTCGCGGACGGCTACATGAAAGCCCGGCGGGATGCGAAAGGCGATGACGGGAAAAGGCTGCTGCTATGGCTGAGCGCACCCCGCCGACCGGAGCCGCCGCTGGGCTGGATCTTCCCTCGAACGGTGCATTGGGTGCACCAGTTCGAAGACAAGCTCGGCGACATCCCCGGGCTCGGCGAGAAACCGGTCTAGCCGTTCGCAGCAGAAGGCCGAACTGCACGAATCCGAATTGCCCGCCAGGGTCGCCGCCACAGTGGCGGGTGGCGCGGCGGTGCATTATCCTATTCGCTGGCGGAAGGGCGCTGGAAGTGCGCCTCGCCGGCCTTGGGGGCATACGTAGTTTGGGATCGAATTTGCCGGAGCCGCTCGGCAATCAAAAGGCCGGGCGCTACAATTTCATCGCGCAGGAGGAAAGCCGGTCCGCGAAGGTGGGACGCCTGCTCGGATACTGGAACGAGATTCGCGGTGCGCGGCCGATGCCGCGCCGGCAAGACATCGATCCGACGATGATCTGGACCCTGCTGAAGAACATCTCGCTCTCCGAGTGGCACCCGGAACCGGATCGCCTGTTCTACCGGATCGCCGGCACCGAGGTGGTTGCGGCTTTGGGCATCGAGCTCCGCGGCAAGTGGCTGGCCGATGTCTATCCCGATGGCGAGGATGTCGAACGCACCCTGACGCTTTACCGCCGGGTCGTCGAGGCGCGGGTGCCGGTCCTAGGACGGACCGACGGAACCCAGATGCGGCTCGGCGCGAACAGCTATGAATGGATCATTTGCCCGCTCTCCGAGGACGGCGAACGGGTCACCCATTTCGTCGTGCTGGAGGACTATGTGGCCCGGCGACCTTATCTCGGCGCGCCATCCTGACGTCGCTGCGCGAGGAGACGGCAGCCCGTGCTGCGACGACACTTCCGAATACCCAACGACCTGACGTGAGGCAGAACAGTATGGGCGACCTTTCGGCCTTCACCGCGCCGGCCTTCCGCAACCGGCTCACCGCCGTCCTCTCCGAGACCGCAGCCGCCAAGGCGCTGCCCAATCCCTGCTATGTGGATCCCGACTTCCTGGCCTTCGAGCGTGCGCGGCTCTACGAAGCGGGCTGGGCCTGCATCGGCTTCGGCAAGGATGTGGCGAAGCCCGGCGACGTCGTGCCGCGCAATCTGCTCGGCCTGCCGCTCATCCTGGTGCGCGACACCAAGAATGAGATCCGCGTCTTCCACAATGTCTGCAGCCACCGCGGCGCCGAGCTGGTGACCGAGCCTTGCCATGTCGGCGCGGTGTTGAGATGCCCGTATCACTCCTGGGCCTATGATCTTGAAGGTAAACTAAAAGCGACGCCCTTCATCGGCGGTCCCAGTGTCAATCGGATCGACGGTTTCGACAAATCGGCGCACGGTTTGCGTCCCGTCCGGACCGCTGTCTGGTTCGACATGGTGTTCGTGAATGTGAGCGGCCAAGCACCGGATTTTTCAACATATATTGCGCCATTGGCGGAGCGCTGGTCGATGTTCGATCCGAGCCTCATCCGGCATTCCGGCGCGGACTCATCGACCACCTTCGATGTGAACTGCAACTGGAAGCTCGCGGTCGAGAACTACTGCGAGGCCTATCATCTCCCCTGGGTGCATCCGGCGCTGAACTCGTATTCCCGGCTCGAGGATCACTACAACATCAACGAATGGGACTCCTTTGCCGGGCAGGGGAGCCGGGTCTATCGCCCGACCCTGACCGAGACCGGCGAGGCGCTCCCGAACTTCCCCGACCTGCCGACCCAGTTCCGCGGCGGGGCCGAATATGCGGCCTTGTTCCCTAACCTGCTGCTCGGCGTCCACCAGGACCATTTCATGGCCGTGCGCCTCGAGCCGGTCAGCGTCAACCACACGGTCGAGCACCTGGAGCTTTACTATGTCGGAGAGGCGGCGCTGGATGACGGCTTCGCCCAGATCCGCTCGGCCAATCTTCGCGCCTGGAAACAGGTCTTCGCCGAGGATGTCGGCGTGGTCGAGCGCATGCAGCGCGGCCGCGCCTCGCCGGCCTTCGACGGCGGCGTGTTCTCGCCGGTCATGGACGTGCCGACACACTGCTTCCACAAATGGGCGGCACAAAGGTTGATGTAACCATTAGCCGTCATGCGCGGGCTTGACCCGCGCATCTGCTGGCCAGAGACCTGCGGGTCAAGCCCGCGGGTTACGTTCATGGAGAGCTAAAACGCGTCCAGCGACTTCGCCTGACCGATCTCGCACAGCAAATCGATGATCCCGTCGCGCGACCAGCCTTGGCGCGCGCCCAAGGCAACCCGCAGGAAGGGCGTGATCTCGCCGGCCTGCGGCAGGATCGCCTCATAGCGGTGGCCGCGGAAACCGAAACTGCCGCCCTTGTCGAAGCGGAGGCCACGGACCTTCGCCTCGCGCGCGATGACCTGCTCGAGCTTGCGATAGTTCTCCGGCGTGTCATCTTCGAGCTGGATCAGGACGAAGGGTGCCGCGGCGCCGCTGTCGATGCCGAGGCTCGGATGCGAGACTTGCGAGAACAGCCCGTCCACTTCAGAGAGCCGCCGGGCCAGCAGGGCATTGTTCTCGAACACCGTTTCGGCGTAACTCCGGGCCTGCTCGCGATCCAGGAACCAAGGCGCCTGCAAAGCGCCGATCGCATCGAAGCCGAGGCCGGCCCCCGTCAGCGTCCGCGCCTTCTTGAGCTTCTCGGCGGGATCGGTCGCAAACGCCTGGCCTTCGCGGCGATAGAGACTGACCAGACCGACATTGGCGAGCTCGAGACCGGCCTGGTCGAGCTTCAGCCCGGAGCTCATCCGCACCAGGAGATGCCCGGCCTCTGAGCAGGTGAGCTGCTGCGGCAGCAGCGGATCGAGATCGAAGCAGGGGCCGACCAGCGTGCTGTCGACGATCACCAGCGAGGGGCAGCCCTCGGCCGTGGCGCAATGGCGCTTCAATGCCGCGGTCATGTCCAGGCGATGCACCTGGGCGTCGCGGTCGAAGTAGACCGGCTCGAGGATCAGGACATCGGCATGGTCGTCGCCCTCCATCGGCAGCTCGCGGGCCATGCCGTGGCTGGTCATCATCGCCAGCAACTCCTCGGTCTCGAAATAGCCGCCGAGATGCCGGATGCGTGGCGGGTTCGCCGGATTGGCACCGCGCGGCGCCAGTGCCAGCAGCAGGCTGCTCATCGCCGCCTGCCCGCTGGAGAACAGCAGATGATCTGCCTGCCATCCTGCGGGCGCCGGCGCATAGGCGCGCAGACGCGCTTCGAGCGTCTCGGGCTCGATGCTGCGCTCATAGCCGAAGCTGATTTCCTCGCCGTCGGGCATCGCGGTCAAGTCGCGCTCGCGCGGCGAGCGCAGCGCGCGGTCGGATGACGCATGCGCCAAGCCGAGACAGATCCGCCGCAAGGCGAGCGCCAGGCGATCGAGCTCCGCCTCGAAGGCGAAAGGTTCCAGATCGGCACTCTCCAAAGCGTTGACGGCCTCGCGCCACGACCGCAAGACGCTTTCCGCTTGCGGCATGCGCGCGGCCAGGCTTTCGCCCAACTGCAACAAAGCCTGACACTCATCATGCGTCGTGTGCGGAACCGGGGCGGCGCCTTGGCGGCCGGCGAAATTGACTGCAACGATATTCATGGAATCGGACCGGGGAACTGCTGCACTGCGGGATGAACGCATGCCGGCGACGAATGTTCCTTGACGGTTCCACGTCAAATTCGTGGGAGATTCGAGGGCTTAATCCTCGGTGTGATTTTCAATCTCAATCGTGATTTTTGCGGACGATTCGCTCGACGAATCAAAACGCGGTGAACGCGTGGAACGCTACTGCGCCTTCACCAGCACGTAAGACCCCGGCGCATCTTCGATCGCCTTGAGCTTGCCGTCGCCGGGCTTGCGGGCGGGGACTTCGCCGTCGTCGAATTGCTTCAGCCATTGGCGCCATTCCGGCCACCAGGAGCCGGGACGGTTCTCGGCCTTGGCGAGCCAGGCTTCGGGATCCGGCGGATAGTCCTTGCCGGATTTCTCTTTGCCGACCCAGTGGCCGTATTTGTTGGCGGCGGGTGGGTTCACCACGCCGGCGATATGGCCGGAGGCGGCCAAAGTGAACGTCACCGGGCCTTGATAGAGCTGGGTCGCGGCGAAGGTCGACTTCCAGGGCGCGATATGGTCCTCGCGGGTGGAGAGAATGAAGGTCGGCGTCTTCACCGTGGTGAGGTCGATCGGCACGCCGTCGAGGCTGATGCCGCCCGGCTGCGAGAGCAGGTTCCGCTGGTACATGTTGCGCAGATAGAAGCTGTGCATCGCCGCCGGCATCCGCGTGGAATCCGCGTTCCAGTAGAGCAGGTCGAACGGGAAGGGCTCCTTGCCGAGCAGGTAGTTGTTGATGACGAAAGACCAGATCAGGTCGTTGGCGCGCAGCATGTTGAAGGTGTTCGCCATCTCCGAGCCTTCGAGATAGCCGCGCTCGTTCATCTTGGCCTCGAGTGAATCGAGCTGCTCCTCGTCGATGAAGACGCTGAGTTCGCCGGCCTCGGTGAAATCGACCATCGAGGTGAAGAAGGTGGCGCTGGCGATGCGGCTCGACTGCTTCTTCGCCGCGAGGTAAGCGAGGGTGCTCGAGATCAGAGTGCCGCCGAGGCAATAGCCGATGACGTTCGCGCTCTTCTCGCCGGTCGCTTTCTCGATCGCGTCGAGTGCGGCCAACGGTCCTTCCAGCATGTAGTCGCTGAAGCTCTTCTGCGCGAGCTTCTCGTCCGGATTGACCCAGGACACGATGAAGACGGTGAGGCCTTGCTCCACCGCCCATTTGACGAAGGAGTTCTGCGGCTTCAGATCGAGGATGTAGTACTTGTTGATCCAGGGCGGGATCACCAGGAGCGGGCGCTTGGCCACCTTCGCCGTGGTCGGCGTGTACTGGATGAGCTGAAGCAAGTCGTTCTGGAAGACGACCTTGCCGGGCGTCACCGCGATGTTCTTGCCGACCTCGAAGGCTTCGTAATCGGTCATGCTGATCGCGAGCTTGCCCTTGCCGCGCTCGAGATCGCCGAGGAGGTTTTCGAGACCCTTGACCAGGTTCTCGCCACGGCTCTCGATCGTCGCGCGCAGCACCTCGGGATTGGTCATCACGAAATTGCTCGGCGCCATCGCGTCGACGAACTGCCGTGTGTAGAAGTCGACCTTCTGCGCGGTCTTGTCGTCGAGCCCTTCCACCTGATCGACCGTGTTGCGCATCCAGCGCGCGGTCAGCAGGTAGGATTGCTTGATGAAGTCGAACAGCTGGTTGTCCTGCCAGGCGGCATCCTTGAAGCGACGGTCGTCCTTGGCCGGGGCGATGATGGGTTCCGCCTCCTGGCCCATCATCCGCCGGGCGGTCGATTGCCAGAGGTTCATGTAATCCTGCCAGAGCGACATCTGCGCCTGGATCAGCCGCTGTGGATCGGCCATCAGGCGGGTGGTCATCTCGTAGAAGGCTCGGCCGACATTGAGCGGGTCGGGGTCGTTCAGGCGCTCCTGATTGCGGGCGACGAAATCGGCCACCAGGCGCTGGGACTGCTCGGCGATTCCGGCCATCGCCCGGGCCAGCTCCATGGGATCGGAACCGTTGCCGTTGCCCGGCTCTTGATTGGGGCCTTTACCGCTGCTGGTCCCACGGTCGGCTTCTGACATGCGTTTCCACCCGGTTCCTGATTGTTAACAATGGGATACGCTAGGCGGGATCCGCTCCGTGGGAACCACACTCGTGGCGGAGACAACGCCAATTGTTTCTTATAGTCTAATAGGTTAAAGAGATAAAAGCCCTTCGGTGACAGATTCTGTTTGCGCGTTCTTTCAGCGCCGCATCGGGATCGATTGGGGAAGTGGGGAGACCAGATCTGATGTTGGACGCGTTGAAATCCAAGGCGCTTGAGCTGAAGGCGAAAGTCGAGGGGGTGAATCTCGCCCAGTTCGGCCGCTGGCTGCCGGCGACGGCGCTGCTGGTGATCGCAGGCTGCTCCTGGTTCGACGAGGAGCCGACCCCGCCGGCACCCTCCGAGCAGTCCAAGGCTTCGACTCCGGCCCCCTCCGGCGAGGCGAAAGCGCCGGCGCCGGGTGAAGGCGAGCCGATGGCGGGCGAAGATCAGCAAGCCAAGATCCCCGACATCAACAGCGTGCCCAATGAGGCGCCGACGCCCAGCATCGTCAATCTCGACCAGGCGCAGGAAGGGCTGGGCTCGGACAGTGCGAACTCCCAGCACACCGACGAAACCCTGACCATGCCGACCCAGAGCGCCGCCCGTCCGGAGAAGCCGGCCGAGGAAGGCACGCCGCAGACCGCGCAGGTCGGGGCGACCGCGCCGGAACAGCCGGAGGCCACGCAGGTCACGCCGCCGCCCGCGCCTGGACCCGCCCCTACCGCAACGCCGACACCCACACCCACACCCACGCCGGCGCCTGAGCCGGCGACCGTTGCTCAGCCGGCACCCGCCCCCCAGCCGCCGGCGCAGGTCGCGCAGGCCGGCACGCCGCAGGCGGGCTCGACGCCGTTCGAGCCGAACGGCCCGCTGCATCTCGAACCGGGCTCGCTGTCGCGCAATGGCGAAGCCGCACCGTCCGCCACCGGGCCGGTGACCACGGCACCGACCGGCATCGCGGCGACGCCTTTGTCGGGCAGCAACAATGCGCCGATGACGGCGATGGCGCCGACCACTTCACCCGCGCCGAGTTCCGACGGGGTTTCCGTCGATTACTCGGCGCTGAACGGATTGCAGGCGAGCGCGCCGACCACGGGCTATCAGCAGCCGGCGATGGGCGGCGTCGCGCCGGTCCGAGGCTATGCGCCTTCGGGCAGCATTCCGGGCGTCGGCCAGGCGGTCGGCTACGTCTATTTCGGCAACGGCTCCTCGCGCCTCTCCAGCGCGGATCGCCAGGTGCTGCAGCAGGTCGCGCAGCTCCAGCGCATCCAGGGCGGCGTGCTGCGGATCATCGGCCATGCCAGCGCGCGCACCGGCAACATGGAAGCGCTCGACCAGCAGCAGGTGAACCACGAGATGTCCATGCAGCGGGCGGCTGCGGTCGCCCGGGTGCTGGTCGAGTACGGTGTGCAGCCGATCCTGGTGCAGGTGGCGGCCGCCGGCGACGACCAGGCTCTCTATGCGGAAAGCACGCCGGCCGGGGAAGCCGGGAACCGCCGGGCGGAAGTCTATCTGTCGCAGAATTGACATCCGGTTGACCGCTCACTGAATCATCCCTGTAACGACCTTTCGTAACGTTTGGCTATGGCTGTAGAAAACGCGTCAGGACGCGCATTGCGCGTTGGTATCGCCGGACTGGGCACCGTCGGCGTCGGTGTGGTCCGGCTGCTGGAAGAAAATCGCGACACTCTGTTGCAGCATTGTCCGTGGCCGATCGCGGTGACCGCGGTCTCGGCGCGCGACCGTCGTAAGAACCGCGATGTCGATCTCTCGAAGTACGACTGGTGCGACGATCCGGTGGCGCTCGCCGACCACCCGAAGGTCGATGTAGTCGTCGAGGTGATCGGCGGTTCCGGCGGCGCGGCAAAGGCACTGATCGAGCGCGCGATCCAGAACGGCAAGCATGTCGTCACTGCCAACAAGGCGCTGCTCGCCGAACACGGCACCGCGCTGGCGCGGAGCGCGGAGCAGGCCGGCCTGGCGCTGGCTTACGAGGCGGCCGTCGCCGGTGGCATTCCGATCATCAAGGCGATGCGCGAAGGCCTCGCCGCCAACCGCATCGAGCATGTCTACGGCATCCTCAACGGCACCTGTAACTACATCCTGACCCAGATGCGCGAGACCGGGCGCGAGTTCGCCGACGTGCTGGGCGAGGCGCAGCAGCTCGGCTATGCCGAGGCGGATCCGAGCTTCGACGTCGACGGCATCGATGCCGCGCACAAGCTTTCGCTCCTGACCGCGGTCGCCTTCGGCTGCGAGGTGGATTTCGCCGGCATCCGGATTTCCGGCATCCGCAACGTCTCGGCCATGGACATCGAATATGCGACCGAGCTCGGCTACCGGATTAAATTGCTCGGCCTCTCCCGCCTGACGGAACGCGGCATCGAGCAGCGCGTTCATGCCTGCATGGTTCCGCAAAACGCACTGATCGCCAAAGTGGACGGGGTCTACAACGCGGTCGTCACCCAGGGCAATTTCGTCGGCCAGAACGTTTCCATCGGACGCGGCGCGGGGCAGGGCCCCACGGCTTCGGCGGTGGTCAGCGATCTCATGGACATCGCCCGTGGGCGCATCCTGCCGGCGTTCTCGGCGCCGGCGGAAACCCTCAAGAAGATCCCGGCGGCGCCTGAGGGCAGCCATGTCGGGCCGTTCTATCTCCGCACGATGGTGGTCGATCGCCCTGGCGTCATCGCCGAGGTCGCGGCGATCATGCGCGACGAGAACGTCTCGCTGGAAAGCATGATCCAGCGCGCGCGTTCGCCCGGAGACCGGGTGCCGGTCGTGTTCACCACCCACGAGACCAGCCAGGCACAGGTCACGCGCGTCGTGCAGAAGCTCGGCAAGGTCTCGGCGGTGGTCGAGCCGCCGCATGTCATGTCGATCGAACAACTCTCTTAAATCAGCTATCGGAAGGCCAAGAGATCATGGATCGCAACCTGGCGCTGGAAGTGGTGCGCGTGACGGAAGCAGCGGCACTCGCCGCCTCGCGGCTGATGGGCCGCGGCGACGAGAAGGCGGCGGACCAAGCCGCGGTCGACGCGATGCGCACGGCATTGAACTCGCTGCACATCGAAGGCACCGTCGTGATCGGCGAAGGCGAGCGCGATGAAGCGCCGATGCTCTATATCGGCGAGAAGGTGGGCGCCGGCGGGCCGAAGGTCGATATCGCATTGGATCCGCTCGAGGGCACCACGATCACCGCGAAAGGCGGGCACAACGCCCTGGCCGTCGTCGCCATGGCGGAGGAGGGCGGGTTCCTCAACGCGCCCGACGTCTACATGGACAAGATCGCGGTCGGCCCGGATCTCCCCGAAGGCGTGGTCGATATCGACAACAAGCCGGCAATCAATCTGAAGAACCTCGCCAAGGCGAAGCAGATGGACATCCGCGATCTCGTGGTCTGCATCCTCGATCGCCCGCGCCATACCGAGCTCATTGCCGCGGTACGCGCGGCCGGCTCGCGCATCATGCTGATCTCGGACGGCGACGTGTCCGGCGTGATCGCGACCGCGCAGAAAGACAGCGGCGTCGATATGTATGTGGGCTCCGGCGGCGCGCCAGAAGGCGTGCTCGCGGCGGCTGCGCTGCGCTGCATCGGCGGCCAGATGCAGGGCCGGCTGCTGTTCCGCAACGACGACGAGAAGGCGCGCGCCAAGAAATGGGGCGTCACCGATCTCAATCGCAAATATTCGATGCTCGATCTCGCCCATGGCGACGTGATGTTCGCCGCCACGGGCGTCACCGACGGCGCGATGCTTAAAGGTGTCCGCCGCGGCACCACCCGCGCCAGCACGCATTCCATCGTGATGCGCTCGAAGACCGGCACCGTCCGGGTGATCGAAGCGACGCACAACTGGGACCTGAAGATGCCCTACGAGCAGCGCGGGGCGTATTAGAGCCGCGGCTGTAGCATCCCTCGGGGGCTGCTATAATCCCCCGATGACCCTCGCCGCGACTCGCCCTGCCGAAACCGAAGAGCCGACGCCGTTTCTGGGCGTTGCGCGCTCGGTCAGCGGCAAGTTCTGGCGCCAGCGCGCTTCCGACGAGCGGATGGCGCTGGCGATCTCGCAGCGGCTGCAGGTGCCGGAGCCGGTCGGGCGGCTGCTTGCCGCGCGCGGGCAGACGCTGGACACGGCGGAGAGTTTTCTTTCGCCGCGGCTCCGCGATCTGCTGCCGGATCCTTCCAACTTCCGCGACATGGATGCCGCCGCCGCGCGCATCGGCCAGGCGATCGGGAGCGGCGAGAAGATCGCGATCTTCGGCGATTACGATGTCGATGGCGCGACCTCGGCCGCTTTGCTCTCCCGCTTCCTGCGCGCGGTCGGCGCGCAGCCGGTGCGGCTCTATGTGCCGGATCGCGGCATCGAAGGCTACGGGCCGAACGCGCCGGCACTGCTGAAGCTGAAGAGCGAAGGCGCCGGCCTGGTCATCACGGTCGATTGCGGCGTCACCGCCTTCGCGCCCTTGCAGGCGGCGAAGGAGGTAGGGCTCGATATCGTCGTGGTCGATCACCACGTCGCCGAGCCGCATCTGCCGCTGGCTTCGGCGATCGTCAATCCCAACCGCCTCGACGAGACCGCGGGGCATGGGCAGATGGCGGCGATCGGCGTTTCCTTCCTCGTCGCTGTCGCGGTCAACCGGCATCTGCGCGCCAAGGGCTGGTACAGCAACGGCCGGCTCGAGCCGGACATGATGCAATGGCTGGATCTCGTCGCACTCGGCACGGTCTGCGATGTGGTGCCGCTGACCGGCGTCAACCGCGCGCTGGTGACGCAGGGACTCAAAGTTCTGGCGCAGCGGCGCAATCCGGGCCTGCGCGCGCTCAGCGAGACCGCGGGCATCAACGAGCGGGCGAGTGCGTATCACCTGGGCTTCCTGCTGGGGCCGCGGATCAATGCCGGCGGGCGTGTCGGCCGGTCGGACCTCGGCGCGCGGCTGCTCTCGACCGACGATCCCAGCGAGGCCATGGCGCTGGCGCAGGAATTGGAAGCGCACAATGCCGAGCGGCGCGACATCGAGGCGCGGGTGCTGGAAGAGGCCTGCCGTCTCGCCGATGCCGAGGCGACCAAACGGCCGCATCTCATCTTCGTCGCGGCGGAAGGCTGGCATGCCGGCGTGATCGGCATCGTCGCCGGCCGCCTGCGCGAACGCTATGAGCGGCCGGTCTGCGTGGTCGCGCTGGAGCACGGGATCGGCAAGGGCTCGGGGCGCTCCGCCAACGGCTTCCATCTCGGGAACGCGGTGATCGCCGCGCGCGAGAGCGGCATCATCGCCAAGGGCGGCGGCCATGCCATGGCGGCCGGCTTCGAGGTCGCGGCGGACAAGCTCGATCAGCTCAAGGATTTCATCGACGCGCGGATCGGCGATCACTTCGCCGGCGTGCCGCCGCGCGCGGTGCTCGACCTCGACGGCAGCCTCCAGCCGCGCGGTGCGGCGCCGGCTTTCGCGCAGATGCTGGACCGGCTCGCCCCATACGGCTCCGGCAACGCGGAGCCGCGTTTCGCGCTCGCCAATGTGCGGGTGGCGTTCGCCGACCTCGCGGGCGAGAAGCATGTGCGCTGCGTGCTTGAGGGCAGCGACGGCGCGCGGGTGAAGGGGATCGCCTTCCGCTCGGTCGAGAACGATCTCGGCCGGTTGCTGCTGCAGGGGCGGAACGCGGGCCCGCTGCATGTCGCCGGTCACTTGCGGCTGGACACCTGGCAGGGACAGGAACGCGTGCAGATGACGATCGAGGATGCCGCGCGAGTCGAATAGCACTGAAAGACCAAGTGCTTGGCGACGGCTTAACGGTACTCACACAATAGTGTACGGTTGCGAGACCGTTGTGTCGAGAAGCGGAACAGCATTTTGACGCATGACGGGTCCTGATTCGCGCCCGTGTTTTCCCTAACCCACAGAATCCTAAGGTTAAACCCAAAGCCCGCTGCGCTGGGCGTGTGTTGCTTATCACATCATCTATTAATCTCTCTTTACTTCCTTCGCAGGCGCAACAATCTATGCTGCATTGCGGCATGCCATGGGTGGCAAGCCCAAGTGGGAAGTGGAGACCAACATGACTTCGATGATCCGGATTTCAGCCCTCGGCACCATCCTGGTGGCGGGTGCCGTCGCCCTGGCGCAGCCGCTCTGGGCGGGTGCCGGCAAGACTGCCGCCGCGGGCCAGGCGATCACCACCGAGCTCGGCGGCAATGCCAAGGCGATCACCTATTGGACCGAGCAGCCGGAAGGCGCCCGCGTCGTGACCACGGTCGATACCGTCACGGCTGCCGACACCGATGCCGAGCAGCACGCGGTGGTCCGTCTTCAGGCGGTGCTGCAGCCTGGCCAGGCGCAGGAGATCTCGGTGCCGTTCAGCGTCGGCGACGCGCAGCCGGTGCTGCGCATCGAGCGCGTCGGCGACCAGATCACCGTGTCGAAGGTGACACAGTAAGAAGCGCGCGGCCGCCGGCTCTATCCGGCGGCCGCTTCCGCATCACTCGTCATCGCCCTTGTCTTTGGTCAGGGTCCAGGTGGCGTCGAGCTCGTAGCTTTGCAGGGCCGACGCGGCGAGGTCGGTGTCCTCGCCGAGATCCTTCTGATAGATCTTGCCCTGCTGGTTGACCATGAAGGTCATGATGCCGGTTACGCCGTATTCCGACGGCCAGGCGATCGCGCCGTACCCGCCGATCATGTTGCCGTTGATCACATAGTCATAGCGCCCGCCCGGCGCGCCGTCGCCCTGACGCGTGAGGATGCGGAAGTGATAGCCGCGCAACGGATCGCCCGCGTCGCGTCCATCGAGATAACCCCCCTGGGCGGTGACGAAGCCAAGCAGCGGGCTCGCCGGCGCGTTGGAGTTCGGGTCGGTCTCCCAATAGAGGCCGTCATGCTTGCCGGGCGTGCTCGCCAGCTTCTGCGCGTATTCCAGCACCTCGTCGCCGTCCTGGTCGACGGCCTGATAGTCCTGTTCCGCCTTGATCAAGGCGTTGAGCGCGCCGATCGCCGAGAGCTCGTCGGCGCCGATCCGGCGCGCCAGCAATTCGTAGATGCCGGCTTCGGTGTCGAAGCTCCAGCCCTTGTCGCCTTTGACGATCGGGAACGGCACCGGCCATTCCTGATTGCCGATCAGGATGGTGCGCGTGTTCTCGCCGTCGTTCCGGAGACTCATCTTCTCCTTCGCGGCGGCCAAGGCCTGCTTGCGATTCTCGCGCTCGGCCGCCTCGTCGTCGGTGAAGAGCTGGTCGTTGTGCTCGTCGCCGAGCACGTCGGTGATGGCGTCGCGCGTGCCGGCTTGCAGCGCGGCGATCATGCCGGCCGCCGCCGCATCGGGCGTGTCGTAAACCTTCGGATCCTTGGCCGCGGCCAAGCCGGGGCAGGCGAGGGCGAAGAGCAATCCGCTGAAGACCCCTGCGGCGATCCGGCCGCGAATTGTCCCCTTGGGCATGATCCGATCCATCGATCCTCTCCTTATTCTCATGCCCGCGCCTCAGCGCCGGCCGCCGCTCCGGCTTCGGTTCGGCGCCTTGACGCCGCCGATGCTGCTGGTGCCCCGGTTGCTCTGCTGGCGGGTCCGGGTCTGCGACGGCATCGTCGAGAACGAACCGCTCTTCGGCCGGCTGTTGAATTGCTGCTGCTGGCGCCGCTGCTGCATCTGCGACGGCTTCGGCTTCGTCGGCTGCCGCATCTGCTGCTGGCGCTGCTGCTTGTTGGCGCCAAGGCTCTGGTTCCCGCGATTGCTTTGCTGCCGGGTCTGGGCCGCGGGCCGCGTGGTGGGCGGGGTGATCTTCTTGGCGCCCGTGCCGCCGCCGAGCTGCTTGGCGATGCCGGCGGAATTCGGCCGCGGCTTGGCGGATGCCGGCCGGGTCGCGGAGGACTTGGTCCGCGCCTTCTGCGGCGACCATTTCATGCCGTTGCCGCCCTTGGCCTTCGGGTTCCGGTCGCCGTTGAACTTGTTCTGCAGGTTGTCGCGGTCGATGTTGGTGTTGCCGTTCCCGATATTGATGTTGTTGTTGTTGCCGCCGCCTTCGCAGCAATCGATGTCGATGTCGTTGTTGTTCCAATCGAAGGCATAGGAGAAGGCGGCGCCGACGAACATGCCGGTGACGAACGCGGCGCCCGGCGCGTAGTAGTAAGGGTAGGGCGTCGAATAGACCGGCGGCGGATAGTTCACGTAGGTGTTCTCGACGACCGGCTGCGGATCGTAGGTCGGCACGTAAATGACCTCGGGATCCGCCGACTTGATGACGATGGTCTGCTGCTCGGTCACCACGGTCTGCTTGTCGTTGGACTGCAGATAGCCGGCGGCGGTGGCGGACTGACGCGCGGTCTGGATCGCACCCAGCACGCCCTCCTGCTGGTCCATGACCGCGTTGCCGAGGCGCTGGGTCCAGTCCAGGTCATCGTTCATGAGCGCGATGACCTCGGGATAGTTCAGCAGCGCCAGGACGGACGGATCCCAGTTCTCGTTCGGCTTCAGGTCCTTGTTGGTCTTCTGCTTCTCGAGGAAGCGCGCGGCCTCGACGATCTGCAGCGGCTGGGTCGTCGCGGGCAGCACGATCGCCAAGAGGTCATCGGGATAAAGCGCCACCGGCGCCACCAACTCACGCAGCTCGTCGGCCGAGAGCAAGGCCGCGGCATCGCCGGCGGCCGCATCGGCCGGCGCGGAGGCCTGGTCCTGGATGTCGGCGAATTGCGCTTCCGCCGGCCGCTGGACGGCACCGAAGGCAAGGACACAGAAGGCCAAGGCCGCGCAAAGCGCGGTGCGACGCGGTGCCACCTTCTACCTCCCCAGCCATTCTACGGACGGCAGGGGAAATTATAGGAGCGTGGAGGGCCGCCGTAGATTGGACCTAAGGGAAATAGAACCTATTCGTGATCGGCGACGGCGTGTGGCTTATAGGGTTCCTCCAGCCGCTTTACCTCGTCATCGCTGAGCTTCAGCGCCAAGCCGGCGATTGCGTCGTCGAGATGGTTGGGTTTGCTGGCGCCGATGATCGGCGCGGTGATGCCGGGCTTGGAGAGGATCCAGGCGAGTGCCATCTGCATCGGCGGTACGCCGCGCGCCTTCGCGACTTCGGCGAGGCGGTCGGCGACCGCAAAATCGTCCGGCTGGAAGTAGAGCTTCTTCGCGAACTCGTCGCTCTTCGCGCGCTCGGTATCGCCACCCTGGAGATGGCGGTTGCCGGCGAGGAAGCCGCGGGCCAGCGGCGACCACGGGATGACGCCGATGCCCTGGTCGCGGCAAAGCGGAAGCATCTCGCGCTCTTCCTCGCGGTAGATCAGGTTGTATTGCGGCTGCATGGAGACGAACGGGGTCCAGCCGTTCTCGCGCGCGATCGCGTTCGCCTTGGCGAACTGCCAGGCATACATCGAGGAGGCGCCGATATAGCGGGCCTTGCCGGCCTTCACCACGTCGTGCAAAGCCTCCATCGTTTCCTCGATCGGCGTTTCGTAGTCCCAGCGGTGGATCTGGTAGAGATCGACGTAATCCATGCCGAGCCGCTTCAGGCTGGCATCGATCTCGTGCAGGATCGCCTTGCGCGAGAGGCCCTTGCCGTTGGGGTCGTCCTTGCGCATCTCGGAGCGGACCTTGGTCGCGATCACCAGTTCTTCGCGCTTGGCGAAATCCTTGACCACGCGGCCGAGGATCTCCTCGCTGACGCCGAGTGAGTAGACGTTCGCGGTGTCGAGGAAATTGATGCCGAGCTCCAGCGCCTTCTTCAGCAAGGGCCGGCTGTCATTCTCATCGAGCACCCAGGGGCGCCAGGACTTGACGCCATAGGTCATGCAGCCGAGGCAGATTCGCGAGACTTTGAGACCGGTGCGACCCAGATTCAGGTAGTCCATGGGAATCCCCCTCGGCTGTTGTCGGTTTGCGCGCGATCAGATCGCGGCGGTCAGCATGATCTCGACCTTGTATTTCGGGTCGGCGAGCTTGGATTCCACCGTGGCCCGCGCGGGGGCGTTGCCCTTGGAGACCCATTCGGCCCAGGCCTTGTTCATCTCGGCGAAGGTCGACATGTCGGTGAGCCAGATGTTGGCTTTCAGGATCTTGGTCTTGTCGGTGCCGGCCTGCGCCAGGGTCTCGTCGATCTGCTTCAGGATGTTCTTGGTCTGCTCATAGACCGAGGGCGAGATCGGGTCATCGGCCACATGGCCGGCGAGATAGGCGAGCCCGTTATAGATCACCGCGTCGCACAGATTGCCGTGATCGCCAATGCGCTTGATCGACATGGAAAGACCTCGTGTTTTCAGATGGTTATGTGGAGAAGCGGGGCTGAGAAGCCAGCCGGTTGAGGGCCGGGATTATGGCCGATGCAGGCGACGTGCGAAAGCCGGGAGTGGCGGGGAAATCGCATGGTTGATTTCAGGGGCATCAGCCTTTAAAAGGCGCGTCACCTCCGGGGGTTACCCCCGGACCGCCTCGCGTCCCCATCGTCTAGAGGCCTAGGACATCACCCTTTCACGGTGAAGACACGGGTTCGAATCCCGTTGGGGACGCCACCTACCATCAGCTTCATAAAATTTGTGGATCAGCGTGTTCCGGAGTTGTAGGCGCGCCCGCCCGCACGCCCCAGGTCCAGCGCGTTCCGCTCATCGACCAGATGACCTCTACTGATGACGAGGGCCGGGTGAAAGAGGAGCGCCTTCCATCAGTTCATCAATCGCTCCGCTCGACCTGACTACGAGACCGACGGGGCGCTGTTGCGGCGTTGGCTTGATGCACTTCCCGCCGTTGGGCGTCCTGAGCTTCACGATCCTGGTGTGTCCAATCGATCCGCCGGCGTCGGGCGCAGAGCCACAAACATGAGCATGTCAGCCTGCCGTTCGACTTGGAAAGCAGCGCGCCTGCATCAATCGCAATCTCTGTTCATGGCGCAAAGCGGCCGAATATGTGACCCATTAAGTTCGACGGGTGTCAGATCGGTCAGCCGCATTTGGGCCTGGTTCCCCTCCGATGCCGAAAATATGCCGGCGTTTGCCGCGCAAGAAATTCTCGCCTCATCGCTCAACGGCGATGTACGTCCGAGTGTCCGCATATCATCGTATGCATATCGACTCCTTTTATTGGCGGCCCATTTCTTCGCTGCAATGCATCACCTCACGGACGGCGCGAGCCATGCGCTTGCGTGTGCAGTTCACTCCAAATGATCAATCGAATGCAGAGCTGCAAAACGTGCTCACCGTCACAATGCGCGAAGAAAATGCGCGGGCGCTCGAGAAGATTCCAAGATCGCGCGAAAATCAAATAGCCAACCACAGGTTGATGCGTGTACAGTCCGAATAACGGGCGATGACGGTCGACACGCAGCCTGAGCTGAACGAAGAAAAAAGTTCAGAAAAAATCATAGAAAAAATCGCGGTCCTGGTTTGAGTCCAGGCGTCTGTGTTTCTTTGCTCTGGGGGCAGTCGACGATGCGGCGTGTCGCATTGGCGACAAAGACCGACCGTTCGACCTCATAAATCCGGCGCTGGCTTCGATCCGCTTGTTCTGAGAACCGCAGAGTTGATCTGCATCTCGTCCAACTCGCTTGGAGGCAATCGATGCAAAATACGGAAACTTCGCCGCCCCCCTCCTGAGGGAATTGGCCGATCGATTCCGATTTTCGCGCGGCGAACGTCGCGAAGGGGGATTGGATCCACTGAACCTCGCCTGAAGCCCGACTTGCGTCAGGCGGCATCAGCTCGGGCAACCGGGCCACGATGACGCATGCCCGCATTCCTCTCATGGAGCTCCGCCAATGCCTGTCTCTCCAACCTATCCCGGCGTGTACATCCAGGAACTGCCGAGCGGCGTGCGCACGATCATCGGGGTCGCGACGTCGATCGGCGCGATCGTGGGGTCGTTTTCACGCGGCCCCGCCGATGTCGCGCTGACGGCTTTCAGCCCGAGCGACTTCGAGCGCGATTTCGGCGGCCTGTCGGCGGATTCGGAGTCGAGCTATCAGGTTCAGCAGTTCTTCCTGAACGGCGGCGCGCAGATGCTGATCGTCCGGGTGGCGCCCGGCGCTGACGCTGCGGATGCCACCTTGCAGCACAACGATCCCGGCGGTGCAGGTGACACGCTGCTGGCGACGGCCGGTCGCCAGGTTCATGGCAACAGTGTCGAAGATCCCGGCGCTTGGGGCGATTCAATTCGCATCGACGTGGACTACGAGACCAGCGATCCGGTCAATACCTTCAACATGGTCGTCAATCAGATCCGCAACGACAGCGGGCGGGAAGTGGTCGTCCGCAGCGAGACTTTCCGCAATCTCTCGATGACCGTGGGTGCCGCCAATGAGGCGATTGCCGTCGTCAATGCGGGTTCGAAGCTCATTCAATTGTCCCGGCAGGCAGCATGGCTGACCGTGCGTCCGGTGGCGACCGGCACGGTCAGCGACGTCGTCAACGTCGGCGGCTTCGGCGGGATCCCGGCGGCCAACACGCTTTCGGTCACGCTGGGCGCCGTCGTCACCGCGGTGAACGCACCGGTCGCTTCGCCGCTCGTGACGCTCGCGGATGCGCGTGGGTTGCTGGAGCACGCCCTCCGCACCGCTCTGCCGAGCAATGCCCTGTGGTCGGGCGCCACGGTACAGATCACGGCGGACGGCCGGTTGCGCGTCCTCGCCGGGCGATCGGGATCCAACTACGACCCGAGCCTCGTTTTCTCGTTTGCCGATACGGCGGGCAACCTCGCGCAGAGCTTGTCGCTCAGAGCCGCGGACAATGCGACCGAGAATGTCCAGCAATATGCGCTGGGCGGGACGGTGGCCGGCTTCATGAGCGCCGCGACCGCGGGCGTGGATGCCGGGGTTCCGACCGCCGCCGACCTGTTGGGGGTACGCGCGGCGAAATCCGGCCTGTTCGCGCTCGAGGACGTCGATCTCTTCAATATCCTGATGATTCCGGAGGCGGCGCTGCTTGGCTCCACCGCCAATCTGTCGCTCGTCATGGCCGGTGCGCTCGCGTATTGCGAGGAACGGCGATCCTTCGCGCTGATCGACGTCGCTCCGAATTTCGCGTCGCTGGACGGCGCGCTGACTTGGCTTGGCGAGGTGACCACGGCCGGTCTGCGGCACCGGAACGCCGGAGCCTACTTCCCCCGCGTGCAGGTTCCCGACCCCTTGAACAATGGGCGTCTGCGCTCGATCGGTTCGAGCGGCACCGTGGCCGGAATCTTTGCCCGAACCGACGTCGCGCGCGGTGTCTGGAAAGCGCCGGCCGGCATCGAGACCACTTTGAGCGGTGTCCTGGCGCTCGACTACAGGCTGACCGATCCGGAGCACGGCCAGCTCAATCCTCTGGGACTGAACGCCATCCGGACCTTCGATATTCCCGGCAATGTGGTTTGGGGCGCCCGCACGCTGGTCGGCGCGGATGCGTTGGCTTCGGACTGGAAATACACGCCGGTGCGCCGTCTTGCGCTGTTTATCGAAGAGTCCTTGTTCCGCGGCCTGCAATGGGTGGTCTTCGAGCCCAACGACGAGCCGCTGTGGGGGCAGATCCGCGCCGCCGGGAACTCGTTCATGCAGCAGCTTTTCCGCCAGGGCGCGTTCCAGGGCGCATCGCCGGCCGATGCGTTTCTCGTGAAATGCGACGCCGAGACGACGACGCAAAACGACATCAACGCCGGCATCGTCAATGTCTTCGTGGGCTTTGCGCCTCTGAAGCCCGCCGAGTTCGTGATCATCAGCCTCCAGCTGTTGGCTGGTCAGGCCCAGGCCTAGGGAGAGCCGGCTATGGCGCAATTTCCATCCAACCCGCAGCGGACGACTCCGTACTTCGGTTTCAAATTCAAGCTGAAGGATACGACGGGTCAGTATCTCGCCGGCATCAGCAAAGTGGGCGCGCTGAAGCGCACGACGGAGGTGGTCGACTTCCGTGAGGGCGGCGACCCCAGCACCGTGCGCCGTGCGCCGGGCCAGACCAAATACGACGCCATCATGCTCGAGCGCGGGGTCACCCACGACAAGCAATTCGAGCAATGGGCCAACAAGGTCTGGAATTACGGGGCCGGGTTCGGCCAAGAGGTTTCGCTCAAGGACTTTCGGAAGGACCTGATCCTCGAGGTCTACAACGAGGCCGGACAGCTCGCCATCGTCTACAAGATCTATCGCTGCTGGGTCTCCGAGTTCCAGGCGCTGCCGGAGCTCGACGCGAAAACCAGCACCATCGCGATTCAGACGATGAAGCTCGAAAACGAGGGCTGGGAGCGTGACGTCGATGTGAAGGAGCCGAAGGAGCCCAGCTACGTGGTTCCGCGGTGATTCCGTGAGCACATTATCGCCCGAACTGCTGCTCGCGACCTGGGAGCGCGCGCGCGATCAGACGCCGTCCGCGCGCGCCAAGGCATTGCTCGAAGCTGCACGCGTGGATGCCGGTGCCGACGCGACTTCGATCGGCCGGCGCGATCGCGAACTGCTGGCGATATTCCTGGAGAATTTCGGCTCCACATTCCGAGGCGTCGGGACCTGCGTATCCTGCGGGACGGAGCTCGAGCTGACGCTGGAAGCGCAAACTCTGCTCGCCGAGCCGGTCAAGCAGGGTGCGCCGGTCGTCGCGATCGATGGCATGGACGTGCCGCTTCGACTGCCGAGCGTGGATGATGTGTTGGCGGCCTCCGCAGCGACCGAGCCGTCCCGCCAGCTGGCCGCGCTCTGCTCGGGCCTCGGCGCCGCGTCGCTCACGCATGACAACGTGGTTCTAATCGTCGACGCGGTCTTGGCGGCCGATCCTTTGCTTGACCCGCAGATGGCGGGGACCTGTCCGGAATGCGGTGCCGATCAGGAATTCGGATTGGATGTTGCGGGCTTTTTGTGGGAGCGCGTGGAGGCGAGGGCGCACCGGTTGATGGGACAGGTACATCTGCTGGCGCGGGCGTATGGCTGGAGTGAACGGGACATTCTCGCCTTGCCACCGGCCAGGCGATCAGCCTATCTCGCGATGGTGACGGCATGAATGGCGGGTTCGATCGCCTGATTGCCCGTGTCGCCCATGGCCGGCAAGACGTGCGGCCGCTGGCGCCGACCCTCTTCGAAAATGACGAGGGGCATGGCGAGACATGGGAGGGCGAGCAGAGCATTGAAGTTCCTGCCGAGCCGCTGAGCGACGCGACACCCAGCGCCTTGTCGCCACCGCCGGGGGCCATTGAGCCGCAGTCGCTCGCTCCGGCCAAGGCCAGGCCGCAGCTGCGCCAGATCCTGCACGAAGCGCCTGCAGCCCGACAGCCGTCGCTCCCCGAACCCAAATCCACCTCAACAGAAGCGATGCAGGCCGCGGACGGCGCGCCGGTCCGCCGAGTGTCGCTCGACCGCCATCCGCGTGCCGATCCCGAACGCTCCGCTCGGAGCGATCCCGAACGTCCGCCCATGGAACGCTATGCGATACCGCGCGCCGATCCCGCGCCGGCGCCGGTCGCCCCCGCGCCACAATCCGTCCTGGTCGAGACGATCGAGCACAACAACATCGTCATCGAGATCGGCCGCATAGAGGTCAAGGCACCGCCCGCGGCGCCGGCCGCTCAACCCGCGCCCTCGGCTCCAGCGGAGCGGCATGGACCGCGCTTGACTCTCGAGGCCTACCTCGAGCGGAAGGCGGCCGGGCGATGAGCACCGCGCTGGCGATCGCCGGAGTCACCCAGATCATACGGGACATCCTGAATGACGGACTGATCGACGCCGACGTGTCGGGAACGCTCGGCGGCAACGTCAACGTCCGCACCCGTGCTCCCGATATCGTCGAAGACGCGCTCGCGGACACGGACTCGGTCGTGAACCTGTTTCTTCACCGCGTCAGCCCGAACACGGGATTGAGCAACGAGTTCCTGCCGACACGCGACTTCGCCGGTCGCCGGGTCGCCAACACGCCTCTCGCACTGGATCTTCACTACCTGTTGAGCGCCTATGGCGGCGCCGATCTGCACTCGGAAATCCTGCTCGGGCATGCGATGCAGATCCTGCACGAGCATCCCGTCGTCACACGCGACGAGATCCGCCTGGCGCTGGACGCATTGCCTGCGATCGGCGGCGACCTGCCGCCGGCCTTGCAGTCGCTGGGTCGCACGGGCCTCGCCGATCAGCTCGAGGAAATCCGCATCGTGCCGGTCTATCTCAGCCTCGACGAGCAGTCGAAGCTCTGGACCGCCTGCCAAGCCAGCATGCGCAGCTCGGCGGCCTACACCATATCGGTCGTGATCATCGAGCTGCAGGCGCCGACCCGCAGCCCGTTGCCGGTGCTGACGATCGGCACCGGCAATCGCGGCGTCGATGCGGAGCCGAATCTGATTCCGCCCTATCCGGCGATCGTCGGCATCGAGCTTCCCGCACAGCAGCCCAGCGCCCGGCTCGGCGATGTCATCACTCTAAACGGCCATCATCTCGATGGTGCCCCGGTCGTGGCGCGCTTCACGAACATTCACTTCGCGGGACCGATCCTCGCGCCGGTGCCCGCCGGCAACGTCACGGCCAACGCGGTTCGCGTGACGATTCCGAATGCGCCGCCGGCGTGGGGTGCAGGCCCCTTCACCGTCGAGCTCGACGTTCAGAAACCGGCCGAGCTCAATCCGCGGCGAACCAACGGATACGGCATAGCGATCGCACCGACCATGGTCTTGCCGCCGGTTGCCGCCGTCCGCGCCGGAGATGGCAGTGTGACCATCGATCTCGGGGTGCGCCCTCGGGTGAGGCCCGGACAGGTGGCCACTCTGGCGATCGGCGGGCGTGAAGCGGTAGCGGATGCTTTGCCTGCACCCGCCGACCAGTTGCGATTCCGCTTCGACAATGCGCCGCCTTTGACGGCCGGCGCACAGCCAAGCCGGCTGCGGATCGACGGCGTCGACAGTTGGCTGATCGACCGCACGCAGACGCCGCCGATCTTCGATCCCACCCAGTCCATCGTGGTGCCGCCATGAGCGCCCGTCACGATCGCTGGCTGGAGGAGAACCGCAGCCGCTTGTTCGATGAGATGGCGCGCCTGTCGCGGGCGCTGTCCGACGGCGGGGATCCAGGTCCGACGCTGCCGGCGGCGCCGGAGGAGGGGGCTTACCGCCTCGATCTGCTGGCGCAACGTCTCGGCCTCAGCAGCTTCGAGCGAAAGGTGCTTGTCATGGTGGCGGGCCATGAGCTCGATCGGTCGCCGGCCGAGGCGCCGACCGCGGCAGCGGCCCTGGCGTGTTTCCCCGACGGCCACTGGACGGCGTTCGCGCCGGATGCGCCGTTGCACCGCTGGGCGTTGCTGTCGGCCGGAAGCGCGGATGGCTTCTTGCATAGCCCGCTCGCGGTAGATCCGTGCTTGTTGCTCTGGTTGCTGGGCAGTGCCGAGACCAGCAGTTCCGTGACGCTCGACGCCGTGGCGTTGCGCACCAAGACCACCCTGCCGGCTGGCTATCAGGGAAGCGTCGAGGAGATCGCCGCACGGCTGCGCCGGGGGCTGCCAAATCCGGCATTCAGTCTGATCGGCGGCGACAGGGCCGGTCGAATTGCCGTTGCTCAAGCGGCCGGCGAAGCCATTGGATCGTCGCCATGGCTCATTGAAGGGTCGTCAATACCCGATGGCGCGCACGCGCGGCGGGATTGGATCGCGCTCTGGGAGCGTGAATTGCTCCTGTGCAATATCCTGCCGGTGGTCGACCCGGGCGAAGCGGCGAATCCCTCCGTCAATGCCTTTGTCGAGTCCTATGGCGGGCCACTGCTCGTCACGGGCCCGATCGGCGAGACCCGGCGCGGCACCGTGCGGGTCGATCTGCCGGCCGTCGAGCATGACAGTCGAACGGCTTTATGGGCCGCAGCGCTTGCCCTGCCCGAGGACGACCCCGAGGTCGAGCGGCTTGCCTATCAGTTCGCGCTCAGTCCGGCGGATATTGCTCATGCGGGCCATGAGGCTCGGCTGGTCGCGGGCGATGGCATCGCGGGCCGCGCCTGGTCTCAAGCGCGCGCCCGGACGCGCCGTGACATCGGAGATTTCGTCCGCCGTGTGACGTCCAATGTCCGGCCCGACGACCTCGTCCTGCCGGCCGCGCAACGCCGCACGTTGCAGACGATCGCCGCGCAAGTGCGCAACCAGGCGACCGTCTACGGTCGGTGGAAGATGGGCGGCGGCAACAGCCGCGGCCTCGGCATCACCGCTCTCTTCGCCGGTCCCAGTGGGACGGGCAAGACCACCGCTGCCGAAGCCCTGGCCTGCGAGCTCGGCCTCGATCTGCTGATGGTCGATCTGGCGCAGGTCGTCAGCAAATACATCGGCGAGACCAATAAGAATCTCGATCGCGTCTTCGCCAGTGCCGAGATCGGTGGCGCGGTCCTGTTGTTCGATGAAGCCGACGCGCTGTTCGGCAAGCGCAGCGAAGTGCGCGACAGCCACGATCGCTACGCGAATATGGAAGTGAGCTATCTGCTGCAGCGCATGGAGGCCTATCGCGGGCTCGCCATTCTGACCACCAACCAGAAGAGCGGGTTGGATGAAGCATTCCTCCGGCGGCTCCGTTTCATCGTCCATTTTCCGTTTCCCGACCGTCAGATGCGGGAAGTGTTGTGGCGTCGCGCGATCCCGAGCGCGTTGCTCGACGGCGAGCCGGATTGGCGCGAGTTCGCCCGGCTGTCGTTGGCCGGAGGCAGCATCCGCAACGTCGCGCTCAACGCGGCTTTCCTCGCGGCGGAGGAGGGGACCGGCATTTCAGGGCCTCATCTGCGCCAAGCGGTTGCCGCCGAGCAGGCCAAGATCGAGGCGGCGCCGCTGCTGGGCGAGCGCGACAGGGGGCGGCATGACGACGCGTGAAACCCGCATCCGCATCGACACGCTGAGCGTCGAGGCCGCGCGCTTCGACGAGGCGTTGTTCCGGCGCTCCCTCGCCGAGCAGATCGGGGGCGCGAAGGAACGCCGCGAGGATGCGGAGCTTGCCGTGGCCAGGGCGGCACGCGCCGCAAGCCAGGGAGAACCGCGATGACGGTCACCCATCAAGCGGCTGTGCGCAACGAAGTGACCGTCGGTCGGCACGGCGCGACGGCCGAGCGGCGCGCGGATGAGCGCTCCCGCGCCGCCGAGCGACGGATGGGCTTGCCGCCGCGTCATTCCGGCTCGCACGCCGCGGACAACGATCGGGAAACAGCGGCACCGGCGCCGGTGACTGGCCTGGCACGAGGGTCGGGCGCGCCGCTGTCACAGCGCGATCAGGCACGTTACGGCCGCGCTTTCGGTCACGACTTCAGCCGGGTGCGCGTCCACAGCGGCCCGGAGGCACGTTCCGCGGCGGCCAGCATCGGCGCGCGCGCGTTCTCCTTGGGCTCGCACATTGCCCTGCCGGAAGCGCATCCCCAGGTGCTCGCGCACGAGCTCGGCCATGTCGTGGCCAGCGAAAAGGGCGAGGAGCGGCCGAACGTGGTGCGCCGCGTCGGCGTCGGCGAATGGTTTGCCCGCCTGGTGGGCGAGGGCACCTACAGCGACGATGAGCTGCAGATCTATCTGGCCAAGATTCAGAACGGCAAGCCCGAGGGCACCAACGAGAGCGACGACAAGGCGCGGCAGGTTGTCGGGAAGGGCCTGCATAAGGCGGAATCGATGCTGGTGCGGGCGACCATGGTCACGGAGATGATGGAGGGCTTTACCGGCGACGACGACGAGAATGCCATCCTCACGATCCTGCAGGATTCGCCGATGCCGGAGCGAGAGTGGATCGTCAATCGAGTGGGCGGCTTCAAGGCGCTCGAGGACGAGTTCCATGGCGCGGAATCCGACAAGCTCGGGACGCTGCTGGGCGGGGTCGCGCGCCAGCGCAACGATCCCGTGCCGCTGGAATGGAGCGCCCGCTACGCGATCGAGGGCGCCGAGGAATTTCGGCGGCCGACCGGCATCGTGCTGAACACTCTGAAGTTCGATGCTGCGGGCGCTGCCACACCGCTCACCGAGGTCGCAAACAATGTCGACTTGATGCAAGGCGCCGGCGAGCGCAAGAGCCTGAGCGAGAAACCCATTCCCCATCCGCGCAACCTGGGTGGTGAGGGCTTTGCCGACCTCCAGGTTGGAACGATTGCGGACAAGGACGGTCAGAAGGTGGTGTCGCCACCGATCGACCAGGCCAGCCGGCGGGTGTTGACGAAATACCAGCCGGTCGAGACCCTCAACAAGAACATGGTTGCGGACTTCAAGGTGAAGATCGAGCCGTATGTGCGCGGTACAACCGGGACGGCGAATACCAAGTCGCAGTCGCACACCGATATCAAGGAGCATACGGAAGAGAATGCGACCGGTCACGAGCAGTACCAGGAGTCGCAGCAGACCGTTGAAGAGGAGCGCTCGCTGAAGCGCAAGGCCGAGATCAAGGAGTGGCAGCGGATCGGCAAGAATGCCGAGCTCGAGCAACAGAACAGCCATACCGACACCACCAACAAGTCCGAAACCACCGGCCAGGAGAACAAGAAGGAGCACATCGATTCGACGAATACGGTGAAGGGCAGCGAGAAATCTGGATCCACCAACACCATCACCGGCGGCGCCGATTTCAGCGGCACTTTCGACGCCAAGCTCAAGGGCGACATCAAGAAAGCCAGCAACAAGTGGATCACGGTCGGCAAGATGCTGCTGAAGCTCGGCCAATTGGCACCGGGAGTCTATGGTCGCGTCCTCCGCCGCCTCGGGCCGATCGGCGACAAGATCCTGAGCTTCTTCGAGCCGGGCAAGGATGACCTCGAAATCGAGTTCGACGCCGACGGCAAATTCACCCTCAAAGGAACGTTTCACGCCAAGAGCTCGATCGATGCGTGGCGCGAGTACACGGAAACGCACACCATCAAGACGGATTCGACATCGACGACCGACATCAAGAACAACACGACCGGCTCCGGGACCGCCGACACGATTACCGACGTCACGCGGGAAGGCATTCAGTACGAGGAAGGCGAAGAGGTGAGCCAAGGTGTGGAAGTCGGCGGCGCGGTGCGGAAGGGCAGCAGCCAGAAGCAGGGCACGAAGCAGACGCAGACCCGCACCACCGGCGACAAGACCGGGACTGCCGATACCAAAGGGACCGCCGATACCAAGAGCCGGAGCGAGAACATCATTGTTCCGGTCATTCGCGAAGCCACTCTGACGTTCATGGTGGAGTAGGTCGATGCTCAGTTCCTCCCCGCGCCTGGTCAGAGCCGGCATCGTCGTCGCGGATCCCGATAAGGGCGGCATCATTCGCGTGATCCCGATGCAGTACAATCCGGTCCGGCTGGCCCGCACGTTTGCGCTCAAGAGCATGGGCGATCGTGCCGACCGATCGGAGGCCTTGCGCCTCACCGGGCCGTCGATCGAGACGATCACCATCGAGGCACAGATTTCGGCGGTCGATGCCCTCGAACGCGGCGACAAGGATGCGGCCGCCAACGGCATCGCCAGCCATTTGGCGGCGCTCGAGCTGCTGACGACGCCCAGCAGCAGCCAGCTGCTCGCCGCCGATCGCGCCGCTCAGCAAGGCGCGCTCGAGGTCCTGCCGATGTCCCAGCCGCTCACGCTGTTGGTCTGGAGCAAGAGCCGCGTCGTCCCGGTGCGCATCACCGCGATGTCGGTGACCGAAGATGCCTTCGATCCCTTGCTCAATCCGATCCGCGCGACCGTCACGCTGACCCTGCGCGTCCTCACGGTCGACGATCTCGGCTTCACCGCCCGGGGCGGCCAGATCTTCCTCAATCATCTCGTCGTCAAAGAGCAGCTCGCGCGCAAGCTGCCTGCTTCCGGACTCGACACCCTCGGCATCGGAGCCTTGCCATGACCGATCTTGCAACCATGTTGGCCGCGCCGGGGCTGGAGGCGACCGCCTTTCCCCAGACCAGCCGCTACTACGGCATCGCCGTGCGATCGTTGACGCTGCCCGACGGCAGCCAGCGGGCCTATCTGTCGCGCCGCTTCGTGCCCCAAGCGGACGAGCTGCAGGCGATCGACAGCTTTCGCGTTGCCGGGGGAATGCGTGCCGACAACATCGCCGCCGCCGTGTTTCGCGATCCCACGCAGATGTGGCGGTTGTGCGATGCCAACAGTCTCGACGCCCAGCAACTTGTCGCGCGGCCTGGGACCGCGCTCACCGTGGCGATGCCACGGGTAGCCAGGAGCACCGCCAGTGCCTGATTCGGTCAATCTTGAACTCTACATCGGGCCGGCGGTGCCGCTGCCGGTTTCCAAGGACGTGATCGACGCCCTGGTGTCGGTCAAGGTGACATCGGCGACCAAGGGTCCGAGTGCCTTCGAGCTCACCTTCGAACTCTCGACGCGCTCGCCGCTCCAGACCCTGTTCCTGATCGCCGGCGGAGCCTCCATTCCCATCGTGCGGGTGGTGGTGGCGGTCACCATGAGCGGGCGGCGGCAGGTCCTGATCGATGGCGTCATGACGCATCATGAAGTCGGGCGTGGTGCGCGCCCGGGTACCGCTTCGCTGACGATCATCGGCGAGGACCTGACGCGCGTGCTCGATCTCATCGATTTCAGCGGCATTCCCTATCCGGCGATGCCTGACTTTGCCCGCGTGGCGCTGATCCTGGCCAAATACGCGTTTCTGGGCGTCATTCCCAAGGTGATCCCCAGCATCCTGTTCGACGTCCCGATTCCGACCGAGGAGGTCCCGACCCAGGACGGCAAGGATCTCGAATACATCAACTGGCTCGCCGATCGCGTGGGCTACGTCTTCTATATGCAGCCCGGCCCGGAAGTCGGCATCAGCACCGCTTATTGGGGACCGGAGGTGAAGGTCGGCAGCGAGCAGTCCGCCCTCAGCCTCGACTTCGACTCCCACACGACGATCGACGATGTGAGCTTCACCTACGATGCGACGAAGGCAACCCTGCCTGTCATCTTCATTCAAGAGCAGTTCAGCCGGGCGCCGATTCCCATTCCAATTCCCGATATCACGCCGCTCAGCCCGCCGCTCGGACTGATCCCGGCCCTGCCGCTCAGGATCGAGCCGATCAGCGAGACGGCGAAATACAATCCCCTGCAGGCCGCGGCGATCGGCCTCGCCAAGGCGGCGCAGGCATCGGGCAAGGTCGTCCGCGCCAAGGGCACGCTCGACGTCCGCAACTATGGCCGTGTGCTCGAGCCGCGGCGCCTGGTCGGTGTTCGCGGCGTCGGCAAGGCCTTCGAGGGCCTCTACTACGTGGATTCCGTGACCAGTCGTATCGAGCGCGGCAACTTCAAGCAGGATTTCGAGCTGAGCCGCAACGGCCTGCTCTCCACGGTCGATCGGGTGGCGGCATGACCGGTCCATATCTCGGCAAATGGCGCGGCACGGTCGTGGACAACACCGACCCGGAATCGCGTGGCCGCTTGAAAGTCTTCGTGCCGGGCGTTGCGAACACGACACTGGTGAGCTGGGCGATGCCGTGCTTCCCGGTGGCCGGACTGCTCAGCGGCTTCTTCGCCGTGCCGCCGCCGCAGGCCGGCGTCTGGGTCGAGTTCGAGCAGGGCGAACGGAGCAAGCCGATTTGGTCCGGCTGCTATTGGACTCAGCCCGGAGATCCATCCGTGCTGGCCCGAAGCATCCCCGCGCCGATACCCGGCTTCGTGATGACCACGGCGGCGGGCAATGCCCTTGTCGTGTCGGACGCCGGCGGTCCATCCGGCGCGGGCGGCATCGTCCTCAAATCGATGTCGGGCGCCATGATCATCGTCAACGACACGGGCATCACCATCCAGAACGGCAAGGGGGCGATCATCAGCATGACCGGTAACGTCGTCGATGTGAATTTGGGCGCGCTGACTATCAAGTGAGGTAGAGATGCCGGGACAAGTTCTTCACGCGGGTGCTCAGGTCAAGTGCATGCATGGCGGCTTGGCGACGCCGACTGTGACGGATGCCCGCGTCTTCGTGAGCGGCATGCCGATCGTCACCCAGCCCGGGCCCTGGACCGTCGCAGCATGTGCCTTGCCGCCGCCTCCGGCTGCCAACGGCCCCTGCGTCACCGGCCAATTCTTCACCGCGTCGGTACGCGTTACGGCGTCGTTTCTGCCGGTGCTGCTGATCGACAGCCAGTCCATGGCGGCGCCGACCGGCACGCCGCTTCTGCCGGTCCAGGCTCAGCCTCGGGTTTTCGCGACATGACCGAAGTCAGCTTCCCATATCGCTTCGATGGCCGCGGCCGGACTGCCGATACCGCCACGCGCGAAGACCATGTGCGCGAGTTGATCGAGCAGCTGCTGTTCACCGCACCGGGCGAACGCGTGATGCGGCCGGATTTCGGAAGCGGCCTGCCGCAACTGCTGTTCGGCCCGGCCAGCCCCGAGCTCGCCGCGACCACCCAAATGCTGGTCCAGAGCGCGCTTGAGCAGTGGCTGGGCGATGTCGTCGAGCCGCGCGAGGTCCGGGTGACGGTGGGCGAGGGCTCGCTCGAAGTTCTCGTAGCCTATGTGTTGCGCGCGACGGGTGAGCTGCGCTCAGACAACTTCGCCCGAGTAGTGCCGACATGACCTATTTCTGTTGTGACACGCTGCGGCGCTCGGCGACCGCAGCCAGCGCACTGAACGGGATCGACTTCGTCGAGGTGCTCGATCTTGACGCGCCGAGCGATGCGCTGCGTCAGCGGCTGTTGCATATCTTCCTGCTGAAGGATCCGGCACCGCTCGTGCTCACCCCCGACAACATCCGCATCGAGGGCGGCGAGAGGATCCGCGACATCGAGGTCACCGCCGTCACGATGGCCCCGGGCGGCCAGGCCAATGTCGTCGAGGTCGAGGTCGACCGTGCCGGCGACTTCTCGTTCTACCGGCTGTCGCTCGCGACGAGTCTGGTCGATCCCAATCCTCCGCCGGAATTCGACGCCCAGCTTGCCGGCATCGACTTCTCGTTCAAGGCAGAGTGCCCGACGAGCTTCGATTGTCAGCCGCGCTGGATCTGCCCGTGCCCGCCGGAGGACTTGCCGCCGATCGACTATCTGGCCCGCGACTACGAGAGCTTCCGGCGGACCATGCTCGACCGCATGGCGACGACCATCCCGGCTTGGACCGAGCGCAATCCCGCCGATCTCGGCATGACGCTGGTCGAGCTGCTGTCTTTTGTCGGCGACGATCTCAGCTGGCGTCAGGAAGATGCCCATACCGAGGCCTTTCTCGGGCGCGCGCGTCGCCGCGCCTCGGTGCGCCGGCTGGGGCGGCTCGTCGACTACAGGATGAGCGACGGCAACAACGCGCGCACCTACATCCATATTGACGTCAGCGCCGACGTGCGGCCGCTCAACCCAGGCGATCCGCCGGCGGTTCCGCTGAGTGCCGTATTCTGCACCGTCCTTGGCGGCCAGGGCGCCACGATCCCGGCGGACCCGGCGCTGCTCGACCAGGCGGCAGCGATCTTCGAATCGATGGAGCAGGTGGATGCGCTGTTTGCGCTCCACAATCGCCTGCCGTTCTATACCTGGAGCGATCGGCGCTGCATGCTTGCGGCGGGTACGACGCGCGCCACGCTGGCCGGCCATTTCCCGGACCTCCGCGTCGGCGAGATCCTGATCTTCGAAGAGGTGGTTGGTCCGCGCACGGGCAATCCCGCCGATGCCGACCCGATGAAGCGCCATCCCGTGCGCCTCACGCTCGCCAATGCGATGGACGGTGCCGTGCCGCTCGCCGATCCGGTCACCGGCTCGGAGATCACCGAGATTGCGTGGCGTGACGAGGATGCACTGCCGTTCCCGGTTTGCCTCTCGTCGATCACCGACGAAGCCTTCGGGGCAGCCGTCGTGCCGGAAGTGAGCGTCGCCCGCGGCAATATCATACTGGCCGACCATGGCCGGACGATATTGGACGAGAATCTCGGTCGCGTGCCCGCTTCCGATCTGGCATGGGCGGGCCCTTGTGGTGGCGACCCCTGCAACCGGACCACGCCGGCGTCGATTCCGCCGCGCTTTCGTCCGATCCTGGCGAGAGGCCCGCTCACCCAGGCGTATCCGCTCGACAACACCGGCGCGGCGGTTCAGCTCCTGGCACCCACCGGCGCCATATTGCCTTCGCATATGGAACTGACCAGCGTGCTCGGTCCGGACATCGACTCCTGGCGGCCCCTATGGGACCTGCTGGCACTCGGCGTCTTCGATCGCAACTTCGTCGCCGAGGTCGAGGCGGATGGAACAACCGCCTTGCGCTTTGGTGACGACACCCATGGCCGTCGTCCTCCCGCAGGCATGCGCTTTACCGCCGACTACCGCATCGGCAATGGGAAGGCGGGCAATGTCGGTCGCGACACATTGATCCACACGACCTTGCCGCATCCCGAGATTCTCGGCCTGCGCAATCCGCTCGCGGCACGAGGCGGCTCCGATCCGGAGACGATCGAGGAGGTGCGGCAGCGCGCGCCATTTGCTTTTCGGCGGCAGGAGCGTGCCGTGACGCGCGATGACTACGCTGATGTGACTCTGCGGATGGGCGGATTGCAGGCGGCGCGCGGGACCTGGAAGTTCACCGGGACTTGGCGCACCATCTTCGTCACGGCTGACCGCAACGGCGGCTTGGAGATCGACGACGTCTTCGCCGGCCGAATCCGCGACTTCCTCGAGGTCTATCGCCTGGCCGGGCGCGATCTCGAATGCGATGCCGCGCACACCGTGGCGATCGAGCTTGAACTCGCGGTCTGCGTGCTGCCGGCCTATTTCCGTTCCGACGTCGGATTGGAACTGTTCGATCTCTTCAGCAATCGGGTTCTGCCGGACGGCCGCCTCGGCCTGTTTCATCCCGATCGGTGGACCTTCGGGCAGACGGTTTTTCTCAGCCCGTTGATTGCCGCGGCGCAGGCGGTCGCGGGCGTGGCGTCCGTCGAGGCGAAGGTGTTCCAGCGCCATGGCGATCCCGCCACTTCGGGCCTGTCCAACGGCTTGCTGCGGTTCGACCGCCTGGAAATTCCACGGCTCGACAATGACGCGAGCTTTCCCGAGCACGGCGAGTTCCGGCTCGCGCTTCTGAACGGAAAATAGGGCGGCAATGGCGCAGATATCGACAATTTGCGGCGGTTGCGCGGGCATTGCGGCGGCGACGCCCAGTGAGCCCGGAAATCGCCCGGGGCTGCCGGTGGTCTCGGCGCGTCTCGGCGGCTACGGCACGTTCTGGCGGACCCAGCTTGCGATGCTGTCCTCGTCCGAATTGGGCAAGCTCTCGGAGTTGCGCACGCGCGAGCCAGACGATTACTCGATTGCCCTGATCGACGCCTGGTCGACAATCGGCGAAGTGCTGTCCTTCTATGGCGACCAGTTCACCAACGAGGCGCTGCTGGCGACCGCGGTCGAGCCGCTTTCGCTTCGCGAGATGGCTCGGCTGGTCGGCTACCGGCCGAGCCCGGGTGTCGCCGCCGGCGCCACGGTGGCCTATTCCATGAGCGAAGCGCCTGGCTCACCCAGCAGGGTGGTGATCCCGATGGGCGCGAAGGTGATGAGTACGCCTGGCCAGGACGAGCAGGCGGTCACCTACGAGACCAGCGCCGACATCACCGCACGCGTGGCCTGGAACGGTGTGAGACCAAGGCTGACCCAACTCCATCCCTTGCCCGCAACGGCGACCACGCTTTACGTCGCCGGATTGGCGACCGGCCTGACGGCCGGCGATGCCGTCTGGTTCACCGCGGATGATGCACAGAGCGTGTTCGCCCTGGTCCGAAAGGTGACGTTGCGACCGGCTGACAAGAGCGCCGATCCCGCTTCAATCGATGTCACCGAGATCACGATAGAACGGGTCGGCGGCGCTCCAAATCCGCTCCCTGCGGCGACACCGCCGGCGATCCTGAGCGCGGTCGCGCTGACGGCGCCGGCTCAGCTGGTCTGGGGTCAGACCTTGGCGGCCGAGGATATTCCGCCGTTGCTTGCCGAACATAAGGTGAGCGAGGAGGACGTCTTCGCGCCCTATCAAGCGCTGGCACGGCCGGGGCGTTACGTGCTGGCGTTGCGCAGCCGCGCCTCGATCTTCGGCAACCTGGCGCCGAAGCTTTCCACTTTGCCCGATACCCTCAAGGGTCAGATCGTGATCTACAAGGTGGACGGCGGCGTCGTGAAAGCCGACCACATCGAGGACGGCCCATTCCATGATAGGACCGCCGCGACCTGGGCCGATGAGGGCGATCTGACGCTGTTGGATGACGGCGGCACCAATGTCTATCTCGACTCGGTTCAGGATGGCGTGCGTGCGGGCAGCTTCGTCGTCCTGCGCGACGGAGCGACTTGGAGCCTCTATCGCGCCGACGCGGCCGTCGAGCTCACGAAGAACGAGTTCACGCTTTCGGCGAAGTGCACGCGGCTCACGCTGAACACCAGCTCCGGCTTCGCCAACTTCAAGATCCGAACCGCCAGCGTCTATTGCGAAAGCGAACTCCTGGCGCTGGCGGAGGTGCCGATTGCGGCATCGGTTACGGATGGCAGTGCAACCGCCGTCGATCTGCAGGGATGGTTCCCCGGCCTTACGCCCGGACAGGATGTCGTCGTCAGCGGACGCACGCTCGGTGGCGGCGGCGCGCCGGCATCGGAGGTGCTCACTTTGTCTGAAGTCGAGCATGTCTTTGCGCAGGACGGCGGAACCCGGGTGAAATTCGCGCCCGCCATCAGCGGCGTCTATTTCCGGGCCGGCCTCCGGATCAACGCCAATGCGGTCGACGCGACGCATGGCGAAAGCGTGTTCGAGATTCTGGGCGGTGGCGACAGTCGCGTCCCGTTTCAAAGTTTCCGGACCAAGCAGGCGCCGGAGACGTTCACAACGGCTGCGGTGCCCGGCGGCGCAAAGTCCACGCTCGAAGTCCGGGTGAACAACGTGCTTTGGCACGAGGTGCCGAACTTCCTCGATCGCGGGCCCGCCGAGCGCATCTACGTGACGCGGCTCGACGCCGAAGGCTATGCAGTGATCACTTTCGGCGACGGCATCAACGGCGCGCGCCTGCCGACCGGCGCCGACAACGTCCGGGTGCGTTATCGCAAGGGCATAGGCCTGGTCGGGCGGGTTCGCGCGCATCAGCTCAACCAGGCAATGACCCGGCCGCTCGGCATTAGCACCGTCGACAATCCGCTGCCGTCGGAGGGCGGTGCCGATCCGCAAGGGCTGGACTCGTTGAAGCAGAACATCCCGCTCACCGTGCGCACGCTCGACCGCGCGGTGTCGCTGCTCGACTACGAGGACTTCGCCAGGAGCTACGCGGGTGTTGCCAAGGCGCTCGCCGTGCCGCAATGGGATATCGGCGGCGAGCTGGTTTTCGTCACCGTGGCGGGAGAAGACGGTGCGCCGATCGCCGATCCGAGTACGATCCGGACGGCATTGATCGCGTCGGTGCGCGCCGCCGGCGATCCCTACAGCCGGTTCGCCATCGCGAACTATCTCTCCGCTTACTTTCAGGTCGCGATCAGCGTGAAAGTGGACCCCGACTATCTGACCGACGAGGTGCTGTCCGGCGTCGAGGCTACGTTGCGCGATCGGTTCTCGTTCGCCCGCCGGAGTTTCGCCCAGCCGGTCGCCGCCAGCGAGGTGCTGGCGGCGGCACACAGCGTGGCCGGGGTCGTCGCCGTGAATATCGGCAGCCTTTATCGCTCGGGCACCCCCGGAAACTTCGTCCGTCTGCCGGCCGATCCGCCGATCCGGCTGCCGGACGGCTCGCTGCGTGCGGCCGAGCTGCTCACACTGCATCCCGGTCCACTCGACGCGTTGACGGTGATGTCATGAGCTGGAACGCCGAAGCACTGTTCTCGCTGCTGCCGTCGGTCCACCGCACGCGGGACGCCGAGCAGGGCTATCCATTGCGTCAGTTCCTGACGGTGCTGGCCGAGCAGGCCCGCGTCCTGGAGGAGGACGTCGCGCGGCTTTACGACGATGCCTTCGTCGAGACTTGCGCCGACTGGGTGCTGCCCTATATCGGCGACCTGATCGGCTACCGCACGATCTACGGCGTTGCCGCCGCGACCAATCGCCGGGCGGAAGTCGCGAACACGATCGCCTATCGCCGCCGTAAGGGCACGGTGGTGATGCTGGAGCAGCTTGCCTTCGATGTCACGGGCTGGCCGGCGCATGCCAAAGAGTTCTTCCAGATCCTCCGCACCAACCAGCATCTCAACCACGTGCGCGCGTTCAACCGCGCCAGTCCGGACTTGCGGCAATGGGAACCGATCGAGCGGCTGGGCGGAGCCTTCGACAGCCTGTCCCATCACCCGGAGGTCGGCCGCATTCCGGTCGGCGAGGGGCGGTACAACGTGCGCAACATCGGCCTTTTCCTGTGGCGGCTGACCGCCTATCCGCTGCGCCTCGCCACCGCGGGCCCGCATCCGGCCGATCCCAGGCGCTTCTTCTTCAATCCGCTTTCTTTCGACACGCCGCTGTTCAATGCGCCGGTCGCCGAGGCGAGCATTGCCTCCTTGTCGGGACCACTGAACGTTCCCGAGCCGATCAGCCGGCGGCGCTTGGCGGAACACCTCGCCGACTATTACCCCCGTGCATTGTGCGTCTATGTGAACGGCGCTGCCCTGCCGGTGGCCGACATCTGCGGCTGCAACCTCGCCGATGCCGGCGGCGGGGCCTGGGCGCATACGCCCGACGATGTCGTGGCCATCGACCCGGTATTGGGGCGCATCAGCTTTCCGCCCAATCAGCCGCCGCCGCGGAACGTGCTGGTCGATTGGCACTACGGCTTCATGCGCGACATGGGCGGCGGCTCTTATGCGCGGGCGCCGAGCTTCGCACCCGATATCGCTCCGCTCCGGGTCGTGCCCAATGGCGGCCTGATCCAGCCCGATCTCGACCAGGTGCAGGCGGGCGGCGCGGTCGAGATCGCCGACAGCCTGACCCATGCCGGCGGGGTGGCGATTGCTGTCGATCCGGCGGCGCGCATCGAGCTTCGGGCGGCAGACGGTCAGCGACCCGTCGTCATGCTGCCCGGCGACCTGGTGGTGACCGGTGGGAACGATTCGGAAATCAATCTCAACGGCCTGCTGATCGCGGGTGGTCGCATCGTCGTGCCGGCTGCGGGCAATGCGGTGCGCCGTCTGACCATACGACATTGCACTCTGGTTCCCGGCCAAACGCTCGCCATGGATGGCGCACCGAATTTTCCGGGCACGCCGAGCCTCGTCATCGAAGCGCCGAATGTCCTGGTGGAGATCGAGCAGTCCATACTCGGGCCGATCTTCGCCGCGCCGACCACCCGCTTGCATCTTCTGGATTCGATCGTCGATGCCACCGATCGAACCATGGTCGCGCTGGCGGCGGCCGACGGGAGCGGCATCGGCCCCGAGCTTTACGCGATCGACACCACCATCATCGGCAAGGTGAACGTGACCTCGATGATGCTGGTGTCCAATTCGATCCTCGAGGCGGCGCTCGCGCCCGGGGATGTCTGGACCGCGGCGGTGCGCGCGCAGCGCCATCAGATCGGTTGTGTGCGCTACAGCTACGTGCCGCCGGATTCGCGGACGCCGCGGCGCTACCATACACAGTCGGATTATGCGGTAGCGGCTGCGCTTCGCGCCCGAGCCGAGATCGATCCGCTGATCAGCCAGGCGGAGATCGACGCGATCACCGCCGCAGTGCGGGCACGCGTCGTGCCGGCTTGGACAGATCGTCGCTACGGCCGGCCGGCCTACGGCCAGCTGCGCCGCTCGACCCCGCTTGAAATCCGGGCCGGCGCCGACGATGAAAGCGAAATGGGCGTCTTCCACAAGATCTATCAGCCGCAGCGCGAGACCAATCTGCGCATTCGACTCGACGAATATCTCGGGGTCGGCCTGGAGGCGGGCCTGATCTTCGAAACTTAGGAGGCAGCGATGACGGTTGACATCAGTCGTGTTAGCTTCGTGCCGCGCAAGAACTATGCGCGCCTGGTCGAGGAACAGGGACGAGTTTCCCTCGATTCCGACGGGACTGAAGGCGGCACGATCCAGGATCGCCGCTGGCGCTCGGAAACGTTCGACATTCTCAACCGCGTCGCCGTACCCGTGGCATTGCCCGACAGCTTCCTCATCGACGTCGTCGCCGGAGACCTGGTCATTCACCCCGGCCGGCTCTATGTCGACGGACTGCAGGCCGAAAACCATGGCAACGCGCCGTTCGTCTTCGACCCGATCCTCGCGGAGATGCGCGGCACCGGCGCGGTGCCGTTTGACCAGCAGCCCTATCGGCCGGGCTTTAATCCCGGGCCGCCGCCCGCCGGAAGGCATGTCATCTATCTCGATGTCTGGCACCGGACGGTGACATCGCTCGAGGATCCGGAACTGATCGAAAGGGCGCTCGGGGTTGAAACGACCGGCCGCGTCCAGACGGTCTGGCAGGTCCGCGATCTCGCCGATGTCGGTGACGCGACCTGCGCAACGCCGGATGGCGAGCTCCCGGGTTGGGACGCCATCACCGCGCCATCGGCCGGGCGACTGTCCAGCCGGGCGCATATCGGCCCGCCGCAGACCGATCCTTGCCTGCTGCCGCCTGGGAGCGGGTATACCGGCCTCGAGAACCGGGCTTACCGGGTCGAGATCCACGACGAATCCCCCGCCGGGACGTTCCGGTTCAAGTGGGCGATGTACAACGCGACCGTCGCCGCGGCGATCCTGTCCGAGCTTGCGGCGGATACTTTGCGCGTCGTGCGCACCGCCATCGATGATGTCATGCGTTTCAACCCAGGCGACTGGGTCGAGATCACCGACGACCGGAGCGAGCTCGAAGGCGTGGGCGGCGTGATGCGCCAGGTGCTCAGCGTGGATGACGACGCAGAGACTATCACGCTGACCACGGCGCTTCCGGCCGGCACGCTGCTGCTGGACGGTGGCGGGCCCGACCTCGACCAGGCGGTTCATCCGCGGATACGCAAATGGGATCAGGGCGGTGTCGTGCGCGCCTCCGACGGCACGATGCTGACCGACCTCAATCTGCCCGGTTCGGCCGGCGTCATTCCGGTGCCGGCGCCCGGGACCTGGGTTGTCCTGAACGACGGCGTCGAGGTGAGCTTCGATCTCGATCCCGCCGGCGGTCGATTCCGGATCGGTGACTACTGGATCTTCACCGCCCGCACGATCGGTCGCGAGGTCCAGGCTCTGATCCAAGAGCCGCCGCTCGGCATCCATCATCATTATTGCCGCCTCGCGGTGGTGGAGGCGGGCGCCGGCGGGTGGATCGCGCCGATCCTGGAGGACTGCCGGCCGAAGCAGCCGGAGGACGACGGAGCGGGCTGCTGCACGATCATCGTGCACCCCGGCGAGAGCATTCAAGCCGCAATCGATGCTTTGCCCGCGGCGGGCGGATGCGTCTGCCTGAAATCGGGCGTTCATTTCGTCGGCAATCCGATCGTGATCGCGCGCGACAATGTCTCGCTGCATGGCGAGAGCCTGGGGGCAATCGTTCAGGGGCGCGAGGGCGGCCTTCTCATCATCAGCGGGGGCGGCATCACCGGTGTGCGGGTGCACGGCATCACCTTCCGCCAGATCGGCGGCACGGCCTTCATGGTCACAGTGCAGGGTGCCGAAGGCGCCGCAATCGCGGATTGCCGGTTCGGGGTCTCGGCCGACCTCGCCGTGACGACAGTTATCTTCGTGCAGAACGCCGAAGGCCTGGTGATCAGCGACTGCGCATTTGAGAACGCAGCGATTGGAGTCTGGGTCGACGAGCGCAGCGGGTTGGTCACTGTCGAAGGCTGCGACTTCGACATGGGCCGGCCGGCGGAGAACGCGTCCAGCGTCGGCATCCTTGTGCGCCACAGCGTCGGCGCCCTGATCGCCGAGCGCAATCAGATCCGCAACGCCGTCAGCGGCATCATCGTAGACGACGAACCCGAGAACGCGCCGTTCTCCCAGTCGTCCGGATCCCGCATCGTCGGCAACGACATCCTGCTGGCGATGCCGCGCAGCGACACGCTTCGCTCCTGGGGCATCGACGTCGCGGCCGAACAGTCGGTCGTCTCGCAGAATCGGGTGCGCTACATCCGGGGACAGCCGACCGGCATACGCGTGACCGGCAGCGACAGCATCGTCGAGGGCAATGTGATCGAAACCAAGTCGGCGCCGCTCGGCATCGGCATCGTCGCCGGGGCGACCAATGCGAACGGCAGCAAGCCGGTCGATCGCGTGACGATCGTCGACAATTTCGTGCTGGGGCAGCAGAACGGCGTCGTCGTGCTGGGGGTCAGTCGTGCCGAAGTCTCCGGCAATCAGCTCGGCCGCGGTGCCGAGGGGACGGTGGTCGGCGTCATGCTGATCAATACGGCGCTCGCGCTGGTGCGGGACAATAGGCTGACGGCGTCGCAATTCGGCATTGTGGTGAGCGGCGGTCAGGGCATGCGCATCGCCACCAACTCTTTCGATCGCGGCGGCGTCGGCATTGTCGTCGGCAACGTCTCCGGCCCCGCCATCGTCGGCAACCGATTGAGCGGCCTCTCGAGCTTCTCCATCGCGGTCATCAGCGTGCTGCAGCGCTGCGAGATCATCGAGAACCGGCTGGTGCGCTGCGGTTCCGGAAGCCAGGTCGCGATCGGTATCGGCGTCCTGCTGGTCTGGGGCGAATTGCACATCGAGGCCAACGAGGTGATGGATATCGGCCTGCCGGCGATTGCCGGCGATCCGGCCTCGACGACGGCATACGGGATCTCGGTCGATCTCATCCTCGAAGCGCGCGTCCAGAGCAACCTCGTCACCTACTCCGACGTCGCGCAGCGTCCGGTCACGGCCGAAGATCGCGCCTTGCGCATGCGCGGCTTGCTGGAAATGTCCTTCCAGTTCGCTGCCGGCGTTCAGGTTTTCGGCTTCGGCGTGCAGATCGTTGACAACAAGTTCATCGGCGTCGGAGCCTCGGCGCTGGTCGAGCTCATGTCGCAGCCGATTACCGACAATGTCCTGTTTCGCTTCGAACGGGTCCAGTTCAGCGGCAATTACTGCGCCCACGCTTCGGGTGCGGTCGTGGACGGTTCCCAGGTCGCGACGGTCTCTCTGGTTGGCCGCCGCTGCACCATCTCGGGCAATCAGGTGAAGGCGGGGACGCCTGGTTTCCCCTCATACCACTTCCACGGGATGCCCGGGCCGTTCCTTGGCAATATCTCGCATGGGCCGAACCTGGGTCGCCTGCCGGCCAACGAGTTCCCGGCACCTGAGGCCGCCTTCAACATGTTAGCATAAGGAGCCAGACGATGAGCATCGAGACCATCATCGCCACGCGCGAAGCTCTGCTCAAGGACATCGAGAAGGGTCTGAGCTTCGCCAAGCCCAAGGCGGGCGATCTTCAGCGGCCCATCGCGCAGCAGGAAAGCTACATCGCCTCGCTCAGTGATCGCATCGACGCCCTGGAGGCGCTGCGCAAGCAGCAAAACGATCGCATCGACAGCGACATCGAGGTGCTCAACGCCGATCTCAAGGCTGCGAAGCACCGGCTCGAAACCGATCGAAAAACGCTGGGCGAATCCACCAAACCGGAAAAACGCCCGGGTGCGGACACGGCCCCGAGCAAGCAAGACACCAAGGCATCAACGCGCCGCACCACGGCCGGCAAAAGGGACCGGGAATAGTTGTGACCGCGGTAGCGCCCGATACGGGGGAACGCTGAATCACGTTGGTGGACACCACTTCCGAAAGGCTAACTGTAGGCGAGACACCAGCCCCGGCCGCGAAGCCAGCGGCGGTCGGCTGGAATGGTGTCGGTGCGGTATAGTTTCGTCACCTTGCGCCAGCCCTTGTTGTGGAAGGCTTCGGCAAGGGCTGATTCACAGTCGGCGTCTCGCATGCTCTCGCATGGAATGACGCCGATTGGCGAAACCGCCTTCGCGTCGAAGTCAGCGCCGGTTCGCCGAATGAGGAACATCGCACCCTGGCTTATGGTCTCTTCGCGCGGCGTTTTGAAGTTCTCGTCGGTGGTCAGCGGGAGAATAAGACGGCCGCCGTCTTTCAAACGATCCAGCCAGGTCTCGGCCGGACGTGTAACGCCGGCGTTCATATAGATCACGTCGGCGGAGTCGAAAGAGACGCTGGCGCCGTCCCCCTGAATCACCTGAACATGCGGAAATTCGCTGAGATTGGCCGCGGCGCGGGCGGACAGGGCGGGGTCGTATTCGATGGCCGTGACGCGCCCATCGGGCCCGACCATATGGGCCATGATCGCAGAATAGTAGCCGACGCCGGCACCGACATGGACCACGTGCTCGCCTTGCTTTGGCGCGGCGCTCGCAATCCACATGGCATGCGCGGATGGCTGGCCGTTGTTGAGGTGACGTTCAGGTATGATGCCGATCAGGACGTCCGAGTACAGATAGACGGGATCGGCGCTTGGTGTCCGTCGATACTCGTCCCAGTACAGCAATGGCCAGGGGCCGGCGCCAAAGAACGCCTCGCGCCGGACTGCTGCAAAGGCGGCATCTACGGCGCGGTCTTCGACGCCCGCGGCAAAAGTGATTTGCCGAGCATAGGCCCTTCGGATGACTTCGAGCTCGGTTTCTGACCACATCGCAAGCCCTCCTTGCCGGATTCACCGATCGCCAAACACCTTCCGAATGAACAGAGCAATCTCCACGAAATCCTTTGGCGAAGGCAGGCGCCGCTGCTTGCTCACCATCAGCTCGATACCGTCCGCCATCGGTATCCGGATCGAGGAAGCTGGATCGAGCTCGGGTTCCTCCCGCTCTCGTGCCGGCCGCTTTGCCGGCGCCGATTGCGCGCGAAGTGCGGCGCCCCAGAGCTGCATGGTCGGCTCGTAGCCGCCGACGCGCGCGAGAATTTCTCTCAATTCGTCCGTTCGCTGTCGGATGCTTTGCAGGTCAAAGCCCGCCATCTGCAGCGCGCGAACTTCTTCGAGTTGCGCCATGTGCCGGTCATCGAAATGCGATCCGCGGCCGCGGCCGAGCGGTGGATCGATCAGTTTCTCTTGGACGTAGTAGCGGACCGTCCGCAGCGGTATGCCGGCCCGGTAAGCCAGTTGCTCGGCAGTGTATCGTCCGGATCTCGTCACGCCGATAATGTGACAGTTACTGTAAGATTTTCGAGTGTAATATTTGGTCGATCGGAATCACCGAGCGGCAGATGTATCGCCGCCGGTCAGCAGTCCCAGCAAGTCGTCCTCGGCGCGGTAATCAAACGGGTCATGGCCGGAGGCCGCCATGATCGGGAAACGGGCGCGCCAGTCGCCGTCAGCGGCCGTGGCGACAAGCCAGTCGCAGAGGGGCTCGATGGCCGAGCGATAGCTGGCTGCGGGTGCATATCCAAGAGCCTTGGCCGAGGCGTCGCTGGCGATGAATGGAACGGGCAGCGACCAGGGCGTCGCCCCCACGGGGCTCTGCGAGTCTGAAACGGCGAGGCCGATGAAGTCGACATCGCGCCTCAGCAGTCCAGCCAGCTGCTGTCCAATGTCAAGCACCGTCGGCGGCGCAGGATCTACCGCGTTCAATATTATCGTTGATTTCAGCGGCAGCACGGTGCTGATCAAGCTTGCGATGTTGACGGCAGCCGCCGTGTGCAGGCCCAACGCGCCGCCATAGGCGAGCGGGATGCGTCGGCGTCCGTCGAGCAGGCGTTTCACGAACCACCATTCGCGCGGATGCTTCGATCCGACACCATGGATGGCGCCGGGTCGGAGAATGAAGAGGGGCCGACGCGACCGCTCCAACAGGGTCTCTTCCATGGCCATTTTGCGGGAGGCGTAGGTTGCCGATCCGGGGCGGACGGTCGGGTGCGTTTCCGGTATTGACTCCAGGATGATTGGAAATGTGCCGGGTTCGCCTGCTTCATCCAGATTCCGACCTTGGCTGTCGCAGTAGACGGCGATCGAGGAGATCACGACCAGCGTCCCGACATCGGACTGCACTTTGAGCAATTGATCGGCATGAGTCTTGTCGAATGCGATCGTATCGATCAGTGCATCCGTGCCGTTCGCTAGAAGGGCGGCCAAGGACGCGTCGTCATTGCGTTCAAAGCGGGCCATTCGCGCGCCGGCAGCGGTCAGCTCGTGGGGCGCGCCATTGCCGCTTCGACTGGCGAGCGTGACGGCCCAGCCCTCCGCAAGGAGCCGGGCAGCAGCGGCCCTTCCGATCTGACCCGTGCCTCCCAGAATCAAAGCCGACTTGGTCATTGGTCGATCCTCGAGAGCCCGGTTCCCATAATATTTGAGCTAGATCAAGAGGGTAGCGCGGCGTTTCTCAAATCGCGTGTCAGGTTCCTGGCCGTCCAGAACCCCTCCTAGGGCATTGAACCATAAGGCCTTCTGTCCAGCGTTAATCTTTCGCTAAGCACATATCGATAAGGTCACGCCCAAGTTCGCTCTCATTTTGGTCGGGTTGGTCGGGGCGTCTTGGCGATGAGCGAAGTACCAGAGTGGCTGTTGCTATTCCGGACCGGGTCTCTGCGTTTCGGCTTTGACGTCGACGCGGTGGACCGGGTCATTCCAGCTTTGGAAGTCAATCCGTTGCCCGGGGCGCCCGCCTCGGTGCGCGGGGTCACGGTCGTGTCCAACGAGATCGTGCCGGTCATCGACCCGACCACGCCGTTCAAGAACGGCGATGGCAGTCCCGACGATTCAATGGACAGCCTCGACCTTACATGCCGCTTCGTGATCGTGCAGACGCAGAAACGCATTCTGGCCGTCATCGCGGAAGAGGTCGACGGCGTGCGGGATGGAGCCGGCCTGCGGCTGGGCGCGGCGGGATCGCTCATGGAACGGGCGCCGGAGCTCATGGGCGTTTCGGTCGGAGGGGACGGCCTCATCTATGTTTCGAATCTCGAACGCCTGATTTCCGAGGCCGACGAGATCCAGCTGCACGCGGCCATGACGGGTATTTCGCATGACCGCCCCTGATCTTCCGCCGCGGCTCGCCGATCTCATTGCGGAGCGACTTGGGCTTTCCGCATCCGGCCCACACCGGAACATTCTTGCGCGGGCGCTGACGAAGCTGGCGGCGGCGATCGGGACCGAGCCCGATCAGCTTGCGGAGGCACTCAGGGCCAGGTCGCTCTCCTCGGACGAGTGGCAGGCTCTGATCGGCGTGCTGACCGTCGGGGAAACCCGGTTCCTGCGGCAGCGCACCTGGTTCGAGCAGATCGAGCACAACGTCCTCGCGCCTTTGGTCGCAAGCCGGGCACGGCTCGACCGCAAGCACTTGCGAATCTGGTGCGCTGGATGTTCCACCGGCGAAGAGCCCTACACCGTTGCCATGATTCTGCGGCGCCTGATCGCAGATCCCGGTTCCTGGTCCATCAACATCCTGGCTACCGATATCCGACGGGAAGCCATAGCGACCGCGATCGGCGGCGTATATCCGGACCACCAATTCCGCGAGCTGGACGAAGGCCTCATGGCGCGATTCTGCAGGCCGGCGGGAGATCGCCGCTATTCCGTCGAGACGGAGCTGCTTCAGATGGTGCGCTTCGAGCTCGGCAATCTCGCGGATGTCGCTGCGGTCGGTCCGCACTACGACGGCGGCCCTTATGACCTGATCATTTGCCGGAACGTGCTGATGTACATGATTCCGGAAATGCAACGGCGGATCGCAACCCGGCTGTGCGGCGCGCTTGCGGAAGAGGGGTGGATCGCGGTCAGCGCGGCCGAGGCGGTGGCGGAATGGTTTCGGCCCCTCGCTCCCGTCAATGCCGGTGAAGCGATCCTGTTCTGCAATAAGAAATCGGAGCTGCATCACGCTATCAAGCCACCGCGTTCAACGAAAATCGAAGTGGCCCTTCATTGGAAGGAACCGCCGCCGCCGGAGGAACCTCGGTCAACTCAATCTGGACGCATCCCGGCAGAGCCGCGGAGTCTCGACCAGATCCGGAGCCTCGCCGATGTCGGCCGGCTCGACGAGGCGGCCGAGCTCTGTCGAGAATTCGTGCGTCAGGACAATATGAACGGACAAGCCGCGATCCTGCTTGCGGCGATCCAGATCGAAGTGGGGGACTACAATTCCGCGCTGCAATCGGCCCGGAGGGCCGTCTACCTGGAGCCCTCTTCCGTAGCGGCCCTCAATCTCCTCGCCGGCGCCTTGCTGAACCTCGGTCATACGGAGCGCGCAAGGCGGGCATTCGCCGCGTCAGAACGACTGGCCGAAGACCTGGCCGCCGCCACCACGCCAAACGACCCGGCTGCGCAGGCAAACGGCGCTTTCGTCGATGAGATGGATCATGCCAATGGCGCCTAAGATCGCAACGGCGCCGGCCGCTTTCGACTGGGCGGGCGCCCATGCCCGTATCGAGCGCGCCATCGCCGCGATCGAGTCCGCGGCAAAGCCCTCGCCGGAAGATGTCAGAAGGATCTTGCGCAAGCGCGCCGAGCGCTATGCCAAGCCGCTGTCCCGCGCGTCCAACGCCGTCATGCTCGATGCGATCGTCTTCCGGCTCGGCGAGCTCCGCTTCGGGATCGAGGTCTCCCATGGCAGCGCCGTCACGACACTCGCGAGCCTGTCTTACGTTCCGGGACTCCCGTCCTTCTACATGGGAGTCCTGAGCCATCGCGGCAGCATCTATCCGGTCGCCAGGCTCGAGCCGCTTCTATCGATCGGCCATCGTGAGAACCATGCCTGCCGCTACGCGGTGCTGATCCGTCAAGAAGGGGGAATGCTCGGTCTCGGCGCCGACGAGGTTCTGGGCATATCGCGTTTCGAGCGGGATGCGATCGCCCTTGCACCTCACGAGGCGAGATCGAGCCGGATCGTCGACGGGATCGGTCCGGATGCCACCACCATCATCCATGCCGATCAGCTTCTGATGGATGCCCGTCTCGTCATTAACGATCAACCCGATCTGCCGGCCGTCACCCAGGGGAACCGTACCGATGTCGAACTTCTTCCAGAATAGAAGCCTGCGCAGCATCACCCTTGCCGGAGGCCTGCTCTGCGCGGTCCTGCCGACCCTGATCTTGCTGGTCGGATCGGCGATGGCCATCAGAGCCTGGACTCTCCGGGAGGAGGCGACGAGGGCGACGTCGCACGCCGAAAGCCTCGCACTCCTGCTTCAGGAGGAGCTCAGTGCGCAAGTACGCTCGGTCAGTATTCTCGGCGCCTCCACGGATCTGATGCCCAGCTTCGATCAGCAAGGCCTGTCGCCACTGCTGCACCGCTATCACGCCGAGCAGCCTCTGGTCGACCGAGTGATCGTGGCCAACCTCGAGGGAAAGATTGTGGCGACGGATCCGGCGCGCAATCCCGACGGATCGACGTCCGTCGGGAACAGCATCGCGGATCGTGACTATTTCCGCGACGCTCTCACCACGAAGAAGCCGACGGTTTCCCGCGAGGTGTTGCGCGGAAAGACCTCGGGAAATCTCATCCTGGCGGTCGCAACTCCGGCATACGGACCCAACAGCGAGGTCGTCGGCGTCATCGCCACCACGGTTCTGATCTCGGATCTTCAGGAGGTGGTCGGCAAGTTCCGCTATGGCGCGACCGGGCATGCCGGGGTCACGACTGAGAGCGGAATCCTCGTCGCTCATGAAAACGCCGACCTGGTGGCGCGGCAGGCGGATTTCTCCAAGCTGCCGATCTGGGAGTTCCTCGGTGAAAAGCAAGGCGGCGTCATCGCCGAATACATCGACGATGTCGGGAACACGCGCGTCGGCGGACATGCCGTCGTTCCGCTGGTGGGTTGGAAGGTATTTGTCAGCCGTCGCGTATCCGAGATCAACGACGAGATCGTCGCAAGCTATGCCGGCGACCTTCTGTGGGTGGCGCTGGCCATCCTCCTCGCCGGAATCATTGCCGTGTTCTATGCGCGGCAGGTGACCAAGCCGATCGACGCGCTGCGCGCCACGACCCGCCGGATCGCTTCGGGAGAGATCGGCGCGCGCTCATTGGAGCAAGGGCCCGCCGAAGTCGTCGAGCTTTCCCGGTCGGTCAATGCGATGGCGGATGCCCTGCAACGCGGCCTCAGCACCGCGGAGGCCAGTCGCACCACACTGGAGCGATCGGTGGCCGAGTATGCCGCCCTCGCCGCGCGCGTGGCCGAAGGCGACCTGACCGCCCGCGTCAATGAAAACTATGACGGCGCCCTGGGTCAGCTTGGCGCCGGTCTCAATCGCATGACCGGCTCGCTCGGAAAGCTCGTCGGCGAGATCCGAAGCGCGGTGAAGAGCGTCGCAGCCGCATCGGCGGAGATTCTCGCCGCGACCAGCCAGCAGGTCTCGGCCACGTCCGAAGAGGCCACGGCGGTTCGCCAGACGGCAACCACGGTCTCGGAGGTGCGACAGACCGCCGAGGTTGCGGCGCGTCGTACCCGCGCCGTGGCCGAGTTGGCGCAACGCGTGGCGGCCACGGCGGAGGACGGACGCACGTCGGTCGAGGAGAGCATCCGGGGCAGCGACGCTGCCCGGGCGCGCATGGAAGCCCTGGCGGAGCGGATCCTGACGTTCAGCGAGCAGGCGGAATCCATCGCCGAGATCAACGCGACCGTCGGCGAACTGGCGGAACAGTCGAACCTGCTGGCCGTCAACGCCGGCATCGAAGCCGCCAAGGCCGGGGAAGCCGGCAAAGGCTTTGCCGTGGTCGCGCTCGAGGTGAAGGGACTCGCGGAACGATGCAAGGAGGCGACGGTCCAGGTGCGCAAGATCGTCATGCAGCTGCAGAAATCCGCGCAGACCACCGTGATGGCCGCCGAACAGGGCGTGAAGGCCGCGGAAAGCGGCGTTTCGACCGCGCAACGCTCCGGCGAAGCGATCGGACTTTTGGCAAACAGCGTGACTGAAGCTTCGCAGGCTGCCCAGCAGATCATGGCCGCCGCTGAACAACAGGAAGCCGGCATGGATCAGATCGCGCTCGCGATCCAGAATATCGAGCAGTCCTCCGCGCAGACTGTCGCGGCGATGCAGCAGGTGGAGCGGGCGACAAAGGACTTGAACGAACTCGCGCAGCGGCTGTCGGGCACGGTCGATCGCTCCGTGGTCGAGGGTTAGGCGGGGAAAACCTCAATGCCGACGCGGGAAGAACTCCGGATTCGCCTGCTGCAGACCTTCCGGGAGGAAGCCGCGGAGCATCTCGCGGTGATCGAGCGCGAACTGGATCTTCTGTACACCGATCATCGCTCGCAGGCGGCGGGCGAGCGGATTCAAAATCTCTTCCGCACCATGCACACGCTGAAGGGCGCGGCACGCTCGGTGCAGTTGACGACGATCGAAAAGGCCTGCCACGAGTCCGAGCTTGAGCTGCGCAACGTCGCGAACGGCACCACGCCTCCCTCGCGTGCGCTGCTCGAGAAGCTGAACCAGTCCTTGAAGCTGATCCGCGACGGCGTCGCGGCGCTCGAGAGCGGCGGCGCTCAAGGACCGGCGCCGGTTGCGCGGGAAGCCGTGCCGCAAGTGCCGAACCGTCCTGTTCCGGTGCCGCCGGTTGCGCCGTCGCCGCGTGCGGTGCCTTCTCCCGCTGCGGAAGCTGCCGTCCCGGCCGCACCGCCGCAAGGGCGCGCCGATCCGGTCGCACGGTCGTTGGCGACCATTCGGGTCGATATCGGCAAGCTGGATCGGCTGATGCTGGCGGCGGAAGACCTCTTGCTGCCGAGCCTTGCCGTATCTGAGCGCAGGCGCGTCATGCGCGGCGTTCTGGACGATGTGTCCGGACTTCGCACCTTGGTTCGCTCCAAGCTTCAGTCAACCGCGAACAGCGGTTCGGACGATGCGTCGCGCGATGTCCGGAACGAGGTCCTGACGGCCCTGCGCGATATCGAGGTGCAATGTCGCCTGGTGACCGGCGCGCTGGCGGAGGACGAGAGGTCGCTGCGAACCACGGTCTCGGACCTCTATCAGGAAATGCGGCATGCGCGCGTCCTGCCGGTCGGGGCAATGCTTGCGGCATTCCCGGCCATGGTCCGGGATCTCTGCGAGCAGACCGGAAAGCAGGCGGTCTGGATGCTGAACGACCCGAGCCTCGAAGTCGATCGCAAGGTGATCGACATGGTGAAGGATCCCCTGATCCACCTGGTGCGCAACGCGATCGATCACGGTATCGAGTCACCCGCGGACCGCAAGGCGGCGGGTAAACCGGCGGAAGGACGGGTTTCGGTCGATGTGAGGCCGAGCGGCGCCGGCAGAGTGTCGATCGAGGTCGCCGATGACGGCCGCGGCCTCAATATCGAAGCTCTCCGCGATGCGGCGGTCAGGGCCAGGATCCTGTCGCGCGCCCAGGCCGCCGAGCTGGACGATCGTGAGGTGATCGAGCTCGCTTTTCGCAGCGGGGTCAGCACGAACGCGGTCGTCACCAGCATTTCCGGGCTTGGGCTCGGTCTCTCGATCGCACGCGAGCAGGCGGAGAGAATTGGCGGCAGCATCGCGATCGACACGACGCGGAATGTCGGGACCCGGATCCGGCTGGATCTGCCGACGACGATCGCGAGCTATCGTGGAATTCTGGTCCGCGTCGGCGACACCAAGTTCCTGGTCCCCGCCGAGGCGGTGGAGCGCGTGATCGGGTTGCCCGAGCGCGACGTGAAGTCGACCCTGCAGGCCGGGTTCCTGACCTATGGTGGCGCCTCGCTGCCATTCGCCCAGCTGGCCTCGGTGCTGGGCCTGCCGGCATCTTCGCGATCCTCGGAACGGCATGTCGCGCCATGCGTGATCATCCAGAGTGCAGCGAAGATGGCCGCCGTCATGGTCGATGACGTGCTGGGAGAGGCCGAGGTCCTGGTCAAGGATTTCCCGCCGCCGATCAAGCGCATCAGAAACCTCACTAGCATCGGATTGTTGGGAACCGGCGAGCTTTCGATGGTGCTCCGCCCGTCGGATATCGTCGCCGCGGTCTATTCCGGCGCGATCGAGGTGGAGCCGCGGGCGGCCGGCGCGAGCGCCAGGCAGCTCAGGCTCCTGGTGGTCGACGATTCGATCACGACCCGCACGATGGAGCGAAACTTGTTCGAGAATGCCGGGTATTCAGTGCTGGTCGCGGCGGACGGCATGGAAGCCTGGTCCCTCCTGCAATCCGAGCCGGTCGACCTCGTGGTTTCTGATGTGGACATGCCGAGGATGAACGGCTTCGAGCTGACCGAATCGATCCGGAAAGACCCCCGTCTCGGGGAGCTGCCCATCGTCCTCGTGACCGCGCTCGAGACCAGGGACGACAAGGAACGGGGCGTCCGATCGGGCGCCAATGCCTATGTCCTCAAGTCTTCTTTCGATCAGTCAAATCTTCTGGAAATCGTCGGGCGGCTGGTATGAGCGAGCGTTCCAAACCGATCTCCATCCTGGTGGCGGAGGATTCGGCGACCCAGCGCCAGTTTCTGCTGTCGCTCCTGGAAGAAGCCGGTGGTTTCGACATTGTCGGCGTGGCGACCGATGGTCTCGAAGCCGTCGAGGCGACCGGCCGTCTGCGGCCCGACATCGTTCTGATGGACTGCCATATGCCGCATGCGACAGGGATCGAAGCCACCCGCGTGATCATGGACAAGTTCCCGACGCCGATCGTGATCGTCAGCAGTACGCTCACGCGCGACGAGATCGATCGGACCTTCGATGCGATCAAGTGCGGCGCCCTGGCGTTCCTGCCGAAGCCCACCCTGGCCGCGTTCGAATCGCAGCCGGACGGCGATTCGCTCATCCAGACATTGCGGCTGATGGTGGAGGTGAAAGTGGTCGGTCGCCGGGTGAGGCCGGCTATGCCGAGGCGGTCGCCGCAAGTGGCAAAGCCCGCGGGGATCGGGATGATCGGCGTCGGCGGATCCACCGGCGCGCCCGGCGTGATCGCCGAAATCCTCTCGGGAGTCGACGCGAAATCGACAGTGCCGATCCTAATCGTTCAGCACATGGCGCGGGGATTTGTCGAGGGATTCGCGCAATGGCTTTCCAACACGACCCGGTTCCCGGTCAGCGTGGGCGCCCAGGGCACTGCGGTGCAGCCGGGCCGCGCCTATCTCTGTCCCGACGATCGCCATATGGGCGTAGACGCAGGCGGCCGGATCGCGCTGAGCGATTCCGGACCGGAAGAAGGCTTTCGGCCATCGGCCAATTTCCTGTTTCGCTCGATTTCACAGAGCTTCGGCCGAGGCGCCATGGGCGTCCTTTTGACCGGAATGGGCCGCGACGGCGCGGCCGGCCTTCTTGCCTTGCGTCGGGCGGGCGGCTTGACCGTCGCACAGGACGAGGCGAGTTGCGTCGTTTACGGCATGCCCCGAGAGGCGGTCGCCCTCGGCGCCGTGCAGCATGTCTTGCCCCCCGCTGAGATCGCACGAGTCATTGCAGGGATATCCGCAAATGCGCGAGCTTGATCCGATGTCGTTCGCCCTGAATGGCAATCGTCGCCAGGTGACAATCGTCATCGCGGAAGACAGTGCGACGCAGGCCCAGGAGCTCTCCATGCTGCTGGAGGAGCAGGGTTTCAAGGTGCTGCGCGGGCGCAACGGTGCGGAAGCGCTGCGGATGGTGGTGAATGAACGTCCGGACCTGATCATCAGCGACGTCATGATGCCGGAGATGGATGGTTACGCGTTCTGTCGCGCGATCAAGGCCGACGCGGACCTCGCGCACACGCCGTTCATCCTGGTCACCACGCTCTCCACACCGCACGACGTGTTTCGCGGCCTGGATGTTGGCGCCGATAACTTCATCATCAAGCCCTACGATCAGGAACTGCTGCTGTCGCGGATCCGCTACATCCTCACCAATCGCGACCTGCGGAAGTCCGGGAAGCTGCAAGTCGGCATCGAGATCGAGCTCTCCGGCCAACGCCATTTCATCACGGCCGAACGCCAGCAGATTCTCGATCTGCTGATTTCGACCTATGAACAGGCGGTCCGGCTCAACGAGGCGCTGGAGCTGCGCCAGAAGGAACTGGCGCGATCCTACGACACAATCAATGCACTCTACGGGATCGCCGACTCGCTCAACCGCTGCCGCACCGAGGCCGAGGTGGTGTCGAGCGCCGTCGAGAGCGGCCTGGCGCTGCCCGGCGTGAAGGCGGGCTGGATGTTCCTGAAGGATCACGATGGCTACCGCCTGGTTGCCTGCAAAGGGATCTCCGAGGATGCCCTGGGTGCGAATGACTGCGGCGATTGCGAATGCCAGCGTCTCGTGGAATCAGGGCGCATGAACGAGACGGCGGAGGTGGTGGAATGCGAACGCCTGGCGCGCGCGGATGACGCGGCAGGTCTCCGCTATCACGCCACCGTTGCGCTGGTTTCGGATGACAAGCCGATCGGAATCCTCAACCTGGTGGGCACCGAGGAGAAGATGTTCTCGGAAGAAGCGCTGCGGACGCTCTCCGGCGTCGGTAACCAGATCGTCGTCGCCCTGGAGCGGGCCCGTCTGCATGAAGCCCTAGAGCGCAAGGTGCAGGAGCGCACGGCCAAGCTTCATGCCGAGATGGAGAAGCGCAAGGAGACCAACGAGACCCTGTCGACGATCCTCGATTCGACGCCCGTTCCGACCGTAACCGAGAACACGGACGGCATCGTCCTCTCGTGGAATCGCGCCGCCGAAGCGGTGTTCGGCTATGCGTCAGCCGAGGTGATCGGGAGGGGCAATCCGCTGCGCGATGCCCAGTCACCTGACCAGGAGCTGGAGAGCAGCGCGCTCGCATCTGGCGCAGCCGTTCGCGATCTGGAGACGCGACGGCGCCACAAGAGCGGCAACCTGATCGATGTCCGGATGTCGTGCAGTCCACTTTACGGCCTCGCGCACGAGATCCGCGGCCAAGTCAAGGTGCTGGAAGACCTCCGCGAGCGCAAGCGCATCGAGGAGCAATTGCACCAGGCGCAGAAGATGGAGGCGATCGGAAACTTGACCGGTGGCATCGCCCATGACTTCAACAACCTGCTCACCATCGTCATCGGAAACGTCGAGCTCGCCGGCCGCCTGTTCAAAAACAATCCGGAAAGCGCGGAGCTTTTGGAAGGTGCGTTGGGCGCCTGTCTGCGCGGTGCCGACCTGACACGGCAATTGCTGGCATTCGGCCGCCGACAGACCCTGAAACCGGAAAAGGTCGACGTCAATCGGCTGATCCGCGGCATGGTCAAGCTGCTGGTGCGCACGCTGGGTGCCCAGGTGCGCATCGATTTCGTCGAAGGGCAGGGAATTTGGCCGGTCATCATCGATCCGGCGCAACTCGACTCCACGATCGTCAACCTGGCGGTCAACGCACGCGATGCGATGCCCGACGGTGGCCTGCTGACGGTCGAGACGGCCAATGTCGATGTCGATGACAACTTCAGCCTTACCCATCCCGGCCTGAAACCGGGGGGCTATGTGGTGATTTCGGTCACCGACACGGGGACGGGAATGCCGCCCGATGTGCTCGGCCGCATCTTCGAGCCGTTCTACACGACCAAGGCGATCAACAAAGGCACCGGATTGGGCCTCTCCATGGTCTACGGCTTCGTGAAGCAGTCGGGCGGGCACGTGACCGTGTACAGCGAGGTCGGGACCGGAACCACTTTCCGCCTCTATCTGCCGCGCGCCATGGCCCAGGCCGACGGGCCCACCAAGAACGCGCCCGCGCTGGAGCGCCGGCGCTCGAAGGGAACCGAGCGAATCCTCGTCGTCGATGACAACGACGCCGTCCGACGCATGGTCTGCCGGCAACTCTCGGATATGGGATATCAGGTGGCCAGTGCATCCCACGCCAAGCAGGCGCTCGAGATCCTCTCGCAGGGCAATCCCATCGATGCGGTGTTCTCCGACGTCGTGATGCCGGGCGAGATGAGCGGCGTAAAGCTCGCCGCCGAAATTGCCAATCGCTGGCCGACGATCAAGGTCCTCCTCACATCCGGTTTCCCGGAGGCTGCCCTCAACCAGGCAAACGGCGATCTCCGCGCAAGAATCTTGAGCAAGCCCTACCGGGCGGACGATCTCGAGCGGGCGATCCTGGAGTTGCTGGAATCATAGGCCATCGCTGAATGCGCACCGGACGTCCGGCGTTTAGGCCCTCAACCGCCTTCGGCGCGGCGCCAGGTGCGAGGGCTGGTTCCGGTGCTGCGCTTGAATTCCCTGCTGAAGTGATAGAGGTCGCAGAAGCCGCTGCGCTCCGCGATGGCGCTGACCGTCGCGTCGCTCTCCAATAAGAGCTTCTGCGCCAGCATGATCCGCTCGCGGATCAGCCAGCGCCGCGGGCTGATCTGCAGGTGCTTCTGGAACAGACGCCGGGTCTGCGCCGCGCTCAAGCCGGTGACCGCAACCAGCTCATCGGCCTGCCAGGATCGTTCCGGGGATTCGCGCATCTTCGCCACGATGGCGCGGAGGGCGGCGGGAAGGCGGGATTCGTCGGGCTTCGGCAGCCGCGCGGCGATCAGGGTCAGCAGTTCCGCGACCAGCCGGTTGAGCGTCAGATCGATCTCATGGTCGCGCACCCGCAACGCTTCGAAGAGATGATCGAACCAGGACTCTATTTCCTTTGGTGACGTCATGGTCGCAAGCGTTGCGCCGGTGCCGAAGACCTTGCGCCGGAGTGCCGCGCAATTCGGGCCGTCGAGACGGAGCCAGAGCACGGTCCAGGGGTCATGCTCGTCGGGCCAATGGCGGTGCGGCATCTCATTGGCGATCCAAACCAGCTGCCTCGGGCCGACGCTGAGCGTGCGGCCTTCGCTGGAGACGAAGCCGCGGCCGGCGGTGCAGAACAGCACGTCCTGACCCGGATATTCCTCCCGTTGGATGCGATGGTCGCGCGCGGTGATCGCCTTGCCCGCCCGCAGGACGGTGAAGGCACTGCGCGTCCAGGTCGGATCCGGCACGTATTGATGGTTCTCCGGGAAGAGTGTGCGCTGCAGCATGTTGGCCATGCGCGTTTTATATAAATTATCGCGTGCTTTGTCCATTTCCAACGGCTAACCGCGCGCGTAGCCTGGATTTAGCGATTGATCTGCCTTAGGTCCGGCGGCACGGACGGTGCATCACAGATGCACGTTGTATATATCTTGCCGCATGAGACGAGGCGCTGGGAGTGGCCGATGCTCAACCCGACTGCGGACGAATTGCGGCGCTATGCCGAGGATGGATTTTTCCTGCGCGCCGGCCTGCTGAACGCCGACGAGGTCGCGGATTTTCGCAACCATGCGCGCCGTCAGCTCGAGGAAGAAGCGGCCAAGGGCGCCATCATGTCCAAAGGCGACAAGGATGGTAACAAGACGCTGCTGCGCATGTGGAACCACGCCGGCGACGACAAGTACGGACTGCTCGCGCGCGATGAGCGCCTGGTCGGCCTTGCCCAGGCTTCGATCGGCAAGCCGGTCTATCTCTACAGCCACAAGATGACCATGAAGCAGCCCAATGAGGGCGGCGCCTGGGAATGGCACCAGGATTTTGGCTACTGGCACAATTACGGCTGCCTCGCGCCGGACATGAACAGCATCTACATCGCGCTCGACAAATCGACGAAGCAGAACGGCTGCCTGCAGCTGCTGAAGGCCTCGCACAAGCTCGGGCGCCTCAACCACGTCCGCGAGGACGGTCAGACCAATGTCGACCCCGAATACGTCGAGGCGGCGACACAGCGCTTCGAGCATGTCTATGCGGAGATGGAGGCGGGCGATGCGCTGGTGTTCCATTCGAACCTGCTGCATCGCTCGGATGCCAATCGCAGCGATACCTATCGCTGGGGCTACATCTGCTCGTACAACGCGGTCGAGAATGCGCCGTTCAAGCGCGTGCGCGATTACGGAAACTACGAGGAGCTGAAGACCGTTCCGGCCGGCAGCTTCCTCAAGGTGGCATAGTCCGGCGGTTTGCAGTGGACATGACGCCCAGGCGACGATAAGGCGGGCGACGATAAGGCGGGCGATGACGAATACGAGTGTCACGGAGAAGACGGCGACGGCGAAGACCCTGCATTGGAGCCAATTGTTCCATGCTCGCGAGACAGGCGTCCTGCTCGCGCTCTTCGTCATGTGCGTTTTCCTGAGCTTCGCGTCCGACGCCTTTCTCACCTCGACCAATCTGCTGAACATCGGCCGGCAGGTCTCGCTGATCGGCATCATGGCGATCGGCATGACCTTCGTGCTGACCTGCGGCGAGGTCGACCTCTCGGTCGGCTCCAACTATGCTTTCAGCGGGCTGGCGACCGGCATGCTGATCATTGCCGGCTGGTCGCTGCTTCCGGCGATCGCCGTGGGCCTGCTCTGCGGCGTTTCGATCGGCGTCATCAACGGCGTGCTCTCGACCTATGGGCGCCTTCCGTCCCTGATCGCCACGCTCGGCATGCTGAGCGTGGTGCGCGGTGCCGCGCTGATCATCACCGCGGGCCAGCCGGTCACCGTCAATCTGCGCAACGGCGCCGATCCGGACACTTTCGCGGCCTTCTCCTATATGGGCCAAGGCTACCTCTTCGGCTTCATCCCGATGCAGCTGGTCTTCTTCGTGATCGTCGCGGTGCTCGGCTGGGCGGTTCTGTCCTTCACCAATTTCGGCTTCCGGATCTTCGCGGTCGGCGGCGGCGCCAAGGCGGCGCGGGTTTCCGGCATTCCGATCAACTCGGTGAAGATCTGGTCCTTCGTCGTCATGGGGGCGCTCGCCTCGCTGGCCGGAATCTTGAGCATGGCCTTCCTGCCGAGCGGCCAGGCGGGCCGGACGGGGCTGGGGCTCGAGCTCGACGTGATCGCCGCCACCATCGTCGGCGGCACCTCGCTCTCCGGCGGCGAGGGCACGATCCTCGGCACCATCCTCGGCGTGCTGATCATCGGCGTGCTGCGCAACGGCCTGGTGCTGATGGGCATCTCGCCCTTCGTGCAGGAATTCATGATCGGCGCAGTGATCATCCTCGCCGTCGCCATCGACAAATGGACCAGCCGCCGCACCGCCTGATCTCGATTTCTATGCGTTCAACAACAACAATCATCTTGGGAGGACTTGAGAAATGCACATTAGTAAACTTAGCGGCCTTTTGCTGGCGCCGCTGGCGATGACCGCGCTCCTTGCGACCGCTTCGGCCGACGATGCCAAGAACGTGAAGGATTTCCCGCTGGCCGAGCGCATTGCTGCCAAGGTGAAGGCCGGCGAGCCGCTCGATATCTACGTCTCCTATCACGACGTCTCCAACGAGTTCGCGCCGCAGATCAAGAAGGGCGTCGAGGATGCCGGCGGTGCCGACAAGGTGAACGCGCATTTCGTCGGTCCGGTGGGCGCGGATGCCGACAAGCAGATCAGCGAGCTTGAATCGCTGATGAGCAAGATGGACGGCCTCGCGATCTCCTCGGTCAGCACCGACGCGCTCTCGCCGGTGATCGACCGCATCATCGCCGCCGGCATCCCGGTGGTCGCCTTCAACACCGACAATCCGGCCAGCAAGCGGCTGGTCTTCGCCGGTCAGGACCTGGTGCAGTCCGGCCGCGAAGCGGGCAAGCTCATGGTCAAGACGCTCGACGGCAAGGGCAAGGTGATCATCACTACGATCGATGCCGCCGCGCAGTGGTCGATCGATCGCGAGAAGGGCGCCCGCGAGGCGCTCGGCGAGGCCAAGGGGATCGAGATCGTGCAGACCGTCAACACCGGCACCGACCCGCAGGCGATCTACGCGGCGATCGAGAACGCCATGCTGGCCAACCCGGACGTGACCGGCATCCTGTCGCTGGAATGCTGCTCCACGCCGGCCGCCGGCACCTGGGTCGAGCGCAGCAACAAGGTCGGCAAGGTGAAAGTCGTCGGCTTCGATCTGCTGGACCAGACCGTGGACCTGGTGCAGAAGGGCGCGATCGATGCCACCATCGACCAAGCGCCGGAGAAGCAGGGCTATGCCGCGGTCGATCTGCTGGTGAAGTTTCTCAAGGGGGAGTCGGTCAGCACCGTCGATACCGGTGTCGGCGTCTACGACAAATCCAACATCGACCAAGTCGCGAAGAAGTAAGCAGCCGGGCGGCGGGAGCCTTTAGCTTCCGCCGCCCAGCCCCCATCATGACGCTGCCGGATCCGAACACGCCGATCATCGAAGTCACCGGGGTGACCAAAAGGTTCCCCGGCGTGCTCGCTTTGAACGCGGTCAGCGTCGCCTTCCGCAAAGGTGAGGTGCATGCCGTGGTCGGCGAGAACGGCGCCGGCAAGAGCACGTTGATGAACGTCCTGGCCGGCGAGCTCCGGCCGGATTCCGGCGAGATCAAGGTCGATGGGGTACCGACCGCGATCACCTCGCCACTGGTCAGCCAGAAGCTCGGCATCAAGGTCGTCTATCAGGAGCTCTCGCTCTGTCCCAATCTTTCGGTGGCTGAAAACGTGATGCTGCCGAGCGCCGCCGCCCGCAGCCCGCTTTCCTTCGTGAAGCGCTCGGAGATGCGGCAGGCGGCGCGCAAGGTGCTGGCGCGGCTGGGCAGTTCCGGCCTCGATCCGGCGACGCCGGTCCGCAAGCTTTCCGTGGCGCAGGCCCAGCTGGTCGAGATCGCGCGCGCCATCTCGCAGCAGGCGCGGGTGCTGGTGCTGGACGAGCCCAATTCGGCGCTCTCGCATCGGGAATCCGAGAACCTCTTCGCCATCGTGCGGCAGCTCAGGGACGAAGCCGTCACCATCATCTATATCTCGCATCACCTCAACGAGGTGCTGGGGATCGCCGACCGGATCACGGTCATGCGCGACGGCCGCACCATCGAGACCATGGTGAACGAGAACCTGACCGAGGCCCGCCTGATCGCCGGAATGATCGGCCGCGACATGGGTGCGACGCCGCAATATGCCGTGCAGCCCGGCGCCGCGGCGGATGACCGGCCGGTGGTCCTCGCGGTCGAGAACCTGGTCAGCGCACCGGAAATCCGCCGCGTTTCCTTCGAGCTGCGCCGGGGCGAGATTCTCGGTATCGGCGGCCTGCCGGATTCCGGGAAGGACGAGCTGGCGAGCGCTCTGTTCGGCCTCAGATCGCGCCAGGGCGAGGTCAAGATCGACGGCCGCCTGGTGCCACCGGAATCGACGCGGCACGCGATCCGCGGCGGCATGGCGCTCATTCCGGCCGATCGTCGCGGCGCCGGCGCGCTGCTGTCGATGAGCGTCGCCGAGAACGTGGTCTCGGCTTCGCTGCCGAAGTTCAGCCTGCTCGGCTTCCAGCGGCGTGGCGCCATCCGGCGCGAGGCGCGGGCGCAGGTGGCGCGGCTCGACGCCCGCATTTCGCATCTCGGCCAGCGGCTGGCGACCCTTTCCGGCGGCAATCAGCAGAAGATCATCCTGAGCCGTGGGCTGGTCACCAACCCGGACATCCTGATCCTGCACGAGCCAACCCGCGGCATCGATGTCGGCGCCAAGGGCGAGATCTACGCCATCTTGAAGGGCATCGCCCAGGAGGGCGTCGGCATTTTGATGATTTCGTCGGAGCTGCCGGAGCTGGTGCTGCACAGCGCGCGTGTCCTCGTCATGCGGGATGGTATGATCGCCGGCGAGATGGCCGGGGCCGACATCACCGAGGAAGCGATCCTCGCCTGCGCGCTGGCTTCCTAGAATTTCCTTCAAGAGCGAGCGATCGATGGCCAAGCCGAAAATCACCGTGGTGGGCAGTTTCGCAGTGGGTCTCACGATCCGTGCGCCGAACATCCCGGTCTTCGGCGTCACCATGTTCGGCAGCAATTTCGACATGGGGCCGGGCGGCAAGGGCTCGAACCAGGCGGTCGCCACTGCGCGGCTCGGCGCCGATTCATCGCTGGTCGCCATCATCGGCCAGGACAAGCTCGCCGACATCGCGACCGATCTCTACAAGGCGGAAGGCGTCGGCACGAAGTTCCTGGAGCAGACAGCGGAGAGTCCGACCGGCGTCGGCTTCATCATCCTCAACAACAAGGGTGAGAACTTCATCATCCTGGATATGGGCGCCAACAACCGCATGGATCCCACCTTCGTCGATCGCGCCGAAGCGCGCATCGCGGAGAGCGATGTCGTCATGGCGGTGCTGGAGATTCCGGTCCCGGCAGCGATGCGCGCCATGGAGCTCGGCCGCAAGCACGGCAAGAAGACCATCCTGAACCCGGCCCCCGCGGCGCCTTTGCCCGACGCGATCTTCCCGCTGGTCGATTACCTCACGCCGAACGAGAGCGAGCTCCGCATCCTGCTTGGCCTCCGCCCGGACGATCCGCGGCCCTCGCGCGAGCTGGTGGAGATGCTCCGCAAGCGCGGCGTCGCCAATGTCGTCGTGACCCTCGGCAGCCGCGGCGTGCTGGTGGTCACCGACAAGATCGACGTGGCGATTCCGGCGGCGAAGATCGAGGTCGTGGACACGACCGGGGCCGGCGATGCTTTCAACTCGGGCTTCGCCGTGGCCTTGGCGGAGGGCGGGGATGTGCTCGACGCCGCCCGCTTCGGCGTCGCCTGCGGCGCGATCGTCTGCACCAAGCTCGGCGTCATTCCGGGCATGCCGCAACGTGCCGCCGCCGACGCCATGGTTCGAACCATTCCCGCATCGGCCTGAAAGGACCAAAGGCATGAACCGCAACAACAAGCTGCTGAATGCCGAGCTCGCCTATGCCATCGCCAAGATGGGCCACGGCGATTTCATGATTGTCTGCGATGCGGGCTTTCCGATCCCGTCCAGCGCCTGGCGCATCGATCTGGCCATTGCACAAGACATCCCCGATATCGAGACCGTGCTGGGCGCGATCGCCGGCGCCTTCGTCGCCGAGAAGGTCGCCTATGCCGATACGCTGCCGAAGCACAATGCGCCGCTGCTTGCTAAGGTGAAGAAGCTGTTCGGCGAGGCCGAGCACAGCATGATCACCCATGAATCGATCCTGGGCGAGATGGCACCGAAAGCAAAAATGATCGTCCGTACCGGCGCTTTCGATCCTTGGGGCAACATCCTGCTCTATTCCGGCGTCGATGTGCCGAAGTGGTTCGACAAGCCGGGCGTGGTGGCACCGGATTACTACGCCAAGAAGCTGAAGCGCTGATCGCCGCATGCCGCGGATCTACGATTGGGGTGCGCGCGAGGCCGAGCGCACGGTGACAGTGGCCGACTTGCGCGCCGCCCGCGCCGCCGGCAAGCGCTATGCCCAGGTCACGGCGGAGACGCCTGAGGAAGCCGCCGCCGCGGAAGCCGCCGGCATCGAGATGCTGGTAACCCGCGCGCGCAACGTCGAGAGCGTGCGCAAGGGCTCGAAGAAGCTCTTCGTCACCGCGGCTTTGGGCTTCGCCGATGCCGTGACCCGCGACGAGATCCTGCGCACCGCCTTCAAGGCGCTGACCGACGGAGCCGATGCCGTCATCACCGCGCGCGGCATGGAAACGGTTGCGATGCTCGCCGCCGAGGATATCCCGGTGATGGGCCATCTCGGCCTGGTGCCCCGCAAGTCGACCTGGGTCGGCAAGCTCCGCGCCTTCGGCAAGACGGCGGACGAGGCGCTCGAACTCTATCGCCGCTTTCGCCGGCTGGAGGATGCGGGCGCCTTCGCGGTCGAATGCGAGGTGATACCGGCCCGGGTCATGGCGGAGATCCGGCAGCGCACCGGCCTGGTCACGGTGTCCCTAGGTTCCGGACCGGCCGCCGACGTGCTGTTCCTCTTCAGCAGCGATATCTGCGGCGAAGAGGGGCGGCTGCCGCGACACGCCCGCGCCTACGGCAATCTGGCGGCGCTTCAGCAGCAGATGCGCGCGGAGCGTGTCCGTGCTCTCACCGCCTTCCGGGCCGATGTGGCCGCCAACGCGTTTCCCGGCCCGCAAGAAATCTCCGAGATATCCGACGCCGAGTACGACGGATTTGTCGCCTCCCTGAAGAAAGAAGGCTGAGTCCTAGCCGCGCTTGGTCGGCGCGACATCCAGCCGAACGATCACGCCAGCAAGCTCCGGTTTCGGCGCGGGATAGAGCTGCATAACCAGCGGATCGTGGCCCGGGACGATGTGGTCGCGGCTGTCGGCCTGGGTGCGGACCTTATCATAGGCCTCGAGCATGTCGCCGACATGATAGGCCGTGGTGAAGGGGCGGGCGCGGTCCATGTTCTCGTAGTAATGCGCGACATCGGACGCGATGACAACCCAGCCGCGCTTGGTGTGGACGCGGACAAATTGCAGGCCGGCGGTGTGGCCGCCGGTCAGGTGCAGCGAGATGCCCGGCGCCAAGGTCTCGGCGCCGTCATGGAAAGTAACTCGCTTCCCGTAGTTGAGCCGGACGATACCGACCACATCATCGACCTCGAAGGCGTGCGCGCAGTAATCGTGCCGCATCGAGCGGCCGGTCGCATAGTTCAGCTCTCGGTCCTGGAGATGGAACTGCGCCTTGGGAAATCGGTGGAAATTGCCGACATGGTCATAGTGCAGATGGGTCAGGATCACGTCCTGCACCGCATCCGCATCGACGCCCAGAAGCTTCAGCGTGTCGATCGGACAGCGCAGGAAGGTGCGCTTGCGCCGCTCGCCGACTTCCTTGGTGAAGCCGGAATCGATGACGAAAGTGCGCTCCTTGCCGATGGCGACCCAGGTGAAATAGTCCATGGGCATCGGCGCGTCATGCGGGTCGCCGCCGATGAAATGCTCGTGGCGGCGGCCGTCGCGTGTCGCGTAGCGGATGGCAAACAATTCGTATACTGGGAGCTCGTATTCTGGCAGGGATTCGGCCACGGGGTCCGCTCCTGGGAAAAAGAAGGGGGCTTACGCCCCCTTGTCCAGCTCAGCGAAGGTCTCGCGGGCGATACGGAAGGAATCCACACCGGCGGGAATCCCGCAGTAGATCGCGACCTGGAGGAGGACCTCGCGGATCTCGTCCTTGGTGACGCCGTTGGTCAGTGCGCCCTTGATGTGCATCTTCAGCTCATGCGGACGGTTGAGTGCGCTGAGCATGGCGAGGTTCAGCATGCTGCGGGTCTTCTTTGGCAGGCCTTCTCGGCCCCAGACGGCGCCCCAGCAGTATTCGGTGGTGAGCTCCTGCATCGGCCGATTGAAGTCGTCGGCGGAAGCGAAGGATTTCTCGACGAACTCCTTGCCGAGCACCGACTTGCGAATCTCCATGCCCTTGTCGAAGACGGGATTGCCCATTTTATTCTCCTTGCTGTTGCGTTGTGCGGTTATCGACCGGCCGCGGGCCGGGATCGTGCCAGTCGGGGCAATGCGCCGACCGAAGTGAGGTTCTCCAAGTCATCGACCATCCGCTCGATCTCCGCGGCCGGAGCGGCGCCGACGGTCTCCGCGGCGGAGTTGCGGAAACGGGCGCGGATCTCGGCTTCGGTTGCCGGCACCACATCAGGCAGCGTCGCGCTGAGCGTCTTGCCGCCCGTGGTCTCGATCTCGACCCGCGCGCCTTGCCGCGCTGGAAAGGCGCCGGTGAAATCGGCATCGGCCTCGAGCTTGATCAGGCCGGCGAGGCGCATGACCGCTGCGTCGCTCAGATCCACGTAATTCGCCTCGGCGACCTTGCCATGGAGCAAGGCTGCGGCCACGCCGAACTGGATGCTCATCTTCGCCTGCAGCCGGCTGTGAAACGGGCCGGCATAGTCGCAGCCTGGGTAATGCACCGCCGCATAGGGCGCGGCGATCCGGATCGCACGAATGCGATCCACCGGGAGCGGCTGCCCATCCGCGGCGGAAAGCGCCGCCTGGCAGGGTGTCTGGGCGAAATTGCAGGCCGGCACCGGCTTGTTATAGACCGAAAGCAATTCCGGCGGACCGTCGAACAAGGCGATCTCCGGAACCACCTTGCCGCCGAGATAAGCGGTGAGCAGCCCGGCGGGCCCGTCGAGCGCACCGTCGGAGGCCTCGCCGCCGAGCTCGGCGAGCTCGACGGAAGTCAGTGCATTGCGCGCCGCGAAGCCGGGATGAAAGAACATATCGTCGCTGCCTTCATGCGGCCACTGGTTGAGACCGCCGGTGGTGTTGGCGGCGAAGCCCAAGGCGCGCGCGGTGCGCTCGGCATCCAGGCGCAGCAGGCGGCTTCCGGCGACGGCGGCAGCAAGCGGACCGGTGAAACCGGTCGGACGGAAGAAACGGGCAAGCTCGGGCGTGATGAGCGCGCGGCCGATCTTCGCGCCGGTTTCGTAGCCCGCGATGCCAGCCGTGATGAAATCGCGACCACTGGACGGAACCCGCTCGGCAAGCGCCAGCAACGCGGGGAGGACGACGACGCCGAGATGGCTGACGGCACCGGCATGCATGTCTTCACGCACCAGGCCATGGCCGGCGACGCCATTGGCGAAAGCGGCGCCGCCGAGTGTTGCCGTTGCCCCGGTGGCGAGGACGGTCGCCGCACCGGGTTCGCGGCCGGCGATGGTTGCTGCGCGCCGGCTCCAGGGGAGATCACGGGCTTCGAAGGCGCAGGCGAAGAGATCGAGCAGGCAGAGCTTCAGCTTGATGATGACTTCCGCCGGGAAATCCTCGAAGCGCGTCGAAGCCGCCGCCGTCGCAATCCGTCGGGCGAGTGATTGCCGCATGGCTCAGCTGCGGCTCAGCCGCGAACTTCGACCTTCGCCCATTGCTCGACACTCTTGCAGATGGAGGTGAAGTCGGAATCCGGACCGTAGAGCGCGTTGGTAACCGCGAGAAGCTGGCGCACCGCGCTGCCGACGATCATCGGCACGCCAAGTGACTCCGCTTCGTCGAGGCAGAGGCAGACGTCCTTGTAGGAGAGGCCGGTTGCAAAACCGAAGTCGAAGGTGCGGGGCAGGACCGATTTCGGGAACTTGTCCTGGGTGGCGCTGTTGCGGCCGCTGCTGACGTTGATCACGTCCAGCATGGTCTGCGCATCGAGACCGGCCTTGGCGCCCATCACCATGGCTTCCGACGAGATCGCCAATGCGCAAGCCGCGAGCAGGTTATTCGCGAGCTTCATGGTCTGGGCAGCGCCGGGCTTCTCCCCGATGAAGAACAGCTTGCCGAAATTTTTGAGGAAAGGTTCCAGCGCCGCGTAGGTCGGCTTCGGGCAGGACACCATGACGGCCAAGGTGCCGTTGCGGGCGCCCGCAAGGCCGCCACTGACCGGCGCATCGACCGCGACGATCTTCTTCTCCGCCAGTCCCTGTGCCACGCGCAGCGCGGCGCGGGGACCGCTGGTCGACATGTCGATGAAGGTCTTGATCTTCGATCCCTTGATCGCACCGGCATCGCCCAGCGCCGCGCGCTCGACGATGGCCGGGGTGGGCAGGCTGGCGAAGACGGTCTCGGCTTCCGAAGCGACGGCGGCTGCCGAATCCGCACGACGGCAACCGCGTGCGACCAGAGGTGCCAGCGCGTCTTCGCTGGTGTCGAAAATGCTGAGTGTGTGCCCGGCATCGAGCAGACGGGCTGCCATGAGCCCGCCCATCCGGCCGACGCCGATGAAACCGAAATGCTTGCTTGTCACGAGTGTCTCGAATTGCTGGTCAAATTCGCGGCCACTATCGATCAAGCCCGCGTGTCAGCCCATACATGTAATTGGCATATCAGACTGTTGCTTTTCGATATGTAGCGACAGGTTCAGGATTATTCGGCCGCCGCGGCCTCGCGCGCAGCCGCGAAGAGCTCCGCGACCTGGGCGCGGATCAGCTTCGCGACCACCCGGGTCGCGACACTGGTCGGCCGCTGCGTGGAAGTCGCCAGCATCAACTGCCGCGTCATCTTCGGGGCGTCGATCGGCCACGACTTGATCCGCCCGGCGCGCACCAGGGGCTGAACCGCCGCATCGCACAAGATCGTATACCCGGCGCCTTCTTCGACCAGGCCGAGGGTGGAGGCCATGGCATCGAGCTCGAGCTGGACGTTGGCGACGATGCCGAGCTTCTCCAGCGTGCGATCGATCAGGAGCCGGAGACCATGCGGGCGCGCCGGAAGAATGAGCGGAATGTCCTCCAGTCGCGCGGCGGGAACGGGACCGCTGCCCACTTTGGCCGGATCACCCGCCGGACCCAGCAGCACCAGGCGCTCTTCGAGCAGCGGCTCGGTCAACAGCGAAGGCAGTCGCGGCGCGTTGTAGACGACGCCGATATCGATCCGCCCGGTGGAGAGCCACTCGGTGACATGGCCGCTGAAACCTTCGACGACATGCAGCGCGATCATCGGAAACTCGCCGCGGCAGCGCATCACCAGCGGGACGGTCAGCACCCAGCCGATCGAAGGCGGCATGGCGATCGTGATGCGGCCGCGCGGCGACGACTTCATCGCCATGATCTCGAAACTGGCCTTGCCGGCGGTCTGCACGATCTCCTTGGCGTAGGCTTCGAGCAGCTTGCCGGCCTCCGAGAGGACGATGCCGCGGCCGTTGCGGTAGAAGAGCTCGGCGTTGAGGTCATGTTCCAGCGAGCGGATCTGCCGGCTCAGGATCGGCTGCGCGACGCTCAATTGCACGGCGGCCTTGGAGAAGCTGCCGAGCTCCGCGACACAGAGAAAATACTTGAGTTGCTTCAGCTCCATGTGACCCCTGACACCGGCTCCCGCGCCTTGGGCTGCGGATCGTGTTTGAGCGCAATACGGCCGGTTGACTTGTCCCGATCCTTGCCGGGACTTCATCAGAATAGTGCGGGCAGAGCGGCGGGAGCGTCAACCGGCTTTCCTCGGGTAGCCTTGCGCGCGGCGCAAGTCACATTCGATATAACTGCTATGAGGGTGCAAGGGCTGCCGTTCCCGGGCCTTCTTGCCTAAGACTGAAATCGGCAAACCGTTCGCGGCGCGGGCCTGCGCGCCGAGGGGGCGGGGCCGGGAGGATCCAATGTCTGCCAGCCTGGAGCCGGGGCGCGACGGCGGCGCTTTACCCAGCCACCGTTCGGAGCGCGCGCGGCAATGACGTTGCGAGCGGCCGGCGCCTTGCGCCAGAACGACGCGCTGGATCGCGCCATCGTGCTGGCGGAATGTCCGGCGCCGGACAATCTCTTGTGGCAGGACGATCACCTGCTGCTCACCAGCGGAAAGCGTGTTCTGCTTCTGGACGGCCTCGACCAGGAAGGCGCCGAGCTCGAGGAAATCCTGCATTTCGAAAGCGAAGTCAGCGCGCTTGCGGCCGCCGAGGACGGGAGCCTTGCCGTGGCCTTGGGTGCGGCTGGAATCGTCATCGTCGGTGGCGCCCATGATGGCAAAGTGATTGCCAGTCTCGGCGGGAAAGCCTTGATCGCGCCGACCGCTTTGGGTTTTGCCGGTGCGGATACCTTGTTCGTCTGCCTGGGCGCGGATCTCAGTCCCGGAGATGGCTGGCAGGGCACGACCGGCTCGGTCTGGCGCGTTTCGTTGAGTGGCGGCCCTTCGGTCTGTCTCGCCTCCGATCTCGCCTATCCCAGCGGCCTCCTGCTGCACGACGGCCGGATCGCGGTTGCGGAATCCGGGCGGAAGCGACTGCTCGATTTCTCCACGCTGGAGCGCGAGACCCCGCGCGTTCTGCTCGATGACCTTCCTGGTCATCCGGGTCGCCTGTCCGCCGCGCCCGGAGGCGGGGCTTGGCTCGCTGTTTTCGCGCCGCCGTCCCCCTGGCGCCCATTCGGCATGGCCCTCGGCCTTGACCGCGACTTTGCGCCGCTGCGTGCGTTGCACAGTCGCATGGATGCGAAGCGCGATGGCGTTGCCAGCTGTCTCGAAATTCGTGGTGAACTCATCGTGGCCTGCAAGGGCGGCAATGTCGTGGTTGCTGCGGAGCTTGCCGGGTCAAGCACAGATTAAGAAAAGCGGAGCGCGATGGCTGAACACAAGAAGCGTGTGGTGGTGACCGGGGTCGGCAGCGGAATCGGTGCCGCGACCGCGAAGCATTTGATCGAGCGCGGCTGGCAGGTCGTTTCCATGGACCGCGATCCCGACGCCGCCAAGAAGGTCGTCGGCGACCGGCCGGTGATAGCTGTCGATGTTGCCGATGAGGCCGCCGTTGTCCGCGCCTTCGACGAGGTGCGCAAGATCCTGGGCGGCCTCGATGCGCTCGCCGCCATCGCCGGCATCTACGACACGACCCCATTCTTTGAACTCACGGCCGAAAAGTATCGCCGCATCCACGATGTGAACGTCATCGGCACGTTTCTTTGCATGCGCGAGGGCGCGAAACTAATGGAGGCGGGTGCGCGGATCTGCACAGTCGCCAGTGTCGCCGGGTTGCGGGGCGGCGGACTCGCAGGAACGGCCGCCTATGCCAGCAGCAAGGGCGCCATTCTGGCACTCACCAAGAACGCGGCCCGCGTGCTGGGGCCGAAGGGAATTGCGGTCAACACGATCGCGCCCGGCATGATCGACACGCCTTTCGCCGCGGGCCCCTTGTCCGACCCGACCATACGGCAGCGGATCGAAGGCATGACCTCATTCAACCGGCTGGGCACGGCGGAGGAGATCGCCGCAGCGATCGCCTGGCTGCTCTCGCCGGAAGCCTCCTACGTCCACGGCGCCACCTTGGTCGCCGATGGCGGCATGGTGATGTACTAGCGCGCCTTTTTCCCTCCCCCGACTTCGGGGGAGGGCAGGGTGGGGGTCACCACCGGTTGACCGGCAGGATGTAGAGCTGCGCGATCTGGACGTGCTCGGGTTGATCGAGCGCGAAGAGCACGCTGCGCGCGATGTCCTCGGGGGCGAGCGCGATCTTGAAGCGCTCGAAGTATTCTTGCTCGGCCGCCTTGTCGCCGCGATGGCGCTTCAGGATGATGTTGGTCTTGGTGAGGCCGGGCAGGATCTCCGTCACACGGATCCCGGTCTCGGCGAGATCGGCACGCAGGATGTCGGTGAAGGCGCGCACACCGGCCTTGCTCGCGGTGTAGGCCGCCATGTCCGGCACCATGCGGATCGCGCTGATCGAGCTGATATTGACGATGTCGCCGCTGTTGCGCTGCACCATCTCCGGCACCATGGCGCGCGTCACCCGCATGAGACCATTGAGGTTGGTATCGATGATGCTCGACCAGTCATCGGCTTTGCCGAGGTCGAAGCGGGTGCGGCCGCCGATGTCGTGGCCCGCGTTGTTGACCAGGATGTCGATGGGCCGAAAAGCCGCGGGAATCAAGGCCGGCAGATCATCGACCCGCGCGCGATCGGTGACGTCGAGCTGCAAGGGCACGGCCATGTCGCCCAAGCTCTTCGCCAGCTCGGTTGCACCTGCGAGATCGAGGTCGGCGAGGACCACGCAATGGCCGGCGGCCGCGAGCGTCTTGGCGACGGCGCGGCCGATCCCGCTGGCGGCGCCGGTGATGAGGGCGTTTCCTTGGCTTCGCGGCACGATGAGGTTCCTCCGACTTGGGGGCATTCCAGGTCGCTAGGCATACAACTTTGCCGCCGCGCGCGTGTAGCGGATGCTGCGCCTATCATAACTGTTATTCAAACCCAGCGGCTTTGCCGCTCTTGGGAAATTGACGATTGTGACCGGGGCGGCGATGCGTGCATTGACGCCATGCGGCGCAGCGAGAAAATCTTCCCGATCGCAATCAAGGGCAGCGCCGGTCGGACTTTGGGAGGCCGAGTGCGCAAGATCAGACTCACGCAGGAGGGCGTCGTCCTCGCTTTGGCCGTCGCCATGTGCGTGGTTTTCGGCGTTGTGCTGCCGAACTTCCTCACCGCCGGCAATCTGATCGCCCTGGTGCGCAGCGTCTCGATCCTCGGCATCCTCGGCCTCGGCATGGGGCTGGTCGTGATCGCGCGCGGCATCGACCTGGCGCTGATCGCCACCATGGTGGTCTCGGTCTCCTGGGTGCTTTCGCTCACCACCAATTCCGGCTGGGATCTCGGGCCCGCCTTGCTGCTGGGCGCCGGCTTCGTCGTGCTGATCGGCCTGATCAACGGCATCCTGATCGCCTATGCGACGATCCCCGCGATCTTCACCACGCTGGCCATGGGACTGGTGGTCTATGGCGTCGGCCGCGGCTGGCTGTTCCAGGTCGACGTGCAGAACACGCCGGACAATTCGGCGTTCTTCAACTTCCTCGGCCGCACGACCGTGCTCGGCATGCCGATGCTGATCGTCGCCTTCCTGGTGCTGGCGCTGCTGATCTGGCTGGCCCTGCGTTGGACCCGCTTCGGCCGCTTCGTCTATGCGATGGGCGACAATCCCGCGGCGGCGCGGATCGTCGGGCTGCCGGTGCGACCGATGATCGTCGCCGAGCACGTCATCACCGCGCTGATCGCCTATGCCGCCGGACTGGTGATGGCCGCGGCTTCCTCGGGCATGAGCACGCGGGTCTACAACTCGACCATGATCTACGACGTGCTGCTGGTTGTCGTGCTGGGCGGCATCGGTCTCTCCGGCGGGCGGGGCGGGGTGCGCAACATCCTGGTCGGCACCCTGCTGGTCGGCGTGCTGCTGGACGGCATGACGATCATGGACGTGCCCTACATCGAGCAGAACCTGATCAAGGCCATCATCCTGCTCTGCGCCATCGTCGTGGACAGCATCATCAACCCGCGCGACGAGCAGACGGCGCAGCAGGAGCAAGGCGACATCTGACCATGCGTACCGAACAAGCACGACCATAAGAACGAGAAATGCGGAGGACACCATGAGGACGTTCAAGATCATCGCTGCGGCGCTGACGCTGGCACTCGGCGCGGCGACCTTCTCCGGCGCCATGGCCGAGGACCAGAAGGGTCTCGACAACAAGGTGAAGCGCGATCCCTATTACGAAAATCTCAAAGGCAAGAAGGTCGTCTTCGTGCCGCTCGCCATGGGCTTCGACCTGACCGAAGGCTGGGCGGCGATCATGAAGCGCCAGGCCGAGGATCTCGGCTACAGCTTCGAGATCCGCGATCCGAACTGGAGCACCGATGCCGGCACCCGGGCCATCACGGCGATCATCGCCGAGAAGCCGGACCTCGCCATCATCCACAATCCGGATCTGCAATCCTATGCGCGGCTCGAGCAGCGCATGGTCAAGGAAGGCATCAAGGTCCTGCAGGTCAATCTCGAGACCACCGTACCGACCGACTCCTACATCGGCGCCGACTGGGTGAAGGTCGGGTTGATCGAGGCGGACGCGCTGGTCAAGAAGTGCGGCAAGGGATCCGGGACTTCGGGCAAGGTCGCGATCCTGGAAGGCCAGCCGACGGCGGCCTCGAACCTCTACGAGCTCTATGCCTATTACAAGGTCTTCGCCGAAAATCCGGAGATCAAGGTGGTGGCCGACCAGGCTGCGACCTATGACCCGGCCAAGGCACGGGCCATCACCGAGACCGTGCTGCAGCAGCACCCCGATCTCTGCGGCATCGTCGGCAACTGGGACAACCAGGATGTCGGTGCCGGTGCCGCGGTCGAGGCGGCCGGCAAGTCCGACCAGGTCTATATCGTGACCTCTGGCGGCGGCAGCCAAACCGGTTGCGACAACATCAAGAAGGGCCTGCTCGATCTCATCGTCAGCTACGACGTGCCGCTGCAGGGCAATGCGCTCAACCAATCCATTGTCGAACTGCTGAATTCGCCGGCCAAGGCGGGCGAGATCAAAAGCACGTACTTCACGCCGCTGACCCTGCAGACCAAGGAATGGGTCGCGTTGCACAACTGCTGGACCCTGGATCAGCTGAAGTAGGCGCTGGTCCGAGGCGTTCAGATCATGAGTAGCGATACGCTTACGCGGATCCGGTACAGGTATCTCCCCGATCATCTGATCGGGGAGATCCTGGCCAAGCGTTGGATCGACAACGCGGTTCCATTCCTCGCCCTCATCATTCTAGTGGCGGTATTTGGGGCGATCTCGCCGGGTTTCCTCTCGGTCTCCAGCATCACCGATCTCGGCCGCCAGGTGGCCGAGTTCGGGCTGATCGTGCTCGGCCTCTCGATCGTGCTGATGTCCGGCGGCATCGATCTCTCGGTCGCGTCTGTGTTTACACTCGCGGTGCTGGCCTCGTTGATCGGCACCAATGTCGAGGGCTGGTCGGTCGGCATGACGGCCGTCGGTGTGGTGGCGATGGGTGTCGTCTGCGGCGCGATCAACGGCTATCTGATCGGCTATCTGCGGCTCCGCGCGTTTCTCACCACGCTGGTGACGCTGATCATCTTCCGCTCGATCTACGACATCCTGTTCCTGCAGATGTCCACGGCGATCGTTGCCGGCTTTAACGATTCCGATCTGCTCTATTTCATCGGCAGCGGCACCATCCTTGGCATTCCCTTTTCGCTCTGGGTGACGCTGGTCATTGCGATCGGCTGGCACATCGTGCTCTCGCGTATGCGCCCGGGCTGGCGGCTGACCGCCGTCGGCGGCGCGCGACGCTCGGCCTACAATGCCGGCATCAGCGTCCGGCGCACGGTGTTCTTCGCCTATGTCTGGTCGGGTGCCTTGAGCGCGCTGGCGGGATTCCTGTTCGCGGCGCGGATCGGCAGCACCGGCGCGGATACCGGCGTCGGGCTTGAAGTCTCGGCGCTCACAGCCGCCGTGCTCGGCGGCAATTCGCTGGGCGGTGGGCGCGGCTCGGTGGCTAAGGCGGCGATGGGCGCGCTCTTCGTGCTGATTCTTAGCAACAACCTCACCAATTTCGGGGTCTCCGGGCCGGTCAGCTCGACCATCCTCGGCTGCGTGCTGATCGCCGCGGTCTTCATCGACATGCGCTGGCTCCGGAACCGGCACAAATGGCTGTCGAAGATGTATGTCTCGCCGGCCTATCTCTCGCTGCCGGCGCCCCCATCCGCCACCGATCCGAACTCACCCTTCGCGCTGAACGATCGATTGCGCTCTGTGGAGATCATCGGCCTGGGCGCGATCGACGGACCGGAGGACGTGATCCTCGACCGCGAGGACAATCTCTATTGCGGCACGCGGCACGGCGACATCGTCCGCTTCTTCGGCCCGGACCACAAACGCCACGAGGTCTTCGCCCATATCGGCGGCCATCCGCTCGGCATGCAGTTCGATCGCGACGGCAACCTGCTGGTCTGCATCGGCGGCATGGGGCTCTACAAGGTCACGCCGCAGCAAGAGGTGATCAAGCTCACCGACGAGACCAACCGCAGCTTCCTGTCGGTGGTGGACGATTCCCGCCTGCGCCTCGCCGACGATCTCGACATCGCGCCGGATGGGCGGATCTATTTCAGCGAAGCCACCATCCGCTACGAGCAGGAGGAATGGGCGACCGATGCGCTGGAGAGCCGCGGCAACGGGCGCATGATCTGCTACGATCCGAAGACCGGCACGACGCGGACCGAGATCCATCGCCGCGTCTTCCCCAACGGCGTCTGCATGGCGAGTGACGGCGTCTCGTTCCTCTTCGCCGAAAGCTGGATCGCCACCATCAACCGCTATTATTTCGACGGTCCGAAGAAGGGTACGATCGAGACTGTCTGCGCCAACCTTCCGGGCTATCCCGACAATATCAACCGGGCTTCCGACGGCAATTACTGGGCGGCTTTGCTCGGCATGCGCACGCCGGCGCTCGATTTAGCGCTCTCGATGCCCGGTTTCCGCCGCCGCATGGCACGGCGGGTGGCGCCGGACCTCTGGCTTTATCCCAACATCAACACCGGCTGCGTCATCAAATTCGATGAGCAGGGCAACATCCTCGATGTACTCTGGGATCTCGGCGGGCAGAACCATCCGATGATCACCTCGATGCGCGAGCATAAGGGCTATCTCTACCTGGGCGGCGTCTCGAACAATCGGATCGGGCGTTACAAGCTTCCCGGCGCCGATCCGAACTGGAACGCTCAGGACTTTTATTGGGGCGCCGCGAAATGATGGAAGCCCTGAAGCGACTCTATGCCGGCTTCCGCGGCTTCGACGAGGCCGGCAGCGCGGTCCCGATGATGGACGGGCCGCTGAAGCCCAATACGGCGCTCGACGCGGCGCCGGTGGCGCTGCGCCTGCCGGAGATCGACAATCTCACCGCGACGCCGGACGGCTTGATCGGTTCGCAGGGCGCCGGGCTGTTGCGGCTCCGCATCGCGGGCGATGCGCTGGAAGTCACAGAGGTGCGGGCCTTCTCCAGCGCGATCACCTGCCTCGCTGCCGATGCTTCGGGTGCGCTGGCCGTCGGGTTGGACGGGCAGGGGATCATCATCCAGGGCGGCCGTCATGATGGATTGCAGCTCGAGGCGCTGAACGGCGTGGCGTTGCGATCGCCATCAGCAGCCTTGTTCCTTGATCTGGACACGCTGGTCGTCGCCAACGGCTCGGCCGAATTTGTGATGGCCGATTGGAAGCGCGATCTGATGAACCGACGCAACAGCGGCAGTGTGTGGCGGATCGCGCTTGGCGGCAAAGCCGAGGCGCTGCCGCTCGCGCGCAATCTCGCCTTTCCATACGGGCTGGCATTGAGCGGCAATGGCACCGTGCTCGTGTCGGAATCCTGGCGTCACCGTGTCGTCGTGTTGGGCAGCGGCGAGGCGCCGCGCGCCATTCTCGCCGACTTGCCGGCCTATCCGGCGCGCATGGCGCCGGCCTCCGGCGGCGGGTATTGGCTGGCGCTGTTCGCCCCCCGCAATCAATTGGTCGAGTTCGTACTGCGCGAGGAAAATTATCGCCGCCGCATGGTTGCGACGATCGATCCCGCCTATTGGATCGCGCCGTCGCTTTCCAGCGGCGTGAGCTTCCTCGAACCGATCCAGGGCGGGGCCAGAAAGAAGCTCAACATGCTGAAGCCCTGGTCGCCGAGCTGGTCTTATGGGCTGGTGGTGCGTTGCGACGCCGGCATGCGACCGCTCGACAGCTTCCACAGCCGCGCCGACGGCGCATTTCACGGCGTGACGTCTCTGGCTGAATCCGCCGGCACCTTGTTCGTGGGCGCCAGGGGATCTGGCGCGATCGCGCGCCTGCAGGATGCTCGGCGATGAGCGCGCTCCTGGAACTCAAGCAGGCGACCAAGGACTTTCGCGGCGTCGCCGCCATCAAGGACGTGGACTTCACCCTGGAGAAGGGCGAGATCCATGCCATCCTCGGCGAGAACGGCGCCGGCAAGTCGACCCTCACCAAGGTGCTGGCCGGTGTCTATCAGCTGAGCGCGGGCGAGATGATCTTCGACGGCAAGCCGGCGCAGCTTGCCTCGCCGGCGGATGCCTTGAAGCAGGGCATCGCCATGGTCTTCCAGGAGACCAACCTGGTCCCCTCCATGACCGTCGCGCAGAACATCTATCTCGGCGACGAGAAGATGTTCAACCGGCTGCGCGGGCTTTACATCCAGGCCCAGCGCTTCCTGCTGTCGCTGAACTTCTACGTCGATCCGATGGCGCTGGTCTCGTCGCTCGGCGCCGGCAAGAAGCAGATGGTGGAGATCGCCCGCGCCGTGCACCACAAGGCGCGGCTGATGATCTTCGACGAGCCGACCGCGACCCTGACGCCGGAGGAGAAGTTCCACTTCTTCAACCTGGTCCGCCGGCTCCAGCGCGATGGCGTCTCGATCATCTTCATCAGCCATGCGCTGGAAGAGGCGCTCGAGCTCTCGGACCGGATCACCGTCTTGCGCGACGGCAAGGTCTCGGCCAGCGATCTCACCAAGAACTTCACCCGCGACCGCATCATCCAGGCCATGGTCGGCCGCAGCCTCACGGGCGAGCTCTACAGCGCCGGGCAGGAACGCGCGCCGCGCCCCTATGGCGAGAAGGTCTTGAGCATCCAGAACCTCTCCATGGGAACGGTGGTCCGCAACACCTCATTCTCGGTCTTCTCCGGCCAGATCACCGGCCTCTTCGGCCTGGTCGGCTCCGGCCGCACCGAGACCATGAAGATCGTCAGCGGCGTCCTGAAGCGCGACTTCTTCCATGGCGGTACGATCAGCTTCCTCAGCCGCCACGTGCGGTACCGCACGCCGCGCCCTGCCGTGCGTGACGGTATCGTCTACGTGACCGAGGACCGCAAGGTCGAGGGCTTCTTCGAGACCATGTCGATCGCCGCCAACATCCAGCTCGGCACCGTCGCCAAGGGCATCAACCCGCTGGCGGTGATCTCCATGGCAGAGGCGCGGGCGATGGCCAGGCAATGGACCGAGCGCCTCGCCATCAAGGCGATCGATCCCAACGCGCGGATCATCGAGCTTTCGGGCGGCAATCAGCAGAAGGTGGTGATCGCGAAATCGGCGGTGCAGAAGCCGAAGATGATCATCTTCGACGAGCCGACCCGCGGCGTCGATGTCGGGTCGATCGTGGAGATTCACCGCTTCATCAACGAGCTCGCCGATACCGGCATGGCGGTCATCGTGATCTCATCCTACCTGCCGGAGATCCTGGCGCTCTCCGATCGCATCCTGGTCGCACGCCAAGGCCGCGTCGTCGAAGAGATGGACAGCCGCACCGCCACCGAGCAGCGGATCATGTACGCCGCGGTGCACTAAAGCGGCTTCGGATCCGCGTCGAGCCGGACGACGATGTCCTCGAGACCGGGCGCCGCGGCGGGATACTGCTTCAGCACCAGCGGGTCGTGGCCGGGAATGATCGCGTCGGGCGAGGAGGCGAGGGCGTTCATCACGCGGTAGCCTTCCAGCATCTCGACCACATTGGCGACCACCGGGAACGGCCGGAACTGCTGGAAGTTGGCGTAGAAGTGCGAGGCGTCGGAAGCCAGCACCATCCAGCCGCGCCGTGTCATCACCCGGGTGATCTGCAAGCCGCTGGTATGTCCGCCGACGCGATGCACGGTGATGCCGGGCGCCACCTGGCCCTCGCCGTCGTGAAACTGGGCGCGGCCGGTGAAGATCCGCCGCACCATCGCCACGATATCCTCGGCTTCGAAGGCGCCGCGCAGGTTCGCATGCCCCATGCAGCGCCCGGTGCAGAACGCCATCTCGCGGTCCTGCAGGTGATAATGCGCGTTCGGAAACATGTCGTGGTTTCCGCAATGGTCGTAATGCATGTGGGAAATGATCACGTCCTTGACCTGGTCGGGCTCGATCCCGATCGCCTTCAGGCCGACGGCGGGTGAGCGGAGATGCTGGCGCTTGCGCTTGGCGCCCATCTCCGGCGCGAAGCCGGTATCCAGGATGAAGCTGCGATCCTTGCCCTTGATCGCCCAGACAAAATAGTCCAGCGGCATCGGCACGTCATGCTCGTCGCCGCCGATGAAGTTCTCCGGCGAATGGCGGAAGAGATGCGCGTATTTGATGGCGTAGACCTCATAGACCGGCAGCTCGGACATGCAGCCTCATCCCCCCGACTTGCGCCTTTTTGGCGGTTTTTGCACATTGCGTGTGACGGGCAGCCGGACCAGAGTCGCGGCTGCCGGTTGCAGATTTCTGTGTTACGCGTAACATGGATCTGCGAAGCAGGCAATATCCGGGGGAGACATTGGCCAAGCCTTCCGAGCCGAAACGCAAGAAACGCAACGGCGGCACCACGACTTCCCGCATGCGCGACGTCGCGCGCAAGGCGGGCGTCTCGGTGATGACCGTCTCGCGCGCGCTCAACGATCCCGACAAGGTTTCGAAGGAGATGCGCCTTAAGGTTCGGGCGGTGGTGGACGAAATCGGCTATGTGCCGAACCGCCTGGCGCGCAGCCTCTCCTCGAACCGCTCGAACCTGATCGGCCTGATCGTGCCGAGCATCCGCAACTCGCTGTTTGCCGAGACCATCAAGGGCATCTCGGACGTGGCCAGCGCCAACGGCTATCACTTGATGATCGCCGACAGCGGCCCCGGCCTCCACGAAGAGGAAGAGGCGATCACCGCCTTCCTGCAGCAGCGCGTGGCCGGACTGGTGCTGCACAATACCAGCCATACCGCGACCGCGATCGAAATGATCGGCAATTCCAAGGTCCCCGTGGTGGAGAACGGAAACCTGACGACGTCACCCCTGGATTCCGTGGTCAGTTATTCCAACTTCGAGGCCTCGCGCGCCATGACGCTGCATCTCGCGCGCATGGGCTATAAGCAGATCGGCTTCGTCAGCCTGGTGCGGCGCGAGAACGACCGGGCCCGCGAACGCCTGCGCGGTTACCAAGCGGCCCTGAAGGAACTCGGCCGAAAGCCGGACGATGCGCTGATCCTGGAGCGTCCCTCCGGTTTCAGCGCCGGCGCCGAAGCAGTCGCGTACCTGGTGGAAACGGCGCCGCAGGTCGATGCCGTCTTCTTCGCCGGCGACGTGCTGGCGGTCGGGGCCGCCTTGGAATGCCAGCGCCGCGGCTGGAATGTCCCGGGGCGGGTGGCGCTGGCGAGCTTCGACGACCTGGACATCCTGCGCCACGTCAACCCGCCCCTGACCACGATCCGCCTGCCGCGCTATGAGATCGGCCGCCGCAGCGCGGAATGCCTGCTCGACCGCATCGCCGGTCGCGCGACGGAGCGGGTGAGCTTGGATCTCAAATTCGAAATCATCCAGCGCGAGAGCGCCTAAGCGGCGGAACCGCCGAGATAGCCGTCCGGCTGCAAGCTGGGCCAGACCAGCGTAGTTACCGGTATCATAATTTCCTTGAAAGCCACCCGTCCGGCTGCAAAGATGCCGGAATAACAGGGTCATGAACCCTGACGGCCTGGGAACGAGATCAAATGACCCTCATCTGTCCGCCCTGTCTTGCACCGAGCCGAATGGTCCGGGAGGGCCGCGCATGTCGGTGATCGAACCGCCGATGCCGACCTGTTCCGATCAGGTCTCCGATTGGGTTTCCCGCGTCCGGTTCGGTGACCTGCCGCAGGATGTCGTGGAGCAGACGGCGCTGCGGGTGCTCGACGTCTTCGGCCTGGTGCTGGCGGGGCTCGGCACGCCGTTCGGGCAGTCGGTGCGCGCGGCGGTGCTGGCCCTCAATCCCACCGGCCCCAGCCGCATCCTCGGCCGTGGCGACGCGACGACCATTCCCGGCGCGGCCTTCGCCAACGGCGCGCTGTCCCAGGCGCTGGAATTCGACGACACGCACAATGAATCGATCGTGCATATGAGCAGCCCGGCCGTCGCCGCGGCCTTCGCGCTGGCGGAATCGCGGCCGGTGAGCGGCGCCGATCTCATCACCGCGATCGCGGTCGGCAACGAGATTTCCTGCCGCGTCGGCAGCGTTTCACCCGGGCAGTTCCACCGCCGCGGCTATCATCCGACCGGCCTGTTCGCGACTTTCGGCACGACCTGGCTGGCCGGGCACATGCTCGGCGCGAGCCGGGGCGAGATGAACAACGCCGCCGGGATCGCCGGCAGCTTCGCATCAGGCCTGCTGCAATGCTGGGTCGATGGCACCCAGTCGAAGTTCCTGCATCCCGGCTGGTCGGCGCAAAGCGGCATCACCGCCGCGACCCTTGGCAAGTCCGGGACGACCGGGCCGACGGCGGTCTTCGAGGGCCGCTTCGGCCTGTTCGCCTCGCATCTGCAGGACGAGAGCGTGCCGCGCGATTACGGCCGCATCACCGACAAGCTCGGCGACCATTGGGAAAGCCGCAACGCTTCGTTCAAGCCGTTTCCGGTCGCCCATGTGATCCATCCCTATATCGACGCGCTGCTGCGGCTGCGCACGCAGCACGGCATCGACCCGGCTGAGGTCGAGCGCATCACCGTACCGGTTGCCGCTTACATCGTCGGCATCGTCTGCGAGCCCTTGGCCGAGAAGCGACGCCCCCGCTCGGACTCGCACGGCCGCGTCAGCATGCAATACACCTTGGCCGAGGCCTTGGTGCTCGGCCGCATCGACAAGAACGCCTACCGGCCGGAATCTCTCACCGACCCACGGATCCTCGGGATCGCCGATCGGGTCGAGATCGAGGTCGATCCGAAATTCCCCGGACCGGAACGCTTCAAGGGCGCGGTCAAGATCGTCATGAAGAACGGGTCCGTCTACGAAACGGTCGAGGAGCATAACCGCGGCTCCGCGGCGAATCCGATGGCGGTCGAAGACATCATCGCCAAGTTCGACGCCAATGCCGCGGACGTGCTGAACGCATCGGAGCGGCGCGCCCTGGTGGATGCGGTCCTGGCGCTGCCGAAGGCGGAGAACGCAGCCGAGATCGTAGCCCTGACGATCGGCCGCGGGGCCGGCGCATGATCAAGGGCAAGAACGCCCTGGTCACCGGCTCGACCGACGGGCTCGGCCATGCCGTGGTCAAAGGCCTGGCGCAGGCCGGCTGCAATGTGATGGTGCATGGCCTCGAGCCGGCGTCCGATGTCGCGCCACGGATCGCCGCGCTGAAGCGCGACCACGGTGTCGAGGTGGGGTATCACCAGGCCGATCTTTCCACGCGGACCGGCGTGGAGGGCGTCATCGCGGCCAGCCGGAAGCTGTTCGGCACGCTCGACATCCTGGTCAACAACGCCGTCACCCGGCATTTCGCCCGGGTGGAGGACTATCCGACCGAGAAGTGGGATGAAGCGCTGGCGGTCAATCTCTCCGCGGCCTTTCACGCCATCCGCCTGTCGCTGCCCGATATGCGCGCGAAGAAGTGGGGCCGCATCATCAACATGGCCTCGGTCTACAGCAACTTCGCGGTCGCCAATCGGGTGGACTACGTGACGACCAAGACCGCGCTCATCGGCATGACCCGGGTCGTCGCGTTGGAGAATGTCGATCTCGACATCACCTGCAACGCGGTCTGCCCGGGCGCCATCCACACGCCCTACAGCGAGGCGAAGATCGTCGGCCTGATGCAGGCCGAGGGGCTCAGCCGCGAGGCGGCCGAGCGCAAGTTCCTCGAAGTGCGGCAGCCGACCGGTCGCTTCATCGCCGCGGAAGGTGTCGCCGATCTGGTCGTGTTCCTGTGCGGTCCCAATGCCCGCGACATCACCGGCTCGACCATGCCGATCGATGCCGGCTGGACCGCGGGCTGAGGGCGGACGCGATGCTGAGGCTCTCGGCGCGGGACGGCAAGCGGCTGGCGGATCGCCTGATCGATCCAACCGGGCCATTGCTCGTAGATGCGATGGAAGCGGCGGAGCCTTGCTCGATGGGCGAGGTCGACGAGGCGACCGCTTCCTACATCGTCGCGCTGCGCAACCCCTTCGAGTTGCTTCGGCAGGCCGAAGCGCAGCTCGCGGGGCTGATCGTGCTGGCGACCGTGAGCGGCCAGGCGATCGCCGGACATCCCATGCTGGACCTCGCGGTTGAGGCGGTTCGCGAGGCGGAAGATGGTATCCGTGCGGCGAGGGTACCGGAGCAAGCACGGCATCATCATCGTCACCTGCTCGAGGCGCTGCAGGAGATGCAACACGCGATCAAGGCCACGCGTCGCTGCCTCGTGCGCGGCGACGAGGCTGCGATCGACGCGGTGCTCATTCCGCTGCGCGCCGGCCATCAGCATCTGCTCTGGGCGACCGGGGCATTGCCTGGATTCGAGATTGTCGCGCTGTCGCAGTCCTGCTGCGCGCAACACGCGTCTGCAAAACAAACGGAATAAATCCGCTGGGGAGGGAACCGCCATGGCTGACTATTCGATCTGGGTGCTGGAATACGGCGCGGTGCCGAACGCACCGAAGGGCATCATCGCGCATGGTCAATTCAACGCGGGGACCGACAAGCTTCCTTACTGCTACGTGGTGATCAAGGGCCGCGACCATGTCGCGATGGTCGATGTCGGCTACAACAACAAGGATCACGGCAAGGCCATCGCCGACATGTATGGGGTCCAGAATTGGCACGCTCCGGCGCCGGTATTGGCCGAGGTCGGCGTGAAACCGGAACAGGTGACCGAGGCCTTCATCACCCATGCGCATTTCGACCATATGGGCAACACCGATGCCTTCCCGAAGGCGACCTTCTATGTGCAGGAGCGCGAGATCTCGAAATGGATCTGGTCGCTCTCGCTCAATCGCAAATTCCGCTGGCTGAACGCGGCCACCGATCCCGGCGACATCATGCGCATGGTCGATCTCGCGCGGCAGGGCCGGCTGGTCAGCGTCGAGGGCGACCGCCCCGATGTCATTCCCGGCATCGACCTGCACGAAGCGTTCGACACCCATACCTGGGGCTCGATGTTCGTCAACGTCCGCAATGACGGCAAGGCGGGCAGTGCGGATTGCTGGATCTTCGCCGGCGATCTCATCTACAGCTACGCCAATCTGCAGGGCTTCGAGCCCAACGACCCACAATACATCCCGATCGGCCTGGCGACCGGCAGCCAGACGAATGTGATGCTGAAGATCGAAGAGATGATCGAGCTGGCGCAAGGCCAGGTGAAGCGCGTCATCCCGATCCACGACGAGGCACTGAAGGACATGTTCCCGTCGCGTATCACGTCGAAGGGGTTGCGCATCACCGAGCTCGCTCTGGCCAAGGGCGAGAACTCGCGGGTGCATTGAGCGCGGATTGAAGGAGAAGACGCATGACGGGCAGTCGCCTCGGCTTCATCGGCACCGGCCGGATGGGTGGGCTCATGGCGGCACGGCTGATCGCCGCCGGTCACACGCTGACGGTATGCGACGGCAGCGACGCAGCGGTTGCGCCGCTGGTCGCCGCCGGCGCCAAGCGCGCGAAGACCGCCGCCGAGGTTGCGAACGAGGCCGACATCGTCTTCGCCAGCCTGCCGACACCCGACGTGGTGCGCACGGTTGCGCTGGGCCCGAACGGCGTGATCGAGGGTGGTCGCGCCAAAATCTTCATCGATCTTTCGACCACCGGACCGCGGGTCGCCGCGGCGGTGAGCGCCGGCCTCGCGGCCAAGGGCATCACGTCCATCGATGCCCCGGTCAGTGGCGGCATGGCGGGCGCCAGGAACGGGACGCTGGCCGTGATGGTCTCCGGGCCGCGCGCCACCTATGACGCTCTGGAGCCCATCCTCAAGGTCTTCGGCAAACTGTTCTTCATCGGCGAGAAAGCCGGCGCCGCGCAGACCATGAAGCTGGTGAACAATCTGCTCGCGGCCTGCTCGCTGGCCATCACCTGCGAAGGCATGGTCATGGGAGCCAAGGCCGGGCTCGACGCGAAGGTCATGATCGACGTCCTCAACGTCAGCAGCGGGCGCAGCAGCGCCACGCAAGACAAGTTTCCGCGCGCGATTCTGCCGCGCAGCTTCGACTTCGGCTTCGCGACCGGCCTTTCGCACAAGGATGTGCGGCTCTGCCTGGACGAGGCGGAAGCCTTGGGCGTGCCGATGATCGTCGGCAGCGCCGTCCGGCAGATGCTGGCCATCACCAGCGCTCTCTACGGCTCCGATTCCGATTTCACCTCGATGGTGAAATGCACCGAGCAATGGGCCGGCGCCGAAGTGCGCGGCTGAAGCCACGGCGCGGCCGAGAGTTGATACCAGTATCAGATCAGGCCTGTAGGGCGACCACGGGCCTGCGGCCCTCAGGCTGCGCATTCTGCACAGAAAGGGCGGTTTCGCCGGAATTCTAACCACAGAATGGCGGCGGCAGATCATAACTGATAGTCTGGTTGCGATAAGATACCGGTAACTTTTATCCTTGCCTGACCTTGGGGCGCGTGGGACAAGGGGACCAACAAGAATGCTGTGCAACAGCGCGCGTCAGCGGTCGATGAACCGCGGCGCTTTCGGGAGGGAGAAATCGATGAAGAAAGCCATTCTAGGGACAGTCGTCTCCGTGCTTGCGGCGCTTGCAGCGGCCGGGTCTGCTTATGCCGACGAGAAACCAATCCTGATCGGTCTGATCGCGGGCACCACGGGTGCTTATGGATCGACCGGCGTCGCCGTGGTGAACGGCGCGCAGCTCGCGGTCGATAAGATCAATGCCGCCGGCGGCGTGATGGGCCGGCAGCTGAAGCTCGACGCGCACAACGACAACGCTTCGGCGACGCTCTCCGGTCAGCTCTTCGCGAAGCTGGTCAGCGACGGCGCGGTGGTGATCGCGGGCTCGCCCGACACCGGCCCGACCACGGCCGAGCTCGCCATGCGCTACAAGATCCCGACCATCGGCGTGGTCGATGACGGCGGCCTCACGGTCTACAAGGACGGTCCGGACGGCCCGGCCAATCCCTGGGTGTTCGACTTCGGCCTCAACACCTTCGCCTGGGGCGAGAAGATCGGCGAATACGCGCTGAAGCATTGCCCGGACAGCCTCGCGGTCTTGCACGATCCCTCGACCTATGGCGAGGGTGGCATGTACGGCATCAACATCGCCTATAAGAAGGCCGGCAAGAAGGTTGCCTACGAGGAGAAGATCACCGAGAACTGGTCGACCGGCGCCACCGCGGCGTTGATGCCGCAGGCGACCGCGATCAAGGAGAAGGGGATCAAGTGCGTCGATGTCTGGCTGACGCCGCAGGATCAGGCCGCGTTCGTCCAAGACCTGCACTCGCTCGGCTATGAGGCGACGGTGTTCGGCAATGACGAGACCAACGCCGACGATACTTTCGCGAAGCTGGCCGGCGACCTCGCCAACGGGATGATCACCGCGGCGCTGACCTCAGGCCTGCACCCGAGCCCCGAGCTCTCGGCCTTCCGCGAGGAATACAAGGCGAAGTTCAACGTCGAATCGACGCCCTTCGCCGAGACCAGCTACGACAGCATCATGATGCTGAAGCAGGTGATCGAGAACGCGAAGTCGACCGAACCTGCGGCGCTGCAGGCCGAATTCAACAAGACGCAGGGCTTCAAGGGCATCACCGGCGATCTCGGCTTCACCGAGAAGGACCACATCACCATCACCGCGGCGCAGATCACGCTGGTGAAATACGACACCGCCTCCAAGGGATGGGTCGAGGTGAAGGACTGATCCTTTGTCCTGAACCGGCGGGCGCCTTGAAGGAGTCCACCGGTTCCGACGGAACCGACGGGGCGAGGGCGGCATCGGCTGCCCTCGCTTCGCCGCAAGAAGGGAGAGGGCCTCTTTGCTGCAATTCGTGCTCAGCGGACTGGCGATCGGCGCGGTCTACGGCCTGATGGGGATGGCGCTCGCCATCTCCTTCTACGTGACCCGGGTCATCAACTTCGCCCAGGGCCAGATGCTGATGATCTCGGTGATGATCGTTTCGACGCTGACCGCCGCCGGATTCTCGCCCTGGCTCGCGGTCATCGTCGGGCTCGCCGTTTCCTGCATCGTGGCGGTCCTTTCCTATCTCGTGGCGGTGAAGCCGATCCTGGCCTTCGACCGGTTCAGCTTCGGCTGGCTCGTCAGCACCCTGGGCTTCGCGGTCGCGGTGGAGAATGCCGCGGCCTACATCTGGGGCCCGACCTCGCAGGCCTTTCCGCCGATCCTCAACAATATCAGCGTGCATATGGGCGATGCCGTGCTGACGGCGCAGCAGATCCTGGCGATCGCCATGGCAGCAATCTTGACCGCCGGCTTCGAGCTCATCCGCAAGCGGACCCTGTTCGGCAAGGTCGGCATGGCGATCGCGGCTGATCCGGAGATGGCCTCCGCGATCGGGGCGAACACCACGGTAGTCGCCATCCTCGCCTTTGCGATTTCCGGTCTCTTCGCCGGGATCGCCGGCGTGCTGATCGGACCCAGCACCTTCGCCAATCCCTATCTCGGCGGCACGTTCGGCACCTATGGCTTCATCGCGATGATGATCGGCGGCGGCACCGAGAAGCCGGCGGCGGCGATGTTCGGCGGATTACTGCTGGGCGTGCTGGCCGAAGGCGCCAATGCGACGATCAACTCCCAGGCTTCCGACTGGTTTCCGTTCCTGGTGCTGGTCGTCATCCTCATCGTGTCGCCGCGCGGGTTGTTCAGCTCGGGCAGCGCCTTTCTCCGCCTGTGGCCGCGACGCCCGGCGGTCGCGCGCGGATGAAGCCGCCGATGGATAGCAGCCGCGCCCAGATTGCGCTCTCCGGCAGTACGGAACCAGCCGGCTTCGGCGCGCTCCGGCGGCTCATGAGCCCAGTCTTCATCATCGCCTATCTGGTCTTCACCTATGCGATCGCGCAGTCCAACCTGCACATGCAGAGCCTGGCGCTGATCGCCGCGGTCTTCGCGATTCTCGCGATCAGCCTCGATCTCGTGGCCGGCATGCTCGGCCTTTATTCGCTGGGGCAGGGCGGCTTCTTCGCGATCGGCGCCTATTTCACCACCATCCTCGCGACGCAGTATGAATTCGACATCTTCTGGCTGCTGCCGGCGGTCCTGGTCGTCTCCGGCGTGACCGGTGCGCTGATCGGCGCGATGTCGCTGCGGGTGAGCGGGCTCTATTTCGCCATCACCACCTTCGTCTTCACGCTCGTGCTGACGGTGCTCGCGACCGACCTTTCGATCACCGGCGGATTGCAGGGTCTGCTCGGCCCCGCCTTCCCGGATTTCCCCGAAGCGTTGGCGTCGCTCGGCACGGCGGTCGTCTGGTGCGTGATGCTGGCGCTGCTGGTCGCGATCGCGCTGGTCCGCAACATCCGCAAGTCGCCGCTCTATCCGGTGCTGCTCTCGATCCGCGACGCCGAACCCTTCGCCGAGGCTGCGGGTGTCCGCACCAAAGTGATCAAGGTTGGCCTGTTCGGAGTCTCCGCCGCGATGGCGGGCCTCGCGGGCTGGCTGTTCTCGTTCCTCGGTGTGGTTTCGCCGGGCCAGTTCGACTGGTCGGTCTCGCTCAACATTCTGGTGATGGTGCTGGTCGGTGGCATCAACACCACGCTCGGCCCGATCCTGGGCGCGATCTTCGTCACCATGTTCCCGGCGGTGGTGAACATCGATCCCTGGATCCAGGAGATCCTCTATGGCGCCCTCTCGATCTGCGCCATCACCCTATTCCCCGAAGGCGTGGTCGGCTTGGTGAAGCGCCGCCTCGGCGCGCGCTTCAAACCGGCGATCTCGGAGCGAGTACAGGAAGAGACACCGACCGCCGCAGCGCCCGCAAGTATGCCATCCATCGACGACGGTTCGCCGATCGTCGAATGCCGCGGCATCGAGTTCGGCTATGGCACGGGGCTGAAGGTGCTGCGCAACGTCAACTTCACGGTGCGGCGCGGCCATATCCACGGCCTGATCGGACCCAACGGTTCCGGCAAGAGCACGCTCGCCAACATCATCGCCGGCCGGCTGAAGCCGCAGGCCGGCAGCATCCTGATCAAGGGCCAGCGCGTCGATGGCCAGGCGCCGAGCGACCGGGCCAAACTCGGCCTGCGGCGGACCTTCCAGGCGGCGCAGCTCGTGCGCGAGCTGCCGACCAGCCGCAATGTGATGGTCGGCCTCTATAACAGCGTGCCCGGCATCGTGCGCCGCAGCGCGCTCTGGCCGCTGCTGCCTTCGGGCCATCGCGACGGCGCCAGCATGCTGCGCCAATCCGAGCAGGCATTGCGTGCCGTCGGCGCCGGAAGCTGGGTCGATGCCAAGGTCGGCGACGTGCCGCACGGCATCGAGCAGTTGACTCAGCTCGCCACGGTGCGCGTCGCCGGGCCGGACATCATCGTGCTCGACGAGCCGGCGACCGGCCTTTCCATGTCCGAGGTCGAGCACCTGGCGCGGCTCCTGGGCCAGCTCAAGGCGCAGGGCGTCACCATGATCATCATCGAGCACCAGACGCGCTTCCTCTTCCCGCTCTGCGACCAGGTGACGGTGCTCAATGCCGGCGAGGTGATCTTGACCAGCACGGCGGATGTGGTGCGCGCCGACCCGACGGTCCGGCAGATCTATCTCGGCGAGTGAGGGAAGGATGAGCGAAGCGCCGGCTCTCGAAGTCTCCGCGCTCTCCGCCGGCTACGGCCGGTTCGACGTGGTGCGTGATGTCGGCTTCCGGGTCGGGCAGGGCGAAGCGGTGGCTCTGCTCGGCCCGAACGGCGCCGGCAAGACCACGGTGCTGAAATCGATCATGGGCCTGGTCAAGCACCGGCGCGGCTCGATCAAGGTCGGAAGCGCCGATATCTCGTCGCTCCCGGCCCATCGCATCGCCCGCGGCTTTGCCGCCATCGCCCCGGAGGGCCGGCGTCTCTTTCTCGACCAGTCGGTCGAGGACAACCTGATGCTGGGCGCCTTCCATCTGCGCGGCGAGAAGCCGCGGGTGCAGGAGCTGCTGGATTCGGTCTATGCGCTGTTCCCGGTGCTGCGCAACTACCGGACGCGGCGCTCGTCCTTCTTGAGCGGCGGCGAGCAGCAGATGGTCTCGATCGGCCGGATGCTGATGAGCGATCCCGACATCCTGCTGCTGGACGAGCCGTCGGATGCGCTGTCGCCGGTCGCGGTGGACAATGTGGTGAAGGCGCTGATCGAGCTCCGGCGCCGCGGCGCCTCGCTGCTGCTGGTCGAGCAGCGGGTCGATGTCGCGATCCGGCTCTGCGACCGGCTCTACGTCATGACACATGGCGAGATCGTCGATGAGATGCGGCCGGAGACGGTGCGCCAGGAAGGCCTCGGCATCATCAACAAGTATCTCGGCTGAAGCGGGAGCACGCGATGGCCATCGATCACAGCCTCACGCCGGATCGCTTGGTTCTGAATACCACTGCAGCGGACGCGCAATGCGGCTGCGAGGACCATGGCCGCTTCGCCGATGCGTTGAGTGACACCCTGGACGACCGCACCATCCGCTACATCCTGGAAACCCGTCCGCATTTCGAGGATCTCCGCCATGCCGTCGGCCAGGTAGCCGGCATGCTGGTGTTGGCCGCCGCCGGAGCGAAAACCGTGACCCAGGATCATCCGCTCTTTGCTTCGGCACGCACGACCTTGGAACGGGTCTCCGACGGGATCGGCGCCGCGCAGCCGAGCGGTCGCGCCGTGCATCACCATCGGCATCTCATCGCGGCGGTCGGCGGCCTCGGCCTGGCGCTGAAGCGGGCGCAGGAGGACCTGCATCTGCACGGCATCGACCGCACCCGGGTCGACCCGGTGCTGGAGCCGTTGCAGACCGCCTATCGCAACCTGGCCTGGGCGGCGCAAGCCTTGCCCGGCTTCGAGCTCATCAGCTTCGACCAGGCGTGCTGCGCGCCGCAACAACCGGGAAAAGCCCACTGATAAAAGCGAACGGGAGGACCTGCCATGAGTGACTATTCGATCTGGGTGCTGGAATACGCCTATGTGCCGCAATACCACATGAGCGGCATCATCTATGGCGCGCATAACGAGGGCTACCGCAAGCTGCCCTATGGCTACGTGGTCATCAAGGGCAAGGACCGCGTCGCCATGGTCGATGTCGGCTTCAACAACAAGGATCTCGGCGGCACCTTCGCATCGATGTACGGCGTCGAGAACTGGCATTCGCCGCGCGAGATCCTGGCGCAATGCGGCGTGACGCCGGAGCAGGTGACCGACATTTTTGTGACCCATGCGCATTTCGACCATATCGGCGGCACCAGCGAGTTCCCCAACGCCACGTTCTACATCCAGGAGCAGGAGCTCTCGAAGTGGATCTGGGCGATGTCGCTCGGCCGCAAGTTCAGTTTCCTCACCGGCGCGATCGATCCCGCCGACATCATGCGCATGGTGAATTCGGCGAAGGAGGGGCGGCTGGTCATCGTCGATGGCGACCGGGAGGACATCCTGCCGGGCATCGACGTCCATGCCGCACTCGACAGCCACACCTGGGGCTGCATGTATGTGCGCGTCCGCAATGACGGCAAGCGGGACAGCCAGGACAGCTATGTCTTCGCCGGCGACCTGGTCTATTGCATGGAGAATCTGCGCGGCCGCGACGGAAACGAAGGCCAGTACATTCCGGTCGGCCTCGCGGTCGGCAGCCAGATGAATCTGCTTACGGCGACCGACCGCATGCTCGGCATGGTCGGCAATGACGTAAAGCGCGTCATCCCGGTTCATGAGGAGCGATTGAAGGATCTCTATCCCTCGCGGCTCAACAAGGACGGACTGCAGGTGATCGAGATCCGTCTCGCCAAGGGCGAAAAGAGCCTGGTGCATTGACATCGATATCCGTCGCCGGGTCTCGCCCGGCGACGGCGCCTGCCCCTCAGCGGGAAGCGGCGTAGCGCCGCGCCAGCGCGGACATGCCGACCGCGAGGATCAGGATCCCGCCCTTGAAGATCGGCTGATAGTTGGTCGGCGCGCCCATGATGGCGAGGCCGTTGAATCCCACCGCCAGGATCAGTACCCCGATGAAGGTGCCGACGATGTGGAACTGCCCCTCGCGCAAGGTCGCCGAGCCTAGGAAGACCGCGGCGAAAGCATCCAGTAGATAACCGTCGCCGACGCCTAGCGTGCCACTGCCGAGCAGCGAGGAGAGCAGGGTGCCGGTGATCGCCGCGCACAAGCCCGCTGTGCCGAAGGCAAACAGCTTGATGCGATCGACGCGGATCCCTGAGAGCCGCGCCGCCTCGATATTGGCGCCGACCGCCTGCATCTTCTGGCCGATATCGGTGCGGTTCAGGATCACCCAGAGGATCAGAAGGATCGCGGCCATGAAGAAGACCGGATTCGGGATGCCGAACACCAACCGGCCGAGCGAGATATTGGTGAAGGCGCGCGGGATTCCGGTGGCAATGGGGAAGGCGCTGTACGAGAAGCCGATGCCGGTCAGCATCGTGCCCACGCCGAGTGTCGCGATCACCGCGTTGATCCGGACCTTGGTCACCAGGGCGCCGTTGATCAGCCCGAGGCCGATCCCGACCGCAAGTGCCGCGGCGATGCTCAGCCAGATTGGCAGCCCCTGGTAGGACATGAAACCGACCACGATCAGGCCGATGAAGCTCGCGACGAAGCCGATGCTGAGGTCGAACTCGCCCACGACGAGCGCGTAAGTGAGCCCCGCGGCGATGATCGCGGTCAGCGAGGCCTGGCTCAGGATGTTGAGGAAGTTGGCGCGCGAGAAGAAGGTGTTGGGCGCCATGATCGAGAAGAACACGAACATCAGCAGCAGCCCGAAAATCGTGCCGTAGCGCGACAGGAACACCAGGCCGATGCGTTTCCAGTCGGTCGGCTTGGTTCCTGTCGCGACGTCGCTACGCGTGTTCACGCTGCTCTCCCTCGTCTTGTTCGGCGCTGTGGTAGCTGAGCTCGATGATGCGGGCCTCGGTGATTTCGCGGCCCGCGAGCTCGCCGGTGATGCGGCCCTCGCGCATGACCAGGACCCGGTCGGCGAGAATGGCCAACTCCTCGACATCCGAGGAGATCAGGATGATGCCGACCCCGGAGCGGGCGAGGGCGCGGATGGTGCCGTGGATCTCCTCGCGCGCGCCGACATCCACGCCGCGCGACGGCTCGTCGAGGATCAGCAGCCGGATTCCCGAGCTCAGCCAGCGCGCGATCAGCGCCTTCTGCTGGTTGCCGCCGGAAAGGCTGGCGATCTTCGCGTCGATGCCCGGGGTTTTGATCGCGAGCCGCCGCACCATCTCCTCGGCCTGCCGCCGTCCCTTGCTGCCGGAAACGAAGGGCAAAGCAGGGACGCTCCGCAGATTGGCGAGCGACGCGATGTTGATGTTGAAGGCGACCGGGAATTCCAGCATCAGGCCCTGCGAGCGCCGCTCTTCCGGCACCAGCGCGATCCCGGCTTCCACCGCTGCGGCCTCGTCGGCGACCGCGAGGCGCTGGCCGTGGAGTTCGAAATGACCCGCATCGGGCCGTCTTACACCGGCGGCCAGATGCGCAAGCTCTGTGCGTCCGGCGCCGACCAGCCCGCCCAGCGCCAGCACCTCGCCCGGAAAGACGTCGAAGCTCACGCCCTTGACGGCGCTCCGCCAGGCAACATCGCGCACAGAGAAGATGGGTTTGCCGGCTTTGTCGGCGGTGAAATGCTCGCGGTCTTCCGGCGAGCGGATGTCATGGCCGATAATGGCGCGGATGAGTCCCTTCTTGTCGAGGCGGCCACGCAAGGCCTGGTCGACGATCCTTCCGTCGCGCAGCACGGTGATCCGGTCGCACAGCTCCAGCACCTCTTCCAGGCGATGCGACACGTAGAGGATCGAGACACCATGGCGGGAAAGATCACGAATGATCGAGAACAGCTTCTCGCTTTCCGGCCCGGAAAGGGATGCGGTGGGTTCATCCATCGCGATCAAGGCCGCGTCGCGCGCCAGCGCCTTGGCGATCATCACCAGCCAGCGCTCGGCGACGGACAGTTCCGAAACCGGGGTTTCTAGTGGGAACTGGATTCCGACCCGCTCGGCCGCCGCGCGGACAGGGAGGCTCGAGCGTTTCCAGTCGATGAGGCCGAAGCGGGTTACCTTGCGAACGCCCAGCAGCATGTTCTGCAGGGCGCTGAAATGCGGCACCAGGTTCAGCTCCTGGTGAATGAAGGCGAGGCCCGCCTGTTCCGAGGCTTGCGGCGAGCCGTGACGCAGCTCCGCCCCGTCGATCGTGATCCGGCCGCGATCGGGAACCGTGACGCCGGCGAGGCATCGGATCAGCGTGGATTTGCCCGCCCCGTTGGCGCCCACCAGGCCGTGAACTTCGCCCCGCGCAATATCGAGGTCGGCTTCGTCGAGCGCCAACTCACCGGCGAAAGACTTGGTCAGGCCGCGAATTTCCATCCAGCCTTCGGGGGATCGCGCGGTTGCGGATCCCCCGTTGGTGGAGTCTTTGGACCCGGGACTGCGCGCGAGCATTACTGGCTCGGATGGTCTTTCATGAACTGGTCAACGTTGTCGGCATTGACCACGACGCCCGGGATGGTGATGACCTTGGGCTTCCAGGAATCGCCGGCCGCCATTGAGTCGAGGATCGCCTGGAACACCTGCTTGCCTTCCTCATGGGCCGGCTGCCAGGTCGTCGCCGTCATATCGCCGTCCTTGACCATCTGCACGGCCTGCGGGCTGCCGTTGATCGAGGAGATCACGACATCGCTGCGTCCCGCCTGACGCAAAGCGGCCACGGCGCCGGTCGTTGGCTCGTCCCAGCACGACCAGATGCCGAGCTTCCGCCCTTCCTCTCCCGGATGGGTCGTGAGCCACGCCTGGGCGAGGGCATTGCCGCTTTGCACCTGGCCCGGCACCACGACTTCGCTGTAGGTGACTTTGACGTCCGGCTTGCCCTTCACGGCGTTCTCGAAGGCGACGCCGCGGTCGATGCAGAGCTTCCCGGGATGGAAGGTGAGGGCGAGGATGTCGGCCTTGTCGCCGACCTTGTCGAGCAGGAACTTGGCGGAGTCATCGCCGACCTGCTGGCCGCTGGTGGTGACGACGATGCCGGGCACCAGCTCGCCGCCCCAGGTCGCGACCGGAATATGCGCCTGGCGGGCCGCGTCGAGCCCGGAGCCGATCGAGCTGCTGGCGAAGGCCAGGACGAAGATCGCATCGACATGCTCCACGGCGAGGGTATTCATCGCCGCATTGGCCTTGTCGGCGCTGGCCTGGGTGTCGATGACCTTGACCTCCCAACCGGCCGCCTTGGCCGCCTCGGTCGCGCCGCCGATCACGTCGATGTTCAGCGCGTCATTGGCCAGCAATGCGACGATGCCGAGCGTTTTCGCCTCGGCGGCCGCACTGACGGACAGCATGCCGGCGACGGCAACGGTGGCTAGAAGCAGTTTACGCATCTCGTTCCTCCCCATGATGTGCGGCGCCTTGCCGGCGCCGCGTTGCATTCGAAATCGGCGCGCTTGACCATCAGGGCTGATGGTCGGCGCAAACTTCCTTTCGTATGATAGCGGTACCATAAAGCACGACCAGCGGAGTGGCAATAGATCGTCCGGGAAGGGTGCCGACGCCCCGTCCGCAGCGCGCATTGGCAGCGCCAACCAGCAGCGACACGGCCCTGGGATATTCATCAATAATACGTAATATTAGATACTTGTCGAGGAATTGTAGGCGATCGTTGAGTGCTGCTCTGATGATCTCCGGCGCCGTCCTCACGCGGCGATGAATGATCGAGATAGTCCGCTTTTCCACTTGGAGTCTGTTATCGGTATCAGATAGGTTGGCGAAAACAACGCTTCGAAGACAGGGGAACGACATGCCGCAAGTGACCTACGACTTCTCCGGAAAGAGCGTGCTGGTGATCGGCGGCACGACCGGCATCGGGCGCGCGACCGTGCTGGCCTTTGCCAAGGCAGGCGCCAATCTCTTCGTCGCGGGCCTCGGCGCCGAGGAAGGCCGCAGCCTCGCGGCGGAGGTCAAGAGCATCGGCCGCGAATTCGAGTTTCGCGAGGTGAACGTCCGGGACGGCGCCGCCATGAAGCGGCTCCATGAGGAGGCCTTCGCGCGCTTCGGCCGGATCGACATCGCCTTCAACAATGCCGGCGTGTCGGGCAAGACCGCGCCGGTGCACGAGCTCGAAGACGCGGATTACGACTTCCTGATGGACGTCAACCTGAAGGGCATCTTCTACGGATTGAAGCATCAGATCCCGCACATGGTCGAGAAAGGTGGAGGCGCGGTCGTCAACACCTCCTCGCTGTTCGGGGTCATGGGATTTGCGACCACGGCGGTCTATTGCGCCAGCAAATGGGGCGTCATCGGCCTGACCAACTCCGTCGCGCTCGAGGTCGCGCGCAAGAACATCCGCGTCAATGCCATCGCGCCGGGATCGGTGATGACGCCGCTGATCCGCAACATGTTCGGCGGCGAGCAGGCGGCCAAGGACACGGTGCTGCCGATGATTCCGATGGGGCGCATCAGCGACCCCGCGGAGATCGCGCAGCTGGTGCTGTTTTTGAGCTCGGACGCCGCCTCCTTCATCACCGGCCAGGCCGTCGTGATCGATGGCGGCGGGTTTGTCGCGGGCGCCGATCAGCTTTAGCCGAAGCGCATCCATGTCCGTGCAACCGCTGCATGGCCGTCGCGCGCTGATCACTGGATCGACCGGCGGTCTCGGGCTTGCCATGGCATGGCATCTCGCCTGGTCCGGCTGTGACCTGATGCTGAACGGCATCGGCATCGCACCGGATTTCGAAGCCACCTGCCGGGACATGGCCCGCGAGACTGGTGTCAATGTCACCTGTACCGAAGCCGATCTTTCCTCCGGCGACGAAGTGGCACGGCTGGTCGCGGCCGCGCGGGATGAGATGGGCGGAGTGGACATCCTCATCAACAATGCCGTGGTCCGGCATTTCGCGCCGATCGTCGATTTTCCAACCGACAAATGGGAAGCGGCGCTTTCGGTCAATCTCTCGGCGGCGTTTCACGCCATACGCGGCGTGCTGCCGGGCATGCGCGCGCAGAACTTCGGCCGCATCTTCAACATGACCTCGGTCTACAGCCTGCGCGGCACGCAGGACCGCGTGGATTACGTGACCACCAAGGCGGCCCTGCTGGGTTTGACCCGCGCGGTGGCGCTGGAGAACCTCGACTATGACGTGACCTGCCACAGCATCTGTCCCGGTTCGGTGCTGACGCCTGGCACGGAACAGCGCATCACCAAGATGATGGCGGATGCAAATATCGACCGGCCGACCGCGGAGGCGCGCTTCCTCGAAGGCAAGCAACCGGGCGGCCAGTTCGTGCGGTCGGAAAGCGTCGCGGCGCTGCTGCTGTTCCTCTGCGGGCCCTCCGCGCGCGACATGACCGGCTCCTTCATCCCCGTCGAGGCCGGCTGGCTCGCGAGCTGAGGCCCGGGTCAACGTGCGGGGCGGATTGGTTGCTGCGCCGCGAATTCCTTGGTGATCCAAAGACGAAATGCTTCGACCTTCGGTGGGATCCGTCGCTTGAGGCCATGCGACAGCCTGGGCGAGGGCGGAAGCGGCGATCCATCCTGCTTCGCGTTGACTCGCGCGGGGCGATGTCCGAAGACTCAGCGATGATACGGATTGCGGTCACACTTGAGCATGCATCGCTGCCGGAAGTCGCATCTCTGTTGGAACAGTCGGATGCGGTCGCGGCTCGACTTTACCCGGGGGAAATCCGGCGGCGCATTACGCCGCAGTCTCTGGCGAAACCGGGCGTCCACGTGGTTATGGCGCGTCATGCGGGCAAAGCCGTTGCGCTTTGCGTCCTGTTTGATCGCGGCGATGGCGCGATGGAATTGAAGCGCATGATCGTGGACGAACAGGTCCAGGGAAAAGGCGTTGGTATGGCACTGCTGCGGGGAGCGGAAGGCGAAGCTTTGCGTCTGGGTGCGCATACAATCCTGCTCGAGGTCGGCATCCGCAACACGGGTGGGCAGGCGCTCTATCGGCGGGCCGGTTATCAACTCAGCACGGCTTTTCCACCTTACGAGGCGTCTCCTTTGAGCCTCTTCATGCGACGGAGCCTATAGGTCCTCCAAGCAGCTCGGCCGCGCAGCCACCATTGAAGCTGTGCAATCTTTTCCGAAATACCGGACCGATAGTCAGAATACTGGACGAGGCCGGGAATTGGCGATATGACGCCTCTCGAGGGTTTCTCGAGGAGGCAAGCTTGCTCAACTACTTCGACGATCGTGACTATTCGGTCGCCGTAATCGGTGCCGGGCGCGGCATCGGTCGTGCGGCTGCCGAGGAGATGGCGCGCCAGGGCGTCGCGGTCGCCTGTCTCGACAGCGACGGCGCGACGGCCGAGGACACGGCAAAGGCGATCAAGGCCGCCGGCGGCAAGGCGAGCGCAGCCGCGGTCGACGTCGTCGATGCGAAATCGATCGACGCCGCCCTGAAGAAGACCACGCGCATCGACGCGCTGGTCAACTGCGCCGGGATCACCGGCAGGACCAACGTGCCGGGACACGCCGTCGAGATGGCGGATTTCGACCGGGTCTATCAGGTGAACCTGCGCGGCGCCATGCTGGTCTCCCAGGCGGTGCTGCCGCATATGATCGCGCGGAAATACGGGCGGCTGCTGCATGTCGCCTCGATCGCCGGCAAGGAAGGCAATGCCGGCATGACCGCCTATTCCGCGAGCAAAGCCGGCTTGATCGGCATGGTGAAGAGCCTGGCCAAGGATTACGTGGAGCAGGGGATCACGATCAACGCCCTGGCGCCGGCGGTCATCCGCACGGCGATGGTGGATGCGCTGCCGCAGGCGACGGTCGATTACATGACGGCAAAGATTCCAATGAAGCGCTGCGGCGAGCTGGACGAAGCGGCGAAGCTCATTGCCTGGATCGTCTCGCCCGCCTGCAGCTTCACGACGGGGTTTACGTTCGATCTCACCGGCGGGCGCGCGACCTACTAGCGACAAAGGCGGGAACATGGGGAAGATCGCATCCATCGAAGTCATTCCCTTGGCGGCGCCGGATGCGGTGGCCGATGACCTCGACGGCACGACCGACACCGTCATCGTCAAGCTGACCGGTGACGACGGCAAGACCGGCATCGGCGAGACCGATGCGCCGCCCCATGTGGTGAAGGCCTTCCTGGAAATGCCGACCGCGCATCTCTGGAGCCGCAATGTCAGCGAGATCCTGATCGGCGCCGATCCGATCGAGGCCGTCGGCATCTGGCAGAAGCTCTATGACGGCACGTTCTGGCCGGGACGGCGCGGGCTCGGCATCCATGCGATCTCGGCGATCGACATCGCGCTCTATGATCTCGCCGGCAAGCAGCACAATGTGCCCGCCTACAAGCTGATGGGCGGCGCGCGGCGCCCGCGCATCCGCCCCTATTGCACCATCTTCCCCGGCATGCCGCATGGCCGCAGCATCGAGACGCTGATGAAGGAGATCGGCCGGCAGTTCGAGTCCGCGGTCGATCTCGGCTTCCGTGCCGTGAAGATGGAGGTGCTGTTCGACGATCTCGTTACCGACCGCGAGCTGGTCGATCTCATCAAGCGCGGGCGGAAGATGCTGGGCGACGGCATCCAGATGGCGGTGGACTTCGGCTATCGCTGGCACAATTGGCACGATGCGCTCTGGCTTCTCGACCGGGTCGAGGATTGCGACATCCTCTTCGCCGAAGCCACTTTGCAGCACGACGATCTCGACGGGCATGCGGAGCTCGCAACGCGCAGCAGAATTCGCATCGGCGGGGCCGAGGCGGCGGCGACCCGCTTCGAGATCCGCGAATGGCTGACCCGCGGCAAGGTCGGCGTGGTCCAGCCGAACATCGGCCGCGGCGGCGGCCTGACCGAGATCCGCCGCATCGCCGACCTCTGCGAGCTGATGGGCGCCGAAGTGGTGCCGCATGGCTGGAAGACCGGCATCACCTCGGCGGCGGGCCGGCATTTCCATGCCGCCTGCGCGCCGTCGCCGGTCTTCGAATACGTCTCGCCGAAAGTCTTCGACTCCTTGCTGCGCCGCGAACTCGTCTCGCCGGAGCCGGAAGTGAAGGACGGCACTATGGAGCTCCCGAATTCGCCCGGCCTCGGCATCGATCTCAACGAAGACCTGGTAAAGCGTCTCCGCACCGATCGTAAGTCGTGAACTGGCGCTCATTTTGTGTTATAAGAATTGGGTGAATGCGGCGCTCGGTCCGTTCACCGAACATCACAATTGGATCTTTCGCAGCAACCCCGACAGGACCCCGACAGAACAGGGGGCGCGCTTCGTTCGTGACAATGCAATAGGTGCGTTGATTGCCCGTGGCTTAGCGGGCTTTCGGCCCACGAAAAACGGGTCGGATCCGTCAGGGTAAGTCCGCCTCACCCGACCCGGTACTTCTCCACCGTCTCCATGTTGAGCGAAACACCGAGACCCGGCGCCGTCGGCACCTGGATCCGTCCATCGGGGCCGAGATCGAAACGCTCGTTGGTGAGTTCCCAGCGCAAGGGTGACTCGCTGGTCGAGTATTCCGCCGGCTCGTCGTCCCAATGCTGCGAAAGGAACGCCAAATTCGCTGCGATCGTGATGTTGGACTTGTAGCCATGCGTGACCACGCGCTTGCCGCGCTGCTTCGCCGAAGCCGCGATCCGCATCAGCTCCGTGAGGCCGCCCGCCATGGTCACGTCGGGCTGCGCGATGTCGATCTTGCCCAGATCGAATGCGGTCTCGTATTCGTAATGCGTGGTGAGGCCGAGATCGCCGCCGCCGATCGGGACACCTTGTCCGGCGAAGCGCGCATGCCCGGCGAGATCGTCGATCGGCAACGGCGCCTCCAGCCAGAGGAAGCCGTTGTCGCGGAAGATCGGCACCAACGGCAGGCCTTGCTCGGCTTCGGTCCAGGCGGTGGCGGCATCGCACATCAGTCTGATGTCAGGGCCGACATGCTCGCGCGCGGTGCGGATCAGCAGCTCGGTTTTCTTGAGGTCATGGCGCCAATGTGGATCAGCCACGATCTTGATCGCCTTCAACCCGCGCTTGAGGCCGCGGTCGATGTTGAAGCGCACCTCATCCGGTGTTTCGCCCAAGGGATAGACCGTGCCATAGGCCAGCAGCCGGTCGCGCTTCTTGGTGCCGAGCAGATCGGAGACCGGCTTGCCTTCGACCTTGCCCTTGAGGTCCCAGAGCGCGATGTCGATCGCGCTGATCGCATGGATGACGACGCCGCGGCGGCCGTAATAGGAGGTGAGATCGTACATCCGGTCCCAGATCTCGCTGGTTTTGAGAGGATCCTGACCGAGTACGGCATCCTTCAAGCCATAGGCATGGGAATGCGAGCGGGGTGCTTCGATGATCGCCTTGATGACCGAAGGAACGCTGTCCACTTCGGCGATGCCGGTGACGCCCTGGTCGGTGTGGACGAACACCAAGCAATTGTCGTATGACCCGTCGAACGTTTCTCCGGTCCAACCGGGGGTGCGCAGTTCGATCACCTCGACATCGGTTATTTTCATTGCCTCACCGCGTGTTGGCGGCCCCCATTGGACGGCCATTGCCCGGCCGTCCGGAATATTGGATACTAATCCAGAATGCTGGAATTGACGAAATGAGACAAGACGTAAAGACGCGTGGCAAACCGCGCGCGGCCGCGGCTGCACCGCAAAGTGCCGCGAGCGCCGAGGATGCGGGCGGATCGCGCAGCGTGCGCCGCGCGCTGGAGATCTTCGAATTTCTGCTGCAGCTCGACGCGCCGTCCACGATCGGCGAGATCGTGAGCGCCCTGGAGATCCCGAAATCCACCGCCTATGAGCTGGTGCGCACGCTCTCCGATTCCGGCTATCTCGAGCCCGGGCGTCGCGGCAGCGGCATCTTTCTCGGTCGGAAACTGTTCGAACTCGGCATGGCCTATCGCGCGCAGGTCGATCTCCTGCGCGACGGCAGCCAGATCGTCGAAGAGCTCCGCAATGAATGCGGCGAGACCGTGCAGCTCTCGGTGCTCGAGAACGACATGATGCTGGTGCTCCTCAAGGAGGAGGGGTCGCATCCGGTCCGCATCATCAGCCGGGTCGGCTCCCGCGTCCCGGTGAACTGGGCGGCTTCGGGCCGCTTGCTGGTTTCCGACCTCGACGACAACGAACTCAACAGCCTCCTCAGCAAATCGGTGCGGCAATCGCCGACCGGCCGCGCGACGGTCGAGATCGACAAGTTCATCCAGCAGGTGCGCAAGGCGCGCAAGCAGGGCTTCTTCTCGGAGCTCAACGAGACCAATGAGCATGCGGGCTGCGTCGCAGCCCCGGTGATCGACGGCACCGGCCGCTGCGTGGCGGCGATCAGCATCGTGGCGCCCGAGCATCGGCTGGCCAAGGCAAACCGCGAGGCGCTAACCAAGAAGGTCTGCGCCGCGGCGGCGGAATTGTCGAAGCGCCTGGGCGCGCGCTAAGCGCGGTTTCCGGCGGCCTCGAACGCGCGCTGCAACCGGTCGAGCAGCGTTGCCTCGTCGATCTGACCGCGGAGATGCTGCTCGATGAGGTCGCCGCCCTTGGCCTGGAAGGCGAGATAGCCGGGAAAGCGGGGGCGGGTCCAGCAACCGTCCATCGTCTTCAGCGTGGCGGAGTAGCAGCGGCCGAAGCGCGTATCGATCGTGGGATCGGTCCAGGTTTCGCGGCGGGCCGGTTGACCGTGGTTCTCGGCGAAGAGACGCTGCACTTCGGGTGAAGCGGCGAACTTGGCATAGGCGCGGGCGGCGTCGCCGGCGCCGCGGAGTGCGGAGAGTCCAAGACCGGTGCCGCCGATCGTCGATCCCATGCAGCCGTTCGGCCCGGGCAGGTCATGGAAGCGGAGCGGCTTGCGTTGATCGCTTTCCGCATAGGTGGCGTAGCAATAGACGGCCGGACAGGTGACGAGATCATCGCGCGCCACCATGACGTCATGCAGTTCGATGCTGTTCCAGTCGAGCGATTCCCTCGGGCACAAAGAGAGCAGGGCACGCAAATGGTCCAAGACGGTGCGCGCAGTATCCCGGTCGACCAGTGGCCGCTCCGGATCCGTGGAGCAGGGCGAGCCCAGATTGGCGCAGAGGGTGAAGAAGGTCATGAGGCTGTGCACGCCGCGCAGGCCGATCGCGAGCTTCAGGCCTTTGCCCGCCGCCTTCTGCCCCAGCGCGATCAACGCGCGCCAGTCGACGGGCGGCATGGCGTCGAGCGCCTGCAGCAGGTCCGGCCGCGAGACCGCGACTTGGGCCGCGGCGTCGATCGGCACCGCCCAGCAGGCGCCGGCATAGGTGTAGCTCGCGAGCGAGGGGCCGACGTAACGGTCGCCACCGGCCGCGGCGATCACATCATCGACGGACAGCAGGCAGCCCGTCGCGGCGATCTCGCCGCAGAACGGGTGATCGAGCACGATCAGGTCGTATTCCCGGGCGAGGTCCGGCACCGGCGTGAACTCGAAACCGTGCAGCGGGCGCGACGCCCATTCGATCTCGATCTGCGGATGTCGCTGCTCGAACAGCGCCTTGGTCGCCAGCAAGGGGTCGGTGGCGCGCCGATGTCCCCAGGTCATGCCCCGCAACTTGATCCGCGCCATTCAACGCTCCCTGGCCCCTTGGTCTCAGATTGACTCCTGATTCGGGCTAACCTAGCATTCTGGAAATACGTACAACAGTCCGGCATTCTGGAATCATCGAGCCCAGGCAACGGACGATAGGGGCAAGCAAAACAGGGAGGGCGCAATGAGACTCATGAAACTGATGTCCGGTGCGGCGGCATTCGCCGTGGCCGTTTCCGGCGCGGCGAACCTGGCCATGGCGGCCGCGGGCGACGAATGCGTGAAGGTGCTCGGCTACGAGTGGAGCGGCGAGAAGCAGTCGATGGATCCCGCCGACATGCATTCCGGCGACGATGCCTATCACACCTTCGCGGTCTACAACCGCTTGGTCGATGTCGATGACAACTTCAAGGTCCTGCCGGAGCTCGCCACCGAATGGTCGGTCTCGGCCGACGGCTTGACTTGGACCTTCAAGCTGCGCGACGGCGTGAAATTCCACAGCGGCAAGGATTTCAGCTCCGCCGACGTGGTCTACAGCTTCAAGCGCTTGCTCGACGAGAAGCTCGGTTCCGGCGCCCGCGCGGTGCTGGAGTTCCTCGACGCCGACGGCATCAAGGCGCCGGATGCGCACACCGTCACCTTCACCACCAAGAAGCCGGTGGTCGAGCTGCCGGTGCTGATCACCAACAAGTTCACCAACATCGTGCCCGACGGCGCGAAGCACGAGGATCTGATCAAGCACGAAGACGGCACCGGACCCTTCATGCAGGAAGAGTTCACGCCGAACGCGCCGGTCCGCATCCTGAAGAAGAACCCGAACTACTGGGATGCCGGCAAGCCGAAGGCCGACTGCCTGCGCATCACGGTTGCGCAGGAAGCGGTCGCGGCGGTCTCCGCGCTGAAGGCCGGCCAGGTCGACCTGATGCTGAACGTCGATCCTTCCGTGATCCCCACCCTGAAGGACGATCCCTCGGTGACGTTGCTGGAGACCGGCGCCTCGAACTCGATGACGATATCCTTCTGGATCGATACCAAGCCCTTCGACAATCCGAAGGTCCGCGAGGCGTTGAAGCTGGTGGTCGATCGCCAGGCGATGATCGACACCGTGCTCTTGGGCTATGGCGAGCCTGGTGCCGACAATCCGGTCCCGGTCGGGAATCCGAACTCCTACGTCAAGGAAGCGCCGAAGCAGGACATCGAGAAAGCGAAGGCGCTGCTGGCCGAGGCCGGCTATAAGGACGGCCTGAAGTTCGACCTCTACACCGCGGAAGGCGTGCCGGGCATGGTGCGCATGGCCCAGGTCTATGCCGAGCAGGCGAAAGCGGCCGGTATCGACATCAACGTCATCGTGACCCCGGCCGAGAGCTTCTGGGACGATGTCTGGCTGAAGCAGTCCGCCGTGACCTCGGCCTGGTCGATGCGCCCGCCCGGAGAGGGCTTGGCCGTCGCCTATGTCCAGACCGCGAAGTGGAAGGAGACCCACTGGGAACGGCCCGACTACGACGCCCTGTTGAACAAGGCCAACACGACTGTCGACGAAGCGGAGCGCCAGAAACTGTTCCAGCAGACCGGCGAGCTCCTGGCCAAGGAAGGCGGGTTGGTCCTGCCGATGTTCGTCCACCAGGTCCTGGCTTTGCGCAAGGGCTGCGAGGGCTACACCCCGCGGGCGCAGAACTTCAACCTGAACTTTGAAGATCTGAGCTGCAGCAAGTAAGCTCGACCCTCGCCCCGGATGCCGGTTCGGGATCGGCATCCGGGCGTTTTTCTTTTTTCTCGTGAGGGCCGAGGCGGAGATTACCCTTGACGATTCTGAAGCTCGTCGCCACGCGGATCCTGCTCTCGCTGCTGACGCTGCTTCTCGTCTCGCTGATCATTTTCTTCGTGCTGGAAATCCTGCCGGGCGACGTCGCGAGCCGCATCCTCGGCCGCGATGCAACGCCTGAGACGCTGAACGCGTTGCGGGAGAAGCTCGGTCTCTACGATCCCGCCATCGTACGTTATTGGCGCTGGCTGTCGCATTTCGTCGCTGGGAATTTCGGCCAGTCCCTTGTCTCCAGCCGCCCGGTCACCGAGATCCTGGCGCCGCGCATCTTCAATACGGTCGTGCTGTCCGCCTATGCCTTCCTGCTCTATCTGCCGCTGACCGTGCTGCCCGCGATCATCCAGGCGATCCGCCGCGACGGGCCGAGCGATCACGCGCTCTCGGTCGTGACTTTGGTGCTGCTCTCGATGCCGGATTTCCTGCTGGCGACTATCCTGCTGTTCCTGTTCGTGGTGGTGTTCCGGTTCTTTCCCGCAATCTCCCTGGTCGATCACAGCTCGACCGCCGCGGACTACCTGATGGCGACGACCTTGCCGGCGCTGACCCTCGCCATCGTCATGGCGGTCTATGCGGTCCGCATGCTGCGCGACAACCTGATCGAGGTGCTGGATTCCGACTATATCCGCATGGCGGAGCTGAAAGGCCTCTCGGCCCGGCGCGTGCTGCTGCGCCACGCGCTGCCGAATGCGCTGGTGCCGACCTTGAACGTCACCGCGCTCAACCTCGCCTATCTGGTGGGCGGCGTCGTGGTGGTGGAGAAGGTGTTCTCCTATCCCGGCTTCGGCAGCCAGCTCGTCGATTCGTTGCAGCTCCGCGACCTGCCGGTGATCGAGTCCACGGTCATGATCGCCGCGGTGGTCTATGTCGGCGCCAATCTTATGGCCGACATCGCCTCCGTGCTGCTGAACCCGCGCTTGAGGACAGCGTGATGGCGGTGACGAGCGACATGGCGCCGCGCACCTCCGGCCAATGGCGCAGTCTCTGGCGCCAGACGCCGCAGAGCTTCCGCATCGGCCTCATCATCTTGGTGCTGCATCTGGTCATCGCCGCGACCGGTCCGTTCTGGGCGCCCTACGGCTTCTCGCAGATGGGCACCGGCATTCCGCTCTCCGGCATGACCTGGAAGCACCCATTCGGCGTAGACCAGCTCGGCCGCGACGTGTTCAGCCGCGTGGTGCATGGCGCGCATATCGTGATCCTGCTCTCGCTCTCCGGTACGGCCTTGGGCCTGGTGGTGGGCGCGATTCTGGGTCTGCTCTCCGGCTATATCGGCGGCTGGTTCGACAACGCGCTGCAGCGCATCCTGGAAGCACTCATCAGCATCCCGTTCCTGGTGCTGGCGCTGATCGCCATCGCCTCGGCCGGGCCGCAGCTCTCCGGCAATCCCATCCTGGTCGTGCTGGTGGTGGCGCTGGTCTACGCGCCGCGCATCGCCCGCATGGCGCGGGCGGCGGCGATCGACATTGCCACCCGCGACTACGTCACCATGGCGAGGCTTCGGGGCGAGAGCCCCTGGTCGGTGATGCGGCGCGAGTTGCTGCCCAATGCGACCAGCGTGCTGCTGGTCGAGTTCGCGCTTCGCGCCGGCTATGCGCCGGTGCTGATCGGGTCGCTGGGCTTTCTCGGCTTCGGCTTGCGGCCGCCGACGCCGGAATGGGGGCTGATGATCAGCGAGAACCGCGCGCTCATCATCATCACGCCGGTGACGGTGCTGGGACCTGGTCTCGCTTTGGCCTCACTCGTGGTCGGCCTCAATCTTTTCACCGAGGGCCTCGCGCGCATCCTCGGGCGCACCGTGCGGCTGGGCAACCAATGAGCCCGGAAATCATCCTCGAAGTGCGAAACCTGAGCGTCGCCTACCGACAGGGGAGCGGCTGGTCGCGTGCGGTCGATGACGTGAGCTTCGCGCTCAAGAAGGGCGAGGTGTTCGGCCTGGTCGGCGAATCCGGCTGTGGCAAGTCCACCGTCTCGCTGCAACTCCTCGGCTACCGCCATCCGTCCATGAAGGCCGAGGCAGGGCAGGTCCTGTTCAAGGACTGGAACCTGCTGACCCTGACTCGCCCCGAGCTCGACAAGCTCCGCGGCGAGAAGATCGCCTTCATCCCGCAGAACCCGACGACCGCGCTCAACCCCGGCATCCGCATCGGCCGGCAGGTCGCGGAGACCATGGTGGCGCATGGCCGTGCCAAGGATCTCGGCGGTGCCGATCAGGTGGTGGGCAAATATCTGAAGCTGGTCGGCTTGCCAGTCGATCCCGGATTCCTGCGCCGCTATCCGCACCAGCTTTCCGGCGGCCAGCAGCAGCGGGTCTGCATCGCCATGGCGCTCTGCTGCGATCCCGATCAGCTGGTGCTGGACGAGCCGACCACCGGTCTCGACGTGACGACGCAGGAGCAGATCGTCTCGCTGCTGATCGCGCTCCGGGCGCGGATCGGACTTTCCATGCTCTATGTGACGCATGATCTGGCGCTTCTCTCGCAGATCGCCGACCGGATCGGCGTCATGTATGCCGGCAAGATGGTCGAGGTGGCGCCGACCGAGAGCATCTTCACCGCGCCGAAGCATCCTTATACCCGCGGCCTGATCGGCTCGATCCCGCGGATCGACTTCGACGCGGCCGAACGCGAGCGCCCGTTGCGCGGCCTGTTGCGACGCCGGGAACTGCCGGCCGGCTGCCCCTTCAGCCCACGCTGCGATTTCGCGCAAGACCGCTGCTTCGCCGAGCCGCAGAAGCCTGAGGCGACCGGGCCAGACAGCAATGTCGCCTGCTGGCGCTGGCAGGAGATCGCGCCGCTGCCGCCGGAGCCGATCGAGGTGCCGCCCTTGCCGCTGGCGAAGGGCGAGGTGCCGTTGCTCGTGGTCGACAAGCTCGACATCCACTACGGCAGCGGCGAGAAAGCCTTCCGCGCGGTGAGCGACGTTTCCTTCGCGATCCGTCAGGGCGAGGTCTTCGCCCTGGTCGGTGAATCGGGCAGCGGCAAGTCGACCATCGCCCGCGCGATCTGCGGCCTGGTGCCGCCGGCAGAGGGCACGGTGGCACTCGAGGGCAAGCCGCTGGCGCCTCGGGTCAATCGCCGCGGCAATGATGAGCGGCGGCGGATCCAGTACATCTTTCAGAACCCCGACGCCTCGCTCAACCCGCGGGCACGGGTCGGCGAGACCGTCGCGCGGCCTCTCCATTATTTCTTTCATCTCGACCGGGCGAAGGCGCGGGAGAAGGTCGCTCAAGCGCTCGCCGATGTGCAGCTCGATAGCAGCTATGCCGAGCGCTTCCCAGACCAGCTTTCCGGCGGCGAACGCCAACGCGTTGCTATCGCCCGGGCGCTCGCCGCCGAGCCGGCGCTGTTGCTCTGCGACGAGATCCTCTCGGCCCTCGACGTGTCGGTGCAGGCTAATATCCTGAAGCTCCTGCAGAACCTGAAGGCCCAGCACGCGATCGCGATGCTGTTCATCTCGCACGACCTTGCCGTGGTGCGGATGCTGGCGGATCAGGTTTGCGTGCTCTATGGCGGCGAGGTGATGGAGATCGGACCGGTCGAGCGGATTTTCGCGGCACCATTCCATCCCTATACGCTCACACTGCTCCACGCCGTCCCGGTGCCGCTGCAGCCGCCGATCGCGACGGACGGACTCAAGGCCGGCGAGCCGAAGCGGGGCACCGAAGGTTGCGTCTTCGCTGGGCGCTGTCCCTGGCAGGTCGGCAGCGTCTGTGAAACAACGCGCCCGCCCTGGCGCGAGGACGAAGGCGGGCTGCGGCTGCGCTGCCATCACACCATCGACGAACTCAATGAACTGGCTAACTGGCCGCCGCACGTGGCGGCCGCAATTACTTCGCCACCAACAAGGACGAGACATGAAAATCGAGTCGATTGATTTCTTCTACATCTCCATGCCGGTCGTCACCGATGCCGGCGACGGCAGCCAGGACGCGCTGCTGGTGCGCGTCCGCGCCGGCGAGATCGAGGCCTGGGGCGAATGCGAGGCGTCGCCGCTGACTTCCATCGCCTCGTCGATCGCGCCGATGTCGCATGGCGCCTGCCGCCCGGTCTCGTCCCAGGTCCTGGGCGAGGATGTCTCGTCGCCGAAGGACATCGCGCGGCTGGCGGCGACCATCCAGTGGAACTGCATGGACCTCTTGCAGGCGGCGCACACCTGGTCGGGGATCGAGATTGCCCTCTGGGATCTCCTTGGCAAGAAGGAGAGCGTGCCAGTCTATAAGCTGCTCGGCTACGAGAAGGCCTATCCGAAGCTGCCTTATGCCTCGCAGCTCTTCGGTGATACCGCGCAGGAGACGCTGACGCTGTGCAGAGCGGCGCGCGACGCCGGCTATCGCGCGGTCAAATGCGGCTGGGGTCCCTTCGGCCGCGGCACGTTGAAGGACGACGCCGACCACCTGCAGGCAGCGCGCGAGGGGATCGGCAAGGAAGGCACGCTGCTGATCGATGCCGGGCAGATCTTCGGCGAGGATGTCGAAGCGGCGGCGGCGCGGCTGCCGGCGCTCGAAGGTGTCAACGCGACCTGGTTCGAGGAGCCGTTCAACGGCAGCGCCTATGAGGCCTATGGCGCGCTGGCCAAGCGCAGCGGCAAGGTGCGGCTGGCCGGCGGCGAGGCGGCCCACAACACCTTCATGGCGCGGCATACGATCGATTACGGTGGCGTCGGCTTCATCCAGATCGATTGCGGCCGGATCGGCGGCATCGGTCCGGCGAAGCAGGTCGCCGACTACGCGGCGGGGAAGGGCGTCACCTATGTGAACCACACCTTCACCACGCATCTGGCGCTCTGCGCCTCGATCCAGCCCTTCGCCGGATTGCAGGATCACAAGATCTGCGAATACCCGGTGCGGCCGCAACCGATGGCGTGGGAGATGTGCAAGACCCACATCGCGCCCAATGCTCAGGGTGAGGTCGTGGTCCCGGAGGCCCCGGGCCTCGGCATCGAGGTCGATCTCGCGGCGGTGAAGAAGTACCTGATCGATGCCGAGATCAAGGTCGGCGGCAAGGTGCTCTACAAGACGCCGAGCTTGGCCTAGCGCGCGTTCTTGCCTTTGCGCCGCTGCAGGCGGTGGATGTGCTGGTCGAGCTCGTCGTCCAGCGCATCCGCCTTCCCGGTGGCGAGGATATCGCGCAGGCGTTTGTGCTGGGCGACGATGGTCTTGGCATCACGCTCGCTGCGGATCTCCTTGCCGAAGACGATGAGGACGTGGCGGGCGAGGGCGTCCCAGAGCTTCTGCACGATGGCATTGCCGGAGGCGCGACAGACCTCGCGGTGGAAATCGAGATCGGCACGGCTGATCTCGATCCATTCCAGATGCTGGGCGGCGCGCTCCATGGCGCCGAGAATCTTGTCGAGCCGCACCAGCAAAGCGGGATCGCGGCGATAGGCCACCATCGCGCCGTGCATTGCGATCTTCTCGAGTGCGAGGCGGGCCTCGCAGATCTCGTCGATCCGTGCCTCGTCGAAGGTGGCGATGCGGGTCCCACGATGCGGCGTGCTCTCGACGATGCCTTGGGCTTCCAGGATCTTCAGTGCCTCGCGCAAGGGCACGCGGCTCATCTGCAGCAGGCGGGCGAGCTCTACCTCGACCAGTCGTTGGCCGGGCTGCAGCGCCCCGGAGGCGACGCCGAGCACGATCGCTTCCGCCGCGCGCTCCGCCAATCCGGGATTGGGCGCCAATGTCAGACCTTCGGCTGCGGCTGCCATGGGACTGATCGGCACGGACGTCAGGATCTCGCTTTCGGTCAGGCGGCGGCGCGGCATGAGGTTTCGACTCTGTAATATTGTATACAAGTATTATGTCGACATTCTAACGCAAAGCTGCCAATCTGCCCAGCAGAAAGCGGCCGTCAGATGCCGCGCACAGCAAACACAGGGACAGGCGTGGCAAGGCTTCAGGGCAAGAAGGCGCTGGTCTATGGCGGCGGCACGGGCATCGGCTTCGCCTGTGCCGAGGCGATGATACGGGAGGGCGCCGCGGTCTTTCTTTCCGGGCGTCGTGAAGGCGTGCTGGCCGAAGCGCATGCCAAGTTGGCGAAGCTCGGCAAGGCGGGCTATGCGGCGGGTGATGCGACCCTGGCCGAGGATGTGCAGCGAGTCACCGCGATCGCCGTGGAGTTCATGGGCGGGCTCGACACGATCGTGGTCAGTGCGGGCGCCGCCGGCAGGACGCCGATCTTCGACACGCCGGTCGAAGAGTTCAAGCGCATCACCGACCATTCGCTCTTGCCGCCTTTCCTGGCCATGCGCTTCGGCGCGGAGCCTCTGCTGAAGGCCGGAGCGGGTTCGGTGATCGTCATTTCCTCGATGTTCGGCCTGACCGGGCAGAAGGAGCGGGTCGGCTATTGCTCCGGGAAATGGGGCGTCATCGGCCTGGTGAAGGCGGCGGCGATGGATTTCGCCGAGAAGGGCGTACGGGTCAATGCGATCTGCCCCGGCTTCATCGAGACACCGCTCTCGATCGAGACTGCGAAGTTGGAGCCGAACTGGGAAGAGGTCATCGAGTTCAAGCGCCGCATGCACCCGATCCAACGGCCCGGAAAGCTCGAGGAGGTGGGCGAGCTTGCCGTCTATCTCGCCAACGATCTTTCGGCCTTCATGACCGGCCAGGCGATCGCGATCGACGGTGGCTTCACCACGCGCTGATTGAGGAGGGGCGAATGACGGGATTGCTTTCCGGCAAACGGGCCTATGTCACCGGCGGCTCCAGCGGCATCGGCGCCGCCATCGTGAAGACCTTCGCCGACGAGGGCGCGCGGGTCGCGATCGGCGCCTCCGCGCACGCCAAGGAAGCCGAGGCTTTGGCAAAATCGCTGCCGGGAAACGGTCATCTCGTCGTGAAGGCCGATCTCACGGACCGCAAGCAGATCGCGCAAGCAGCGCAGGACGTCGTCGCGGGCCTGGGTGGGCTCGACATCTTCGTGCATTCCGCAGGCGTCGATGTGACCCAGACCGCCGTGGCGCACGAGACCTCGGAAGTGCTCTGGGACAAGATGATGGATCTCCACCTCAATGCGGCCTTCCTCCTCTCGAAGGCGCTGATCCCGACGCTGCTCAAAGGCAACAAGCCCGCTCTGGTCTTCATCGGCTCGGTCTGCGGCTTGATCGCCTGGGAGGGCGACGTTGCCTACAACGTCGCCAAGGCCGGGTTGCAGCATCTCGCGCGCTGCATCGCCTCGGATTATGCCAAGCAGGGACTGCGCGCCAATGTGATCGCGCCGGGCGTCATCGACACGCCGCTCACCCGCAACTACGCGTCGGGCATGGCTGGCGGCGAAGCTGAAGGTCTGAAGACTCTGGCTGCGATGCATCCGATCGGCCGCATCGCCGTGCCGCAGGAGATCGCCAGCGCGGCCGCTTTCCTCGCCTCCGACAAGGCTTCTTTCATCACCGGAACCGTGCTGCCGATCGACGGCGGCCTCGTCAACGTCTGACCACAGGAATCTCCGATGCCGTTCAAGACCGTCTCGCCGAAGCTCGAAGGCGCCGCGCCCAAGCTCAAGATCACCGATGTCGAATGCCATGTGCTGCTGGCGCCGGATTACGACGCCAGCTTCACCTCCTCGGCGCAGGATAGCTTCATCGTCATCATCCACACCGATGGCGGCGTCAGCGGCGTCGGCGAATGCGATGCCAATCCCTGGATGGCCAAGGCCTGCATCGAGGCACCGGGCACCCACACGATGGGGCTCTGCATCAAGGACATGCTGATCGGCGAAGACCCGTTCCAGATCGGCGATCTCTGGAAGAAGATCTATCTCGGCACCGCGATGAATGGCCGTCGCGGCATGGTGATCCATGCCATGAGCGCGGTTGACATGGCGCTCTGGGATCTCTGCGGCAAGGCCGTCGGCGAGCCGGTGCATGCGCTTCTGGGCGGCGCTACGCGCGAGTTCATCACGCCCTATGCCTCGCTGCAGCCGGCCGGGCATCGTTTCGAGGAATACCGCGACGCGCTCTGTGCTTCGGCGGAGAAGGCGAAGGCGCTCGGCTTCAAGGCGATGAAGACCGAGATCACCATGAACGGGCCCTATGCCCATGGCGGCATGCGCGAGAGCTACGAGCGCCACACCGAGGTGCTGAAAGCGGTGCGCAAGACCATCGGCGACGACGTCACCTTGATGGTGGACGTGCAGTACCTCTGGGAGGACGCCGAAACCTGCCTGAAGACGGTGCAGGACTGGGACGAATACAACATCTATTTCCTGGAGACGCCGCTCTGGTCGGACAATGTCCATGAAATGGCCAAGCTCGTCGCCAAGGCGCCTATGAAGATCGCTTTCGGCGAATGGCTGGCGACTCGCTTCGAGTTCGAGGAACTGCTCGATATCGGCAAGGTGCAGGTGGCGCAGCCCGATGTCGGCCGCGTCGGTGGCATCGGCGAAGCAACGATCGTCTGCGACATGGCCAAGGCGCGCGGCCGCACCATCGTGCCGCATTGCTGGAAGACCGGCATCTCGATCTCTGGCACGGCGCATATGGCTTTCGTCACCAACCACTGCGCCTTCATCGAGTACCTGCCGCCGCAGCTCTGCGTCGAACGCCTGAGAAGAGAGCTGGGGCACGAGGAGCTGGAATTTCGCCCCGACGGCACGATCCCGCTGCCGAAGAAGCCCGGCCTCGGCGTCGAAGTCGATTGGGATGTGGTGAAGAAGTACCGCGTCGCTTGAGCCCGCGTGCTGAGGGAGGAGCCAGATGACGGAGCGGTCGGCCAAGAGGTTGGACGGACGTGTCGCGGTGGTGACCGGCGGCGCCCAGGGTATCGGGTTCGGCATCGCCCGGCGTCTTGCCGAGGAAGGTGCGCATGTGGTCGTCGCCGACATCAAGGAGGCGGTCGCCAAGGGCGCTGCGGCCAAGATCAACGCCGCGGGCGGGACGGCTTGCGGCATCATGGTCGATGTCGGCGACGACGCCAGCGTCGCGGCGCTTGCGACCAAAATCGAGGCGAAGCACGGCCGCTGCGAGATTCTGGTCAACAATGCCGCGATTTCCGACGGCACCGGCATCGAGAAACTGACGATGCAGCGCTATCACGAGGTGATCCGGGTCAACCAGGATGGTGCAATCCGCATGACCCTCGCCTTCGTGCCGCTGCTGAAGCGGGGCGGAGAGGGGCGGCGCATCCTGAACATCGCCTCGATCATGGGCGTTCGCGGCTGGCCCGATGCCGTGCCCTATTCGACGGCCAAGGGCGCCATCGTGAACTTCACCCGGGCGCTGGCCTGCGATCTGGCGCCGCACGGCATCATGGTCAACGCGCTGGCGCCGGGTTTCGTCGATACGCCGATGTCGATCCTACCGGACGGATCACACGAATATGACTCCGACTGGTTTCGCGACATTTATGTGAAGTACGGACGGATCCCGCTCCGCCGTTACGGCAATCCCGACGATATGGCGGGTCCGGCTTATTTCCTCTGTTCCGACGATGCGCGTTACGTCACCGGCCAGACCCTGCTGGTCGATGGCGGCGCCTCGGCGACGTTCTGATGTCAGCCGACCTTCGGATACCGCACGCGAATCCCCGGCACATCCATCGGCGCGGTGTGCACCGACCAGCCGCAGAGGCTGGCGATGATCAGGGTCTTCATGTCCGGGCCGCCGAAGGCGATGTTGGTCGGCGCCACCAGCATGAGCTGCTCCCAGTCGTCATAGAGCGTGATGAGTTCGCCTTTCGCGGTGTAGCGATAGATGATGTTGGGATTGTAGAGCGAGATGTAGAGATCGCCGTTCTCATCGAAGGCGATGCCGTCGGGCACGTTGCGCGGCAGCTCGACCACGACCGAGCGCTTGCCGGCCGAACCGTCGGCCTTGATCTCGATTTTGGAAATGAGCGGCGGCGAGGATTCGACGACATAGAGAGCCTTGCCGTCGGCGGAGAGGCACATGCCGTTGGTGAAGCCGCTGGCGCTCTTGTCCCAGATCTCGGCCTGCTTCCCGCCGGGCGCTACTTTCCAGATCCAGCCGTTCTGCTTGCCCCATTCGCCGGAATCCGAGACATAGAGGTTGCCGGCATCGTCGAAGACGGGATAGTTCGGGACCCGCATCCGCTGCTCGGCATTGCCGTTGCAATAGACCGAGACGGCGCCTTGCGGCGTGATGCGATGGACACAGGTGTTGCGGTCGTCGCAGGCATAGGTGTTCCCGTCGGCGTCGTGCGCAAGGCCCAGCAGGAAACCGCCCTCGACCTTGGCGATTGGTTCGCAGATCGAGTCATCGAATCCCATTCGATAGAGTTGCCCGGCCTCGCCGCCGGCATAGATGCGGCCGTCCGGACCCCAGGCGACGGCTTCCGGATGGTCGAGTGCGTGGCCGAGATTGGTGAGCGTCGAAAGATTCCGCGGCGCCGTCATGGTTCCTATCTCCCTGATTCCGCGCGGCTTGACCGCCGATTTCGCCGGCAGCATAGTATTGTCCATCATATCAGAACAAGTTCCAGAATGCCGGAAAACGGCATCATGCAGGTCGAGGCATAATGGCGTTGTTGCAGGATCAGGTGTGCATCGTCACCGGCGCCGGGCAGGGGCTCGGGCGCTCGATCGCGCTTGAGATGGCGAATGAAGGTGCCACCGTGGTGCTGCTCGAGCGCAATGCCGACACGCTGGAGAAGACGGCGGAGGAGATCACCGCGTCCGGCCACAAGGTGATGCCCTATCGCCTCGATATCACCGACTACGAGACCTACGGCAAGGTGGTGGCGGACGTCGTTTCGAAGCAGGGCCGGATCGACGTCCTGGTCAACAACGCCGCGATCAATCCGCCTTCGCTCACCATCCTCAACGATACGCTGGAAAACTGGCGACGGACGATGGCGATCAATCTCGAATCCGTGTTCATGGGTTCGAAGCTGGTAGCACCCCATATGGTGCAGAAGAAGAGCGGCCGCATCATCAGTGTCGCCTCGATTCAGGGCTTCGCCTCCTCGGGCGAGGTCGGCTCGTACAACGCCGCCAAGGGCGCCGTCATCGCTTACACCCAGTCAATGGCGGTCGAGCTCGGGCCGCATAACATCCTGGTGAATGCCGTGGCGCCGGGCTTCATGCGGACGCCGATGTCCGTTGTGAACGGCGTCGATGAGACCGAAACGCCCGACTTCATCGAATGGTATGTGAAGCGCGGCAAGATCCCGCTGCGCCGCACTGGCTTTCCGGAAGATGTCTCCGGCACGGTGATCTTTCTCGCTTCTTCCTATTGCCGCTACATGACCGGGCAATTGCTGGTGGTCGATGGCGGCTTGATGACGACGTTTTGAAACAAGAACCAACAGGGAAGGCACGAACCATGACCAAGACGACAGATCTTTCGCGCCGCCGGCTGATGCAGGCTTCTGCGGCGCTCGGCGCCGGTGCTCTCGCCGGCAGCGCATTCCCGGCCTGGCGTGCCCGCGCGGCTGAAGAGATGACCATGTGGTGGTGGGGCGAGCAGGAGCTACCCGGCCTCCAGGGCTATGTCGATGAGCTGGTGAAGCGTTACACCGCGGCGACCATCAAGCCGATGCTGCAGGACACCGCCGTTGTCATCTCGCAGTTCCAGACCGCGGCCGCGGCCGGCAATGCGCCGGACATCCAGTTCCTGTGGAACGGCATCTACCACATGGAGAGTGTCTGGCTCGGCTATATCCAGAATCTCGACGGGCTGGTGAAGGACGACGTCATCAAGGCATCGCAGCCGACCCTGCTCAGCAATTACGACGGCCATACCTATCGCCTCGGGTGGTACCCGCTGCCGATGATCTGGATCTACAACAAGGAAATGTTCGAGAAGGCGGGCCTCGATCCGGAGAAGGCGCCGGAGACCTGGGACAGCTTCCTCGCCGCCTGCGACAAGCTGAAATCGGCGGGCATGTCTCCGGTCGGCGGCGGCATCCAGGACGGCTATTGGGGCGAGTGGTTCTTCGGCCACGGCCTCGCGCAATGCGTGGATTCTCCCGGCCAGGCGGTCGAGCTCTTCACCGGCGAGCGCAGCTTCGAGGATCCGGCCTATCACGCACCCTGGGTCAAGCTCGAGGAGCTGAAGAAGGCGGGGTTCCTCAATCCGGAAATGTCCTCGACCGAGCTCTATCCGGGCATCGATCTCATCGTCGCCGGCAAGGTGGCGATGGGTGAGTCGATCGGCTCGCGCATGCCGGCTGACAGCAAGAAGACCAACGGAAAGATCGGCGCGATGGTCATGCCGGTCTTCGGCAAGAGCAAGCTCGCCGGCAAGCCGATCTTCGACGCCCAGGGCATCGGCATCTCCAAGGATGCCAAGGACCCGAAGGCGGCCGCGGCCTTCCTCGAGTTCATGCAGGCGCCGGAGCAATTGAAGCTGCTGCACGAGAAGACCGGCTGGCTGCCCTCCAACAGCGGCTTCGACACTTCGGTCATCACCGACGCGTCGGTGGTCGCGATGTGGAAGCGCTGGGGCCAGGGCGAGAACATCCCCTACGTCGCCAACGTGGTTCCGGGCCAGTGGTACGAGCAGGCGCTGCTGCCGGCCGGCCAGCAGGTGGTCGCGGGCAAGATCACCGGCGCCGAAGCCGGTGCGTTGGCCGCCAAGGTCGCCAAGGAATGGCGCGACTTCAACCCGGACATGGTCGATCACTACAAGAAGTGGGCGAAGGATTTGGGGTAGGCTCAATTGAGGGAGCGGGTAAGTAGGGCCCGCTCCCTCAACCTCGTCATCCTCCGCGAAGGCGGAGGATCCACGAGTTTCTATCGAGCGACGGCTGCAAAACTCGTTGATGGTCCGCCCTGCGCGGACCATGACGATTTTATGAGTAGTATCGACGACCGAGTGACATGGACCAGACCTCGCCCCTGAAGCCCTATCTCTACATCGCGCCGCTGGTGGCGCTGCTGGTCTTCGTCTTCGGCTATCCGCTGGTGCAGATCTTCGAGTATTCGTTCAAGCAGATCCGCGGCATCGACGGGCCGTGGATCGGCTTCCGGAACTACGAGCTCATCTTCGGCCAGGATCTGTTCTGGGAGGCGGTGCGGCACAACCTGCTGCTGCTGATCGCGATCCCGATCATGGTCGCCTGGTCGCTGCTGATCGCGATCCTGCTCTATGACCGGCTCAAAGGCTGGAAGGTCTACCGGATCGTGATCTTCGTGCCTTACATCCTCGCGGTGCCGATCATCGCCGCGATCATGAAGAAGATGTTCCAGTTCAATGGGCCGGTGAACGAGGCCTTGCGCTGGCTCGGCGCCGATTTCCTGGCGCTGGACTGGATCGGTTCGTCGGATTACGCGCTCTGGACCGTGATGCTGCTGATCATCTGGCGCGAGGCGGCGCTCGGGATCGTGCTCTTCCTGGCGCGCCTGCTCAATCTCGACGAATCGCTGCTCGAGGCCTCGCGGCTCGACGGCGCCAATTGGTGGCAGCGGGTGCGCTACATCATCCTGCCGCAGATGCGGGTGGTGATCGAGTTTTACATCGTGGTCAGCGTCATCACCATGCTCTCCTCGGTCTTCGCCTATGTCTATATCATGGGCGGCGGCCGCGGCGGTCCCGGCACCTCGACCATGGTGGTCGAGCTCTACATTTTCGGCGCGATCGTGCGGCAGAGCCTGCCGGGCATCGCATCCGCGGTCTCGGTGCTGCTGTTCCTGGTCTCCCTGGTGCTGATCATTCCGCTCTTCGCCGTGCGCCGCCGCGCCAACGAGGAGGAGGTGGCATGACTGCGCAGGCTATTGCAAAACCCGCCGAACCGCCGCGGCCGGCGCTGATTGGCTTCGATACCGTGCTGAAGCAGATTGTGCTGCTGATCGCCGTCTTCATCGCTTTGGTGCCGACCATCTTCATGATCATGACGGCGCTGAAGAGCGACGACGAATACACGTTCAACAAAGTCGGCTTCCCGCGTGCCTTGGTCTTCGACCATTTCAACGTCGTGCTGTTCGACAGCCCGTTCTTCCATTGGATGCTAAACAGCGCGATCCTGGCCGGCGGCTCGGTGCTTTTGAGCTCGGCGGTCTCCTGCCTCGGCGCCTATGCGATCGCGCGGATGCAGTTCAAGGGGCGGAACCTGCTGTTCTCGATCTCGGTGGCGTTGATGGCGATCCCGCCGGTCGTGATGATCGTGCCGCTCTTCGTGCTCTATTCCCGGATCGGCCTGATCAGCACCTATGAAGGCGCCATCCTGATTTACGCGGGCCTCATCACGCCGTTCTCGGTCTATCTGTTGACCACCTTCTTCCGCACCCTGCCGAAGGAGCTGTTCGAGGCCGCGCGGATGGACGGGGCGGGGGATTTCCTGATCCTCTGGCGGATCGTCCTGCCGCTGTCGTTGCCCGCGCTGCTGACCTTGCTGGTGGTCAACGCGCTCTACGTCTGGAACGACCTGCTGATCGCCATCATCTTCCTCCAGGATGACGCCAAGCGCACCCTGATGGCGGGGATCAGCGTGTTCCAGGGTCGCTACGAGAACCAGATTCCACTGGTGATGGCCGGCATGGTGATCGCGAGCGCGCCGATGATCATCCTCTACATCGCCTTTCAGAAGTATTTCATTCGCGGCCTGATGGCCGGCGCCATCAAGTGACGATCCTGCTGGAGTCAGGGGAACTGCGCGCGACCGTCGATCCCGATCTCGGCGGAACCGTCACGTCGATCGTGCACAAAGCCGAAGGCCTGTCGGTCCTCGGTACCGTTCCTTGGACGCCGAGGCCCGGTCTCGCGACAACGATCGCCGCGCCAGACGAGAAGGCCTGGCTGGCCTATTACACGGGCGGCTGGCCGCTTCTGTTTCCCAATGGCGGCGATGCCTGCACCTTCGACGGCGTGTTTCACGGTTTCCATGGCGAGGCATCGCTGGCGGTTTGGGCCGCCGATCAGACCCAGGAGCGCCTTCGCCTGCAGCGCCGTTTCGAGACCGTACCGGTCGAGATGGAGCGCGTTTTCACCGTGCAGCACGACGCTGTCACGATCCGGGAGACCGTGACCTCACGCGGCGACCGCCCGATCGATGTGATCTGGGGGCACCATCCGACCTTCGGCTCCGATCTCCTCGCCGCTCCGTTCGAGATCCGCACCAAAGCGCGGCGCGTCTGTGTCGATGATCGGTTCGATCCGCCGCTCAATCCTCTGCGGCCCGGCGCCAGTGCAAGTTGGCCGGAAGTTCCAGGCAAGGCGGAGCCCTATCGCCTCGATCGGCCGAAGGGGCCGATGACGGCGATGGCTTATCTGCTGGACTTCGAAACGCCGTGGGCATCGATCCGCCGGTTGGACGGTGCGATTGCCGTCGATCTCACCTGGGATGGCGCCGTCTTTCCCTATGCCTGGCTCTGGATCGAGCTCGAGGGCACGCAGGAAGCACCGTGGGCGGGGAAGACAAGGCTGATCGGCATCGAACCCAACACGACCTGGCCCGGCAATGGTCTGGCGGATACGCGTCGCCGCGGCGCGCCTCTGCTGACGCTCCATCCGAATCAGACGATATCCGCCTGGATCCGGTTGCGGGCTTTCAAGCCTGATGGGAGAGAATAGTGCAAATGGAAAGGCAGTTCGCATTGTCGCCGCGGGAGATCGCCGAGTATCAGCAGAACGGCGTGCTGTTCCCGCGGCCGGCCGTCAGCGCTCTTACCGCACAGGATATGCTTGAGAAATTCGAGGCGCTGGAGCGAAAGGAGGGCGGCCGCCTCTCGAAGCGCACCAATCACAAGCCGCATCTGCTGATGACCTGGCTGGCCGATCTCGTGCGGCATCCGACCATTCTGGATCAGGTCGAAAGCCTGCTCGGTCCGAACCTGCTGTGCTGGGCCTCGGACTTCTTCAGCAAGTCTCCAGATGACGGCATGCGCGTCACCTGGCATCAGGACTCCACTTATTGGGGGCTCTCGAAGCCGGACATCGTCACGGCCTGGGTCGCCTTCACGCCGAGCACGATCAAGAGCGGCTGCCTTCGGGTTGTGCCCGGCAGCCATCTCCGCGACCAGCTTCCGCACGGCGACACCTTCGCCGCCGACAACATGCTGAGCCGCGGGCAGGAGATTCAGGTCAAGGTCGATGAGAGTGAATCGGTCGATGTCGAGCTGCAGCCGGGACAGATGTCGTTGCACCACGTCCGCATGATCCATGGTTCGGAGCCGAACCGCGCTGACCATCGCCGCATTGGTTTCGCGATCCGCTATCTGCCGACCTATGTTTGCCAGACCAGCGGGATGCGTGACACGGCGATGCTGGTGCGGGGCGAGGACACTTATCACTATTTCGACCCGGAACCGGTTCCGGCTGCCGATTTCCATCCGGATGCCGTCGCCTTCCATGCCAAGAGCTACGACGACACGACCAAGATCCTCTATGCCGGCGCGGCGAAGCGTCCGTCCTAGTCTCCCGGACTTGACCGCTGGCGAGTCCGTCTCTACGAGTGGGGCGATGGTTCCCCACGACAGTGGGGATAATAGGGAACGCGGTGCGATGCTCTTGCATCCATGCCGTGGCTGCCCCCGCAACTGTGAGCGGATAGCCGTTCGCCAACAAGCCACTGGGTGACACCGGGAAGGCGGCGATCGGCGGAAACCCGCGAGCCAGGAGACCTGCCATCGTGAAACCGACCAATCCGGCGGGGCGTCCGGGAGGAGCGACGATGGCTTGTTCCAGCGCGAACGCGTCGACCCATCCTGCACCCCGCCAAATCGCACGGGGTGCTGTATGGATGCGCAAGTCGAGACGATTTCCGACACGAACGAGATCACGGCCGGGCTGATTCGGGCCGTGTTCGATTCCGAGATGACCGGGCGCATGCGCTCGTTGGGCGAATTGCGCCTGGCGGTGCTGCAATGGATTCTGGATCTGGCCGGAGATCCGGCCGCGGCGGCGCGATCGATCTTGGCGCGCCGCGGGGAATCACAGGCCCGGGCTTTGCCCCAGGCAGTGGTCGATATCCTGCAAGAGATCGCCGCAACGGACATTGCCCGGATCGCCCAGCGCGGGCGTCGCGCCCGGCGCCGGTTGGCGGGCTGACCGGGGCGGGCCTCGGCGTTCCCGGGCGAAAACCGGTCGCGCCGAGGATACCGGAACTGCACCGAGCGGATTGACCGCAGGGTGCTGTGATTATTATACTTTCCGGCGATGGTTCCCCGACGGATGAAGTCCAGGGGATTAATAGTGGAACACGGTGCGGACGACCCAGAAGGGGCCAAAGCCGTGGCTGCCCCCGCAACTGTAAGCGGATAGCTGAGTGCCCTCTACCAAGACCACTGGGGAAACCCGGGAAGGTCGGCACAAAGCGAGGATCCGTGAGCCAGGAGACCTGCCATCAGAAGGCGTCTTTCAACGGGACGGGGTGTCCCCTTAGGAGTTTGAATCATGAGCCAAGCGACCACCTACAACACGACCGCCATCCGTCCGGTGACGATCCCGGTCAGCGAAATCCTCCCCTGGGCCATCTTCATCGGCCTGCTGTCCCTCTTCGCGCTCTACTTCGTGGGCGCCGAGGAAGGCGCGACCTCGCTCATCAAAGGCATGGCCGTTCATGAGTGGGTGCACGACGCCCGCCATCTGCTCGGCTTCCCCTGCCACTGAGCGGGACTGCGCTGCTCTAACTCCGGGAGGAGTCTATGCTGAAAACATTGCTCGTCCGCGGCATGGTCGTGGGCGTGGTAGCGGGCGTGCTTGCCTTCGCCATGGGCTATGTCGTCGGTGAACCCGAGGTCGATAAGGCTATCGCCTTCGAAGAGCTGATGGCGAAACAAGAAGCGGCGGCTCCGGCCGCCGCTGCCGGTCAGGATATGGCCGGGATGTCGCACGAAGCCGGCGGCGAAGAAGAGATCGTCAGCCGCAAGAACCAAAGCACCTGGGGTCTGCTGACCGGCACCGTGGTCTACGGGGCTGCGTTCGGCGGGATCTTCGCTCTGGTTTACGCCTATGCTCTGGGCCGCTTCACCGGTGTCAGTCCGCGTGGATTGGCGGGACTTCTGGCCCTGGCCGGATTCATCGCGATCATCCTGGCACCATTCCTCAAATACCCGGCGACACCGCCGGCCGTCGGCAATCCCGAAACCATCGGACCGCGCACCGGTCTCTATCTTTCGATGATCGTGATCTCCGTCGGCGCAATGGTCTCGTCGGTCCTGGTCGGCCGCGGCATCGGACGGAAGAACGGCCCCTGGACCGGTGCGATCGCGGGTGGTGCGCTCTATATCGTCATCATCGCCATCGCACAGACCATCCTGCCGGATGTCCAGGAAGTGCCGGACAATTATCCGGCGCTGACGCTCTATCGCTTCCGGATGGCGAACCTCGGCATCCATGCGGTGATCTGGACCACGATCGGCCTGCTGTTCGGTTATCTGACCGAGCGCAGCATGCAGGCCGGGCGCGCGATCCTGCGCCCCGCGCACTAAAAGGGAGCGGCGCTTCTCCAGGCCTGGGGAGGCGCCGCCGCTTTTCATGAACAACACGCGCAACGGCTTGGCAATCGCAGCGCTCCTTATCGTCGGCTTGCTGTTCGGCGCGCCGCGGTTGAAGCACTTTGCGCCCGGCTTCGATACCGGTGAGAGCGCCGCCACTCTCCTGGAGAAGAGCCGCAGGGTCGCCGAGCACCGTGAGCAGATCTTCTCCGATCCGCGTTCACCGGTGGCGGGCAATCCCGCCGGCGATGTCACGATCGTCGAGTTCTTCGACTATCACTGCACCTATTGCAAAGCCGTCTCCGGTCCGTTGGACCAGCTTCTGGCGGCGGATAAGGGCGTGCGGCTGGTGCTGAAGGAGTATCCCATCCTGGCCGAGGATTCCGTCGTCGCGGCCCGCGCCGCGCTCGCGGCCTCAGCGCAGGGCAAGTACTGGGAATTCCACCAGGCGCTGATGGCCTATCGCGGCAAGTTCGATATGCCGGCGCTCAAATCGATCGCCGTCTCCGTCGGTCTCGATGCCGATCGCATGGAAGCGGATATGGCAGCGGCGAGCATGACCGAGGATCTCCGCGGCAACCGCGCGCTCGGCGATGCCTTGGGCGTGCAGGGCACGCCCACCTTCGTCATTGGTGATCGCATCATCCCCGGCGCGCTCTCCGCCGACGATCTGAAGCAGTTGATCGCTGCAGCTCGGAAGATCTAGCCGATCAGCGAGCCCAAGGCGCGCAGCCGCCAGCGCCCGTTCCAGGCGGTCACCGCCATGCCCAGCGGGGCCACATCGATGTTCCGAGCGGCATCCGGTCCGGCACCCACCGCACGGGCGATCGCCATGCGGACGATGTTCGGATGCGTGACGGCGATCTCACGTCCACCCATGACGCGCCGCTTATCCATCCATTCCGCGACCCGGTCGAACAGTGCCCGCATCGATTCGCCGCCATGCGGCGCGGCGTTCGGATCTTCCAGCCAAGTCTTCAGGTCTTCCGGCTCTTTGACGACGACGTCTTCCAATGCGAGCCCGGCCCAGCGGCCATGATCGACGTCGCGCAGGGCATGCTCGATGGAGGGGGAGAGGTCCAGCAACTCCGCGGTCCGTCTCGTGCGCAGCTCCGGCGCGACCCAGATGCGGTCCGCGCTCGCGGGCAGGCGAGCCTTGCCGCAATCGCGCTCGCCGATCGCATCGATGGGCTCGTCGCTGGGGAAGGCCGCACTCCGCGCCGCCTCAGTCGATGCGTGACAGATCCAGGTGAGCGTATAGGTCATCGTTCCCGTCGAAATTCGAATGGCAGTGCAGTCTAAGCTGGATCGCCGATGCGCGCTTCTCTAAGATCGCGGCCGACGGTCTCCCGACGGATGAAATCCAGGGAGATAATAGGGAACACGGTGCGGACGACCCAGAAGGGGCCAAACCCGTGGCTGCCCCCGCAACTGTAAGCGGATCGCCGAGCGCCACCCATCGACATGGGGCATGACCACTGGGGCAACCTGGGAAGGTCGGCGCAAGGCAAGGATCCGTGAGCCAGGAGACCTGCCGTCTCATAGGACCATCCAAACCCGGGCGGGGATGCTCGGAACAGGAGCTGTTATGAGACTGTCTGAGACGGCATTCGTCGTGCTGCAATCAGCACGACCAGCGCATTCTCCTCAAACGCTCGATCCGACCGACGCCTGAGGCTTCGCCGTGCCGAAGCGCTCGGGTCTTCGTCGTTGCAGGATTCGTGTGCCTCGGCCTTGGCATCTTCTCAGACCAGGACCGAAAGGAACTTCTATGTCTATTTCATTTCGTGCGTTTGTAGGCCTCATCGGCTTCGCGTTCAGCGCCGCGCTGGCTTCGGCGGTGCATGCCGAAAACACGGCCTATCCGTTGACCCTCGAGAACTGCGGCCGCCAGATCACCTTCGATAAAGCGCCGAGCCGCGTGGTCTCGATCGGCCAGAGCAACACCGAGATTCTGCTTTCGCTCGGCCTCGGCGAGAAGATCGTCGGCACCGCCGTCTGGTTCAGCCCGGTGATGAAACAGTTCGAGGCCGAGAACGCAAAGATCAAGCGTCTCGCTGATAACGATCCGAGCTTCGAGAGCGTGGTCGGCGAGAAGCCTGATCTAGTGACCGCGCAATATGAATGGCATGTCGGCCGGCAAGGCTCCGTCGGGACTCGCGACCAGTTCGCCGACCTGACGATCCCGACCTATATCGCCCCGGCCGATTGCGTCGCCAAGGACAATTCCGGCGGCGGCGACGGCATCCGTTTGCAAATGTTCACCATGGACCTCGTCTATCAGCAGATACTCGACTACGGAAAGATCTTCGATGTGCAGGATCGCGGCGAGAAGCTGGTCACTGACTTGAAGCAGCGCGAAGCCGCCGCGGTGGCGAAGGCATCGGGCATCGCCAACAAGAAAGTGACGATGGCCTTCTGGTTTTCCAGCCCGAAGCTACCCGGAGATTCCTACATTGCCGGTGTCAACGGCGGGGCTGGCTACATCATGCATGTGCTCGGCGCCAAGGACATCATCGACCTTAAGGACGAATGGCCGCTGGTGAGCTGGGAGCGTGTGACCAGCGCCAAACCGACCGTGCTGGTGATCGGCGAAATGTCGCGTCGCCGCCACCAGGGCGATTCCGCCGAAGCCAAGATGAACTTCCTGAACACCGATCCAGTCGCGCAACGAATGGAAGCCGTGCAGAAGAAGCGGATCGTGACCATGGATGTGCAGGGGAGGGATCCCGGCCTCCGCATCATCGACGGTATCGAGCAGGTCGCGGAAAGCCTGAAGTCTTTCGGCCTCGCACAGTGACGCTGCGGAGTGAAGCTCTGGCAAGAAGCGGGGGCGGTCGGTTGGTCGCCCCCACCATCATGCTCTGCGTTGTCCTGGGCATAGCCGGTTTGCTGATCGTGATGGCGCTGGCGATCGCAATCGGCGAGATCGTCATTCCGGTGGATGTCATCGTGAAGACGATTGCCAACAAGCTGTTCGGTGTCCGCTATGCGCTGGATCCGATCCAGGAAGGCATCGTCTGGAACTACCGTCTCAGCCGAACCGTCATCGCTGCCTGCGCCGGCACCGCCTTGGCGCTTTCCGGAGCGATCCTGCAAGCGCTGCTGCGCAATCCGCTGGCCGAGCCCTATGTGCTCGGCATCTCGGCGGGTGCTTCCACCGGCGCCGTGGCCATCGCCATTCTAGGCCTCGGCGGCGGGTTTGTGACCATGCCACTCGGCGCCTTCGTCGGCGCTGTCGCGGCTTTCGGCCTGGTTACTCTGCTCTCAATCGGCTCTGGCACCACAACGGATCGCATCGTGCTATCCGGCGTCGCCGGTTCACAGCTCTTCAACGCGCTGACCGCGTATATCGTGACCACATCCGCCAATGCCGAGCAGGCGCGGGGCATCATGTTCTGGCTTTTGGGCAGCCTCGGCGGCGTGCGCTGGCCCGACGTCGGGCTGGCGGCACCGATTGCCATCGGCGGCACGGCCCTGTGCATGTGGCATGCCCGCAGCCTCGACGCCTTCACCTTCGGCAGCGACGCTGCCGCCTCGCTCGGCGTCGCCGTGCAGCGGGTGCGCGTCGTGCTGTTCGGTCTGACCGCCCTCATGACCGCGGTGATGGTGAGCCTGGTCGGCTCGATCGGTTTCGTCGGCCTGGTGATCCCGCACGCCGTGCGCTTCCTGACCGGCCCGAAGCACGAATACTTGCTACCGGCTTCGGCGATCGCCGGCGCGATCTTCATGGTCCTCGCGGACCTCACCTCGCGCATCATCATCCCGCAACAGGTTTTGCCGATCGGTGTGGTCACCGCCCTGGTCGGCGCACCGGCTTTCGCGGTGATCCTTTGCCGGACACGGGCTGCGGCATGACCATCTCAGTCCGCAACATTGCCTGGTCCACGGGCGGAAAGCTCATTCTCGACGATATCTCGTTCGATGTTTCAAGCACGCGCGTGCTTGGCCTACTCGGTCCCAACGGCTCCGGTAAGTCGAGCCTATTGCGGCTGATCTGCCGCCTGCGCAAACCGTCAAGCGGGATCATCCGAGTGGACGAAGTCGATGTCGCGGGTCTCTCGCGACGGGCTCTGGCGCAGCGGCTGGCTTTGGTGGAGCAGCAGGTGGCGACCGAGGCGCCGGTGACGGTGGCCGATGTTGTCCGGCTTGGGCGCCTGCCGCATCGCGGTCCGCTTTCCGCCTGGACGGAGGCGGATGAAGCGGCGGTCGAGGGCGCGCTGCGCGCGACCGATCTGATCGAATATCGTGCGCGCGCCTGGCGCACCCTATCCGGCGGCGAGCGCCAGCGGGCGCAGCTCGCTCGGGCTCTGGCACAGACACCGACCGAGCTCCTCTTGGACGAACCGACGAATCATCTCGATATCCGGCATCAATTAGAGCTGCTGGCGCTGCTGCGCCGTCTGCCGGTGACCAGCATCGTGACCATGCACGATGTCAATCTGGCCGCCATGTTTTGCGACGACATCGTCGTGCTGCGGGCGGGCAGGGTGGCGGCAGCGGGGAAGCCGGTCGAGGTCCTGACCCAAGGCCTGATCGCCGATGTGTTCGAGGTGGGAGCGGAGGTCCATATCGCACCGGGTACCGACCGGCCGCATATCCGCTTCGCGCATCTGTAATCGACTAAGCACTCACCCTTCGCAGCAGACGTCCGCCGCCGATCGCCCCGAGCAGGAAGACACCTGCAACGCCGGCCAAGGTCATGACGGTCGGTCCATGAAACGGCACGTCGCGCCAATTCGGGCTGATATGGTCGGCGGTGTTGAAGGCCTCATTGCTGTACTGGCAGAGCACCAGCGATGCATTGTTCGCCAGCATGTCTCGCTCAATCCGGTCGACCAGCGCATGAACCGCTGTCTGATCACCTGGCATCGTCTGCATATAGAGCAGCAGGGCGCGTGCGCCCGAGAGATAGGCATGGCTGCATTCATTGAACGGGCTGGCTTCATCCGTGACGCTGCCGGGGACGAGACCCCAAGCGCAATAGAGATACTGAAGATCGACGTAGTTGCGCAGCCGGAAGAACGTTTCATCGCTCCGCGCTGTCTGCCGGTCGGCGAGGGTGAGAATTTCTCTCCGATACTGCGCAATCACCGCCATCTGGCCATGCGTCAGGCTCGGGATCGAGATGCCGGTCGTCTCTCCGGTCGAGGTCCGGTGCGCCCATGCCGGCGCGCAGCCGAGCAACGCCGCCGCGAAGACAGCGAACATGAGAAACTTCATGGTGTTGGTGAGCCCGTCCATCGAGGCCTGCTAGCATAAACGCCAATCACGGTTAACCGTCAGATTTACAGTCATATTTTGGCCATGCCAAGTTAAACTCTGTTGCAGAGAATTCCGTAGGCATTGGGTATAGTTGCCGCCAACCAGGGACCGAAGAGAATAAAGTGGCGGAGCGCGATCGAGCCGGTAACGTCGAGCAGATGGAGCGTGGCGCCCTGGTCGAGCGCGAGGCGCGTCTGCGGTCCATTCTGGAGACGGCGCCCGACGCCATCATCGTCATCGATGAGCGTGGGATCATTGAATCCTACAGCGCTGCCGCGGAGCGGTTGTTCGGGTTTCTCGCCGTGGAGGTCGTCGGCAGAAATGTCTCGATGCTGATGCCCGCGCCCTACCGCGAACGCCACGACGGCTATCTCGAGAACTATCGCCGTACCGGCGAGCGTCGGATCATCGGGATTGGCCGGGTCGTCGTGGGTCAGCGAAAGGACGGCACGACTTTCCCGATGGAATTGTCGGTCGGAGAGGTCGCGGCCAATGGTCGCCGGTTGTTCACCGGCTTCATTCGCGATTTGACGGAAAGGCAGCTCAACGAAAACCGGATGCAGGAGCTGCAGGCCGAGCTCCTACATATGTCGCGGCTGAGCGATGTCGGCCAGATGGCTTCCGCAATTGCCCACGAGATCAATCAGCCGCTGACCGCGGTGCTCAATTATGTCCAGGCGGCCCGCCGCATTCTGGAAGATACGGACTTGAATGTGCCGCCAAAGGCGAATGACGCCATGGACAAGGCGGTCGCACAGGCGGCGCGAGCCAGCGACATCATTCGCAACCTCCGAAGCTTCATCCAGAAAGGCGAAAGTGACCGCAGGCTCGAGGACCTCAACAAGGTGGTGGGCGAAGCGATTGCGCTCGGCCTGGTCGGCGTCCGGGAGACGGGCATTTCCGTTCATCTCGAGTTGAGCGGCGAACCCTTGCCGGCATTCATCGACAAGGTGCAGATTCAGCAGGTGGTCTTCAATCTGGTCCGCAACAGCATCGAGGCCATGACCGAGGCGGGGCCACCCGGGCGCCTGCGTGTCATAACCAGGCTCGGCCCGGAGTCAGCCGATGGGCAGATGGTCGAAGTGGTCGTGGAGGATTCCGGCCCTGGACTGGCGCCTGAGATTCGGTCACAGCTGTTCCAGCCGTTCATGACCACGAAGGAGAAGGGGATGGGGCTGGGTCTTTCCATCTGCCACTCGATCGTAGAATCACATGGCGGGCGGATCGGGGTTGAGCCTAACATCGATCGTGGCGTGAGCTTCTGTTTCACAATTCCGTTGGCAGATGACGAAGATGACGGCGCGGCCGAATAGCCTGGTTTTCGTGGTCGATGACGATGAAGCCGTCCGCGACTCGTTGCAGCTTCTGCTGGAAGCAAACGGTCACCAGGTCCAGGTATTCGAGGCGGCCCGGCTCGCGCTCGATGCCTGCGCGGCCGGCACGCCGGGCTGCGTCATCACCGACGTTCGCATGCCGGAAATGGATGGGCTGGCGTTTCAGGAACGGCTGGCAGAGATGCGGCGGGATATTCCGGTCATCGTCATCACCGGCCATGGTGACGTTCCGCTCGCTGTAAGGGCGATGAAGGCCGGCGCTGTCGACTTCATCGAAAAGCCGTTCTCCCATGAGACGATCCTCGCCAGCATTGAAGCGTCAATGACGAAGTCGCCGCCCGAGATCGATCCTGCCGTGCAAGAGGCGCTTGAATCTCTGACGCCCCGTGAGCGCGAGGTGTTGGAGTTGTTGGTCGTTGGTCATCCGAACAAGGTGATCGCTCATCGCCTCGACATCAGCCCGCGCACCGTCGAGGTTCACCGGGCACGGGTGCTGGACAAGATGAAGGTGCGAAGTCTGCCTGAACTGGTGCGGATCGCCATACGGGCCGGCATCGATCCGACGGTCTAGAGGGCCGTGGTTTCGACAGCACGCGGGGCTCGCCGCGGCGACTGAAGCGCATTCTTGATCGCATAGATCAGCGTCGATTCCTTCACCGGGCGTTCCAGATAGGCAAAGGCGCCGGCTCTGATCGCGGCAGCCTTGGCGGCTGCATCGTCCCTGCCGACGATGAATATGACCGGCAAGATGCGGCCGCTTTCATTCAGGGCGCCCGTCAATGCGAGCCCTTCCGAGATATCGCGATGGAAGCCGAGCACAAGGCATCCGGCGCGGCTGAAGCGGTCGTCGCAGGGCATCTGTGCGATCGTCTTGAAGTCTTCGACTTCCAGACCGTTCGACTCGAGGAGTACCTTGAGGGAGTCGCGGACCACATCGTCGCGCTCGATCAGGTAGATGGGTTGTCTCGTCATGCCGATCCAAGAAGCCACGATGGCCGCGCCGCGACCGATCAAAACAACCATGTAGGTCCGGAGCTATCTGTTCGAGTATTGGGAATTTCCCGTACGCGGGGGCCGGACGGCGCACGTACGGGTTAACACGAATGGCGGCGCCAAGCGGGAGGCGCATATAAGCCCCATGCGCGACCAACCGGTGCGCGCGGCTCATAGCCTGATGTCGTCCATCGGGCCTCGGTTAACCTTAGGTGGGAATTATGAAGGCGATTTTGGCGGCGTCCACTTTGGCGCTGACTGTTTTGCTTGGCTCTCTGAGCGCGAATGCTGCGGATGTCGAGGTGAAGATGCTGAACAAGGGGGCTGACGGCCTGATGGTCTTCGAGCCGAACGTGGTCAAGATCGCACCGGGCGACACGGTTCATTTCGTGCCCGCGGACAAGGGCCACAACGTCGAGAGCATCGACGGGATGATCCCAGCGGGCGCAACGCCCTTCAAGGGTGAAGTCAGCAAGGAGCTGACCGTCAAGTTCGACCAGGCTGGGGTCTATGGTTTCAAATGCAAGCCGCATTACGGGATGGGAATGGTCGGCCTGATCGTCGTGGGTGAGCCCACCAACAAGGCCGCAGCCGCCGGCGTCGAACAGAAGGGCAAAGCGAAGCAGAAGTTCGAGAAGCTGTTCGGTGAGATCGGCGGCTGAGACCGGGGCCAGAGGGCAGGAGAGCCGCTCGTTCCCAAACGGGCGTTCTAGAAGGCGACCTTCATGATCCTTTCATGAAGTGTCCGATAGTGTCGCTCGACCGCGTTTCCAAACAGGGGATCATATCCCTTGGTCAGCCCGTCGAATTCCTGCCAATCTTCATCGTCGAATACCGCAAGGAGCCGCGGAAAGAACCGCGTTTCCTCGAACTCCATGTGCTCGCGAGAGTGCGTGATGTAGTCGTCGGCGAGCTTGCGGAACAGGGCGCGGGGCACTTCGACGTCGTGCTCGACATTATGGAGCGCAGCGGCAAACCGATGCGTCAGCTGAGCGAGCGCTTCATGGTCGACGGCCAGGTCTCCAAGCGCCGCCTTCGAAGCCGGATCGCGCTCCAGCAGGCGGCGTAGCAGGCGATCTTCCCGAGGTCGATGGATCAGATCGGGGTAGTTCAGTGAATAATCGATGACCTGCCGCATCAGGTCGAAGTCCTGATGCTCTGCTTCCATCTCTTCCTCAAGAACGCGCAGCAGCTGGCGCATGTTGCGATGATCGATCTGGAGCTGGTCAAGGATGGCCGGCATAGCGTGTCTCCGCGGTCAATCCATTGCTTTACTTGCTGAATCTTGACGCCAATCTTGAGGTTTGGCGGCCTTCTCCAGCACAGCCGGAATGCAATCCATACAAATTGACGGATTTGGGTCACCGCGACTATGCGGGTGACCACGTATGCAATTCCCCGTGGCTGGTATCTCGTGTGGCGATGTAAGGGGAATTCCGAATACTCCCGGCGCCGCTGCGGTGCCAATAAGGTCTGCAGATTTCTGGAGAGCAAGGAACACGCAGAATGTCCCATGCGCAGCCAATAGCTCACAGTTCCGATCCGGCAACCGACCATGCCAAGGCTGACGTACGAGCCGGCGGCGGCCGTGCCGACTTGCACCTTGATTGGATGGAGGTGCTCGAGACGGGGATCGAAGAGCTCGATTCCTGGCATCGTCAGCTCATTCGTCAGTGCAACGATCTATTGAGCGCCGCGCATCGTGAGGCGCACTGGGCGATGATCATCGAAAAAGCAGACGCCTTGGCGAAAAACTGCGTTGAGCATTTCCGGCTCGAGGAAGCGCTGATGCACAGCAACGATTTTCCGCGGATCGATGCACACCGGGATGAGCATCGGCGCATCGCCGCAAAGCTGTGGTGGCTGGCCGATGCCATCCGTGTCTCGGATGGGACCGCACATCGCGACCGCGCGCTGCCAGCCGAGTTCAAGGCGGTTCTCCTCGATGTGATGGTGCGGCACGACCTCGACTATCTCTCGCATCTGCACAACCGGCTCGGCCGGTGAGCGGATTGTCAATCGGGACTTTGATGACACTGGAATCGTAGGAGGAGCTCCGTGCTAGGTTTTCTCCCCACGCTTGATCCGTATCAACGTAACGCGAGGCCAATCGCATGGTTCTCGTAACGACGGTTCACCAGGTTCTGGCGCTGGCCGACACACTCGAGCGTGCGGCAGTGAGGCGATACGAGATCCTTGGCGCCTGCATGCGCCGCGTGGGCCATCCGGAGCTTGCCCGCGTCTTCGAAGCACTGGCGCAGGAAGAGCGGCACCATGTCGAGAGCGTCGAGCATCTGACGCAGGCGTCGCACGCGACCGGATCGGCTGCCGGCATCGCCGGAATGACCCTGCCGGAGACATTCGAGATCGCCGACGCCGCTGCGGCCGCGTTGCTGACCCCATACAAGGCTCTGTGCATTGCGGTCCGCGGCGAGGAGCAGGCGTTCTCGTTCTGGACCTATGTCGCGAGCGAGGCGACGAATGCCGAGGTTCGCGGCCAAGCGGAGGCGATGGCGCGGCAGGAGCTCGTCCATGCCGCCAAGCTCCGCCACGAGCGTCGGCGGGCTTATCACGCCGAGCGTCAGCAGACGCAGCCCGAATCCACCGATGAGCTTGACGACAATGCCATGCGCAGCTTCATCGAACGCCAGGAGCGCGAGACGGCCATGGTGTTGCGCGACGCGGCCCGGCAGCTCGAGGGTGACGTCGATCCAGGACTGCTGCGCCTGATCCGCGGCTTTGCCGCCAGCGTCGATGCCGAAGCTTCGGTCGAGCAAGCCGCGACCGGGCCCGCTTCCATCATCCAGCGCGCCGCCGCGGTGGGCGCGGTCGGCATCCTGTTCGAGGCCGCCGGAAGCGTGGAGAAGCTGATCGAGCAGTATCTCGTCCTGTTGGGGCGAAGCGAATATGCAAGCGGAATGGAAGAAGTGAGTCACCGCTGCGAGATGGCGACGGCGGCTGTGGCCGGGCTGAATGACAGTCTTTACGCCCTCGAGCCGAGCTTGACCGAGCTCGCGCACCGCGCGCCTTCCACGATGCAAGCGGCGGAGGGGCGTCTGTAGATGATTGTGCGTGTTCTGCAGCTGGCGATGTTTTTCGCGCTGCTGTTCGGCGAATCCGCGTCGGCGGAAAGCCGGCTCCAGGAGTATCTCGGCAAAGCGCAACCGTCGGAGCTGGTGGACGGCGCCGATCGCTTCGGGCCGGTCGAAGGGACGCCGCCCACGGCGCCGATCTTCAAGGGCAATCAGCTTCTGGGCTTCGTCTATCTCAATTCGGATGTGGTCGATTCAACCGGCTATTCCGGCAAGCCGATCCGCATTCTCATTGCCCTCGACCCGGCCGGCAAGATCCTCGGGGCGAAGCTCGTGGAGCATCATGAGCCGATCGTTCTGGTCGGCATTCCCGAGGCGAAGATTCGCGCGGTGATCGACCACTTCCGCGGCACCGACGTGCGTTCGGCGGCCGCCGACAGCGCCGGAATAAAGGCGCCCGACATCGTCAGCGGCGCGACGGTGACGGTTCTGGTCATCGGCGACAGCATCATGCGTTCGGCGATCAAGGTCGTGCAGGCCAAAGGCCTCGGCACCGCCGCCGGCGCGGCCGTTGCCTCCGCGGCGTCGGAGATCGTGACCATCGACCCCGACAAAAACGCCGTCGAGGATTGGCAGACGCTGCTCGGCGACGGTTCGGTGCGGCGCCTCCGGATCTCGGTCGGAGACATCAACAAAGCCTATCAGGAATCCGGCAACGCCGAGGCGGCCGGCCGGCCCGAGCCCGGGAACCCGGATGATACCTTCATCGATCTCTACGTGGCGCCGGCAACCATCCCCACCGTCGGGCGCAGCCTGCTGGGCGATGCCGCCTATACGCAGATGATGCAGAGCCTTGCGCCGGGACAGCAGGCGATCCTGGTCATGGGCGAAGGCCGGTATTCCTTCAAGGGATCGGGCTACGTGCGCGGCGGCATCTTCGATCGCATCGAGGTCGTGCAGGACCTCGAGAGCGTCCGCTTTCACGACAAGAATCATACCCGGCTCGGCGCGATTGCCGCGGCCGGAGCCCCGGATTTCAAGGAGATCGGCCTGTTCGCTGTCCCGGCAGCATCACAGTTCGACGGTGCGAAGCCCTGGCAGCTGAAGCTGCTGGTGCAGCGGTCCACGGGGGCGCTGCAGAAGGCGTTCCTGATGTTCGACCTGCGCTATCTGCCGCCGGAGAAATACCTGAAGCGCAGCCAGGCGCCGGTCGTTGTTGCCGAGACGCCGGCAACGCCCGCGGCGGCGCCGGCTGCAGAAAACGCGCAGCCGGCTCAGTCCGGAGCGCCGGCTTTCGCGACCGACACGCCGCTCTGGAAACGGATCTGGGTGCAGCGCTGGTTGCAGGTCGGCGTGCTGCTGGCCGCGATCGGCGTCCTGACCTTGATCTTCTTCTTCCAGGACTGGCTGGTGCGCCGTCCGAAGCTCTTCGCCAAGGTGCGCACCGGGTTCCTGCTGTTCACGCTGGTCTGGCTCGGCTGGATGGTCCACGCCCAGCCTTCGGTAGTCAACGTGCTGACCTTCGCCAACGCGCTGATCACGGAGTTCAAGTGGGACTACTTCCTGATGGACCCGCTGCTGTTCATCTTGTGGTGCAGCATCGCCGCCGCGCTGCTGTTTTGGGGCAGGGGACCATTCTGCGGCTGGCTCTGTCCGTTCGGCGCGTTGCAGGAGCTCACCAACAAGGTGGCGCGCCGCTTGAAGGTGCCGCAGATAACGGTGCCCTGGGCGGTTCATGAGCGATTGTGGCCCATCAAGTATGTGGTCTTTCTCGGCCTGTTCGGCATCTCCATCTACTCGCTGACGCTGGGTGAGCAGCTTGCCGAGGTAGAGCCTTTCAAGACGGCGATCGTGCTGCGCTTCATCCGCGACTGGCCCTTCGTGCTGTTCGCCGTGGCGTTGGTCGGTGCCGGCCTTTTCATCGAGCGCTTCTTCTGCCGCTATCTCTGCCCGCTCGGCGGCGCATTGGCGATCCCCGGCCGCATGCGCATGTTCGATTGGCTGAAGCGGTATCGCGAGTGCGGCAATCCGTGCCAGCGCTGCGCCATCGAATGCCCGGTCCAGGCGATCCGGCCGGAAGGCCAGATCAATGTGAACGAGTGCATCTACTGCATGCACTGCCAGCTGCTCTACTGGGACGATCATAAATGCCCGGTGGTGATTCAGCGCCGCCTGAAGCGCGAGAAGCGCCTGGCGACGACCTCTCCTTCCATGTTGCCCGCAGGTGCGGGCAAGAATAGCCCAAGACGAAAAACGGAGGTGTTATCATGACTGAACGCAACGACGACCAGCCGAAATTCACCCGGCGGAACATGCTCACCGGGCCGGCGCGGCTCGCGATGCTTACCGGAATGGGCGGCTTGGCCGGAGGGAGCGCGCTCGGCACCCTCGGCCGTGGTCTCGCGCGGCCCGCGGCCGCGGAAGAGGCCGGCCATAGCGTGAATGTCGAGCCCGGCCAGCTCGACGAGTACTACGTGTTCTTCAGCTCCGGCCAGAGCGGGGAGCTGCGCATCATCGGCCTACCGTCGATGCGCGAGTTGATGCGCGTGCCGGTCTTCAACCGCTGCAGTGCCACGGGCTGGGGGCTCACCAACGAAAGCCGGAAGATCATGACCGAAGGTCTGCTGCCGGAGACCAAGGAATTCCTGAAAACCCGCGGCGGAACCTACCAGAACGGCGATCTCCACCATCCGCATATGAGCTTCACCGACGGCACCTATGACGGCCGCTACATCTTCGTCAACGATAAGGCGAACACCCGCGTTGCGCGGATCCGCTGCGACGTGATGAAGGTGGACAAGATCATCCAGCTGCCGAACCAGTCCACGGTGCACGGCCTCCGGGTGCAGAAGTATCCGAAGACCGGCTACGTCTTCTGCAACGGCGAGGACCGGGTGCCGATCCCGAACGACGGCAAGGTGCTCGACGATTCCAAGCAATACCACTCGATGTTCTCGGCAGTCGACGGGGAGACCATGAAGGTCGCCTGGCAGGTGATGGTCAGCGGCAACCTCGACAATGTCGATGCCGACTACCAGGGCAAGTACTGCTTCGCCACCTGCTACAATTCCGAGGAGGGCATCAATATCTCCGAGATGACGGCGAAGGAGCAGGATTGGGCGGTCGTCTTCAACCTGAAGCGCATTGAGGAAGCGGTCAAGAAGGGCGACTTCAAGGAGATGGGCGGCGTCCCGGTGATCGACGGCAGGCAGGGCTCGGCCTATACCCGCTACATTCCGATCCCCAACAATCCGCACGGCATCAACACTGCGCCGGACGGGCAGCATGTCTGCATCAACGGCAAGCTCTCGCCGACCGTCTCGGTCATGGACGTGACCAAGCTCGACGACCTGTTCGACGACAAGATCAAGCCGCGGGATGTGATCGTGGCCGAGCCTGAGCTCGGCCTCGGGCCTCTCCACACGGCCTATGACGGTCGCGGCAACGCCTACACCACGCTGTTCCTCGACAGCCAGGTCTGCAAATGGAACCTCGAGAAGGCGAAGCAGGCCTATGCCGGCCAGAAGGTCGATCCGATCATCCAGAAGCTCGACGTCCACTACCAGCCCGGCCACAACCACTCGTCCATGGGCCAGACCAAGGAAGCGGACGGAAAATGGCTGATCAGCCTCAACAAGTTCTCCAAGGACCGATTCTTGAACGTCGGGCCGCTCAAACCGGAGAACGATCAGCTGATCGACATTTCCGGCGACGAAATGAAGCTGGTGCATGACGGCCCGAGCTTCGCCGAGCCGCACGACGCCACGATCGTGCACCGGTCGAAGGTCAATCCGGTCCACATCTGGAAACGTGACGATCCGATGTGGGAAGAGGCCCGGGAGCAGGCGAAGAAGGATAACATCGACCTCGATACCGCGGCCGATGTCATCCGCGACGGCAACAAGGTCCGCGTCTACATGTATGCGGTGGCGCCGGCCTTCAGCCTGGAGAACTTCACCGTCAAGCAGGGCGATGAAGTGACGGTCTACGTCACCAACATGGACGACGTGGAAGATCTGACGCACGGGTTCACGATCAACAACTATGGCGTCGCCATGGAGATCGGCCCGCAGGCGACGTCGTCGGTGACCTTCACCGCCGATAAGCCGGGCGTCTACTGGTACTATTGCCAGTGGTTCTGCCATGCCATGCACATGGAGATGCAGGGCCGCATGTTCGTCGAGCCGAAATCGGCTTGAGAGCATGATAGGACGGGCGTTCCTTCGCGGTGTCATTCCGGCGGCGGTCATCGCCGTCGGGATGACGCTTGCCTCGATCGCCTCGGCGGCCACGGTCGAGATCGCGGCTGGAGCCTCGCTCCAGGCCGCGATCGACCGAGCCGCGCCGGGCGATGTGCTTCGCCTGCAACCCGGCGAACACAAGGGGCGGGTCACCATCGGCAAATCCCTCACCCTGGAGGGGGAGGAGGGAGCGATCGTCGAAGGCGACGGCGCTGGCCGTGTGCTGGTCGCAGATGCGCCGGGAATCACTCTACGGAATCTCGAGGTGCGAGGCTCCGGATCCCGGCTGGATCAACAAGATGCCGGGATCTTCCTGTCGCGCCAGGCGACGGGTGCACTGGTCGAGCATAACCGGATCATCGGCAATCTGGTCGGCGTCTATGTGCTCGGCGCTGCCGACAGCATCGTCCGCAACAATGTGATCGAGGGCCGCCAGGACCTGCACATGAACGAGGACGGCAACGGCATCCATGTCTGGAATTCACCCGGCGCCCAGGTCATCGCGAATGACATCCGCTATGGCCGTGACGGCATCTATGTGATTTCGAGCAAGCGGAACGTGTTCCGGGACAACCGGATGCGCGATCTCCGCTACGCCATCCACTACATGTACACCAACGACAGCGAGGTTTCCGGGAACCTCTCCATCGGGAACCATGCGGGATTCGTCATCATGTATTCCGACCGCTTGAAGATCACCGGCAATCTCAGCACCGGCGATCGCGAGAAGGGTCTGTTCCTCAACACCGCCAGCAGCTCGAACATCGGTGAGAACACCGTGCGCGCGGCGCCGGAGAAATGCGTGTTCATCTATGCGGCGAACAAGAACTGGTTCCACGACAACTGGTTCGAGGGTTGCGACATCGGTATCCATTTCACCGCGGGCTCGGAGCGCAACCGGATCGCCGGCAATGCCTTCGTCGGCAACAAGACCCAGGTGAAATATGTGGGCACGCGCGTGCTCGACTGGTCCGACAAGGGCCATGGCAACTACTGGAGCGACAACCCGGCCTTCGACCTCAACGGCGACGGGGTGGCAGACACCGCCTACAAGCCCAACGACATGGTCGACGAGGTTCTCTGGGTCAACCCGAACGCCAAGATGTTGCTGAACAGTCCCGCCGTTCAGGTCGTGCGTTGGGCACAAGCCCAGTTTCCAGCGATCTACCCGGGCGGCGTTATCGATACCGCGCCGCTCATGGCGCCACCCGGCATCACGGCGCCGACATGGACAGGAGGCGGGCAATGAGCGCCATCGTGCTGCAATCGGTGCGCAAGCGCTATGGATCGTCGGTCGCAGTCAACGACGTCAGTCTGGATCTGCCTGAGGGCAAGACCGTGGCTTTCGTCGGACACAACGGGGCGGGCAAGACGACGCTGTTCAAGCTGATGCTGGGGCTGACGCGACCGACTTCGGGCGTCGTCCGCGTCCTCGGCGAAGATCCCGGCACCGGCGCCGGACGCGCGGCGCGGATGAATATCGGCTACTTGCCGGAGAACGTCGTGTTTTCCGGCGCGCTGACCGGCCGGGAAATGCTGCTGTTCTACGCGTCGTTGAAGGGTCGCTCGGCGCGCGAATGCGACACCTTGCTGGAGCAAGTAGGTCTCGGCGCGGCACGGAACAAGCGGGTCAACACCTATTCTAAGGGCATGCGCCAGCGCCTCGGTCTCGCCCAGGCTTTGCTGGGTGAACCCCGTCTGCTCTTCCTCGATGAGCCAACCACCGGCCTCGATCCTCTGGTGCGGCAGAACTTCTATGATCTGGTCGGAGAATTGCGCGGTCGCGGCGTGACGGCTCTGCTGTCATCGCATGCGCTGAGCGAGCTCGAAGCACGGACCGACCATGTCGTCATTCTGCACCACGGCAAGGTCCTGGTCTCGGGCACCCTGGACGCCTTGCGGCAACTGGCCGGCCTGCCGATCCAGGTGGAGCTTGCGGTGACCAGTGCTTTCGGCGCCCAGGATCTATCGCAACTGGACGGTCTCGCGATTTCAGCCAGCGGGCTGAACGGGCACCGATCGCTGGTCTGCGCCTCGGAGAACAAGCTCGAGCTGGTGCGCCGGATTACGGCCATACCACACGTGACCGACATCTCCATCGTCGAGCCGACACTGGATCAGATCTATGCGCATTTCCTGAATGGGCAAGGGAGCCGGCCATGAGAGCAATTTGCGCCATTGCCAAGAAGGAAATCCTCGATGGCATCCGCAACCGCTGGATCGTCGCGACGACGCTCTTGCTCGCGGCCCTGGCCTTGACCTTGACCTTTCTCGGCAGCGCGCCGACGGGCTCGGTCGGCGCCAGTCCCCTGGCGGTGACGCTGGTCAGTCTCTCCAGCCTCTCCATCCTGCTGCTGCCGTTGATTGCGCTGCTGTTGTCCTACGACGCGATCTGTGGCGAGTTCGACCGCGGCACGATGCTGCTGCTGCTGAGCTATCCGGTGTCTCGTTCCAATCTGATTCTCGGCAAGTTCGTCGGGCATTTGTCGATCCTCGGCTTCTCGACCGTGATCGGCTATGGCTCGGCGGCGATCGCTCTCGCCGCCACGGGGGCGGACATCTCGGGCTGGCAATCGTTCCTGTCCATGATCGGGACATCCGTCCTGCTCGGCTCCGCCTTCCTGGCCTTGGGTTATCTCATCAGCGCATCGGTTGCGGATCGCGGCGCGGCCGGAGGCCTGGCGATCGGCGTCTGGCTGCTGTTCGTCCTCATCTACGACATGGCGCTGCTCGGGTTGCTGGTCGTCGATCAGGGCAAGGTGATCACGGCGCCGGTTCTGAATGCGTTCCTGCTGTTCAACCCGGCCGATGCCTATCGCGTCCTCAACCTCACCGGGATCGGCGGCATCAGCCAGTTCACCGGCATGGCTGGGCTCAGCCAGGACGCGGCCCTGCCGGTGGCCGGATTGCTCCTGGCCCTGCTGCTCTGGACGGCGGTGCCTTTGGCCATCACGACCTTGGTTTTGAAGAGGAGGCAGGTATGAGAGCCTTCCGGAAGTTCGTGCTCGCCGCGTTGTTTGTGCTCGCGGCCTGCTCGAAGCAGGATGAAGCAATCCCGGCGCCGCATGCAATGACGGCGGACGCGACAGGGTATTACTGTGGCATGCTTCTGACGGAGCACGGCGGCCCAAGGGGCCAGATTCTTCTCCGCGGCACCGACACTCCGGTCTGGTTCAGCTCGGTGCGGGACACGATCAACTTCCTGCGTCTGCCCGAGGAGCCCAAGGATATCGGTGCGGTCTATGTCAGCGACATGGCCAAGGCCCCGACCTGGGAAGATCCGGGCGCCACGAACTGGATCGCGGCAACCGACGCTGTCTACGTCGTCGGCAGCGACCGGCAGGGGGCGATGGGCGGGGCGGAAGCCGTTCCGTTCGGCGTCAAGGAGGCCGCCGCGGCATTCGCGACGGCGCATGGCGGCAAGGTCGTGAGCTTCGAGGAGGCGAGAGCGGTCTTGGCTGAGGTAGCCAATCAATAGGAGGGCGTATGCGCTCAAGGGTCAATCGTCGCCGCTTCATGCGCATCGTCGCCGCCACGGCGTCCTGCGGTCTTGCCGGTTCCGGCGCCCGTGCCTTTGCCGCCGAGCCGGCCGGGGCGACTTGGCGCGGCATTGCCATGGGCAATCTCGCCAGCATAGAAATCCGGCATTCCGACCCTGCACGGTCGAATGCGCTCCTGGCTGCCGCGATCGAAGAGCTTCAACGGCTCGTATCGATTCTCAGCCTCTATCGTCCGCAATCCGCGCTTTCGACCCTCAATCGCGACGGCATCTTGCGCGATCCGCCGTTCGATCTGGTCCGGGTTCTGACCGAGGCACAGCGCTTCGGTCGTATGAGCCATGGGCGTTTCGATGTGACCGTTCAGCCGCTCTGGACCCTCTACGCCGACCATTTCGCGAAACCCGGATGCGATCCGAATGGGCCGGCTGCGGATCTGGTCCGCAAAGCCACCGCGCTTGTGGATTATCGGGCGATTGCGATCGACCCGGATCAGATCCGGTTCGAACACCCCGGCATGCAGGTGACGCTGAACGGGATTGCGCAAGGCTACATCACCGATCGGGTCTCCGATCTCTTCCGGAGCGAAGGGTTGGATCACGCACTGGTCGATCTCGGAGAAATCTTCGCGGTCGGTGCGCGTGACGGGGCAGACCCCTGGACCGCCGGAATCGAGAACCCGATGAACAGAGACGCCATTCTCGCCGATGTGCCATTGGTCGATAAAGCGCTGGCGACCTCGGGCGGCTATGGCTTCAAGTTCGATCCGGCAGGACGCTTCAACCACATCTTCGATCCCGCGACCGGTGCATCGCCACACCGCTACGCAAGCGTGTCCGTCGTCGCCGGCAATGCGACGGCGGCGGATGCCCTGGCGACGGCCGCCACCCTGCTGTCGCCGGATGCTCTTGAGCGCATGTTGCGGGAAGCCGGTGCCGAACGTGCGATGATCGTCGATGCCGAGGGCCAGAAGCGCTGGATCACCGCTTGAAGCCGTCGCATCGTGAGCAGCGAAATCGGCGGCATCCCACGCTACCGGGAAACCTCTTTCCCTGCGCTCTTTAGCCAGGGATTCCGGCCGTTCTTTCTGCTGACCGCAGCTTGGGCGCCGGTTGCTCTGGTCCTGTGGCTTCTTGAGCTCGACGGAATGCTCGATATACCGACGGTCTTTGTGGGCGCGGCCTGGCATGGCCATGAGATGATCTTCGGCTTCGCGTCTGCGGCCATGGCGGGCTTTCTGATGACCGCGATTCCGAATTGGACCGGGCGCATGCCGTTACAAGGCCTGCCGCTCGCGATCCTCGCCGCAGCTTGGGTGCTCGGACGCATCGCCGTTGCGTTGTCGGCCTGGACAGGTGCCGTCGCGGCCGCGCTCTGCGATCTTGCGTTTCCGATCCTGTTGATCCTTGCGCTCGGTCGCGAAGTCCTGGCGGGAAGGAACTGGCGCAATCTGCCGATGCTGGCGGGGCTCGGCTTGCTGCTGGCGGCAAACGCGGCGAGTCATCTTTCAGCCGCAGGAATGATCGCCGATGACGGGATCGGCACGCGCGGCGGGATGGCTGTCTTTGCCGCGATGCTCGCTTTGGTGGGCGGCCGCGTCATCCCCAGCTTCACGCGCAATCGGCTGGTCAAGATCGGCTCCAATCTCCGCCCGGCACCTTTTGGTTGGCTGGATCGCCTAGCGCTCATTTCCACGGTGTTGGCGCTTGCGGCCTGGGTCGCGGATCTCACTCCGACGATCTGTGGACCGTTGCTCCCGATGGCCGGCATCCTGACGGCGATGCGGCTGACACGCTGGCACGGCTGGCGGACGCTCGGCGATCCCTCGCTTTGGATTCTGCATTCCGGTTACGCCTGGCTTGCGATCGGCCTGACGCTCTTGGGGGCGAGTGCGCTCAATGCAGCGATCCCGCCCATGGCCGGCCTGCACGCGCTCTCGGCCGGCGCGATCGGCAGCAGCATTCTGGGCGTCATGGGGCGCACGACCCTCGCACAAACCGGCAGAAGAGCGACTTCCGTCGCCGGAGCCAACGCCATCCACGGACTGATCACGATCGCGGCTTTACTCAGGGTCCTGGCCGCCGCACCCTGGGGCGGTTATTGGCCGCTGCTTGCGGCCTCGGCCGGCGCCTGGATCCTGGCCTTTGCTGGATTTCTCTTCTTCTATGGCAACGCACTCATCGGCCCGAAGCGCGACCGACGGATGGCGTGAATTCCGGAACGCCGCCAGCCGGGGCGAACCGGCCGGCGAGATGGCAAGCGGCCAGATGCTGCTCCGAATGCGGCAGCAGGAGCGGGGGCTCGCTGCGGCAGCGGTCGATGGCATAGGCGCAGCGCGGGTGGAAGGGACAGCCGGCGGGGATGTTGATCGGGCTCGGCAGTTCGCCTCGCACCGCATCGACGGTCGAGCGCTTGCCGGGATCGAGCTCGGGCGCCGCCTTCAACAGCGCCGCGGTGTAGGGATGGGCGGGTCGGGTGAACAGGCTCTCAGTGTCTGCCAGCTCGACGATGGCGCCGAGATACATGACCGCAGTCCGGTGCGAGATATGCCGCACCAAGCGGAGGTCATGGGCGATGAACAGGACCGTCAGTCCAAGGCGCTCCTGCAACTCGAGCAGCAGGTTGATGATCTGCGCCTGGACCGAGACGTCGAGGGCTGAGACCAGCTCGTCGGCGATCAGGCATTCCGGCTCGACCGCGAGCGCGCGGGCGATGCCGATGCGCTGGCGCTGGCCGCCGCTGAACTCGTGCGGATAGCGCTCGCCGGCATCGCTCGGCAGGCGCACGAGGTCCAGGAGTTCGGCGATACGGGCATCGATCCCGGCGCCTTTGCGCAGCTTGTGAAAACGGATTGCCTCGGCGAGAGTCTGGCGCACCGTCATGCGCGGGTTCAGCGAGCTGTAGGGATCCTGGAACACCATCTGCACGCGCCGGTGATAGGCCTGCCGCGCGGCACCTTCGAGCGCCAGCACATCCATACCAGCATAGTCGATCCGGCCGGCGGTCGGCTGGTAGAGCCGCACCAGGCAACGCGCCAGGGTGGACTTGCCGCAGCCGGATTCGCCGACGATGCCGAGTGTCTCGCCGCGCCGCACGTCGAAGCTGACGCCGTTCAAGGCGTGCACGATCTGCTGAGGCCGTCGTGCCATGCGATCGGCAGTCGACCTTGCGCGCTTGAACTGCATGGTCAGGCCGGAGACGGTGATGAGCGGAGCCGAGTTGCTGGTCATCGCGCAGCCGCCACCTGGTCGTGGTGGATGCAGGCGCTGGCATGACCGGATTCGATCTCGATCAGCGGTGGCTTTGCCGCCTTACAGTCATCGGTCGCAAAGCGGCATCGCGGCGCGAAGGCGCAGCCGGAGGGAAGTTGCGAAAGCAACGGCGGCTGGCCGGGAATGGAGGCGAGCGGCTGGCGCACCAGATCGGCGCGCGGCACGGAATTCAGCAGGCCGAGCGTATAGGCATGGCGCGGCGCGCGGAACAGCGCCGCGACGCTGCCGGTCTCGGCGACGCGGCCGGCATACATTACGGCCAGGCGATCGCAGGTCTGGGCGATGACACCGAGATCGTGGGTCACCAGTACGACGCTCATCTTCAGCTCATCACGGAGACGCAGGATCAGCTTCAGGATCTGGTCCTGGATGGTGACGTCGAGCGCCGTCGTCGGCTCATCGGCCAGCAGCAGCTTTGGGTTGGAGGCGAGGGCGATCGCAATCATCGCGCGCTGGCGCATGCCGCCGGAGAATTGATGCGGATAGTCATCGAGCCGCGACGCGCCGGCCGGAATGCCGACGTGATCCAGCAGTTCGATCGCCCGCTTGCGCCGTGCCGCGGCGTCGAGCGTTGTATGTTCTTTCAGGTTCTCCAGGATCTGCATCCCGACGCTCAGGACCGGATTGAGCGCCGTCATCGGCTCCTGGAAGATGATGCCGATCTCACCACCGCGCACCCGGCGCAGCTCGCGCTCCGGCCGGCCGATCAGGTCGCGGCCGCGCCACAGCACCTGGCCGCTGACCGTCGTGCGGAGCAGGCCGAGCATGGCGCGGAGCGTCACGCTCTTGCCGGAGCCGGATTCGCCGGCGATGCCGAGCACCTCGCCGGGCTGGACATCGAGATCGATGCCATCGACCGCGACGAGCTCGCCGCGATTGGAGCGGAAGGTGACGCGCAGGTTGCGAACGCTGAGCAGCGGTTGGGTTTCCGTTTTCGGGGCAGTCATGGCGTTCATCCGCGCCGCCGCAGGATATCGGCGAGCCCATCGCCCACCAGGCTGAAACCGACGCCGGCCAGCACGATCGCGGTGCCCGGAAAGACCGAGATCCACCAGGCCGCGCTCATGAAGTTCTTGCCGTCGGCGATGATCACGCCCCATTCGGCGGTCGGCGGCTGCGCGCCGAGGCCGAGATAGCCAAGGCTCGAGCCCAGCAGGATTTCGAGCGCCATGTCGGTCATCCAGAAGACGACGATCGGCGTGATGGCGTTGGGCAGCAGGTGGCGGAAGATGATGCGTGCCTCGCCATAGCCGAGCACGCGCGCCGCGGCGGCATAGTCGGTCTGCTTCTGCACCTGAATCTCGGCCCGCATCAGCTGCGCATAGAACACCCAGTCGACGATGCTGAGCGCGATATACATGCATTTGAGGCCAAGACCGATCACCGGGCCGAGCATGGCGATCAGCGCGATCACGATGACCAGGAACGGGAAGGCGATCAATAGATCGACCACCCGGCCGAGAATGGCGTCGAACCAGCCGCCGTAATAGCCGGCCAGTGCCCCGACGAAGGTGCCGAAGACCAGCGGGAACAGCGTGCTGAAGATGGCGATCTGCATGTCGATCCGGGTCGCCCAGATCGTGCGCGAGAGCATATCGCGGCCGAAATTGTCGGTGCCGAAGAGGTGCCCCCAGCTCGGCGGCTGCATGATCGCCTGATAATCGAAGGCGAGCGGGTCATAGGGCGCGAACCAGCCCGGCACGATCGCCATCAAGGTGAAGAAGGCCATCATCGCGATGCCGATCGAGAAGGCGACGCGCCGCTTGCGCGGACGCCGCGCGATCATGCCTGAGGCGAGCGAGTAGGCGATGCTCATCGCCGGCCAATCCTCGGGTCGAGCGCCGCCTGCGCCATGTCGGTCAACAGAAAGATCAGGGAGACCAGCAAGGCGAGCGCTAAAGTCAGGCCCTGAATCACCGGATAGTCGCGGCCATAGATCGAATCGATCAGCAGGCGGCCGACGCCCGGGATCGCGAACACCGTCTCGGTGATCACGGCCCCGCCCAGCAGCGTGCCGATGTTGAGGCCGAACAGCGCCACCGTCGGGATCAGCGCGTTGCGGAGCACATGGCGGAACAGCACGAGCCGGGATTTCAACCCCTTGGCGCGGGCGAAGTCGACATAGTCAGCCGTCAGCACCTCGATGACGCTGTTGCGCAGGTTGCGCATCAATACCGCCGCGAGGTTGAGGGCAAGCGTCAGTGCAGGCAGGAAGAGATGAAACAGATGCCCGCCGAATGTGTCGCCGAAACCGCCGACCGGAAACCAGTGGAGCCGGGCCGCGAAGAAGGTCAGCAGCACGATGCCGATGTAGAAGACCGGCATCGAGAGGCCGACCTGGAAGCTCGTGCGGATGGTGGTATCGACGCTGCTGTCGCGGCGCAGCGCGGCCAGCACCGCGAGTGGCACGGCCAGCACGACGGAAAGCAAGGCGGCCATGCCGGTCAGGAACAGGGTGACCGGCAGCCGGTCGGCAATCAGGCTGGTGACCGAGACCTTGAGCACGATGGAATCGCCGAGGTCGCCTTCGAAGAAGTTGCGCAGGAAATAGCCGAACTGCACCGGGATCGGCTGGTCGAGGCCGAGGTCGTGGTTGATTCGCGCCACATCTTTGTCGGTCGCGTGGATGCCGAGGATGGCGCTGGTCGGATCGCCCGGCAGCATCCGCACCAGGAAGAAGCAGACCACCATGATCAAGAAGAAGGTCGGCAGGATCTGCAGCAGCCGGACGACCAGGTAATTCAGGCTCAACGGTCAACCCTCGTTCGCCATCGGGTCCAAGGAGGGTGGCGTCCCGGAAGGAGGGCCGGGACGCCACGATCCGACAGTGACGAAGCTTACTTCTCGATATACGCACCGGAGAAGATGTTATTGCCGAGGGGAATCTGCACGAAGCCCTTCACGTTCTTTCGGAGCGCGACCGGATAAGGCGATTCATAGAGGAAGACGATCGGCGCCGCGTCCAGGTAGGTCTTCTGGATCGTCTTGTACATATCGGCGCGCTTCTCGGGATTCGCTTCCTTCTGACCGTCCTCGTAGAGCTTGTCGACGTTCTTGTCCTGCCAGCCGCTGTGCAGCGACTGGATGTTCGGGAAATAGGCGAAGTAGGAGGTGATCTCGGATGGATCGGCGATGTCGTCGGTCCAGAGCGACGTGCGCATCTGGAAATCGCCGTCGCGATAGCGGGCGGTGCGGGTGGCGTTGTCCACCTGCTCGATGTTCAGCTTCACGCCGATCTGCGCCCACATCTGCTGGACCGTGGAGAGGATCGCCGTGTCGTCGGCGCTGCCGGCGAGCGCCAGGCAGGTGACCTCGGTGCCTTCGGCGACACCGGATTCCTTCAGCAGCGTCTTGGCCTTCTCGACGTCATAGGGATAGGCCGGGCCGTCGCCCGAGACCAGCGGGGTCGCCGAGGACATGAAGGAGACGACCGGCTTGCCGACGTCATAGGTCACGATCTTGATCAGCGCTGCCTTGTCGATGGCGTAGTTCAGCGCCTGGCGGAACTTCACATTGGCCATCGGATTGTCGGCGCCGCTCTTCAGCTTGTCGCGGACGTTGATGGTGAGGAACGTGACCTTGGTGGAGGGATAGAGCTCCATGTTGAGATTGGCGTCGTTCTTCAGCTCGGCAACCCGGGCGTATGGGATGAGTTCGGCGCCATCGACCTCGCCCGCCTGCAGCTTCAGGATGCGGGTGGCGTCGTCGGGGATGACCGGGAAGTCGACTTCATCGAGATAGGGCAAGGGCTTTCCGTCCGCGCCCATCTGCCAATAGTACGGGTTGCGCTTCAGCACCATCTGGGTGCCACGCTGCCAGGACTCGAACATGAAGGGGCCGGAGCCGACCGGATGCTCGGCAAAGGCCTTCGCCTTCTCGTCGAGATTGGCGCCGGGCGCCGCTTCGACCAGCTTCTTCGGCAGGATGCCGGTGTTGAAGGTGGCGAGGCCCGCGGCGAGGGTCGGATCGGGATGCTTCAGGTGCAGGACGATCGTATCGTCGCCCTTGGTCTCGACCGTATCGACCGATTCCAGGATGAAGTTCCAGATCCCTTCCTTCGGATCCTTCGCGCGATCCAGCGACCACTTCACGTCATCGACGGTGATGGCGCTGCCGTCGGAGAACTTGATGTCCTTCCGGAGCGTCAGGGTGAAGGTGAGGCCGTCATCCGCAATTTTATATTCGGTGGCGAGGCCCGGGTTGATGCCTTTGCCGTCGGCGGTCGGCTGCAACAGCGTGTCGTAGAGATTGGTCAGGATCCAGATATCGACATTGGCGTCGTTCAGCACCGGATCGAGGAACAGCGAGTCCGCATACCGGGCATAGACCATCTTTCCGCCGCGGTTCTGCGCGTCGGCTGCCTGGCTCAGGCCCAGGATGGCGATGACAAGAGAGAGCAAGCCGATAAATCGGGTCATTGGAAATCTCCCTGTGATGTTGCCGGCGCCTTTTGGCGTCATTGTTCTAGTGCAATATGACACCATGGAGAGAATAGGCTGTCAATGTTGTGCAGTTGCGAAGAGAAAACTTGCGCCATTCCTGAATTTTTCTCGTCGCCTTGTCGCCGCTTAGGCTGGTGTTATAGTCTCTGAGAACGCAGCTTTCGGACCCCTCATGCCCTTCAATGTCGATCCAGCCCTTCCGGTCCCCGTCGGAACCCAGCTCCGCGGCGTCATCGAATACGGCATCGTCTGCGGCCAGCTCGCACCCGGCCTGCGCCTGCCGACCGTCCGCAGCATGGCGAAGGAGCTCGGCATCGCGCCGATGACGGTGGCGCAAGTCTACAAGGAGCTCAAAGCCTCCGGCCTGCTCGAGACCAAGCCGGGCCACGGCACTTTCGTCAGCACCAGCGTTCAGGCACAGGTGCGGCCGCGCATGCTGGAGCTGCAGCGCCGGATCGACGCACTGCTCGACGAAGCCGATGGCGCCGGCGTGAGCAGCGCCGATCTGGTCGGAATGGTGAATGCGCGGATCAATCGCCGCGCCCGCCCGACGCCGGGCCTCAATCTGGCCTTCGTCGGCCTGTTCGACGAGGCGACCCGCGCCTATGCCGAGGATATCCAGGCGCGGCTCTCCGGCGGCGACACGATCCACAGCACGACCTTCCGCGAGATCGACGAGAACCAGGTCGCGCGCCAGCGGGTGATGAAATGCGCGCTGGTGCTGACGCTGGCTAACCGCAAGACCGACCTGCAGGAGATCCTCGGCCCGAAGAAGCAGATCTTCGGCGTCACCTATATTCCATCGGAGCGCACGCGCACCCAGCTTGCGCAGATCGATCCGCTGGCCCGGGTCGGCATCGTCTCGACCTTTCCCGAATTCCTGCCGATCATGAAAGCCGGCCTGCAGCGTTTCGCGCCGCATGTGCACGACATCCACGCGACTCTGCTCGAAAGCCCGACCTTGGCCGAGGAGCTGCAACAGGCCGATGTCGTGGTCTATGCCAGCGGTTCCAAGCGGGCCGCGGAATTGCTGCGTTCCGGCGCCACCGCCTTTGAATATCGGCACACGCCGGATCCGCGCGAGATCGAACAACTGCTGCTGCCGATGCTGGAGGGGATCCGGGCCAACCAGCCCGCGACCTTTCTCCCGCAGCCGGCCGACAAAGTGAGGAGGGAGGTTCCATGAGAATCCATGACATGAACTGGATGCAGGTCGAGGACTACCTGAAGAAGGACGACCGCGCCGTGCTTCCGATCGGCAGCACCGAGCAGCATGCACAATTGAGCCTCATGGTCGATTGCATCCTCTCCGAGCGCGTCGCGGTCGATGCCGCGGAGCCGACCGGCGTGCCCGTATTCCCGCCGATCAATTACGGCATCACGCCGTATTTCCGCGCCTTCCCCGGCACGATCTCGATCAAGATGGAAAACTATCTCCGCATGGTCACCGACGTGCTTGATTGCCTGGCGGAGCAGGGCTTCAAGCGGATCCTGATCGTCAACGGCCATGGCGGGAACTCGCCGGCGGCGACGCTTGCCCAGGAGTGGATGACCGAGCATGAAGGTGTGCGCATCAAGTTCCACAACTGGTGGAACGCGCCTAAGACCTGGAAGAAGGTGAAGGAGATCGATCCGGTCGCCAGCCACGCATCCTGGATGGAGAACTTCCCCTGGACCCGGCTGCAAGGCGTCGTGGCGCCGTCACAGCAGAAGCCGATGGTCGATTACGACAAGCTCAAGGGCCTGGACCACAAGGCGGCGCGGACCTTCCTCGGCGACGGCAATTTCGGCGGCTATTACGAGAAGCCGGACGAGGACATGATGGCGCTCTGGAACGTCGCCGTCGAAGAGACCCGCGCGCTCATCGAGCAGAACTGGCATTGAGTCCGGCATCATGAACGGATCGCCGCTGCTCATCTGGGGCGCGGGTGCCATCGGCGGCACCGTGGGTGCCTATTGGCGCCGCGCCGGCCATGACGTGCTGTTCGTCGATCGCGATGCCGATCATGTGGCCGCGATCAACCAGACCGGCCTCAAGATCGAAGGGCCGATCGAGGAATTCACGGTCCAGGCGCCCGCCGCCTTGCCGCAAGACGTCAAAGGCACGTTCGAGACCGTCTTCCTCTGCGTGAAGGCGCCGGACACGGCCTCTGCCAGCGATGCACTGGCGCCGTTCGTCGCCGATAATGGCTGCGTGGTCTCGCTGCAGAACGGCCTCAACGAGCGGGTGATCGCCAAACGGCTCGGCGCCGAGCGCACGATCGGCGCGTTCATCAATTTCGGCGCGGATTATCTCTCTCCCGGTGTCATCCATTATGCCGGCCATGGCGCGGTGGTGATCGGCGAACTCGACGGCAGGAAGACGCCGCGGATCGAGGCGCTGCACGGCTTGATGCAGGAATTCGACAAGCGCGCAGTGCTCACGACCAATATCTGGGGCTATCTCTGGGGCAAGCTTGCTTATGGCGCGCTGCTCTTCGCCACGGCACTCACCAATGACTCGATCGCCGACTGCCTCGCCGCACCGAAATACCGTTCGGTGTTCATTGCCCTGGCCCGCGAGGTCGAAGGCGTCGCGGTCTCCTCCGGCGTGAAGCTGGAATCCTTCGACGGCTTCGACCCGGCCGCCTTCATGCCCGATGCCAGCCTCGCCGCCGCCGAGGCCTCGCTGGACGAGCAGGTGGTGCATAACCGGAAGTCGGCGAAGACTCATACCGGCATCTGGCGCGATCTCGCGGTCCGCAAGCGCAAGACCGAGGTCGATGCCCAGCTCGGGCCGATCGTCGAAACTGGCGCCGCCAAGGGCATCCCGACGCCGCTGACCGCGCGGCTGATCGAACTCATCCATGACATCGAGGACGGCAAGCGGCCGCTGGCCTGGGAAACGCTCGATGCGCTCGCTGCGGTGAAACCGGCATGAACATTTCCTTTGAAGGCAAACGCGCGATCGTGACCGGCGCGCGGCACGGCTTCGGCCGCGCCATCACCAAGGCCTTCGCCGACAATGGCGCGCAGGTCTTCGCCTGCGATGCGGTGGAAGAGGGGCTGGCCGAAACCCGGAAGCTCTGCGGCAAGGCTTGCGAGACGCGCGTCGTCGACGTCACCGACCGCGCCGCGGTCGGCGCCTTTGTCGACGCGATCGGCGAAGTCAATATCCTGGTGAACAATGCCGGCGGTGTGCTCGGCCAGGTCCATCACCCGGTCGAGGAGATCTCCCAGTCCGACTGGCAGAAGATCTTCGATGTCAACGTAACCGGCGCCTTCAACTGCGCCCAGGCCGTGGTGCCCGGCATGAAGCGCAGGAAGCAGGGCCGCATCGTCAACATCTCCAGCGGCGCGGGCTTGAGCATCAGCCTGACCGGCATCCAGGCCTATGCCTCGGCCAAGGCGGCGCAAATCGGCCTCACGCGCCAGCTCGCCCATGAGCTTGGCCCCTGGAACATCACCGTCAACAATGTGGCGCCCGGCTTCGTGCGCTCCAACCCGACCACCGAGCGACAGTGGGAATCCTACGGCGACGAGGGGCAGAAGCGGCTGGTGGAGTCGATTGCGCTGAAGCGGCTCGGCGGTCCCGAGGACATTGCGAACGGCGTGCTGTTCTTCGCTTCCGACCTCGCCGGCTGGATCACCGGCCAGATCTTGAGCATCGACGGGGGCAAATAATGGCGACGCCGCTCGACTACGCGACCGAACGCAAGGCCGAGATCCTGAACGAGCTGATCGCCTTTGCGCGGATCCCCAGCGTCAGCACCGATCCCGCCTATCTGCAGGGGATCGCGACCGGCGCCGAATGGGTCGCCGAGCGGATGCGACGTGCCGGCCTCGAGAACGTTGAGATCAACCCGACCGGCGGCCATCCGGTCGTCACCTGCGACTGGCTGCATGCCGAAGGCGCGCCGACCATCCTGATCTACGGCCATTACGATGTGCAGCCGCCGGATCCTCTGGAGAAGTGGAAGAGCAAGCCGTTCGAGCCGGAGGTGCGCGACAATCGGCTCTACGCCCGCGGCGTCTCCGACGACAAGGGGCCGATGCTCATTCCGATCAAGACGGCGGAAGCCTATCTGAAGACGCAAGGCCGCTTGCCAATCAATGTGAAGTTCGTGATCGAAGGCGACGAAGAGCGGGGCAGTGCGCCGCTCGGTGCCTTCGTGTCGAGCCGGGCGGCGCAGCTCAAGGCCGATTTCGTGCTCTCGGCCGACGGTGCGATGTGGCGGCCGGACGAGCCTTCGATCACCGTCGCCAACCGCGGCCTCGCGGCTTTGGAGTTCACCGTCACCGGTGCTTCCAAGGATCTGCATTCCGGCCGGCATGGCGGCGGCATTCACAACCCGCTGGCGGCGGTCGCGCGGCTTGCGGCCAGCCTGCACGACGATCAGGGCCGCGTTGCCGTCGCCGGCTTCTATGACGGCGTGCGGCCGCCGAGCAACACAGCGCGGCGTTCGCTCGCCGACCTGCCGTTCAGCGAAGACAACTACTTCAAGATGATCGGTGCGCCGGAAGGCTATGGCGAGGCCGGCTACTCGCTGCTGGAACGGCAATGGCTGCGCCCGACGCTGGAATTCAACGGCTTGGGCGGCGGCTATCTCGGGCCGGGCAGCAAGACGGTCATCCCGACCACGGCCACGGCGAAGATCACCTGCCGCCTGGTGCCGGACCAGGATCCAGACCAGGTCGTCGAAGTCATCTCGCGGCATCTGCGCGCGCATTGCCCGAAGGGCGTCACCTTGGCGATCGAGCCCGGCGATCACGGCTCGCGCGCCTATGCGGTACCGGACGATCATCCGGGCCTCGCGCTGGCGGAACGCGTGCTGGCCGAGGTCTACAACAAGGCGAGCCTGCGCGTTCGGATGGGCGCCACGGTGCCGATCGGCCTCATCTTCCGCGACGCGATCCAGGCGGAGACGGTGTTCTTCTCCTTCTCGACCGCCGACGAGGACTATCACGCACCCAACGAATTCTTCCGGCTGCAGCGCCTGGAGGACGGGATGAAGGCGTGGATCCGCTATTGGGAGCTGCTCGGCAAAGAAGGCATCTGATTTTTCGTTCGACCAACAACAATCATCGACACAACAGTCATCGAAACAGGGAGATGAGAAATGAAACGGTCGTTACGTCTGCTCGCCTTGGCTTCGGTCCTGGCGACGATACTCGGTGCCGCAGATCAGGCGGAGGCGCTCAACCGCGGCGGCAAGATGATCTATGCCCGCAACGCGGATTCACTGTTCCTCGATCCGGTACTGCTGGAGCGCAATGTCGATATCTGGGTGCTCTCCAATCTCTACGACACGCTGCTGGAGCCTTCCGCCGACGGCAAGACGATCGTACCGGGCCTTGCGACCGGCTATGAAGTATCGCCCGACGGCCTGACCTTCACCTTGAAGCTCCGGCCCGGCGTGAAGTTCTCCGACGGCAGCCCGATCACGGTGGGCGACGTGAAGTGGTCGCTCGATCGCGCCCGCAATCCCAACAACGGCGCCTGGAACTTCACCCTGGAATCCCTGGATAAGATCGAGACCCAGGGCGAAGACACGGTGATCCTGCACCTGAAGCATCCGGATCCCGCTTTGGCGGCCGCGCTCGCCATCTTCAACAGCTCCATCATGCCGGAAAAGGCGTTCGAAGCGACCGCCGGTGCCGACGAAGCCGCGAAGGCCAAGGCGTTTGCCGAGCATCCGGTCGGCTCGGGCCCATTCGTTCTGGAATCTTGGCAGCGCGGCACGCAGATGGTGCTGAAGCGCAACCCGAACTATTGGCAAGTGGGCGAGGACGGGAAGCCGCTGCCCTATCTCGACGAGCTCGATTTCCAGATCATCCCCGACGATGCGACCCGGATCCTGAAGCTGCAGGCCGGCGAGGTCGATGGCGCCGAGTTCATTCCTTACTCGCGCGTCGCCGAATTGAAGGCCGATTCCAACCTCAACATGGAGCTCCTCCCCTCGACCAAGGTGAACTATCTCACCCTGAACGTGCGGCCGAAGCTCAGAGACGGCAGCGACAATCCGCTGGCGGATGAGAAGGTGCGCCAGGCCCTGAACTATGCGATCGACAAGACTGCGGTCATCAAGGTCGTCACCTTCGATGTCGGCAAGCCGATGCAGTCCTATATGTCGTCCTCGACGCCTCTGTTCCACGGCACCGATCCGCTCTACGCCTACGATCTCGAGAAGGCGAAGGCCTTGGTCAAGGAGGCGGGGAAGGATGGCGGCTTCACGCTGACCGCCATGGCCTTGGCCGGCAGCGCCGACGATACGGCGGTTCTTTCGACCATGCAGCAGATGTGGGCGCCCTTGGGGGTCAATCTCTCGATCGAGCAGGCGGACAATGCCACCATGGTCTCGCGCTACGATGCCGGAGACTTCCAGATCCAGACCGGATACTGGACCGACGACATCGCCGATCCCTCTGAGATCACCTCTTACTTCGCGTATTTCCCGACCACGGAATCCCAGCACAGCGGCTACAACGATCCGACCATCCAGGATCTCTACATCGCCAGCGGCAAGGAGCCCGACAAGGCGAAGCGCGGCGACATGTACAAGCAGATCCAGGATATCTATGTGAAGGCCGCGCCGATCGTCTTCATGTTCGAATCGCCCTACACGGTCGCCTTGCGCAAGCCGGTGAAGGGCTTCGAGCAGATCCCGCTGGGCAACAACATCTTCATGCGGACCTATCTCGAGCCGTGAGCGATCCGCTCTTCCTCTCGATCCCGGAGCTCGGCGCTGCCTATCGCTGCGGAACGCTCTCGCCTGTCGCGGTGACGCGACAGGCGCTGGAGCGGATCGCCAAGGAGGATGGCAAGCTCAACGCCTTCATCACCGTGCTCGGCGACCGCAGCCTCGAACGTGCCGCGGCCGCTGAGCGCGACCTGCGTGCCGGACAGGATCGCGGCCCGCTGCACGGCGTGCCGATCGCGATCAAGGATCTGGTCGATATGGCCGGGGCGCCGACGACCTTCGCCTCGCGCGCCGGCAGCCCCAAGTATCCGACCGAAGACGCGCCGGTGATCCGCCGCCTGGAAGACTCGGGGGCCATCCTTCTCGGCAAGACCAATCTGCTGGAATATGCCTATGGCGCCGTGCATCCGGATTTCGGCCAGACCAACAATCCCCGAGACCCCAAGCGCACCTCCGGCGGATCCAGCGGCGGATCGGCCGCCGCCGTCGGCGCCGGCTTCTGCGCTGCGGCGCTCGGCACCGATACCGGCGGCTCGATCCGCATTCCTGCGGCTTACTGCGGGGTCGTCGGCTTGAAGCCAAGTTTCGGCTTGGTGGACGTGACCGGCGTGCAGGCCCTCTCCTGGTCGCTGGACCACGTGGGACCCCTGGCGCGCTCCTGCGGCGATGCAGCGCTCTTGCTCGAAGGAATGACAGGGCAGAAGTTCCCGATCACGCCGACGGATCTTAAACGCGCACGGTTCGGCGTGGTCACGCATCCCGGCGCGGAGCGCTTCCTCGAACCCGAGGTCATCGCGAACTTCGAGGCGTTCCTGGTAAAGCTGCGTGCAAGCGGGGCAGGGGTCGAGAAGCTGACCATCCCCGGTATTGAGAAGGCATCGGAAGCTCTCTTGGCGCTGATCGAACCCGAAGCCAGCGTCATTCACGAAGACCTCATTAAATCCGACCCGGAGAAGTTCGGCCCGCTGACGCGGCAGCAGATCGAAGCCGGGTTCAAAGTGCCGGCGACGGCCTACGTGAAGGCGTTGCGGGCACAGGCCGAGCTGAAGCGCCGTTTCGCGTCGCTGTTCGAGAATGTGGATTTCCTGCTCTCGCCCGCGGTGCCTTGGGTGGCGCCGGCTGAAGATCCCGCGCTCGAAGGCGATGGCGGCCTGGGCGAGATGCTCTACAGCGCTGTCTACAATCTCACCGGACTCCCGGCGCTCGTCTTGCCGATGGGTGTCGGCGCCGCCGGCATGCCGATCGGATTGCAGGTGGTTTCGAAATGGCAGTCCGAAGCCGCGCTGCTCTCCATGGGTGCGGCTCTCGAAAGCCTCTAAGCCGCGACCCGCAGAGTTGTGAGAGTGTGTGCAAGCCCTTCTTTGAAGGATGTCTTGGCGCGAAAGCCGAGCACAGCTTCAGCGCGATCTTGGCTGAAGCCGAGGGGACCCGACACCGCCGCTTGCTGGTGGAAATCGATCCGGGCGTTCGGCGCGACCTCACGCACCTGATCCAGCATGGTCGCGAAGGACACGCCCGGACCTGCACTGATGTTGAAGATGCGCTCATCCTTCAATTGCGCGATGGCCGCCGTGCGTAGCAGGCCATCCACCGCATCGTCGATATAAAGGTAGTGCGTCATGTCGGCCGGATGGCCCTCGACCCGCGTGACCGCGCCGCTGAGTGAATTGGCGAGCAACGCGGCGAGCGTCGTCGGCGTTTTCCGCCCGGGCCCATAAATCCAGGAGAAGCGTGGCAGCACCGTGTCGAGCCCATGCTCGCGGTGATAGGCGAGGGCGGCCTGCTCGGCAGCGACTTTGCTGGCGCCGTAGACGCCATCCGGCTGCGGTCGCATCGACTCTTCGGCGATGCCCGTGACTGTCTCACCATAGACTTCGACCGTGGAGCAGGCGACCACCCGGCCGGCTTTGGTCAGTCGCGCAGCTTCCAACAGGTTGGCGGTGCCGGTCGCGTTGATGTTCCAGATGTCGAGCGGGCGGTCGGCCATGACCATCGGCCCGGAGACCGCACCGCAATGGAAGACCGTGTCGAACCGTGCGCCATCCATGATCGCGCGGACCGCCGGCCCATCGCGCACATCGAGCGGGATTATCCCGCTCGGCAGCGCACCGGAGCCGGCGACATCGGTCGCTACGAAATCGATCCGCTGCTTCCTGAGTACAGCCAGCAGTGCCGCACCAAGGAAGCCATTGGCGCCGGTGACGAGGGTTTTTCCGAGAGAGCGTTGTGCGAGGGCCATGATGCAAAACGCTAGTTCAGAATCGATCTTGTAACAAATGAAATATGCGTGCTAAGTCATCTAACAAATGAAATATAGCCCGGCCAAGGGTTGAACGCGAAAAGCTGTAAGACATGGGCGGCGGCACGGCGATCCTCACGGTCAGCGACTTGCGCAAGAGCTTCGGTGGCGTGCGCGCGCTCGACGGCGTGAGCTTCGAGATCAACGAGGGCGAGCTCGCCGGATTGATCGGACCCAATGGTTCGGGCAAGACGACCGCGTTCAATGTCATCACCGGCGTCTTCAAGCCGACCTCCGGAACCATCACCTTCCGCGGCACGCGCGTGGACGGTAACACGCCGGACCGTAACGCTGCGCTCGGCATGTCGCGCACCTTCCAGAACATCCGGCTGTTTCGCGACCTGCCGGTCATCGAGAACGTGATGGTCGGGCTGCATATGCGACACGGCACCGGATTCTGGCCGACCATCCTGCGCCTTCCGGTGGCGCGCCGCTCTGAAGGTGAGATCCGCCAGCGCGCCTTCGAGAAGCTGGAAATGCTCGGGCTATCGGCGCGGGCCGACCGTATCGTCGGCAGCCTGCCTTATGGCGATCAGCGCAAGGTGGAATTCGCCCGCGCGCTCGCCACCGAGCCCAGCCTGCTGCTGCTCGACGAACCAACCGCCGGCATGAATCCCCAGGAGACCGCCGATCTCGGCCGCACCATCCAGCGCCTGCACCGCGAGCTCAAGATCACGACCCTGCTGGTCGAGCATGACATGAAGATGGTCATGGGGATCTGCGAGCGGCTGATCGTGATCAACCAGGGTCGTCTGCTGGCGACCGGCGCCCCCGCCGAGATCAAAGCCGATCCTTCCGTCATCGAGGCCTATCTCGGGCGGCGGAGAAAGGACGGAAATGCTGCGGCTTGAGGATGTCCATGTCCGGCGCGGCGGAACCCATGCTTTGCGCGGCGTCAGCCTGGAGATCGAGGAGGGGGAGATCGTCGCGCTGATCGGCGCCAATGGCGCCGGCAAGACGACGACGCTCGCGACCATCTCCGGTCTGCTGCGGCCGCAGAGTGGGCGCATCGCGTTTCGCCCAACCCGCGGCGCGCCGGAGCGCGACCTCACCAAGATGCGGGCCGAGGAGATCGTGGCGGTGGGCATCTCGCATTGCCCGGAGGGGCGGCAGGTCTTCGCCAATCTCTCGGTCACGGAGAACCTGCGGATCGGCGCCTATCTGCGCAACGACAAGGCCGGCGTCGAGGAAGACATCGCCGAGATCCAGGGCCAGTTCCCGATCCTGAAGAGCCGCGCCCAGCTTCCCGGCGATCGCCTTTCCGGCGGCGAGCAGATGATGCTGGTGATCGGCCGCGCGCTGATGAGCAAGCCCAAATTGCTTTTGCTGGACGAACCCTCGCTCGGCCTGGCGCCGCAGCTGGTCGAGCAGATCTTCGACATCCTGGCCGAGATCCGGCGACAGGGCGTCACCGTGCTGCTGGTCGAGCAGAATGCCAGCATGGCCTTGGAGCTCGGCGACCGCGCCTATGTGCTGGAAGCCGGCAGCCTGGTCCTGCATGGCAGCGGCAAGGAATTGGCCGACAATCCCGACATCCAACGCGCCTATCTCGGAGGGGCGTGATGAACAGCGCTTACCTGCTCTCGCAAATCGCCAACGGCCTCATTCTCGGCAGCATGTATGCGTTGATCGCGATCGGCTTTTCCATGATCTACGGCATCGTCCGGCTGATCAACTTTGCCCACGGCGACATCTTCACGATCGGCGCCTTCGCGACCTTGGCCTGCATCTCGCTGATCCATGTGCCGTTCCCGCTGGCGGTCCTGATCGTGCTGGTGGTCGGCGGGGTGGTGGGCTTGCTGATCGAACGCGCGGCCTTCCGCCCGATGCGCGGGGCGCCGCAGGTGACCGGATTCATCGCCTCGCTGGCGGTCTCGATCATGATCGAGAACCTCGCAGTATTGACGGTGAGCGCCCAGCCGCGGACCTTCGCGGTGCCGCCTTATCTCAATCAGCTCGTCTCCCTCGGCGGGTTGAACGTGCGGATGATCGACATCGCCATCGTCATCCTGGCGATCGTGCTGATGATCGCCCTGGTGCTGTTCGTCCGCTTCACCAAGATCGGCGTCGCGATGCGCGCGACGGCGGAGAATTACGACGTGGCGCGGCTGATGGGGATCAATATCAATCGCATGATCGGTCTCGCCTTCGCGATCGGCAGCGGCCTTGCCGCCGTCGCCGGCTTGATGTGGGGCACGAAATACGGCCAGATCAGCCCGCTGATGGGCGTGCTGCCGGGCTTGAAGGCGTTCGTCGCCGCGGTGATCGGCGGTGTCGGCTCGACCGCCGGCGCGGTGCTCGGCGGCTATGTGCTCGGCATGGCCGAGGTGCTGTTCGTCGGCTTGCTGCCGCCGGAATTCTCCGGCTATCGCAACGCCTTCGTGTTCGGCGCGCTGATCCTGGTTTTGCTGGTGATGCCGAACGGCATCCTCGGCCGCAGCACGGAGCAGCGGGCATGAGCGAAGTAATGAACGCCCGCAACACCTTCCTGCCGCGCTTTGCCGCCGCGGCGCTGCTCGGCGCGGTGCTGGTCTACCTCTCCGAGGCCAATCTCAATCCCTACCTGCTCTCGATCATCCAGTTCATCGGCCTCAACATCATCCTCGCGGTCAGCCTCAACGTGACCAACGGCTTCGTCGGCCTCTTCTCACTGGGCCATCCGGCCTTCATGACGGTCGGCGGCTATGTCACCGCGATCCTGGTGATCCCGGCGGAGCGCAAGGCGGCCTTGCTGCCGGACCTCCCGTTCTTCCTGGCGGCGCAGGAATGGTCCTTCCTGCCGGCTCTGCTCGCCGGCGGCGCGGCGGCCGCGTTGGTGGCGCTGGTCATCGGCTTCCCGGTCCTGCGTCTCCGTGGCCATTACCTCGCCGTTGCGACCTTGGGTCTGATCTTCATCGTGCAGAGCTTTGCCGTGAACCTGCGCGGGGTCACCCGCGGCGCCCTGGGCTTGAGCGGTCTGCCGCCGCTCACCAATCTCTGGTGGGTCTATCTCTTCGTTCTGCTGACGGTCTATGTCTGCTGGCAGCTGAAGCACTCCTCGCTCGGCCGCACCATGCTGGCGATCCGCGAGAACGAGCTCGCGGCCTCTTGCCTGGGCGTCAAGGTGGCGCGGGTGCGGATATTGTCCTTCGTGCTCGGCGCAGCGCTGGCGGGCATCACCGGCGGTCTCTGGGTGCATCTGGTGACCCTGATCAGCCCGAGCTCGTTCTCGTTCCTCCTCGCCTTCGAGATCGTGGTGATGGTGGTGCTGGGCGGCACCGGGTCGATCACCGGCGCAGTGCTGGTGGCGACGGTGCTCTCCGTGCTCACCCAGCTGCTACGCCCGGTCGAGGAGGCCGCCAATCTCTTCGGCGCGAGCCAGATGATCGTCGCGCTGGTCGTTCTCGTCGTCCTGATCACCCGGCCGAAAGGCCTGTTCGGGACGGCGGAGCCGGATCTTGTCGGCCGAATGCTGCGGCCGTTTCGGAAGAAAGCAGCATGATGCGTTTTCCAACAGGGAAGGGAACTGCAATGCAGAATACGATGAGAAGACTGGCCTTCGCGGCCGTCGCAAGCCTCTCCGCGAGTTTCGCTCTACCGGCACTGGCGCAGGACATCGACATCGCAGCGCTCTACAACGTTTCCAGCGGCGGCCTGACGTCGCTGGACGTGCCCTCGCTGCAGGGCGCGCAATTGAAGGCGAAGATGATCAACGATGCCGGCGGCCTTCTGGGCGGCCGAAAGATCGTGATCACCGCCATCGACACCAAGAACGACACCGGCGAAACCGCGACGGCGGCCAAGCGCGCCGTCTCCATGAAGGGCCTGGTGGCGGGCATCGGCCAGAGCGACACGACCTTCGCGCTGGCCGCAGCACCTTTGTTCCAGAATGCCAAGATCCCGTTCGTGACCTCGGGGGCGACCTCACCGGACCTGCCGGGCATGGTGGGCGACGAAATGTTCCTGGTCCCCTTCGGCGATGACGTCCAGGCGCATGCCATGGCCGAATACGCCTTCAACAAGCTCGGCATGAAGACCGTGGCGATCTGGACCGACAATGCGATGGATTACACGACCGGCCTCTCCAAATACTTCAAGGAGCGCTTCACCGCTCTGGGCGGCAAAGTGGTGATCGAGGACGTCTACACCACGACCGACCAGGACTTCTCCGCCCAGGTCGCGCGCCTGCAATCGACCCAGGGCGTCGATGGCCTGTTCGCGTCCTCGGGTCCGGACACGGCAGGCATCATCGTGAAGCAGGTGCGTGAAGCCGGCCTGAAGCTGCCGATCATGGCCGGCGACGGCTTCGACACGGATCTCATCGTGACCGTGCCGGGCAAGGAGCTTTCCGACAACGTCTACTTCACGACTCATGCCTATGTCGGCCTCGACACCGGCCCGGCCAACGAGTTCCGCACCGCCTACAAGAAGGAATACGGCAAGGATCCGGAGAACGCCTTCGCGGCTTTGGGCTATGACACGATGGGCTTGGTGGCCGACGCAATCACCCGGGCGGGCTCGACCGATCCCGCGGCGCTCACCAAGGCGCTGGCCGAGACCCAGAAGTACGACGCGGTGACCGGCACCATCGCCTATCCGGCCGGCAAGCGCGTGCCGAGCAAGCCGGTTGCCGTCATGCATGTGACGAAGGGCGAGGTGAAGCTCGAGACCACCGTCACGCCGAAAGACTGATTCTTTAGCGGAGGCGACCCGGCCGCGTAACATCGCGGCCGGGTATCTCGAGTCGAAATGGAGTTCGAATGTTGAATGGGAATGCGACCCTGCTGCAGGCGGGCGATCCGGCCGCCGTCGGCGTGGAGAATCCCTCGGCGAAGTCGCCGATCCTCTTCATCTCCGACCATGCCGGCCGCGCCTTTCCGAAGGCGCTCGGAACGCTCGGCCTCGAAGAGCCCGAGCTCTCGCGGCATATCGCCTGGGACATCGGCATCTATGGTGTCACGACGCAGCTGGCCAAGGCGCTCGACGCGACCTATGTCTTCCAGAACTATTCGCGCCTGGTGATCGACTGCAACCGGCGCCCCGGCGATGCGCAATCCGTCGTCACGGTGAGCGACGGCACGACCGTCCCCGGCAATGCCGATGTCTCCGCCGCGGAGCGGCGCAGCCGCGAGCGCGAGATCCTGGAACCCTATCACCGCGAGATCGAGCGCGTCCTCGCGGACCGTGCCGGACGGCGCCAGCCGACCGCCATCATCTGTATGCATTCCTGCACCGACCGGCTGAAGCGCGACAAGGAGCAGCGGCCCTGGCATGTGGGCGTGATCGCCGACAGCGACTGGCGGATCGGCGACCCGCTGATCGAGCTGCTGGAGGCGGAGACGCAGTACCGCATCGGCCGGAACCAGCCGTATAGCGTCAGCATGGAGGCCGATTATACTGTGCCGATCCATTGCGAGGCGCGGGGGATTCCTTACGTGGAAATCGAGCTCCGACAGGATCTGATCGGCGACGAGAAGAGCCAGCGGGAATGGGCGAAGCTGCTCGCCGACATCTTCCCGCGTGCGGTGGAAAAATCGGACGTGCTCGCCGCCTGATGCCGCGCCCCAAGAACAACGGCAAGACCCCCAGCGAGGCCTCGATCCAGGATCGGGTGCGGCAGGAGCTGCAATCGCTCTCGGACGCGGAGCGCCGCGTGGCGCATGCGCTGCTGGGTGAATATCCGGTGGCGGGGCTGGAGACCGTGGCCAAGTTCGCCAAGCGGGCAGGGACCAGCGGACCGACCATCCTGCGTTTCATCGGCCGGCTCGGCTACTCGAACTATGCCGAGTTCCAGGATGCGCTGCGCAGTGAAATCCATATCAGCCTGCAGGGACCGCTGACCCGCTATCCCTCGCTGCCCCGCGGCGAGCAGTCGGGGATTTTCAATGAAATCACCGACGCTCTCTGCAAGAGCGTCGCCGGCGCGGCGCAGAACGTGCGGCCCGGCGATTTCGCGCAGATCGTCAGCCGGCTCTGCGATCTCGAGCGCGGCATATTCCTGCTGGGCGGCCGCTTCAGCTGGATGCTCGCCTCTTACTTTCATCACTATCTCCGCGAGCTGCGGCCCGGCGCCCGGATCGTGCGCGATTCCAGCGCCGCTTGGGCCGACTATCTCCTGGACGTGCGCAAGGGCGACGTGCTGATCGTGTTCGATTTCCGGCGCTACCAGAAGGATGTGCTGGAATTCGCCCGCGGCGCCCATGCCCAGGGCGCGGAAATCGTCCTCATCACCGACATCTGGTATTCGCCGATCGCCGCCTTTGCGAAATACGTGCTGGCTTGTCCAGTCAGCGTGCCCAGCGCCTTCGACACCGGCGTGCCCGGCCTCGCCATGGTCGAGATCATCACCGCCGGCGTGGTCGAGAAGCTCGGCCGCCGCGCCAAGGACCGCATCGCCGGTCTCGAGACCCTGCGCCACAATTTCAAGCTCGGAGACTAGGATATGGCTGCCCGGACCAAGACCATGAAAGCCGCGCCGGCCGAGGCGCCGACCCTGCGCGATCCGCTGACCATGTTCTGCTATGCGGACCTCGCCGGTGCGATCCGCGGCAAGGGCTTCCCGACGCGGATGCTGGCGAAGAAGCTGAAGAGCGGCGTGGGCTGGACTCCGACCAACATCATGTTCACGCCGCTCGGCACGATCGCGCCGTCGCCCTGGGGACCGCATGGCGACCTCACGCTGATGCCGGACCCGAAGACCAAGGTCGAGGTCGATTTCGGCGATGGCAGTCCGGCCGAGCGCTTCTTTCTCTGCAATCTCCAGAACACCGACGGCACGCCTTGGGATTGCTGCCCGCGCACTTTCCTCAAGAACGCGGTCGCCGCCCTGGAGCAGGAAACCGGCCTCCATCTGATGGCGACCTTCGAGCAGGAATTCGTCTACGCAGGCGCCAATGAGCGGGTCGGCGACATGTACGCGCTCGATGCGGTGCGCCGGCATGGAAATTTCGGCGAGATCTTCCTCGGCGCCGTGCATGCCGCGGGGATCGAGGCCGACAGTTACCTCTCGGAATTCGCCGCCGGCCAGTTCGAAGTGACGTTGCCGCCGCACGACGCGCTCACTGCTTGCGACCAGGCGATCATCGTGCGCGAGCTGGCCCGCGCGACCGCCTGGCGGCTGGGGCACAAGGTGACCTTCTCGCCGCGGGTGACGCCGGACGGGCTCGGCAGCGGCGTCCATATCCACTTCAGCCTCTGGGACAAGAAGGGCAAGCCGGTCAGCCACGATCCCAAGCATCCGCATGGCCTCAGCGACAAGGCCGGTCAGTTCCTGGCCGGCGTCATCGCGCATATGTCCGCGCTCTGTGCCTTCACCGCGCCGACCCCGGTCTCCTATCTGCGCCTGAAGCCGCACACCTGGACCGGCGCCTGGTCCAGTCTCGGCTATCGCGACCGCGAGGCCGGCATCCGCATCTGCCCGACCTTCGGCAAGGGCGCGGAGGCGACGGCGCGGCAGTTCAACTTCGAATACCGCGCGGCCGACGCCACCGCCAACGCCTATCTGCAACTCGGCGTGATCATCCATGCCGGTCTCGCCGGCTTGAAGAAGAAGCTGCCGATGCCGAAGCCGATCAAGAACACCGATCCGGAAACGATGAGCGAAGCCGATCGGGCGAAGCACAAGATCATCCGCCTGCCGGGCTCGACCACGGAGGCCTTCAACGCGCTCAAAGCCGACAAGACTGTGCAGGGCTTCCTGCCGGAGCAATTGCTGCAGATCTATATCGCCGAGCATGAGGCGGAGTTCGCGCTCTCCGAAGCCTGGTCGCCGGCGGAGATCTGCCGCCGTTACGCCGAGGTCTATTGATGGGCAAGCTTACGGGCCGTGTGGCGGTCGTCACCGGTGGTGCGACCGGCATCGGCCGCGGCATCGCCATGCTCTATGCCGAAGAGGGTTGCGACCTCGCCGTGATCGACCGCAATGGCGTGGGCGCGGAGAACGTCGCCGCCGCCATTCGCCAGCTTGGCCGGCGCGCGCTCGCGGTCAAAGCCGATGTCGGCAGCGAGGCGGAGATCGACGCGGCCTTCGCCGCCATTCGCAAGGAATTCGGCGATCCCGACATCCTGGTCAACAATGCGGGCATCGTCACGGTCGCCCATCTCGAGACCATGCCGGTATCGCAATTCGACGACATGATCCGCATCAACCTGAAGAGCGTGTTCCTCTGCACCCGCGCGGTCCTGCCGGGCATGCGCAAGAAACACTACGGCCGCATCGTCAACATTTCCTCGCAGCTCGCCTATAAGGGCGGCGAGGGCATGGCGCATTATGCCGCCGCCAAGGCCGGCATCCTCGGCATCACGCGGTCGCTCGCCTATGAGGTGACGGCGGACAACATCGCGGTCAACGCGATCTGCCCGGGCCCGATCGACACCGATATGAAACTGCCGCCGGAATGGGCGTCGAAGAAGCAGTCCGAGCTGGTGATCGGCCGCCAGGGCCGGGTGGAGGAGATTGCACCCACGGCCGTGCTGCTCGCTTGCGAGGAGGCCGCCTTCTATGTCGGGGCGACCTTCCATCCGAATGGCGGCGATATCATGGTCTGATGGTGAGTGTACGATGACGGACACAAAGAGCCTGCGCGCCCTGGCGGCGGATCTGCGCGATCGCCGCACCACGGCGCGGGCACTCCTGGAAGCGAGCGCGACCGCGCATGATCCGGCGCTGAATGCCTACAAGCTTTGGGCGCCGGATTTTGCCGCGCGCCAGGCCGAAGCGGCCGATGCCGCGTTTGCTGCCGGTGTCGTCGCCGGCCCGCTGCAAGGCATTCCGACCTCGGTCAAGGACCTCTATGGCGTGGCCGGCCTGCCGACCTTCGCCGGCAGCCCACGCGAATTGCCCGAACGCTGGCAGAACGAGGGGCCGGTGGTGGCCGGCCTGCGTCGGCAGCTTCCCGTGATCACCGGCAAGACCCACACCGTGGAATTTGCCTTCGGCGGGCTCGGCGCCAATGCGCATTGGCCGGTGCCGTGGAATCCGCGCGACCGCAAGACCCACCGGGCGCCCGGCGGCTCCAGCAGCGGCGCCGGCGTCTCGCTGGTCGAAGGCACGGCGCTGCTGGCCTTCGGCACCGACACCGCCGGCTCGGTGCGCATTCCGGCGAGCTTCACCGGGACGGTCGCGCTGAAGACCACTTGGGGCCGCTGGTCCACCGATGGGATCGTGCCTCTCAGTTTCAGTCTCGACACCGCCGGGATCCTGACCCGCAGCGTCGCCGACGCGGCTTTCGCCTTCGCCGCGCTGGACGGTGCGGTCGTGCCGGCCATGGATGGGCTGCTTGGCTGCCGGGTCGGCATTGCGCGAAACTTCTTCTTCGACGATCTCGCGCCCGGCATCGGCGAAGCGGTCGAAGCCGCCTTGGCTGTGCTGGAGAAAGTTGGTGCGCGGCTTTCGGAATTCGCGCCGCCCAACTGCGCCGAGCTACATGCGATCTATGCCCTTGGCGGCATTGCGGCGCCCGAACTCTATGCCTTCCTGCGGCGCGAGCTCCCGGAGTGGATCGAGACTCTCGATCCGCGGGTCCGGCGGCGGGTCGAGCCCGGCAAGGATCTCGCCGCCTGGGAGTATCTCGACCGTAAGGCAATCTACGCCACCCAGGGCAGGGCCACGGCGGAGGCGCTGCGGATGTTCGACGTCCTGGTGACACCGACCGTGCCGATCGCACCGCCGGCGATGGCCGAGGTGAACGACGACACCCGCTACAGCCCACTCAACATGCAGGCGCTGCGCAACACCTCGATGGTCAGCTTCCTCGGTCTCTGCGCGTTGACGCTTCCGATCGGCTTCGATGCTGTCGGCCTGCCGGTCGGGCTGCAGCTGATCGCACCGCCGATGGGCGAGGCGAAGCTGCTGGCCGTGGCCGCCGCGTTCGAGCGCGCTTTCGCCAAAGCCGAACTCTGGACGCCGCCGGCGTCCCTGGATTGAACCGGGAGTCTTCCATGAACCAGGCGCTGGCGATGCAACGGGCCGAGGATGCCAAGCTCACCCGCAACCGTCCGTTCGATCCGAAGCGCACCTGCCTGCTGCTGGTCGATACCCAGAACATCGTCTGGAATCCGGACGTGGCGATGCGCCATCCCACTTTCGACGAGCAGGTCCGCAGCAAGGTAATCCCCAACCTGCGCCGGCTGATCGACGGATTCCGTGCCGCCGGCGGCGAGGTCATGTACACGGTTATGGAGAACCTGACCCGCGACGGCCGCGACCGCAGCCTCGATTACAAGCTCTCGAACTTCTTCATCGCCAAGGGCTCCTGGGAAGCGAAAGTGTTGGATGCTCTGGCGCCCGGCGACGACGACATCGTGCTGCCCAAGACCTCGTCCGGACTCTTCAACTCGACCAATGTCGAGTATCTGCTCCGCAACATCGGCATCGACACCTTGGTGGTCACCGGTTTCCTGACCGATCAATGCGTGGACCACACTTTGCGTGACGCCGCCGATCGCGGCTTCTATCCGGTCTGCGTCTCCGACGGCTGTGCCACGCATACCGAGGAGCGGCACAGCAACGCGCTGCGCGCCTTCGCTGGATACTGCCGCACCGTCACGACTGACGAAGCGCTGCGGCTCCTGCTGTGATTGGAACCAATCATAGTTGTAACTATCTGACTTTAAACAACGTTCGCCTGGCTCTCTCAGCCCGTCGTCTCGCCCGGCAGCCATCTTGCCTCGTCGCATTTCGCACTGAATCCTCTCAATTTTGCTGTCGTCGTCGCGCCACAAATAGAATAATATTCCTCACAGCTCGCGTTCAGGTTGAGGGGGGATCATGGCGCGTTCAAAACAAGTGGCCCAGAAAGCCCAAGCCGCTTCGGCACTGCCGGGGCCAAAGATCATGTTCGCGAGTCAATTGGCCTTGAGCGACACAGAAGAATTTAAGCTCTCCGTCGGCGACAAGCTCGGCGGTTTTCGCGATGCAATGAAGTTTGCCGACGACCAGGCCGATGCGATTGAGGCCGGCGTCGCAAAATTGACCACCGCTCTCGCCAACGGCTTCCAGAAGACTGCCAGTGCGGTGAAGGACAAGCTTTCCACTGTCGAGATGGAAGTGAGCTTCGAGATTCAGGCCGAGGGCAACGTTCTTCTCATCAAGACATCAGGTACCGCTGCCATCACGGTCAAGCTCGTCTGGGATCTCAAGTGATGATCGATTTCGGCAACGCTTCCAATGGAAGTTTGCCGAATCCTGAGCCAGAATTCCGCACACTTATTTGCGCGGTTGGGCTTAGCCGCGGCGCAGACAAGCCGACCGCGAGTGTCGGCACGGCTTTTCTGGTGGGCGATGGAAGAATGGCTTTGACTGCGTTCCACGTGGTCGAATCCATCTTGAGGGATACTTCGCTTCAAATCTGGATTGGAGTGGGCCGCGATCTGCAGAACCCAACCCCTGTCTTCGAATGGTTCAAAGGTGAGTTGGCGAAAGACCTCCTTACCCGAGATATCGATGCCGCGCTGATCCGACTGTCAGGTGCGCCGGAATGCGAGGTAATGCGCGTCTTCGGCGACAGTGCGAACTTAATGGGACCTGCGCAGTCCTTCGGATATCCACCGCGGGGCGCCACATCATTCACGAGCATCGAGCCATTCCCGCCGGCGACGATGACCGGCGTGTTCTATCCCATTGCCAATATCGCGCATATCCGCACAACCCTCGACAGCCAAGGGGCTCCGTCTTCGCTCGATGAGCATCGCCGCTGGTATAAGGAGAGGATTGTTCCGTTGTTGCAGGGTTACAGCGGCGCCCCATTGATCCGGTATCTGGACAATAAAGTCGTCGGAATTGTCTCGCACATGCGCTGGAGCTCGGCGCTTCTCCTGAACAACGTGACCGTGAACGTTCTTTCGATGGCCGCGATCCGGCAGCAAAGCCCGGATCTCTGGGAGGAGATCCAGTCGACGAGGCGTCCGCTCGATACCCAGCGCACTACAGCGCAAGGCATGAGTGAAGAGCAACGTCACGCTATCGTGCGGCTATGTCAAGTGACGCAATGGCAGGTAGAAGTCGATCCCGACGTTGAAGTCGGAATGGAAGAGTTGATCTCCGGGAAGTGCGGAGAGCCTAAAGCGTTGTCGCAATGCGAGCTGTGGGAGGCGCTCCATAGGTTCTCACTGGCAAGACAGATGGGTAGCGGCGTTCGAATCGTCAGCGGTCCTCGCGGTATCGGCAAGACAACCGTATTGTCACTTCTCGCGGATCGGTTGGCCACCGACTATACCAGTGCCGGAAAGGGAAACGCTCCGGTGCCGCTGCTCATGCGCCTTCGCCGCCTGAAGCTGGATGCTACCAAGCGTGAGCAGATTCGTTTTGCGGTGAGCGGCAACGACCTTTGGCAGCTCCTGCTGGATGCGTGGCTTTCTGAGTTGGCCGAAAGCGGGAAATTCGATCACAACGGCGGCCCGATGGAGCGGGCGTTTCTTGAGGCAGCGCTGGCGGATCGACCCATGATCGTCCTTATGGATGGTCTAGACGATCTGATGGCGAACTGTCAGCTCGAACCGGCACGCATCCGCGCGATGATCCGTGCGGTAACGAGGAGCGGCGGAAGGTATGCCCGCCGCTTTGTCATCACGCTTCGTGATACCCTGAGGGATAACGATCTCGACATTGGATACTACAGTAGAGGGGAGCGTCTCCGCCTAGGCGTTTTAAGCACTGGCCAGAAGAGCGAATTTCTAACACCCGCGCTTTTCGATCGCCTGTGCGAAGCAACGGGCTATGCGAAGCACGATTTTCCATTCTACACGCCGTTCGAGCTCGAGCCATTGAAGACGTTGATGACGGATGACTTGGAGCTTGGACCGGTCATTTCGAAAGCGGGCCTACGAGAATATGCGCTACGTCAGTCGCTAGGGAACGTGCAAGGTCTGCACATTTCCGGCCTGCAAAGCGCTGAAGAGATCCTCGACGCGTTGACGGCGATCGGCTTCGCTGCCTACCGGCTGCGCTTCGCGCGGAATGGCGGATGGCAGTCATTCGACATTGAAGGCGTCAACCGCGAGCTGGCCGCGATGGGGCCAAGATGGACGCCAGAATCAATCGCCGAACTGGACACGATGTCGGCGTCGCTATCGGCATTGATCACCAACCCGGATGCCGTCGCATTGGTCCTGAACATTTCCGGGCAGCGCATCTTTTCGCCGCTGGCGGACGGCCGTTGGCAGTTCTCACACGGTCTCTGGGTGGATTTTGTAGTGGGGCGGTTTCTTGCGTTGGCGATCGCAAGGAACCATCTCGCCGCACTGCAGGAGACAGCGTTCTATTCAAATGCTTATGCCTGCGCTGGACAGCTGTTGCAGAGCATGGGTACGGCCGGGCAGTTGCGAGCATCTAGTCTCCGAGCGATTCTTGACCAACTGGCGGCGGCGAAAGCGGCCAATCGGCTCGAGAACATCCGCCGTTTTGAGTTTGGGCTCGGCGCCGTCGTCCTGGCATATGGTGTTGACTTGGCGATGATTGAACCCGAAGCGCTAAAGCTTCTTGCCGAGCGATTTGCCGACGCAACGCCATTGTCCCGGCATGTCATCATCGGGACATTCATCGCCCGATCTGTAAGGAATGCAGTGGAAGATCCAAGCTTGGCCCCTATTCGGGATTTTCTTCGATCATCCATTGAGGCAACGCTCGACGACTCGGATGCAAATATCGCGACACGCAGCATGGCTTGGATGGCGGCACAGGCTCTCGATATGGAGGTCCTCACAAAAGGACATCCCTGTCCGGTCCCAACAACCCTCGACCAGCTAATTTCCATTGCTGACTTGTCCAATCCAGCGGAAGACAAGGGGTCGGACGAAGGTGAGCGGCGTCTCAACATGCTGAGGGCGGGCTATTTCGATACGGTCGCTTGTTCCCCGGAGCGTCAGTTTGCAAGTATTGGCGCAACACACTATCTGCTGATTTGCGTTTGCATCCACCGCCTGGGAAGGGGTGATGATCAATTCGCCCGCTGGATGGGAAATCTGATCAAGAAACCCGGATCCAAGAACCTCGGATACCGGGTCAGGAAAGACGTTCGTGATGCAATCAATTCGCTCGCGAGAGAGAAGCATCTGCCGGAGCTAAAGAACCTGCTGAAGCATTCGGAGAAGCTCTACGCCGGCTAGGCTTCTGCTGGCTGCAATGCGCAACTCGGACAAGCGCCGTGATGATCGAAACCAGAGTGGTCCGCATCGGCATCTGCCTCCGCCAAGAAATAACCCCTCCGCTGGGGGAGCGGAGGGGTCAGGTCGAGACCAGGTGATCTGCCGCAGAGCCGGGCAGGGGATGCGCCGGGCTGCGGCCTCCCGGCTTGTCCTAGTCGGACTTGAGCCGGGGAGACGGTCATGGCTGGGGACCGCCGCGCGCCGGAGGGGAGTCCGTCGCGTCCAATCGGAATTGACCGTCCAAGGTGGCCAACACCGCTTCGTTGAGCGGGTTCCGGGGCGCGAGAAAGAAACAAGATGACTAGAAGGTAAACGCGCTGCCGATGCCGATGTCATAGGCGTGATAGTCGTTGGTATCGGCGTCGGCCGCGTCGCCGCTGTCGTTGTACCAGGTGTAGCCGATCTGGCCGTCCAGCATGATGCCGGGCGCCAGGGCATACTGGCCGGTGGCGATCACCCGGTTGAGATTGCGGCTGCCACCGGGATTCGGAGTAAACGTGAAAGCGGTCTCGCCGTTGTAATGACCATGGCTGCCCTGGACGCCGAACGTCCAGGGATCGAACGCATAGGAGAGGCCGCCACCGAGGACGTAGGCGTTGTTGTCCTGGCCGCCCTGGTCGTAATACTCGGCCACGCCGCCGATGCCGAAATTTCCGAGCGTCACATTGAGACCGGTTTGATAGGCGTTGCTCTTGCCGTCATTGGCGCCTGCGGTCCCGTTGAACTGGGTCTGCCAGGAGCCGCCGCCGCCCCATTGAACGCCCCAGCCGTCGCCCTGGTAGTTGTAGGTCGCGTAGCTGCTGAATGTGTGGTGGGCAGTGCCGTCCGCGTTGATCGGCGTGCCCGCGCTGTTGACCCCGGCCTGGGTATAGTCCTCGGCGTTGTTGCTGGGCGTGTAGCTGACCCAGAGCTGGAAGCCGTCGAAATTCGGCGTTGCGTACACGATGCCCTGGTTGTCGCCTTCCATATCGACGCAGGCGGCGTTGGAGCCGATCGGATCGTTCGAGCCCCAGCTGCTGTCGGGGGAGAAGGCGGAGAAGTTCGACGTGCCGCCCGGCGGCAAGATGCAATAATTGGCGATGGCCTTGTCCTGGGACCCGACCTGGAACCGCCCGAACCCGCCTTGCCAGTAGACAAAGGACTGGTCGATCTGGTCGTCGGCATTCTCCGCCTCGAGCTCGATCCGGGCACCGACGGTGAGCCCGTTGTCGAGCGTGGTCTCGCCGCTGAACCAGACTTCGCCGTCATGCTTGAAGGCGTCGGTGCTGCGGTGATTGCCGAAATGGCCGGCGCGCTTGGAATCGAAGACGCCCTGATAGACCACATTGAAGAAGCCGCCGACGTCGAGCTTGATGCCGTCCGCGGCTCGGGCCGTGGCTGATGCCGCGAGGATCGACGTGACGCCAACCAGGGCGGTGCTGCCGAGGAACAAGTGCTTCATGGAGCCTAAGCCCGTAATCTTAAGTGAGCATACCGCAAGCCGGGGCTCCCAGCCGTGCGACCCCGGAATACCTGATCCGATCTCAAGTCAGCGCAGCGTCGCGCTCACCAGCTCGATCAAGCGCTCGGCATCGACGGGGGCACGGACCTTGGCGTCATTGTCGAAGTAGACATAGACGTCCCGGCCTCGCAGGCCAGTGGAGCGGCCGGCGGGTTGCGCCGCCGGCTTCGCTGTAACGCGGACCGCATCCCGGGGTTCCGCGCCCCTGGCCCAGGCTGCCACCCGGGCGGCCCAGCGCTTCAGGGCCCGGTCGTCATAGCCGCTGGTGTAGAGCTCCTCGGAGCCGTGGAGTCGGAGGTAGACGAAATCCGCGGTGAGATCCATCAGCAGCGGCCATTCCACCGTATCGGCGCAGACCAGCGCGATCCGGTGGCGGCGCAGCAGCGCGATGAAATCCGGCGAGCGGAAGCTGTCATGCCGGATCTCGATCGCGTGCCGAAGGCGTCGCTTGCGGTCGATTTCCAGCGCGACACGACCTTTGACGCGATGGTCGTGATGCCGCGCGAGCGCCGCCGCAGCCGCGGTGTCGCGCGGAAGCAGCTTGAAGAAGGCATCGAGCTTATCCGCGTTGAAGCGGAAGTTGGGTGGGAGTTGCCAGAGGATCGGGCCGAGCTTCGGGCCTAGCGCCAGCAGGCCGCTGGCGAAGAAGTTCGCCAGCGGCCGCTCCGGCTGGGTCAGCTTCAGCATATGGGTGATGAACCGCGGTCCCTTCACCGCGAAGACGAAATCATCCGGGGTTGCTTCGGACCAGCTCCGGAAAAGCTCCGGGCTCTGGAGGGAATAGAATGTCCCATTAATCTCAACGGTCGGAAACTTGCCCGCCGCAAAGCTGAGCTCGTCTTTTTGCCGCAGGCCTTTCGGGTAGAACTTGCCGCACCAGGGGGCGTAGCGCCAGCCGCTGATTCCGATGCGGACGCGGCCGGCTTTGGCGGCGGCCACCGATGCCGATTACGCGTTCGCGCGCGACGGCATGGGCCCCGCGAGCACCATCACGCTGCCGGCGTGGAACTCGGCGAGGCGTGGGCCGACATCCTCCGGCAGCGCCTTGGCAAAGTAGAGCTTCTCGTCGATGAAGCCGGCATTCATGCTCGGGCTCTCATTGCCGACCGGAACGAAGCGGCGCTGGCGCAAGGCCCACCGCTCGGCTTCGAGGCGCGCGAAAGCGGCGCTCGGCGCCGCCACCACCAGCTGCCAGATCTCGCGGCCTTGCCACCACGGATCGTCGGCCGCGGCATTGGGCTCGATCAACCAGCGCTGGATCGGGCGTGCATCCAGGCGCTCACGGCGCTGTGCGGCTTCGCGCATCCCCACCTCAGGATCCCCGCGTTGGACCGGCGGGACGAATGTCGCCATGGCTGTTGCCTTCGGTCGCGGGGGCGATATCGATGCCCGGGCCATTCTTGTTGGTCTTCTTGCTCCTGTGCTGCTCGGCATCGATCAGGCGTGCAGCCTTCATCCAATGATCATCGGCTTCGCCCTCGGGACGACCGGCTTCTTCCCAAAGCTCATGTGCCTTGGCACGAATTCGTTCCTCCCGGCTCTCCACCTGTTTACCCATGGGGGATTGCTCCTCACTCACAAACGGGGAAGTCAGCGGGTCAACCCTCGCTTCAACGGCACTGTTCCCTCGCAGTCGCGGAACGCGCCCCATTTCCACTTCAGTTTTTCGGGACATTTGGGGGCGGGGTGGGGGTGTCGCGCGGCGGTATCCGGCGCCCGGGATCGTTGTCATTGGCCGAGCCGTGGCGTGCCGGCTCCGCGTTATCCCGCGGCTTCAACCAGCCGGCTTCGTCGTCATTATAGGGCCACATAGGAAGACCTCCGTTGGTTTGGCGGTTCTTCCTCCCAGAAGGCACCGATTAAGGTGCTCGGAGCGCAGTCTGATGCTGCGCTGCACAATGAAATATAGGGGCTCGGTCCCGAGTTTCAATATCGGATCCGGGCGGCTCCCGATTGCGGCGCGGCGCGCTGGCATGCTACCCCGGCGCACCCATCGGAGGCTCTAAATCCCTGCGACATCGCCATGAAAGTCGGCCCTTACAACCTGCGGCGTCTGACGCGCGCCCAACTGCCCCAGGACACCGTCGCTCTCGCAAGGTTCCTGATCGGCAAGATCGTGGTCCGCGATCTCTCGGAGGCGGGCGTGCTCGCCGGGCGGATCGTCGAGACCGAGGCCTATATCCAGGGCGATGCCGCCTGCCATGCTTTCAACGGCGTAACACCGCGGAACGGCTCGCTCTTCCTGAAGCACGGCCATGCTTACGTTTACATTGCCTATGGCACGGCTTGGATGCTGAACGTCTCCAGCGAGGCGGAAGGGGTCGGATCGGGCGTGCTGATCCGGGCGCTGGAGCCGATGGTGGGAATGGAAACGATGGCGCGGCATCGCGGCACCGGGAAGCCGCGTGATCTGCTGCGCGGGCCGGGGCGCCTTGCGCAGGCGTTGCAGATCGACCGGGCATTGGATGGGCTCGATCTCACCCGGGATAAAAGGTTGTGGCTGGGCGTGGACGCGGCGACTGAAAGCACTTCGCCCGCAAAGATCGGGGTCAGCACCCGCATCGGCCTCACCAAGGACGCGCACCGGCCGCTGCGATTTTATTTGAAGGCCAATTCCTTTGTGAGCGGGCCGGCGTCACTCAACCGCTGATTTTTCGCGCCTTTGCACGCCGATAGAGGCCGCCTGAAACAGTCGTGAATTTATTTTGCGACCGGGCGGGCGCACGGGCCAGGCTTCTTGTTGCAGATGCACAAACATACCCGCGCCGCTTGTGGCACAAGCGGCCTTGTCTTCGGGTGGGGATTTGTATTTAAGTAAGACAAATAGAAAAGCGTTCAGCGCAGCAATCAGGACGCAATAACAGGGGAGTGCAAGCCGCCGGCGCCGCCAGCCGCGATCCAAGCGATCCACATCGTCAAGAATCAGAAACCGTTTTCCACACTCGAAAACTCTCTGGTCAATAAACTCTCTGGGAGGAGTCTCTAGATGAAACGCATCGCATCCACCGCCATTGCCTTGGCCCTGGGCCTCGCCTTCGCCGGCGCCGCCCATGCCGAAGACAAGAAGACCCTGGCCTTCGTCGTCAACGGTGCCTCCGATTTCTGGAAGGCTGCCGAAGCCGGCGTGAAGAAGGCACAGGAAGAGCTGCCGAACTACAACCTGGTCTTCAAGTATCCGGAGCAGTCCTCGGCTGCGATCCAGATCCGCCTGATGGACGATCTCGTCGCTTCGGGTGTTTCCGGCATCATGGTCAGCGCGGTCGATCCGAAGACCGAGAGCGACGCCTTGAACCGGATCGGCGGCCAGGTGGCGCTCGCCACGACTGACTCCGACGCACCGCAGACCAGCCGCATCGCCTATATCGGCTCCTCAAACACCGATGCCGGCAAGCAGGCTGGCGAGTTGGTGCTGAAGGCGCTGCCGGATGGCGGCAAGTGCATGGGCTTCGTCGGCCTCCTGGGCGCGGATAACGCGAAAGAGCGCATCCAGGGCGTCAAGGACACGATCAAGGGGTCGAAGGTCGAGCTGGTGGACGTGCGCGGCGACGACATCGACCAGACTCGCGCCAAGCGGAATGTCGAGGACACGCTGACCGCCAATCCCGACATCAACTGCTTCATCGGCTTCTACTCGTACAACACGCCCCGCATCTATGAGGCGCTGAAGGAAGCCGGCAAGCTCGGCCAGGTAAAGATCATCGGCTTCGACGAGGATCCGATCACCCTGGGCGGCGTCAAGGAAGGCACCATCATCGGCACCGTCGTTCAGCAGCCCTATGAGTGGGGCTATGAGGGCATGAAGTACCTCGCCAAGTACCTCGAGGGCGACAAGTCCTGGATCCCCGACAACAAGTTGCTGATCGTCCCGACCAAGATCATCGATAAGAGCAATGTCGACGATTTCTGGGCCGAGCTGAAGAAGCGCCAGGGGAAATAACCCCTGCTGTGCGTCTTGGAAGGGTCGGTGCCGGGAACGGCACCGACCCTTTCGTTGCAATTGGGTGTATTGTCTGCTTCGATTTTGGAAATGGGCTGGGATAGACCCGTCGACCCCGACGGGTCTATCTAAGTCACTTATCGAGCGCGAACGAATGACCGAACCGTCCGATCCGTTTCTCGAGTTGAACGGGATCAGTAAGACCTATCCCGGCGTGGTGGCGCTGAACGACGTCAGCCTTCATGTCGGCCGCGGCGAGATCGTGGGTCTGATCGGTGAGAACGGGGCGGGGAAGTCCACGCTGATGAAGGTGCTGGGCGGCGTGATCGCGCCCAGCGCCGGCACGATCAAGGTCGACGGCCGCGAACATGCGGCTCTTACGGTGAACGACGCGATCAAGAGCGGCATCGCCTTCGTCCACCAGGAGCTCAATCTCTTCGACAACCTCGACGTCGCCGGCAATGTCTTCATCGGCCGCGAGCCGCTGAAGGGCGGGCCGCTGAAGCTCATCGACAAGAAAAAGCTGCACGACCAAGTGCAGCCGCTGCTCGATAAGCTCGGCGTGGATTTCTCACCCGACACGCCGGTTGCCGATCTTTCGCTCGCCCAGCGTCAGCTTCTTGAGATCGCCAAGGCGCTGTCGCTCGATGCGCGCCTGGTGATCATGGACGAGCCGACCTCCAGTCTTACGCTGACCGAGACGGAGCGGTTGCTGAATGTCATCAACGATCTCCGCCGCGACGGCGTCAGCATCATCTTCATCTCGCATCGCTTGAACGAGGTGAAGGCCTGCGTTGATCGCGTGGTGGTCTTGCGCGACGGGCGCATGGTCGGTGCGCTCGACCGGGAGCAAGTGAGGCCGGAGGCGATGATCCGGCTGATGATCGGCCGTGACCTCAAGTCGCTCTATATCCCACCGCGGAGCGCACCGGGCGCTCCGGCGCTCGAGCTCACGAAATTTCGCACCACGACTTTCCCCCATCATCCGGTGAGCTTGACCCTGAGGCGCGGCGAGATCCTAGGCTTGGCCGGCCTGGTCGGCGCCGGACGTACCGAGCTCGCGCGCGCGGTATTCGGCATCGACTCGCCGGCCGGCGGCAGCCTCAAGATCGATGGACAATCGGTCACAATCGATTCTCCGCGCACCGCAATCGCGCACGGTCTTTATCTGGTGCCGGAGGATCGCAAGCAGGCGGGGCTCCATCTCGACTTCTCGCTGACGGAGAACATCTCGCTGCCGGACTTGAAGAGCTATGCGCCGGGCATGTTGATCAATGCCGCGGCGGAAGCAAAGAATGCCGAGGCGCAGAAGCAGCGGCTCAACATCAAGGCCTTCGACGTCGCGACCGGGGCGGGGACCCTCTCGGGCGGCAATCAGCAAAAGATCGTGCTGGCGAAGTGGCTCTCGATGAAGCCCAGCATCCTGATCTTCGACGAGCCGACCCGCGGCATCGACGTCGGCGCCAAGAGCGAAATCTACCAATTGATGCGCAATCTCGCCGATGCCGAAGTCGCGGTGCTGATGATCTCCTCCGACATGGAGGAGGTGATCGGCGTCAGCGATCGCATGGCGGTGATGCATGAAGGCGCGATCAGCGGTTTCCTGGAACGCGACCAGTTCAGCGAGCACAATGTGCTGCAGCTCGCGGTCGGCAAGCATTTGGATTAAGATCGACCCATGCTGAAGAAAGATCTCGGACTATTCCTGCTCATTCTGATCGTCGGCACCATCGTGGCCGTGCTGAACCCGCGCTTCATCTCGCCGATCAACCTCGCCAACACCGCGAATCTGATCGGCCTGTTCGGCCTGTTCGCAATCGGCCAGGGCTTCGTCATCATCACCGGCGGCATCGACCTCTCGGTCGGCTCGATCTTTGCCTTTCTCGGCGTGATCTTCATCGACCTGATCGGCCTTTACGGGGTGCCATGGCCGCTCGCGGTGCTGGTCATCGTGCTGGCCGGCGTGGTGCTGGGGGCGATCCACGCCTTCCTGGTGACCAAGGTCAAGATCCAGCCGTTCGTCGTCACCCTCTGCGGCCTGCTGATCTATCGCGGCCTGGCGCGCTGGTATACGGGGGATGGCACGGCGGGATTCGAGTTCGGCCAAAGCTTCCCGACGCTGGAATTCCTGGCCGCCGGCCGCAGCTACGGCGTGCCGAACAGCTTCATCGCCTTCATCATCGTTGCCGTCGTGATGGGCGTCGTGCTGCACCGCTCGGTATTCGGCCGCTACCTCTTCGCGGTCGGCAAGAACGAGGACGCGGCGCGCTATTCGGGCATCAACACCAAGGCGGTGATCGCCTCGGCCTATGTGATCTCCGGCCTGCTGGCCGGACTCTCGACGGTCTATTTTGCGATGTACACCCGCTCGATCTCGCCGGCCTCGCATGGGAACTTCTACGAGCTTTATGCGATCGCGGCGGCGGTCTTGGGCGGCTGTTCGCTGCGGGGCGGCGAGGGCTCGGTGCTGGGAATCGTGCTCGGCGCGGTCCTGCTGCAGGTGCTGCAGAACCTCGTTAACCTGCTCGGCATCGCGAGCTCGCTCAACTTCGCGGTCATGGGCGGCGTCATCCTGATCGGCGTCATCGCCGACCAGCAGCTGGTCCGCTACCGCACCATGAAGGCGAACGAGCGCAAGCGCTCGCAGCTTCATGGCGCGCTCAATCCTGCGGCCCAGGAAGAGAAATAGCGGATTACTGATCGAGCTTCTTGAGCTTTGCGCAGCTCTTCTCGATCGCAGCTTTGGCGCCTTTCAGCTTTGCCTTGGTCGGCTGCTGCGCCAGGTCCATCCACATGGCGTTGGCATTCGCCAGCTCGGCGCGCAGGGCTTTGCTGGGTTCATCCTTGGTGGATGCGTAGGACGCTTTGACATCCTTGATCGCATTCGGGCAGCGGTGGCTGTTCGTGGCGGCGAGTTCATCGGCGCAGGCGGCGATCCCTTCCTGCATGACGGTGCAGAACCCGGCGCCGGTCGCGTCGGCCAAGGCCGGAATGGAAATGAGTGTCAGCGCCGTCGCAGTGAGGAATCGCAGCATCGTTTGCCTCCGGTGATGGGGGCGCCCTTCCTAGCCGAGGGCAGGGGCGGGAGGCAAGCTCGTTACGCTGACTCTTTGGCAAAGGATGTGGGATCGAGGATGTAGCGGTTGAGCAGCGGCAGGCTCGCGCCGCCGATCGCCCGGGCGTTCTGGCCGACCTCGCCTTCGACGATCGCCGGTGCGGCGATGCCCTGGAGATCGAACGCGTCGAGCGCCGACCTGGTCGCTTCCACGATGCGGCGGCGGATCGCGGGCGGGAAGCCGCCGTCGATGATCACCGCGGGAAAGTCGACCACCGAGCAAGTGGCGGCGATCGCATGCGCCAGCGGGCCGGCGATCTCCTTGATCCAGGCCTGCAGCGGCTTGCCGAAACCGTCCCAGTTCTCCGGCTGCAGCCAGAGCGGCGAAGGATCGATGCCGGCGGCTTTCAGCCGGGTCTCGAGCAGGTGGATCGAGGCTGCGTCGATCAGCTGGTTCGGTTTCTTTCCCCCTACCGGCACCGGCATGGAGCCGATCGCGCCGGCATTGCCGCCGCTGCCGGTGAAGACCGCGCCGTTCAGCACCACGCCGCCGCCGATGAAGAAGCCGATGAAGAGATAGAAGAAATCCTTGAACGCACTGCCGCGGCCGAACACCACCTCGGCGACGCAGGCTGCGGTCGCGTCGTTCTGCAGGAAGACGGGGAAGGGCAGGGCCTTCTCGAGAGCGCCGGCCAGATCGGCTTCGCGCCAGGCCGCCATCTCCCGCTGCGGTGCGCCGACTTCCTTGGCCCAGTTCCAGAGCTCGAAGGGCGAGGCGATGCCGAGCCCGGCGATCCGCGCGCGCTGCCGGGGCGAAAGTGCGGTCGAGAGTGCCGCGATCTCGCGGCGGGCGAATTTCAGCACCGCATCGGGCAAGGGCCACGCATAGTTCAGGCGGCGCGTGGCGCGGACGCCGCCGACGAAATCCATCAGCACCAGATCGACGCTGCGCCGCCCGATCTTGAGGCCGAAAGAGAACACGCCGTCCGGAGCCAGGGTCATCGGGATGGACGGCTGGCCGACGCGGCCGCGCACCGGCGTCCCGCGCTCCAGCAAGCCGTCCTCTTCCAGCTTGCGCATGATGACCGACGCCGTTTGCGGCGAGAGGCCGGTCAGGCGCGCGAGCTCGGCTTTGGCGAGTGGCCCGTGCCGCCGCAGCAAGGTGAGCATGAGCCGCTCGTTGTGCAGGCGGAGATCGGCCTGCTTCGAGCCGCGACCCGGGCGCGGCGCGGTAGAATTCAAGGCCTTCGCGGTTTGAGGATCCACGCCCACGGCGTTGCGTCCGATCGACGGTGTTTGGCTGGCCCCTTGATGCTCAAGGATAATTCCTAATTAATCAAGTTAATTTACATATTGACGATGGCGCCGTGCTGCCCTTTGATAGTGGGGCGGTGGCGGCGCAAAGGCGCTCCGGCGCAATCAAGGTCGCGGCAACAGCGGCCCTAACCCTTGGGAGGAGTTTCCACGATGAAGAAGACACTGCTTTCGTCGGCATTGGGCGCTGCCGTGCTCGGCTTTGCTTTCGCCGGTTCGGCGCAGGCCGCGGATATCGCCTGTCTCATCACGAAGACGGACTCCAACCCTTTCTTCGTCAAAATGAAAGAAGGCGCGCAAAAGAAGGCCGACGAACTCGGCATGACCTTGAAGGCCTATGCCGGCAAGATGGACGGCGACAATGAAAGCCAGGTCGCGGCGATCGAGACCTGCATCGCCGATGGCGCCAAGGGCATCCTGCTGACGCCGTCCGACACCAAGGCGATCGTGACCTCGGTGAAAAAGGCGCGCGACGCCGGCGTCCTGGTGATCGCCCTCGACACGCCGCTGGAGCCGATCGACGCCGCCGACGCCACCTTCGCCACCGACAACTTCATGGCCGGCAAGCTGATCGGCGAATGGGCGTTGAAGACGTTGGGCGACAAGGCCAAGGATGCGAAGATCGCGCTGCTCGACATCAACGTCAGCCAGCCGACCGTCGAAGTCCTGCGCGACCAGGGCTTCCTCACCGGCTTCGGCATCGACACGGTCGATATCCACAAGGACGGCGATGAGAAGGATCCGCGCATCGTCGGCAACGACGTCACCGACGGCAACGAGGAAGGCGGCCGCCGGGCGATGGAGAACCTGCTGCAGAAGGACCCGATGATCAATCTGGTCTACACGATCAACGAGCCGGCCGCGGCCGGCGCCTATGAGGCGCTGAAAGCCGTGGGCCGCGAGAAGGACGTGCTCATCGTCTCGGTCGATGGCGGCTGCCCCGGCGTCAACAACGTCAAGGACGGCGTGATCGGCGCCACCTCGCAGCAATACCCGCTGCTGATGGCGTCCATGGGCATCGAGGCGATCAAGGCCTTCGCGGCTTCCGGCAAGAAGCCGGAGAAGACGCCGGGCCTCGACTTCTTCAACACCGGCGTGACCCTCATCACCGACAAGCCGGTGGACGGTGTTCCTTCGATCGACACCAAGGAAGGCCTCGCCAAGTGCTGGGGTTGACCGTTTCGGAGATCGACTAGACACGCGCGTTCGAGCGTAGGGACGGCCCTGGGGCATCTCCCGGGGCCGTTTCATTCTCATTTGCTTAAGTCTGGCGCTTTAAGTCTGGGAGTGCAGGATGGCCGAGGCAGAAGCGGGTAAACCGCAACCGGCGGATTTCGAGAAACGCTTGCGGGAGGCCGACGACCGCGTCGCATCCTTCGACGAGGGCGAGCGCTCGGCGCTGGGCCGGGCGCAGCACTTCCTGCATTCCAGCCCCTCGGCGGTCCCGCTCCTGGTGCTGGTCGCCTCGATCATCATCTTCGGCGTGATCGACGGCACGAAGTTCTTCTCGCCCTTCGCGCTCACCTTGATCCTGCAGCAGGTCGCCATCGTCGGCATCGTCGGCGCGGCGCAAACGCTCGTCATCCTGACCGCCGGCATCGATCTTTCGGTCGGCGCCATCCTGGTGCTCTGCTCGGTGGTCATGGGCAAGTTCAGCGTCAGTTACGGCCTGCCGCCGGTGGTCGGATTGGCGGCGGGGATGGCGCTCGGCCTGGCCTGCGGCGCCTTCAACGGCTTCCTGGTCGCCCACATCAAGCTGCCGCCGTTCATCGTGACGCTCGGCACCTGGCAGATCTACAGCGCCGCCAACTTCATCTATGCCGCGAACGAGACCATCCGCAGCCAGGATATCGATGCCCAGGCGCCGATCCTGCATTTCTTCGCCAACAAGATCAACGTCGGCGGCGCGATCTTCACCTTCGCCGTCTTCTTCATGATCCTGCTCGCGGCGCTGCTTTGGTACGTGCTGAACCACACGGCCTGGGGGCGCCACGTCTATGCCGTCGGCGACGATCCCGAAGCGGCGCGTCTCTCCGGCATCAATGTGAAGCGCCACCTCATCTCGGTCTATGCGGTCGCCGGGCTGATCTGCGCCTTCGCCGGTTGGGCCCTGATCGGGCGCATCGGTTCGGTCTCGCCGCTGGGCGGGCAGAACGCCAACATCGAATCCATCACCGCCGCGGTGATCGGCGGCACCTCGCTGTTCGGCGGCCGCGGCTCGATCGTCGGCACCATGTTCGGTGCGCTGATCGTCGGCGTCTTCGGCCTGGGCTTGCGATTGTGGGGCACCGATCCGCAGTGGACCTATCTCTCGGTCGGCGCGCTCATCATCATCGCGGTCGCGATCGATCAGTGGATCCGAAAGGTGTCGGCATGACGCAGGAAACCCCAGGGTCGACCGCTGGACCTCTCCTGACCGGACGCGGTCTGACCAAGCATTTCGGTCGCGTCGTCGCGCTCGACACTTGCGATTTCGATCTCTATCCGGGCGAGATCCTCGGCGTGATCGGCGACAACGGGGCCGGCAAGTCGACGCTGATCAAGGGCATCAGCGGCGCCATGTCGTTCGACGCCGGCGAAGTGCGCTTCGACGGCAGGCCGGTCGTGTTCCGCTCGCCGATGGAAGCGCGCGAGGCTGGGATCGAGACCGTCTACCAGAACCTCGCGTTGTCGCCGGCACTGTCGATCGCCGACAACATGTTCCTCGGCCGCGAGCTCCGGAAGCCCGGCTTCGTCGGAAGTTGGCTGCGCATGCTGGACCATGGTGAGATGGAGAAGCGCTCGCGCGCGAAGCTGTCGGAGATCGGCCTCTTGACCATCCAGAACATCGGCCAGGCAGTCGAGACTCTGTCGGGCGGCCAGCGCCAGGGCGTCGCGGTGGCGCGCGCCGCCGCTTTCGGCTCCAAGGTCGTGATCATGGACGAGCCGACGGCGGCCTTGGGCGTCAAGGAATCCCGGCGCGTGCTGGAGCTGATCCTCGACGTGAAGAAGCGCGGCCTGGCGATCGTCCTCATCTCGCACAACATGCCGCATGTCTTCGAGGTCGCCGACCGGATCCACATCAACCGCCTGGGGCGGCGGCTTTGCGTCATCGACCCCAAGGCCCATTCCATGTCCGACGCCGTCGCCATGATGACCGGCGCCATGGCCCCGCCGGCGGTCCCCGAGGCCGCCTGAGCCGGATACCCCTCAGGGACAGGGCACGGGCGGGCTCGGAACCGGCGTGCCGCTGGGATCGGCCGCATGGGCGAACACCGCGCTGATCTTGTCCAGGATTTCCGGTGACCGCGGCTGCTTGCGCTTGGTCAGCAGCAGCGCGAAGTTCTCGGCCAGGATTTCCTCGGGATGGATCGTGTACACGGTGTTTTCGCCGACCCGGCGCTCGAGCCCCCAGACCCGGTTGCTCGCAGTCACGCGCAGGTCGACCGGCACGCCGTCCTTCCGTTCGGCGATGCGCTGCGAAATCAGGAAGCTCTCTTTGATATACCCGAGGAAATCGCCGCTCTGCTGCGGGTCATAGCGGTCGGTCCTGAACGTCAGGATCGGCGCGCCGCAGACCTCCTGGTCATCGACCGTCACGCGGACGAAGTGATCGTTGCCCTGGGCGTCCGGATTGGTGACCAGATGCGCGGCGATGTCGGGCGGCAGGGGAAAGGGATCGACCTTCACGAAGTCGATCGCCGCATAGAGCGGTTCGCGCAATGCCGGGTTCTGCCGCGAGACGATGTGGAAGATCTCATGCGCCAGGATCCATTTCAGGTCATCTTTGTCGCCGTCGGCCATGATCGTGGGTATCATGATCGCGTCGCCCCTGGTATAGGCGGCGTGACCTTCCTCGGCGCCGCTGGTCTTGATCAGCAGGATCCGCCGCGGCGCTGGAACGTGCAGATCCGTCAGCGCTGGAATGAGACCGGCGATGTCGGCTTGCAGCGCCTCGCGCTCTTCGGCTGTCCAGTTCAGCGCTGCGCCAGCTGCGAAGCGGAGGTAGTCCTCGGTCGAGACGTCGCGGTCCGTCTTCAGGCGTGTGGCGCGATCCAGCGCGCTCATCTGCCCGGTATAGGCATCGGCCGTGCCGAGGAAGGCGGCGCCTTCCCGCTGGTCGGCGAAGGCGAAAATCTCGGACCGCCACTCGGCCGAGGCCTGCTTGGGTGCGAAAGCCAGGAAGAGGACCGGCAGGAGGGCGATGAAAACGCGAATCATGAAATGGCCATTTGCAGGTGATGTCGGGAGCGGAACTATAAAGGTTGAGCGGCGTAATGCCAAACTCAACCTGGGGTGACGGAGCTCGATCTGCCCAGTATACTTGACTGAGTCAACTAAATGAGAATAGCCTCGCCGGACAGATCACCGGAGCAACCCCATGGCCATTCAATCCCATCAAGACGAGCTCGAACGCGACGTCGCGGCGATGCGGCGGTTCAACCGGTTCTACACCCAGAAGATCGGCGTGCTGAGCGAAGGGCTGCTGAACAGCCCGTTTACCCTGACCGAGGCGCGACTGCTCTATGAGCTGGCGCATCGCGACAATCCGACCGCGACCGAGCTCGGGCGCGATCTCGGTCTCGATGCCGGATATCTGAGCCGTATCCTGGCGGGCTTCGAGAAGAAGAAGCTGCTGAAGCGCACGCCGTCCGAAACCGATGGCCGGCGCTATCACCTCGCCCTGACCGAGAAGGGCCGCAAGGCCTTCGCGACGTTGGATGAAGGCTCGCGCGCCGAGATCGCCGACCTGCTGCAGCCGATGTCTTCAGCCGCCCGGGATCGGTTGGCGAAGGCCATGGCGGCGATCGAAGCCGTGCTCGGCCCTGCTGCAACCGACGCGGCTCCTTACACCCTGCGCGACCCGCGCCCGGGCGATCTCGGCTGGGTCATCCACAAGCAGGGCCGCCTGTATGCGGAAGAATACGGCTGGGATGCAAGCTTCGAAGCTTTGGTCGCGGAGATCGTCGCGGGTTTCGCCAAGAACTTCGATCCCAAACACGAGCGCTGCTGGATCGCAGAGCGGGACGGGGAGGCGGTCGGCTCGATCTTCCTGGTGCGTGAGAGCGAGAAGGTCGCAAAGCTGCGCCTGCTCTATGTCGATGCGGCGGCGCGTGGCCTCGGCCTCGGCAAGCGTCTGGTCGAGGAATGCGTCGCGCAAGCGCGCGCCTTCGGCTATGAGAAGATGACCCTCTGGACCAACGACATCCTGCACGCCGCGCGGCATATCTACGTCGATCAGGGGTTCAAGCTGGCCAAGGAGGAGCGCCACCGCTCGTTCGGCAAGGACCTGGTGGGGCAATATTGGGAACTCGACTTGAAGGAGATGGGCGAATGTCCAGCGGAACACCGCCGCTCGGCCTGAGGCATAAGCAGAGCATCACCGTCACCGCCGATCTCACCGTCCCATCCGTCTCGCCGCATTTCCCAGGCTTCCACGACATGCCGGCCGTCTTCGCCACGGCCTTCATGGTAGGATTCGTCGAGGACACCTGCGTCGCCGCGCTGAAGCCGCATCTCGCACCCGGTCAGCGCAGCGTCGGCACGCATGTCAATGTCAGCCACAGCGCCGCAACGCCGATCGGCATGAAGGCCACCTGCGAAGTCGAGCTGGTCGCGGTCGAAGGCCGCGGCCTCAAATTCAAGGTACTCTGCACCGACGAGAAAGGCCCCATCGGGGAAGGCTTCCACGAGCGTTTCCTGATCGATCTCGATCGGTTCCTGGCGAAGCTGGGCGGGAAGAAGTAACGGACTCGCTCTTACTCCACACCCCGCCGTGCGTGTAGTTCTACCCCGGCAGCAGCCCCGCCCGCAGCAGCATCTCGCGGTGATGCTCCTCATCTCCCGCGTTCCAGTAATGCATGGTCGCGAGGGTCGCCTTCACGGTGAAGTCGGGCGCCAGCTTCAGCACTTGTGCCGCATGCTGTGCGGCTCCGCCGCTGTCGCCGTTCCCGGCATGGCTGGCGGCAAGCAAAGCGTGATGGCCGGCATCGAGCGGTGAGATCCTGTTGATGGCACCGATCGCCTCGTCGTAGCGCCGCGCCACGAACAGCGCGCGCCCGAGATGGCCCCAGAAACGCGCCGGGTGATAGGGATTGAGCCGCATCGCCTGACGAATCCAGTCGACGCCTTCCGCGGCGCGGCCGAGCCAGGTCAGCAGCTCGCCCTGCTGCACGACAATGAGGTCGTCGTTCGGGTTGAGGTTGAGCGCGCGCTCCTGGTGATAGCTCGCCTTGTCGAGGTCGTTGCGGGCGACGGCGATCGCGGCCGAGATGCGGTGCACGTCGCTGTCGTTGTCGTCGAGCGCGGCGGCGCGTTCCAGCTCGGCCAGCACTTCGTCCCAAGTGGCGTCGCGATCTGCGCAATAGCCGTTGACCCAGGCCTGTCCCAGGATGCAGGCACGCCAGGCTCGGGCATGGGCATAGCGCGGGTCGAGTTCGATCGCGCGCTCGATCATCGCCGTCGCCTGGACGTTGTCCTCGCGGGTCGCACGGTGATGCAGCAGACGCGCCGACATCACGCATTCGAAGGCTGCCATGCTGGAGGTTGGCTTGTTTTCGGCGCGGGCGCGGGTCGCGGCTTCGATGCGGCCGGGCAGGATCGCGACGATCGTGCGAACGACATCATCCTGGATCGCGAAGATATCCTCGAGATCGCGGTCGTACTTCTCGGCCCAGACGTGCCGGTCGGTCTCGCCGTCAATCAGCTGAACGGTGATCCGCACTCGATGGCCGGCGCGCCGCACGCTGCCTTCGACCACATACTGGACGTTGAGCGCTTTCGCCACGTCGCGCACATTGACGGCCTGCCCTTTGTACTTCATCGAGGAATTGCGCGAGATCACCAGCAGGTCGCGAAACCGCGAGAGCTCGGTGATCGTGTCCTCGGTCAGCCCGTCGGCGAAGAATTCCTGGTCGGGATCGTCGCTCATATTGGTGAAGGGCAGCACCGCGATCGACGGCTTGCGGACATCGCGCGCGGCGGGCATCGGGTCATTCACCGGGCCTGACGCCCGGCCGACCGCGGCCAGGAAGGCGCGGACCGGGCGGCTGATGTTCTTCAGCGCCGGCTCGCCGATATCGTCGAAGCGGATCGGCACCTTGTTGGCAATTTGGTCGTGCACCACCGCGGAAACGCAGATGCCGCCGGGCGCCGCCAGGGTCTGCAGCCGCGCCGCCACGTTGACGCCATCGCCATAGAGATCGTCACCCTCGACGATGACGTCGCCGAGATTGATGCCAATCCGCACCACCATCCGGCGTGCCTCGTCGAGCGCGTCATTGGCCGCGTCCATGGCGCGATGGAGATCGATGGCAAACTCCACGGCTTTGACCGGGCTCGGGAAGTCGAGCAGGACACCGTCCCCCATGGTCTTGAACAGGCGGCCGCCGTGCTGCGCGGCGAGTGGACGCAGGATGGTCTTGCGCCGCTCCTTGAGCGCAGCGAGCGTTCCGGCTTCGTCGGCTTCCATCAGCCTGCTGTAGCCGACCACGTCAGCCGCGACGATGGTGGTCAGGCGTCGGTCCATGCGCTCGATTCCAATTCCTGCCGATGCACGTCGCTCGCGCGGCGAGAAGTGTAGGCCAGTTTCGGGCCGGGATGAAGGTTTGGCGCGGCGCGCTGGGAGGGGTTGTCCGACCCCCATCCATACAGGCTAGAATGTGCCACCGGACCGGGTCGGGACCGGGAATCCAAGGGTATTTAGGAGTGACCATGGACGTCGCCGCGGTCGAGAAAGCGCCGGAGATCTACAGGAAATCGATCGTCTGGGATTGCCATTCCTGCATGCCGATCAAGGCGAACCAGGACCTCTCCGCGGTCGAGCGGCACCGCCGCGCCGGTGCCACCTTCGTCTCGCTGAATGTCGGGATGGATTTCAATCCGCTGGCGCAATGCATCCGGGTGATCGCCGGCTTCCGCGACTGGATTGCCAGGAACAGTGACCGCTATCTCCTGGCGGGCACGGTCGAGGACGTGAAGCGGGCCAAGCGCGAGGGCAAGCTCGCCATCGCCTTCGACCTCGAAGGCTCGGCCATGCTGGAAGACGACCTCACCATGCTGGCGCTGTTCCGCGATCTCGGCGTGCGGCAGATCCATCTCGCCTACAATCTCAACAATTCGATCGCTTCCGGCTGCCACGACCAGGATCGCGGCCTGACGGCCCTGGGCCGAGCCGTGGTGAAGGAGATCAACCGCGTCGGCATGCTGATGGATTGCTCGCATACCGGCCGCAAGACCAGCCTCGAGATCATGGAAGTCTCGACCAAGCCGGTCATTTTCTCGCATGCCAACCCGCTGGCCTTGCGCGAGCATGTGCGCAACATCACCGACGAGCAGATCGACAAATGCGCCAAGACCGGCGGCGTCATCGGCATCTGCGGCATCGGCCCGTTCCTCGGCAACAATGACATCCGGACCGAGACCGTGATCCGCCACATCGACTACGTGGCGCAGCGCGTCGGCGTCCAGCATGTCGGGCTCGGCCTCGACTATGTCTTCCATCCCGAAGTCGACGACCTGCCGCCCGGCGAGGATGCCGACAAGTGGTGGCCGCGCGCCCTCGGCTATGGCAGCACCGGCGCCATGCAGATCGTACCGCCGGAACAGCTTCCGGAGATCGCCGACGGCCTGGTGAAGCACGGCTATGCCGAGACGGATATCGCCGGCATTCTCGGCGGCAACTTCATCCGCGCCGCCGAACGGACCTGGATCTAGTCACATGGACAAAGTTGTGTTGGTGACCGGCGCCGGCCGGGGTATCGGTGCGGCGATCGCCCGCGCCGCGGGCAAGGCGGGCTATCGCGTCGCCGTGAATTACGCGCGCTCGAAGGATACTGCGGAAGCCCTCGTCGGCGAGATCAAGCAGCATGGCGGTGAAGCGGTTGCCATTCAAGGCGACGTCGGCCTCGAGGGTGACGTCGAACGCATCTTCAAGACCGTCGATGAGAAATTCGGCAGGCTCGACGCGCTGGTGAACAACGCCGGCATCATCGGTCCCTACGGCAAGCTCGAAGCCCTGAAGGCAAAGGATGTCGAGCAGCTTCTGGCGATCAATGTGACCGGCGCCATCATCTGCGCCCGCGAGGCGGTGCGACGAATGTCCACGGCCCGGGGCGGGAAGGGCGGCGTCATCGTGAACATCTCTTCCGCCGCGACGACGCTCGGCTCGCCCAACGAATTTATCCCCTATGCCGCTTCGAAGGGCGCCATCAACTCGATGACCATCGGTCTCGCAAAGGAAGTCGGCAACGAAGGTATCCGCGTCAACGCCGTGGAGCCCGGCCTGATCGATACGGATATCCACGAAGCCGCCGGCCCGCCGGGCCGGCTAGCGCGCCTGACGCCGAGCGTCCCGCTGGAAGGCCGCGCGGGCACGGCGGAAGAGATCGCAGGGCCGGTGCTGTTCCTGATGTCGGACGCCGCGTCCTACATGACCGGCGCCATCATCCGCGTCGGCGGCGGGCGGTAGGAATTATCGCGCGGCCGGAGGACTCCAAGACTGGATCCACTCTGTAATCTTTGCTGCTGCGGCGGCCGGGGACAAATCTGTTACGTCGAGCTGCAGTAAGTTGACCTCGTCGATGCCGGCGAGGGCTTTTCCCTGTGCGTGATTTCTCCGTGCCATTTCGGGGTCGCGTGGCTTCCGCTTCGTGTCCCGCCCGGCGGCTTCGATGCGGCGGATGTTCTCGTCAAGCTCACAGTGGAGATGCACGACGACCAGCGGCGCTCGCTCGCGGCCGAGACGCACGATCCGTTCCCACTCTGCGTCACCCCAGTCGCTGCGTCCCGCGAGCACCGTGGTCAGCACGACCGGAACTTCTGCGGGGAGCTTTCGAATGAGGTCATGCGCGATGGCTTCGATCTTTTCGACGGTGTCGACGAATTCCGGCGATTTGAATTCCGTCAACGCAAAGGCGACGTTGTAGACGCTGTGAATGTCCAGCAAGCGGCCGGAGATTCTGGCGATGAGCTCCTGGCCGATTGTGAGCTTCCCCACCCCGGGATAGCCGTTCAAGACGATGATCAAGCAAAGCTCCCTTAAAGGTCATGGTCGGCTGAATCCGATGGTCACACTACTCATCTTCGTCCCTGCTTCACGAGTCACAGAAAATAAACTTGAATTCGCGCGCATCCGCTGCGGTCAACATGCGCCGCTTGTGATACAATCAGTCCGCTGTTTGACATCGTGAACCGGCGGCGAAAGTCGCATCACACGTGATCGGCGCAGTCGGGAAGAGGCGTGGTTCTATCGAACTGCGCCACCACTCTCGCGCCCGCAACGTTTACCCGACGTTTACAGAATGAAGAATCAGATTGCCGTCACGAATGGCGGAAAGGTGTTCGCCGGCAGAGGGTTGACGTCGTTTGTGCCGCCCCTGAATTGCCGAAGGCGTAAACGTGACGGGAGACCGTAGTCAAATCTTTGCTCGCCGTACCGCGCCGCCAACCCCGACAGAACCCAGACAAAACGACAGGTCGCGCCGGCACTGTCGATTGGGACCTTCGCAAGCATTCTCCGAGGTTTGAGGCACTTTGACAGGGCCTGAATCGAGGCGGTGGCCGTCTGGGTAAAGCGGCGCGCGGATAAGATGTCTTGCGCGGCCGCCGGGTATCAGGCTGCGTTCTCGGCGCCACTGGGTTCGATCGGCTCGGCCGGTTTCGGCTCGAGGTCGAACGCGAGGGTGATCGTGGTGCCCGGCGGGCCGGCGGCGGTGAGGTTGCCGCCGAGCTGGCGGGTGAAGGCGCCGATCAGGTTCTGGCCCATCGTGCCCATGGCGCTGCCGATCACGTTCGGCGGCTCGGCCGCGGTGCCGACGCCGTCATCGGCGATCGTGAGCACCGCGCGTCCGTCCGGTTCGGCGCGCATCTGCACCAGGATGTTGCCGGCGCGGTGATCGGGGAAGGCATGCTTGAAGGCGTTGGTCAGGATCTCGGTGGTGAGCAGCGCCAGCGGCACCGCGCGGTCTCCCGAGAGCGTGATCGACGGGATATCGACCTTCAATCGCACGCGGCGCACCGGCACGCCGCTGCCGTCTTGAATGAGGCGCACGAGGTTGGACATGAAGGCGGCGAGATCGATCTCGCGCAGGTCCTGGCTCTCGTAGAGATGCCGGTGCACCAAAGCGAGGGTGTTGATCCGGGTCTGCACGTCGGCGAAGGCCTGCTTGATCGCCTCGCCGCGCGGGATGCGGGCATAGAGATTGAGCAGGCTGGTCACGGTCTGCAGGTTGTTCTTCACCCGGTGATGGATCTCGCGCAGCATCATCTGCTTTTGCGCGACGGATTCATTGAGCTCGGCCTCGCGCGCCTTGATCCGCGCCGCCATGGTCATCAGCGTCTCGTTCAACTCGCGGATCTCGGTGGGCGCGCCGCTGAAATTATGCGGCTCGGGCACATCGCCCAGCGTGATGGTGCGCGCCTCCTCGGTGAGCCGCGCGATCCAGCGCGTCACCAGGAGCTGCGAGCCGATCAGCGCTGCAGCGAGGCCGCCGAGCACCACCAGCGACAAGGTGGCGATCTGGATCCCGAGATCGCGCTGCAGCGGCGCGATCAGCGTGCGGGTCGGTTGGCCGAGCAGAATGTAAAGGCTGCCGCCGGCAATCGGATGCACCGCGTAGTAGCGCGGCACGCCATCGCGGCCGGCCGCATCGAAGGTGAGTGCACCGCCGCTGACCACTCTGGTCAGATACTCATCCGGCGGCAGTCCGCCGGAGCCGCTGTTCGCATCGGAGATCACCAGGGGAAGGCCGGCCTTGTCCAGGAGATCGACGCTGGCCTCGGGGGGCAGGCCGGGCTCTTGGCCGCTGGCGGCGAGCCAGCGCAGCCGGATGCCGAGGCCGAGCACGGCGATGGTCTTGCCCTGAGCATCGCTGACCGGCATGCCGAAGGCGAGGATCGGTTCGTTCAGGATCGGAGCGAAAGTGTAGCCGCTCAAGACCGAGCGTCCGCTGGTGACGACTTCCTTGAACCAATCTTGGCTGGCGGCCGTGCTATTGCCGCGATTGCCTGTCGAGCGGCAGAGCGCTTCTCCTTGTGCCGAAAGCACCGAAGCCACGGCATAGGCCGGGTAGGGGTCGATCGCCTTCTTCAGTGTGGCCTCGCAGGCGTCGATGTTGCTTGCAGTCGCGATCATCGTGCGGATGACGGGATCGTGCGCCAGGTCATCGACGATGCGCTGCGACTGCCAGAGCAGGTTGGTCTCGTTGTTGGAGGCCAAGGTCGCGTAGCGCTCGGTCGAGCGGCGCGCCTGCTCGACCTGCCCCTGATAATGGTCGACGGCGGCCACGATGCCGAACGCCGTCGGCACTGCGAGCACGATAAAGAAGACCAGAAGCAGGCGTCGCCGCAGTGGGCCGAGGAACTGCCGAATCATGATCTCCGCGCATCCTCAAATCTGCGGCGATCAGACCGCCTGGCGTGCCTCCTGTGGGCGCGTGCCGAAGAAGGAGAGCGCCTGCGAGATCGTCACCTTCAGCGTATCGGGCTCGAACGGCTTGGTCACCAGATATGTCGGCTCGGGTCGTTCGCCGGTCAGCAGCCGCTCCGGATAGGCGGTGACGAAGATCACCGGCACGGTCATGCTCTGCAGGATCGACTTCACCGCGGTGAGCCCCGAGCCGCCGGCGCCCAGATCGATATCCGCCAGCACCAGACCGGGCTGAGCCTTGCGCGCGATCTGCACCGCCTCGCTCTGGCTGGCGGCGACGCCGACCACCGAATGGCCCATGTCGTTGACCAGGCCGGCGATGTCGAGTGCGATCACCGGTTCGTCCTCAATGATCAGTATCGTGGTCGCCATCTGTTGATTGACCATCGACCAGGCATCGGCGACCAGCTCCGCGGCGGTCGCTTCCGGTACTTTCAGAATTTCCGCCGCCTGCTCGACCGAGAAGCCTTCCAGCGTGGTGAGCAGCAGCGCCTGGCGCTCGGCCGGCGGCAGGGCCTTCAGGCGGGACTCCACCGTAAGGTCGGTGAGCTCGCGGGGATCGATCGAATCCGAGGCGCTGTCGCGCACTCCGGTTCGGGTCAGGACCTCGTGGAACAGCGAGAAGAGCTGCACCCTGGCATCCGGACCAGCCTTAACCCGCCCCGGCTCTTGCACCAGGGTCTCGAGGCAGATCCGGACATAGGTGTCGCCCACGCCCTGGTCACCTATCAGGGCGCGCGCATAGCGGCGGAGATAAGGAATGATGGTGACAAGCTGATCGGTCACGTCTGTCATGCTGAACCCTTTAAGCCCCGAGTTGATGGCCGCGACGCTAACAGTCGGTTGTTGTTGCGCATTTTTCCCGTTCCGAAGGAACCCCTTGACCACAGCGAGGGTTCCCTTAGGTGTGAAATATACGATAATCCGCAACCTTTCGCGGCCTGCCGATCTTAATACTTCCGGGACCTATGCCGGAGTGCATGCGGCAACCGGCTGAGGGGGCATGGGACAACGGCATTCCAGATACGGCGGCGCCAAAAGGCCGCTGTCGGGGCGAGATAGATGATCGACAAGAAAGATGAGTCGATGAAGGCGCGGCCTGAAAAGCAGGCATCGGAAGGTGCAATGGACATCCCTCAGGGCGATAAGGTTAATCCCAGCGCGAAGGCGCCGCCGGTGCAGGACCGCTGGTTCGATACCCAATTGAGCCGGATGTATGCGGATCTCGCTTCCGAGCCGGTGCCAAAGGACATGCTGAGCCTGCTCGACAAGCTGAAGTCCAATAAGTCCCAATAAACAGCCAGTGGGAGGTCGGGTGCAAACCTCTATCCATCCGATGCCAACGCCACCCGCCTTACAACGGGCTAGTTCGACCAAAGACGAGGTACGAATGGGTCAGCCGACCTTCGAGGAAATGTCGACGGAAATGCGCACCGCTCTGCTTGAGGCGGTGCCGCACCTTCGTGCTTTCGCCCGATCGCTGACGCGCAATCGCGACCAGGCGGACGATCTGGTGAACGATACGATCGTCAGGGCGATCGCGGCGTCCAATCAGTTCACGCCGGGCACCAACTTCCGCGCCTGGGTGTTCACCATCCTGCGCAATCTCTTCTACAACCAGGGGCGCCGCGGCAAGTCGCGCTTCTCCTCGATCGACGACTTGACGGTCGATGAGCCGTCGGAGAGTGCCACGCAAGAGGCGAGCCTGGAGTTCTGCGACTTCCGCCGCGCCTTCTGGCAATTGCCGGATCATCACCGCGAAGCCTTGATCCTGGTCGGCGCCAGCGGACTCAACTACGAGGATGCGGCGAAGATCTGCGGTTGCCAGGTCGGCACGATGAAGAGTCGCGTCAGCCGCGCCCGCGCCGAGCTCCGCCGCATGATCGACGACGACGCGATCGTGGCCAAGCGCGGCGACTCCAAGCCGATCACCGGCAAGGATCCGTTCGAGCTGATCCAGGATCGGGCGGCCTCCCTCCGGGTGAAGGGTTAGCTGTACACAGCTCCTTGAGTTTGCGGCCTTGAGAGTGCTATGTCTCCCGGCGCGTCATCAGCGCCGTCGGGGGAGGGTAGCCGCTTGGCAAAGGTCGTCACGCAGTTTCCGCGCAAGGTCCGGGTCGTCGAGAACATCTTCATCCCGATGCCGGATGGGATACAGCTGGCGGCCAAACTCTGGCTGCCGGAAGACGCGGAAGCCGACCCCGTTCCGGCCATCCTGGAATACGTGCCGTACCGCAAGCGCGACGGCACGCGCACTTACGACCAGGGCTCGCATATGTACTGGGCCGGGCATGGCTATGCCTGCCTGCGCCTCGACATCCGCGGCAGCGGCGACAGCGAAGGCATCATCGACGACGAATACACGCCGCAGGAGCAGCAGGACGGCTGCGCCGCGATCGCCTGGATCGCGCAGCAGAAATGGTGCAGCGGCAGCGTCGGCATGGTCGGCATCTCCTGGGGCGGCTTCAACGGATTGCAGATCGCAGCACTTCAGCCGCCGGCGCTGAAGACGATCATCACGGTGGGCTCGACGGACGATCGCTATGCGACCGATATCCATTGGGTCGGCGGCTGTCTCTCCAAGGACAATTTCGACTGGTCGGCCACGATGCTGGCGAACAACGACCTGCCGCCGGATCCGGAGATCGTCGGCGATAAGTGGCGGGCGATGTGGGACGCGCGCATGCGCCACAATGCGCCGTGGATCCTCACCTGGCTGAAGCACCAGCGCCGCGACGACTACTGGAAGCAAGGCTCGGTCTGCGAGGATTTCTCCAAGATCAAGATCCCGGTCTATGCCGTGAACGGCTGGGCCGACAACTACTCGGAATCGATCCCGCGCCTGCTCGCGGGGTTGAGCGTGCCGTGCAAAGGCCTGATCGGGCCCTGGGCACATTCTTATCCGCACAGCGCCACGGTGACGCCGGAGATCGGCTGGCTGCAGGAAGCGCTGCGCTGGTGGGATCAGTGGCTCAAAGGCAAGAACACCGGCATCATGGACGAGCCCCGGTATCGCGTCTGGATGCAGGACAGCCTGCCGCCGAAGACCTGCTACCACGAGCGTCCCGGCCGCTGGGTCGCCGAGCCGCATTGGCCTTCGGAGAACAGCGTCTGGCGCAAGCTGCATCTCAACGCCGGCGGCGCGCTCGAGGAACGCACGCGGCGGACAACGCCGCTGCCGATCTGCTCGCCGCTCTGGGTCGGCATGACGGCGGGCGAAGTGGGGCGCTACGGCGATCAGGCGGAATGGGCGACCGATCAGCGCGAGGATGATGGTGGCTCGCTGGTGTTCATCACGGAGCCGCTGGCGGAGCATACGGAGATCCTCGGCGCGCCGCAGCTCGATCTCACCTTCGCATCGGACAAGCCGATGGCACTCGTCGCCGTGCGCTTGAACGATGTGGCGCCGGACGGCCGCTCGACCCGTGTCACCGTCGGCCTGCTCAACCTCAATCACCACAAGAGCCATGAGAGGCCGGTGCGCCTGCGGCCCGGCACGAAATACCAGGCGACGGTGGACCTCGACGACATCGCCCATTCATTTCCGGCGGGACACAGGATCGCCGTCTCGATCTCGACGGTCTATTGGCCGATCGCCTGGCCATCGCCGGAACTGGCGACGGTGACGGTCTTCTCCGGACGCACCAGCCTGCGCCTGCCGGTGCGGCGGGAGAATCCGGCCGATGCACAATTGCCGGCGTTCGGCGCGCCGGAGCAGGCGGCAGACACGCCGGTCAAGAAGCTTGAATCGTCGCCGCTCTGCCGCCGCACGGTGACCCGCGACCTGCTCACCGGGAAGATCATCGTCCATTTCCCGCGCTGGACCGGCCATACCGAGCTCAGCGACATCGGCCAGACGGTGGATGCACAGGGCCTTTGCCGGTACACGATCATCGAAGGCGATCCGCTCTCCTCGACGATCGAGACCGACTATCGCGTGAACCTGAAGCGGCCCGATACGGCGGTCACCCATCACAGTATCGGCCGCATGACCTGCGACGCGACGCATTTCCGCATCGAAGTCACGCTCGACATCTACGAAAACGACAAGAAGATCTTCACCCGGAACTGGGACCGGAAGATCAAGCGCGACTTCATGTAGGGCCGGCCGACGCGGTGGTTGACCCGGTCGGAAAACGCCCGGAGGGAGGGCGTTTCGGCCATCGGGCCGATCCACCAGGCAAGATTTGTTACAAGGGTAGCAACCGCCAAGATTGCTATGGGGTTGCGGGCGACGCCATGCGACAATAGCGACTAATACGGGTCAGCCACGGGGGGAGCCGATGGCCAGCGTTGCAACCACGGCGGCTGCCGCCAAGCCGCGCACCGAGGCCAAGAAGGGCCACCTGCCGCGCACCGTCGCGGTGGTTCTGCTGCTGTTGCTTGGCCTGCCGCTCGCGGTCTGGATGGATCTGCGCGATCTCTCCGGCGGCATCCTCAAGGAGCAGGCTTTTCAGACCGGCAAGATCATCGACGACATGCGCGGTTTCTACGCCTCGGACGTGGTGGCCCGGGTCCTGGCGGCGCATCAGCAGGTGAAGCCGGTGCACAACTACACCGAGGTGGATGGAGCAATCCCGATCCCGGCGACCTTGTCGATCGAGCTCGGCCACCGGATCAGCGCCCGCAACGCCGCCGTGCAATACCGCTTCGTCTCGGACTTCCCGTTCAAGGGGCGTGAGCAGCATGCGCTGGACGATTTCGAGATATCGGCCCTTGCGAGTCTGCGCGGCAACCCGAAGCAGCAGATCATCGAGACCACGGGAACGGTCTTCAACAGCAATGTCCGGATGGTGACGCCGGTCGTCATGGCCCAGGCCTGCGTCACTTGCCACAACAGCCATCCCGACAGCCCGAAGAAGGACTGGAAGGTCGGCGACGTGCGCGGCATTCAGGAGATCACCATCGAGCAGCCCCTGGCCGCCAACATCTTCGCCTTCAAATATTCCCTGATCTACTTCGCGCTCGCCGCGATCAGCGGCTTCGTCTTCATCCGGATGCAGAGGCGCCAGTCGGCGACTATCTCCGAGATGAACAATGATCTCACGGTGGCGAACGAATACCTGGCGACCGTCTCGATGAAGATCGCGCGCTATCTGCCGCCGCAGATCTACCGCAGCATCTTCAGCGGCGAGCGCGACGCCACGATCCAGACCGAGCGGAAGAAGCTCACGATCTTCTTCTCCGACATCCAGGATTTCACCGGCACGACCGAGCGCCTGCAGCCGGAAGAATTGACCGAGCTCCTGAATGAGTATCTGACCGAGATGTCTCGGATCGCCTTGTTCCACGGCGGCACGATCGACAAGTTCATCGGCGACGCCATGCTGGTGTTCTTCGGCGATCCCGAGACCAAGGGCGTCGAGGAGGATGCGCGTGCCTGCCTGCTGATGGCGGTCGATATGCAGCGGCGCTTGCGCGAGCTCAATGCGCAATGGCGCCGGCGCGGCATCGAGAATCCGTTCCGCGCCCGCATGGGCATCAACACCGGCTATTGCAACGTCGGCAATTTCGGCAGCGCCGACCGCATGGACTACACGATCATCGGCGCCGAGGCGAATCTCGCCGCGCGCCTGCAATCGATTGCCGAACCGAACGGCATCGTGCTCGCCTATGAGACCTACACGATCTGTCGCGACCTGGTGCGCGCCAAGCCGCTGGCGCCGATCCAGATGAAGGGCATCAGCCGCCCGGTCGTGCCATACACCGTGGAGGGCCTGCTCGGCGAGCTCGCCCAGCGGACGAGGGTCATCAGCGAGCACGAGACCGGCGTCGATCTCTTCGTCGATTTGGATGTGATCGACCGCGAAACGGCGGCGCGCACCATCCGCACGCTGCAAGAGGTTCTGGACGCGTTGGACGCCAAGAGGGTGGCGCAGACTTGAGTTAGAGCCGCCCGGCCTCGATGATGCGCTTCAGAAAGCCGCGCGTCCGCTCGTCATGCGGGTCGCCGAAGATCTGCTCCGGCGGACCTTCCTCGTGGATGATGCCCTGGTGCAGGAAGCAGACCTTGGAGGCGACCTCGCGCGCAAAGCCCATCTCGTGGGTCGCGAGCAGCATGGTCATGCCCTGGCTCGCAAGATCGCGCACGATGTTCAGCACTTCGGAGACCAGCTCCGGGTCCAGCGCCGAGGTGATCTCGTCGAGCAACAGTAGTTTGGGCTCCATGGCGAGCGCGCGGGTGATGGCGACGCGCTGCTGCTGGCCGCCGGACAGGCGGTCGGGATAGGCGGTCGCCTTGGCCTCGAGGCCGATGCGCTTCAGCAACGCCATGGCCTTGGCTTCCGCTTCGGCCTTGTCGACCTTCAGCACCTTCAACGGTGCCAGCGTCACGTTCTCGATCACCGACATATGCGGGAAGAGATTGAAGCTCTGGAACACGATCCCGACCTGCTGCCGGAGCTTGTTCACATCCACGCCGGGGCCGGAGACGCGGTCGTTTTCCAGCCGGATCTCGCCGGACTGGATCGGGTCGAGGCCGTTGATGCAGCGGAGCAGGGTGGACTTGCCGCAGCCGGACGGCCCGATCAGGCAGACCACCTGGTGCTCATTGACCGAGAGGTTGAGGCCGCGGAGCACTTCGTGCTCGCCGTAGCGCTTGTGGACGTCGCGCATCTCGAGGAAGGGCATGCGATCAGCCTCCGGCCCGGATGCGCCGGTTGTCGCGCTCGATCAGCTTATCGACGAAGCGCGCCTGCGGAATGGTGACGAGGACAAAGAGGATGGCGACGATGGTGACCGCCGAAAGGTTGAACGCGTTCGAGGCGATGATGCGCGACTGGTTGAAGGCATCGACCACGCCGATGACCTGCACCAAGGCCGTATCCTTCTGCAACCCGATGAAGTCGTTCAGCAGCGGCGCGCCGATCCGGCGCACGGCTTGCGGAACGATCACATAGCGCATGGTCTGCAGATAGGAGAGACCGAGCGAGCGCGCGGCCGCGACCTGGCTCCAATGGATACTCTCGATGCCCGAGCGATAGACCTCGCCGACATAGGCACCATAGGTGAGCGTCAGCGCCAGGATGCAATACCAGGTGAGGGGAATCTTGGCATATTCCGCGGCGGCCGCCGGATCGACGAACAGCCCGGCGATCGGCGGGATGATCATCTGGGGCAGGCCGGAGAGTGGCAGACCGAACCCGACCAGATAGAGCGTCACGATCGCCGGCAGTCCGCGAAACACGTCGCAATAGATGATCGCGAGCGCCCGGATTGGCAGGCCGGCCGGCCCGGGCAGCAGCCGCAGGATGGCGACGATCAGCCCCCAGATCAGGACCAGGATCTCGGCCACGATGAAGATGAAGACGTTGTTCCAGAACGCCTTCACGACGAGCGGCCACTTCTGCAGCATCAGCGGCAGGAAGAAGAAGGTCTTACCGACCTCGGCGTTGTTCAGGAGCACGAAGCAGACCGTGCCGATGGCGATCAGAAAGAAGACACCCCAGCCGAAGGCCAGGACCGCGCTTTCCCGCGCCGCGGCCGTGTCGATGCGCGCGTGGACCAAGTCGCCCGCGTCGCGAAAGCGGCGCGCCTTGCGGGAAAGATTCATTGAGCGCAGGGCTGGCCAGAACAGAATGGCGGCGACCGCGATGGTCGCGATCAGCGGGATTTCCCAGACGCCGCTATAGGCGTTGAGATGCACCAGCGCGCTGCGCACTAGGACGGTCGCGCCGAAGGCGGCGAGGACGCAGAGCGCGGCGAAGAGGGCGGAGGCGAGGGAAAGGCCGTCGGCGGTTTGCCGCGTTCTAGTCGCAGCAGCACGCGGCACAGGACTCACTTCGGGATTGGAGTTGGTCACGATCTCGGTTTGAACGAATCTCCCGGCCGCGGGCTAAGCCCACGGCCGGGAAAACGACTCTCTGCTTACGGGTTCCAGTAGGGAAGGGTGGCCGGGTCCTTGCCCCAGGCCGCGGCGAGGTACTTCTCGCCCAGCTTCTTCATCGTGCCGTCGTCGATGATCGCCTGGATGATCTTGTCGAGCGTGGCATTGTTGGCGCCGCCCTTCGGATAAAGCGCACCGTAGGACTCGCCGGTCTTGTACTGGCCCGGAACCTTGACCTTGCCTTCGCCGCGCACTTCCTCGGCGAGCACGATCGAGGTGTCGGTGATGGCGGCGTCGATCTGGCCGGCGCGGAGCGCGGTGAACATGTCGCCCTGGTCCGGATAGACCTGCACTTTGGTCAGCTTCAGCGTGTCGGTGGCGTAAGTGGCGCCGGTGGTCGCCTGCTGGACGCCTACGGTCACGTCCTTGATGGTCTTGTCATCGACCGGCTTGTCGGTGCGGGTCAGGACGCCGATGTCGGAGGCGAAGTAGGGCACCGAGAAATCGACCACCTTCTTGCGGTCGTCGGTGATGGAGATCTCCGACATGGCGAGGTCGAAGCCGGAGGTCTGGCCGGTCACCAGCGGATCCCAGCCGACATTGATGACTTCCATCTTCTCGAAGCCGGCGCGATAGGCGATCTCGGCGGCGAGGCAATACTCCATGCCGTCCTTGATGGCTTCCGGCGTATCGCCGTTCCACCAGATCGGCGCGGGCAGCGAGACTTCGACGGTCAGCTGGCCGGCCTTGGCCGGGCTGGCGATCGGAACCGAGCCTTTCGGGCCGACGACGTCGCAATTGCCGATCTTGGCGCCGCTCGCCGCCGGGGCGGCGGCCGGTGCCGCAGTCGACGCGGTTTCGTTGGTGGTGGCAGCCGGCGCCGCGGGCTGCGATGCGGCCGGTTGCTGCTCCTGCGAAGCCTGCTCTTCCTTCTTCTCACCGCATCCGGCGAGCAGGAAAGCGGCCAGCAAGGCACAGGTTGCTGTGCGAATCATGATGAAACCCCTCCTCATCGTGTTTTATGGGGGAAGTGCTGCAAGCCTCTCCCCGTCGGCTCAGTGGTTCGGCCTTGCATGGCCGATGCGCGACGATTCTGCAAGCATTCCCCGGGGCGATCCATCGCAGAACCGCCTCAAAAGCATCCGACCAAGCCGGGATGGTGGAGTCAAGAGCGTTATCCTCTTGCCACCGCGCGGTTATTTCTTCCGGTTCTCGACTCCGTTCAATCCGGCGAAGAAATCCACCATCCGCGGCACGAAGCGCTGCGAATAGCCGCTGTTCTCGGCCAGGATGAAAGTCTGGTGCACCACCTCCGCGACGAAGGACGTGGCGGAGATCTGCTCGGTCATGTTGGTGTAGTAGCGCAGGTCCTTCCGCGCCGTGGCGACGGCAAATTTCAGCGCCGTGTCGTCATTGGCGAGCGGCACTTTCATAAGCCGCTCGAACATCACCGACTTGGCGCCGCCGGCCATCACGATGTCATAGAGCGCCTGGAGATCGACACCGGCCTTGGTCGCCGAGGTGATCGCCTCGGCAATCACGGTCGCGGTGCCGAGTGCCACGAAATTGTTGATCAGCTTCAGCTTATGCCCGGCGCTGACTCCGCCGGCATGAATGATGGTATCGGCGAAGCAGTCCAGCACCGGCCGCAGCTCCTTCAGGGTCGCGTCGTCGCCGCCGGTCATCAGGCCGAGCTTGCCGGCTTCCGCTTCGACCGGAGTGCGGGTAAGGGGCGTGTCGGCGAAGCGGCCGCCTTTCCTCTGGATGTCGCCTGCGACCTTCAAGGTCGAACTCGGCTCCGCGGTGCTGCAATCGGCGACGATCAGGCCCTTGTGCACGCCGGCGAGCAGCCCGTCCTCGCGATAGACCACCTCTTCGACCTGGGGCGATCCGGTGACGCAGAGGAAGACGATGTCGCTCTCGGCGGCGATCTCGCGCGGGCTCTTGCCTTCGGTGGCGCCGAGCTTCAGCAGCTTCTCGACCGGCTCGCGGTTCTTGTGGGCGAGGACCTTCAGGCTGTGGCCCTTGGTCACGATATTCTTGCCGATGCCGTAGCCCATCAATCCGACGCCGATCAATCCGACGCGCTTACCCGCAGCCATCCGATCCTCCCTGACGAGAATTGTCATACATTCGAGGCGCGGAGAGTACGGCTCGGTACAAGCGGCGTCGAGAGGTTATCTCCGCCCGTATTCCCACCCGGTCGTCATGGTACGCGAAGGCGTAGCATCCACGAGTTTGCATCCGTCACGCCGAAAGGAACTCGTGGATGCTACGCCTTCGCCGACCATGACGAACTGAAAGAGCGCGACGTCAACTACGGTTGATACGGCACGTTGGCCTGCACCAGGGCGGTGATGCCGCGCAAGGTGAGATCCTCGTCCCAGGGCTGGGGTCGGATTTCGGTATTGGCCAGCAAGGTTTCTACCAGCCCGTCACGCAAGCTGCGCTGCATGCTGGGTTCCAGATATTGATAGGCGCGCACACCACTTCCGGAGACCAGGATCAAACTCGGGCTGATGAGGGCGATCAAATTGGTGAGGCCGAAGCCGAGCGCGCGTCCGGCCTGCTCGAACAGGCCAAGCGCCACCGGATCCCCCTTGGCGGCGAGGTCGCAGAGCACCTGCATCTGCGCTTCGGACGGATGCAGCGCGTCGGTGTTCGGCAGATCCAGCATCGCCCGCGCATCACGATAGAGCGCGTAATCGCCGACGAAGCTCTCGATGCAGCCGCGGCGACCGCAATGACAGAAGGGACCGTCCATCTGGTACTTGGTGTGGCCGAACTCGGCGGCGGCGCCGGTGCGGCCGTCATACACCTTGCCGCCGACGATCAGTCCCATGCCCACGCCGGTGCCGAGCATCAGCACCGCCATATTGTCGATCGCCTGGAATTCCGGCTTGTTCCTGAGTGCCACCGCGATGCAGTTGGCGTCGTTCGCGGCATAGACGGGGAGACCGAAGCGGTGGACCAGCGGCTGCACGATATCGACGTCGCGCACGCTCAAGGCCGGGCTCCAGGCGATGATGTCGGAATCGCGCACCAGGCCCTGCACCGCAACGCCGACGCCGAGGCATGGCCCATAGCCCGGCGCCATGCTGCGATGGCAGCGCTCGATCGCATCGCCGACGGCGGCCACGATATCGGAGGCGGAGAGCGCGCGGGTGTCCAGCGGCATGGTCTCGGTCTTCACCATCGATCCGCTGAAGTCGCCGAGGGACGCCTGGATCTCGTTGATCGACAGCTTCACCGCGATCACATGCGCGGTCTCGGGTACGAGTTCGATCGTGACCTTGGGGCGGCCGCGACTGCGGTTTGCGTCCCCGGCCTCTTCGCGTCCGAACGCCTCGCGCAACGCGCCAGCGCGCACCAACTCGCCGGTAACGCCGGAGACCGTCGCCGGGCTCATCTCGACGATCGCACTCAAATCCACGCGCGCCTGCGGCCCGTGGATGCGCAGAGCCTGCAGGATGCGATCGCGCGTCGGCGAGGTCGGGGGCGGAGGGCTGATGCGGTTCATAGCCGGCTATGTCGATATTTGTACGACGAATGCGTCAGTTTTAGTTCAGTGATGAAACAAATGAAAGACTCATCCGGCCGTGTCAATACGGTTGATGCCAGGCGACGCTCGCGAGCTTTTCGTGCTGCAGCAAGATGTTGCGGCGCAGAATCGCAGTGGAGCGGCAACCTAGACCTTGGTTCAATGGGAATCCCCCTTGACGCTTCCCGCCGATCCGCAGCAAATTAAGTTCAATGCTCGAAGTTAATAACGGGCTGTGAAACCAATTGCGGCGAATCAAACCGATCAAATTCGGTGGTCGCTAAATTGGGCCTGAGGCAACGAGCAGGCACCTTTGACGGGAGGAACTAAAGACATGAAGCGACATCTGCGATGGGCGGTGCCCGCGATGGCACTCGCTGCGACGGTCTTCGGCTCTGCGATGGCCAGCGCCCAGGACCTGGTGGTCGGCGTTTCCTGGTCGAATTTCCAGGAAGAGCGCTGGAAGACCGACGAAGCCGCGATCAAGGCGGCGCTCACGGCGGCCGGCGCCAAGTATATCAGCGCCGACGCACAGAGCGATCCGACCAAGCAATTGAACGACGTGCAGAGCCTGATCGCCGGCGGCGCCAAGGCGCTGATCGTGCTGGCGCAGGACGCCAAGGCGATCGAGCCCGCAATCAAGGCAGCTCTGGACGAAGGCATTCCGGTGATCGGCTATGATCGGTTGATCGAGAATCCGGGCGCCTATTACCTGACCTTCGACAACAAGGAAGTGGGCCGCATGCAGGCCCAGGGCGTCTTCGCCCAGCAGCCGAAGGGCAACTACGTCTTCATCAAAGGCTGCCAGTGCGATCCCAATGCGGACTTCCTGCATGAAGGCCAGCTCGAGGTTCTGAAGGCCGCGATCGACGGCGGCGCGATCAAGGTCGTCGGCGAACAGTACACCGACGGCTGGAAGCCGGAGAACGCGCAGAAGAACATGGAGCAGATCCTCACCCAGAACGACAACAAGGTCGATGCGGTGGTGGCATCCAATGACGGCACCGCGGGCGGCGTCGTGGCCGCGCTGACGGCACAGGGCCTGCAAGGGATCCCCGTGTCGGGCCAGGACGGCGATCATGCCGCTCTCAACCGTGTCGCGCTCGGCACTCAGACCGTCTCAGTCTGGAAGGATGCGCGCGAACTCGGCAAGGCGGCCGGCGAGATCGCCGTGCAGCTCGCCAAGGGCACCAAGCTCGGCGACATCCCGGGCACCGTGCAGTTCAAGAGCCCCGGCGGCAACACCATGAACACGACCTTCCTGAAGCCCGTCGCGATCACCAAGGACAATCTCAACGTCGTGATCGACGCCGGCTGGATCACCAAGGACGAGGTCTGCCAGGGCGTGCCCGCGGGCAAAGTCGCGGCCTGCAAGTAGTACGATTCACTCTCCAAACCTGAACCCGCCCGACCTTCTTCGCGATCGCTGAGGGTTGGGCGGGACATTTCCACCGCGCCTCCAATTGGACTATCTTTGATGACTGCCACGACCGCTGGAGCTAGTGATCACCAAGGGGGGCAACCAGGAGGCATGAACACCTTCCGCCGCCTGTTCGCCCGCCTCGAGATCGACGAGCGCCTGCTCGGCATGGTCGCCAGCCTGATCGTCATCTGGGTCGGCTTCCATATCGTCTCGGACGGCAAGTTCATCACGCCGCGCAATCTCTACAATCTCTCGACCCAGACCGCCTCGGTCGCGGCGATGACGATCGGCATGGTCTTCGTCATCGTCATCCGCCAGATCGATCTCTCGGTCGGATCGATCCTCGGCGTCACGGCCATGATCATCGGCGTCATCCAGGCGCGCTGGCTGCCGCCGCTGGTCGGTCTCGGCAGCCCGTCGATCTGGATCCTGACGGTGATCGCCGGAATCCTGATCGGCGCCTGCTTGGGGGCGATCAACGGCCTCATCATCGGCTATCTCGGCGTGCCGTCCTTTGTCGTGACCCTGGGGGGCCTGCTGATCTGGCGCGGCTGCGCCTGGTGGGTCACCACCGGCCAGACGGTGGCGCCACTCGACGAGACCTTCGTGCTGCTGGGCGGCGGCGCCTACGGCACGTTGGGCGGTCTGGGAAGTTGGATCATCGCCGGGCTCACCGTCATCGTCATCGTTTTTGCGGCCGTGCATCGCCGCCGGCGCAAGGTTCGCTTCGGCTTTCCGGTTCGCCCGACCTGGGCGGAGGTGGTGGTGGTCGGCGGACAATGCGCGCTGGTTCTGGCCTTCGCCGCCACCATGATCGCCTATGAAATGCCGGCCGGCGCGGTGAAGCACCTCGCCGAGATGAGGGGCTGGACCATTCCCGAAGGCGGCTTGAGCATCGCCGAGGGCATCGCCTTTCCGGTGTTGATCGTGATCGCGCTCGCCGTCATCGGGACGGTCGCTCTCAATCGCACCCGTTTCGGCCGCTATGTGTTCGCCATGGGCGGCAATCTCGAAGCCGCCGATCGCGCCGGCATCGACACCAAGCGCATGACCCTTTGGGTTTTCGTGTTGATGGGTGCGCTCTGCGGCGTCTCTGCCATCATCGGCTCGGCACGGCTGCAATCCGCCGGCAATTCCATCGGCACCCTCGATGAACTGAAGGTGATCGCCGGCGCGGTGATCGGCGGTTGCTCGCTTTCCGGCGGCGTCGGCACGATTGCCGGTGCCTTGCTCGGCGCGATCATCATCCAAAGCCTGCAAAGCGGCATGTCGCTCCTGGGCTTCGACGCATCGCTGCAGAACATCGTGACCGGCTTCGTCCTGGTCATGGCCGTCTTCGTCGATCAGCTCTACCAGCGGCGCCGGAAGGTATGACCATGGCGGATGGCGGACAGGCGATGAATCCCCTGGTCGAGATGCGCAACATCTCGCTCAGCTTCGGCGGCGTACGCGCGGTCGACGACGTGACGGTCGACCTTTTCCCCGGCGAAGTGGTCGGCCTGGTCGGCCACAACGGGGCCGGCAAATCGACCCTGATCAAGGTGCTTTCCGGCGCCTATGCCTGCGATCAGGGCGAGATCTGGATCGACGGAAGGGAAGCGACCATCCACACCGCGCGCGATGCGCGGAAATACCGGATCGAGACCATCTATCAGAACCTGGCTTTGGCCGACAATCTCGATGCCTGCGCCAATCTCTTCCTCGGCCGCGAGCTGGAATCCGGCGTGCTGCTGGACGAGGCGGCGATGGAAGATGCGACCCGCAAGGTAATGCACCGCCTCAACCCTAACTTCCAGAAATTCCATGCGCCGGTCTCGGCCCTGTCCGGCGGCCAGCGCCAGTCGGTCGCGATTGCCCGCGCCGTGCATTTCAACGCCCGCATCCTGATCATGGACGAGCCGACCGCGGCGCTCGGCGTCCAGGAGGCGCGGATGGTGCATGAGCTCATCCGCCAGCTGAAGCGGGAAGGGCTCGGCATCTTCCTGATCAGCCACGACCTGCACGACGTGTTCGATCTCTCCGACCGGGTCAGCGTCATGCGGCACGGCAAGCTGGTCGGCACCGTCCGGACGCAGGACGTCACCAAGGACGATGTGCTCGGCATGATCATCCTCGGCAAGCTGCCCGCGGGGGCAAAGGCCTAAAGCCACATCGGAACAATCGATGCGACCAGCAGCAAGGCGAGCGCGACGTTGACTGCGCGCCACTGCCGCTCGGTCTTGAGCAGGCGCGCCATGAGTTGCCCGCCGCTGCACCAGAGCAGCAGCGATCCAATCGCCGCGAAGCCGAACACGGCGGCCAGCAACAGCCCCAGCTTCACCGGATCTTCGACCAGCGTGGTATAGGCGCCGGCGGCGCCGACCGCCAAGGTCCAGCCTTTTGGATTGCTCCAGAGCAACAGAAACCCGCCGCCGAACGCAATCGGGCGTTCGCGGACGGCGCCGCCGGTGTTCGGCGCGCCACGCCGTCCGATGGTCCAGGCCAGCCAGAGCAGATAGGCGCTGCCGAACAGGCGCAGCCAGAATTGCAGCACCGGCCAGGACATCACCAGCGAGCCCAGCCCGCCCGCGACCACGCCGACCAGCGAGGCCAATCCCACCGCGATTCCGGACAGCAGCGGCAGGCTGCGCGAGAGACCGAAGCGCATGCCGGAGGCGGTGGCGAGGGTCGTGGCGCCGCCGGGCGAGGCCGTGGCGATCACCGCGAAAGTCACCAGGGAGAGCATCAGCTCCGACATCAGACCTTCGGCGTCTCGCCGGCGAGCACGCGGGCGAAGACCGGCATGTCGATATTGCCGCCGCTCAGGATCACGCCGATGCAGCGGCCCTGCTGCTTGTCGCGCTCCTGGATCAAGGCCGCCAGGGCTGCGGCGCCGGCGCCCTCCGCCATGTTGTGCGTGGCCGTGTAATAGAGGCGGATGGCTTCGGCGATCTCGTCCTCGGTGACACGGAGAATCCGCGCCGCGCCTTTGGCGATGATCGCCAGCGCATCCGGCTGCGGATCGCGGCAGGCAAGGCCATCGGCGAAGGTGCGCGCGGTCGATGTCGGCACCGGCTTGCCGGCCTCGAAGGAGAGTGCGACGGCCGGCGCGTTCTCCGCCACCACGCCGATGATCTCGGTCTTCAGGCCGAGCAGGTCCCGCGCGGTGATCGCGGCGCAGATGCCGGAGCCCATGCCGATCGGCACATAGAGCGCATCGAGATCGCGCTGTGCAGTGAAGAGTTCCAGCGACGCGGTCGCGACGCCGCGGACCAGATCGGCGTGGAACGAGGGGACGTAGTGATAGCCGCGTTCGCGCTCGATCGCGGCGGCCTTGACGCGGCTCTCGTCGAAGTCGCGGCCCGAGATCACCAGCTCGCCGCCGAGCGCTTCCATCGCCGCGTTCTTCTCGACCGAATTGCCTTCGGGGACCACGAGGACGGCGTGGACGCCGAACTTCGACGCGGCCAATGCCACCGATTGTCCGTGATTGCCGCGGGTCGCCGTGACCACGCCCACCGGCAGCTTGCCGACGCGGCGGAGCGAGTCCATGTAGACCAGACCACCGCGCACCTTGAAGGCCCCGGTTGGCGTGTGGTTCTCGTGCTTCACCACGACGGTGGCGCCGATCGCGCGGGCGAGCAGGGGCCAGGCGAAGCTCGGGGTCGTCGGCACCGTCTGATGCACCAAAGCGGCGGCTTCGTTGAGAGCGTCTCGGCTGAACAGGGTCATGCGCATCCTTCCTGGAGGTGCCAGGTAGCAGGCGCCGACCGGCGCCGCTTTCAAGAATCTGACCCAAACCGCTGCGCTTCGGTAGCGCCGTTCCCGACGCCTCCGCTAGAATTGCCCATGGACCAGGGACTACGACGCTTCGAGCAACCCGGACGCTGGACGGTCGAGCTCCTGCCGAAGAACGGCTATGAGGCGCGCTACACGCCGGCCGCGCCGGTGATCGGCTTTGCCTTCGAGAGCCAGATCGGCATCCATGCTTTCGGCACCGATCGCCGTGCCGGCTATCGCGCCAAGCCGAACGGCCTCGCCTTCGTTCCGGCCGGTTGCGATGTCTATTCGAGCTCCCGGACGGGCGGCGAGTATCTGAAGATCACCGTGGGCGCGGCGACCAAGGCACCTTGGATATGGGCAAAGCGCTTCAGCGACACGATTGATCCGGCGGCGATCGAGACGGCGGGGACACTGCGGCGCCTCTTGCTGTCGCCGGACGCCATCGATCCACTGGAATGCGAAGTTCTTGTCCATGCTATTGAAGGCCGTGCTGCTGCAATGCTGTCGGTGAAGCCAAGCCGGGCGGAAGCCTGGATGACGCCGCAACGCCTGCATCGCATCGATGATCTGATCGAGGCGCGGCTCGACACCAAGCTCACGGTGCAGGACCTCGCCGAAGCGCTCGGGCTCTCCGTGGGCTTCTTCGCCCGCGCGTTCAAACGGGCGACGGGAAGGGCGCCGCACGACCACATCATCGACCGGCGCATTTCCCGCGCGCGGCTGCTGCTCCGTGACCGGAGTCTTGGACTTGCCGCGATTGCCCTGGCTTCCGGCTTCGCCTCGCATGCGCATATGACGGCGACGTTTCGCACCCGCTTGGGTATTTCCCCGCACGGCCTGCGCTAATTATTTCGCGCTGCTGCGCTGCGGCGATTTTCGTGAATGCTGCAAAACGAAGAGCTTGCACATTCAAGTTGATCTAGGTTCTTAATCCCAGGATTGCTTGCTGGTAACGCAAATTTAAGAGCTTCGGCATAGGATAATCCTCACAACTCGAGGTCCTGTTGCGCCGCCCGGTTCCCCACTTGGCTCCGCAGCTTGTCGAAGTCCCCAGAGCGTTTGCCTGCATGGGCGGCGCTCGGTACCGCCGGTCATTCCCTCAGCCTCTCCCCAAGGTGAGGACCCATTGGCCGGCGGTTCCCTTTTTAGAACTGAACAACATCTCCGCATTGCTCTTTGCTGCAGTGCATTGACGTGTTTTGACTTGCGTACCTCAGCGCCGATCCGCAGAGTACCGGCCATGATCGAACGACCGATGCGGATGACCCTGTCGGATGTCGCGCGCGAGGCGGGTGTCAGCCTCGCGACCGTCGATCGCGTGATCAACCGGCGGCCCGGCGTCTCGTCACGTTCGGTCTATGCGGTCGAGCAGAGTCTGGAAAAGCTCGGCTATCGTCCCGATCCCATCGCCGCAAAGCTCGCGCGGCGTTCGGTGCAGCGCTTCTGCTTCGTGCTGCCGGCGGGCAACAACACTTTCATGCGCCTGCTCGCCGATCAGGTCGAGGCGGCGCGGAGCTGGCTCGCCAACCAGCGCGCGGTCGCCGACGTGATCTGGACCGACGTGTTCGATCCCGCGGCCTTGGCCGAGACCCTCGACGGCATCGACGACAGTTACGAGGGCGTCGCCGTGGTGGCGCTCGATCACCCGATGGTGCGGCAGGCGATCGACGATCTCGACGCCCGCGACATCGAAGTGGTGACCCTGGTCTCCGACGTGCCGGGATCGAAGCGCGCACATTTCGTCGGCATCGACAATTCCGCCGCCGGCCGCACCGCCGCGACTTTGCTCGGCCGCTTCGCCGCCGGACGGAAGGGCCCAGTCGCCATTCTCGCCGGCAGTCTTTCACTGCGCGACCACGCCGAACGCATCTACGGTTTCCAACAAGTGTTGGCCGCCGACTATGCGCAATTGGAGGCGCTGCCGGTGCGCGAAGGCCGCGACGAGGGCGAGCGTAGCCGCGCGGTGGTCGACGCCTTGCTCAGCGAACATCCGGATCTGGTCGGCGTCTACAATGCCGGCGCCGGCAATCGCGGGATCGCCGAGGCGCTGGAGCATGCCGGCCGTGCCCGCGCGGTGATTTTCGTCGGCCATGAACTGACGCCGCATTCGCGGCGTTTCCTGATGCGCGGCACCATGGATGCAGTGATCAACCAGGACCCCGGCCACGAGGCGCGTTCCGCTGCCCGCGTGCTGATGGCCCTGGGGCTGAAGGAGGCGATCGTTCCCGACCAGGAGCGCATCCGGATCGATATCTTCGTCCGGGACAATCTGCCATAAATCCGAAGCCGCATCGGCCGCGGCGAAACAAAAAGAGTGGCCGAACAGGGGAGGGCTTAGGCGTTGTTCATCGGCATCGATCTCGGCACATCGTCGGTCAAGAGCATCCTGATCGACGCAAACGACACGGTGATCGCGACCGCGAGCGCGCCGCTCGAAGTCTCGCGCCCGCACCCGACCTGGTCGGAGCAGGAGCCGGCCGATTGGTGGGCCGCGACCCTCAAGACCCTCGACGAGATCAAGGCGAAACATCCGAAAGAGATGGCTGCCGTTCAAGGCATCGGCCTCTCCGGCCAGCAGCACGGCGCCACCATCCTCGACAAGAACGGCACTCCGCTGCGGCCCTGCATCCTCTGGAATGACGGCCGCTCCGAGCAGGAATGCATCGAGATCAGCGCGCAATTCCCGGAGATCTCCAAGCTCACCGGCAATCCGGCGATGCCGGGCTTCACCGGGCCGAAACTGCTCTGGGTTCGCCGCCACGAGCCGGAGATCTTCAAGCAGGTGGCCCATGTGCTGCTGCCGAAGGCTTATCTCCGCTATCTGCTCAGCGGTGACATGGTCGAGGATCTGTCGGACGCCTCCGGCACGCTTTGGCTCGATGTCGGCAAGCGCGACTGGTCGGACACATTGCTGGAAGGCCAGCACATGTCGCGCAAGCAGATGCCGAAGCTGGTCGAAGGCAGCGCCGTCGCCGCGACCTTGAAGCCCGAGCTGGCGCAGCGCTGGGGCATGACGAAGCCACCGGTGATCGCCGGCGGCGGCGGCGACAATGCGGCCGGTGCGGTGGGCTTGGGCGCGATCCATCCGGGCGACGCCTTCGTCTCGCTCGGCACTTCGGGCGTGCTCTGGGCGACGACCGCGGGCTTCGCGCCGAACAAGAACCTGCCGATCCATGCCTTCTGCCACGCTATCCCGAACACCTGGCATCAGATGGGCGTGATTCTTTCCGCGGCTTCGTCGCTCTCCTGGTGGTCGCGGGCGTCGAAGAGCAACGAGAAGGACTTGCTCGGCGATCTCGGCAACGATCCGAAGGAGCCGAGCGCGCTGCTGTTCATGCCTTATCTCTCGGGCGAGCGGACGCCGCACAACGATCCCAATATCCGCGGTGCCTTCTACGGCATCTCCCATGACACGACGCGTGGCCACATGACCCAGGCGGTATTGGAAGGCGTTGCCTTTGCCTTCCGCGATTGCCTCGTGGCGCTGACCGAAGCCGGCACCAAGATCACCAAGGCCGATGCAATCGGCGGCGGCTCGCAGTCGCGGCTCTGGCTCAGCATCATGGCCAATGTCCTGAACCTGCCCTTGAGCCGTCTCGATGGCGGCGAGGCGGGCGGATCTTTCGGCGCCGCACGGCTCGGCCGCATGGCGGCGACCGGCGAGAGTCCGTCCACCGTTTGCACGCCGCCGAAGCGCATCGAGACCATCGCGCCGATGCCGGCTCTGGTCCAGCAATACAACGAAACTTATCGCCGTTACCGTTCTCTCTACCCCGCATTGAAGGGAGCCTTCGCATGAACGCACCAATCTCCAAGTTCTTTCCGATCTCCGATCCGATTCCGTTCAAGGGTAAGGACTCCAAGGAGCCGCTCGCCTTCAAATGGTATGACCCGGACGCAAAAGTCCTCGGCAAGCGCATGGAGGATCACCTGCGCTTCGCGGTCTGCTACTGGCATTCCTTCTGCTGGCAGGGCAACGATCCCTTCGGCGGCCCGTCCTTCGAGCGGCCGTGGTTCGCGGATGGTGATCCGATGGCGATGGCGAAGATGAAGGCCGACGTCGCCTTCGAGATGTTCCGCCTGCTGCGCGTGCCGTTCTTCACTTTCCATGACCGCGACGTGGCGCCGGAAGGGGCGAGCTTCGCGGAATCCAATCGGAACCTCCGCACCATCATCGACATCTTCCATCAGAAGATGGAGCAGACCAAGGTGAAGCTGCTCTGGGGCACCGCGAACCTCTTCTCGCATCGCCGCTACATGGCGGGCTCCGCCACCAACCCGAACCCGGAAGTCTTCGCCTGGGCCGCGGCGCAGGTGAAGAACGTGCTGGAAGCCACCCATGAATTGGGCGGTGCCAACTACGTGCTCTGGGGTGGCCGCGAAGGCTATGAGACCTTGCTCAACACGGACTTGAAGCGCGAGCTGGATCAGGTCGGCCGCTTCATGAATCTGGTGGTCGAGCACAAGCACAAGATCGGCTTCAAGGGCACGATCCTGATTGAGCCGAAGCCGCGCGAGCCAACCAAGCACCAATACGATTTCGACACCGCTTCGGTGTTCGGTTTCCTGAAGGCCTACGGCCTCGAGAAGGAGATCAAGGTCAACATCGAGAACAACCACGCGACCTTGGCCGGCCACAGCTTCGAGCACGAGATCGCGCTGGCGTCGGCCCTCGGAATCCTGGGCTCGATCGATATGAACCGCGGCGATCCGCAACTCGGCTGGGACACCGACCAGTTTCCGAACAACATCCCGGACACCGCGCTGGCGCTCTATTACATCCTGCAGGCCGGTGGGCTCGGGACCGGCGGCCTCAACTTCGACGCCAAGATTCGTCGCCAGTCGCTCGATCCGGCCGATCTGCTCTACGGCCATGCCGGCGCCATGGATGTCTGCGCCCGCGCGCTCACCATCGCCGGCCGCATGATCGAGGACGGTGCGCTCGATAAGCACGTCAAGGACCGCTACGCCGAATGGGACAGCGCCGACGGCAAGGCGATCCTCGCCGGCAAGGTCTCGCTCGCCGATCTCGCCAAGAAGGTCGAAGGCAGCAACAGCGATCCCAAGCCGCGCTCCGGCCGGCAGGAATATCTGGAGAATCTGGTCAACAGCTATTTGTGATAAGCGGCCGAAGCCGCGTGAGGGGAGTGAACGCACCATGGCACTGAGCAACATCAAAGGCCCGGCGATCTTTCTGGCGCAGTTCGCCGGCGACACCGCGCCGTACAATTCCTGGGACAGCATCACGAAATGGGCGGCGGGGCATGGCTTCGTCGGCGTGCAGGTGCCGACCTGGGACGGGCGGCTGTTCGATCTGAAGAAGGCCGCTTCGTCGAAGGACTATTGCGACGAGTTGAAGGGCATCGCCAAGAAGAACGGCATCCAGATCACCGAGCTCTCGACCCATCTCCAGGGCCAGCTGGTGGCGACGCACCCGGCCTATGACGAACAGTTCGACGGCTTCGCGCCGAAGGAGATGCGCGGCAATCCGAAGAAGCGCCAGGCCTGGGCGGTCGATCAGGTGATGCTTGCGGCACAGGCCTCTAAGAATCTGGGCTTGAAGGCCAGCGTCACCTTTTCCGGTGCGCTCGCCTGGCCGTTCATCTATCCCTTCCCGCAGCGCCCGGCCGGCCTCGTGGAGACAGCATTTGATGAGCTCGCGCGGCGCTGGAAGCCGATCCTCGACGCCTATGACAAAGTGGGCGTCGATCTCTGCTACGAGGTCCATCCGAGCGAAGATCTCTATGACGGCGCCACCTTCGAGATGTTCCTCGACAAGGTGAAGGGCCACAAGCGCTGCAATCTGCTCTACGATCCGTCGCATTTCGTGCTGCAGCAGCTCGACTATCTCGAATACATTGACCTCTATCACGACCGCATCAAGATGTTCCACGTGAAGGATGCCGAGTTCAACAAGAGCGGCCGCACCGGCGTCTATGGCGGCTATCAGCCCTGGATCAACCGCGCGGGGCGCTTCCGTTCGGTCGGCGACGGCCAGGTCGATTTCAAGAGCATCTTCTCCAAGCTCGCGCAGTACGGCTACAAGGGCTGGGCGGTGCTGGAATGGGAATGCTGCATCAAGCATCCGGAAGACGGCGCCCGCGAGGGCGCCGCATTCATCCGCGATCAGATCATCCATGTGACCGAGAAGGCCTTCGACGACTTCGCCGCCGCCGGCGTCGATGAGAAGGCCAATCGCCGCGCACTCGGTCTCGCGTAAAAGGGGAAGCACGATGGCAATCGACGGCAGAAGCGACGCCGCGCTCGGCAAGATCAAATATGGCATGGTCGGGGGCGGCGAGGGTGCCTTCATCGGCGCCGTGCACCGCCTCGCCGCGCGCATGGACGATCACTACGAGCTGGTGGCGGGCGCGCTTTCTTCCTCGCCGGAGAAGGCGATCCGCTCGGCCAAGGCGCTCGGAATAGCGGCCGATCGCTCCTACGGCGACTACGAGGCGATGGCTTCAGCCGAGAAAGCACGCAAGGACGGCATCGAGGCGGTGGCGATCGTGACGCCGAACCATGTCCACGTCCCGGCGGCGCGGGCCTTCATCAAGGCCGGCATCCATGTCATCTGCGACAAGCCGCTCTCGACCAACTTGAAAGATGCGCTCGCTCTCGAGAAGCTGGTGAAGTCCAGCGGCCTGGTCTTCTGTTTGACGCATAACTACACCGGTTATCCGATGGTGCGGCATGCGCGCCAGATGGTGCAGGACGGCGCGCTCGGTGAGATCCGCATTGTGCAAGCGGAGTATCCGCAGGACTGGCTGACCGAGCCGATCGAGAAGACCGGCCAGAAGCAGGCCGCCTGGCGCACCGATCCGAAGCTGTCGGGCGGCGGTGCCATCGGCGATATCGGCACCCATGCTCACAATCTCGCGGCTTTCGTCTCCGGCCTTGAGTTGGATTCCGTGCTCTCGGATGTCGACACCTTCGTCAAAGGCCGCAAGGTCGATGACAACGTCAACGTGCTGCTGCGCTATCAGGGCGGCGCCAAGGGCATGCTCTGGGCGAGCCAGGTGGCGGTCGGCAACGAGAACAACGTCAAGGTCCGGGTCTACGGCACCAAGGGCGGTCTCGAATGGCACCAAGAGCACCCGAACCATCTGCACTGGTTCCCGTTCGGCAAGGCGCCGCAGCTCATTACCCGCGGCTCGCCGTCTGCGAACGCCTCGGCCGGCCGCGTCACCCGTGTGCCGCCGGGACATCCCGAGGGCTATCTGGAAGGCTTCGCCAACATCTACACCGAAGCGGCCGCGGCGATCCGCGCCGCGCGGTCGAAGAAGAAGCCCGACAAGGCGGTGATCTTTCCGACCATCAACGACGGCGTGAAGGGCATGGCCTTCATCGAGGCGGTCTTGAAATCCTCCGCGAAAGGGGGAAAGTGGGTGAAACTCGGCGCTTAAACCAACTCCGACCGTCATGCCAAGGCTTGGCCTTGGCATCCACGAGTTTGGAGGGACTGGAAAGAAAGTCGTGGATCCCAAGGCCAAGCCTTGGGATGACGACCGAGTTTATGGATGCGTGGAGTTTTAATAAGGAGCGCGATGATGAAGCTCGATCACTACACGCTGCGGACACGCAAACCCGAGGAGACGGTGCGCTTCTACACCGAATACCTCGGCTTGAAGGAAGGCTGGCGGCCGGGGTTCAACTTCCCCGGCCATTGGCTCTATATCGGCGACATTCCGACCGTGCACATCGTCACCATCACCGACGATGAATCGGCTTTGCGCGGCTATGTCGGCGAGCGGAAGGACGGGCCGGGTTCCGGCTCGGTCGATCACATCGCCTTCCGCTGCCAGGGCCTCGCCGAATACCAACAGCGCTTGCTCGGCTTCGGCATCAAGTTCCGCGAACGCGTGGTGCCGAACCTCGAGCAGCACCAGCTCTTCATCGAGGATCCGAACGGCGTCCATATCGAGCTCGTCTTCAATGCCTCCGAGAGCACGGGCGTCAAAGGCGAGCAGATGCCGCAGTCGAAGATGAAGGCGGATGCCAGCGCGGCCGAATAGCACTCGGACGTCTCTAACTTAGTCTCGTCATGGTCCGCGAAGGCGGACCATCCACGAATTTGTCCCCGCTGCTCAGCGCCAACTACGCGCAACATCGGTAGAGCACCACGAAACTCGTGGATGGTCCGCCTTCGCGGACCATGATGAGTTTGGGGTAGGCGTCCGCACTGCACCGCACTAAACAAAGCTAAGCTACTTAACAATCTCGCTAAACACGGCGCAGCTGTCGCGATCGCGCATCAACCATGCTGCAACCGCGAGAACGCCGCCATCCGCATCCAGCTTGCGGTGTTTAGTGATTTGGTGTTTACTAAACAAAAATCAGAATAAGCGTAGGGGAGCGCGTACGGTCATGAAGATCGGATTCAACCTTCTGCTCTGGACCATCAACGTCGAGGACAAGCACATGCCGATCCTCGAGGACCTCAAGAAGACCGGTTACGACGGTGTCGAGGTTCCCGTGTTCGGCGGTGATCCCGCGCAGTTCAAAATGCTAGGCCAACGACTCTCGGATATGGGCCTGGAGCGCACCGCGGTTTCGGCGCTGACCAGCACCGAGGTCAATCCCCTGGTCGCCGACCCTGTGATCCGCGGCAATGCGGTCGACTTCATGAAGGGCGTGCTCGACGGTTGCGCGGCCCTCGGCGCCACCCGCGTGGTCGGCCCGATGCATTCGGTGCTCGGGCATTTCAGCGGCAGCGGTCCGACCGAGGACGAGAAGAAACGCTGCGTCGAGTTCTGCCAGAAGGTGGGCGAGCACGCGAAGTCGGTCGGTGTCATCGTCAACCTCGAGGCGCTCAATCGCTTCGAATGCTACTTCGCCAACACGATGGCCGATCTCCAGGTGCACGTGGAGCGGGTCAATCACCCGTTCATCCGCGGCATGTACGACACCTTCCATTGCAACATCGAGGAGAAGGACCCGATCGGCGCCATCGCCAGGCACATGAAGGCGATCGACCATGTCCACATCTCGGAAAACGACCGCGGCACGCCGGGGCGCGGCCATATCGACTTTGCATCGACGTTCAAGGCGCTGAAGGCGGTGAAGTATGACGGCTGGCTGACCATCGAGGCGTTCGGGCGCGGTCTGGTGGAATTGGCCGCGGCGACCAAGGTCTGGCGCGACTTCTTCCCGGACCCGAAGCAGGTCTATCAGGAAGGATTTACCGTGATCCGCGACGGCTGGGCGAAAGCATGACTCCGGAGCAATTGAAGCGCCTGATCGAAACCGTGGCGACGACCATCATCGCCGAGACGGACCGGCTGACCACGCTGGACCAGGCGATCGGCGACGGCGATCACGGCCTCAACATGAAGCGCGGCTTCGAGGCGGTGCTCGCCGATCTCGACGGCCTCGCGCGGAAACCCTTGCCGGATGCGATCAAGTCGATCGGCACGCATCTGGTGATGAAGGTCGGCGGCGCCTCCGGCCCGCTTTACGGCACGCTGTTCCTCACTTTCGGCAAAGAACTGCCGGCGGAGCCCAGTCTCGCGGATGTGGCGAAGGCCTTCGCGACCGCCTTCGACGCGGTGAAGGCACGCGGCAAGTCGGATGTCGGGCAGAAGACCATGCTGGATGTGCTGGGGCCGGTGCGCGATCTGCTGGCGACGGCGTCAGTGGATCCGCAGCTCGGCGATCGCATCAAGCGGGTCGCGACCGAAGCGGCCGAGACCACCGTCAACATGAAGGCGATCCGCGGCCGCGCCTCGTTCCTCGGCGACCGCTCAATCGGACATATGGATCCCGGCGCCTGTTCCTCGGCGCTGATGGTCGCCGCCGTCGTGGATTTTCTGGAGACAGCATGAGCAGCAATGTCGGCATCGTAATAGTATCCCATTCGCCCAAGGTGGCGGAGGGCGCCGCCGACATGGTGCGGCAGATGGTGGGCGCCGAAGTGCCGGTGGCCTGGACCGGCGGCAATCCCGACGGCGGCCTCGGCACCAGCGTGCCGGCCATCATCGAGGCGATCGACAAGGCCTGGTCGGAATCCGGTGTTGCCATCCTCGTCGATCTCGGCGGCGCCGAGACCAACAGCGAGATGGCGGTGGAGATGCTGGACGCCGCAAAGCAGCCGAAGGTCGTGATCTGCAACGCGCCGATCGTCGAAGGTGCGGTGATCGCGGCGGCCGAGGCTGCCAGCGGCGCGACGCTCGATCTTGTGAAGAAAACCGCCGAGGAGCTGTCGCCGCAATGACCGAGTTTACCGGCAGCACGCTGCTCACGCATTCGGCCGGCCTGCACGCGCGGCCGACCTTGAAGCTCACCATGCTGGCGAAGACCTTCGCGGCAAAGATCGAGGTTGCCGCGAAACCGGAAGGTCCCTGGATCGATGCCAAGAGCGTCGTGAAGGTGATGGCGATGAAGGTGCCGAAGGGTGTGACGCTGCACGTCCGCGCCGGCGGCGACAAGGCACAAGAGGCGGTGGCGGCGCTGATTGCGCTGGTCGATCGCGATTTCGACGAAGGTGCTGAGGAGGAGAAAGCTGCCAATGGCTGAGATTCGCTGCTCCGGTCGGACCGCTTCGCCGGGTGTTGCCATTGGCACACTCTTCGTCCTGCAGGCCGCGATCCACCGGGTGCGCGGCATCGGCACGGCGATAGAAGAGGGCGGTGCGCTGGACAGTGCGATCGAAGCGGCGAAGGCCGAGCTGATGCAGTTGATAGCCCAGACCGAGGGCGAGGCTTCGGAAATTCTGACTTTCCAGGTCGCGATGCTCGAGGACGACGAACTCGCCGCACCGGCGCGGACCGAGATCGCGGGCGGTGCTTCGGCGGATCTCGCCTGGCGGCAGGCGCTGGATGGGCAGATCGCTGACTATGCCGCGGCGGATGACGAATACTTCCGGGCGCGGGCCAGTGACCTGGTCGATATCCGCGACCGGGTGCTGCAGCATCTCTCCGGCGCTCAGGCGCAGGCTTTGCCGCAGGGCGCTGTGATCGCCGCGGAGGATATGACGCCGTCGCGGTTCCTGAGCCATGACTGGCGCAGTGGCGGTGGGATCGCGCTCTCGAAAGGCAGTCCGTCGAGCCATGTCGCCATGCTGGCTCGGGCGCGGCATGTGCCGATGGTGGTGGGCTTGGGCTTCGACACGGCGAAGCTCAAGGCGGGCGCGCCGGCGATCGTCGATGGCGGGGCGGGGCTGATCATCCTCGACCCGGAAATGGAATCGCGGAAGCAGGCGAGCAGCCGCATCGCCAATGAGGCCCGCGCCGAGGCCGAGGCACAGCACTTCCTGAAGCGCCCGGCGATAACCCGCGGCGGCAAGGCGGTCGCGGTCTTCATCAACGTCGCATCGCCGGAGGAGTTGAACGATCTCGATCCCGCGATCTGCGACGGGATCGGGTTGGTACGGACCGAGCTGCTGTTTCACGGCGACAGCGGATTGCCGGATGAGGAACAGCAGCTCGCCGTCTACAAGCGGATCCTGGTATGGGCAGCGGGGCGGCCGGTGATCGTGCGGACGCTGGATGCCGGTGGCGACAAGCCGATCCCGGGTCTCACGGTCGAAGAAACCAATCCGTTCCTCGGCTTGCGCGGGCTTCGGCTCTCGCTGAAGCGGCCGGCGGTGTTTCGCACGCAGCTGCGCGCGCTCTGCCGCGCGGCGGTTGCGGGCGAGCTGAAGGTCATGCTGCCGATGGTGACGGTGCCGGCGGAGCTCGATGAGGCGCGTGGTCATCTCGATGCGGTCGTAGCCGATCTCGCGAAGGCTGGCGTTGCGCATAAGCGGCCGCCGCTCGGAATCATGGTCGAGGTGCCGAGCGTTGCGGTGATGCCGGAGCGGTTCAACGCAGACTTCTTCTCGATCGGCTCCAACGACCTCACGCAATACGTGATGGCGGCGGCGCGTGACTTGAGTTCGGTCGCGCATCTCGCCGATGTCGCGGATCCGGCGGTGCTGGCGCTGATCGAGCGTGTGGTGGACCACTGCGCCTGCGAAGGCGTCGAGGTCAGTCTCTGCGGCGATGCCGCGTCCGATCCGGGGCTGGTGCCGCATCTCTTGAAGAGCGGCTTGCGCAAGCTGTCGGCGGCGCCGGGCGCGGTCGGGCGGGTCAAGGCTGCGATCGCCGGCATCGAGCTTTAAGAGCCTCGGACGGTCAAATATGGTCACGCAGTCCGCCAGCAGTGAGTCGGCCGCTAGGAAGAGGGCGAAGAGCATAGCAGCGCTACGGTCGAGCCCTCTGACGACGCGGCGGGCCGCTGATGGCGGACCCGAAGGGCGACGGCGCTTTTGCGCGAGGGCCGTCGTCAGGTGCCTTGTCCGTAGCCCCGCTACGGACCGCGGTTCCTTCCTAGTCCTCGCGCAAAATCGCCGTCGCTGCGTGACCATATTTGACCGTCCGAGGCTCTAGTGGCAATCGTGGCCGAGCCGCGCGAGGGCAACGCGGTCGCTGCGTACAAACGCGTTCTCGCCGCTGTACTGGAGAACCGGCCCTCGGGCACGCGCCAGCGGCTCGCCGTAGCACTGGGCAAGAACCGCAGCTTCATCTCGCAGATCGCCAATCCGAGCTATGCGACGCCGATCCCGGTGCAGCATCTCGAAACCATCTTCGAGATCTGCCTGTTCCCGGCCAACGAGCGGCGCGCCTTTCTTGAAGCCTATGGCCGCGCGCATCCCGGCAAGGTCGAGCGCCGGCGGCAGCGCAAGGACCATCGCCTGAGGCCGGTGACGGTCTACGTGCCGGATCTGGAGGACGAGGCGAAGAACCAGGCGCTCGATCGGCTGCTGGCCGATATCGCGGCGCGGATCGGAAAAATCACCGAAGACTAAGGGGAGGACTGAAATGAAGAAGCTGATCAACGGCGTCGACACCGTTCTGTCGGAGAGCCTGGACGGATTCGCCGCGGCCCATGCGGATATCGTGACCTTGGGCGCCGATCGGCTGTTCGTGCAGCGCAAGACCCTGAAGCCGGGCAAGGTGGCGTTGCTCTCCGGTGGCGGGTCGGGGCATGAGCCGCTGCATGCGGGCTTCGTCGGGCATGGCATGCTGGACGGCGCCTGCCCGGGCCAGGTCTTCACCTCGCCGACGCCGGATCAGATGGCCGCGGCGGTCAGCGCGATCGACCAGGGCAAGGGCACGCTCTTCATCGTGAAGAACTATGAAGGCGATGTGATGAATTTCGAGATGGCGGCCGACATGGCGGAGACGCCGGTCAAGACCGTCGTGGTCGATGACGATGTCGCGGTCGAGAAGTCGACCTATTCGATCGGACGCCGCGGCGTCGCGGGGACCATGATCGTCGAGCGCATCGTCGGCGCCGCGGCGGAGCAGGGCGCTTCACTCGACGACGCACTGGCGTTGGGCAAGGACGTCAATGCGCGCACCCGTTCGATGGGTGTGGCGCTCACCAGCTGCACGGTGCCCGCCGCGGGCAAGCCGACTTTTCAACTCGCCGATGACGAGATGGAGATGGGCGTCGGCATCCATGGCGAGCCGGGGCGGCGGCGGGTGAAGCTCGCCGGCGCCGATGCGATCGCCGACGAGATGATGAAAGCCATTCTTGACGACCTGGCGCCGAAGAGCGGGTCGGAGGCAATCCTGCTGGTGAACGGTTTCGGCGGCACGCCGTCGATGGAGCTGTACCTCATGTGCAATGCCGTCAACCGGATCCTGGCGGGGCGGGGCGTAAAGCCGATTCGGACCCTGGTCGGGTCGTACGTGACCTCGCTGGAAATGGCCGGCTGCTCGCTCACGGTCTCGCTGGCGGACGACAAGCTGACCAAGCTCTGGGACGCACCGGTGCATACGGCGGCCTTGCGTTGGGGCATGTAGCTCAACCCTGCCTTGGCGCGGAGTCTCTGCGCCAAGGCGATAGCCTGAATGGAACAAATAAAGTACAATGGCTTGCCTGCGGTTGATGGCGGCCAAGCGATTTTGCAATGCAACGCAGACAGGACACATACAGATTCAAGAATTTGTATCTCCCTGATCGACACTTAATTATCTTTTTATATTAAGTGCTTGGTGCGGTTATCTCTGATCAAAACTGGGTCGAGGCCGTAAGGGTATCCCGGCTTCGCTCATATCCCCATTCCAGCGTCGCATCCTTCTGCTTGACCACTGCTTATTATCACGACTAGGCTGATAGGGTTACAAGGCTAATTCAAGCGCATGTCTTGTGTGAAATATATTTAGAAACAGACAGGGATGAGGTCATTCAATGGCGACAAGAGCCCAACGTCTCCCCTCCTTGAACGCACTCAAAGTGTTCTGGGCGGCCGCGCGTCATGGCAGCTTCGTCAAGGCCGCCAATGAGCTTCATGTGACCGCTTCGGCGGTCAGTCTGCAGATTCGCCAGCTCGAAGACGAACTGGGGCTCAAACTGTTCGAGCGCACCCCGAAGGGCCTGGCCCTCACCGCCGCGGGATCGCGGGTGCTGCCCGACGTGAACGCGGCCTTCGAAAAGCTGCAGACCACCTTCTCGACCCTCAACGCCGATGATGGCGGCGCGGCGCTCACCGTTTCGGCGGCACCGTCCTTCGCGGCGAAATGGCTGCTGCCGCGTCTCAATGGATTCTTGAGCGCCCATCCCGAGATCGAGGTCAGCATCAAAGCGACGATGGAGCTCGCGGATTTCGGCCGCGGCGATGCGGATGTCGGCATCCGCTATGGCCGGGGTGGCTACACCGATCTCGAATCCGAGCTTTTGATGCGCGAGGCGGTGTTTCCCGTCTGCAGCCCGGATCTCCTGAAGGGGCAGAAGAAGCGCCCGACGGCGGATTTTCTGAACTCCGTGAACCTGTTGCACGACGACAGCGCCGATCAGAACGAGGCGCTGCCCGGCTGGAAGATGTGGCTGCGTGCGGCATCGATCGACGACGTCGATTGGCGTAAGGGCCCGCGCTTCAACCAGACCGTCCTTGCCATCGAAGCGGCCGCGGCCGGCCTCGGCGTCACCCTGGCGCCGGCGGCATTGGTGGACGGCGATCTCGCAAACGGGCGTCTCGTGCGCCTCGCCGCCGCCGAGCTGGCCGAGCCTTTCGCCTACTACCTGGTCTATCCGCAGGAGAAGGCAGAACGCGCGGCGGTGCGGGCGTTCCGCGCCTGGCTGATTGACGAACTCAGTGGCGCGGCCACGCGTACCAGTCAAGTGTCGACGGCACGCGCGGCGGCGGCTGCAGCGGCTTAGTGGGTCATGCCGCGGCCGCCGGATAGTCGGTGCTGCGGGTGAGGTCCTCCCAGCGGTCGATCTCCTCGATGACGGCGTCGAGCTTCTCCCGCGCGCGCCGCAGGGCGTCGCTGCCGAGCAACAGGTGCAGGGGCGGGGCGCTCGCGTTGACGGCAGCGATGATCGCCTGGGCGCCGCGATCGGGGTCGCCGAGCTGCTTGCCGTCATTGGCATCGAAGGCGGCGGTGATCTTGCCGATGTTGCCCGCATAGGCGCTGTCGGCATCGCTCTTGCGGATCGAATGCGCCGAGAGGAAGTCGGTGCGGAAGGCGCCGGGCGCCACCGCCGTCACCTTGATGCCGAACGGCGCCAGCTCCTGCGCGATGCTGACCGAGAAGCCTTCGAGCGCGTATTTGACCGCCGCATAGAGGCTGTAGCCGGGAGCCGGCGCGCGCCCGGCGACCGAGGTGATGTTGACGATGTGACCGGCGCCCTGGGCACGGAGATAGGGCAAGGCGGTGCGGATGATGCGGAAGGGCGCGAAGACGTCGACGGCGAAGATCTGGTTGAGCTCCGCATCGGTCGCCTTCTCGGTCGCGCCGAGCAATCCGTAGCCGGCATTGTTGACGATGACGTCGATCTTGCCGGCCTCGGCGAAGGCCTGCTTGACGGCGGCCTCGGTGGCGGCACCGTCGGCCACATCGACCGTCATGACGTGAAGCTTGCCGGGCGCGGCCTTGAGATCCGGTGCGCCACTGCGGACGGTGCCGATGACGGTGTCGCCTTCCGCCAGGGCGGCCTTGGCGAGAGCGAGGCCGAGGCCGCGCGAGATGCCGGTGATGAACCAGGTCTTCATGGAAGTCTCCTTGGGGTGACGATGCCGAAGAGATATTCCTCGAGCCGGATTTCAAAATGGCCCGATTTCTGACAGAGCTTGTAAGCAGAGCTAAACAATCTATATCTCCGCCATGGAATCCCTCCTCTCCGGCAGTGATTACAACCAGCTCCGCGCCTTCGTTGCGGTGGGCGAACACCTGAGCTTCAGCCGGGCGGCCGAGGTGCTGGGGGTCTCGCCCTCGGCCCTGAGCCAGATGGTGCGTGGCTTCGAGGAGCGCGTCGGCGTGCGGCTGCTGAACCGCACGACCCGCAGCGTGGCGCTGACCGAGGCCGGAGAGACCTTGTTCCAGCGCGTGCGGCCGGCCGTCTCCGAGCTGGGGGCGGCGATCGGGCAGGTGCGCCACAGCCGCGAGCGGCCCTCCGGCACGGTGCGGGTGCATGCCTTCCGCTCGGCCGCCGAGGCCTATCTAGATCCGATCCTGGCGGATTTCGCCGCGCGTTTTCCCGACGTGGTCCTCGACATCACCCTGGATGATGAAGTGGTCGATGTGGTTGCGGGTGGCTTCGATGCGGCGCTCCGGATCGGCGAGGTGATCGAGCGCGACATGATCGCCGTGCGCCTCGGCCCGGATATCAAGCAAATCGCGGTCGCGTCACCGGATTATCTCGCCAAGCACGGGCGGCCCGAGCACCCGCGCGACCTGGTCGACCATCGCTGCATCCGCTGGCGCTGGACCGGGCAGACGATGCCTTATGCCTGGGAGTTCTTCGAAAGGGGAAGCTGGTTTTCCGTCACAGTCGACGGGCCGCTGGTCTTCAGCGACAAGCAGATGGCGCTTCGCGCAACGTTGCAGGGGATCGGCATCGGCTTCGCGGTCGAGGATACGGTGCGCGATCATATCGCGGCCGGTCGCCTCGTTCCGCTGCTGGAAGCATGGTCGGCACCGTTCCCCGGCATGTTCCTTTGCTATCCGCAGCAGCGACAAATGGCACCGGCCCTGCGGGCCTTCATCGACGCGGTGCGCGCGCAACCCTCCGGCCCGACCGGCATTCATTCGTAGACAGTGCGCGGGCTCGATTTGCCCGTCGTGCCCCCGCGGTGCTCTGGGCGCGCTCGCGCCTTCTTGTCTCATCCACACAAGTCAGCAAGGGAATGCGCCATGCAGGACCCCAGCCAATCCGGAATCTCGCGGCGCGACGCGATGATCGTTGCCGCAGCGACGACGGCAGTCAGCGCCGTGCCCTTTCGCGCCGAAGCGGATACGCCTACCAATCGAGCGGAGGAGCCGGTGATGCAAAAAGTGACGCTCACCGTGAACGGTGTTCAGCATGCGCTTGAGCTGGATACACGGACCAGCCTGCTCGATGCTTTGCGCGAGCATATCCAACTCACCGGCACGAAGAAGGGCTGCGATCACGGGCAGTGCGGCGCCTGCACCGTCATCGTCGACGGGCGGCGGATCAATTCCTGCCTGACGCTCGCGGTGATGCATGAGGGCGACAGCATCACCACGGTCGAAGGCCTGGGCGTGCCGGAAGAAATGCACCCGATGCAGGCCGCCTTCGTGAAACATGACGGCTATCAGTGCGGCTATTGTACGCCCGGACAGATCTGCTCCGCGGTCGCCGTGCTCGATGAGATCAAGGCGGGCATCCCGAGCCACGTGACCGAGGATCTCACCGCGCCGATTACGCTGACCGAAACGGAGCTTCGCGAGCGGATGAGCGGCAACATCTGCCGCTGCGGCGCCTATTCCAACATCGTCGAGGCGATCGTCGAAGTCGCAAGGAGGCCGGCATGAAGGCCTTCACTTACGAGCGGGCCAATTCCCCGGCGGATGCGGCCCGTGCCGCGGCCCGGGTCGAGGGCGCCAAGTTCATCGCCGGCGGCACCAATCTTCTCGATCTCATGAAGCTGCAGATCGAAGCGCCGACCCATCTTATCGACGTGAACGGCCTCGCCCTCGACAAGATCGAGCAGACGGAGGAGGGCGGTTTGCGGCTCGGCGCGCTGGTGCGCAACACCGATCTCGCCGCCGACCTACGGGTGCGGCGCGATTACGCAGTGCTGTCGCGCGCCCTGGTCGCCGGCGCGTCGGGGCAGTTGCGCAACAAGGCGACGACGGCGGGCAATCTGCTGCAGCGGACGCGCTGTCCCTATTTCTACGACACCAACATGCCCTGCAACAAACGGCAGCCCGGCAGCGGTTGTTCGGCGATCGACGGATTCAGCCGCCAGCTTGCCGTGGTCGGCGGCAGCGACGCCTGCATCGCGACGCATCCGAGCGACATGGCGGTGGCGATGCGTGTGCTCGACGCGACGGTCGAGACCGTGCGGCCGGATGGGAAGACCCGCGGCATTCCGATCGCGGATTTCCACAAGCTTCCCGGTGATACGCCGCATATCGAAACCGTGCTGGAGCCGGGCGAGCTGATCACCGCGGTCACTCTGCCGAAGCCGGTGGGCGGCAAGCAGGTCTATCGCAAGGTGCGCGATCGATCCTCCTATGCCTTTGCCTTGGTCTCGGTCGCGGCGATTCTGCAGCCGGATCGAACCGGGCGGGTGGCCTTGGGCGGCGTCGCGCACAAGCCATGGCGCGTCGAGGCGGCCGAGGCGGAGCTGCCGAAAGGCGCAAAAGCTCTCGCCGGCGGCCTGTTCGCCGGGGCCAAGCCCACCAAAGAGAATGCATTCAAGCTGGTCCTGGCCGAGCGCACATTGAGCGCCGTGCTGGCCGAAGCGCGAGGGTGAGATCATGAAATTCGACAAGCCAGCCGGCCAGAACCCGATCGACCAGCTCAAGGTCGTCGGTAAGCCGACCGATCGCATCGATGGCCGTTTCAAGACCACCGGCCGCGCGCCCTATGCCTATGAGCGGCACGATGTGGTCCAGAACCCGGCCTATGGGTTCGTGATCGGCGCGGCAATCGGCAAAGGGCGGATCGCGTCGATGGATCTCGCTAAGGCGAAGGCGGCACCCGGCGTGCTCGCCATTATCACGGCGGAGAATGCCGGACAGCTCGGCAAGGGCAAGAGGAACGCGGCGAAGCTGCTGGGCGGGCCGGCGATTGATCACTATCACCAGGCCGTGGCGGTCGTCGTGGCGGAGACATTCGAACACGCGCGGGCGGCCGCGGAGCTCGTTCGCATCGACTACGCGGAGGGCGACGGAAACTTCGATCTCAACGCAGCCCGAGAGGATGCGATCACGCCCAAACCAAGCTTCGGAGGCCCGGCGGATACGGCGGTCGGCGATTTCGCCGGCGCGTTTGCCGCGGCTCCGGTCCAGCTGGACGCGACCTACACCACGCCCGATCAGACCCATGCGATGATGGAGCCGCATGCCTCGATCGCGGAGTGGAAGGGCGATCAGCTCAAGATCTGGACCTCGAACCAGATGGTGGCTTGGACCGTCACCGATCTCGCCCAGACTCTCGGGATCCCGAAGGAGAAGGTGCAGGTGTCCTCGCCGTTCATCGGCGGCGGCTTCGGTGGCAAGCTGTTCCTGCGCGCCGACATCTTACTGGCGGCGCTCGGGGCCAAGGCCGTGCAGCGGCCGGTCAAAGTGGCGCTGACCCGGCCGTTGATGATGAACAACACCACGCATCGTCCGGCGACCATCCAGCGCATCCGGATCGGCGCCGGCAATGACGGAAGGATCACGGCGATCGCGCATGAAAGCTGGTCCGGCAACCTGAAGGGCGGCGAGACGGAGACGGCGGTCAGCCAGACGCGGCTGCTCTATGCCGGCGAGAACCGGATGACCGCGATGCGGCTGGCGGAGCTCGACCTGGCGGAAGGCAATGCCATGCGCGCGCCGGGTGAAGCCTCCGGCATGATGGCGCTGGAGATTGCGATCGACGAGATGGCGGAGAAACTCAACCTCGATCCGGTCGAGTTCCGCATCCGCAACGATACGCAGGTCGATCCGGAAGACCCGAAGCGGCCATTCTCGCAGCGGCAGCTGGTCGAATGCCTGCGGCAGGGGGCGCAGCGGTTCGGCTGGGACCAGCGCAATGCGACGCCGGGCCAGAGGCGCGAGGGACGCTGGCTGACCGGTCTCGGCGTGGCGGCGGCGCTCCGCAACAACCTGGTGACCAAATCGGCGGCGCGGGTGCGATTGAACCGCGACGGCTTCTTGACGGTCGAGACCGATATGACGGATATCGGCACCGGCAGCTATACGATCATCGCTCAGACGGCGGCGGAGATGATGGGCGTGCCGCTCGACCGGGTGAAGGTGAAGCTCGGTGACTCGCGCTTTCCGGTGTCTTGCGGATCGGGCGGGCAGTGGGGCGCAAACAACTCCACCTCCGGCGTCTATGCGGCCTGCGTGAAGCTGCGGGAATCCGTGGCACAGAAGCTCGGCTTCAATGCCGAAGATCTGCAATTTGCGGATGGGCAGGTCACTGCCGGAAACCGCAGCGCGTCTTTGCAGGACGCGGTATCTGGTGGCGAACTGGTCGGCGAGGACGCGATCGAGTATGGCGACCTCGCGAAGAAGTACCAGCAATCGACCTTCGGCGCGCATTTCGTCGAGGTCGGCGTCGATGCCTATACGGCGGAGGTGCGCGTCCGGCGGATGCTGGCGGTCTGCGCCGCCGGACGCATCCTCAATCCGAAGGCGGCGCGCAGCCAGATCATTGGCGCAATGACCATGGGCACCGGCGCGGCGCTGATGGAAGGGCTGGTGATCGACAAGAAGCGCGGCTTCTTCGTGAACCACGACCTTGCCAGCTACGAGGTGCCGGTCCATGCCGACATTCCGCACCAGGAGGCGATCTTCCTGCCCGAAGCCGATCCGATCTCTTCGCCGATGAAGGCCAAGGGGGTCGCCGAGCTCGGCATCTGCGGCGCTGCGGCGGCGGTTGCCAATGCGGTCTATAACGCGACCGGCATCCGGGTGCGGGATTATCCGATCACGCTGGATAAGATGATCGAACGGATGCCGGAGGTGGCTTAGTCCATCACCGCGTGGCCAGCCGGTGCGGCCGATTTCCGCGCTGGGCGGCGGAGGAAGATCAGCAGCGGCACTGCGGCCAGCGTGACCCACATCATGAACTGGAAGTCGTTGAGATAGGCGATGGTTGCGGCTTGGCGAGTGACTTCGCCGTTGAGCGCGGCCAGGCCCGCCGTGGTGTCGAGCGACCAGTGCTGAGGGAGGAAGCCGTCCTGCATCATGAACTTGAAGGGTGAGACGTGCTGGGCGATGTCGGCGTGATTGACCTGCGTGCTCTCGGAGAGGAGCGCGGTCACCACCGAGATGCCGATCGAGCTGCCGATGTTGCGCAGCAGGCTGAACAGGCCAGCGGCCTCGGTGCGAAGCCTCGGATCGAGCGTCGAAAAGGTGATCGTGCTCAAGGGCACGAAGATGAAGCCGAGCCCCAGGCCCTGGATGATGCCGCTTTCGACGATGTCATACTGGCTGGTGTCGAGGTTGAAGCCGATCATCTGCCAGAGTGAATAGGCGGTCATCAGCAGGCCGGAGAGAATCAATAGGCGGGTGTCCACCTTTCCGACCATCCTGCCGACCAGCATCATCGCAATCATCGTGCCGACCCCGCGCGGCGCCAGCACGAAGCCGACGGTGATGACCGGGTAGCCTTTCAGATTCTGCAGGAAGGGCGGCAGCAGCGCCATGGTCGCCAACAGCACGATGCCCACCAGGAAGATGAAGCAGAGCCCGGTGACGAGATTGCGGTCCTTGAACAGGGCCGGCGTGATGAACGGGTGCTCGTGCGTCAGCATATGCACGATGAACATGTAGAAGGCGAGCCCGGCCAGCACCGTCTCGATGACGATCTCGTTGGAGGAGAACCAGTCGAGCAGCTCGCCGCGGTCCAGCATCATCTGCAGCGAACCGATCGCAAGACCGAGCAGCGCGAAGCCGAAGAAATCGATCGGCTTGTCGCTCTTCTCGGTCTCCGGCACGAAGGCGAGGATACCCATCAGCGCCAGGATGCCGAAGGGCAGGTTGATGAAGAAGACCCAGCGCCAGTTGTAGTATTCGGTGAGGTAGCCGCCGAGGGTCGGTCCGAGGATCGGGCCGACCATGACGCCGACACCCCACATCGCCATGGCGGCACCGTGCTTCTCGCGGGGATAGGTGTCGAGCAGGACCGATTGCGAGAGCGGCACCAAAGCCGCGCCGAACACGCCCTGCAGCAGGCGGAACAGCACCATCTGATCGAGCGTCACGGCGATGCCGCAAAGCATCGAGGCGATGGTGAAGCCGACCACCGACCAGACGAACAGGCGCTTGCGGCCGAGCTTTGCCGAGAGGAAGCCGGTCGGCGGTGTCATGATCGCCGCGGCGACGATGTAGGAGGTGAGCACCCAGGCGACCTGATCCTGGGTGGCCGAGAGCGAGCCTTGCATATGCGGCAAAGCGACGTTGGCGATGGTGGTGTCCAGCGCCTGCATGATCGTCGCCAGCATGATCGAGCAGGTGATCAGGAACGGCGAGGCCGCCGCTTTGGTGCCGCCGGACATGGCGCGCGCTTACTGCTGCTTCCCGCCGATCCAGGCCATGGCGGAGTGGATCAGGCTGGGGAGCGAGCGGGTGTGGCCGGTGTCGATCTCGACTTCGACGCTCATGCCGGCGCGGAGCTGGGGCTGGTCGGGCTTCGGCTCGAGCCGCAGGCGCACAGGAATGCGTTGCACCACCTTCACCCAGTTGCCGGTCGCGTTCTGCGCGGGAAGGGCACTGAACTCCGAGCCGGTGCCGGCACCGATGCTCTCCACCTTGGCGATGAAGTCGACGGATGGATAGGTGTCGACGCTGACATGCGCCTCCTGGCCCGGCGTCACGAAGGTGAGGTCGGTCTCCTTGAGATTGGCATCGATCCAGAGGTTGTTGTCCGAGACCAGGCTGAAGGCCGGACGGCCGGCGGTGAGGTAGGTGCCGGTGCGAATGTTGTCGATCTGGCTGACGATGCCGTCGCTGGGGGCGACGATGGTCGCGCGGCGCAGATCGAGCTGCGCCTGGTCGACCTTGGCCTGCGCCGCCTGGACGCGCGGATGGTCTTCCGGCGCGATGTCGGGATTGCCGTTCAAGTCGGAAAGAATCCGCTGGATGTCCTGCTGCACGCCGGAGACCTGGGCCTGGGCGACGCTGTACTGGTTGCGCGCCTCGTCGTAGTCGGATTCCGAGATGGTCCTGGCGTTGAACAGTTTCTCGCGCCGCGCGTATTCGCGCCTGGCGAGGCCGACATTGTCGTTGGCCATCTGCAGATCGGCCTGGCGCTGGCGATAGGCGGCCTTCTGTGCCGCGATGTCGTTGCGCGCGGCGGCAAGCTCAGCCTGCGCGCCGGTGAGGGCGATCTTCAGCGGCTCCTGGTCGATCTGCAGCAGGATCTCGCCTTGCTTCACGGCCTGGTTCTCATGCACCGGCACTTCGATCACGCGGCCGGAGATCTCCGGCGCGATCGAGGTCATATGCGCCTTGATGTAGGCGTTGTCGGTCCCTTGGAACCGACCGCCGGTCAGATAGACGTAACCGGAGACGAGGATGACCGCGATCGGCCCGAGCGCCAGCAGCAGCCGGCGCCAGCGCCGGCGACGCCGGAAGGCGAGGGTGACGCCGTCGCGGGACGCGATCGTCTGTTGCGCTGTGCCCGGCGCACTGGTCGGCGCTGCAGCATCGGGGGCTGAACCTGAATCAGGCATGGTTGGCTGTTCTTGCACTCGGTGTTGGTTCGGATTCGTCGGTAGCTTTGAGGTCGCGGCCGGAGAGATTGGCCCGCACCTTCATCAGAAGATCGGTGAGTTGCTGCCGTTCCGAATCGGTGAGACCAGCCAGCGCGGACTCGCGCGTTTCGGAGGCGAGATCCTGGAGCTGTTCCAGCAGCGGACTGGTCGCTTCGGTGAGATGCAGGCGGCGGACGCGCCGGTCGTTGGGGTCGGGACGCCGCTCCACCAGACCCGCGGCTTCGAGCTTGTCGAGCAGGCGGACCAGGGTGATCGGCTCGATCTCCAGCATATCGGCGAGAGCCGCCTGACTGGAGCCTTCGTTGCGCGCGATATAGGCCAGCACCGCCCATTGCGCGCGGGTGAGGCCGGTGCCCTTCGAGCGGCGCTCGAAATCGCGGCGCAGTAGGCGCGCGGTGTCGTGCAGGAGAAATCCAAAGGTGATCTGCAGCATTTTCGGAGAACGGGTCCGTTGTTGCGAGTGTATAAGATAAGCATGCTTATGATATAGTCAAGCAGCCATCTGGATCGCCAAACCCTGGTTGCTTAAGGCTTCGTTTACCAAGACCGTAAAGGGAACCTTAACCATTCCGGGTGCTATATCAGGGTAATTGGGATGAGAGTCTCGTGCTTCTGTCGAAAGAATAGGAACTAGATCTTACAAGAAATCTGAGGGGTCCGGTTGGTCGGATGCGCCTGTTGAAGCGAATACGCGTTTTAGCAGCGGGTTTCGGACTGATCGTCAGCCTCTCCGTGCTGCTCGGCAGCCGCACCGCCTTCGCCGCCGATGGGAGCATGCTGGCCAAGACCGCGTTCGCCGGATTGGCGATCGGCGCGATCATCGGAGCACTGGCGTTATTCCTGATAGCGAAGCGCGCCCGTCTGCGCGCCGGGCATCACGATGAGCTGGTGCAACTGGCCGGCGTCGCCGAGGACAATCCGCATCCCATCCTGCGCATCGCCGCTTCCGGAGAGGTGCGCTATGCCAATGCCGCGGCCAATGCGCTCATCGGCCGGATCGGCGCCGATCCGGCGCTCTGGGCGCAATGGCAGGAGGCGTTGCGCGCGATGCGCGGCACCGGGCGCACCGAGCGCCGCTTCGAGATCGGCGAACGGGTCTATCTCCTGAGCGCGGTCACGGATGCCGGCGCCTGCCTGAACGTCTTCGTGTTCGAGATCACCGATTTCTTCGCCAAGGAACGCGCGCTGAGCCAGAGCGAGGCGCGCCTGGCGCTCGTGACGCGGACCGCAAGGCTCGGCCTGTTCGAGATCGACGTGCCGAAGCGCAGCATCACCTATAACGATATCTACGCCTGGCAACTCGGCATCGGGCCGGTTTCCTATACCGAGAGCCTCGACCTCTGGGCCCAGCGCATCCATCCCGCCGAGCGCGAAGCGACCCTGCGCGCGATGCAGGAGTTCATCGCCGGCCGGATCGGGCGCTATCGGATGGAGCATCGGCTCGACAACGGCCGCGGCGGTTGGATCTGGGTTTCGGCGATCGCCGAGGTGACCGAGATCGAGCCCTCCGGCATGCCGCGCCAGATCATCGGCTCGCATCTCGACGTGACCGAGTTGAAAGCCTCCGAAGTGGCGCTCGAGCGCAACAATCGGCGCAGCCAGGCTCAGCTCGACCTGGTGTCGCTGGGCGATACAGGATCGGAATCGGCGCTGTTCGCTTGCGCGGCCGAGCATGCGGCGACCATCACCGCAAGTGCGCGCGGCTCGGTCCATGTGCTGGACGACAAGGGCGGGGTCGAGGCCACCTATCGCTTCGGGCCGAATGACCATCCCCAGCGCGGCGGCGAGGCCAAGCTCGAAAGCGAGATCCGCGACAGCGGCCGGATCGTCGCGCGGCTGACCGTGGCCGGCCGCGCCGACGCATACGACGCGGAAGATACGGCGAGCCTGCAGATCATCGGGATCGAGGCCTGGCGCCTGGTGCTCAGGATCAGGCAGGCGCGCAAGCTCGAGATCCAGTCGCGGGTGCTGCAGAGTGCTGTCAACGGCATCGTCATCACCGATCCCGAGGGTCGCGTCGAATGGGCCAATCCCGCCTTCGAGCGCGTCACCGGCTACGCGCTGGACGAAATGGTCGGACGCGATCTTCGCTTCCTGCGCTCCGGCCAGCAGGATGAATCATTCTATCGGCGCCTCTGGGACACGATCAAAGACGGGCGCTCCTTCACCGCAGAGTTCATCAACCGGCGCAAGGACGGAACCCTCTTCACCGTCGATCAAGTGATTACCCCGGTGCTCGGGGCGGGCGGCCAGATCGAGAAATACATCGCGGTCTCCGAGGACATCACCGAGCGCAAGTCGGTCGAGAGCCGCCTGATCTATCTGCGTCAGCACGATGAGCTGACCGGCCTCCTCAACCGCGCCAGCATGGTCGATGTGATCGACCGCGCGATCGCCGAGCATGAGCGCGGCGGTCCGGGCTTTGCCTTGATCTACATCGGGCTCGATCATTTCAAGGTGGTCAACGATCGGATCGGCCGCCGGTCCGCCGATGAAGTGTTGCAGCGCATTGCCGTCACCCTCAACGACTGCCTGCGGCCGACCGACAATGTCGCGCGCTGCGGCGGCGACGAGTTCGTGGTGCTGCAGCGGATGGCGAAGAGCGCCGATGACGCCGCCAATCTCGCGCGCCGGCTCTCCACCGCGTTGACCGGCGCGATGGAAACCAGCCCGGTCGAGGTGCGACTGGGCGCCAGCGTCGGCATCAGCGTCTTTCCGGCCGACGAGGGCACCGCCGACGAGCTGCTGACCAAGGCGGAGCTTGCGATGCGCCGCGCCAAGACCGAGGCGCGCGGCGGCCTGCGCTACTTCACGCCGGCGCTCCAGGAAGCGGCGCAGACCCGCGCCAAGCTCGCTTCCGCGCTGCCGGCGGCGATGCGCGAGGGCCAGATCTTCCTGGTCTATCAGCCGCTGGTAGACTTGAAGAGCGAGACCGTGATCGGCTGTGAGGCGCTGGCGCGCTGGAAGCACCCGGAGTTCGGAATGGTTCCGCCGCTGCAGTTCATTGCGATCGCCGAGGAGACCGGGCTGATCGGCGAGCTCGGCCTCTATATCCTGCACCGCGCGATCCTGGACTTCTCCGCGGCGATCCCGGAGTTCGCCAGCAAGAATTTGACGCTGTCGGTCAATCTCTCCTTCGGCCAGTTCGCCGAGGACGAGTTCGTGGCATCGATCCGCGGCGCGCTCGACGTCACCGGCTTCCCGCCGGAGCGCCTCGAGCTGGAACTGACGGAATCCATGCTGGCTCTGGAGCCGGAGCGGGCGAGCGAGACCACGCGGCTGCTCGCAGCCTTGGGCTGCAAGCTCGCGATCGACGATTTCGGCACCGGCTATTCATCGCTGGCGCAGCTGCGGCGCTTCCCGGTCGATTACCTGAAGATCGACCGCAGCTTCGTGATCGATCTCGAAAGCGGCGAAGGGCCGCAGGCCGTGGTCCGCGCCGCAATCGCGATGGCGCACAGTCTCGGCATGGCAATCATCGCCGAGGGCGTCGAGACCGTGCAGCAGGCCGAGTTCCTGCGCAGCGCCGGCGCGGAAGTGGTGCAGGGCTATCTCTATGGTAAGCCAATGCCGATCGCGGATTTCGCAGCCATGGTCGATCACCCCGCAAAGCCGCAGCCGCAACCGGCCATGAGACCGACCCACGCCGCTTCGCGCCGGCTGCACTGAGCGCGGCCACTTATCGGTCGAGCAAGACCTGGGCCGCGCCGCGTTCGAAGAAGCTCTTCGGACAAGTGGTTGCGGCTTCATTGAGATCCCGAAGGCCGCCAGCTTTATCGCCGGAGATCAGTGTCCAGGCTCCGATATAAAAGGAAGCCTGGCAGGCTTGGTCTGAAAGATAGTCCGGGTCGCCTTGCTTTGCCGCGGCGCGGACCGCGTCAACCGTGGCGGTCCCCATATACAGCGAAACGATCGGCCCGGGCCATTCACCAAGATCTTCGCCGCCGAAGCGGGCAATGATGTTCGGCTTCGCGTCGCGACCGGCGGCGGATTCGGCAAGGTAGAGCCAGAGGCCGCCGTAGGTGAATCGCGGCTTCACCGCGAGATACCGCTTTATGGAGGTCACGGCTTCCGGGTATCGGCCGAGATAGTATTGGGCGATTCCGGTATTCCAGGAAGAAAGCTCGGTGTAATCGGCGTTGAGCTGTGCGGCCTGCTCGAAGTCGTAGATCGCCTCGGTGTATTGGCCCGTCAGCAGGCGGTCGCTGCCGCGGTTGTAATGCGCGGTGGCATCGTCCGGATGGAGCGCGATTGCCTTGCTGTAATCGGCGATGGCCTGCGCAAAGGCTTCCTTCGAATCCAGAGTAAGGGCGCGATCGTAGAAGGCCTCGGAATAATCCGGCCGCAGCTTGATCGCTTGATCGAAGCTCTTGATCGCCTGGTCGTAATTCTCCTTCGCGTTATAAGCCATGCCGAGGTCGTTGTAGGCCCGCGCGGCATCGACATCGGAGAGCTGGCCCGATTGGGCGGCACGGCCGCAGAGCGTGATTGCCTGATCCCAATCCTGCGCATCGTTGGCGTCGTAACAGGCCTGGAGTTCCCGCGGCGCCGCCTCGGCCCCATGTCCCAAGCCGAGCAGCGCGGCCGACAGCGCGGCCGCAACGAACCTCGAGTGCACAAAATCCCCCGAAATGCCGCTCCCAGTTGTGACGCCAGCGTAATCCAAGGACTCGGCGGGCGCCATAGCCGCAGTTGCGAAATGAGGGCTTTTCCTTTAGTTTCCGCGCGGTTGCTGCGGTCTCGGGGTGTAGCTCAGCCCGGTAGAGTACCTGCTTTGGGAGCAGGGTGTCGCTGGTTCGAATCCAGTCACCCCGACCAGCGGCATGCGGAACGACGAGAAGGCGGATCGACAGATGCAGGCGCGGATTTTCAAACCGGCGAAGAATGCGATGCAATCGGGGCGCGCGGGAAACAGCCAGAAGTGGGTGCTGGAATACGCGCCATCCTCGCGCAGCGAGGCCGATCCGCTGATGGGCTGGACCAGCTCCGACGACACCCGCCGGCAACTCCGCCTCAACTTCGAGACGCGCGAAGAGGCGGTCGCCTATGCCGAACGCGAGGGCATTCCGTATATCGTCGAAGAGCCGGCGGTCAGAAAGGTGCAGCCCAAGGCCTATGCCGACAATTTCCGGTTCGACCGGATCGGCAACTGGACCCACTGACGCCGCCATACCCGACGCGCCCTTTGGGCACGACCCCGTAGCTCAGCGGATAGAGCAACCGCCTTCTAAGCGGTAGGTCGCTGGTTCAAGTCCAGCCGGGGTCGCCAATCCCCGATTGAAGCCGGTTCCGACCCAATCGAGCGCGACTCCGCATCTCAGCGGGCCGCGCTCCCAATAACTTTGAATCTCAAATGCTTCGCTCCGGACTTTGAAGTGAAGTCTTGGCAATGAGCCCTGCACAGCGGTGCGGGCAGGGGATTCCCCAACCGCCTCAGAGCCGCTCCGTTCCCCCCGGATGACGCACCCGTGAGTGCGACAAATGCGGTTCGGAGAGGCTCCATTTTGTCCGGCGGAGGGATCAGCGCGCTGGATCGGCGGTTTCTTTCACATGACCGATTGCGCCGTCTGAGCCGGCCCAGTGATCCAGTCGGGCGGTCTGAGCGGCAGGTTCCAATGGTTTTGGAGGTTCAGATGAAACGCGCGCTCCTGGCCGCGGGCTCGGCCTTGCTCGGTCTGACGATCGCAACCGGCGCTCTCGCCGCGACGCCGAAGTCGGAAGGCGCCAAAGCCTGCATCAGCGCGGCGGATTGGGCGTCGGTGGTGCGGGACAAATCCACCGGCGTCGCGATCAAGGTGCTGGCGGATATCGACGGGATGGAAGCCAAACAGGTGGTGGAGCGGGTGAATGCCGAGCCGCCGAAGACCCACCTGGCTGCCGACCATGTGGTCGTGCTGGGCGCCAAAGTGATCGAGACGGGCCAACCTGCATCCTACGTGCTGGTCGCCTTCTTCAACGATGGCTGCCTGGTCGCCTCCGGACGCGCCGATCCGAAAGGCGTCGCGGACCTGATCGAGGGCGAATCGACTTGATATATCAGTAGCATTGCATTCCCAGTTCGGAATGCGGGCCGTGCGATCGTGAAATATCGCACGGCCCGCTCTTGCTTGAATGTTCGATTGATCTGTATCAAGCTTACCGAACCGCGCGCGCCCGCGGGAGATCTGCGCGTCGGAAATTGCTGGGGTGAATCACCTTGTCTGACTTGGAGAGCCTGGGCGCCACGGTCCTGGTCGTCGATGACGACCCGGACCTCTTGCAGTCCCTGCGCGTCCTGCTGGAAGCCTACGACTACAGCGTGATCATGGCGCAGAACGCCGCGGCCGCGATTGCAGCGGTGTCGGAGGAGAAGCCGGATCTCGTGCTGACCGACATCTACATGCCCGATGCCGATGGGTTCGAACTGATCAATGCGCTGCGCCAGCACAACTTGACCGTGCCGGTGGTGGCGATGTCCGGCGGCGGACGGGTCGGCGGTTACGACAATCTCTCGGTCGCGACCCATCTCGGCGCCGCCGCGGTGATCGACAAGCCGTTCTCCAATTCTTCACTGATCGAAACCATCGAGCGTGTGCTGTCCGGTCTGAAGACGGAGCGCTGACGCCGGGCATGCCTTCCCTGATTTTGATCGTAGACGACGACGAAGGAATTTGTCGGACCCTGAGCGCTGCCTTGCACACGCAGGGCTATGACGTGCTCTGCGCCGCCGATGCGCGAATGGCGGAGCAGTTGCTGGATGCCCGCCTTCCGGATCTGATCCTCACCGACATCTTCATGGACGAGGCCGATGGGCTCGAGCTCATCAACACGATCCTGCGGGTCCGCAAGCTTGCCGTCCCGATCGTTGCGATGTCCGGCGTCGCCTCGGGCTATGGCTTCGACAGCCTCGCCATCGCCGAACGCCTCGGTGCGATCGCGACCCTCACCAAGCCGTTCTCGACCACGCTGCTGTTCGAGACCATCGCGCGCATCCTGAACGTAACCGGCGTTCGCTAGGCGCTCGAAAAATCTCGGAAAATCCCGGCGCTTTGCGCCCGCCGCGCGTGGTGCTGTAGCATGGCCCGAATGCGCCAGTCGCGCGCAAACAATCCGCAAAACAGGAGGCAACATGGCCGGCAAGTACATCTCCTTGACCGCGAAGGACGGGGGCAGCTTCCGCGCCTATCTGGCGCCGGCGGCTTCGGGTAAGGGGCCGGGCATCGTGCTCTGCCAGGAGATCTTCGGCATCAACGCCTATGTGCGCGAGGTGGCGGATCAATACGCGGCCGAAGGTTACACCGTGCTGGCGCCGGATCTCTTCTGGCGCATGGAGCCCAATGTCGAGCTCGGTTACACGCCGCAGGATTGGGAGCGCGCCTTCGACTTCTTCAAGCGCTTCAACGTCGATAAAGGCATCGAGGACATCGGCGTCGCAGCGCAGGCCCTGCGCACGCGCCCGGAGAGTACCGGCAAGGTGGGTTCGCTCGGCTTCTGCCTTGGCGGCAAGCTTTCTTACCTTACGGCCTGCCGGGTGAAGGTCGATGCCGCGGTCTGCTACTACGGCGTCGGCATCGAGCAGAATCTCGATGAAGCGAAGAACATCAAATGCCCGATGGTGCTGCACTTCGCCGATAAGGACCAGTTCGTGCCGATGGAGGCGATCGAGCGGATCAAGGCGCATTTCGCGCCGCGACCGGAGGTCGAGATCTATGTCTATCACGGCCAGGACCATGCCTTCGCGCGGACCGGCGGCGACCATTATGACAAGGCCTCGGCGATGACCGCCGAGGCGCGCAGCAAGGCCCTGTTCAAGAAGGCGCTCGGCTAGAGCCTCGGACGGAACTTACGTCTTCGGCCGGGGTTATTTCCATCCCGGCAGCAGCCCGTCGTTGGAATCACTCCAGGCAAATGACCCAGAGGGAAGCATCATGGCCAGTGCGAGCGCTTCGTTGCATGAAGACGAAGGCAAACTGAATCCGAAGACCATCGACCAGCATCGCGCCTTCGTCTCGCTGCAGGAAGAGCTCGAAGCCGCCGATTGGTACAACCAGCGGGTCGAGGCCGCGACCGATCCCGAACTGGCGGCAATCCTGGCGCATAACCGCGACGAAGAGAAAGAGCATGCGGCGATGGTGCTGGAATGGCTACGCCGTAGCGATCCCAAGCTCGACGAGCATCTGCGCACCTACCTTTTCACCGAGGGCTCGATCCTCGATATCGAAGCCGCGGCCGAGCATGGCGGCGGCGAAGCTGCGGAAGAGGGCGGAGCGAGCGGCGGCACCAAGGATGGTGGGGGCGCGACGTCCGAGAGCTCGCTCGGCATCGGCAGCCTGCGCGGCACCGGCAGCCTCGTCGTTACGGGAGCTTGAGCCATGAGCCATCTGCATCGCCATCTCGCCCCGATCTCCGCCGAAGCCTGGGAACAGATCGACGAAGAGGCCAAGCAAACGCTGAAGACCACGCTCGCGGCACGCAAGCTGGTCGATTTCTCCGGCCCGAAGGGCTGGCAGAAGTCAGCCGTCTCGACCGGGCGGGTGAAGCCGGCTGAGCCCGCGCCGCGCGACGGCGTCACGGCCGCAATCCGCCGCGTTCTGCCGCTCACGGAACTGCGCGCGGTCTTCGAACTGTCGCGCGAAGAGCTCGACGCGGTCGATCGCGGCTCGGACAATCCCGATCTCGATCCCGTAACCGCGGCCGCCAGGCAGATCGCGCTGGCCGAGGACGGCGCGGTGTTCCACGGCTATGCCGCGGGCAAGATCGCCGGCATCTGCGAAAAGGCGCCGGGCGGTCCGATCGCGATCACCCACAATTACGAAGACTATCCGGTCGCGGTCGCGCAGGCGATCACCCGGCTCAGGAACGCGGGCGTCGATGGTCCCTATGCGATCGCGCTCGGGCCGCAATGCTATACCGGCCTCACCGACAGCACGAAGAACGGCTATCCGGTGATCCAGCATGTGCGCCGGCTGGTCGATGGACCGATCGTCTATGCCCCGGCCGTCGATGGCGCGGTCGTGCTCTCGATGCGCGGCGGCGATTTCAAGATCACGGTCGGCGAGGATTTCTCGATCGGCTATCTCGACCACACCGCAAAGACCGTGACGCTCTATCTCGAAGAGAGCTTCACCTTCCAGGTCATCTCCCCGCAGGCCGCGGTGCGGCTGGCGTATAGCGACGGGAAGAAGAAGTAGCGGGCTCGAAGCTTATACTTTTACGGCCTGACCTCTTTTTTAGAGGGGTGAGGGCAGGTCAAGCATCTGATGATCAACGCCTTTGTCTCACTCTAAGAGGCAAAGGCGTTTTTCGTGCTGTAAAAGCCCGGTAAAAGTTTGGTCTGCGTTTCCTTATTCTGTCTGTGTCCGGTCTGCGTTGGCTGATTCTGTCTGTGTCCGGTCTGCGTTGGCTGATTCTGTCTGTGTCCGGTCTGCGTTGGCTGATCCTGTCTGTGTCCGGTCTGCGTTGGCTGATTCTGTCTGTGTCCGGTCTGCGTTGGCTGATTCTGTCTGTGTCCAGTCTGCGTTGCAGAGCAGAAAGCCTCCGCGCTTCTCTCAAACTCCGCAGGTCATGCGAAGGCTTGGCCTTGGCATCCACGAGTTTGATTTTTGCGTGGTAGGCTTTGCTTGTAGAAACTCGTGGATCCCAAGGCCACGCCTTGGGATGACGACCGAGAGGGTTAGAGCGACCGAGGGCTAATTTCGGACGCGACGTTCGCCGAAGCGTTCACGATGTCAAACAGCGTGGCGATTATACCATGAGCGGCGCCTTGCGTCTCCGCTGTGTGGCCTGAATTCGGGAGTATGCCAAGAAATTTTCTCGGGCCGCGCTGAATTCGCTACGCCTTCCCTGCTTCCGTGTCGAACGACACGGCTTTCACCAGGCACCAGGCGCGCTGGCCCTGCGCCAAGCCGAGATCCTTCAGCGAGTGGCGCGAGATGCGGGCCCAGACCGGCACGCCGATGTCGAGCAGCACGTCGGCATAAGGACTGTCGCCGCTCGCGATCTCGGTGATGCGACCCTGGAATTGGTTGAGGATGCTGATGCCATCGACGCGGTGGCGGGCCAATGCCACGTCACGGGCGCGGAGCCGGAGATTGATCGGCGTCCCGGCGGGACGACCGACGCCGGGCACGCGGAACTGACCGCCGGCGAAGTCCAGCACCGAGAGGCCGGAGCCGTCATCCTCGACCGAAACCTTGGCCGGGATCGCAGCACCCGCGGCGTTGCTTTCGAGAATATCGCCGAGGCCGAGATCGGCGAAGACCTCGTAGATCGTGCCGACGCGGCGGATCCGCCCCTGCGCGATCACCGCGACACGGTTCGCCAGCCGCACCACCTCATCGACATTGTGGCTGACGAAGATGGTCGGGATCGAGAGCGAGCTCCGCACGCGTTCCAGGAAGGGCAGGATCTCGGCTTTCCGCTTCTCGTCCAAGGCCGCCAACGGCTCATCGAGCAGGAGGAGGCGCGGCGCGCTCAGGAGCGCGCGGGCCAATGCGACACGCTGCTTCTCGCCGCCGGAAAGATCGGTGACGCGGCGGTGCAGGAAGCGCTCGATCTCCAGCAGTTCGAGCACGGTGCTTTCGGCGATATGCCGCTCGGCGGCGGGGGCTCGGCGCCAGCCATAGCGGACGTTGTCGCGGACATTGAGATGCGGGAAGAGCCGCAGGTCCTGGAACATGTAGGCGACGCGGCGCTTTTCCGGCGGCAGGTTGACGCCGGTCGCGCGGTCGAACAGAGTCGTACCATCAAGGCGAATGCTGCCCCGATCGGGTTGCCCGAGCCCGGCAAGCCAGTTGAGGATCGTGGTCTTGCCGGCACCAGACGGGCCGAACAGGGCGAGCACGCCGTCGGTCGGCGCCGCGAGCGTGATCTCGACCTCGGCCGAGCCCAGCTTCTGTGCGGCATCGACTTCCAGCATCTAACGCCCGCCTCGGGCGGTGGCCCAGCGGGTGAGGAGGTTGGCTCCGAGCAAGGCGGCGAGGGCGATAACGACCGCGATCAGCGTCAGGCGGAGCGCCTGGGTATCGCCCTGCGGTGATTGCAGTGCACGGTACATCGCGAGCGGCAGGGTTTCGGTCTCGCCGGGGATGGTGGAGACGAAGGTGATGGTGGCCCCGAATTCTCCGAGCGAACGTGCGAAGCCGAGGATCGCGCCGGCGATCAATCCAGGGAAGGCGATCGGCAGTGTGACGGAGAAGAAGACGTCGAGCCTTGAGGCGCCGAGGCTGCGCGCGGCGGCTTCGAGCTTGCGGTCCACTGCGGCGATCGAAAGCCGGATCGCGCCGACGGTGAGCGGCAGCGCCATGACCGCCGAGGCGATGGCGGCGCCTTGCCATTTGAACATGACCGTGATGCCGAGCCAGTCGGCGAGCGGCTTGCCGACCCAGCCCTGGCGCCCGAACAGGATCAGCAGGATGAAGCCGATCGAAACCGGGGGCAGGACCAGCGGCAGGTGCAGCAGCGCGTCCACCAAGGTCTTGCCATAGAAATCATGGCGCGCGAGCAGCCAGGCGAGGGCGATGGCGATAGGAAGCGCGCCGAGCGTGCTCCAGATGCCGACCTTCAGCGACAGCAGCATCGCCTCGATCTCGAAGGGCGAGAGCGGTCCTGTGATTCCCTGGGGCAACAACGCTCAGGCCCTACGCTTTTCCAGGGTAGAGCTTGTCGGGCTCGACCAGCACCTCGGCGATGGTCTCGGCCTTGCCATCCCGGATCGCGGTGAAGAAGCAGTTGCGCCGTCCGGTGTGACAGGCGACGCCCTTCTGATCGACCAACAGAAGCAGGCAGTCGCTGTCGCAATCGACCCGGAATTCGATGAGGCGCTGCACCTGGCCGGAGGTCTCGCCCTTGCGCCAGAGGCTTTTGCGCGAGCGCGACCAGTAGCAGACGCGGCCGGTGGCAAGCGTCTCGTCGATCGCAGCGCGGTTCATCCAGGCCAGCATCAGCACTTCGCCGCTGTCATGCTGCTGCGCGATCGCCGGGACCAGCCCGTCGCGGTCGAAGACCAGCGTGTCGAGCAGTTCCTGCGCCGTCATTCCGCCGCGCTTTCGCCCGATTGTTTCCCGGTGGGCAAATTACTTCTCAGGCGCGCGAAGCCGGCTTCGAGATCGGCGACCAGATCATCCGGATCCTCGAGACCGGCATGGATGCGCAGCATCGGCCCGTCGGTCTTCCAACGCGTCGCGGTGCGCGCCTGCTCGACCTTCGAGGGGATGATCAGGCTCTCATAGCCGCCCCAGGAATAGCCCATGCCGAAGAGCTGCATGCCGTCGAGCATGGCGGTGAGTTGCGTGTCGGAGCAGGGCTTCAGGATGACGCTGAAGAGGCCGGATGAGCCCTGGAAGTCGCGCTTGAAGAATTCATGGCCCGGCGTGCCGGGGAGGGCAGGGTGGAGCACCTTCTCGACCTCCGGCCGCTTCTGCAGCCAGTCGGCGAGCCGAAGCGCCGTCTGCTGATGCTGTGCCAAGCGCGCGCTCATGGTGCGCAGGCCGCGGAGCGCCAGATAGACGTCGTCGGGGCCGACCGAGTAGCCCATGCCGTGAACCTGGGTCTTCACCGTCATGAAGTGCTCGTTCTTCATTGCGATGATACCCATCATCACGTCGGAATGGCCGACGATGTACTTGGTCGCGGCATGGACGCTGACGTCGACGCCATGCTTCAGCGGCTTGAAGAAAAGCGGCGAGGCCCAGGTGTTGTCGATGATGGTGACGATACTGCGCGCCTTGGCGACGGCGGCGATCGCCGGCACGTCCTGCACCTCGAAGGTGTGCGAGCCCGGGCTCTCGAGATAGATCACGCGCGTGTTCGGCTGGATCAGCTTCTCGATGTCGGCGCCGATCATCGGATCGTAGTAAGTCGTGGTGATGCCGACTTTCGCGAGTTGCAGTTCGCAGAGCTTGCGCGTCGGGAAATAGGCGGTGTCGGTCATCAAAATGTGATCACCGGCCTTCAAGAAGGCGTAGAGCGCGCCGGCGATGGCGCCGAGGCCGGACGGCATGGCGATGGCGCGATCGGCTTCCTCGAGTGCGGCAACGGCCTCTTCGAACGCCCAGCTGGTCGGCGTGCCGGTGCGGCCGTAGGTGACGTGCTCGAACGGCGCCTTTTCCTTGAAGCGCAACTCCTCGACCGTCCGATAGAGCACCGTAGAGGCGTGATAGACCGGCGGATTGACGATACCGTGGTTCTCAAACGGACTATTGCCCGCATGAGTCAGCTTCGTCCGGTCCCGCCAAGCCCTACTTTTGTCGGTGTCGGACCCTGGACCCGCGCTCGATCCCGGGCGCTTTCCGCCATTGCTGGAAGCCATGTTTTTCTTAGCCTATCCGCGATTTAATTAACGGTCCTGAGACCGGCAACAAACTTGTAGCAGCCGTTGGGGTTGTGTTAAAGGTGGCTGAAATCCCCACAAAAAAAGCGCCCAGGGAGCGCGGCGGGGATCGGACGTATAAAAGCTAAAACAACAGCACCATCAGGGAAGGGGTAGACAATGAACTATTTCCGTCTTGCCGTTGCCGGCGTTGTCCTGACCGCGGGCTTCGCGGTGGCCGCGCAGGCGACGACGCTCGATACCGTGAAGCAACGGGGCAAGCTGCTCTGCGGCGTCACCACCGGTCTCGCCGGCTTCGGCGCGCCGAACGACCAGGGCCAGTGGGCCGGTCTCGATATCGATCTTTGCAAGGGCGTCGCGACCGCGGTGTTCGGGGATCCCACCAAGGTCGAGTACAAGCCGCTCAATGCCGAGCAGCGCTTCACCGCTCTGCAGTCGGGTGAAGTCGACATGCTGGCGCGCAACTCCACCTGGACGCTGCACCGCGACACCGGGCTCGGCCTCGATTTCGTCACCGTCAACTATTATGACGGCCAGGGCTTCATGGTGAAGAAAGAGCTGGGCGTGAAGAGCGCGCTCGAACTCAAGGGCGCCACGGTCTGCGTGCAGGAAGGCACCTCGACCGAGAAGAACCTCGGCGACTTCGACAAGGTGAACAAGCTCGGCATCAAGCCGGTGAAGTTCAAGGAGAACGACCAGGCCCGCGGCACCTATGACGAAGGCCGCTGCGACGCCTACACCACCGACGCGTCGGGCCTCGCTGCCGAGCGCACCGCGCTGAAGAATCCGGACGATAACATCATCCTGCCGGAGATCATCTCCAAGGAGCCGCTCGGTCCGGTCGTGCGCCACGGCGACAACCAGTGGGGCGACATCGTGCGCTGGACGCACTTCGTCACCTTGATCGCCGAGGAGAAGGGCATCACCCAGGCCAATATCGACCAGGTGAAGTCCGACAACGCGACCACCAACCAGAACGCCGATCCGGAAATCCAGCGCATGCTGGGCATCACCGACAAGCTCGGCGAAGAGATGGGCCTGACCAACGATTGGGCCTACAACGTGATCAAGGCCGTCGGTAACTACGGCGAGATCTTTGATCGCAACGTCGGCCCGAAGACGCCGCTCCGCTTGGAGCGTGGGCTGAACGCCCTCTGGAGCAAGGGCGGCCTGCAATACGCGCCGCCGTACAACTGAGTCGATGGATAGGTGCATGACGCCCGGCCGAAAAAGCCGGGCGTCGGCCTATTTGCTCCAACCTCCAGTCCTTCGGAGGGTATGACGTGGCGGCAGAAGTCCAAGGTTCCAGAACAGACAGCACCAGCGCCACCCCTCCGTGGTGGCGCGATGAACGCAAGCGCGGGCTTGCGGCGCAGATCCTGGTCGGCCTCATTCTCGCCCTGGCCGTCTGGTTCCTGATCAGCAACATGCTGGCCAATCAGGAACGGCTCGGCGTGCCGATGAGCTTCCGTTTCCTGGATACGCCCGCCGGCTTCCAGCTCAGTTTCGCGACCATCTCGGTCACCCTGGATTCGCCGATCAGCCGCATTCTGCTGGTCGGTGCCCTCAATACGCTGCTGGCCTCCGCGATCACCGCCGTGATGGCCACCGTCCTGGGCGTGATCATCGGCATCGCCCGGCTTTCCAACAACTGGCTGATCTCGCGGCTGGCCGGCTGCTACATCGAGGTGCTGCGCAACACGCCGCTGCTGCTGCAGCTGGTCTTCTGGTATTCCAGCGTGGTTGCGGCGCTGCCGGCGGTGAAGAGCAGCCTCAACCTGTTCAACGTGATCTTCCTGAACAAGAAGGGGCTCTATATCCCGGACCCGATCTTCCAGCCGGGTGCGGGCGCCGTCCTCATCGCCTTGCTGGTGGCGATCGTTCTGAGCGTCGTGCTGCGCCGCTGGGCGCATAAGCGCCAAGAGGCGACCGGGCAGCGTTTTCCGGCCGTCGCGGTTTCCATTCTCCTGATCCTCGGCCTGCCGGCGCTCGTCAGCATCGCGTTGGGCAACCCCGTCGAATGGGACGTCCCGGTGTTGGGTGGCTTCAATTTCAGCGGCGGTCTCGCCTTCCAGCCGGAGGTCGTGGCGCTGATCGTGGGGCTCGGGCTCAACAGTTCGGCCTTCATCGCGGAAATCATCCGCGGCGGCATCATGGCGGTCAGCCACGGCCAGACCGAGGCGTCGCTCGCGCTTGGGCTCAAGCCCCGCTGGGCGCTGCGGCTGGTGGTCATTCCCCAGGCCCAGCGCATCGTGATCCCGCCGATGGTCAGTCAGTATCTGAACGTCGTGAAGAACTCGACGCTCGCCGGATTCATCGGCTATCCGGATCTGTTCTCGGTGATCGGAACCTCGCAGAACCAGACCGGACGCGCCGTCGAGTGCATCGCGATTCTGATGCTGTTCTATCTCGCCGTCAGCTTGATCATCTCCACGATCCTCAATTGGTATAACAAGCGCGTCGCGCTGGTGGAGCGCTAGGCGATGGCCGATACGACCGCGAACAACAATCTCAACGCCCAGATGGAGCCGGGGCTGCGGCCGAGCCTGCCGCCGCCGACCATGGAAACCGGCGCGATCGGTTGGCTGCGGCACAACCTGTTCTCCAGCTGGACCAACGCCATCCTCACGGTGCTGGCGCTCTACATCGTCTACCTGATCGTCCCGCCGTTCCTGTCCTGGGCGATTATCCACGCCACCTGGACCGTGCCGCCATTGGCGCCGGGCGCCGAGGACCATCCGCCGCAATTCTCCGATTGCCGCGCCAATGCCGGCGCCTGCTGGATCTTCGTCGAGGCGCGGCTGCCGCAATTCGCCTACGGGTTCTATCCGCCCGATCAACGCTGGCGCGTGAACATCGTCTTCGTCATCCTTGCGATTTCGGTCTTCGGGCTGTTGTCCGAGCGGATCAAGCAGAAGAAGCACCTGGCGATCTTCTTCTTTGCGATCTTTCCATTCTTGGCGTTCTGGCTGCTCTATGGCGGGCTTGGCCTGAAGGTCGTGGATACCAAGGACTGGGGCGGCTTCATGCTGACCCTGATCCTCTCCGGTATCGGCATCGTGTTCTCGTTGCCGCTCGGCGTGCTGCTGGCGCTGGGGCGCCGGTCCGAGCTGCCGGTCGTGCATATGCTCTGCGTGACCCTGATCGAGTTCGTGCGCGGCGTGCCGCTGATCACGATCCTGTTCATGGCCAACGTGATGCTGCCCTTCTTCCTGCCGCCCGGCGTCGAGTTCAACGTGCTCCTGCGCGTGCTGCTCGGCGTCACGATCTTCGCCGCCGCGTATATGGCGGAGGTGGTGCGCGGCGGCTTGCAGGCCTTGCCCAAGGGGCAATACGAAGGCGCCATGGCCATGGGCCTCGGCTATTGGCAGCTGATGCGGCTGATCATCCTGCCGCAGGCGCTCCGCATCGCCATCCCGGGCATCGTCAACAATTTCATCAGCCTCGCCCAGGACACCACCCTGGTGGCGATCGTCGGACTCTACGATTTCCTGAACATCGTGCGTGCCGGCTCGCGGGACAGCAAATGGCTCGGGACCGAGATCGAGGGCTATGCCTTCTGTGCCCTGGTCTACTGGATCTTCTGCTTCGCCATGTCGCGCTACAGCATGCATCTGGAGCGCAAGCTCCACACCGGTCACAAGAAGCGCTGAGAGGATATCGATGGCTCAAGTCGCGCAAGCTATTCCCGCCGCATCGGACCAGCCGATGATCGAGCTCTCGGCCGTGAACAAGTGGTACGGCCAGTTCCACGTGCTCAAGGACATCAACCTCACGGTCTATACCGGCGAGCGCATCGTGGTCTGCGGGCCTTCGGGCTCCGGCAAGTCCACCATGATCCGCTGCATCAACCGGCTGGAGGAGCACCAGAAGGGCAAGATCGTCGTCGACGGCGCCGAGCTCACGCATGACCTGAAGAAGATCGAGCAGGTCCGCCGCGAAGTCGGCATGGTGTTCCAGCATTTCAACCTGTTCCCGCACCTGACCGTGCTGGAGAACCTGACCTTGGCGCCGATCTGGGTCCGCAAGATGCCGAAGAAGGAAGCGGAAGAGGTCGCGATGACCTATCTGAAGCGGGTCAAGATCCCCGAGCAGGCCGGGAAGTATCCGGGCCAGCTCTCCGGCGGCCAGCAGCAGCGCGTGGCGATCGCGCGCTCGCTCTGCATGAATCCGAAAGTCATGCTGTTCGACGAGCCGACCTCGGCGCTCGACCCGGAGATGATCAAGGAAGTGCTGGACGTGATGATCGAGCTGGCGAAGACCGGCATGACCATGATCTGCGTCACCCACGAGATGGGCTTCGCCCGCACCGTGGCCAACCGGGTGATCTTCATGGACCGCGGCGAGATCATCGAGCAGAACGAGCCGGAGGAGTTCTTCAAGAACCCGAAATCCGAGCGCACCAGGCTGTTCCTGAGCCAGATTTTGCACCACTGAGGGCGCGCGCTGCATGCGCCCGACCGGCGACAATCACCGCCGCGCTTTATCGCCCGCGGTCAAACCGCGCGATGCCGAGGCCATGGATGTCGGTGTCGCTGCGGCCGTCGACGATAAGCTCGGCCAGGACCGCGCCAACGCCGGGACCAAGCTGAAATCCGTGCCCGCAGAAACCGAAAGCGTGGAACAGACCCGGCGTCGTCGCTGACGGCCCGACGATCGGCGAGCCGTCCTCGGTGTCGCCATCGACCCCGGTCCAGGTGCGGATGATGTTCAGGTGCCGGATCTCCGGCACGATGCGCGCGGCCTCGGCGGCGGCGCGCGCCGAGATTTCCGGGAGCGGCTTCGATCGCGTGTGATCGGCATTGGCGCGACCCTGGCCGCCGCCGAAGATCACGTTGCCGCGCGGGATCTGTCGGAAATAGAGATCGCCGCCGATCACGCCCAATACCGGCTGGAAACGATAGGGCGCCGGCTCGGTCACCATCACCTGCGGCACTTCGGGCACCAGGGTGACGCTCTCGCCGAACCAGCCGGCGATGGTGTTGCCCCAGGCGCCGGCGGCGTTGACCAGCACCGGCGCCTCGAAGCGGCTTCCATCGCGCGCCTCGACGTGGAAGACGCTGCCGTCATAATCGCTGGAGACGACCTCCGCGCCTTCGATCAGGGTCGCACCGGCCTCGCGCGCGGCCGCGGCGAAGGCGGGTGAGATGAGACGCGGGTTGCCCTGGCCGTCGCTCGGGCAGTGGGTGCCGGCGATGATATGCGGGCTCAACCACGGAAACCGGCGGTCGAGGTCGGCGCGGTCGAGGAATTCCAGCGTGAGGCCGTATTCGGAGACCGCCTGCAGATGCTGCTGCAGGATGGTGACGTCGGATTCCTTGCGCGCAAGGCGGAGATGGCCGGTGACGGTGAACTCGCCATCGGTGCCGATCAGGTTCTCCAGATTGGCCCAGATCGCCCGGGAGCGGAAGGAGAGGGGAATCTCGGCGAGCGCGCGGCCATGCTGGCGAACGCCACCGAAATTGACGCCACTCGCCCGGACCCCGGCCTGGTCGCGTTCCAGCAGGATGACGCTCTTGCCCTTGCGCGCGATGTGCAACGCCGTGGAGCAGCCGGCGATGCCGCCGCCGATGACGATGACATCCGCCTTCACGATGCATCCTCCGCCAGCACATCGATCGGCACCGGCTTCACCGGCGGCTGGGTGCGCAGCCGGCCGACGGAATCGACGCTGACGCCGAGCCGCGCCGCCAGCACTTCCGCGCCGGCGATGCTGCAGACGCGGCCCTGGCAGCGCCCCATGCCGAGCCGTGTTGCAGCCTTCACCCGGTTGATCTCGCGGAGGCCCTGGTCTGCGGCGGCGCGGACTTCACCGGCCGTGATGTTCTCGCAGCGGCAGAGGATGGTGCCGTCCGGCAGGTTCTTGGCGAGATGCGAGGGATAGGGCATCACCCGTTCGAGTGCCACGCGGAAGCGGTGCCAGCGTTTGAGCGCGGCGTGATCGTCGGCGTCGTGCAGTGGAACGCCGAGATCCTGCAGCAGCGCGCTGGCCGCAATGCGGCCGCGCAGCTCGGCCGCATCGGCACCCTGGATTCCAGCGCCATCGCCGGCGAGGTAGAGACCTTCGCGGGCGATGGCGCGGCCGTGATCGTCGGTCTGCGGCAGCCACTGGTTCTGCACCCGGTCGAAGGCGAATTGCGCGCCCGCGAGCTCTGCAAGCTGGCTCTCCGATTTCAAGCCGTAGCCGAGTGCGACCGCATCGCAAGGGATGGTGCGCAAGCGGCCGTCCACCAGCACTTCCAGGCCGATGACCTCTTCGGTGCCGAGAATGCGCGAGGGTGTCGCCGCGGCGATCAGCGGCACCCGCCAGGATTTGAGCTTGGCGAGATAGGTGGCGCCCTTGGCCGCGGTCTTCGCCTGCGCCGCCATGCCGAGCAGGTTGGCGCCGAAGCCGAGCCACGGCGCTGTGCTCACCACTGCGGCGACATTGGCGCCGGCCTTGGCATACTGGTAAGCCGCGAGATAGAGCAGGGGACCGGCGCCGAGGAAAGCGACGCGATGGCCGATCGCGCAGCCCTGGTGCTTCAGGGCGATCTGCGCGCCGCCCAAGGTGAAGACGCCGGGAAGAGTCCAGCCGGGCAGCGGCATGATCCGGTCCATGGCACCGGTGGCGAGGATCAGGCGCTCGAAGCCGATTTCCTCGCGCTTGCCGTCTCGCAGCAGGATCAGGCGATCCTCGCTGATGTCGAAGACCGTGCTGCCCGGTCGATAATCGATCCGGTCTTGGATCTGCGCGAAGGCGGCGACCAGCGCCTCTGCCTTCTTGGCTTCGGAGCCGTAGAGCGCCTCGGGCTTGCGGCGAAAACCCGGGGCCTGGGGCGGCTGCTGGTAGATGCGGCCGCCGATGCGCGGTGCTTCGTCGAGCAGGATCGGCGCGATTCCGTGCGCCACCAGCCGCTCGGCGGCGCGGATGCCGGCCGGGCCGGCACCGACGATGACGACGCGCGCCGTCATTTCCGGGTCACGATCGCCATGCCTTCGGCGACGAACGTTGTGCAGGCCCGCAGTGCCGCGCCATCCGCGGTCGCCACCCAGCAATCCTGGCAGGCGCCCATCAGGCAGAAGCCGCCGCGCGGTGCTTCGGTGAACTCGGCGATGCGGAGGTGGCCGCGGGTGGTGAGGATCGCGGTCAGGATGGTGTCGCCTTCCAGCGCCTCGGTCTCGACGCCGTCGAGGGAGAAGGCGATGCGGCGGCGCTCTCGCTCGGCGACGCGCCGGAACTGGCCGTGGAATGTGGTCACGACTTCGCTGGCGTGCGGTGCAGGCGTTGGATTTCCTCGGCGACCAGATGCTGCAGGCGCCAAAGATTGCGGTCGCGGATGCCGTGTTCCTCGAGCTTGGTGACGGTGTGGAAGAGGTACTCGGCGCCGGACCCGGCATGGCCGCAGGCGCGCGCCAGGATTTCCGCGACCCGTTCATGGTCCTGCTTCTCGACCCGGAGCGGCCCCTTGATGCCGGCCCAGAAGGTGAGGGCCTGGACCCGGCCCTGCGGCGTCTCGACATGGATCCAGCGCGCGGCTTCGAGGCCCTCGCGCGAGGCGCTCTCGCGCTTCAACAGGCGGATCATTTGCTCGTGATGGTCGGTGTCGGGCAGGCGATAGGCGACGCCGATGCAGCAGCCGCCGGGCTCCAGCACCATCATCAGGCCCGGTTGCTCCGGCGTCCCGCGCCAGCGCGGCAGGTGCATGGTGAAAGCGCGATGCCAGCCATGCGCCGTCGCGCGGCAATGCTCGACCGGGTCGTAGGCCGGCTTCCAGATCAGGGAACCATAGGCGAAGAGCCAGAGTGGCCCGGGCTCGCGCCGCTTCAGCAGATCGGCGGCGAAATGCTCGTAATCCCCGTCAGCGATTTCCGTCAGGTAAGACGGCAGGCCGAGGTCGGGTTCGTTGCGATGGCAGAGCGCGACCAATTCGGCGGTCAGCGCCATCCCAGGGCGCAGTTTGCGGGAGCGGGCGGTGCCCGATCGAGGAGAAATCTTCCGTTGTGACAAACCTGAACTCCGCAACGGCCCTGGCAGGGCCTCAGCGGCGATCAAAATACCAAGCTGCTTCGCGATCCGCCATCGCCAGAAAATAGGGACTCGACAGATCGCTGACGGCGACCATCGGCGGAAGCCAGTCGGTGTCGGGCGACGCCCGGCGCCGCGGCGGCGTCGCTTCCGTCAGCCGGTGCAGAGTTTTCCGCAGTTTTCCGATGAAGCTGTCCATTTCGACCCCCTGGGCGCGGTTGCGACAGGGCCGAGCATCGGCTTGCGCTGTGATCTCAGCGTAAAAAGCCGCGGTGGCGCCGTGGGGATTGGGGTGACGGCGCGTGAAAAGCCCGTAAAATCGACGGTCTGGAGCCATTCTGCCGGGGGAAAGCGTGCAGGCCTGCCAGCTGCGCATTCTGGGCGGTTTTTCGCTGGTCGGACCGGATGGCGGCGCGCTCGCCTTGCCGACCCGGAAGGATCGGCTGCTCCTGGCCTATCTCGCGCTTTCCGGCGGCCGGCCGCAGGACCGCAGCCGCCTGGCCGGCCTGCTTTGGGGCGATCGCGGCGAGACCCAGGCGCGAGACAGCCTGCGGCAGTCGCTGGCGGCGCTGCGCCAGGCATTCCGCGTCTGCGGTCTGGAACCGCTCCAGGCGGAACGCGAGACGGTCACCTTCACGCTCGGCCCGCTTGCGGTCGATGCCGCCGGTTTTGCCGACCTGGCCGACACCGCTCCCAGCGAAGCCGTTGCAGTCTATGCCGGCGATCTGCTCGAGGGTGTCGATGGCTTGACTCCCGAGTTCGAGGCCTGGCTGCTGCCGGAACGGGAACGCCTGACCGGCCTGGCGGTGCGAGCGCTGGAACACCTGGCCCAGACTGCCGCCGGCGAAGCCGTTTGCGCCCAAGCCTTGCGCGTCGGACGACGCTTGCTGGGCCAGCATGCAACGCGCGAGCCGGTCGTGCGCGCTTTGATGCGCCTGCTCGCGCGGAATGGCGATCGCAGCGAGGCGCTGAAACTCTATGCGACATGCCGGGACGCTCTGCAGCGCGAGCTCGGCGTCGCGCCGGATGCATTGACCGAGACGCTCTATCGCTCGGTCCTGACTGCCGATGCTTTGCCGTCGGAACAGCCGGCGGAGTCCTCCGGATTGGATCAGCCGGCATTGGCCGTGCTGCCGTTCCGCGATCTTAGCGGCGACGGTACGCTCGAAGCCTTATGCGATGTGCTTGGTGAAGAGCTGGTGACCGGGCTCGGCCGCTTCCGTGAGCTGCTGGTCATCGAGCGCGCATCCACAGCCGCGGTTGCCGGTGGCTCGAACGACACCGCCGAGATCGGTCGCAAGCTCGGGGCCGACCTGCTGGTGCAGGGCAGTGCGCAACGCCAGGGCGAGAACCTGCGCATCACCGTCCGGCTGGTGAATGCCGCGACGCGGGTCCAGCTCTGGGGCGAGGCCTTCGAGCAGCCGCTTGCGGATCTGCTGTCCTTCCCGGACCGGGCCATCGCCCGGATCGTCGCGACACTGCACGGCCGCGTCGAGCATTCGCTGCAGAGCGAGCGGCGCGCGCGGCCGAATCTCTCGGCCTATGCCTGCCTGCTGAAGGGCGTGAAGCATTTGCGGGGCTATGCGCCGGATGACAATGCCCAGGCGATCGCGCTGTTCGATCAGGCGATCGCGCTCGATCCCGACTATCCGCTGGCAAAGCTCTACCGCGCCTTCGCCGATGTCGTGGTGCATGGCTATGGCGCATCGCCGCAGCAGGTGCTCGACAGGGCCGTCGCAGTCGGCATTCGTGCGACAGCGGCGGCGCCGGATGATGGCCGCGGCCATTTCCTGCTGGGCATGATCTATGGCGTTCGTGGGGAAGTCGATCTCGAGGCCGAACGCTACGCCCGCGCGATCGCGCTCAATCCGAACGATGCCAATGCGATTGCCGTTTCCGGCCTGCCGCTGGCGTCACGCGGCCGGATCGACGAAGCGATCGAGCGCTTCCGCCTGGCGATGCGGCTGAACCCGCATCATCCCGATTGGTACTGGGAAGACCTCGGCTCGGTCCTCTACCTCGCCGGCAACTATTCTGAAGCGGTGGAAGCCCTGCGGCGCGTGAGCAGGCCCACGTTGGTCGCCTTGCCGCGCCTGGCCGCCGGCCTGGCGCAACTCGACCGCATGGACGAGGCGCGGGTGGTCGCCGCCGAGATTCTGCGGCAGAAGCCCGATTTCGCCTTCAGCCGGGTGCCGCTCGGCGCCTGGGACACGAAGCAGGCAGAACACCTGCGCTCCGGCATGCGCAAGGCTGGATTGCCGGAATAGGTCAGTTGGCCAGGATTTCCGGCAGGCGCGGGATGACATGCATCGGCGCGTAGCCTTCCAGGCGCGGGTCCAGCATGCGCTTCTGGACCTGTTTTACCGGGCTGAAGCCGGCGCGCTGGTATTCGCCGATGGCGCGCGGGTGATCCAGGGTGCAGGTATCGACCGTCAAGCGCTGCGGGCCATAGGACCAGGCCTGATCGACCGCCCAGTTCAGCAGATACTTGCCGAGGCCCCGCCCGATGAACTCGTTCAACAGGCCGAAATAAGCGAAGTTGAGATCGGGCTTCGGCCGGCGGTCGAGCTCGACGAAGCCCGAAGGCTGGCCGCCGGTGTAGAGCACATAGAGCTCGACCTCCGGATGATCGACCTGCGCGATCAGCTGCTCGTCGGACATGCGGCGGCGGTCGGTCCAGAGCCATTGCTCGCCGACCGTGTTGTAGAGGAAGCGGTAGAACGAGATCGTCGGATTCTCGACGCGGAGCAGCGCATGCTTGCCCGGCGGCAGCGGCACGGTCGGCCGGGTCGGCGCCGCCGTCATCTCCATATAGGTGACGACTACGTCGATCTCGGCCGAGGTCAGATCGGTATCGCCCTTGTCGATCCAGCGGCCGAGCACCGCGTGTCCCGCGGTCTCGTAGCCGAGGTGATGGTAGAAATCCTGCGCCGCCGGGTTCTCGGCGCGCACCATCAGATTGACTTTCGGCATGCCGCGCGCGATCAGCCAGGCTTCGGCGAACTGCACCAGCCTGCGTCCATATCCCTTGCCGCGCTGGTCCTCGGCGACCGCGAGCTTGTAGATCCAGCCGCGATAGCCGTCGTGACCGACGAGCACGCTGGCGACGACGCGGCCCTCGGGACCAGGGGTCTCGCGGCCGACATAGAGCAGACAGTTGTTGTTCTTCTCGATCCGCGCGATTTCGGATTTCGGCTCGTTATAGGGCTTGAAGATGCCGGTCTCGCGCCAGAGCGCGACGACTCCATCGAAGTCGCCGGCAGTATAGGGAAGGATGATCATGATTTCGGTTCTACCGGTGTATCGCCGGGCAGGCCCCATTCGGCCCAGGATCCGTCATAGACCGCGACATCGCGATGGCCAATGAGATCGAGGCCGAGTGCCAGCACCGCGGCGGTGATGCCGGACCCGCAGCTGGTGACCACCGGCTTCTTCGGGTCGATACCGGCGGCCGCGAACTTGGCGCTGAGTTGATCGACGGGGAGGAAGGTGCCGTCCGGCCGCAGCAGTTGCGTGTAGGGAAGGTTGAACGAGCCCGGAATATGCCCGGCGCGGCGCCCCGGCCAGAGCTCCGGCTCGGTCGCGTTGAAGCGGCCCGCGGCGCGGGCATCCAGCACCTGTTCGCGCTTGCTGTCGAGGTTCGCGAGCAACTGTTCTTTGGAGCGGACCATGGTGTTGTCGAAGCGCGGCGTGAAATGGCGCTCACGCGGCGTGGGCGGCATGTCCTCGAGCGGCCGGTCTTCCGCCAACCATTTCATGAAGCCGCCGTCGAGCACGGCGACGTCGCGATGGCCGAAGATGCGGAAGGTCCACCAGACCCGCGCCGCGGCGATCCCGCCATTGCCGTCATAGACCACGATGCGTGCGCCGTCGCCGATGCCGAGCTTCTTCATCCGCGAGCCGAACTTGTCGGCCGGCGGCAGCATGTGCGGGAGGTCGGTGGTCTTGTCGCTGATCTCATCCACGTCGAAGAACACGGCGCCCGGAATGTGCCGCTGGTCGTATTCGGCGCGCGCGCTCTTCTGCTGCATCGGGAGATAGTAGGTCGCATCGACGATGCGGAGATCCGGCTGGCCGAGATTGGCTTCGAGCCATTCGGTGCTGACCAGGGATTTGGTTTCTGTGTCCACAGCCATGCTCTCAGATTTTCCCTTACGCTTTGAAGGCGAGGTTGATGCGGCGATTCATCTTGCCCTTGTTCTCGATCTTCACGCATTCGACGGCGCCGATCTCGCCGGTGCGCGCGACATGCGTGCCGCCGCACGGCTGCAGGTCGACATCCTGGATCTCCAGCAGGCGCACGCGGCCGTGGCCCATCGGCGGCTTCACCGACATGGTGCGCACCAGCTCCGGCCGGGCCGCCATCTCGTCATCGGTGATCCAGCGTGTGCCGGTCGGGTGATCCTCTGCAACGAGGCGGTTGAGCTCTTCGGTGATCTTGTCCTTGTCCGGCGCGCCGTCGGGCAGGTTGAAGTCGAGCCGGCCTTTGCCGTCGCTCACCTGGCCGCCGGTGACCTCGCCGGTGACGATCGAGGAGAGCAGGTGCAGGCAGGTGTGCATCCGCATCAGCCGATGCCGGCGGTCCCAGTCGAGCTCCGCGGTGACCGGCATGCCGGGCGCCGCCGCCGGCGCGCCTTTGGCCGGGACATGGACGATCTCGCCCGGCGTCGCACCCTTTATGGTGTCGCGGATCTCGATCACCGTGCCGTCCGCGGCGCGCAGCCGCCCGACATCGCCGGGCTGGCCGCCGCCGGTCGGATAAAAAACGGTGCGGTCGAGGCGGATGCCCTTCTCATCGACCGCGGTGACGATCGCATCGCAGCTTTTCAGATAGGCATCTTCGCGGAACAGCTCGCCGGTCTTTTCCATGCGCTTTCTCCCTGGCCCGGCATCATAAAGGGCGAGCCTTGATTTTCAAGGATGGCCCTCCTACCGTTTCCGCCTGAAAATACGGGGAAATCCATGGGAAAGCCGATCGTCTACGGACCGCGCTACAGCGTCTACACGCGCGCGGTGATCATGGCGCTGATCGAAAAGAAGGTCGCCTATGACCTCATCCATATCGAGATGGACAATAACGAGCATCGGGCGCCCGAGCACCTGAAGCGGCATCCTTTCGGCATGCTGCCGGCCTTCGAGCATAACGGCTTCATGATCTACGAAACCGTGCCGATCCTCGCCTATATCGACGACGCCGTCCCCGGCACGCGGCTGATGCCGGGCGACATCCATCGCCGCACCCGCGCGGCGCAGATCCTGAGCGTCATCAATTCATACGCCTATCGCCCGCTGGTCTGGGGCATCTTCGTTCCGCGCACCTTCCCGAAGCCGGATCGCGTGGTGGACGAGGCGGCGATCGCCGAAGCGGTGAAGGCCGGCGAGCACGCGTTGAAGGCGATCGAAGACCTGATGATGAACCCCGATCCGTTCCTGGTCGGGCGGCAGATCAGCCCCGCCGATCTGCTGCTCGAATGCGTGGTGCACTATCTCGAGACGACGCCGGAAGGGAAGGCGATGCTGGGACGGCTGCCGAAGATCGCGGCGTGGCACGCTGCTCTGCAGGCGCGGCCGAGCGTGAAGGAGACGGTGCCGGAGTGAGAGACGGAGCGCTGGATCTTTAGCGCTCAGGCTGCATCAACCCTCTCCCTAACCCTCCCCCAATCTTGGGGGAGGGGAGAAGGATGGAGCCGTCTTGGCTGGATAAAGCAGGTCACTCGATCTGGTCCCCTCCCCCAAGATTGGGGGAGGGCGGAGGGAGAGGGTTGATGCAGCCGTGGCGCTTCAGGTCTGGCGGCGAATAAGATCCAGCGCGCTCATGCACTCACAGCCAATCCGGATAGGGCAGGCCCTTCGACTTCAGGAATTCCGGATTGAACAACTTGCTCTGATAGCGCGTGCCGAAGTCGCAGAGCAGGGTCACGATCGTGTGGCCGGGGCCGAGCTCCTTGGCGAGGCGGATGGCGCCGGCGACGTTGATGCCGGTGGAGCCGCCGAGGCAGAGGCCTTCTTCCTTCAGGAGATCGAAAACGATCGGCAAGGCTTCGCTGTCGGGAATGAGATAGGGGAAGTCGACCGGTGTGCCCTCGACATTCTTGGTGATGCGGCCCTGGCCGATGCCTTCGGTGATCGACGTACCTGATGATTTGAGTTCGCCGGTGGTGAAGTAGGAGTAGAGCGCGGCGCCTTCGGGATCCGCGAGGGCGATCTTCACCTTCGGGTTCTGCTCCTTCAGGAAGATCGCGCAGCCGGAGAGTGTGCCGCCGGTGCCGACCGCGCTGACGAAGCCATCGACCTTGCCGTCAGTCTGCTTCCAGATCTCCGGGCCGGTGGTCATGTAATGGCCCTGGCGGTTGGCGACGTTGTCGAACTGGTTGGCCCAGATCACGCCGTTCGGATTGCTGTCTTTGAGCTCATTGGCAATGCGCTCGGAGACGCGCACGTAGTTGCCGGGATCCTTGTAGGGCAGCGCCGGCACTTCCTTCAGCGCCGCGCCGGCGAGGCGGAGCATGTCTTTCTTTTCCTGGCTCTGGGTCTCGGGGATCACGATCAGGGTCTTGTAGCCGCGGGCATTGCCGACCAGCGCGAGACCGATCCCGGTGTTGCCGGCGGTGCCTTCGACGATCAGCCCGCCCTTGCGGATCTGCCCCTTCTTCTCCGCATCGGTGATGATGGCGAGCGCCGCGCGATCCTTCACCGAGCCGCCGGGATTCAGGAACTCCGCCTTGCCGAGAATGGTGCAGCCGGTCAGCTCCGATGCCTTCTTCAGCTTGATCAACGGCGTGTTGCCGATCGTGTCGATGAAACCCTGGCGAAAATCCATGATTGCTTCCGGCTGTGGAATTCGGTGTGAAATCCGGGGAGGCGTAGGGTAGGGCAGCCGTTGCTGCCGGATCAACCCCTCACTCTTGGGGCCAGAACCCGAAAAAGCCTACTGATTCAGCGGGTATAGCATCTGCGGGGCATGCCGGAACCGGTAGTGCCGCAGATTCGACGCAGCAGGCCCCGGGCAATCGACGTCGATGATCGCACGTGTCAGCGGCGTGAAACCGGCGCGGAAGTGGTTCTTCGCCTTCACGCAGAGCAGGCCGACCTTGTCGAGATCGATTCCGTGCAGGGCGAAATAGCCGGGATCGTTCGGGGTCTGGCAGCGCTCGGTGACGATCACCTGGATGCCCTTCACCTCGAGCAGAGCGGTCTGGCCCAGATCGACCGGCAGGTTGTGCTCCATCGGCCCGAGGTTGCGGAACTTGCCGTCGGTCAGCTTCAGAACGCGTGCCTTCACGGCGATCGGTGGACCGAAGGCATCGGTGACACGGCCGCCGAGGTTGGCGTCCAAGGTGGCGCCTTCGCCCTCGCGATGGGCGCGCGCGACGAGCGCGGGATCGAAGAAGAAGCCGAATACCGTCGGCAGCTTCAGCTTCGCCTCCAGCAGCGCGCGAAACAAAGTCGGCGTGTCGCCGATGCCGCCGGAGAGCGGATTGTCCGCCGGATCGACCACGGCCGCCGGCCCATGGCCGCGTGCGGTCAAGGCCTTGGCGATGCCTTCCGCCGCCGAGGGGAGTGTGACGGTGAAGCGGTCACGGCGCGCGGCGATCTCGTGCGCGAGTTCCTGCGCCGCGTCTTCCGCCAGCGCGCGCTCGCCGTCGGCGGTGACCAAGGCGCCGGCGCCGGCAAAAGGGGAATCGCCATAGGCGAAGCCGCCGAACACCGAGGCATCGAGAATGCCGTCGCGGCGTCGCCATTCGCCGGCGAGGTCGGCGAGCTCCTTCATCGGCCCGTCGGTGGTGCGCATGTTGAAACTGGTGAGGATCGCCGGAACCTTGGCCAGCACACAGACCGGACGAATGCGCCCCTCGACCGTTTCAATGGCGAGTGCAATGGCCCGCGCGCCGACCTCGGCCATGTCGATATGCGGATAGGTCTTGTATCCGATCGCAATGTCCACGAGATCGATCATCGCCGGCCCGAGATTGGCATGCAGATCGAAGCTGACGGCGAGCGGCGTGCGACCGATGACATGGCGCACCGCTTGCAACAGTTCGAGTTCCGGCGTCGGATTGCTTTCGGTGACCGTGGCGCCGTGCAGCGAGAGATAGACCGCGTCCCATTGATCGCGGCCGAGCCCGTCGAGAATCGTGTCGCGGATGGTGGCGAAGGCGGCCTGGGTCATCGCGCCGCCGGGCGGCGCCGCGGCGCAGAGCAGAAACTCGACTGTCCAGTCGCGGGTGCGCTCGGCGAAATCGACCACCGCGCCGATCTCGGTCTTGGTGCCGCGGTAGAAATCCTTGGCCGCCGCACCCTGGAAGAATTCCCGCGCCTCGAAGACCGAGAGGCCGGTCGGAATCGGCGAGAACGAATTGCCTTCGTACCAGAGGCGCGCGACGGCCAGCTTCCTCACAGCAGTTTTCTCATGACCAGAGTTTGCGCAGACGCTCGCGGTTGGCCTGCATCCAGTAGAGCGCCAGCGTCAGCGGACCGTTGCCCGTCGTGCCATGCTCGATCAGCGCCGGAATCTCTTTCGCGTCGTACAGCGTGGAGCGGATGTCTTCATGCTCGTTGGCGAGACCATGCACGCCGGCCGCGATCCGGCTGGAATCCATCCGGCCGCAATAGAGGATCAGCACCTCGTTGCTCATTCCGGGGCTCAGGAGGAAGCGCGTCATCTCGGTGAGATCGGTGACCGGACAATTCGCCTCTTCCACGGCCTCGCGGCGGGCGAGCTCTTCGGGAGTCTCATCCTTGTCGGAGATTCCGGCGATCACCTCGCGCTGCCAGGCAGGCATGCCGGCGAGATGCGCGGCGACGCGGAACTGCTCGATCAGCAGGATCTTGTCGGCGATCGGGTCATACGGGAGCACGCCGACCGCAGTCGTGCGCATCACGATCTCGCGGGTGAAGGGGCCGATCATGCTGCCGTCGAAGCGCTCGTGCCGCACGGTGAATTTCGCCAGCTTCATGAAGCCCTGGCTCAGCCATTCCTGGCCCAGGACCTCGATCTTTCCATCCATGCTCGCCTGCTGAATCAGTGGGGTTGGCGCACTATACAGCGGCAGGGTGGGAAAGCTAGATTGCGGGCGCCATCGTGGGGCTTCGAGCGGATTTCTCCCAAATCGTCATCCTCCGCCTGCGCGGACTATGACGAGCCAGTGGAATGAGACATCGGGTACCTCGCGAAAACAGGGAGCCCCGTATGCCGCGCGATCCACGTTACGACATTCTGTTCGAGCCGGTGAAAATCGGTCCGGTCACCGCCAAAAATCGCTTCTTCCAGGTGCCGCATTGCAACGGCATGGGGCATCGCGATCCCGAAGGCCATGCGGCGATGCGCGGCGTGAAGGCCGAAGGTGGCTGGGCCGTCGTCGCGACCGAAGAGGTCGAGATTCATCCGAGCGGCGACGTGTCGCCCTATATCGAAGGCCGCCTCTGGGACGACAAGGACATTCCCGGCCATGCATTGATGTGCGACGCGGTGCACCAGCACGGCGGGCTGGCGGCGATCGAGCTGACGCATAACGGCACCTCGGTCTCGAATCTCTCCAGCCGCGAGCCGGCGATCGGCCCGTCGCATCAGATGACGAATTACTGGCCGTGGCAGGCGCGCGCCATGGACCTGCAGGACATCCGGGATTATCGCCGCTGGCATCGCGAGGCGGCCTTGCGCTCGAAGAAGGCGGGCTTCGACATCGTCTACGTCTACGCCGCGCATGACCTCAGTCTTGCCTTGCATTTCCTGCAGAAGCGGCGCAACCGCCGGACCGACGAATATGGCGGCTCGTTCGAGAACCGCCTCCGCCTGTTCCGCGAACTGATCGAGGACACCAAGGACGCGATCGGCGACACCTGTGCGGTGGCCGTGCGCTTCGGCGTCGATGAGAAGATGGGCGCCGACGGATTGCTGCATGACGGCGAGAGCCGCGACGTGATCGCAGCACTGGCCGAGCTGCCCGATCTCTGGGACGTGAATGTCAGCCCCTGGCGCCATGATTCCGCGGTCTCGCGCTTCGCGGAGGAGGGGCATCAGGACTCCTATATCAGCTTCGTGAAGCAGCTCACCACCAAGCCGGTGGTCGGCGTCGGGCGCTACACCTCGCCCGACCGCATGGTGTCGCTGGTGAAGCGCGGCGTGCTCGATTTCATCGGTGCGGCGCGGCCTTCGATCGCCGATCCGTTCCTGCCGAAGAAGATCGAGGAGGGGCGGCCGGACGACATTCGCGAATGCATCGGCTGCAACATCTGCGTCTCCGGCGACATGACCATGTCGGCGATCCGCTGCACCCAGAACCCCACCATGGGCGAGGAATGGCGCAAGGGCTGGCATCCGGAAATCGTTCCGGCAAAGCAATCCGACGACCGCATTCTGGTGGTCGGCGCCGGTCCCGCGGGTCTCGAAGCCGCGCGGGCGCTGGGACAGCGCGGCTATGAGGTGCATCTTGCGGAGGCGACGGCGGATCTCGGCGGCCGGGTCTCGCGGGAGTCGAAGCTGCCGGGTCTCGCGGTCTGGGGGCGGGTGCGCGACTATCGCCTGACCCAGCTCGACAAGCTGCCCAATGTCGAGATCTACCGCGACAGCCGATTGAACGCCGAGCAGATCCGCGATTTCGGCTTCGAGCGCGTGGTGCTGGCGACCGGTGCCCGCTGGCGCGGCGACGGCGTCGGCCGCAGCCACTGGAATCCGATCCCGGGCTTCAGCGGGAAACAGGTCTTCTCGCCGGACGATATCATGGAGGGGCGCCTGCCGGACCAAGGTCCGGTCGTGGTGTTCGACGACGATCACTACTACATGGGCAGCGTGATCGCCGAACGGCTCGCCATGGCGGGCTTGAGCGTCACGCTGGTGACGACCGGCGACGTGGTCGCGAGCTGGACCTCGTACACGCTGGAGCTGATGCCGATCAACCAGCAGCTTCGCAAGCTCGGGATCGCGGTGATCACCGCGCATGACGTGACCTCTTTCGACGGAAACGCGGTGACGCTGGCCAGCAATTACGGTGAACCGCCGCGGACCATCCCTGCCAGTGCCGTGGTCGCGGTGACGATGCGGCTGCCGGAGGAGGCTTTGTATGCCGCGCTGCAGGCGGAACCCGCGGCCTTGCGCGACGCCGGCATCAAGACCGTGACCCGGATCGGCGATTGCCTGGCGCCGGGCTTCATCGCCCATGCGGTCTATGGCGGCCATCGCTATGCACGGGAACTCGACGCGCCCCATCAAGGCGAAGTATCGTTCAAGCGGGTGGTCTGGGCGCCTGCCAAACCTTGAAAAGCCTTTGGGCTAAGGAGTGAGCGTATGACTTTCGAGGAAAAGCAGTTCGTCACCAGCCTCGCCGAGCTGGATGCCATGGTGCCGCCGGCAAGCGGCGGGGCGGCCGGCAAGACCATGCACCGGATCGAGCGCTATGCCCGGCAGTTTATCGGCCTCTCGCCGTTCTGCTGCCTCGCGACCAGCGACGGCAAAGGCAACGCCGATGTGACACCGCGCGGCGACCAGCCGGGTTTCGTGCGGGTGATCGACGAGAAGACGCTGCTGGTTCCCGAGCGGCCCGGCAATAACCGGATGGATTCGCTGCGCAACGTCATTCAGCACCCGTCGCTGGGCCTGCTGTTCTTCATTCCCGGTTTCGAGGACACGCTGCGGGTGAACGGGCGGGGACGGGTGACCAAGGATCCCGGCCTGCTGGCGGATTCGGCGGTCGATGGGAAAGTGCCGAAGTTCGGCGTTCTGGTTGCGGTGGATGAAGCTTTTTTCCACTGTGCCAAGGCATTTCGCAGGTCCCGGCTGTGGGATCCGGCCGCCCAGGTGGCCCGGAACACCATGCCAACTCTGGCCCGGATGATCATGGATCAGATGGCCGAGGTGGCGAACGAGGCCCTGCCGGACCAGGCGCAGGTCTCCGCGGTCGATGCCGATATCGAAGAGGATTACCGGACCCAGCTTTATTGAGCGGGATCACACCTTAGGATGGGTTCCGGATCGATTCCGGGACGGGGGCTAAGCCTCTGAAATTAACCGAGCCTTCAGGACTTGGCCCCTAGTCTGGCCGCTTGCGCAACAGCGTCCGGATTCGCCTTGTCCCAATGGATCTGAAGGCCCTCCTCAGCGACCCGAAGAAAGCGCCCCTGATCGCCGTCCTGATTCTGGGCGCCGTGGGCTATTTCATCGCCGCCGAGTTCGGGCTGGCGCTGGCCAGCATCAATCCGCATGCCGCACCCGTGGCGCCCGAAGCCGGCTTCGCCGTTGCGCTGCTGATGGTGTTCGGCCGCCGCGCCTGGCCGGCCATCACCTTCGGAGCGCTCATCGCGCATGGCATTGCCGGCGGTGGCATCGTCATCGCCGGGCCGATCGCGGCCGGCGATACCTTGGCCGCTTTGGCCGGACAGCTGGTGCTCTCGCGCAATCTCACCTGGCACGGCGAGAAGCTGCCGCTCGGGACGACGCTGGGCTATGCCACAGCTTCGCTGCTCGCAGCGGTTCTCTCCGCCAGCATCGGCCTCCAGACCCTCCATCTCGCCGAAGCGCTCCGCCACGCTTCGGGCGTCGAAGTCTGGCTGACCTGGTGGACGGGTCACGCCCTGGGCGTGTTCCTGCTGGTCCCGGCACTGCTGTCCTTGATCGAGGCGGAGTGGCGGCGGCCGACCTGGCAGCGGCTTTGGAAGCTCGGCGCGCTGTTTGCAGTCGCTCTGGCCGTCAACCTGATCGCTTTCACCGACTGGCGTGCCGGCGTTGGAATCTTTCTGAGCTTCCCGCTGGTGCTGGTCGCCTTCCGCTGGTTCTCGGACCGAGCCGGGCTATGGCTCGCCTGTCTCATCGCGGGTGTCTGGACCTTGGCGACGACTTTCGGCGTCGGTCCGTTCACCAGCGCCTCGGAGAATGCGGGCCTGCTCAATGCGCAGATCCTGGCCGCGGCTTTGGCCTTTGCCGCCGTGGCCTTGACCGATTTCGGCGCCGGCGGCTCGCGGTGGATCGGCATTGTGTTCACCAGCGGCGCGGCTATCGCCGCTTTCGTGTTCTTCGCCAGCGATCTCAATCGCCGTTCGCACGACATCCGGCAGTTCGACACGCTGATCGAAAGCGCGACCGAAGAGCTGCAGAAGCGCATCGGCACCTACACCGATATCCTGCGCGGCGGCGCCAGCATGTTCGCCGCTTCCGACGGCATCACCCGTTCGGAATGGCAGGTCTATGTCAGCTCGATCGATCTGCTCGGCCGCTATCCGGGGGTCAGCGGCATGGGGCTCGTCGTTCCGGTGAAGCATGCTGATCTCGATGCCTTCAAGGCGCAGATGCGCGACGACGGGCTGCCGCTGTTCGTGGCGCGGCCGGTTCCCGGCTGGCCGCGCAGCGAGGACGAGCTTTTCGTCATCATCCGCGAAGGACCGGACAGCCTCATTCGCACGCCGATCGGCCTCGATCTCGCCTCGGAACCGAAGCGCCGTTCCGCGGCGATCGCGGCCCGCGACTTCGGCGTGCCGACCATGACGCATTCCGTCACGTTGGAAAGTGACAGCGGCCCGCAGACCGGCTTCGTCCTGTTCGTGCCGAGCTATTGGGCGCACCGCGCAACGGCGACGGTCGCCGAGCGCCGCGCCGCGTTCCGCGGCTGGATTCACGCGCCGATCATGGCGGACAGCTTCTTCACGGCCGCCTTGAAGCGCTTTGGTGACATGATCCGGGTCGAGGTGTTCGACGGTGTCGATACCGGAGAGCCTGCGATCTTCAGCACGTTCGGCGCGGACAGCTGGACGCCGGAGGCGGGTGCGCCCGCCGGCCGCCAGACCCTGATGGTGATGAGCGGGCACGCGCTCCAGATCGCCTGGCAGGCCGGTCCGGCCTTTCCCAGCGCGCCGCGCAGCGAGGCGCCGCTCTTGAGCGCCGCGGTCCTGCTGATTGCCACCATCTTCAGCGCCCTGGTCGCCAACCTGCAATCGACCGGCGCGCGCGCGAAGGCAATCGCCCAGCGCATCACCGCCGACCTCGCCGCCAGCAACGAGCGCTTCCGCCTGACCGAGGCGCGGCTCAAGGCCGCGGTCGAGGCGATGGACAGCGGCTTTGCGCTGTTCGATGCCGACGATCGCCTGATCCTGCACAACCGCACCTTCATCGACGCGCAGACCCAGAACGCGTTCGGCAACCCGATCGGTCATACGTTCGAGGAGTTCGTACGCTTCAACATCGAAGCGCATAGCGCGACCGTGGAGACCGGCCCGGATGCTGAGGCCTGGGTGGCGCGCCGCATGGAACAGCATCGCGATCCGTCCGATGCACCATTCGAGATGCAGCTCTCCACCGGACAATGGCTGCAGGTCACCGAGCGGCGCACCGCTGATGGCGGCTACATGGGCATCTGGACCGACATCACCAGCGTGAAGCAGGCGCAAGAGCGCCTGACCAACGCGATCAACGCCATGACCGACGGCTTCATGCTCTACGACCGGGATCTCAAGCTGGTGCTCTGCAACCAGCCCTGGGCCGACTATGTCGGCCACAAGTCGCCCGAATCGATCATCGGCCGCTCGGCGGAAGAGCTGCTCCACGATTTCGCACATGCCGCGGTCACGGACGTCAATGCTCGGGCCGACCCGGAGGGCTGGTCGGCGCAGGTGATGAAACTCCACATCGATCCGCCGGAGGCGGCGCAGGAGCGGCAGTTGACCGACGGCCGCTGGTTCAGCGTCATGTTCCGGCGGACCTCCGACGGCGGCCGGCTCGGCATTTTCAGCGATGTCACCGCCGTGCGCGCGGCGGAGACCAGGCTGCGCGATGCGATCGAAAGCATCAACGAGGGCTTCGCACTGTTTGACGCCGATCTGCGCTACGTCCAGTTCAACCACCGCCTGCTGGAGCTCTATCCGAAGTCGGCGCCGGCCATCAAGGTCGGCGCGAGGCTGGAGGACGTGCTGCGCTATGGCGCTGAGCGCGGCGAAGTTCCGGAGCTCGGCGATCGCAAGGACATCGACACCTTCGTCGAGGATTGGATGCGGTGCTTCAAGCGTCGCGAACCCTTCGTCGGCGAGGAGATGCTGACCGACGGACGCTGGACGCTGGTCAGCCACCGGCCGACCGCGGATGGCGGCTTCGTCAGTATCCGCTCCGACATCACGGCGCAGAAGCACCGCGAGATCGATCTCGAAGCGGCGAAGACCCAGCTCGAGGGGCTGACGGAATCGCTGATCGCCACGACCGGCGACCTCCGCGCGGCGCGCGAGCGGGCGGAGGAGGCGAACCGCTTCAAGTCCAATTTCCTGGCGCAGATGACCCACGAGCTGCGGACGCCGCTCAATGCGGTGATCGGGTTCTCGGATCTGATCCAGCAGGAGATCTTCGGCCCCATCGAGCCGCCGCGCTATAAGGAGTATGTCGGCCTGATCAGCAGCAGCGGCAAGCATCTGCTGGGGTTGATCAATGACGTGCTCGACCTCTCGAAGATCGAAGCCGGCCGGATGGAGCTTACGCTGGAAGAGCTCGATCCCGCCGGTCTGGCGCAAGGCGCGGCCGGGCTGTTCGCAAAGATGGCGGCGGATCGCGGCCTCACGCTGGAATGCCGCGCGGTGGCGCCTTGCCGCGTGATGCACGGCGACGAGCGCGTCACCCGGCAGATCATCTACAACCTGCTGTCCAATGCCGTGAAGTTCACGCCGAAGGGCGGGCGGGTCGAGCTCGAATTCGTCGAAGCCGATCCCGGCGTCGATCTCATCGTGCATGACACCGGCATCGGCATGAGCGCCGCGGAGATCACCAAGGCGATGCGGCCCTATGGCCAGATCGGCTCCGCCCTGGTGAAGAACGTCGAAGGCACCGGCCTCGGCCTGCCGCTGGTGAAGTCGCTGATCGAGCTGCACGGCGGTACGTTCGAGATCGAGAGCGTGAAGGGCGAAGGCACGCGGATGACCGTGCGCTTCCCCTGGCAGCAGGAGCTTTCGAGCGAACCGAAGCGCGCGGCGAGCTAGAGACTAGACCCGCGCGCCCGACAGCGCGCGCCAGCAGAGGGCGGCGGCGAGAATCTGGGTCGATCCACCCAGCAGCATCGCGAGCCGTAAGCCCTCGGTGCCATCCTTCAGCAGAGCGAAAATCGCACCCAAAGCCGCGACGCCAAGCGTTGCACCGACCATGCGCGCGACATTGAGGAGAGCCGCAGCCGTGCCCGAGCGTTCCGTGGAGACGGCGCCAACGGCCACACCGGTCAAGGGACCGGTGGCGAGGCCCATCCCCAGGCCGGTCAGCATCAAGCCGGCCTCGGTGCCGACCAGCGAGGCCGATCCGGCCGCTGCGCTGACGGTCAGCAACCCGCAGCCGATGATTGCGACACCACCGCCGGTCATGAAGCGCGTGCCGAGCCGTCCCTGCAACGCACCGGAGAACGGCGACACCAGCATGAAGATCACCGCCATCGGCACGAGCGCGAGGCCGGCGCCGACCGCGTCGAGCCGTCCGCTGCTCTGCCAGGTCAGGAGCTGCAGGAAGAGCACGCCGTACATGCCGAAGGTCATGCCGGCGGTCGCGATGATCGCGCCGCGGAAGTCGCGGATCCGGAACAGGTCGAGCGGAACCAGGGCCGCGCTGCCGCGGTGTCTTTCGACCTTGAGAAAGGCGATGAAGGCGGCGGATGCGATCACCAGGGCAATGAGCGCCAAGGCGCCGGCATGGGATTCGATCGCGGCCATGGCGAGGCCACCGAGCGCAAGAATGCCGAGAGCCTGTGCCGCGCCATCGAAGTGCCGACCTTGCGGATCGGCCGATTCCGAAACGGTCAGCGGCGCCGCGACGAGGGCCGCAAGGCCGAAGGGCACGACGACGAAGAATACGCTGCGCCATCCGGCATGGGCGATCAGCAGGCCGCCGAGCGTCGGTCCGATGATGAAGGCGAGCCCATTGCAGCCGGTGAAGATGCCGAGCACGCGAGCGCGTGCCTTGGGATCCGTCCAGGCGACGCGCAGGATGGCCAGCGAGGCCGGCAGCATCAGCGCCGCGCCGACGCCGGAAATAACGCGGCCGGCGACCAGTACCGCGATCGACGGCGCCAGCGCGCAGAGCACCGACGAAGCGGAGAAGATTGCCGCGCCGGCCATGAAGATGCGTCGCCGGCCGTAAAGGTCGGCCAGCAGCCCGCCGCTCAGCAGCAGCACCGCATAGGTCAGGTTATAGCCGTCGATCACCCATTGCAGCGCGCTGACCGGCGCGCCGAACTCGGCGCCGATCGGCCGGGTCGCGAGATTGACCACCGACGTATCGAGCTGGGCGATCAGCATCGCGGAGCAAAGCGTCATCAAGGTCAGCGCACCGGATTTGGCGGCAATGACGGTCGTGGGCTTGGTCGCAAAGACGGGTGCATTCATCGCGAGGTTCCTCGCCGTGGTGTTCATGGCGAGAGATAGGCACTGCAATGGGCGCAATGCTTCGGCGCCGGCCGAAGGGTGCGTGTCTCCTGACAGGATGCGTCAGGGGTCCGCCGCGATCCGCTTCTCAGCAAACCAAATAGGTCATGACAACTGCATGTTTCCTGACAAAAGCGCCCGAAGCTGTGGCTGCAACATGTAATACAATTCCAGATTGCGTCGCGTCGGAATCGGGTGTAATCCTAATTCGTGCCGCGGCGCGGGGGCGCCGGGCATCCGGGAGGATGCATCATGGCGACAAAGCAGCAGAACACGGTCACCAAGAGCAAGAACGGCTTTTCGGTCACGGCCTATCGGGGCGACGCGAAAACGCTCCTGGCTTTCAACTTCGCCAGCAAAGCGAGTGCGAAGAATCTCTCGGGCTTCACTATCCATGTGGAGCCGAAGGGCCAGAAGCCGTACTTCACCCAGAACTCTCTGCGATTTGAGCATCCCGCTAAGCATGCGCAGGACCAGACGCTGCCGCCGACATCGACGATCAACGCGCCAATCCACAAGTTCCGCTGGGTTCATGTGCCGGGCACGCTTCACCAGGGTACGCAGCCGTTCATGGGGTCCTACACCTACAGCGTGACGCCGCGATATTTCGATGGCAAGGGATCCATGCTCGCGCTGGATCCCGTGAAGACCGTCGCCGTCGAGGTTTTGGTCGATGCCTTCAAGACCAAGGATCTCGCCCTCGGCTTCACCCGCGGCTACAAGCAGTCGCAGGGCTTCGTGCATCACTTCGGCCGCCAGGCGAAGATCGAACCGGCCGGTCACGGCCTGACCTACGATACGTCGCAGATTTCCGGGACGAATGCCCGGGGTGAGAAATACACCTATGAGGACGAGTATGAATGGCTCGGCTTCACCGCACGCCAGCGGATCTTCGAGGTCTTGGATCTCGTGTTGAACGACAAGAGCCTGTGCGCCGACATGTTTGCCTACGACCTGAATGAAACCGGCTTCGTTGAACGCGCGTTGAAACTTGCCAAGCAAGGCCGCGCCCGTCTGATCTTGGACAACGCCGCTCTGCACCACGACAAGGCAATGTCGAAGCCCGAAGACAAGTTCGAGAAGGCGTTTAAGAAAGCCGCGGGCAAGAAAGCGAAAGACCTGCTGAAGCGGGGGAAATTCTCGCGCTATGCGCATGACAAAGTCATCGTCGTCCGCAACAAGAAGAGCGGTAAGGCCAAGAAGGTTCTGACCGGTTCAACGAACTTTTCGGCGACCGGCCTCTATGTGAACTCCAATCACGTCCTGGTCTTCGGCGATGCGCAGGTCGCCCAATGTTATGCAGATATGTTCGACGCCGTCTGGAAGGGCGACGTGAAGACATCGGCCTTTGGGAAGACGCCATTCTCGACGAAGACTTTCGGGTTTGCATCGGCAAAGACGCCGAAGACAGAAGTGACCTTCGCACCGCATAGTGAAGCGGTCGCGAAAGGCGTGCTCGACACCATCGCCAAGCGGATCAAGCAAGAGGGCACGAAGAAGAAAGTCGAAGGCAGCGTCTTGTTCGCCGTGATGCAGATGGATAAGGGGACGAGCCCGGTCTACACGGCGCTCGAGGGCCTGCATAAGAATCAGAAGGTCTTCAGCTACGGCATTTCGGACAGCCCGAAGGGCGTTTCGCTGTTTCCCATCGGCAAGAAAACAGGCGTGCTGGTGACCGGCAAGCCGGGCAAGTCGACCCTGCCGCCGCCCTTCGATCAGGTCCCCGGCGTCGGCCTGGGCCATCAGATCCACCACAAGTTGGTGGTCTGCGGCTTCAACACGCCCGATGCCGTGGTCTATTGCGGCTCGTCGAACCTGGCCTCGGGCGGCGAGAAGGCGAACGGCGACAATCTGCTCGCCATCCATAACCAGGGTGTCGCCACGGTCTTTGCCATCGAGGCGCTGCTGCTGGTCGACCACTTCGATTTCCTCGACCGCAGTGCGCAGAACCTAAAAAAGCCCAAGGCATCGAAGACGGCTGCCGCCGTCAATGCCGGTTGGTTCATATCGACCAGCGACGGCTGGACCGAGAAATACTTCGATCCCAAAGACCTGCACTGCGTCGATCGCATGCTCTTCGGCTGAGGACCGCTAGATCCAAAGGCGGAGCCGTTGCCGCCCCATTTCGGGTCGCGACGGTTCCGCCTTGCCGTGGGCTCAGCTTCCCGCTATGAGCCTTCCCATGCTGGAATACCTGAAAGACAAGAATCGTGCCTGGGCGGCGCGGAAAGTCGCGGCGGATGCCGGGTTTTTCAAGCGTTTGGAAGCCCAGCAGGCACCGGAATACCTCTGGATCGGCTGCTCCGACAGCCGGGTGCCGGCCAATGAAATCGTCGATCTCGATCCGGGCGAGCTGTTCGTTCATCGGAACGTCGCCAACCTGGCGCCGCCGCAGGACGCGAATTATCTCTCGGTCCTGCAGTTCGCCATCGACGTGCTCCGGGTCAAGCATGTGATGGTGGTCGGCCATTACGGCTGCGGCGGCGTGCGGGCCGCGGTCGATGGGCAGCGCCGGGGCCTGGTCGACCACTGGCTGCATCCGATCCGCGAGGTGCATCACGATCACCGCCATGAACTCAATGCGATCGGCGACGAGATCAAGCGCCTCAACCGGCTCTGCGAGCTCAATGTCGTGCGCCAAGTGAAAAACGTCGCCTCCGACGTCTTCGTGCAGGATGCCTGGGGACGCGGCCAGGAAGTCAATGTGCATGGCTGGGTCTATTCGATCTCGACCGGCCATATAACCGATCTCAACGTCACCACCAGCCGGCCGGAAGAGATCGAACGTCTCGGCTAGGCCTGCCCCCGTGACCTTCAGGGAGAGTTGCCGATGCTCTATGCGATCATCTGCTACAACGACGACAAGCTTGTCTCCAGCTGGTCCAAGGCCGAGGATGACGCGGTCATGCAGCGCCTCGGCGGGGTGATCGGCAAGATCGCCGCCGCCGGCAAGCTCGGGCCCGTCGCACGCCTGCAATCGACCACGCAGGCGAAGGTGTTGCGCAAGGGCAGCAGCGGCCCGGTTGTCACCGACGGACCTTTCGCCGAGACCAAGGAGCATCTGCTCGGATTCTACCTGGTCGATTGCAAGACCATCGACGAGGCGGTCGAGATTGCCAAGGACTTGCAGGCCGCCAATGCCGGCCCCAGCGCCTACGATATTCGTCCGGTGCTGTTCTACGCGCCCGGCAATCAGGCGCAGAACGCCGCCGAATAGTATCGCGCTGAATCTTCTATCGGCGCGATATCGGAAACATCACGGCTGCCGTGCCCCCATCCCGACCTTCCCTCTGAAGGAGGAAGGAGAAGAATGGAGCCGCCGCTCGATGCAAAGCCCTCCCTCCTTTAGGGGGAGGGTTGGGTGGTGGCACTGCAGCCGAAATGCTCCACCTACGATCCGGTTGGAGATCCTGCGCCAGTCTTCAGCTTGCATACTCGGCGGGTGTCTCGGGCGGATGCTGCTTGTACTCGCCGCGCGGATCGAGCTCCGGTGCACCATAGGTGCCCTGGGTGAGCGGCACGGCGACGTAATCGCTCTGCTCCTCCGGCGTCTTGGCGCGGCGGCGCAGCGCGCGGTAGGTCGTGAACAAGGCGACCGCCAGAAAGCACCCCGCCGCAAAGAGCAGCAGGCCCTGTGGTCCCTGGGCGTGCATGACAGCACCCGCGATCGCCGGACCGAAGCAGGAGCCGAGGCCCCAGGCAAACAGCAGGCCGCTCGAGGCGGCGACGAATTCATGGCGCTCGACATAATCGGTCGTTTGCCCGACGCCCAAGGCATAGAGCGGAGATTCGAAAGCGGTCAGGATGAAGAACAGCACCACCATCCAGGTGAAGCTGATGCCGGGCAGCGCATAGAGCAGCAGCGACATCGCGGTCGAGACCAGCATGATCCCGATGATGATCGGCCGGCGCCCGATATGGTCGGAGAAATAGCCGATCGGGTATTGCGTCACCAAAGCCGCAACGGTGGTGATGGAATAGAGGAGGCTGAGCTCCTTCTCGCCGAAGCCATGATCCTTGATATAAGCCGGGAAGAGGCCGTAGAGGCCGGCATTCATCATGCCCGATCCGAAGGCGCAGACCACGCCGGTGGGCGACGCCCGGAACAGGCGCGGGAGCGGCAGATGCTGGTGCTCGTCGATCTTGGGATTGCCGACCTTGGTGACCGCGAGCGGGATCATCGCCGCCGAGAGTCCGATCGTCACCAGCACGAAGAGCAGGATGCCATCGGGCTGGTCGAAGTTGAGCAGCAACGGCGAGACGCCGGAGGCGGCCCAGCTCGCCGTCGTGTACATGGCAAAGACCCGGCCGCGATTCTCCTCGGCGGCTTTGTCGGTCATCCAGGATTCGATCACCACGAAAGCGCCGGCGAGCGCATAACCCGCGCAGCCGCGTAAGATGATCCAGAAGGTCGGGTCGTGCAGCACGGTGAAGAGGATCGCGGCATTCGAGGCGCAGACCGCAAAGACGCCAAAGGCGCGGATATGGCCCACCCGGCGGATCATGCGCTGGCAGGTGAGGGTCCCGAGCAGGAAGCCCAGAAAATAGGCCGAAGCCGCCGCGCCGACCACGAACGTCGAGGCGCCGGTCGAGGCCAGCCGATAGCCGATCAGCGGCGATAGCATGCCGAGCGCGGATTCCATCAGGATCACAGTCAGCAGGACCGGCGCGACCGGCTGTATGCTCTTCCACATGCTGGCTTCCCCCGAAGCGCTGCGCGCCTCTTGAGCAAGGTATCACAACCCACTCGATCGTCATCCCCGGGCTTGGTCCGGGGACCCCTGAGTTCGAACGACTGAAGGGTAACTCAGGGATGCCCGGCCTTCGCCGGGCATGACGACAGTGGTTATTCCACAAGCGCCGCCTGGCCGCGCTTGTAGAGGCCGTTGGCGATGATCAGGCGCTGAATCTCGCTAGCGCCCTCCCAGATGCGGTCGACGCGGAGCTCGCGGTAGAAGCGTTCGGCCACGTTCTCGCGCATATAGCCGCGGCCGCCGAAGATCTGCACCGCGCGGTCGGCCACGCGATTCGCCATCTCGGAGGCATACAATTTCGCCATCGAGGCCTGGCCGTGGCTGACCTTCACGTCCTCGCCGGCATCGATTGCCTCGGCGGTGCGATAGGTCATGAGCCGCGCCGCCCAGAGCTCGGTCAGGCTGTCGGCCAGCATGAACTGCACCGCCTGCTTCTCGCTCAGCATCTCGCCGGACATTGGACGCTGGCGGGCGAAGGCCGTCGCCTCGTCGATCAGCCGCGCCGCGGCGCCGCAGCAGCGGGCGGCGATCATCAGCCGCTCATAGCGAAACCAGTCATAGGTGAATTCCATGCCGCCACCTTCGGCGCCGATCCGATTCTCGACCGGCACTTTCACGTCGGTGAACCTTACGATCGGATGGTGCGCGCGGTAGGTGTGCGAATAGGCCGGCGTGCGCACGACCTCGACGCCGTGCGCATGGCGGTCGACGAAGAACAGGCAATGGCTGCCGGCCTTGTCGCCGGCGGTCAGCTTGGCCTGGAAGATGATGTAATGGGCGAGGTTGAAGCTGGTGACGTGCCACTTCTCACCGTTGAGGATGTAGGTGTCGCCCTCGCGCCGTGCGGTCGCCTTGATAGCATCGACGTCGGATCCGGCATCGGGCTCGGTGATGGCATAGCATTCGTGCCATTCGGCGCGGATCAGCGGCTGGATCCACTTTTCGATCTGCTGCGGCGAACAGGCTTTCAGCATCCAGCTCTGCGGATTGTTGCCGCACCAGCCGAGCGCGTTGGTGACCCGGCCGAGCTCCTCCTGCGTCACCGCTTGCTCCAGCATCGAAAGCCCCTGGCCGCCATGCGAGACCGGGATGTCCATGTTGTAGAGCCCGGCGGCTTGCGCGCCCGCCTGATGGCGCTTCAGCACATCGGGCGGCACCTCGCCGTCATGCATCTCGGCATGCACTTCCCAGGGGATCAGCTCCTGCATCACGAATTTGCGGACGCGGTCCTGGATTTCCCGGGCGCGGGGCGGAAGCGGGTAGGACATGGAATGGATCTTTCTAGGCTGCGAGATCGCGATGGAGCTTGGCGTTGACGGCGGCCAGCGTGCCGGGTTCAGGAGGCTCGGCGAGGCGGGCAACCGGCAGTGTCCGTCGCACCATTTCATGCAGCTGACGCAAGGCCGCTTCCTTCTCCGAGAAGATGCCGAAGGAATAGCCGCGGGATTTGAGGCCCTGCTGCACCGACGCGACCAGTTCTTCGTCCTCGCGCTGCACCTGGCTGTTGATACGGAAGTTCAGGTAATGGGCGGCGCGATGCCGGCGGTCCGGATCGGGCAGGATCCAGCGCCGGGCGCGCAGGCGGCACTTGCCGGGACCCATCGGCAGCACCTCGAAGCTCGCGACCTTCTCCGGATAGAAGTCGAGCGCCACGTTCGGCAGCAAGGTGTAATAGCACCAGGCGCGGCGGCGTCCCTCCGGCAGATGCTCGGGCTGCGGTGCCACGCGCTGATACATCCGCTCGCTCCAGTTCTCGGAGAGCTTGTCGCGGACGATGCCAACCTGGCGCGAGACATTGGTCGGTTGGGCTTCGGCGGTGTAGGACGAACCGAACATGCGCTGCAGCCCGGGATGGCCGGTCGGCACGTGATAGCCTTCGAGATAGTTGTCGATCAGGTTCTTCCAATCGACGGCGATGTCGCAGAACCAGCCGGTGCCGCGCGAGACCATCTCGGCCGTGCGGTAAGCCTCCATCTCGGCGCGATAGGGGGCGAAGCGTTCGGCGACGCTCAGTCCACCATTGGGGCCGCCCCTTGAATCCAAAGGCGCATTAAAGCGCACGAAGACGAAGCCGAGGAACTCCTCAACCTCGATCGGGCGCAGGCCGAACTCGGCTTTGTCGATCGCCGGGAAAGTCTTCTCCGCCGCGATCGCCCTCAAGCTTCCGTCAAAATTGTAGGACCAGCCGTGATAGGGGCAGCGGATCGCATGGCCGCAATTGCCGCTTTCGGTGCTGACCAGCGCATGGGCCCGGTGCCGGCAGGTGTTGTAGAAGCCGTTGAGCTTGCCGTCCTCGCCGAGCACGACCAGGCCGCGCTCGCCACAGCTCTCCACCGAGAGGAAATCGCCTGGTGCCCTCAGGTCGCTGCGATGCCCGGCTAGCGTCCAGCTCGAGAGCAGCAGATGCTCGCGTTCCAGCGCGAAGAACTCGGCGTTGTCGTAGGTCCAGCCGGGCAGGGTTTCGTCGCGGGCATTGCGCATCTTCTGTCTCCTCAGGCCGCGGAGGTCGCGGCTTCGGCGGTATCGGCGGCGAAGTGATCCGGGAACAATCCGTGCAGGAAGGTGCGCACGACGCGGCGCGCAACCTCGCGGTCGGTCTCCTTCGGGTTGATCAGCATGTCGAGCCAGAGCCCGTCGCTCATCGCGCTGAAGCCTTTCGCGATCAGCATCGGGTCCGGCGCCCCCAGCTCGGCGAAGAGCGCCGTGGCGACGCGCAGGAACTCGCGGTTCAAGTCCTGGCACACCGCCATGAAGTCCGGCCGCCAGCGCGTCTCGCCCCAGAAGGCGTACCAGACCGTGACGGTCTTGCGGTTGGCGACCAGCCGCTGGAAATCGCCTTCCAGCATCGCGGTGATCTTCGCCGCGGGGGCGGGCGGTGCGGCCGCGATGCTGGCGCGCCAGCGCTTCCGATACTCCTCGACCATGTGCTGCAGGGTCGCGTTCAAGAGCACGTCCTTGCTCTTGAAGTAGAAGTTCACGATGCCGGTCGAAAGCTTCGCGGTCTCCGCGACGTCCGCCAGGGTCAGTTCTGAAAAACCCTTGCGCGCGACCACGTCGATGGTCGCGATGATGAGCTGCTCCCGGCGGATTTCCTTGATCGCATCGCGGGCCATTTGCGGCTCCAGCCTTCTGTTATTTAAGGCAATAAATAGCATTCATTGACTAGCCGTTCAATCAAATTCTGGTGGTATTATACAGTCGTAAAACAAGCTTTCCAGCAGCCGGGGTGGCCGCTATGCTGCTGCAAACCTGGAGGAATCCCATGCCGTTCGATTTCCAGCCGACCGACGAGCAGCGCATGCTGGTCGAGACCGTGCGCGGTTTCATCGAGACCGAGCTCTATCCGCATGAGCGCAGGGTCGACAAACTCGGCCATGTGCCACCGGAGCTGGGCAAGGAGATCAAGGAGAAGGCGAAGGCGCTCGGTCTCTATTCGGCCAACATGCCGGAGGAGGTCGGTGGCGGCGGTCTCGACGTCATGTCGCAGATGCTGTTCGAGCGCGAGCTCGGCAAGGTGAATTGGGCGGTGCAGAAATTCGTCGGCCGTCCCTCGGCGATCCTGATGGCCTGCAAGGGCGAGCAGGTCGAGAAATACCTGCTGCCGACGGTGCGGGGCGAGAAGATGGAAGTCTTCGCCTTGACTGAACCCGGCGCCGGCTCAGACGCGATGTCGATCGCCACCCGCGCAGAAGCGGATGGCGATGATTTCATCATCAAGGGCCAGAAGCATTTCATCAGCGGCGTCGGCCTTCCGGACTTCGCCATTGTCTTCACCGTGACCGGTGTCGAGGAAACTAAGCGCGGCCCACGCAAGCAGGTGACGGCCTTCCTGGTCGACAAGGACACGCCGGGTTTCACCATGCGCCGCGGCCCGCGCGCGGTTGCTTATCGCGCCTATGACAATTACGAGCTGTTCTTCGACAATGTGCGCGTGAACAAGCGACAGATCCTCGGGGAGCTGCACAAGGGCTTCGTGCAGGCGGAGGAGTGGCTGGTCGGCGGCCGGGTCTTCATTGCCGCCAATTGCTGCGGCAAGGCCGAGCGCGCGATGGAGCTGGCGCTCAATTGGGCCGCGACCCGCAAGCAGTTCGGCCAGACCATCGGCAAGTTCCAGGGTGTCTCCTTCAAGCTCGCCGACATGAAGACCGAGCTCGCGGCGGCGGATGCGCTGGTGACCTATGTCTGCTGGAAGCTGCAGAACGGCAGCATGACCAATGGCGACGCCGCCATGGCCAAGCTCTATGCCAGCGAGATGCTGGGTCGCGTGACGGATCAGGCGATCCAGGTGTTCGGCGGCATGGGCCTCATGGAGGAGCTGCCGCTGGAGATGATGTGGCGCGACGCCCGCATCGAGCGCATCTGGGAAGGGACATCGGAGATCCAGCGCCATATCATCTCCCGAGAGATGCTGCGCCCGCTGGAGAGCTAGCTAATCCCGATCCCGCTTCAGGCCCTCGAGCGAAAGATCGCCGATCTGGATCGCGTGGCGCAGATTCTCCAGCGCGCGCTCGACTTCCTCGTACATGAATCGCGCGCGCTCGAGATAGCGAATGTCGGATTCCGAGATCGGTCCGTGCTCTGCGCTGGTGAGGTCGAGCGCCTGGGCGAAGTAGCGGCCCTTCAGCTTAGCGGCGAGGCGGGCAAGGCGCTGCACCTCGGCCGGCGTCGCGCCGACCACGGTGCCGCTGATCTCCGCGCGGGTGAAGCTGCGGATGTCGGAAGCAAGATGCACGAGATACTGGCCGACGCTCGGTGGATTCTCCAGGCGCGCCTTCGCCGACGGGGCGGGCGCCCGCAAGGATGGTCCGTTGGTGTTGGCGGGCCGGGCTGCGACGACCGGCGCGACACCCGGTTTCACGGACTTCGGCTCTTCGCCGCGACCGAACATGGACAGCATCGACACACTCCCCGTCTGCAGGCGGACTGCCTGCGGGATTCTGAATGCAACTCTTATGCCGGGGCAGCTAGAGGTTAAGGGACTGAAATTGCTGGAAATCGAGCGAAAACCGGAGCGGCAAAACTTGCCGGTTCAGGCGAAGACGAACTGGCCTTTGCCGCGTCCCTTGGCCCCGGCCAGGGCCTCGAAGGCCTTGCCGATCAGCATGTCGGCATTGTCGGCGCTGGTCGGGTAGAGCGAGATGCCGAGATGGACCGGGAACTTGCGCTCGAGATCGCCCAAGGGGAAGGGCTTGGTCAGCTCCTGCACGATCTTCTCGGCGACGATCTGGATGTCTTCGACCCGCGGCATCGACTCCACCAGGATCGCGAGCTGGTGGTGCTCGAAGCGGGAGACGGTGTCGCTGCCCCGCAGAACATTGGAGACGCGTTCCGCGGCGACCTGCATCACGATATCGCCGATCGCGTCGCCGGCTTCATGCGGCAGGTCGGTGATCTCCAGCAGGAGAAGGGCGAAGAAGTCCTTGTTGCGTTTGGCGCGGCGCGCGGCGAGGCCGAGAATCTCCCAGAACAGGAACTGGCTGGCGAGACCGGTCGAAGGATCGAACAGCCGCGGCAGGCCGCGCTTCTGGCCGGCGGCGCCGGTGGCAATCACGGTGCGAATGGCGCGGCGCAAGGCGCGCGCATTCATCTCGTCGTCGAACAGGCAGTCGGCGGCGCCCGCGCGTTTCAACGATTGCTCGGTGGGCCGATCGACCGTGCCGGTGAGCGCGATCAGCGGACCACGCGAGGACACGCTGGCGACGAGGCCTTCGGCTTTGCTCATGCCGGCGCCCAAGAGCGGCTGCAGGTCGAGCAGGATGACATCGAAAGCCGCATCGCCCTCAAGGGCCTCGGACGAGGTCGCGGCGCGGCGCACGACATAGCGGTCTTCGCCGAAGCTCTCACACAACCGATCGATGGCCGCGAACACGGCCGGCGATTCGGAAATGACCAACAGGCGGACAATGCGGGGAAGTTCGGTGCCGGCCATGATTCCTATCCGGGCAAAGGAGTTAGGTCCAACCTGCCATTGGGGGTTTAAGAAAATCTTAAACACGGTTACCACCCCGGTATGACAGCCGATCCAATGCCGACGAATCTTCTCGGTTCCGTTCCCCTGTTGGCGATTCGCCCTGCCGCCGAATGGCGGGCCCAGCCGCTGGTCAGCCTGACCAACCGCAATTGGCGGGTGACGGCGGGCGATGCGGATTATGTGCTGCGGGCGCCCGGCGCTTCGTCCCAGCGCTACCTGTCGCGGGCGCAGGAGTTCCACAATGCCGCCGTTGCCGCCGATCTCGGGATCGCGCCGCGGCTGCTCCATGCCGATCCGGTGACGGGGGTGACGCTGCAGGCTTTCCTTGCCGATGCCAGGGCGCTGACGCCGGAAGATTTCGCCCAGCCGGTGATCGCGCGCAAGATCGGCGGCGTGCTCGGGCGCCTGCATCGGTCGAACCGTTCCTTCCAGGGGGTCATGCAGGCCTTCCCGATCATCGACACCTACATCGGGCTCGCGGCCGATGATCGAGTGCGGCGCCTGCGCGATCGCGCCGAACCGATCCGCGCGGCGATGGAGGCCAACCCAGTTGCTTTGGTGCCGAGCCATATCGATCCCAATCCGGCGAACTTCCTGCTCCGCGCCGACGGCACGCTGCTGCTGATCGACTGGGAATACTCGGCGATGTGCGATCCCGCCTGGGATGTCGCGGCGATCGAGATGGGCGGCCGGATCGATCAGGCTGCGTTCAGGGAGGGCTATGGCGCGCTGCCGGGCGAAAGCCGGCTTTGGCTGATGCGCGCCGCGTTGCATCTGGTCGCGGGAAGCTGGACCTACGCAGAGATCGCCGGCGGCAATGCCGCGTCCGGCCTGGATGCGATGCTGGAGCGGTATTTAAGCGATCTGGAGCGGATGCTGGATCATCCGGCTTTGCAGCGGTACCTCGCGGTGCTGCGCTAGGCGCGCAGCAATTCCTCCGCGGCTTTCAAATCCCATTCCGCGCGTTCGCAGTTCGCGAGGTGGCGGCCGATCAGGCGGCGGAAGAAGTCGCCATGCCCGACCACCGCGATGCGCTCTTCCGGCCGCGCGGCGATCAGGGCGACGAAGGCGCGGACGCGCTCCTGGAGATGCGCCTCGGTCTCCTGCGGAAAGCCGAGCTCGCAGATCGGGAGATCGTGGCGCCACCAGCGGTCGCTCAGGGCGCTGAAATCGAGATGCGGAAAGTCGGTGCTGAGCTCGGCGGTGTTGCGGCCGATATCGCAGCTGCTGATCTGCCATTCGCGGTGCAGGACGCAGATCTCGATCGGGATGTCGCGATCGGCGAAGATGCCGTGTGCGGTCTGGATCGCGCGGGTCAGCGGCGAGGCCAGCACGATGTCGTAATCGCGGTCCCGGTAGCGGTCCCGCGCCGCTTTCGCCTGCTGCTCACCCAGCTCCGTCAGCCTGGCGTCGAAGTGCAGGGGATCCTGGCCGGTCGCCTCGTAATGCGCGTTGAAGGTGGATTGGCCGTGGCGAATGAGATGGACATAACCGGTGGCGGAACGGGACATGGTCTCTCTCGAAGGTGCGATGGGCTGTTACTTAGCCGCTCGGGCCGGAAAGATAAACCCGGCGCGCTGCATGGCTGGCCTGCGGTCCGTTTCGCTACCGGCTTGACATTGCGCCGGCTTCGGCCGAAGGATGGCGCCACTCAACGGGGTGCCCCACATGCGGGGGCTGAGAGATGCGACGGATCGCCTCAACCCGATGAACCTGATCCGGTTAGGACCGGCGGAGGGACATGAGTCAGCGATCCGAATCCGATTTTCGCTGCCACCTCATGCCCTCACCCGGCAGAGGAGGTTTCGTCATGCGTCTTTCGGCTCGTCTTGCTCTTTTCGTTGTCGCGGCATTCGCCGGCATTGCAGCCGCTGCAGCGGATACGCCCAAGCTGACCGTCTACACCTACAGCTCCTTCGTCGCGGAATGGGGGCCCGGGCCAAAGATCACGCCGATCTTCGAGCAGCAATGCGGCTGCAAGATCGAATGGGTCGGCGTCGGCGACGGCGCCGCTCTGCTCTCGAAGCTGAAGCTCGAAGGCGAGAAGACGCCGGCCGACGTCGTGCTCGGCCTCGATACGAGCATCACCGCGGAAGCGGCGGCGACCGGCCTGATCGCGCCGCACGGCGTCGATGCGAGCGCGGTGAAGCTGCCGGTCGCCTGGGATGACAAGAACTTCGTGCCCTACGACTACGGCTACTTCGCCTTCATGTGGGACACGCAGCAGCTCAAGGTTCCGCCGAAGAGCCTCGCCGATTTGGCCAGGGACGGCGATGAACCGAAGGTCCTGCTGGAAGATCCGCGGACCAGCACGCCGGGTCTTGGCCTCATGCTCTGGCTGAAATCGGTCTATGGCGACAAGGCCGTCGATGTCTGGAAGGGTATCGCGCCGAAGGTCCTCACCGTCTCGAAGAGCTGGGACGAGGCCTATGGCCTCTTCACCAAGGGCGAGGCGCCGCTGGTGCTCTCCTACACGACGTCCGAGGCCTATCACGTGATGGAAGAGAAGACCGATCGCTACAAGGCGCTGGTCTTCCCGGAGGGCAATTACATGCAGATCGAGGTCGCCGGCATGCTGAAGACTTCGAAGCAGCCGGAACTCGCCAAGAAGTTCCTGCAGTTCCTGGTGAGCAAGGATTTCCAGACCGTGATTCCGACCACCAACTGGATGCTGCCGGTGATCGACGGCGCGACACCGCCGGAATTCGCAACCGCCGCGCCCAAGCCGGAAAAGGCGTTGCTGCTGCCGGCCGATGCAGTGGCGAAGAACCGCGCGGTCTGGATCAAGGAGTGGCTGGAGGCGGTGGGGCAGTAACCTCTCCATGTCGCTGCCGCGTCTCGGATTCATCCTCGCCGCACTCATCACGGCGGCGATCCTGGCCGACTACGCCGCGCTCCTCTGGGGCGCGACGGCGACGGATCTCAGGGATCTCGCGGCGGATGTCTATCTCCGCCGGGTGATCGGCTTCACCGTCCTGCAGGCGACGCTGTCGGCGCTGCTGGCTCTGGCAGCGGCGATTCCGACGACGCGGGCTCTGGCGCGGCAGAGCGCTTTCCCCGGCCGCAATCTGATCCTGCAATTCTGTGCGCTGCCGATGGTGATGCCGTCGGTGGCGGCGATCTTCGGCATCGTCGCGATCTACGGCCGGTCGGGATATATCGCCGAAGTAACGGGCTGGCGGCCTTCGATCTACGGCCTCACCGGCATCCTGATCGCGCATGTGTTCTTCAATCTGCCGCTGGCGATAAGGCTGCTGCTGCCGGCCTGGGGCACCGTGCCGGCGGAAACCTGGCGCCTCACCGCGCAGCTCGGCATGTCGTCGCGGCAGATCTTTCGGCTGATCGAGCTGCCGCTGCTCCGGCAATACGCACCGGCGGCGCTCGCCTTCATCTTCATTCTCTGCTTCCTGAGCTTCGCCGTGGTGCTGACCCTGGGCGGCGGGCCGCGGGCGACGACCCTCGAGGTCGCGATCTATCAAGCACTCCGCGCCGATGTCGATCTGCCGCGCGGTGGGGCGCTGGCCTTGCTGCAGACCGTTGCCTGTCTCGTCATGGTGGCGATCGCCTGGGCGATGGGGCGCCGGCTCGATTTCGGACGCGGCACGCGGCTGGTCGGCATGCGGTTCGACGGCATGACCGCCGGCGCACGCTTCCGGGACTTCGCGATGATTGCGCTGGCGATGGGCTTCGTCTCCTTGCCGGTCGCTGCGCTGGTGTTCGATGGCGTGCGGGGACTGCTCTTCGCGCAGCAGAACCTGTCGTCTCTATTCAATGCGAGCGTAGTGACGCTGGCCCTCGGCCTGCCGGCGGGCGTGATCGCGACCGTGCTTGGTTATCCGATCGCCGTCGCGTCGGATCGGCTTCGCGCATCGACACCGGCCGTGATCCTGATCGGCATCGCCGGCCTTGCGGGCGTCATCGCCTCGCCGATGGCGATCGGCGCGGGCTTCACTCTAGCGCTCACCGGACGGGTCGACCTCTATGCGATCGCGCCGGCCGGCGTCATTGCGATGAACGCACTGCTGATGCTGCCCTTTGCGGTCGGCGTATTGCGGCCGGCGGTCGCGCGCAACCATGCGCAGTACGACCGGCTTTGCGCGGGTCTCGGGATCGCGGGCTGGAATCGCTTTCGCGTGGTCGATTGGCCGATGTTGCGCAAGGCGGTCGGCCTGGCGCTGGGCCTCACCACGGCGGCGGCCATGGGCGATCTGGCGGCGATCGCCTTGTTCGGCAACCAGAACCTCACCAATCTCACGCTGCTGCTCTACAACCAAATTTCGGCTTACCGGATGGAAGCGGCATCGGGCACGGCGCTCGTGTTGCTGGTACTCTGCCTCGCGAGCTTCGCGCTCATCGAGCGCGGCGTGGGCGGACGGAGCAAATCACTTGGCGTTTCTTGAGATCGAAGGCCTCGCCTTCACCTATGAAGATCTGCTGATGCGCTTCGAGCTCAACATCGAAGCGGGGGAGTGCGTCGGCATCGTCGGACCCTCGGGCGCCGGCAAGTCGACTTTACTCTCGCTGATCGGCGGTTTCGAAAAGCCGCTCGGCGGTGCAATCCGGGTCGGTGGTGTGGACATCACACGCCTGCCGCCGGCGGAACGGCCAGTCACCACATTGTTCCAGGACTTCAACCTGTTCCCGCATCTGAGCGTGGCGGACAATGTCGGTCTCGGCCGCAATCCGGGATTGAAGCTCGATGTCGCGGACCAGGAGCAGGTCGCCTGGTCCTTGCGCCAGGTCGGGCTGGATGGTTTCGAGGCGCGTTTGCCGGGTCAACTCTCCGGCGGCGAGCGCCAGCGCGTGGCCCTGGCGCGCAGCCTGATCCGGCATCGACCGTTGCTGCTGCTCGATGAGCCCTTTGCCGCCCTGGGGCCGGCGCTGCGGGTGGAGATGCTGGAGCTGACCGACACTCTGCGCAAAGCGCAAGGATTGACGGTGCTGCTGGTGACGCACGATCCGAACGAGGCGGCGCGGATCGCGACCCGCACCGCCTTCATCGCGGACGGCAAAGTGGTGATGGTCGGGCCGACCCGCGACGTGCTGTCATCGGATCGGCCCGAGATCAGAGACTATCTCGGGAAATAGCCATTCATTCCGGCAACCCCGCCTGCCGCAGACCGCCGTGGAACGTCGCGCGATCCTCGGCGCGGTGGATCGGCAGCCAGTCATTGAGATTGGCGATCCGTAACGCGGGATCCAGGCGCCGGACTTCCGCCATGGCGATGCGGGCCTTCTCCAACTGGCCGGCCTGGGCTTGGCTTGCCGCAATGACGCAGGGTGCAAGCAAGAAGTCGGGCAGCTCTCGCGCCGACTTCTCGGCCCAAGAGGCAGCAAGATCGAACCGTCTGCCGTAGAGATGTGCAAGAGCGATTCCGGCCTGCATGCGATACATCTCCGGATCGAGCGGGCTGAGGCGCATCGCGTGGGTGAGATGTACAATGCCGTCCTCGATATCGCCGAGATGGACCCGGAGATAGCCACCCAAGAACCAGGCTGAAACCAGGTTCGGGTTGAGCAGCTTTGCGCGTTCGAGCAGAGCCAGACCACCATCCAGGTCATCGGCCAGATGGGCCAGCGCATGACCGCCGCGGGTGAGGGCGACCGCATCCTCCTTGCCGAGCTCCACGGCGAGCCGCGCGAGGCGAGCGCCTTCAGCAATCTCTTTCTCGCGATCGGTCATCCAGCCGTTGAGCTTGCGCCAGAACACGCACCAAGCGGCCATGCCATAGGCCGAGGCGTAGGCCGGATCGATGCGTACCGCCTGCATGAAAAGCGGTAGTGCCTCATCGATGGCGGCGCGGCTGCCGAGATGCAGATTGGCCATGCCGCGCAGGTAGTAGTCATAGGCGTCGAGGCTCTCGGTCGGTTTGCGCTTGGCGCGTTCGATCTCGGCGCGCTCCAGCTCCGGCACCAGGGCGCCGACCACGCTGGCCGCGAGCTGGTCCTGCAGCTCGAAGATGTCGTCCAGCGCGCCTTCGAACCGGTCGGCCCAGAGATGGGCGCGGGTCTCGGCATCGATCAGCTGGCCGGTGATGCGGATGCGGTTCGCCGCTTTCCGGATGCTGCCTTCGAGGATATAGCGCACACCGAGTGCGCGGCCGACCTCGGAAACATCGACGGTCCGGCCCTTGTAGGTGAAGCTGGAATTCCGCGCGATCACGAACAGCCAGCGCATGCGTGACAGCGCCGCGGTGATGTCCTCGACCACGCCGTCGGCGAAGTATTCCTGCTCCGGATCGCCGCTGAGATTGTGGAATGGCAGCACCGCGATCGAAGGCTTGTCCGGCAATGCCAGCGGTCGGGCCAGCGGTCGGGCAGGGGCGACAGCCGGCTCCGACACCGCTTCCGTCACTTCGCCGACGAAGCGCAGTCCCTTTCGCGCCACGGTCTTCACCAGCCTTTGCTCGGCGCCGGTATCCCCGATCGCCTTGCGCACGGCGTTGATATGGCTGGTCAGCGTGGATTCGGAGACGATCCGACCCTGCCACACGGCGTCCAGCAGGTCATCCTTGCTGACCACGCGCTCCCGGTGCCGCACCAGATAGAGCAGCAGGTCGAAAACCAGCGGCCCGACGGCAATCGGCTCCGCCGCCCGCGTGAGCTCGCGGCGGTCGGGATCGAGCACGTAGTCGTCGAAGACGAACGGCAAAGAGGGCTCCAGCGGCTCGGCCTGGGCAGGTTCCGGTCTCTTTTGGACGAATCTCCAAGGCAAATCCAATGGCAATTGAAGGTCGCGGCAAAGTCTTCGCGGCCCGCTGGGGGCATCTTCTGCGCACCGGATTGCGATGGTCGCACCCCGGCGACAGATGGAGGCTCCAAATGCCCAAGCAATCTCTGAAAATCGTCATCATCGGCGGTACCGGCATGATCGGCACCAAGCTCGGCAATGTCCTGTGCGAGCGGGGCCATGAGGTCGTGGCGGCCTCGCCCGCGACCGGCGTCAACACCATCACCGGCGAAGGCCTGGCCGAGGTCCTGAAGGGTGCCGATGTCGTGGTTGATGTGGCGAACTCGCCCTCCTTCGAGGATAAGGCGGTCCTGGCCTTCTTCGAGGCCTCCGGCCGCAACCTGCTGGCGGCGGAAGCCGCGGCCGGCGTCAAGCATCACGTGGCGCTCTCGGTGGTCGGTTCCGATCGCCTGCCGGACAGCGGCTATCTCCGCGCCAAGCTGGCCCAGGAAGCACTGATCAAGGCGGCGAAGATTCCCTTCTCCATCCTGCGCTCGACCCAGTTCTTCGAGTTCGTCGGCGCGATCGGCGAGTCCAGCATGGTCGGCGACACGGCGCGGCTCTCGCCGGCCCTGCTGCAACCGATCTTCTCCGACGACGTGGTCGCAGCACTCGCAGACGTGACGGTCGGCACGCCGGTCAACGGCACGGTCGAAGTGGCCGGGCCGGAGAAGATCAGTCTCGACGAGCTGGTCCGCCAGTTCTTCAGCGCCAAAAGGGACCCGCGCAAGGTCGTGGCCGATGTTCATGCCCGCTATTTCGGCGCCGAGCTCAACGACCAGTCGCTGACCGCAAGCAACGACAAAGCGCGGCTCGGCGCGACGCGCTTCGCCGATTGGCTGCGCGCCAATGCCGCGTGAACCTGCGCTTCACCCCAGTCAAAGGAGAGAACCGATGTTGAAGAACCTGCTCTGCGCCGCGGCGCTGACGGTGGCCACGATCACCTTCGCTCAGGCCGAGGCCGGCCATGGCGACAAAGTGACTATGCTGTTCGAGAGCCCGTTGCCCAATGTCCCGGGCAAGAGCATCAAGGGCGTGCTGGTCGAGTACGAACCCGGCGGCACGTCACCGGCGCATACCCATGCGCATTCCGCCTTCATCGCCGCCACGGTTCTGGAAGGCGCCATCAAGAGCCAGGTGAACGACGGGCCGGTGACCGTCTACAAGGCCGGCGAGACCTTCTACGAGAAGGCCGGTGACCACCACGGTGTCAGCGAGAATGCCAGCAAGACCGCGCCGGCCAAGCTGCTGGCAGTTTTCGTGGTCGATACGAACGAGAGGGTGTTGACCACTTACGAAGGGCAGTAAAGCCCTGATCTCGATCCCGCCCCCGAGATTGGGGGGCGGGATATTCGACATAGACTAAGTCTACTCCGCGGCTTTCGCGCCTTCGTAGCCGATGACAGCCTTCACCTCGAGGAAGTCGTGGATGCCCCAGTCAGCGTATTCGCGGCCGTTGCCCGACTGCTTGTAGCCGCCGAACGGCGCGAAGGTGTCCCAAGCCGGATAGTTGATCTTCACCTGGCCGGCGCGGATCTGCCGCGCGACCTTTGCGGCATGCTCGAGATCCTTGGACTCGATATTGGCCGAGAGGCCGTAGACCGTGTCATTGGCGATGGCGATCGCCTCTTCCTCGGTCTTGTAGGGCAGGATCGCGATGACCGGGCCGAAGATCTCCTCGCGCGCGATGGTCATGTCGTTGCGGACATTGCCGAACACGGTCGGGCGCACGTAGTAGCCGCGGTTGAGGCCCTCGGGACGGCCGGTGCCGCCGGTGACCAAGGTGGCGCCTTCCTTGATGCCGGCTTCGATCAGGCCCTGGATCTTCTTGAACTGGACTTCGCTGACCACGGGGCCGAGCATCGACTCTTCCGACTTCGGGTCGCCGACCTTGTGCTTCTCGGCCGCGGCCTTGGCGATGACCAGCGCTTCGTCGTGACGGTCGAGCGGCACCAGCATGCGGGTCGGCGCGTTGCAGGACTGGCCGCTGTTGTTGAAGCAGGCATAGATGCCCTTCTTCACCGCCGGCTCGAAATCCGCGTCAGCCAAGATGATGTTCGGCGACTTGCCGCCGAGCTCCTGCGAAACGCGCTTCACGGTCTCGGCCGCCGCCTTGGCGACCAGGATCCCGGCGCGGGTCGAGCCGGTGAAGGACATCATGTCGATGCCGGGATGCGCCGACATCACCGCGCCGACATTCGGACCGTCGCCGCTGATCATGTTGAAGACACCGGCCGGAACCCCGGCCTCATGCATGACTTCGGCAAAGATGATACCGCTGATCGGCGCGACTTCGCTGGGTTTGAGCACCATGGTGCAGCCGGCGGCGATCGCCGGGCCGACTTTGCAGGAGATCTGGTTCAGCGGCCAGTTCCACGGCGTGATCAGGCCGACCACGCCGATGCCTTCGCGCACGATGCGGGTGATGCCGCGCTGTTCCTCGAACTCCATCTGCTCGAGTGCCTTCAAGGTCGAGGCGAGATGCGCCTTGCCCGCGGCGACCTGGGAGTTCCGCGCCATGGCGAGCGGCGCACCCATCTCCGCGGAGACAGCCTGGGCGATATCCTCGGCGCGCTTGTCATAGGCTTCGATGATGCGCTTCAGCAGCGCAACGCGCTCGGCCTTCCTGGTCTGCGAGAAAGCGGGGAAGGCGGCGCGGGCCGCGGCCACGGCCTTGTCGACATCGGCGGCGGAGCCCGCGGCGATCTTGGTATAGACCTCTTCGGTCGCCGGATTGACGACGTCGATGGTCGCCGGCTTCACCGGATCCACCCATTGGCCGGCGATGTAGAACTTCAAGTTGTTGCTGGACATGCGTTCCGTTCCTTACTGGAGGAAAATCTAGGGGGCGAGCAGCGTCTGCACTTGCGCGTCGGTGAGATCGATCTGGTAGTAGCTGTGATAGTAGTCGCGCGCAGCGGCATGAAGATCGTGCTTCGGGACTTCGGGATAGAGCAAGGTCGAGAGCCATTCAAGCCCGATCAGCCGGTTGACGCCGGGCGGTGTCCCCAGCCAGCCCCAGGGGAGGCTCGGCACAACATAGATCTTGCCGGCGGCGATCGCGGGCACCTTGCGCCATGCGGGATCGGTCGCAAGCTGCCGGGCTAGATCCGACGTCGTTGCGATCACCACATCGGGATTGTAGTCCGCGATCTGGCTCGGTGTGACGTTTCCATGACCACTCGCGCCATGCTCGCCGTTGAAGCTGACCGCGTCCAGCGTTTGCAGAATGGTCGGATCGATCCCGGTCATCCGGCTCATATTCATCGGCTCCGGTCCGTCGCGGCTCTGAGCGTAGTAGATCCGCCCCGGTCGCAGCGCACCGCCCTTCCGGGCGGCGACCGTGGCCAGCATCGACGCAGTCTGTATGGAAAGGAGATCGCCGCGCAGCCCGCCATCGAGCAGCAGGCTCAGTTGCGTGTAGAGCTGTGGCATCGCAGCGATGCTGCCGTCCAGCACGACGTAGGGAATACCGGTCTCATTCTGAATCTTGTCGGCGCGCTCGCGATATTGCGGTTTCAAGTCGCCGACATCGATGATGAGGTCGGGCTTGAGCGCTTTCACCTCGGCCGCGCCGATATCGGCCTCCTTGCCGGTCAGGCGGCCGGCGACCGGCAGGGTGCGATAGGGTTCGGCGATGAAAGGCTTCTGGTCCTCGGTCAGGGGCCGCACCCAGCCGATCATCTTCTCCGGCGCGACCGTATAGATCGCGACCGCGGCGGGCGGGCCGGCGGGAAGCACCCGCCCGATCCGGTCCGGGAGCGTAACCGTGCGGCCGAGGGAGTCCGTGAAATCGGCGGCCTGCGCCAGCCCGCCGAAGAAAGCGAGCAGCAAGAGCGCGAAAGCCGTTATTCTTTGCATGGGTTTGTCCGCGGGGCCGCACGATATGTCGCTAGGAATATATCGTGACCGATCGGCCAAGGACAAGATCAGCGGATTGCCGTCTCTATCATATTGAAAGTCACTCCCGGGCAGTACTATATCGAAGGGCTAGAGGCGAAAGAGAGGGTGCATGCCTACCGCAGATGATGTCGTCATCGTATCCGCCGTCCGCACGCCGCTCGGGCGTTTTCTGGGCGAGCTTTCGCCGGTCTCGGGCCACGCACTGGGCGCGCAGGCGATCGGGGCCGCGCTCGACCGCGCGAGCCTGTCCAAGGACAAGATCGATGAAGTGCTGATGGGCTGCGTGCTGCCGGCCGGGCAGGGCCAGGCACCGGCGCGCCAGGCGGCGCGCGCGGCGGGCCTGCCGGACGCCGTGGGTGCCACGACCGTCAACAAGGTCTGCGGCTCCGGCATGAAGGCGACCATGCTGGGCCATGATCTCCTGCGTGCGGGATCGGCGGGCATCCTCGTCTCGGGTGGCATGGAGTCGATGTCGAACGCGCCCTATCTGCTGGCCAAGGCACGCGGCGGCTATCGCGTCGGCCATGACCGCATCCTCGATCACATGATGCTGGACGGGTTGGAGGACGCCTATGAGCAGGGCGTGCCGATGGGCGAGTTTGGCGAACGTGCGGTCCAGGCCTACCAGTTCACCCGCGGCGACCAGGATGCCTATGCGGTCGAGACCCTGACCCGGGCCCGCAAGGCGATCACCGAAGGTGCCTTCAAAGCGGAGATCGTGCCGGTCTCGGTGCCGGCTAAAGGCGGCGCGCAGCTCATCGAGAATGACGAGCATGCGATGAAGGTCTCGCCGGAGAAGATCCCGGGCCTGCGGCCGGCGTTCCGCGCCGACGGCACGATCACCGCCGCCAGCGCCTCGGCCAATGCGGATGGCGCGGCAGCTCTGGTGCTCACGACGCGTGCCAGGGCCGAGCGCGAAAGTCTGCCGATCCTGGCCGAGATCAAGGGCCATGCGACGCATGCGCAAGAGCCGGCGTGGTACACGACCGCGCCGATCCCGGCGATCCGCAAGGTTTTGGAGAAGAGCGCCTGGTCGGTCGGCGATGTCGATCTCTTCGAGATCAACGAAGCCTTCGCCGTGGTGGCGATGGCGGCGGCCAAGGACCTCGCCATTCCGCGCGAGAAGCTGAACGTCCACGGCGGCGCTTGCGCACTCGGGCATCCGATCGGCGCCACCGGCGCGCGGATCATCGTGACCTTGTTGCATGCGCTGCAGCGCTATGGGTTGAAGCGCGGTGTCGCGTCGCTCTGCATCGGTGGCGGCGAGGCGACGGCGATCGCGATCGAGCGGGTTTAGCGCAGCCGGCCCGGCCGGTTCTTCCTTATGATCGCGATGATGATCGAGGCGAAGCTCACCGCGCGTGCCAGATAGATCAGCGGCTCGGTCTCCTCGGAGAAATGGCCGAGGCCGAGCACCAGGCGCATCCCGGCGTCCACGGCAAAGGCGAAGGCAAAGAACAGGAAGAAAGAGTCCTGTGTCTGACGCCAGAAGCGCAGGAAGAACAGCATCGCCACGAAAGAAGCCATGGCGACGGCGCCGTTCAGGACGGGAGCGAGGTTGCTCATGAGTCGGAATCCCAGATGAGGCCGAACAACAGGACGATCATGGAGCCGAGCGATACCAGTGTGCGCGCGATGGAGAGGTCACCCTCGGGCAGCGCCACCTTGTCGATCACCAGCAGGACGTTGTTGAGGGTCAGGCCGGCGAAGCAGAGGCCGCTCCAGAGCAGCAGCCGGTAGCGGCTGCGCCGATAGCCCCGCAGCAGCAGGATGGCACATCCAAGCGCGGTCAAGGCACAGAGGCTGTAAATGATCGCGGACATTACTTGTCTCTCTTGATCTTGAATGCATCGGCGAATGCACGGATGCCGCGTGGCTTGGCGTGAATGAGGTTGGTGATCGGGATGAGTTGCCTGGCATAGGCTTCGGCGAGCTGGTCGATGACGCGGTTCTGCAGGTTCTCGGGATCGTAGCGGGTAGAGCCGGCCGCGGCGACCACGAAGCCTTGCTCGACCAGATGGGCGAAGATCGCGGCCGCCTCTGTCTCGTTGACATAGAGCCGCCGGGCCAGTTGTGCGACATCCCAGCTCTTGTCCGGATCCGCGCGCAACAACAGCAGGGCCTCGAGCTGGCCCACCGAATCAAGGCTCCTGACAATGAAATCCCGCAGTTCTGCAGGAATTCCGTCGCCCACCATCAACCCCGAACTCCCCGACGGCGCCGACGTAACGCCGATTCAGCACCAATGCGTCAGCGGAGCGAGGGTTCCCTCGGTGGGCGCGGCGAGGTTCAGTGCGTGGTTTTGGGGTCTCGGCCGAAGGCCTCGCGCAGCTTGTCCTTGGCGCGTTCGAGAGTCTTGAGGCGTGACTGGCTCAAATTCTTGCCGGCGCGGTTGATGTAGAAGTTCAACATCGACATGGCCGAGCGGAAGGGCGGGGCTTTCCGCCGATGGCTGCGCTCCGCTGATCGCTTCAACGATTGTGCGATGGCGGTGGGGCTGCGTTGCTTGAAAACGTTGTCCTCGAGACTCATCGCGTCGCTGCGCTCGGTGACCCGCGCCGACCATTTGCGGGCCCGGCGCTTGGGCGGGGGGCGATTCGAGGTCTTGCGATGCGCGGTCTTGCGGGTCGCCTTCTTTCGAGAACCGGCCATGGTGCGCTCCATCTCCGTTCTCTGAACCCAACGCCCGCACTGCCATGGCGTTGCATCACCAATGGCCCTTCCGCCGGTTCCAGGCATAGAGGATGTCGGCAAACCGGTCATAGGCTAAGCGTGCGATATGGATCAGGCCGGGCATCCCGAAGATACGCCCGAGCCAAGCCTCGCCCGGGGTCTCGCGCCAGATTGCGACCGCACAATCCGCGCCGACATGAAGCCGGCCGTCGGCATCGACCGCGTGGAGCCGCCGCCGCACATCCTCGATACCGGCGCCGAAGCGGGCGAGGGCGCCCGGCTCGAAGTTGATGTCGCGAAATTCGATCGCGCCGGACTGCGCCGCCTGCAGCAGGCGATTGCGCTGGCGATCGATCCCGGCATTACAGACCGGGCATTTGGTGTTGTACCAGACGGTGAGCTTCGGCAGGTCTGATCCGGGCATGCCGAGACCGGATCACGGCGCTCCAAGGTTCGCAAGCGCATGGCGGGGCCGCCTTGACACGCCCTTTGGATCAATGGCTTAATCCACGCCACCCTAGCTGTATACAGCGTCGGCGCCGATTCCAGGCATCGGATTGTCGCCGACCTGTTCTCGGCCTAGGCTCTGCGCAAGAAGAACGGCTCAATCAAGAGTCTGGATCGGAACACGGCCGGAGACGGCCGAAATCAGGGAGAGGATTCCATGGGATTGACGAGAAGAACCGCTCTGTCGGTCGCGTTGGCGGCTGCCGCGAGTTTGACCCTTTGGAGCGCCACGACGGCGCCCGCCGCGGCGGAAACGGTCCTGAAACGCGGCATCGGCTCGACCATCGGCACGCTCGATCCGCAGGTGAATTTCCTCGGCTATGAAGCCTGGATCCAGGACGACATGTATGAGGGCCTCGTGGTTCCGGGCGCCGACGGCGAGCCGATGCCGGGCGCCGCGGAAAAGTGGGACATCTCCGACGACGGTCTCTCCTATACCTTCCATCTGCGCGATGGGCTGAAATGGTCCGATGGGACACCGCTGGTGGCGCAAAGCTTTGTCGACGGCGTGGCGCGGACCCTCGATCCGACGACCGCATCGGAGAAAAACTACATTTTCTCCTCGACAATCTCGATCACAGGCGCCGCCGAGTACATGAGCGCCGACAACAAGGGCGTGCGCGATCCGAAGACCCTCGGCATCAGCGCGCCGGACGACAAGACCGTCGTCATCAAGCTCGATAAGCCGGCTCCCTATATGCTCTATCTGATGAACTCCTTCTATGTGGCACCGCTGCACAAGCCGAGCCTGGAGAAGTTCGGCAAGGATTTCGTGAAGGCGGAGAACATCGTCTCCAACGGCGCCTATCATATGAGCGAAAGCGTGCCGCAGTCGCATGTCACACTGGTGAAGAATCCGAATTACTGGAACGCCGCCAATGTGAAGATCGACAAGGTGATCTATTCGATCACCGAGGATGACAATACGGCGATCAAGCTGTTCAAGACCGGCGAGCAGGACATCACCTATGACATCCCAAGCGACCAGATCGAACCCTTGAAGAAGGAGTTCGGCGACCAAGTGCATGTGACCAACAGCACGGAGACGGTCTATTTCAGCTTCAACCTGAAGAAACCGCCCTTCGACAATGCCAAGGTGCGCCAGGCCTTGAGCATGGCGATCGACCGCGACGTCATGGTCAACAAGGTGGTGAAGGGCGGCTATGTCCTGAACTGCGGCTATGTGATTCCAGTCCCGGGCTATGACGCACCGAAGGTGGCGGAATGCGGCATGGATAAGGCAGCGCGCGTCGAAAAAGCCAAGGCGCTCTTCAAGGAGGGCATGGCCGAGGCGAAGATGGACAAGCTCAGCCTGAAGATAGAGACGACCGCCAACGCCTCGATGAAGAAGTTCGGCGAGACCGCCGCCGTCATGTGGAAGCAGGTTCTCGGAGTGAACGCCACCGTCAACGCCCAGGATCGCGACGCCTGGCTGGCGGTCTTCACCGCCGGGACCTGGGACGTGTTCGGCGACGACCTGATCGGCGATTTCGCCGGCCCGGAGACCTTCCTCGCCTACATGGATCCCCGCGCCGAGGCCGGCTACAACTGGGAGAGCAAGGAGTTCGAGGCCTTCTACGACAAGGCGATGGGCATCACCGACCAGGCGGAGCGCTACAAGGTCCTTGCCCGGGCGGAGAAGGTGCTGCTCGACTCCTATCTGACCGCGCCAATATCGGCGGCGCCGTCCCGTTCAATGGTGCGCTCCGACGTCAAGGGCTGGGTGGACAATCCGGCCGGGTGGCACGGCACGCAGTTCATGTCGTTGCAGTGATGCTGAAGTTGAAACGGGGAGCGACGAAGGCTTCTCCCCGTTTCCGCATCCCACCTGCCTGATCATGTGGACCTACAGCCTCCGTCGGACCATCGGCAGCGTGCCAACGCTGTTCATCCTCTGCGTCATCACTTTCTTCATGATGCGGGTCGCCCCCGGCGGCCCGTTCTCCGGCAATCGCAGGGTCTCGCCCGAGTTCGTGAAGCTGATGGAGGACGCCTATCACCTGAACGATCCGCTCTGGCATCAGTTCTGGAGCTGGTTCATCGGCGTCCTGCATTTCGACCTTGGGCCCTCGCTGAAGCTCCGCGACTACAACGTCTCCGAGCTGATCGCGATCGGCTTTCCGACCTCGCTCGAGGTCGGCGCGTGGGCCATGCTGATCTCGACCTTGGTCGGCGTCGCGCTCGGCATCGCCGGGGCGCTCCGTCGCAACGGGCCGATCGATTATTCCGCCGGTGCCATCGCCATGGTGGGGGTAGCGGTGCCGATCTTCGTCATCGGACCGCTGCTGCAGATCGTGTTCGGGCTGCAGCTTCGCTGGCTGCCGGTCGCACGCTGGGATGACAGCTGGCAGTGCCGCATCCTGCCGGTGCTGACCCTGGCTCTGCCGAATATCGCCTATGTCTCGCGCCTCATGCGCAGCAGCATGATCGAGACAGCGCGCGCCAACTACGTCCGCACCGCCCGCGCCAAGGGGATCGGTGAACGGCGCACGATCATTAAGCACGCCTTGCGCGGCGCGATCATGCCGGTGATCGCCTATCTCGGGCCGGCGACGGCGGTCACCATCACCGGCTCGGTCGTGGTCGAGAACATCTTCAGCATCCCCGGCATCGGCCGCTACTTCGTCGAGGGCGCCAACAACCGCGATTATCCGCTGGTGATGGGGGTGACGCTGTTCTATGGCACGATCGTCATCCTTGCCAATCTGGTCACCGACCTCGTGCGTGGCATGCTCGACCCCAAGGTGAGCTATGAGTGACCTCACCTTACCGACCGGCGGAATCCCCGGCGCGCCCGTCAATGAGCCGATGCCGGTCGGCACCAGCCCGTTCAAGGCTTCGGCGCGGCGCTTCGCCAAGAATCACCTGGCGGTCGTCAGCTGCTTCGTCCTGCTGTTCATCGTGCTCTCATGTTACATCGGACCGTTCTTCTTCCCGTTCACCAGCGAGGATGCGGATTTCGAGAACATCTCGGTGCCGATGGATCTGTTCACCGCGCATCCCTTCGGCACCGATGATCTCGGCCGCGATTTGCTGCTGCGCACATTGGACGGCGGCAAGGTCTCGCTGGCGCTCGGTTTCTTCGGCGCAATGGTCTCGGTGATGATCAGCGTGATCTACGGCGCCACGGCCGGCTATGTCGGCGGCTGGGTCGACGACATCATGATGCGCGCGGTCGATATCCTGCTCTCGCTGCCCTTCATCTTCCTCGCCATCCTGATCAAGGTGGTGCTGCAGGATTCCGGCCTGCATCTCGGCCCGATCCCGCTCGACAGCCCGAACATCTCGCTTTTCATCGCGGTCGTGTTCACGCTCTGGCTGACCCCCGCGGTGATTGCGCGCGGGCAGGCCGTCAGCTTGCGCAGCCGCGAGTTCGTCGAAGCGGCGCGCGCCGGCGGCATGAACTCCTGGCAGATCATCACCCAGCACATCGCGCCCAATTCGGTGAACGTGGTGATCGTCTATTCGAGCCTGCTCGTGCTCGAGGCGATCCTGACCGAGTCCTTCCTCTCCTATCTCGGCATCGGCGTGGCGCCGCCTTTCGCCAGCTGGGGCTCGCTGATCAACGAGGGCGCGGACAAGATCGAGACCGATATCCGGCTGCTGATGGTGCCGGGCGGCTTCCTGGCGGCCGTGTTGTTCTGCCTCAACTACATCACCGACGGGCTGCGCGATGCCTTCGACCCCAATGAGCGCTGAACGCATCATCACACCGGGCGCCAGCCGGCCGATCCTGTCGGTCGAAGAGATCTCGGTGCAGTTCAAGCTGCCCCAGGGCTGGATCACCGCGGTCGACCGCGTGAGCTTCGATCTCAAACAGGGCGAGATCGTCGGCATCGTCGGCGAATCCGGCTCAGGGAAAAGCCAGATCCTGCTCTCGCTGATGGGCCTGGTCGCCAGCAACGGGCGCTGCACCGGCAATGCGGTGTTCGAAGGCCAGAAGATCCTCAACCGGCCGCCGAAAGCGCTCGACGCGATCCGTGGCTCGGCGATGTCGATGATCTTCCAGGACCCGATGACCTCGCTCAATCCCTATATGCGGGTGAGCGACCAGTTGACCGAAGTGCTGATCGCGCACCAGGGCAAGTCGAAGTCCGAGGCCGAGCAGATCGCGATCGAGGTCTTGGAGCGGGTGCGTATTCCCGAGGCCCGGCGGCGGATCCGGCTCTATCCGCACGAATTCTCCGGCGGCATGCGGCAGCGGGTGATGATCGCCATGGCGCTGCTGTGCAAGCCGGATGTGCTGTTGGCCGACGAGCCGACCACGGCCCTCGATGTCACGGTCCAGGCGCAGATCCTGGAGCTGATCGCCGAGCTCGCCCGCGACATGAAGACCGCGGTCGCGATCGTGACCCACGATCTCGGCGTGATCGCCCGGCTCTGCGACCGCGTCATCGTGCTCTATGGCGGCCGGATCATGGAGCAGGGGAGTGTGGACGAGATCTTCTACGATCCGAAGCACCCTTACACGAAGGGCCTGCTCGCCTCGACGCCGCGTCTGGATGAAAAGGTGCATGGCGCGTTGAAGACCATCGCCGGCCAGCCGCGCGCCGCCATGGGGGACATTCCCGGCTGTCCGTTCGAGCCGCGCTGCACGCTGAAGGTCGAACGCTGCAGGGCGGATATGCCGGCGCTGACCCGCTACGGTCAGGATCGCGGTGTCGCTTGCCATGAGTGCGGAGTCTGAGATGCCGGCGCTTGCGACGTCGAATGCGGCGCTTCTCTCGGTCCAGGACTTGAAGGTCCATTTCCCGATCAAAGGGGGCGTGCTCGGCACCACCTTTGCCCATGTGCGCGCGGTGGACGGCGTCAGCTTTGAGCTCAAGGCCGGCGAGACCCTCGGCATCGTCGGCGAATCCGGCTGCGGCAAGTCGACTCTCGGCCGCGCCGTGCTGCGCCTGATCAAGACCACCGAGGGCCGCGTGGTCTGGGCCGGGCAGGATCTGTTCGGCCTCCGCGCCAAGGCTTTGCGCACCGAACGGCGGCAGATGCAGATCATCTTCCAGGATCCGCTGGCCTCGCTCGACCCCAGGATGTCGGTCGAAGCCATCATCAGCAAGCCTCTCCGCATCTTCCATCCGGAGCTCAGCCGCGCGGAAGTGCGCAAGCGCGTGTTCGAGACCATGCACCAGGTCGGCCTCGCCGCCAGCATGGCCAATCGCTATCCGCACGAGTTCTCCGGCGGGCAGTGCCAGCGCATCGGCATCGCCCGGGCCATCATCCTGAAGCCGAAGCTGATCGTCTGCGACGAGCCGGTCTCGGCCTTGGACGTCTCGATCCAGGCGCAGATCATCAACCTGCTGATGGAACTCCAGCGCGAGCTCGGCGTCTCGCTGCTCTTCATCTCGCACAATCTCGCGGTGGTGCGGCATATCAGCCATCGGGTCATGGTGCTCTATCTCGGCAAGATCATGGAGATCGCCGAGCGCGACGATTTCTATGCGCGCCCGCTGCATCCCTATTCCCAGGCGCTGATCTCCGCCGTGCCGATCGCCGATCCGAAGCTGGAACGCGGCCGGCCGCGCGTGCTGCTGCAGGGCGACATCCCGTCGCCGATCAACCCGCCGAGCGGCTGCCGTTTCCGCACCCGCTGCCCGAAAGCGACCGCACTCTGCGCCGCGCAGGAGCCGACGATGCGCGACTACGGCAACGGCCATTTCGCGGCCTGCCATCATATCGGAGCGTGATACCGGAACGTCATCCCCGGGCTTGACCCGGGGATCTGCAAGGCTAGAAACAACGGCACCATGCCCATCGACCTTTCCCAACACGACGCATTCCTCGACCGGCTCTTGAAGGTCCCGCAGCTTTACGGCGCGCGGATTTCTCCGGACGGGAAACTCGTCGCCTGGATCTGGGCGGGGCTGGCGGAGACGACACAGCTCTGGGTGACGGCGGCCGACGGCACCGGCATGCCGCGCCAGCTGATTGGCGACGAATGGGACTGCGATTCCTTCCGCTGGGCACCGGACAGCGGCAGCATCGTCTATGCGCGCAGCCAGGACGGCGACGAGCGCGTCGGATTGCATCGGGTCTTCCTCGACGGGCGGCCGCGCGTCGCACTGACCGAGGACCGCCCGGACTATTACATTCATGGCGGACAGCTCGCGAAGGACGGCAGCACGCTGTTGTTCTCGGCCAATGTCGATGACAACGGCGACGAGATCGAGCCGACCCTGGTCTATGTGCAGGATGGAGCGAAGGGGAAGCGCCGCGTTCTGGCCCGTCCCGAACGGGCGCATTACGGCTGGCCCTTGCTCTCGCCCGACGATAAGCACGTGCTCTACGACCGCAACGACCCGCATCCTTCGGGCAGCCAGCTCTGGCTGACCGATCTCGCCGGCAGCTTCGACCGCGAGATCGTCAATGTCGGTGCTGAGAAGAAGGCCGACGGCGCCTGGTCGCCGGATGGAAGTGCTGTTGTCGTGGTTGCTGAGACGATGACTCATCGCAAGGTCGGGTTATGGCGACTTGCGAGCAGTGAAATGCAATGGTTGGTCGACGATCCGGCACGCGCGATTGCCGATGCCGCTTGGCCGAAGCGTTCGCCGTGGATAGTCATCGAGGAGACGCGGGAGGCGCGGACCGAGAGCCAGCTCCTCGATCCGGCGACCGGGACCCTGCTACCGTTTGGACCGTTCTCGGGCGGGGCGTTGACTCCGGTCGGCGTGCTGGCGGATGGCGCCTGGCTCGCTTGGCATTACAGCGCGCGGATGCCGGCGCGGCTGGTGCGCGTCGCCCTCGAGGCGAGCGGTCCACGCATCCTCGGTGCGATCTCGACGCATCCGACAGCCGACATTCCCGCACCGGAAGAACTCGTTGCAGCCGAAGACTTCCGCTGGACCTCCGAGGACGGGCTGCCGATCCAAGGCTGGCTCTATCGTGCACGCGGGGCTGCGATCGGCACGATCCTCGACATCCACGGCGGGCCGACCGCACATGACGAGGACGCCTTCGCGATCGATCCGCAATACTTCGCCCGTTGCGGTTTCAACGTGCTGCAGACGAATTACCGCGGCTCGACCGGATTCAGCTTCGAATTTCAGGAATCGATCAAGCTGCAGGGCTGGGGCGGAGCCGAGCAGATCGACATCCGCACCGGCGCCGAGGCGCTGATCCGCGCCGGCATTGCCGAGCAGGGCAAGGTCGGCATCACCGGCACCTCCTATGGCGGCTATTCCTCCTGGTGGGCGATCACCCATTTTTCGACCGAGATCATCGCCGCCGCGGCACCGATCTGCGGCATGACCGATCTCGTCGTGGATTACGAGACCACGCGCCCGGACATCCGGCCCTATTCCGAGGAGATGATGGGCGGCACACCGAGCGTGGTGCCTGAGCGTTATTTCGAGCGCTCGCCGATCAACTTCATCGAGCAGGTCAAAGGCCGCCTGCTGATCGTGCAGGGCGCCAACGATCCCAATGTGACGCCCGAGAACGTTGCCGAGGTCAGGAAACGCCTCGATGCCGCGGGCAAGAAATACGAGGTGTTGGTGTTCGAGGATGAGGGCCATGGCATCGGCCGACCGGCCAATCGCAAGGTGCTGCTGAAGCGCCTCGGTGAATTCTTCGCGGCGGCTTTCACATGAGCGCGGACGATCTCGCACGCGCCTGGGCCCGATATCCGATCCTGTGGTCGCCGCGGGTTTCCGGCGACGGCAAGTGGCTCGCCTGGACCTGGACCGGCGCGACGGAGACCGGAGAGGTCTGGATCGCACCGACCGACGGCTCGCGCCCGCCGGAGCGGCTGACGCAAGGCCAGGATCACTTTTATGCGCGCAGCCTCTCGCATGACGGCAGTAAGCTCATCCTCGCGCAGTCGATCGGCAGCAACGAGCACGACCGGCTGTTTCGGATCGACCGCACCAGCCGTGTGCTCGAAGCACTGACCCCGCCGCAATCGACCAGCTATGTCTTCGGCGGCACGCTGACGGAAGACGGCGGCTCGGTCATCTACGCCGCCGACCTCGAGAATGGCCAGCCGGTCGATGGCAGCCGCATCCAGCGGCTCGATCTCGCGACCGGCACCACACATGTGCTGGCGCGCGCACCGAATGCCTGGGACCTCGAACCGGAAATTTCGCCCGACGGCGATCTGGTGCTCTACAGCAGCTATGAGAGCGACCCGAACGGCAACCAGATGTGGGTGGTCGGCATCGACGGCAGCAACGCGCGCGAAGTGCTGAACGCTGGCCCGCGGTTCAAGACCAAGGCGCATTGGTTGGGCAAGAGAAACCGCTTGCTGGTCATGGCCGAGACCGAGACCCATGACCGCGTCGGCCTGCTGGATGTCGAGACGAGCGAGTTGCGCTGGCTGATCGACGACCCACGGCGCAACATCGACGACATCGTCGCCGGCCAGGATGGGCGCAGCGCCATGATCCTCGAATACGAGGACGGCAGGCTGATGGCGAAATGGCTCGATGTCGAAACCGGGCTGGAGCAGCTCTTCATTCTGCCCGAAGCGAGCCTGAAGCCGATCTCGCAACTGCCCGGCGGCGACTGGATCTGCGAGCGTTACAGCTCGGCGCGCGGCCACGACCTGGTGCGGATCGAGCCGGTGACCATGCGCGTCACCAATCTCACCCGTAGCGGTGAGCGCTTCCACGGTAGCTATCATCAAGCGCGGGATTTCCGCTGGACCTCCAGCGACGGGCTGCCGATCCAAGGCTGGCTCTACGAACCGCAGGGGGAATCCCGCGGCCTCGTCGTCAACGTGCATGGCGGGCCGACCTGGCACAGCGAGGATTGGGTCACGCCGTTCATCCAGTTCATGACCGGCGCCGGCTTCACCGTGCTCGATCCGAACTACCGCGGCTCGACCGGCTTCGGCCGCCCCTTTCGCGAGGCGATCAAGAAGGACGGCTGGGGCGGGGCGGAGCAAGACGACATCCGCACCGGCATCGAGGCGCTGATCACCCAGGGCAAGGCGCAGCGCGGCAAGATCGGCGTCATGGGGCTTTCCTATGGCGGATACTCGTCATGGGTCGCGATCACGCGCTCTGCCGATCTGGTGGATGCCGTGGTGCCGATCTGCGGCATGTACGCGCTGGATATCGACTATCACGCGACCGGGATGCCGCATGGCCGCGCCTATTCGATCGAGATGATGGGCGGCACGCCGGAAGAAGTGCCGGATCGCTACTTCCGGGCCTCGCCAAGGAACTTCATCAAGAACATTAAAGGCCGCCTTCTGATCGTCCACGGGCTCGCCGACAGCAACGTGTCGCCCGAGAACACCAAGGTCGCCTGCCGGGACCTGCTGGCGGCGAAGATCCCCTTTGACCTCATGACATTTGATGACGAGGGCCATGGCATCTATAAGGCGGGCAATCGCGAGAAGCTGATGCTCCGGATCGAGCGCTTCTTCTCCAAGGCATTTGGTAAGGGCTAAAGAAATGGATCAGGCAAAGCTGACGCAGTTCGTCGACGGCATCTGGAACAAAGAGGTGGTTCCACTGCTCGCCGAGTACATCAAGATCCCGAACAAGTCGCCCGACTTCGACCAGGATTGGGAAAAGCACGGCTATATGGACCAGGCGGTCGATCTCCTCTCCGGCTGGGCCAAGCAGAAGATCGCTTCGATACCGGGTGCGACGCTGGAGGTGCTGCGGCTTCCCGGTCGCACGCCGCTGATCGTGATCGATATTCCGGGCTCCGGCCGCGAGTCAGATCCGGTGCTGATGTATGGCCATCTCGACAAGCAGCCGGAAATGGTCGGCTGGGCCGAGGGCTTCGGGCCGTGGATCCCGGTGCTGAAGGACGACAAGCTCTATGGCCGGGGCGGCGCCGATGACGGCTATGCGATCTTCTCGGCAATCACGTCGATCATGGCCTTGCGCGAGCAGGGCATCCCGCATGCCCGCGCCGTGGTGCTGATCGAAGCCTGCGAGGAATCCGGCAGCCCGGATCTCCCGCATTACATCGACCACATCACCTCGCGGCTCGGCACGCCGTCGCTGGTGGTCTGCCTGGATTCCGGCTGCGGCAACTACACCCAGCTCTGGCTCACCACCTCTTTGCGCGGGTTGTGGAACGGCACCGTCACGGTGCGGGTGCTGGAGGAGGGCGTGCATTCGGGCGCCGCGTCCGGCATCGTGCCGTCGAGCTTCCGCATCATGCGGCAGCTGATCTCGCGCATCGAGGACGAGGCGACCGGCGCCGTCGTACCGCCGGAGCTCTATGCGCAGATCCCGGCGGACCGCATCGCCCAGGCGCGTGACGTCGCGCGGGTGCTGGGTGACGAGGTGAAGACCACTTATCCCTTCGCCGGCGCGACCAAGCCGGTGACCGACGATTCCGTCGAGCTGATCCTGAACCGCGCCTGGCGGCCGCAGCTCGCGGTCACCGGCATGAGCGGCCTGCCGCAGCCGGAGAATGCCGGCAACGTGATGCTGCCCTTCACCACCGCGACGTTGAGCCTGCGTCTGCCGCCTTCGCTGGACCCCGACGGTGCCGATGCTCTGCTGCGGAAGCTGCTGACCGAGCAGGTGCCCTATGGCGCCGAAGTCGAGCTCTCGGTCAGGAGCGCCAGCGGCGGCTGGAACGCGCCGAGCCTATCGCCTTGGCTGGAGAAGTCCGTCGCTGCGGCCTCACAGGCCACCTTCGGCAAACCGCCGGCCTATTTCGGCGAAGGCGGCACGATCCCCTTCATGGGCATGCTGGGCGAAAAGTTTCCGAAGGCGCAATTCATGATCACCGGCGCGCTCGGGCCGCATTCGAATGCGCATGGGCCGAACGAGTTCCTGCACATCCCGACCGCGAAGAAGGTCACCGAGGTCGTATCGATGGTGCTGCGGGATCACTTCACGCAGGGCTGATGGATCGCGCGCGGGATCTGAAGCGCTCAGCCTGCATGCCCCCCACTCACTCCCCCCTGAAGAGGGGGAGAAGGGCATGGTCACCGAGTTCGCTCGGTTGTATCCCCCAGTCGGTGAAAGCCTCCCCCTCTTCAGGGGGGAGGTTGGAGGGGGGCGCTGCACTGCAGCCGTGATGCTTCCGGTGTTTCGCTGAAATTTAATCCAGCGCCGCTAACCTAAAAGCTGCCGCGCCTTCATCAGCTCTTCCGCCAGGCGATCGACTTCGCCGGCATGTGAATGCACGGCGAAGGACGCGCGCACCGTGCCCTGGATGCCGAGGTGTTCCATCAGCGGCTGGGCGCAGTGATGGCCGGTGCGCACGCAGATGCCGGCGGCGCCCAGCAGCGTGCCGATATCGTGCGGATGGATGCCGTCCAGCACGAAGGAGACGATGCCGGCGCGGTGTTTCGGCGTGCCGATCAGCTTCAGGCCGGGAATCTCGCTGAGCTTCTCGACCGCATAGGCGGCGAGAGCGCGGTCGTGTGCGCCGATCTTCTCAAAGCCGATCTCTTCGATGAAATCCAGCGCCGTGGCGAGGCCGATGGCGGCGCCGATCGGCGGCGTCCCGGCTTCGAAGCGGCGCGGAGATCCGGCGAACAAGGTGCGCTCGAAGGTCACGGTGCGGATCATGTCGCCGCCGGTCTGCCAGGGCGGCATCTGGTCCAGCAGCTCCGCCTTGCCATAGAGAACGCCGATCCCGTCCGGGCCATAGACCTTGTGGCCGGTGAAGGCCAGGAAGTCGCAATCGAGCGCCGCGACATCGAGCTTCAGATGCGGTGCGCCCTGAGCGCCATCGACCAGCACGCGGGCGCCGGCCCGATGGGCGAGGGCGATGATCTCCTGCAAGGGCGTCACGGTGCCGAGCGTGTTGGCGACGGCGGTGACACAGACCAGCTTCGCGCCGCTTAACTTCGCGCGATAGGCGTCGAGGTCGAGATCGCCATTGCCGTCGACCGGGATGACGACGAGCGTCGTGCCGCGCCGATCGCGGAGCTGCTGCCACGGCACGATGTTCGCGTGATGCTCGATCGCGGAGACCAGCACCTTGTCGCCCGGTTTCAGGAAATGTTCCCCGAAGCTGTAGGCGACCAGGTTGATGGATTCCGTGGCGCCCCGGGTGAAGACGATCTCCTCGGGCTTGGCGTGCAGAAACCGCGCGACCCGTTCCCGCGCGCCTTCATAAGCCTCGGTCGAGCGCTCGCTTAAGGGGTAGACCCCCCGATGGATGTTCGCGTAGTCGCGCGTGTAGAAATCGCGCAGCCGGTCCAGCACCAGGGCCGGTTTCTGCGCGCTCGCCGCGCTGTCCAGGTAGATGACAGGATTTCCCTCCGCTTGAGACCGGGCGAGGAGGGGAAAACTGTCGGGATTGACCAGGGGATCCAGATTCATGATGGGCGGCATGACGCGGGCGGGATCAAATTCTGTCAAGCGTGGCGGTATCCGGCTGGGTGCATGCTATCCTCGTCTTGACAGGCGACCCGGCGACAGAGATCATTTGTGTACAAACAAATTCAGCCGCAAGGCCTGCTGACCACTGAAAACCCACAGGGAGGGTGAAAATGACGGAAGTTTCGAAGTTCCGGCCGCTCGGCCGGAGCAACCGCCGGCAGTTTCTGGCCGGCGCAACGGCTCTGGGTGTCGGTGCGACGGTGCTCGGCGCGCCGCGGATCGTCCGCGCGGCGGGCGGCGACGTGAAGGTGCTGAACTGGCAGGGCTATGGCACCGACGAGGCCTGGTCGGTCGATGCCTTCCACAAGGCGACCGGCAATACGGTCACCCACGACTACTACAATTCCGAATCCGAGATGATCACCAAGATGCGCACCAATCCTGGTGGCTATGACGTGGTCCTCACCAACTGCGCCTGGAACAGTCTCGCCTCCAAGGAAGGGCTGATCCAGCCGATCGACACGTCCAAGATCGGCAATTGGGGCGACCTCAACCCGGCCTTCCGTGATTCCGCGCTGCTGAACGACGGCGGCAAGACCTATGGCGTCTCCTGGGTCTGGGGCATCACCGCGATCGCCTACAGCACCGACGTTTTCAAGGAATCGCCGGCCAAGCTGGCGAAGCTCTGGGATCCGGCGCTGAAGAAGAAAGTCGCGCTGCGCGACGACGGCATCGAAGCGGTGAGCTTCGGCGCGATCGCGACCGGCCAGGACATGAACCACCCGAAGGATCTCGACAAAGTGAAGGCGAAGCTCCTCGAACTGAAGCCGAACGTCGGCTACATCTGGCAGTCTGAGGACGACTGGAACAAGCAGTTCGCGGCCAAGGCCTTCGACATCTCGGTCTATTGGAGCGGCTCGGCTTTGCGCAGCAAGACCAACTTCAAGCTGCCGGTCGGCTATTACATTCCGGAAGAGGGCGGCATCGGCTGGTTCGATGGCCTCGCCGTCGCCAAGGACGCGCCGAATGTCGATGGCGCGCATGCCTTCATCAACTGGATGGTCGATCCGAAGTTCTACGTCGAATGGGAAACCAAGGTCGGCGCGCCGGCCTCGGCCAACCCGAAGGCAATGGCGGCTCTGCCCGACAGCGATCCAGCCAAGGCCTTCTACGCCGACGACGCGGCGGTGAAGCGCCTGCAATTCATGGCGCCGCTCTCCGACGACGAGAAGCAGAAGTACTCGGATCTCTGGACCGAGGTGAAGACCGCGTTCGCGGGGTAGGCGGTTCAGTGCTGGACAAATCCGGCACGGGATCTTGAGCATCACGGCTGCATCAACCCTCTCCCTAACCCTCCCCCAATCTTGGGGGAGGGGAAGAAGGATGCCAGCCGGAACTCTCCGATCGACCGAGCACGCGCGCTCAGGTCCCCTCCCCCAAGATTGGGGGAGGGCGGAGGGAGAGGGTTGATGCAGCCTGAGCCGCTTCTAATCCAGCGCTAGGTCTTTCCACGAGAGGAGCAACTCACAAACATGTCGCCACGCCAGCGGCAAAATTGGGCGATCTTCGGACTGACCGGGCCGGCTTATGCCTGGCTGGCGGTGACGATCTTCCTGCCGCTTTCGGCGATGCTCTATTGCAGCCTGATCGACACCTCGCCACTGGTTCCGAAACCGGCCAATTTCACCTTGGCGAACTATGCGGCCTTCTTTCAGAAGAGCTTCTATCTCCCGCTGACCTGGTGGTCGGTGCTGCTTGGCGTCTGGACCACGTTCTTCTGCTTCGTCGTCGGCTATCCGGCGGCCTATGCGCTCGCCAAGCGCGTCAAGGGGCGCTGGCGCGAGGCCTTGTTTCTGCTGATCGTGCTGCCCTTCTGGAGCAACGCGCTCGTGCGCGTCTTCTCCTGGACCATGGTGCTGCGGCAAGGCGGCCTGCTCGATCTCGCGCTGCATTCGGTTTTTCCCAATGCGCCGGCGATCGATCTGCTCTTCACTTATCCGGCAGTCGTGATCGGGCTGGTGCATTCGTATCTGCCCTACATGATCCTCACTTGCTACGTCTCGCTGCAGGCGATCGATGACTCGCTGATGGAAGCAGCGCGCAGCCTGGGTGCCGAAAGCTGGACTGTGTTCCGCCGCGTTGTCTTTCCGCTGAGCCTGCCGGGCGTGATTTCCGGCGCCATCCTGATCTTCGTGCCGGTGATCGGCTCCTTCATGGAGCCGCGCATTCTCGGCGGCACGAAGGGTGCGACGCTCGGCATGAACATCGAGGAGCAGTTCACGGTGACGGCGAACTGGCCGCTCGGCGCGGCCTTGTCCTTCACCCTGCTCGCGATCGTGCTCATCATCTTCGCGGTGCTCTATCCGCTGCTGAAGCGTCGCGGGGTCTGGGCATGAGCCGGAAACTCGACATCGGAAACGGCATCGCCAAGACCTATCTCGGCCTGGTCCTGGTCTTCCTCTATGTGCCGATCCTGGTGATGGCCTTGCTCGCCTTCAACCGTTCGCCGCTCTACGAGCTGCCGTTCCAGTTCGACCTGGTCTGGTTCAAGGCCCTGGCGCAAAACGACCGGCTGCTCAACGCGGGAAGAAACAGCGTGGTGCTGGCGCTGGTCAACACCGTGGTCGCGACCGCGCTCGGCACCGCGGCGGCGCTCGCTTTCTCGCGCTACAGCTTCCGCGGCCGAAAGATCATGCAACTCCTGCTGCTGCCGCCGATCACCATTCCCTGGCTGGTCATCGGCACGGCGATGCTGGTCTTCTTCTACTGGACCTTTCCGGCCTTAGGCCTGCGGCCGCGCGGACTGCACGCGATCCTGCTCGGCCATGTCGCCTTGTCGCTGCCATACGTGATCATCGTGGTCGGCGCGCGGCTGGCGGACTTCCCGAAATCGGTGGAGGAGGCGGCGGCGACCTTGGGCGCCACGCCTTGGCAGACCTTCTGGCGGGTCTCGGCGCCGATCATCGCTCCGGGTGTGGTGGCGGCGGCGTTGTTCGCCTTCGCAACCTCCTTCGACCAATTCGTGATCTCCTATTTCCTGGCGCCGCCCGGTGTCACCACTCTGCCGGTCGAGATCTATACCTCGATCCGCAAGGGCTTCACGCCGGAGATCAATGCCATTTCTACCATCATCATCGTGGTTTCCATGAGCGTCATGCTGATCACCGCGCGGTTCTACAAATTCGGCGGTGAGCGATGAGCACGGTCGAGGTCATCGGGGCCGAGAAGCGCTACGGCGCGCTCGCCGCGCTGGACCATGTATCGCTGAAGTTCGTCGATGGCGAGTTCTTCGGCCTGCTGGGGCCGAGCGGCAGCGGCAAGACCACCTTGCTGCGCGCGATCGCCGGTTTCATCGAGCTCGATTCCGGCCAGGTGCTGCTCGACGGCCAGGATATCGGCCCGATCCCGGTGCATAAGCGCGACATCGGCATGGTGTTCCAGAACTACGCCTTGTTCCCGCATATGACGGTGTTCGACAACGTCGCCTTCGGCCTTTCGGTGCGCAAGATGCCGGCGGGCGAGATCAAGACGCGCGTGGACGAAATCCTCGGCCTGGTGCGCCTCGGCGGCTTGCAGGAGCGAAAGCCCCGGCAGCTTTCCGGCGGCCAGCAGCAGCGCGTCGCCTTGGCGCGCGCGCTGGTAACCCGGCCGAAGGTGCTGCTGCTCGACGAGCCTTTGGGTGCGCTGGACAAGCATCTGCGCGAGGAGATGCAGGTCGAGCTCCGCCGCATCCAGCGCGAAGTCGGCATCACCACGATCTTCGTGACTCACGATCAAGAAGAGGCGATGACGCTCTCCGACCGCATCGCCATCATGAATGCGGGCAACATCGTGCAATTGGGCGCGCCGCTCGAAGTCTATGAGCATCCGACCAACCGCTTCGCCGCCGGCTTCCTCGGCGTCGCCAATTTCCTGGAAGGCCGGGTCGCCTCGGTCTCCGGCCATGACGCACGGATCGATCTGAAGCTCGGCGGCGAAGCCTTGGCCCCGGCGGGCGGTTTCCGGCAGGGCGATACCGCTCTGCTGGCGGTGCGGCCGGAAAAGATCGGCGTGGAGCCGGGGAGTGGCATCGGCGTCAACCGGCTGGCGGGGAAGGTGGTCAGCGCGATCTTCTCCGGCAGCAGCACGACCTATCGCGTGCAGGTCGGTGACCAGGTGATCGCGGTGTTCCAACAGAACAGTGCCGCCCGTCGCTATGAGATCGATGACAAGGTGACCCTGCACTGGTCGCCGGAGCATAATGTGCCGGTTGCACCCTAAGTCGGCAGAGTGAGGTGAGGGGGATGCCTGATCTCGCGCGCGCCATGCACATCGTCATCGACATGCAGCGGCTCTTCGCCGAACATCCGGACTGGGCGGTGAAGGATATCGGGCGCATCCGCAAGCAAGTCACCTGGCTTGCCGAGCACAAACCCGGGCGCACCTTGTGGACCCGCTTCGTGCCGGCGCAGAATGCCGCGGCGGCGCAAGGCGCCTGGCGAAAATACTATGAGCAATGGCCCAGTGCGACGCTGGAAGGTGGCGGCGCGGATTATGTCGACCTGCTGCTGGAGCATCGCACGCTGGCGGGCAAAGCGGGGATCTTCGACAAGACCACTTTCTCGGCTTTCGGAAACGAGAAATTCGGCGCGACGCTGCAGGCGGCGGGAGTCGACACGCTGATTCTCTCCGGTGTCGAGACCGATGTCTGCGTCTGGGCAACCGCGCTGGATGCGGTCGATCTCGGCTATTTCGTGGTGCTGGCGCGCGATGCGCTGACCAGCGGCACGCCGGAAGCGCATCAGGCGGTGCTCGATATCCTTGCGCCGCGTTTCGTGCCGCAGGTCAGCGTCATGAATCACATGGAATTGGAAGCGGCGTGGAAATAACACCGGCTTGGAACACCGATTGGAACACTTGGGACAGCGTCTATCCGGCGCAGATGACCTATCTCCCGCTGGGCCTCACCGTCACGCCCTGCGCCTATGCGGCCAGCACCGCGACCTTCACCACGTTCCCGGCGACGGCGAAAGGCCTTTCCCTCGGTGAGCGCGAGGTCGACGGGTCGTCGGTCAAGCTGCATCTGGCACTCTCCGGCACCGAGCTCGACTGGCGCTATGAGAAGCCCAGCGCCACGCAATTGCACGGCGGCTGGGAAGCGACCAGGTTCGGCGAATGGGGCCTGCGCTTCTGGGTGATGCTGGTGCTCAGGCTCGATCCCGGCCATGACGGCAATCTTGCCGCCTGGAGCTACGACCCGAAGACCGGCAGGCTCAGCGCGCATTCCCGCGGCATCGACATCACGGTCGAAGGCGACGCGGCGCCGCTGATGGTCACCTTTCACGAATCCATCGCGGCGCTCGAGCAGGAGTTGAAGACCCACGGCTATTTCTACCTCGCCTCGCGCGGGACCGAGGGCGAAGTCGCGGTGCTGCGCTACAATCTCGAGGAGATGCCGCGCTTCAATTTCCGGGTCGATGTCGGGCATCCGGCCGAGGCCAAGGCGCCGGCCCTCGCATCGCGGCAATCCGGCTTTGACGCGGCGCCGCTCGATGCGCTGCGCGATCTGGTCGGCTGGAACACGGTCTTCGACGCGATCAACCGGCGGCGCTACATGTCCCTGAGCCGCAATTGGGTGGCGCAGAAATTCGGCGGCTTCGGTGTCTGGCTGGACGATCTCTTCTACCACGCGCTGATGAGTGCGCTGTTCGATCCGGCGCTGGCGCGCGACTGCATCAAGGCGGTGCTGGCGACCGAGACGCCGGAGGGCAACTTCGCCTGTCTCATCACCGGCAACGACCGCTGGATCGACCGCTCGCAACCGCCGATCTGCAGCTTCATCTTGTGGAAGATCTGGCAGCATACCGGCGACGACAGCCTGGTCGATCTCGCCTATGACCGCCTGCTCATCAATCACGATTGGTGGTTCACGCATCGCGACGGCAATCACGATGGGCTGATGGCCTGGGGCACTTCGCCGGTGGGCGACGGGCTCTACAAGCGCACCAAGCTCGGCGCCAAGAACGAGTCCAGCATGGACAACTCGCCGATCCACGACGAGGCGCAATACGATGCGGCGAGCGGCTGCCTCGACCAGGCCGATGTCGGCTTGAACAGCCTGATCGCGCTCGATGGCGAGATGCTGGCGCTGTTCGCCCGCCGCCGCGGCGATGCGAAGACCGCCGAACGCCTGGAAGCGCGTGCCGCGTCGCTGCGCAAGCGCATCGAGGAGCGGCTCTGGGATCCGCAGCGCGGAATCTTCGCCAACCGGCGCTGGAACGGCAACTTCATCCGCAGCCTGGCGCCGACCAGCTTTTATCCGATGCTGGCCGGTGCCACGACGGAGGCGCAGCGGGCAAAGCTGCTGCAATGGCTGGACGACCCGAAGGCTTTCGGCGGCGAACACCGTCTGCCTTCGGTCACGCGGGACGATCCGGCCTATCATGACAACGTCTATTGGCGCGGCCGGGTCTGGCCGCCGCTCAACTACCTGACGTATGGCGGGTTGAAGCGTTGCGGTTACGAGCGCGATGCCAGCGCGCTGGCGGAAGACAGCGTGAAGCTCTTCGCCGCCGCCTGGGCCAAGCGGCAGATGCCGGAGAATTTCAGCGCCGAGACCGGCCAAGCCGACGACCAGGTCGATACCGATCTGTTCTACGGCTGGGGCGGGTTGATGCCGCTGATCGGAATCAACGAAATCATCGATGTGACACCTTGGAGTGGCTGGGCGATCAACCCGCGTCCTTCCGGTGCCGCGGGCGACTGGCGGTTGGGTCCGCTGCTTGCCTTCGGGCGCGTGGCCGAATTGGTGTCGGAAGGGGGCTGGCTGACCCTGAAACTCGATGCACAACCGGTGCTGCGGACCGATATCGTCACTCTTCTGACGCAGATCGATGTCCGGGCGGATGGAATTGACCTCGAAACGCGGGGCGGTGGCACAATGGCGCTTTCGGCGCAGGCGACAGGAGATTTCCGGTCGGCTAAGTTCGACGGGCGGGAGGTCGCGGTGGAGGCTGGTGCTGTCACCCTGCCATCGATGGATCATCCGTGCCGGCTGGAGCTGCGCCGGACATAAAAAAACGCCCGAGGCCAGGCCGAAGGGCGGAGAGAGGGGATCATGATCGTCGTGTTCGGCTCGTTGAATGTGGATCTGCTGATCCCGGTCGACCGGTTGCCGAACCACGGCGAGACCGTGATCGGACCCGGCTACAGCTTCGCGGCGGGCGGCAAGGGCGCCAACCAGGCGCTGGCGGCGGCGCGGGCCGGTGCCCAGGTGCGGATGGTCGGCCGGGTCGGCACGGATGATCTTTCCGCCATCGCGCTCAACGATCTCAATCTGCAGGATGTCGATCTCTCGCTGGTCGCCAAGGACGAGAAGCCGACGGGCCTCGCCGCGATCTGCGTCGAGAAAAGGGGCGAGAACATCATCGTCGTCGCGGCCGGCGCCAACAGCAACGCGCGCGCCGACCAGGTGCCGGACCATCTGCTCACGCCTGAGACCATGGTCCTGCTGCAGATGGAAGTGCCGCTCGAGGAGAACTGGACGCTGATCCGCCGCGCCAAGGCGCGCGGTTCCCGTGTCATGCTGAACGTGGCGCCCGCGGCGGCGGTCCCGACCGACATCGTGCGCATGCTGGACTGGCTGATCGTCAATGAATCCGAGGCGATGATCGTCGCGGAATCTTTGGGCCGCCACCGTGAGAATCCCCGCGCGGCCGCCTCGGCCGTCGCGGAAGCCGCGCAAACCACGGTGATCGTCACCCTGGGCGGCGAGGGTGCCAGCGGCTTCTCCGCCGACAAGATCTATGACGTGAATGCTTTGCTGATCACGCCGGTCGATACGGTCGGCGCCGGCGATGCTTTCGTCGGTGCGTTCGCCGCGGCGATCGACAGCGGCGGCGATCTCTCGCGTGGCCTCGCCTATGGCTCGGTCGCCGGCGCGCTCGCCTGTCTGACGCCGGGCGCGCAGCCCAGCCTGCCGATGAAGGCTGCGATCGACAAACGGCTGAAAGACCTGCCGCCGATCAAGGTGCACTGAGCGGGCAGGCGTTCAGCGCGCCGCCTTGCCCGTTCCGCGGGCGCGTTCTTTCTCGCGCCACTTTTCCAGGAACGCCGTCGCTTCGGCCGCCGGAAGCGGCTTGCTGTAGACATAGCCTTGCACGAACTCGACGCCGAGCTCGCGGAGCGTGTTGACGGAGGCCTGATCCTCGACGCCTTCGGCGACGACGTCGCGGTCCAGCACCTTCGCCATGCTGGCGATGACGCGGACGATCTCGAAGCCTTCGCGGCTGTCCGCCATGCGCACGATGAAGGAACGGTCGATCTTCAGCGTGTTGAACGGGAAGCGGTGCAGGTGCGAGAGCGATGAATAGCCGGTGCCGAAATCGTCGATCGAGACCTTGCAGCCGATCGCCATGATCCGCTTCAAGAGATCGACCGTGCGCTCCGGATTGTCCATCACCAGGCTCTCGGTGACCTCGACCTTGAGGCTGCCCGGTGGAATCTCGGTGATGCGCAGCGCGTTCTCGATGTCGTCGAGCAAACCGTCGGCGGCGAACTGGCGGCCGGAGACGTTGACCGCGACCTGGGGCGGCTTGCCGCCGGGCGGCGTCCAGGCCTGGATCTGCCGCGCGGCTTCCAGGATGCAGCGGCGGCCGATCTCGACGATCAGGCCGGTATCTTCGGCAAGCGGAATGAAATCGATCGGCGAAACCAGCCCACGGGTCGGGTGGCGCCAGCGCAGCAGCGCCTCGTAGCCGTGCATGCGGTCGTTCTGGATGTCGATGATCGGCTGGTAGAAGAGCTCGAGCTCGCCGCCCTTGGCGATGGCGCGGCGAAGATCGGCTTCGAGGTCGAAGCGCTTCACCGCGGTCGCGTGCATCGCCGCCTCGAACGGCTCGGCCTTGTTGCGGCCGGTCGTCTTGGCCTTGTAGAGCGCGAGATTGGCGTCGCGCAGCAGCTCATCGCCGCTCTCGCCGGCGGATTGCGAGGCGAAGACATAGCCGATGCTGGCGGTCATCTCGAAATTGCGGCCGTCGATCGAGATCGGCTCGGCCATGGCCCGATAGAGCGAGCCCAGGAGCTGCTCGAGCTGGCTTCGAACATCGCCGGCCGCGAAGCGCAGGATGGCGAACTCATCCTCGCCGAGATGGGCGAGGGTGTCGTCCGGCCGCAACGCCGGTTCGAGGTTGCGCGCGAGCGAGATCAGCACCTGATCGCCGATCGCCTGGCCGAGCGTCTCATTGATGTGGCGGAAGTGATCGAGATCGATGATCAGCACGATCACGTCGCTCTCGGATCCGGGTCCCCAAAGCTGCGTCGCCTGGTTGATGCGGTCGATCAGCAGCGCGCGGTTGGGCAGGCCGGTCAGGCGGCTGTGGAAGGCATCGAACAACAATTGGCGCTCGGCGAGCTTGCGGTCGGTGATGTCGGTCATCGAGCCGGCGAAGCGATAAGGCTTACCCACCTGGTCGACCACCGCAAGGCCGCGCGCCTGCATCCAGCGATCGCTCTGGTCGGCATGGCGCATGCGGAATTCCTGCTCGAAATGCGCCGACTGGCCGGCAAGATGCGCGTCGATCGCCGCGCGCAACGTCGTCACATCCTCGGCATGGGTGCGGGTGTACCAGTCCTCCGGCGTCTCGCGCGTCTCCTCGGCGGCGATGCCGAGCATCGAATGCCAACGCGGTGAGGTGTAGAAGCGGCTGGTGGAGAGGTCCCAATCCCAGAGCCCGTCATTGGCGCCGCGCGCCGCCAGCGCATAGCGCTCCTCGCTGATCCGCAAGCTGCGCTCGGCGGCGCGGCGCTGCTGTTCCTCGCGCACGACCCGCAGCACCGTCATGGCGATGAAGTTGAGCAGCACCGCCAGCGCCGGATAGACGAAGTTCAGCCGGACTCCGCCGGGGAAGAGCGCAAGCTGCCCCACACCCCACCAGACCAGGACCAGAATGACGGTGCCGGTGATGCCGCCGCTGGCATGCATCCGCGCGGTGAAGCCCGCCGTCAGCAATCCCAGCACGACCAGCGCGATGAGATTGACCAGCCCCATATAGTCGGGCTCGACCAGCGCCGGTCCATCGAGGATCCGCTGCGTGATCGTCGCATGCCGCTCGACGCCGGGAAGATAGAGGCTGAACGCCGACTTGAATAGATCCTGCACCGCCGTCAGCGTCACGCCGACGAAGACGATCTTGTCCTTGAAGGTGCCGGGCGCGAACTTGCCCTCGACGACGTCGAGCATGGAATGGGTGGGTATGGTCTGGTTCGGCCCGTAATAATTCACCAGCATCTTGGCCGCGCTGTTGATCGGCAATTGTCGGTCGCCGGCCCGGACGTGGCCGAGCTGCATCGGCGAGCCCAGGGTGAGCTCGAGATCGAGCGGCGACACGCCGAGAAAGGCGGCGGCGGCCGCGAGCGACAGCGGCGCATAGGTCTCCCCGTCGAACTGCCAGGCAAAATTCTCGGAACGCGGCGCGGTGTCGCGATCCTTGTCGACATTGACGAAGCCCCCGGCGATCGCCGCTTCGCCGAGCTGCGTCACCGGCGGCAGAACGCCGATCGCCTGCTTGCCGACATCATTGCTGCCGTCGGGCCGCGCGTTGATCTTGCCATAGGCCCAATCCTCGATGAACGCCGGCGCCTCGACGCCGCGGATCTCGGCGTCGCCCATGTCCAGCGTGAAGGGCAGCACGACATTACCGGCGGCCTTCATCGACTGCGCCATGGCGTCGTCCGGGCTCGGTGCATCGAGCACGGCCCGCAGGTCCTCGGCCTGTTGGGAGCCGGGCGGCATGGCGCGGGCAATCTCGGTGAGTTTCGTCCGCACCTCGTCCGGGAAGGTGAGCTCTGGCTGCGGAAAGATGATGTCGAAGGCGATGACCTTGGCACCATCCGCCTTCAGGCGATCGATGGCAGCCGCCAGGTATCGGTGGGAGAACGGCCAGCGGCCGAACGCGGCGGCGGTTTTTTCATCTGCCGCGACCACGACCGTTTCCGGTCCGGGCTGCTCGACCCCGCGGATTCGGAAGCGGAGGTCGTAGTTCTCGCTTTCGACCCGGTCGAGCAAAGCCGGATCGAGCCAAATCATCGTGACCGCGACGAGGAGGGTGACCGCAAGTGCGATCAAGACCGCCGCCGAGCGCTTCCCGATTGCACCGCCGATGCTTGTCATTCCCGCCGGATCCCCGGAATCGCCCGGTCGATTCCCCACCTTCCGTGGAACTATAGTCGGTTAACAACCGTTTGTCGTCCGACGGCACGGAGCTGTAGCAACCTTCCGTGGGCCCGATCCACCCGCCAGCCGGCGCTTGAAGGATCGAGGCTAACGTCTTGAATTTGTATGCTGTCCGGCGAGAATTCCGGTGAAAGCCAACCGCCCGGTGCGATCTTTGGCGGATTACCAAGCTTTCGCTTAACATTTAATTAGAGTTCTGCAGGCATTTTATGTACATGATACACATCAGATTGGGTGTTGAAGTGAGGGATGGGTTGATGGACGGGAAACACGAGGTCCCGGCCTTGACCGGGGACACGGATCTGGAATTCGACCATCAGGACCAGGAAATGGACCTGACCGTCAGACTCGCGCTCTCCGATCTGCTGCCGGATGCCAACGGCGAGATTGTCGTCATGAACGAAGGCGACGATCCGCAGGTGAATATCGAAACCGACCTGAGGGTCCTGGATTCCGGGGTCTCTCCGGCGCACACAACTGCCGGCGGCATCGATGTTGGCGGCATGCAGTTCTGGGTCTTCGAGGATGGCACGCGGCTTTACTACGCCCCGGGCCTCTCGATTTCCGTGAGCCAGGACGCGGTCTAGGCGCTTCTACTTTCGCTGAAGCTTAAGCGGCGTCGATTCCGCGCCCGATTCGTCTTGCCGTGACGAATCGCGCCGGTCCAACGCCTGGCCGCCGATTCAAGGCAGCAGGCCTTCGTCTTCGCTACTGGCGCCGAGAATCTCCGTGATCGGGCTCAGAGAAGTACGCAAGCGCCTGCGGCGCATCAGTTTCTCCTGGGCCGCGGGCGGGAAGTCGGTGAGCGCCACGATGCGCTTGCTGATCAGGATGTCGGTCAGATCCTCGTAGACTCGGATCATCTCCAGATCGGACTTCAGCAACTCGCCCCGGCCCTGGGAGCGTCTTTCGCCGATCGGCTGCAGAAACCCGAGGACGTCCGGGTGATCCAGCGGAAGGTATTGAAGATCTTGGGAATCTTGCTCCCGGTGCAGGGAAGTAACCCGGCCCGCAGCGTCACGCTTCACGAATGGCATTGTGTTCCCCCGGCCGCTCCTGACGGCAAAAGTTGTGTGAGTCTGCTGGAGGGTATATTAACCACTTCCACATTGTGCTAAACAGCGTTTTCGCACACGCTTGTGCGCTGGCCACCAGAGACGATCGGAGGGGCCGATCGGGGTGGGGCCGGACTTCAAGATGGGAGCTGCTCGACCTTGTCGGACGCGACCGCTCAACGTACGTCTTCGATAAAGCTCGCTTCGATCCCGGACCCGCGATTGATTCATCGCGTCGTCCAGTTCAAGGGGCGACGCTATTCCTTGAAGCTCGACTACAGCTCTTGGAACGCTCTAGAGCAGGCCGCCGCGCGGCGCAACATGCGCCTCAATCAACTGGTCGATGAGCTGGCGGTCGCGACCAATCACGAAGGCAATTTCTCGGCCACGGTGCGCGCGCAGTGTCTGGCCGAGCTGAAGACTCAGATCGAAGAACTCGAAAGCAAGGTGCGGCTCACGCAGATGTCGGGTGAGGGCATCTCGGCGGCGCTGATCGCCGATGCATCGCCGGCGCCCTGCTTCGTGGTCGACGGCCGCAACGCGGTGCAGAAGGCCAACGGGCCGGCGCAGAAGTGGCTCGGCCTCGCGGAATCGGCTCTGGTGGGCCGGCCGGTCGATCAGTATTTCCAGGTGAAATCCACCCTGCCGCTGGGGCAGATCGTCGAGCAGTTCGGCCAAGGCAAGTACCAGGTCTTCCCGGCGCGCATCGTCTGCCTCCGGCCCGGTCGCCTCATCATGGCGAAGGCGACGATCTGCCCGGTCTTGCGGCGCTCCGATACGGATCTCATTTACGTCATCATGATTGACGTCGGCTGAGCAGACCGGGCGATCGCATCAGAACCGCGACACCGGTGCCTCCGGCGGAAACGGGGATCAACGCTCGCTGAAATCAAAGGGGAGGGGAGCGCATGAGCGCCGGAGCCGGCTGGTCGCAGGGCTACGTTACCGATGTCAGCTATACCAACAGCTTCTTTCGTGAACTGTCGCCGGCCTGGCTGAATCATGTCGCGATGGCGAACGGCGCGCATCCGCGGCTGCTCGAGGACGGGTTCAATCACATCGATCTCGGCTGCGGCCTCGGCCAGTCCTCGAACGTGCTGGCAGCCTGCTTTCCCCGCGGCAACTTCTACGGCGTCGATTTCAATCCCGCCCATATTGATACCGCGCAACAGCTTGCACGGCAGCTCGGCATCGACAACGTGCGGTTCATCGAGCGCGCCTTCGAGGAATTGCTGGAGGTCGATCTTCCGGACTTCGACTTCGTCACCCTGCACGGGATCTATTCCTGGATCGGCGACGAGACGCGCGCCGCGGTGCAGCGTTTCATCTACAAGAAGCTGAAGCCCGGCGGCATCGTCTACAACAGCTACAACTGCCTCCCCGGATGGACCAACGAAGCGCCGATCCGCCGGCTGCTGCTGGAATTCGGCCAGACGCATCATGGCGACAGCGCCGCGCGGGTCGAAAAGGCGGCGAAAGATGCCGAGGAAATGGCGGCGCTGAAGCTCGGTTATTTCCGCGCCAATCCCACGGCCGCCGACCAGGTGGGAAAGCTGACCAAGCGGGCGACCAACTACCTCGCGCACGAATATCTCAACGCCAGCTGGACGACGTTCTACTCGGCCGACGTGGCCGATGAGATGGAGGCGGCGAAGCTGACCTATCTCGGCTCGGCGACGCTGATGGAGAACCACCTCGAGCTGATGATGCCGGATCCCGCGGTCGCCTATTGCAAGAAGCAGCCGACCGACCGGCTGCGGCAGCTGGCGCAGGATTTCCTGGTCGGGCAGCGATTCCGGCGCGACGTCTATGTCCGCGGCCACCCGCGCCTGTCGCGCAACGAGATCTCGCGGCATTTGCGCAATGCCTGCTTCGCCTTGCCGGGACCGGTCGAGGATTTCACCGAGAAGACCAAGGTGCCGCGCGGCGAAATCAGCTTCGACCAGAAATCGGCACAGCTCATCAAGGAAGCGCTGGCGAAAGGTTCCTTATCGCTGGAGCAGATCATCGAAACCACCAGTGCGAAACGGAACGTCCCGGAGCTCGAGCGCACGGTCTTGCTGATGTCGGCCGTCGGCAGGCTCGTCCCGGTCGGCACCGCGTTCCAGCCGCATAATCTGCCGGCAAAGCCCGAGCGGATCCGCATCGTGGACAGCATCAATCGCCGCCTGGTCGAGCTCGGACGACAATCCGTCAGCCGTCAGTACCTGGTGGCGCCTGCGGTGGGCAGCGGCTTGGCCATCGATTCTCTCGATGCGGTCGCGCTGGCCTTGCTGGAGGAGGGGGCGCAGACCACGAAACTCGCCGCCGGCGTCGGTGAGGAGCTGAAGAGCCGCGGCATTCGGGTCAACAAAGACGGCACGCCGATCACCGATGAGAAAGAAGCGGCGGCCAAGACCAGCGAGATCGTTTCTCGCTTTCTCAGCCGCGCGCTGCCGACCTTGCTGCGCTACGGCGTGGTGGAGGCGGCTTAGCGCGACATCGCCCGTTTTCGGCCGCTCGATTTCGGCGCGCGTTCTGTCACGCCGAATAAACGATCCCTGGAGCATGATGCCGTCGTCTTGATGTGCTTCGGATCACGAACCGGCTCACATGCGCGTGCGACCATCCGTCGATCCTAAGGCAAATGCAACGGTGCCACACCGAAGTGTGTCGGATGTCATTTGTTAATCATTTGCCAAGGGTTTATATGATTAATGCTTTATCCTGCTGCTAGGGATAGGCCGATCGGTTGGGTTTCGCCGATCCGTGGGAAAAGAGACGGGGTTCATGGGTTTCAAATTCGGCAGCCGCCTTGATCCGAAAGCGGCTTCGGCGAAGGGATCGGAAGATTCAGGCGCCGTTGAAGATACGCCGCTCAGCCGGCTGCGTGCGGGGTTGGGCTTGCAGCCTGCGGCACCAGCAATCTCTGCTTCCGCCGCGCTCGAGGCGAAGCGCGTTGAGCCGAAGGTTTCGCGTCCCGCCGACGTGGCCGCACCTGTCGCGCCGCCGCGCATGAACGTTTCGAATGAAGCAAAGCCGGTCGAGGCGAGGCCACCGGAAGTGAAGGCCGCCGAGGCGAAGCCAATTCAGCCCGACGCGAAGCCGATTCAGCCTGAGGCAAAGTCCGTTCCGGTTGAGGCGAAGCCGCTCCCCGCAGACGCGAAGCCTGCGGAAGTGAAGCCCGTCGAGGCCGCCGCCCCGGAAGCGAAAGCCCCGGAAGCGAAAGCCCCCGAAGCGAAACCCACTGAACCGAAAGTCGCGCCGAGCATCAGCACTGCGCCGCGTCAACCCGCGCCGCAACCGATGCCGCGACCGGTAGCCGCCACGCCAAATCCTATCGTTCCGTCAGCCGCAGATAAGCCTATGGATGCGCCGCGCCCCATGAGCACGAATGCACCTTCGTCGGAAGCGTCAGCTGCGACCGCGGCAGCGCCGCGCCCTGCCGCACCCACGCCCGCTTCCGCACCGTCGGCGTCGCCTTCAGGAGCGAACCGACCGAATGTTCCGCCCCAAGGAGCCGCACCCCAAGGAGCCGCACCGCAAGGCGCTGCGCCGCAAGGTGCGCAGCCGGCCGCCGGCGTGCCGCCACGGGCAGCGCCACCCCTGCATATCGCCGAGCTGGTAAAAGCCGATGCGCCGTCGGTGCCGATCGAGTATTCCGGCCCGACCACGCGCGAAGACCAATTGCTCTCCTGCCTCGTCATCATGACCCGCATCTTCGGCTCGCCGAAGTCGCCGGCGGCTTTGGCGGCCGGCTTGCCGATCGGCGATGACGGCATGTCGCCGGATCTCTTCCTGCGCGCGGCCGATCGCTCGGGCCTCTCCGCATCCCAGGTTCGTCGTAAGCTCGATCAGGTCGACAAGATGAGTCTGCCGGCGGTTCTTCTGCTGAAGAACCGCAAGGCTTGCGTGTTGCTCGCGCCGCCGCGTGCGGGAATGGCGGAGATCGCGACGCCGGACAATCTCGATGGCAGTCATTCCTATCCGTTGGCCGAGCTGGAAGAGGTCTATACCGGTGTCCAGATCGTGGTGCGGCCGAAGATCCGGCTCGACACCCGGTCGGCCGATCTCACCGAGGCGCGGCCGCGCAACTGGTTCTGGACCAACGTTGCCAAGTTCATGCCGGTCTACGGCGAGGTCGTCGTCGCCGCGCTGCTGATCAACGTCTTCACCATCGCCACCTCGATCTTCTCGATGCAGGTCTATGACCGTGTCGTGCCCAACAAGGCGGAAGGGACGATGTGGGTGCTGGCGCTCGGCGCCATCACGATCTTCATCTTCGACTTCTTGCTGCGCACCCTGCGCGCCTATTTCCTCGACAAGGCCGGCAAGTCGCTCGACAGGAAAGTGTCCTCCTCGCTGTTCGAGCACATCCTCTCGATCCGCATGTCGGCGGGGCCGCAATCGGCGGGCGCCTTCGCCTCCAACATCCAGTCCTACGAAACGCTGCGCGACTTCTTCACCTCGGCGACGCTCTCCGCGGTGATCGATCTGCCGTTCGTGCTGATCTTCCTGGTGATCATCTTCATCATCGCCGGTCCGGTCGCGATCGTGCCGGCGGTTCTGGTGCCGGCGGTAATCCTGGTCAGCTTCGGCGTTCAAGCCCCGATGCAGAAGGCGGTCGAACGCTCCTATCGCGAGATGGCGCAGAAGCACGCCATGCTGGTCGAGACCATCAACGGCCTCGACACGATCAAGACCGCGTCGGCCGAAGGCCAGATGCAGCGCGACTGGGACGGCTATGTCGCCGCATCCTCGTCCTCGGCGGCGGAATCGCGGTTCTGGTCGACCATCGCCATCAACTTCGTGGTGATGAGCTCGAACCTCGCCTTCGTCGGCGTGCTGATGGTCGGCTGCTACATGATCTTCACCCATGACCCGACCAGCCCGTATCCGGCGCTGACCACCGGCGCCATGGTGGCCGCTTCCATGCTGACCAGCCGCGCGATGGCGCCACTCGGGCAGATCGCGGGCCTGATCGTGCGCTTCCATCAATCCTGGACATCGCTCAAGGGCCTCAACCGCCTGATGGACCTGCCGGTCGAACGGCCGCAGGGCAAGGTCTTCCTGCGCCGTCCGCGCATCGACGGCGGCATCGAGTTCCGCAACGTCGTCTTCAAGTATCCGAACGCGCAGACCCCAGCTTTGGACGGCGTCTCGTTCCGCATCAACCCGGGCGAGCGCGTCGGCATCGTCGGCCGCATCGGCTCCGGCAAGACCACGATCGAGCGCCTGGTCATGGGTCTGTTCGAGCCGACCGACGGCGCGGTGTTGGTGGACGGTACCGATATCCGCCAGCTCGACCCGACGGATCTCAGGCAGTCGATCGGCTGCGTGCTGCAGGATCCGCATCTCTTTTTCGGCTCGGTGAAGGACAACATCACCTTGGGCGCGCCATACGTGGATGAGGACTCGTTCCTCCGCGCGGCGACCTTGGCCGGCGTCGATCACTTCGTGCGCCAGCATCCGCTGGGCTACGACATGCCGACCGGCGAGAACGGCCGCTATCTCTCGGGCGGTCAGCGTCAGTCGGTGGCGGTGGCGCGCGCGCTGCTCTTGAATCCGCCGATCCTGGTGCTCGATGAGCCCACCAGCTCGATGGACAACAGCACCGAGAACACGTTCAAGACCCGCCTCGGCGAGATCGTGCCGGGCAAGACGCTGCTCCTGGTCACGCACCGCAACTCGATGCTGAGCCTGGTCGATCGCCTGATCGTGCTCGACCGCGGCAAGGTCGTGGCCGACGGACCGAAGGCCGGCGTGCTCGATGCGCTCATGAAGGGCCGCATCCGGGCCAACGAGGGTTGAGGCCAAGGTTTTAAGGACTGAAACATGTCGCTGACCAATCGTGATCTCTGGATCGATCCCGCCGAAACCGAGCGTGAAGGTATCCAGCGCTTCGGCCACATCCTGCTTGGCGCAGTTCTATTCGTCGTTTTCAGCTTCTTCGTCTGGTCGTATTTCGCCAATCTCGACCAGATCACGCGCGGCGAGGGGAAGGTCATTCCCTCGAGCCAGACCCAGGTCATGCAGAGCCTGGACGGCGGCACGCTCCAGGAGATGCGGGTGCGCGAAGGCGACGTGGTCGAGAAGGACCAGGTCCTCATCGTCATCGACAACACGACGGCGACCTTCAGCCTCTCGGAGCTGAAGCAGCGCTACTACATCGCAAGCGCCGCGATCGCGCGGCTGCAGGCCGAGATTGCCGGCAAGAGCGATCCCGCGGAGATCGCCTTCCCGGAGGATGTCGTCAAGGACGCGCCCGACAAGATCGCCCAGGAGCAGAGCCAGTTCGTCATCCGCCAGGGCCAACTCTCGGCGCAGATGGCGACGCTTCGCGACCAGATCGAGCAGCGCAAGCAGGACATCAACGCGATCAGCACCAAGATATCGTCGGCCGGCGCCGGTCTCGATGTGGCCCAGCAGCAGCTGGCCATTCTGGGGCCTGCGGTCGCCGCGGGTGCCGCGTCCAAGGTCGATCTCCTGAAAGCGCAGCAGGAAGCGCAGAATTATCGCTCGGAGATGGCGAATGCCCGGGCCTCGCTCCCGGGTGCCCAGTCGGCGCTGGGGGAGTCGAAGAGCAAGCTCAATGAGGCGGTCGCGACTTTCAAGGCCGAGTCGGCCGGCGAGCTCGCCAAGCAGCAGAGCGATCTCGCCAGCGTCCGCGAATCAATGAAGGAAGCGAATGCCAAGGTCGGCCGCACCGAGCTGCGCTCGCCGGTGAAGGGCACGGTCAAGGAGATCAAGGCCCGCACCCTCGGCGGCGTCATCAAGCCGGGCGATGACATCATGGAAATCGTTCCTATCGAGGACACGCTTCTGATCGAGGCGCAGATCCGTCCGCAGGACCGCGGATTCATCGCCCCCAACCAAAAGGCGAAGGTTAAGATCACCGCCTATGATTACAGTATCTACGGCGGTCTGGATGCCACGCTGGAGCAGATCAGCGCGGACGCAATCGAAAACGAGAAGAAGGAGCTGTTCTTCCGGGTGCGTCTCCGGACGGATAAGAACTTTCTGGTCGGAAAGCAGGGCGAGCAGCTGCCTATCATCCCAGGCATGACCGCCACTGTGGATATCCTGACGGGCAACAAGACCGTTCTCGAATACCTCCTGAAGCCGATCTTGAAGGCGAGGGAGACCGCGCTCACCGAACGCTAGTTCCTTCTTAATAAGTGTGCGGAAGGCTTGGAAAAAGGTGATGCGTGTCTTTTCGGAAACTGGTAAAAAGCTGTCGGGTGGAATCGAAAGCCTTTTCGGTTAAACAATTGAATTACTAGGATTAGCAGGAGCGTTTGGATGGATGCTCAGGGCTGGTCCGGTCAGGTGTGGGGAGTTTTTTAGATGAAGACTGTGGTCTTGAAGCAACACTCGCGGAGTGCGTTGTTGCTTGGTGCTGCGTTGGGGCTCGTCCTCGGCGCCAGCGGTTCGGCACAAGCAATGTCGTTGAAAGACGCCATCCAGCTCGTGCTCACCACCAATCCGGAAGTGGGCGTGGTCGCCAAGGATCGGCGCGCGATTGACCAGGAGCTGCGGCAGGCCTGGGGCCTCTACTTCCCGCAGATCGATGTGAAGATCGACGGCGGTCCGGAATTCACCGAAAGCGGCAGCGTGGACACGCCGCCGGCCGAACTCAACCAGGGGCCGCATGACAACGGCCGCTGGCTGGTCCGGACCGACGCGCAGATCACCCTGCAGCAGCGCCTGTTCGACGGCTTCGAAGCCGCGAGCGAAGTGCAGCGCCAGAAGGCCCGGGTGAACTCCGCGGCCGAACGCGTGCAGGATCAGTCGGAAGTTTCGGCGCTCGACGCGACCGAGCAGTACCTGAACGTGCTGCGCGATCAGCTGCGCCTGAAGAACGCCGAAGAGAACATCAAGAAGCACGAGGAGACCTTGGGCCTCGTGCAGAAGCGCGCCGACCTGGGCGGCGGCAACGTCGCCGACGTCAGCCAGGCGGAAGCCCGCTTGCAGACCGCGCGTTCGACCTACACCGACATTCAAGGTCAGCTGCGCGAAACGCAGACCCTGTTCTTGCAGGTCGTCGGCGTTCCGGCGACCGACCTCGAGGACATCAAGGACGCCGATTTCACCCGCCTCGCCGAGAACGTCGATCTCTCGGTGCAGAAGGGCCTGGAGAACAATCCGAAGGTCAAGCTGGCCAAGTTCGACGTGGAGCGCGCCGAGGCTGAAGTTCGTCAGCAGAACTCGTCGCTCTATCCGAAGCTGAACTTTGAGGCCGTGGGCTCGGTCAACCGCTACAACAGCGGTCTCGAGGAGAAGGACCACAACGCGCAGTTCCTGCTCGTTCTGCGCTACAACATCTATCGCGGCGGCGCCGATATCGCCCGCATCAAGGAATTCAAGGAGCGCCGCTCCGAGAGCCTTGAGGAACTGCGCGTCCGCGAGCGCGAGGTCGAGCAGGATGTCCGCAGCTCCTGGGCTGCGCGTCAGACCCAGCAGGACCGTATCGCGCTCTTGCAGAAGCAGGTCGACGCCAACCAGCAGACCTACGAAGGCTACGTGCAGCAGTTCGACATCGGCCAGCGTGGTCTCCTCGACGTGCTGGACGCCGCCAACGAGCTCTTCATCTCGCAGGATCAGCTGATCCAGGCCAACACCGAGGAGCAGTTCTCGAACTTCCGCATCCTCGCCTCGCAGGGCCAGCTGGTCGAATCCACGGCGCTCACCTATCCGGTGGAAGGCACCGTCGGCGCGATCGACGAAGCGAAGAAGAATCCCTGATCTTAAGGATCAGATTCGAAGCAAAGGCCGTCGCCCGAAAGGGCGGCGGCCTTTTGCTTTCGGGGGCGGAGCGCGGAAGATCCGGCCCGCCTGCCGAAGCGCTAGGCGCGTGGGAGGGTGCTCTGGCTTGGCAACCGCAATGTCGGAGAAAGCAGTGGAGGCCCGGGCCGGAATCGAACCGACATCAAAGGATTTGCAGTCCTCTGCATAACCACTCTGCCACCGGGCCGGTGGGAGCGGCACGTATAAGGCCCCGAACCGCCGGAATCAAGCCAAGTTGGAGCAGGGCGGCCAAGCGGGGGCGGGGGTTCGCCGGCGCTGTCAGCCGTGTTGTCTGGGACCGGGCCACCGATTATAAACGCTTGAACGATTTAGCGTCCTCCCCGGCAGCGGGCGGACCTTCGCATCCGAGGATTTCCATGGATTACGCCGCCGCCCGGCAGCACATGATCGACAGCCAGATCAAGACCAACAAGGTCACCGACCCGAACGTGATCGAAGCGCTCGCATCGGTGCCGCGCGAGGCCTTCGTCGCCGACGCGCAGAAGAAGCTCGCCTATATCGACCGGCCGGTTGCGATCGGGGCCGGCCGCCGCATGACCGAGCCCATGGTCCTGGCGCGCCTGCTGCAGGTGGCGAACTTGAAGCTCAGCGACACCGTGCTGGTGGTGGGGGCGGGGACCGGCTACAGCGCGGTCATCCTCGCGCGCCTGGCGAAGAAGGTGGTTGCGCTCGAATCCGCGCCGGAGCTTGCCGAGCGCGCGAAAGCCATCATCGGCCAGACGGGCATCGGCAATGTCAGCGTCGTCACGGGCGATCTCGCCGCAGGGCGCACGGCCGATGGACCGTATGACTTCATCCTGGTGGATGGGGCGGCGGAAATCGTTCCCGAAGCGCTGACAGGTCAGCTCGCGGATCGCGGGCGGCTCGCGGTGGTGATCAAGGATCAAGGCGTCGTCGGTCGCGGCACGCTCTTCACGCGGGTCGACGGCGTCGTCTCGCAGCGCGCGATCTTCGACGCCGATGCCGAAGTCCTGCCGGGGTTCACGCGGCCGCAACGCTTCGTGTTCTAGCCTGCAATTGCATTACGAGCTCCGTGGTCCCTGGAGGGGAAATCGATGAGACGCGTTGCGCAACTGGCGGCGGTTTCGATGTTCGCCCTTCTCGCCGCCGGCGTCACGGCCGAGGCCGAGGACCTGAACGGCGCATTGGGCCAGGCCTATCTCGGCAATCCCACGCTCGACGCGGCCCGAGCGCAGCTGCGCTCCACCGATGAAGGCGTGCCGCAGGCCCTGAGCGGCTGGCGTCCCACGGTCACGGGACAAGTCAACGCCGGAGTCGAATGGAGCCATGACGGCAGCAAGGCGGGGCCCAATCAACTCATCATCGACCGCAATCGGCAGTTTTATCCGCGCACTTACAGCCTCACGCTGACTCAGCCGCTGTTCAGCGGATTCGGCACGGTCTCCGGCACCAAGGCGGCGGAGAATCGCGTGAAGGCCGGGCGCGCGCAGCTGCTGGATATCGAGCAGCAAGTGCTGTTCGCGGCGGTGCAGGCCTATGTGTCCGTGGTGACCAACCAGTCGATCCTGGAGTTGAACCGCAACAACGTGAAGGTGCTGCAGGCGCAGCTGCAGGCGACCAACGACCGCTTCCAGGCCGGCGAAGTCACCAAGACCGATGTCAGCCAGGCGCAGGCATCGCTGCAGGGCGCGATCGCGAGCGCGACGGCGGCCGAAGGCGATCTCACCGCATCGATGGCGGTCTATCGCCAGGTGGTGGGGCAGGAGCCGGTGCAGCTTTCGATGCCCAGCATCACGCCGAATCTGCCGCAGAAGCAGGAAGACGCCGTCGCCATGTCGCAGGCGGCGCCGATCGTCGTCTCCGCCCAGTTCGTCGAATCGGCGACCAAGGATGACATCGACACGCAGTTCTCCGAGCTGTTGCCCTCGGTCAGCCTGCAAGGCTCGGTCTCGCGCGCGGACGAGCAGGCGAGCACCCGCGACTCTACGACCGAGGGCACCATCCTCGGCGTGCTGACGGTTCCGCTCTATCAGGCGGGCGCGCCGGATTCCCGGGTGCGCCAGGCGAAGCAGCTCTATCAACAGGCGCGCCGCCAGCTCGACGAGGCGCGCCGCTCCGCCGCACAGCAGGCGGTGGCCGCATGGCAGGCACTGGAAACGGCGCAGGCACAGATCACCTCGTTCGAAGAGCAGGTCCGCGCCAACACGGTGGCGCTCGAAGGCGTGCGCCAGGAGCAGACGGTCGGCGCGCGCACCGTGCTCGACGTGCTCGATGCAGAGCAGGCGCTGCTGAACTCCAAGGTCAATCTCGTCAACGCGCAGAGCAATCTGGTGATCGCGCGCTATCAGGTGCTGCAGGCGGTCGGTCAGTTGAACGCGAAGGCGCTCGCACTGAACGTGCCGCTCTACGATCCGTCGAAGCACTACAACGACGTGCGCAACAAGTGGTGGGGCACCGGACCTGCGGCGCAGTGACGGGCTGAAATCGCGAGTCGCATGCGCGCGACTCGGACTTCACGACGCGCAACATGTTGTGGAATCGCGGGTTTCGCTTCCCATTCCTTGAGTAAATCGCGAAGACTCATTAATATGACACCGCTGGAGCAATGGCTCTTGGCGCGTAGTTTCTGCGCCAGCGCTATGCGACTCGGCGGGGATCCGGAATGACCGAAGGCAAGACCACGCAAGAACCGACCATGGAGGAGATCCTCGCCTCCATCCGACGGATCATTTCCGAAGACGACAAGGAAGCTGCGCCGCCCACGAATGGCAAGGCGACCAACGGCAACGGCAAGCACGCCGCGCCGCCGCCGGCACCGCCGCCCGCGGAGGAAGAAGACGAAGACGATCTCGTCCTCACCGACATGGTGGTCGGCGACGGCAATGTCGTCGCGATCGACGAGGATGAAGGCGCGGCCGATGCGCCCGAGGAGATCACGCCGGAGCCGGAATCCGAGCCCGAGCCCGAAGCAGAGCCGATGCCGATCGCGGAGCCGGAGCCGATCGTGGAGCCGGTGCGTGCGGCGCCGCCTCCGCCGCCACCGCCTCCGCCTCCGCCTCCGCCTCCGCCTCCGCCTCCACCTCCACCTCCGCCACCACCACCACCTCCGCCGCCTCCGCCACCGGAGCCGCCACGGAGTGAACCGGAGCCTGCGTCGATGGAAACCGAACTCGTCTCGCCATCCGTGGCGGAAGCTGCGGCCGCCACCATGGCGCAGCTCGCCGCGCGCCGCGCTTCGCACGCGGTTGAGCAGAACGGCGGCGATGGTCTCCTGGTCGAGACCCTGGTGCGCCAGGCGGTCGAGCCGATGCTGCGCGACTGGCTGGACGTCCATCTCCAGGGCATCGTCGAACGCCTGGTCCGCCGCGAGGTCGAGCGCATCGCACGCAGGGCGGAGCTCGGCTGACACTCGGCGCTGGATCTTTAGCGCTCAGGCTGCAGTGCCCCCTCCAACCTCCCCCCTGAAGAGGGGAGGCTTTCGCACCGAGTGTGGATCGATTCCGAGTAAGCCGGATGCCAGTGCTCTTCTCCTCTCTTCAGGGAGGAGTAAGAGGGGGGCACTGCAGCCGTGATGCTGCAGCGTTCGCGCATAGCCCGATCCAGAGCGGCGCTCTTGCCAGCCCAATACCAGCCGCTATAACCAACAGCCAGAATCTGGCGGCTCAAGACTGAGCTGTTGTAAATCCTCTATTTTCCGGTGGTTAGCGGATGACGTTGGAGAAGACCTTCCGGCCCGACGAGGTCGAGAAGCGGCAATACGAAGCCTGGGAGAAGTCAGGAGCCTTTGCCGGCCAGACCACTTCGAACAAGGTGCCCTGGACCATCATGATGCCGCCGCCGAACGTCACCGGCAGCCTGCACATGGGCCATGCGCTCAACATGACGCTGCAGGATGTCCTCACGCGGCATGAGCGGATGAAGGGGCGGGACGCGCTCTGGCAGCCCGGCACCGACCATGCCGGCATCGCGACCCAGATGGTGGTCGAGCGGCAGCTCGGCGAAAAGGGCGTCAAGCGCACCGACCTTGGGCGCGAGAAGTTCGTCGAGAAGGTCTGGGAGTGGAAGGCCGAATCCGGCGGCATGATCACCAGCCAGCTCCGTCGTCTCGGCGCCTCGCCCGACTGGGCGAAAGAACGCTTCACCATGGACGAGGGCCTGAACAAGGCCGTCCGCAAAGCTTTCGTCGATCTCTATCGCGCCGGGCTGATCTATCGCGACAAGCGCCTGGTGAACTGGGACCCGAAGCTCCACACCGCGATCTCCGACCTCGAAGTCGTGCAGAAGCAGGAGAAGGGCAAGCTCTGGCACCTGAAGTATCCGGTGGCGGGCCAGCCTGACCGCTATCTCGTCGTCGCCACCACGCGACCGGAGACGATGCTGGGCGATACCGGCGTCGCCGTGCATCCGGATGACGAGCGCTACCAGGATCTCGTCGGCAAGAACGTGGTGCTGCCGCTGGTCGGCCGGCATATCCCCGTCGTCGCCGATGAATACGCCGATCCGGAGACCGGATCCGGTGCCGTCAAGATGACGCCGGCCCATGACTTCAACGATTTCGAAGTCGGCAAGCGCCACGGCTTGGAGATGATCAACATCTTCGACCGTGATGCGAAGCTCAATGAGAACGTCCCCGAGAAGTATCGCCGCCTGAGCCGCGAAGCCGCGCGCAAGGCGGTGCTCGAGGATCTCGAGGCACAGAATCTCATCGAGCGCATCGACGACCATCCGATGACGCGGCCCTATGGCGACCGCTCCGACGTGGTGATCGAACCCTGGCTCACGGACCAGTGGTATTGCGACGCCAAGACGCTGGCCCAGCCCGCTATCAAGGCGGTGGAGGAGGGGCGCACCGTCTTCGTGCCGCGGAACTGGGAGAACACCTATTTCGAATGGATGCGCAACATCCAGCCCTGGTGCATCTCGCGCCAGCTCTGGTGGGGCCACCAGATTCCCGCCTGGTACGCCGAGGACGGCAAGGTCTTCGTCGCCTATACCGAGGAAGAAGCGCAGGCCGAAGCCGACAAGCATTACGGAGCGCCCACCAAGCTCGTGCGCGATTCCGACGTGCTGGACACTTGGTTCTCCTCCGGCCAGTGGCCCTATTCCACGCTCGGCTGGCCGGACAAGACGCCGGAGCTCGCGCGCTATTATCCGGGCGACGTGCTGGTCACCGGCTTCGACATCATCTTCTTCTGGGTCGCCCGCATGATGATGATGGGCCTCCACTTCATGGGCGATGTGCCGTTCAAGACGGTCTACATCCACGCTCTCGTGCGCGACGAGCACGGGCAGAAGATGTCGAAGTCCAAGGGCAACGTGATCGATCCCCTGGACCTCATCGACAAATACGGCGCCGACGCTTTGCGCTTTACTTTGGTGGCGCAGGCCGGCCAGGGCCGCGACATCAAGATGTCGGAGCAGCGGGTCGAGGGCTATCGCAACTTCGCGACCAAGCTCTGGAACGCGGCGCGCTTCTGCGAGATGAACGAATGCATCGCGGATCCCAACTTCGATCCGAAGAAGGTGCAGCAGAACCTCAACCGCTGGATCATCGGCCGCCTGGTGAAGGCGCGTCAGGCCGTGGATCTGGCACTCGAAGGCTATCGCTTCGACACCGCGGCGAGCGCGCTCTACCAGTTCGCCTGGGGCGAGTTCTGCGACTGGCACCTGGAATTCGCCAAGCCCGTGTTCCTCAGCGAGGACGCGTCAGCCAAGGCCGAGACCCGCGCTGTCACCGCCTGGGTGCTGGGCCAGCTCCTGCACCTCATGCACCCGCTGATGCCCTTCATCACCGAAGAGCTCTGGACCCAGGTGGGGCCGAAGGGTTCCGGTCCGCTGATGACGGCGCATTGGCCGGATGCGGCGCCGGAACTGATCGACGCCAAGGCCGACGCCGATCTCGATTGGGTGATCCGCCTGATCGGTGAGGTCCGTGCCTTGCGCACCGAGATGAATGTGGCGCCCGGCGCGCAGGTCAATCTGGTGATCAAGGATGCCGGGGCGGAAACCAAGGACCGCGTCGCGCAATACGGCGATCTGATCAAGCGCCTCGCGCGCGCCGAGCAGATCGACATCACCAGCGGCGAGCCGCCGAAGGGTGCTGCGCAGATCGTGCTCGACGAAGCGACGGTGTTCCTGCCTTTGGCCGGGCTCATCGACATCGCCAAGGAGCGCGCGCGTCTCTCCAAGGAGCTCGACAAGACGAAAGCTGAGGCCGAGCGGATCGAGAAGAAGCTCGGCAACCCGCAATTCGTTTCCCGCGCCGACCCCGCGGTGATCGAGGAGCAGCGCACCAAGCTCGCCGAGTTCGAGCAGGCAAAGGCGAAGTTCACCCAGGCGCTGGAGCGCCTGGCGGCAATATAACGTTCGGCCGCAAGAAGGCCGTCTTGCTGCCGCATTCCTCCGCCAACGTCATTGCGGTGACGGTGGAGAGGGTGGAATGCGGCGCATATACGCAGCTGTCGTGATCTTGACGCTGTTGCTGGCCTCAGGTTCGCCACTGCGCGCCGAGGACCTCGGAGAGGAAGGCTCGGAATATCCGGTCTTCACCTGGGCGCACTGGCATTTGCACCATAAGCCCAGCGGGATGACTACCGATCAATGGCGGGCCGAGCTGACGTCGCTTGCCGATGCGGGCGATCCGGAGGCCCAGTATCTGGTCGGTCGCCTGAAAGAAGCGGCTGAAGGCGGCTATGTGTATGCTCTGGAAGAACTCGGCTTGGCCTACTTCGGTTCTGGCGAGTATGCCGTGGCATTTCCGATGCTGCTCGGCTCGGCGAGAATGGGTCTGCGCGGTAACGTCACGGATGCTTTGGCCGAGATGTACGATCATGGCTGGGGGACGCCCATCGACCCCCTGAAGGCTTGCTACTGGCGACAGTATGGTTGTGGAAAGCCCAAGCCAACGGGACCGGTCATCGATATCATCAGCGACTAGGCGCTTCCTGTCAGGAAGCTTCTAGTTCGCGCATTCCGCCGCGCGCTTCAGCAGCAATGCCCGCTCGCGCTCATTGCGCGTCATCGCCGCGGCGCGTTCGAACTCCGCCTTCGCCTCCGCTTTGCGATCCAGCTTGAACAGCAGGTCGCCGCGAACACCCGGCAACAGGTGATAGGCCTTCAACGCCGGCTCTTCCATCAAGACATCGACCAGCGCCAGGCCCGCTGCCGGCCCCTCCGCCATCGAGACCGCGACCGCGCGGTTGAGCTCGACGACCGGCGAGGGCGCCACACGCCCCAGCGCATCGTAGATCACCGCGATCCGCACCCAGTCGGTTTCGGCGGCGGTGTGCGCCCGCGCGTGGCAGGCGGCGATCTCAGCCTGCAAGGCGTAAGGCCCGAGACCGATACTCTGCGCCGCCGCTTCGCGCTCGGCGCGATCCAGTGCCGCCAGGCCGCGGCGGATCAGCATGTGGTCCCAGCGCGCGCGGTCCTGGTCCAGGAGCAGGATCGGCTCGCCGTTCGGCGCCACCCGCGCATGGAGGCGCGAGGCCTGGATCTCCATCAGCGCAACCAGGCCATGGACCTCCGGTTCGTGCACGGCAAGCTCGGCCAGGATCCGGCCGAGGCGCACCCCCTCGTCACACAAGCCCGGCCGCACCCAATCCTCGCCGGAAGTCGCGGTATAGCCCTCATTGAAGATGAGGTAGATGACTTCGAGCACCGAGCCCAGGCGCGCTTCCATATCCTCGCCGCGCGGCACTTCGAACGGCACCTTGGCATCTGTCAGCGTGCGCTTGGCGCGGACGATGCGCTGCGCCATGGTCGGCTCGGCGACCAGGAAGGCACGCGCGATCTCGTCGGTGGCGAGGCCGCCGACCATGCGCAAGGTGAGGGCGGCGCGCGCTTCGGTCGAGAGCACGGGATGGCAGGCGGTGAAGATCAGCCGCAGGACGTCATCGCCGACGTGATCGTCAAGCGCCGCGTCCCAGTCCGGCATTTCCTGCTCCTGGGATTCGAGCTCGCGGCCGATCTCGACATGCTTCTTCGCCTGCATCACGCGGCGGCGAATGCCGTCGATCGCGCGGTTCTTGGCGCTCTGCATCAGCCAGGCACCGGGCTTCTCCGGGATGCCCGATTCCGGCCATTGCCGCAGCGCCGCCTCCAGCGCGTCCTGCGCCAGCTCTTCCGCCTGGCCGACGTCGCGGGTGATGCGCGTGAGGCCCGCGATCAGCTTCGCCGCCTCGATCCGCCAGACCGCGTCGATGGTGCGGTGAATCTCCGTCCGCCCTGTGTCCATCCGGATCGGATAGCAGGGGGGACCCGCCTAGAGCAAGTTCAGCAAGAAAGAGCTCCCTCCCCCGAGACCGGGGGAGGGGTGGGGAGGGGGTTGATGCAGCTTGAGCGCTCAAGATCCAGTGCCGGGTCTCTCGAGACGTTGGGGGCGTCGCACTGGATCGATCATTCATGTGAATGCGGGGGAACATCACGGCTGCATCAACCCCCTCCCTAGCCCTCCCCCAATCTTGGGGGAGGGGAGTCTCTTTCGTCACTTCTTCTTTTTCTTGACGCTCTTCTTCTTCGTCTTCTTCGCCGCCTTCTTTTTCGTGCCGGCCTTCCGCTTCTTCTCCAGCGCCTTGCGGATCTTCGGTTCGTGCTTGGCCGCGGCCTGGACTTCGGGCGTGAAGTCTTCCCATTCCTGGACCTGGCGGATCTCGATGGTCATGTCATCGCCGCCGGGGCACTTCTTCGCCCATTTGACCGCTTCGCCCTTGGATTTCACGTCGATCATCCAAAAGCCGCCGACCACTTCCTTCGCTTCCGGGAAGGGGCCGTCCTTCACCACCGGCTTGCCGCCGGGGAAGGTGACGCGGACACCGGTCGAAGGCGGATGAAGGCCATCCATCGCCAGGACTACGCCGGCCTTGAGCAGTTCGTTGTTGTACCGGTCCATGGCGCCGACCGTCTCCGCGTCGGGCATCGCATCGGCCGGGGCGCTTTCATATCCCTTCGGGATCACGATCATCATGAAACGCATTGTCGTGCTCCTGCGCTCACATCTGCTGCGGGACGATGACCATCCAGCCCACGCCGAATTTGTCGGCGAGCATGCCGAATGCGGGCGAGAAGAAGGTCTTGTTGAGCGGCATGCGCACCTGGCCGCCGTCGCTCAAGGCCTTGAAGATATTTTCGGCTTCCGCGGCATCCTTGCAGTTGTAGGTGAGTGAGAAGCCCTCGAACTTCGGCGATCCGCCGCAATAGCCGTCGGAGCCCATGATCGTGGAATCGCCCACGTTGAAGTTCATGTGCATGACCTTGTTCTCGCCGCCGGGCGGGATCGAGCCGGGCTGCGGATCGGGCATGTCCTTGTACTTCATCACCATCTCGTTCTTTGCGCCGAGCGCCTTCTTGTAGAAGTTCAGCGCTTCCTCGGCCCGGCCTTCGAAAAACAGATAGGGTTGAACCTGCATGACACTCTCCTGTCGTTTGTAAGGTGGATTTCGTGGTTGGATCTGTAGATCAGCGAAGGTCACCTATTGCTTCAGCTGGGTTTCCATTTCTTTGAACTTGCCGATGGCATCCTTTGCCGCGTCGATGGTCGCAAAATCCTCCAGCTCGTAGAGCTGCCGGACTTCGATTTCGCAGACATCGTCGAAATGCGGCTTTGGGAAGCGGCGGGTCCATTCCAGCGCCTCTTCGCGGGTCTTGGTCTGGATCAGCGTGTAGCCGGCGATCATCTCTTTCGCCTCGGCGAAGGGGCCATCGACCACGGTCCGCTTGTCGCCCGAATACTTCACCTTCCAGCCGGCGGAGCTCGGCTTCAGGCCCGAGGCATCGAGCAGCACGCCGGCCTTCACCAGCGCGTCGTGATAGACCTGCATCGCATCGAACAACTTCTCGGCGTTCTCCGGGAAGATCCCGGCCTCGGTGTCCCTGGTCGCCTTCACCATGATCATGAAACGCATCTCGTTCTCCCTTGTTCGGTGGTTCCCTGCTGGGTTCCTGTTGAGACGTCGAAGCAAGCGGGGCTGGATCGACAGGGATCGACCGGAAATCGGCGATTTTTTTGCCGGATCCAGCCTGCCATTTTCGGCTATTCCCTAAGTCGTTGAAAATATTGCATGGTATGGGGAAACCGCGCGGCGACGCGGCAAGTCAGGGGGCATTCATGACGGTTCTGCGTCTCTTCCTGGGGGTGATCCTGCTGCTGTGGGCGGCGCTTGGTGCCGCCGCCGACCCGGTCACGGTCGAAGGCATCACTTTTTCCGACGAGCTTGGGAATTTCAAACTGGTCTCGGTGACGGGCAAGGGCAGCATGGACGACCCCTTTGTGGTGAAGGAGGAGGTCACCGGTCCCAACGATCCCGTCCTGGTGATCAAGGGCTTCAGCCGGGAATTCGGCAACCGGGTGGGGACCCAGCACACCGCGGCCTTCGCCATGGTGAAGATCGTGGTCAACAAGACCAACCGCGCCTGGCAGGGATTCCAGATCGAGCTGCGCGAAATCGAGAACCGGCCGAGCACCTACGAGGACGGCTTGAGCTTCGGCCAGGCCTCGACCGTCGCCGATCAATACGTCAACAGCAGCCTGCCGCATTCCCAGCGCCTGGACGAGCCGGAGGATTCGCTGGGCTTCGGCGGCGATTCGATTCTGCCCGGTGCGGAAGCTACGTTCCGCTTCATCATCTCCGACATGTCGCCGCTCTACCGCTTCTATCTGATCCAGCGGCCGCAACAGCCGTTATCGTGAAACGGGTCTCGCGCTCGATGGCTCTCACTTGTATGTTGAGGCACTAACTGACGGGAGTTCCGCTGCGATGCGTTATGTCGGCTTCGGCCTGCTGGCCCTGATTGCAATCATCATCGTCTGGGCTCTGACCGGCGTGAATGCGATTCCAAAGCAAGAAGAGAGCGCCCACGCCGCCTGGGCCCAGGTGCTCAACCAGTATCAGCGCCGCGCCGATCTCGTGCCCAATCTGGTCGAGACGGTGAAAGGCGCCGCCAAATTCGAACAGGACACGCTGACGGCGGTAACCGAAGCACGGGCAAAGGTCGGAACGATGCAGCTTTCGCCGGACATCCTCACCAATCCGGAAAAGATGAACGAGTTCGAATCGAACCAGGGCGCGCTCACCTCCGCGCTGTCCCGGCTGATGGTGGTGGTGGAGAAGTATCCGGACCTCAAGGCGACACAGAACTTCGCCAATCTCCAGGCTCAGCTCGAAGGGACCGAGAACCGCATCGCCGTCGCCCGCATGGACTTCATCAACGCGGTCCGGGTCTACAACACCGAACTGAAGACCTTCCCGGGCGTGATCTGGCATTCGATCCTCTACGGCGATCGCGAGCCGATGCAGCAACTCCAGGTCGAGCCCGCCAAGCTCGACGTTCCGAAGGTCGATTTCGGCACCAGCGGGAACTGATCTTGATGAGCGGCAACCTGCGCCGCGCTCTTGCCACGGCGCTCATACTCTTTCTTGGGTTCGCCATCCCGGCTCTCGCCGAGCCGCCGATCCCGGCCTTGACCGGCCGCGTGGTCGATCAGGCGGGCATCCTAGATCGCGGGACGGTCGACGCCATCACCAGCCAGCTCGCGGGCTATGAATCGTCGACCGGCAATCAGGTCGTCGTGGTGACGCTGTCCGACCTCAAGGGCTATCCGATCGAGGATTGGGGTCTGGCGCTCGGCCGCGGCTGGGGCATCGGGCAGAAGGGCAAGAACAACGGCGTGCTGCTGATCGTGGCGCCCAAGGACCGCGCCCTCCGGATCGAGGTCGGCTACGGGCTCGAAGGCGATCTGCCCGACGCCACCGCCAATACGATCATCGATTCCGAAATCGTTCCCCATTTCAAGCGCGGCGATATGCCGGGCGGCGTGCGCGCCGGAGTCAATGCGATCCTGGCGGCGCTGGGCGGCAATTACACCCCGACCCGGCTCGCATCAGCTTCCTCGGGCAATGAATTTCCGGCCGCCGCCTTCTCGGTCTTTGCCTTCATTTTCATCATGATCGTGATGATCAATGTTCGGCGCGATTACGGCCCGGGCGTGCGGCATGACCGCAATCGGCGCGACGATGCCGGCGGCTTCGGCTGGTATGGCGGAAGCGGTGGATCCTCGGGCAGCTCCGGCGGCGGATTCAGCGGCGGCGGTGGATCGTTCGGCGGCGGCGGCGCGAGCGGCCGATGGTAGGGGGCCGGATGATCGATGACGGCATGCGCGCGCGGATCGCCGCCGCGATCAAACGCGCGGAGCAGGGGACCCGCGCGGAATTGGTGGCGGCGATCGCCCGGCGTGCCGACGGCTATCGCAGCAACGCGCTCCTGGCGGCGCTCGCCGCCGCCCTGATCGCGGGGCTGGCGGTCTGGGCGCTCTTGCCTTGGCCGGGACCGGTCGAGACGCTGGCGGCCGAGCTCGCGGCATTCGTTCTCGTCTATGCGCTGGCGGCTTTCACGCCGCTCGGCATGCTGGTCGTGCCGGCGCGGCGCAAGCGGCGCATGGCATCTCGGCTGGCGCGGCTGGTCTTCCTTGAGCGCGGCCTCGCTTCGACCGAGGAGCGCTGCGGCGTGCTGTTCTTCGTCTCGCGCGCCGAGCACTATGTCGAGATCATCGCCGATCGCGGCATCGACCAGGCGGTCGATGCCGGCGCTTGGCAGCAGATCGTCGATGCCTTCACCGCCGCGGTGAGGAAGGGCGAGGTGGAGCCGGGGTTCCTGGGCGCAATCGAGGCGCTGGGTGCGCTGCTGGCGCGGCACTATCCGGCGAACGGCGACAACCCCAACCGAATTCCGGACAGGCTGGTCGAGATTTAGGCTAAGCCGCTTCGGCGATCACCCGGTTGCGGCCGGCGCTCTTGGCTTCGTAGAGCGCGGCATCGGCGCGGCCGATGAAGCTTTCCACATTGTCGGTCATGCGGAACTTGGCGACGCCGATCGAGACGGTGATCTGGCCGTAGAGATCGCCGGTCGCCTTGTTGCGGAGATAGTTGCTGGCGAGCGCCTCGCGCAGCTGGTCGGCGCGGCGCATGGCGATATCCATGGGGGCTCCGACCAGCAGCAGCGCGAATTCCTCGCCGCCATAGCGCGCCGCCACGTCGGTGCCGCGCGACATCTGCTTCATCTGGCCGCCGACCACTTTCAGCACCTGGTCGCCGATCCGGTGGCCGTAGGAATCGTTGAACTTCTTGAAGTGGTCGATATCGATCAGCAGCAGGCAGAGTTCCAGCTCGCCGTTGACCGCGCGCTCGCCATGCTCGATCAGGGCGAGGTCGAAGCAGCGCCGGTTGCCGATGCCGGTCAGCGCGTCGGTGAAGGCTTCGCGCCGCGCCTGCTCGAGCCGGCCCTGCAGCGAGTTGATCTCGGTCGTCGACTTTCGGAGCTCGGTCTCGAGATCGCGGTTGCGCTTCACCATGTCGTTGGTGGCGCCCGAGAGGCGGTGCACCACCGCCTGCACCCGGGAGCCTTCGACCACCGGCACGGATTTCAGCGAACCATGCACCTGCACCAGCGTCTCGCCGAAGGCGGCGGCATCCTGGCCGGCGGCATCGAGGCGCAGCAGCACCTTGCCGACGGTCTGGTTCAGCTCGCCGCCGGTCTTGCGGATCGCGGCGCTCTCCACATCCGTGCCGAAATAGCGCTCGAACAGCTCCTGGTTCGCCTGCCAGCCGAAGCCCTTCTGCAGCGCGATGCGCTCATCGATGTCGCGCGTGAGCCCGGCGATCGCCTTGGCGACGTAGTTGTACCAGACGCAGTAATTCGGCGGTGTCGGCGGGACCCCGTATTTGAGCATCTCGGCCAGAGCTGTATCCGCCAAAGCCTTGGCGGATTGCAGATCCACATTGAACGTCGATTGCGTCCCCACGCATCATCCCCAGAAGGACGTTTTCAGAGCGAGGCCATCCCCATGGCGGTTCCGCTTATACAGGAGTCGAGGATTCTCGGATAGGTGGTTGTGGTAATTCCTTACTAAATTGTGGTTGTGGTGTCGGGTCCTTGCCGGTTTTGTTTCATCCTGCGAAATTCAGCCGGCATTTTGAATCGACCGTTCAGGAGTGAATTGTGGCGCGCATTGCGATCGGCGGCTTCCAGCACGAGACCAACACCTTCGCACCGCTGAGGGCGACCTATCGCGACTTCGAGCAGGCCGACGGTTGGCCCGGCCTCACCGAAGGTGCGGCTATTCTCACCACCTTCGACGGCATCAACCTGCCGATCGCGGGCTTCCTGGAAAGCGCGCGGGCCAAGCACGACATCGTGCCGCTGCTCTGGTGCTCGGCCTCGCCTTCTGCACATGTCGAGCGTGATGCCTATGAGCGCATCGCGAGCCGGCTCTTGAGCTTGATCAAGAGCGCGGGCTCAATCGATGGGATCTACCTCGATCTTCACGGCGCGATGGTGACCGAGCATCTCGAGGACGGCGAGGGCGAGCTTTTGGAACGGATCCGCGCCGTCACCGGCCCGGAACTGCCGATCGTGGTCAGCCTCGACCTGCATGCGAATGTCACGCAGCGGATGGTCCGGCATGCCTCGGCGCTGGTGGTCTGCCGTACCTATCCGCATGTCGATCTCGCGGAATCCGGCCAATGGTCGGCCGAGGTGCTGGAGCGCCTGATCAAGCGCCATGAATCTGGAGCGGGGCCATTGAAGAAGGCGATGCGCCGCGCCGAATTCCTGGTGCCGCTCACTTGGCAATGCACCTTGATCGAGCCGTCGCAGGGAATCTATCGCGCTGTGGCCCAGATTCAATCCATGGGCGGCAACACCGCGAGTGCGTCCTTCGCCTTCGGGTTTCCGCCCGCCGACATCGCCGAATGCGGACCGGTCGCCCTGGCTTATGCGGAAACGCAGGACGCCGCCGATGCCGCCGCCGATCGCCTGATCGGGATGGTCAACGGCGCCGAGCGCGATTTCGCCGGCAAGGTCTGGGATCCGGATGAAGCGGTCGTTCATGCCAAACAGCGTTCCCTTGCGTTGAAGAAGCCGATCATCCTCGCCGACACTCAGGACAATCCCGGCGCCGGCGGAAACTCGGATTCCGTCGGCCTCTTGGAAGCCCTCGTCCGCAACCGCGCCGAGGATGCCGTGTTCGCCAATCTCTACGACCCGAAGACCGCCGAGATCGCACACCGTGCAGGCGAGGGCGCGGAGATCAGCCTCGGCATCGGCGCCTGGTCCGGCATGCCGGGCCACATCCCTTTCAAAGCCACCTTCATCGTCGAGCGCTTGGGTGACGGCAACTTCACGGCGACCGGTCCCTTCTACCGCGGCAACAAGATGCAGCTCGGGCCGATGGCTTTGCTCCGCATCGGCGGCACCCGCATCGTCGTCGCCAGCCGCAAGCAGCAGGCCGCCGACCAGGCAATGCTGCGGCACCTCGGGATCGAGCCTTCCGCACAGAAGATCCTGGCGCTCAAGAGCTCGGTGCATTTCCGCGCCGACTTCCAGCCGATCGCCGGCGAGATCCTGATCGTCGCGGCGCCCGGCGCCAACCCGGTCGATCACCGGGCGCTGCCCTATCGGCACCTTCGCAAAGGTGTTCGCCTCATGCCCCAGGCCGGGTAATCCACATGGCCCAGGCAGAAACCGGGCCGATAATGGAACGCTTCGCTGTGTGAATCCTTATTCTGATTCAACCCACATCACCTCTTCGGGGGAGGGCAACGCTGTGGCAGGCGTGAAGAAAAAGGCTGGAAGCGGCATCGGCGGCCTGGATGAGATCCTGGCCGGTGGCTATTCCGCAGGCAATGTGTTCCTGATCGAAGGCGAGCCGGGCGCCGGCAAGACCACGGTCGCGCTGCAATTCCTCATTGAGGGCGCCGCCAAAGGGGAACGCTGCCTCTACGTCACCCTGTCCGAAACCGTGGGTGAATTGCGGAGTGGCGTCGCTTCCCATGGCTGGGTGCTCGACCCGCTGATCGAGATCTTCGAGCTGCTGCCGCCGGAAAATCTGCTGGATGAGAATCAGCACCAGAGTCTGCTGTATTCCTCCGACCTGGAGCTCGGTGAGACCACCAAGCAGATCTTCGACATGGTTGAACGCGTGAAGCCGCAACGCGTCGTAATCGACAGCCTGTCGGAGATCCGCCTCCTGGCGCAAAGCTCCCTGCGCTACCGCCGCCAGATCCTCTCCCTCAAGCACTACTTCAGCCGGCAAGGCGGCACGGTGCTGCTGTTGGACGATCTCACGTCGGAAGCCTTGGACAAGACCGTGCACAGTGTTGCGCACGGCGTGATCCGCCTGGAAGAGCTTGCCCCCGACTACGGCGCGGAGCGGCGGCGTCTCAGGGTGCTGAAATACCGTGGCCAGAAGTATCGCGGCGGCTATCACGACTTCACCATTTCGACCGGCGGCGTGAAGGTCTTTCCCCGGCTCGTCGCGGCCGAACATCGCTCGTCGTTCCAGCGGAGACAGCTTCCGACCGGCCTTGCGGAATTCGACAGGCTGCTCGGCGGTGGCGTCGATTCCGGCTCCAGCACGCTCATCCTCGGCCCGTCCGGCACCGGCAAGTCCCTGATCGCCATCACCTTCGCCCTGGCGGCGATCGCACGCGGCGAAAAGGCGGCTTTGTTCGTGTTCGACGAGGAATTGGGCCTGCTGTTCGACCGGATGAAGGGGCTCGGCATCGATCTGGAGAAGATGCGCGAGCGCGGCCAGCTGCTGATCGTGCAGACCGATGCGGCCGAGCTCTCGCCCGGCGAGTTCGCGCACCGCGTCTGCCGCACCGTCGACACCAGCGGAATCAAGACCGTGGTCATCGACAGCCTGAACGGCTACCAGGCCGCCATGCCGGAGGAGAATTCGCTGACCTTGCATATCCACGAGCTGCTGCAGTTCCTGAACCGGCACGGCGCCACGACCTTCATGACGGTGGCGCAGCACGGGCTGGTCGGCGACATGCAGGCGCCGGTCGATGTGACCTATCTCGCGGACAACGTCATCCTGCTGCGCTATTTCGAGGCGGCGGGCCGGGTGCGGCGCGCGGTGTCGATCATCAAGAAGCGATCGGGCACGCATGAATCCACAATCCGCGAATACCAGATCGGCAACACGGGCCTGACCATAGGTCAACCGCTCAAGGGCTTCCACGGCGTACTGCGCGGCGTTCCGACCTTCTCCGGCGAGGCCGAGACTCTGATGGAGCGCAAGGAGAGATGAGTCGGCCGGGCCCACACTCGGAACGGGCGCTTATTCTGGCGCCGCAAGGGCGTGACGCGCAGATTGCCGTCATGGTGCTTCGGGATGCCGGTTTCCCGGCCCATGTCTGCGCCGATGTCCAGGCGTTGTGCGACGAGATGGAGAAGGGTGCCGGTCTCGCGATCATCACCGATCAGGCGATCCGCGACGTCGATCTCCGGCCGCTCACCGCCTGTTTGGGGCATCAGGCGCCCTGGTCGGACTTCCCGGTCATCCTGCTCACGCTGCGAGAGATCAGCCCGGAGCGCAGCCCGGTGCTGGCGAAGCTCGGCGAGATCCTCGGCAATGTGACCTTCATCGAGCGGCCGTTCCATGCCTCGACCTTGACCAGTGCGGTGCGGACCGCGGTGCGTGGACGGCGCCGCCAATACGAGGCGCGCGTGCGCCTGGAAGAGCTGGCCGAGAGCGAGAGCCGGCTGCAGACTGCCTTGGCCGCCGGCAATCTCGGTTCGTGGACCCTGGATGCGCGGGACCTGACGATGACCTGCTCGGGCAGCTGCCGGGCGCATTTCGGCCGTGGCCCCGACGAACCGTTCGACTATGAGGACCTTCATCGCGCGGTGCATCCCGAAGACGCCGAGCGAGTCCAAGCCGCGATCCGGCGCACCTTGGAGACCGGCGTCGATTTTGCTGTCGAGCATCGCAATATCTGGCCCGATGGCAGCGTGCATTGGATCGACATCCGGTCTCGCGCCTTGAAGGACCTTGCCGGCCGCGTGACGCAACTGGTCGGCGTGACCTCGGACATCACCGCCCGCAAGCGTTATGATCTCGAACGCGAGCGGCTGCTGGAAATGCTCGCGCGGGAGCGCAAGGCGCTTTCCGATCTGACCGCCAACCTGGAACAGCGGGTCAAGGAGCGCACCGCCGCTCTGACCGCCGAGGTGGCGGCGCGAGAGCGCGCGCAGGAGCAGCTCCTGCAATCGCAGAAGATGGAGACGATCGGCCAGCTGACCGGCGGCGTCGCGCATGACTTCAACAATCTGCTGATGGCCGTGATGGGCAACCTGCAGCTTCTGAAGAAGCGCTTCCGCGAGGACGAGCGGGCCCAGCACCTGATCGCCGGTGCGCTCGAGGGGGCACGGCGCGGCGCGGCACTCACGCAACGCATGCTGACCTTTGCCCGACAGCAGGAATTGAAGACGACCTCGGCCGATCTCGTCTCGCTGGTCGCCGGCATGCAGGATCTGCTCGACCGCACCCTCGGGCCGCAGTTCGAGCTCCGCTTCGATCTGGCCGAGGGGCTACCCCCGGCGCAGGTCGATGCCAATCAGATCGAGCTCGCCGTCCTGAACCTGGCCATCAATGCCCGCGATGCGATGCAGGGCGGCGGCGTCATCAGCATCCGCATCGACAAGGCACCGGCGCCGCCCGGCATGGGTCTCAAGGATGCGGAATATCTCCGGCTCAAGCTGTCCGACACCGGCAGCGGCATGGACGAAGAGACGATGAAGAAGGCGATCGAGCCCTTCTTCTCCACCAAGCCCACCGGCAAGGGCACCGGTCTCGGCCTCTCCATGGTGCACGGCCTCGCGGTGCAGCTCGGCGGCATGCTGCAATTGGAGAGCACGGTCGGGCAGGGCACCACGGCGACACTCTGGCTGCCGATGGCCGCCACGCCGGCGCCGATCGCTGAGCCGACGCCCGTTCCGATGGATACCGGCAGCCGCGCGACCATCCTGGTGGTCGATGATGATCCACTGATCGCCATGAGCACGGTCGAGATGCTGGAGGATCTCGGTCACCGCGTGATCGAAGCCAATTCGGCCGCGCAGGCGCTTGCGATCTTGAAAGACGGCCAGTCCGTCGACCTGATGCTGACCGACCAGGCTATGCCCGGCATGACCGGCCTCGAGCTCGCCGAGATCGCCCATAAGGAACGGCCGACGATGCCGATCCTGCTGGCCACCGGGTATGCCGACCTGCCGGCCAGCAAGATCAAGCTGCCGCGCCTGTCGAAGCCCTACCTCCAGACCGAGCTGCAGGAAGAGATCAACCGCCTGCTGAGCGGCGCGGCTTAGACCCTCGGGCGCGGCGAATTGGGGCTAGGAAACGATCCGGTCTCCCTATTAGATTGACCGCAATCGCGAAAATCCTAGGAGCGCCCAATGACCGCCGCCGTCGAATCCACAAAAACGTCACAGGCCGAGCGCCTTCCGGCTGGCGTCGTCACCGGCGAGGCCTATCGTTCCCTGGTGGCCGGCTGCAAAGCCGGGGGCTATGCGCTGCCGGCCGTCAACATCACCGGCACCAATTCGCTGAACGCCGTGCTCGAAGCGGCCGCCGCGGCGAAATCGGACGTCATCGTCCAGCTCTCCAATGGCGGTGCCAGGTTCTTCGCCGGCGAGGGGCTGAAGGACGAAGCCCAGGCGCGCGTGCTCGGCGCGGTCTCGGCCGCGCGCCATGCGCACCTGCTGGCCCAGCATTACGGCGTATGCGTGGTGCTCCACACCGACCATGCCAACAAGAAGCTCGTTCCCTGGGTCGAGGCGATGCTCGGCTACAGCGAGGAGGAGCACAAGCGCACCGGCAGGCCGCTCTTCAGCTCGCACATGCTCGATCTCTCCGAAGAGCCGATCGACGAGAACCTGGCGATCTGCGCGAAGACCCTGAAGCGCATGGCGCCGATGGGCATGAGCCTGGAGATCGAATTGGGCGTCACCGGCGGCGAGGAAGACGGCATCGGCTCGGAACATGAGGATGGTGCCGACAACGCGCATCTCTACACCCAGCCCGAGGACGTGGCGAAGGCCTTCAAGCTCTTGTCGATGCTTGGCCACTTCTCGGTCGCGGCCTCCTTCGGCAACGTGCACGGCGTCTATGCGCCCGGCAACGTGAAGCTCCGCCCCGAGATCCTGAAGGCCTCGCAGGACCTGGTGCAGCAGGAATTCAAGACGCCGTCAAAGCCGCTCAACCTGGTCTTCCACGGCGGCTCAGGCTCCGAGAAGGAGAAGATCGCGCAAGCCGTCTCCTACGGTGTCTTCAAGATGAACATCGACACCGACACGCAGTTCGCCTTCGCCAACGGTGTCGGCAAGTTCGTCCTCGAAAACCCGGCCGCCTTCCAGCACCAGATCGATCCCACGAACGGCAAGCCGTACAAGAAACTCTACGATCCGCGGAAGTGGCTGCGCTTGGGTGAGAAGGCGATGGTCGAACGCCTGCAGGAAGCGTTCGTGGATCTGGGTTCGAAGGGGAAGAGCCTGGCGGGTTGAGCGCGGGATAGGCCCGTCGACCCCTCACCCTGTCCCTCTCCCGCAAGGGGAGAGGGGACGCTGGTGCGCCAGCCTTCGAAATCCGTCACGCTGTGCAGCGAAACGAATCCCCCTCTCCCCTTGCGGGAGAGGGCTGGGGTGAGGGGTCGATGACTCTCACCAACCATCACCGAAGATAATCATGCACGACCTTGCCCAATCCCAGCGTGAGGTCGGCGCGGATATGCGTGGCGGAAATCACCTCCAGCACCGGCAGCTCCGCGACCGGCGCCAGCGCATGCGGATTCAGTGACAAAGCCGCGGGCCCGGTCCACGCGCCTTTGACCGTCACGTCTTCCAGGAAGAACTCGACCAGCTCGCAGATCCGCGCCGTGCCGTCGACATGCGGGATGATCTTCAGCAGGAAGTTCGGCGTCGCCATCGACGCGGCGACTTCCTTCGGATCGAGATTGCGGTGCTTGTAGCCCATCGTCCCGGTCGCGACCCGCACCGGCCCATAGTCCAGTGTGCCGACCAGCGTATCGACCTCGACCTTGAGCGACGGGTTGGCGAGCTTCTTCGGAAAGCCCCAGAGTTCGCGGCCGCCGGCGATCGGCGGCTCGTCGTTCAGGAACATGCAATGGGTGTAGCCGCCCTTGCGGCCGTTGAAGCTCACCGGAATCACCTGGCCGGTCTCGGTATAGTCGCCGAAGCCGGTGGAATCCGGCATGCGGATGAACTCGTATTTCACCAGCGGCGCCTCGATCTGCAGTGGCTCCGGCACGATCTCGCGCAGCTTCGCGGGATCGGTGCGATAGGTGATGATCATGTATTCGCGGTTGGTGAAGCGATAGGGACCGGGTGGGAAGGCCGGGTTGGTCAGCGGCATTGCGAAAGCGCGTCGGCGCACGTCGTCCTGGTTCAACGTGAATCTCCTGTCGATGAGGTCCCCTGACAGGTCGAGTATCGGCGGCACACCGCCGCCATCAAGCGATCTTTAGTATCGTTGTGTAACGCGCACTCGCCCGGGCTTGTTGTTATGAGCGAATGGCGAAACTTCAGCGCTCACAAATCCAGACTGCACCAGATCGGCGTGTGATCCGACGGCTTGTCGCCGTTGCGCGGCGTCTTGTCGATGTCGCACTCGTCCAAAGAATCCGCTGCCTGCGGCGAGAGCAGCAGGTGATCGATGCGCAAACCTTCGTCGCGCTGCCAGCGGCCGGCCTGGTAATCCCAGAACGTGTAGCGATGCGCCTCGGCGCCGTGCAGCGCGCGGAAGGCATCGACATAGCCCAAGTTCAAGAGACGGAAATATCCGGCGCGGCTCTCCGGCCGGCACAGCGCATCATTGACCCAGGCCGCCGGGTCGTAGACGTCGTCATCGGTCGGCGCCACGTTGTAGTCGCCGCCCAGCACCAGCGGCTCCTCCAAATCCAGGAGCTGTTGCGCGTGGTCGTTCAGCCGCTCCAGCCATTTGAGCTTGTACGAGAACTTGTCGGTATCGACCGGATTTCCGTTCGGCAGATAGATCGAGGCGACACGCAGCGCCTTGTGGCGCTTGCCCTCCGCCACGTCGACCACCGCCTCGATGTAGCGCGCGTGGTCGTCGCCTTCGCCGCCGGGGAGGCGACGCTCTTCCACCATGAACGGATGCTTCGAGAGGATCGCGACGCCGTTATAGCTCTTCTGCCCGACCGCCTCGAAGTTATAGCCGAGATCTTCGATCTCCAGCTTCGGCAGGTCGGTGTCGAGGCACTTGATCTCCTGCAGCAGTACGACATCGGGCTTCGCCGTCCGCAGCCATGTGAGGACATTCCCAATGCGGGCGCGCAAAGAATTCACGTTGAAGCTTGCAATCTTCATCACGCTGCCGGAATCCCCAACGTTCGGCATCAAAACCGGATTGTTGAAATTACGCGACGGAGAAAGAGCTCCCGCAGCCGCAGGAGGATGCGGCATTCGGATTCTTGACCTGGAACGAGGAGCCGACCAGATCCTCGACGAAGTCCACTTCGGCGCCGGCGAGCAGGTCCAGCGACGTGTCGTCGATGACCATCTTCACGCCGCTGCGCTCGAACAGGTGGTCGTCCGGCTGGGTCGCGTTGTCGAAGGAGAAACCGTACTGGAATCCCGAGCAGCCGCCGCCGGAAACGGAGAGGCGCAGCATCAGAGAAGCGTCGCCTTCCATGGCGATCAGTTCGCCGATGCGCTTGGCGGCGCTCTCGGTCATACCCACTTTGCGACCCGGGTCGACTGGGGTGGTCGGGGACATCTCGTTCATCGCGGAATCCGCACGGTTAACCTTCCTTATTATCTAGGGACCGGCGCCGGAAAGTCAAACCGCCACAAGGACTAGGCGGGTTGCAAGCCTGGGATGGCTGGATCCGGATCACCCCGCTGCGGGTGCGGATTTTCGGGGCAGGCCGTCCTCAAAGTGTACCCAGGAAATCCGCTCATTTTCAAAGACATGGCGCTCCGGCGCGAGATGGTCGGCGGCGGCGTCGGCGGCGCGGCCGATCAGAAGATGGATTTCACCCGGGCGGTCCGCGGTTTCATAGGTCAGCGGGGTTCCGCAATGGGCGCAGAAGGTGCGGGTCACCTCGGCCGAGCTCTTGTACCGGCTGGGCGGCTCACCCTCGAACCGGAAGTTCTCGTTGAGGTATCCGGCATAGGCCGTGACCGGCGCTCCGGTCGCCCGCCGGCAGCTCTCGCAATGGCAATAGCAGCGGAACTTCGGCGCACCCGTCGCCCGATATTTCACCCGTCCGCAAAGACAATGCCCGGTGGTTTCCAAGCTCATGCGAGGAGCGTTGCACCGGCGGAGCGATGGCGCAAGTCCGCGCACCTTTTCTTTTCCTCCCCCTTCAGGGGGAGGGTAGGGTGGGGGCATTGCAGCCGTGATGCTCAAGATCCAGCGCCAGGTCTTCCGAAAACGATTGTTGCAAACACTTGGCGCTGGATCTTGGGCGCTCAGGCTGCAGTGCCCCCATCCCGACCTTCCCCCTGAAGGGGGAAGGAGAAGAAGAGTGTCGTCGTGCTCAATCGCGCCCCCTATGCCTGCGATCCCGCGCTTTCGCGTGGCCGGCTCATTCCCGAGCCGCCGAGCGAGACGCGCACGCCGTTCCAGCGCGATCGCGACCGCATCATCCATGCCCAGGCGTTCCGTCGGCTGAAGCACAAGACCCAGGTCTTCGTGCAGCACGAGGGCGATCACTACCGCACGCGGCTGACGCACAGTCTCGAAGTGGCACAGATCGCGCGCTCGATCGCGCGCACGCTCGGCCTCGACGAGGATCTCGCCGAAGCGCTCGCGCTTGCCCATGATCTCGGCCATCCGCCTTTCGGCCATGCGGGCGAGGAAGCGCTCGATCTCTGCATGCAGCCCTTCGGCGGCTTCGATCACAACGAGCAGACCTTCCGCGTTCTCACTTCGCTCGAGCGCCGCTATCCGCAGTTCGATGGGCTCAACCTCACCTGGGAAGCGCTGGAAGGCATCGTGAAGCACAACGGGCCGCTCACCGGCCCCGCGGCCAGCGCGAAAGCCAAAGCCCGTCCCGTGCCGCGCAGCATCGGAGAATTCTCCGCGCGCTGGGATCTGGAGCTCGGAGAATTCGCCAGCCTGGAAGCGCAGGTCGCCGCGGTCTCCGACGACATCGCCTATAACAACCACGATATCGATGACGGCCTGCGCGCCGGTCTCTTCACCTTGCGCGATCTCGCCGATGTGCCGCTCGCCGGACCGATCGTCGCTGCGGTGCGCCGCGATCATCCCGCCCTGGATGAAGACCGCGCCATGCACGAGACCGTGCGGCGCATGATCGGTGAGATGGTGGGCGACGTGATCGCCGAAACCCGCCGCCGCATTGCTGTGGCCGAGGTCGCCGCGCCCGAAGCCGTGCGCGCGCTGGGTCAGCCGCTCGCGGTCTTCTCAGGGGCGATGCGTCAGAACGACATCGGCCTGAAGCGCTTTCTCTTCGCCCATATGTATCGCCACGAACGCGTGACGAAGATGACCGAGCAGGCGAAGCTGGTGGTCGCCGATCTGTTCGAGCGTCACCTGGCCGACCCGGGATTGCTGCCGCCTGACTGGCAATCGGAGATCGGCGCGCCGGGCGATGCGAAGACCGCGCGGGTGGTTGCCGACTATATCGCCGGTATGACCGACAACTTCGCCTTCGAAACGCAAGCGAGGCTGCTGCAGGAGAGCGGGGCGCTCCGGGCGAAAAGCTGATCGGCACTCGACGCCGAGGTACAAAACGGGTACAATTCGTTGTTTGGGATCCGGTGTTGTGACCCTCCCAACGTTGACCGGGCGTTTACGGAATGAAGAATCGTATTGCCCGTGCCCCAGGGCCGTTTTAACAGCGTTTTCATCGACTTAAGTTGCATGGCTGGACCTTGAAACGGGCACCGGCCGTAAACGTGAGTTTCCGGTGCCCGTTCAATCCATCAGATCGCACCGACCGCATTCCCGCCACATTCCTGGACTCTAAAAAGCCCAGGAGAATCCGTCGATTATTCGATTTCGTTGGGCCTTCGGCTTGACCGACTCGACGGGTAGCTGATTCATTATCCACAGGCCGGAGCCCGAGTCGCTCCGAGCATGTGCCGGCAGGGGGCCGCAGCGCCGGTCCGATTGAACACCCAAAAGGGGTTACGCCATGAGTGCAGCAGAAGCACCGAAGTCCGAACAGATTCAGGCCAACGTGGCCGCAGCCTTGAGCCGCCTGCGCGGCGAGCTCGGCGCCGCCTCGAGCCCGGTCGCCAGCCCGACCCCGATTCCGATGCCGAAGACCGGCGCCGAACCGGCGCCCGCCGAACCGGCTGCGGAGCCGGTCGCCCTGGCGCCGTTGCCCGCCGGTCCGGTGCGCACTGTCGACGCCGCGGGCGCGGTGCGTCCGTTCGAGCCGATCCTCAACGCGATGGCAGCCGGCAACAGCACTGCCGCCGCCAGCAATGACAGCGCGCCCGCGCAAACCGAAGGGGCGAAGCCCGATCTCTTCGGCCGGCTCCGCGCCGATCCCAGCCTCACCACGGACCGTGCTGCGGCTGCAGCGATGGCCGGCGCGAGCGAGGCGAAGACCGACAGCCAGCCCGATCTCCTGACCGGCATGGAAGTGCCGCCGGCCCCGCCGCCGCCCCTGGGCAGCTTCGATGCCGAGGACGAGGTCAACGGCCGCGGCCGCCGCATGCGCAACCGCCTCCTGGTGCTGTTGGCGCTGGTGGTGATCGCCGGCGGTGCCGCCTGGGCCTGGATCTCCAGCCATCGCACGCCGGAAGGCCCGGTGCCGGTGATCGCCGCCGACGCGACCCCGGAGAAGGTGAAGCCGGAGGACGAAGGCGGCATGCAGGTGCCGAACCAGAATGTCGAGATCCTGAACGGCCAGTCGACGACCGCCGAGCAGCCGGCTGTGCTGCCGCCGCCGGAACAGCCGGTCGCGCCGCCCACCAACGAGACCACCGACCAGGCGAATGCCGCGCCGCAGGCGCCGGCCATCACCGATGCGCCGAAGCCGGCCGAGCCTGCGCCGACGCCGGCTCCGGCGACCACTGATCAGTCCGCATCGCCGAGCGTCGATGCGCCCGCGATCCCCAGCGTGGCCGCGCCGGAGCCCGGCCAGACCGCTTCCGCACCGGCCCCGGTCGTGGCCGCACCGCAGCCCCAGCAGGCTGAGCCCGCACCCGCGGCGCCGACACCGGCTCCGGTGACCACCGCCGAGAAGCCCGCGGAACCGGCTGCTCCCGCGCCGGACACCACGGCCAAAGCGCCCGAACCGGCACCCGCGCCGAAGCCGGCGACCCAGACTGCGGCGGTGGCCGCGGCACCGAGCGTCGCGCCGACTGCAGGCGGCAGTGCCCGCATCCAGCTCGCGGCGGTGAAGTCCGAAGCCTTGGCGAAGTCGGAATGGGCCAAGCTGCAGAAGGCGCATCCGTCGCTGCTCGGCGCCCTCACGCTCAATGTCCAGACCGTCGACAAGAATGGCGCGAAGCTCTACCGCATCCAGGCCGGTCCGCTCACCAAGGCGCAGGCGAAGGATCTCTGCTCCAAGCTGAAGGCTGAGAAGCAGGATTGCCTTGTCGCGAAATAGAGCTGGCTCCGGGACGGCGGCGTGACCGCCGCCGTCATCTTCGGCTGCGCCGGAACCGAGATCACCGCCGACGAGCGTGCCTTCTACCGCGAGGTCGATCCGCTCGGCTTCATCCTGTTCGCGCGCAATTGCGCCGATCCGGATCAGCTGCGGCGTCTCACCAGCGATCTCCGCGAATCCGTCGGCCGCGGAGACGCACCGATCCTGATCGATCAGGAAGGCGGGCGCGTGGCCAGGCTGAAGCCGCCGCATTGGCGCGCCATGCCGGCTGCGGCACGGTTCGGCGAACTGGCGCAGATCGATCGCGCCCGTGCCGCCCAAGCGGTGCGCATCAACCACGAGCTGCTGGCGGCGGAGCTGCGCGCGATCGGCATCACGGTCGATTGCACGCCCTGCCTCGACTTGAAGCGGCCCGAGACCACCAATGCCATCGGGGATCGTGCCTTCGCCGCCGATCCGCATCTGGTCGCCGATCTCGGCCGCGCGGCGGCGGAAGGGTTGCTCGCCGGCGGCGTCATTCCGGTCATCAAGCATATGCCGGGACATGGCCGCGCCACGGTCGACAGCCATCTCGACCTGCCGACCATCGATGCCAATTTCGACGATTTAGCGGAGAGCGACTTCGTCCCGTTCCGCAAGCTCAATGACCTGCCTTGGGGCATCACCGCCCATCTGGTCTACAAGGCGATCGATCCCGAGCGGCCGGCGACCCTCTCGCCCCGGGTGATCAACGAGGTGATCCGCGGCGAGATCGGCTTCGGCGGCCTGCTTATTTCCGATGACATGTCGATGAAGGCCCTGAAGGGCACCCTGGACCGGCTGGCGGGCGACCTGATCGCCGCCGGATGCGACATCGCCCTCCATTGCAACGGCAATATGGACGAGATGCGGCTGGTGGCCTCAGGCTGCGGCCCCTTGTCTTCAGCCGCGGCACTCCGATATGAACGCGGACGCCAGCGGGTCAACCGGGAACCGGATTTCGACACGGAGGAGCTGGCCGAGGAACTGGCCGGATTGATGGCCTAAAAGGCAGAGATGCAGGGCTTCGATATCCAACAGATCATGCTGACGCTTTCGGTCGTTGCTCTGCCGGTCTTGATCGCCATCACGTTCCACGAAGCCGCCCACGGCTTCGTCGCCAAGCAATGCGGCGACAACACCGCCTACCAGCAGGGGCGGGTGACCTTCAACCCGCTGAAGCACATCGATCCGATTGGCACCGTGCTTCTGCCGATCCTGCTCTTCACCACGACCGGCTTTCTCTTCGGCTATGCCAAGCCGGTGCCGATTAATCCGCGCTACTTCCGCAACATTCGCCGCGACATGGTCCTGGTCGCCGCGGCAGGGCCGGGCAGCAATCTCATCCTGGCCTTCATTTCCGCGCTGTTGATCCATGTGGCGAAACTTTCGCCGGAATGGTTTTCCGAATGGGCGCTGCAAGCGCTCAGCGCCTCGATCCTGATCAATATTGTGCTGGCGATCTTCAATATGTTGCCGCTGCTTCCGCTGGACGGCGGCCGGATTCTGTCCGCTGTTCTGCCGCGGCATCTGGCGATCGCCTATCAGCGGACCGAGCGTTACGGCATGCTGGTCCTGATCGGATTGGTGTTTTTGCTGCCGTTCCTCGGCCGGCAAATAGGTGTGGATATCGACATTTTGGGCTGGATTTTAGGCCCCCTTACCGATTATGTGCGGTCTTTGATCGGTCATTTGGCCGGCTTCTGAGACGGTCCGATTCTCACGATGAACGCCTCGCTTCCGGACACCGAGACGGAACCGACTCCGGCCCCCGAGTCGGAGCCGAACCCTGCTGCCGAGTCGCCAATGGACGCGGAATCTCCGGCACCCGAGAACCCGGCCGGAAGCGACGGCGACGGCTTCGACGACGCGCCGCAGAAGTCCGCCAATGACGACGAGCTGGTGCTCGACCTCGACGGGTTCGAAGGCCCGATCGACGCGCTGCTGACCTTGGCGCGGGACCAGAAGGTCGATCTGCGCAAGATCTCGATCCTCGAGCTCGCCGATCAGTATCTCGCGTTCATCGCGCGCGCCCGGCGCCTGCGTCTGGAACTCGCCGCCGACTATCTCGTGATGGCGGCTTGGCTCGCCTATCTGAAATCGCGCTTGTTGCTCCCCGAACCGCCGGCCGATGGCGAGCCTACGGGTGCGGAACTGGCCGCCGCCCTCGCATTCCAACTGCAGCGCCTCGAGGCGATGCAGGAGGCGGGGAAGAAGCTCATGGCTTTGCCGCAATTCGGCATCGACTTCTTTGCCCGCGGCGAGCCGGAGCCGGCGCGGATCATCGACGTGCCGGTCTGGGACGTGAGCTTGTTCGATCTCTTGAAGGCTTACGGCACGCATCCCGGCCGCCGCAAGGAAGGTCTGCTTAGGATCGCGCCGCTCAATCTCTTCTCGATGGACGATGCGTTGCGCCGGATCGGCGAGATGCTCGGCCAGGTGCTCGACTGGACGGTGCTGCGCAGCTTCCTGCCCGAAGGTCTCGACACGCCGCTGCAGCGTCGCGCGGCGATCGCCGCGACCTTCGCAGCCTCGCTGGAGCTCGCGCGTAACGGCCGCGTGGAGCTGCGCCAGGAAGGCAATTTTGCGCCGATCTACCTCAGGCGCGCCAATCGCCAGGACGACATCGAGCCGGCACCGGCACCCGATCTGCAACAGGGTTGAGTCATGAGTGAAGATATCGTCACGGAAGACGCTGTCACCGAAGTGAACATCGGCGACGATCGATTCCAGATGCTGCGCCTGGTCGAGGCATTGTTGTTCGCTTCGACTGAGCCCATCAGCGAAAAAGTGCTGAAGGCGCGCCTCCCCAAGGGCGCCGATCTTCCGGGCCTGCTCTCGGAGCTTGCCGAGAGCTATTCCAACCGCGGCGTCAATCTGACGAAGATCGAAGACCGCTGGGCCTTTCGCACCGCGCCCGATCTCGCGGCGATGCTGTCGATCGAGCGCAAGGTCAGCAAGAAGCTCTCCCGCGCCGGCATCGAGACCCTGGCGATCATCGCCTATCACCAGCCGGTGACCCGCGCCGAGATCGAAGAGATCCGCGGCGTGGTGATCTCCAAAGGCACGCTCGATCTCCTGCTGGAGATCGGCTGGATCAAGCCGGCCGGCCGGCGCGAGACGCCGGGCCGCCCGGTGACCTGGGCGACGACCAGCGCCTTCCTGGAGCATTTCGGCCTCGAGAACGCGACCGCGCTTCCCGGCATCGAAGAACTGCGCGCTGCCGGTCTGCTCGACGCGCGCGCAGGCATCTCGACCCTGGCGACCCAGGCCTCGGCCGATGGCCGCGGCGTCCCGCCCGACGAAGAGGATGAGGACGAGCGGGCCGCGGCCGAAGAGCTGCACGGCGAGCCGATCGCCGCAGAGGGCGCCGAAGGCGAAGCCGCCGACGACGACTACGAGAGCGAGCTTCTGCAAAAGCATGGCGAAGGCGAGGAGAGGGCTGAAGCCGAGAGCCATGCTGAAGATTCGTCGGACGACGATCAGGTGGATGGCGACGACGAAGACGCTGATGATGATGACGACGCCGGCGACGACGAAGATTACGGCGACGATGATGATGACGATGATGGGGATGATGACGACGACGACAATGAGGACGTCGAGGATTCCCTAGAGGACGAGCCGTCCGACGAAGAGCCGTCCGACGACAAGAAGGTCGCTGAGCGGGGCGAATAGGGCGCTTCGGCCCGCCTCCGCCCAATCCATCGAAAACACATCAAGCTGCCCCGGTCGCTTGCACGGCGCGAACTGGCCGGATTAGCCTTTCAAAAAAGGAAAATCCGGAGGAACCCCGATGTACACCAAACAGGCCTTGCGCGAGATCGGGCTTGACGGTTCCGAGCTTTCCGACGCGCAGCGCCGAGCGCTCGACGAGCAGGGCTACTTCCTGGTCGAGGGCGTCTACTCGAAGGCGGAATGCCGCGCGATGGCCGAGGAGTTCGACCGCCTGACCGCGATCGAGCGCGACAAAGGCGGGCATGAGGTTCATGTCGAGCCCGGTGCGCCGCGGGTCTCCAACATCTTCAACAAGACCGCGGTCTATGACCGCTGCCTGGAATGCAGGCCGCTGCTGGCGGCGGCCGCGCATCTCCTCGGCGAGTTCAAGATCCACGGCGCGAACCTGCGCGACCCCTTGAAGGGGCAGGGACATCAGGACCTGCATTGCGACGTGCCGAAATACTTCCGGGACGACTGGTGGGTGGCGAACGGCATCCTGCTGTTCGACGACATGACCCTGGAGAACGGTCCGACGCGGCTGGTGCCGGGCTCGCATCTCCGCGCGCCGATCAACATCCCCTACGTCAACATCGGCGATTGGACACCGATGCCGCTCTCGCCGGAGGAACAGAAGCTGGTCCCGCAGGACTTCACCAAGCCCTATCCGGGCGAGATCTACGTGACCGCGCCGGCGGGCTCGGTCGCGATCCTCAACTCCTCGCTCTGGCATGCCGGCACCACGAACAAGAGCGGCGCGCGCCGCCGGGTGCTGCACCTCACCTACACCCGCCGGGACCTGCCGCAACAACTCGTGCAGCGCGACTACCTGACGAAGGAGCTCTACGAGCGGCTCAGCCCGGCGCACCGTTACTTGATGGACGTAGAGCCCGACCCGGCGATGGCTGCGCCGAAAAAATCGGCGCAGCGCGCCGGCGCCGCAGGGTGGTGGAATTAGCCTGCGGCTAAGCGCCTGTTTGCAATTCAGAATAGGTCGCAATAGGGTGGCCGAAGAATCCCAAGGCGGGATTCCTGAGGGCAGACAGTCTTGGCGGACGCCGTTCAATCTCCAATGCAGCCATTGAAGCTGCGGCGCGGCTTCGGCCGTCCCAGCGGCTGGACCATAGCGGCCTGGATCATCGCCGCCTGCGTGGCCGCCCCGGTCGTCACCGTCTTCTCCCACGTCTTCATCGCCAAGGGGGACATCTGGGCGCACCTCTTCGAGACGGTGCTCGGGTCCTATGTCACCAATTCGGCGTTGATGATGGTGCTGGTCGGGATCGGCGTGCTGATCGTCGGCGTCCCCGCCGCCTGGATGGTGACGCTCTGCGTCTTCCCGGGGCGGAAGTTCTTCGAATGGGCCTTGCTGCTGCCGATGGCGATGCCGGCCTATGTCGTCGCCTACACCTATGTCGGCCTGCTGGATTATGCCGGACCGGTGCAGACCAGCCTGCGCGACATGCTCGGCATGCCAGACGGATTGCATTGGATTCCGGAGGTGCGGAACCTGCCCGGCGCCGCCTTGATGCTGGTCCTCGTGCTCTATCCCTATGTCTACCTGCTGGCCCGCGCCGCTTTCCTCGAGCAATCGGCCTGTGTGCTGGAAGTCTCGCGCACCCTCGGCTGCTCGCCCACCAAAGGCTTCTTCCGGGTGGCCTTGCCGCTGGCGCGGCCGGCTCTGGCGGCAGGTGCGGCCCTGGCGGTGATGGAGAGCCTGAATGATTTCGGCACGGTGCAGTATTTCGGCGTCGATACCATGGCGACCGGCATCTATCGGGTCTGGCGCGGCATGGGCGATCCCGAAGCCGCCTCGCAGCTTGCGGCGCTGCTGCTGGTCTTTGTCTTCGTCGTGTTCGGTTTCGAACGCTGGTCGCGCGGGCGCAAGAGTTTCGCGCATACCTCGTCGCGCTATCGGCCGCTGCCGCGTTATCACCTGCAGGGCTGGCTGAAGATCGGTGCTATCGTTGGCTGCTCGCTGCCGCTCGTTCTGGGTTTCGTGGCGCCGGCGGCGGTGCTGCTGGGCTGGGCCCTGAACCATCCGGAATATTGGTGGCGCGCCTCGTTCCTGTTCCTGATCCGCAACAGCTTCATCATGGCCGGCATCGCCGCCGTTCTCGGCGTCGCGGTTGCGGTGTTCCTCGCTTATGCGCTGCGCCTGCATGCGACGCCGGCGACCAGCCTTGCCGTGCGCATCGCCGGCATGGGCTACGCGATCCCCGGCACGGTGCTGGCGATCGGCGTGCTGCTGCCTTTCGTGGCCATCGACCACACGGTCGACCGCTGGGCCAAGGCGACACTCGGGATGTCGCCGGGGCTGATCCTCAGCGGCACGCTGGTTGCGGTCACCTTTGCCTATCTGGTGCGCTTCCTGACCGGCAGCTTGAATGCGGTCGAGGCCAGCCTCGGCAAGATCACGCGCAGCATGGATCACGCGGCACGCAGTCTTGGACGCGGCCCGGCGAGCACGCTCTGGAACGTGCATCTGCCGATCATGCGCGGGAGCCTGCTGACTGCCGGAATCCTGGTCTTTGTCGATGTGCTGAAGGAATTGCCGGCGACCCTGGTGCTGCGGCCCTTCAATTTCGACACGCTGGCGGTCGTGACCTACAACCTCGCCTCTGACGAGCGCTTGGCGGAAGCGGCGGGACCGGCGCTGGCGATCGTCGTTGTCGGTGTCTTGCCGGTGATCATGCTGTCGCGCGCGATCGGACGCTCGCGGCCGGGAACCGGCGGTCCGGTCGAGGGAATCGTGCCTTGAGTGAAATCATCCTCGGCCTGGAAGGCGTCGGCCATTCCTATGACGGCGTGACGGAGGTCGTTTCCGGCTTCAGCCTCGGCGTCGGTGCGGGCGAGATCGTGTGTCTGCTGGGGCCTTCGGGCTGCGGCAAGTCCACCGTGCTGCGCCTGGCGGCCGGATTGGAGCCGCTGCAGAAGGGCCGCATCAGGCTCCGCGGCGAGATGGTCGCCGAAGGCGAGAGCCGGATGAGCGAGCCGCCGGAGCGGCGCAATGTCGGCCTGGTGTTCCAGGACTTCGCGCTGTTTCCGCATCTGACCGTGGCGCGCAATGTCGGCTTTGGTCTTTCCGGCCTCGCCGAGGACCGGCGCAGCCAGCGCGCGATGGAGGCGCTGACCCAGGTCGGCATGGCCTCTTATGCGGCGTCCTATCCTCACGCACTTTCCGGCGGGCAGCAGCAGCGCGTGGCGCTGGCCCGGGCGCTCGCGCCGCAACCCTCGGTCATGCTGCTGGACGAGCCTTTCTCCGGATTGGACGCGCGCCTGCGCGAGCAGATCCGGGACGACACGCTCCGGGTGCTGAAGCGGAGCGGGGCGGCAACCCTGCTCGTCACCCACGATCCCGAGGAGGCCATGTTCATGGCCGACCGGATCTACCTGATGCAGGCGGGAAAGCTGATTCAGTCCGGACCGCCGGCCGAGGTCTATGCCCGCCCGAACAGTGAGTTTGCCGCCAAGTTCTTTTCCAATATCAATGAGTTGGATGGCATCGTTCAGAACGGCGCGGTGGCAACTCCGCTCGGGCCCGTTCCCGCGGCGGCTTGGCCTGCGGGCGGCCTGGTCAAAGTGCTGTTCCGGCCCGAATGCCTGATTTGCGCGCCGTTGAACGGGGCGACGGGGCAGACGGTCCTGCCGGCGACCGTGACCGAGGTCCGTTTCATCGGCGTGGCGCGGCTGGTCCGGGTCCTGGCAAGTCTCGCAGGCGGGCCGACGCTGGACCTCCAGGTGCGGGCTTCGGGTTCCTATGCTCCGGAGGTCGGGGCGAAAGTCGGGCTTTCGCTGGATCCCGCCCAGGCCTTCGTCTTCGGGCGGGCGTAAAATGCCTCACGGGGGAGGCTGGCGGAACCGCGTCCGAACGCCTAAGTATTGCGTAACATAAGAAAATCCCGCGTCGTTAAGGCACTAGGGATTCATTGCAGGGCGGGGGCGATTTTGCCATAGTCCGCCCCGAGTTTTTGGTTCGAGGAGAGGCGCCGTTATGGGCAGCTTTAGTATCTGGCATCTTCTGATCGTACTGGCCGTCGTGCTGGTGCTGTTCGGCGGGCGTGGCAAGATTTCCAACATCATGGGCGACTTCGCGCAGGGCATTAATGCCTTCAAGAAGGGCCTGAAGAACGACAAGGACGAAGAGGTCGCCAAGGCCTCCGACCGCAAGCCGACCGAGACCATCGAACGGGGCTGACCCTGATCCTTGCTCCGCGGGAGATTTGCGGAGCCTTCTGATTAGGGGACGTGTGCGCGGATGTTCGACCTCAGCTGGGGCGAAATGGGGATCATCGCCGTCGTGGCGCTGGTCGTGCTTGGGCCGAAGGAACTGCCCAACGCGCTCCGCACCATGAGCATGCTGATGAAGAACGCCCGCAAGCTTGCGGGCGAGTTTCAAAGCGGCGTCAACGAGATCATCCGCGAGGCGGATCTCGAAGACGCGCGCAAGAAGCTCCAGGAAGTCCAGTCGCTCAACAAGAACCAGATCAAGAACGCGATCGAGAAAGCGGTCGACCCGACCGGCGAGGTGAAGACCGCGCTGAGCGAGGTCGATCCCACCGGGCCGGCCAAGGTCGAGACCAAGCCAGCCGAGACGCCCGCGATCGAATCCGGTGAGGATGACGCGGTGGAGATCGCCGCGGCGAAGCCGGTCAGTCTCCCGGCTTCCGAACCGATACCTTCCGAGCCCGCATCCGATCCGGATGTGACGCCGGCGCCCGAACCCGTGACCAAAGAGAAGACCTGACCGTGAGCGGCGCCGAAGACGATGTGAAGATGCCGCTGATGGAGCACCTGACGGAGCTCCGCACGCGGCTGCTCTATTCCTTCGTCGGTTTCATCATCGCCTTCGTGGTCTGCTTCTACTTCTGGAAGCCGGTGCTCGACGTCATCACCGCGCCGCTCGAGCGCGCCTGCCTTGCCCAGGGCAAGGCCTGCCCGGTGATCTATACCAGCCTGATCGAGCCTTTCTTCACCCAGGTGAAGATCGGCGCCTTCGCGGCGCTCTGCATTACCTTCCCGCTGATTGCGGCGCAGATCTATAAGTTCCTGGCGCCCGGCCTCTACAAGAACGAGCGCTCGGCGCTGGTGCCGTTCCTGGTTGCGACGCCGATCATGTTCGCGGTGGGCGCCACCTTCCTCTACTTCGTCCTGCTGCCGATGGCGTTGCACTTCTTCGTTTCGTACCAGCAATACGCCAATATCGAGCTGCTGCCGAAGATCGGCGAGTACATCGATCTCGTCATGAAGCTGGTCTTCGCCTTCGGCCTCTGCTTCGAGATGCCGGTGATCCTGACCTTGCTGGCCAAGGTCGGCATCGTTTCGTCGCAGGGCCTGCGCGAGAAGCGGCGCTACGCGATCATCATCGTGACCGTGGTCGCTGCGGTCTTCACCCCGCCCGATGCGATCAGCATGTGCTCGCTGGCGGTGCCGATGATCGGCCTCTACGAGATCTCGATCTGGCTGGCGCGGATGGTCGAGAAGAAGCGCGCCGAGGAAGATGCGGCCGCCACGGCGGAGAGCGGGACCGAGGTCACGCCGGCTTCGTAAGCTACCAGCTCTTCAGCGCGCGGAGGGTCGGCGTCTTCTTGAAGACATGGGTGTCCATGCGCCGGAGCAGGCTGTCGAGCAGCTCGACGGCGGTGGCGATCGCGGGACCCTTGTTCAGCATCACGCATTCGGCGCGGCCGGCCATGGCGGCATCGGTCATCTCGCCGCGTGACGGGATGCCGCTCTTCACCAGGCCTTCCAGCACCTGGGTCGCCCAGATCGAAGGCACGGAAGCGGCTTCGCAGATCCAGAGGATCTCTTCCTGCATCTCCGCCAGGCGCTCGAAGCCGATCTCGGCGGCGAGGTCGCCGCGGGCGATCATTACGCCGAACGGACGGCGCGAAACCGCGCGGGCGATGAGGTCGGGCAGGTTCTTGACGGCTTCCGGACGCTCGATCTTGGCGACCAGGCCCAGCGGGAAATCAACCGGGCGGTCGGCGCAATGCTTGGCCAGGAAGTCCTCCAGCAGGTCGATGTCTTCGGCCTGGCTGACGAAGGAGTAACCGATCATGTCGGCGCATTCGGCGACGGTTGCCAGATCGTCATGGTCCTTGGCGGTCAGTGGCGAGAGGCCGAGGGCCGTGTCGGGCAGGTTGATGCCCTTCTCCGGCTTCAGCTTGATGCCCTCCGACTTGGCGCGCGTGATGCGGATGACCGCTTCGCCGTCGCCGACGCTTTCGACCGCGCCTTCAAGCTTGCCGTCGTCATAGCGGAAGCGGTCGCCGACGGAGAGGCGCGTGACCAATTCCGGCAAGGAAACCGCCGCGGAGAACGGCACGTCCGCCGTCACCCGCGGCACGCCTTGCGCCACCAGACGCAGTGCATCGGCGGGGCGGAGCTTCGCCCGCTTGTCCAGGCCGAGCACCGCTTCGGTGCGGATCTTCGGCCCGGCGATGTCCATCAGGATGGAGATACGCCGGCCGACGGTCTGGCCGGCCTGGCGGATATGGCCCACCATCGCGCGCCAGGCCGCCGGATCGTCATGGGCGCAGTTGATGCGGGCAACATCCATGCCGCGCTTTGCGAGATCGAGGATGAACGCGGGATCGCCTGCGGCCGTGGATGGCAGCGTGACCATGATTCGCTCACGCCGGCTCGCCGGCGCGGGGCCGAACAGGGCATCGGTCGCTTGGCGGAGGCGGGTTTCCCCGTCGAAGAAATCATGCTCCTCGGGCGGTGTGACCGGGCAGGGGCGTCCGGCCATCGCCGAGAGCGCCACGATGACGGCATCCAGCGTCGGCAGCACGCGGCTTTCCAGCCGACCCAATGAGGAGATCCCGCGCCACATCAGCTTTCTCTGCACGCCGCGGCGATCATGGCGCCGGAAGGCGAGATAATGCGCCAGATTGGCGAGCGCCGGCTGGGCTGAGCCGGCGTCGCGGCTGAAGCGCTTCATCCAGGGCTCGGCGCCGCCGGCAACCTCGGCGCGGAGTGAAAGGATCTCGTCCAGCACATCGCCGGTCGCCTCGGGGCGGGCGGGGAGGGTCGGTGCGTTCATGGGGAGAGCTTAGGCGCCGACCGGTGACGTGGGGATGACACGGGTCAAGGCGACGGCGCGGCTAGGTGACGCGGCGCCGTCCTAGGAGTGGCGGGAAATTGTGGTGGATCGAGTCTCTCCGACTTGCTGCAAGCGGCGCCGCGCCCTGCTAGACTCGGCGGCCGATTCGGGCAGCAGAGAACGCCAGGGCTAAATGTTTGATCTGAAGTGGATTCGGGACAATCCCACGGCCTTTGACCGGGGGCGCGAACGGCGCGGGCTGGCGCCGCTTTCGGCCCAGGTGCTGGAGCTCGACCAGAAGAAGCGGGCGGCGCAGACCCGATTCCAGGAATCCCAGGCCAAGCGCAACGATCTCTCGCGCCAGATCGGCCAGGTGAAGGCCAAGGGCGGCGACGCTTCCGCGGTCATGGCCGAGGTCGCCGCGCTGAAGGACGGCATTGCCGCCGCCGAGGCCGAAGAACAGGCGATCGGCGCCGAGCTCGATGCGCTGCTGGCAGCCCAGCCGAACCTGCCGGCCGATGATGTGCCGGACGGTGCGGATGAGAGCTTCAACCGGGTTGAGCGCACGGTCGGCAATGTGCGCAACTTCGCCTTCAAGCCGAAGCAGCATTTCGAGCTGGGCGAAGATCTCGGCCTGATGGACTTCGAAGGCGCAGCCAAGCTTTCCGGTGCGCGCTTCGTCGTGCTGAAGGGCGCGCTGGCGCGGCTCGAGCGCGCGCTCGCTTTGTTCATGCTCGACGTCCACACCACGGAATCCGGCTACACGGAAATCTCGCCGCCCTTCCTGGTGCGCGATACCGCGCTCTACGGCACCGGGCAGCTGCCGAAGTTCGAGGAGGATCTGTTCAAGTCGACGCAGGGCCTCTATCTGATACCGACCTCGGAAGTGCCGCTGACCAATCTCGCGGCCGACGAGATCATCGACGAGGACAAGCTGCCCTGGCGCTTCACCGCGCTCACGCCCTGCTTCCGCTCGGAGGCGGGTGCGGCGGGCAAGGACACCCGCGGCATGATCCGCCAGCACCAGTTCATGAAGGTGGAGCTGGTTTCGATCGCGCATCCGGATCATTCCGAGGCAGAGCACCAGCGCATGACGGCCTCCGCCGAAAAAGTGCTGCAGAAACTCGGCCTGTCGTACCGGGTTATCACCTTGAGCACGGGCGACATGGGCTTTGCCGCACAGAAGACCTATGACATCGAGGTCTGGCTGCCGGGGCAGGGCGCCTATCGCGAGATTTCGAGCTGCTCCAACTGCGGCGAGTTCCAGGCGCGACGCATGAAGGCGCGCTGCCGCAAGCCGGGCGAGAAGGGCACGCGCTTCGTGCACACGCTGAACGGCTCGGGTGTTGCCGTGGGGCGCGCGCTGATCGCCATCATGGAGAACTATCAGCAGGAGGACGGGTCGATCGCCATTCCCGAAGCTCTGCGCCCCTATATGCATGGTCGGGAGAAGATTGCCCGTGAGTAAGTCCATCGGTCTTCGCAACAAGCGCAACGCCGACAAGCAGACGGTCTTGAGCGCGCCGACATCGGCAAAAGTCAAATCGCCGCCGGCGGATTTGCGGCATGCCCGCATCCTGGTCACCAATGATGACGGCATCCACGCGCCGGGCCTCAAGGTGCTGGAGAAGATCGCGCGCTCCTTGAGCGACGACGTCTGGGTGGTGACGCCGGAGAGCGAGCACAGCGGCGCCTCACACGCGCTGACCCTGCGGCGGCCGCTGCAGATCCACAAGCTCGGGCCGAAGCGTTACGCGACCTCCGGCACGCCGACCGATTGCGTGCTGCTGGCGGTCAACCACCTGGTCGAGGGCAAGCGGCCGGATCTCGTGCTCTCCGGCGTCAACCGCGGCGCCAATCTCGGCGAGGACGTGCTCTATTCCGGCACCGTGGCGGCGGCGATGGAAGCCTCGATGCTCGGCATTCCGGCGATCGCCATGAGCCAGGTCCGGATCGGCGAGACCCTGCACTGGAAGACTGCGGAGAAATTCGGTGCCGACATCGTGCGCAAGCTCGTGGCGCTGGAATGGCCGGACGATCTGCTGATGAACGTCAACTTCCCGCCGATCCCGCCGGAGAAGGTGACCGGGATCGCGGTCGGCGCCCAGGGAAGGCGGAAGTCCGAAGTGCAGGTGGTGAAGAGCAAGGATCCCTTCTCCCGCGACGTGCTCTGGGTCGGTGATTTCACCAATGACGATCCCGAGGATCCGCACAGCGATCTCGCGGTGATCGGACGCGACGCCATTGCGATCACGCCGCTGCACTTCGATCTGACGCAGGGCGTGATGCTGAAGCGCATGGCGGGCCTCTTCCCGGGCGCCAAGGCGGCGGCGCAATCACGCCCGGCGACCAAACCGCGGCAGCGCAAGAAGGGCAAGACCGCGTGAGCCTCGCGGCGCGCAAGATCCGGCTGATCATGGGGCTGCGCCGGGCCGGCGTCACCGACAGCAACGTGCTGAACGCGCTGGAGCGGATTCCGCGCGAGGCCTTCGTTCTGCCGCATTTCCATGATCAGGCTTATGAGGACCAGGCGCTGCCGATTGCGCAGGGCCAGACCATCAGCCAGCCGCAGATCGTCGCGATGATGACCGAAGCCTTGCGCGTGACCAAATCCCACAAGGTGCTGGAGATCGGCACTGGATCCGGCTACCAGACTGCGGTGCTGTCCAAGCTCGCACGCCGGGTCTACACGATCGAGCGCTGGAAGACGCTGCTCGACGAGGCCGAGGGGCGGTTCAAGCATTTGCGGATCCACAACGTCACCTCGAAATGCGCCGACGGCTCGAAGGGCTGGAAGGAACAGGCGCCGTTCGATCGCATCATCGTGACCGCGGCCGCCGCGGAGATGCCGCAGACTCTGGTGGAACAGCTCGCGGTCGATGGAATCATGGTGCTGCCCTTGGGCGCCGAACGCGGCGACCAGGTCCTGGAACGCGTGACCAAGCTGAGCGACGGCTCGCTGAAGCGCGAGACCCTGGCCGATGTGCGCTTCGTGCCGCTGGTTGCCGGCGCGCTGCCGGAAGAAGAACGCCGCGCCATTGGCAAGGTGCGGGCGTGAGGATGGCAAAGAACGCAGCACGCCTCGCCGCCGTAGCGCTTTGCGCGGTGCTTGCCGCCTGCAACGCCAGCGGCCGGCCGAAGAATGCGCCGAAGATTGCCGAACCCGTCGCGGCCGCGCGGCCTGCTGTCGATCCGAGGAGTTTCGGCAGGATGTCGGGCAGCGAGTATGTGGTGGCGCCGGGCGATACGCTCGCGGTCGTTGCGGCGCGCACCAACACGCCGATCCGCAGCCTGATCGACATGAACGGCTTGCAGCCCCCCTACGGCCTGGCGCCGGGCATGCGGCTCGCGCTGAAGCAGCGCTCGCAATACGTGGTGCAGCAAGCGGACACGCTCCCCGATCTCGCCCAGCGTTACGGCGTGAGCCAGAGCGACCTCGTCTCGATCAACAATCTGACGCCGCCTTACAAGCTCAAGCCCGGTCAAACGCTCAACATCCCGAGCCAGACTGAATCGTCGAACCTGCCGGCGATGACGGCCTCCGCGGTGCCGCCGCCGACACCGGCCGGCGCCGTGAGCTCTGCACCGCTGCCGGCACCGGGTACGCCTGCGACGACGGCGCCGAAAGCAACAGCGACCAGCACGGGCACGAACGGCGGTGTCAGCAGCTCGGCGCTGCCGGCGCCGACGGTGATCGCACCGCCACCGGCCGCTACACCGCCGAAGCCAGCGTCGCCAACGCCGACCACGACCAAGGCTGCGCCGCTGCCGCCAACGCCGACCGCGCCGGTGACCAGCAGTGCGACTGAGACGCCGCCAGCGAAGACGCAGACCGCCACGGCGCCGACGACCAAGGCGAAGACGCCGGAGCAGATCGAGGCCGAAACCGAGGCCGCGGTGGAAGCCGCGGAGGCCGCGAAGTCATCGGGACCTGCTGCGGGAACCGGCAAGGGTCCGTTTGTTTGGCCGGTGCAGGGCAAGGTCATCGACTCATTCGGCAGCAGCAAGGACGGGATGAAGAACGACGGCATCAACATCGCGGCGCCGAACGGCGCGCCGGTGGTGGCCGCCGCCGACGGCACCGTCGCCTATGCCGGCAACGAGTTGCGCGGCTTCGGCAACATGATCCTGCTCCGGCATGACGGCGGCTACGTCACCGCCTATGCCCACAACGCTTCACTGCTGGTGAAGAAGGGCGACAAGGTGAAGCGCGGCCAGACCATCGCCCGCGTCGGCCAGACCGGCGCCGTGTTCGGCCCGCAGCTCCATTTCGAGATCCGCAAAGGCACCCAGCCGGTAGACCCGCTGTCCTTCCTCGGCGGGTAAGGCTCAGCTCACTCCTCGACCTCGATCCTGAGCGTCGAGGAATTGCCGTCGGACGAGCAGGGGAGCTCGGGGTTCCAGTCGGCGAGCGTTGCGCCCTGGGTGCAGGCCCCGGAATCGCCTTCTTCTTTCTCTTCCGCCTTTGCCATGGGTTCAGGCTGCGGTTGCTGCGTGGGCGTTGCGCCGATGACGGTCTTGGCGACGATCTTCGGCTTTTCCGGCGTTTCCAGTTCTACCTTCGTCGGCGCGGCGACCACCTTCGGCTCGGGCGCCTTCGTCGTTGCGGCGACTTCGACCGGTTTCGGCGGCTGAGCGGCTTTCGACTTCGGCGGCTCGGCGCCGATGATGATCTTTGGCTTCACGACGATCTTGTAGGCCTTGGTGGGCGTGCAGGGCAGGAAGGGGTTCCAGTCGGCGAGGTTCGCCGCCTGCACGCACATCGTCTCGGACCCATCGTCGAAGGACGCAGAGGCGTTGGCGGTGTCCGGCTCTGCCCCAGGTTCGGATTCGGGCGCGTTGTCACTCACGGCGGCCACCAGCATCGGCTTCAGCTGCACAATCGGCTCGACGGATGCTGCTTCGGCAACCTGCACCGGCTCCGCAGGTTGCGCCCCGGCACCCGGCGGGGTGACGAGGGAGGCGACCTGCGTCGCATCGGCGATGAAGCCCGGTGGCGGGGCGGGCGTGACCAGGTTGTAGATCTGCACGCTGTCCGCGTTCACGCCGGCCAGCACCTTGTAGCGGCGCAGGCCGCCGAGATCGGTGAGCTCGTTTCGACGGTTGTCGAGGATGAAATACTCGTCCTCGGCGCGCACCCGGAGCACGACGTGACCGCCCTTGAAACTGTCGGCGAAGCCGGGCAACTGGGCAACGATCAACTGCAGATCGCGCTCCTTGAAGCCGAGGCGTTTCAGAGTGAAATACTCGGCGAGGGCGTGGTCGCCGCAATCGCCTTCGCGATCGGCGAGGAACTCCAGCCGTGTCTTCCAGCAGTCGAGGCCGCAATTCGATGCGTGCTCTTTCCATTTGATCGCGTTGAAATAAGCGTAGACCGCTTCGACCTGCTCGGCGGGCGATTTGTCCTGCAGCTTTTCTTCCAGCAGCAAGGATTCCTTGGCGGCGCAATCGAGGCGCGGCTCACCGTCCTTGCATTCATCCGGATTGGCGCGCGCCATCAGCTGCGCATCACGCTGCTGAACGGAACGCCAGCGCATGAGTGCGGGCGCCTTCTGGAACGGATAACTACCGATCGCATACACCGGGGCTTCGCCGGCCGGAAAGGCCTGCGCCGGGGCAGCAAACGCAAGCGTCACGATCAGTGCGAGAAGACCGAATACGGAGAGGGCCGTTGTGCGGCCTTGCCTGAAAAGTGTCGCCATGAATCTCCCCGAGCCCCTGTCCCGGCGGAGTATAGGCAGAGCGAAGCGCACCGCAAGGCAGAGCGCAGGGATTTCGGAAAAAACTCGCCCAATAGTGCAGATAAGTGAGGCTAAGCGCCGCTGAAGCGAATGGAGATCTCCCCGAAAACCTTACCGTCGAGTCGGATATGAAGCAGGCGATTGCCGGTGTTGACATGGAGAAACGGCAAATACGGCGAGAGCGATTCCAGGCAGGGCCGCCAGGTCAGGCTTGGAAAGACCGCCGTCATGCTCGACCAGAGCGGCACCGGTTCGCGGCTCTCTTCCAGCTTGATCGCACCTTCGGCCAGCATGGCGTCGAGTTGTGCGCGGGCTATCGCGGGCGACGCGGGATGATCCGGATCGACCGGGGCGGATTCACGATAGAGGCCGTCATAGGCGTCCAGAATCAACAGCAGTGTCGGGCGGCCGTCCCGCAGCATCGGCACGATGAAGTGATGGTCGGCGGGAAAGTTCAGCCGCGTCACCAGCATCGGTTCGCCCGGCACCGTGTCTTCGGCCGCCGCCTGCCACCGCGGGTGCCGCGCGAAGCGATCGCCCGTGATGGCCGCGATCGCCGCAGCGGGAACTCGCGCCGCGTCGAGCAAGTCCTGTCGGATGAAAGGCGGTTCCGGCTCCGGTCGCAGTTCCGGTGTCGCGGCCGCCGCCGCGCCGGTGCAAACCACAACGCGTCTGGTGCGCCAGATGCCATGCAGCACGCCGGTCTGGTACTGCGCCCTCCAGCTTCGAACATCGACGTGATGGTCGAGCGGCCCGTATGGATTGCGCAGATAGAAGCCGCGCAGGCCCCAGGTCTCGTCGTCGATCGAACTGGGCACGGCGTCGGCCTCGAACCCGGTCAACAAGGCCCAATGGCGGCACTTCCAGATCAGCACCGCCGGCGCGACGCGATCGTGCAAGATCGACCAGGCGCAGCGCCGCATCGCCTGATCGGCGGTGATGTCGGGATGAAAGGCGAAACTGCGCTCGGTGTGAACGCTCAAGAGCTTCGCCAACGCATCCGGCGCCATCTTCCAGCCCGGCTCTTCGGAGCCGAGTTGGGTGGCCTCGCGGCTCAGCGTCGCCTGATCGAGACCGGCATCGCCGAGCAACATCTGCGCGCAAGCGCCCCCGCCAAGATCGGGCGTGGCTTGTGCATAGGCGGGGAGGTCGAGCGTGACGAGCTCGGCCAAAGCGTTCAGCTTTCGATGGTCTTGCCGAGGCGGCCGGCGAGGTCCTGGATGAACTGCCAGGCGACGCGACCGGAGCGGGCGCCGCGGGTCATCTGCCACTCGATCGCCTGGCGGCGCAACTCTTCGGTCTCGATCGGCAGTTTGAAGGTCTTCGCATAGCCTTCGATGATGGCGAAGAACGTGTCCTGGTCGCAATTGTGGAAGCCGATCCAGAGTCCGAACCGGTCGGAGAGCGACACCTTTTCCTCGACGGCTTCGGAGGGGTTGATCGCGGTCGAGCGCTCGTTCTCGATCATCTCGCGCGCCATCAGATGCCGGCGGTTCGAGGTTGCGTAGAAGATCACATTGGTCGGCCGGCCTTCGATGCCGCCTTCCAGCACCGCCTTCAAAGACTTGTAGCTGGTATCGGCGGTGTCGAAGGAAAGGTCGTCGCAGAATATGACGCAGCGATGCTTGGGACTGTTGCGGATGATGCCGAGCAGCTTCGGCAGCGTGACGAGATCCTCGCGGTGGATCTCGATCAGCTTCAGCTTGGCTTTCGACTTCTCATTAATTTGGGCATGGGTCGCCTTGACCAGCGAGCTCTTGCCGGTGCCGCGCGCGCCCCAGAGCAACGCGTTGTTGGCGGGCAGGCCTTTGGCGAAGCGCTCGGTGTTCTCGATCAGCATCTCCTTGGCGCGGTCGATGCCTTGCAGCAGATTGATGTGGACGCGCGAGACGGTCTTCACCGGTTCGAGCCAGCCCTCGGCCTGCCAGACGAAGGCGTCGGAGGCGTCGAGATCGTTGCTGCGCGCGGCCTGCGGCGCCAGCCGCTGCAGGCTCTCGGCGATCGATTGCAGAACAGGCAGCAGGTCTTGGTCGGTCATGTACTGGAATTCCCCGGATGCGGCAGCCAGTATGCCGACCGGCGGATTCAATTCAAGCGGGCTCACGTCATTCTGCGGCGATCGGCGTCAGGGTGGCGCTGTGCCGCTCCGGATTGATGGCGAGGCGCCGACGATGATACTTCGCCACCTCCGGCCGATGCGCGATCGAGAAGACGGTCGTCTTCGGCAGCTGCTCGGCGAGCAGTTGATAGACGCGCTGCTCGTTGGCGGCGTCGAGCGCCGAGGTCGCTTCGTCCAGATAGAGCCAGTCCGGCTTCAGGAGCAGGGCGCGGGCGATCGCCAGGCGCTGCTGCTCGCCGACCGAGAGCTCCTTCGACCAGTCGGCTTCCTCGTCCAGGCGTGCATCCAAGTGATCGAGATTGACCTCATGCAGCTTCGTCCGCATCGCCCCCTCGTCGATCTCTTCGGCGCGGCGCGGATAGGCCAAGGTGGCGCGCAGCGTGCCGACCGGAAGATAGGGGCGCTGCGGCAGGAACAGGCTGGAGCCGGTGCGTGCGGAAGGCTGCTCGACCTTGCCGGAGGCGAACGGCCAGAGACCGGCGAGCAGGCGGAAGAAGGTGGTCTTGCCGGATCCCGAGGGTCCGGTGATGAGCAGCTTGTCGCCCGCCGGGATGGAGGCTGAGAGGCCTGCGATCAGGGTCCGGCCGGTCGGAACTGAGATCGTCACATCAGCCAGGGCGATCTCCTGGCGCGCGCCTTCGGTGACGGTCATGCCGGATTCAACCGCATCCGCACGCTCCATGGCTTCGACGAACCCGGTCAGACGATCGATGGTCGCTTTCCACGGGGCGATGCCGTCGCCGAAGTTGACCGCGAACCAGGAGAGGGCGCCCTGGACGCTGCCGAAGGCGGATGCGATCTGGATCAATACCCCGAGCTCGATGGCGCCGGAAAAGTAGCGCGGCGATGCCACGACGAAGGGGAAGATGATCGCGATCTGCGCATAGCCGTTCAGGAACCAGCTCAGGCGCTTCTGCTGGCGCATGAAGTCCCACCAGAAATTCCAGATCCGCTCGAAGCGGGAATGCAGCTCCTTCTCTTCCATCGCCTCGCCCTGGTAGAAGGCGACGCTTTCCGCGTTCTCGCGGAGGCGCGTCATGCCGAAACGGAAGCTGGCATTCGACTTCTGCAATCCGAAATTGGTCCGGATCAGCGGGCGGCCGATCTTATAGGTCAGCCAGGAGCCGACGGCCGCATAGATGATCGCAATCCAGACCATGTAGCCCGGAATGCTGATGGCCTGGCCGGCGACCGAGAAGTCGAGGGCTCCGGAGATGGTCCACAACAGGCCGACGAAGGAAACGAAGCTGACGACGGCCTTGAGCAGGCCGAGCGGCAGATCGATCGCGTCCGCGGTGAAGAGGGCGATGTCCTGCTCGATGCGCTGCTCGGGGTTGTCGGCCGGATCGGTGGTGAACTGCAGCTTGTAGTAGGTGCGGTTCGACAGCCACTTGTGCAGCAATCGCTCCGTCATCCACTTGCGCCATCGGATCTGCAGCATCTGCGTTAGATAGAGCGTGTAGACCGCGACGAGAATATTGGCGGTGGCGATGATCGCGAATCGAAGCAGCTGGTGCCAGAATTCCGGCGCGTTCTTGGTCTGGAGCGCGTTGTAGAAATCCTTTTGCCAGAAATTGTAGGCGACATCGATGGCGACGGAACCCAAGGTCAGCACGACGATGACGACAAGCAGCAGGCGGGCGATGCCGCGTTGCTCGCTGCGAAAGTACGGAAATGACAGCGCCCAGAGCTTCCTCAGAATGCCCATGCGCTCGCGAAAGGTGATGTCGGAAGTCTGCGCCATATCTCTGATCCGTTGCTTCTGTTGCATCGGATCATAGGCGAGGGCGCGCGGGCGGTTAAGCGCTCGTGGGTAACCGGATGTGACGGTGTTACGCTAGATCTGGAAATCCAGATGGATGCCGCACTCGGTCTTGTCCTTGCCGGACCAGCGGCCGGCGCGGGCATCTTCGCCCGCTTCGACGCGGCGGGTGCAGGGCTGGCAGCCGATCGAGGCGAAGCCTTCGTCGAACAGCGGATGCTGCGGCAGCTTGAAGCGCTTGAACGTGTCCAGGATCAGATCGGGCGTCCAATAGGCGAGCGGGTTCACCTTGATCTTGCCGTCGGCCGAGGCTTCGAACAGCGGAATGCTTTTCCGCGTGCTGGCCTGGAAACGCTTGCGGCCGGTGATCCAGGAATCGAACGGCTTCATCGCATGGTCGAGCGGCAGCACCTTGCGGATGCGGCAGCAGGCGTTCGGGTCCTTGGACCAGAGATCGCCGTCGGGATCCTGGGCCGCGAGGTCGGCGGCATCGGGCTTGATCTCGCGCGCATCGGTGAAGCCGAAGCGGTCGATCAGGATGTCCCGGTACATCAGGGTTTCCATGAAGTGCTTGCCCGTTTCCAGGAACAGCACCGGCACGGATTTATCGACCTGGGCGAGGTAATGCAGCACGACCGCCGCCTCGGTCCCGAAGGAGGAGAGCAAGGCGATCTTGCCGGGGAAGAGCTTGTGGACCGCATCCTCCAGCAGCCGCTCGATCGGCAGGCCCTGATAGGCGGCGTCGAGCTGGCGCGCCGTCTCCTTCAGGTCCGCCGGGTTGGCGGCGCTGGCGGGGAGGGGTTGGAGATCTTGGATGGCAACAGCGAAGGTCATGATTCCACAGGAAAATATGTACTGGGGTGCGCTTTTGGCGCCACGGTCCCTCAGCAGCTTCTACATAGTACGATCGGGAAATGTAGTTTTCCTTCTTCCATGTGAAATAAACTGGCGATTTCCTATGGAAAGTCAATGTGTCGCCTTCGCCACAAGCGAAGATTCCTTATTTCACACAACCGCTTGCGGATCGTGTCGCTACGGCCACGGCCGAAGCATGTCGGCATCAATGACGGCTAGCGTCCGGCTCTAACCGAGGAGGAGCGAGCCATGATCACCTGCTTCATTCGCTACGAGATCGATCCCTTCAAGACCGCCGCCTTCGAGGAATATGCGCGCAACTGGGGCCAGGCGATCCCGCGTTGCGGCGCCGACCTGATCGGCTATTTCGCCCCGCATGAGGGGTCGGCGACGACGGCCTATGCCGCCTACAACATCGAGAACCTCGCGGCCTACGAACGCTACCGCGCGCGGCTGCGCGAGGATGCGGTGGGGCGCGCGAATTTCGAGTTCGCCAAGCGCGAGCAGTTCATCCGGAAAGAGGACCGGATCTTCCTGCGCTTGGTCTCGGTGCCGCATGCGGCGGTGGTGAAGCAAGTTTGATAGACCCGTCGACCCTCACCCTGACCCTCTCCCGCGAGGGGAGAGGGGACTCTTCTGGGGCGCTACCGCGCCAACCTTCATGAATCCATCTCGTCGTGCCGCGAAAAGAATCCCCCTCTCCCCTTGCGGGAGAGGGCTGGGGTGAGGGGTCGAAGATCCTATCCGCGCTCCCTCACTGCAGCGTCTTCAAGTACGCGATCACGTCCGCGCGGTCTTCGGGTTTCGCGACCTTGAAGTTCATCTTCTGCCCCGGCACGAAAGCCTGCGGGTTGGTGAGCCACTTGTCCAAGGTCTCGTCGTTCCAGACGAAGTCGGTGGCCTTCAGCGCCTTCGAATAGGTGTAGTTCGGCAGCGACCCGGCCTTGCGGCCGAACACGCCGCGATGCATCGGGCCGACGCGGTTGGCGTCCGGCGAGTGGCAGGCGATGCAGCGGCTCTCGTAGATCTGCTCGCCCCTCATGGCGTTTCCAGGTGCGGCATCGCCGTCGGCATTTGCAGGCGGCGCGGCAAGAGCTATCAGAGCAGCCAGCAGCAAGGCGCGTTTCATCGCTTTCCCTCATCCTTGGAGAAAAGTGGTTCCGCCGCGCCCATTCGGATCGAGGCGATCCGCCCCTCGGTGGGGGACTGTTGGGGAGGCGCGCGGCGGAACCGAGTGTTCGGCGCGCGACCGCTAAGCTTGACGCGCCGAATCTTGATTACGCGCCGAAAGTCAGTCTCTGGGCGCTCACGCGCCGAAAGTCAGGGCCTTCTCCGGCAGAGCCTGCTTCAGGGCCGAGGCGAGCACGGTCCAGTGCATGGTTTCGTCGGCGGCGAGGCGGCCGGCAACTTGGGCGAGGTCCTTGTTCTCGAAGGCGGGGATCACGCCGAGATAGGCGTTGGCCGCGCCCTTCTCGAGCTTCGCCGCCAGCATCAGCACGTCGGCCTGGGACTTCAGCGTCGAAGCATTGAGCTCCATCGCGTAGTCGTTCTTTGCCTTCTCGGCGACCGGCATGCCGCCCATGCTCTTGATCGCGGCGATGAGCGCGTCGCGATGCTGCTTGTGGTGGCTCTGGAATTGGACCGCGATGTCGAGCACCGGCTTCTGCAAGAGGCCGCTTTCGGCGCCGAGCTGGTAGGCATTGATCGCCTCATGCTCCAGGCCGAGTGCGACGTTCAACGTGTTGACGTCGCCTTCCGAGGCCATCGTGGTTGCCATGGTGCTCTTGCAGCCGCCGAGGATCGCAATCGCGGCGGCGCTGAGCGTGGTGACGCCGGCGACGCGGAACATCTGGCGCCGGCCCAGATCGATCCGGGGATCGATCGCCTGAGCAGGACGGATGATGGTGGTGTTGGCGGTTTCCAGCTTCGACATGGTTGCACTCCCGTTGTCCGTGTTCGGCGCGCCGATCGCGTCGCCGTGTCGGAAGTACGGGCGGTCTTGCGGGGTGGATGTGTGACGGCCGTCACAAAATTCGGATGGCGGCGCTCTAGTTTCCGGCCAGGTGGAAGACGCCGGTATACAGCACCGGGCCGGTGGGGGCGCCGCTGGGAGAGCCCCCAGCCGGCTCCAGGCTGACCGCGAGCGTGGTGCCGGGCTGGATCAGGGCCGCCCGCATCGCGTCGATCGGGCGCTCGATGCGTTCCTCGGCTTTCAGCACGCCCAGGGAAACCGGGTTCTTGCCGCGCGGCAGCACCCAGAGCTCGTAATCCTTGTCGGCGCCGGCGCGCGGTGTCTGCGCCAGCATCACCACCTGGCTGCGCGCCTTGTCGATCTGGAACACGACCACGCTCATGTTGTCGCTCGGCACGCGCAGCATCGCATAGCCGCCGAGCTCCGGTGGTTGCGGGGTGAAGAGCAGAACCGCGGCCACGGCGACGGCGGCTGCCAGTGCCGATGCGCCGAAGGTCCAGGCGAGCCAGCGGACAATGCTGAACGGGCGATCCCCGCCGGCTTGGCCGATGCGGGTGAGGACGCGGTCGCGCAAGGCGAGCGGCGGGGCCACCGGCGCCACGGAATCGGCCAGCGGCTGCAGCCGCTCCGACCAGGCGGCAACCGCGCGGCGCAGCGTATCGTCGCGGGCGAGTTCCGCCTCGAAGGCAGCGCGCGCTTCGCCGGCGAGGGTGCCCAGCACATACTCCGCGATGCGCGCGTCGCGGTCTTCGCCGCCGGGTCCCATGGGCGTGTCGGGGGTCATGTTGTTCGTGTCGGTCATGATTCGAGACAGCCTTTGAGGCGCTGCAGCCCACGGCGGATCCAGCTCTTCACCGTGCCCAATGGCGACGCGACGCGGGCGGCGAGCTCCTCATGCGTGAGGCCGTCGAAATAGGCCAGCAGGATGGCGCGCTTCTGAACCTCCTCCAGCTGCTCCAGACAGTCCATCAACCGGCGGCCGGACTCGCCCGAGATCGTGAGGTCGAGCGCCGAGGGGCTCGGATCCTCGATCTCCGGCAGGGCATCGCCGCTCGGCTCGAGCCGGGCCGTGCTCTCGCGCCGCAGCCGGTCGAGGGCGCGGTTGCGCAGGATCACGGTCAGCCAGGCCTTGCCCGAGCCGAGCTCGCGGCGATATTCGCCGGCATTGCGCCAGGCCGAGATCAGGGCTTCCTGCAGCACATCCTCGGCCCAGTCGCGCCGTTTCAGGATACGCAGCGCCAAGCCGAATAGTTGCGGCGCGGCGGCATCGTAGAGCGCGCTGAAAGCGGCCCGGTTGCCGGCGGCGCTGGCCTCGATCAAGGTTTCAAGCTCTGACGCAAGCTCTGGCAAAGCGATCGGATTCCCCCAATGGAACCGCTGGATCATTAGCGACGATTGGTTCGGGTTGCAATCGGGCAGGGGCGAGCCGGGCCGGGGCGATGGGATGCCGGCATCCACCGGTCCGGCGTCGGATGGCGGTGCGCCGATGTCGCCTTTCCGCATGTCGATGCAATCGGCCATTCAACATGATAGACCACGATCCAATGCGAATCCGGGAGGGATGAATGAGTGAAGCGGTCAAGGTGGTGAAGCGCGGGCATGTGCTCGAAGTGACGCTGGACCGTCCGAAGGCGAATGCGATCGACGTGGCGACCAGCAAGGCGCTGGGCGAAGCCTTCGTCCGGTTGCGCGACGATCCGGAGCTCCGGGTCGGCATCATGACGGCCACCGGCGACCGCATCTTCTCGGCGGGCTGGGATCTCAAGGCCGCCGATCGCGACAACCTGGTCGGCCGCTGGTGGGAGACCGATTACGGCCCGGGCAGCTTCGCCGGGCTGACCGAGCTCTGGGATCTCAACAAGCCGGTGATCGCCGCCCTCAATGGCCTCGCTTTCGGCGGCGGCTGGGAGCTCGCGATCGCCTGCGACCTGATCATCGCCGCCGATCACGTCGAGTTCGCGCTGCCGGAACTCCCGCTCGGCATCGTGCCGGATTCCGGCGGCGTGCAGCGGGTGCCGAAGCGGCTGCCGCACAACATCGCCATGGAGATCCTGCTGCTCGGCCGCCGCATGTCGGCGCAAGAGGCGCATCACTACGGCATGGTCAACAAGGTCGTGCCTAAGGACAAGCACCTGGAGGCGGCACGGGAATGGGCCGATATCATCGCGACCGGCGCGCCGCTGACCATCCAGGGCCTGAAGGAATGCCTGCGTGAGATGGACGGGAAGTCGGTCAAGCAGTCCTTCGATCTCATCCGCAGCGGGACCATGAAGGCCTATGAGAAGGCTGTGGAGTCCGAGGATGCGAAGGAGGGCGTGAAGGCCTTCGCCGAGAAGCGGAAGGCGAATTTCCGCGGGGTCTAGATCCGAGGCTCTGAATGCCTGCTGTCTCCGTCATCATCGCCGCGCTCGATGCGCACGACACGCTCGACGCGGCGATCGACAGCGTGCTGGCCCAGGATTTCTCCGACTTTGAGATCGTGATCGCGCCGGACGAGCTTGCGGATTACGCCGCTTTCGCCACGCGCGACGCCCGAATCCGCATTATCGATGGTGTGCCGGCGCCGACCGGACCCGGCCCGGCGCGCAACCGCGCGCTCGCCGCGGCCGAGGGCACTTGGATTGCGCAGCTCGACGCGGACGACCTCTGGTCGCAGAACTATCTTGGAGCACTGATGGGCGCGGCGGCACCCAAGGGCGCGGCGTTCGCCAGAACCGCGGTTCTGGAAGAAAACGATCGAGAGTTGCGGTCTATTCCACCAAAAAATTACCGTGGCCCGGCAAATTTTTCGGTCTTCGCGCGCGCCTTCGGATCGTTCCACGGCCTCGCGCGTCGGACTCCGGATCGAAGCTGGCGCAATCTCTTCGCCGAGGATGTCCTCTTTGACATGGAGACACTCTCCCTGGCCGGTGGCGCGGCACCCTACGTCCCGGAAGCTGTCTACACCTTGCGTCCGCGCGCGAAATCCGCGACCCGCAGCGCTTCCTTCATCGACAATATCGGGAAACATTACGAAACGATCATCGGCATGATCGGCGACGGACGAACCATGATAGGTTCGCAACATCGCGCTGAAGCGGTCGCGGTCTTCGAGTCTTGGGCGGAGATGAATGCCAGCTTTCTGAAAGCCTGCGCGGCGAATCAGCGTTTGAAATATCAAAACTATATTTTCAGCCTCGGGCTGTGAGACGGATTCGGGGTTTTGCAATTTCTCGTCGCAGAGCAGGCGATTTTTTTTGCAAGCCTGCCTCGGTGTTGTCATAGTGAAACCGCCGGTTGCCGTCGGGTCGAACGTAGTACTCCACAGCGTCGAAGAACCCGACGCGCCACGTTCGGCATTGGTCACTGTGCGATGGAACCAATCCGTGGAGGATCGCTTCGATCGGGCGACTGATCGAGTTCCACGGTCATAGCTGAACGTTCGGTTTTGTTCACAGTTCTCGGCACGTGGTGTCGCAGACAGTCTGAGGGAGAAAAGATCATGGTGCGCAAGCGCAAGTCCTCCGGTCGAATGGCCAGCAAGGGCTTCCCCAATCCGATCGACGTGCATGTCGGCAACCGCATCCGGTTGCGCCGGACCTTGCTCGGCATGAGCCAGGAGCGGCTCGCGGAGCAGATCGGCCTGACCTTCCAGCAGGTGCAGAAGTACGAGCGTGGTACGAATCGGGTGAGCTCCAGCCGCCTGTTCGACCTTTCCCGCGTGCTCGATGTTCCGATTCGCTATTTCTTCGAAGAAATGAGCGCCGGCGTCGAGAGCCAGAGCCCCGGCCAGCTGCATGGCGCGGCGCCGAACCTGCCCGGCGAGGAGCACGATCCGATGGCGCGCCGCGAGACCCTGGAACTGGTCCGCGCCTACTACAAGATTCCCGATCAGGCGGTGCGCAAGCGCATCACCGATCTCGCCCGCGCCCTCGCGCGTTCGGCATAAGCGATCCTGGATGCGCGCCGGCTCTCGCCGGCGCGCTCCACATCGCCTCCTGAAATCTACGCGACCTTCTGCAATGTCGGCGCGCTGATCATCTCGGTCAGCGTGGCGAAGAAGCGTCCATAGCCCTCCATGAAGGCATCGGCGCCGGCCGCGATCTGGGCGGCGCAGTCCGGTCGCCGCGCGAGATAATCGCGGACGGCGGTGCGGCTGCTGGAGCCGTGCATCGGCTCGACCTGGGTGTGGATGAAGTAGAAGCCGAGCTTCGGATCCTCCGGTCCGGAAAGGCCGTAATGCGCCGTATGCGCCTGGAACCCTTCCAGGCAGAGCGTGAACTCGACATCCGAGGTCAGTTCCGAGGCGAGGTGGAAGCCCAAGCTCTCGCCCACCGGCCGGCGGCGGTAGAAGAGGGCGGTGAGAGCTGCCATTTCCCGGGCCGCCTGCGTGATCGCACCCGGGTCGTCGAGCGCTGAGCGCGTCACGCCGAACGCCGCCGCGGTCTCGAGGAAGAAGGCATGGTGCGAGGCCTGCACGCCGCGCCGCAGCTGATGCAGGCCGAACTCATCGACCGCGGAATAGAGGATCTGCGCGCCCTTCGCGACCGCGCCGAACCGTTCGTGGGGCATCCAATCGTCGGTCAGCCGCAACGCAAGCGCGAGTATCCCGCCCGGGACCTCGCGGAAGAACTCCGCGGTCGAGGCGAAGAACAGGTGCAGTCCGGCACCATCGAGCGGTTTCCGGCGCAGCTGCTCCCCGAACCGCCGCAGTGCAAACATGCCCGGGTGGGACTCGATGCGGAGGGAGGCCGAATCCGCCTCGGCCTCCGCATCGGAAATGGGTGTAAATACCTGAGAAGATTGGCTCGGGACGGTCGAAAGACCGATTGAAGCGTTCATGGGATAGTGCTCCTGCATGGGTTTAAGAAACATTGAATTTCAATTCATTACCCCACCCCGCTCGCGTGGCGAGGCGGTCCATGCTGGACGAAAATTCAAGATTGGTATATCACTGGAGCTGCTTCTACGCGTTTTAGGCGAAGCGTTCCGAGGTGTTTAGTCCCAGGAGCTAGTTCCCGATGGCCGGTGAGCCGACCACACTCAACACCGCTCAAACCATCGCGCAGGCCTTGCGCGAACAAATTATCTCCGGCGAGCTTCCCCCGCATACCCGCGTCACCCAGCGTGACCTAGCCGCGAAGTTCGGCTTTTCGCCGATGCCGGCGCGGGACGCGGTGAAGATGCTGCTGGCCGAAGGTCTGGTGGTGCAGGAGGGCAGCAAGACCATCGTCGTCGCCCCGGTGAACAACGAGGACTTCATCGAGATCATGGACATGCGCACGCTCTTGGAGCCGCGCGCGCTGGAACTCTCGATCCCGCGCCTGACCGATGCGGACTTCGCGGTGGCGCATGAGGCCCTGGCGCGGTCCAGCAAGACCAGCGATCTTCGCCAGATAGTCGAAGACCACTGGGACTTTCACCGCGCGCTCTATCGCCGCGCCGGCAGGCCGCGGCTGCTCAATCTGATCGAGCAGCACCACAATCTGCTGGTGCGCTATCTGCTGCCGCGCTGGGCGCAGTACGGCGTCATGGACGACTGGGCCAGCGACGAGATGGCGCTGATGCAGCTGGCCGAGCAGCGCAATGTCGAAGCGGCGGTGAACTGGCTCAAGGAAGATCTCGCCATCGCCAAGGACCGCGTGGTGCGGACCTCGCGCCAGTAGCGAGCGCTCTTAACTCTCCAGCGGCCGCAGCAGCGCCCGCGAGATGATGTGGCGCTGGATCTCCGAGGTGCCGTCCCAGATCCGCTCGACCCGCGCGTCGCGCCAGAAGCGCTCGATGCCGGTCTCCTCCATCAATCCCATGCCGCCGAAGATCTGCACCGCGTGATCGGTGACGCGGGCCAGCATCTCGGTCGCGAACAGCTTGGCCATCGCGTAGTCCTGGTCCTGCGCCGTGCCTCGCTCGGTCTTCCAGGCGGTCTGCATGACGATCAAATTGGCGCATTCGATCTCGGTCGCCATGTCGGCGAGCTTGAAGGACGTGCCTTGGAACTTGCCGATCGCCTGGCCGAACTGCTTGCGGGTCGCAGCCCATTGCGTCGCCATCTCCAGCGCGCGTTGCGCACGGCCGACGCATTGCGCGGCGACGGTCAGGCGCGTGGCGCCGAGCCAGGTGTTGGCGACGTCGAAGCCCTTGTGCACTTCGCCCAGGACCTGTCGTTTGTTGACGCGCGCCTTGTCGAAGACCAGTTCGCAGTGGTGGAAGCCGCGATGACTGACCGAGCGCGAGCCCTTGGTCACGGTGAGGCCCGGCGTGTCCTTGTCGATCAGGAAGCTGGTGATCAGCTTCTTCTTGCCCCCCTTGGACGTTCCCTGGGGGGTCTCCTCGGTGCCGGAGGCGGCGAAGAGGATGATGTAGTCGGCGACATCGGCGTAGGAGATGAAATGCTTGGTGCCGGTGATAAGGAAATCGTCGCCATCCGGCTCGGCGCGGGTCGCCATCGACTTCACGTCTGAGCCGGCGTTGGGCTCGGTGATGCCGAGGCATTCGATGCGCTCGCCGCGGATGGTCGGAAGCAGATAGCGCTCCTTCTGCTCGGCATTGCAGGCGCGCAGGATGTTGCTCGGGCGATGCACTGCGTATTGCAAGGCGAAGCTGGTGCGCCCGAGCTCACGCTCCATCAGGGTGAAGGCGACATGATCCAAACCGCCGCCGCCAAGCTCCTCCGGCATGTTGGCGGCGTAGAGTCCGGTCGCCTGCGCCTTCGCGTGGATCTGCTGGATCAGCTCCGGGCGCACCGTATCGGTCTTCTCGACCTCGTTCTCATAGGGCACCAGCTCCGCGTCGACGAAGGCGCGGACCGTGTCCACCAGCATGCGCTGTTCTTCGGTGAGGCCGAAATCCATGGCTCAGTCTTTCTTAGGCGGAAGGCCGATCGACCTTCCGGCATTCTTGTGGCGCGGCAGGTCCTTGTGCGACTGCCAGATCGCGTCGATCTTCCCGAGCACCGGCGGCAACCATGGGGCGCCTTTCGGTCCGCTCATGTCGATCGACATCAGCATCTGCTCGTTGGTGGCGACGATCTCGGCCTCGTTGCCGCGGTGCATGGTGTGGAAGATGTGCAGGCGCTTGGCATCATGCGCCAGCAACTGCGTATCGACCCGCACCTCGGCGCCGCCCTTCACCTCGAGGAGATAGTTGGTGTGCATCTCGAGCGTGAAGAGCGTGTGGTTGGTGGCCTGCCGCTCGGCCGGCCCGAGGCCGATATAGGCCATGAGCGCGGTCGTGGCGTCGCTGAAGATCACCGTGTAATAGCCGTCGTTCAGGTGGTTGTTGTAATCCACCCAAGCGGGCTGCACGACGGCGCGATGCAGCGTGAGGAGGGCGGAGGTCATGGCTGGATCCTCCGGCGCGCGAAGTCGGCGAGCGCCTCGGCTGCATGCCCCCCTCTCACTCCCCCCTGAAGAGGGGGAGAAGAAAGTCGCCACCGCGCCCCACATGTCACCGCTTCGCAGCGGTTCAAGCTAAGCTGTGCTGTCCGTGCTCTTCTCCCCCTCTTCAGGGGGGAGTAAGAGGGGGGCATTGCAGCCGTGATGTCACCCGCTTCGTACATCAGCTGATCCAGCCCTCAATCCTCGTACTTCCAGCCGTGCCGCGCTTTCGCATTCGTGATCGCGCCGATCACGTCGATGATGCAGTCGTCGCGCAGGCGCTCCAGTTCCTTGATCGAATGGGTGCCGGCCTGTTTCTCGGTGCCGTCGACGATCTTGTCGATGATCTCGTCAGTAAGCTTCGGAGCCTTCAGATGCGTCCAGGGCAGTTCCAGCGCCGGGCCGAACTGGGCCAGGAAGTGGCGCATGCCGGCATCGCCGCCGGCCATGTGATAGATCATGTACATGCCGAAGAACGACCAGCGGATGCCGAAGCCGAAGCGGATCGCATCGTCCAATTCGCCGGTGGTGCAGTAGTCGTCGTTGATCATATGCATGCCTTCGCGCCACACCGCCTCGAGCAGACGGTCGGCGAGGAAGCCGGGGACCTCCTTGCGCACATGCAAGGGCCGCATGCCGAGCGACTTATAAAATTCGATCGCGATCTGCTTGGCTTCATCCGTGGTCCACTTGCTGCCGCAGACTTCGACCAGCGGCAGGAGATAGACCGGGTTGAACGGATGGCCGACCAGGCAGCGCTCCGGATTCTTCGCTTCCTTGTAGAAGTCGGAAGGCAGCAGACCCGAAGTCGAGGAGCCGAAGATCGCGCCGGGCTTCGCCGCCGTTGTGGCTTGCGCGTGCATCCTGACTTTCAGGGCTTCGTTTTCCGGCGCACTTTCCTGGACGAAGTCGGCATCCTTCACCGCTTCTTCCATGGTGGTGACGAACTTCAGGCGATCCTGGGAAGCGCCGGGCTTCAACCCGACCTTGGTCAGCGCCGGCCAGGCATTGGCGACGTTGGCGCGCAGGGTCGCCTCGGCGTTCTTGCCGGGATCCCAGGCGACGACATCGAGGCCGTTCGCGAGGAAACGCGAGGCCCAGCCGCTGCCGATGACGCCGGCGCCGAGGATGGCGGCGGTCTTGATCTCATTCGCTGCAATCAATGCCATGTTGGTATGTACCTCAGTTGCGGGCCTTCAGGCCCAGCTTTTTGCGGCCTTCGGCCGGCGTCAGCGGACGCGCGCCCAGACGCGTGATGATCTCGCAGGCGCGCTCGGTCAGCGAGCCGTTGGAGGCGTGGACGCCCTTGTCGAGCCAGATGTTGTCCTCGAGGCCGACGCGGACGTTGCCGCCCAAGAGCATCGCCTGAGCGACCATCGGCATCTGCATGCGGCCGATGCCGAAGCCGGCCCAGAGTGCGCCGTCCGGGAGATTGTCGACCATCGCCTTCATCGTCGTGGTGTTGGCTTCCGCACCCCAGGGAATGCCGAGGCAGAGCTGGAACAGCGGCGCACCTTCGAACAGGCCTTCCTTCACCATCTGCTTGGCGAACCAGAGATGGCCGGTGTCGAAGATCTCGAGCTCGGGCTTCACGCCGAGCTCCTTCACGCGCTTCGCGCCCGCGCGCAGCATGTTCGGGGTCGAGATATAGGTGTAATCGCCGTCGCCGAAGTTGAGCGTGCCGCAATCGAGCGTGCACATCTCGGGCAGCAGCTCTTCAACATGGGCGAGGCGGGTGAGGGGACCGACCAGATCGGTCGCCTTGCCGAACTTGAAGGGATCCTCGCCGCCGCCGATCTCGAGATCGCCGCCCATGCCCGCGGTCAGGTTGATGATGATGTCGGTGCCGGAAGAACGGATCCGATCGACGACTTCCTTGTAGAGATGCACGTCGCGGGTGCCCTTGCCGGTCTCCGGATCGCGGACATGGCAGTGGGCGACAGTGGCGCCGGCCTTGGCGGCCTCGATCGCCGCATCGGCGATCTGCTTCGGCGTCACCGGAATGGCCGGATGCTTGCCGACGGTGTCGCCGGCGCCGGTCACGGCGCAGGTGACGATGACTTCGTAATTCATGCTGTCCCTCCCAGGATTCCCCACTGGATTCCTTGGGGCGGGATGGTCCTGCCGGACCGTCGAAATGGCATGAGGAATCCCGACAGCGCATTGTCGGTTTCCGCCGGAGAGGGGCTTCCAGTCCCCGGTGGAAAGAGTGTGCGGTTGCGAAGGTCGAGCCGGCTTGGCGCCGGCCTCAGCGCGAGATAGGCGGTCAGCCGCCCAGAAGCACCGTCAGCATACACATGCCAAACCCTAGCACTGCGACCGTTGCCCCGACCTTCCAAGGCGTCACCGCCGTGTAGGAACCCCAACGGTAGCCGCCGATGAAGAGCAGGGCGATTTGCACCGTATTGGAGATGGTGAGTGCGAAGCTCTCGTCCTTGAAGACCAGAAACGGGATGATGCAAGGAACGGCGGTCAAGGCCACCAGCGCGAACACCAGGACGGCGGCCGTCATGTCGTCCTTGGTGATCCGGATCGGCGCCGGGCTGGCGCTCCTGCTGACGGCGAGGATTGCTTGATAGAGCTTGGCACGCTGGTCGGCGGGAATTGCCAATGGCTCATCTTCGAGCCCGAATTGATCGGCGACGGCGCTGAGCGCGCTTTGCTCGTCCGGCGCGGCACGCAAGGACTGATAGAAGCGCGCGCGTTGGCTGCGGAAGAACAGCGCGCCCAGGACGAAGAGCACAGCGTCGATAATGCCCCAGGCGATGTTGCAGCCGACGGCGCCGACGATCAGCTCATTGGTATCGAACTCGCCCCGGACCATGAAGTAGCGGGCGCCGACGGTGAACGTGAGAGTCATGATGATGCCGAACATGACTTCGCCCAACGCATCGCCGGGATCGATAAATCTATGGATGACAGGGCCGCGACGCATGATCAGGCTCCGTGCGGTTTCTGGCTGGGCGACCGGCCGCCGAGGCCCTGCGGGTCGGCGAGGCGGGCGATCGCGAGGTCCTCGGGAAATTCGTGCAGCCTTGCCAGCGCCCGATCCAACAAGTCCAGCTCGTGCTTGAGCGCCGGATGCCGTGACGGCGGCAGTATTTCGATGAGGCTCTCGATCATGGCGCGTAGGCGCCGCGAGATCTGGAAATTTCCGGCGCCATACAAGCGGATCTCGGCGAAAGTCAGATGCACGAAGTCTTCCCAGTTCGGCGTGCGCGCGATCGCGCGGCGCGCTCCGGTCGCGTCGTCATTCTCGTCGTTGTGAAGCTGGCGCAGCCCGACGGAGCGCAGCAGGCGCTGCAACTGATCGATCGCCAGGACGGCGGTGGTGGGATCGTTGATCGCGGCCGACAGCGCCTTGATTGCGATATCGACCACAATGCGGAAGGCGAAAGTGGAATCCTGATCGATCGTGCGCTCGGGGCCGAAAGCGACCGTGCCGCGCAATTTCCGTTCGTCGATCGCGCCGGTGCCGCCATAGATGCGGAACAGAGCCTCATCGGCGCCGACGAAATCCCCGACCATCGGCACCAGTTCGATCACCGCGTCGGCATCGCGGGCGAGCGCCATGATCGCCTTCAGGTTGATCGCCAACAGGATGGCGGAGTGACCGGCATGGCTGACCACCTGGCGGGGAGAGGAGAGCGCAGGGCGCGGCGGTGGCGCACTGGTTGCTTCCAGCCGATGCGGATAGACGTCGCGAATGGCGGCCCGGCCCTTTTCTCCGACCAGCCACAAGATGCTCACCGGCCGCAGCATCCGCGCCGCATAGTCGATCAGGAAGAGGAAGGCGGCGAGCGAGAGATAACCGAGGATGCCGGCGATCGCCGCGGAGACCGGTGCAGCGCCGCTCTCGAGACGCGCCGACGTCCCCATCGCGAATAGAAATGTGAAGATCAACAGGCCGACAATGAACCGCAACGCATTGTTGCTGAGCAGGGTGGCCGCGATGATCCGGGGCGTGAGCTGGCCGCCGGCAACCTGGATCGCGACCAGCAGCGAGCCCAGTGTGAAGATCAGGAAGGTCAGGGTGAGGTTGATGATCGTCTGGACCACGACCCGAGGCCCGGCATCTCCCAGGAACCAATCGGGGTGCCAGTTGAGCCCGGTATCGAGGGCGCCCACCATGCGGATGGCGACGACGTAGAGCAGCACGGCGGCAAACGGCACGATCCACAACGACGATCGGACGTAGCTCCGCAGGCTGTACCACTGGTTCCAAAGCATCCCGTTCCCCCGGCTTGGCGCCGACCCGCAGGCAAGCGCCCATCCCGACGACTAAGCGCTCGGGGCGGGAGAAGGGAGTACGGACGCGCTATTTACTGTAACCGCAGGGAATAGGCTTGATCCGCCGGAGGCTCAGCGCAAAGCCGGCATGATCCCGGCTTCGACCCGGCGGCGTTCGCCGGAGGGGGCCTTGCCGGTCCAGGCGTGGTAGCTCCTGGAGAAATGCGCGGCGCTGCCGAAACCGCAGGCAACGGCGATCTCGACAACCGGCATGTCCGTGTATTGCAGCAGCGCGCGCGCCCGCTGGAGTCTGAGGTCCAGATAGTAGCGCCGCGGCGCCATGTTGAAATGGCGGTGGAACAGGCGCTCGAGCTGGCGGAGCGACAGGCCCGCGGCGTCGGCCAGCTTCTCGGCGTCGAGCGGGTCTTCGAGATTGCTTTCCATCAAGGCGATGGCGCGGGCGAGGCCGGTATGGCTGATGCCTTGGCGGACCCTGGGCTCCATGCGCTGGCGGTCCAGGGGATCGCGGATCTGGGCGTGGATGAACTGCTCGGAGACCGCGGTCGCCAGGCGATGGCCATGCTGCAGCGAGATCAAGTGCAGCATCATGTCGAGCGCCGCGGTGCCGCCGGCGCAGGTGAGGCGGTTGCGGTCCATCAGGAACAGTGCGTTCTCCACCTCGACCTTGGGGAAGCTCTCGCGGAAGGAATCGAGGCTCTCCCAATGGGTGGTTGCGCGGTAGCCGTCGAGCAGGCCGGCGCGGGCCAGGATGAAGCTGCCGGTATCCATGGCGCCGAGATCGGCGCCGGCGCCGCTCAGCTTCAAGAGCCAGGACTTAATGCGGCGGTCGTAATGGCGCTCGGGCTCGAAGCCGGCGCAGATCACCAGCATCGGATAGAGCGGAGCGACGTCCAATGCGCGGTCGGCGACCAGCGACATGCCGTTGGAGGCTTCGACCGACTGGCCGTCGCGCGAGATGATCTCCCAGCGGTAGAGCGCGCGCCCGGCCAGACGGTTGGCGACGCGCAGCGGCTCGACGGCGGAGACGAAGGCCATCATCGAGAACTGAGACAGCAGCAGGAAGCCCAAGGTCTGGGGCGCTTCGAGGGCGACGGGCGCCATTGACGCGGCCGGCATGGCAGGCAGTACCCCGTCCGGAGTTTGCGGCGTTGCTGAGATATTCGGGGCGCCGGAAGCGCCCCTATGTCGCACAATCTAACGCCCATGTCGCAATTGCGCAATCGCGCCAGACCCATACGGCATAAGGGTTTAAGCATAGGGATGGCAGACCGAACCCGCGGCAATGGACGGGTTCGGCAAGGGGCTTGGAACAATCAGGCGGAACGATAAGCGCGGCAGTGCCGCGTGTTTCCGCGCATCTTCGCTTCCGCATTCCGAACCGGGATGCGGCGGCGCAGTCGATCTGTCACCCGTTTGGTGCAAAGCTGGACGCATGGCGCAAAGCGGGTGCGAAAGATGGCGGCGCATCAAGAACGCGTATGGGTCGGTGAGTTCTCGGAATGCCGGTTGAGGCTTATTGCTAGGGGTAGGGTCTTTCTGCATAGTGGTTGTTAAGAAACGGCCCGGGCCTCGCCCGAGAAACCGTCACGCAACAGAAGCCGCTCCGACATTGTGTCGTTTGCGGCAAATAGGAGGGAGAGCATGAATCGCTGGGACGAACTGCAACTTGCTGCCGTTGAGGGAAAGATCAGCCGCCGCGACTTTATGCGTCGCGCCGCTGCCCTGGGCATCACGACGACGCTGGCTTCGGGCATTCTGAGCTCGGCCGGCTATGCCGACGAGCCGAAGAAGGGCGGACTGTTCCGCCTCGGCATGGAGGGCGGCTCGCCGTCTGACTCGCTCGATCCGCGCACCTACGCTGACTCGGTGATGATTCACGCGTCGCTGACGGTCTGCAACTGCCTGGTCGAGTTCGATGCGACCGGCGCCCCGACCGGCGAGCTGTTCGAGAGCTGGGAAGTGAAGCCCGGCGCCAAGGAGTGGATCTTCAAGGTCCGCAAGGATATCACCTTCTCCAACGGCAAGACGCTCGACGCGGACGACTGCATCTATTCGATCCAGATCCACCGCGGCGAAACCAAGTCGCCGGCCAAGGGCATCCTGGAGCAGATCGCCGATATCAAGGCGGTCGACAAGAACACCGTCGCGATCACGCTCGCCGACGGCAACGCCGACTTCCCGGTGATCCTCGGCGACTACCACATCATCGTCGTGCCGAAGGACTTCACCGATTGGGATCATCTGGTCGGCACCGGCGCCTATGAGCTGGACGGCGATCCGGAATACGGTGTCCGCCTCGGCTTCAAGAAGCGCGAAGGCGGTTACTGGAAGCCGAACCGCGGCAACTTCGACGCGGTCGAGATCCGGAACATCCAGGACCAGGCGGCCCGCACCGCCGCGCTGCAGTCGAATGAAATCGACGCCTGCAACCGGCTCGATGCCCGCACCGTGAAGAAGCTGATGGAGGACAAGAACCTCCAGATCGTCCGCACCAAGGGCACCGGCAACCGCTACTGCTTCGTGACCCGGGTGACCGACGATCCGTACACCAACAAGGATCTGCGCACCGCGCTCAAATACGCGATCGACCGCGAAAAGATCATCGAGCAGGTGTACAGCGGCTTCGCGGTTCCCGGCAACGATCACAACCTCGATGCCTTGAACCCGTTCTACAACACCGCCATGCCGCAGATGAAGTACGACCCGGACAAGGCCGCCTTCCACTTCAAGAAGGCCGGAGTGTCCGCGCCGATCGATCTGCAGACGTCGGACGGCGCCTGGAACTCGGCCGTCGATTGCGCCCAGCTCTACCAGGAGTCCGCCAAGAAGGCGGGCGTTCCGCTCAACGTGAAGAAAGTCTCTGGCGACGGCTACTGGGAGAACGTCTGGCTCAAGGTGCCGTTCTGCGCGGTGTACTGGGGCCGTCGTATGTCGGCCGACCAGTCGCTCACCCAGGTGTTCGGCGAGAAGTCCGATTGGAACGACACGAACTGGAAGGTGCCGGCGTTCCAGGACCTCATTAAGCAAGCCCGGGCCGAGACCGATCAGGCCAAGCGCAAAGAGATGTACTGGAAGGCGCAGGAGATGATCGCCGACGACGGCGGCTTCATCTGCTTTGCCATTACCGACTATCTCGACGGCTATTCCAACAAAGTCGCGGGCATCAAGCCGCACGGCCGTTACGACCTCGACGACAACCGGGCCGCTGAAAAGGGCTGGTTCGCGTAAGCGATCCGATCGCTCCGGAGCCGGGTTTCGACCCGGCTCCGAGCTCGGATCTCTTAGTCGGCGGTCGATGTCGGTTTTCAGTGCCGGTGCTCGTCATTTCTGCTCCGTAATGTGGTGATCGGCGGTCCGAGGGGGACGGCGCGATGGGAAGAACTATTGCGATTCGAATCGTCCTCGGGCTGCTGACGCTGCTCGGCGTGAGCATCCTGATCTTCGCCGCCACGGAAATTCTTCCCGGCGACGTTGCCACCGCCGTGCTCGGCCAGGGCGCTACCCCCGAAACCGTCGCCGTGTTCCGGCACGAGCTCGGCCTCGACCAGCCGGCCTGGTGGCGCTATCTCCAGTGGCTCGGTGGCGCCGTCCACGGCGATTTCGGCGTCGCGCTCACCAACAAGCGCGACATCGTGAAGACCATGTCGCCCAAGCTGTTCAATACGCTTTTCCTCGCCGGCTATGCGGCGCTGATCGCCGTGCCACTAGCGGTCGGCCTCGGCATCCTCGCCGCGATCAAGGAAGGCAAGTGGATCGACCGCGCGGCGAACATCGTCTCGCTGGCGGCGATCTCGATGCCGGAATTCTTCCTCGGCTACCTGTTCATCTTCTTTTTCGCGGTTCAGAATCGATGGTTCCCGTCGCTGGCGACGGTCTACAGCAGCATGCCGATGGACAAGCGAATATACGTCGTCGCCATGCCGGCGGTCTGTCTCACCTTGCTGGTGACCGCGCATATGCTGCGCATGACGCGGTCCTCGGTGCTGGCGATCATGTCGCAGCCCTATATCGAAATGGCATTCCTCAAGGGCATCAGCCGCGCCCGGGTGATCTTCGTCCATGCGCTGCCCAATGCGGCGGCGCCGATCATCACCGTCGTGGCGTTGAACCTTGCCTATCTGATCGTCGGCGTGGTCGTGATCGAATCGGTATTCGTCTATCCGGGTATCGGGCAGTTCATGGTCGATGGCGTCAGCAAGCGCGACCTTCCGGTCGTGCAGGCCTGCGGCCTGGTGTTCGCGGCCGCCTTCGTGATTTTGAATACCATCGCTGATGTTCTGAGCATTCTGGTCAATCCACGGCTGCGCAAGCCGCGCTGAAAGGGGATACGAGCATGCGCATCTTTGGACACAAGCCAACGATCACCGCCTGGGTCGGCATCGTCATCGTCGTCGGCTTCATCCTGATCGGTATCTTCGCGCCCTGGATCGCGCCCTATCCGGAAGACCAGACCTTCGATGAAGTCGGCTCATACGCGTCGCCGTCCGCCGCTTTCTGGTTCGGGACGGATCAGATCGGCCGCGATCTGCTTTCGCGTGTGATCTACGGCGCGCGTATGACCATCGGCATTGCCTTCGTGACGACGATCCTCTCCTTCGCGATCGGCATCGTCATGGGCCTTTGGGCCGTCGTCGGCGGCAAGATCGTGGACCAGATCCTGTCGCGGATCGTCGATGTCATGCTGTCGATTCCGCTGTTGATCTTCGCCCTGATCATTCTCTCGCTGTTCGGTTCGCTCTTCACTTCGGTGTTGGGCTCGCTGACGGTGCTGGTCTTCGTGATCGCGGTCCTCGATTCCACGCGCGTGTTCCGGCTGTCACGCTCGGTCGCGATGAACATCGTCGTGCTCGAATACGTCGAGGCGGCGCGGCTCCGGGGCGAGGGGACGTGGTGGATCATCCGCCGCGAGATCCTGCCGAACGCGCTGCCGCCGATGATCTCGGAGTTCGGCCTCCGGTTCTGCTTCAACTTCCTGTTCGTCGCGGCTTTGTCCTTCCTGGGCCTGGGCGTGCAGCCACCGCTCGCCGACTGGGGCGGGATGGTGAAGGAGAATGCCAAGGCGCTCGCCGTGGGCGGGATAGGGCCGCTCTGGCCGGCGGCGGCGATCGCGCTGATGACCATCGGCGTGAACCTGATCGTAGACTGGATCCTGTCCATCAACGCGCGCCCGTCCGGCGCCTCGGCGGAAATGTAGGAGGCGGCGATGGCGGAAGGGGCAGCCACGGGCAAGACCGACAAGGTCCTGAAGATCACCGATCTCCGGATCGAATCCATCCACGGCCTGGTGCTGGTGGACAATGTCTCGCTGGAGCTGAAGCGCGGCGAAGTGCTGGGCCTGATCGGCGAGAGCGGCGCCGGCAAGTCCACGATCGGCCTCGGCGCCATGGCCTATTCGCGCGGCGGCTGCCGGATCACCGGCGGCAAGGTGGAGATCGACGGCACCAGCATCCGCGATCTTTCGGCGGAGGGCCGGCGCGAGATGCGCGGCCGTCGCATCGCCTATATCGCGCAGAGCGCCGCGGCCTCGTTCAATCCGGCGCACAAGATCATCAACCAGGTCATCGAGATGCCGGTGAAGCACGGCATCATGTCCAAAGAAGAGGCGAAGGCCTGGGCGCTGGAGCTGTTCCGCGCCCTCGACCTGCCGAAGCCGGAGGTGTTCGGCGAGCGCTACCCGCACCAGGTCTCCGGCGGCCAGCTGCAGCGCGCCATGACGGCGATGGCGATGTCCTGCCGGCCCGACATCATGGTCTTCGACGAGCCGACCACGGCCCTCGACGTGACGACCCAGATCGAAGTCCTGGCGCTGATCAAGAAACTCATCCGCGACTACAACACCGCGGCGCTCTACATCACGCATGATCTCGCCGTCGTGGCGCAGGTCAGCGACCGGATCATGGTGCTGCGCCACGGCAAGATGGTCGAGCTCGGCGACACCAAGCAGATTCTCGGCGCGCCGAAAACCGACTATGCCCGCGCCCTCGTGTCCGAGCGCAAGGAAGCCGATCACCTCAGCCAGCTCGAGGAGGTGGACGAAAGCAACGCGGTGCTTTCGGTGAGCAGCGCGGTCGGCGTCTACGAGACTTTCGTGGCGGTCAACAATGTCTCGATCAACGTGGCGAAGGCCGAGACCGTCGCGGTGGTCGGCGAATCCGGCTCCGGCAAGAGCTCGCTGGCGCGACTGATCCTTGGCCTGCTGCCGCGGAAGTCCGGCTCGGTGAAGTTCAACGGCAAGGAGCTGCCGCCGGCGCTGAAGGACCGCAACAAGGACGAGCTGCGCCGCATCCAGTTCATCTACCAGCAGCCCGACGTGGCGCTCAATCCGCGCCAGACCATCGGCGAGATCATCGGCCGCCCGATCCAGCTCTATTTCGGCCGCTCGAAGGCCGAAGTGGACAAGCGCGTGGCGGAGCTGCTTGTCGAAGTCGGCCTGCCGGCGGAATACGCCGGGCGGCTCTCGACCGCGCTCTCCGGCGGCCAGAAGCAGCGCGTGTCGATCGCCCGCGCTCTCGCTGCCGAGCCGGACCTCATCATCTGCGACGAGCCGACCTCGGCGCTCGACCAGCTGGTCGCCGACGGCGTGCTGAAGCTCCTGAAGAAGCTGCAGGACGAGCTCGGCGTCGCCTATCTCTTCATCACGCACGATCTCGGCATCGTGCGCCGCATCGCCCATCGCACCGCCGTCATGCTGAAGGGCGAGATCGTCGCCCAGGGTCCGACACCGGAGATCTTCAACCCGCCGTTCCATCCCTATACCGAGCGCTTGATCTCCTCGGTGCCGGAGATGCGGACGGATTGGCTGGAAGAGGTGTTGTCGAAGCGGAAAGCCGGATAGCGGCGCATTGCAACGTTGAAGGGTAACCGAACCCGGGCTACTGTATCCGCGGCTGTACAGTGGCGAGGGGACCATGAACTGGAAGGCCGAAGTCAAACGGTATATCGGCCCGGATCCGGTGCAGGCGGTGCGTGTGTCCTATCACGCGCTGACGAGCGGTTTCGGCCTCACGGATCGAAAGCTTGCCGCCGCCTATTTCGCGGAGGCAAAGCAACCGAAGCTTCATATCGGCTGCGGCCAGAATATCAGGCCGGGCTGGCTCAACACCGACAACTTCCCGAAGGCGCATGGCGCCATGCATCTCGACGCCACGCGCCGGTTCCCGTTTCCGGACAGCGTGTTCGACTACGCCTTCAGCGAGCACATGATCGAGCATGTGCCCTATGCCGACGGTTTCAGCATGCTGAAAGAATGCCGGCGGGTATTGAAGCCCGGCGGGCGGATTCGCCTCTCGACGCCCGATTTCGCGTTCCTGATGGACCTGACGAGGGCGGACCGAAGCGACCTGCAGCGCGCCTATATTACCTGGACGGCGAAGAAGTACTTCCCCGACGCACCGCACGACAACCCGATGTTCGTCATCAACAACTTCGTGCGGGAGTGGGGACACACCTTCATCTACGACGAGCGGACACTGCGCGAGGCGTTGGCTGAGGCGGGCTTCACAGACATCACGCGCTGCCAACTGCAGCAAAGCACGGATAAAGCGCTTTGTGGCCTCGAATACGAGGAGCGGATGCCCGCCGGCTTCCTTAACCTGGAAACCATCACATTCGAAGCCGTCCGCCCCGCCGGGTGACGCTTATCCCGCCCGTACTCGTGCGATGAACGAATCCACCTCGCGGCGCAGCGCCTCGGCCTGCTGCGCGAGCTCGCCGGACGCTTCCCGCACCTGACCCGCGGCACTGCCGGCGTCACCCGCGGCGTTCTTCACCCGCTCGACGTTGCGGGCGACTTCATCCGTACCCGCCGCGGCCTGGCCGGCATTGCCGGAGATCTCGCGGGTGGCCGCCGACTGTTCTTCGACGGCGGAGGCGATGGTGGTCGCGATCTGCTCGACCTTGCCGATGGTGGAGCGGACGCCGTCCATCGCCTTCACGGCGTCGCCGGTCACCGACTGGATGCGCTGGATGCGGGTGGTGATGTCCTCGGCGGCGCGGCCGGTCTGGTTGGCGAGGCTCTTCACCTCGGAAGCGACGACCGCAAAGCCTTTGCCGGCATCGCCGGCGCGGGCGGCCTCGATGGTCGCGTTCAAGGCCAGCAGATTGGTCTGGCCGGCGATGTCGCTGATCAGGCGCACGATGTCGCCGATCTCCTCGGCCGCCTTGGCCAGTTCCTGGACCGTATTGGCGGCGGCATCGGTCTCGCCGACCGCGCTGTGCGCGGCGCCCGAGCTCGCGGCGACCTGCCGGCTGATCTCGGAGATCGAGGCCGACATCTCTTCCGAGGCCGCGGCCACGGTCGAGACGTTGGCGGAGGCTTCCGTCGTCGCGGCGGAGACCGCGATCGATTGGTTGGTCACTTCCTCGGCGACCGAGGACATGGACCGCGCACTGGCTTCGAGCTCGACGGCCGAGGCGGAGACTGCCTCGACGACGCCTTTCACGCTGGATTCGAAGCTGTCGGCGAGCTCCAGCATGCCCTTGCGGCGTGCGGCGACGGATTCCTGCTCGGCGGCGGCGGTTTTGGCGCGCAGCTCCTCGATCTCGATCAGCTTCTGTCGGAAGAACTCGACCGCCCGGGCCATGACGCCGAGCTCGTCGCCGCGCTTCGTGGCGGGGACGGTGATCGTGGTGTTGCCGTCGGCCAGGGTCTCGACCGCCTGGGTGAGGCCACGGACCGGGCGAACGACCAGGCGGCGGATCAGCCAGGTGACGATGCCCGACAGCACCAGCACCAGGACCGCGGCGGCGATCAGCGTGAAGAGGGTGAGGTCATGGACCGGCGCCAGGATCTTGTCCTCGGGCAGGTTGACCATCACCGACCAGGGCGTGCCGGTGGTGCCGATCTCGACCGGCACGAAGGCGCGCAGGATGTCGACATTGAGGCTCTTGGAGAAATCCGTGAACTCGAGCTTCTGGCCCTTGGCAATGGACTCCTTGGCCTGGGCGAGGTTCTGGTTCTGCGCCTCGATCGGCTTCATCACGAACTTCGGATCGCGGAAGGCGGCATAGTTTCCCGCGTTCGAGATCAGCGAGACCTGGCCGGTCTCGTAGGGCTTGATCTTCGCCAGGCGGTCCTGGATCGCGGCCAGGTCAAGGTCGAGGCCGACTACGCCCAGCACCTTGCCGTCGATCACGATCGGCGTGACCAGGCTGGTCATGATCACGGTCTTGTCGCCGACCTGATAGGGATAGGGCTCGATGATCTGCTGCTTGCCGGATTTCTGCGCCAGCAGGTAGTAGTCGCCGGCGCCGGGCTTGTCGTAATCGGTCAGCGGGGTGAGATCGAAGCCTTCCGGCGTCGAGAAGACATAGGGGACGAAGCGACCGGTCGCGTCATGGGCTTTGGCACCCGGGAAGCTTGCCTTGCCGTCGGCATTGACGAACTCGGCGTCCTTGCCGTCGAAGGCATTGGGTTCCCAGGCGGTCCAGACCGCGACGTATTGCGGGTTGGCTTTAACGGCACTTTCCAGCATGGCGAGATAGGTGGCGCGGTCCTTGATGCCGGCCCCGTAGAGGCCGATGAAGGCGTCGCGCATGGTCTCGGTCACGCGCATGGCGACGTTGATATCGCGCTGCACGTCGGAGGCCACGGTGGTGGCGATCTGCTTGCCGTTATCCTCGGAGAGTTCCCGGGTGATCCCGGCGCTTCGATCCGAGATGAAGAAAGTCGTCACCGCGAGGCCCACGACCAAGGCGGCGATGATCGACAGCAGGATCTTGGCGTTCAGCGAGAGCTTACCCAGCGATCCCGCAAGCTTCTTCTCTTTCGACATGTTCCACCCAGCACACGGATCCCGTTTATCGGGGTCCTTTCTCCGGATGGTTAAGGGGGAGGGCTTAACACCCGGTAAATATCGTAGGACGACGCTTTTCTTCTTGGAGTGGACTATGGCCCTCTATTTCCATCATTTTGGAAATTGCCTTGACGGCTTCCAGGAAAGCGGGGAGTATATTTCCATGAAACTCGAAATAGCTGCCGGCCAGCTCGAAAGCCTCGGCAACCCCGTCCGCCTGAAGCTCTACCGCGCCTTGGTGCGCGCGGGCGAGGATGGCCTTCCCGTCGGCACGTTGCAGGCCAAGCTCGAGATGCCGGCCTCGACGCTGTCGCACCATGTCCGGCATCTGAAAGAGGCCGGGTTGATCACCCAGGAGCGGCAGGCAACGACGCTGATCTGCCGCGCCAATTATCCCGCCATGAACGAACTCGTGGGCTATCTGGTCAACGAGTGCTGCATGGACGCGGCCTGCGGCAGCGGGAAGAAGGTCGCCTGAGCCCTTTTTTTGCCTGGTTATTTCGAGAGTTTTGGAAATAGGAGCCGCCCATGACCGCTGATACGCTTGCCGTTGCCGTCATCGGCGCCGGTCCCGTCGGTCTTGCCGCCGCCGCAAACCTTGTCGACCGCGGCATTCCAGTCCGCGTCTATGAAGCCGGCGCCACGGTCGGCGCAAATCTTCGCGACTGGGCGCATGTGCGCATCTTCACCACCTGGGAGCAGAGCATCGATCCGGTTTCCCGGCGCTTGCTGGAGGCCAATGGCTGGTCGATCCCGCAGATCAATGCCTTGCCAACCGGCGGCGATCTCGTCGATCGCTATCTGATACCGTTAAGCCATGTGCCTGGCTTGGCCGATGCCATCGAGACGGACGCAAAGGTGACTGGGATATCGCGCCAGGGTGTCGACAAGGTCGCAAGCCGCGGCCGCGAGACCAAACCGTTCGCCTTGCGCATCCGCAACGCCGACGGTGCCGAGCGCGTCGACCTCGCGCGCGTCGTGATCGATGCATCCGGCACTTGGCGCAATCCAAATCCGCTCGGCGCGACCGGCCTGCCTGCGCTCGGCGAAGCGGCCGTCGGCGATCGTCTGGCTTATGGCATGCCGGACATTCTCGGCCATCAGCGCGACCGCTACGCGGGAAAGCGCGTCGCCGTGGTCGGTGCTGGCTATTCAGCCATCAACGTGCTGCTCGATCTGACAAAGCTCGGCGAGAGAGCCGGCTCGCTGCTCTGGATCGTCCGCGGCAAGAACATGGCCAAAATCTATGGCGGTGGCGATGCCGACGAACTGGCCGCCCGCGGCAAGCTGGGCCAACATCTGAAAAGCCTGGTCGAGACCGGGAAGGTCCGCCTGATCACGGGCTTCGCGACCGAAGCTGTCGCCCGCGCAGATGCGGATATCGTCCTGTCAGGTACGATCGACGGAGAGCTCGCGACCTTGCCGCCGGTCGACGAGGTGATCGTCGCGACCGGCCAGCGGCCGGATCTCGATCTCACGCGGGAGCTGCGGCTGGAGCTCGATCCATGGCTCGAAAGCGTCAAGGTCCTGGGCCCGATGATCGACCCGAACCTGCATTCCTGCGGCTCGGTCTCGCCGCACGGCCACCGCGCGCTGTCGCATCCAGAGCCCGGCTTCTACACCATCGGCGTGAAGAGCTATGGCCGCGCACCGACCTTCCTGCTGCTGACCGGCTATGAGCAGGCGCGGTCCGTGGCCGCGGCCGTTGCGGGCGACATGGAGGCGGCCGACAACGTGCACCTCGTCCTTCCCGACACCGGTATCTGCCAAACGGATTTCGACGAGAAGGAGGGCGGTTGCTGCGGAGCTCCGGCCGTCGCGAAAGCGGCGAGCTGCTGCGGCGGTCCCGCCGCGGTGAAGGAGGATGCCTGCTGCGTCGCCGATGAACGCGCGAAGACGGCGGGGCAGAAAGGCTGCGGCTGCGAGGCGGCCGCTTGACCGCTTCAATCGACGGCATGGCTTCGGCCGTGCCGTCACCGCGCGTCATCATTCCCGCTCTCGGCCTCACGCAGATCCTGGCCTGGGGCTCGACCTACTATCTGCCCACCGTTCTGGCGAAACCGATCGCCGCCGACACCGGCTGGTCCCTGAGCTGGGTCGTGGCCGGACTCTCTATCGGCCTGCTGATCGCCGGCCTGGCGGCGCCGTTCGTCGGCCGCAGGATCCACGATCTCGGTGGCCGTCCAGTCTTGGCGTCGAGCGCGGTCCTGATCGCGGTCGGCCAAATAACCCTCGCGCTCTCGCCCAATGTCGGCGTCTTCATCGCCGGCTGGATCGTGATCGGCTTCGGTATGAGCGCCGGCCTTTACGACGCCACCTTCTCCACGCTCGGCAGGCTCTACGGCCAGGCGGCGCGACAGCACATCACGGTCCTCACCTTGTTCGGCGGTCTCGCCAGCACCGCATGCTGGCCGCTTTCCGCCTTCCTGGTGGAGCATGTGGGCTGGCGTGGAACCTGCGGCGTCTATGCGGCGATCCATCTTCTGTTCACGCTGCCGGTCTATCTGCTGACCCTGACGCGCGGCCCGCTGCCGGACTGGCGCGAAGAGTCGAAGCCGCGCTCCGCCGCCGCGCATGGTCGCAACCGCGCGATCTTCCTGATCCTCGCCGCCGCGATCATGGTGGGCTCGATGCTCCAGACCGTCTTTCTGGTGCACATCATCAGCATTCTGAATTCAATGGGCATCGCCTTCGCCGCGGCGGTCGCGTTCGGGACCTTGATTGGCCCCTCGCAGGTTGGTGCGCGGTTCATCGAGATGATGATCAGCCGCTACCACCACCCGATCTGGACCAAGGTCGTCTCGGTCTCGTTCGTGGCGGCCGGCTTGGCCTTGCTCTGGAGCGAACTGCCCATCATTCCCTTGGCACTGATCCTGTTCGGTGCCGGCATCGGCTTGGAATCGATAGCCCGCGCAACCCTTCCGCTGGCTTTGTTCGGTGCTGCCGATTACGCGCCGATCATGGGGCGGCTGGCGCGGCCCAGCCTGATCGCCCAGGCGGTCTCGCCGTCGGTCGGCGCCGTTCTCATCGAAAGGCTCGGGGCGGAATCCACGCTCGCCGTCGTCGTGGCTGCTGCGTTGTTCAACGTCGCGCTGACGCTGCTTCTGTTCGGCCTGACCCGCGCTCATACCAGCCCTTCGACGCGTTGACGATCTTCACCACCGACAGCATCACCGGGACTTCGATCAGCACGCCGACGACGGTCGCCAGCGCGGCGCCGGAATGGAAGCCGAACAGGCTGATGGCGGCCGCCACGGCGAGCTCGAAGAAGTTGCTGGCACCGATCAGCGCCGAGGGGGCCGCGACGCAATGGGCCTCGCCGGTCATGCGATTGAGAAGATAGGCGAAGCCGGCGTTGAAATAGACCTGGATGAGGATGGGGATCGCCAGCAGGCCGATCACCAGCGGCTGGGCGATGATCTGCTCGCCCTGAAATCCGAAGAGCAGAACGAGCGTCGTCAGCAAGGCGAGCAACGAAACAGGCTGGATCCGCGCGAGCGCTGCGCGGAACCGATCCGGTCCGCCGGCCAGGAGGCTGCGTCGTGCGACCTGAGCAATGATCACCGGCACGACGATGTAGAGAACGACCGAGAGCAGCAAGGTCTGCCAGGGCACGGTGATCGCCGAGAGGCCGAGCAGCAAGCCGACGATCGGCGCGAAGGCGAAGATCATGATGACGTCGTTGAGCGCGACCTGGCTCAAGGTGAAATGCGGCTCGCCGTCGGAGAGGTTGCTCCAGACGAAGACCATGGCGGTGCAGGGCGCCGCTGCCAGGAGAATGAGCCCGGCGATATAGGAATCGATCTGATCCGCCGGCAGGTATCCGCGGAATAGATGGCCGATGAAGAGCCAGCCAAGCGCCGCCATCGAGAACGGCTTCACCGCCCAGTTGATGAAGAGCGTCACGCCGATCCCGCGCCAGTGCTCCTTGACGCGACCGAGCGCTGCGAAGTCGATCTTCATCAGCATCGGAATGATCATCAGCCAGATCAGCACCGCGACCGGGAGGTTCACTTGCGCGATCTCCGCGGCGCCGATCGCCGTGAAGACGTCCGGCATGAAATGCCCGAACGCGATGCCGAGCACTATGCAAAGGCCGACCCAGACGGTGAGGTAGCGCTCGAACGCCGACATGATCAGGCGGATTCCGGGAGCTTGCGGCCGATGTCCTGGAGACGCTTCTGCAGGCTCAGGCGGTCGAGCGACGCGATCGGCAGGCTGGTGAAGATCGAGATCCGGTTTTTGAGCTGGCGATACGCATCGGCGAAGGCGAGGCGCCGCTCCGCCTCGGAGCCTTCCGCTGCCGCCGGATCCGGTACGCCCCAATGCGCCGTCATCGGTTGGCCGGGCCAGACCGGGCAGACCTCGCTGGCCGCGTTGTCGCAAACGGTGAAGACGAAATCCATCTCCGGCGCGCCCGGAACCGCGAACTCGTCCCAGCTCTTCGACCGCAGTTGATCGGTTGGGTGGTTCAGCTTCTTCAACAGGTCGATTGCGAAAGGATACACGGTGCCCTTGGGCTGGCTGCCGGCGCTGTAACCGACGAACTTGCCCTTGCCCTCGCGGTTGAGGATCGCTTCGGCGAGAATGCTGCGGGCAGAGTTTCCGGTGCAGAGAAAGAGCACGTTGAAGATGAGACCCATCTCGGTCGCTCCTGGAATTAGACTTCTTGGAAATTCAGCAGCAGGCGGGCGTTGCCGCATCCAGCAGTGGTTTGCAAATCTCGGGCTGACCGCGGCAGCAATCCTTGATGAGATAGGTGAGGAGGGCGCGGGCACCCTCGGTGTCGGCGGCATAGAGGATCGTCCGGCCTTGTCGCTCCGCCTTCACCAGCCCCGCGCGGCTCAGAATTCCGAGATGCGTCGAAAGGGTGCTCGGCGGCACGTCGAGATCCTTCGCCAAATCGCCGGCCGCCATGGGATCCGGGAATTCGCGGATCAGGCGGCGAAAGATGTCGAGCCGCGTCTCCTGCGAGAGCGCGCCGAAGGCTTCGAGGGCGAGAGTCGTTTTCATATTTCGAGAAATACAGAAATGATGAGGCGGCAGTCAAGGCCCGGTTGAATGAAAGACTTGCCACGGAACAAAAGATGAACTATGCTTCATCTTTAGTGGTCGTTTTGCGGCTGCGACCCGCCACGCGGGCTCTTGTTTTCCGGCACTGCGGTGCCGCGTTCCCGTTCAGACCGACCGCAAGTGAGCGATGCCGCAAGCATCGCGCACGCCGAAGTGCGTTGGCCTTGGACCTGATCGCTCAACCTTTACCCAGCCTTTACAGAATGGAGGGTGCATGCCCGTACTCAGCGACGAGATAAAGGAGTTCATCGTCAACGGCTTGGCCTGCTACGATAGCCCCACTTTCGTGGCCGACGCCGTAAAGGTAAATTTCGGCATCGAGGTCACCCGCCAGCAAGTGCAGGTCTATAACCCGGATAGCGCACAACCCCCGGCGCAACGCTGGTGCGATCTTCACGCGGCGACCCGGGCGGCGTTCCTGCGCGACGCTGCCGCGATCGGCGTCGCGAATAAGATCGTCCGCCTGCGCCGGCTGGACCGCCTTGCCAACCGCTGCGAGCGCAACAGCGTGGCGCTGGCCCTCATCTGCCTGCAGCAGGCGGCGAAGGAGTGCGGCGGCATGTACGAAAACCGGCGGCGTTTCGAGGTGGCGGTGTCCGTTCCCCAGCAGCCCGAGGCACTGCCTGTTCTGCCGCAACCTTCCATCGTCCCGAACGGTCCTCAGGCCGTGGTGACGGCCATTCGCTTTCCCCAGCTTCCAATTCTTTCCGGCGCGACCACCGAGACCGCTCAGCCGATGAATGAAAACCGACAGTGATCATGCGCGGAGTCGCCGGTGCGCGCTTTGCTCCGTTCGTGCGGACCGGCTAGTGTGACGCCCTCGAATCTGGAGAGTCCAAGCAGACAACATCATGACCGTCGTCACCCGCTTTTCGAACTCGGTCCGTCGGGTCGAGCATTTCTGGATCACCTTGAAGGATGGCGTTCGTCTTGCGGCCCGGATGTGGTTGCCGGAGGATGCCGAGACCAATCCGGTTCCGGCCATTCTTGAATACATTCCGTACCGCAAACGCGACGGCACCCGCGGCCGCGACGAGCCGATGCATCATTACTTCGCCGGCCATGGCTATGCGGCGATCCGGGTGGATCTGCGCGGATCGGGTGAATCCGACGGGCTGCTGGACGACGAATACACGCAGCAGGAACTGGCGGATGGAAGCGAGGTGATCGCCTGGATCGCGGCGCAGAAATGGTGCAGCGGCGCGGTCGGCATGATGGGCAAGAGCTGGGGCGGGTTCAATTGCCTGCAGGTCGCGGCTTTGCGGCCGCCGGCGCTCAAAGCCGTGCTCTCGGTCTGCTCGACCGACGATCGCTATGCCGACGACATCCATTGGATGGGCGGCTGCCTCCTGAACGACAATCTCTGGTGGGGCGCGATCATGCTGGCCTATCAGGCGCGGCCGGCCGATCCGGAGCTCTACGGCCCCGACTGGCGCGCGAACTGGAAGCAGCGCCTGGAGCATATGCCGTTCTGGCCGGCGCTCTGGATGAAGCGCCAGCGCCGCGACGCCTATTGGCAGCACGGCTCGATCTGCGAGAACTATGCCGATGTCCAAGTGCCGGTCTTCCTGGTCGGCGGCTGGGCCGATGCCTATACCAACGCGATCCCGCGCATGCTCGAGCATCTCAAGGTGCCGCGGAAGGGCGTGATCGGTCCCTGGGCGCATATCTATCCGCAGGACGGGACGCCCTCGCCGGCGATCGGTTTTCTCCAAGAAGCGGTGAAGTGGTGGGACCGCTGGCTGAAGAACGCGGCGAATGATGTCGACCCGAATGACCTTGGGGAGCCGATGCTCCGCGCCTGGATCGAGGATTGGACGCCGCCGGTCGGCACAAGGACTCAGTCGCCGGGTCGCTGGGTCGCGGAAGACAGCTGGCCGAGTGCGAACATTCCAAAGAAGACCTGGTACCTGAACGCGGACGGTGCGCTGTCGACCGGTGGCGGCGCCGCGCGCGATCTCAAGATCCAATCGCCGCTGCATGTCGGCCAGGCCTGCGGCGAATGGATGGGCGCCGGCTGCCCCGGCGAGCATCCGACCGATCAGCGGATCGACGACGCGCATTCGCTGACCTTCGACACGGCGCCGCTCCCGAGTCCGCTCGAGGTTCTCGGTGCGCCCGAGCTCGATCTCTGGATTGCTTCCGACAAGCCGGTCGCACAGATCGGCGTGCGCCTGGTCGATCTCGCACCCGACGGCGCCGCCTTGCGCGTGAGCTATCAGGTCCTCAACCTCACGCATCGCGACAGCCATGCGCAGCCGACACCGCTCGAGCCCGGCAAGCGCTATCGCGTGAAGGTGAAGCTCAACGATTGCGGCCATCGCTTCGCCGCCGGGCACCGCATCCGCGTGTCGATCTCCAGCGGCTACTGGCCGCTGATCTGGCCGGCGCCAGAATGGGCAACGCTCACCATCGGCGCCGGCGAGAGCCGGCTGCTCCTGCCGGTGCGCGGCGCGCGTGCTGATGACGGAAAGAATCCGTTCCAGGCACCGGAGACCGCGCCGGTGACGCCCGCGACGAAGCTGAGCCAAGGCCGGCTCGAACGCCGCTTCGTCTATGATGCGGTCAACGACTGCGCGCGCTATGTGACCGATGCCGATGGCGGCGTGTTCGGCGAGGGCATGGTCCGTTTCGATGAGATCGGCACGGCCCAGGACCATCACTTGAAGCGCGAGCTCACCATCTCGCCCTCCGATCCGAACAGCGCGGCCTATACACTGACCGAGCGCTATTTCCTGAAGCGGGAAGGCCCAGGGGACCGATGGGACATCCGGGCCGATATCAGCTGCGGCATGACCTCGACCAAGGACACGTTCACGCTCTGGGGCACGCTCGAAGCGTTCGAGGACGGCAAGAGCGTGGTAAAGCGCGAATGGCGAGAGGACGTGCCGCGCGACCTGGTGTGAAATAGCCGGATGTGAAACAGGGCGGCGGGCGCGTCCGCGTCGCCGCGCCTCCGCTCCATAACCTCCCGGGAACGTTCATCCTTTGCGCCGGTTGTTGGCGTGAATGCAGTGGACGTCGGGAGGTCGCTATGGACCGTCGCGCTACCTATCCGGGCGAACGTATGATCATCCTGGCCGAGCAGCGCCGCGAATGGCGCGCCGGCCTTTCCGCCGTCGTGGTGGTGTTCGGCGCGACGATCGGCAGCTGGCTTGTCCTCTCGGCGCCGCAGGATCCGTCGCGGCTCGGCGCCTCGGTGGTTCCGGCGGTCGAAGCCGCGTCGCTCTTTGCCGAAGAACCGATGCTGCCACATCGCCTCAACCGCGCCGGGCCGATCGAGGAAGCTCAGGCCAACACCATGCCGAAGCAGGACAATGGTGCTGCCGGCATGCCGCAGGGCAAGCAGATGCAGGCGAGCGACCCGCTCACCCATGACGACATCGTCAAGGTGCAGGAGCGGCTGAAAGCCCTCGGCTATGACCCGGGCGCTGCTGACGGCCGGCCGGGCAAGCGCACCGTGGATGCGCTCAACGAGTACCGCAAGTCACTGGGCCTGCAGCCGGTCCAGACCGTCGACCGTCAGGCCGTCGCACCGCTAACGCCGTAATCAGGCGGATACGATTTCACCGCAGAGGAGCGTGCCCTGATGATGGGCCACATCTACATCGTCCAGCCGCTGATCGCATTGATCGCCGGCATTCTGATCCTGATCGTTCCCCGCATTCTGAACTACGTCGTCGCTCTCTATCTCATCATCGTCGGCATCGTCGGGCTGTTCGGCGCCTTTTCGGTGCCCGGTACCTAAGCGGCACTCGCCGTATTCAGCGTCTCGATCTGCGCCGCCGAGAGCTTCAGCCGCATCGCCTTGATGAGATCCTGGCACTGCGCAACCTTGGTCGCGCTGACGATCGGCGCGGTCACGCTCGGCCGCGCGATCAGCCAGGCGACCGCGACCTGCGCCGGCGTGGACTTGGTCTCCGCCGCGACTTCGTCCAGGGCCTTCAGGATGCGGAAGCCGCGCTCGTTGAAATACTGACCCATATCCTCGCCGCGCGGGCTCTTGCCGAGATCCGCTTCGGACCGGTACTTGCCGGTGAGGAAGCCGGAGGCGAGGCCGAAATAGCCGATGACGCCGATCTTCTCCTTCACACAGAGCGGCTCCAGCGCGTCTTCATAGCCCGCGCGCTCATAGAGATTGTATTCCGGCTGCAGGCTCTCGTAGCGCGGCAGGCCGTTCTTGGCGCTGATCGAAAGCGCCGCGGCCAGCCGCTCGGGCGTGAAGTTGGAAGCGCCGATCGCGCGGACCTTGCCGGCCTTGATCAGTTTGCCATAGGCCTCCAAGGTCTCTTCCTGCGGCGTGTCCGCATCGTCGCGGTGCGACTGATAGAGATCGATGTAGTCGGTCTGCAGGCGCTTCAGCGAATCCTCCACGGCCTTGGCGATGTAGGCCGGCTTCAATCCCTTCCGTCCATTCCCCATGTCCGAGCCGACCTTGGTCGCCAGGATGACCTTGTCCCGGTTGCCCCGGCTCTTCAGCCATTGGCCGAGCACGGTCTCGGATTCACCGCCCTTATGGCCGTCCGCCCAGGTGGAATAGACGTCGGCGGTATCGATGAAGTTGCCGCCCGAGCCGGTGAACGCGTCGAGCACGGCAAACGAGGACTTCTCGTCGGCGGTCCAGCCGAAGACGTTGCCGCCGAGGCAGACCGGCGAAACCTTGAGGCCGCTGCGGCCGAGCTCACGCGTTTCCATGGTGGGAATCCTTCGAAGGGAGGGTGGTCGCGGGGAGGGAAGAGCAGCAGTTGCCCGCGCTCCGGTCAAGGGCGCGCGGAACTCTCGTTCGCTACAATGGTTCAACCGGCATGGGCGGGCGGCAACCCGAAATCCTGATCGTCGGCGCGGGGCCGACGGGCCTTATGGCGGCGCTGGAACTGGCGCGCCGCGGCTATCGCCCGCGCATCATCGATCGCGATGCCGGGCCGACCCCTTTCAGCAAGGCCGTCGGGATCGCCGCCCACACACTCGATCTTTTGGAACCGTCCGGCGTGGCCGAACGCCTGATCGCAGCGGGCATCAGGATCGAGCGCGGCTATGTCTGGTACAAGAGCCGGCGGATCGGCACGATCGATTTCACCAACTTGCCGCATCCCCGCAACTTCCTGCTCTCCCTGCCACAGAGCGAGACCGAGCGCATCATGGCCGCGGCTCTGGCCGAGCAGGGTGTCGCGGTCGAATGGAAGACCGCATTGACCGGCATGAGTTCCAACGGCTCAGGCAGCGATGTCATCCTCGGCGGCAGCAACGGCGTTGCCAGCCCGCTGCAAGAGGCGCATTTCGACTATGTTTTCGGCGCCGACGGCATTCACAGCGCGGTCCGGGGCGCTGCGCACATTCCGTTCCGAGGCCATACCCACGGTCGCGACTGGAGCATTGCCGATGTCGCGCTGACCGACTGGTTTTACGAGCCGAACGCGGCGCATCTCTTCCTGTGTGACGGTGGCGATATCGGGTTCACCGTGCCGGTCGGGCCGCTGCAATACCGGGTCGTTGCCAATACCGCGGATCCATTGGCGTTGATGGACGGCGGCTTTGAGGTGCGTGAGCTCCTGCGGACCGACGTCTTCAAGGTCGCGGTCAAGCAGGCGGCGACCTATCAGAACGGCGGCGTCTTCCTCGGTGGCGATGCGGCGCATGTCCATTCGCCGGTCGGCGCCCGGGGCATGAATCTCGGCATCGAGGATGCCGCCGCCTTCGCCGCGCATCTCGCCGCTGGAAACCTGGCGCTCTACACCGCCGAGCGCAAACCCATCGGCCATCGGTGGATGGAGCTGAGCGAGCGGATTCTGAAAACCGCGCAATTGACGACGCCGGGCCTGGTCATGCTCCGCAACCTGGCATTCCGCGTGATCGGCCATGTACCGCTGCTGCAGCGCCCGCTGCTGAACCGCATGGCAGGATTGGTGGAGTAGGGCGCTACTTCTTCTTCGCCGCGGGCTTCTTTTTCGCCTTGGCCTTCGCCTTCGCCTTGGCTTTTGGTGCTTTCTTCTTGGTGGCTTTGCGCTTGGGCTGGGGGACGCCCAAAGCGGCGTTCATGGCGCGCTTGGCGGCTTCGATGAACTGGGATTGGATCTGCGCCGGCACGTCGATCCACTTCTTCAGTTCCGGACGTTGCAGGATATCGGCACTGGTCAGCTCGTCCCAGAGATGGACGAAGAAGGGATCGTGTCGCTTGGCCATGGTGGTTCCCCCGGGGTAATCGCGATTTGAAGCCCAAGCCTCGCCGAAGCCGCGTCCGGGTTCAAGGCCTGTTGATCAACCTGCCTTTACCGTGCTTTGCGGGATCGCCCGCGGGGGCAGGTCGGCCCAGATCTCCGGGTTCGGGGAATGGAAGGCGAAGCCCAGCTTCAGGCTTTCGGCGATGCGACGCGCCTTCTCGACGAAGCTCGCCGCAAGGTCGGGGACGAACAGTTCCTTTGCCGTCGCCTCGAACAAGCTCAGCCATTCGGCGAAGTGTTTTGGTTCGATTGGACTTTGCTGGTGCTGCTGGTTGATGCGCACATGGGCGGGAATCGGCCGGCCCTTGTAGCGGCCGGTGGTCAGCATCACCGATGACCAGAAATCGCACATCAGCTTCAGATGCGGCGTCCAGTCGTCGCCGATCACCCGCTCGAAGATCGGGCCCAGGGTCGGATGCTTGCGGATCCGGGCATAAAAGGTGGTGACCAGGTCTTCGATCTGGCTCTCGGTCGGAAAGGGCGCGGGGGCGTTCATGCCGCTAGATAAAGGCATGGGAGTACGCAACGGCAAGCTGACGCGAAGTCGCAGCGGCGTCTCGGAATGCCCCCACGGAATCAAGGGTTGCGCCCGGCAATTGACCGGGGGAGGCCGGTTCTCTAGAGAAGCCAAACCCTTCCAATGAGGAGTATGCAATGCGGTTTCTTCCGGTGGCGCTCGTGGCCGTGCTGTTGTTGACGGCCGGACCGGCCGTGGCCGACACCGTCTTGCTCCCGGGCGATAACGGCGCCGCGGCGGGCGAGGGCGGCGGCGACATCGCCGGCTGTATCGACGCCGCGAAGCGCCGCGATGCGGACGCGACGATCGCACTTTGCGGGCGTGCGCTCGACAGCGGCCGTCTCGGCGAGGCGCCGACCGTGGCCGCACTGATCAACCGCGGCCTCGCGCAGATTGCCAAGAACGAGCCGGCGGCGGCGATTCCGGATTTCGACCGCGCCCTGCAATTGCGGCCGGACACGGTCGCCTTCTTCGATATGCGGGCGATGGCGCATGCGATGGCGGGCGAAGCCGCGCCAGCCATCCAGGATTATGCAGAGGTGATCCGCCGCGCGGCGCCGGAGAACGCGAGTGATTCCGAGCGGACGCTGCGCGCCGGCATCGCTGTGCACCTCATGGGCGATGACGCGGCAGCGCTGCCGCTGTTCGACCAGGCGCGACGATTCGCGACGGAAGACAGTGTTGACGCGTTGCGCGCGCTGCTCTGGCAGAACCTGGCGCTGCAATCGACAAGGCAGAATGCCTTGCCGGCGCTCAGCGCCGAGACCGCCGGGCGCGATCTGACGCAATGGCCATGGCCGCTGGTGCAATACTATCAGGATCGGATCACCGAGGTTGAGGTGGAGCAGAGGATCGAGGATCCGGACCCCGCCGTGTCGAACGTGCGCGCTTGCCAGACGACGTTCTACATCGCGGCGCAGGCGTTGATGGATGGCCGCGCCAACGTCGCGAAAGACGGCTTTGGCCATGCCCAGTCGCTCTGTCCGCGGGATTCGGTCGAGTTCGTCGCGGCACGGGCGGAAGCGATCGTTGCATCCCAGCCGATTGCGCCGGAGCTCTCGAACGACATGTTCCAGTGCCAGGGCGCCGATGCCAACGCCTTGGCCCAGCAAACCGTCGACCAATGCAGCCGCGCGCTCAGCCATGCCGATGCACCCGATGTCTGGCGCGTCGGCGCGCTGACCCGGCGGGCCGCCGCCTATTATCACAGCGGCGATCTTGATCATGCGATTGCCGATCTCGACGCGGCGTTGTTTCTAAGGCCGGATTCGATCGATCTTTATCGTCAGCGCAGCAACTATCGCCGCGAGAAGGGCGAAAGCAGCGGTGGAATGGCCGATCTCGCCTATGCCCTGACCCTGCAGCCGGACTTTGTTCCGGGTTATGTCGATCGCGCCTGGGTGCGGCTCTCCGCCGGCGACAAGACCGGCGCGCTCGGTGACTTCACCAAAGCGATCGAGATCCAGCCGAATCTGCCGCGCCTGCATCTCGGCCGCGGTGTCGTTGCCTATGTTGCGGGCGACGATGCGCAGGCGGTCGCCGACTTCTCTGCGGTGATCCAGGCTGCGCCGCAGGCGCCCTATGCGGTGCTCTGGCTCGCCCTTGCCCAGAAAAGGCACCCGACTGATGACGGCGGCGCGCTGGATGCAGGGCTGGCGGCGCTCGATCTGCAGCAATGGCCCGGTCCGCTTGTGCGCTTCGTGCGGGGCGAGATCTCAGCGGACGATCTGGCGGCGGCGGCCGCCGATCCCGACCCGAAGACGGCCGGAAAGCAAGATTGCGAAGTCAGCTTCTATTCCGCGGCGGTTGCGCTTATTGCCAGCGACCCGGGTTCGGGCAAGTCCGGGTTGACCCGTGCACTGGGCGTCTGTTCCCCCGATAACATCGAATACCACGCTGCCGCGGCTCTGAATCGTCCGACGCCCTGAACCCCTCTTTTCGGACGAAACCCGCCGGAACGAAGTGTGCTCCGCCCAGTTGATTTTTGCGCGGGCAGAAGCCGGAACGAGCCGTTTGGCAGTGCCGACCGCGGGAAAAGGGGATACCCATGCGCGGTCTGGCCATTCGGCCCCAACCACTCCAGTCGGCAGCCGGCGTTGCGAGCGCGGCCGACATCGGTTTACGTCCAAAGAACGGTGCGCATCGCATCGCCACTATCCTGGTGGTGGAAGATGACATTCTCACCCGCATGGCTGCCGCCCAGCATCTGCGCGGGGGTGGCTACCGGGTCCTCGAGGCCGCCGATGGAGAGGAGGCCCGCACGCTGCTGCGTGCATCCGAGCCGATCGAAGTCGTGTTCTCCGACATCAACATGCCGGGTATCGACGGACTCATGCTCGCACGTTGGATTGCGAAGGAATTTCCCGACGTGCAGATCGTGCTGACGTCCGGCGATCCCCGAAATGCCGCCATGGCCCGTGCCGCTGCGCATTTCCTAGAGAAGCCCTATGACCTCGACACCCTCGGCCGGTTGATCAAGCAGTTGGTCTAGTTCTGCCGTTGCCGGAGCGTCTGGATCCGGCGGAGCAGCTCCTGCGGGTGATACGGCTTCAGCAGTGGCCCGTCATCGCAGAGGTCGGCGGCTTTGTCAGCCAGCTTGGCCGCACTCGACGTGCGCATGATGATGATGCTGGGATGCTCTACGCGAATCTCTTGGGCCAGCGCAAATCCGTCTTCGCTCGATCGGAGCTGCATGTCGATCAGCAGCACGTCGATCTTGTGGCCGTCCTGGAGAACTGCATGGACTTCCGCAGCGCTGCTGCCTTCGATCACCTTGTAGCCGCAATCCCGCAGATAGTCGGCGATCGCCATGCGGGCGATGATGTCGGCATCGACCACCATGATGATCTTCGCTTCCGGATTGAACGCGCCGGTGGGCCTTTGAGCATCGGTCATGCTCAATCAACGCAAAGCTGTGGAGGAGTTCCGCGCGGGAATAAGGCCAGGCGGGATTCGATCAGGCGGCGCGCTGCGTCAGGCCCTGAACGGCTTCAATCATCTCAAGGACCGGCAGGGGCTTGTGAAAGGCGGCGGCAACGCCCATTTCGCGGGCGGCATCGACGTCGCTGCCGGAGATCGCGATTACCGGAATTCCGGTCGCGGTGCGTCGAAGTGCCGAGATCAACTCGAACCCGGTCATCTCCGGCATTTGCAGATCGGTGATGATGGCCGAAGGTGCCTCGGCTTCGACAGCCTTGAGACCCTCGGCGCCGTTCGTTGCGGTTTGCGCGCGGAAGCCGAAGGCTTCCATGACCATAGCCAGCGATTCACGCACGGCCAGATCGTCATCGACGATCAGAACCAGCGGTCGGGTGTCGGCGCTCTGCAGCATGGGCGTGGGTCCTTCCATGTCTGGCAGCATAAGCCGATCCGGTGCCGATCCTTTGACCTGCCGCAAAACCGCGCCTCCGGAGAAATACCTAGTCCACCGAAACGGCAGCGGAGCGGTCTTAGTCTTCTTCGGGCTGCTCGGGCTCCAGCTTGCGGGTACCCGGTCGCTCATCCGCCACCACATGGTCTTCGGGCTTGCGCCGGAAGTGCATCAGGAGTGATTCCAGGCCCATCTCAAGCATGTCGCCCAGATCGATGCCGGTGCCGCGCGGGTCGCCGTTGCGCGGGGTACCCGAACCGGCGCCATCAGCGGCATGGTAGACGCTCGGCAGCCCCATCCCTTTGAGATTCTGGTCCATGTCATTCATTCGCTTCGTCTCTGCTTCCAGGCGTTAAGGAATCCAACCCGGCATCCGGGTGGCTGTTGCATGCAGATTGAGCGGAAATGAGCTTCAGGCCCGTGGCTGGGCGATTCCGGTCCGACTTTTCGGGCTACGTCCCGCTGGAAAGAAATGGTGCTGCCGAGAGGAATTGAACCTCCGACCCCGTCCTTACCAAGGACGTGCTCTACCCCTGAGCTACGGCAGCGAACCGGGCCCCAAAGTGCGGGAAGTGCGGGCCGGCGAAAAGCGGGCGGAACATGCCACCGGCCGTCCCATATCGCAAGGGCTATGACGCGGCGGCGCCAAGAACCGCCAAATCCCGGATTTCCTGGGCGTTTTCATAGCCTTGCCAACATATGGTCATGCTTTCGTCACCACCCGGCGGTACCAGAGTGCCGGGCGGTAGGTAGGGATGATTCGCATGGCCATGCTCAAGACTTGGCTCAGCAAGCGGCGTCGGCGGAAGCAGCATCAGGCGGATATCCGCGCCTTCATGCGGTTCCAGTCCGAGCGTTCTGCCCGGCGTCGGGCTGCGGAGCGGCTCGCGGCTGATCCAGGCGGCGTAAATTAATCTTTCAGGATCAACGCGTTGACATGGCGCGCTGAACAGGCAAGGCTCGCTCCGTCCTGACATACGGAGTCCGTCCCCTGAGCCAAACGCCTGAAAAACCGTCCCTTACGAAACCGGCCAAATCGGCGCCGCAATCCGACTCTATAGAGGAGCGCCGCCGGCGCGAAGCCGAGGCCTTGCGCCAGAATCTCCTGCGCCGGAAGGCCCAAACCCGCGCGCGACGGGATCCGAAACCTTGAGCCGCCGGTTCAGCTTGGTTACAACCCGCGCGACTCTTCTCCCGAGAATGGACTCCGATGGATAGAATCAGAATTCGTGGCGGCCGGCCGCTTCGCGGCCAGATCCAGATCAGCGGTGCGAAGAACGCTGCCTTGCCGCTGATGGCGACGTGCCTGCTGACCGACCAGGAAGTGCGGCTCGACAACGTCCCGGACCTCGCCGACATCTCCACCATGACGCATCTCCTGGTGCAGCACGGCGCCGAGGTGACGACCAAGCTCAACGCGAAGCAGCGCTCGCTGATCCTGAATGGCGCGGGCGTCAATGACACGACGGCGCCGTATGATCTGGTGCGCAAGATGCGCGCGAGCGTGCTGGTGCTGGGCCCGCTGGTGGCGCGGCACGGCCAGGCGCGGGTCTCGCTGCCCGGCGGCTGCGCGATCGGGACACGGCCGGTCGATCTGCATATCAAGGGCCTGCAGCAGCTCGGCGCCGAGATCGAGTTGAAGGACGGCTATGTCGTCGCCAGCGCGCCCAAGGGCCTGATCGGCGCCGAAGTCGCCTTTCCGAAGGTCTCGGTCGGTGCTACCGAGAATCTGCTGATGGCCGCCTGCCTGGCGAAGGGCGAGACCGTGCTCGTCAACGCCGCCCGCGAGCCCGAGATCACCGATCTCGCGCATTGCCTGGTCGGTATGGGTGCCAAGATCGAGGGCATCGGCTCGAACACGCTCCGGATCACCGGTGTCGATCGCCTGGGCGGCATCACGCATCCCGTGGTCGCCGACCGGATCGAGGCCGGCACCTATGCGATGGCGGCGGCAATCACAGGCGGCGAGCTCGATCTCATCGGTGTGAATCATGATCTCATTGCGGCGGCGGCGGCATCGCTCGCCCAAGCCGGCGTCGAGATCAGGGAGACGGAGCGGGGGCTGCATGTCAGCCGCACCAATAAGCCGCTCTCCGGTGTCGACGTGATGACCGAGCCTTATCCGGGCTTCCCGACCGATCTCCAGGCCCAGATGATGGCGCTGATGACCACGGCGGAAGGCGCTTCGATGATCACCGAGACGATCTTCGAGAATCGCTTCATGCATGTGCCGGAACTGACCCGCATGGGCGCCAGCATCAACGTGCATGGCGCCTCGGCCATGGTGCGCGGGGTGAAGAAGTTGACCGGCGCGCCGGTGATGGCGACCGATCTTCGGGCCAGCGTTTCCCTGGTGCTCGCCGGCCTTGCCGCCGAGGGCGACACGGTGCTGAACCGCATCTATCATCTCGACCGGGGTTACGAGAAGCTGACGCAGAAGCTCGCGGCGTGCGGGGCGGAGATCGAGCGGCTGCAGGACGCGGCTGCCGAGTAGGGAAGAGGGTCGGGGGATGGCGGAAGCGCAGCCCATCAGGCTGATGGCGAAAGACGCCGAGGATCTGGCGGTGGTTGCCTCATGCCTGCAGGACGCCCTGGTGCCGCTGGGCGAGATGCGGTTTTTGAAGGACGAGAAGCGCTTCGTCATGCTGGTCAACCGCTTCCGCTGGGAGCAAGCCGGCGACTCGCTGAAGCCCGAGCAGAAGGGCGATGCCAGCTTCGCCGACGTGACGCCCGACCAGCGCATCAACAGCGGCGTCTGCATCGACGGCGTCACCGCGGTCCGGAGCCGCGATATCGACCGCGCGAAGCCTACCAAGTTCCTCTCGCTCATGACGATCGGCCTCGATGGTCCGAACCGGCTGAACCTGCTGTTCTCCGGGGGTGGCGCGATTCAGCTCGAGATCGAGCATCCCAGCGTCTTCCTGCAGGATTTCGGCGAGGCCTGGCCGACGCAATGGCGCCCCGATCACGCTGTCGACCGCCGTGCCGGCGACCGGGGCGGCAGCAAGTGACCAACGAGCCGTTCGTCCTGGCCCTGCCGAAGGGCCGCATCCTCAAGGAAGCGATGCCGCTCTTGAAGCGCGCCGGCATCGTGCCGGAACCGGATTTCTCCAACGACGATTCCCGGGCGCTCCGCTTCAAGACCAATGTGCCGGAGATCGAGATCATCCGGGTGCGGAGCTTCGACGTCGCGACCTTCGTCGCCTTCGGCGCGGCGCAGCTCGGGATCGCCGGCAACGACGTGCTGCTGGAATTCGACTATCCGGAAATCTACGCCCCGGTCGATCTCGGCATCGGCAAGTGCCGGCTCGCCGTGGCCGAGCCCGCGGAGATGTCGGAGAAGGACGACCCGAGCCGCTGGTCGCATATCCGCGTCGCCACCAAGTATCCCAACATCACCCAGCGGCACTTCGCTTCCCGCGGCGTCCAGGCGGAATGCATCAAGCTGCAGGGCGCAATGGAGCTGGCGCCGACGCTGGGCTTGTGCGGCCGCATCGTCGATCTGGTGAGCTCGGGCGCCACCCTGAAGGCCAACAACCTGGTCGAGGTCGAGACCATCGCGACGGTCACCTCGCGGCTGATCGTGAACCGCGCGGCGATGAAGACCTATCCGCATCAGATTGGTGGCTGGGTCGAAAGCTTCCGCCAAGCTGCGGAAGCGGCGTGAAGCGTGCGCGTGGCTGAGATGCCCGGCGCTGGATCTTCGTTCGGCGCGAAATTGGAATCATCACGGCTGCATCTGATCCAGCGCCAGGTTTCAGCCCAATGACCGACGAGACCGCAGCGGCGCCAGGCCCCAACCAGCGCATCGTCAAGGTCGAGCTGGATGAGAGCAGTGCCTCGGGTGGTTCGCCGGAGGCGCAGCAGGAGCGTTCGATCGCGATCTTCGATCTGATCGAGGAGAACACGTTCGCGCCGGCGATCGCGCATGACGGTCCCTATCACCTGAAGCTAGCGATCGAGGAGAACCGGCTGGTCTTCTGCGTCTGCGACACCGGCGACCAGGAGCTGCATCGCTTCATCCTGTCGCTGACCGCGTTCCGCCGCATCGTCAAAGAATATTTCGACATCTGCGACAGCTACTACAAGGCGATCCGAAGCGCTTCGCCCTCGCAGATCGAGGCGATCGACATGGGCCGCCGGGGCTTGCACAACGAAGGCTCGGAGATTCTCCGGGAACGGCTGAAGGGCAAGGTCGAGATCGATTTCAACACGGCGCGGCGGCTCTTCACGCTGATCTGCGCGCTCTTCATGCGGAGCTGAACCTCCGCATGGCAAACGGTCTTCCCGGCGCAGTGCTCTTCTGCTGCACCCACAATGCGATCCGCTCGCCGATGGCGGAGGGCATGCTGAAGCAGCTCCTCGGCAGGAAGATCTACGTCGATTCCGTGGGTGTGCGCGCCGGCGAGCTCGATCCATTTGCGGTCGCCGCGATGGACGAGATCGGCATCGACATGGCGAAGCACAAGGCGAAGACGTTCGAGGCGCTGGAGGACAGCTCCTTCGACCTGATCATCTCGCTGTCTCCCGAGGCACAGCACAAGGCGGTGGACATGACCCGCACCATGGCCTGCGACGTCGAGTTCTGGAACACCTTCGATCCCTCGATCGTGGAAGGCTCGCGCGAGCAGCGCATGGACGCCTATCGCGACGTGCGCGACCGTCTGATGGACCGCATCCGAGAGCGCTTCCCGATCCTGGGCGCCCCCAAGATTTGATCAGGACATTTGATCAGAGTGTCGGCGCCGGGTGCAACGCAGCGCTCAGCTCCCTCAGCTGCATGAAATAGGCATCCGCCTCGAGCTGCTGGATGAGCGCCGGCGCGCCGGAGACATCCATGGCCAGGGCCTCGCAGACCGGCTTGTTGCCGGTTTCGTTCTTCAGGCGGACATAGAGATCGATGATGTTGCGGACATAGACGGCGCGTAGAGCTTTCAGCCGCGCGTCCCGCACCAGGGCGTAGAGCTGTGCCTGCGAGATCCAATCGACGATCAGGCTGAGCTCGTAGGGCAGGCGGGGCAGCATCAAGAACGGGTTCTGGTGCGCCAGCACCTGGGCATTGTCGATGCCGATCTCGTTCAGCCGGTCTACCTTCTCGCGCGTCAGGTCGTCGATCATCAGCAGCGGCAGGGCGCTCGGCATCACGTCATCCGCCGGATCCGACCGCGAGCCCCAGACCTTGATCACCTGGAATGCCTTGCGGCTGAGCGCGATGATGAACAGGTCGGGCGTGAAGCCGACGATGAAGCCGAGCAGCAGCAATGGGTTGAGCGCCGTGTCGGTGCCGTCCGGCACGACCACGTTGAAAACCTGGATCGAGTGCCGCAGCACGGTCGCGACGACACCGGCAATGATGATCCGCACCGCATAATAATAGAGCGAGATCGGATAGAGATCGTTGTTGTTGATTCGGTCGAGGATCCGCCCCAGTGCATAGGCATAGGCACCGGCCACCGCCATGGCGACCACGCAGAATGTGCCGCGCTGATACATCGTGTAGGTCTCGGCCGCCGGGTCCATCAGGCCGCCGAGGAAGATGGTCGGCGGGTCGAACATTTCGTGCCGGCTGTAGCCGAGGAAGACCGCCAGGAAACCGACGAAGCAGACCAGGAAATAGACGAAGCTCGGCACGATGTAGTCATTGTCGATCCAGGAATCGCCGGCATCGGCGCTGATGATGCGCTGTGCGGTGGAATAGAGCGTGGTGTCGGCGACGCCTGTACCGTCCAGCGCGTCGAGCTCGCCCTGTTGCCGGCGCAGCGAGACGTTTTGCACCGTGCAGATCATCGCCGGCATCATCGAAAGCAGCACCGCCAGCGCGAAGGAAAAGCCGGTGGTGAGGACACTGGTCCCGCCGGCGGTCTGGTCACCGACCAGGATCGGGTACACGGCCACGGCCGCCCCGATCGCAACCGCGACCACGATTCCGACCGGCAGGAGCGATCGGAAGCGATTCCAGTTGGGCCGCGCGCTGCGCGCGGATGCGAGGAATGCCTGAGCCATGATGATCCCCGACATTGATCTCGCGGCGAGAGTATTCCTATGTTCGGTGCAACTCAAGGAGGCAAACCGGGTGTTCGATGGGGGCCGGAGCCACCATAAACGTGCACGCCGCGATCGTGACTTGATCTATGTCAGCCCTACTTTGACTTGCGTTAGGCCTGGCCGAACAACCGTGCGGCAAGGCGCTCGGTGCGTAAGGATTGTTGCGTATAGGCCTACGGCGCTCGAGTCAAACGGATTGTTGTCACGAGAAGTCTCCCGGATCCTGCATACGATCATATTCTGAAGCCCGGATTATGCTCATAAGCCTATATGTCGAAAGCAAGATAACTCCTTCTTAAATCTTTGCCTCTACGGTCTGTGCCGCTGACGAGCTGGAACTCGTCAATCAATAATTGCGCACAAGAAGGGGAAGTACCATGCGTGCCTGGAGTGATCTCAAGATTGGTGTTCGGCTTGCAATTGGGATCGGCGTGCTGCTTGCCCTTCTTGTCGCCGTAGCGGGTTCGGCCTATTTCAGCTTGAGCGGCGCCAAAGCGAGCTTCACCGAGTATCGGCAGTTCGCCCGCGAGACCAAAACGGCATATAAGTGGAACGGCGATCTGCTGGCCGCACGGCTCGCGGTGAAGGGCTTCCTGATCGATGGGACCCCGGAGGCGAAGCAGAAGGTCGACGATGCAATCGCCTTCCTCGAAAAGGAAGTGACCAAGCAAAAGTCGCTGTTCCGCGATGCAGAGGACATCCAGGGCGCCGACAAGGTTATCGAGGAAATCGGCGGCTATAAGGAAGCCTTCGCCAAGGTGGCCGCGCTGCGCGCCGAAGCCGATGCGCTGAGCGCTCAAAACACCGAGCTCGGGCCGAAGCTCGACAAGCAGGCAACCGAGCTGGTGGACAGCCTCGCTTCCGGCGCGGATGTCACCATGATCCGTTCGCTGGCGGCTTTGCGCCGCAGCCTGCTGCTGTTCCGGCTGTACAACAGTCGTTTCCAGCGCAACCATCTTCAGGCGGATGTCGACACCGTCCATAAGGAGGCCGAGAACTTCACGCGTGATCAGGCCGAGCTGGCCAAGGTTCTGCGGGATCCCGCACAACAGAAGATGCTCGATGAGCTCGGGAAGGGCGCGCAGGTCTACCTGACCGGCTTCGACAAGATGCAGCAGGCGATCTTCGGCGGCGACGAGATCGTCAACGGCACCATGAACAAGCTTGGTCCGTCGATCTCCGAAGTCACCCAGGCCATGGGCGACGATGCGGCGAAACGGCAGGACGAGCTCGGTCCCCTCGCGGCGGCTGCGATCGATCGCGGCACCATGATCGCGATGACGATGGCCGGCATCGCGATCCTGCTCGGTATCGTCATTGGCTACGTGGTCGCCCGCGGCATCACCAAGCCGATCGTCGCGATGACCGGCGCGATGGGTGTACTCGCTGGCGGCGACAAGACCGTGGAGATTCCGGCCCGGGGTCGCGGCGACGAGATCGGCAAGATGGCCGCGGCGGTCCAGGTCTTCAAGGACAACATGATCGAAGCCGATCGCCTGCGTGCCGAGCAGGAAGCGATGAAGCAGCGTGCGGAGGCAGAGCGCCGCCAGGGGATGCTCGACCTCGCCGATCGTTTCGAAGGTTCGGTCGGCGGCGTGGTGAAGGCGGTGACCTCCGCCGCCACCGAGCTGCAGGCGACCGCGCAGTCGATGTCGGCCACCGCCGAGCAGACCACGCGGCAGTCATCCGCCGTGGCTGCGGCATCCGAGGAGACCACCCAGAACGTCCAGACCGTGGCCTCGGCGACCGAAGAGCTCTCGGCCTCGATCGGGGAGATCACCAACCAGGTCTCGGAATCCACCAAGATCGTCGGCGAAGCCGTGACGCAGGCCCAGGGCACCAATCAGAAGGTGCAAGGCCTGGCCGAAGCGGCGCAGAAGATCGGCGACGTCGTGCGTCTGATCAACGACATCGCCGGACAGACCAATCTGCTCGCGCTCAACGCCACGATCGAGGCGGCGCGCGCGGGTGAAGCCGGCAAGGGCTTCGCGGTGGTCGCCTCCGAGGTCAAGACTTTGGCCACCCAGACGGCAAGAGCGACCGAGGAGATCGCCGCCCAGGTCCGCTCGATCCAGGAAGCGACCGAGAGCTCTGCGGTTGCGATCGGCGACATCACCAAGACTATCGGGCGGGTGAGCGAGATCTCGACGGCGATCGCCTCGGCGGTCGAAGAGCAGGGTGCTGCAACTCAGGAGATCTCCCGCAACGTGCAACAGGCGGCCCAGGGCACCCAGGAGGTCTCCGCGAATATCGGCGGCGTGACCGAGGCGGCTCAGCAGACCGGTCATGCGGCAGGCGAGGTTCTGAGCGCGGCGCAGGAGCTGGGCAAGAACGGCGAAACCCTCCGCGCGCAGGTCGAGGAATTCCTGCGCACGGTTCGCGCCGCCTGATCGATCATCCTATAAATCGGCCCGCCTTTCTCCCTGTCCGGGAGAGGGGCGGGCCGAACTCTGCTCACGTCCTGTTGATCGCAATTCGGAGCCCTCCAGCGCAGTGAGACTCGCGGCTCGCGCGTTCATGGAAAGCCATGAACCGACTTTCCGTGGGTGTCTTGATGTCTCGCTTTCTGCGCAACGTTTTCGCGGCTCTCCTTCTCGTGAGCAGCCTCATTCTCGCCACAATTCCCGTATCAGGAACGGCGTGGGCTCAGGATCCGGGCGATCCGCCGGCCGATGTCGCGCGCATTGCGGCGATCTCCGGCTCGGTCTCGAGCCATCAGCCGGGTTCGCAGAACTGGGAGGGGGCGCAGCAGAATTATCCGCTGGCACCGGGCAGCGGCGTCTGGACCGAACCGCGATCCCATGCCGCCGTGGACGTTGCCGGCGCCCGCATTCACCTCGATGCTTCGAGTCAGCTCGAAGTCACAGCGATCAATCCCGGCCAGGTGCAGCTTGCGGTGCCGCAAGGCGCCGCGGTGGTACGGGTCTATCCCGGCGTCAGCGGCGTCAGCTTCCAGGTCGACACCGCGCATGGCGCGGTCACCATCAACCAGCCCGGCCAGTATGAGATCGTCGCCGGCGACGACCAGCATCCGGCTTCAGTCTCGGTGATCGAGGGCCAGGCGCAATTCGCCGGTCAGAGCGCCAACCTCGCGCTCCAAGCCGGGCAGCGCGGCAGCATCACGCCCAACGGTCAGGCGAGCGTCGATGCCGCGCAGCCGGACGATTTCGTCCGCATGGTGCAGCAGGCGGAGCAGCCTTATCAGCAGCAGGTGGCGCAGACCGCGCAATACGTCTCGCCGCAGCAGACCGGTTATCAGGATCTCGCGCGCTATGGCCAGTGGGACCAGGCGCCGCAATACGGCGCGGTCTGGTATCCGCAGGCGGTGCCGGTGAACTGGGCGCCGTACCGCTATGGCCATTGGGCCTATGTCCAGCCTTGGGGCTGGACCTGGGTCGATGACGCGGCCTGGGGCTTCACGCCCTTCCATTACGGCCGCTGGGTGCAGATCAGGCATCGCTGGGCCTGGGTCCCGGGCGAGCGCGTGGTGCGTCCGGTCTATGCGCCGGCCTTGGTCAGCTTCTTCGACCTCGGCGGCGTCGGCATCGGTGTCTCGCTCGGCTGGGTGCCGCTTGGCCCGGAGGAAGTCTACGTGCCGCCCTATCGCCATAGCCCGCGCTACGTTCGCGAGGTGAACATCACCAACGTCCGCAATGAGACGACGATCATCAACGTCGTCAACAACAAGACCGTGGTGAACGTCAACAACTACCGGAACTATCGCGGCGCCACTTCGGCTCCGCGCGATGTGATGGAGCATGGTCGCGCCGTCGGTCCGGCCTGGAGCAAGAACGACAAAACGAAGTTCGATCAGCAATGGTCCCAGGCCAAGCCCGAGCAGGAGGTGGCGTTCCGCCCGCAAGGCAATGCTGAAGGCAAGCCGGCCAACGGTCCGAAGTTCGAGCCGCGGGCTCAGCAACAGAAATGGCAGACCAACGCCAAGCCGGTCGCCCAGCCGAATCAAGCCAAGGCGCCGGAGCCGCAGCAACAGAAACAGCCGGAGAAGACCTGGGCCAATACCGGCAAGCCGAAGAGCAGCGTGGCGGCGGCGCCGAAACCGGTCACACCGAACGCGATCCCGTTGCCGCCGAGCTCCACGGCACAGAAACCCACTGCGCCGAACGGCAGGTCCCAGGATGCGGCGGCGCAACCGAAGTCAAACAAGCGCAAGAATCAGCAGCCACCAGCCATCACACCGACGGCCGCCCAGCCGACACTGCAACCGCAGCCCCAGCAGGAACAGACCTCGAAGAAGGCGCAGTGGAAGGCGCAGCAGCAGCCGAAGGTCCAAGTCCAGCCGCAGCCGCAAACGACTTCGCGCGAGACCCGCAAGCCTGCGCAGCAACAGTGGCAGCCGCGGCAGAACGGAAAGGCCGACCAGCATTCGGATAAAGCCCCGAAAGCCAACCAGCCCCCGGCGCAGCAACAACAACAGCCCCAGCAGCAGAAGAAGCAGGGGCAGAATTGCGGCCAGCAGGCGGGTGCCTGCCAGTAGTCTCGTTCACGAAGTCTTGAGCTTGCTTTCCCGCCGCACCGTGCAGAGTTATTCTCATCAGGGGCGGTGCGGTGTGGAGGCGGGCATGGCGACCCGGATTTTGGCGCTGATCCTTGCGCTGTTCGTTTCACCGGTGGCGATGGCCGAGGAGCCGGCGGGTCAACCGGCCCAGCTCGGCCGCCTGGCGGCAATCTCCGGCGCCGTGGCTTATCATTCCGACACCGACACCGCGGCGACCGAGGCCGCCGTCAATCTTCCGCTGACCACCGGCAATCGCATCGCAACGCCGCCGCGTGCCCATGCAACGGTCGATATCGCGGCCGGACGGTTCTATCTCGATGGTGACAGCGCCCTGACCATCGGCGCGCTCGGTGCCGGCATGGCGACGGTCACGCTCGAGAAAGGTGCGGTGGTTCTCCGCATCCTGCCCGGCGGCGCCGGTCAGGTCTTCGTCATCGACACGCCGCGCGGCAAGTTTCGCGCCGATCAGCCCGGTTATTTCGAGGTCGAAGTGGGCGCGGACACGGTCGTCGCCTCCGCGTTCGAGGGCGGCGCGCAGTTCAACGACAGCGCGGTGCTCTCACCCGGCGCGCGCTTGACCGCCGCGAAGGATGTCGCGCCGGTCATGGGTGCGGCGGAGAAGGATGACTTCATCCGCCGGGTCGCGGCCGAAATCGCCGCGGCCGGCGATGACAAGCTCGAAGCACCGAGCCATGTCTCGCCGCAGACCACCGGCTTCCATGAATTGCAGCGCCATGGCCTTTGGGTCTCGACCGAGCAATATGGCTGGGTCTGGGAGCCGATGGTGGCGTCCGATTGGAAGCCGTTCAACGATGGTCGCTGGGTCGAGATCGCGCCCTTTGGGCGGACCTGGATCGACAATGCCGCCTGGGGCTTTGCGCCCGCGCATTACGGCAGTTGGGCGGAAGTGAACAGCCGCTGGGTCTGGGTGCCCGGCAATGCCGGTCGGGAAGCGGCGAACTTCGGTGCCCAGGCGGAGGGCGGGCGCACGAACTGGGTGGCACTCGGGCCCGAGGAGCCGCATTTCACGGCGTCACCGGTCATCATTAACAAGGTGCGGGTGATCAATCAGCCGCCGAAGATCGTCAACGTCACCACCGTCAACAACACCACCAATGTGACCAACGTGGTGCACGAAGACAACGATGAGCCGGGCTTCGTGGTGATCGGCGGCCAGACGCCCCTCCCGCCGCCGACAACACCTCCGCCGACCCGGGCCCCGACCGGTGTTCGCAATCTCACCGGTCTGGGTGCGACTGGTGCGCCGATGCAGGGCGGCGTGGTTTTCCCGGGACAGCGTTAGCGAGATCAGTGGGCGCTACGATCGTCTTGCTTTGATGTCGGCGACCGAATCGCCGCCCACATACCAGTCGTCGGACTCGACGTCCTCGAACACGACCCAGATCGCCTCCTTCGGCAATTGCGCGACTTCCGAGATCGCGTCGGTGACGCGGCGCGAGATCTCGTCCTTGCGCTGCTTGGAATGGCCTTTCAGGATCCGGATGTTCACGAACGGCATGGAGACTCCCTGAGGGTTGTGGGGCGCCAGTATGCGTTGCCCTCTGCGACCGGGCCAGCCGGCGCAAATTCCTGGCGGCTCAATGGGTTGGCGGATCCGGTCGGGTGCGGGGTCGCGAAAGCCGGCTATGCCTTTGCGACAATTGCGCTTTCGGCTTTTTGGAGTATGATCCGCGCCGATTTCGCGCCGGGCGGGATGAGATCGGTGCGGAAAAACCAGGAGATTTGATGGCGAAAGAAGATCTGATCGAGTTCTCGGGCACCGTCACGGAACTGCTGCCCAACGCGATGTTCCGGGTGAAGCTCGATAACGAGCACGAGGTGCTGGCGCATACTTCCGGCAAGATGCGCAAGAACCGGATTCGCGTTCTGGCCGGCGACCGCGTGAATGTGGAAATGACGCCCTACGACCTCACCAAGGGCCGCATCACATTCCGGTTCAAGTAATCGAAGCCCCGACGAAATCGCTACAGACGCGTGTGGCGGAGATGAACCGCCTTCAGGAACTGGTGCTGGCCTCCGCAAGCCCACGCCGACTCGATCTGCTGCGCCAGATCGGGATCGCGCCCGCGCGTGTCGAGCCCGCCGAAATCGACGAGACCCCCGAGAAGGGCGAGTTGCCCGCGCGGTATGCTCAGCGCATTGCCGCCGCCAAGCTCGATGCTGTCGCGCCCCGCCATCCGGATAGTTTCGTCCTTGCCGCGGACACGGTCGTCGCCTGCGGCCGGCGCATCCTGCCCAAGGCCGAAGACCAGAACACCGTTCGCCGCTGCCTCGAGCTCTTGAGCGGTCGGCGCCATCATGTGCTGGGCGCCATCGCTATCGCTGCACCCGGTGGCAAACGCATCGCGCGCTTGGTCGATACATCGGTCATCTTCAAACGCCTCTCCGAGGCCGAGATCGCAGCCTATGTCGCAGGCGGCGAGGGCCAGGGCAAGGCAGGCGGCTATGCCGTGCAGGGTCATGCCGCGGTCTTCGTGCGTACGATCTCCGGCTCCTACAGCAATGTGGTCGGCCTTTCGCTCTATGACGCGGCGGCCATGCTGACCGGCCTCGGCTTCACGTCGGGTCATGGCTGATCAAGTCTTTATCTCTCTCGGTCCCGATCGCGCCGAGCTCTTCCGCTGGTCGGAAGACCGTCTGGTGCAGGCGACCACAGAGCGCGAAGGCGAGGGCGGCCCGATCGGCGGCGTTCACCTCGGCCGCGTGATCAAGCTCGATCGCGCGCTCAATGCGGCCTTCGTCGAGATCGGCCTCGATCGCCCCGGCCTGCTGCCGCTGAAGAAGCATGACAGCCTCTCCGAAGGTGATGCTGTCGCCGTGCAGGTGCGGCGCGACGCCCGCGAGGAGAAAGGCGTGCGCCTCGCGCGCTTCAACGCCAAGCCCAATCTCATCGGCGAGACGAAGCCGCCGGCGCTGCTCGTGCCGCCGCCGATGCTCTGGCAAAACGCCTTGCAAGCCTTGGTGCCGGAACGCGTCGACGTCATCCATTGCGACCGGCGCGGGGATGTGGACAAGGTCATCGCTGCGGCGCCCGATCTGCGGAAGAAGGTGCAACACACGCCGCGCCGAAGTTGGGAAGTGAACGACGCCGCGGCCAATGAAGAGATCGCAGCCGCGCTGCAGGAAGAGGTGGCGCTCTCGAGCGGCGGCCATCTGCTGGTCGAGCCGGTGCGCACCCTGACCGCGATCGACGTCAACAGCGGCGATGCCGGCGGGCGGCGCGGAGAGGGCGGCGGCATGGGCGAGACCGCGCTCGCCGTCAATCTCGCGGCGGCGCGGGAAATCCCCATTCAGCTTGCGCTGCGCAACATCGGCGGCGTCATCGTCATCGACTTCATCGACATCGAGCATCGCGGCAAGCGCGACCAGGTGGTCGAGGCCTTGCGCGAGGCGGTGATCGTCGACCCGGCGATCGACTGGGTCGGCAACATGTCGCGCCTGGGCCTCGTCGAGTTGAAGCGGCGCCGCGGCGGTCCCACATTGGCCGAGATGTGGTCGAAAAAGAGCGCCTGATGGCGAAAGGCCCGAAATGCCCGATCTGCGCCAAGCCGATGGAGCCGGCCTTCCGGCCGTTCTGCTCCGCGCGGTGCAAGCAGGTCGATCTGAACCGCTGGTTCAGCGAGAGCTACCGCGTCCCGGTGCAAAGTGCCGACGAAGAAGAGGACGAGACCGCGCGTCCAGACCGGCCGGAAGAGCCATAATCGCGGCTAAAGCGTTGTGGTTAAATATTTTTCCATAGTTTGCCACAAGGCTGGACAAGCCGGTTCATATTCACTAAAAAGCCGCGATCCGCGTCGGGGGACACCAACCCAAGGCTTGCGCCTCAGCCTCGACATCTTCCGGACATGCCCGGGTAGCTCAGTTGGTAGAGCACATGACTGAAAATCATGGTGTCGGTGGTTCAACTCCGCCCCCGGGCACCACTCCCTTAGCCCGCGGGCTTCTCGGCCCCGATCTCTGACTGACGCTTGAGCTGAGCCTGCTCGCGCTCGGCGATGACCGCATCGAGAAACTTGAAGATTATATCGGCGAAGGCGTCGCGATCGAATTGATCGAGCTCGAAGGCGGCGCCCGCGGGACGCCCGGCGACGCCGGTGTAGACCAGTTGCACGGTTCCGGTCTGCGTCAGGTTGAGCGCCATCGACTTGTGGACGATCGGGGTCCCGGCGGCAACGATGATGGTGATCCGGCCGACCGCACCGCTGATGTTGCCGCTGCCCTCCACCGCCAGCGTGAGGCCCCGCGGCGAGAGCTGGGGGTTCAGCTCGTGGACGATATTCGTGACCCCTTGAAAGGCGCTCTGCCAGTTCTTAAGCATATCCTCGCGTCGCTGGCGTTCCCGGGCTTCGGCGGATTCTTTTTCTTCTTTCAGCTTCTGATCCATCCGGTCGGCCGCCTCGATCCGACGCACCAGCGACGCCAGGCGATCCTTATCCGCATCCTTCATTCCAGAGCCCCATTCTGTCAGGTGCCGTGTCGCCATCTTGGCACAACCGCGGAAAGTGTACTTCAGCGTTTCGGCCAGACCCAGCGATCCGGCGCGTCGGCCTGCTCGGCCAGGGTCTCGCCCAGCTCCTTGCGGAGGCGCACCTCGCGGCAGTCGAAATCGGCGAGCAGGTTGCCGATCAGGGATTCCGAATGCGTGACCAGGATGATCTGCGAGCGCGCAGCCGCCTCGCCAATCGCCCGGGCCAGCGCCGAGACAAGATCGACATGCAGGCTGTTCTCCGGCTCGTTCAGCACCATCAACCCCGGCGGACGCGGGGAGAACAGGGCGGTGGCCAGCAGCAGGAAGCGCAGTGTGCCCTCCGAGAGTTCGGTCGCTTTCAACGGGCGGAGCAGGCCCGGCTGGCGCATCTCGATCTCGAAATAGCCCCCGGCGATGGCGATCTCAATCCGGTGGCCCGGAAAGGCATTGTCGATGGCCGCATCGAACGCAGACTCGTTGCCGATCTCGCGGATGGTCTGGATTGCGGCGGCGAGATCGCTGCCATCGCCGGCGAGGGCGGAAGTGCGGGTGCCGATTTGCGGCCGCCGTGCCGGCGCTTCGACATCGGTCCTGAGATGATCGTAGAAACGCCAGGCGCGCATGCGCTCGCGCACGGTCAGCAACTCCTGCGCCTCGCGCGGATCGGCGCAGTGGGTCATCATCGAATCATAGGCGGCGAGGCTGGTCTCGGCCTGGGCCCAAGCGCCCGCTTTGTCGCGGATCCGCACCGATGGTCCGTGGCGTTCGGCGAGGACATTGTTGCGTCCCGGCTGTGCGCCGATCCAGAGCAGTTCCAGCTTGATCTCCGGGTCGAGCGCGAACCGGCTGATGCTCGCAATCGGCAGGCCGAGCTCGATCGCATAGCTATAGTCGTCGCCGGCGAAACCAAGCTTCAGCGCAACCGGGTTCTTGCGCCGCGTCCCTTCGACCGGATGCTGGCCCTGCTTCACCGAGCGGGCGAAGGATTCCGGGCCGGCCCAGAGGGTCGAGGGCAGGCCGCCTTCGGCGGCGAGCGAGCGGATGATGCCACCGTGCGCAATGTCGTTCATCAGCCGCAGCGCGCGATAGAAACTCGACTTGCCGCTGCCATTCGGACCGGTGATGATGGTGAGCCCGCCCAGCGCAACGGTCAGGTCGCGCAGCGAACGATAGCCGGAAACCGCGATCTGGTGGATCATCCCGGAACTCTGCCCTCTAATTTCAGTCACCATTTGTGTCAGCCGGCGTTGTCTCGTGGCAAGGGCCAGGTCGGAGAATGGAGATGATGTCCAAGGATAAGAAGGAGAAGCCGATCGACCCCGAGGAACTGGTCGATGAGGCGATAGAGGAGACTTTCCCCGCGAGCGACCCGATCTCGCCGGGGGTCGGACCCGGCGAGCCGATCCGGGAATCCGGCGACAAGACCCGGCAACCGAAACCCAAACCGAGTGGAAAGAAGTAAGCGCCTATGGTTCACGTCCTCGCCTTCATCACCGCCCATCCCGGCAAGCGCACGCAACTGCTAGAGCTGTTCCAGGCGGTCGTTCCCACCGTGCGCGAGGAGCAGGGCTGCATCGAGTACGGCGTTGCCGTCGATGTGGCGGAGGCCGATCCGGCCTTCGGCCCCGACACTTATGTCGTGGTCGAGAAGTGGGAGAGCCTTGAGACGTTGAAGGCGCACAGCGTGGCGCCGCACATGAAGGCCTTCGGCGCGGCGGCCGGTGCTCTGATCGCCAAGCGCGCGGTCCACGTGCTCGAGCCGGCCTGATCGGCCGCCATAGGAAGTTCACTTTTCCAGCCTGACGTTGCAGTTCTAGGCTCCAATCATGCAGTTGAAACTTTCCGAACTCCGCCCGATCGCCACCATCGATCCGCGGTTCCAGTCCTACAATGTCGAGATGGTCGAGGTGACCGGCGGCCGCTTCTGGTCGCCCTATGCGGTCTTCGCCGCAGGCGGCGGCCTCTACCACGAGCGGGCGCCGATCGACCTCGAGAACCCGAAGCTGCGTCGGCTCGCGGCGGCGCTGGGGCCGGCCTATATGCGCGTCAGCGGCACTTGGGCGAACAGCACCTGGTTCTGCGACTCCGATGCATCGCGCGCGGCGCCGGAAGGTTTCGTCGGCGTGCTCACGCACCAGCAATGGCAGGGCGTCATCGACTTCGCCCGTGCCGTCGATGGCGAGATCACCACCTCTGCGGCGATCAGCGCCGGCACGCGCGATGCGGCGGGGCACTGGCAGCCGGATCAGCTCCGCCGGCTCTTCGCCGCGACCCGCGATGCCGGCGGCACGATCGCCGGCATCGAGTTCATGAACGAGCCGAGTGCGATGGCGGGAGCGCCGCAAGGCTATGACGCCGCAGCCTTCGCGCGCGACCATGGCGCGTTTCGCGATACCGTGCGCGGCGCGTCACCGCAGACTCTGATCCTCGGCCCGAGCGCGCTCGGCGACAAGATCGATGACCCCAATGAACCGCCGCTCGCCGCGCGCCGCATTCTGGAACTGGCGGCCGCGGATCATGACGTGCTCTCCTATCATCACTACGGCGCCGCCTCGCGACGCTGCAGCAACGATGCCTGGTGGCCGCAGACCCGCGCGCAGGATGCCCTCGGCGAAGACTGGCTCGGCCGCACCGAGCACGCCTTCCAGGTCTATCGCCATTTGCGCGACCGCTTCCTGCCGGGCAAGCCGATCTGGCTGACCGAGACCGCCGACACGGTCTGCGGCGGCAATCCCTGGGCCTCGTCCTTCCTCGACAGTTTCCGCTATCTCGACCAGCTCGGCCGCCTTGCGCGCGACGGGGTGCAGGTCGTCATGCACAACACGCTCGCCGCAAGCGATTACGGCATGATCGATGAGACAACGCTGACACCGCGGCCGAACTACTGGTGCGCCTTGCTCTGGCGCCGGCTGATGGGCGAGACCGTGTTCGATTGCGGCGCGCCCGCGCCGGGTTTCCATGTCTATGTGCACAGTCTGCGCGGCCAGCCGAACGGCAAGGCGGTGCTCGCAATCAACCTCGACCGCGAGAAGGAGAAGGTGCTGACCCTACCGGTCTCAAGCGCCCGCTCCACATTGACCGCCAAGGAACTGCAAGCGCGCTCCGTCATGCTGAACGGCGCACCGTTGCAAATCTCATCGGACGGGACGGTGCCCGTGCTCATGGCTGAAATGGTCGCTGCGGGCGCAATGCGCTTGCCGCCGGCATCCATTACCTTTCTCGAAATCCGCGGCGAATAAGCTCCGCATTTTAGGCGATCTCGAAGGGCGCACACCCGCGGCCACATTACTGCAATAATTACTGCGCCTGCGGAAACTCCTTAGGCGCTTTTCCGTGCGATCGGCGTATCTCCTGTGAGCGCACCCAGCCGCCGCCCGGTGATTCGCGGATCCGCGACCGGGGGCAGGCGAGCATCGGCTGCGACGAAAGAAAATGAAGCTCCAGGCGACCAGACAAGAAGATCGGATCGAGGCGAGCGGCCGCGAGGCGGCCTTCCTGCTCGCCGCGCGCGAAGACTTCCTGCTGAAGATCGTCGGCGGGATCCAGAACCCGGTCTTCGTCAAGGACGAGAGCTTCCGCTTCGTCTTCGTCAACCCGGCCTTCTGCCAGTTCATGGGACGCAGCGAGGCGGAGCTGCTGGGGCGCACGGATTTCGAAGTAGTGCCGGCCGAGCACGCGCGGGTGTTCCGAGAAGTGGATGTCCAGATCTTCGCCAACGGCTTGCCGCATGAGAACGAGGAATCGATCGCCAATGCCGGCGGCGCCGAGTTCTGGATCGTGACGCGCAAGTCGATCTTCGACTTGCCGGGCGCCGGGCGGTTCATCGTCGGCGTCATCTCCGATATCACCCATCGCAAGCGCATCGAGCTCGAACTCTGGCGGGCCAAGGTGGAGGCGGAGAACGCCAACCACGCGAAGTCGCAGTTCCTGGCCAACATGAGCCACGAGCTCCGCACGCCGCTCAACGCTATCATCGGCTTTTCCGAGATCATCAAGAACGAGCTGTTCGGCAATATCGAGGAGACGCGCTACCGCGCCTATGCCGAGGATATCCATCGCAGCGGCGGTCACCTGCTGCAGCTGATCAACGACATTCTCGACCTCACCAAGATCGATGCCGGCAAATACAAGCTCCGCGAGACCGAGTGCGACATGCAGCTCGCGGTCTCGGACGTGGTTCGCCTGATGCACGAAATCGTGGTGCGGAACGGCATCACGCTCGAGAACAAGGTGGCGTCGCGCCTCCCGATGCTGTTCGCCGATGAGCGTGCGGTGCGCCAGGTCATCCTCAACTTCCTCTCCAATGCGGCAAAGTTCACGCCACGCGGCGGCCGGATCGAGATCGCTGCGCGCCAGGCGCCGGACGGGGCTCTGGAAATCAGCGTCTCGGATACCGGCATCGGCATGGCGCCGGAGGACATTCCGCGGGCGCTCAGTCCCTTCGATCAGCTCGAGGATTCCTGGGATCGCCGCTACGAAGGCACCGGCCTCGGCCTGCCGCTGACGAATGCACTGCTGACACTGCATGAGGGCAAGCTGGAGATCATCTCGGCACCCGGGCAGGGGACGACCGTTGTTGCGCGCTTCCCGGCCCATCGCACGCTCGGCTGAACGCTACATCCCCAGGATGAAGCAGACGCAGGCTGCAATGCAGCCGACCGTCCGCACGTGATTCCACGGCATCCATGCCCTGAGGTAGTGCGACCAGAAGGCGGCGCCGTCGGCGCTGTCCGGGTCGACTTTGTCGAGCTGGTTGTTCAGCGGGACATTGCACCGCATCGTGATCCCGATCGAGCCGACAAGGTAGAGCAGGCCGCCGGCGAGGCGCAGTCCGGAACCCCAGCCGCTCCAGTCGAGCAGCGCCCAGACGACGATCACAAAGCTGACGACCGCGCTGCCGAAGAACACCAAGAAGAAGATCGGCTTGAGGATAGTCACATTGATTGACTGCATGGCGGCGATTCCGACCGGTGCCGGCCTTTTCTCGAAGGCCTGCATGATGAAGGTCGAGAAGGCGAAGAACATGCCGGCCATCATGCCGCTGCCCAGTGCGGCCAGCAAAGTCAGGATGAACAGCCAAATCGACATCGCCGCCCCCGAAACGCAACCCAGTCTAGATGCGAAAATTGATCCACATCATGGCTGAGCTTCGAGGCACGGTCTAGAAGCGGGGTATCGGGTCGACGGCATCTGGGAGTCGGTCCATGCGCCGGCCAATCCACTTAACGCACAGGTCGGTGCATCGACTAAGCCCCTCCCGGTGACGGGAGGGGCTTAGTCTCTGCCGGTCTCGAATAGGACCTGCAATGCGTCGGGCTCATCGGTCGTGATCTGGTCGACCATGAGCGCCACGAGGCGCTTGACGCTGCGCGCCGCACCGGCGTGGTCGGTGTTGAGCGTCCAGGCATCCACGGCCTTCCCGGCGGCGCGAAAAGGTGCCACCAGGTCGATCCCCATCTCCTCCGCGGCCAGCACGATGCGATAGTCGAGATAGATCATCTCCGCTTCGGGCGCGGTGGCGAGCGTGCTTTCCACGAAGTCGAGGCAGTCGATGCCGTCGCGCAGTTGCTCCAGCGTGTCTTCCGCACAGGGATCGAAACCGCGGCGCATCGTCGGCACCGCGTCGGCAAGCCGGGATATGGCAGTCCAGTCGCCGCCGCTCAGGATGCAACGTCCGGCGATGCAAGACATGGTGCGGCGGAAGTTCTCGATCGTGTGGTTGTCGAGCGCTTCGTTCACTTCCTTGAGGTCGAGCTGGATCAGCGCCTCCGGCGCCGCCATCCCGCGCGCGAGCTCCGCCAGGTCTTCGAGCAGGATCAGGCCTTCGCTCGTCATTCCGGCATCGCCGCGCAGCGTCAGGCGGCGAAGTTGCTCGAGCGAGGCTTCCGCGATGGGCCCAGCGCCGCTGGTCTCCCGGTCCAAGGTGGCGTCATGCAGGCAGACGAAGCTGTAATCGGCGTGCAGGCGCAGATCGACCTCCATCGAAGCGCCGGCCGCCAGCCCTTCCAGCAACCGGCGCGGCGTGAAGGGCAGATCGCTGCGGCTGCGCTGCAGGCGATGCCATTTCAGACGCGTAATATGGCCGCCGCTCTCGATCGCAAGGCCGGTCACGGGAGAGTCGAACGCTATGGACGCGCCGGGATCGGCGTAGCGCAGGGCGGTCTCCAACTCATGCATGACAATTCCAATCTCTTCCAATCATCAAATTCTCTTCTCTTCGCTTCGACCGATAGCACGCGCAGCGTTACGCAGATATGTCGAGCACGCGGACGAATCGGCGTGGGAAGCGAGGATTCGGACCATGGCCGATTTGCCCTGCAACGATGATTTCCTGCGCGTCATGCAGGCTTCCGCCAAGCGTCATCGCCGCGTCATGGCTCGCGCTGAGCATGAAGTTCCAACCCGAGTGTGGAGTCTCCCTCATGGAACATATGCGCGACCTGGACCTTACCCGCCGACTTTTCCTGAAGGGCGGCGCCGCGACCGCCGCTGCCACGTTGACGATTGGCGGCACTTCGGTGCTGGCCTTCGCCGATGCAACGGTGATCAACATCGTCAGTGACGGCGACACCAACGTCACCGACTGGTGGGTCAATACCCTGAAGCCACAATTCGAAGCGGCCAATCCGGGACTCTCGCTGAACGTGGTGATTACGCGCGCCGATGGCGGCAATGAGGTGGTGGCGCAGCGCGTGGTCGCCGCAAAGAAGACCAATGCCGACCCGAAGATCGACTATTTCGAGGAGTTCGATCCGCGCAACGTGCCGGGCTCGGCGGAATCCGGCGCTTTCCTCGCGCTCGACGAGAAGCTGATCCCGAACCTGGCCCTGACCGGTGCTGCCGGTCGCGAGACGCCCTATCTCATTCCCTATCGTGGGAGCCAGGTCCTCTTGGCCTATGACAGCGCGAAGGTCTCGACCGCACCGAAGACCTGGGACGAGCTCGTTGCCTGGATCAAGGCCAATCCCGGCCAGTTCATCTATGGCCGCCCCGACAAAGGGGGATCCGGCAAGAACTTCGTGGTGCGCGCGATCCATGAAGCCAATGGGCGCAACCCGGATCTCTTCAAGAACGACAATTTCAACGCCGAGCAGGCGCAGAAGCTGTTCGCGCCGGGCTGGAAGATCCTGGCCGACCTGCAGCCCGCGCTCTACGACAAGGGCGCCTATCCCGCGGGCAACAACCCGACACTGCAGCTCTTTGCGAGCGGCGCAGTCTCGATGATCAGCGCCTGGTCCGACATGGCGCTGCAGGGAATCGCCCAGGGCGTGCTGCCGCCGACCACCAAGCTGGTGCAGCTGACCGACCTCGGGCTCTGCGGCGGCTATGCCTGGTCGTCAATTCCGGCGACCACGACGCACCGGGACGCGGTGCTGAAGCTCGCCAACTTCATGCTGATGCCGGAGATCCAGGAAAAGATGGTAGCTGACTTCGGCGCCTTCCCCGGCATCGAATGGAAGCATCTCTCGCCCAAGCTCGTCGCGCAGTACAAGGACATCATCGCCAACTCGGTGCCGTCCTTCCCCGGCGGCGAATGGACCGCGGCGCTCAATGATGGCTGGTACGCCAATGTCGCGACGAGCCTGGCCCGAGGCTGAGCCGGAGGTTGACAGTTTCGGTTGAAGCATCGGCCCCGGCGGAGAGCCGGGGCCGCCGTCAAGCGCGGTCCCGGCGCGGGCTCCTGTTGGTGGCGCCCGCGCTGCTGATCATGGGCGTCTTCATCATCGTGCCCGCCCTCATTTCCGTGGCCGGGACGTTCTTCATCGATGGGCAGGGGCTCGGCCTCGGCAACTATCGCGACTTCTTCGCCAATGCCCAGAGTGTCGGCAACCTGGCGTTCACCGTCGAGGTCACGCTCGCGGCGCTGGCGGCCCTGCTGGCGATCGGGCTCGCGATCGCCCTCTATCTCCGCTTCTCGCAAAGCCGCCTGGTTGCGGCGATCCAGGTCTTGGCGCTGCTGCCGCTCTTCGTGCCGGGAATCGTCGCATCCTTCGCCCTGATCCGCTTCCTCGGTCCGGCCGGCTGGCTTTCGATCCTGTTGCAGGCGATCGGCATCGACGGCTACCAGACTCCCTATCTGCATGCGAGCGGCGCCGTGATCGGACTGATCTGGCAGCAACTGCCGCTGACCGTGCTGCTGTTGATCGCCGGCCTCGCCCAGGTCTCCGACCGTGCCATCGAGGCGGCGCGCGATGTTGGGGCGGGGCACATGACCATATTCGCGCATATCGTTCTGCCGCAGATGCATCGCTCGATCGTGGTCGCCGCCTGCCTCAACGCGCTCGACATCTTCGGCTCCTTCACCGTTCCCTACATCCTGGGTCCGGCGGCGCCGCAGATGATGTCGATCTACATGCAGCGGACCTTCAGCGAGCTGCACCGGCCCGGAGCCGCCGAGACCCAGGCGGCGATCACGTTCCTCGTCTGCATGCTGATCGGCGCGCTCTACACGGTCTTCGTCTTCCGCGACGCCGCCAACAACGCGGCCCCGGCACGATGAGCGGGTTGCGAAAGAGCAATGACGCGATCGTCGGCAGCCTGCTGCTGGCGGGCCTCGTCCTCTTCATCGCCGCGCCGCTCATCGGCGTGCTGATCTGGGCCTTCGCGGAGCAATGGCGGGCGCCGGCCCTGCTGCCGACCGCTTGGGGCCTGAAGTTCTGGCACGCGCTGCTGGCCCGTGCCGATGTGCAGAGCGCGCTGCCGCTGTCGCTGATCCTCGCCGCGATCGTGACCGCGCTGTCCGCGGTGCTCTGCCTGCCGGCGGCTTATGCCTTTGCGCGGACCGAGTTTCCCGGACGCCGGGTGTTGCTGCTCTCGGCGATCACGGTCCATGCCTTTCCGCGCTTTCCGCTTTACGTCTCGATTGCAGTCATTTTCCTTTCCCTCGGCCTGATCGGCACGATGCCCGCCGTCGTCATGATCCAGCTGGTCTTTTCGATGCTCTACCTGATCTGGATCCCGACGGCCGCCTTCCGCGGGGTCGATCGGCGGCTGGAGGAGGCGGCGCGGGACGTCGGCGCCTCGCAGCTGACCGTGCTGCTGCGGATCACGCTGCCGCAGGTGGCGCCGGCGATCGGCGCCGGGCTGCTGCTGACCTTCATGAACGCCTTCTATGAAGTCGAGGGCGCCTTGCTGGTCGGCATTCCGGAGATCCGCACCCTGCCCATCGTCATGCTCTCGCTGATCACTGGCCAGGTGATCGTGCAATACGGCGCGGTGCTCTCCGTCATGCTCTGGGTGCCGTCGCTGTTCCTGCTGATCCTTTCGAGACGATTGTTCGACAGCCGGACCTTCGCGGCGGGTCTCAGTGTTTAGACAGTAGGAGGACATCGGAATGGCAACACTTTCGCTGCAATCCGTGACACGGCGGTTCGGAGCCGTTGCCGCCGTCGATGACCTGTCGCTGGAGGTGGCTGCCGGCGAGTTCATCTGCCTGCTCGGCCCGTCGGGCTGCGGCAAGTCCACGGCCCTGCGCCTGGTCGGCGGGTTCGAGGAACCGGACGGCGGCGATATCCTGATCGACGGCGTCTCGACCGTCGGCGTGCCCCCGAACCGCCGCGCCACCAGCATGGTGTTCCAGAGCCATGCGCTGTGGTCGCATATGACGGCGTTCGGCAACGTCGCCTTCGGCTTGAAGCTGCGCAGATTGCCGAGCGCAACCGTGCGCCGCAAGGTCGACGATGCGCTCAGCCTGCTTGGCCTCTCCGGCATGGAGAAGCGTTATCCGCGGCAGCTTTCCGGCGGCCAGCAGCAGCGCGTGGCGCTGGCGCGCAGTCTGGTCTTGGAGCCGAAAATCCTGCTGCTGGATGAGCCGTTCTCGGCGCTCGACGCGCATCTGCGCGTGCGGCTGCGGGAGGAACTGCGGGTGATTCAGCGCCGCTTGGCGCAGACCACAGTGTTCGTCACCCATGATCAGGAAGAGGCGCTCACCCTAGCCGATCGGATCGTGATCATGAACCGCGGCCGGATCGAGCAGATCGGAACTCCGGCTATGGTCTACGATCATCCGGAGACCATCTTCGTCGCCGACTTCGTCGGTGCCATGAACCGGATGCCGGCGCGGCCGGATGCCGGCGGACTCGCGGCCGGACCCTGGCGCGTTGCGCTCAAGGGCCAGGAGGCCGCGGCATTCGATGGGACGGACGTGCTCGACCTTGCCATCCGTCCCGAGGATATCGAGCTCGTCGAGACCGACGGGACGGTCGATGCTACCGGACGCATCGAGCAGGTGATCGACCTCGGTCCGATGCGTCAGGTGCAAATCGATTGCGGCGGGAACCGCCTCAAAGTGCAGGTCCCGCGCCAGATCCCGGTCCGTGCCGGGGAGGGCGTCGGCCTGCGTCTGCATCGCGCGCTGGTCTATCGCCAGGGTGCCAGTCCGGTGGAGATCCGACCGCACGATGATGGCTTCGGTACCGTTCTTCGGTTCCGGCGGACCCACCCGCTTGAAAGTGTGCTTGCCCAATGAGCATTGCTCTCGCTGATGAGCAGGTCGATTGGGCCGCGGCGCTTCAGGAGCGCGCCGTGGCGCGCCTGGCTGCGATACCGGTGAACGAGCGCGATGCCGCGCGCTCTGGACCAAAAGACCCTGGCACGCATCGCCGCCTGTTCGACCGCTTCGAGGCGCTGCGCGAAATCGAGATCGGGGGTTCAGCGCCGCGCCGTGCGACGGTCGCGGGCCCGGCGCGCATCCTGTGCTGGAATGTCGAGCGCATGCGGCATCTCGATGACGTCGAGACGGCGCTGCGCCGCGAACGCGCCGATCTCGCGCTGCTCTCCGAAGTCGATCGCGGCATGGCGCGCAGCGGCAATCGGGATTGCATCGCCGAGCTCTCCTTGCGCCTCGGCCAGTCCTATGCCTATGCGCTGGAGTTTTTCGAGCTGGACCTCGGCGATGCGCGGGAGAAGCGGGAACATGAAGGCGAAATCAATCTCGAAGGATTCCACGGCGCGGCGCTGCTCGGCGATGCGGCATTGCGGCGCCCGTTTCTGATTCGCATCGATTCGGGCGGCGACTGGTTCGACGGTAGTCGCGGCGAGCCGCGTGTCGGCGGCACCATTGCCCTCGGTGCGCAGATCATTGTCGATGGCATCGCGGTCACGGTGGTCAACGTGCATCTCGAGAGCCATGGCGATCCCGAGGAACGGGCAGGGGACATGCGACGCCTGCTGCGGCTGGTCGATGCGTATGATGCGGCGGCGCCGGTCATTCTCGGCGGCGATTTCAACACATCCGGCGTCACGCGGGCGGATCGCCGCGATGGGCGGCAGCCCTGGCTCGAGCGCATGCGGCGGCAGCCGCACCTCCTGGTCCGCCCGCAGGAGGCGGAGCCGCTCTTCACCGAACTGGCGGAAGCCGGTTACGATTGGCAGGCGTGCAACATTCCTGACGCCCCGACCACGCGCTATGCCGGCGAGCGCGCGGGCCAGCCGCGCACCAAGCTCGACTGGTTCTTCACGCGGCATCTGGTGGCCGAGGATCCCAGGATCATCCCGGCTGTGCGTCCGGATGGCAGTCCGAGCTCCGATCACGACGCGCTGGCGGTGTCGATCCGCCCGCGCTAAAGCTGAGCGGATGCGATGGCTTCCGGTTCTCTGCGTGCTCTCGATGGCGATTCCGTGGCAGGCGAAAGCCGATCCCGCCGAGGATGTCGCGACCCGCGCCTGTTCCGCCTTGTCATCGCGGGTCGCCGCTTTTTCGGGCGACGACCCGGTGTTCCTGCGCAGTTATGACGCCGGGTCGGGCGAGGGGCCAAATCCGGAACCGGCACTCAATGCGGCCTTCACCTACGACAATGCGCTGGCGGTGATCGCGCTCAAGGCCTGCGGCAATCTCGATGCGGCGCGGCGGATCGCCGATGCGCTCCTGGCGGCCTCGGAGGAGGACCGCACCGGGGCGGCGGGGCGTTTGCGGAACGCTTATCGGCCCGGCCCCGTGCATGAGACGCCGGTGCCGCCGATGGGCTGGTGGAGCGAGGCCGATCAGCGCTGGGACGAGGATCCGTATCAGGTCGGCTCTGCCACCGGCAACCTTGCCTGGGCGGCGCTGGCCCTGCTGACCATCGGCGAAGCGAGCCAGGATTCGGATTACACCGATGGCGCGGCACGCATCGCGGCCTGGGCGGCCAAGAGCAGTGCGGACGACCGCACGCCCGCGGGGTTCAACGGCGGCCTCTACGGCTACGACGATAAGACCGAGGCGCTCGGCTGGAAGTCCACCGAGCACAATGTCGACCTTGCCGCCGTGTTCGACTGGCTGGCGCGCCTGCAGCCCCAGGCCGGCTGGCAGGCGAAGGCGCAGCGTGCACGGGATTTCGTGGCGGCGCTCTGGGATCCGGAGCAGGGCCGCTTCTGGGTCGGCACCTTGCCGGACGGGGTCAGCATCAACCGCACCAACAGCGGGCTGGATGCCGAGCTCTGGCCGTTGCTGCTGGCCGACGCGCCGCAGGCGTGGCAAGGGGCGCTCGCCTATGCGGAGCACAACCATGCCGCCCGGCCCGGCTTCGACTTCAACGACGACCGGGATGGCGTCTGGTGGGAGGGGACGGCCCAGGCCGCTTTGGTCTATCGCGCGCTGGGGCGCAGCGCACAGGCGGACCGCTTGCTGAAGGCGCTGGCGCGGCGGTTCAGCCCCGGCGGCTTGCTGTGGGCGACGGATGCCGCGCGAATCACGACCGGCCTCGCCTTGTCACCGAGCAGCACGACCGACGACTTCTATTATTTCCGGCTGCCGCATCTCGGTGCCACCGCCTGGGCGGCGCTCGCAGCCCTGGGCTGGAATCCCTTTACAGGGGCGCCGGTCGGGAACCAGCCGGTTCCATGAAGATGCAGGAAAAACAAGCAATTATCGTCTGACCCTGCGATTTTTCCCTGGGATTCCACACCGCCGACGTTCACAGTTCCTGAACGATGATGTATAGAGGAACGGTCGGCATCGCTTTGGGTTGGGCCCCTCATGGCGTCAAGCTGTGGTGCCCAGCCGGATTCGATCAGGGCATTTTGTGAAACACAGGGGATTACCAATGAAGACTTTGAAGATCGCTGTCGGCCTGTCGCTTCTGGTCGGCCTTGCCGCCTGCGCCGAAAACAGCAAGGGGCTCTATTCCAGCGGTGACTACTACAACGCATTCGGCCGTGGCTACTACCAGCCGTTCCAGGATGGCAGCACCTTCCACTATCACCACTCCTATTACGCCAAGGCGAACACCGTCCCCGAAGTCGGCGAGTAATTTCAGCCGCGTTTCCGGTTGCGCTCGGCCCGCTTCTTGGTGCGGGCCGAGCCGTCTTGCTTGGCTGTCGTGATCTGCTCGAGTTGCTCGACGGCTTCTCCCACCTCATCGCGATCCAGCGCTTTCTGCGCCCTTTGTGCCATCGCTTTATAGCGCTGGTGGATCGTTTCCAGGTCCTTGTCTTCGAGCTCCTCGATATTGAGGAACGAGTTCTGTGCCCCATCGAGCGCGCGGATGATCTCGTCCAGCTTGAGATGCATCGCCGTTGAATCCCGGTTCTGGGTGTTCTGGATCAGGAACACCATCAGGAAGGTGACGATGGTCGTCCCGGTGTTGATGATCAGCTGCCAAGTGTCGCTGTAGCCGAAGACCGGCCCGGTGATGCCCCAGCCGGCGATGACCAGGACGGCCAGCGCAAACGTCAGGTGGTGCCCGGCCGCCCGGGAGGTGTGATTGGCGAAGGCGGTGAAGAATGACGGCTTGCGATGCCGCGTCGGGCTTTTCTGTCGATCGCTCACGATTGCGCCTGTTCGGTTCCGAAGCGAAGGTGCGCTTCGCCTCACTGCAGGCACTAACCCCGACCGGGTGCCGGAGTTTCGCCGGGCCGCGGAGCTTGAGGCGTCAGAATTCCTTGGTGTCTTCGATCGCCAGGATCTGCGCGACGGTGTTGCCCTCGAAGGCGAGCGGCAGCATGGCGAACTCGGCGACGCCATTGCGGCCGTCGGAATAAGCCCAATGGTCGAGCCCGAAAATGGGCTCGGCGCGGGCCCGAACCTCGCGATAGCAGGCGAGATAGAAATCGCGGTTGGCGAAGTCCTGGGCGTCGAGGAACGTGCCGGTGAAATCGCTGCCGGCATTGGCCGCCACCTCGGTCCCGACCAACCGGTAGCGAAAGCGATCTCCAACCACCTCGACGATGATGAGGCAGGAGAGGACGTCGGCGAGCTCGGTCGGGTCGATGGCCGCGCGCCGCGGAATTTGCCCGCCGGTCGCCTTGCTGCGCCAGTAGTCGAAGATGCGCCGTACCCGTTTCGAGTGGACGTCGTCCGCCGAGGCATAGCGCTTCGGATCGAACCTCATGCCGGTTGCTTGGCCCCTGGGGACGGCTCGGAGACCGGATTCTGTTCGGCGCGCAAGGCTGGTGGCGGCGGCACCGCGGCGAGGAGGACTCGCGCGATCGTCCCGTGAGGCTTGTTACGTTCCAAGGTCAGTGTGCCGCCCATCAGTCGTGCATAGCGCGCCGCGATCGAAAGGCCAAGCCCGACGCCTTGCTTTGCGCCGCCCCTCGACAGTACGTTCTCGCTGATGTTGAACAGATCGCCGACCGTGCGCAAGAACTTGTCGGAGAGGCCCGGCCCCGAATCCACGATGCGCAGCATCAACTCTCGCTCATCGCCGTCGAGATGCACCACGACCGAAGTGCCGCTCGGCGCGGCCTTGATGGCGTTGCGCAGCAGTTCATCGACAATGGCCCGGAACGCCTTCTCGTCGCCGCGCCAGACATTCGGGGCATGGCCGCATTCCAACGTGACGATCGCATCGTGGCGCGTGGCGAGTTCCTGGACCGTATCCACCACGCCGCAGACCGATTGCTGGGGCTGGAAGCTCTCGCTTTCGAGTTGGCGCTGACCGGAATCCAACACGATGAAGGTGAGGATGCGATCGACATTCCGGAGCATCATGCGCCCGGCATCGTGGGCATAGCCGGAATATTCCGTGATCTTGGCGTAGCCGTGGCTCGTGGCGTCGGCCTGGATCAGTTCGGTGAACCCGAGCACGGCGTTGAGCGGCGTGCGGAACTCGTGGTTCATGTTGGAAATGAAGCTGTCCTTGGCGCGGTTCGCCTGCTCGGCGCGCTGCAGCGCTGTCGCATAGTCGCTGCCCAGCCGCTCCAGCCGCACCGCCTGCTCCTCGAGCAGCCGGTTGGTATCCTCAAGTTCTGCTTCATGGGCGACCAGCGCCTCGTTGCTGCGCCGGAGCTTCTCCCGCGAGGCCAGCAGCAACTCGCGCGAATGGTACAGTGAACCGGCCAACAGCACCGCGCCGACGACGAAGTTGAGGGTGAAAGAGGCGACGGAGTAGTGGATCAGGAACGGCGTGCCGATAAACATCCATCGCACCAGAGCCATCGCGGCGCGCAATGCGAAGATACCGAAGGCGAAGGAGCCGATCATCGGCAGTCGGCGCAGCACCCAGCCAGTCCAGAAATAGAGAACCGCTGTGACAGTGCCGATGAACGTGTATCCCCAATTATGGTCCTGCACGTGAACGGCGAGGCTGATTGCGGCCACGGTCGCGGCGCCGGCTGAAATTGCGCGCCATGGCACCTTGTGCCCGGCGAAGGCGAGGTTGCCCATGACCATGAAAGCGACGAAAGTCCAGAACAGCGCAGTCGCCGCATAGCCGGCGGCGGCTGCGCCGGTGGCGATCTTGATCGTGATACAGCCGATGCCGAGCGCATAGCTCAACATCGCGATGGTCCAGGCGAGGTCGAAGAACCGCCGACCGTCGAGCACCCATTTGAAGCCGAAGACCAGCCCGATCGAGCCGGTGCTGATCGCGCCGAATGAGAAGACGAGGATGTCCGGACTCATGGCCGGCGGCTCATGGCGAACCGGGGGGCGAACCGCGGGGCGAACCGCGGGGCGAGCGGCAGGCGCGCCGATGGCAAGCGACGTTCAAAACCAGTACCCCAAGTGCCCGTCAGCTATTCCACCTTGCGATCGCGCACTCCAATGCTAAGCCACAGTTGTTAAGTGGGACTTAACGCCTACCTGTGCCTTTTATGCCGCAGACCGGGGGCTTAGCCCGACGTTTTGGACCGCGAAGCCATCGCGGTGGTGCACGACATCCATGCGCGGATTCCGCATACGGCCTGCTGCGGCTTGCCTTAAATAAGAACCCAACGGTTTCAAATTTCTCGCGACCCCTGCACAGGCCTCAGGTAACTCCTTGAACGCCACCAATTTCTACCCGCGCCCGGCCGGTATGACCCCGCGCGAGGTCCGCCAGATCCTGCTTGGCGTGCTCCTGACCATGTTCCTGGCGGCTCTGGACCAGACGATCGTCGCTCCCGCGCTGCCCACCATCGCCCGCGATCTGCACGGTTTCGATTCCGTCTCCTGGGTGGTGACGGCCTATCTGCTCTCTGCGACCGCCACGACGCCGATCCTCGGCAAGTTGAGCGATCTCTATGGCCGGCGCAGCGTGATGATCACCAGCGTCGCCGTCTTTCTCGTAGGGTCGGTCGCCTGCGCACTGGCGCCCAACATGTTCCTGCTGATCTGTGCGCGCGCGATTCAAGGCGCCGGTGGCGGCGCGCTGCTGTCGCTGGCCAACACGATCGTGGCCGATGTCGTCTCGCCGCGGGAGCGGGGACGGTATCAAGGCTATTTCGCCAGCGTCTTCGCGATCGCCGGCATCATGGGGCCGGTGCTCGGCGGTTTCCTGGCCGAATATATCAGTTGGACCGTGATCTTCTGGATCAATCTGCCGATCGGCTTCCTGGCGATCTGGATCGCGCGCCGCGCGCTGGCGCATCTGCCGGTGAAGGGGCTTGCGCATCACATCGACTATCTCGGCTCCGCGCTCATGGCTACGGCGACCGTCAGCCTGCTGCTCGCGCTGACCTGGGGCGGGCATCGCTTTGCCTGGCTCTCGGCGCCGATATTGGGAATGGTCCTGCTGTCAGCCGTGCTCTATGCGCTGTTCCTCAGGCAGCAGAGCGTTGCGCGGGAGCCGATATTGCCACTGAGCCTGTTCGCCAATCCGGTCATCCGCATGACCTCGGTGCTCGGCTTTACCATCATGGTGATCAATGTCGGCGTGACCGTTTACGTACCGCTCTATCTGGAGTTCGTGCGCGGCATGAACGCCTATGATTCCGGCCTGGTGCTGATCGCGCTGATGGTGGGCGTGGTGGGCGGCGCACTCATCACCGGACAGTTCATGCGCTTCACCGGCCGCTACAAGGCGCCGCCGCTGTTCGGCGTCACCGCCGCGGCGATCGGGCTGTTCTATCTCGCCTATGGTTCAGGCGGGCGGACCAATCCCGAGATCGTCATCGTCCTCACCGTGACCGGCATCGGGCTCGGCACCGCTTTCCCGGCGATGATGGTGGCGACCCAGAACGCCGCCCATGGCGGCAATCTCGGCATCGCGACGGCCAATCACACGTTCTTCCGCTCGCTCGGCGGTGCGGCCGGCGTCGCCTTCCTGGGTGCGATCATCTTCAGCGTCCTCGCCGCGCATATCGATATCGACCGCGGCGCCGACTTGAACGACATCCTGCAGCCCGGCCCGGTCCTGACCGCTGTGCAGCCCTATCTCGGCCATGCGTTCTCCGCCTTCTTCGCCGCGGCAGGCGCAGTGGCGGTGCTCTCGGCGATCGGCTTCCTGTTCATGAAGGAAGTGCCGCTCCGTCAGAACGTGGGCCACGAGACGCCCGCGGAGTAGGGGTTAAAAAGCCGGACAGGGATGCTATAAACCAGCCCCAGACCAGCAAGAGTCAGGGGAAATGGCCGTCTTTTCATCGCTCGCCGAAGCCGTCGCCGCCAATATCAAGGACGGCGACACCGTCGCCTTTGAAGGTTTCACCCATCTCATTCCCTTCGCGGCCGTGCATGAGACCATCCGGCAAAAGCGCCGCGATCTGCATCTCGTGCGCATGACGCCGGATCTCGTCTACGACCAGCTGATCGGCATGGGCTGCGCGCGGAAAATGACCTTCTCCTGGGGCGGCAATCCTGGCGTCGGCTCGATCTATCGCTTCCGTGACGCCGTGCTGAATGGCTGGCCGCAACCGCTCGAACTGGACGAGCACAGCCACGCCGCACTTGCAAATGCCTATGAGGCCGGGGCGGCGGGCCTGCCTTGCGCGATCTTCCGCGGCTATCGCGGCGCCGAGCTGGCGGCGGTCAATCCCAACATCAAGTCGATCGTTTGCCCCTTCACCGGCGAGAAGCTGGCCGCCATTCCGTCGATCCGCGCCGATTGCGCGGTGATCCATGCCCAGAAAGCCGATCGCAAGGGCAACGTGCTGATCGAAGGCATCCTCGGCGTGCAGAAGGAAGCGGTGCTCGGCGCCAAGCGCGCGATCGCCACGGTGGAAGAGGTGGTGGACGATCTGGGTGCTACGAGCCGCAATGCCTGCATCCTGCCGAGCTGGACCTTGAGCGCGGTGGTCGCGGTGCCGGGTGGCGCGCACCCATCCTACACACATGGCTACTACACGCGCGACAACGCCTATTACAAAGCCTGGGATGACATCAGCAAGGAACGCGACGTGTTCCTGCAATGGATGGAAGACAACGTGATGCGCCAAGGGCCGGACGTGTTCAAGCGCCATGCCAAGAAGGCGGCCTGATCATGACCGAATATTCACCGACCGAAATGATGACCGTCGCCGCCGCCCGTATGCTGCGCAACGAGGATGTCTGCTTCGTCGGCATCGGCCTGCCGAGCGCCGCCTGCAATCTGGCGCGCCTCAGCCATGCGCCCGATATCACCTTGATCTACGAGTCCGGGACCATCGCGACCAAGCCGGACGTGCTGCCGCTCTCGATCGGCGATGGCGAGCTTTGCGAGACCGCGATGACCACGGTCTCGGTGCCGGAGATGTTCCGCTACTGGCTGCAAGGCGGGCGCATCACCCGCGGCTTCCTCGGTGCGGCCCAGCTCGACAAGTTCGCCAACATCAACACGACGGTCATCGGCCCCTATGACAAGCCCAAGGTGCGGCTGCCGGGCGGCGGCGGCGCGCCGGAGATCGCGACCTCCTGCGGCGAGATCTTCGTCGTCATGAAGCAGGACACGCGCAGCTTCGTCGAGAAGGTGGATTTCGTCACCTCGCTCGGCCATGGCAAGGGCGGCAACGACCGCGCGAGCTACGGTGTCACCACCAAGGGACCGACCAAGGTGATCACCGATCTCTGCATCATGGAGCCGGATCCGGTCTCGAAGGAACTGACCGTGGTGGGTCTCCATCCGGGCGTCACGCGGGACGCCGTCGTCGAGGCGACGGGCTGGGCAGTGAAATTCGCAGCCAAGCTCACCGAGACCGTACCGCCGACAGGGGCCGAATTGAAAGTGCTGCGTGCGCTCCATGCGCGCACCAAAGCCGCACACGAGTCGAAGGTTGCCGCGCAATGAGCCAACGGGACGTCTTCCTCTGCGATGCCGTCCGCACGCCGATCGGCCGCTTCGGCGGCGCGCTGGCGACCGTGCGCACGGATGACCTCGCGGCGGTGCCGCTGAAGGCGCTGCAGGCGCGCAACCCGCAGATCGACTGGAGCCGGTTGGACGACGTCTATTTCGGCTGCGCCAACCAGGCGGGCGAGGACAACCGCGACGTCGCGCGCATGGCTTTGCTGCTCGCAGGATTGCCGGAGACCGTGTCGGGCACGACGATCAACCGGCTCTGCGCCTCCGGCCTCGATGCCGTGGGTTCCGCCGCGCGCGCGATCCGTGCGGGAGAGATCGATTTCGCAATTGCCGGCGGGGTGGAGAGCATGACCCGCGCACCGCTGGTCATGGGCAAGGCGGAGTCCGCTTTCCAGCGCAGCGCCGACCTTCAGGACACGACCATCGGCTGGCGCTTCATCAATCCGTTGATGAAGGCGCAATACGGCGTCGATTCCAATCCGGAGACCGCCGAGAACGTCGCGGAGGATTTCCAGATCACCCGCGCCGACCAGGACGCCTACGCCTTCCGCAGCCAGCAGCGCGCCGCCAGCGGTTCCTCATTCCTGGCTGAAGAAATCGTGCCGGTCGAAGCGAAGGATGCGCGCGGCAAGCCGGTGACGGTCACGGTGGACGAGCATCCGCGCGCCGACACCACCCTCGAAGGCCTGGCCAAGCTGAAGACGCCGTTCCGGACGCCGGGCACGGTGACGGCGGGCAATGCCTCGGGGGTCAATGACGGCGCCGCGGCGATGATCCTCGCTTCCGAGGCGGCGGTGAAGGCACATGGGCTGAAGCCGCGCGCTCGTATCCTCGGCATGGCGACCGCCGGCGTGCCGCCGCGCATCATGGGCATCGGCCCGGTGCCGGCGACGCAGAAACTGCTCGCGCGCCTCGGCCTGAAGATCGGCGATTTTGACGCGATCGAGATCAACGAGGCTTTTGCCGCGCAGGTGGTCGCCTGCCTGCGCCAGCTCGACCTGCCGGACGATGCGGCGCAGGTGAACCCGAACGGCGGCGCCATCGCGCTCGGCCATCCGCTCGGCATGAGCGGCGCCCGCATCGCGATGACCGCGGTGCATCAACTGGAGAAGACCGGCGGCAAGCGCGCACTGGCAACGCTCTGCGTCGGCGTGGGGCAGGGCGTGGCGCTGGCGATGGAGCGGGCCTAGACCTTATCGGCTGGATCGTCGAACAGGATGCGCTGGGCGGCGCCGTCCATGTCTTCGTACTGGCCGGATTTCAGTGCCCAGAGGAAGGCCGCGAGCCCGAGGCCTCCCATGCAGAGCGCGATCGGGATCAGGAACAGCAGCACGGTCATTGCAGCCTCACTTTCCCCAGGCGCAGGGCGTTCAGGATGACGATGATCGACGAGCTCGACATGGCGATGGCGGCGATCAGCGGCGTCACCTGGCCGAGGATCGCCAGCGGCACCGCCGCCAGATTGTAGACCAAAGCGATCCCCAGATTCTGCCGCACCAGCTGGTCGGTGCGCTTGGCGAGCAGCAAGGTCAGCGGGATGGCTTCCAGCCTGTCGCCTTGGAACACGACATCGGCGGCGCTCTGGGTGATCTCGGTCCCGCTGGCGGGCGCCATGGAGACATGGGCGCCGGCCAAGGCGGCCGCATCGTTGATGCCGTCGCCGATCATCAGCACCTTGTGTCCGGCCCTGGTGAGGGCCTCCAGCCGCGCCGCCTTGTCGACCGGTGAAAGTCTGGCGGCAAAGGTTGCGATGCCGAGCTGGCGCGCCAGGCTTTCCACCGGCGCCGCGCGGTCGCCGGACATAATCTCCAGCTTCAACCCCAGCGCCTTCAATCGCGCGATCACCGCGATGGCATCCGGCCGCAAGCGATCGGAGAACAGGAACCGCAGCTTTCGCCGGTCGCGTCCGACCAGCCAGAGCACTTGCTCGGTCGTTACTTCGTCGGGTTGGCCGGTGAAGGCGCAGCTGCCGAGCTTCCAGCCTTCCCATTCGAGGCCGGCGCCGGGATGTTCATTCACACCGGCCAGCACCGTCGCATCCGGCGCGGCGCGCGTGAGCGCGCGGGCGAGGGGATGGCGGCTGTTGGCGGCGATCCCTGCCGCGAGTTTCAGCAGCTCCGGATTGGCGCCCGGCTGCAAATCCAGGCGGCCCAAGGTCAGCGTGCCGGTCTTGTCGAAGACCACAGTATCGACATCGGTCAGGCGCTCGAGCGCGTCGGCGCTCTTCAAGAGAACGCCGGAGCGCATCAGGCGCTGGCTGGCGACCACCTGTGCCACGGGGACGGCGAGTGCCAGCGCACAGGGGCAGGTGATGATCAGCACCGCGACGGCGATCATCAGCGCGTCGGTCCAAGGGAGCGCCCCGAACAGCCACCAGCCGAGGAAGGTGTTCAGCGCCACCACGTGGACGACCGGCGCATAACGCCGCGCGACACGATCTGCAATGCGCGTGAAGCGGCCCTTGCGGGATTCCGCCGCTTCCATCAGCCGCACCATGTCGGCGAGCAAAGTCGCATCGCCGACCGCATCGACCCGCATGGTGACGGGTCCGGTAAGGTTCAGGGTGCCGGCGAACAGCCGATCGCCATCGGTGCAGCGCTGCGGCGCGCTCTCGCCGGTGATCGCGGAGAGATCGAGATCGCTGCTGCCGGTGCAGATCGTTCCATCGGCCGGCGCGCGGCCGCCCGGCGCGATCAGCACCGTCATCCCGGGCTTGAGCTGCGAGGGCGGTAGGCTGTGCTGGCGGCCGTCGGGCTCGATCACGGTCGCCGCCACGGCATTCAGCGCCAGCAACCGCGCAGCCGTGGCATGGGCACGGCCGCGGGCGCGGCGATCGAGATACCGGCCGATCAGCAGGAAGAAGAGCAGGGTGACGGCAGAATCGAAGTAGGCGTGCTCACCCCCGCGGAAGGTCTCGAACAGGGAAATCGACGGCGCAAGGATGATCGCAAGGCTGATCGGCACATCCATGTTGGTGCGCTTGGCCTTGAGGGCCGTCAGGGCGGAGCGGAAGAACGGACGACCGGCATAAGCGATCGCGGGGATCGCGATCAGCGCCGAGATCCAGTGCAGCAGGTCTCGCGTGCCCGGATCGGCACCGGACCAGACCGAGACCGACATCAGCATGATATTGCCGGCGGCGAAGCCCGCCACGGCCATGGCGGTCAGCAGCGCCTTGCTCTCGGCATCGGCTTCCGAGGCGAGCCGTTCCGGATCGCAAGGCACCAGCCGATAGCCGAGCCGGGTGACGAGCTGCACCAGGCGTTCCGGATCGGCGTCCTTCCAGCGCAGCGTCAGGCGCCGCGTGGAGAGGGCAACGCGCGCCGCGGTGACACCCGGCTGCTTCAGCAGGCTCTGCTCGATCAGCCAGATGCAGGCGCCGCATTGCAGCCCCTCGACCATCAGGCTCAGTTCCTTCTCGCCGGGCGCTACCGCGCGGGTCCAGGCGGAGAGATCGAGTTCGGTCGGAACATCGTCCGGCCGCGTCGACGGCTGGGCGGGATCGGCGACCCGCTGCTCGTAGTAGCGGGCGAGGCCGAGCGACTGCACGAGGTCATAGGCGCCGGCGCAGCCATGGCAGCAGAAGCTGCTATCGCCGCGAAAGCTTTCGCCGCAATGTCGGCAGAGCTGGTCTTCCGCAATCGCGCAGAATTGCGGGACTGCGTTCATTTCATGAAGATCCGCTGCACGGTCTGCCAATCCGTGGCACCGGTCTCGGCTGCAAGCCGAAGCTCCCAGCTTCCCAGGACGGGCAGCGTCACATCGGTGCCGTAAACGCCATCGCCCTCGGCGCGCAGCGTCAGCCGCTGATCGAACGAAGTGCTGACCGGCCGCACCAGATGGGCGGTGAGCTCCAGGCCTTGGACCGGTTTGCCGCTCTTGTCGGTGATGCTGACCGCGAGGTGGCGCCCTGAAGCGGCCGGGGTGACGGTGGTCTTTGCGGTCCAACCCAACGCGGCGCTGGCCTCGGCCTCCTTGAGGATCGTGTTGTACTGGATGCCCTGCTGATAGGCCTGGTCGGTATCGAGGCCGCTGAAGGTACTTTGGGCGAAGTACATCATCGTCCCGTTGACCACGACCACCAGCAGCATCAGGCCGATGAACAGGGCCGGGATCCACAGCGACCGGCGCTGCGGGCGGGCGAGGTCAGTCATCGTCGTGCTCATCGTCACTGTGTTTGGGACCGTTGAAGATTGCGCCATGGTGACTCTCCTCGCCGGTCGAGATATTGACCGCGCTGATCGTGATATCGGTTCGCTTGTGCTTCAGGTTCTCGCGCGATGCTTTGAGCAACAGGCGGAAGGTGCCGACGCTATCGCCATTGACCTTCACGGCTTGCGGATCGGCGCCGATGATCTTGATCGCGAGACCTTCGATGCCCTCCACCGAAACCCGGTATTCCATCGGCTGCGGGTTCTTGTTGGAGATCTTCAGGGTGAAGCCGTCCTGGATCTCGCCGTCGCCGAGCTTGACGAAAAGCGGTGAGCGATCGGCCTGAACCGTGACGCCCATGGTGGCACGGGTCGAGAGCGTGAACAGCATCGCGGCCGTGATTATCACAAGGCCAGCGGCGTAGATAATGGTGCGCACCCTCACGAACTTGAATTTGGGTGGCTTGCCGGCCGCGCGGGCCTCGCTGTTGGAAAGCGAATCATAGGTGATCAACTCAAGCGGACGGCTGAGCTTGGCCATGATCGAGTTGCAGGCATCGACGCAGAGCCCGCAGCCGATGCACGCGAGCTGCGGCCCGTTGCGGATATCGACGCCGGTCGGGCAGACGTTGTAGCAGAGGTTGCAATCGACGCAGTCGCCGAGCTTTTCGGTCTCCTTGGCCTTCTTCTTGCCGCGCGGCTCGCCGCGCCAGGATTCGTACGTGACGATCAGGCTGTGCTCGTCGAGCATCGCGCCTTGGAAGCGGGGCCAGGGACACATGTAGATGCAGACCTGCTCCCGCGCCCAACCGGCGAGGAGATAGGTGGTCGCGGTGAAGAGGCCGATGAAGCCGACCTGGGTCCAGGTCGCGTCGAAATGGGCTAGATCCCGCACCAAAGTCGGCGCGTCGTTGAAATACATCACCCAGGCGCCGCCGGTTGCCGCGGCGATCAGCAGCCAGCCGGCATGCTTGATCGCCTTGAGCCGCAGCTTACGGAAGGACCACGGCTCCTTGTCGAGCTTGATGCGGGCATTGCGGTCGCCCTCGGTCCAGCGCTCGACCCAGAGGAAGAGATCGGTCCAGACTGTCTGCGGGCAGGTGAAGCCGCACCAGACCCGGCCGAGCAGGGCGGTCGCCAGGAACAGCCCGACCGCGCCGAGGATCAGCAGACCGGCGAGGTAATAGACTTCTTGCGGCCAGATCTCGATCCAGAAGAAATAGGCGCGCCGTCCCGGCATATCGACCAGCAGCGCCTGGTCGGGCCGACCGATCCCCCGATCCCAGCGCAGCCAGGGTGCGAGGTAGTAGAGGCCGAGGAGCACGCCGAGCACGCTCCACTTGATCATGCGGAAGCGACCCCAGATGCGCTGGGGGTAGATCTTCACATGTTCGGCGTAGAGCGATGTATTGCTCACGGTGTGTTCAATCGGTCGGTGTTCCACGATCTATCCGCGTTACTGACCGCCGCCGAGTGAATGGACATAGACGGCCAGCATCTTGATCTGCGCGTCGGTCAGACGGCCTTGCCAGGCCGGCATGACGCCGTGACGGGGCTTGGTGATCTGCGCGGTGATGGTCTTGGCATCGCCGCCATAGAGCCAGATTGCGTCCGTCAAGTTCGGCGCGCCGAGCTCGAGATTGCCCTTGCCCTGCTCGCCATGGCAGGCGACGCAGTTGGCGGTGAAGACCTCCTTGCCGCGCCCCGCCGCCGCCGCATCCGCCTGCTCCCCGCTTAAGGACATGACGAAGGCGGTGACGTCGGCGATCTGCTCGCCGGTGAGGATGGAATCGCTGCCGAAGTTCGGCATGATGTTGGTGCGAGTTTCCTCGTCCTGGGCGCGGATGCCATGGCGGATGGTCTGTTCGATCTGCGCGACGTTGCCGCCCCAGAGCCAGTCGTCATCGGCCAAGACCGGGAAGGAAATCCGGCCGGCGCCGCCGGGCGCGTGGCAGGCCGCGCAGTTCTCGTTGAAGATCGCCTTGCCGCCGCTCATGGCGAAGTTCAGCAGCTCGGCATCGCCATTGATCTGCTCGGTGGTCGAGGCGGAGATCTTGTCGATCCAGACCTTCTGCGCTTCCGCCGCTGCGGCCGCCTGCTCGGCATAGACCTGTCGCTGGTCATAGCCGAGGACGCCCTTGGTGTAGCCATTCCACAGCGGGATCGCCGGATAGAGAACCCACCACAGGATGGCGAAAAGAATGCTGGCATAGAGCACGGTCAGCCACCATTTCGGCAGCGGATTGTTCAGCTCCTGAATGCCATCCCAGACATGGCCGGTCGTCGGCTTGCCGGTCAGTTCGTCCTTGTTGATGTCGGTCATTTCAGTTCATCCCGATCGGTCGTGAAGGGAATCTTCGCGCATTCGCTGAAGTGTTCCCGGTTCTTCGGGCGGAAGGCATAAAAGGCGATCCCGACGAAGATCAGCATCAGCCAGGCCACCCACAGCTGACGGGCGATTTGCGCAACCTCGATCCAGCTCATTGCGCATCTCCTTTCGCATAGTCGGGACGATAGGTCGTGAAATCGACCATGCGGCCGAGTACCTGCAGATAGGCGACGAGAGCATCCATCTCGGTCAGCTTCGTGGGCTGACCGTCGAAGTCACCAGTGACGGCCTTCGGGTAACGGGCGAGCAGAGTCTCCGTATCCGCGTCCGGTGTCGCCTGGGCGGCGAGATCCGCAGCCGCGTTGTCGATGTCCTCCTGGGTATAGGGGACGCCGACGATTTTGAGCGTCTTCAGGTGATCGGCGATGTTGGGGATGTCGAGCTCATGCGCCTCGAGATGCGCATATGGAGGCATGATCGATTCCGGAACCACCGAGCGCGGATCCATGAGATGCGCGACGTGCCAGTCATTGGAATACTTGCCGCCGACCCGCGCCAGGTCCGGACCGGTGCGCTTGGAGCCCCATTGGAACGGATGGTCGTACATGCTCTCCGCCGCCAGGCTGTAATGGCCGTAGCGCTCGACCTCGTCGCGGAACGGACGGATCTGCTGGCTGTGGCAGAGATAGCAGCCTTCGCGGATGTAGATGTTGCGACCGACGAGCTCGAGCGGGGAGTAGGGACGGACACCCTCCACCTTCTCGATGGTCTCGCCGATCGTGAACAGCGGCACGATCTCGACCAGGCCGCCGATCGCGACTGTGACGATGATCCCGAGCAGCAGCAGGATCGAGTTGGTTTCGAACTTCTCTTGTCTGATGAAAGCCATTGCCGTTGCTCCGATCACGCCGTGGCGGTGACGGCGGCACCGAGCTTTGTCTCGGTGCGGACGTCGCCACGCGCCGTGCGCCACATGTTGTAGACCATGACGATCGCGCCGCTGAGGAACAGGACGCCAGCGAGGGTGCGGACGACGTAGTAGGGATGCATCGCCGCGACGGTCTCGACGAAGGAAAATTGCAGGAAGCCGAGATCGTCATAAGCGCGCCACATCAGGCCCTGCATGATCCCGCTGATCCACATCGGCGTGATGTAGAGGACGATGCCGATCGTGGCCAACCAGAAGTGCCACTCGATCAGGCGCACCGAATAGACCCGCGTCGCATTCCAGAGTTTGGGGACGAGATAGTAGACCGCGCCGAAGCTGACGAAGGCGACCCAGCCCAGCGCACCGGAATGCACGTGGCCGATGGTCCAGTCGGTGTAGTGGCTCAAGGAGTTGACCGACCGGATCGACATGACCGGGCCTTCGAAGGTGGACATGCCGTAGAAGCCGACCGAGGTCACCAGGAAGCGTAGGACGGGATCGGTGCGAAGCTTGTCCCAGGCGCCGGAGAGCGTCATCAACCCGTTGATCATGCCGCCCCAGGACGGCATCCAGAGCATCACCGAGAAGGTCATGCCGAGTGTCTGGGTCCAGTCGGGCAGAGCCGTGTAGTGCAAATGGTGCGGACCGGCCCAGATGTAGAGGAAAATCAGCGACCAGAAATGCACGACCGAGAGCCGGTAGGAATAGACCGGGCGGTTCGCCTGCTTCGGCACGAAGTAATACATGATGCCGAGGAAGCCGGCGGTCAGAAAGAAGCCCACGGCGTTATGGCCGTACCACCATTGCAGCATCGCATCCTGCACGCCGGAGAACAGCGAATAGCTCTTGGTGCCGAGCAGCGAGACCGGAATCGAGAGGTTGTTGCCGATATGCAGGACGGCGACGGTGACGATAAAGGCGAGGTAAAACCAGTTCGCCACGTAGATGTGGGGCTCTTTTCGCTTGATCAGCGTGCCGAGGAAGACCAGCAGGTAGACCACCCAGACGATGGTCAGCCAGAGATCGACATACCATTCGGGCTCGGCATATTCGCGGCCCTCGGTAATGCCGAGGACGTAGCCGCTGGCGGCCAGCACGATGAAGAGCTGGTAGCCCCAGAACAGGAACTCGGCGAGCCCGTCGCCGCCGAACAGCCGCGCCCGGCAGGTGCGTTGCACGACATAGAGGCTGGTCGCGAACAGCGCGTTGCCGCCGAAAGCGAAGATCGCCGCCGAGGTATGGACCGGGCGCAGCCGGCCGAAGGTGGTCCATTCGAGGCCGAAGTTGAAGATCGGGAAAGCGAGCTGAGAGGCGATGACCACGCCGACCAGGAAGGCGACCACCCCCCAGAACAGCGTGGCGATGGTGAATTGGCGGACCACCCGTTCGTTATACGGGCTGGCGGCGGCGGATCCCGTGATGGACCCTGAGGTGAGTGTGGCGTCGGACATCAGTGTTCTCCCTTCGGCGCGGTCGCCAAGGTGATGAAGCGGAATATGATCAGGATCGCGAAGACGAAGAGCAGCTGGCCAAACAGCGAGAATGCCGCATCATGGGTGCGGGCGCTGAGCGCAAGCCCGATGAGACCGATGACGGCGAGCAACCCGCCGCCGATGAATTTCCCGATGTTCATGTTCCTTCTCCGACGAGATCGCGATAGGCATGCCAGCTGGCATGGCCGATCAGCGGCATGGTGACGATGAGGCCGAGGCAGCCGGTGATGAGGCCGGCGCCGGTGAAAAGCACGATCAGGGCGCCCCAGCCGGCGAGGACGCGCCAATTGGCGAAGCTGGCGGCGACCGAGGTCGCGATCGCCTGCGTGCTGCTGATGTCACGGTCGAGCAGCAGCGGAAACGAGACGACGCCGATCGCGAAGCAGAGCGCGGCCAGCACGCCGCCGACCGCGCCGCCGACGATCAGGAAGATGAGCCCGTCGATGGTGGTCACGATGGTCAGCACGAAATTCGACCAGTCGACCGGCTGAAGGCCGAAGAACACCGCGTAGATCAGCTGTGCGATGCGCATCCAGGCGATCTGGAACAGCATCATGACGAGGCCGAGGGTGAACAGGGGCCCGGGCCGCTTCGACCAGGCGGTCGCGATATCGCCGAAACGGATCGGCGCGCCCATCTCCAGGCGCCGGCTGATCTCGTAGAAGGCGATGCCGAGGAACGGCGCCACGAACATGAAGCCCGAAGCCAGCGGGAAGGAGTAGGCGAGGTAATCCTGCTGCCAGAGCCCGTAGATGATCACCACGCTCAATGCGGCGATGATCACGCCAAAGGCGAGGCTGACCTGCGGCGCGCGTGCGAGATCCTGCCACCCGCGGCGCAACCAGCCCCAGGGCATCTCGACGTCAACGCGGTTGATCGGCAAGACCAGTCCTGCATACTCGGCGTCGAGCGCCGGACCGATCAGCTTCTCGCCCATGGGCCAAACCTCATGCGAAAGCGCGATTCTGCCTTGAGGGTATTTCCCGGGTCGCAAAGCGTCGTTGATTTGAGTCAATCCGGTCGGCACGGCGCCGTAGCAAGATGAACGGATCGACGGACGCGGTCCCGATCCTCGCCTTCCCCTCCCGGGGAAAGCAGAGAGCAAGTGCGGCACCGCGGAAAGTGGGACTTTGGACTCAATTGCCCTCATCGCCGCGCATTGCCAGGTGACGCTCCGCGACAATGCGCCGCTGATCCTGGCGCTGTTCATGGCCGGCCTGGTGGGCAGTGCCGGGCACTGCGCCGGCATGTGCGGCCCCTTCGTCCTGGCCCAGGTGGGCGCGCGGGCCGGGCTCAACCGCCTCGCCGGCGTGAGCCTGCTGCCTTATCACTTCGGCCGCGGCACCACGTATATTGCATTGGGGATGCTGCTGGCCGCCCCGTTCGGCCTCCTCAGCCGGCTTCCCGAATTGCACTGGATCCCCGCCGCCATGCTGGTCGCGGCGGCGGCTTTATTCCTGATCCAGGCCCTGCGCGGCTGGAACCTCATCGGCGGGGCCACACCAGGCTTTCTTCGGCATATTGGAGGCCTGTTCGCCAAGCCCTTGGGATGGCGCGGTTATGCGCTCGGACTTGTGCTCGGATTCCTGCCCTGCGGATTGCTCTATGCGGCACTGGGTGCCGCCGCCGCGACGGCCGACCTGATCGCGGCCGCGGCCGGCATGCTGGGCTTCGTGCTCGGCACCATGCCGATGCTGGTCGCGATCGGCCTGCTCGGTCATGGCGCCACCCATCACTGGCGGGATCTCGCCCGAAAGGCCATGCCGGTGATCGCGGCGATCAACGCCGTAGTCCTGCTCGGCATGGCTTGGCGCATCGCTGGAATCACTTGATTTTTGCAGGTCTGACAAGAGGTTGAGGGCCATTGCCAGGACCTTCGATTTCGCGCATTCTCCGGCGCAAATTCGCGAATCCTTAACAAACCTTAATGATGAACGCTGACCTTGCCACCGATCTGGGCGCAGGCCTGATCGCCAATCTTGAGAAGTCGATCGGCCGCGCGACGGACGCGCTGCTGGCGCGCCAGCATGACGACGGCCATTGGGCCTTCGAGCTGGAAGCCGATGCGACGATTCCGGCCGAATACGTGTTGCTGAAGCACTTCCTCGCGAAGTCGATCGACGAGATCGATACCGAGGTCGAGCGCAAGATCGTCCGCTACCTGAAATCGATTCAAGGCGAGCATGGCGGCTGGCCGCTCTATCACGGCGGCGCCTTCAACATCTCGGCCAGCGTGAAGGCCTATTACTGCCTGAAGATCTGCGGCGAGGACATCAACGCCGATTATATGCGCCGCGCCCGGGAGGCGATCCTGGCCCATGGCGGCGCCAAGACCTCGAACATCTTCACCCTGATCCAGCTGGCGCTCTACGGCCAGGTGCCGTGGCGCGCCGTGCCCGTGATGCCGATCGAGCTCATCAATATGCCGACCTGGTTCCCGGTCCATCTGGACAAGGTGAGCTATTGGTCGCGCACGGTGATCGTGCCGTTGCTGGTGCTGATGACCAAGAAGCCGCAGGCGCGCAATCCGAAGCGGATCGACGTCCAGGAACTCTTCATCGTGCCGCCCGAGCAGGTGACGAACTGGTACAACATGAACCGCAAGGGTCCCTGGGCCGGCTTCTTCCGCGGCGTCGATCGCGTGCTCCGGCGGACCGATTGGCTGTTCCCCAAGGGCGGCCGCCAGAAGGCGCTGAACAAGGCCGTCGCCTGGGTCACCGAGCGCCTGAACGGCGAGGACGGCTTGGGCGCCATCTATCCGGCCATGGCGAACAGCGTGATGATGTTCGACACACTCGGTTATGCGAAGGATCATCCCGACCGCGCGATCGCCGAGAAGTCGATCGAGAAGCTGATGGTGATCGAGGAAGACCGCGCCTATTGCCAGCCCTGCCTCTCGCCGGTCTGGGACACCGGCCTCGCGGCGCATGCGCTGCTCGAAGTGGGCGGGGAGGCGGCCGAGCGCCTGAAGCCGTCGATGGAATGGCTGCGCCGGAACCAGATCATGGATGTGAAGGGCGACTGGGCCTCGGCGCGTCCCGACGTGCGGCCGGGCGGCTGGGCGTTCCAATACGCCAACCCGCATTACCCGGACGTCGACGACACTGCGGTCGTCGTGATGGCGCTCGACCGCTTCAACCACGCGGAAAGCAAAGAGGCGATCGAGCGCGGCGCCGAATGGGTCCTCGGGCTCCAGAGCAAGAATGGCGGCTGGGGCGCCTTCGACGCCGACAACGAATACTACTACCTGAACCACATCCCGTTCGCCGATCACGGCGCGCTCTTGGATCCGCCGACCGCCGACGTTTCGGCGCGCTGCCTCGGCATGCTGGCGCAGCTCGGCTACAAGCTGGACGACCCGCGCGTCAAAGCTGCGGTCGATTATCTCATTCGCGATCAGCAGGCGGATGGCAGCTGGTTCGGCCGCTGGGGCACCAACTATGTCTACGGCACCTGGTCGGTGCTGACCGCACTCAATTCGATTGGCGTTCCGCACGATCACCCCGCCATGCGCAAGGCGGTGCAGTGGCTCGAGAGCAAGCAGCGACCGGACGGCGGCTGGGGCGAGAGCGGCGACAGTTACTGGGACGATAAGCCGCGCGGCGAAGGCCCGGTCTCGACCCCCTCGCAGACCGCCTGGGCGGTGCTCGGCCTGATGGCCGCGGGCGAGGTGGATTCACGCGCGACCAAGCACGGCATCCAATTCATCGCGTCCACGCAGTCGGATGACGGACTCTGGGAAGAGCAGGAATTCACCGCGGTCGGCTTCCCGCGTGTGTTCTATCTCCGCTATCACGGCTACCGCGCCTTCTTCCCGCTCTGGGCCCTGGCGCGCTATCGGAACCTGAAGCAAGGCAACAGCACGCACGTGTTGCACGGCTTGTGATGCCGCGATGCGCTGGACCTTCTGTCGAGAGTTTATCAGCCCGATCTCGGCTGCAATGCCCCCCTGCAACCTCCCTCCCGAAGAGGGGGAGGCTTAGCATCCGAGCCGGCGCTAACAGCGATGCTCGCTGTCTCCATCTTCTCCCCCCTTTAGGGGGGAGTGAGAGGGGGGCATGCAGCCGTGTCGCCTCAGATCCAGCGCTGGGTCGTTCAGAGCGATGACACTCGGCATCGTCACCGGCATGGCGAGCGAGGCGCGAATCTTTGCCGCCGATGCGCTCACCATTTCGGCTGGTGGGGATGCCGAAGCAACGCGCGCCGGCATCGTGTCGCTGATTGCGCGCGGTGCGACAAAGCTGGTCAGCTTCGGCATCGCCGGCGCACTTGACCCAACTCTCAAGCCTGGCGATCTCATCATCGGCAGCGCGGTCCGCACCGCCGACGGCGTTCGTGCGCCGGTCGATCAGAAATGGCTGGCGCATCTGGCCACGCATCTCACCGCTGCCCGCGTCGCCGACGTCGTGGGCAGCGCACAGATCGCCGCCACCGCCGAACAGAAGGCGATGCTTCACCGCGATACCGGTGCCGCTTGCGTCGATCAGGAGAGCCATTGGGTGGCGGATGCGGCCCATGCCAGGCGTCTGCCGTTCATCGTCCTGCGGGCGATTGCGGATCGGGCAGGGGACACCCTGCCGCCGGCAGTGCTGGTCGGGCTCGATGCGCAGGGGAATCCGCGGACGAGCGCCGTCATCGGCGCGCTGCTGCGCAATCCCATGCAATTGCCTGGCTTGATCCGCGTCGCCCTGCAAACCGACAGGGCGCTGAAGAGCTTACTCCGCGGCCGAGCGGCGCTGCTTCTCTAGCTCTTTCTTGGCGTGGATGTCCTCGATCGCCTTCTCGACATGCCGCGAGAAGACGTATTCGGCCTTGCGCTGCTTATCGAGCGGGATGTCCGGCGCCATCCCGCCGGTCACCGTGACGCCGCGCATCGAGACCCGCAGGGCTTTCAGCGGGCTGCGGATCGTGTCGGTGACCGCGGTGCCTTCGAAGCCGCTGTGGACCATGCAGTCGGCGCACTTCTCGTAGTTGCCGACGCCGTAATCGTCCCACTTGGTGTCTTCCATCAACTCCGCGAAGGTCTTCGCATAGCCTTCGCCGAGCAGGTAGCAGGGGCGCTGCCAGCCGAACACGTTGCGGGTCGGATTGGCCCAGGGCGTGCAGTGGTAGGTCTGGTTGCCGGCCAGGAAGTCGAGGAACAGCGAGGACTGGCTGAACGTCCACTTCTTGCCGCGGTTGCCGAGACGGAAGATGTCGCGGAACAGCTGCTTGGTCTTGCCGCGGTTCAGGAAGTGCTGCTGATCGGGCGCGCGCTCGTAGGAATAGCCCGGCGAGACGGTGATGCCGTCGACACCCATCGCCATCACGTCATCGAAGAACTTGGCGGCGCGCTCCGGATCGGTGCCGTCGAAGAAGGTGCAGTTGATGTTGCAGCGGAAGCCGGCGGCCTTGGCCAGCTTGATCGCCTCGACCGCCTTCTCGTAGACACCGTCCTGGCAGACCGACTTGTCGTGCTCTGCCTTCGAGCCGTCGAGATGCACCGACCAGGTGAAGAACGGGCTCGGCTTGTAGAGATGCATCTTCTTCTCGAGCAGAAGCGCATTGGTGCAGAGATAGACGAAGCGCTTCTGCTTGATCAGCCCTTCGACGATCTCCGGCAATTCCTTGTGCAGCAGCGGCTCGCCGCCGGCGATCGAGACCACCGGCGCGCCGCATTCCTCGGCGGCATGGAGCGCGTCCTCAACCGAGATGCGCTGGTTCAGAATCTCGGCCGGATAATCGATCTTGCCGCAGCCGGCGCAAGCGAGGTTGCAGCGGAACAACGGTTCCAGCATGAGCACCAGCGGGTAGCGCTTCCGCCCCATCAAGTGCTGCTTCACCACGTAAGCGCCGACACGCGCGGCCTGCTGCAAAGGAACTGCCAAGGTACTCTCTCCTAGCTCAATCCAAACTCATGGGCCAATTTCATGGACACGTCGGGAGCGCCCTACTGGGCCGCACCGACATGCTGTTCTTCCCCGTCCGAAAGTTCCGGCGGCAGGCGGAAACGCACGTTCTCCGCGACGCCGTTCATCATCTCCAGCTCCACGCCGTGGAGTTGGCGCAAGCGCTCTACCACGTCCTGGACCAGGATGTCCGGCGCCGAAGCGCCGGCTGTGACGCCGATCGCTTTTGCGCTGGTCAGCCACTCGGGCTTCAGCTGGTCGGCGTTCTCGATCAGGTAGCTTGCAACGCCGAGCTCCTCGGCGATTTCCTTTAGCCGATTCGAATTTGACGAGTTGGGCGCGCCGATCACCAGGATCAAGTCCACTTCTTGCGCAAGTTCCCTGACCGCTTTCTGACGATTCTGGGTTGCGTAGCAGATATCCTTGGTGTCCGGTCCTACGATCTTGGGAAACCGCTGCCGCAGCGCGTCGATCACGTCCTTGGTGTCATCCACGCTCAGCGTCGTCTGGGTGACGAAGGCGAGCTGCTCCGGATTCGCGACGTTGAGCGTCGCCACGTCTTCCGGAGCCGAGATCAGGTGCACGCCGCCGGGAACCTGGCCCATCGTGCCTTCGACCTCGGGATGTCCGGCATGGCCGATCAGGATCACCTCGCGACCTTGGCTCGCGTAGCGGCGGCCCTCGGTATGCACCTTCGAGACGAGCGGGCAGGTGGCATCGACCACCATCAGCCCGCGTTCGCGTGCCGCGCCCTCGACCGCCTTGGAGACGCCGTGGGCGCTGAAGATAGCGATCTTGCCCTCGGGAATCTCGTCCAGTTCCTCGACGAAGATGGCGCCCTTGGCGCGCAGGCTCTCGACCACGTGCCGGTTGTGCACGATCTCGTGCCGCACGTAGACCGGGGGGCCGAACTTCTCGATCGCCCGCTCGACGATCTCGATCGCCCGTTCAACGCCGGCGCAAAAGCCGCGCGGTTGGGCCAAAACCACTCGCATCATTCAATCCGTCCGATCGCTAAACTGGCGCTCCCCCAGGGTTCGCGTGAGGGTGGTTGGAGCACTCCTGGAGATTTCCCCAGCGCCGTAGTCAACGAAACCCAAGAACCTGTCGCAAACCCGCCACCGCTCGGTGGAGGCGAAATCACACTGGTTTCCTTCTTCCGCGGAACCCGCAGCCACTTGTGTAGGTTCCTGGACAGGCTGTCGTCTTACACAAAATCGCCATGACTGCCTATCCCGAATCACCTATCGTTGCTGCAATGCAACACATTGCGCCCATTAACGCCATAAATACGCCACTAAATCAGTCAACTATTCGTGAGACTTGAGGGAGAAGGACAAGTTCCGCACTGGCGTTTATCTTATCGTTCCCCTATAAGCCCGCGATTCTTCGGGAAACCGGCAAAACTCCGGGAAAGCCTCCCGAGTCGGATAAAAGGAAGCCGCAGCGTGACCGCACCCAGCAAGACACCGCTCTTAGACCGCGTCACCACCCCGGCCCAGCTTCGCCAGCTCGATCCGTCTGATCTCCGTCAATTGGCGGACGAGTTGCGCCGCGAGACCGTCGAGGCGGTTTCGGTCACCGGTGGCCACTTGGGCGCCGGCCTTGGCGTGGTCGAGCTCACGACGGCGATCCACTATGTCTTCGACACCCCTTATGACCGGTTGATCTGGGACGTGGGCCATCAGGCCTACCCGCATAAGATTCTGACCGGCCGCCGCGACCGGATGCGGACCATCCGCCAGGGCGGGGGGCTGTCCGGCTTCACCAAGCGCTCGGAATCCGAATACGACCCGTTCGGCGCCGCGCACAGCTCGACCTCGATCTCGGCCGGCCTCGGCATGGCGGTTGCCAGCGACCTCATGGGGCGCAAGCGCAACGTCATCTCGGTGATCGGCGATGGCGCGCTCACCGGCGGCATGGCCTATGAGGCGATGAACAATGCCGGTTCGATGAAGAACCGGCTGATCGTGATCCTGAACGACAACGACATGTCGATCGCGCCGCCGGTCGGTGCGCTCTCGGCCTATCTCTCGCGCTCGCTGACTTCGACGCCGTTCCGTTCGCTCCGCACGATCGCCAAGGACATGTCGAAGATCCTGCCGCCGCGCCTGCAGGAAGTCGCGGCCCGCGCCGAGGAATACGCCCGCGGCATCATCTCCGGCGGCGGCACGCTGTTCGAGGAGCTCGGCTTCTATTACGTCGGCCCGATCGACGGCCACAATCTCGAGCACCTGCTCCCCGTTCTGCAGAACCTGCGCAATTCGGAAGAGCCGGGGCCGGTCCTGGTCCATGTCGTGACGCAAAAGGGCAAGGGCTATCCGCCGGCCGAGAAGTCCGCCGACAAGTACCATGGCGTGGTGAAGTTCGACGTCGCGACCGGCGCCCAGGCGAAGTCCACGCCGAAGGCCCCGAGCTACACCTCGGTCTTCGCCAAGGCGCTCATCGCCGAGGCCAAGGTCGACGAGCGCATCGTCGCGATCAACGCCGCGATGCCGTCCGGCACCGGCTGCGACGCCTTCGGCAAGGAATTCCCGAAGCGGTGCTTCGACGTCGCGATCGCCGAGCAGCATGGCGTCACCTTCTGCGCCGGCATGGCGACCGAAGGCATGAAGCCGTTCGCGGTGATCTATTCCACCTTCCTGCAGCGCGCCTACGACCAGATTGTGCATGACGTCGCGATCCAGTCGCTTCCCGTGCGCTTCGCGATGGACCGTGCCGGCCTGGTCGGCGCCGATGGTGCCACGCATGCGGGCAGCTTCGACATCGCCTATCTCGGCTGCCTGCCGAACTTCGTGCTGATGGCGCCGTCGGATGAATTGGAACTGATGCACATGGTGGCGACCGCGGCGACGATCGACGATCGCCCGTCGGCTTTCCGCTATCCGCGCGGCGAGGGCATCGGCCTCGATCTGCCGGCCCGCGGCGAGGTCTTGCCGATCGGCAAGGGCCGCATCATCCGTGAAGGGACCAAAGTGGCGCTGCTGAGCTATGGCACGCGCATGGTCGAAGTGCTGAAGGCCGCCGACGAGCTCGGCGCCAAGGGCCTTTCGACCACGGTCGCCGACGCGCGCTTCTGCAAGCCGCTGGACTCCGAACTGGTGCGGCGCCTCGCGCGCGAGCACGAAGTGCTGATCACCATCGAGGAAGGTGCGATCGGCGGCTTTGCCACGCATGTGATGCACGACCTCGCCCATGCGGGCCTGCTGGAATCCGGCGTGAAGTTCCGCCCGATGACGCTGCCCGATATCTTCATCGATCACGACGCGCCGCAGAAGCAATACGACGTGGCCGGCCTCAACGCGCGTCACATCGTGTCGCAGGCGCTGGCCGCGCTTGGCGTTTCCGAAGCCGTCGCCAGGGCTTAACAGAGTAGAGCTTAAGTGGGTCAGGGGATGATGATCTCGCGTCGTCGGTTCGGCGCCATCGCGCTGGGCGCGGTCTCGGTTATGACGGCCGGCACGGCGCACGCCGCCGATGCAACGGAGCCGGCCACCATCGTCCAGTCGCTCTACGACGCCCTGGCCGTGACGATGAAGGACGGCGAGAAGCTCGGTTTCGACGGGCGCTATCAGAAGCTCGAGCCGGTGATCCACAAGGTCTTCGACGTCACCACCATGTGCAAGATCGCCATGGGCGGCTACTGGACCACCTTGACCACCGACAAGAAGAACGCGGTGCTGGTCTCTTTCGACAAGTACACGGTCAGCACCTATGCATCGCGGTTCAAGGCCGACAAAGGCATCAAGTTCGAGGTCGGCCAAACCAAGTCGGCGCCGAACGATCGCAAGATGGTCGAGACCAAGATCGTGAAGGCTGACGGCGAGCCGGTCGAGATCAACTACCTGTTCCGCAAAAGCGCGGACGGTTGGCAGGTTATTGACGTCTACCTTGCAGGCGCCATTTCGCAATTGGCGCAAATGCGCTCGGAATTTTCGGAACCCCTGCAGAAGGGCGGCGTTGATGCCCTCATCCAAGTGCTCGATCAGAAGGTCGAACAGTTGAAGCAAGCGGCATAGCTGCTAGCGCCGCTTTATAGGTTTCAGGACCCAGTAAGGATCGGGCTGCGGCGTATTGACGCCGCGGCCATGATTCACGGGATATTGAGACTGGATCGGCGGGTTGCCATCTAGGTTTCACGTGTAATGCACGGGTAAGGCCTTCAGGGGATTCTCAGGAATCGGAAGGCGCAAGCGACCCCGAGATAGAGATGGAGTTCGACATGCGTATCGTTCGTCGTGGCCTCTTGTTGGCCGGAATCGCCCTCGCGGCTGCGGCCTTGCCCGCGGTCGTCGTCCCGACGGTCCCCGCCATGGCCGCCAGCGCGGCGCAGTCCGCGGCGCCGGTCGGGCCGGTGCAGCGTCTCGACAATGCCTTGATCGAGGTGATGCAGAATGGCGAGGCGCTCAAGTTCCAGGGCCGCTACGACAAGCTCGCACCGGTGCTCAACGCCGTCTTCGACGTGCCGGAGATGACGCGGATCGCGGTCGGTCCGATGTGGAACGACGCCAGCGAAAGCGACAAGAAGGAAATGGTCGAGACCTTCGGCCGCTACATGACGACGATGTATGCCGCGCGCTTCAAGGGCTTTGCCGGCGAGAGCTTCGAGATCGCGAACTCCAAGGAGCGCGACGGCGGCCGTGTCCTGGTCATCACCAAGTTGAATCGCAAGGACAAGGAGCCGGTCGAGCTCTCCTATCTGATGAAAGGCGAGGGCGACAACTGGCACGTGACCGACGTCTATTACAACGGCTCGATCTCCCAGCTGGCCCAGCTCCGTTCGGAATTCAGCAGCGCGTTGCGCGATGGCGGCGTGAAGAATCTGAAGTCGGTCCTCGAAAACAAGATCAAGCAGCTGCAAGGCGGCGCGTAAGTCGCGCGTTCGTCGCATACGCGGATCAGCCCGCCCCCAAGTTAAGGGGCGGGCTTTTTCTTGGCCTTCTTGTGGCGCTGGCTATTCGACCCGGTTCGCTCCGGGCGGCCGGCCCATCAGGGACGGCATCAAGGTGAAGATCGTCGCAAGCACGACGGCGAGGCCGAGCAGCAGGAGTGCGCCGATGCTGGCGGTGCCGGGGTGGTTGGAGACCGCCAGGCCGCCGAACGAGGAACCCGTCGCCAGCGCGCTGAACAGCACGGCGCGCGCGGTCGCGGTCGAAAGCGGGTGTTCCACGCCGCGCCGCCAGTTCACCGCGAAGTAGATATCGAAGGCGATGCCGATTCCGAGCAGCAGCGGCAGCGCGATGATGTTCGCGAAGTTGAGCGGCATGCCGAAGACCACCATCACCAGGATCACCGTGCCGGCGGCCGCGACCAGCGGGGCCAGCGCATAGAGCACGTCGCGCACCCGCCGCAGCACGGCGAAGAGCAGCAGCGTCACCGTCACGAGGGCGGTCAGCGTCGCCGTGCGGAAGGCATCCGAGACCGCGCGGCCGGACTCGTAGATCTGCACCGCCGGTCCGGTCACGTCCGGAGCGACGCCGCGCAGGGCGGAAACGAACTTCGCCAGGTTCTCGCTGTTGTTGTCGTCCCCGCTCGGGAAGACCGCCACCCTGGCCGTGCCGTCGGCGGCAATCCAATCGCGCTTCACTTCCGGCGGCAGGGAGTCGAGTGTCACCTCCCCGGCGGTCATCGCCGCCTTGAGCGCCGTCAGCCGGGGCATCAGCCCATCCACCAGCATCTGCTTGAGCTGCGGGTAGACGGCGGGGTCCGCCTCGGCAGCTTGATCCAGCAGGCGCGCGAGGCCCATGGCGATCTCCGAAGAGGCCATGCCCTGGCGCAGCTTCTCGGCGCAGCGCCGAAAGGATGCGCGTACCTCGTCATCGGTCGGCGGCGGCGCGACCGAGACCGGCTCCAGGCTGAGGCCCATCAGGTCATTGAGATCCGACAGGATCGCCAGCTTCTCCTTTTGATCCTGCGGCACCAGCGATTGCGCGGTGATCACCGCATAGACTTCCGGCAGTTGCTTAAGTTTCGCCGCAATCTCGGTCGCGGTCTTGATGTCCGGCGCGAGCAGTTCGGACTCATACGGCGTGCGCAGCGGATCGCGCATCAGGTCCAGCATGGTCGCCATGGATTCGACGTTCGGATCCTTTAGATGCAGCGGATTGAAGTCGAAGGTCAGGCGCGGGCTCAAGGCGAGGCCGGCCACCGTGATCAAGGCCCACACGCCGACCACGACCCAGCGCCTCTTCAGCAGGAACGAATCCACGCCCGCCGCCCAGGCGAAGCCCATCTCGCGCGGAACGCTCCGCGGCTTCAGCACCGTGAGCAGGGCAGGCAGCAGGGTGAAATTCAGCACCAGCGTGATCGCCATGCCGGCAAGCGCGATCAGGCCAAGCTCCGAGACGCCGCGATAGGCGGTGGGAATGAAAGCCGCGAAGCCGAGCGCGATCGCCGCTGCGGCCAGGGCGAGCGGTCGTGCCATCGCGCGGCCGGTCCGGCCCAGGGAACCCGCTTCGCCATGCTCGAAGCGCTCTTGCCCATAGCGCACCCCGAACTGGATGCCGAAGTCGATCGCGAGACCGATGAACATCACCGCGAAGCCGACCGAGATCAGGTTCAGCGACCCGATGGTGAGGAAGGCAAAAGCGAAGGTCATCACCAGTCCGACGATCAGCGTGGCAAAGGTGGCGATGATCAGCTTCACGGAACGCAAGGCGGCGAGCAGGAAGATCAGCACCAGCGCGACCGAGACCACGAGGGCGAGCCCCATGCCCTCGGCCACCGTGCCGAACTCCTCATCGTTCAGGGCGACCGGCCCGGTCAGGCGCGCCGTGATGCCTTTATCCGTGAGCGCGAGTTCTTTGATCTGGTCGCGCACGAACTGGCTCGCGACCGCACCGGGCTTCAGCGCGCTGAAGTCGCGGTTCGGCTGCGCCAGGATCAGGTGGCGCAGGGTGTTCTGATCGCCCGGCCGGTTGATCAGCAGTGTCTGCCAGGAGAGCGGTTGCTTCCCGCCGGCGAGGCCGTCGGAAAGGGTGCGCGAAACCGCCGCCAGCGGCTTCTCCAGCCGGCTGATCGGCACCGCGTTGCTCTCGACGCCCTGGACGAAGGTCGCGAGCGTGTCGAAGAGGCCGCGCAGACTCGGATCCGCCGTGAGACTGCCGATGAAAGGCTGCGCCTCGATCACGGAATCCGCGATCTTCTGGACCTCATCCTTTTTGAGGTAGAGCAGGCCGTGCTGCTCGAAATAGGGACCGCCATCCGGCCGCCGCACCGACATGAAGAGGTCGTTGCGGGTCTGCATCTTCTGGAACAAGGCTTGGGTCGCGTCTTCCGTGGCGTCGGGGGTCTTGCCATCGATCACCACGACCAGCAGGCCGGTATTCTGCGGGAAGAGCGCGTTGAAATGCGCCACCTGCTGCCGCCAGGGCAGGGTGGGCGAGATCATGTTCGCGGTATCGGTGTCCATGCGGAAAGCATGGATCACGAAGATCGCGGCCAGGATGGCGGCGAGCACCATGGCGCCGACCACGGCAAAGGCGCGGCGCTCGCACCAGATGACGGCGCGAAAGACGACGGATTCGAGCATCAGGCGGCGAGCCTTTTCTTGGTTTTCAGCAAAACGAGCTCACGGCCCTGTATCGCGACAGCGTGGGTTGGAGCGCAAGGGCTCTACCAGACCGGTACTGCCTTGTCACTGCGGGGCGTTGGCGCTGCGGCGGGCGAGCGCCATGCGCCAGCGCGGAATCAGTCCGTCGATATCTGTCTCGGTCAGACTGGCTTCCGCCATGGTGCGCAATGCCATCGCCGCATTGATCCCGGCGACGCTGATTTCGGTGACTTGGAAGGTTCCATGCAGGGAATCGGGCACGACCTGCCAATCCACCGGGACCGACATGCCGGACGGGAAGCTCAGCGTGCTGAGCACCAGCATGCTGCCGTCGGAGTGCTTGCGGCTGCCTTTCACCTCGAAAGCCAGGGTCGGATTGGCGCGCAGGCCTTTGGTCACAGCCTCGGCCAGGAAATCCGCAAAGTCTTCCTGGAACCGCCGGCCCGCTTCGTTGTTGTCGGTGGGCCAGAGCCGGCCAAGCATGAAGCGGGCAGTGTCATCCAGGGGAATTTCGCGCAGCAGCAGCGCTTTGACTGCCTTTGTCGCGTATTCGTCGGATCCCGGTGCAACGGCGGTTTCAACCGTTGCCCGAAAAAAGCCTGCAATATAGCTTTCAGCCAGATCGGATCTGGCTGACGAATCGGCCCAGGCCGATAAGATGGGGCTCGGTAATACGGCCTTAAGCAATCCGGCGGCCAAAATGCTGGCCCAGATCAGTCGGATTGCGATGGGTGGGAAGAACCCCCTCGGCATGCTCGTTTTCTTACGGTGCATCGCTGGGGGAGAATAGGGTAGTCGCGGCATGAGAGGAAGCGGGGTGGGGACGGCGCTTGTGACCGGTGGCTGCGGCTTCATCGGCCGCCATTTGGTGACTCTGCTGGCCCAGCGCGGCTACGGCGTGCGCGTGCTCGACCTGCAGGACTGGCCGGATGCGCCGGTGGGGGTCGAGGTCCGCAAGGGCTCGATCCTCGATCGCGCCACCATGGCCAAGGCCGTCGAAGGCGTGCAGCTCGTGTTCCATCTCGCCGCCAATCCCAATCTCTGGGCGCCGGATCCCCGTACCTTCCGCGAGGTGAATTACGAGGGCACCTGCCGCGTGCTCGAAGCTGCGGCGCAAGCCGGCGTCGAGCGCATCGTCTACACCTCGACCGAATCCATCCTGAAGAACACCCGCGCCCGCAACGGCGAGGCCGCGGCACTGATCGACGAGAGTGTCGAGCTCGCGCTCGACGATGTCTGGGGCGCCTATTGCCGCTCGAAATATCTGGCCGAGCGCGAGGCACGCCGCGCGGCGAAGGCCGGGCTGCCGGTCGTCATCGTCAACCCGACCATGCCGGTCGGTCCGGGCGACGGCTTGATCACGCCGCCGACCCGCATGCTGATCGGCTTCCTCAACGGCGCGACGCCCGCCTATCTCGACTGCGAATTCAATCTGGTCGATGCGCGCGATGCCGCGAATGGTCATCTGCTGGCGGCCGAGCGCGGCCGCATCGGCGAGCGCTATATCCTCGGCGGCGAGAACCTGGCATTGGGCCATGTGCTCGATCTGCTGCGCGAGATGACCGGTCTTCCGATCGCGCGCACCCGCGTGCCTTACGCTTTCGCCTATGTCGCCGGCTGGATCAGCGAAGGGCTATCGCGCCTGACCAAGCGCCCGCCGATCGCGCCTTTGACCGGCGTCGTGCTGGCACGTTCCTCGATGGCTTTCGATTGCCGCAAGGCGCGCCGCGAGCTCGGTTGGCACACCAGGCCGCTGAAGCAGTCGCTGCAGGATACGGTCGTCGACCTGCAGACCCGCGGCCTGCTGCGGAGAGATCTACGCCCGCAACTAGCCTGACGTCGGCAGCAGCGGCGGCATCTGGTAGATGAACCCGTCGGCCGGGTAGATCGAGCCGAACACACCGTATTGCGGATTGAAGAAGCGGAGCTGGGTCCAGTCGTTGTCCGGCGAGACGTCCTGGACCCGCATGCCGGTGATGACACGCCCCGGCACCCAGTTCGAGTGGTCGACCAGGATATCCCGCGTGTCGATCACCTGCCGCACCACCGCGAGATGCCCGAGCTTCAGCCGGTCGGTTTGCGCGAGGACCAGCACCGCGCCCGCTTCCGGCATGTTGCCGCGCAGGTACCGCCCGGCCGCCAAGTCCCACCAGCTCCAGGCATCGCCGCGGATGTCGATCCCGGACGCCGCCCGTGCGTAGAGCACACAGGAGCCGCCGAGCGTGTCATCGACCACGCCCGGCACCGGTCCGACCGGCGTCGGTCGGGATGCCTGCTGGGTTCCGCAGCCTGCCAAAACGAGGGCGAGGAGGGCGATCCTCCCAAAGAATAAGCCGGCCGGTCGACTCGGGAACATGTGGATAAGTGTAACTGCATCCGCCGAAATCGCCTAATTTCAGATGCTTGCGCGAGAATGCTGTGCCGCCGGACCGCTGGGCGATGTCGCACTCTGACCATCTTCACCCGGGAAAAAGCAGCAGTATTCCGCATCGCAGCGACTTAGATTGCTGCAATGCGGTGGCGCTGAGGAACCGGCCGGTCCAGACCGGCTCCACTGGCGTTACGGGGGAGGGTGAGATGGCGAAGCAGAAGCGAGCGACCGATATGGCCCTGCGGAGCGTCCCGGCACCGCGCAAATCGACCGGCCCCGCCGTGAAGCTCGACGAAGGCCTGACGCCGCTCGCCCGCGTCTTCGCGCCGACCAGATCCTTCGACGCCGCGCGCGCCGAGAGCGAGCTCAGGGATCTAATGGGCGAGCTTTCGAAGCTGCGCGAGCGCAATCCCTTCGGCAACACCGTGAAGCTGCTGGCGCTCGAGCTCGGCAAGAAGCTCGACGCCGAGACGCTGGAACTGGGCTCGATCGAAGACCTGATCCAGCACATTTCCGCCGAGGCCTACGAGCATCGCGCCGGGCGGATCTCGCGCTATCTCGGCGAGCACGACGCCAAGAAGAACGAGGAGCGGCTGCGCCTGGTGTTTCGCCAGGCTGCCGGCATCGAAGGCGCAGGGAAAGGCAAGGGGGGCAAGAAGCCGGCAAAGAGCTTCGACCGGTTCCAGGCTTTGCTCGAGCGCGAGCTGTTCGGCATCGTCATCACGGCGCACCCGACCTTCTCGCAATCGAAGCCGATGATGCAGGCTCTGGCCGAGCTCGCCATCGACCGCGACGGCGACGGCAAGAAGCTCGCCGCGAAGGAGCGCAACCGTCTCCTCGCCCAGGCCCGCGCCGTCGAGCATCGGCCGGCCGGGAATCTCAGCCTCACCTACGAGCACGAACTCTCGTTGCTGGCGATCGAGAACATCCACAAGGCCTTGCGCCGCGCCTATGAGATCGCTTTCGAGGTCGCTTCCGAGCTTTATCCCGAAGACTGGCAGAAGCTCTCGCCGCGGCTGCTCACCATCGCCTCCTGGGTCGGCTACGACCTCGACGGCCGTTCCGACATCCGCTGGTCCGACACGCTGCTGAAGCGCCTCAAGGTCCAGGTGCTGCAGCTCGAGCGCTATCTCGCGACCGTCGAGGAGCTGCGCGCGATCTACCGCCAGACCCGCGGCAATGTCGATCTCATCCACCTGATGGACCTGATCGAAAGCCGCCTCGCGCTCGCCATCAACGAGGCGCGCGACGAGATGGAGGTGTTCAGCGGCGGCGCCAAGGACCAGGAAAGCTGGGTCGACGAAGTGAAGCGCATCGCCAAGCGCATGCACAGCGGCCGCGACCTGCGCCTGATCGAATCCGCCCAGCTGCTGGATCTGGTCGAGCGCGCGATTGCCATGACGGAGAACGCGGCGGCCCTGCGCAAGCTGCTGATCCTGCGCGCCGAGATCGCCAACCACGGCCTCGGCCTGGCGCATACGCATGTGCGCCTGAATTCCGTGCAGATTCACAACGCGATCCGCAATCTGATCGGCATGGAAGCGGCGCCCGACGATCCGGCGCATAAGCGCTCCTACATGGCCTCGGTCACCAGGCTGGCTGCCGACGTGAAGCCGGTGAAGATCAACTTCGCCTCGATCCTGGCGGAGCGCACCTCGGCCAAGCGGCTTTTCATGCTGGTCGCGCAGATGCTGAAATACATCGACGCGACCACGCCGGTCCGCTTCCTGATCGCCGAATGCGAGACTTCGCTGACCCTGATGGCGGCGCTCTATTTCGCCAAGCTGTTCGGCGTCGACCACAAGGTCGATATCTCGCCGCTGTTCGAGACCACCAAGGCCTTCGAGCGCGGCATCCGCGTCATCGACGAATGCCTGCAGAACCCGACCTTCGCCGCGTACGTCCGCAAGCGCGGCCGGCTCTGCATCCAGACCGGATTCTCCGATGCGGGGCGCGCGCTGGGGCAGACCGTGGCCGCGATCTCGGTCGAATGGCTGCGCCTGAAATTGGGCGAGTTGCTGAAAGACCGCGGCTTCACCGACATCGAGCTGGTGGTCTTCGACACCCACGGTGAATCGATCGGCCGCGGCGGTCACCCGGAGGACTTCCGCGCGCGTCTCGAATACGTGGCGTCGCCGGTCAGCCGCCATCAGTTCGCCGCGAACGGAGTCCGGTGCAAGGAGGAGGCGAGCTTTCAGGGCGGCGACGGCTATATGTACTTCGTCACGCCCGACATGGCGCTGGCCTCGGTCACGCGCATCCTCGAATACATGCTGGAGCTGCCCTCCAACACCACTGAGACCGACGTCGCCTACAAGACCGAAGAGGACTACATCAAGGAGACCTTCATCACCGTCCGCCGTTTCAACGAGCGGGTGATGGACGATCCGGCCTATGCGACTTTGCTCGACACCTTCGGCGGCAATCTGCTCTTCGTCAGCGGCTCGCGCCCGATCCGCCGCCAGCAGGACGGCCTCGAGCAGCGCGTCAATCTGGTGCACCCGTCGCAGATGCGCGCGATCCCGCATAACGGCATCCTGCAGCAGATGGCGCTGCTGGCGAACACCGTCGGCGGCATGGGCGAGGCGATCAGCCGCGATCCCGAGCGCTTCCAGCGCGTCTACAAGGCCAGTCCGCGCCTGCGCCGCCTCCTCGGCATGGTGGAATGGGCGCTGGAGTTCACCGACCTCGAAGCGCTGAAGTGCTACATCGATCTCTACGATCCGGGCCAATGGCTCTCCCGTGCCTATCAGGCCAAGGATCCCGACCAGGCGGCCGAGCTCCGCGCCGTCGCCGAGCATCTCGAGCTCGAGGGCCTTTATAACCGCCTCGCCAAGATCTACCGGGTGTTCCAGCGCGACATGCTGGATCTGCGCGACGGCCTGGCGCTGGTCGGCCTGCCGAAGCCGAAGATCGCGCCCGAAGTCCGGGCGAACCTGCGCGTGCTGCACGGCATCCGCATCGCACTCATCATGCGGATTTTCACGCTGTCGATCCATGTGCCGGACTTCTCGCAGCAGCACAACATCACCCGCGAGCAATTGCTCACCAAGATGTTTCACCTCGAGATCGACGATGCGATGCGCAAGCTCGCGACCATCTTCCCGAAGGTGGAGGAGACCAAGTTCGAAGGCGATTTCGGCGAGGTCGCGACCTATGTCGGCGACTGGACCCAGACCTACGAACGCGAGCACCAGCGAATCTTCCAGCCGATCGCCGGCCTCTACACCCTGATCCTGCGCGTCAGCTCCGGCGTCACCCACACGATCGGCGCGATGGGGTAGGGGGGCGGCGCCCCCTCCCTATCATTTTTACCGGATCGCCATCCGCCCGCTGATTTGCGATAACCCCCGGAAACCAGGAGAGCCGGGGAATCCCATGCAGATCGCCTATCAGCCGAAACCGTCATCCGCTGCCGTCATCGCCGTGCTCGTGCCGGAAGGCGGCAAGCTCGGTGCCCGCGCCTTGGCGCTGGATGCACAGCTAGGCGGCGCCATCGCGCGCGCCGTCACCGCACCGGCCTTCAATGCCAAGCGCGAGCAGATCCTGGAACTCATTGCTCCGGCCAAGGACGGTCCGCGCCGCGTGCTGATCGCCGGCGCCGGTGCGCCGAAGGAACTCTCCGCCCGCAATGCCCGCAGCCTCGGCGGTGCCATCGCCGCACGCCTGATGGCCGCGCATGAGCCGGAAGTCGACCTGCTGGTCGATCTCGCGAAAGGCACGCCGCAGGGCGAAGGCGAGCTCGCTGCGAACCTCGCGCTGGGGATTCGGCTGCGCAACTATCGGTTCGGCAAATACGTCACCCAGGAAAAACCCGACAAGCCGAAGCTAATGATCGGTGCGACCCTCGTCACGTCGAAGACCGCCGAGGCGAAGAAGCTCGACCAGCGCCTCGCCGCCGTGGCGGAAGGCGTGCATTTCGCCCGCGACCTCACCAATGAGCCGCCCAATGCGCTCTATCCGGAAGAGTTCGGCGCCCGCATGAAGGGACTGACCAAGCTCGGCGTGAAGGTCGAGGTGCTTGACGTCGCTGCCATGAAGAAGCTCGGCATGGGCGCGATTCTCGCCGTCGGCGGCGGCTCGCAGCGCCCGCCGCGCCTCCTGGTCCTGCAATACAATGGCGGCAAGTCGAAAGGCGACGGTCCGATCGCCTTCGTCGGCAAGGGCGTCTGTTTCGATGCCGGCGGCCTCTGCCTGAAGAAGCCGTCCGGCATGATGACCATGAAGGGCGACATGGCCGGCGGTGCCGCGGTGGTAGGCGCGATCCACGCGCTCGCAACGCGCAAGGCCAAGGTCAATGCGGTCGGTGTCGTGGGTCTGGTCGAGAACCTGCCCTCGGCTACGGCCTACAAGCCCGGCGACATCGTCACCACCATGTCCGGCAAGACCATCGAAGTGTTCGACACGGACGCGGAGGGCCGCATGGTCCTGGTCGATGCGCTCTATTACACCGCGACCCGTTTCAAGCCGCGCTGCATCGTCGATCTTGCGACCCTGACCTACGCGGTGATGGCGGCGGTCGGCGGCGCCTATTCCGGAATCTTCTGCAACGACGAGCGGCTGAACAAGCAACTCACCGCCGCCGGCGAGGCAACGGGTGAGCGCCTTTGGCGCCTGCCGATCGACGGCTATTACGACCTGAACCTGGAATCCGGCATCGCCGACCTCCGGCACCACTCGCCGGACGACGAATCCGCCGACGCCGCCCATGCCGCGGCGCTACTGAAGAACTTCGTCGAAGACCGCCCCTGGGCCCATCTCGACATCGCCAACAAGGAATTCTCCGGCAAGGACCGTTCCTTGGTGCCGACCGGCGCCACGGGATACGCGGTGGCACTGCTGGAAGAGTTCGCGGCGGGGCTGGAGTAGGGGCGGAGAGCCAGCCGGGTCAAGCCCGGCAATGACGAAGAACAGCGTCATGCGCGGGCTTGACCCGCGCATCTCGGACCGCTGATCGCACGGAATCAGCCCCAACGCACGAAAACCTGTCGCTTTCGCGCTCGCCCGACTCGCTTCATAAAGTGTTACGGTTTTGTGACATAGAATGACCGCCGGTAGTGAGCCGCCGGCTCCGTTCCGGCGTTGGTGATGCATCATGGAATTCCTTCTCCACCTATTCGGCGCGGTGGCGCTGCTGCTCTGGTCGCTGCGCATGGTGCGGACCGGCGTCATGCGCGCCTATGGCAGCCAGCTCCGGCACTGGGTCGGGCTGGCCATGACCAACCGCTTTCGCGCGCTCGGCGCCGGCATCGTCACCAGCCTGCTGCTGCAATCCTCCAGTGCGACCGGTTTGCTGACCTCGTCCTTCGTCGCGCGCGGGATGGTGGGCGCGGCGTCCGCCTTGGCAATCATGCTCGGCGCGGATCTCGGCACCAGCCTGGTCACGCAGGCGTATTCACTGCCGATCTACATCCTCTCGCCGGCGCTGATTCTCATCGGCTACATCATGTTCAACAAGCTGGAGAGCACGCGGCTGCGCGATCTCGGCCGGGCCGGGATCGGCCTCGGTCTCGCCTTGCTGGCGCTGCGCCTCATCACCGAGGCGGCAGAGCCGATTCGTGACGCGCCGTTGCTGCCGCAGATCCTGGGCCTGATGTCGAACTCGCCCGTCTTCGGCGTCGTCGCCGGGGGCATCCTCACCGTGCTCTGCGCCTCGTCGATCGCGGTGGTGTTGCTGATCGCCTCGCTGGTGAAGATCGGATTGCTGCCGGTGCCGCTGGCCCTCGCTTTCGTACTCGGCGCCAATCTCTGTGCCGATGTGATGGCGATCCTGACCTCGTTGGGCGATGCGCCGGAGGCGCGGCGGGTCCAGCTTGGCAACATGATCTTCCGCGGCATCGGCGTGGTCGCCGTTCTGCCGTTCCTGCCGCTGATCGTTCCACTCTTGCCCCTCCTGCCGGATTTCGGCGGCGGCGCGATGCGGCAGATCCTCGACTTCCATGTCGGCTTCAATCTGCTCCTGATCCTGGTCTTCATCGGGTTGATCGGTCCGGTGTCGCGCCTGACCCGCAGAATGATGCCCGACGCCACCAAGGCCGACGATCCGTCCCGCCCGCGCTATCTCGCCGCCAGTGCCGTGGATTCTCCGTCGATCGCGCTGGCCAATGCTTCGCGCGAGGCCTTGCGCATGGGCGATTCAGTCGGCGAGATCCTGCGCCTTTCGCTGCAGGCGCTCCGCTCCGACGACCGCAAGGTGATCAAGCTCGCGAGCGACCTCGACTCCCAGGTCGACAAGCTCAACGAAGCGATCAAGCTCTATCTCACCAAGGTGAGCCGCGAGAGCATGAGCCCGGAGGACCAGCGCCGGGTCATCGATCTCATTACCTTCACCACCAACCTCGAGCATATCGGCGACATCGTCGATAAGAACCTGATGGAGCTCGCCGCGAAGAAGGTGAAGTACAAGCTGAAATTCTCGCCCGAAGGGGCCGAGGAGATCGAAGTCATCCACGACCGCCTTAACGGCAACCTGCAGCTGGCCATGAACGTGTTCATGAGCGGCGATCTAGGTCTCGCGCGCAAGCTCTTCGCCGAGAAGCAGGCGTTCCGCGAGCTGGAGCGCCAGGCCTCGGAGAGCCATCTCGAGCGTCTCCGCGAGGGCCGGATCGAGAGCATGCAGACCAGCGGGCTCCATCTCGACATCCTGCGCGACCTGAAGCGGATCAACTCGCATCTGGCGCTAGTCGCCCAGCCCATCCTGGAGGCCCATGGCGAGCTCAGCCCGTCTCGCCTGCGCGAGGCCTGATAGGGGAAATCCCTGATCTCCGAATCGTCTCGAACGGCCCGGTTGTTGATGCACATCAAAGCAGGAAGGGGCACTTTGTGCCAACGTTCTTGCGATCGCTCGATGCCCCAGACGCACGTGCGGGCACCTTGCGAAGGAGTCCCGGCATCATGGCCGTTCTCATGATCACCATCTGGTTGGCGCTCCAGCTTCCCACCGGCATCCTGCTCGGCCGCTTCCTGGAACGGCAGCCGTCGCTGGTACCGATCCGCGTCCGGCGCTGATCGGTACCTGACACCGATCCGAGCCCGCCCGCCCGTGATTTCCCGGCCTATTTGACTTCGGTATAATCTCCCAGCTATGGAAAAGCCGCGCCGGGGCAGGGGATTAGCCGCGCCCGCGGGCATTCGGGGAACGAGACTGGGAAGGCCTCATCAATGATTTCGATCAAGCGGACCGAGCTGCAGTGGCTTTGCGGTGGAAGCTCTGTGGCGGCCTTGTTCGTCGCCTCCGGCGCCCTGGCGGCCGATCCCCAGAAGGTGGTGGTCTACACCGCGCTTCAGGTTGAGCAGCTTCCGGTCTACGAAAAGGCCTTCGAGGCGAAATACCCCAAGTTCGATATCGAATGGGTCCGCGGGACGCCGGCCGAGATCACCGCGAAGCTCCTGGCCGAGAAGGGCGATCCGCAGGCGGATGTGATTTGGGGCCTCGGCGCGAGCTATCTGATGGTGGCCGACAAGAACGGCCAGCTCGAGCATTACCGCCCGGCCGGCTTCGATCAGGTCAAGGATGCGTTCAAGGATCGCCGTACCGGCTGGCCGGTCTGGGTCGGCATGGATGCTTGGGCGAACGCCATCTGCTTCAACGCCCAGCTCGCCGCCGAGCACAAGGTCCCGAAGCCCGCTGCCTGGAAGGACCTGGTCGAGCCCGCCTATAAGGGCCAGGTCGTGATGCCCAACCCGAGCTCCTCGGACACCGGCTTCCTCTCGGTCGCGGGCTGGATCCAGACCTTCGGCGAGACCGGCGGCTGGGACTACATGGATCTCCTGCACGAGAACGTCTCGTCCTATCTTCATTCCGGCGCCAAGACCTGCGCCGCGGTCGCAACCGGCGATGCGGTGGTCGGCATCTCCTTTGGCTATGCAGGCGTGAAGCTCGCGAACAATGGCTCGCCGGTCGAGGTGATCTTCCCGAAGGAAGGCTTGGGCTGGGAGATGGAAGCGACCGCCGTGGTGAAGGGTGCGAAGCATCTCCAGGGCGCGCAAGCGGTCGCCGATTTCTCCGCCAGCGCCGAAGCCAACACGCTCTACAACAGCTACTACCAGATCCTCGCCCGCAAAGACGTGAAGGCGACCCTGCCCGACAACTATCCCGCCGGCGAAGAAGAAGCGCTGATCGACCCCAACGCCTTCGACGCCATCGCCGCCCGCCGACAGGCGATCCTCGCCGAATGGGAAAAGCGCTACAGCGGCAAGAACGCGCCGAAGAGCTGAGGCGCGGCGCGCTGGATTTTCTTCAGCGCAAGCTCTGACACATCACGGCTGCATCAACCCTCTCTCTTACTCTCCCCCAATCTCGGGGGAGGAGAAGGAGAGAGCCTCGACTCACGGATGCCGCCGACCTGCCTGATCGCTGATGACCGGCTGGTACCAGTCCCCTCCCCCAAGATTGGGGGAGGGTTAGGGAGAGGGTTGATGCAGCCGTGAAGCCCACGGGTGTGTACGCCGTCATCGATCCAGTGCGCCCAATCGCCATCATCCCTACCTGAATACAGCCGCCTCCAACACGTCACGGCGGTGTTATTAAACCGTCACGGTTTCAGCAGAGCTTGCCCCTCGCGCGATCCGGAGAGATCGCTGGAGAGAGGGAATCATGCAGATGTTCGGAACCAAATCGCGCCCCATGGGCGTAACGCTGGTCGGCCTGACGCTGGCGGCGCTGGTCGGTTTTGCCGCCACCGCAGCGGCCAAGGACAAGCTCACCGTCTACACCGCGCTCGAGGAAGAGCAGCTCCCGGTCTACAAGCAGGCTTTCGAAGCCGCAAACCCGAACTATGAGATCGAATGGGTTCGCGATTCGACCGGCGTCGTCACCGCGCGCCTGCTGGCCGAGAAGGCCAATCCGCAGGCCGACGCGATCTGGGGCCTCGCTGCGACCAGCCTGATGGTGCTGGACAAGGAAGGCATGCTCGAGGCCTACAAGCCGAAGGGCTACGCGGACGTGAAAGATGATTTCAAGGACAAGCGCGACAACCCGACCTGGGTCGGCATGGATGCCTGGGCTTCGGCGATCTGCTTCAACACCGTGGAAGCTGAGAAGCTCGGCCTGCCGAAGCCGGAGACCTGGAAGGACCTGCTGAAGCCGGTCTATGCGGGCAAGATCGTGATGCCGAACCCGAACTCCTCGGGCACGGGCTTCCTCGTTGTCGCCGCCTGGCTGCAGATCTTCGGCGAGAAGGGCGGCTGGGAGTACATGGACGCGCTGCACCAGAACATCAACACCTACCTGCATTCCGGCTCGAAGCCCTGCAAGGCCGCCGGCGCCGGTGAGTATCCGATCGGCATCTCCTTCTCGTATCCCGGCGTCGTGCTGAAGAACCAGGGCGCGCCGCTCGAGATCATCCTGCCGAAGGATGGTATCGGCTGGGAGATGGAAGCGACCGCCGTCATGAAGGGCACCAAGCACGCCGATGGTGCGAAGGCGCTCGCCGACTTCGCCGCCACCGCCGACGCGAACAAGATGTACAACGAGTACTATCAGGTTCTCGCCCGCAAGGACGTCGAGGCGAAGCTCCCGGAGAACTACCCGGCCGACGAAGAGAAGCTGATGATCTCGCCGAACGACTTCACGGCCATGGCCGCGAAGCGCCAGCAGATCCTCGAAGAATGGCAGAAGCGCTACGGCTCCAAGGACGCCCCGAAGAGCTGAGCTGTCGGCTATGGCCTGAGCGCTGGATCTTAAGCGCTCAGGCTGCATGCCCCCCTCCAACCTCCCCCTGAAGAGGGGGGCTTTTACCGAGTGTATGGCTGTGCCGAGTGAAACTGGCAGCCAGTGCTCTTCTCCCCCTCTTCAGGGGGAGTAAGTGGGGGGGGCATGCAGCCGTGATGCCCTAAGAACCAGCGCCAGGTCGCGGAAACAATGCCCTACCTCCAGATCTCCAACGTCAGCAAATCCTTCGGCACTTTCCAGGCGCTGAAGGACGTCTCGCTCGAGATCGAGGAGGGCAAGTTCGTCTGCTTCCTCGGGCCGTCCGGCTGCGGCAAGACGACGTTGCTGCGCGCGATCGCCGGGCTCGACATCCAGACCTCCGGCCGGATCCTGCAAGGCGGGCGCGACATCTCCGCGCTGCCGTCCTCGCAACGCGACTTCGGCATCGTGTTCCAGTCTTACGCGCTGTTCCCGAACTTGAGCGTCGCCGACAATATCGGCTACGGCCTCAGGATTTCCGGCAAGCCGCGCAAGGAAGTCGCCGCCCGCGTGCAGGAGCTCGCGGAGCTGGTCGGCCTGAAGGGCCACGAGCGCAAATATCCGAGCCAGCTCTCCGGCGGCCAGCAGCAGCGCGTGGCGCTCGCCCGCGCCATCGCCATGGCGCCGGGACTGCTGCTGCTCGACGAGCCGCTGTCCGCGCTCGATGCCCGCGTGCGCCTGCATTTGCGCACCGAATTGAAATCCCTGCAGCGCAAGATCGGCGTCACCACGATCATGGTGACCCACGACCAGGCGGAAGCGCTCGCCATTGCCGACCAGCTCGTCGTGATGAATCAGGGTGCGATCGAGCAGGTCGGCACGCCGCAGGAGGTCTACCGCAGTCCGAAGACCGCCTTCGTCGCCGATTTCGTCGGCCATATGAACTTCCTCCGCGCCGAAGTGGTGGGCGAGGGGACGGTGCGTGTCGGTCCGCTGATCCTCGCGGCGGAGACCAATGGCCTCGGCGCCGGCGTGGGCGTGACACTCTGCTTCCGTCCCGAGGACATCCAGGTCCGCGGCATCGCCGCCGGCAGCAAGAATGCGATCGAGGTTAGGATCGAGGATATGGAATTCCTCGGCACCTTCTACCGCGCCGACCTCGCTGTGAACGGCCCAGGCTCGCCGCGCGTGATGGCCGACTTCTCGATGAACGCGACGCGTGACCTGGGGCTGGAGCGCGGCAAGGTGATTCCGATCGCCATGCCGGCGGATCGGCTGCGTCTCTTCGGTGAGAAGCGCGGCTGATGGCCGACACCTTCGCCTTCGACGCCACTCCGCCGCGCACTGACGAACCGGCGAAGATCCGCCCGATCGTCAGCCGCGAGGAATGGGGCATGCGCGCCGGCCTCGGGTTGCTGGCGCTCTATCTCGCGGTCACCATCGCCATCCCGCTCTTCATGCTGCTGCGCAAGAGTGTCGAGGATGCGGACGGCAATTTCGTCGGCCTCGCCAATTTCACCAAGTATTTCGCCGATCCGGCGCTGTCGCTCTCGTTTGAGAACAGCTTCTTCATTTCGGTCCTCGGCACCGCGATCACGCTGCTGCTGGCCTTCTGGTACGCCTATGCGATCACCCGGACCTGCATGCCGGCGCGCGGCCTCTTCAAGGCGCTGGCGCTGGTCCCGCTGCTCGCCCCTTCGCTGCTGCCGGGCCTGGCGCTGGTCTATCTCTTCGGCAACCAGGGCATCTTCAAAAGTCTGATGATGGGCGGGTCGATCTACGGCCCGACCGGGATCATCATCGGCGAGGTCTTCTTCGCCTTTCCGCATGCGGTGCTGATCATCACCACCGCCCTGGGCATGGCCGACCAGCGGCTGTACGAAGCGGCCACCGCCATGCGCGCCGGCCCGCTGCGCACCTTCTTCACCGTCACCTTGCCCGGTTGTCGTTATGGTGTGATGAGCGCCGGCTTCGTCATCTTCACCCTGATCTTCACCGATTTCGGCGTGCCGAAGGTGATCGGCGGCTCCTATGACGTGCTGGCGACCGACATTTACCAGCAGGTGATCGGCCAGTTCAATTTCCAGATGGGCGCGGTCATCGGGCTGCTGCTGCTGGCCCCGGCGGTGATCTCCTTCGCCGCCGACCGCATCACCACGCGCCGCCAGCAATCCATGGTCTCCTCGCTCGCCGTGCCGCTGGAGCCGAAGCCGCGTCCCGCTGTGGACCGCGCCTGCTTCGCCTTCGCGCTGGTGGTCGCGATCTTCCTGCTCGGCGTGATGGCCATGGCCGCCTATGGCAGCGTGGTGAAGTTCTGGCCCTACAATCTCGCGCTGACCTTGACGCATTACGACTTCGGCAAGCTCGGCACCGACGGCTGGAACCCGTTCTGGAACAGTCTGAAGCTCTCGGCCTTCACCGCGGTCTTCGGCACCGCGATCGTGTTCGCCGGCGCCTACCTGGTCGAGAAGATCCGCGGCTTCGGCGTCGCGCGTTCGATCGTGCATCTGCTCGCCATGCTGCCGCTGGCGACGCCCGGTCTCGTGCTCGGGCTTGCCTATATCTTCTTCTTCAACAGCCCGAACAATCCGCTGAACTTCATCTACGCGACCCTGGCGATCCTGATCGTCTGCACCATCACCCACTTCTACACGGTCTGCCATCTGACCGCGGTGACGGCGCTGAAGCAGCTCGATGCGGAATTCGAAGCGGTCTCCGCCTCGCTGAAAGTGCCGATCTGGCGAACTTTCCTGCGCGTGACCGTGCCGATCTGTCTCCCGGCGATCCTCGACATCGCGATCTATTACTTCGTCAACGCGATGACCACGGTCTCAGCGGTGATCTTCATCTACACCGGGTCCACCAAGCTAATGGCGATCAACGCCCTCAACACCGACGATGCCGGCAACACCGCCGCCGCCTGCGCCATGGGCATGACCATCGTGCTGACCTGCGCGCTGGTCCGTGGCTTCCATGCGCTCGCCAGCCGCACCTTCCTGGCGCGGCACCACGCCTGGCGGAAGCGTGCGGCGTAGGGCGAGGGGCGGGCTATTCGCGGCAGCCCGCGAGCATCGGCTTGAGCGCTGCGGCGGCACCCTCGGCGGTGAACTGACCCTTCCAGCCGAAGGGTGACATGTTGATCGAGAACGCCTTGCTGGCGGCGATGTCTTCGGCCAGCCGCTGGTAGGTCAGCTGGGCATTGATATCGTTGGCCTCGAAGGTCAGCTCGCCGTCCTTGGCCACCGCGGTCACCTCGTTCCGCCCGCGATCGGTCGCGAAGGTGAGGGTGTAGCGGTGGTCATCCGGCACCGACACCCGGAATTGATGTGACCGCACGATCAGCTGTGGCGCGCCGGTCACCGGGCAGACGAAGATCACCGCGTTGTCCCGCGCATCCTTGGTCCCGGCATAGCGCGCGCCTTTGTTCTCCAGCCCGTCCCACGGATCGGACTGCGCATAGGCCCCCCTGTTGAAGAATATGCTGATGAGCAGGAGGGCGAGGGTCAGGAAATGCTTCATCGCTTGCGCTCCTGCGCCACCGTTTCCTGCACGATATCCAGAAAGGCCTTCACCAGCGGCGTCGCCTTCCGGTCGGCGAGGCAAGCCACGTATTCCGTCGACGCCATCACCGGTCCCTCGAACTCCAGAGCCTTCAAGCGCATGTCATCGCCGAACTCCGCGCGCGCCACGATGCCGATGCCCAATCCGGCGGCGACGGCCTCGCGGATCGCCTCGCGGCTGCCGATCTCCAGCACCTCGCCGGTCTTGATACCGGCCGCCGTCATTGCGCCGTCGAAGCATTGCCGCGTGGTGGAGGAGGGCTCGCGCAGGACCAGCCGCTTGCCCTGGAGTTCGGCGATCTTGATCCGCCGGCGCTTGGCCCAGGGATGGGCGCGATCGACGAAGCAGATCAGCTGGTCCTGCCGGAACGGGATCGCATGGATCCTGGGATCCGGATGTACGTTGGCGGCGATCGCGACATCGCAGCTTTGGTCCAGCAGATCTTCCTGCAGCTTCGAGGAATTGCCGATCGACATCGAGAGCCGGAGATTGGGGTAGCGCCGGTTGAACACCGCCAGGAACGGGATCGAGTGATAGGGCGCGTCGGCGCCGATCCTGAGGTGCCCGCGCTTCAGCCCCTTGGCCGAGGTCAGGACCTGCTCGGCCTCGATTTCCAGGCTGAACAGCCGCCAGGTGATCTCCAGAAGCTGCCGCCCGATATCGGTCAGCTCGATCTTGCGGCGGCGCCGGTCGAACAGGTGGACGCCATAGCGTTCCTCGAGCGCCCGGACCTGCCCCGAGAGGGTCGGCTGGGTCACGTGTAAGCTGCTGGCGGCCCTGGTAAAACTGCCCTCGGTGGCGACCGCGTGGAAGGCCCGGAGCTGGCTCTGGCTGATGCTCATGACAGAATAGGTTCGACCTATAGGTCACATAACTGTTAACGATTGGATTTATAGTACGCGGCTGTCCGATAATCCAGTCATCCCCATTGGAGAGAGATGATGGCGCAGCCCACCGATAACCGCCGGGACCCCTGGCTTTTGACCCCCGGCCCGCTCACCACCTCGATGACCGTGAAGCAGGCGATGCTGCACGACTGGGGCTCGCGCGACGCGGGCTTCGTCGCCATCAACACCCATATGCGCCAGCGCCTGGTCGAGCTGATCGGCGGCGGCAAGGATTTCACCACCGTGCCAATGCAGGGCAGCGGCACCTTCGCGGTCGAGGCGATGCTGGGCTCGTTCGTCGGCCCTAAGGACAAGCTGCTGATCCTGATCAACGGCGCCTACGGCAAGCGCATGGCGAAGATCTGCGAATACTACAAGCGCGCGAACGCGATCCTTGAATGGCCGGAAGACCAGCCGGTCGATCCCGCCAAGGTGCGCGAGACCCTCGCCGCCGACCCGGCGATCACCCATGTCGCCGTGGTCCATTGCGAAACCACTTCGGGCATCCTGAATCCGATCGTCGAGGTCTCGAAGGTCGTCGCCGAAGCCGGCCGCAAGCTGCTGATCGACAGCATGAGTGCCTTCGGCGCGCTGCCGATCGACGTGCAGAGCATCACCTTCGACGCGGTCGCCGCGTCTTCCAACAAGTGCATCGAGGGCGTGCCGGGCCTGGGCTTCGTGCTCTGCCGCATCTCCGCGCTGGAGCAGACCAAAGGCAACGCGGTCTCGCTGACCCTCGACCTGTTCGAGCAGTGGCAGAACCTGGAAAAGACCAGCCAGTACCGTTTCACCCCGCCGATCCATTGCATCGTCGCCTTCGATCAGGCCTTGACCGAGCATGAGCAGGAGGGCGGCGTCGCCGGCCGCGGCGGGCGCTATCGCAACAACCACAAGATCCTGGTCGAGGGCATGCGCGCGCTCGGCTTCGAGACCCTGCTGCCGGACCGGCTGCAGGCGCCGATCATCGTCACCTTCCACATGCCCGCCGATCCGAAATTCGTCTTCGAGAAGTTCTACGACGGGCTCAAGGACCGCGGCTATGTGATCTACCCGGGCAAGCTCACCGTCGCCGACAGCTTCCGCATCGGCTGCATCGGCCGCCTGGGCGAGACTGAAATGAAAGCCTTCCTCGCCGCCGCCAAGGAAGTCATGAACACGCTGGGCGTCGCCTCGGGGCGCCCGCACAACAAGGCCGCGGAGTAAAGCGCATGAGCAACAAGAGCATCACCGTCAACGGCAAGAGCTACGCCTGGCCGAAGCAGCCGCTGGTCGTCGTCTGCGTCGATGGCTGCGAGCCGGACTATCTGACCAAGGCGATCGCCGCCGGCGCCATGCCCTGGCTGGCGAAGGTGGTGAAGACCGGCGCCAATCTCATCGGCGAATGCGTGGTGCCGAGCTTCACCAACCCGAACAACCTGTCGATCGTGACCGGCGCGCCGCCTTCCGTGCATGGGATCTGCGGCAACTACCTCTATGACCGCGAGAGCGGGCAGGAGGTGATGATGAACGATCCGAAATTCCTGCGCGCGCCGACCATCCTGGCGGCGTTCTCCGAAGCCGGCGCCAAGGTCGCCGTGGTCACCGCCAAGGACAAGCTGCGTTTGCTGCTCGCCAAGGGCATGAAGGGGATCTATTTCTCCGCCGAGAAGGCCGACCAGGCCAACGAGAACGATCACGGCATCGGCGACGTCCTGAACTTTGTCGGCAAGCCGCTGCCTTCGGTCTACAGCGCGGATCTCTCGGAGTTCGTCTTCGCCGCCGGCGTGAAGCTGCTCAAGGGCAAGCGACCGGACATCATGTATCTCTCGACCACCGACTACATCCAGCACAAATACGCGCCGGGCGACGCCGTCGCCAACGACTTCTACCGCATGATGGACGGCTATCTGGCCGAGATGGATGCGATGGGCGCCGAGATCGTGCTGACCGCCGATCACGGCATGAACGACAAGCACGGCGACGACCTGAAGCCGCAGGTCGTCTATCTGCAGGACGTGCTGGACGGCTGGCTCGGCGCCGGTAAGGCCCGCGTTATCCTGCCGATTACCGATCCTTACGTCGTGCATCACGGCGCGCTCGGCTCCTTCGCCACGGTCTATCTGCCGGAAGGCACCGATCAAGCCGCCATTATCGCTCGCATCGCCAAGATCCCGGGCATCGCGCTCGCGGTCGATCGCGTGACCGGCTGTCAGAAGTTCGAGCTGCCGGAGGATCGCGTCGGCGATGTGATCGTGGTCTCCGAAAAGCTCTTCGCCATCGGCACCAGCGTTTCGAAGCACGACCTTTCCGGCCTCACGCGTCCGCTCCGCTCGCATGGCGGCATGACCGAGCAGAAGGTGCCGGTCATCGTGAACCGCAAGCTGAAGGCGCTGCCGCTGGGCTATCGCCTGCGCAATTTCAGCGCGTTCGACCTCGGCCTCAACTACGCTTCCCCAGAGTCCACGGGTGAAGCGCAACTCGACAAGGCAGTCTGATCCATGGGTGTCATCCGCAAAGAGACCATGCGCGTTGCCGGAAAGTTCGGCGCCAGCGACCGCACTTTCGAGGTCTTCAATCCCTACACCAACCAGGTGGTCGGCACCTGCCCGAAGGCCACGGTGGACGATATCCGCCAGGCCTTCGCGGTCGCCAAGGCTTACAAGCCGACGCTCAGTCGCGCCGATCGCAGCGCGATCCTGCGCAAGACCGCCGAAATCCTGGTTGCGCGCCGCCAGCAGATCGCCGAGCTGATCACCGCGGAGTCAGGCCTCAGCCTCAAGGACACGCTCTATGAGGTCGGTCGCGCCTATGACGTGTTCCATCTCGCCTCCGGTGTCGTGATCAAGGATGACGGCGAGATCTTCTCCTGCGACATCACCCCGCACGGCAAGAAGCGTCGGATCTATACCCAGCGTGATCCGCTGCTGGGTGTCATCTCGGCAATCACGCCGTTCAACCACCCGCTGAACCAGGTCGCGCACAAGGTGGCGCCGTCGATCGCCACCAACAACCGCATGGTGCTGAAGCCCTCCGAGAAGACGCCGCTCTCGGCGCTGATGCTGGCCGACGTGCTCTACGAAGCCGGCCTGCCGCGCGAGATGTTCCAGGTCGTGACCGGCGACCCGAAGGAGATCGCCGACACGCTGCTGACCGACCCCAATGTCGATCTCATCACCTTCACCGGCGGTGTCTCGGTCGGCAAGTACATTGTGACCCATATGGGCTATCGCCGCGCGGTCCTGGAACTCGGCGGCAATGACCCGCTGATCGTCATGGAAGACGCCGATATCGAGGAGGCGGCGACGCTCGCCGCCGCCGGTTCCTACAAGAATTCCGGCCAGCGCTGTACCGCGGTGAAGCGGATGATCGTGCACGAGGCCGTCGCCGACAAGTTCGTCGAACTGCTGCTCGAGAAGACCAAGGCGGTGAAATACGGCGATCCGTCGAACCCGGACACCGACATGGGCACCGTCATCGACGAAGCCTCGGCGATCTATTGCGAGGAAGCCGTCAACGACGCGGTGAAGGCGGGGGCCAAGCTGCTCCACGGCAACATCCGCAAGGGCGCCTTGTATTCGCCGACCGTGGTCGATCATGTCCCCTATGACTGCCGCCTGGTGCATATCGAGACCTTCGGCCCGGTCTCGCCGGTCATCCGCGTGAAGAACATCGATGAGGCGATCAAGATCTCGAACTCGACCGCCTACGGGCTTTCCTCGGGCATCTGCACCAACCGCCTGGACTACATCACCCGCTTCGTACGCGAGCTCGAAGTCGGCACCGTCAACGTCCGCGAAGTCCCGGGCTATCGCATCGAGATGTCGCCCTTCGGCGGCATCAAGGATTCCGGCCTCGGCTACAAGGAGGGCGTGATCGAAGCGATGAAATGCTTTACCAATGTGAAGACCTACTCGTTGCCGTGGAACTGAACGCGCATGTCCGATCCCAATCGCCGTCCCACCGTCGCCGAAGTGCATGAGGGCGGCATCACGGTGCGGTGGAGCGACAAGTCGCCGACCAGCCTTCCGAACTACTGGCTCCGGGACAATTGCCGCTGCCCGAAATGTCGGCACCCGGGCAACGGCCAGAAGCTCTATGAGATCGTCGATCTGCCGGCAGATCTCGCCGCGATCGAAGCGATGATCGCGCCCGATGCCGGACTCAAGGTGCTCTGGTCCGACGGCCATCGCTCGGAATACTCAGCCGAATGGCTGAACGCGCATGACCTCATCGCCTCGGCCCGAATTGCGCGGCAGACCAAGCCGGCGCTCTGGGGCAAAGCGCTGGAGAGCGATCTTCCGACCGGCGACTGGCCACAGATGCTCGGCGATCCGGCGAAGGAGCTCGCCTGGATTGAGCGCTACACCGCACTCGGCTTCGGCCTGCTGCGGAACGTGCCGACCCAGGCCGGTATGGTCGCCGAGGTCGGCGATCATCTGGGCTTCGTGCGCGTCACCAATTACGGCCGGCTGTTTGACGTGATCTCGGTGCCGAACCCGAACAACCTCGCCAACACCTCGCTCGGCCTCGGCGTCCATTCCGACAACCCCTATCGCCATCCCTCGCCGGGCGTGCAACTGCTGCATTGCCTGGAGGCGGGCGCACCGGGCGGCGACACGCTGCTGGTGGACGGCTTCCACGCGGCGGAAATCCTTCGCAAGGAGAATCCGGGCGCATTTGCCTTGCTCTCGACCGTGCCGATGACCTTCCGCTTCACCGACGAGAAGGCCGAACTCGAGGCGCGGCAGACCTTGATCACCGCCGACATGGACGGCGTCATCACAGCGGTGCATTTCAACAACCGCTCGGCCGACTGGCTGGACGCGCCGATCGATCTCGCCTCGCGCTGGTACGCCGCCTATCGCACCTTCGCCCAGATCCTGAAGCGGCCCGAGCTGGAGCTCATCTTCAAGCTCGGCCCTGGCGATCTCGTGGTGATGCAGAACGACCGCGCATTGCACGGTCGCACCGCCTTCGATCCCAATCTCGGCCGGCGGCACCTGCAGGGCTGCTACATCGACCGTGACGGCATCGAAAGCCGCCGCCGGATCTTGAAGCGCCGCGCCACCAACCGAACGGATGCCGCGGCATGAGCGCCCCCTCCGGAAATCCGATGCGTGAGATCCGCACCGCTTTCGCGAAGCGCGGCCATGAGGGCTATGGCGAGGGCGTGAGCCAGCTCGAGCATGCGCTGCAATGCGCGGTCTTCGCCGAGCGGGCAGGGGCGTCCGAGCCGCTGATCGTCGCGACCCTGCTGCACGATATCGGCCACATGCTGCATGACTTCCCCGAAGATATCGCAGATACAGGCGTCGACACACAGCATGAGTCCCTGGGTTCCGCCTGGCTCTCTCAGCATTTCAGCCCTGAGGTGAGCGAGCCGGTGCGCCTGCACGTGGCGGCCAAGCGCTATCTTTCCGCCAGCGAGGCGGGCTATTTCGACCTCCTCTCCGAGGCCTCGAAACTCTCGCTGCGGCTGCAGGGCGGGCCGATGAGCACGGAAGAGCAGGCGAGATTCGCGGCTGAACGCTTCTTTAGGGAGGCCGTCTCCCTGCGTCGCTGGGACGACGAGGGCAAGATCGTCGGCATGAAAACGCCGGATCTCTCGCACTTCGAGCCGATGATCGAACGCGGCTTGCGCCGCTAAGTACCGCAACCCTCTGCACATTCCCATATTTCAGGGAACCTGACCGCGCAGTGTCCGTTTTATTAACACGCGGCGGGATTATCGACTGAGCCGCGCTACCCTTATGTGGAGGGCTGCGCTATGGCGACCTATCAGACTGCGGGTCATAACCGGGACCACCTGGAGCACGAGGTGCGACCCAACCATGAGATTGAAGACACCGAAGGTCATCAGACCCTCGGGGTCGAAGATGCGCGGTCCGCCGAAACGACCGGACGCGTTCGCATCATTCTGGCCGTCTCATTCGCGCTGGCCGTGATCTGCCTCGGCGTGGTGATGCTGACCTTCGCCAGCGGAATCTGATCCAAGTTTCAGGGGATGGCTCGACCGCCGTCGCGCTTTCGGGCGCGGCGGCGTTCCGATTCTAGAGGGTTGGGCTAAGCCGCTTTCGCGCAGGCAGGGCAGGTGCCCTGCAGCTCGACCGTGAAGCGGTTCACCGTGAAGCCGGCTTCCGCGGCGCTCTTCTTCACCGCATTCGCAATACCGCGATCGTCGATCTCGACGGCGGCGCTGCAATTCGTGCAGATCAGGAACTGGCTGACATGCCGGTCTTCCGGATGGTCGCAGCCGACGAAGGCGTTGAGGCTCTCGATCCGGTGGATCAAACCCTGTTCCATCAGGAAGTCGAGGGCGCGATAGACCGTCGGCGGGGCCGCCGCCTTATCGCCCTCTCGGAGGTCGTCGAGGATCGCATAGGCCCCCACCGGCCGGTGGCTGTTCCAAACCAGCTCCAGGACCCGGCGCCGGAGCGGGGTCAATCTGGCCCCACGTTTGGCGCAAACCGTCTCGGCCAGACCGAGCGCATCGGAAATGCAGCGGGTGTGGTCATGCGGGGCGGTGGGCTGGCTCTGGTGCGTGTCCAAGGGGGCAGTCCCTCAGGTCTAAAGGGGGCAAACCGTTGCAAACATTGCAATCATACCTGTCCGTCAGTTGGGGCGCGATGGGCTTCCGCGCAAGCCGGTGGCGAGGTTTATTTATTTCACACTCTTATGTGAAATACAGGGATTTGTGGGTAATGATCTTGACTTGAGCGGGGTGGAGTACGTATCTGAATGAACAGGAAAACTTCTCGCTTGGCCTTATTAGCAAATCACCCGTGTAGATTAGAACGCGAATGCAATCCTTTCCGATTTTCATGCGGCTTCAGGGCCGCCGTGTTCTGGTGGTCGGCAGCGGTCACGCCGCCGATGCGAAGCAGCGGCTGCTCGAAGCGGCCGGCGCACGAGTCGACCTCGTCGCGCAGATTGAATCGCTCGACGGTTACGCGCTGGTCTTCGGCGCGACCGGCGACGACAGACGCGATCGCGCTGTCTCCGACGCGGCCCGCGCTGCCGGCATTCCGGTGAATGTGGTCGATCGTCCCGAGCTTTCCGATTTCATCATGCCGGCCGTGGTCGATCGCGGCCAAATCGTGATCGGCATCTCGACCGGCGGCAGCGCGCCGATTCTGGCGCAGCGCATCCGCGCGACGATCGAAGACGTGCTGCCGAACGGCATCGACCGCGTCGCGGCATTTGCGCGCCGCTTCCGCAATGCCGTGCAGACCCGCGTCACCGACAACGCCACGCGCCGCCGCTTCTGGGAGCGCTTCTTCGAAGGCGAGGGCGCCGAGCTGGTGATGGCCGGAGAGGATTATCGCGCCGCCCGCAAGATCATCCGTGACCTCAACGCCGCCGGTGCGACCGAGAGCGGGGCAGGCTCCGTGACGGTGATCGAGCTCAGTTCCAATGACAGCGACGACCTGACGCTCGGCACTCTGCGCGCGCTGCGCAAGGCCGATGTCATCGCCCACGATGCGGGTGTCGCCTCGGAAATTCTCGACTACGCCCGCCGCGATGCGCGCCGGGTCGATCTCAACAGCGACCTGCCGCGGGACGCGCGGGTCGTGGTGCTGCGTGTTCCGGCCGCGGCGAAGCTTAGGGGAGTTGCACAATGACCGTCCAAGTCGTCACCGCCAATCGCCTGCGTGATGGTGTCATCGTCTGGCTGACGCCGGCGCTCTCGTGGTCGGAAGACTACGCCGAGAGCAAGGTGCTGCGCGATGAAGCGGAAGCGAATGCCGCGCTCGAGGCTGCCGGCATCGATGTGAAGGCCCGCCTGGTGGTCGGTCCCTATCTCGCCGAGTTCAAGGAGACGCCGGAAGGCCTGCAGGCCGCGAGCGCCCGCGAGCGCATCCGCGCCAGCCGTCTGCCCACCATTACCCCGGACCAGGGTTCCTGGACCGCCAGGATCCAAGGCTGAGTTTGATCGATGTACCGTTACGACGAATTTGACGCCACCTTCGTTGCCGAGCGCGTGAAGCAGTTTCGCGGCCAGGTGACGCGTCGCCTCGCCGGCGAGCTGGCCGAGGACGAGTTCCGCCCACTGCGCCTGCAGAACGGCGTCTATCTGCAGCTCCATGCCTACATGCTGCGGATCGCGATCCCCTACGGCGAGCTCTCGTCGAAGAAGATGCGCAAGCTCGCGTTCATCGCGCGGCGCTACGACAAGGGCTTCGGCCATTTCACCACGCGGCAGAACATCCAATTCAACTGGCCGGAACTGGTCGATGTGCCGGATATCCTGGACCATCTCGCCGAAGTCGAGATGCATGCGATCCAGACCAGCGGCAACTGCATCCGCAACACCACGGCGGACCATTTCGCCGGCGTGGCGCCGGACGAGATCGAGGACCCGCGGGTCTGGGCCGAGATCATCCGGCAGTGGTCCACGCTCCACCCGGAGTTCGCCTTCCTGCCGCGCAAGTTCAAGATCGCGGTGACGGGTGCGAGCCATGACCGTGCGGCGGTGAAGTTCCACGACATCGGCCTGAAGATGGTGAAGAACGAGGCCGGCGAGATCGGCTTCGAGGTCATCGTCGGTGGCGGCATGGGCCGCACGCCCGCGATCGGCCCGACCATCAAGAGCTTCCTGCCGAAGCAGCATCTGCTGAGCTATCTCGAGGCGATCCTCAGGGTCTACAACCTGCTCGGCCGCCGCGACAACCTCTACAAGGCGCGGATCAAGATCCTGGTCGCCGCGACCGGCACCCAGGAGTTCGCGCGCCTGGTCGAAGAGGAGTGGGAGCGCATCCGGGACGGCGTGCTGACGCTGCCCCAGGAAGAGGTCGCCCGCATCCAGAAGTATTTCACGCCGCACGACTACGAGACGCTGCCGGTGATCTCGCCGGAGCTCCAAACGGCCAAGGCCGGCGATGCTGCTTTCGCCCGCTGGTACCGCGCCAACACCCATGCGCACAAGGTCGACGGCTATCGCATCGTCACCATCTCGCTCAAACCCGAGGGCGGCGCGCCGGGCGATGCCTCGGCCGATCAGATGGACCTGATCGCCGATCTCGCCGACGAATACAGCTTCAAGGAGATCCGCGTCACGCATCACCAGAACCTGGTGCTGCCAAGCGTGCGCCAGCAGGACCTCTATGCGCTCTGGCAGCGCCTCGCGGCGGTGCGGCTGGCGAACCCGAATGTCGGGTTCTTGACCGACATCATAGCCTGCCCGGGCCTCGATTATTGCAATCTTGCCAACGCGCGGTCGATCCCCATCGCCCAGCGTCTATCGCGGCGCTTCAACGACTTCCAGCGGCTGGAGGAGATCGGCGAGCTTCGCCTCAATATCTCCGGCTGTATCAACGCCTGCGGGCATCACCACGCGGGCAATATCGGCATCCTCGGCGTCGATAAGCAGGGCGAGGAGTTCTACCAGATCACCCTCGGTGGATCGTCGAAGGACGATTCTTCGATCGGCAAGATCATCGGCCCTGCTTTCGCCATCGACCAGGTGGCGGATGCCGTCGAGAACATCGTGAACGTCTATTTGGAAAAGCGGACGAACAAAGACGAGCGGTTCCTGGAAACCTTCCGCCGCCTCGGCGTCGATCCGTTCAAGGAGAAAGTCTATGGCAATTCTCAAGCACGGCGCCCTGCAGCCGAATGATTGGCTGACCGTCGCGGACGATGCGGCTCTGCCGGAAGGCAAGCCCGCGGTGGTCTCGCTCGACCGCTGGCTGAAGGAGCGCGACACGCTGCTCGGCCGCAATGCCCCTTTGGGCGTGCGGCTGAAGAGCGATCAGTCGCCGATGGCGATCGCCGACGATCTCGAGCGCCTCTCGCTGATCGTGCTCGAATTCCCGAAGTTCACCGACGGCCGCGGCTACTCCCATGCCCGGGCGCTGCGCCAGCGCCTCGGCTACACCGGCGAGCTGCGCGCGGTCGGCAACGTGCTGCGCGACCAGTACCTGTTCATGGATCGCTGCGGGATCGATTCGATCGAAGTCGCCGATGAAGCCAATGTCGCCGGCTATCTCGAATCCCTGGGCGAGTTCTCCATCTGGTATCAGCCGGCGGCCGACAAGCGGCCGACGGTCCGCGCCTTGCGTGCGGCAAAGCTGATGGAACCCACGGGTGGCAGCGCTGTTGTTCGTGAGAGCGTGGCTGCAAGCTGGGCCTACTGAGTTTCTTCCCGAGTCTACTCGAGCGTTCCCTCTAAACTGGCGGCGGCCCCCGGGCCGCCGCTTTTGTTTTTGGGGGTGAGGCGCGCGGTGCGAGTCATCGACCCTCACCCCGCCCTCTCCCGCAAGGGGAGAGGGGGTTTCTTTTCGCTGTAGTTACGGACGGTCTGTCTGTCTGACTTACGCGCGGAGCGCGGACAAAATCTCCCTCTCCCCTTGCGGGAGAGGGGTGGGGTGAGGGGTCGAAGACTCTCACCGGCTAGCGAATCCTCTCATAAGCCGCCAGCGCCCGCTTCCGCGCCTCGTCATGCTCGACAATCGGCTGCGGATAATCCCGCCCCAGCACCACGCCAGCCGCGGACAGATCCAGCGGCGCCACTTCCCAGGGCGCGTGGATGGCCTTCGCATCGAGCTTGGCCAGTTCCGGGATCCAGCGACGGATATAGGCGCCGTCGGGATCGAATTTCCGGCTCTGGCTGATGGGATTGAAGATGCGGAAATAGGGCGCGGCATCGGCGCCGCTGCCGGCCACCCATTGCCAGTTGCCGGCATTCTGCGCGAGATCGGCATCGACCAGCGTGTCCCAGAACCAGGCCTCGCCACGGCGCCAATGGATCAGCTGGTCCTTGATCAGGAAGGACGCCGTGATCATCCGGACGCGGTTGTGCATCCAGCCGGTGGCCCAGAGCTGCCGCATGCCGGCATCGACGATCGGATAACCGGTGAGGCCGCTTTGCCACGCCTTCAGGCCTTTCCCGTGCGGCAGGAAGGGGAAGCTCCGGAACTTCGCCGACCAGGCTTCCTTCGGCAATCTCGGGAAGTGGTAGAGCAGATGGCTGTTGAAATCGCGCCAGCCCAATTGCCTGAGGAAGGGCAGCGCCGTTTCCCCGTGTCGCTCGGACAGACGCCTCCAGATGTCATGCACGCTGATCTCGCCCCAGGCGAGATGCGGGCTCAGCCGCGAGGTGCCCTCCCAATCCGGCCGGTCGCGGCTCTCGTCGTATTGCTCCACGGTGTCGAGCAGATGCGCGAGACGCGTCTCGGCCGCGGCCGCACCGGGCGTCCATTCTTTCCCGAAGCCATTGCTCCATCGTGCCGTGATCTGCCATTCCTCGATCGCCTCACTCTCGGGCCACGCCTTCGGCGCGCGCAGTTTGCGCGGCATCGGGAACGCGGCGGGCGAATGATAGGTCTCCGAGAGGCGGCGCCAGAACGGGGTGAAGACCTTGAACGAGCCGCCGGTGCCGGTCTTCAGGCTCCAGGGCTCGTGCAACCAGTTGGCCGGATGATCGAGCGCGATGGCGCCATGCTTGGGCATGGAAGCCAGCACCGAGACATCGGTCTTGATCACCTCCGGCTCGAGGCTGCGGTTGAAATAGACCTCGACCGCGCCGCTCTCCGCCACCAAGCCGGCAAGAACCGCAAGTGGATCGCCGGTCCGCAGCACCAAATCGCTGCCACGCTTGCGCAAGCCGTCCCGAAGTGCGGCAAGGCTGCGGCCGCGCCACCAGGCCGAGGCGCCGCCGATCTCGTTCTTCTCCGCGCGGATGAAGACCGGGATGACCGGCCGGCCGGTCTTCACAGCGGCGGCGAGGGCAGGATTGTCGCCGATGCGGAGGTCGCGCCGCAGCCAGAGCAGGACCGGTTCCATTGTTACGTCCGTCGCCACCACCAAGTGGACAGAGGAAGACTCCGCCATTAGGGTCCAGCCTATCATGCTGAAAGAACGAATCCCCCTCGGCATCATCTGCGCCATGCCGGAAGAAATCGCAGCGCTGCTTGGCGATATGGTTGCCATCGAGCGCCGTGAGCTGGCCGGCCGCGAAGTCTTGATCGGACAACTGTTCGGGCGCCCGGTCGCCATGATCGAAAGCGGCATCGGCAAGGTCGCCTCGGCGATGACCGCAACCCTGCTGCTCGACGGCCTCAGATGCCGGGCCATCGTCATGTCCGGTGTCGCCGGCGGCATCGACCCCGCGCTGGCGATCGGCGATCTCGTGGTGGCGCAACGGCTGATCCAGCACGACTACGGCCGGCTGCAGGCGGACGGCTTCACGCCGTTCCGGCCGGCAGTGCCGCCCTTCGGTCCCGGCCGCAAGGATTACGCCTTCGACGTGCAGGAGAATCTGGTCGCACGCATCCACACCGCGCTCGACGGTTTCCAATTGCCGCGCCTGCCGGTGGAACTGGTGGGCGAGGGGGCTCGCGCGCCGATGATCAAGATCGGCACCATCGTCAGCGGCGATCAGTTCATCAACGACGAGACCGTGCGCGAGCGCCTGCAGCGCAACTTCGGCGCCCATGCCTGCGAGATGGAAGGCGCCGCCGTGGCGCAGGTGGCCGAAGCCTTCGGTGTGCCGGCGATCGTGATCCGCAGCTTGAGCGATCTCGCCGGCGCCGACAGCCATCTCGATTTCGGCAAGTTCGTTACCGCCGTGGCGCCGACCGCGGCCAAAGTCGTCGAGCGGCTGGTCCCGGTTCTGGATTGAGCGTGGGGGATTGATGGAGGCCCCCGATCTTGAAACGACGCTGGTCGCGCTGGCGATCGCCGTGGTGCTGGGCGGGTTGGCGAACTGGCAGCTCCGACGGCCCCACGATCTGCGCTGGCCGGTCGTGCCCTGGCTCGCCGTGCAGTTCGTATCCCTGGCCGCGCTGCTGATCTTCGGTGCGCACCTGATCAGCCTGCTGACCGGCCATCCGTTCGGAAGGAACGTGAACTAAGCCAGCCGTTCCCGCCACTGGATGACCTCGACTTCGGCGTCGTCGCTGTCGAAGGGTTGCGGCGCCTGGACGCCCCAGATCGGGCGCGGCCAGGCCGCATCATCCGTGAAGCGGCCGATCACATGGATATGAAGCTGCGGCACCACATTGCCGAGCGCCGCCACGTTCAGCTTTTCCGGCTTCAAGGCTTTCTTGATCGCCCGGCTGGCCTGGCCGATCTCGGCCAGCAGCAGGGCCTGGTCGGCGCTCGAGAGATCGATGATGTCGCGCGCCCCCACCCGGCGCGGCACCAGGATCAGCCAGGGATAGGCCCGGTCGTTCATCCGGAGCACCCGGCAGAGCGGCCAATCCATCAGGAACAAACTGTCATTGTCCAGCCGCGAATCGAGCTCGAAATCATACGTCGTCATTCTTTTCCCGCTCTTGTCGCAATGGTACCAATGCAAGGCGCTGGAACCGGGGATCGCACCGCAAGGGTAGCGGATGATCGCCCGGTTCCGCCATAATCTTGAACCGTTCCACACGACGATGCTGCGTCCAGGGAGCACCCGATGATTCAGATCCTGGCCAGCGTCTTCTCCCTGCTGCTGGGCGCCGCCATCCTGGTGGTCGGCAATTCGCTGCTCGGCATCGTGCTCCCGGTGCGCCTCGGCATCGAACATGTGCCGGAATTCCAGTCCGGCCTGGTGATGTCGGCCTATTATCTCGGCTTCGTCCTGGGCAGCGCCCGGATCCAGAGCCTGATCCGCCGCGCCGGCCATATCCGCGCCTTCGCCGCCGTTGCCGCCATCCTGACTGCCGCGGCCATGGTGCATGCCCTGGTCTTCGACATCTGGGTCTGGGCCGCCTTGCGCGTGATCGCGGGCTTCTGCATGGCCGGCCTCTACGCGATCATCGAGAGCTGGCTCAACGTGAAGAGCAGCAACGAGAATCGCGGGCAGGTGCTCTCGATCTACGTCGTCACCATCTACGCCGCTTCGTTCGGCGGCCAGTTCATGGTCAATATCGGCACGGTGCAGGGGACCGAGCTCTATTGCGTGGTCGGCCTCGCTGTCGTGCTCTCGCTGGTGCCGGTCGTGCTGACGCGGGTCGCCGGGCCGGAGATCGACAAGATCAAGCCGATGAGCCTGATGGCGCTCTACCGCGCCTCGCCTTTGGGTGCCGTCGTCACCTGTGGCGCGGGGCTGCTCTCGGGCGCGTTCTACGCCTTAGGCGCCATCTACGCGAACGAGCTCGGCCTCACCGTGTTTGAGGTCTCGCTGTTCATGGGTGCACCGATCTTCGGCGGGCTGGCGCTGCAATACCCGATCGGCTGGCTGTCGGACCGCTACGACCGCCGCACCGTCCTGCTGGGCGTGCTGGCCGGAACGCTGATTTCCAGCGGCATGGTGATCCTGATCGCGATGAAGCAGGGGCCGTTCAGCGGCACGCTTGGCGCGGTCTTCGTGTTCGGTGGCTGTCTCGCTGCGATTTATCCGATCGCGGTCTCGCAGGTCTATGACTACATCGACCGCGCTGAAATGGTGGCGGCTTCCGGCGGGTTGCTGCTGATCTGGTCGATCGGCGCGGTGGCCGGGCCGCTGATCGCCTCGGCGCTGATGGGTCCGTTCGGACCCACGGCCTTCTTCAGCTATCTGACGACCGTCTCGCTGCTGCTGCTGATCTTCACCCGCTACCGCATGGTGCGCCGCGTCGCGCGCCCCGCCGGGGAGCAGACCGGCTTCGTGCCGATGCAGACCACGTCAGCGATCGCCGGTGCGCTCGACCCCCGCACCGACCCGCTGCCGGAATTCTACTACGAAGACATCGATCCGGGCGATCGGTAGCCGTCAAACCGGCCGATCACCGAGAATCGTCGCGCGGTGCATGCGGCGGCGCTGCGGCCAGTAGTCGGCGACCACCATGTGCTGGGTTATGCGGTTGTCCCAGAACAGGACGTCACCCGTGCGCCAGCGGTGGCGATAGCCGAATTGCGGTTGCTCGGCATGGCGCCAGAGCAGCTCCAGCAATGCGTCGCTCTCATGGCGCTGCAAGCCCTCGATGGTATCGGTGAAGGCGCGGTTGACGAACAGGCCTTTTTCGCCCGTTTCCGGATGGGTGCGCACCACCGGATGGCTGACCGGCGGGTTGCTCTTCCGCGCCTTGGCGAATTTCTCGGGATCGCCGGTGTTGCCGTAATAGGGGCTGGTGCGAAAGCTGCGCTCGAAATCATGCCGCGCGGTCAGGCCGTCCAATGCGCGCTTCAGCGGCTCAGATAAGCCCGCATAGGCGGCGCCGAGATCGGCGAACAAGGTGTCACCGCCGGTTTCGGGAATCTCCACGCCGTAGAGGATCGAGCCCAGCGGCGGCGTTGCGATGAAGGTCACGTCGATGTGGAACTCGTCCTTCTCCGGCGGCCGGTCCGGGCCATAATCGAGGACGATGATCTCCGGATTGTCGTTGCCCTCGTCGTTGTTCAGCAGCGGATGGACATGGAGCTCGCCGAAATTGCGGGCGAAGTCCTTCTGCTGGCGCGGCGTCAGCACCTGGTCCCGGAACAGCAGCAGCTTGTGCTTGGTGAGCGCCCCGCGGAGCGCGGCGAGCGTCTCGGTCGAATGCCGCGCACCGAGATCGATTCCGTGGATCTCCGCGACGAAGGTCGGGTTCAGCGGCGTGATATCGAGTTCCGCGGTGAGCGGCAGGGAACGCGGAGCGAGGATCGTCTTGGGCATGGTGTTTCCTTTCGTGAACCTAGTCCTGGCCCTTCCAGGGCGTGAGCCGTCGTTCGAGCAGGCGGAGGACGCCGAGAAACAGTGTCGCGAGGCCGGCGATGGTGAGGATCCCGACGAAGACCACGTCGGTGACCAGGAACTGCGCCGCCGATAGGGTCATGAAACCGAGTCCCTTGGTGGCGGCGACCAGTTCCGCGGCAACCAGGGTCGACCAGCCGGCGCCGATGCCGATGCGCAGGCCGGTCAGAATTTCCGGCAGGGCGTTCGGCAGCACCACGTGGCGAAAGATCTGCGCCCGCGTGGCGCCGAGGCTCTGCGCCGCCTGGATGCGGCCCTGCGAGACCGAGCGCACGCCGGCCTGGGCCGAGGTCACGATCGGCGCGAACATGGCGAGCGAGAGCAGGATGATCTTCGCGGTCTCGCCGATCCCGAACCAGATGATCACCAGCGGCAGGTAGGCGAGCGGCGGCACCGGCCAGTAGAGCTGGATCGGCGGGCTGAAGATGCCCCTGACCCAGCGGTTCGAACCCATCGCGAGTCCGAGCGGCACCCCGATCGCCGTCGCGACCACGAAGGCGGCGAGGATCCGGGTGAGGCTGGTCCCGACATGCTGCAGCAGGGTCGCATTCGAGAATCCGTCGACCGCAACCGCATAGAACTGCATCGCGACGTCGAGCGGCGAGGGCAGGAAGAGCGGCGCCACCAGCTTGAACTTGGTGACCAAGGCCCAGGCCAGCAGCAAGCCCAAAGCCGAGATCAAAGTGATGGGAACGCCCCGCTTGGCCCGCGCACGCAAGGCACGCAGCGGCCAAGGCGCGGGCGCCGCGCCTTCAGCCAGCGCGAGCAAGGAGATGTCGACCATGACTCTCGGCTCCTGTTTCGTGGATCAGGTTGCGGATCTCTTCGCGCAGGCGGATGAAGTCGGGATCGGACTTCACTTGGGAAGCGTCGCGGCTCGCGACATAACGATGCACGAAGTCGAGATGATAGCGCGCGATGATGCGCCCCGGCCGGGGCGACATCACCACCAGTTCGGTCCCGAGGAACAGCGCCTCCTCGATCGAATGGGTGATGAAGAAGATCGACTTCTTCGTGCTCGCCCAGAGATCGACGATCAGCTCCTGCATGGTCTCGCGGGTCAGCGAGTCGAGCGCGCCGAGGGGCTCGTCCATCAGCAGGATCCCGGGATTGGTCGCGAGGGCGCGCGCCAGGGAGACGCGCTGGCGCATGCCGCCGGAGAGCTGATAGGTGGCGGACTTCTCGAAGCCCTCCAAGCCCACCAGCGCCAGCAGTTCACGCGCCTTTGCCTCGCGTTTCGCACGGTCCAAGCCGGCGAGCTTCAGACCGAATGCCACATTCTCTTGAACGGAAAGCCAGGGATAGAGCGTGTCCTTCTGGAACACGACGCCGCGGTCCGGGCCGGGGCCGGTGACCGAGACGCCGTCCACGGTCACCGAGCCCTGGGAGAGACGCAGGAACCCGGCCATGGCGTTCAGCAAGGTGGTCTTGCCGCAGCCCGAAGCGCCGAGCGCCACCACGAAGCCCTGGTTGGGAATTGTCAGGGACGCATCTGCCAAGGCGTGGACGGGGAGGGCGTCCGTGCTTTCGTAAGTGACGCTGGCGCGCTCGACAACGAGTGTCATGACCGGGTTCCTCTTGTCCGTGCTCAGTTCGAGGCGAGGGTGGCCTGAACGAAGCGCGGATCGACGAAGGCGGCGTAGGAGTCCAGCACCTGGTTGATCTTCTGCTGCTCCTTCAGGAACACCGCGGTGTCCTTCAAGACCGAGGCAAGCTTGCTGCCCTCGCCGCTGCCGAGCCATTGCGCGCTCGCCTGGTCGGAGGCCGGGACATAGTTCGAGACCTTGATGCGCGCGGCGATGTCATCCGGCTTGGCGCCGGTGAACTTGGCGAGCGCCTTCACGTTCTCGGATTCCGCGGTCCAGTTCTGTGGGTTGTCGTGCTGGTCCTTGTAGTATTTGTCCACGATCTTCACGAACTTCTGCACGAAGTCGGCATGCTCCTTCACGAGATCGCCGGTCGCGACCAGGGCACCGAAGGTGATGGCGCCGCGATCGGCCGCTTGCTTTGCGGTCAGGATCACCTTGCCGTTCTCCCGCAGCTTGCCGAGTGCCGGATCCCAGACGAAGGCGGCGTCGATATCGCCGCGCTGCCAGCCGGCCACGATCTCCGGCTGCGGGATCGCCAGCACGGTCGCCTCATCCGGCTTGATGCCTTCCTGCTTCAGGGTCGAGAGCAGCATGAAATGATCGGTCGAGACCGGCGCCGCGGCGAGCTTCTTGCCCTTGAGGTCCTTCAGGCTCTCGATGCCGCTGCCGTTGCGCACGACCAGCGCCTCGTCGTCACCCGCGGCGCCGGAGATGTAGACGGCCTTCACGTCGATACCCTTGCTGACCGAGGCGGCGAAGGGGCTGGAGCCGACCTCGCCGATCTGCACGTCGCCGGCGGCAATGGCGGCGAAGATCTCGGCGCCGGAATTGAACTGGCGGAACTCGACCTTCCAGCCCGGAATGGCCGCGATCTCGCCGGAAGCGACCGCGCGGGTCCACGGCGAGAAGCCGGTCTGGTAGGCGATGGTGATGGTCTGGTCGGCCCAAGCATTTGAAAGGGGCGCTGCCGCCGAAAGGCCGAGGCCGAAGGCCATGGCCGCAATGAGCGTGCGGGCGAGAGACATGAGAATACTCCTATATGCGCGGCACGCTATTCAAGCGTGCGCGGTGACTGGATCGGATTGAATTGGATTTAGTGCGCGGCTAGACGCGCCGAGCGGGCTTCAACAGCCGCGACAACACGCGGCCGGACAGAGCTTGGTGGACATCCTGGCCTCCTTGCGCGACGCCGCGGGGGTGCAGCGCCGTCTTCTCCAATCTACGGAGATCGGAGGAGGGAACAACGCAGAAGTTCTAAGGGGAGGGCGCGAGGATTACTTGCTGCGAAACCCGGTACTGGATGAAGCGCTCAGGCTGCATGCCCCCCTCTTCCTGCCCCCTGAAGGTGGGAGAAGAGCATTGGCAACTCGCTTCAATCGGCCGAACCGACCACTCGGTCGAAAACCTCCCCCACTTTAGGCGGGAGGTAGGAGCGGGGCATTGCAGCCGTGATGCTTCAGGGCCTGTGCTGAATGTAGATCCAGCGCTCCCAGCCTACCGCTGCTTCGTCTGCCAGTCCTTCGCCACATAGACCGGCGCATTCGACTTCGGCAGCGCGGGTTTCCCCAAAATCATGTCCGAGCATTTCTCGCCCATCATGATGGTCGGCGCGTTGAGGTTGCCGCTGACTACCGAGGGCATGATCGAAGCATCGACCACGCGCAAAGCCTCGAGCCCATGCACCCGCGCCTGCGGATCGACCACCGCCATCGCATCGGTGCCCATCTTGCAAGAACAAGACGGATGATAGGCGCTGTCGGCGCGCGCGCGGACGAAGGCGTCGATCTCCGCATCCGATTGTGCGTGATCGCCGGGCTGGATCTCCGGGCCGCGATAGGGGTCGAAGGCCTTCTGCGCGAAGATCTCGCGGGTCAATTTCACGGCATCACGAAATTCGCGTCGGTCGCGCTCGGTCTGGAGATAGTTGGGCTGGATGCGCGGATGGTCGGTCGGATTGTCGGATTTCAGCTTGATCCAGCCGCGCGCCTCCTGGCGCATATTGCCGATATGCACCTGATAGGCATGGCTGGTGCCGTTCTTCCGCCCGTGATCGTTCACCGTCGAAGGCAAGAAATGGAATTGCAGGTTCGGATGCTCGATACCGGCCTCCGAACGGATGAAACCGCCGGCCTCCAGATGCGAGGTCGCGCAGATGCCCTTATGGGTCAGGAACCACCGGATGCCGGCCGCGATCATCGGCGCCGGCTTGGTATAGGTATAGAGCGTGATCGGCTGCTTGCATTGCTGCTGCACATACATCTCCAGATGCTCCTGGAGATTCTGGCCGACGCCCGGCAGATCGTGATGCACCGGCACGCCGACCTCCCTGAGGTGATCGGCCGGGCCGACGCCGGAGAGCATCAGGAGCTGCGGCGAGTTGATGGCGCCGCCGGAGAGAATGACCTCGCGTTCGGCGCGATAACGCTTCACCTGGCCGTTCTGCTTGAACTCGACCCCGACCGCGCGCTTGCCCTCGAACAGCACGCGGCTGGTCAGCGCGTCGGTCTCGACGGTGACGTTGCGGCGTTTCTCGGCGGTGCGCAGATAGGCTTGTGCCGCGGACCAGCGACGCCCGTTATGCGTCGTCATGTCCATCTTGCCGGCGCCTTCCTGCTGATAGCCGTTCATGTCGAACGTGAACGGATAGCCGGCCTGCTGCATCGCCTCGATGAAGGCTTCATAGAGTGGGTTCGGCGTGTCGCCGGTATGCACCCAGAGCGGCCCGCTGTCGCCGTGATAGGCGTCGCCGCCGATCTCGCGATGCTCGGCGCGTTTGAAATAGGGCAGGATCTCCTGATAGGACCAGCCCGGGCAGTTCTCCTTGAAGGCCCAGCGGTCGTAGTCGAGCGCATGGCCGCGGATATAGACCATGGCGTTGAGGCTCGACGAACCGCCGAGCACGCGGCCGCGCGGCCAGTACATGACGCGGTTGTTCATGTGGGGCTGCGGCTCGGTCTCGTAGTACCAGTTGTAGCGGTCGTGGCAGAGGTTATACATCAGCGCCGCCGGCATATGGATCTGCCAGTTCCACCAATGATCTTTCGGCCCGGCTTCCAGCACGCAGACCTTATGCGCCGGATCCTCGCTCAGGCGATGGGTGAGCACGCAACCGGCCGAGCCGGCGCCGACGATGACATAATCGAATATGCTGTCGAACTTCATAGCGGGGCGAACTTCATTTCAGCTTCAGGTTCAGGCGGGCATTGAGATAATCGAGCACCAGGCGTCGGGCGCGCGCGGAATCCGGCCCGTCCACGGCAAGCGCAGCGCGCAGCCAGAGCCCGTCGATCAGCGCCTCGGTCACCCGGGCGACCTCCTGCGCATCCTTGCGGCCCATCAGTCTAAGCGCATGGACCAGGTTGTCGCGCAGGCGCGAGATGATGACGTGCTGGATTCGGGCGAGGCGGGGGCTGGTCGGCACCTGGGCCCAGAAGGCGAGCCAGGCGGAGACGCTCTCCGGGGTGAAGGTGTCGGTGCCGAGGTTTCCGTCCAGGACGGCCAGCAGGCGCTCGGTCGGCGTCCGGGCCGTGCTCAGCCGTCGAATGACGGACAGGCGCAGCCTGGTGCCGAGCGCGCGCAGGGTCGATTCCAGCAGCTCGGCCTTGTCCTCGAAATAATGGTGGACGATCCCGGTCGAGACCCCGGCCTTGGCCGAGATGCGGGAAAGGCTGGATTCGGCAAAGCCGACCTCATGGATCGAGGCAATGGTCGCCTCGATCAGCTGCCGGCGTCGGATCTCCTCCATCCCCAATTTCGGCATGTTTGCTCCGCCCGCCTGAATCTGGTCGAGCATAGTGCCGGGTCTTATATTGGACGATCAATCAAAAAAGAACTGGGCAAATGACGCGAGGGCGTCATAAGATGGCGTAGATTTGAAACTCGCGGTGCAAACGCGACGTATAAGATCAAGTATGAAGCTCCGGCTCCGGCAGGGCAAAAATAAGAACAAGCCGGAATGAGCCGGGGTGACTTGGGAAGCTGGTTCAACATGGGAGAGCAATCGAATGAAGTTGCGTAATCTTTTGGCCGCCACTGCGGCTATTTCGGCGCTCACCGCCTCGGCCGCCTTCGCCGCCGAGCCGGAGGCTTGCAAGCAGCCGCACTTCGCGGATGTGGGCTGGACCGACAATGGTGCGCAGAATGGCCTGTTCAGCGCTGTTGCGAAGGGTCTCGGCTATGAGCCGAAGATCGATCCGCTCGCATTGCCCCTGATTCTCGAGGCCCTCAAGGCCAAGCAGCTCGACTTCTTCCTCGACAACTGGATGCCGTCCAACGCCGCGAACGTGCAGCCCTACCTGGACGCCAAGACCATTGAAACTCTGAAGCCGAATCTGACCGGCGCCGGCTATGGCCCGGTGGTGCCGGACTATGTTGCCGCAGCCGGCGTCAAGGACATCAAGGACCTCGGCGCCAACAAGGACAAGTTCGACGGCAAGTTCTACGGCATCGAGCCGGGCAACGATGGCAATAAGATCATCCAGGCGAAGATCGACGACCCGAACTCCGGCATGGCCGGCTTCGAGCTCGTCGAGTCTTCTGAGCAGGGCATGCTCGCCGAGGCGCAGAAAGACATCGAGAAGAAGCAGTGGGTCGCCTTCCTCGCGTGGGTTCCGCATCCGATCATGAACAACATGAAGCTGGTCTATCTCACCGGCTTCGAGAAGGACGGCTTCGGCGCGGCTGAGATCAGTGCGCTCACGCGTCCGGGCTATGTCACCGAGTGCGCGAACATCGGGAAGCTGCTCACTAACATCAAGTTCGACCTCAACATGGAAACCCAGGTGATGGACGAGATCGCCAAGGGAACCGAGGGTGCAACCGCCGGTGCCAACTGGCTGAAGGCGAACCCGGGTGTCCTGGACGCCTGGCTGGCCGGGGTCACGACCGTCGATGGCGGTGATGGCCTGGCGGCGGTGAAGAAGTCGATCGGCCTTTAAGGCTTCCGGGAAACACCGGACCACAAACATGCACTAGGCGGCCTCAGCTTGATTTCTTAAGCTGAGGCCGTTTCCTTTGGCGGACCGAGGGGATTCGGGGCCGCGACGGGCACGGGGAGTTCATGGAACAGATCGCAGCGATCATCACCGCCTATAAGATTCCAGTCGGCCTCTGGGCCAAGGCTGTCATCGACTGGCTGAAGGACGACCTTGGCTGGTTGTTCGAGTTCGTCTCGGGCAATGCCACGGACTTCATGGAGTGGGTCGCCAAGTTTCTGGCCGAGGTCCCGCCGGCGGTCTTCATCCTCGTGGTCGCGGGTCTCGCATTGTGGCGTCATCGCGACTGGCGCATTCCGCTCTTTGTCGTCGTCGGGTTCCTGTTCATCTGGAACCAGGGTATGTGGGACGAGATGATCAACACGTTGGTGTTGGTCTTCTTCGCGACCGGTGTAAGCCTGCTGATCGGTGTGCCGCTCGGCATCTATTCGGCGCGTCGGAAATGGCTCTGGAACGCGGTCGCTCCGGTTCTGGATTTGCTGCAAACCTTGCCGACTTTCGTCTATCTCGTGCCCGCTTTTGCGTTGTTCGGTCTGGGCATGGTGCCCGCGGTCGTTGCCACGGTTATCTTTGCCGTCGCCGCACCCGCGCGTCTGACCTATCTCGGCATCACCCAGGTGCCGACGGCGCTGGTCGAGGCGGGCGAGGCGTTCGGTTGCACCCGGCGCCAGCTGCTTTTCAAGGTGACCTTGCCGGCGGCCCTTCCAAGCATCATGACCGGCGTCACGCAATGCATCATGCTGTGCTTGTCGATGGTGGTCATCGCATCCTTCGTCGGTGCTCCAGGTTTGGGCCATCCGGTGGTCCGTGCCTTGTCGACCGCAAATGTCGCGCTAGGGTTCGAGGCGGGCTTCTGCATCGTGGTTCTCGCCATCATCCTCGACCGTATGCTGAAGCAGCCGACACGCCGTCGTCGCTTGAAGAAAGCCTGAGGCCGTCATGCAAGCACAGAACGCCGTTCGTTTCGAAAATGTGGACGTGATCTTCGGCCAGCAAGCCGCGGAAGCGATCTCGCTCCTGGACAAGGGCGAGGGCCGCGACAGTATCCTGGACAAGACCGGGTGCCTGGTCGGCGTCCACGATGCGTCGATCTTCGTCGACAAAGGCGAGATCCTGGTGCTGATGGGCCTGTCGGGCTCCGGCAAGTCCTCGCTGCTGCGCTGCGTCAACGGCCTCAACAAGGTCTCGCGCGGGAAGGTCATCGTGAACGACGGCAAGCGCGAGGTCGATGTCGCGAGCTGCGACGCCGAGACCCTGCGCCAGGTCCGCCGCAACAACATCTCCATGGTGTTCCAGCAGTTCGGCCTTATGCCCTGGCTGACTGTCCATGAGAACATCGGCTTCGGCCTCGATGTCCGTGGCATGGGCAAGACCGAGCGCGACAAGGTGGTCGATGAGAAGATCGCCTTGGTGCGTCTCGACAAATTCGCCGAGAAATTCCCGCATGAGCTCTCCGGCGGCATGCAGCAGCGCGTGGGATTGGCACGCGCGTTTGCGACCGAGGCGGACATCCTGTTGATGGACGAGCCGTTTTCGGCCTTGGATCCGCTGATCCGCGAGCATCTCCAGGACGAGCTGATCGAGCTGCAGCAGCGACTGCACAAGACCATCATCTTCGTCAGCCACGATCTCGACGAGGCGCTGAAGATCGGCAGCCGCATCGCCATCATGGAGGCGGGGCGCGTCGTGCAGTTCGGCCGGCCCGAGGACATCATCCTCAACCCGGTGAATGATTACGTCCGCCAGTTCGTGGCCTCGATGAATCCCTTGACGGTGCTGAAGGGCGGGACCTTGATGCGGCCGGTGAGTGATCTCGCCCGTGAACAGGGCTCCTCGATGATCCAGCTAGACCGTGCCGGCAAATGCCGGTGCCGGCTGGATAACCAGGGCAGGCCGGTCGATCTCATCGTCAACGGCAAGCCGGGGCAATTCCTGCCATACGCGACCGACCTGGCGCTAGAGCGGCTGGGCGACAATGTCATGATTTGTGGAACGCCGGTGACGCCGATGCGGGCCGCCGTGATGGTGCGCCAGCAGACCAAGCGTCCGCTGGTGCTGATTGGCGACAGCGGCGAGTTGATTGGTGTCGTCGGCGAGCACGAGCTCTATCGCGGCATGCTGCGCCAAACCGAGTATGCACGGGTGAATCAGCCGGCGCCGGCGACGGTGGAGACGCCGTGATCGAAGCGATCCTGTTCGACAAGGACGGAACGCTGTTCGACTTCTACCGGACCTGGGGCGCCGTCACCGAGGAAGCTGCGCTGATCGCCGCAGAAGGCGATGCGGCGCGGGCGGCGGATCTCATGCTGAAATCGGGCAAGGATGCCGTCACCGGCCGCTATCTGCCGGGCTCGGTCATCGCTTCCGGCAGCAACCGCGAGATCGTCGGCCTATGGGCTGCGCTGCTCGGCCGCAACGACGTGGACAGCCTCTATGACTCGGTCGCGGCGCATTTCCTGAAGCGCCAGACCGAGGTCATGCACCCGGTGGTCGATTTCAACAGCTTCTTTGCGCGGCTGCGCGACCGCGGCTATCGCCTCGGCATCGCCACCATGGACAGCGAGGTCGCGGCGCACCAGGCCATGGACAAGTTCGGCGTCCGCCAGGCGCTGGATTTCATCTGCGGCTTCGACACCGGGCACGGCACCAAGCCCGGCGGCGGCATGGTCGAGGCCTTCGCCCGGTTGATGGCGCTGCCGGCCTCGGCGATCGCGGTCGTCGGCGACAGCCCGCATGACATGCACATGGCGAGAGCGGGCAAGGCCGGCCGCGCGATCGGCGTCCTGACCGGAGTCAGCTCCAAGGACGCCCTGCTGGAAGCTGGCGCGCATGTGGTGCTGGAAAGCATCGCGGATCTGGAAGCGGCGCTCTGACGTCCGCCGGAAAGACCCGTCGACTCCTCACCCTGTCCCTCTCCCGCAAGGGGAGAGGGAACGCTGTGGCGCCAGCCCTTGAGAAACTGTCTCGCTGAGCAGCGAAGAGAATCCCCCTCTCCCCTTGCGGGAGAGGGCTGGGGTGAGGGGTCGAAGACTTCCTCCAGCTACGCAGCCTGCCTGTTCCCCCGCAGCCAGGCGCGCATTGCAGCGATGCCCTCCGGCACATAGCTCCGGCCGAAGCCGATGCGGAAGCGATCGGTCGGGGTCGGTGTCAGGGCCGATTGATAGATACTGGACGGAAGCAGCACGACGCCGATCTCCTCGGCGAGCCGCTTGCAGAAGCTTTCGACGCCGTCCGGGCCTTTGTAGCGGGGAAAGCCGATGCAGCCGCCATCCGGCACTTGCCAGTCGAACAGCGCGCCGAACTCGGCGAAGAAGTCGTTGACGCTGTCGAGATTGTGCTCGATCAGCGCCCGGTTGCGCGCCACGATCCGCTCCCGCGCCTTCAGTGCGATGACGGCGAGATGCTCGCTGGGGCCGGCGTTGCAGATCGAGAGATAGTGCTTGATCCGCTCCATGCGCGAGAGCAGGGCGCGGTCGCGGGCAGCGATCCAGCCCACCCGCAGGCCCGGCAAGCCATAGGCCTTCGACATGACGTTGAGCGAGAGCCCGCGCTCATAGACCTCGGCCACCTGGGGCAATTGCAGCTCCGGCCGGCGTTCCAGCCCGCGATAGACCTCGTCGGAGAAGAGGTAGAGGCCGCGCTCGCGGCAGAGCTGCACCACCGCATCGAAGCTCGCGCGGTCGATCACCTTGCCGGTCGGATTGTGCGGGAAGTTGATCAGGATGAGTTTTGTGTAAGGCCTGAGCACGACATGCAATTCGTCGATGTCGAGCGCCCAGTTCTCGCGCTCGCGGAGTGCGACACCTGTCGTGGCGCAGATCGAGAGCGGCAGGGTCTCGCTGGACTGGTAGTTCGGCGTCACGATGACCGCATGGGAGTCCTTGTCCAGCAAGGCATGCATCGCGCAGAAGATGCCTTCCTCGGCGCCGGCAAAGGCCAGCACGTCCTCCGGCGCGAGGCCCGCATAAGTCCCGGCGATAGCGGCGCGGAGCGGCGGGGTGCCGGTGGTCTCGATATAGCCGAGGCGCATCTCATCGAACGCGGCGCGATCCTCGGGCGATGCCAAAGCCAGCAGCTCGGCCACCGTCATCGATTCCATATCCGAGGCGGTCATGTGATAGCGCGCGGAGAACTCCCACTGCGCGAGATAGGTCTCGAGCTTGAAGTCGGGCAGCATGGTCATTTGCGTTTCCCCGTCTTTCCTAGGGTCTTGGTCCCGCCTTTGGGCGCACGCGCCTGGCGCAGCAGCAGGTAGACCGTGGTGCGGGAGAGATCGAGCGCGGCCGCGATGTGATCGACCGCGCGCCGGGTCTGGAATGCGCCGCTCTCGTCCAGAGAGGCGATCAGCGCGACGCGGCCGGTCTGGTCGAGCGAAGCCATGTTGAGATTATGCCGCTTCATATAGTCGGCGATCTGCAGGTTGATCTGCTCGCGGATGTCCTGCCGGAACATCCAGTCCGGCCGGCTCTCGTTGGTCGCGCCGAAGCTTTGCAGCAGCCTGGCTGCGAGGTCGAACTGGGAGACGTCGAGATTGATGCAGAGCATGAAGCGCGCGATCCGCGACCGGTCGCGCAGGATGACGCTGATCGATTTCAGCCGGGTTCCTTTCGCGCTCGCCTTCTCATAGGGCCCGACCACGTCCTGCTCGCTGAGTTCCGGGTCGATGTCGTCGAGATCGGAAGGCTCGCCGACCTTGCGTCCGGAGGAGGGGTTCCAGATCTGCGCAATCTGCCCCGTGGCGAGATCGTGCAGCACGACCTCGGCATGCGGGTGCAAGAGCTGCGCGATCGTCTGGGCAATGATTTCGATCACCGGTCCGGCCGGCATGGTGAGGCTCGGGATCTCGATCACCCGTCGCTGAACGGTCATGGTCTTCTCCTGCACGAGACCGCACAGTTTGTACATTTCGGACGAAATGTCAAATACCGCCGATTGCCAATCGCACGCTGAAACTGCATGGTCGGGGCCACAAAATCAGGGCAGGTGGCGCGTGCGGATTCTCGGACTTTCTCTCTTCGCGGTTCTTTGTGCGGTTTCGGCACCGGCAGCTTTCGCTCAGCAGGCAAAGTTCGATCCGAGCCAATGCGACGGCCGGACCGCGCAGGATTGCAACGACCTGATGGGCTCGCTCGACGTGCCGCCGCAGGACCGCCAGAAGGTGCTGCTGACCCGCGCGACTGCCTTGTTGCAGAAGCACGATCTCGAAGGCTCGATCGCCGAATACCGCGAGATGACGGTGATCGACCCGCACAGCCTGATCGCCTACAGCACGCTAGGCTTCCTGGAGAGCATCGGCGAGAAGTGGAAGGAAGCCGTCGTCGACTTGCAGCACGCGGTCGAGATCGCGCCGGATCAGGACCGCATTCATGCGATGCTTGCCGTGGCACGCGCCAAGAGCGGTGATTGCAGCGGCGCAAAGACCTCGCTGGCCGATGCGCGGGCGAAGACCAAGGATGCCGCAAGCTTGACCTCGGCCGAACAGACGGTCGAAACGACCTGCCGCTAGCGTGAAGCCCAGTCCTCGCGGCGCAGCCGATAGAGGACGTGGTGATAGAGCGGGTGATCCGGCCCGAGCCGGACGTGATGGAAATCGTCCTTCGGATCGGTGCGCATGCCGAGCCGCTCCATCACGGCGCGCGACTTCATGTTGATGGCGGCCGTGAAAGAGACGATCTCGTCGAGGTCGGCTGCGTCGAAGCCGAAATCGAGTGCCGCGCGGGCGCCTTCGGTCGCATAGCCCTTGCCCCAATGGTCGAAGGCAAGGCGCCAGCCGATTTCCACCGCCGGCATGAAATGCGCCGCGAAGTTCGGCACCGAGAGTCCGACGGCACCGATGAACGGCGCAATGCCGGGGAGCTCGACCACCCAGTAACCGAAACCATGCTGCGCGAAACTGTCGGAAAAGCGTGCGGCAAGCGCATCGCTCGTCGCACGATCGGCCGAGCCGCCCAAAGTGGCGGTGACGCGCTCGTCGGCATTGAGCGCCGCGAAGGGTTCGAGGTCGCTCTCGCGCCAGGGGCGCAGGATCAGGCGTTCGGTGCGGAGCGTCGGTCCAGGCAGAGCTCCAACTCCTTCAGCAACCGTTGAGCGATCGCCAGACGTGAACGCCGCACACCGGGCTTCGGTTTCACGCGTATTCCCGTTGTGCTAGGTTTAACCATCGCAGGGATGCTGGGGGAGCACTATGGGTGGCGGCTATTCCAGCACGGACACGTTGCCCTATCTGACCGAGGCGTCGCTCAACCGGTTGTCCATTTCGACATCCGATATGGTGAGTGAGATCGAGCGCCAGATTGCCGGCCAGCGGCGCGGTGAAGTCTGGTGTGCGCCGAAAGCCGCCGTGTGGCCGGGCGACGAACGCTTCATCATGGCAACACTCGGCATCGCGTCAGAGCCGCGCATCGTTGCCACCAAGTCCTTGGTGCTCAATCCACGCAACGCCGCTCGCGGCCTGCCCACGATCAATTCGATCGTGACCCTCCTCGACGGCGAGACCGGATTGCCGATCGCCGTCATCGATGGAAATTGGGTGACGGCAAAGCGCACGGCGGGGCTCAGCGCGGTTGCCGCCAGGCGCCTCGCGCGACCCGATTCGGCGACGATTGCATTCATCGGCTGCGGCGTTCAGGCCCGCGGCCATCTCGAGGCGTTCGGCGACCTCTATCCGCTGCGGCAGGTTCGCGCCTTCGGTCGCGGCGCCCGCAATCGCGACGCCCTGTGTCAGCTGGCGCGATCACGCGGTCTGGTCGCGCTGGCCTGTGACACCGCCAGGGATGCGATCGATGGTGCCGACCTGGTCGTGACCACCTTGACCTTGGTGCCCGAGCCGGTGCCCTTCCTCGATGCGCGCTGGCTCAAGCCCGGCAGCTTCACCACCATGACCGACCTTGCGCTGCCCTGGTTGCCCGAGAGCATGTCGAGCTTCGATCGCATCATCATCGACGACCTGGAGCAAGAGGCCAAGATGACCAAGCCGATGGTGAAAGCCGACCTCGTCGCCGGAGACTTGACCGGACTTGTCTGCGGCGACGTGCCCGGCCGGCAGAGCGCCGGGGAGCGGACCACATTCGCCTTCCGGGGCATGGCCGTGGGTGATCTGGCGCTGGTCGGCCTAGCCTATGTTCGCGCGAAATCGAGCGGCGCGCTGAAAGCTTAGGAGCCTTCTACATCCGTTCCGGCGTGGCGATGCCCAGCAGCTCGAGGCAGAGCTCCAGCTCCTTCAGCACCAGTTCGGCGATGGCCAGCCGTGAACGCCGGATCGCCGTATCGGTTTCGCTCAGGATGTGAAAATTGGCGTAATAGGCGCTGAAGGTCTGGCCGAGCGTGAAGGCGAAGTCGGCGATCTTGTTCGGCGCCAGATCCGCATAGGCCACTTCGATCGCGTCCGGCAGCTGCCCTAAAGCCAGCAGCAGATCGCGCTCGCCCGGTTCTGGCGAGAGGATGGTGCCCGGCGTGTCGTTCTGCTCCCGCGCCTTCCTGAGCAGCGATTTCACCCGGACCGCGGCGTAAAGCAGATACGGACCGGTCTTGCCCTCGAAGCTGGAGAACCGGTCGAGATCGAAAACGTAATTGGCGATCGGGTTGTTGGAGAGATCGGCGAACTTCAGGGCGGCGACGCCGACTTTATGCGCGATGTCGATCTTCTCGGCTGGGTCATAGCCTTCGCCGAGCTTGTGCTCGGTGATCTTCTTGGTCGCCTCGTCGGTCACCATCTGGAAGAGATCGTCCAGCCGCATGACGCCGCCGGCGCGGGTCTTGAACGGCTTGCCGTCCGTCCCGTTCATGGTGCCGTAGCCGAGATGGACGAGCTCGCCCTTGCCGTTGATCTTCGCCTTCTTGGCGGTGCGGAACACCTGCACGAAATGCAGGCTCTGGCGGTGGTCGACCACGTAGATGCTCAAGTCCGGGTCCTGGCACTTCACCCGGTCGATGATGGTCGCGAGGTCGGTGGTCGCATACATGAAGGCGCCGTCCGACTTCACCAGGATCACCGGCGGAATCTCGTGCTTGTCGGTCGGCTCGGCGACGCGAACCACCTCGGCGCCGTCGCTCTCCTCGACCAGGCCCTTTTTCTTCATGTCGGCGATCATCGGCGCGATCAGGTCATGGACGATGGCCTCGCCCTTCCAGAGATCGAACTCGACGCCGAGATTGCCGTAGTCCCGCCGCAGCGCGACGACGGAAATATCGAAGAAATGCTGCCAGAGCGCGCGATATCCGGGCCGGCCGTCCTGGAGCTCCGCCGTCGCCTGGCGCGAGATTTCCATGCGCTCGGGGTTTTCTTTGCTGTCGCGCGAGGCCTTCGGATACATCTCCTCGAGCTCGGCCAAGGTGACCGGGCTTTCCTTCGGGTAGGGTCCGGTGAAGCTCTTGTCGAAATAGGGCAGGTCTGGCCGGCGCAGCTTCAGCTCGGAGATGATCATGCCCATCTGCAGGCCCCAGTCGCCGAGATGGACGTCGCCAATGGTCTTATCGCCGGCGAATTTATAGATCCGCCGCAGCGAGTCACCGATGATGCCGGCGCGCAAATGCCCGACATGCATCGGCTTCGCGATATTCGCCCCGCCGTAATCCAGCACCACGGTCCGCGGTTTCGCCCGCGGCGAGACGCCGAGGCGCGCGTCGCCATGGATCCGGTTCATCTGCTCGGCCAGATAGGCGTCGGTCATGTTGAGGTTGATGAAGCCCGGCCCGGCCAGCGTGACCTCGCGGAAGATCGGCTCGGCCTTCAGCCGCTCAGCGATCTTCTCGGCGATGGCGCGCGGCGGCTGCTTCGCGGCTTTCGCCGCAGCCAGCGCGCCGTTGCACTGATACTGCGCGAGATCCGGCCGGTTGGAGACGATGACCTTGCCGAAAGCGGCATCGAGGCCCTCCGCCGCGAAGGCGCGCCCAACGGTCTCGGAAAGCAGATTGGAAAGCGAAGACATGATGGATCGATTTCAGATTCGAAGGGGAAGGGCAGGCGAGGGGCGCCGCGTCAAGCGGCGCGCCCTGCCGGATCAGAACGCGGCTTCTTCCGCGGTGCCACGGTCGCGGCGTCGGGTGCGCTTCGGCGCGGCCGCGGAGATGTCGCCGCCGGCAAGCAGGGCCGCCGCACCTTCGGTCACCGGCCCCAATCGCGAGACGATCTCGGCGGCACTCGGCTTGGCGCCGGGCTGGTGCGCGTTCAGCGCCGCGCGGATCGACTTCAGGTGTTCCTCAGAGGTGCCGCAGCAGCCGCCGACGATCCGGGCCCCGGCATCGCGCACGATCCGCGCATAGTCGGCCATCAGTTCCGGCGTGCCGTTGTACTTGATCTTGCCTTCCTCGTAGTAGGGAATGCCGCAATTGCCCTTGGCGACGATGATGTCGTCGGGAGCTGCGGCCTCCGAGAGCTTGACGATGGTGGCAACGAGATCCGCCGCGCCGACGCCGCAATTGGCGCCGTAGGCGACCGGCTTCGGATCCAGCGTGTGGATGAAAGCGACGAAGTCGGCCGGCGAGATTCCCATCATGGTCTTGCCGTTGGTGTCGAAGCTCATGGTGGTCACGACCGGCAGTCCGGTTGTCGCCGCACCCTTCACCGCGGCCGCGACTTCCTCCTTGGAGGACATGGTCTCGATCCACAGCACATCGACGCCGCCCTCGGCCAAGGCCTTGGCCTGTTCGGCGAAAGCGGCGATGGCTTCGGCTTCAGTCAGCGAGCCCATGGGCTCGAACAGATCGCCGGTCGGACCTATCGAGCCGGCGACGATCACCTCACGCCCCACTTGGTCCTTCATGGCCTTGTCGGCGACCTTGCGGCCGATCTCCGCGGCGCGCTTGTTGATTTCATGCACCCGATCCTGGGCATGGTGCAGCTTCAGCCGGTTTCGGGTGCCGCCGAAGCTGTTGGTCAGAAAGAGATCGGCGCCGGAATCCACGAAACTCTGGTGCAGCGCCTCGATCCGTTCCGGATGCTCGAAATTCCAGAGCTCCGGCGAGTCGCCGGTCATCAGCCCCATGCCGAACAGATTCGTCCCGGTGGCCCCGTCGGCCATCAGGAAGGGTCGTTCGTTGAGGAGCTTCAAGAAGCGGTTCGCCATTGCCGGACCTGCTTACCTTATATTGCCAAAGGCGCAAGTTAGGCGCTTCGCACCTGCGGGGCAAGGCACCAATTGACACGGCTCTCTTGCAAAAAATGTAACACTATCAGTACCATTGGCTCTATTCTTCGAGCGCCGCAAAGGTTGTCGGCACCGTCGGGCGTAAAAATACAGTTGCGACCGGGCCGGACGAAATTAGGCTCGGAATCATTGGTCTGCATCGCGTGGGTCGGGGATGCTTGCCTCACAAGCTACATCAAGTCAGGACGGTGCCGTGCTTCAGGCTTTGATCGCCGCGGCGGCGGACGGAATCCTCGTCACCGATGCGGAAGGCCATATCCGGGTCTTCAACGCCGCCTGCGAGCGCCTGTTCGGCTATCCGCGGGATGAGGTGATCGGCAAGAGCTTGGCGATGCTGATCCCATCGCCCTATGGCGAAGGCGACGATCGCCGGAGCACCAGCCGCGAAACCCTGGCACGGCGCAAGGACGGCTCGACCTTCCCGATCTTTCTCTCGATCGGCCAGGGCAAGGCGGAGGGCGCCGACGTCACGGTCGGGATCGTTCACGATCTCACCGAGCGTGGTGCCGCCGCGTTGCTGGATGCCGCGCGGATGAGCGCCATGGCCCAGATGGGCGCTTCGCTGGCGCATGAGATCAACCAGCCGCTGGCGGCGGTGATGAACTATGTGAAGGCGGCACAGCGCACGCTGGAGACCTGCCACGACCCGCGCGCCGCGAAGGCCACCGAGCTGCTGGTGAAGGCGGGCGAGCAGATCGTGCGGGCCGGTGCCATCATCCGCAACCGGCGCGATTTCATTGGCCGCCACGAAGCCGCCCGCCGCGATGAAAAGCTGCACAAAATCATCGAGAAGGCGGTTGCCCGCGCCATGGCGGGCACCGCGCTGCCCGGCCTTCACGTGACGCTGGCGCTGGACCGGGCGCTGCCGCCCGTGCTCTGCGACAAGATGCAGATCCAGCAGGTGGCCATCAATCTGATCCGCAACGCCATGGAAGCGATGCAGGATTCAGCGGAACGGCATCTGCACATCGCATCCGCGCGTGCCGAAGGCGGCTTTGCCGAGGTGACGATCTCCGATTCCGGGTCCGGTCTGTCCGACGCCGAGATCAACCGCATGTTCCAGCCTTTCGTCACCACGAAGGATCGCGGGATGGGACTGGGCTTGACCATCAGCCAATCGATCATTAATGCGCATGGTGGCCGCTTGTGGGCGACACCCAATGCGGATTCCGGCATTTCCTTCCATTTCCAATTGCCTCTTGCGGAGACGAGCAACTAGATGGTGGACGAAATCTAGATGGCGGACGAAATCGTATTCGTCGTCGATGATGATGCCGATGCGCGCGATTCGCTTTGCGCGCTGCTGGAATCCGCCGGCGTCGCGTCCGAGGCGCATGAATCCGCGCGCGCCTTCCTCGGCGCCTATCAGCCCGGGCGGCCGGCCTGCCTCATCGCCGACATCCGCATGCCGGACATGGACGGGCTGGAGCTCCAGGAGGAGCTCAACCGCCGCAACACCGGACTGCCGGTGATCGTGGTGACCGGTCACGCCGACGTGCCTCTCGCCGTGCGCGCGATGAAGGCTGGCGCGGTCGACCTGATCGAGAAGCCCTATGACGACGAGCTGCTGCTGGCCAGCGTGAAGCGGGCGCTCGCGCAAGCCCATGGTGCCCGCGAGCTGGCGGCAGCCGCCGAGGCGGCGAAAGCCCGCATCGCCAACCTCTCGGCGCGCGAGCGCCAGGTGCTGGAGCTGCTGGTCGCCGGGCAGCCCAACAAGATCATCGCCTTCGAGCTCGACATCTCGCCGCGCACCGTCGAGATCCACCGCGCCCATGTGATGGAAAAGATGGAGGCGCGCAGCCTTTCCGACCTGGTGCGGGCCGCCATCGCCGCCGGCATCTCGGGCGCCGCCAAGAAAGGCGATACGGCTTAGCGGCCGGGATTTAGGGCATCTCAGCGCTAGGGGTTATTGCGTATTCCGTGCGCTGAGCGGATGCCCGTATTCTGGGGAGTGATGGCTCCTCGGCTTCCGGAGACTTCTTTGGCTGCAGCGGATCGGGATACGGTCTACATCGTCGATGACGATGCTGATGTCCGTCAATCCGCGCGGGCTTTGCTGGAAGCCTACGACCTCGCGGTGCAGGATTTCGATTCCGGGCGCGCGTTTCTCGAAAGCTTCAAGTCGGGTTGCAAGGCCTGCCTGCTGCTCGATCTCAACATGCCCGAGATGAGCGGGCTGGAGCTCCTGGAGCAACTCCGGCGGCGCGAGATTGCATTGCCGGTCATCATCGTCACCGGTCAGGGCAATGCGGATGTCGCGGAGCGTGCCCGGCGTGCCGGTGCCTTCGCTTTCCTGGAAAAGCCGGTCGACGATACCCTGATTGCGGCAGTCGGCCAGGCGCTCAAGGCCGCCTGACGGCAAATCTAGGTATTAGCCCTTACGGGACTTTCCTCAATATTCTCGGTGATCGTAACAGAGGATGCTTTGACCATCGTCATCGTCAAAGCATCATCTGGGGTACGACCCATGACCGCCATGCTGCAGATTGCACCCGCCGCCGCCGAGACCTTGTCCAGCCGCGCCCGTACGCCCTGGCCGGCCCTCGAGGGCGGCAAGAGCGAGAGCGCCGATCCGATCGCGGCGATCCTGCACGGCATCGGCACGGTCGTGAAGCTCAAGCGCAACGCCGCGGTCTTCAACGAGGGCGACCCCGCCCGCCATGTCTACAAGGTGATCAGCGGCGCCATCCGGACCTGCCGCGTGCTGATGGACGGCAGGCGCCAGATCGCCGATTTCTATCTTCCCGGTGACTTCTTCGGCCTCGACTGGCAAAGCGAGCACGGCTTCACCGCCGAGGCGATCGCCGATGCGGTCGTGGTCTCCTATCCGCGCGCGCAGCTCGAAATGACGGCCGAAACGCAGCCCGGCGTGCAGAGGCTGCTGATGAACCTGCTCTCCAAGGGCCTCTCGGCGACGCAAGACCATGTCGTCATGCTGGGCCGGCAGACCGCGCAGGAGCGGCTCGCCTGGTTTCTGCTCCGCATCATGCAGCGCTCGGACGACAACCCCAACCTCGATTTGCCGATGGGCCGGCTCGACATCGCCGACTATCTCGGCCTCACCATCGAGACCGTCTCCCGCAGCATCAGCCAGTTCAAGCGCAGGCAACTTATCTCCGTCTCCGGCACCCATCACGTGGTGCTGAAAGACGTCGAAGCGCTGGAATCCCTCGCCAGCGGCGAAGGCGAGGTCTAATTCGCCAAGCGTTACGGATGCGGATCCGGAATGCCATGGCGCGCCGCCAGCGCCTTTAGAATCGCGTCTTTTCCCTCAACGAAGCGCCGTCCCTTCCCCCGGCCGGTTTCCAGTCCGGCCGGCGCATCATCCGCAAGGATCAGCACGGGCAGCGACTGATTGTCGGGACCGATCTCGGCGATGACTTCGGCGCGCGGCCGCGGCCAGGCGATGCGCACGACGTCGATCCGTTCGGCCAGCGCCGGGAACACAGCGAGCACGCCTTCCATCAGCACGCAGTGCCAGCAATAGAAGGTCTGGCCGGGATAGGCGGGATCCGCGAAGCCCGGCTTCAGGATGATCAGCTTGTCGCGTTGCATCAGCGCCGCCGCAGGTTCACCACGGCGACGCCGACCAGCGCCAGCGCACCGCCGGCGATGCCGAGCAGAGCCGGAATCTCGCCCAGCCAGAGAAAGCCCATCAGGGTCGCGGTCGGCGGGATGCAGTAGAGGAAGTTCGCCGCCCGCGCCGCCGGGAAGCGCGACACCGTCACCGACCAGCCGCAATAGGCGATGAAGCTCGGCACCGTGCCGAGATAGAGTGCCGCGAACCGCGCCTCGGCACTGGCATGGGCGAATTGCTGGAACGCGCCCGGCAGTCCCGGCACCAGGAACAAGGCCGCGAAGATCATCGACCAGCAGGCGACGGTGAGACCGTTATGCCGCTTGAACAGCGGCTTCTGGATAACGGCATCGACCGAGGTGCAAAGCGCCGAGGCGAGGATGAACAGCACTCCGGAATCGAACTTGAAGGAGTCGCTGTCGCTGATCGCGACCAGGGTCACGCCGGTGAAGGATAAGGCCGTGCCGAGCCAGGCGACCTTGCCGAACTTTTCGCCCAGCAGCAGCATCGCCCAGACCGCCGTCAGGATCGGGCTCACGTTGACGATGAAGCTCGCGGCGCCGCTCGAGACCGTCTTCTCGCCGATATTGAGCGAGACCGTGTAGATCGAAACACAAACCAGACCCCGCAGCGCCAAGCGCAAAAATTCACGCCATGTCGGTCGCGCCGGGCGCATGATCGCGAGCAGGACCGCGCAGGGAACGGCGGCTATGGCAAAGCGCAGGGAGCCCAGCTCCAGCGGACCGAAGGCGGTCAGCCCGGCCCGGATCGCCGGGAAGGCCGAGGCCCAGCCGAACACCGTCAAGGTCAAGGCGAGAATGGGGATCCAGTCGAATTTGCTCGGCATTGGCAGGGTTTCCGAACCCAGGGACATGGAGAACTCCTTCTATGTGCCTGGATATATGCTGAAAAGTGACCTGCTTGACAATCGATAGGATCAATGGCGAGCTGTGACTATGGTTCACACCACAGTCTTTTCGAATAGGGATCAGCAGCTGTTGCCGCTGGACACCCTGCGCGCCTTCGAGGCCGCGGCCCGGACCGGCAGCTTCTCCTCCGCCGCCGATGCGCTCAACGTCACCCACGGCGCGGTCAGCCGGCAGATTGCCAAGCTCGAACGCTGGCTGGGCCAGAAACTGTTCCAGCGCCAGGCGCGCGGCGTCGATCTCACGCCCGAAGGCCTGCGGCTGTTCCAGCGCACGACGGAAGCCCTGGCGCTGATCGCCGACAGCTCCGACCGCTGGATCGAGGCCAAGGGCAGCGCCGTCGTGCGCCTCGCATCCTTGCCTTCGGTGAGCGGTCTCTGGCTGATGCCCCGTCTCAGGGCTTTAGAAATGGGCGCGCCTGCATCCGGTGAACCGGATCTCCGCGTCGAGCTCATCATCGACCATCGCGAATCCAATCTCGCCGATGACGGCATCGACCTCGCGCTCCGCTGTGGGCGCGGCGGAATCCCGAGGCGGCTCTCGGTGCAGCTCTTCGAGGAGCACTGCTTCCCGGTCGCGACTCCTGAACTCGCGGCGAAGATCGGCAAGGGCAGGCCGGAACGCCTGCTCGCTTTTCCGCTGATCCATGATTCGGATGCGTCCGGCTGGCGCGCCTGGCTCGGCGCCCAGGGCCTCGACTATCGCCCGCGCCGCCAGGATCGCCGTTTCGAGGACTACAACCTCGTGGTCGATGCGGCGGTGCACGGCCTCGGCATCGCCCTCGCGCGCCCGCCGCTGGTCCAGGACGTGCTGGCGCAGGGCAGGGTGGTCGCGGTCGATGATCGCACCGTGCTCAACCCCGTCGCCTATTGGCTCGATCGGCCGGAAGGGACGTTGCGCCCGGCCGCGGCGGAGTTCGCGCGGCGCATCATGCAGGCCGCCGGCCTCGACCCTGCTTCGATGTCACAGTTCCTTGCATCATGAAACGAACGATCGGCGTCCTCCTCTTTGAACGATTCGAGCTGCTCGACGTCTTCGGCCCTTTGGAGATGTTCGGCATGCTCGAGGACGACTTCGCGATCCGCCTCGTCTCGGAACAGGCCGATGCGGTCGACAGCGCGCAAGGCCCGCGTTCCGAGGTCGATGACTTCTTCGTCGACCATCACCCCTACGACATCTTGCTGGTGCCCGGCGGGATGGGCACGCGCCGCGAGGTCGAGAACCGGGCGCTGCTGGATTGGCTGGCGCGGGCGGCGGATCGCGCCGAGATCGTCGCCTCGGTCTGCACCGGCAGCGCCTTGCTGGCGAAAGCCGGTCTGCTGGACGGAAAACGCGCAACCACCAACAAGCGCGCATTCGACTGGGTCGCCGGCCAGGGCCCGAAGGTGCAATGGCAGCGCAAGGCCCGTTGGGTCGAGGACGGCAAGTTCATCACCTCATCCGGCGTCTCGGCCGGCATGGACATGGCGCTGGCCCTGATCGCCCGGCTCTGCGGGATCGACCGGGCGCGCGAGGTGGCGCATTGGGCGGAATATGTCTGGAATGAGGACAGCACCGACGATCCTTTCACCCGTGCCGAGGCCTAGCTAGTCGCTGCCGCCACCGCCGCCACCATCTCCGCCGCCGTCACTCCCAGAGTCGCCGCCGGAATCCCGGCTGTCTCCGGAATCACCGCCTGCGCCGCCCTCGGAATCGCCGCCGGCGCTGTCGGTGTCGCCGCTTTCGCTCTCGGCTTCGCTGACCGCGGATTCGATCTCGTTCGCTTGCTCGTCCGAGAATCCGAGGTCGCTCAAGTCCACTTCGGCGAGATCCGGGTCGCCGTCGAGCGCCACGTCGTCGACGAATTCATCGGCCACCTCGACTTCACTCGCGTCCACGCCGCCCAATCCCTGGTCGCTGGCGCTGACGCTCTGGCCGGGCCCGAGCGTCGCGGTCGCAAAGGTTCGCCGCGAGGTCACCTCGACCGCGCCGGAATTCACCGAGACGACGGTGGTGCCGTCGGGTTGGACCCGGAGCTTGAAGTTGGTGCCGCGCACCACGATCGCCGCGGTCGGCGTCTGGATCTTGATGCTGTCGCTCTTGATCGCACCCGAGACGAAACGCAGCGCCCCCGCGGCGATGTTGTAGACCGCCTTTTCCTTGCCGGACTTCGGATCGAAGACGAAGGCATCGATGGTGAGCGCGGCATTCTCGCCGATCAGCACATGCGAGCCGTCGATGAAGCTGATATTGGCCTTCGCCTTGGCTTGGGTCAGCACCGTCTCGCCGAAATGCGCCGGCGCCTTCACCGCCTTCGGCGCCTGCTGCTGGCCGGGCAGGGCACCGGTCACACTGTTGGCAACCTCGGCAAACCCGCCGATCACAGTGGTGTCGGCGCGGGCCGCTGGCACGATCGCGGCCACAAGTGCTGCAACGGTAATGCTATAGCAGAGTCTGTTCATGACGATCCCCGAGCGGCATCCTGCGATCTCGTGATGCCAGAAGGCAAGACCCAGCCGCTTCTTTCCGATTGTGGAGTGCGGGGGCAGAGATCGGCTGCCAGTGCTCTTCTCCCCCGCTTTAGGCAGGGGAATCGCATATGGCGTTGAGAGGGGTATTGCATCTGCTTGGAATATGGATTCTGAGGAAGACTCCCATTTTCGAGAGGGAGTCGGATGCGGAATTTCACGAGGATATTCAGGAAGTTGCCG